>JAESFP010000022.1_pt1 | contig 777431 bp, 726 predicted proteins | sample 9266181 | NCBI WGS metagenome assembly JAESFP01 (sample SAMN14502547, study PRJNA617102) | algae metagenome | isolation source: Pegethrix bostrychoides GSE-TBD4-15B and co-occurring heterotrophs from... | place: USA: Grand Staircase-escalante National Monument, Utah | collected 2006-08-15 | reverse complement strand
GCCCGGATTCCTGCTCCTTCAAAACCCCGATGATCTGCTCTTCCGTAAACCGTGTGCGCTTCATCTTCGTCCGACTCCTGCTGTCGGACTCTACATCAAGACGGATCCAAAATCGGGGGGCACGTCAGTCGGCCGCACCGGCGAATTGGTTTTCTGCCAGTATATCATGCGCGTTTGCTGCGTGCCTTGCCCCTACGAAGTCTGCATCGAGCTTGAAGAATTCGCCGTCTGACATCCGCCAGGGGCAATCATGAAGTTCGAAAATCTGATTCACCTTCTGGCGCAGCGCATCCTTCTCGGTGGCATCCATATAACCCGACGCGATTTCAATGGCGTCGAAGACGAAGAAGCCGGGGCCGTCCAGAATGAGCAAGCGCATCGCTGAATAATATTGCGTATCAGCGGGATAAGGTGTCACCGGAAGGCGTTCCCAACCATGCTCGGTGAGCAGATCACTCTCGGTTTCCTCGATGATGGAGGAATTAGAGACCCAATTGTCGTTAGGGTCGTGCTGGATGCCGAGGGAGGTGTTGTTGGCGGATAGCCATGTCCAGATCTTCCGACGTGCAGCGTCAGGAATATCAACGACGAGCGCCGCCCGTTCGATCGCCCGGTGGTAGCGTTGGCTGAACAGCAGGCGCATGGGCGCTCCTCATGTGGTTGTCGACAGGAATCGGTCCTTATTATTATCATCAAGGAAATAGCGAAATGAATGTAGTTTCCACTCCGAGGTTGATCGACCCCGGCAAATTGGGGTCAATTCCAATTCCTCATCACACAAACGAGCCAGCAGCCATCCTCGCGACATGGACCGCGCTGGAAGCGCTGTCACCGCAGACCTATCGCCACCCCGAGGACTTGGCCGCTGGAGACCCCAGTTGTGTTGCCAATCTGTCAACTGGTCGCGTCCCTTGGGGAACAGGAGAACGTTCACGGCCAAAGCGACAGCTTTATTATCAGATAATTCTCGGCGCGATCCCGATTGCCCGAGCGACCGAGGAGTTGGTGAAGGTCTTCGGTGAGGATGAAGAACTTGGCTCGCGGATGCGTGAGAAGGCCGCCATCGCCGCGGTCCTTGTCGATAAGAACGGCGTGCTCGTCGAGGAAAACGGTATTGCCGTGTCGAGCTTTGCCTGGGCGTTACCGTTGGCTCTCAAACTTAAACTTGGTGCATTCGGGGCGTGGCCCAAAATTGAATCGAAAATCATCGAGAAGCTGCAGGATATACTGCGTCGCGTTGATGAATACGGAACGCCGATACCGCTCGATATACCCACAATCGAAAAGGCTCACCGGTGGCTTGTGGGGCAATGCGGATTGCCGAACGATCTGGTTGAAGCACCGACATTCGCGTTGCGCGTCTACCATTATTTCAAGTCGAAGAATCCGCCAGAGGCAATGCTCCTCAATTCGTTCTTTCTCGGCGATCTCGCCCGCGGAGCTTCCCTTATCAGTCAAGGGATTGGCCCGACTGGCCTTCGACGGTATCTTGGCCTGGATAAACCAACACAGACGCTTGATCTGCTGGCCGATCGCGCATCTCTGGAAAGGGCCGTCGCGCCCGCAATAATTCCAGCAGCGCGATGGCCAAGCCCCGGAGGGCATCCTCTGGTGCTGCTGCAACAGGCCGCCGTCAATCTTGCGCGATCCGAACTTGCTGGCGGTGAAGGCATGATTGCGGTTAACGGCCCCCCGGGAACAGGCAAGACCACCCTGCTTCGCGATATCGTAGCTGCCACTGTGCTCGACCGCGCCCTAGCGATGGCGGCATTCGACGATCCGGACAAGGCCTTCACACCGTCTGGTGAGAGAATGTCGGCGGGCGAGAAGGCGTTCTTTTATCTCTATTCCGTGGCGCCGAGTCTTAAGGGACACGAGATCCTCGTCGCCTCTAGCAACAATAAGGCAGTGGAGAACGTTAGTCGCGAGCTACCGGCTGCAAAGGCGGTTGGTCGGACGTTTGAAGAACTGAATTACTTCAGGTCGGTCAGCGACCTCCTTCACGGGCCACGCGACGGTGTCAAAGCGGACGAAGATGATGGCAGCGTCACACCTGATCCGGTTGAGACCTGGGGCTTGATCGCAGCTGTCCTTGGCAATGCAAAGAATCGGGCCGCTTTCCAGAAATCCTTCTGGTGGCACAATGATCGTGGCTTTCGGCTTTACCTGAAGGCGGCCAAGGGCGATCCCGTGGTGCGCGAGATCAAGGACCCGGACACCGGAAACGTCGTGGAACGTCGCACGCCCTCGGTGATCCTATCGGAAAGACCGCCGTCGCCCCAAGCAGCCAAAGAAAACTGGCGAAGGGCCAAGGCGAGGCTGCTGGCTCTCAAGCACGAGGTCGATGCTGAGCTGAAGGCGCTGGAAGGTGTCCGCCAACTCTGCCTGCGTCTCTCCGAGACACAGCGCAATTTGGCAGACAACGAAGCCACGTTGGAACGGTTGAGTGCACGCCTGCCGCAGGCACAGGCGCAAGGATCGCATGCTCAGGTGCAGGTCCACGATGCAAAAAAGGGTCGCGATCAATGCGTTGGTGAAGTCGCACTGCATCGGAGCCTTCGTCCGGGATTTCTGTTTCGCTTGTTCCTAACAGAGCGCTGGAAAGCGTGGTTGCGATCACACGCTCCACTTGCTGAAGCCGCCTTACAAGCTGAACACGTATTCCAAGCTGCCGAGCGCGCCTATGCGGAGGCGGCAACAGCGCTGGATGCGCTGTCATCGGAAATTCGGAGTGCAGAGGAGCGTGTTACGCTCGCGCGTCGGAAAACTGAGGAACTCTCGCGAGATATCGATACGCATCGGCGTGTTCTCGGTCACCGGCTGGTCGACCAACAGTTTTTTGCCAGGGGGCATGAAGCATCGAATCTTACTTCGCCATGGATACCGGACAGCCTGCATCGCAAGCGCGAGGAGCTCTTCATTGTAGCACTCGCCGTACATCGGGCATTCATCGATGCGTCGGCCCAAAAAGTCCTGCACAATCTCAGTGTTCTGATGGATGTTTTCTCCGGAGGGTTACCGCAGGATGAGAAAAAGCGGAAGCTGCTTGCCGATCTCTGGTCGACTCTGTTCATGATCGTTCCGGTCGTATCCACCACTTTCGCGTCTGTCGAACGCATGCTTGGTGATTTGCCGGTCGGCAGTATTGGGTGGCTGCTGGTCGATGAGGCCGGACAAGCACTACCACAGGCAGCGGTCGGTGCCGTGATGCGGGCGAGGCGGTCGATCATCGTTGGTGATCCTCTCCAAATTCCGCCGGTGGTGACATTGCCGGAGCGTCTGAACTCCGAGATCTGCAGATTCTTCAAGGTCGACAAACCGGTCTGGGCAGCGCCAGAAGCCTCTGCTCAAACACTGGCTGATCGCGCGTCGCGGTTTCAGGCCTCATTCCGCTCAGATCAGGGGCCGCGACGTGTCGGCATTCCGCTCCTCGTCCACCGGCGTTGCCAGGAGCCTATGTTCGGCATCTCCAATCGGATCGCCTATGACGGGCAGATGGTCCACGCACCAGGATTGCGCAATGCGGGGACGATCGGCGCGGCGCTCGGACCATCCGCGTGGTTCGACATAGATAGCGAGGCAGACTCAAAATGGTGCCCCGCAGAAGGTGAACTCGTCGTCGCACTTCTCAAGAAGATGGCCTCGACGGGTATCACGGAGCCAGATCTGTTTGTCATCACACCATTTCGAATCGTCGCACAGGAACTGCGGCGTCGGTTGGAGCGTGAAGTCATGACGTTCGCCGCGCTGAAGGTCGACATCCGTGAATGGGCGACTGATCGCATCGGGACCATTCACACCGTTCAAGGCCGTGAAGCCGACTCGGTCATCCTCATCCTCGGCGCGCCAAAGGCATCGCAGAATGGAGCGAGAAGTTGGGCGGCTGGGACGCCGAACATCCTGAATGTCGCAGTCTCGCGAGCGAAGCAGAATTTGTACGTTGTAGGCTCTTACGGAGCTTGGTCGGGGGTGGGACATGCGCGCGAGGTTGCAACAATGCCGCATCGTCGCTCCTGAAATGGATTGCCGATCTCAAGAAATGACTTGGATATGACACAGTTTTGCGGACCCGCTGCGATCAATGGCTTTCTTTACCGGATCATGCGTCATCCGGTTAGTTGGTTGAGTACGATCTTAAAGACGATGTGGTATCAAATATGAAAAATTGGACTGATCAGACTTTGATTGACCGTAGCGATGCCCTCGCACACCATCTTGCGCATCCTGAAATTTCCCTCGAAGCTCATGTTCGACGAAAAATGCTTGCGCTGGCCGACCGTCATCGGAGTCGGCGAAAAATCTATCTCGACACCAACTTCTGGGTGAAGCTCCGCGAAGCTAGTGCGGGTAACGGACCGCAGGCGGGCATCGACCTGCTCGCGGCATTGGTCAAGGGTGTCGAGGCCGGTGCCTGGATCTGCCCTTTGAGCGAAAGCGCCTTCATCGAGTTATTTCGTCAAGCCGATCTCTCAACTCGCCGTGCGACCGCGGGGCTGATGGACCGACTCAGCCTAGGGCTCTGCCTCCTTGAGCAGAATATGCTAATGGGAACAGAGATCGGCCATCTGTTCCGCGAAAAAAGTGGCTTCGACGTCCACGAACTAGACCAGTTAGTTTGGTGCAAGATTGCCTTCGCCTTGGGCTACCGTCATCCCCAAAACGACATGATTCCCCCGGAGACGATGTTGGCCTTGCAGAAGGGAGTGTTCGACGAGATGTGGGAGGCTCCGCTCGTCGATATTGTTGATCAGGTCGCTGACCATTCGGTTCTCGATGAAACCAATCTCGAGATGATCGCAGCCCATCTCAACCGCGAGAATGTTGAGCATGCCCACCTAATTAAGAGTTTTAGACAAGCCTATCGCGCGGAGGCAGCAGGAGTTGCAAGTCTCTTCGGCACCGTGATCGTGGAGGCCTTCGAGCAGATGGACAAACTTAGCGGCGTCATTCCCTCCGCCGCCCAATATAGCTTAGACGACACCATAAAAAACAAGGCACTTCATTTGGTCTCGCTCGCGCTAGAGAGGGAAGCTGCACGCGACACGTTGCGTTCGCTTCACATCATGGCGTCGCTCCATGCTTCTCTACGCTGGGATAAACAACGCAAGGTCGATGCGCACGACCTTCTCGATTTTAATCACGCCGCAGCCGCAATCGCCTATTGCGATGTCTTCCTGACCGAGAAGCCACTTCGAACGATGATCGAGCAGCGGCATCTAGCTCTGTCGGAGCGATACCAGTGTAAGGTGCGTTCTTCGTTGACAGACGCGTTGAATTTGATTTGCTCGATGTAGAGAGTAGTTTCAATAGTCAGCGAAGCAAGTCGGGGAGTTCGTAGATCAGCTTCAACGCGTCTGACCAACCCACGTCTGAGAACAAGCGCAGGATATCGACGAGCGCAGATCGGCGCCTGTCATCCTCAAAGATCGAGCGGTGATCGGCGATGTAGCGGGTAATCACCCGCACTATGACCGACGCTGCAAGACTTTCGTGATGATAGCCTTCTCGGGCTGCCGGGCCGATAAGTAATTCATGAAGCGCGTCGAACACGCCGACCGGATCGCCAGGGATTAGAAATTCGTAGAGTTCGACAAGATGATGGTGCGTCGAAGGTTCGTGCGACGCCGCCAGCAGTGCGAGCATCGGGCAATAATCGACAAGGAACCGGCGCATTGCGTCGACCGACATAAGCCCTACCGCCGCCTCGCGGTTATCAGGATATGCACCCGAGCCGAAGTAGAGCTGGTTCATAGCGTGGTCGATCACCGACTCTGCCGCCCTGTAGCTGGCAATAGCTGCATCTCGCTCAGCCCCCTCTACCGCCCCGCCCGTCACTGCAGCATGGCTGGCTTCGGCCGCCGCCGAGCACGCCTGCAGGACAAGCATTGCCGCCTGTTGCGAGCGATCGGCAAGCCCGGCATCGCGCTCTTCGCCGCTCGCATACCGGGCGAAGAAAGCGCCGCGCAGCGTCGACAGGAAGGAGATGAAAAACTCGTCGTGCGCTGCGAGGTCACCCGCCCATGCCTTGAGCCATTCGAGTGCAAGGGTCTCTTCCTGCCAGCACCAGAGCTGCGCGGTCAGTCCGCCGAGCTGCTCGGCCACCTTGTCGCGGCCGAGCTTGTCGTCGCGTTTGACTGACTCGTGACGGGCGCGCACGATCTCGATGATGGCCTTGGACTTCTCGACATCGTTCCAGGTGAAGCATGGGAGGACATAGTGCAGGAAAGTGCTGAGTACGCCGATGTGCGGCTCGTCGCGCGCGACGAGTTCGGCCAGCGTCCACATTTTGCCGAGCGCAATGCGGCGCAGGACCTGAAGGTTCTGCGCCGCTTGCAGGCGGACCTGCGGCACCGGATCGGCGAGGATTGCGTCGAACATGTCGACAATCTCACCATGATCTTCGCCGAACCGGTCAGCGAGCGAGACATAGGCATCGGCCGCATAGACGCGGACGTCCCAATTGCTCCAGCTTAGGCTGGAATCCTCGCTTTTCTCCTTTGCCTCCGGGAAGGGGCTTGCCCATAGCCGCCGTAGTACAGCGAGCAGTTCCTTGATCGGCGGCATGCCATCGAACCCGGGCGCATAGGCCTTCGCACCGGCAATGCGTTCGACGGCATTGCTGACATGCCCCCAGACCGGCTGCTCGACCTTCTGGTGCAGCATATCGGCGTGGGTGTCATAGAACGCGATCGTTGCCGACACTTCCGCCCAAAGCTCGGCGAGCGCCGTGTCACCCGCGTCCGAAGGTGTGGCCTCCACTTTCTTGTAGAGCGCCTCGGATCGAGACAACATCTGTGCGTCCACGCCTTCCTCGACATTGACGCCTTCGCCGGCGAGCAGTCTGTGCGCGACCCTGCGTGACGAGCTCCAACGCACCGACATCGAGCGCGTCGGCGGATTGCCAACCAGTTCGTCCGCCGCCATTAGTTCCTCGCGCAGTGCACGCATCGGATCGGTCGCGATCTTATTCGCATCGACCAACGACAGGAAACGGCTGACCGTGCTGCGCCACCAGCGCGTCTCGGCTTCATCGTCAAACAGATCGGCCCGCAGTACTTCGTCCTCGAATGCCGCCCGCTCGGAAAGCGAACGCGACGGATAGACTGCAGCCAGAAAGCGGACGGCGTCGCATACGAGGTCGTCATGCGCCAGGATCGTGATGTTGCATGCGAACGGCCACAACAGGTCGGCGACCTCGCCGACGCGCTCGGCACCGACGCCGAGGATCCGCGCCCACACCGCCGGCCCGGCATAGCTGGTTGCGGCTGCATCGACCGTTTCGGCAAAGGCGGCAGGCGGGCAGCTACGCAGATGCGCGACGAGCTGCGCGAGCACATCGTTGTCCTGCGTGCTGTGGCGACCCTCGGTGTCGTCCCAGGCTTTATATTCACGATCGTGGCCGAGCATGTCGAACGGTGCGCGGCCTGGCACGACGATCTGTTGGCGATCGTCACCCAAGGGCATCGTGCGATCAGTGTCACCGAGTGATGCCTCGACGATCGCGCGCGTGCCAAGTGGCACCGACAACTCAAGGAGGCACGTGACCGACCGGCTCAGATTGTAGCGGCAGTGACGGTAATCCTGGCTGCGGTTGGACGAGAGCGGCAGGATCCGGCTCGCCTGCCCGCCCATGAACGAGGTGCTGTTATCGGTGATGTCGCGCGAGTAGAGCACGCTGTAGATTTCGATCGCGAAATCGGCGTCAGCCCGCGCGATCGGCATGATCTGCTCGGAAAGCCAGACGGCTTCCTTATCGGCATGGGTCAAGAAATATGGGTCGCGGAGTGTCCGGTCAAGCAGCACCCGCGATGCGGCAGGATCGGCCGCGAAGCTCTTGCCGACGAAGCGGATCGCGTTGGTTGCCGTCTGCTGCATCGCCGGATCGGCGGCCCAAGCAAAGGCGAGCAGTGTCCGTGCGGCGTGGCCAAAAACGTCGAGCAGTGCGGGTTCGGCAAGGTCGCTCTTCTCGAACAAAGTGTGGAGCAGGAAGCGTGTCGCGTCGGAAAGGTCGCGCGAGCCCGCCGTGATCGCGGCGTCGGCGACTATCGCCCAGGCGAGCGCTTCGTTCGGCACGATGCTGCCGGCAGCATCGGCCGTTAAGCCGACGAAGCGGGCGAGCCGCGACAGCATCGTTGCCAGCGCCTCGTCATTCGGGCGAGCCGCGATCAGTTCGACCAGTCCCGCGATATCGGTCGACGTAACCACGTGCTCGATAGCGGTGCGCAGCGCGACATTAGCGAGCACCGGATCGACCGCCGGACAGGCATAGATGTCGGCGAGTAGGTGCCAGATCTGCGCCTTGCCCTCGGCGTCCTGGCGCCACAGCCGCTCGATCGCGAAGCGCACCGCTGGCGCGAGCATGAGCGCGATCGAACTGTCGCCGCCGAGCTGTGGAATGAGCCGCGCGGGATCGTCCCATTCGAGAAAGAAGCGACCGGCGATATGGTCGAACAGCACATGATGGGCGAAGCTGACGAGATCGCCGGACTCGGTGAGCACGCCGGTCTGAATGACCCCATCGAGCTGATTGTGCCCGACGACCACCTTGCGGACCGCGAGTCGACGCCGCGCAACCATCGCGCCGACCGCCGCAGCCGCGGCCTGATGCGCCGTTGTGCTGACGAGCCGGTAATCCTCATAGGCGTCGATCAGGTCGGACTGGGTGGCGACGGTGCGGATGCTGTCGGGGCTCGCGCCGTCCGCGAGCAGTTGAGCGGCGAGCGAAAGGTTGAAGACGTTGCGCAGCAGGTTGCGCAGCTTGTCGGGCGCGGCAGCAAGCAACGCGCCAAGATCCGCAGTAGCGACGCCGACGGCGTCGAGATCGTCGTCCGCGAGCCGCAGTATCTGGAAATGCCGAACATTGCCCAAGCCCGTCTCCGCATAAACCGGATCGGGTGGAGTACCAGGCATGGCGTCGCGGAACCGGCGACCGTTCCGCAGATCGAACGTGCGGATCGAGGCGATGACGATCCAGCCCGGCACCGCCGCACCCAGCGCCTCGATCAGCTGGGCGAAGACCCCTTCCGCCGGACCACCACGCGCAGCATCCAGCGCATCGATAATGAGCAGCTTGCGTCCTGAGCCGGGCGCCGCGGCCAGCACCTCAGTCAGCGGATGCGCCAATCCCAGCTCAGACTGGAGGTTGGCAGCGATGGCGACGCCCGGAAAGCGATCCACCGAGAGGAACACCACCATCTCTCCTGCCGCGCGGCGCGCCTGGGCCAGTGCAACCAATGCACCGGTCTTGCCGGCACCGGGTTCACCGGTGACGATCAGTGAACCTGAATCGACCGCCGCGCTAAGCGGCCCGTCGCTGGCTCGCGCGATCGGAATGCCGCCAGCAATCGGCAGGCGCGTATGCCCTACGAGGCGCGCAAGCTCGGTCTCGGTCGCGGCCGACAGGCGCTGCAGATCTACGGTATAGTCGGCGGCACCGACATCATTGTGGCCAAGTCGGCGAAGCTCGCGCAGCAGGCCGACGCGATTTGCAGGCGCGCCGCTGCCGATCATGCTGCGGATGATGCCCTTTAATTCGCGCAAGGGCACGTCGCCAGCCGCTTCGGCACCATAGAGCTGCGCACCGAGCAGCCGTGAGGCTTCGCGCCAATTGTCCTCGCCCTCGTTCATCGAGAAGCGCACGATGCGAAACAGTCGCGCCATCGTTGCGAGCTCGTCGTCGGACGGCGGCGTGACCGAATGCGTCGCCCATGCGGTCCGCACATGGGTCTCGAAGAGATCGAGCGCATCGCGTTCGGCAGACGGCCGCTCGGCCTTGGTGGTTGCCCAGCTACCGCCTAGATCGAATGCTCGGCACCCCCGCTCCAGCGCGTCAAGCGTGCGCGGTGCATTGGAGCCGACCGCCAGCACGGCCCGCACTTTCGCCGGATCAACCGCAATGCCAGCGGCGTGGGCGTCGATCATGACACGAACGAGTTGGCTGAGAGTCTTACCGAGTGGGCTCTTCGGACTGGTGTCCAGCCCAGCTCGAGTCTTGCTCTGCACGTCGATGCGGCTAGCGTCGTCAAGCTCCAATCGGATGTCGTCGAGGCCATCGCCGGTTTCGAGCTGGATCGAGACAGGCAAGGCGGTATTGGTGAGACCGAAACGCCCACCAATCGGCATCCGGGCCAGCAGATGGGCGGCAAGCCAAGTACCGACCTCGGCCTGGAAGTCCATCCCGGCTTCGGTTGCCCGCCCACCCGCGTTCATTTTAGGCGTCGGTGCTGTGTCGCTAGCCAGTTGCATCCCCCGTCAAGATAAGGCGTTGCTCATGATATCGTTGGGACTGGTCAAATCTGCAACATGGCTGTCTGTGGAAAATGAGGAAGGCCCTTCGAACGCCGATCGGTTCCATCCCGAAACCGGTTCAACGGCGAGCGTAAGCCTCTTATGATGTGCAGATGTAAGCTCTCACTACAATCCGAACTGAAAGCCATCCCTCGTTCGCTTCTGGCCCCAAAACTGGTCGTTCAATGGCGTGGCAACCGGGAACTGGCACATGGGTTTCTTCTGACTTCTTCTAGTAAGCTGGTCCCACCCTCCAATCTTCCAATGCTCATTAAGAGGGTTATAGCCTAAATGTAGCTGTCATCATCGCCCGACTCTGCGCACTGAATACCATCTATTACTTTCCGAGCTAAGCTATAACCACCAAATTCTGAAACGCTTCTGCTTAATTTTTTCAATTTCTAATTGCATGAAAATTGCTTTATGGTATTTAAGAGATAAGTATGCGCTAATTTGTTGATATTCTAGAAATATTCAGCATAATCCATAATCTGAAGCCCCAATTCCCGATATGAGAAACATTCTTTGCCTTAGGAGGCCGCACTGCAGTTGCGGGTTTGGAATGCAGGCCAGTATCACGGATTTAATCGAGGACGATTGGCTTAAGACCCTAGAAGTAGTGTGGAGCCATTGCTGGAATGACAGGCATGGCCGGTAGTTCTGGCGCAGGTGCCTCTGTCGCGTCTGGGGCAGGTTACCAAGCAAGAGTCGCTGCCTATTTCGTCGCTTGTAGTCTCACAGGGTTTCCGATCCCTGTCACGGCACGCGGTCAGCCGACAGCGGTTTCTATGGAAACCCGGGAGGCCATCGATGACCTGCAAGTGAGCTTTGCAAATGGGTCTCGCTGCATGATGCAAGCGAAGAGGTCGCTATCCTTCTCTACTCTACCCGGTTCCGAGTTAGCGTCGGTCCTTGAGCAGTTTGTGCGTCAGTCACTACAGGCAACTGGTGACGAGGCCGATGACTACTGTTTGGTCACGTCAAGTGATGCGTCTAAGCGCATTACCGGCGATATGAAGGCGGCACTCGACGCTGCCAGAACTGCCTCGCAGGCCGCCTTCGAGCGGGACCAGCCGAAAGCGATTGTTCGCACCTACAACGATCTGCTTGGTCTTGTTTGTGAAATACGGCTCCGTCTCGTCGGCAGTAAGAATGATGCCTGGGCGAGGACGCTGCTAGCAAAATCATATGTGATTAAGTTGGACGTAGACCCTCATTCGTCCTTAGAGCACGCCATTATCCTGACCCTGCATTCATCCGGCTACACTGCTCCATCAGAGATGTGGGGCAAGATCGTGGCAGACTGCCTTGAGTGGGCGCGTAAAAGGTTAACCGTTAAACTTAAAGACGTTGAGCAGAGCTATAGACATTTGCGAGCACCAGTTACCGATTTCCTGCCGTCAGCCAAACCAGAATATCTTCAGATAAAACTCACTTCAGAGAGGTTTGAGGTTGGTAGAGAGTTGATCATTGCCAGAGCACTAGCCGATCTCCCTTTCATGAGAAAAGGTGCAATTGGAGTCATCGAGCTTCGCCGATTCGATAATAACTGTAAGCCCAGATTAATTTTTCGAGAAAACCGAGTAATTTTCCGTGATGGTACTGAATTTGAGCTCCTGGCACGTTTTGCCACTTGGGTCGGGGCTGTGCGTTTCATGGACGAGAACAAAGCTAGATTCCCGGATGAGGATATAGTTATCGTGCCGATGGACAAGGTCGACGACCTGGAAAAGGGACTTTGTGCAACGACGCATCGGCGTTTACTTAATGCGGCTGCTAGGCGACGCAATAGCATGTTGTGCGTTCATTGCGAACTGCCAGTGACCGAAAGCATGTGTCCTGTTGTGGAGTTTGGCGAAGGTAATGATCTTTATTTCGGCTTATCACATCGGGGATGTGTTGTTTCGTCAGATAGGGTATTGGGACGGGCAGACAGTGATCTATTCCGCGAGAATCCTGAGCTCGTGAACTTCGACATCAATGGCTGGTTTCGTGCAGCACATCAAGGGCACGGTGTATTTTTCAGCATTGAACTCAGTAGGCAGACATTATCGCCAATTATTTGGGGAGGGGCGCCCTCTTACGAGGATGCCGCTGGAAAGCACATGGTGGTTTCAGTCCTTGACGATGGAACGGAGGAAATTATCTGTAGACGGGGGCGAGTACAAAGATTTACAAAGCAACACGCAAAAGAGTTTTCCGAGAAGCTAGGTGACTGGGTGCAAAGATCTCGGGCCGCTGGAGACCCGCTTTCTTATTCAGATCAGAGCCGCACCTTCTCTAACCGATCCACCCTCCTTCAACAGTTGGGGGGAAAAGAAAAAATACATGCAATATCATCAGTGGTCGCACGTCCCTACGAGGCGAAAGAGGCGGCCCGCTATCCTGGGCCAGGGAATTGGTATGCACCACTGCTAATTATAAGAGAGGCCGAAAGCCTCACACCTATTCTACTGGCAAACGTAGTGCCTGCTATAAGTGACCCATTGACGCTAGGTCAATACCTAGGGAACTGGCGAGCAGCGGGATTTGATATCCCGGTATATGAAATAGAATGCCTACTAGATGACGCGCAAGTGGATCAATTAATCGATATGGCCTTACTTGATGGGCACGATGTGATTTTGGATCCGATGGTATCCGAAGACGGAAGCATGAAGTTGGTTCGTGGGCACCCAATCATCACCGTCGAACATCCGCAAAGCGAGGAGTTCATGTCCGATGGCTGATTCTGACAGTACCGGCCAACGCTGATGACCCGGCCCACTCTTTAAAACCTCACTCTGCAAAGCTGACTCAGTTCGGACCTCCAAAGGGGCTCCCATTCCAACCTCCCATCAAACTCAGAGGGGGCGTTCCTCGGATGAAACGCGATACCAGGGTAGGTAGGGACGGGGCAGCGCTTACCGACATTTGGCTCAGCGTTTAAGATGATGGAAAGCAAACAAGCTGCCCCGACTGCTCTTCCGGCCTGATAGGCTCTGTAGTAAACTTTCCCATCCGTATCATATCTAAATAAGCGGGCAACCGATACGCGAGCCAGGGGAAGAGGTCTATGTCGGATAGCCCGGAGCCATTGCGCCCTTTACATCTGCAGACAATTGACAGCCTGTTCGCTGAGTTGATCAGTGGTGGCACAATTTCGACCGAAGCAGATGGCGGCTTTCGTCTGGAAGCTAATGAAAGCCGGGCTGTACTGAATTGGTATCGGCTGAACCGGGCCAAATGGTCTGGTAACGTGATGACATCCGATCTTGAGACGATCGCCGACTGCCTTGACGGGCTTGTCCCTACACTCGCTGTTCCAGCGATCGCTCTGCCATCCTCCAATGCCAAGCTGCAGTTAGTGAAGATCGTGGCGCATCGGTTCGCGGGTATCCACGCCTACGGCACGCCATCCAAAGCACCTCCGGATTACATATTTGAAATCAAAAAGCCGATGACTGTTTTTGAGGGATGGAACGGCGCAGGAAAAACGTCAATCATCAACGCGATCACTTGGTGCCTCACCGGAATGGTCCTTCGTCCGCAGCGCGGGCCTGAAAGCGGCCAAGTGGAGTTTGATGTCAATTTCACGCGAACAGTCGATGGCAACGACGAACTCACAGCGCATGCGATTTCGCCCGTGACACCGATGCCGGATGGGCGGCAGTTTATCTCGGATCCTGGCAAACCGGTGCCCGCCGACACGTGGGTTGAGCTTACCTTCGTCGACGAGGCTGGAACAGCATTGCCGCCATTGCGACGTGTCCAGACGCGCACGAACCGCGGGAAGCTTTCTGAAGCCGAGCCTGATTTTTCCGGTCTTGGTTTCGATCCAATTGCGCTCCGAATCGGAACGGTGATGCCGGCCATACTCCCTTATATCCAGCTTGGCGACGCATCGGACATGGGGCGAGCGGTCGCCCAGCTCACGGGACTCGCCGATCTGTCGAGTTTGGCGAAGCATGCGACAAAGGCCAGCGAGAAGCTCTCGAAGGAACGCACGCGCGACCACGAAAGCAAAATCACTGCAGCGGACGCGTCGTTCAAACAGGCACGCGGCGATCTGGAAGGCACTTTCGTAGAATTCCCGGCGATGAAACCCGGCGATGCACTTCCGGAACCGTCCGCTGACAAGAGCGTCGAAGCCTCTCTCGCAGCGCTTGAGAGACACTTCACCAATCTAAAGGCCGAAGCGCTGAAAGAAGCAGTCGCGATCTTGGGTGATGGTTTCGATCCTGCGGATAGGAACGCGCGCGACCAGCTTGAAGCAGCGATCGGGCCCGCGCAGGGGCAACTCGCCGAGTTAAGGCAGCTTGAGAGCGCCCGCCGCCTTAGGAGTATCGCAGGGATTTCGGCTGACCAATGGAGCATGGTGGACAAGCTACTGCTGCAGATGCGTGAGGAAGCTGCAGTACTCGCCGAGTTACACAATGCCCCGGCGCTTGGGCGTCGCAAGCAGCTCTATGCGCGTGTTTCAACGTGGATGGAGGGCGGCGAACACGACTCGTCGACCTGCAGTGTCTGTGTGCGATCACTTGACGGTATCACTGATCCAGTAACAGGTCGCTTGATCTCTAAGCATCTGGTGGAGATTGCCACCGAAAATCAAGAAGTCTTATCATTGACGGCTAGCGCATGGGCCAGAAAATGGACGGGTACGCTTTCTGAGAAAGCGCCGGACGGCCTGCGCGACAACTTGAGAGCCGAGCTTTCAGCGAGCCCGGTAGACCTAATGCGCGCAACGCTGGTCGATGAGTTGTTCGCGACCACTCATTTTTTGACGGTACTCGCCCCGCTGAAGCATGCGATGGCCGTGCTTTGCGATAAAACCTTCAAAGATTTACCCCAGATTTCCGAACCTGCCTTTGAAGCTTTGCCGCCAGCGCTGGCTGCCGATACTACACAGCTGACAGTGTTGTTGAAGCGAATAGAACGTGTGCGGGCATTCGGAACTTGGCGGCGCGACAACGATGCCGCAGTGGAGAATGCTTTTAAGGCCATCCTTCGCGAAAGCGACTCAGATGCTCCCATTGAAGAGCTGTCGCCTCTCTCGATGAAGCTCAAAGCGCTGGCGGCGATAATAGCAGGTGTCGAGCCGCTGAACCGTGCCCTGCAATTTTGCCAGCGGATGTCAGAACAGCTGAAAATCCGCCGTGGGAGTGAAGACCGGATTGCCTTGTATGGCCGAGCTGCAGCAGCGCTTAAGCCGGTTGCGCGGCTCGGCGATCTTGCTGAGAAGCAAGTCGGAATGCTGCAAAATCTTCTTCACGGACGGGCGTCCTACTGGCGAGATCTTTGTTATAACAATGCCTATAACACCGCTGGTCACACTCTGCGTGAAACCGCGATGGACAGTAAGGGTGTCATTGAGTTTCAGGTCGGCTCCAAGCAAGCGCGTGGTCCTGCCCAGCATATCGCGAACGCATCAGCACTTCGCGCCAGCCTGATCGGATTCTTTCTTGCATTTTGGGAACATGTATTCCAGAAGCGCGGCGGTTTGGCTCTGCTTTTGCTGGACGATCCCCAAGAGTTACTGGATGGAGACAATCGCCAGCGGTTCGCGGGCATGCTACCCAAACTAGTGATCCAAGGGGCGCAGTTGATTGTCACGACCCATGACCGGCATTTCCTGACCAGCACAGTTTTGGCGGCTAAGAAAACCTGCGGCGTCGATCACCGCAGCGTTAACCCGGTTAATGCACAGCGCTACAGGCTGGATACGCCGCTGGCCAGGGATCAGCTTGACGAACGGCGCAAGGCTTTCAATGGCGATCGTGATAACGCCATTCTTGCACAAGACTACGCGAGCGAAGTGAGGATATTTATCGAAGCCCGAATGCGGGATCTATTCGACGATCCATCGTATCCGGCCTATGCAGGAACCGTAGCGAAGCGCACTTTTGCCGATCATCTCAATCAGCTCCGGCGTCTTGTGCAAGAAGCTCCTGTGGCTCTCTTCAAGCATCCATCGGTCGTAAATTTCTGCGACTGCCCGTCACTCTCCCATAACTCAAGCTGTTTGAAGGTTCTGAACACAGCTCATCACGACAAGGCATCACTGAATGCCAAAGATGTGGGTACCGTAGATGGAGAGCTGGAAAGACTCTGCCAGCTCACAGAAACTATGCACAGCGCGTTCCGGCACTGGCGTTGGCGTGAACCGCTTGAGGATATACCGCACACTCTTGTCCAGTTGAAGCCATTGAACAAACCAGTATTCAATGCGTTGATTTATCCGGATCTTGCGGCATTTACAGCAACGTCCCGTGACGGCGCCACGCAGGACATCCCAATTGACAGTCTCACGGGCGAGTGGTTTGCAGATAAATGCCTTTTCTATATCGGGACCGACAATCTCGGCCTCGCACTGCCGTCCGGCTGCATCGCAATCGTCGAAACTGATCCCTACGGCGGCAAAGATCACAATCTCGTTATTGCCAAGCAAAAGGGAAATTTTCTTGCACGGCGTCTCCTGCGCCCCGTGACGGGAGAAGATATCGTTCTGTCAGCTGAAGCAGTAGATCCCCGCAAAGCCAAACCCACGCTTTCCTCAGATGCCCAAAGCGTTCGGCTGCATCGCATCGTCGGCATGCTGCTTGAACAGCAGCCTCCACCCGATGGAAAAGGCGAAGCGCGGCCAATCGAAAACGCCTCCAGCTTGGCCCACATCAAGGTTGCATACCGGGTTAGCGAGGACAGTGCAATCCCCCTCGCGTTGGAGGGCCAGATCGTGCTGGGCGGAGATGAAATCCACGCAAACCAGTTCGCAACGCTTGAAGGAGAGTTCGTCGCACTCACGCTGATGAACGGCAAGAGCGTCTTCAAGCGTGTCGGATCTAGCCTGCCGGGGGCATTGGGGTATCTTCGGCAATTCGAAAGTATAGGCGGCCTTGGCTCATCGTTAGTTGTCGCAATGGAAGTTATAGAAAAGGAGCCTGATTTCCCGACTTTTCAATCGGCGCGACGTGTACTTGGTGTGCTCTACTTCTAAGCCTAGCGGTCATTGCGTTGGGACAGGATCACCTCAATGCTCGGTTGACTCAGAGGTTGGCCGAACGATTTTGACGTAATGACAGCAGTCAAGTGAGGTCGCACGACAGGAGATGTTTATTAGCGGGGCCCAATGGGAAAACGTAGAAAAAGCGGGATTACAGGACAAAAACTGGAAGAATATTTCACCGCCGGGCCTCTGGAACTTGCACGCTTCGGTAAAATGACGGTTGGACGCTCGAAAATGACGACACGGCAGTTTGGCGATATACAACACGACATGGCTGCCCGTTTCCCGGACGTAGTGCGGGAAATCGACGCCCATGTATCTACGATTGCCGATCAAGTTGCAGGGTTGCCGCCAGGACGCCTGCTACATAGAGCTTATTGGGAATATGCTAGCCTAGCTATTACTAAGAGAATTCACGCTGTTGAGCGGACTGGGATAATCCGGATGCTCGACTATGTCCAAAGCATAATTGCGTCTGTTCCGCGCGCTGAGCAGCAACATGAAGATGTTAGCGAAGAAGCTTGGGACCGGCTGCATAGGGATGTGAAGACGCTTTTTGATCGGATAACCATTGAATACCAAACATGCCTGACGGCCTCTCGTCGGGCGGTGGATCCGCAACTCGATATGGAATTGGAGAAGTTTCGCTTGCGTGCGGAAAGCACCTGGATGCATGTACGTGGAAAGCGTTATCAACCGCACGAATGTATAGCGCTGGCCGAACTACTCGCACCTCATTCAGATATTCTCATACAGTTGTTTGGGGTGTCTGCCGAAGAGATCGTACAGGAACTTATAAAAATCCTTCAAAAATTGAGCAGCGGTGCAGCTCTCTCTATATTGGCACTTAAGAAATTTCACGAAGATAGCATTCCCAGAATGCAAGTGATCATAGCGTCAGGCGAGGCTGAAACGCCTGACGAGGTAATGAAAAAGATTTTCGAAGATCCAATATTGGCGGTTCAGGGAAAAACTGCAATGGGCGAGGCGTTGGGCTTCGATCTGTTTGATCTAGCTAAGGTTACTCGCCTTCCGGCATCGCTCATTGATGCATTAACCTGGGAGCCAGGCGAGGATACAGAATTCATGGCTCCGGGTGAGTTCGCGGGTTGGCCGTTACGCAGTTGGCCCACAATGAAACGCCCTTTCATCCGTATAGACGGGCGAGCGATGTGTTTCGATGTATTTGGGCTATTCGATAATATTTATCGAGCAATTCAGCGTATTATTCTGAAAATTGAACCGGATTATCGGGAGCAGTGGAATTTTGGCCAGAAGGAAGTCAGCGAAGCTATTCCAATCAACTATTTTGATAAATTACTTCCAGGGAATACGAACTTCAGATCTCTCACCTATCAATGGCGCACAGGATCAGGCAAGGAGCAATGGTGCGAGTGTGATGGGTTGGTAATCTATGATGACCACCTCTTTATTTTGGAAGTCAAAGCTGGTGCATTTACTTATACCTCTCCTGCTAATGATCTTGTAGCTCACCTTGCATCTCTTCGAAATTTATTGGAGGCGCCGGCGAGGCAGGGTAACCGCTTTCTTGATTATCTGGAAAGCGCAAAGGAAGTTCCAATCTTCGATGAAGCTAGATCTGAGATTACTCGATTGAGGCGAGCCGATTTTCGTCAAATCACCATCTTAGCGATGTCGCTCGATACATTCACGGAATTGGCCGCACGAGCCCACCACCTAGCCAAGGTTGGTTTGAAGTTGGGGCCACGGGCCGTTTGGGCTTTATCTATTGATGATCTCAGGGTGTATGCAGACATGCACAAAAACCCGTTGATATTTTTGCATTTTGTCGAGCAACGAATGCAGTCAATAAAGAACCTGCTGATAGAGTTGGATGATGAGATGGATCATCTCGGGCTATACATAGCGCAAAATAATTATGAACAATTTGCTCGTGAATTTTCCGGGGGCGTGGAGAGTCATATTGGGTTCAATGGCTTTCGAGAACCTATCGATGAATACTATACGGCAATCGTAAACGGCGAGGTACCTACACCGCCCCGGCAGGAGATGCCCTCTCGATTCAGCGAGATCATCGATGTACTAGCGTCATCGTCGAAACCGGGACGCTCCTTTCTGGCTTCCTTCCTGCTAGACAGTGGAGGTGAGCTACGGAAGATGATTGCTGATGGCATTGTCAATCAACTTGAAGGAAATTCTCGTTTAAACCGCCAACGTCCACTTCTAATCATGGGGGATAGACCGTTTACAGTTTGTACATGGTCTCCAGCTGTGCCGCGAGTCGAGGGAGAGGCGCTCGCCTATACTCAGTCCATTGTCGCAGGGAACGATGGTGTGCAACGATTACTGATCGAGCTTGAATTTGATGAATTGGATCGGTTGATTGATGTCCACTGGCAAGATGTCTCGTTAGAAGGATTGGATAAGGAACAACTTGCCAAAGCATTTATAAGAGGGGAAATCGGTAAGAGAAAACGCGTCGCTCTTGCGCGTAAAACAGGTAAAATTGGCGCCAATCAGCAATGTCCTTGTGGTAGTGGAAATAAATATAAGCGTTGCTGTCGATATTAATTGATTGAATTATTATTAATGGCTACCCTTGATAGATCTTGCCATTTATTTTTTTTGCCAAAAACAGGATGTGCAGTACCTTGCTCACGTGTTTATGATGAGATTTCAATATTGTTCGTATTTTTTGCAAGTTGGAGATTGGAGTCGTCTCAGGATATTTCTAAGCTGGAAAAAAACGACCAAACAATAAGGCGCTTCCCCTCAATATAACATTGCGTCGCGCTACATCCGACCTTTCGATAGAAAGAGCGCCTGCGGTAATCCTTCGAATGACGGTAGCACGTTAGAAGATCGGCTCCATGCGCAAGCGCGATCGCACAGACGATTCCATCTACCGTAGCAAGTTGATGACGTGCCCCGAGTTCCGCAACAACCAACGCTTCTCCGTATCCATGGCAATCACCGGGCAAGTATCGGTGAGGGCGACGACTTGATTGGCCTTGCCCCCCCCGACTTCTCGCGTGAGCCATTTAGTCAAGTCGAAGTCTACAATCGTCGCTACCAGCTAAGTTTCAGCGATCGAGGGCTTGAAGGCAGCCTGCTCGCCGACCGGGGATGTGAGCAGCCACTTGATCCAGGCAGAGGTATCGACCAACCATATTAGACCCGGTCTGTGCGGTCGCAATAGTCTTCCGAATTGCCCCTGCGAGCGAGGTCCAATCCTCCCGGGATGCGATCCGAACCAGCAGCATGCCGATTCCCTTGGGGATGGGCGAACTATTGGCCTGCCTGCCAGTGCTTGGCTATCTGGAGACCCTTAGGGATGGATATCTGGAATTTCGCCGAGAAGGTCAACTCAGGTGGCATCTGCACGCTCGAAGAGATGCGCTTACTCCAAAATCTTTTTAAAGATCTCCTCCTCGCTTTCAATCTCAGCAATGGTCTCCGCCTCGAACGCCTGGATGCGCTGCATCTGGCCAGCATCACTGCAGGTCTGCGGGGTGGGCTCGGGCTTGCCGCGGGTCTCGTCCCAAAGGCGGAGGTCGGCTGAGGCGGATTTGTAGCCATCGGTATAGCTCTGCAGCAGCGGTTTCAGGGTGCCCTCGACGATCACGCTGCCGCCGAACATCGTATTGCCCGCGCCGGGCTGCAGGGAGGCTGTCACGGTCTGATGCAGGCGGGCCGAGCGCAGGCAGCGTTCTGCAACGGCGGCGATGGTGCCGATGCGGCGATATTTGTTCTGCAGCGGGCTGGCGGAACTGCCCGTCAGGACGAAGACGGTCGCGGCCCCACCCAGAATAAGCGCGGTTAGGATCAGAATACGGCGTTTCATGCGCTGGCGCCTCTCACGATAAACCTGCGATCCGCAGGTCGGTTGTTCGGGGTAAAACTCGAAAGCTCCATCCTGTTTTGGGATAGAGCGGCAGAGGAGGGGATGGTGGGCGCGAGCAAGCCCATGAAAACCACCCATTCTCCTCTGTATCGGAACATCCTCGCGGCGCTGATCGCGGCTCGCAAAGCGCGGGGCGTGACGCAAACGCAATTGGCCGAGGCGCTGGGTAAGCCCCAGTCCTATGTCTCCAAGGTGGAGAGCGGTGAGCGCCGCCTGGATGTCGCCGAATATATCGAACTGTGCCGGGCGCTCTCGGTGCATCCCTCCCAGGTCTTGACCGCTGCCGGGGTTGCCCCTTAACGCCACGCCCGCCTAGGGCAGCAGCCCGAGCGTCTGCAACTCCTTGAGTTTGGCGTCCCACGACCGGTCTTTTGGCCAGCCGGGAATATAATCGGCGAGCGGCTTCTTGAAGGCGGCGAGGCGCGCCGTTTGCCGGAGACCGAAGCTTTCGATCTGCGCCAAGACATAGGAGAGGCCTTCGTGCGGGAAGCGCAGATCCTGCTTCTTACCGGAGGCATAGCCTAATTGGATGGCGACCAGGCAGGTCTCGACGCTGCCCTCGGCCGCCTTGGTATAAAACGTCCCCTCCGAATGCTTACCCTCTGTGAACAGGATTTCTTCGAGGTCGGTTTCCCGGGTGCGGGCACGGTCGATCCGCACCACAGCGGTGTCGGAGAACCAGCCGATCGGCTTATAGGTAACCCGGGTGACCTCAGGGCCGAAGGTCAAGAGCGCCAGATAATCCGCTAAGGGATGCTCCTGGGGTTTCAACGGAACCTTGGAGGCGCTGCAGACCTTCGGTCCATCCTTCGGAAAGCCGTGTTTCTGGATCGTCTCATCGAGCGTGAAGCGATACATCTGCTGCGCGAGGTCGGTGAGCTCTTGTTTGAGGGTATCCTGAATATGCCGGGCCAGATGATATCCTGGCCGCATCTGGTTCGGGCAGGCAAAGGTGAGCCCATTCCCCACTTCGTTGAGTTCCAGAACGGTCTTGGCTTTGGCCTTCGCCGCGTAAAACATCTCCGCAAATCGGTGTGGGTCCGTCGCGCAAACATCTGGAAGTTCTTGCGACTGCGCCGCACCTGACCCCAAGGCCAAGAGCAAGCACGCCCCATAGGCCAGGGAATACCCCCGTTTCATCTGATCGCTCCCTTCCATGATCTCGATCCGGCCCCAGGGCCACTTGGATGAGGGGAGAATATATCCTGTAATGGGATAATTCTACCCCTCGTCGTCGCCTCAGAACAGATGCGTCGGGGCTGACCAAGCCACCGGCGGATCCCAGCGGATCTGCGAGGTTCCGAACTCCCGCACTCGATAGGGGGCTAGGCCCTTGGTATGGGTTTTGGCGAGATAGGACAGGCGCTCGAAGCAGGCGGTGCAGGCGGCATTGAACTGAGCAATGGCCTCTTCCGGGCTCCCACGCGGTGGACGTTTCAACATTGTCCAGGCACGCCCTGCGTCTAGATCGCAATGATGGATCAGACCCGGGTAGAAGCCGATGCCGAGAACGTCATTCCAACACCGCTCGGCGGTGCTCAGCAGCCCGGTTGCGGTTTGACATTTGTTCCCATCAACCAGAAAAGCCACATGATAATGCGGCACATCGCTGCTGTTCTGCTCCCGAACCCAGAGGTAATGGGCTTCGATATCATTTTGCCAGTACCACTCCTTGAGAAACTTCATCAGATTGGACAGGTGGATGTTTCTGTCGGGTTCCGGATAATTCTGAGGAAAGCGGACATCGAAGCGGGCAACCATCACTTTCGAATGGCGTTGGATCATATATTGAAGAAGTTCCTGAATCTTAGATAGAATATCAGGGCGATGGGTGTTCATGTTTTTCTCCGTGGGTTAATTTCTCTATAGTATGTATTTTAGGATCATCAAAAAAATATATTACCCTATACCGTTTCACCTCTTCTCTGGAGAGAACAGGGGAAAAGATTGAAAGTCGACGGGATCCTTGGGCGATAACTTCCAGTCTTGTTCCGAAAGTTAAGTTTCTTGAAAAAAAGAAAGCCCGGTTCCCCGGGCTTCCTGATTAGGCGGTGAAACGGGCTTCGCATTTCCGGCAGTGGAACCGCCGCAGCAACGTTCGATCGAGTTGACGCCCGATCAAGCGCCCCTCCTGCGCCCACAGGAGGGCGACGGTTGCGACGCCCAAGGCGGTTATCGGCAGGGCTGGACTGCGGCCCGCCCCGCAGCGGAGGGCGAGGAGGGAAGCGCCCCCCAGCAAGCCGCCCAAGAGAAGGCAGGCCCATTCGCCGAGCGGCTCCAGGGCAACCTCGAGGCTGGCGCAGACGGGACAACGAGGCGGTTTTGCAATCACGATAGGGAGGGTCATTCTTATCCTTTCCGAAGCAGCGCCCGTTGCAGCAGCCCAAACAGGGCTTCCGGCAGGGCGTTGAGGGTTTCGATGTTTTGAGAAGTCGTCGGCAGCAGCGTCGTAACCCCCGGAGCCTTAATACCGAGGGCGTAGATCTCAATGCCGAGGCGTTGGGCGGTGCGGATCACGTCTTGGGCGCGGTCGAGGTCGTCGGGTTCGCCGTCGGTGAGCAGAAGGATGATCTGGCGCGGCTCCGGCCGAGGGGCGAGGGCGAGCAGCACCGCCCAGAGGGCTTCGGCCAGGGGCGTGTCGCCGCTGGCCTCCACAAGGAAGCGGTCGTGCGGGCGCTCGTCATAGTCGAGCATCGGCACGATGGTCGGCTCCCCGGTGCGGCAGATCCCGGGGAAGGAGGTCACCGCTAGGGGAATGCCGAGGCCGTGCAGGCTTTCGGCAATGGCTTGGGTGGTATGGCAGGCGAGGCTGATGCGTTCGCGCATCGAGCCGGAGGTATCGAGCAGCAGGTGGACGGCCGTGTTCAGCCCCGGTTTGGGTTCAACCCGCCGGAACAGTTTGGCCGAGCCGGTCGCGACCCCATGCAGCAGTTTCGGATCGAGTTTTCCGCGCCGGGCCGGGGCGACGCGTTTCAGTTTGGTTGATTGCAGCAGACCCATCAGCCGAGCCTTGAGGCCGCTGGTGAGGCGGCGGCTTTGCTGAAGCTGCTCCGAGGTGAGGGCCGCAATCTTTTTATCGCCCCGGATAGCCACCGTTGCCCGTGCTTCCTGTTTGCTAAAAGTTTGGCGCAGGCAGCGCTGGAGAATAGCGGCGACATCCTCCGGCAGGTCCATCTCCGGAACCGCGAGAAGCTGTTCGATGGCCGCCGCCGGGTCCTCCGCCGGGGCGGTTTGCAGACAAGCGAGAATCTGCCGGGCGTAGTGCAAGCAGGCGGCACTATCGGGGCAGTGCTGGCGCATGGTGTCGAGAATGGGCTGAAGCCGGGGAAGCAGCCCCGGCAACACGCTCTCCACTTCCGCCGCGCGTCGCCGGACGCGCCCGGACAAGGCCGGAAGCCGCCAACTCCGCACGGTGAGCAGCAACCAGTCCAGCACCCATTGGTTTTTAGGGAGCTTGGGCCGGGGCGCATCCAGAAAGATCTGCTGGATCAGCCCTTGGAAGTTTTCCCCGCAACCCGGATAGAGTTTCGCCAGCCGGTCTTCGATGCGCCAGTCTTCGAAGATGTTCCAAATATGCTTCTCCACCGTCCCGAGGGGCTCCCGGCGCAGCAGGTCGAAGTCGGTAAAGCGGATGTGGGCGGCTTCATGGTCGATATAGCCGCGCACCAAGCCAATGAAGCGCGGGTCGGCGTCGGCCGGAAGCCCCGGCAGACGGATGATGGTGCCGTCGGTATAGGCGCGGTTGCCGCCGATCGCGACGCGCACGCCGTACCGTTGCCCCAGGCTGCTGGCGAGCAGGGGAAGGCAGGACAGAAGGGCTCGGGAGGAAATCATCGCAACCTCCCTCACCACAGGCCGAGGCTGTCGACCGCGGCAAAACTGCCATCGGAAGCTTCCGGCGTATCCGGTTCTTCGTCCGGTAACAGCAGCGGCTGCACCGGCGCGGGCGGCAGAGCGACCAGCGCCTGCAACGCCGCCTCCAGCCCCATGCCGTCGAGGATCTTCTGGCCATGATCCCGCATGGCTTCGGGATCGCGCAGCAGGCAGACCAAGCCCTGCAGCCCCAGCAGGCTGCCGCCGGTCAGCGGGCCTTTCTCCGGCAAAGCCGCGAGGCCGGTATCGATCAGATCGACCAGCGGTGTTACCCGGGGCTCCAGACAGGAGAGCCCCGCCAGCTTCTGCCGTAAGCCCTTCAGCGGCCAGGCCGCCTTTAGCGAAACTTCCGTCTTGCCCAAAAAGCTCTTCTGCCAAGCCTCCTCGGCGACTTTCGCTACTTCACCGAACAGGGTGCCGCCCAAACCCTGCACCGCTTCGGTCAGTGGCTTGCTCGCCTCCCGCGCCTTCGGCGGCTGCAGCCGGAACATCTGCCAGGCAAACCCCAGCCGCGACCGCACCACATCGGCGCTCACGGTGGCATTGGTCAGCAGCGTCTCCCAAGCCGGATTATCGCGAATCCAACCCTTCACAGCCTCGTCATAGCGGGCCAGAAACTCCGCCTTCGCCTGCTCGAACTCCGCCCCGATGGCGTCGAGCCCGGCATTCACCGTATCGATCGCCCCCTCCGGCAGCGCCCAGCCGCCGAGAAACCGCACGCCGTGCCGGTCTAGCAAAGCCACGGCCCGGCTCTTCAACGCCCCGAAGACCCGCAGGTCTTCGGGATTACAAACCTTCTTACTGCCGAGCGAGGCCACCGTCTCCGGCGGCAAATTCGGCGCGCACAGATCAGCGGCCGTCAGCTTGCGCCGCGCCGACCAGATCGTAACCTCCAGCCGCAAGGCCGTGAGGTGTTTGAGAACAGTGATGTCTGTCATTCGTTAGCTCCTATGAGATTGGAAATGCGCTGCGCGCAGAGGGGGGCGCCGCCCCCCAAGCCCCCGGCCAAGGGCCTTGGCCCTTGGCGATCCCGGGGATGGAAAAGGCGGTTCGTCCGGCGGAAGCCGGAGCGCTTAGATTTCGGAAAAAGGGATTATCAAGGGCTAAGGCCCTTGATCGGAGCCCGAGGCAGCGCCTCGGATCGCGTCAGCGATTTAGGCCGAAACGGCAAACAGCCGTTGCGCCAACTCTTGTAATAGCGCCCGCGTTGGCGGCGTGGCGCGATAGCCGAGAGCGCGATCGAGGGCGTAGGTGACGGGTTGGATGCCTGTGCGGGCGAGAGGTTGGAAACGCTGGGTGAGGTCGGCCCAGCGCAGCAGGGTGCGGGTGGAGAAGGTGACTTCGATGCGCTCGGCGAGGCTGCCGCCGGTGGGGTCACCCAGAAACAGGCGGCGGACTTGATGGGCGTAGTCGACCATGGTGGCGCGCAGGCTTTCGGGCAGGGCGGGGGTTCTGCGGTCAAGCAGGCTGCGCTCGGTCTCGGCGGAGGGGTAGCCGATCTCGCAAAGGGTGAAGCGGTCCATGAAAGCGAGGTTCTGGCGCAAGGTGCCTTGGTAGAGGCCGGTCTCGTCGGCGGCGCCATTGGTATTGGCGGTGGCGACGAAGCGGAACAAAGGGTGGGGCGCGATAATCTCGCCGCCATTCTCCGGCAAGCAGAGCGGCGCGCCGTCGAGCACGCCGTTGAGCCCGACGGCGACGGCGGGATCGAGCAGGTCGATCTCGTTTAGAAGGAACAAGCCGCCGTAGCGCATGGCGAGCGCTAGCGGCCCGTGCTGAAAGCGCATGCTGCCGCGATCAACGCTGAGATGCCCAGCGAGATCGGCGAACTCCAACCGCCCGTGGCCGGTGATCTCGAAGACCGGATAGTTGAGCTTAGCCGCTACCTGGCGAATCAGGCTGCTCTTGCCGCTGCCGGTGGGGCCGAAGACGTAGAGCGGATCGGCGGGGGCCATGAGCCAGACCACGAGCTCGCGCATCGCCTCGGGGAAGACGTAGAAGGGATCGTGGCTGGGCGTATAGGCACAGGGGGCGGTAAAGCCCCGGATCAGGCGGCCCGACGTTTGGCCGCTGAAGATCAGGCCTGCATCGAGGTCGGCGGGGGCCAGCCCGGCCAGGATCGTCTCGGCATCAGTCTCGGACATAGGTTTCTCCTCTGAGGACAAAGAAAAACCCCCGCGCCAGGACGGAGCGGGGGAGGGTCGCAGAGGTGATATAGGTCTGAGGAGATTCGAACGACACGGTTGGTCAGAAGGGGCCAAAACCGCCTAAAATCCACCCCCGCCGGAAGGTCCGGATGTCCGGATGGGGGTGAAATTCATCAGGAAAATCAGTCTGTTGGTATCTTTGCATCCTTCCGAATGGAATGCGGCGGGGCTTCCGGCCCCGCCGCACCATGGAAGGTCTATTCGGTGCCTTTACGCTCATCCTTCAGGCGTTGAATCTCCCGTTTTAGGGCATCGCGATCAGCTACGCTGAGTTTGTCGATGTTCTTATACCAACCACCTGCTGTGGATCGGGGGATACCGAGCCGCTCCTGAATTTTTGGGTAACTCAGCTTATCGACATCCTTCGCCATGACAACGCGTGCAAGCTTTGCAATTTTTTGGGAAATCAGCTCAGGTTCGGTGGATATCTTAGGGGACACCACTTCGAAGCGGAAACTCTCCTCTGTGAAGACCATCTCGCCGAGGAAATAGTCAGCGGGCTCAGGAATATAATGCCGCGCCTTGGTTACCTCGATGGCGCGAACATTCTCCCGCCAGCTCCGACCTTCGGGGATGCGCATCTCAATCACAGTTTCGGCGGCGCGCTCCTTGGTATGGGCTCCTTGGAGAGCTCCGTCGCGGTTGGTGTGGTCGATCACCAGAACCGCCGTCCCCAGCGCCCTCAGTCGTTGGAGAAAACCCAGCACGTCTGGAAACTCCCCGACGTTATTATTCGTCAGCGAGTAGAAGTTATCGAGTATCATCAGTTGCACATCCTTGGCGCGGCGCGCCATTTCCTCCTGCCAAATCGGGTCTAGGAGGTCGATCACGCCGCCTTTCACCTTCTTGGCACAGAGGGCATCGAACCCCACGGTCGCGTGACTGCCCTGCCCACGGGCAACCTTTGCAATTGCGGTTTGAAGATCGTCCGGATGCATCTCCCCGTCGATGTAGAGAACCGACGCGGGCTTTGGCACTTGCCACGGCCCCAGCGTGCCGCCTTGGGAAATCACTTGGGCGATGGAGAGCGCGAGCCACGTCTTGCCGACTTTTTCGCGGGCATAGAGCCACGCCAGTGCGCCTTCCGGAATTACCGGCTCTAGCAATAATCGGCGGGGGTTGTTGCTCGGAGGCAAGGGGCTGCCTGCGGTGATCAGGGAGTTATTGGGCATTATCGGCTCCGGCAGGACAGGAAGAGGGAAGTTATGACCGCGGGCGCTGGCTACTTCTCGAAGAGACTGAAGGGAAAAGCTTTTCGAATGACCTACGAGCGAGAAGGTCACCTTGGCCGCTCTCGCTCTGTTGACGGCGTCGATAATTCCAGGGGTATGGGCCAGCTCGTGCGGAAGGAACTCGAGATGGACGTAGTGTCCGGCCAGAGCTTTCAAATCGGCCCGCGCCAAGCTGGCTGCGCCCCCAGGAACGGCGCAAAAGGTTTCGTTGCCTATTTCCCCAATGCGGGGGTCGAATTCGCTCGGGACGATCCGAATTTTGAGCTTTTTGTCCGGCGTCATGGGGATGGCACCGAAGAGCGGGAGCTCGCCAGGCGGAAGAGCTTCAACCCATTGGATTGCTTGACCATTCTTTCGCCGAAAGAGTGAAAAATACCGGATCGAAAAGTTTGAGAGGCTGGGGTCCTGTACCGCCCAAAGAATCGGCAGGTTTGTGCCGCCCAGATATGGCCGTGCAGAATAGCGAGGGAACCAGAATTGAGGGTTGTGGAATGGCTCAATAAGGGGACGAGTTTCCCATATCCAGCCGTCCGGCCCGTTTCCCGGTAGAAATGTTTCCACAAGCTCGAGGTGGTTCCAGAGTATCTCTTCCGCAGCGAATTCTGGAACATTTCGGACGCGGGCGTACAGGGATGTAAGCCTATCTCCGGTTTGTGGAGGAGTGCACCAGTCGTGGATGCTTCCATTCATCCAATAGCCTGGATTTACCAAGCCTCCTGGAAAAGTGGGGTCGAAATCCGTGTCGAGATAAATTCGTGTCGATCCCGACTGAATTTGCCGGTTCTGTTGCACGGCATCAGGGAAGATAGCCCGGGCGACATCCGCTAAATTGGAGAGAATCGCGAGATTGAGCTGCGACCGCTGGCGGACGAGTCTGCGTTCCGAAGCCGAAGGATAGCTATCGATCGACTGCCGGTGCGCCATGACGTCATGCAGTAAGATTGGAGCAGAATGACCGTGGTTCACTAATTCGGTCAAAGAGGGGGTGAATGAGGGCATGAGAGCTCCTTCCCGCCCCCCGTTATTTTTCGGGGGGCGGTTCTTTGTTGTTGGTTTAGGGGCTTTACGCTCGGGTGATGCCTTTACCGAGGCTCCGAGGCAGCGCTAGGCGGCCTCTTCGAGCGGTCGCTTCGCGAAAGGCTGTTCAGCTCCGAAGTGGATCGTCGACTCTCGGAAAGCCGACTTTCAACCCATTCCGAAAGCTTGGCGGGTTCGTAGAGAACTCGCCTTCCAAAGCGCCGCATCTCGGGACCTCCCCCGATCGATGCATACTTCGCGAGAGTCCGATGGCTCATAGGTGGACCCAGCCGCCGAATAAATTCGGCAGCCTCCTTCCGCGTCAGGAGTTTTTGGTAGTTTTCCATGTGTGGGGTGACTCCGCCCTACGTGCTCTCACGCACGCTGCTTAGGGCAATAGGGAGTTCAAACCGAATTTACTTAGGGGGATGAGGACTTGCTTACGCAATCCACATCCAGCCCCATCAAAAAGGACTTGATCTAAAAACGGGCAGGTTAACTATCTATGGGTACATGAAAGGCCCAAGCGGGCGAAAACTTGAATGGGTCTTCACAGGAGGGAACCCCTGCTTCCTTGCCGTCACTGCGGTACGGCTGCGTTCAGGCTTCTCAGGGCCTACGCCAAGATCCTTCAAATCGGAACGACGAAAAAATCTATGACGAGCAATCTGTAGCAACTCTCCCGAACTGGCGCAAGATTTTCTTTGAGCAGGGAGATTAAATATTTTTCATCCACCTTCGTAGCTGCGTCACGGCAGTGGATACTGGTCGAGAGATTTCGGATATTGGCTCTCACCTCATTGTGCGCCCGAGTTTACTCACCTGCGCTCCGATCACCCCAGCTATTCTGTGAGACGACACCTGATTTGAGCAGTCAGAGATAACCGGGATTTGGCGGGATAATCCGGGATTATGTGGGATAAACCAACATCTTACGGGAAAATTTCAGTTGAAATTAATTTGAGCACAAAAATTCGGCCGCAGCGGCAACGCGACAGGCGATTTGAGCACGTACACAAACTGCGCTCGCTTTATCCCAAAACTCGTGCATATGACGTGATCTAGACTGCTCAAATCAGGTGGCGCGAGTGCCCAAATCGGTTGGCGTGCGACACGTCCCCCGAGCTTCCTCCCCTGCGCTCCGCTCACCCCAGCTATTCCACGATTTTCCTTCGCGTGGTGACATGGTGGTGACACAGCAAAAAGGGGTTAGCCGCTTTATGCTGCTAACCCCTTGATTTGTTTGGTGGAGCTAAGCGGGATCGAACCGCTGACCTCTACAATGCCATTGTAGCGCTCTCCCAGCTGAGCTATAGCCCCGAAACTTCTGGGTGCCGACAGAACCGTCTCCGGCCCGTCTGGCGTGAGCGGGTTTCTAAAACATGCGCCCCGTCCCCGCAAGCAAAAAGTGACAGTTTTTTAGCAGCGCTGAACGCATGCCCCGAATGCCGCTGTTAACGCTCCTGCGGTAGGGGCGCGCGGCCCGGAGATAATTTGAGGACTTAGCAATGATTCTGTCATATTATGGCGGCATCCTAAAGAATGTTAGCGGCTTTTGCGCTCCCTCTTCCTTGGAGATACACCATGAAGCTGGCGTCTTTCGCACTCCTTTTGATGGGCGTTGTTGCCGCGCCGGCGGGGGCGCAGCAACCGGTGAAGCTGACGACGCTGGATTGGTGCCCCTATACCTGCGTGACCGCGCCCGATGGCGGCTTTAGCAGCGTCATTGTGCGCGAAGCCTTCAAAGCCATGGGCTATCGGGCGGAAATTGAGTTTCTGCCCTGGCAGCGCGCGGTAGCGACGGCTAAGGGGTCTTCGGAGGTCGCGGGCTATTTCCCCGAATATCCGGCGGAGCTTGACGGGTTCGACCTGTCTTCCAGCATTGGCACCGGCCCGCTCGGCCTTATTATGCGCAAAGGCGCGCCCGTACCGCCGCCCACGGCGGATGCCATCCGCACGCTGAAGCTGGGTGTGGTTTCGGGCTATGTGAATGCGGCCCCGGTTGCGGCGGCAATTGCCGCCGGTTTGAAGCCGGAGGGCGTCGCCGACGATAACACCAATATTCGGAAACTCGCCGCTGGCCGGATTGATGCGGCGGAAATCGATCAGTTTGTCTTTGGGCATTTGCTAAAAACGGATGCGCGCCTCGCCGACGTGAAGAACGATGTGGTTTTCGCCCTGCCGCTAGAGGAGAAAACCCTGCACGTTGCTTTCAATAAAACCGCCTATGGGAAAAAGCTTGCGGCGGTGTTTGCCGAAGGGCTGGCGAAGGTGGATATCAAGAGCTTACAACAGAAATATTTTGCGATGGCCCAATAGGTTAAGCCGCCAAAGAAAAGGCCCGGTTGGAAGACCGGGCCTTTTTTATTTACAGGCTTTAAACACCGTTTAGCGCTCGTCGTCCTCGCCGATGTTTTCGATTACTTCGGCCATATCGTCTTCGTCCTCGCCAAGGTCGGACGTATCTTCCATCAGATCATCGTCTTCATCGGCAACGGCGTCTTCTTCCACCAGATCGGCCTCGACATCGGGCAGATCGGCGACATCGGCCAGATCGGCTTCATCCACCACGGCGGCGACGACGGCGGCTTTGACGGGCTTATCGTCGGGCAGCGGCGCGCGCGACCGGCGCGATTTCAGAATCGCTTCGGGATCGTAAGTGGTGCCGCACTTTGGGCACACGATGGGATCACGGCACATATCGTAAAAAGGTGCGCCGCAAGAATGGCAAATGCGCTTTGCGCCCCATTCGGGTTTCGCCATGTCAGCTTCTTCCTTAAGGCTTAGGGATCAAACGGTCTCGGGCGTGCATGCCAGGGGCATCGACGCTTGTCAATCATCTGAACGTAAATAGCAGGCGTGACAAGCCGATGCCCCTGGTATTTTCGCACGGCGGATGCTTGAGGGCGGGCGGTTTTTCGGGTACGCCCTGCGGCAGGTTTTCGCTCCAATGGGATTTTGCCACATGCATGCGCCGCGTCCGCTTCTTTCCCGCCGTGCCGGGCCGCTTTCTGGAACGGTTCGGGTTCCGGGGGATAAGTCGATCTCCCACCGTGCCCTCATGTTCGGCGGGCTGGCGATTGGCGAAACGCGCATTTCCGGCCTTCTGGAAGGCGAAGACGTGCTGGCCACGGCGGCCGCCATGCGGGCGATGGGGGCGAAAGTGACGCGGGACGGGGAGGGCGCATGGCGCGTTACCGGTGTCGGCGTTGGCGGCCTCACCGAGCCCGATGCGCCGCTTGATCTTGGCAATGCGGGCACGGCGACGCGGCTGCTGATGGGCGTGATCGCGGCCCACCCGTTCACAGCGTTTATGACCGGCGACGCCTCCTTACGCTCGCGCCCGATGGCGCGTGTGACGGTGCCGCTGGAATTGATGGGCGCGCGTTTCGTGTCCCGCTCCAAAGGCCGCTTGCCGTTGGCGGTAATCGGCACCGAAACCCTCATGCCGATCAGCTACACGCTGCCGGTGGCCTCCGCCCAGGTGAAATCGGCGGTGCTGCTGGCGGGGCTCAATACGCCGGGCGAAACCAGCGTGATCGAGCCGGAGCCGACGCGCGATCATACGGAAAATATGCTGCGCCATTTCGGCGCGGAAGTGCGGATTGAAGAAACGTCGGAGGGTCGTAAAGCCACCCTGGTCGGGCAGCCGATTTTGAAAGCGGCGGATGTGGTGGTTCCGGGCGATCCTTCCTCGGCGGCGTTTCCGGTCGTCGCGGCCTGCTTGGTGCCGGGGTCGGATATTATCGTTTCGGGCGTTGGGCTCAATCCGTTGCGGGCGGGAGTGTTTACCTCGCTCAAAGAAATGGGCGCGTCCATCGACGAGGTGAACCCGCGCACTGAGGGCGGCGAGCCGGTGGCCGATTTGCGCGTGCGCTACGCCCCGCTGCACAGCGTCGAGGTGCCGCCGGAGCGCGCCCCCAGCATGATCGACGAATATCTGGTGTTGGCGATGGCGGCGGCCTGCGCCTCGGGCCGCACGATCCTGCGCGGGCTCTCGGAGTTGCGCGTGAAGGAAAGCGACCGGCTGGCTGCGATTGCCGATGGGCTCACCGCCTGCGGGGCCAAGGTGACGGTCGAGGGCGATGATTGCATCATCGAAGGCACCGGCACCCCGCCCAAGGGGGGCGTAACCATTGCGGCGAAGCTCGATCATCGCATCGCCATGTCCTACCTCATCCTGGGCGCGGTGACGGCGGAGCCAATCACGATTGACGATGCCGCGCCGGTCGATACCTCCTTCCCCGGCTTTGCCGATTTGATGAACGGTCTCGGCCTCAAGATCGAAGGGGTGGCATAGCGATGCCCGTTATTGCGGTCGATGGTCCGGCGGCGTCCGGCAAAGGCACGATTGCGAAAAGGCTCGCAGCGCATTTTGGCTTTGTGCATCTCGATACCGGCTTGCTCTATCGCGCGGTCGGTTGGGCCGTGCGCGACCGGCTGGACGATCCGCGCGCGGCGATTGCCGCCGCCGAAGCCTTCGACGTGGGCATGACCTGCGGCGATGAGTTGCGCAGCGAGGAGGCGGGGCGGGCCGCCTCCAAGATCTCCGCCATTCCAGAAGTGCGGGCGGCCTTACTGGCCTTCCAGCGCAGCTTTGCGGGCCAAGCGCCGGGGGCGGTTTTGGACGGGCGCGATATCGGCACCGTCATTTGCCCTGATGCGCCGGTAAAATTATTTGTCACGGCCTCCGTCGAAGTTCGGGCTGGACGGCGGCACAAAGAGTTGCAGGCGCGCGGGAATCCTTCTATATACGCCGAGATCCTTGCGGACCTGATTGACCGGGACCGCCGCGATAGTGAACGCGCCACAGCCCCCCTTAAGGCGGCAGACGATGCGTTCCACCTGGAAACATCCATGATGGATGCCGATCAGGCCTTCGCGGCAGCCCTTGCCTTTGCAGCGCCCAGGATAGCGTAACCGCCTTCTCGCACTGACCTCTTCTCCAAGGGGGCAGGGCTTGGGGGTTTTCGTCACTCTCCAACCCCGCGTTACCGCCTTCGTCCAGCGGTGGCGCTGTTCGGCTCCGATAGCCGGACCAGGGACAGCCGGACCGGAGCATGTATGACCACGAGTGAAAGCTTTGCCGCGCTTCTGGAAGAATCGCTGGGCACGGGTGATAACCTAGAAGGCACCGTCGTTAAGGGCACGATTATTGCCATCGAAAACGACTTTGCCCTGATCGATGTCGGTCTGAAGTCGGAAGGCCGCGTGCCGCTGCGCGAATTCGCAGCGCCGGGCCTGCCGGTTGAACTGAAGCCCGGCGACACGGTTGAAGTGTACTTGGAGCGCATGGAAGACAAGAATGGCGAAGCCAGCTTGTCGCGCGAAAAGGCCCGCCGTGAAGAAGCGTGGAATGTGCTGGAACGCGCGTTCACCGAACAGCAGCGCGTGACCGGGATCATCTTCGGTCGCGTCAAGGGTGGTTTCACGGTCGACCTGTCGGGTGCCGTGGCCTTCTTGCCGGGCAGCCAGGTGGATATCCGTCCGGTGCGCGACATCACCCCGCTGATGGGCTCCCCGCAGCCGTTCCAAATCCTGAAGATGGACCGTCGTCGCGGCAATATCGTCGTGTCGCGTCGGGCCGTTCTGGAAGAATCGCGCGCCGAAGCCCGCTCGGAACTGGTCGCTTCGCTCAAAGAAGGCCAAATTCTGCAAGGCGTGGTCAAGAACATCACCGATTACGGTGCGTTCGTGGACCTGGGCGGCGTCGATGGTCTGCTGCACGTCACCGATATCGCGTGGCGCCGCATCAATCATCCGTCCGAAGCCCTCACCATCGGCCAGTCGGTCAATGTGCAGGTTATCCGCTTCAACTCGGAAACCCAGCGCATCAGCCTCGGCATGAAGCAGCTTGAAGCCGATCCTTGGGAAGGCGTTGCCGCCAAATACCCGATGGGTGCCAAGTTCAATGGCCGCGTGACCAACATCACCGATTACGGCGCGTTCGTGGAACTGGAACCGGGTATCGAAGGCCTGGTCCACGTCTCCGAAATGAGCTGGACGAAGAAGAACGTTCATCCGGGTAAGATTGTTTCGACCAGCCAAGAAGTCGAAGTGATGGTGCTGGATGTCGATCCGGTGAAGCGTCGCATCAGCCTCGGCCTGAAGCAGTGCATGGACAATCCGTGGGATACGTTCGTGACCAAGTTCCCGGCCAATACGGAGCTGGAAGGCGAAGTCAAGAACATCACCGAATTCGGTCTGTTCGTGGGTCTGCCCGGCGATATCGACGGCATGGTTCACCTGTCGGATATCGATTGGGAACGTCCGGGCGAAGAAGCCATTCAGGACTTCAAGAAGGGCGACCAAGTGCGCGTCCGCGTTCTTGACGTCGATGTGGAAAAAGAGCGTATCAGCCTGGGCATTAAGCAGCTCACCGCCGATCCGTTCGAAGCCTCCATCGGCACCGTCCGCAAGGGCGAAGTCGTGACCTGCACCATCACCCAGGTTCAGGAAAACGGCATCGAAGTCGAAATCACCGAAGGCGTCCACGGCTTCATCCGTAAGGTTGAACTGGCCCGTGACCGCGCCGATCAACGTACCGAACGCTTCGCCGTTGGTGACAAGATCGATGCGAAAGTGACCCAGATCGATAAGGGCTCGCGCCGCGTCAGCCTGTCGGTTAAGGCCCGCGAAATGGAAGAAGAGAAGGCCGCGATGGCGGAATTCGGTTCGTCCGATTCGGGTGCCTCGCTGGGCGATATTCTGGGGGCGGCCATGCGCCAAGCCCGCCAGAAGGAAGACGTGACGAAGTAAGCCTTACGGCCCTTCATCGCTCCTAAAAGAACCGCCGCCGAGGGAAACTTCGGCGGCGGTTTTATGTTGGGGAAGCGGGCTTTACTGCCCGGTCACGAAGCGGCGCACCGTTTCCAAATACTCATCACCCCATAGAATGGCGGTTTCCGTATAAGCGTGCAGCACGATATCCGGCTGAAACAGGTCGAAGATCACACGGCGCATGTCTTCCCGTTCCGCTGGGGTCAGGCGGCGGTCGAGAGCGTTCATGGAAAAATGCCAAACCTCGGCAAAATAGGGCGTAAACCCTGGGGCGATATTGATGCCGAAGGAATCGGAGAGAATCACGAGGCGCGGGCGACGTTCCGCCTCGGGGAGAAGATAGTTCCGGCGGAAGCGGGAGGCTTGCTCTAGCTTCCCGGCGGCCTCGGGGAATTCGGGGAAGCATTCGGGTTTATTCTGACAGGCCAGGATATCGGCGGCAGCAAAATCGGGCGCGCTTTCGGCGATGGGCCGGTTAAGCCCCGGCATGAAGCTGCTTAAATCGGAAAACCCCGGCACCGGGTGATAGGCAAGCGCGGCCGTGGGGGCCAGCTTAAACAGTGCTTCCGCCGTTAAATCGGCGATACGGCGTGCGCCGAGAAGGTTCCAGTGGAAATTCTCCTTGGGGTAAACGGGCGGGCTGGCGGCGCGAAAAGCGGCGAGCGGGTAGAGCGACGCGCCCTCAAGCCCCGGAACGTCGGCGATCTGGTCTATAATGGCGGCCAAGGGCGGGGTGGCGCGGGCGCATTCGGCTTGAAGCCAGTCTGGAAGCGCTTCCGGCGTGACCCGCGATTTATCGGGGATCGCCAGAAGAAAGGTTTGGGGCTGAATCGCGCGCATCTGGAAGAGGAACGCCATCATCTCCATCGCGCGATCGTCAACCTTATCGGCGGGTAGGCTCAAGCCACAGAGGTGGCGCAGGAGGCGCGTATTTTCCGCCGTCCCGAAATTGAAAAAGATCGTATCGTCTTTTCCGGCCATGAGATCGTCGGACGGATATTCGCCGAACAGCCCGAAGCGGAGGCGGTTGTAGGCGACCAGCAGGCGCGTGCGAAAGCCGAAATGGTCGCGCGCCCAAGCATCGGCGGCAGCGGGTAGGGCGCGCGCCTCGGACCAGGAATTTGGGAAGGCGGGCACCGCCGCCAGCCGACGGTTCTCCAGCAACGGCTCGGCTCCCGGCTCCCAGAGACTTGCGAGCAGCGGCAACCACAGGAGGGCAATGAGCAGAAGGGGCAGTCGGCGCATAGTGCTAAAACCGGAAATACAGGAAAGGGCTATAGCTGCCGTGCGCCAGCAGCATCGCTGCCGTCAACAACGCCAGCAGGCAGGCGAGCGCGCGTAGCCCCGGCCAACGCGGGGTAGCGAAGGAGGCCGCCGGAAGCATCTGCTTTAACGGGAGTAGGCTGGTCATAGCGATGACCGCCGCAACAGCGATGCTCGGGGCTGCGAAGCGGATGACGGAGGTTAGGGCGTCTGTTCCGCCGAAACCGGCCATGGCGGCCCAAATTGCACCCGCCTGGCCCAAGTCTGCCGACCGGAAAATCACAAGGCCCGTGATGAACACCAGAAGCGCGTAGGCGCGCTGTCCGACAAGGGGGAGCCGTTCCAGGACGCGACCCAGGCCAACCCGCTCCACCCCCAGGAAAAACCCATTATAGGCACCCCACGCGAGCGCGTTCCACGTCGCGCCGTGCCAAAGCCCACAGAGCAGGAACACCAGCATCAGATTGAGGGCGGTCCGTCCGGCCCCGTTCCGGCTACCGCCCAAGGGGATGTAGAGGTAATCGCGGAACCAGCGCGACAGGCTGATATGCCAGCGCCGCCAAAAATCGGTGACCGAGGTGGCGCGTAAGGGGAAGTTAAAGTTACGCGGAAAGCGAAAGCCCAGCATCAAAGCCAAGCCCAGGGCCATATGAGAATAGCCGGAAAAATCCATATAAAGTTGAAGCGTATAGAGGACCGCCCCCATCCAGGCGACGCTGGGGGTTAGGTCGGCGGTCGGCAGCGCGAAAATTGGATCGACGGCGCGGGCGAGGGTGTCGGCGATCAGCAGTTTTTGCATCAGCCCGAGGCAGAGCAATTCCATCCCGATCCGCACCCGCCCCAGCGTTATCCAGCGCCGCCCGATCTGCCGGTGCAAGGTAGAAAAGCGCACAATCGGCCCGGCGATCAACTGCGGGAACAGCAGAATATAGAGCGCTAAATCTTGCAACTTCCGCGCGGGCGGGGCTTTGCCGCGATAGACATCGATGAGATAGGAAAGGGCGTGAAAGGTGAAAAACGAAATGCCCAGCGGCAGAGTGGGGGCGTCCATCGCGGTGAGCGGCAGATCAATGCCGAGATCGGCCAAGCTCGCCAGCATAAACCCCGCATATTTGAACCACCCGAGCAGTAGGAAATGCCCCGAAACCCCCACGGCCAGCCAGATTTTCCGCCCCGCAACCCGAAGCCCGACGCCATAGGTGAGCGCAATCGAGAGCGCGAGAACCCAAAGATTGGTGAGTTCACCCCAGGCGTAGAAAACTAAGCTTCCCACCAAGGCGGCAATATTCCGGGCGTGGCCTCGCTGCGGCAACAGCAGGTAGAGGGTGAGGAAAACCGGGAGAAAATAGAAAAGGAAGGGGACGGAGGGGAAGAGCATGGGGCTTTGTAAGGGGCCGTTCATGTTAATGAAAGAGGGAGGGTGGATTTTATTTTGTTAAAAATGAAATTAAATTACATAAATATATGTATGAAGTTCTATTTATTTTGAAATTTGAATTTCATTAAAATGTGTAATCTCTTTAATATCATGAGAAGTGTCCAAAAGAAATTTATGGATAAAAATATAATGATAGATGTTATGAATGGCTTTTGAAAATCATTTGCAATTATGCATAATATTGAAAACACAACACAAAAAGATGATATTATTATAGAGTACGATATATTGATAAATATTTCCTTTATCAAGGTGTCTGCCGAAGATAAATCATTTGATTTTTGTGGATTCATGTTTTTGTCATCAATGGAAATTGAATAAATTAAAACAAGAACATTTATTAATAAACCAACAAAAATTGAGAATGATGTAATTAGGTAATTTAAAATACTTTCAGCAAGAGTGAATTTAAAATATAATAAAATTGCAGAAAAAATTATGGGTAATAAATAAGCTTCTATAATATCGGTCTTGCTTAATTTTTGTGTGCGATCGTTTCGCATCGTGGCGAAATGATCTCTTATTAAGCCAATAAAATTAATCTTTGAGCTCATGTTTTTATCCCCATTATATTGCAGATGTCAGATAGTATCGATTGCATATGCTCTATTGTTGATTCGTGTTCTGCAAAACCATCGTTTGCAATACCTAGCTCCTCTGTAACTTCGTACGAGGCTTTTACACCAGAGTGATTGGATATAGAGATAGTCCTTTTTCGACCATTAACATCGATTTGCGCTTTAATATTGTCAAATATTATGCCATGAAATTCATATATATTTTCCCCTTCATATTTTCCAAATAAATAGTCAATATAATTTTTCGGATTCAAATTTAGTCCACGCTCAGGTTTAACTATTAATTCTATTGATCCTTGTGTTTTATTTCTGTCTCCATTAACTTTGTCTGCGATATCACTTGGTACTTCAGTTTTTGTATAGCGAATTTTCTTTAAGTCACCCTTATTTAGAAAGTCTATGGCTGAGGCGATTTGCAAGGGGTTAATTTCCATGGAAATATTATTGCTCTTAAAATTTTTATTGAACTGATGCTTTAGAATTGTCTCAATTATACTTAATGGTCCTTGACCAGATTTCTTCAGTATCAATAAGATTGCACCGTCAGAGGCCTCTGGAATATAAAAGAGAAAATCATAAGGGTGCAAATCTGCGTCGGACTTTCTCTTTCTATACGAAACAGCACCACTCTGAATATTAACAATATTTGTGGTGAAACCATATTCACCAACAAAAATCCGACCAGAAAAAAATCTCTTATCTGTTTTTAACAATGATGTTGTAAATAATTGATTTCTGAGTTCTATAGTTCCTGTTTTTATTGAATATTCTCCGATGTACTGTCTTATAATGTCGATCAAATTCGAGCGACCGTCAAATTTATCTAATTTCAGATAATTACCGTTTTTCGAGTCTTTGTGCTTAATTCTGATTGCATAACTCTCAATTGTATACATTTTTTCCTCACAGAAACCAATACTGTAAATATATATCGGTCAAAATATTGTGGTCAAATATTATTTTTAGGAGAATTTCTGCTAATTCCCCAGCGGTACCCAGGGAATCCGCCCCACCTCGATCCCCTCTTCGGCCAGCGCCTCCCGATCAGCCTCGGAGCTTTCGCCGTAGATGCCGTGGGCTTCTACTTCGCCGTAATGGATTTTGCGGGCTTCTTCGGCAAAATTGTCGCCCACGTAATCGCAGTCGCTTTCGATCTTGCGGCGCATCTCGCGCAAGAGCTGCATTGCGGCGGCCTGTTGATCGGCTTCCTGCGGCGTGGGGGCGGCGATAGCCTCTTCGATGGGTTTTGCCGCTGCCTTCGACGAGGGGCGGATCGCCGGGGCCATCAGGGCTTTGCGGATGTGGGTGTCGCCGCACATCGGGCAGGCGATTGCCCCCGCCGCCGCTTGCTCGTCGAAAGCAGCGCTATTGCGGAACCAGGCTTCGAACTCATGCGCTTCGGCGCACAGAAGACTGTAAACGATCATAGGACTCTAATATGGCGTCTTACGCCGAAAGAAAAGAGGGTGGTGCAAAGGGCCGGTCGTGGGTAAGCGAGGGGATGCGCTGGCGCGCCTTGGCGACCTCGCCTAAATCGAGATCGGCGATCACAAGGCCGGGCTCCGTTCCGCCCTCGGCGATAATATCGCCCCAGGGGCTCACGATCAGCGAATGGCCATAGGTGCGGCGGCCTTCGGCGTGAGTGCCGGTTTGGGCGGGAGCGAGCACGAAACAGCCGGTTTCAATCGCCCGTGCCCTTAGCAGAACGTGCCAATGGGCTTCCCCGGTGGGCACGGTGAACGCGGACGGAATGGTGATAATCTCCGCCCCCGCTTGGGCCAGGGCGCGAAACAGCGCGGCAAAGCGCAGATCGTAGCAAACACTGAGGCCAAGGTTTGCGAGCGGCGTTTTCACCGTCACCGCCGTGCCGCCGGGGGCAATCAGCGCCGACTCGCGGTAGCTTTCGCCGTTGGCCAAATCGACATCGAACAGATGGATTTTATCGTAGCGCGCGGCAATTCTGCCATCGGGCGCGAAGAGCAGCGAGCGGTTGGCGAGTTTTCCACCCGCGACGGTCACGGCGATCGAGCCCGCCAGCAGATAGGCCCCGGTTTCCTGCGCCAGACTAGCGAAGAGCGGGGGCAGCGGATGCGCTTCCTCCGCGCGCGCTTTCGCCCGGTGCGCCTCCCGGTCCGGCTCCAGCATCGCCGAATTTTCCGGGGTTAGAATGAAGCGCGCGCCCTGGGCGGCCGCGTCGCGGATCTGGGCCTCTAGAAAGGCCAGATTCGGCGCGAATTCCCGCTCGGCGGTCTGCTGGATCAGGGCGACGCGGAGCATGGCGCTTTTACGCCGCCAGCAGCGGATCGAGCCCGCCCTTAGCATCCAACGCATGAATATCGTCGCAGCCGCCAATCAGCGCACCGTCGATGAAAATCTGCGGCACGCTGTTCTTGCCGCCCGTGCGGGCGCGCATTTCGGCGCGCAAAGCGGGTTTCGCCATCACGTCGAACTCTTCCCAGGTTTGGCCTTTGGCAGTCAGCAGGCGCTTTGCCTTGGCGCAATAGGGGCAGAAGGGGTCTGAATACAGTTCGATCTTAGCCATGGGGGTCTCGTCTAAACGGGGTTACGCATCCTATTTAAGAATGGTTCTAAAAAGAATCCAGGGTCAAGAACAGAACTCGGCTATGCGGATTTAAAGGGGTTGCGGAGTGTCATCTGCGCCTCGACCACAAGCCCATCCTGCATATCCTCGCTATACAGCGTATCGCACCCAGCGCCCAGGGCGGCGGCAACGATCAGCGCGTCATAGATCGAAAGCCCGTAACGCTGCGCCAACCGAAGGGCGTCGGTATGGGTTTTCAACTCTATCGGATGGATCGTGCCGCAAACGGTTTGAAGCAGGGCGAGCGCCTCTTCGATCTCCTGCCAAGTCATGCGCAGTTTGCGCCGGGCGACATTGGCGAACTCGTTGAGGGCTTGAACGCTGGTCTCGCATTTCTGAGCCAGCAAGTCTTCCACAACCGCCGCGCGCGGATCATCCACGAAGGCATAGACGAGGATATTCGTATCTAAAAAGGCGCGGGGCATGGCGCGTCTACCGTTCGTTCGCCTCGTCGCGGTCAAAAGACCAGCCGGGCGGCAGCGGCTTGCGCAGCGACCGGATACGGGCGAGCGCCTTCACCCGGTCCTGGTTCCGCTCCAGATCAAAGGCGCGGTCGCCAACGATACGAATATCGATGTCATCCCCTTCCTTCAGCGCGAGGGCTTCGACGATGGCGGCGGGGAGGCGGATGGCGAGGCTATTGCCCCAGCGGGAAACTTGCATGCGATCTCCTCTAGATATACTTGCTAAACTGTATATCTAGAACCCGCTCACGCCTAGTTAAACCGCTCCACCGGCTGGCCGAAGAATTTTGGATCGCGGAATTCGAAGACCTTTGCCTCAATGGGATCGCCCGCGCGCGCGTCGATCAGCGTGACTTTGGTCAAACGGTTCTGGCTGTCGAGCACGCTCCACTGCTCCAGCCGAAACGGCGCGTCGCTGAACTGCATCGTCAGTTCGCCCTGCTCGGGGTCATTGGTTTCGCGGACAGAGACGCGCAGCACGCCGGGGCCACGGTCTATTTTCGTGACGGTCAGATCTTGGCTGAGGCGCACTTTATCGCGCAGCAAAAAGGCTACCGGCGTGCTGCTGAGCGGCAGGGTTGTGGTTTCATTCAGTTCGCGGTCGTGGAAGGTCAGCAGGGTGCCGTCCGCCACCATGACCACGGGGGAGGGCGGGGCGTAATCGAAGCGCATTTTGCCGGGGCGCTGAATGAAGACGGCACCGCGCGCAATCGCCCCCGCATCGGTGATTTGCAGGAACTTGGCGGTCAGGGTTTTCAGCCCGTCGAAATAGGTTTCGATGCGGGTAAGATCGGTTTTGTCTTGCGGCGTCAGCGGCCAGGGCTTGGCTTTTGCAGCCAGGGCCGGCGCGGCAAACAGCGGCAGCGCAATTAAAAGCGTGGCGAGCAAAGGGCGACGAGCAATCCCAACCATTCCATACATTCCTTTAGACCTGAGGCGCCTCTATGTGACCCGGCGGTCGTGGCGAAATATGGGCGAGCACGCCGCGCGCCGCCTGCACGCCGCTGGCGAGGCAGGCGGTGAGCAGATAGCCGCCCGTGGGCGCGGCCCAATCGATCATCTCGCCCGCAACAAACCAGCCCGGCTTTTCTAACAGCATCAACCCCGGCGTGAGGCCAGAAAAACGGACGCCGCCCGCGCTGGAAATGGCTTCGGCAATCGGGCGGGGTTCGCCCAAGGTGAGGGGGAGGGTTTTCAGGCGGCGGGCGAGGGGGGCGGGCGCGTCCCATCTCGGCGGGCGCGGGCCTTCGTTCAGCAGCGCAAGCGCGGCGGGCGATAGGCGGAACTTCTTCTTCAAGAATGATCCCAGCGAGGCGCTGCCGCGTTGGGCGAGTTTTTCGACCATCGAGCCTTCATCGTGATCGGGGAGGAGATCGAGATGCAGCGTTACGCCCGGCGTGAGATGGTGGGAGAGGGCATAGAGGGCGCTACCCTCCAGGCCATAGTCGGTGAGAATAATCTCGCCGCGCACGCGCTGGCCACCTGCCGTGAGTGCCACGGCTTTCAGCGGGCTTCCGGCCTTGGCTTTCAGCACGGGCGACCAATCGAGGCTCCAGCCGCAGTTAAACGGGCGCAAGGGAGCGATGGGGCCGGGCAGGAAGCCGGTCCAGGCACCGTCCGACCCAAGATGCGGCCAGCTTGCGCCGCCGAGCGCCAGCAGCACGGCATCCCCCGCGGCGGTGACGGGGCCGGTAGGCGTGTCGAAGGTGAGCGTGTTTCCCGCCGCATCGCCCGTCCAGCGGTGGCGCGTATGGGTGCGGAGGCCCAGGCCGCGCAGGCGGGTGAGCCACGCCCGCAGCAGCGGCGCGGCTTTGAAATCGGTCGGGAACACCCGGCCCGAGGTGCCGATGAAGGTCTCGACTCCCAATCCGGTCGCCCACGCCCGAATCGCCTCGGGCGGCAAGGCCTCGAGCCACGGGCGCACCGCCCCGGTTTCCGGCCCGTAACGGTCAAGAAAAGCGGGCAAAGGTTCAGAATGGGTGAGGTTCAGCCCGCCGCGCCCGGCCAGCAGAAACTTTCGCCCGAGCGAGGGCATGGCATCGTAAAGATCGACCGAGACTCCGGCTTTCAGCAGCACTTCCGCCGCCATCAACCCCGCAGGCCCGCCGCCGACGATAAGAGCTTTCACGGCACCAGCGGAATATCGTAGCGCACGAAAGGCGAGAGTTTCGCGACGCGGTCGTAGAGTTTGCGCGCGGTCGCATTGTCTTCGTGGGTGTGCCAGTAGATGCGATACCAGCCCGAGGTTTTGCCGATATCGACAAGCGCATCAATCAGCTTTTCGCCCGCCCGCTGGCCGCGCGCCTCGGGGATCACGAAGAGGTCTTCGAGATAGCCGACCATTCGCGCGCTATTGGTGTGCAGATGGGGGATGTAATGGAGAAAGCCGATCAGCGCGCCCGTGTCCCCTACCGCCACCAACCCGTGCAGCCCCACGGCGGGATCGTGCAAGCGCCGCCAATTGGCGTCGATCACCGCCGGGGTATAGTCGGTTTTGTAGAAGCGCCCATAGGCTTTGAACAAAAGCTCCCAGGCCGCGCGGTCATCCGGGTAGAGGGGGCGAATCTCAGTCGTCATTGTTACCGTCCCGCCAGAACCATTCCATCGACGCGCAAACTGGGGCTATCCAGCCCGCGTTTGATCTCCAGATCATCCGCCGGGGTGAGGGTCTGATACATGTCCTTCAAATTGCCCGCGATGGTGATTTCGCTGACCGGATAGGCGATTTCGCCGTTCTCGATCCAGAAACCCGCAGCCCCCCGGCTGTAATCGCCGGTCAGTCCATTGACGCCTTGGCCCATCAGATCGGTGACATAAAGCGCGTTTTCGCCCGCATAGAGGTCCTGCGGTTTCAGCGTCCCCGCGTCCACCGTCAGATTACTGGCAGCCGGGCCGGGCGGGCCGGACGTGCCGCGCGCGGCGTGGCCCGTGGGGGCGAGGTTCAACTGCCGGGCCGAGCGCAGATCGAGCAACCACGTCGTTAGCACGCCCTTATCGAACAGGGCGCGCGCCTGGGTGGGCAGCCCTTCAGCGTCATAGGGACGGGAGCGCAGGCCGCGCTTGCGGTGCGGCTCTTCGCGCACGGTGATTTTCGAGCTAAACACCGGCTGGCCGAGCTTATCTTTCAGAAAGCTGGTGCCGCGCGCGATACTGGGGCCGGAGATTGCGCCCAAAGCGTGGCTAATCAGCCCACCCGCAACGCGCGGATCGAAGATCACCGGCACTTTCGCGGTATCGAGCTTACGCGGGTTCAGGCGGCGTAACGCCCGTTCTGCGGCGCTGCGACCGATGCGGGCCGGATCGTCCAGGTCTTCCGCATGCAGGGCGGAGGAATAATCATAGTCGCGCTCCATGCCCGTGCCGGTTCCGGCGACGGCGGTCATGGAAATCGAATGCCAAGTGCTGCGGTTTTCACCGGCAAACCCGGCGGAGGTGACGAGGGCGCTATAGCCCGAACCCCATCCGGCGCTCGCACCATCGGAATTGGTGATCCCGGCAATGCCCATCGCCGTATCTTCCGCCGTGGCTGCGCGCGCCAACAAAAGCTCAATATCGGGCTCATTGGGATCGACGCTATCAAGATTTGGAAAACTCGTGGCGAGAAGCTCCGCCCCGGCAATACCGCAAAACGGATCTTCCGGCGCAAGCCTTGCCATAGCAAGCGCGCGTTCCACCATCGCCGCCAGCGCATCTGGGCGTAGATCACTGCTGGAGACGATGGCTTGGCGCTGACCGATGAAAACGCGCAGGCCCAAGTCCTGCCCTTCCGACCGTTCGAGTTTTTCGATGCGCCCCAGGCGGCGCTCGACGGAAACCGATACACCGTGATGCATTACCGCATCGGCGCTATCGGCCCCCGCCGCGCGGGCCTTGGCCACGAGGTCGGAGAGAAGGTCTAAGGTGGGGGGTGTCGTCATGCGTGAAGTCGCCAAACTGCTAGAAGCGGAGGGATCACAGAGTGGCGATCCCAAGCACGGGCGACAACCCCCAAAGCGCGCGTTCCCATCAAACGAGGGTCATAACTCCGGCAAACCCAGCACGGCTGAGGCGCAGCCGTGAGGAAGCTCACCGGAAAAACAGACCGGTTAGTCCTGCTTAACGGTCGCCGGGGCGGTTGCGATCCACGCCCCGGCGTAAGTCTATCCGTGTAACCTTAGTTTGCCTGACGACGCAGGAACGCCGGAATTTCCAGCAGATCGTCATCGGCCTGGCTAGAGATCGGACGGGTTCCGGCATCGCTCAAACGCGGTGCGGCGGCGGGGGCGGTCGGTGCGGACCCACCACCTTGAACGCGGCTCCCGGCCGACGGGGTGACGGCAGGGGGGGCCTCCGGACGACGCCCGGCGGACAGCGGGTTGGTGAAGCGCTCAAACAGGCTGGGCGCACGGCTCTTGTCTTTCGCCGATGCCGGGGTAGCGGCGGGGGTCGGAACATGGAGCGGTTGCATGGCGAGCGCGGCATTGCCGACACTGGTCGGCTGGGTCATCGTCGGTTCGGGCGAAACGTTGGGAACGACGCGCTGCGTCATCGCCGGTTCCATCGACGCCTCCACGGGGCGCGGCGGAATGAAGCCACCATCGACCGAGGGAGCCGCCGACATCGGGGCCGACAGGGGAGCCGAAACCGGGGCCGAGGCGCGCGGGGCCGGGCTGAACGAACCGGTCATCGAGGTGCTCGGCGAAGCTTGCGGGCGAACCGGCGCGCTCAGGCTTTGGGTTACGACCGGCTGCGGGGCGACGGCGAGATTGCCTTGAACGCCAAACGCCGGGCCATTGGTCGGCGCGGTTTCGGCACTCATCACCGGGGCCGCTGCCGCGTGATGCGGCGTGTGCATCGGCGTGGCCGCCATCGGCGCATAGCCGCTGCCGATTGCCGCCGAGGCTTGCGAGACCGTGTTCTGCTGAGGGGCGCGCGGCGTCGCGTCCGTCACCAGGGCGATTTGTGGGCGGCGCGGTTCGGATGCTACTTCCGATTCGATCCCGGTGGCGACGACTGACACGCGGACACGGCCTTCCAGGCTTTCATCGAAGGTCGAGCCGAAGATGATATTCGCGTCCGGGTCCACTTCTTCGCGGATACGGTTGGCGGCTTCATCGGCTTCGAACAGGGTCATATCCAGACCGCCGGTGATGTTGATGAGCACGGCGCGCGCGCCCTTCATCGAGGCATCGTCCAGCAGCGGATTGGAGATAGCGGCTTCGGCGGCATCCAGCGCGCGGCGGTCGCCGGTGGCTTCGCCCGTGCCCATCATCGCCTTGCCCATTTCGCTCATAACCGTGCGGATATCGGCGAAATCGAGGTTGATGAGGCCCGGCATCATCATGAGGTCGGTCACGCCGCGAACGCCTGCGTGCAGCACATCGTCGGCCATTTTAAAGGCATCGGCGAAGGTGGTGCGCTCATTGGCGAGCCGGAACAGATTCTGGTTCGGAATGATGATGAGCGTATCAACATACTGCTGAAGGTCGAGAATGCCGTTTTCAGCAAGGCGCATGCGGTGCGCACCTTCGAAATGGAACGGCTTCGTGACGACGCCAACGGTCAGAATGCCGCGCTCGCGCGCTGCCCGTGCAATGACCGGAGCCGCGCCGGTGCCGGTGCCGCCGCCCATACCCGCCGTGATGAACACCATATTGGAGCCATCGAGCTGCTGCATAATTTCTTCGATGCATTCTTCGGCAGCCGCCCGGCCCACGTCGGGCTTTGCGCCCGCGCCCAAACCGCGCGTCAACTCGGTGCCGAGTTGAATGCGGCGCGAGGCAAGATTATGCCCCAGCGCTTGATTATCCGTATTGGTAACGACGAATTCCACGCCTTGCAGATTGGCGCGGATCATATTGTTAACGGCATTCCCGCCAGCACCACCGCAGCCGACAACCGTAATACGCGGGCGCAGTTCGTGATCGCTAGGATTGCTCAAACCGATTTGCATAGCCATTTTGTGCCTCCGCTTCGAAAAAGACGTCGATGATCGAGCTTAAAAATTTTCTTTGAGCCATAACCCAAGCCGTCCGATCATTCCGGTCGGCGCTACGGCGGACGTTTTGCGTCCCCCTTTCGCAGGCTCGGATGTCGGTTGAAGGGCGTGGGCGATCAAACCTGTGCACGTGGCATAGGCCGGACCGGCAAAATCGACCGGCAGCCCGTGAAACCCTTGGGGTTTGCCCACACGGACCTGCTTGTCGAGAATATGGGCCGCAAGGTCGCGCACCCCGGAGAGCTGACTTGCGCCCCCCGAGAGAACGGCCCGTCGGCCCGCTATCTTGTCCAAGCCGCTCGCCTCCAAGCGACTGCGGACAAGTTCAAAAGTCTCCTCCAACCGGGGTTGGATAATCCCGGTAAGAATCGACTTCGGAATATGGTGCGCGGTTAGGCGGTCATCCTCGCCGACCAGCGGAACTTCGATGATTTCCCGCTCGTCGGCGCTGGCGACCAGGGCCGCGCCGTAGAGGGTTTTCATCCGTTCCGCATGGGCCAGCGGGGTCGAAAGCCCGCGCGCAATATCGGTGGTGACATGGCCGCCGCCGATGGGCACCGAATCGGTGAACACCAGCTTGCCATCAAAGAAGACCGCCATCGTCGTCACGCCGCCGCCGAGATCAATCAGCGTACAGCCCATCTCCCGCTCGTCGGGCACCAGAACCGACATGCCGGCGGCGTAAGGGGCGGCGACAACGCCATCCAGTTCCAAATGGCAGCGGGCGATAACCATCGCCAAAGTTTTTAGCGCCGAGGTGGAGGCCGAGACGACGTGCATATTCACGCCTAAGCGCTGGCCATACATGCCGCGCGGATCGCGGATGCCCCGGCTGCCGTCGATGGTGAACCCCACGGGGATGGTGTGCAGCATCGTGCGGTCGGTCGGCTCCATATTCTGCCGTCCGGCTTCCAGCACGCGGCGCACGTCCGCATCGGAAATCTCGTGACTATCGATCGAAAGCTCGTGCTGGGCGACGCGCGACGAGAGATTCCCGCCGGTCATGCTAAGGATGACGCCCTGAATGGTTTCGCCCGCCATTTGTTCGGCGGCCTGCACGGCGGAAAGAATGTTTTTCTCAGCGGCGTCGATATCGGCAATCGTTCCGGCTTTGATGCCTTTCGAGCCAATCATACCAATGCCGGTCACGCGCGGCACACCGCCATCCACCCGCGCAATCAAGCAGGTGGTTTTGGTCGTGCCCAGGTCGAGCGTCGCCACAATCCCGTTGCGGGCTTTGGTCGATCCCTTGCGCATGCTCATCCTAACCGTTCCCCCCGTCCGCCGCTTTCGGGCCCGCCTGTTTTTGCGCCGCTGCGGCGGCTGCCGCGGCGGCTGGACTGAGCTGCACGATCATGCGGTCGGACTGTCGCAGGTCGATTGCGACAATATCCCGATCCAGCAGCTTCTGCTGCCGGTGCAGATCAGCGAGCACCCCCAGGGCGACCGCCGGATTTTCTTCCGGAAGACGCACGTCGATGCCATTTGTGAGATGCAGATTCCAGCGCCGGTCGCCGACCCGAATAACGGCGGCGACGAGCGGCTTTATCTGCGGTTCCCCCTCCAACAGCAGCAGGATTTCTTCCGCCCGCTGTGGAGCCCCCTCGCCGACGATCACCGGCAGTTGGGCGAAGTCACCGCCAGGGTTCATGAGGATGGTTACGCCCTTGGAATCCACCAGGTGGAACCGTCCGCCGTTTTGCCACAGGGCAAAGGGCGACCGTTCCGTGAGACGGACATAAACCGTATCCGGCAGGCGCCGTTCTACGACTGCGGACTCGATCCAGGGAAGCGCTTCCAACCGCTGGCGGGCGGCTTCAGCATCGAAGCCTAGAATCGCTTCTCCGCGCCGAGTTTGCAAGGTTTCCATGATCGTTTCGGAAGCGGAACGAATGCGGCCCTCAACGAGAACTTCCTGAACGCGTAAGCCGAAACCCGCACCAACCTGCGCAAAAAAACCGGGGCGGGGGAGAACAGCCCCGCTTGCGTTTTGCACGGGAGTGGCGGGATGTAGCGCAATTGTCACACCGAGCCCGGCGACGATGCCGAGCGTGACCGTGCCACCCAGGCCCCACAGGGCGGGTTTTAGCCATTTATTCGGCGGGCGACGCTTCGGCGGATTGGGAATGACGATCAGCGCGCGGCCCGGCTCCTTCGCCACCGAGGGGGCTTGGGCGGGTTTGCGGCTGGGCGAGGTAATTGGTTGATTGGGGGAAATCAGCCGGGCCTGCAACTGTGGCTCGATCGGCGTTACCGGCGGCGGCGCGGCGGGGGTAACGCTGGGGCCCATCAGCAAGCGTTTCGGATCGGTGATCTTCGTCGGCTGAGTTTTGGAGGCGGCGCGTTTCGGCAGCCAGCCGGTGACGGCGGCGCGCAGGCGTGCCCCCGCGCTCGGCTTTTCCTGCTTCGGGGCCGTCAGGAAGCTCGGCAGGCTAGGACGGTCCAGCGGATCAAGGTGCAGATCGCTCATCCCCATCGCGCTTGCTCCACCAAGGAGACGACGAGATCGGCAAAGGAAATCCCCTGGCTGCGGGCGGCGTCCGGCACCAGCGAGGTCGGCGTCATGCCCGGCTGCGTATTGGTTTCGAGCAGCCAGACCGTGCCGGGCGAACCTTGCGTATCGTCATAGCGAAAGTCGGAGCGCGACACGCCCCGGCAGCCCAGCGCCTTATGGGCGCGCACGCCCATATCGTAGAGCTCGGCCAGCACCTCGGCGGGAACATCCGGCGGCATAATATGTTCCGCCTCACCGCCCTTGTACTTGGCTTCGTAATCGAAAAAGCCGTGGGCGTGGACGATCTCGATGGCCCCCAGCGCGCGCGCTTCGCCGGTTTCGGGATCGTCCATCACGGCGACGGTCAGTTCACGCCCAGCGATATAGGGTTCGACCAGCACTTCCTCGCCAAACCCCCAATCGGCCACCGCCGGGCCATTGTCGCCCGCGCGCACGATCTGAACGCCGAAGCTGGAGCCCTCGGCGGGGGGCTTCACCACATAGGGGCGCGGCATCACATCGCCGGCCAGTACCTCGGCTTTTGAATAGACCGCGCCGCCGGGCACCCGCAGCCCTTCCGCCACAAAAACCCGCTTGGCGGCGGGCTTGTTCATCGCAAGCGCCGAAGCCAATACGCCCGAATGGGTATAGGGGATTTCCAGCAGATCGAGAATCGCCTGAACCCGCCCATCCTCGCCGCCGGTGCCGTGCAGGGCGTTGAAGACTGCATCGGGCTTCGGCGTGAGCGCGGCGATCAGGGCGGTCGGGTCTTTCGGCGCGTCGATCTCCGTGACCTCAAACCCTTTTTCGCGCAAGGCGGCGGCAATCGGCGCGCCCGAGGCCAGCGAAACGGGGCGCTCGGCGGACCAGCCGCCCATCAGCACGGCGATGCGGTGAAAGCGGCTCATGCGGGCTCTCCCGAAGAAACGCCGATGCGCTTGATTTCCCACTCCAGGGTAACGCCCGAGGTTTCGGCCACGCGGCGGCGGACTTCTTCGCCCAGGGCTTCAATCTCGGCGGCGGTGGCCGTGCCGGTATTGATGAGGAAATTCGTGTGCTTTTCCGAAACCTGCGCGCCGCCCAGCATCAGCCCCCGGCACCCGGCCTGATCGATCAGCTCCCAGGCTTTCGCGCCCGGCGGGTTCTTGAAGGTCGAGCCGCCGGTTTTGGCTCGGATCGGCTGCGCCGCTTCCCGGTTGGCCCGGATTTCGGCCAGCCGCGCGCCGATACTCTTCGGATCGGCTGCGGTGCCGCGCAAACGCGCGCCGGTAAAGATCCAATCGGCAGGGGCTTCGGAATGGCGATAGGTCAGGCCCATTTCGGTCAAACTCGCGGTTTGCCGCTTGCCCTGGCGGTCGAGCGCGCGCGCTTCCACCAGCACTTGCGCCATATCGCCGCCATAGGCCCCGGCATTCATGCGCAGCGCGCCGCCGATTGTGCCCGGAACGCCGGAGAGAAACTCCAACCCGGCAATTCCGGCCTCGCCTGCGATGAGGGCAACGTTCAAATCGAGCGCAGCGGCCCCGGCGTTAACCTCGGTGCCCTGGGTCGTGATCGTTGCAAAGCCTTTACCCAACCGCAGCACGACGCCCGGAACGCCGCCGTCGCGCACCAACAAGTTTGAACCGACGCCGATCACCGTGACCGGCACCTCGGGCGGCAGCCCCGCGAGCAGGGTTGCCAGATCGTCTTCATCCGCCGGACGCACCAAAACTTCCGCCGGGCCGCCAACGGCGAACCAGGTAATCGCGCTCAAAGGCGCGTTCGCCGTCACCCGACCGCGCACGGCGGGCAGGCGTTCGGCGAGCGGAACGGCGCTATCGGGGCGGGTGAGGGCGATCATACCGTCCCTCCGGTCAAGGGTTCGCCATAGAGATCGGCCAATTGGGCGGGCAGAGCGTTGGCCCAATTGGTGATCGTGCCCGCGCCCAAGCACACGACCATATCGGACGGGCGGGCCATTTCTTTGATGATGCCCGCGAGATCGTCCGGGTTTTCTAGCGCGCGCACGAAGCGATGGCCGCGCTGGCGCATCCCGGCGATCAGACTATCGCGGGAGATCCCATCAATCGGCGCTTCGCCCGCCGCGTAAATATCGGTGACGATCACCGCGTCGGCATCGTTGAAGCAGGTGCAGAAATCTTCGAACAGGTCGCGGACGCGGCTGTAGCGGTGCGGCTGCACCACGGCGATCACCCGACCCCGGCAGCCAGAGCGCGCGGCCTTCAGCACGGCGGCGATTTCGACGGGGTGGTGGCCGTAATCGTCGATCACGGTAATGCCGCGCACTTCGCCCGTGCGGGTAAACCGGCGCTTCACGCCCTTGAACCCGGCAAGACCCCGACGAATGGTATCGTCATCAATGCCCATTTCGAGCGCGACTGTAATGGCGGCGAGCGAGTTCTGGACGTTATGGGTGCCCAGCATCGGCAGTTGCACATTGCGCAAAATCCGCGTCGGCCCGCCCATGCGGTCGCGGATTTCCACATCGTAGCGCGCACCGGTCGGCTGTTGCATCAGATTGAGCCCGCGCACATCGGCCTGGGGCGAAAGACCGTAGGTGACGACGCGCCGGTCAAGCTTCGGGATCATCGCCTGCACGCCGGGATGATCGATGCAGAGGGTAGCGAACCCGTAGAAGGGGATATTCTCGACGAAGGTGCGAAAAGCCTCCTGCACCTTATCGAAGGTCCCGTAATGGTCGAGATGCTCGGGGTCGATGTTCGTCACGACGGCGATGACCGAGGGCAGGCGGGTAAAGGTGCCGTCGCTTTCATCGGCCTCCACCACCATCCAATCGCCCGCGCCGAGGCGCGCATTGGTGCCATAGGCGTTAATGATGCCGCCGTTAATCACTGTGGGGTCGAGCCCCGCCGAATCGAGCATCGCGGCGATCATCGAGGTCGTCGTCGTCTTGCCGTGGGTGCCACCGACTGCGACCGACCATTTCAGGCGCATGAGTTCGCCCAGCATTTCGGCTCGGCGCACCACCGGCAGCAGCCGTTCAACGGCGGCGATGACTTCCGGGTTATCGCGCTTGACGGCGGAGGAGATGACCAGCACCTGTGCATCGTCGAGATTTTCGGCGCGGTGGCCAATCTCGACCGGGATTCCCAGCGAGCGCAGGCGCTTTACATTGGCGTTATCGGATTGATCCGAGCCGCGCACCTTATAGCCGAGGTTATGCAGAATCTCGGCGATGCCCGACATGCCGATGCCGCCGATCCCGACAAAATGCAGGGTTCCGATCGATAGCGGCATCGCTCTCATAGGGCGTCTCCAGAAACAACAGTCAGGGGCAGCGCGGCGCAGGTCAACACAAGATCGGCGAGGCGGGCGGCGGCATCGGGTTTGGCGAGGGCATGGGCGGCCTTTGCGGCCTCGGCAAGCCCGGCGGGGTTGGTCAGAAGTTCCGTGACGCGGCGGGTGAGGCCGCCGTTCGACAGTTCGGACTGTTCAACCAGCCAGGCCGCGCCGTGATCGGAGAGGGCGCGGGCGTTAACGGTCTGGTGATCGTCAGCGGAGCCCGGCAGCGGCACCAGAATCGCGGGCCGCCCGGCGGCGGTCAGTTCCGCCACGGTCGAGGCCCCAGCGCGGGCGATGACGAGATGGGCCATTGTCAGCCGTTTCGCCATATCGCCGAAGAAAGGCGCGCAATCGGCCTTGATCCCGGCGGCGCGGTAGGTTTCCTGCGCCGCTGCAACGGCGTCTGCGCGGACCTGATGGGAGACGCTCAGCAACTCGCGCAGCACTTGCGGCAGGGACGCCAGCGCGCTGGGGATCGTCTCGCCGAACACGCGCGCGCCCTGGCTGCCGCCGGTAATCAGAATATGGAAGCGCTCCTGCGGCAGCGTGAAGGTAGGCACGCTCGCAATGGCGGCGCGCACGGGGTTGCCGAGCCAGGTGATCGGCGGCGTCTGCGGTGGCAGGGCAAGGGTCTTGGCGAAGCTGGTGGCAAGCGCTTTGGCTCGCTCCAGCAGCAGCCGGTTGGAGCGCCCCAGCACCGAATTCTGCTCGTGCAACACGGTCGGCAACCCCAGCCGCTGAGCGGCCAGTACCGGCGGGACGGAAGGATAGCCGCCGAAGCCGACGCACACGGCGGGTTTCAGGCGCTTCAGGAGCTTCCGGCTGGCGAGGAAGCCGCGCGCCAGCGTCAAGGCCGCGCGGGCGCGTCCAAGGAAGCCTTGTCCCAGCATGGCCGCGGACGGAACCACGTGCAGATCGAGCCCCGCCTGCGTCACGCCCAGCGCCTTGCCGCGAACATCGGTGATGAGGGCGGTGCGATAGCCGCGCGCGATGAGTTCGCCCGCCAAAGCTTCCGCCGGGAACACATGGCCGCCGGTACCGCCTGCGGCGAGCAGAATCAAGGGCGCGCTCATAGGTCGCTCTCCCCGAACCGGCGGCGCGTGAGGCCGAGCAGCATGCCCATCCCCAGCGCAATGGCGAAGAGCGACGACAGCCCGTAGGAAATCAGCGGCAGCGTCATCCCTTTCGTCGGGATCATGTGCAGGGTCGAGGCCATGTTGATGAAGGCTTGCAGCCCGAACTGCACCAACAGGCCCGTGCCTGCGAGCAGCACGAACAGGTTCGACTCCTGCAAGAGCTTGGCAAAACCGCGCAGCACGACGAAGCCGAACAGGGCCACAATGATGAGGCAGGTAATCAGCCCATATTCCTCGCCCGCGACGGCGAAGATGAAATCGGCATGCACGTCGGGAATAAAGGCTTTCGCCACGCCTTCGCCGGGGCCGCGCCCGAAGGCCCCGCCATTGGCAAAAGCATCCATGGCCTTATCGACCTGATAGCGGTCGCCCGCCGCAGGATCAAGGAAGCGGTCGATGCGGCTCGCCACGTGCGGCAGCAGGAAGTAAGCGCCGATCAACCCCGTCACCGCGCCGAAACCGCCGATCAACACGAAGATCATCGGCAGCCCGGCAAGGAAGAACTGGATCAGCCAAATCGCGGTGATGACCACCGTCATTCCCAAATCGGGCTGCTTCAGCAGCAGCGCCACGACGACGAGATAAAGGCCGGTGCAAATGAGGAAGCCCGGTACGCCGCGCCCCTTGCGCTGTTCGGCGAACATCCAGGCAGCCACCACAGCAAAGCAGGGTTTGACGAATTCGGAGGGCTGAATCGACTGGCCCGCAAGCGAAATCCAGCGTCGCGCGCCTTTGATTTCCTGGCCCGCCACCAAGGTCAACGCCAGCATGCCGAGCCCGCCGATAAAGCCGATGACGGCGAGACGGCGGATATTGCGCGGCGAGAGCAAGGAAATCGCAATCATCACCAGCAGAGCTACGGGCAGAACTACCAACTGCCGTTTGACGAAGTGGAAACTGTCGGCAATGCCAATGCGGGTGGCAACCGCCGGGCTTGCCGCCAAAATCAGCATCGCGCCGATCCCCGCCAACACCAGCAGCGCCACGAGGCTCGTGCGATCCACCGTCCACCACCAGCGCCCAACGATGGAGCGGTCGGCGCGGGAGAAACTGCCCAGCGTCGTCATTGCGCATCCTCCCCTTCGCTCAAGGTGCGGACGAGAGCGCGGAAATGGTCGCCGCGATGCTCGAAGCTTTTGTATTGATCGAAGCTGGCGCAGGCGGGCGACAGCAACACCACCTCGCTCGGCTTGGCGGCGGCCATCGCCCTGTGCAGGGCCACGTCAAGCGTTCCACAGAAGAGCGGGGTGACGCCGCCGTGGGTGAGAGTTTCGGCAAAGCCATCGCTGGCCTCGCCGATCAGATAGGCCCCGCGCAGGCGACCGAAATGCGCAACCAGACTATCGATCCCGCCCGATTTCGCCACGCCGCCCAAAATCCAATGAATGGCGGGATAGCAGACCAGGGCGCGCTCGGCGGCATCGGCATTGGTCGCCTTACTGTCGTTGATATAGGCGGTGCCGCGTAGCGTTGCGACCAACTCTTGCCGATGGGCGAGGCCGGGGAAGCGAGTGATTGCCTCACAAATCGCGTCTGGGCTCAATCCGGCATGCCGGGCGGCGGCATAGGCGGCGCAGATGTTTTGGGCATTGTGACGGCCCGGCAGACGCGCGGCGCGGTCGAGTGCCAGAACCTCCACGGCGGCCCCGTCCAGATCGTCGATCAGGTGCCCGTCGAGCGCATAAACCCCGCCCGCGACCGGGGCCAGCACCGAAATCGGCACGACGCGCGGGGCGCGGTCGGCGCGGCGGACTTTATCGGCCAGGCTGCGGCTTGGGGCGTCGTCCATGCCGATGATCGCCCAGTCGTTCTCGCCCTGGTGCTGGAAGATTAGGTTTTTCGCCTGAATATACCCATCCATGCCGCCGTGCCGATCCAGATGATCGGCGGTGATGTTCAGCAGAATGGCCGTGCGGGCGGACAGGTTCGGCACCCGCTCCAACTGGTAGGAGGAGAGTTCGAGCACGTAAGTGCCCTCCGGCCCATAGGCGGGGAGGGTGAGGGCGGCCACGCCGATGTTCCCGCCCATCGAAGCGGTTTGTCCGGTCTCGGTCAGAATATGCTCGATCAGCGCCGTTGTGGTCGATTTGCCATTGGTGCCCGTGACCGCGATCACCGGGGCTGCCGTCTGCGTCGAGAGCAGCAGATCAACATCGACGAGGATCGGCACGCCCGCACCCCGCGCCAAATCGGCGGCCGAATGGGGCTTTGGGTAGGAATGGGGAATGCCGGGCGAGAGAATCAGCGCCGAAAGTTCGGCCCACGGCATCGCCACTACCGGAACCAATGGAATGCCCGCCGCTTGCGCCGCATCGCGCGCCGGGGCGTTATCGTCCCACGCGCTCACCAGGGCACCCGCGCGCATCAGCGCTTCCGCCGCGACGAGGCCAGAGCGGGCGAGGCCGACGACGGCTACCTGTTTATTGCGGTATGCGGTGGGCAAAATCATGGCGCGACCTACCGCAGTTTCAGGGTGGAAAGGCCGATCAGCGCCAGCACGGAGGCGATGATCCAGAAGCGAATAACGATGGTTGGCTCAGCCCAACCCTTCTTTTCGAAGTGATGGTGCAGCGGGGCCATGCGGAACACGCGCTTGCCGGTCAGCTTGTAGCTGGTGACTTGCACAATCACCGACACGGTTTCGAGCACGAAGAGCCCGCCGATAATGCCCAGAACAATCTCATGCTTGGTAATCACCGCGACCATGCCGAGCGCGCCGCCGAGAGAGAGCGAGCCGGTATCGCCCATGAAGACGCGCGCGGGCGGCGCGTTGAACCAGAGAAAGCCCAAGCCCGCGCCGGTCAAAGCCCCGCAGAAAACCGCCATCTCCCCCGCGCCGGGGACGGAGGGAATTTGCAGATAGGCCGAGAAAACCGCATTCCCGACGAGATAGGAAATCAGCGCGTAGCAGCCCGCCGCGATCATCACCGGCACAATGGCGAGCCCGTCCAGCCCATCGGTGAGATTCACCGAATTGCCTGCGCCGACGATGATGAACACCGCAAATGGGATGAAGAACCAACCGATGTTAATCAGCACCTGCTTGAAGAACGGAATGGCGATGCTGGTCGACAGCGGGTCGCGGGTAATCATCATGACCCACACCACGGCCACGGTGGCGATGCCGACTTCAAACACCAGCTTGATACGGCCATTGAGACCCTTGGGGTTCTTCTTGCTGACCTTCAGAAAATCGTCGGCAAAGCCGATCATCCCGTAGCCGATCGTTACCATCAGCACGGCCCAAACATAGCCGGAGGTTAAATCGCCCCACAGCAGGGTGGAAATCGACAGCGCCAACATAATTAGGAAGCCGCCCATGGTGGGCGTGCCCTTTTTGGTCAGCAGATGGCCTTCCGGCCCATCGGTGCGGATCGGCTGGCCCTGGCCTTGCTTCATCCGCAGCCATAAAATCAACCTCGGCCCGGCGAACAGCGCGATGAACAGCGCCGTCAGAATCGCGCCACCGGTCCGGAAGGTAAGATACCGGAACAGGTTGAACAGCGCGAATTCGTCAGCCAGCGGGGCCAGAAGATTAAACAGCATTACGGTGAAACCTTCTGCGAAGCGGCGGATGCGGCGCGGAGCGCCTCGACGAGGGGGCGCATTTTCATGCCCAAGGAGCCTTTCACCAGCAGCGCATCGCCAGGGGCGAGATCCGCGGTGACGGCCTCAATCAGGTCGGCGGTGCGCGCGGTATGGCGGGTCACGCGGTCAGCGGGCAGAGCGTTCGCCAGCGCGGCAACGTGGGTCCCCGCGAGATAAATTCGGTCGAGCCCGGCGGCTTCCAGCGCATCGGCAAGATTGGCGTGCAGCGGGTCGGCCTCGCCCCCGAGTTCCAGCATATCCCCCAAGACTAGCAGGCGACGGCCCGGCAGCGTGGCCAGCACCGAAAGGGCGGCGCGCACGGCGGTGGGGCTGGCGTTATAGCTTTCATCGAGCAGGGTGATCGTGCCGTCCTGCCACGGCAGCGTCAGCCGCTCGCCCCGGCCTGCGACCGGGCGCAGGTTTTCGGCGGCGGTGCAGGCCGCGTCAAGATCGCCGCCCAGCGTGACCAGCGCGGTCAACACGCCGAGGCTATTCATCGCCTGATGTTTACCGGCAAGGCCCCAGCGGTAGCGGCGGCGCTGACCGAGGATGATTGCTTCGACCGTATCCACCCCATCGGCACCCGGCTGCCAGTCGATCAGGCGGCTATCGGCCTCGGCATGCGTGCCGAAGCTTAGAACTTTCGAAGAGGCGGTACGCATCAGGTCGAAATGCGCCGAATCGCGCGGCAAAATCAGCGTGCCGCCGGGCTCAAGCCCCTCGGCGATGCTGGCCTTTTCGCGCGCAATTCCGGCTTCGCCATCGGCAAAAAACTCGATATGCGCCGGGGCGATTGCGGTGACGAGCGCGACTTGCGGGCGAACTTGCCGGGCGAGCGGCGCGATTTCGCCCGCGTGGTTCATGCCCAACTCGAACACGCCGAAGCGGACGCTTTCCGGCATCCGCGCGAGCGAGAGCGGCACGCCGAAGTTATTATTGAGATTGCCGCGCGACCCGTAGGTTTCCGCTTGGCCCGCGAGAAGCTGCGTGAGGGCTTCCTTGCTGGAGGTTTTGCCGACGCTGCCGGTAATTGCGGCGATGGGGGCGTTCACGCGGGCGCGGGCGAAGCGGCCTAGATCTTCCAGTGCGGCCATCGTGTCGGATACCAGCAGGTGCGGCCCGTTGACGGCGTGATCGACAACCGCCGCAACCGCCCCGGCGGCTAAAGCTTGGGGAACATAGGTATGGGCGTCGTTGTTTTCACCGCGCAGGGCGACAAAGAGATCGCCCGGCTGCACCGTGCGGCTATCGATGCTGACGCCGGTCGCCGTCCAGGCGCCAACGGCGAGCCCGTCCGTGGCGCGGGCGGCGGTTTTCTGGGTCCAGAGGCCGATCATGGCGCGGCCTTCCAGAGGATTGACCCGCCTGCGGCGGCGAGCACAGTTGCGGCAATCTCACGGTCATCGAACGGCAGGGTCTCGCTGCCGACGATCTGGCCGGACTCATGGCCTTTTCCCGCGATAATCAGCACGTCGCCGGAGTTCAGCGCCTGAATGCCCTTGGCGATTGCGTCCGCCCGGTCGCCGATTTCCAGGATTTCCGCCGTCCCGTCGCATCCGGCCAGCACGGCCTTGCGGATGGTGCTCGCGTCTTCGCTGCGCGGGTTATCGTCGGTGATAACCGCCCGGTCGGCGAGGCGCGAGGCAATGCTGCCCATGAGGGGGCGCTTGCCGGGGTCGCGGTCGCCGCCGCAGCCGACGATCACATGTAACTTGCCCGACGAGGCCATCGTGTGGCGGGTAGCAGTCAGCACGGTTTCCAGCGCGCCGGGCTTATGGGCATAATCGACGATCACCGTCGCGCCGTTAATGGTCCCAACGGTTTCCATCCGGCCCGGAACGGGGCGCAGGCTGGCAATCGCCCGAAGGGCGGTATCGACAGGCACGCCCGCCGCAATCGCAAGCCCTAGGGCGGCGAGCAGATTTTCGGCCTGAAAACTACCCAGGACGGGGAAGAGCACATCCGCCGACTGGCCCATAATCGAGAGCGACAGGGCTTGCCCGCCGCGCGCCACGCTGCGGCCCGTCAGCGCCAGATCGGCGGTTTTGGTGCCGTAGGTTAGGCAGGTCTGGCCACGCTGGAGCACCCGGTCGCGCAGGACTTGGCCCCACTCGTCCGCCATATTGACAATGGCGGTGCCGTCTTGCGGCAGAAGCTCTTCGAACAGCCGGGCCTTCGCCTCGAAATAAGCGGGCATGGTTTCGTGGTAGTCGAGATGGTCGCGCTGAAGATTGGTAAAGGCGGCGGCCTTTAGCGTCACCCCGTCGAGCCGTCGCTGGTCGATCCCGTGGGAGGAGGCTTCGAGCGCGAAATGGGTCACGCCCGCCTGGGCCACTTCGGCGAGATAAGTATGAAGGGCAACCGGGTCCGGCGTCGTCAGCGTGTAGCGGGGCTCAAGACCGGGCGCGATCAGCCCTAACGTTCCGAGATAGCCCGCTTTGTGGTCGCTTCCGGCAAAAATCCCTTGCGTGAACCACGCGGTCGACGTTTTACCGCTGGTGCCGGTCACGGCCACAATCGTTTCGGGCTGCTCGCCGGAGAAGGCGGCGGCGATCAGCGCGAGTTCGCGGCGCGGGTCGGGGGAAATCAACACCGGGATCGGCGCTTCGATGCCTTCGGCCCCCAAGATCACCGATGCGCCCATGGTGGTGGCCTGGGCGATAAAGGCGCGGCCATCGGCCTTGCTGCCGGAGAGGGCGGCAAACAGAAAGCCGGGGCGTACCGCGCGGCTATCCGCCGTGATCCCGGTTACGGTCACGTCGGCAAGGGGGCCGGGCAGGCCAATGAGCAGATCACCGAGCCGCAACGTTCGATCCTCCAAGGGGGGCGAGGGGGAGGGGAGCCGGGCGAGCCGTAGCCTGGGGGCTGCGCACGACCATTGTTCCCGGCGGGGTCGGTACCAGCGGCGCTGCGGCGGGCGTTACCGCAGGATTGGGTTTAACCGCGCGCGGCCCGGTTCCGGCGAGATCGACGGCCAGCGCCGCTTTAACCTCCGGCGCATTGGCGTCATAGGGCTCAACCCCGAGCAGCGGGCCGATTCGGGCGATGATTTTGCCGCCCGTCGGCGCAGCGTTCCAGCCGGAGGTGGAGAAATTATAGGTTTCCTTCAGCCCCTTCGGCTCGTCCAGCATCGCCATCACGAGATAGCGCGGGTTGTGGATCGGAAAGCCCGACACGAAGGAGGTGATATTGGCGTTTTTGCGATAACCGCCGCGCGCGCCGATTTTTTCCGCCGTCCCGGTCTTGCCGCCGATCAGATAGCCCGGTACTTCCGCTTTGCGCGCCGTGCCATTGGTCACGACGAGGCGCAGCAGCTTGCGCATGGATTCGGAGGTTTTGGCGCTGATCACGCGCGTGCCGTGAATGGTAACGCCCTCCTCCTGTTTTATCAGCGTCGGGCGCACGTAAACGCCGCCGTTCATGACGGCCGAGGCCGCAGCGGCAACCTGAAGCGCGCTGACCGAAATGCCGTGGCCGAAGGCAATCGTCATCAAATTGATCGGCCGCCACGGTTGCGGCACCTGCGGGCGGCCGATTTCCGGCACTTCGAACTTCGGTGGGCTCAGCATCCCCATTTTGTCGAAAAACGCGCGTTGGCCCTGAACACCCACATCTTGGGCCATTTTGATCGAGCCGATGTTGGACGAATACATGAAGATTTCCGGCACCGACAACCAGCGCGGAATCGGGTGATCGTCTTTAATCGTGAACCGGCCAATCGAGATCGGGCGCGCGGCATCGTAGCCACCACTGATCGAAACCGTGCCGTAATCGAGCGCCATCGCCGTGTTAAAAATCTTAAAGGTCGAGCCCATTTCGTACACGCCCAGCGTGATACGATTGAAGCGCGCATCATCGGGCGAGCCGCCGGGGTTCGTCGGGTCGAAGTCGGGCATGGACACCATGCCCAGCACCTCGCCCGTATAAATATCCATCACGATTCCCGCCGCACCGATGGCCTGGAACTTCACCATCGCCGCGTCGAGTTCTTGGCGCAGGATATGCTGAATGCGCGTATCGATCGACAGCGCCACCGGCTCGCCGCCCGCGCGTAAGCGCTCGTTCAAGCCTTTTTCGACCCCGGCGAGCCCGTTGCTATCCACGTCCGAAAAGCCGAGCACATGGGCGAGCAGGCGACCTTGCGGATAGAGGCGGCGGTCTTCCTGCTGGAACTGGATGCCGGGAATGCCGAGCCGGTTGATTTCATACTGCTGGCGCGGGGTTACATTGCGGCGGATGTAAACGAAGCTGCGCTCCGGCGCGCCCAAGCGCTCGCGGATTTGCTTCTCGTCGATATCGGGCAGCACCGAGGCGAGCTTCCGCGCCGCACCTGCCGGATCGGTAATTTCCTTGGGATTGGCGTGGGCGGAGGCCGTTTGAATCGAGGTCGCCACCAGTAAGCCATTACGGTCGACAATATCGGCGCGGTCGAGCTTTTCCGGGCGGGCGGCGCGGGCTTTCCGGGTTTCGTCGGTGTGGGGAAATAGCGTCACATCGGCCAAGCGCACCCCAACCGCGCCGAAGGCCAGGGCGAAGAACGCGCCGGTGACGATCAAACGGGTATGGGCGGTCTCCACGGCATGCTTGCCGGGACCGCCCAAGGTATAAGTGGCGCGCAGGGCGCGCAGCAGGATCGTGCCCGCGCTCATGGCACTCTCCGGGGTTGCGGCGCAATGGGTTGGGAGTGCGCCGGAAGCGGGGCTGCGGGCGCGCGGACCGCGAGCGGCGGGGCGACGGTCTGCGTCGCGACGGGGCCGGAGGGTTGCGCCGGGGCATCGGCTTCGGGGTCAAAATCACCCGGCAAACCGCCCGCACCCTCTTCGAACAGAATATCCGGCTCAGCCTGATCCGGGGCCGCGCGGCGCGGGCCGTTCGCGGGCGGGGCAGGCGGCGGCAGCGGTTGGGCGCGCAGGGGAAGCGCCGCGATCTTGGTGATCTGCTTCACCGTCAGCGGCTCCAGGCTCAGGTGCGCCCGGGCGGTTTCTTCGATGCGCTGGGGCTGATTGAGAAAGCTCCACTCCGCCTTCAGCACCTGCATCGACTCCTGATCGGCGAGGATCTGGCGGTTAAGCTGCGTCAGCACGCGCTCTTTCCGCGCAACCTCATACTTCAGGTGATACACGGCATAGCCGACCGAACTTGCGAGCACCAGCCAGACGAGAAAGAAGCGCCACATGGTCAGGCTCCTTTCGGCAGATGGGCAGGGGCATCGGTGCGCTCGGCCACGCGCAGCTTGGCGGAGCGGGCGCGCGGATTGGCGGCAAGCTCGTCGGCCTGCGCCGTGATCGCCTTGCGCGAGATCAGCGTGAAGCTGGGGGGCGCCACATCTTTGGGTGGCGCATAGCGCGAGACCGAGGCGCTTTTGCCGCTGCGGTCGGCAAGGAAATTTTTGACGATCCGATCTTCGAGCGAATGGAACGCTACAATCGCCAGCCGCCCGCCGGGGGCAAGGCAGCGCTCGGCGGCGGCAAGGCCGCGCTCAAGCTCGCCCAACTCGTCATTCACGGCGATACGCAAGCCCTGAAACGTGCGGGTAGCCGGATCGATCCCATCTTTCGATTTCGGCACCGCACTGCGCACCACATCGGCCAGGGCCGAGGTGGTCAGAAGCGGCGCAATCGCACGGGCCCGCACAATCGCTTTAGCCACGCGCCGGGAAAGCCGTTCTTCGCCGTACTGATAAATGATGTTTGCGAGATCTTCTTCGCCGAGCCCATTCACGAGGTCCGCCGCGCTTTGCCCGGACAGGCTCATGCGCATGTCCAAGGGGCCATCGGTTCGGAAGGAAAAGCCGCGTTCGGGCGTGTCGATTTGGGGGGAGGAAACGCCGATATCGAGCGTTACCCCCTTGATCGGGCCAAATTCCGCCGCCTCAGCAAGGCTGTCGAGATGACCGAAGGTGCCCGCGACGACTCGCAAACGCCCGCCGAAGCCCTTGGCCATCTCCGCCCCAAAACTAAGGGCCTCCGGATCGCGGTCGATGGCCAGAACCGTGCAGTTTGCCGCCTCCAACAAACCGCGCGTATAGCCGCCGCGCCCAAACGTCCCATCGATGTACCGGCCGCCGTCCTGAGGGGCGAGAGCCGCGATGACTTCCCGAATCATAACCGGGAGATGTTGACCGACCATTACTCCCTCCGGGGGGAGGGCGCCTGGCTGGTGGCATCTCTGGTCCTTTTCGCCTCCAGCCTGCTGGTAATCGTCGCCTCTACGATTGCCCGCTGCTGGGACGGATCCCGGATCAGAAAAAATTTACCCTGGCCGACAAAGGCGGCTTCTTCGCCAATGCCCGCATACTCTAGGAGCGGTTGGGGCAAAAGCACCCGTCCGCCTTCATCCCACGCTAGCTGGAACGTCTCGCCCAAGAGGGTCGAGAGTAACGTATAGCGTTCGGCCTCTTCCGGCCGGTCAGGATCGAGCTGTTCTAGCTCGTCCGAAAACTTTTGCAGGCGATCAATTCCCGCCGCCTCAATCCAAGACCCTTGCAACGAGCGATAGGCCAGAATCCCCCCATAGGGTTGATCGGCTAAGGCCGCGCGAAAAGGTGCCGGGACCGACACGCGGCCCTTCTTGTCGACCTTATTCACGAATGTGGACAGGAATAGTGCCATTCCCGATCCGCAGCCCCTTCGCCCAAGGCCCGAGGTTACCCCCGAAGCCCGATCCCACCGTGTTTGTGCCTCCGCGCCCGGAGCGTTTGTCATACATCGTGTTACGCCTCAGTAACGATGCCGACCTACGCCCCCGACCCCATCCCCTGCAAGCCCTGGATACGGGTGGGCGTATCTGGTTCTGCATGGGATGATTTGGGATAACATGGGACAGAATGGGCGTCAATGGAGCCGGAAGGTAAAAAACTCGATAATTCAAGGCATCACCCGCCTAGCTTCGCATGGATAGTAAGTCGCCAGAGTCGCGCCGTAATGCTCATGCAAACAATTAGGATAGTTCTTTAGAAATATGTTTAAAAACAAACATTCGAAATTGTTCTTTTAATGTTCTTGGGCCGTCTGTTGATGCCCGGAACGAGGCGCGAAGAACGCCGTTCAGAGTCGCGAAATTCGGCAGGTTTTCAGGCGCGAGCGGTGGGAAAAAGCTGCCGAGGCGGCAGGGGTGATGTGTAGTATAATTACAAAAATGCCGTGAAAGATGATTGGAACTACATGAAAATTAACATAATGCCGCACCATATGGGGCAGCCTTGTCCCTTCCTGTTCCCTTGAGAGGATTGCAGGGGTATGCAGGCATTTTTTCGAGAAGGAATTACCAGACGGCCTGTAAGCCGGGTTCTGTCCGGGGCCTTGCAGCCCGTGGATGACCATTCCTCTGGGATGATCGTTGCCGATCACCTCTCGCAACCAACCCGAAGAGCGGCGCGGAAATGCGCTGTACCCCTCAAGGGGGCCTGCCCTTCCTATTCGGTTTTGCTCCGGGTGGGGTTTACCGTGCCGCTTCCGTTGCCGGTCGCGCGGTGCGCTCTTACCGCACCCTTTCACCCTTACCCTGTGCGCCCGAAGGCGGACAGGGCGGTTTGCTTTCTGTGGCACTATCCCTAGGGTCGCCCCCGCCGGGCGTTACCCGGCACCCTATTTCCGTGGAGCCCGGACTTTCCTCCCGCCGCTTGCAGCGACGCGCGGTCATCCAGCCGTCTGGTAGCGCAGGCTTAGACGGGACGGGGGGAGGGGTCAAGCCTGAAAGGTTAACCCAAATAAGTGCGGATTTGGTCCGGGGTCATATTGCCGCCGCACAAAACGGTTGCAACCTTCTGCCCGGCAAATGCCTCCGGGCGTTCGAGAACCGCGCCGACGCCGATAGCCCCTGCGGGTTCGACGATCAGCCCATAGTGCTGGTGGCAGAAGCGCATCCCCGCCAGAATCGCCCCATCACGCACGCTCCAAACGTCGTCGATGGTCTGCCGAAGATATTCCAGCGCATAGGCCGATGGGGCGCGCTGGGCCAAACCATCGGCAATGGTCGGAACCTCCGCCGGGGGGGCGGTGACGATTTTTCCCGCCTGCCACGAGAGCAGCATTGCCGGGCTGGTTTCGGGCACAAGGCCGATCACGCGAACTTTTGGGCGTTCCGAACGCATCCACAGCCCGATGCCCATGGCGAGCGCCCCCGCGCCCAAGGGGAGCAAGACCGTATCGAACTCCTCGTCCGACGCGGTCATCTCGCGGGCGATGGTGCCGAAGCCCTCGACGACGCGCGGGTGCGCGCCATCGTCAAGAAACTGTGCGCCGATGGTTTCGGCATAGGCGCGCCCCGCTTCCTTAGCGCTATGGAGATCCGCGCCCTCAAGCCGAACGTCGGCCCCAAGCTGGCGCATCGCCTCAAGCTTGGCGGGGTTGACGCTGGTGGGAGCAAAGACAATCAGCGGCCGCTTTTTATGGCGCGCGACATAGGCGAGCCCCTGGCCGAAATTCCCCGGTGATGCCGTTACCAAGGGCTCGGTGCGCGCGGGTTGCCCCGATAAAAACCAATCGGCCCCGCGCCCCTCGGCGGCTCGGATCGGGTTCTGAGTTTCGACCTTCACGCGCAACGGGCAGGGTAAAACCGCATCGGCGGATGGATGCCCATAGAAAGGCGAATTCCGGAAAACCGGATTAATCGCGTGATGGGCCGCGCAAATACCCACGATGCTAGGAGGAGGCGCCAGATCTGTCATACGGGCCAGAGTAGTCTATTCTTACGTAAAAAATAACCTCCTCCCCCTCCTGAGGCGCGTTTATTTTAAATTAGTCGTGCAAAAAAAGACGCCGTTGAGCTTGGGTAAGGTTGCTTCCGCAGAGAATAGTGGCGAGCCGTTGCCCTGAGAGCTGCCCCTTATGTTCCAGCGCGGCGGCAACCCCAGCGGCCCCGGCGGGCTCCACCACCAACCCATAGGAATCGTGGCAAAAGCGCATTGCCGCCCGGATCGAGGCTTCCGCGACACTCCACACCGCGTCCACCGTCGCGGGCATGCAGGCGAGGGCGTAGGCGACCGGCTCGCGCACGGCGATGCCATCGGCGATGGTGGCGGCGGTGGCGGTGGCAATCCCGTGGCCCGCCTCCCAGGATAGGCGCATGGCCGGGGCGGCCTCGGCGACGATCCCGATAACCCGCACGCTGGGCCGTTCGGCTTTCAGCCACGCCCCGATACCGGTCAGCAGCGCGCCGTTGCCCAAGGGGACCAGCACCGTATCGAAATCGATGCTGGAGCGCGTCATCTCCAGCGCCATCGTACCCGCGCCCTCGGCGATGCGGGGGTGCGCGCCGTCTTCGATGAACAGTCCGCCGTCGCGCTCAGTAAAGGTGCGGGCGGCGGCTTTGGCGGCGTCGAAATCATGCCCTTCCAAGCGAACTTCGGCCCCGAGGCGGCGCATCGCCTCGATCTTCAGCGGGTTGGCGGTCGTTGCGGCGTAGAGGATCACCCGGCGGCCCCGGGCGCGGGCGGCATAGGCGAGGCCTTGGCCGAAGTTGCCGGCGGAGGCCGCGACCAAGGTTTGATCGGAGGCAGGGAGCCCCGCGACAAACCAATCGGTCCCCCGGCCTTTGAAGGCGCGGGTTGGGTTCAACCCTTCGACCTTCACCGCCAGCGGCAGGCCCAGGGCCTCATCGGCGGCTGGATGCGACCAGAAGGGGGAGTTGAGGAAAACCGGATCGATCGCGGCATAGGCGGCTTCAATTCCGGCGGCGGAGGGTGGGGGAAGAGGTTGGCTCATGAGGCAAAGCCTAGCGTTTTCTCTTGCGAACAATTCCCAATCTTTCAGATTATTCGGGAGATTTTCGCATTGAGTCGGACATTATCGATGAATTTTCCCGACATGCTTTCCACTTCCGATTTAGCGCTGCTGGCGGCGGTTCAGGAGAATGCCGATCTAACGCTGGACCAATTGGCGGATCGGGCGGGGTTATCTGCGTCCGCTGTTCAGCGCCGCTTGAAAAAACTGCGCGACGCTGGGGTTATTCAACGCACCGTGGCACTGCTGGACCCGAAAGCCGTCGGGCAAACGCTGAGCCTCATCGTTGAACTCGAGTTGGAGCGCGACCGGCACGATCTGCTGCCGCCCTTGCAGGCCTGGATCGCGCGGGAAGCCGCCATTCAAAACGCCTGGTTCGTTACCGGGCGCGGCGATTTGGTGCTGTCGATGACGGCGGCCAGTATCGAAAGCTTCGACGCCTTCATGGAACGGATGCTCGCGGAGCATCGGGTGATTCGGAAATATACCACCAGCGTCGTCCTCAAAACCTTAAAACGCAGTTTGGCCGTTGCGTTGGAACTCGGCTTCCGCCAAGCCTGAGCAAAAGATATTTAGGGGGCGCTTGCCGATGATTGATCTTTCCTCCGTGTCGCTGCCGGTCCTTTTCGCCGTGAGCGTGATCGGTATGGTGATCTGCTTGGAAGCGGGGCGGTTTTTCGGGCAGCGGGCTCGGCGGCTCGGCGGCGACAGTATCTCGACCCTGGAAGCCGCCGTTCTCGGGCTCTTGGCGCTGATGATCGGCTTTAGCGTTTCGATTTCGGTCACGCGCTTCGATACGCGGCGCGACGCTATTCTGGACGAGGCCAACGCCATCGGCACCGCCGCCCTGCGCGGCACGCTACTGCCCAGCCCCCATGACGCGACCAATCTGCGGGTGCTGCGCGCTTATACCGATTTGCGGCTAACTCTTACGGCGGCCATCGACCACCCGGCGGAGATGGTGCGTATTATCGACGCCTCCAATGGCTTGTTAACCGAGCTTTGGGCCGATGCCAAAGCGCTCGCGGCCACTCAGCCCGCCGCGGTACCGACGGGGCTCTATCTCGAATCCCTGAACGCGTTGATCGATATGCAGGAGAAGCGACTGTCCGCCCTGCGCAGCCGGGTGCCGAATATCGTGCTGGTCGCGCTCTATGGCATCGCCTTCGTGGCGATTGGGTTTGTTGGCTATGGGTTGGGGCTCGAACCCCATCGTCGCCGCAGCCCGGCCTATATGATGGGGCTGCTCATTGCAGCCGTGCTTTTGTTAATTCTCGATATGGACCGGCCCAGCACGGGCTTTATCCACGTCAGCCAGCGCCCGCTGATCGATGCGGCGGAGTCGTTGCGTAGCCTGGGGAAATAGGCGCTTCCCGCAGAGGTGGGGAAGCGCCATGACGGGCTTTACTTCGGCGCGTACAAAGGTTTGGGCAGCAGCACCGGGCGGATATCGAGATAGAGATCCTTCACGGTATAGCTATCGCCGCCGAGCGCGCTCGTGTACCAGCCGAGCGACCCCGCGCCCTTATACAGGCGGAATTCGAACCCAATTTCCGGGTTCGGGGCATTGGCGCGCAGATCGAAGGCAAGGCCGATTTGCACGCTTTGCTTATTGTCGATGAGGTTGCCCATCGCTTCGGCAAGCGTGCGATTGCCCAGGATCGTCGGCCAGGCTTCGGGGTCTTCATTATAGGGCTTATAGTCGGCGGCGGCGGGATCAAGCTTATCCTTGGCCGGGTCTTTCACCGGGTTGGGGGTGATCGTGCCGGTCTTAAAATCATATTTATCGCCGCGATCAAGATAGCTCAGCTTCGCGCCCTTGATGGCGAAGGGCGCGGCTTTGGCCTCGCCGGTTGCAAGGGATGTATCGAGCAGCACGACGCCGCTATAGCCGATCACTTCCAACTGGCCCTTGCTGATAATGGCGGCGGTATCTTCATCGACGCCGAAGCCCTTCTTGGTGCCGGTTGCCTGCATCGCGGCGAGCGCGCGGGGGAAGCGCCCGCGCGCGAGGAAATGCTGATCGACGAACCAGCCGTCGGCGATAAAGCCCAGGCCCTTATCGATGGTCTTGCCGGGGGTAATGCCCAGCTTCAACACGTCGAGAACCGGGGGCGGATCTTTGAACATTGTTTCCGACATAATCGCCGCGCCCGCCGAACTGCCGCCGATAACGCCGCCCGCCCGATAGATTTCCCAAATCGCTTTCAACACCGCGCTTTGGCTGCCGTCGGGTTCGACCAAGGCTTGCGTGATGCGCGCTTGATCGCCGCCCAAGAAATAGATGCCCTTGGCGGCTTTGATTTTGGCGACATTGGCCGGATCATTGGCGGCCTTGCGCAGGTCGATATCCTTATAGCGCGGGCCGATCTGCACTAAATCGGCATCGGCCCCGAACTGCTTCAGGGTTTTCACGGCGGCTTCGGCGGCGCGCTGCGGGCTTCCGGCAGCGGCGGGGATAACGATGATTTTAGCGCCATCGCCGCCCGCAAGCGCCACATAGCGCTTCCAAACGGTTTCATTATCGGAGCGCAGATTGCCGCCGATGATGACCAACGAGCCGTCGCCCGCGGTTTGGGCCAGGGCGGGCAGGCTGCTGCTCCCCATAAGAACGGCAGCAGTCAAGGCGGTCTTCACGGAAACACGCATTCGTCAGGCACTCCGATAGGGGTCTTAGTGCCCGATAGCCTGCCAGGGGGCGCGCGTAATAGGTGCCTGAAGTTGAGCGCTGTTTCGGCAATATTATTTGTTAAATCCCGGTTGTTCGGGATATTTTATGGCGCGCGTCGCCGTGGGACCAGGGTGAGCACGGCAACCCCGCCCAACGTGAGCGCCGCGCCGATCCCGGCGCGTAACGTGAAGGGCTCGCCTAAAGCCAAGATACTGGCGAAAACCCCGAAAATCGGTGCCGTCAGCGCGTAGGGCGATAGGGTGCTGATCGGGTAGCGCCGCATCAGCGTGTACCAGCCGCTATAGGCGAACAGGGTCGCGCCGAGAATCATATAGGCGAGCGTGCCCGCTGCGATCCAACCGTTCTGGGAAATCGCCTCGATCTGGCCGCTTTCCAAAAAGAACGACAAAAGCGCGAGATTAGGCGCGGTGATCAGCGCCATCCAGCCGGTCATCGCCAGCGGGTGAAGCGAGGTAAGCCGTTTCGACACAAGGTTCGAGCACGACCAAACGAATGCCCCCAGCACCACGAGCCCGGCGGCAAAGGCCGAGCTTGGCCCGTGCGGTTCGCCGAATACAATCGCAACCCCAACGAGGGCAATCCCCATGCCGATCAAGGTCACGCGGCTGGGGCGTTCTTTGAGAAAAACGATGCCGAGCAGAGTGGAAAACGGCACTTGCGACTGGATGAGCACGGCGGCCAAGGCGCTATCAACCGAGCGCAACCCGACGAAGAGCAGCCCGAAATGCACAACACCGAGCAAAAAGGAGAGCAGCAGCAGCGCGCCCCATTGGCGGCGCGGGCGCGGGAAGAAGGGGATGACCAATAACCCGACGATGGCAAAGCGGATCGAGAGCAAAAACAGCGGCGGCACGGCACCCACCCCCAGCTTCGCCACGGGAAAATTCACCCCCCAGACCAGCATAATGGCGAGTACGTACAGAAGATCCCGCAAGGTGAGGCGGGTGGCGCTGGGCGCGGAGAGGTTAGCCGACATCACCCTAAGCTAGGCGGGCTTCGGAGCCGTGAGAACCGCCGCTTTGGCACAGGGGGGGTGCAGTGATTGCGCAAGAAACGGAGCGACGACTAGGGCGTGCCCCGTTAGGGTGGCGGTCCAGTTCCTCGGAGATAGCCTATGTCGACCCCGCAAGCGCCCCTGATGACCGCCAGCGATTGGGCGATTCTCGTGCTTCTCTCGTTCCTGTGGGGCGGCTCGTTCCTGTTCGCCAAGATCGCCGTGGCGGAGGTGCCGCCGTTTACGATTGTGCTGATCAGGGTTGCGGGCGGTGCCCTGGTTCTGGCGTTCGTCGTCAAGCTTCTGGGCCTCGGCATGCCGCGCGAGCGGGCCGTGTGGGCGCGGTTTTTGACGCTTTCGATGCTGAGCAACGTTATTCCGTTTTCCCTGATCGTCTACGGGCAAACCCAGATCGGCGCAGGGCTCGCCTCGATTCTGAATGCCACGACGCCGCTGTTCACGCTGATCGTCACCCACCTCGCTACCCAAGACGAAAAGCTGACGCCAATGCGTCTTGCCGGGGTGATGGCTGGGTTCGCGGGCGTGACCATCATGTTGGGGCCGAGCGCCGCCTCGGGCCTCAGCGGGCCACTTTTGGCGCAACTGGCGGTGCTGCTCGCGGCCTTCTCTTACGGCTGGGCCGGTTGGTACGGGCGGCGGTTGACGGGGCTGCACCCGCTGCAAGCGGCGCTAGGCCAAGTGACGACCAGCAGTTTGGTGATGCTACCGTTGGCCCTGCTCGTCGAACAGCCTTGGGCCTTGCCGATGCCCTCGACGGCGGCGGTGGCGTCCCTAGCAGGTCTCGCGATTTTCTCGACCGCGCTGGCCTATGGCCTCTATTTTCGCGTCTTGGCACGGGTCGGGGCGGGGAATGCCTCGCTCGTGACCTTCCTCATTCCGCCCAGCGCCCTCTTGATGGGGATCGTCTTTCTCGACGAACATCTTACGCTGTGGCAGGGGGCGGGAATGGTCGGAATCGGCGCGGGTTTGGCCCTGGTCGATGGCCGCTTGATCCGAAGATTTCTGTAAAATTTACCCTTCTGTAACACCGCGTAACAAAGCGTGAATTGCTGCGGTGCATCACCCTTGCTATCCCTAAGCCTGGAAATTTCGGAAAAAGGGAAGAGGCGCCCTTTTTCGAAAGCAAGGATCAGCAGCGTGGAGGCAAGCATGAGCGATCGGCGGGGTAAGGCGGGGGCGGTGCCCACTGCGATGCGTCGCACGATTGCGCAAGCCATTCGCTGCGAAGGCATTGGTCTGCATACGGGCAAGCCCGTTTCGATGACGCTGGTTCCGGCCGCCGCAGGCACGGGTATTGTTTTCCGCCGTACCGATGTTCCGGGCGATACGGGGGTTCTCCCCGCCCGCTGGGACCGCGTAACGCAAACGATGCACGCAACGCTTCTGTCGAACCCGGAGGGCGTAACCCTCTCCACGGTTGAACATGTCATGGCCGCCCTGGCGGGCCTGGGTATCGACGATATTCTGATCGCCGTCGATGGCCCCGAACTGCCGATTATGGACGGCTCGTCTGAACCCTTCGTGTTTCTGCTGGAAAGCGCGGGCCTGCGCGAGTGCGAACAGCCCCGCCGTTACTTGCGTATCCGCCGGACCGTGTCGATTACCGAAGGCAGCAAGACGGCGAGCCTCTCGCCCGCCGATCATTTCTCGGTTTCCGTCGAGATCGATTTTGGCGCAACCGCCGTCGCCCGGCAAAGCGGCGCGGTAGTGGTCGATCCGACCAGCTTTAAAACCGAAATCAGCCGCGCGCGCACCTTCGGCTTTCTCGAAGAAGTCAATTATCTGCGCGCCAATGGCTTGGCCCTGGGCGGCTCGCTGGATAATGCCGTTGTCGTTTCGGGGCAAAACGTGATGAACCCGGAAGGGCTGCGCTTTGCCGACGAATTCGTGCGGCATAAAATTCTTGATTGCATTGGCGACCTCTACCTCGCGGGCGGCCCGATCTTGGGCGCATTCCACGGGGTGCGCTCCGGCCACGCGCTGAACAATAAGCTGCTGCGCGCCGTGTTTGCCGATGCGGCGAACTACGAATGGGTGGAGGCAACGCCGGTTACGGCGGGCGTCGGCGTTCCGATGGATCTGCCGGCGGTGGCAGCGCGGGCGTAAAGTCCGCTCATCTCCGGTAATTTTTAAGGGGCCGTCTCTGGCCCCTTCTTCTTGGGTGGCGGGGCGTTCTAAGCCGCCCGCTGCCCCAATTGATCGAGAAACTGCCCGCTTTCGGACCGAAGTTGCGCGTTCAGATGCGTCAGGGTTTGCGTGCAATTGGCGACGGCCCCGGCGGCGGCAAGGTTTTCGTCGAGGGCATGGGCGAGGGCGTCCAGATCGTCCTGCACGGTTTGGGCGGTGTGGTCGAGCGTGGTCCCGATGGCGGCAATCGCTTCGCCGCACGCCCGCTGTTCGCCGACGCTTTGAAGCAGAACCGCGCTGCGGGTCTCAAACTGGCCAAGATCGCCCAGGATTTGCGCGACGACGGTAAGGACCGAGGCGATGGCGGTTTGCATCTGCCCCATCTTATTCCCAAGGTTCGCCGCAACGCCGCCCGCCTGGCCCGCAAGCGCCTTGACCTCATTGGCAACCACGGCAAAACCGCGCCCAGCCTCGCCCGCGCGCGCGGCTTCGATGCTGGCATTGAGCGCAAGCAGCTTGGTTTGATCGGCAACCGAGGCGACCTGCGCCAAAGCGGCGCGCACTTCGTCGCCGGTGGTTGCGAGGCTCGCGGTGGTGCCCTTCACGTCGCCGACGAGATCGGTGAGCGTGCGAGCGATGGCGACGGTCGCATCAATATTCTGCTCTAACTGATCGCTCACCTGGGTGAGATCGCCTAAAACGCTGCCGGTTTGGCGCTGGGCGTGCAGAACCGCGTCAAACCCCTGCCGCAACCCATCGGCGCGCTCCTGGGTCAGCGCCCCGGCCTGTTGCAACTGTTCGACCGCGCTGGCGAGCGTGGTGACGGCGTTCGAAATCCCATCACCAACATCCCCCAACGTGCTGCTGAACTGCGCCATCAGATGGGTACGGTCGGATTGCAGCGTTTCTTCCGTCACGACCCGTTCCAGGGCGGCGGCGACGTGGCTGAGCAGCCCCACCAAGGTTGGGTCGAGATGGGCTTCGGCGCGGGTGAAAATTTCCAAGATCAGTTCGGTGCCGTTGCGCCCGCTGACGGCGAAGGCCAAGGCCCCGCGCACGCCCGTTGCGGCGGCGGCGGCGGCGCGGGCAAAGCCGGGGGCGCGCGTTACATCCGAAATCGCTTGCGGTCGGCCATCGTGCAGCACAGCCCCGACCATACCTTTGCCGGGCGAAAACCGAATGGCTTCACTGGCAGCGATAAATTCCTGCATCGAGGCGGTCTCCAGGCCGTCGGCACAGTGCCACAGGCGCAAGGACTCGGCCTCGCCCGAAACGGTCCGGCGGTAGACGTGCCCAATCGGCCAGTCGAGCGCGTCGCAGAGCAAACGAAGCACCGATTGCGCGGCCCCGACGATATCGGCCCCTTGGGTCACGCGATCCACCGCATTCAACAGCGCGAGGCATTCATCCGCGCCCAAGGTTCGGCGGGCACCCGCGCCATGGGGGTGCGGCCCTTTGCGTTGAAAATAGCTTCGGAGCGTGGGGGCGGGCGGCGATAGGGCGAGCATTGGCGGTTCTCCGGCATCGGGACCCAATAGGATCATTTATGTAGTATTTTACATACCTATTTCACTGATTTCTCATCTGGTGCAAGCAACTTATGCGCCAGTTCATCCAATGGGGTGGAGTTTTCTGTCCTGTGCCCTAATCCCACGACAAAGGGGCGACGGCGGCGCGCGGCTTGCTTTAGGCTGCCAGCGTCAAGACTTGCGGTTGGAGAGGAGCCAGCATGCTGAAAGGCTTAACCATTTTATTGCTGTGCCAGTTAGTCGGCGAAGCCACGGTGCGCGGGTTGGGGTTGCCGGTGCCGGGGCCGGTCTTGGGCATGGCCCTGCTGTTTTGCGGCTTTATGCTGCGGGGCGGCATTCCCCAGGATGTCGATCAGGTTGGCGGCACGCTGCTCAAACACCTCTCGTTGCTCTTCGTTCCCGCCGGGGTTGGGGTAATGCTGTATTTGCCGCTTTTTGCGGCAGAATGGGAGGCGATTGCGGCTTCCTTAGTATTCTCGACGCTGCTGACGATCGCCGTGACCGCGCTCATCATGAAGTGGCTCCTGCCGCGTGACACTGATGAAACCCCCGGAGCTGCCGAATGAACCCCGATTTTTACCAAGTCTGGGTCTATCTTTCGACCAGCCCGCTGCTCTCGCTGACCTTAACGCTGGTGGCCTATCAGGGCGGCCTGTGGATTTATGAGAAGATGGATCGGCGGCCCCTGTTCAACCCGGTGCTGATCGCTGTGATCTTCCTCGTCGGCCTGCTGATGGTGACGAACACCGACTATAAAACCTATTTCGCCGGGGCGCAGTTCGTCCACTTCCTCTTAGGTCCAGCGACTGTAGCGCTGGCGCTGCCCCTTTATCGGCAGGTGGCCGCCGTGCGCCGGTCGATGCTGGCGCTGACGGTGGCGGTCTTAGCGGGCGGGGTCACGGCGGCGGTCTCGGCGGTTGGGATTGCCAAGCTCCTCGGCGCGACCGACCGAACGCTGATTTCCCTCGCGCCGAAATCCGTCACCGCCCCCGTGGCGATGGGGATTTCCGAACAATTGGGCGGGCTGCCGTCGCTGACGGCGGTTCTCGTGATGCTGACCGGCATTACCGGCGCGGTGCTGGCGACCTATCTGCTCAATGCCCTGCGGATTAAAGATTGGCGCGCACGCGGCTTTGCCATCGGCGTCGCCGCCCACGGCATTGGCACCGCCCGCGCACTGCAAGTGAACGAGGTGGCGGGGGCTTTCTCTGGCCTTGCGATGGGGATCAATGCGCTGGCGAGTGCCGTGCTGCTGCCGCTGCTGGTGCGGTGGCTGCTGGGGTAGGGGCGGGCTTTAGATCGGGGCGCTGCCCCGAACCCCGCCGAAGGGGCGGCGGCCCCTGCGGAAACCCGGTTATTGCGAGTAATATTCTGAAAATCATAATGGATTACCAAGGGCCCACCCCTGGTTGGGGTTATTAGGGGCAAAGCCCCTAATCCCGGCGAAGCGGGATCACAGGAGCGCGCGCCCCTGCGATCCGTTCTCCTTAGACGGTAAGCGCCCGCAACGCCCTTTCAGCCACCGTCAACCGCGCAAGATCGGCCCCCGGTTGGGCGGCGAGGTCGGCGAGCAGGCTGTCGGCGGCTTTCAGACTATCGCCGCGCTCGGCCAACCACCCGTCGAACCCGCCGGAATGGGCGAGGCTCTGGCGGGCGATGGTTTCTTGCAAGCGGGCGAAATCTCCCGCAAGCCCGGTAAGCGCCGCGCGGGTCCAGCCGTCGCCCGCAGGTGCCGAGGCAACGGCGGCGCGCAGACCGTCGAAGCCCAGGCGGTGCCCTGCGGCGGCAAAAGCCGCTCCGGCTTGATCGATCCCAACCCCAGCGGCTTCGGCGACCGCCAGCACGTCGAGCCGCTGCACCAACTGCCCGAGGGCAGCCACCCGGCCCGCGACGCTGCTATCGCTGCCGAGCCCGTCGCGCAGCCGGGCAATCGCCGGGCTGAGGGACGTCAGCGCATCGCCGATGCTGCCGGGGAGCGACTGACGCAAGACCCAGCGCATGGCCGTTTCCAACGCCTTGGAACTGGCGCGGTAGAGCGCCAGTTGGTCGGCGGCAGCGCCCTGCCCGTCGAGCGCTTCGATAGAAGCCCAAAGCGTCGGCAGATCCAAGGCACCGCGCGCAATGGCATAGGCGCGGGTTAGATCGCCAATGCTGGCCCCGGTTTCGGCCTCAAGGTCCGAGAGCAGGGCTATCCCGCCGCGATTGACCATTTCATTGGTCAGCACGGTGGCGATGATTTCCCGGCGCAGCCCGTGGCGCAGAATAACCTCGCGGTACTCCGCGCCCAGAACGGGTGGGAAATAGCCGATGAGATCATCATTGAGGGCGGCATCGTCGATCACTGCCGAGGGCAGCAGCTTATTGTAGACGGCGATTTTCGACCAGGCCAGCAGGGGGGCGAGTTCCGGGCGGACCAGGGCGAGCCCGGCGGCGCGGCGCGCGTCCAACTGCGCGGCATTGGGCAGGCTTTCCAGGCTGCGGTCCAGCGCTACTTCTTTTTCCAACCGGTCCATCAGGCGGCGGGCGGTATCGATATACTCGCCCCCCTCGTGCTGGGCGGCGGACAGCGCGAAAGTTTGCAGGTAATTATCCCGCAACACATGGTCGCAAACTTCGGTTGCCATGCTGGCGACCAGCGTATCGCGGCCCGGAATATCTAAATCGCCGCGCTGCACCGGATCGCCGAGCAGGATTTTGATATTCACCTCATGGTCGGAGCAATCGACCCCGGCGGAATTATCGATGGCGTCGGTATTGAGCCGCACGCCCGCGAGCGCGGCTTCGATGCGCCCGCGCTGGGTTGCGCCGAGGTTTGCGCCTTCGCCAATGACCCGCGCCCGTAGCTCGCGCCCATCAATGCGCAAAGCATCATTGGCACGGTCGCCGACGCCTGCATTATTCTCGTCCTGGGCCTTAATATAGGTGCCGATCCCGCCGAACCACAGCAGATCGACCTGGGCTTTCAGCATCGCCTGAATAAGATCGGCGGGGGTGACTTGCTCCCGCTCGATGCCAAAGAGGGTTTGGATTTCCGGCGTCAGCTTCAGGATTTTGGCCGACCGCTCGAAAATCGCGCCGCCTTTGGACATCAGCGACGTGTCGTAATCTTTCCAAGTGGAACTGGGCAGGGCGAATAGGCGTTTGCGCTCTTCAAACGTCCGCGCCGCGTCGGGCGTCGGGTCGATGAAGATATGCATATGGTTGAACGCGCCGACCAGCCGCAGCTTGTCCGAATGGATCAAGCCGTTGCCGAACACGTCGCCCGCCATATCGCCGATACCGATGACCGAGATTTCCTGCTGGCGCAGATCGATCCCGGCCTCGCGCAAATGCCGCTCCACGGCCACCCACGCGCCGCGCGCGGTAATGCCGAGCGCCTTATGGTCATAGCCTGCCGAGCCGCCCGAGGCGAAGGCATCATCGAGCCAGAATCCATAGTCGCGGCTCACGCCATTGGCGATATCGGAGAAGGTCGCCGTGCCCTTATCGGCGGCCACGACCAAATAGGGATCGTCGGGATCGAGGCGGACCACGTTGGGCGGCGGCACGATCGCGCCTTCCTTGCGGTTGTCGGTAATATCGAGTAGCCCGCGCATCATCGTCTTATAGCATTCGATGGCGTGGGCCAGCACCGCCGGGCGGCCCGCTTCGGGCGGCAGCGGGCGCTTAACGAAGAAGCCGCCTTTCGAGCCTACGGGCACGATCACGGCGTTTTTCACCGTTTGCGCTTTCAGTAGGCCCAGGATTTCCGTGCGGAAATCTTCGCGCCGATCCGACCAGCGAATCCCGCCGCGCGCCACTTTGCCGCCGCGCAAATGCACGGCTTCCACATCGGGCGAATAGACCCAGATTTCGTAGAGCGGGCGGGGCTTGGGCAGATCATCGATGCGACCGCTATCGAGCTTGAAGCTCACATAGGCTTTCGGCAACCCGTCCGCGCCAACCTGATAGAAGTTGGTGCGCAAGCTGGCCAGGATGAGATTGAGATAGCGCCGCAGAATCCGGTCTTCATCGAGCGCCGTTACCGAATCCAGCGCGTGTTCGATCTCGACGACGATCCCTGCCGCGCGCACCTCGTTGGCTGTTGCCGGGTTAAAGCGGGCGTGGAAAAGGGCGACCAGCAGGCTGGCAATCGCCGATTGATTGGCGAGCGCCTGTTCAAGGTAACTTTGGCTATAGGTCAGCCCGGCCTGCTTCAGATATTTGGCATAGGCGCGCAGAATAACGATTTCGCGCCAATCCAGGCCCGCCGCCAGAATCAGGCGGTTGAAGCCATCGTCTTCGGCGCGGCCCGTCCAAGTGGCAGCGAAAGCGGCGTGGAAGCGCTCGCGCACATCCTCCAGCACAACGGGGCGCTTATCCTGCACCACCAAATCAAAATCATGCAGCCACACGCGCGGGGCTGGTTGGCCTTCGGCGGTGAGCGGGCGCAGTTTGAACGGGGTTTCGCTCAGCACGCGCAGGCCCCGGTTTTCCAACATCGGCAGCACGTCCGACAAAGCGACCGGCTGACCCGTGCGGAAAATTTTGAAGCTCAACTCCGTATCCGCCGCGTCCGGGCGGCGGTAAACCCAGAACACGGTGTCGCCCTCGCCCGCGCTCAGAATGCGCGGAATATCGGCAACGGCCTCGTCGCCGGTGAATTTTTCGCGGTAGGCGGCGGGGAAGGCGTTCATGAAGCGGCGCAGTAGCCCGCCGCGCGTGGTGCCGCCGGGCGGCGTGATCCGCCCCAGGGCCGACTGAATCTGATCGACCCAGCCGCGCCCGGCTTCCACTAAACGCCGTTCAATCTCGGCGCTATCGAACTCCAGCCGCTCGTCGCGGTTGGTTTTCACGATGATGTGCAGGCGCGCCAGCGGCGATTCCGACAGTTGGATATAGGAGGCGGAAATCCGCCCGCCCAAACCTTCGGCCAGAATCGCATGGAAACGCTCGCGCAGGGCATTATCGTAGCGGTCGCGTGGGATATAAACGAGGCAGGACACATAGCGCGCAAACGGATCGCGCCGGGTGAACAGCGCAATGCGGCGGCGGTCCTGAAGTTGCAGCACGGCCATTGCCGTTTCGAACAGTTCCGCCGGGTCGATCTGGAACAGCTCGTCGCGCGGGTAGGTTTCGAGGATCTGCATCAAGGCTTTGCCGTCGTGGCTATTGGGCGACAGGCCCGCATGGCTCACGACGTGATCGATCTTCTGGCGCAGCACCGGAATCGTGCTCGGGCTATCATTATAGACGCGGCCCGTGAACAGCCCCACGAAGCGGCGTTCGGCAATCACCTTGCCGGTGGCATCGAGCTTCTTGATCGCCACGACATCCATATGAACGGGGCGATGCACGGTTGCGCGCTGATTGGCTTTGGTCACGGTCAGCAGCGTCGGCGATTCAAGGAAGGCGCGCACTTCGGGCGGCAGGGCCGAGAGGGTGCGAATCCCGTCGAAAATCGAATAATCGGGGTCGCGCAGAATGCCAAGGCCGCTGTCATCGGTGACTTTCATCACCGTTTCGCCGTCCACCGTATCGAATACATATTCGCGGTAGCCGAGCAGGGTCATGTGATTATCGGCGAGCCAGGTCAGAAACGCCTTGGTTTCCTCCACTTCGCCCGCGCTGATCGGGGCCGAGGCCAGGGCCGGATCATCCAGTTCGGCCGTAATCAGCGAGAGCCGATGCAGCATCGCCCGCCAATCTTGCACGGCGGCGCGCGTGTCTTTCAGCGCTTGCGCTAGCGAGGCTTCGATCGCGGGGAAATCTTCATCCTCCACCGTGCCGCCCAGGCCGATCTGCATCACCGATTCGGCCTTACCGTCGCCATAAGCGCTGCGGTGGCCTGCCGTATCGCGGGTGACGCGCACGATGGGGTGGAGAATGATATCGACGGTCAAATCGGCAGCGAGTCGCCCGGTGGAAAGCGCGCTTGTGACGGTGTCGACCAGGAACGGCATATCGTCATTGACGATTTCGACCAGAAGGGGCGTACCGAGCCAAGCGCTGGTACGCGGATCGGGGCGAACGACGCGCAGTTTGGCCTCGCCCGGCTGGCGCTGCGCGGCGAAATCCCACAAGGAGCGCGCGCAGGCAACAAGATCCTCCGGCGTCCGGGCCGATAGATCGGCGCGGGACAGGCCGCTGAATAAAGCCCGGGCGAAGGTCGCAAGATCGCCCTCCAGTCGCGCCGCGACTGCTTCGAGAACCTGAGTACGCAACGCTTCCGTCTGTAAGCCCATCGTTTCCTCCTGGTGCGGGGCGGGCGGGGAGAGGTGCCGCAACCCCGTCGGGCATGCTTCGCGCCGATCCTGAGTGTCCAGTATCGTGAAGTTTCTTTGCTTTTTTTTCTGCTTTATAACACGACCTGCGACAGAGTGAAGCATTTCGGCGTGGGGTGGATATGCTGTTTTTTTAAGCGGGTGGCTAGCAAAAAGAAACTCCGGCTCCCGCGCTACAGGGAGAGCAGCCACGCTCGGTAAGCGTATCGCATACTTATGTCAGTTAGCCGGGTTGACGATGTTATAGGTCGTGGTAGGCGCGCGCGTCAGCATCGCTTGACCATTCCGAGAAAGTAGAGAAGGGATTCCAGCCCTGACGCTTGGCGATTTCGGCAAAAACTTTTCCGGCGGGTATAACAGCGCCTGCCTTAGCGGCGGCCAGGTCTTCTTCGATCCGGGCGATTTGCCACGATTTAAGGGGCTCTTCAGTTGTGTCGTTTCGGGGCATGACGACTCTCCTAGCCTATCGCTTAAGCATATCAGGATCGATGGCCGAGGGTAAACGCCCTCCTACCGCTCTTCCCGCCGCAGCGCCCATTTCACCGTCGCGCCCGCGCCATCGGTTTCGCCGCTGAGGGTAATTTGCTGGCTGCGGTTCATATCAAACCCATTGCCGAGATAGATCGAATCCGACAGCCCCAAGCTCGCGCCTGCTGCCCGCAAGCGCCACCCGGCCCCGCTCTTAGTGCGCAGCAAAACGGCGCTGCCGCCCTGCAAGAGCGACGCCGTGACACTGGGGTGCAGGTGAAACCGGATCACGAAGGGCGCAATGCCATAGCCCATTTCCCCGCCGCCGGGCACCAGCCGGTCTTCGCCGCGCAGATCGTGGCCATCGCTGGCGAGGAACAGGCGACGCTGCACCAGCAGGCCGAAGGGGCCGATATAGCCATCGTGACTAAGGTCTAGCCACACGCCGTCCGCGCTTTCGTCACGGCTCACGCTGACATGGCTTGGGCCGCGCGTAATCTGGCCATCGGCGTCGAAATCGCTGCTGGAGCGCTCGGCCAGCGTCAGGGCGGAATGGGCCGCCGTTGCTCGCTGGGCTTTGCGCCAGCGCGGGTTTGCCGCGAGATGCGCGCCGCAGTTAACAATGAGCCGCTCGCGCCCGTCCGAAACCTCAAGGCTGAGCGTGCCCGCATGCGGTGCCCCGCCAAGCGGATAGAGGCCGGGCGGCGCGTGCTCGCTATGCCCGCCGTTTTGCGCGCTACCGCAGTCGATCAAAACAACGCTCTTGCCGCGCTCCAAGCGCTGAAAGCCGGAATGGGGCGCGCCTTGGGGCACCTTACTGCCGCCGCCCGCAACGTCGAGCACCCGCCCGATGCGGGTAGCGCTTTCCTCCTGGCCGCCGTTGAACAGGGCGAGGGCGCCATCGCCATGACAGAAGAAGCGTAAGACCGGCACGCAGCGGTCGAGCGCAAGGCTAAGAGCGGCGGGGGGCGTTACCTGGGCGAGACCATAGGCGGCGCGCACCGTGAGCAGCGCTTCTGTTACGAGCAGTTGCACCGACGGGCAGCGTTCGATCACGCCGCCATCGGGGCGAATATCCTCGGTTAGAATCAGTTCGCTGAGGCTGGCGACGGATTTTTCGGCGGCGCGCTGCTGGTCCGGTGGCAAGGGCAGCGCGAGCGTGGCCAGCGCCAATCCAGTAAACGCCTGAATCCGCGGTAGACCGGGCGCGGCCAGCGCGGCGGCATCGATCAAATAGCGCCCCTGCCGCCCCAGCGAGGCCAGAAAGGGCGCGCTGAGAGGGTCGCCAACCGTGCTGAGCAGCCCTTCCGCCGCCTCCAGCCATGCCGTGACCCGCCGCCCGACGACATCGGGCCGCCAGGAGACCGGGTGCCAATGGCCGTGGTCGGCAATCCAGCGCCCAATCATTTCGCGCGCCCGGTCGTGGGCAAGGGGGGTATCGAGGCTGCGCAGGGCCGTAAGCCACGCGAAGGCGTGGAGTTCCGCCCGCCAGGCCGGGGTGCTTTTATCGGGTAGCCACGTGCTGTCGCTCTCGCCCAAGCGGTGGCTTTCGCCGAAGAAAACGAAGGTTCCCTCTAACAGCGCGGTAACGTCGCGAGCGTTGGTTTCCTTGCTCGCGGCATCGCGCGCGGCGGGGGGGGCGTCTTCGGCGTCCGGTTCATCCCAGAGGGGCGGAAGGGTGAGCCGGAAATGATCGGGCGGGGCGCGGTCCAGCCGCCGCCAATAGAAGGGGGAGAGGAAACGCGCGTGCCGTACCCAGGTCCAGGCTACCATCGCCGCGTCTCGCTCTCTCTGCCCTAAGGCCGCCTAAGCCGCCTTCAAACGCCGGATATTATCGGCATAGGCACTGGGGCCACCCTTGAACGTGGCGGTTCCGGCAACGAGAAGATCGGCCCCGGCGGCCACGGCGCGCGGCGCGGTTTCCAGGGTAATGCCGCCATCGACTTCCAAATCGATGCGCTTGCCCGTCGCATCGATGCGTTTGCGTAAGGTCTCGATCTTGCGCAACTGGCTATCGATGAAGCTTTGCCCACCAAAGCCGGGGTTAACCGACATGACCAGAATCAAATCGAGATCGTCGATCAGATAATCGATCATCTCGATCGGCGTATGCGGGTTCAGCACGATCCCGGCTTTTTTGCCGAAAGACTTAATCAGTTGCACCGTGCGATGGGGATGCGCCCCCGCTTCCGGGTGGAAACTGATGATATCGGCCCCCGCTTCGGCAAAGGCGGCGATATAGAGATCGACCGGGGAGATCATCAAATGCACATCGAAAGGCAGCGCCGAATGGGGGCGCAGGGCTTTGACCACCGAAGGGCCGATGGTGATGTTTGGGACGAAATGCCCGTCCATCACATCGACATGGACCATATCGGCCCCGGCTTCGGTAATCGCGGCGACTTCCGCCCCCAGTTTGGCGAAATCGGCGGACAGGATCGACGGGGCGATCCGAGTAGCCTGCTGCATTCTTCTCTAAACCCTTACGAAACGCGCCGCAGCCGCGCGGCATAGAAACCATCGATTCCGCCCAACTCCGCCAAATGGCTCGGCAAAGTCCGTAAATCGCCTTGAGAGGTAATCATTTCCGTAAGCCCGCCGACTTCCGCCGCGCGAATCGGCACGCGGATGAAGCGCCGGTCGCGGGCGAGGAAACGGGTGATCCGCTCCGGCCCTTCCTCTTCTTCCAGCGAGCAGACGCAGTAGACCAGCGTGCCGCCGGTGGTCAGCATGCGGGCGGCGGCATCGAGCAGCCGATCCTGCGCCAACACCATCGCGTCAATATCGCCCTGCTGCTTCAGCCACAGCACGTCCGGGTGGCGGCGCGCGGTGCCGGTTGCCGAACAGGGGGCATCGAGCAGAATCGCATCGAACGGGCGCGGCGGGCGGTAGAAGGCGGCGTCGTCGGCCACGGTTTCCGCCACAAGGCCAACGCGGGTAAGGTTTTCTGCCACCCGGCGCAAGCGGCCCGCCGAACGGTCCAGCGCCGTGACTTTTGCGCCGGCGGCGGCAAGCTGCATCGTCTTGCCCCCTGGTGCCGCGCAAAGATCGGCAACGCGCATGCCGGTGACGGGGCCGAGCAGTTTGGCGGGCAGAGCCGCGCCCGCATCCTGCACCCACCAAGCGCCTTCGTGGAAGCCGGGCAGGGCATCGATGCGGCCATGATTATCATGCACGCGCAAGGAACCCGTTGGCAGCACCACGGCCCCGAGTTTTTGCGCCCATTCGTCCGTAGTCGCCGGGTCTTTTAGTGTCAGATCGAGCGCGGCTTCCCCGCGCAAGGAGGCGGCAATCGCCTGCGTTGTCGGCTCGCCATAGGTTCCGACCCAGGATTTCCACAGCCAATCGGGAATGGCGACACGCGTGCGATCAATTTCGGCCAGCACGGTTTCCCGCTCGTCGATCACCCGGCGCAACAGCGCGTTCACGAAGCCGGTCATATGCGCCATGTTGAGCGCGACCGTGAGCGCCACTGTGGCCGAAACCGCCGCGTGCGGCGGGGTTTCGAGCACGAGAAGCTGGGCAATGCCCAAGCGCAGAATATCTTCGGCCACCGCATCGCGCGCCTTAATCGGCTCGCGCACCAGTTTGGCGATCACAGCATCGATATAGCCAAGGTGGCGCAGCACCGCACTGGCCAGCGCGCGGACGAAGGCGCGGTCGCGCGCATCAAGCCCGCGCAGGCCCTGGTGGGTGGCGAAAGCATCGTCGAGCGGACGGCGGCGGCGCAGAACCTGGCCGATCACCTCAACGGCGAGCACGCGCGGATTGACTTCGGCACCGGGGCGCGGCTTCCGTTGCCCACCGCTTTCGCTGCGCACGCGGAAAGGCCGATCCCCCTGCGGACGGTCGCCCTGGGGACGGTTGCCATAGGGCCGATCCCCCTGCTGGCGGTCACCCTGGGGCCGGTTGCCATAGGGCCGATCTCCCTGCGGGCGGTCGCCTTGGGGCCGGTTGCCATAGGGTCGGTCCCCTTGCGGTCGGTCGCCCTGGGGCCGGTTGCCGTAAGGTCGATCCCCCTGCGGTCGGTCGCCTTGGGGCCGGTTGCCATAGGGCCGATCCCCCTGCGGTCGGTCGCCTTGGGGCCGGTTGCCATAGGGCCGATCTCCCTGCGGACGTTCGCCTTGGGGACGATTGCCATAGGGCCGATCTCCCTGCGGGCGGTCGCCTTGCGGACGGTTTCCGTAGGGTCGGTCCCCCTGCGGACGGTCGCCTTGGGGACGATTGCCATAGGGTCGATCTCCGGGCGGACGTTTCCCACCGCCGCCAGCCCCTGTGGGACGATTACCGCCGGGGCGGTTTCCAGGTGGCCGACGGCCCGACGAATGGTCGTTCAACCCCAAGGCCTCCGGCTGCGAGAAGCATCGGATTTGGCCCGGCCCCGCCAGGGCGAGCCTGCCGGAACGGGTTTGGCTAAGGAGGAAACAAGCGCCATTAGTCGGGTTACTCTATTCTGCGTCGACGGGTGGGTGGAAAACAGACTATCCGCCCCCGCCCCGCTCAAGGGATTGTAGATGAACACATGGGCCGAGGCCGGGTTGCGTTCCGCCGTCAGGTTTACGCGACCTTGGGCATAGGCTTCAATCTTTTGTAGGGCTGTGGCAAGCGCTTCAGGGTTGCCACAAATCGACGCGCCGGTTTTATCGGCCTCATATTCACGCGTCCGCGAGATGGCCATTTGCACCAGCATGGCCATAATCGGGGCCAAAATCATCAAAACCAGCGCGCCGATGCCGCCAATGCCGCCGCCTTCGCGGTTGTTATTGGAGGGGCTGAAGATCATGGCGAAATTCGCCAGCATGCCAATCGCCCCGGCCAAGGTGGCGGTAATCGTCATGGTCAGCGTGTCGCGGTTCTTGATATGGGCGATTTCATGGGCGATGACGGCGGCGATTTCGTCGCGGTCGAGAATCTCCAAGAGCCCCGAGGTGACGGCGACCACGCCTTTTTCGGGATTGCGCCCCGTGGCGAAAGCGTTCGGCTGGCCCTCGTGCATGAGGTACAGGCGCGGCATGGGAATTTCCGCCCGGCGCGCGAGATCGGCGACGATTTGATAGAGTTCCGGCGCGTCATTCGGCGCGAGCGGCTGGGCATGGTGCATGCTGAGCACCAGGGAATCGGACGTCCAATAGGCGAAGAAATTCATCGCGGCGGCGACCAAAAACGCAATCAGCATCCCGCCCTGGCCGGCGATCATGTAGCCGACCACGCCAAAGACGGCGGTAAGCCCCGCCAGCAGCAGAAAAGTTCGCGCATTCATCGTAAAGCGCCTCCTTGACAGTCCAACCGTGCAAGCGCAGCCCTTGCGCCCCTGGGTTAGACTTGTATGTAAGAAGGCTCGTGCTTCAATCAAGAAAACCGACGCGGAGACCGCCCCGATGCCCGAAAAAACGAATCCCGAAACGCTCCCACCCGAAACCCCCGCGCCCGAGGCAAAGCCGGTCGAGACAAAACCCCCCAAAGAATTCGGCGGCCCCCAAGGCCCGGAGCCGACCCGCTTTGGCGATTGGGAAAAAAACGGGCGTTGTTCGGATTTTTAAGGGTTGGCGGTCTGTTACTTCAGATCCAAGCGGGATTGAGCCGCCCACACCTCGGGCAACAGTTCATTGCGCCAATTCGTGCGTGTACGCGCGAACATAGCTTCCAGCCGCCCGAACAATTGCCGAGCTTCCTCCCGCTTGGGCGGCGTGGTGGCTAGCAGGGCTTCAGCGTATTCGATAGCGCCTTGGACGAGAAGCTGGTCGCGCTCACGGGTCTGAGTCGCCGTCGGCAACCATTGTTCGACCTGATTATAGAGGGTGAGGGCTTCGGGTGGCGTGGTTGAGGCGTCCATCCGCAGGGTTTTCGCCCGCTTCAGAAGGGCTACTGACCAGAATATCTTCATTTCCGCGCTGCGTGTCCAATTCGCATAACGCTCCAATTCTCGCAGACGACCGCGCGCTTTTTCCGTCGCGGGTGGTTGTTCCATTAAATCAAAATCAGTCAGGGTTATATACGCCTCTGCCGTCCAGCGCTGGATCACCGGATTTAGGGAGGTCGTACTAATCTGGATCATGGCTTCGAGATCGCGCTTGGCGTCAGGGACGGCGGTCATTGAAACTTTGGCAGCGGCTCGGGCTTGCTGAACGCGGGCGACGTGCGTCAGCGCATAGAAATCGATACTCGTTTCTCCGGCAGGAAGCGACCGGGCGGCGCGGTAATCAGCTTCGGCCTCCGCCCAGCGCGGCGGATCACTATCAGCGTTCAGCGTGCCGCGCAGCAGCAGGCCGCGCACCAGGAAGTAACGAGTGGTGAGATCATTGGACGCGGTCGTCCCCGCAGCGATAAGACGGTCCAGAGCTGCGCGCGCGTCGGCCTGCTTGCCTTTGGCGCGCCAATACTCAGCGCTCCGAACGAGTAATTCGGCCTGCCGGGGTACGATTTCCACCGGATCCGCTATTTGAGCACGGGTCAAGTGGTTCGCAATGTCCAATCCGCGCGCGACTAAAGCTTCGGTCTCATTCGTGCCGCCGGGCTGCTTTATATCGAGCGCCCGCACTTTTAAGGTCAGGGCTAGAAGCTTTTCAAGATCACGATTCGGCAGCGTATCGGCGAGGGTCAGGGCCTTTTCGCTGACTTCGATGCCAAGGCCGGTATGGGGCGGATCGAAAGTGAGCAGCGCAAGGGTTTTGCCGATCAGTGCTTGCAGCGTAAGGTTCTGAAAAACGGGTGACGGATTTTCCGAATAGGCCTCAATTACGGTATCGAATCCAGCGAGGGAGTCTTTTGTTCGAGGCAGAGGAAATTTTAGTCCGCAGAAACCTTTATAAATTTCTATTTGGCTGAGGCTGGCATCAATTGGCGCATCACCTTGAGGGGCGCCGAACATTTGCCTCAGCAATTGATAGGGAATGTAGGCGGATTGGCAATCGGAGCCGGGGCTGTTCCGCAGGTCTGCGCCCATTCGTTCTACCTTTTGGGCCAGAACTAGAGCTTCGGGTGACGCGCGCGGGAGCCTCAGCGCATTGGCGAGCAGGAGTTCTTCCCGGATACCGGTTGGGCTAACGGCGGCGGTCTGCGGGGTCGGTGACGGTGCTGAGCAGCCTGTAAGCACCGCTACCAGAAACAATCCGCGAAAAACCTTCATGTGGGACTACCTCTGCCTGAGACTAACCTCACTATCCAGGTTTTTAACGAAATATCAATGATCGCTCACCCGCTCGGGTTTCGATCCATTTTTAATTCTTCTGAATCGAAACCCCGCCCTCGCCGATGCGCAGTTCCAGCGCTTTCGGGCGGGTTTCCTCGTAGTAGAGGTATCCGCCCAGCCCGATGATTGCCGCGACGAGCACGCCGATGAAAAAGCCGTTCCGGTTCATGCCGCCACCCGCCGCACGAGGCCAAGAACGACCAGTAGAATGATCGCGCCAAGGGTTGCGTGCAGCACCGCGCCGACAAGGCCGGAGCCGAGCACAAGGCCGAAGCGTGGAAAGATCAGCCCGGCGATAAAGGCCCCGACGATCCCAACGGCAATATTGCCGATCAGCCCGAAGCCATAACCCGCGACAACCACGCCCGCGAGCCAACCCGCCAGCGCGCCAATGAGCAAAAAGATGAGAAGGCTTTCGATCCCCATGAGGGTTCTCCTATAGTCGTTATCCCTTTGAAAAAGGGGATGCGCTTAAAGAAACGCCTGGGGAGCGGAAAGGTTCCGCATTGAGGCCGAGGTGTGATCTAGGTCGGAATGGTCGGAATAGCGGGAGACGTCAAGCGACGAAGCGCTTCACGTCCTCTCGTTACCCATTCCACGACGCGCGGATCGCTGTCGGCTCCATAGAGCGCGATGAGCTTTTGCAGGGTTTGGATGGCACCCGGCGGATCAATGTCTTCAAGTGCCCCGCCGCGAAGGAGCAACGCCTTGGCCACTTGAGCTCGCACGGCGGGGTTCAGGCTGTCCCGGTATCGGGCGAAGACCAGATCGCTGTCGTCTAAAATCCCACTTTTCCTGGGCGGCTGAATTTTAGAGTAAATAACGATGCGATTAACATAAGTTACTGCAAGTTCACCCGAAAATTTCGGATCCATGCGGTCTCCATAGCGCTGGATCATTGAATTAACAATAGGAAGCGCTGACTCCCAAGCGCTGGATGTTTTCTTTAAAAAAACGCCAAGATAATTTGTATTAGCCCAAATTATGTTCTCAATGACGCTTGGGTTATTGGATGTAGAAAATTCCCGATCGATTTTACTGATAATTTCTGTAGCTTGATCAAAATACTTGTCACCTAAAATTTGTAATGCATAAACTTGAGATCCATACATCTCAGAGCGATTTATTTCATTTGGAAAATTATTTTGTGAAATTTCCTGTGTCGGTGTTAATAATTCATCAATTTTATTCAAATAGTTGATGGCTTTGTTTTCATTATTGGTTAAGGCGTGCATCGTCGCCAGGCCGCGGAACACCGCAAACGAATCGGTATCGGTCATCGCTGTCGGATCTTGAGCCAGCCGTCTTTCGATTTCCTGAAACGCTTCGATATATTTGGGTGTTGACTCGTGAGTCTGACCAAAGATCAAAAGGGCTTTAAGTTTAAAAATCTGTATTGATCTATCAGTCTCTTTAGAAAATTTTTCTTGAATTTCTTGATTAATTGACCCGATTTCTGCCAATTTTCTCGGGAAGACGTCACGCTGATAGACAAGAATATTAAGGGCTGCCCGCGCCGCAATGCGCCGTTGAACAATATTGGCAGAATTGTAATTCGCTTCAAACAAAGATCGGCTCAGGCGGAGAGCTTCATCATTTTTTCCCAATTTAAAAAGGCTGCCAGTTTTCTTTAGGGTTGCATCAGCTTGCCATCGCTCTTGAACATTTGCCGCAAGGGTCGGTACGAGCGTCAGCGCATCATCAGCAAAAACAATGGCCCTTGAGGCTGTCTCTTGGGTTTCATCAGCAAGGTTGACGAGCGCCGACACGACCCAAACACGCACCTCCGGCAGCGGGCTTGTACGGTAGCGCTGGACAAGGGTTTCGAGCCCACCAAGCCCCTCCTTACGCTGTTCAGGGGTTCCTTGCAGCAGGTCAATATTCATATTGTGATAGGCGAGAACGGCCAATTCCTGCGCTTTGGCCCCTTGGGTTCCCTGAACGCGGGCCAGCGCGCGATTGTAGCCGTCCAGGGCCTCGGGCAGGCGGCGGCTATCGATCTTCGTTGCATTGGTTGCAGTGTTGAGGAGCGATGCGCTAACGATGAGGTCGATTAGCGCATCGGGGTTCTGTTCATACTCGGCAATCACGCGGTTATAGTCGCTATTCGCGGCCACCCAATCGGGGGGCGTAAGCTGCTCGAACGCGCGGGCGCGGTTAAACAGGGCTTGTGCGCGGTTATACTCGCTTTCCACCGTTTGCGGCGTGCGGGCCGGGTCGGCCAGCCGGTCGAGCAGGGCTTGATAGGCGGGATCGCGCGGCGATAGGCCTTTCATTGCCTTCGCAACATCGGCGATGGTCGCGCTTGGCGGCAGGGCCGGTTGTGTGGCGCAGCTTGCCAAGGCTAGGGCGAAACCGCAGATCACAAGAGTCTGACGCAGGCGCATGGGCTGAACTTTCACGATCAGTCGGCAGAAGGGCTTGTTATAAAATTTTAACCATTTTTCTGCAACGCCGCGTTGTACCGATCTTGCCCAGGCATGAAAAAACGGGGCCGCTGCCGACCCCGTTTCTCAACACTCGAAACCAGCCGCCGTTTAGTAGCGGTAATGTTCCGGCTTATACGGTCCTTGATTCTCGATGCCGAGATATTCGGCCTGGGCAACGGTGAGTTGCGTCAGCTTCGCGCCAACTTTGGCGAGATGCAGGGCGGCAACTTTTTCGTCGAGATGCTTCGGCAGCGTGTAAACCTTGCGCTCGTACTTCGCCGAGTTCTGCCACAGTTCGATCTGCGCCAGCACTTGATTGGTGAAGGAGGCGGACATAACGAAGCTCGGGTGGCCCGTGCCGCAACCGAGGTTCACCAAGCGGCCTTCGGCCAGCACGATCAGGCGTTTGCCGTCCGGGAAGACGACTTCATCCACCTGCGGCTTCACGTTTTCCCATTTGTAATTCCGCAGCGAGCCGATTTGGATTTCGCTATCGAAATGGCCGATGTTGCAGACAATGGCGCGGTCTTTCATCTCGCGCATGTGATCAAGGGTGATCACGTCGATATTGCCGGTGGCGGTCACGAAGATATCGCCCACAGGCGCGGCTTCTTCCATGGTCACGACTTGATAGCCTTCCATCGCGGCCTGCAGCGCGCAGATCGGATCGACTTCCGTCACCATTACCCGCGCGCCTTGGCTGCGCAGCGAGGCGGCCGAACCCTTGCCCACGTCGCCATAGCCGGCAACCACGGCAACCTTACCGGCCATCATCACGTCGGTGGCGCGCTTGATGCCATCGACGAGGCTTTCGCGGCAGCCGTAGAGATTGTCGAACTTCGACTTAGTGACGCTATCGTTCACATTGATGGCCGGAACCTTCAGCGTGCCCGCTTTCGACATTTCATAGAGGCGATGCACGCCCGTGGTGGTTTCTTCGGAAATGCCGCGAATATCATCGAGCAACGCCGGGAAGCGCTGATGCAGCACCAGCGTTAAATCGCCGCCGTCATCCAGCACCATATTCGGGCGCCAACCGTTCGGCCCTTCAATGGTCTGGTCGATACACCACCAGAATTCTTCTTCGGTCATGCCTTTCCAGGCGAAAACCGGAATACCGGCTTCGGCCATGGCGGCGGCGGCTTGGTCTTGGGTCGAGAAAATATTGCACGACGACCAGCGCACTTCCGCGCCCAGTGCCGTGAGGGTTTCGATCAGAACCGCCGTTTGAATGGTCATATGCAGCGAGCCCGCAATGCGCGCGCCCTTCAGCGGCTGCGCCTTGCCATATTCGGCGCGCAGGGCCATGAGGCCAGGCATTTCGGTTTCGGCGATACGGATTTCCTTACGGCCCCAATCGGCCAGGGACATATCCTTAACTTTATAATCGGCGCTCATGATCTTCCTTCCGGCGGCACGGCCTGCTTCGGGGGGGGGGAGCAAGCATGTATCAGGACATAAAGATACCTTTATGTGCGCTCCTTATACGGGCGTGCCGCCGGAAGGGCAAGGGCTAGAATTTATTCTTCGCGCCAACAAAGCCGGATTTGGCGGCGTCAGCGGCGCAAGCATAGGCGCCGTCTTTGGTTTTACCGAAGTAGCGATTACCGGGTTCGAAGGATTTACCGGAGTTTGGGTTCAACCACACCACGCCGCCCTTGCCGCAGCCTTTTTCCGCCAAAGCGAGATCGGTGAAATTTTGGCCGGGCAGGGCTTTCGTGAGGGCGGCGGTTTTGGCGGCGGTGGAAATATCGGGCTTGGGCGCTTCTAATTTCGGGGCTTCGACCTTGGGGGCGGCCAGTTTCGGGGTGCCGGGAACGCCACTCGGCAGCGGCGTTTGGGCAAGGGCGGTCGCCGAAAGTGCGAAAAGCGCGGCAGAAAGGACGATCGAGAGGGAGCGCATAGCCAATCTCCTGAGGGGAAAAACCTCAAGACCTTATCACCGTTGCGCGAGAATTACCGCCTTCGTCCGCCGCTGCGCAAAGAAGGCCCCGATGCGCAGGCCGATGGCGACCAGGATCAGCGCCACGGCAATCCCATAGGCGGGCCCATAGACGGGATCGAGCGGAACGCGCTTACCGAAAGCCACGGCAAAGCTGAGCAACAAATACCAAAGCCCGAAGCGGTGCAGCCAGCGCCAGGGCCGTCCGTTCCGCCAGCGCGCCGCCCCGTCGAAGGAGGTCAGCACCATCAGCAGAATAAACCCGTAGGCGGTGCTACCGCTGATGACCGAGCCAAAATTGGTGAGCGTCCAAAATAGCGCGGGATCGTGCCGGGCGAGGCCGTAAATCGCCACAGCATGAACCCCGTGGGACAGGGCAAAGCTTAGGCCGAACCAGCGGCGGGACCGCACAAGGCTCGCAAAAGCAGGGCTCGGCCACAGGCTTTGCAGCGGGGCGGCGATGAACGCCAGCAGAAACAGCGCGAAGGACGACCGGGCCGTGCCGCGAATAATCCAGCGCAAGGCTTCGGTTAAATTTGGGGCGAGAGCCAGGGCAGCGGCACTGCCCACCCCTAACGCCAATCCTGACAGCACCAGTATTGAGGGGCCACGCGCCATCTTAATCTCCATAGCCTAGTTAAGCGAGGTATCGCGTCACTAGGTATAATGTGTTTCTTGATCCCTAGCAACCCTAGGCTTATGGTGAAGGGATGGACGCGGAAATGCTCAAAGGTCATTTGGATACTATCCTGCTCTCGGCGCTGCGGAGCGGGGAAGCGCATGGCTATGCCATTATCGAAACCATTCGGGCAGGTAGCGGCGGCACCTTCGATCTGCCGGAAGGTACGATTTATCCGGCCCTGCACCGGCTGGAAGGGGCGGGCTTGTTGGTCAGCCGCTGGGGGCAATCGCCAACAGGGCGCAAACGAAGGCTCTACGCACTGACTTCGGCGGGGGAAGCCGCTTTGGAAGATCGGCGCGGGCGCTGGGCGGCTTTTTCCGGCGCGGTGGAAGCGCTGCTCGTACCGCTTCGGCGGGATTGAGGGCGATGGACGGGGCGGCGGCGAACTATGTCGCGGCGGTCCGCCGAACCCTGGCCTTCGATCCGCCCTTGGCAGCGCGGGTGGCGGCGGAGATAGAGGATCATCTAAGCGAAGCCCTCGCGGACCATCCCACGGAAACGGAGGCGATTCTCACGCGCTTCGGTCCACCCGAGGTCGTGGCGCGGGGCTGTGCTGTGGCGCAAGCGCCGCATCGGCTGCGGGCGAGCGCGCGGCTTATGCTGACAACGCTGCTGTTGATCGTGCTCACCATGCGCTTGCGGGGAGCGCTGCTCCCCGAGGTGCGCCTCGACGGCTGGCTTTTCCTTGCCCATCTTTGCGACCGCTATGGGCTGCTTGTCGCCCTCGTCGGAGCGCTTTTTAGCCTATGGGCGGCTCAAAAGTTGGCGCAGGGGCAGCCTGGGAACCGCTGGATGACGCCCCGCCGCCTAACCGAGGCAACCGCTCTTGCTCTGCTTATCTCCTGCTTTGGAGGCTTGGGTCTCACCATCGCAAGCCTCAGCCTATCGCCGAGTTGGTCTGCGAGCGCGCCGCTGCTGACAACCGCCGCCGAAGCGCTCGCGCTCACTTTGCTTGGGTTCGATCTGCGCCGATTGCGCGGCTATCCAGGCTTATGCAGCGCAGATTATTGAGTATGTCGCGTCGGGCGCTAGATAAACGACGATTCTGGTTTCTCGTCGGTATCCCCAACAATATAGCGGGCAGTGTTTACGATATCCTGTAATAACGGATTCGTGGAACCGGAAAACTCTTCGATATTCGCGCGATGAAGGGAGAGAAATATTTCTGTCTTGTCTGTATCATTTTTAATAAGTGTTTGGGCGCAATTATATCGGGACAGCGCGACCCACTGGCCCGTCTCTTCATCATCACTTTCTGCGAAAGACTCGATAACCTTTTTGTAAGAGGCAATAGCGCCGGAACTATCGGGCGGAGTGAGGCGCAACTTTAGATTCCCAATGCGATAGAGCGCACAAGCGGCTTGATCCGCGCGTGCCCACCCGAGGGCTAGGCGCTGAATAACCTCGGTATAGGCTGCCATCGCGCCGGTCGCATCGGGCGGCTCGGTGCGGCCCAGAAGCACGCCGGTTTCCAGCAAAGCTGTGCTGACTAAAAACGGCGTGTCTTCAGACGTCTCGTCGCGGTAGGCGGTAATCAAACGCTTGTGAAGCGCGAGCGTTGTTTCGGGTTCAGCCTCGAAATGGGAATCGATGAGATCGACAAGATCAAGAATGCAACCCGCGACTTGGTGCCGGATCAGGCCGCATCCGTTAGCGTCCTCTGGATCGTGCCAGGTTTCAAAAGTGTCAATCGCAGCCTCCAAGACCGACCGCGCCTCAGCGGGGGAAAGATTGACGGCCTCGTCCACCATTCCAACAATATGGTGGGCGGCCTGAATGATCGACATAGCCACCCAAAGGCGCTCGGAAAGATCATTAAATTCATTTTGCAATCGCCGAAACGAAGAAAGCCCCGCCTCTTTGTAATCATCGCCCCGCTCACACAGGTCAACGCCATACCGAAACAGCACTTGGGCGAGATAGGAACGATACTCCGGATCAACTTCTTCTGAACAAAGGTCATAAAGATGCTGAAGCCTCCCCATCCCGTGCCAGCGGGGCGGTTCTTTTGTGGCGTCGATAATGCACCCTAGATTTGCGTCGCGCCAAAGTCGGCTCAGAACGTGAGACGAATCGTCGGGGTGAGTTGCGCGGAGCGCGGTATAGTTTGCCTCAGCTTCCGCATACCCCGCGCGAAAGTCGGGATAGTCGGAAAATCTATCGATTTTGGTTGTGCTCATAAGAGCATAGGGTATCGCTGGTTTGGCGCGCGATCAATGCCCCCGCCGCACCCCTGCAAGAAACCGTTCCACCGTTCCGCGCAAGCTTTGGCTTTCGCTCGTGAGGTTCGCCGCTGAATCGTGAACGATTGAGGAGGCTTGACGGGCGGCGTCGACGGTGCCAGTGGCGGCGCTCATTTCTTCGGCCACCGCGCGGGTGCCGTTGGCGGCTTCTTGCATCTGGCGAGCGATTTCGCCGGTGGCCGCGCCCTGCTGTTCGACCGAGCCGGAAATATCGGCGGCCAGGCGTTCGAGCGACTGGATGACGTTCCCCACTTCGCGCACGGCGGCGGCGGCGCTGCCGGTTTCGGTGCGGACGGCGGCGATTTGGGCGGCGATTTCCTCCGTCACGCGGGCGGTTTGCGTGGCAAGCGCCTTCACCTCACTCGCAACCACAGCAAAGCCTTTCCCCGCTTCCCCGGCGCGGGCGGCTTCGATGGTGGCGTTCAGCGCCAGTAGATTGGTTTGGCTGGCGATGTCATTGATGAGTTGACCCGCAGCCCCAATCCGCTCCACGGTTTCGGCAAGGCCGACGATATGCTTGTCGGCGGTTTCGGTTTCGGCGACGGCGCTGCGGCTGATGGTGAGCGCGTCGCGCACGCGGCCCGCGATTTCGGCGTTCGAGGCGAAAAGCTCTTCGGCCGCGCCCGCCGTTGCCTCCACATTGGCGTGGGTTTGCTCGGTGCTGCCCGCAATGCTGGTGAAGGCGCTATTGGCGTGCTGGACCGTGCTGGTCATCGTACCTGCCGCAGTGTGCAACTGATCGGTCATCGAATGGACTTTGCCCAGCAGCGAACTCACCGCCGTATCAAAACTCTGGGTGAGGCTTTCAAGTTCGGCTTGCCGGGCGGCTTTGCGCGCCATTTCCTCGCGCTCGGCGGCTTCGCGCGCTTCCTGCTGCTCCAGCGCAGTGCCGAAGCCCTGCAAAGCTTTGGCGAGGCCGCCGATTTCATCGGCCCGTTCCGATTCTTTCACAAGATTGAGCTGCCGCTCCCCGCGCGCGAGCCGATTGACGGCGGCCCCCATCGCCAGCAAAGGCCGGGCGACGGCGCGGGTCGAGAGCAAGGAGACGAGTAGAACGGCCAGCCCGCCGAGAAGAACGACGCCCAGGACGCCGTAGGTGAGCCTATGCCCGCGCGCCAGTTGGTCGTCGATCACGGTTTGGATCTCGAACACGCCGCGCACATCGCCGACTTTCCAATCTTTCTTGGGCGACTGCGGATGGGAATTATGGCAAGCGACGCAGGCTTCCCCCAGCCGGTCGCCCACCGCGACACGGACGACTTCCTTACCGTTCACCGTGGCTCGCTGAATATAGGGCGTATCTGGCGTTTTTAAAAACTGGTCCCAGGCGGCTTTCTGGAAATCATCGGTCTTGCGGCCCGCGCGTTCCGGGAAAGGGTAGGGGCTGTAGAAAGACAGGCTTACGCCCTTATCTTGCAACCTTCCTGACATATCGAGCATGAAGGTGGCCGGGATCGGCACGCCCTTCGGGTCGTTCGCGTGCAGATGCGTCAGCTTCAAATCCTGTGTGCCGCGAATCTTGGGAACGATGGCCGTATTATAGTAATCGCGCACCGATTTAAATTGGGCGATGGTTTGCAGGGCGTTTTCGGTGGCGGTCGCCTGCGTGTCGGCGTCGATTTGCCGGGGGACGATCAGCGCAATCGCCGCGATCATGGCGATCAAGGCCAGCGGCACGGGTAGCGCAATTTTCCAGACGAGACTCTGACGCCAAGCGCTCATGACCTATTCCCCCCTTTTGGGCCGAGGGCGATCCGCGTCCCTCTGCCTTCATATTCGCAATGCAAAAGAATAGATGCAGATTTTTACCAAATTTAACGTAAACACCGGTTCGGCCCCAATTCTCTCGGCGCGGCGCGGCAGGGGGCGCTTAGGGCTGGGCGAGCCTGTCGCGCAACCTTTCTTCCTGATCCTTCGCCTCGGGTGTCATCAGCGCTTCGAAATCGGCGGCCTCATAGAGGGGGCGAATTTCGATTTCGCTCGGCCCCGGCATTGGGTTCGGGCAGCGTTTTACCCAGTCCACCGCCTCGGCCATATCCTTCACTTCCCACAGCCAATACCCGGCCACGAGTTCGCGGGTGTGGGCGAAAGGGCCGTCGATCACCGTGCGGTTCGCCCCATCGAAGGCGATCCGCTTGCCCTGGCGCGACGGCTTCAGCCCCTCGCCCGCCCGCATAATTCCGGCATTGACCAGGTCTTCGTTGAACTTGCCCATCGCTTCGAAGAGTTCGGGCGTTCCGAGGGTAAGCTCGGCTTCGCTGTCTTCGGTTGCTTTCACCAAGACCATCACGCGCATCGCCCGTCTCCTGCAATTGGTTAAACCCCGGCGTCTACCCCGTCCAGAACCACCCCCAGTTCGGCTTCGAAAGCGGCCACAGCGCCGGTAAGATGGTTCGCCAAGCGCTCAAAGGCGGCAAGATCGGCCTGCGGAATCCCGGCGAGCAGCCGTTGTTCGGCGGACAGTGCCAGCGGGACGATCTGATCATACACTGATCGGCCCGCCTCGGTCATCTCCAGGGTCAGGCGGCGGCGGTCTTGCGGGTCGACCCTTCGGGCGAGGCGTTCGGCTTCCAGCAGCCGGGCGATGGCGCGCGACACGCGCACCTTATCCATCGCAGTCCGGGAGGCAACTTCGGTTGCCGTCATTTCCCCATAACGGCCCAGCACTGCCAAAATCCGCCATTCCGGGATGGTGAGATTGAACTGATCCGAATAGAGTTTGCCGATCAAGGCGCTCACGCGGTTGCTGAGCACGCTCAATCGGTAGGGCATGAACCGCTCCAAATTCAGCGGCGTGTCCTTAGGGGCCTGCGTCATCTCCTCACCCATCCTGCTTGCGATTTGTTTCTTATGAAACTAATATCGGTTTGAGCTATTGTTTCCCAGATGGGACCGCAACGCAATCTGCCGCAGACGGCAATTTAATAACTCGCAGAGGGGCATGGACATGGGCGAAATTACCGATATCAACCCAATGGGGACCGATGGTTTCGAGTTCGTCGAATATACGGCGGCGGACCCGGCGCAATTGGAAGCACTGTTCACCCGCCTCGGCTTCAAAGCGGTGGCAAAACATCGCTCCAAGAATGTGCTGCTGTTTAAACAGGGCGACGTGAACTTTATTCTGAATGCGGAGCCTTCAAGCTTCGCCCAATCCTTCGCCCGCGTGCACGGTCCCTCGGCCTGTGCCATGGCGTTCCGCGTGAAAGACGCCGCTTATGCCGTGCGCCGCGCCGAAAGCTTGGGGGCGAAAGTATTTACCGGCGCGGTCGGGCCGATGGAACTCAATATCCCGGCGATCCAAGGCATCGGCGGCAGTTTGATTTATCTGGTGGACCGCTACGGCCCCAGCACGATTTACGATGTGGATTTCGTGCCGCTGCCGGGCGCGGAGCCGGTACCCTTCGGCGTGGGGCTGGCGCAGATCGATCACCTCACCCATAACGTCCATCGTGGGCGGATGACCGAATGGTCGACCTTCTACGAGCGCCTGTTTAACTTCCGCGAAATTCGCTATTTCGATATCGAAGGCAAAGTGACAGGGCTTGTATCGAAAGCCATGACCAGCCCCTGCGGGAAAATCCGTATTCCCATCAACGAAAGCTCGGACGACAAGAGCCAGATCGAAGAATATTTGCGCGCTTACAATGGCGAAGGTATTCAACATATCGCCCTGTCGACCGAAAATATCTATGAAACCGTCGAAGCGCTTCAGCAGAAGCAAGTGAAATTTATGGATACGCCGGAAAGTTATTACGAGTTGATCGGCAATCGGTTGCCTTATCACGGCGAGGATACAGAGCGTCTGAAGAAGGACCGGATTCTGATCGACGGCGCGCCGACCGAAGACGGCGGTTTGCTGCTGCAAATCTTCACCGATACGGTGATCGGCCCGATCTTCTTCGAAATCATTCAGCGCAAGGGCGATGAAGGCTTCGGCGAAGGCAATTTCCGCGCGCTGTTCGAATCCATCGAACTCGACCAAATCCGCCGGGGCGTGATCTAAATGAAGACGGCGTTCGATTTTCCCCATATCGAGGGGGAAGCTTCGCGGCAGGCGCACTGCGACCTGCCTCCCGGCACTTATGAGCGGGAATTGGGGCGCGATGGGTTCTTTGGCCCAGCCACCCATATGTACCACGCCAACCCGCCGACCGGCTGGACCGACTGGGAAGGGCCGTTGCGCCCGCGCGCCTTCGATCTCTCCCGACTGACGGCGACCGAGCCGTGCCCCTTTGAAGCGCCGGAGGTGCTGTTCAATAGTCACACCCGCCTGCGCTTCTGGCGCGCGCCGGAGCGGATGGACCATCTCGCCCGCAACGGCGATGGCGATGATTTGATCTTCGTCCATACCGGCACGGCGGATCTGTTTTGCGACTATGGGCATCTGGCGATCGAGGCGGGCGATTATATCGTGCTGCCGCGCGGCACCATGTGGCGGCTGGAGGGGGCGCAGCATTTTTCGGCGCTGCTGATCGAAGCCACCAATTCATCTTATAAGCTGCCCGACAAAGGCATGCTCGGCCCGCACGCGATTTTCGATCCGGCGATACTGGATGTGCCGAAAATCGATGATGCCTTTAAAGCCCAGCAGGGGCCGGGCGACTGGAAAGTGCGCATCAAACGGCGCGGCGTCTTCTCCACCGTTACCTACCCGTTCAACCCGCTGGATGCGAAGGGCTGGAAGGGCAATCTGACCGCTGTGCGGATCAATGTACGCGATATTCGCCCACTGATGAGCCATCGCTACCATTTGCCGCCGTCGGCCCATACGACCTTCGTGGCGGATCGGTTCGTGGTCTGCACCTTCGCGCCACGCCTGTTCGAAACCGATCCCGGCGCGCTGAAAGTGCCCTTCTTTCATAATAATGATGATTATGATGAAGTGCTCTTCTACCACGCGGGCGATTTCTTCAGCCGCGACAATATCCATCCCGGTATGATGAGCTTCCACCCCTGCGGCTTCACCCACGGCCCGCACCCGAAGGCGCTCGGCAAAGCCTTTCAGCAGACAAAGGCCGCGACGGATGAATATGCCGTGATGATCGATACGCGCGACGCGCTCGATATCGGGGCAGGGGCGGCGTCGGTAGAATGGGCCGGCTATGTCGATAGCTGGGCCGGAAAAAAAGACTAAGGGGGGAAGCTCTATGAAACTCGCAACACTTGGGGGCGGCGGGCGCGACGGGACGCTTATCCTAGTCTCGACCGACCTGGCCCGCGCCGTTCCGGCCACCGGCATTGCTGCAACGCTGCAAGCCGCGCTCGACACTTGGGCCGACGCCGCGCCAAAACTTCAGGCGCGCTGGGCAGAGCTTGAGTCAGGCACCGCCGAGGGCAGCTTTGCTTTCGACGAGGCAGCCTGCCATTCGCCCTTGCCGCGCGCCTACCAATGGTGCGACGGCAGCGCCTATGTGAATCATGTGGAACTGGTGCGCAAAGCGCGCGGTGCGGCCATGCCGGAAAGCTTCTGGACCGATCCGCTGATGTATCAGGGCGGCTCCGACGCGTTTCTTGCGCCGCGCGCGCCGATTTCGATGGCGAGCGAAGACTATGGCATTGATTTCGAGGGCGAGGTTGCGGTGATCGTCGATGATGTGCCGATGGGCGCGGACCGGGAGACGGCGGCGAAAGCCATTCGGCTCGTGATGCTGGTGAATGATGTTTCCTTACGCAATCTCATTCCCAATGAACTCGCCAAAGGCTTCGGCTTCTTCCAGTCGAAACCCTCCAGCGCTTTCTCCCCGGTCGCGGTGACGCCCGAGGCGCTGGGCGCGGCGTGGGACGGCGGCAAGCTGCACCTACCGCTGTTGGTCAGCCTCAATGGCCAGCCCTTCGGCAAGGCCGATGCTGGGGTGGATATGACCTTCGATTTCCCCACCCTCATCGCCCATGCCGCGAAAACCCGGCCCCTGAGCGCGGGGGCGATCATCGGCTCCGGCACGGTCTCCAACCGGGATGCGGACGGCGGGCCAGGGCGTCCGGTTGCCGACGGTGGCCTGGGCTATTCCTGCTTGGCCGAAGTGCGCATGGTCGAGACCCTGCTACACGGCGGCGCGCGCACCCCGTTCCTGCGCTTCGGCGATCGGGCGCGGATCGAGATGAAGGACGCGTCCGGCGCAAGCCTGTTCGGGGCGATTGAGCAGACGGTCGAAACCTACACAGCCTAGGGCTTATCTGGCCACTCCAGCCGCCGTTGCCAAGCCGTGCCGCGCCGTTCGGCGATGAGCACGGCGGCCTCCCCGTCTTTTAGGCTAAAGAGGGCACGGCCTTGCGTGAGGGGGCCGAGGTCGGCGGCGGTGCCGCTGGCCTCCACCGTGAGGGCGGGCAGCGTGAGGGTGAAATTCCCCGCCTGCGCGCTGCCATTGGCAATCTCGATTGCCCCTTTGCCGCCAGAAAAAGCCAACTCGCCACCCGCGAAGGCATTCGAGAGAGCAAGGCCGCGCTCGGCGCTGCGGGCCGGATCGGCTTCTGTTGCGGGGGCGAGGGCTTGGCTGAGGGCGTTGGGATCAATCCCGCCGAAATGCCCCGCGCCCAAGTTTACGTCCAAACGCCCCGCGAGCCGCGCCGGTAGCTCTTTGAGCGTGAGCGGCTTTGCCGTGAGCATGCCCTTGAGCGTCAAAGTGCCCTCGGCGTCAGGTTCGTCGAAGAGGGCGGCGGTGGCGCGGCCCAGGGCGGCATCCTTTAGGTCGACCGTTACGGTCAGCAGCGGTTCGGCCTCGCCAAAGGCGAGCGTTCCCGCGAGCGCCATTGTGCCGTCGTAGAGCTTGGCACTGCCCTCGTCGAAGCGCCAGCGCCCGTCGGCAAAGCGCACCCTTCCGGCGACATCGCTCAGCGAATAGGGCGCTTGCTCCAACAGGCCGACGCGCACGGCGAGGTCAAGTTCCAGCGGCATCAGCAGCGCGTCGGCAAGCCGGCCGGAGATCAGCGGGCTATTGCGCCACAGCGCTGGGCGAACCATGGAAACCCCGATACCGCCGCTGAGCTTCCAGGCTCCGTCTTTCGCGGGAATAACGAGCGCCCCGCGGGCGTCCGCCGCAAGATCGGGCAGGCGGATGGCGGCACTGTCGACGGCGATGCGGTCGGGGTTCAGATCGAGCCGGGCGGTAAGCTTCACCGGCCCGTCGCCCTCCGCCGCGAGTCCTAGGGTGAGATCGCGCAACAATTGGGCTTGCGAGGGCCCGTTAGCGTCGAGATCGAGCAAAGCTGTTCCCGCCAGCGGCGACCAACTGCCCCCCCATTGGGTTTCGAGCCCGCCGAGACGGGCGGCCAGCGCTAATTCGGCTTTGGCGACCGGGCCCGTGAGCGCGAGCGTAAAGCGGCCCTCAACGCCGGGGCGCAGCGGCAGAGGGCTGCGCAACAAATCGGCACTGCGGGCAAGATCGGCAATCGATCCGCTGGCTTTAAGGGCGAGGGTCGCCGGGCCGGTCGAGGCGTCGAGCGTGCCGCCGAGGGTGATCGGCTCGGTGCCACCAAAGCCCGAGACGCGCGCGTCCTCAACCGTCAGAATGCCGCCCACCAACCGTGCGGTCAGGCCGAGATCGCGTAAGGGATGATCGCGCAGCACGCTGTCGCCCACCGTGAGCGACAGGGTCCCGTCGAGCGTCTTCAAGCCCGCAAACCCCTGGTCCCCCGCCAGCAATTCGCGCCAGGGCGTCAGCGGGGTCAGCGCATCCAGGGGCAGCCGGTCGGCGGCAAGCGTGGCGGTGATATTGGGGCGCTCCCAGCCTTCGATGCGCACGGCCCCGGTGAGGCGGCTACTATCGAAACTGAGATCGAGGTGGTCGGCCACAAGGCTGTCGCTATCACCCGATAGTGCCAGGGTTCCACTCACGCGCCGCACCCGGTCGCCGCGCGGAAACCAGCGTGGATCGAGCCCTGCCCAAACCAGGGCGGGGCGAGGATCATCGCCGCCGAACTCGCCACGCCCAGCAAAGCGCCAGTTTTCATCGGGAAGCACCGCGCCGCTGAGCGCAATATCAGAGCCGCCGGGCAAGACGACGGCGGCTTCTGCGAGGGTAACGATCCCATCTTCCCAGGCCGCGCTCACCCGCGCTTGGCGCAGCACGCCGCTCCGCCATTCCACCGCATCGGCGGCGAGGGTCAGCGTGCCGTGTGGAAAAGAGGAATCGACGCGCGGTACCAGCGGCGGTTGCCAAGGCTTACGAAGCGCATCCAGATCGAGCCGGGCGGTGCGCAGGCTGGCCTGCCAGGTGATATGGTCGGTCCAGGCGAGGGTAAGGCTTCCCGCGAGCCGTTGTTCGCCAAGCGCGACGCTGAGATCGTGCAGCGAGAGGCCGTTAGCGGTTAGATCGACCGAAGCGTCGAGGGCAAAGCGCCCCTCCGCCGGCTTCGGCACGCCGAACCCCAGCAGATGGGCAAGTTCGGTGGCGCGCGTGCCCTCGCCCTTGAGCTTGCCGATAAAGCGCGCGCCGCCGTCTTCGGCCAGCATGCCGGTGAGGCGCAAGGTGGGGCCGCCGCCGCGCGGGCCGACTTGCATCGAGAGGGCGCGGCCCAGGGAGGCCTCCATCCGCCACGGCAACGTGCGGTGGCGGAAGGTGGCGGTAAGGCGCGGGGCATCGCCGGGTTTGCCAAACGTCAGATCGGCGTCGATCCCGGTCAGCCGGTCGCCCGCATCCATGAGGGGGGAGCCGACTTCCCCATCGATAATGCTGACCCGCTCCAAGGTGGCGCGGCCAAAACCCAAGAAATCGGTGCCCGTCGGCAGATCGAGAAATTCGGCGACGGGATGCTCAACCCGCAAGGAAGAGACGCGCACGGTCCCCACCAGCAGCGCGCCTAAATCAAGATCGGCCTGAATAGCGTCGGCGCGCAGGAAAATCGGCGAGCGTTCGCCCGCAGCTTCCCCCAGGCGAACCTCTTCGGCGCGAAAGGACGGGGTGGGGAGCAAGGTCAGGCGCACGTCGCCGTCAATGGCCACGCGCCGCCCGGTCACATCGCCGATCAGATCGGTGAGTTCGTTGCGATATTGGGTCCAGTCGATCCAGCGCGGCACCAGCAACGCCGCCCCGACCAGCGCAAGGCAGAGCCCCAGCAGAATGATCCAGCCAATCCCACGCTTGCTCACCTGCTGGCCCATGATGTTCCTAAAGCAAATCCCAATGAGGGTGTTATAGCAGAAGGAAGCTAGGGGAGCGCTAGGGGAAGACTTAGACCTCCCCTAGCCTTACACCGATTTAAGCTTTCAGCAGCCGATTGACCGCCGAGGTAACGGCCTTCAGGGCAGCCGCGACGATGTTCCGATCCGCCCCGACGCCCCAGATGGTGCCGTCGGCCGTTTTCAGCTCGATATAGGCGACGGCCTGGGTGTTCTGCCCCCGGCCTGTTGCCTGCTCGCTATAGGAGAGCAGATCAATCTCGATGCCAAACAGGCTTTGTAAGGCGCTACAATAGGCGTCGATCGGGCCCGTGCCGGTGCCTTTAATCGTGATTTCCGCGCCGTCCTTGCGGACCGTCGCCGTCAGGTGGCGAACTTCCGAAGCGTGGGCGTCCGGCACCGTGGTATGGGACATAAACTCGACCGGGATGATGGCTTTCAGATATTCGCTATCGAACACATCCCAAATATTCCCCGCCGACAGTTCCTTGCCGGTGGCGTCGGTCACGCGCTGGACCACTTGCGAGAATTCGATTTGCAGGCGGCGCGGCAGCGTGACGCCATAATCAGCTTCCAGCAGATAGGCGATGCCGCCTTTGCCCGACTGGCTATTGACGCGAATAATGCCTTCGTAGCTGCGGCCCACATCCGACGGATCGATGGGCAGATAGGGCACTTCCCATTCCCCAGAATTGGAGCGTTTCAGCGCCTCCAAGCCCTTCTTGATCGCGTCCTGATGGCTACCGGAGAAGGCCGTGAACACCAGATCACCCGCATAGGGGTGGCGCGGATGCACGGGCAGTTGGTTGCAATATTCGGCAACGCGGACCAGCTCGTTAATATCCGACAAATCCAGCGCGGGATTAACGCCCTGGGTGAACATATTCAGCGCGAGCGTGACGACATCGACATTGCCGGTGCGCTCGCCATTGCCGAACAAAGTGCCTTCCACCCGGTCCGCGCCCGCCATAATCCCAAGTTCGGCGGCGGCAACGCCAGTGCCCCGGTCGTTATGGGGATGCAGAGAAATAATCGTCTCTTTGCGCCAGCGCGTGTGACGGCAGAAATACTCAATCTGGTCGGCGTAAATATTCGGCGAGGCCATTTCTACCGTGGCGGGCAGATTGATGATCGCCCGGTGGGTTTCGGTCGGCTGCCACACGTCCAACACGGCATCGCAGACTTCAACGGCATAATCGATTTCGGTGCCGGTGAAGCTTTCCGGCGAATATTGGAACACAACCTCGGTGCCCGGCACGGTTGCCACCAATTCTTTCACGATCTGCGTGCCTTCGGTGGCAATCGCCTTGATCCCATCCTTCTCCAGCCCGAAGACGACGCGCCGTTGCAGCGTGGAGGTGGAATTGTAGAGGTGGACGATGGCGCGGCGCGAGCCCTTAATCGCCTCGAACGTCCGCTCGATCAAAGGGCGGCGGGCTTGGGTGAGCACCTGGATCGTTACATCGTCGGGGATCAGGTTTTCGTCGATCAACTGGCGGCAGAAATCGAAATCGGTTTGGCTGGCGGCGGGGAAACCGATTTCGATTTCCTTGAAGCCCATCGCCACCAGAGCCTTGAACATGCGCAATTTGCGCTCCGGCCCCATCGGCTCAATCAGCGCTTGATTGCCGTCGCGCAGATCGACCGAGCACCACATGGGCGGCTTGGTGATTTGCGCGTCGGGCCAGGTGCGGTTGGGCAGGTTAATGGGCTGGAACGGGCGATATTTGGTCGCAGCGTCGATCTTCATCGGATTTTCCTAAGGTCTCTAAAATCGGCCTAAACGGCATGGGGAGGGTGCGCGCGGCCCGCCTACAGCTACCGGATGGCCGCCTTAGGGCCGGTAGCCGCCGATAAGTCGAAGCGCGAGAAGAAGGCCAGCCGTGTCCTGCGCCCCGGAACGGGTCGGCAGCAGGAACAGGGGGTGGGCCGTCTGAAAGCTCATGGGGGCGACGATAGGCGGGCAGGGGCGCGCGGGTCAACCGTCTTTCGACGGGGACGCGGTCATACGTAAAGCGTCCGTGTTTCTAGCGCTGGAGATGTAATCGCCGCCGCAGCACCGCTGGCCCTATCAGACCAAAACCCACCACCAAGCCGCTGATAATCAGCCCGTGGCTGATGAGCACGATCACGCTCGTATCGTAGCTATGGTAGAGGCTCATGGCGAAGGCGGCGAGCGAGGCCGAGGCAAGACCGGCCAGCACGGCCAGCGGCACCCGCTGTAAGGGCGCGGCGCGGCGCAGCATCACCAGCATCGGCACACCGGAAACCAGCCCGGTCCAGCCGATTTGTTGCAGGCAATGGGTGGAAATGGCCCAGGCAAAACGCCCGCTATCCAGATCATCCAGGCAGCCTTTCCCCAGGAACAGCAGCCACAGCAGCAGCGTGGGGATGGGCGTTAGGAGGGTCCAACCGGGGGCACCGGGAATGGCAGCTCTGAAGGCCGCAAAGGCTGCGATGATCCCGGTCAGCAAAATCGCGGAGGTTTCGGCAATGAAGCGGGTTTTTTCCATCTGCATCGAAAGATCGGGGCGCAGGCCGCTAACCCAGATGATGATCCCTAAAAAGAGCCCCACCGCCCCCAGCCAGAGCAGCGCGCGCAGAAACGGCGGGCGCAGGCGTTTGACCGGCGTAAGCTCGCGGCTCAACAGATCGATAAGATGGGTGCTCTCCATACTATTTGCCCTCCAACAGCCCTTTTAAGCGTTTGAGCGCCCGATGGACTGAGACTTTCAATGCGCCGATGTTCGTACCCATTTCCAGGGCCGCTTCCGCCAACGACTTATCTTGAAGCTTCAGCAGGATGATGGCCTGCCGTTGCGCTTCGGGCAGTTGATCCAGCGCGTGCCAAAGGGCCTGCACCTCATCCACTGCTTCTTGATCACTATTCGACACCAACCTGTTAGAAGTTACATCGAAATCATCGACGGTCGTTTCTTTCGCTGATCGGCGCTTAATCCGGCGCAACTCGTCGAGCAAGCGATGGCGCACAATCGCCGCCAGCCAGGGTTTGAAGGGCCGCGCTGGATCGTAGGTATGGCGCACCAAATGAAGCGACAGCAGCGCTTCCTGCGCCGCATCCTCGTCGGCGCGGCCAATCTGACGGACGATGAGCGCCCGCACGAACGGAAGAATTTCGCCCAAGAGTTGGCGATATGCCGCCGCATCCCCGTCTTGGGCGGCGGCCATGAGGTGGCCCCAAGGGTCGGGCGAAGCGGTCATGGCGCTAGCGGGCAATCAGCAAGCCGAGCATCAACGCCCCGACCGCGATGCGGTACCAAGCGAAGGGGGTGAAGCCATGCCGGGCGATGAAACCGACGGCGACCCGCACAACGAGCAGTGCTGTGAGAAAGGCGGCCACAAAGCCGACGCCGATCACCGCCCCGCCTTCGAAGGAAAGCTGCGACCAGTTTTTGTAAAGGTCATAGACCGTGGCGGCAGCCATGGTCGGCACCGCCAGGAAAAAGCTGAACTCGGCGGCGGTTTTGCGCTCAAGCCCCATCAGCCGCGCCCCCAAGATGGTGGCCCCGGAGCGCGAGACGCCGGGGATCATGGCGAGGCACTGGATAAAACCAATGGCGAGCGCAGTTTTCGGCGGCATCTCGGCGATATCGTGATAGCGCTCCGGCGTGCCGCGCCCTTCGATCACCAAAATGGCAATCCCGCCGAGAATGAGGGCAATGGAGACGACCCAGGGGGAAAACAGCACGCTCTTGATAAAACTATGCGCCCCGGCCCCGATCACCATGGCGGGCAGGAAGGCGAGCAGGATGACCAGAATAAACCGTTGCGCGGCTTTATCTCTTGGCGCTGCCAGCAGCACGCCGAACAGTTTGCGCCAATAGAGCACGACAATGGCCAAAATCGCGCCAAGCTGAATGACGATTTCAAACACTTTGCCGGGTGGGCCTTGGAAGCCGATCAAATCGCCGAGCAGAATAAGATGCCCAGTGGAGGAGACGGGAAGGAACTCCGTCAGCCCTTCCACAAGCCCGAGAAAAACCGCCTGCCAAAACAGCGTATCCACAATCGCCAGCCCCTTACCGTGCGTCCCTTTATCCCAGGCTGTATATGCGTTTCCGCCCGGTCTGTCGAACTTTCGGGGGGCTGGGCCGCGAAAAGCGCCGGGATCGACGACACAAAATTGCGCATCAAGGGTGATTGACGCCCGGCCTCGCTCCCCCGACACTGCGTCGCGGTAAATGCCTCTCACGAGGCGGGGCGGCAAATTGCCTCGCCTGAGGCAGGCCGTTTGTTAAGAAGGCTTCCGAACCGGAAGCGCTGCGACACTCAGAGGGGAGACTGAATCGCATGAATAAGGTCCACGCGACCGCCGTCGAGGCCCTGGCCGGGCGTTTGTTCGACGGCATGACGATCATGGCCGGGGGCTTTGGCCTCTGCGGCATTCCAGATGCCTTGATCGCCGCCATTAAGCTGGCCGGGGTAAAAAACCTGACCGTGATTTCCAATAACTGCGGCATCGACGGCGTTGGCCTCGGCACGCTGCTGGAAGCCCGCCAGATCAAAAAAATGATCTCGTCCTACGTTGGGGAGAATAAGCTTTTTGCCCAGCTTTACCTCTCGGGCGAACTGGAGCTTGAGTTCAACCCGCAAGGCACGCTGGCCGAACGCTGCCGCGCGGGCGGGGCCGGGATTGCGGGCTTCTACACGAAGACGGGCGTTGGCACCATCGTCGCCGACGGTAAGGACGTGCGCGCGTTCAACGGCGAAAACTACGTGTTGGAAACCGGGCTGGTGGCTGATCTGTCCATCGTTCACGCGTGGAAATCCGACCGCGAAGGCAATCTCGTCTACCGCAAAACAGCGCGGAACTTTAATGCGCCGATGGCAACGGCGGGCAAGTTCACCGTGGTTCAGTGCGAGCATCTGGTGGAGATCGGCGAGATCGATCCCGATGCGGTGCATACGCCGGGTATTTTCGTGAATGCCATTGTCCATGTGCCCGATGCCGAAAAACGCATCGAACAACGCACGGTGCGCAAGCGCACCGATCATGACGACTCTGGGCGCAAGCGCGCCTAACCCCGGATCGGAGCAGAACAATGGCTTGGACCCGCGATCAAATGGCCGCGCGCGCGGCGCAAGAGTTGCGCGACGGTTTCTACGTCAACCTTGGGATCGGCATTCCGACCCTGGTGGCGAATTATATTCCCGACGGCATGGAAGTGTCGCTGCAAAGCGAAAACGGCATGCTCGGCATCGGGCCTTTTCCTTACGAGGGCGAGGAAGACCCGGACCTTATCAATGCCGGCAAGCAAACGGTTACGGCTCTGCCGCAATCGAGCTTTTTCGATAGCGCCACCAGCTTCGGCATGATTCGCGGCGGTCACGTCAATCTCGCCATTTTGGGCGCGATGCAGGTGGCGGCCAATGGCGATCTTGCTAATTGGATGATCCCCGGCAAGCTGGTTAAGGGCATGGGCGGAGCGATGGATCTCGTTGCCGGGGTTCAGCGCGTCGTCGTCGTCATGGAGCATACCGATAAGGACGGCGGCCCGAAGATCCTGCCCGCCTGCACCCTGCCGCTTACGGGCACGCAGGTGGTGGACCGGGTGATTACCGATCTGGCCGTGTTCGATATCGACCGTAAAAACGGTGGCCTCACGCTGATCGGCCTCGCCGATGGCGTGACGGTGGACGAGGTGAAAGCCAAAACCGGCGCGCCGTTTACGGTGGCGGTTTAATTTTTCGCGCGTGCGCGGTGGAGGCGATGCGCTTCCACCGCAGCTTTTTTATAATAATTTCCTATTCTTGGTGGCCTGTTGGGATTGAGCACTAGGGTCTTCATTGAGTTTATTCGAAATAGACCTTAGAGATTATTATAGTTGTCCGCCAGAATTTTTCGAAATTGAATTTATATTAGCAATTAATTTAATTCTATAAAGAGATATCTGTCTCAGATTCTCATTAAGAACCTGCCATAGCCATAAGCAAGCATATGCCTAGAATTATTCTAAAAATTTACACTCCCTTCAGATTTGACCGATAAGCTAATCGCTCACATTCGTTGGGGACCATTCGGAATATCGAAGGGTCGGTTTATACATTCTTGAGGGGGAAATGGAATGATCCGACTCATTTCTACACGTCGCTATCTTGATTTGAAGGGGATCTTTGCTGCGCTTGATAAATCGCAGGCAAGCATTGACTTTCAACCTGATGGTAAGGTGATGAGTGCCAACGAAAATTTTCTTCGGATTTTCGGATATCAATTAGCTGAAATTCGCGGACAACATCACCGTTTGTTCGTGGACCCCAACGAGGCGCAAGCGCCCGCCTATCAGCGCTTTTGGGAGGGGCTGCGGCGGGGGGAGTTCCAATCCGCCGAATATCGGCGGATTGGCAAAGGCGGTCGGCAGGTCTGGATCCAGGCTACCTATAACCCCGTGTTAGATTGGCGGGGCCGGGTGGTCAAGATCGTGAAATTTGCGACCGATGTTACCGAGGAAAAGCAGCGTATCGCCGATTACATCGGCCAGATCGACGCGATTAATAAAAGCCAAGCCGTTATAGAGTTTAATATTGATGGCACTATATTGACGGCGAATGACGTCTTCCTAAAAACCATGGGTTACACGCTTGCGGAAGTACAGGGCCAACATCACAGCCTTCTCGTTGATCCCGCCGAGCGGGCAAGTGCCGAGTATCGGGATTTTTGGGCCGGCTTAGGTGCGGGTGCGTTTCAGTCGGGCGAGTTCCGGCGCTTTGCCAAAGGCGGCCGGCCGATTTGGTTGCAGGCCACCTATACCCCCATTCTCGATATGGCAGGCAAACCCTTCAAAGTTGTGAAATTCGCCTCCGATATTACCGCCGAAAAGCAAATGAATGCCGATCGGGCCGGGCAACTCCTTGCCATCAGCAAGAGCCAGGCCGTAATCGAATTCACGCTCGATGGAACGGTGCTAACGGCGAATCCGAATTTTCTGGCATCGTTTGGCTACACTCTGGCCGACATTCAAGGAAAACATCACCGCCTATTCGTCGATGATACATACGCGCAATCCTCTGAATACAAGCGTTTTTGGGAGGAGCTTGGGCGGGGCGAGGCGAAAACGGCCGAGTTTCTGCGCTATGGTAAGAATGGCCGCAAGATTTGGATCCAAGCGACCTATAATCCTATTCTCGATGCTGACGGCAAACCCTGCAAAATCGTGAAATTCGCCACCGATATTTCGGACGAGATGCTACGCCGGGAAAAATTCGCCCTCCTCTCGTTGGTGGCCGATGAAACCGATAATTCGGTGATTATTACGGGGGCCGACCGGCGCATCCAATACGTCAATCCTGGCTTCACGAAGCTCACGGGTTGGACGCCCGAACAGGCGATTGGTAAGAGCCCCGGTGCGCTGCTTCAGGGCGAGCATACCGATGCCGCGACGGTAAAGCGCATCCGCGATCATCTGACGCGCCGCGAGCCGCTATACGAAGAAATTCTGAACTATAGCAAAACCGGCGAGCCCTACTGGGTGTCGCTCTCGATCAACCCGATCTTCGATAAGCACGGAAATCTCGAACGGTTTGTCTCCATTCAAGCCAATATCACGGCGACGAAAACCCAAGCCATGGAGCATAACTCCCGCATGGTCGCCATCCGCCGCCGCACGATTGTGGCCGAATGGTCGTCTGCGGGCGAGTTGACCGATGCAAACGAGTTGTTGCTGACCTGTTTAGGCGCTGCAACTCTGGCCGATTTAAAGGGGGCATTCCGGCTCGATCAGTTGCTGAGCAGTACGCAACAGGCTGACCTTAAAAACGGCCGCGATGTCTCGACCGATGTCAGCTATCGCCATCATGGTGGCGAGGCGCGGCTTCAGGCCAGTTTTCAGCCGATTGTTGATATGCGCGGGGAACTGTCCGGCGTGGTGATGTATGCAACCGATGTTTCCGACCGTCGCCGCAGCCTGGAAGAATCGGCGAGGGTACTCCGCACCGTGCTGGATCGGGTGGCCGATGTCGCGGGGGAGATCGGCGGCATTGCCGGGCAAACCAACTTGCTTGCCCTCAATGCCACGATTGAAGCGGCACGGGCGGGCGACGCGGGAAAGGGCTTTGCCGTCGTGGCGAGCGAGGTCAAAAGCCTCGCCGCCCGCTCCTCCGGATCGGCCAGTCAAATCGCAACCCTCGTGTCGGATACACGCGGTCAGATCGATCGGATCGTCTCGGCGACGTAAAGCTTAGAGGTTAGCAACTTTCATTTCGGTGATCTCGAAGCTCTTCCAAACGCCGTTAACGGTGTAGGGATCGGTCTCAAGATAGGCATCCAGCGCGGCGCGGTCGGGGAAATTGGCGATCAGCGCGCTGCCGTTCATGGTGCCTTCGGGGCTCAGCAGCGCGCCGCCGATTAGCACTTGGCCCGCGTCCTTATATTTTTTCACATTCGCCAGATGGGCTTCGCGCGTTGCCATGCGGCGGGCGAGAGCGTCGGCGTCGGTGCCATCGCGGGCAATGACCAGAAACTGCATAGCTGGGTTCCTTTAGTTTCACACCAAACCAGTGGTTTATCGGACCAGGATAAAAGCGCCCCGATTCAGCCGGAAAGCCTTGGGTTTATCGCCCGAGGAATTGCTTTATGCCGATGCCGCTTCTCCTTACCCATCCCTATTCTAGTTTGGATGCGGCAATCAAGCGCTGTGCGTTGCCCGTACAGGCGGCCATTTGGATGATCTTGGCGGGGCTCGTGTTTTCGACGATGGGTCTGTTGATCCGCGTTGCGACGGTCGAGCTACACCCCTTCCAAGTGGCCTTCGTGCGGATCGCGATGGGCATTCCCCTGCTGGTGCCGATTGTGATGCGCCAGGGGTTGACGGTGCTGCGTACCAATAATCTCCCGGCGTATGCCCTGCGGACGGTTTTCAGCGTCGCGGGGCTTTTGGGCGGCTTTTATGCCACGGCCCATTTACCCTTGGCCGATAGTGTTTCCTTCAGCTTTACCGCGCCGCTGTTCGTAACCCTGGGCGCGGCGCTGTTCTTAGGCGAAGTGTTGCGCCTGCGCCGGATTGCCGCGCTGGCGGTGGGGTTTATCGGCGTTTTGGTCATCTTGCGGCCGGGACAGGTGCCGCTCAGTCTCGATATGATGGTGGCGCTGGGGGCGGCAGCGGCCTCGGCAGGGTCAATTTTGACGGTGAAGCGCCTCTCGGCGACGGAATCCTCAATGACCATCGTCGCCTATCTCTCGCTGCTGACAGCCCCGATCGTGCTCATCCCAGCGCTCTATGTCTGGCAGTCGCCGAGCCTAGCCATTTGGGCGGTGATGATCCTCATTGGTGTTCTGGGAACCCTTGGCCAGATTGCCGTTACCCGCTCCTATAGTCTGGTCGAGGCCTCGATGGTGATGCCCTTCGATTATCTGCGCCTGCCGTTTACGGCGGTGCTGGCCTATCTGGTGTTTTTCGAAATCCCCGATGTGCTGACCTTTGTCGGCGCGGGAATTATCGCCGTCTCCACCTGCTATATCGCGTGGCGCGAATCCGTTCTGGCCCGCCGAGGCTAAGACGCTGGGGTTAATCCTGGCGCAATCGGTCGAGTTTTTCGCGTGCCGCTTCCCGGTGGCTGTCCTTTATCGCGTCGGCGGCAAGCCGTATCGCCGCCAGCAGTATCGCAAAATCATCGCCATAGCCGAGCCCGGCGATCCAATCGGGGACGGTATCGATGGGCAGGATGAAATAGGCGAGCGCTGCGGTGAGGCCGATTTTCACTTTGCGCGGCGTTTTCGGGTCGCGGCTGGCGTACCAGGCCGCGAGCAAATCTTCGGCGAAGGGAAGGCGGCTCGCAAGCCGGCGCAGCTTGGGCCAGAAGCCGGTATCGACCAGATGCGCCTGATGCTGGGCCTCGTCGGCGGTTTGCGGCACAATTGGAACGGGCAGATTACGAAATTCGGCTTCGGTCATCTTGGCCTCTCCTAGCGCGCGCTTCATTCGTCGCAGGTAAGCTCTCTTGCCTTGGAACACAAGCGCCTGCTATTGCCTCATCCGCAAATTCCTTTTTTTGGCCTGGATGGAAAAGATGGACCTGTCGAAAATCAGCATCGGCCCGAACCCGCCCGACGATGTGCACGTCATTATCGAAAACCCGCGCGGCCTGCCGCCGGTGAAATATGAGATCGATAAGGACAGCGGCGCGCTGTTCGTCGATCGCTTCGTGCACACCTCGATGGTGTACCCGGTGAACTACGGCTTCATCCCGCACACACTGAGCGGCGACGGCGACCCCGTGGATATCATGGTCGTCACCGACCATGCGGTTGTCCCCGGCTGCGTCATCCGCGCCCGTCCCGTTGGCGTGCTGCTGATGGAAGATGAAAGCGGCGTGGATGAAAAAATCCTCGCGGTTCCGGCGACCAAGCTTTGGCCCGCCTATAAGGATGTCGAAGCCTATACCGACCTGCCGGAAATCCTGATCGACCAGATCTCGCATTTCTTCACGCACTATAAGGACCTTGAAAAGGGCAAGTGGGTGAAGGTGCTGGGCTGGGAAGGCCCGGAAAAAGCTAAAGAACTCATCCTCGCAGGCATCGAGACCGCGAAGAAGAAATAAGCGCCTTATCGCGGGGGCGGGGTTACGATAACCGCCGCTCCCGTTTGATTTTATCCCAGGCGGTATTGATCGACGCTAGGGTTTCGGTGGCAACACCAATCGCTTCGGCTGGCAATCCTTCTGCCATCAGCCGGTCGGGGTGATGCTCCTTCACGAGGCGCAAATAGGCGGCCCTCAGGTCCGCGTCTGGGGCGCTGGGCTCTACCCCCAAAATTCCGTAAGGATCGTCTAAGCTGGCCTCAAGCCCGAGGTGGCGCTTTAGCACCGCGCGGAAGGCTAGCCCTTCGAAGCCGAAAATCGCGGCAACGTCCTGTAGATAGGCGATTTCCGCCGGGTGAATCTCATGATCCGCCCGCGCGATGGCGGCAAGACTGCCCAAAAGCTCTTCCAGCACCGGCGAGCCCGGCACGAACAGCGCGGCAATTTGGCGCGCATAGGTTTCGAAGCCCGCCGTATCGCGGCGGGCGAGATCGAAAACCCGGCGGGCGTTTTCCGCCTCCTCCGGCGATACCGTGAAGATTTTCCGAAACGCCGAGATTTCTGGGTCCGTCACCGCACCGTCTGCCTTGGCCATTTTGGCCGAAAGGGCAATAACGCCAATGGTGAAGGCGATGGATTTCACCGCTTGATCGGGCGGGGGCAGGGGCTTTTCGGCGGTGAGCGTTTGATAGGCATCGCCGACGTAATCGCGAATGAGGTCGCCTAAGGGGCCGCCCAAAAGCCAGCCGACCCCCGCGAGCAGCGCGCTGACCGTCATCACATCCATCGAGTGCGTCCTTTCTGCGGTGTTGCCACCTGCGCTTTTTGCAACGCACCTTAGCGTCCTGAAACTTCTTCGTCACCCTCTCCAGCCTACCAGGCCCTTGACGAAAACGTCAGGCGACGTTACCTATGTAGTCAGCAAAAATGCTGCGCTGCAATATTGCGCTTTCTCAGGAAACTCTGAGATTTTGGCTCTTTTTTGGCCGTTCTTACGGCATTGCAAGAAAAGAGCCTCGGGAGAAAACGATCCGTGACCGGACCTATGCAATCCTGCCTTTCGGGGCGGGGCGAGGAGGGTAGTATGGGTCATTTCCGCAAACTTGGACCAACCGATGCATCGGCCATGGCGGCGCATCTGTGCCGTTTGCCCGCCTCGGATCGGCGCTTGCGCTTTCACAGCACGGTGAGTTCCGAGTGGATCGAAAAGCGCTATGCCGGGCTCGATTGGACGCGCACGGTGGCGGTTGGCGTCTTCGACGCGGGAACCTTGCGCGGTTTCGTTGAACTTGCGTTCGATTCGCCCCTGCCCTCGCCCGAAGCGCGGGCCGAGCTGGCGATTTCCATCGAGCCGGAGTTTCAACGGGCGGGTTTGGGGCGCGAGCTTACGGCGCGGGCGGTGACGATTGCGCGGAATCGCGGCGCGCAACGCCTCACCATGCTCTGCCTGCCGGAAAACCTGCCGATGCGCCGGATCGCCAAGCGCCTGATGGGCGTGATGCATCAGGAAGACGGCACGGTCGAAGCCGATCTCGATCTCACGGCGGCGACCCCGCTGTCCTACTGGCTCGAAGCGGTGCAGGATACGGCGGACGCGGTCTCCGGCGGGTTGGAGTTTTGGCCCCGGATCCTGCGCCCCTCTGGGCCGCCGCGCCCGGCGGGGCAAGGCGCCTAAGTCCGCTGCAACCCCTTGTGTTTCATCGCGGGGCGCGCCACCTTTGGAACGGTGTTAACCGAACTCTTTAGGGGCGTGCTTCGCGATGATTGATCTTTATTATTGGCCCACGCCGAACGGCCATAAAATCACTCTGTTTCTCGAAGAAGCGGGGCTTGAGTACCAGATTAAGCCGATCAATATCGGCAAGGGCGATCAGTTCGATCCGGAATTTCTGAAGATCGGCCCCAATAACCGCATGCCGGTGATTGTCGATCACGCCCCGGTCGATGGCGGCGCGCCGGTTTCGGTGTTCGAATCGGGCGCGATTTTGCTGTACCTCGCCGAGAAGACCGGGAAGTTCCTGCCCACAGATCTGCGCGGGCGCGTGGCCGTTACCGAATGGCTGTTCTGGCAAATGGGCGGCCTTGGGCCGATGGCCGGGCAGAATCACCACTTCAGCCAATATGCGCCGGAAAAAATCCCCTACGCGATCGATCGCTACGTAAAAGAAACCAACCGGCTCTACGGCGTGCTCAATAAGCGCCTCGAAGGCCGCGACTTCATCGTTGGTGAGTATTCGATTGCCGATATGGCCGCCTACCCTTGGATCGTCCCCTACGAGCGCCAGGGTCAGAACCTCGATGATTTTCCCAATCTGAAGCGCTGGTTCACGGCGATTGAATCCCGTCCGGCGACCGTGACGGCCTACGAAAAGGGCAAGGCGATCAATCCGCCCGCGCCGATGACCGATGAGCAGAAGAAGATTCTGTTCGGCCAAACCGCGCGCTAAACCCGCGCGGCTTTTAAAGCCTCGATCTCCGCTTCCAGGGCTGCGATGCGCTGGTCGCGGAGGGCGAGCGCTTGCGCCACATCCGCCGCCTCAAACCGTTGCGGTATATGTTGCGGGCAGTTGATGTCCCAGGCCGTCACGGTGATGACAAATGCGCGCTCCGGCGTGCCGTCGGCCTCGGGATGGTGCAGGGCGGTGATGAGGGACGGATCATCCTCGATCACCTCCGCCGTGCCCCACAGCTTGATGCGGCGGCGGTGGGCATAGTCCATGAAAAACAGGTGGACCTTGGGGTTTTCGCCGAGGTTCCCCCAGGAAATATACTGCCGGTTGCCCGCATAATCGGCGAAGCCCAGGCGGTGATCGTCCAAGACTTTCAGAAAGCCGGGCGGGCCGCCGCGATGTTGAATATAGGGTTGCCCGTCGCCATTCACTGTTGCGAGATAGAAACTGCGCTGAGCGGTAAGAAACAGAGTGAGATCGGGCGTGATGCCGGTGCGAAAGCCGCCCTGCGCCTCCATCCGGGCGTAGGTGCGGCGCGAACCCAGCCGCGTTTGCAGGGCTTTAACCTGAGGGGTAAAGGCGATATCGCTGCTGGGCGGCTGGGTCATGGCGCGGTGCTTTCCGGTTAAGCGGCGGCGCTGACGGCGGGGAAATCGACGTCGGTTTGAGCAACGTTATTCACCGAGTTCGTCAGAACATTGAGGGCGACCGCGCCGATGATTTCCAGAATTTCGGCTTCGCTATAGCCCGCTGCTTTCACCGCCTCAAGGCTCGCGGAGTCGACCCGGCCGCGCTGCTCCGTAACGGCAACCGCGAAATGCACGGCGGCGTCGGCCTTGGCATCGGTGGAGCCGCCCCGGCGATTGGCGGCAATCTCAGCCGGATCAAGCTTGGCGATATGCGTGCCAATATAGCTATGGGCGGCGAGGCAGTATTCGCACCCGTTCACCTGGGCCACAGCAAGGGCGATGCGCTCGCGGGTTTTACCGTCCAACAGTCCCCCGCTAAGGGCCTGGCTGAAACCGAGATAAGCGGTCAACAGGGCCGGACTTTGGGCAACCAAGCGGAACAGGTTCGGCACACTGCCGAGTTGCTTTTGAACGGCGTGTAGACCGGGCTGGCTTGCGGCAGGCGCGGCATCGATCGTGGCGGGAATGGTCAGGCGGGACATGGCGTTTCTCCGGTCTAAGGGGCAGCAGGCATTGCTGCGGTAAACAGAGACTGCACCTTGCGTTGATTTGCGATAATATAGCGATTATCCAACAGACTGTTGCGCAATGAGGAATAATACGATGGATCGGCTTCAGGCGATGGGCGTCTTTGTAGCGGTGGCCGATCTCCACGGGTTTGCCCCTGCCGCCCGCAAACTGGGGTTAACACCGTCGGCCGTGACGCGCTTGGTCTCGGCCCTCGAAGATCATCTTGGCTTAAGGCTTTTTCAGCGGACCACGCGGGCGGTGGCGCTGACCGATGCGGGCGCGCGCTATCTTGTGCGGGCGCGGCGGGTGTTGGCTGATCTTGAGGAGGCTGAAGCCCAAGCCCGCGAGGAATTGCAGCGCCCAACCGGCCGTTTGTCCGTCGCGGCGTCAACCTTGTTCGGGCGTTTGCATGTTGCCCCGCTCATGGCGGCCTATCTGGCCACTTATCCGGAGGTCTCGGGGGAACTTCTGCTGTCGGACCGCAACGCCGCGCTGATTGATGACGGGATTGATCTTGCGGTGCGGATTGGTGAATTGCAGGATTCAAGCCTTGTCGCGCGGCGGGCTGGTGCCGTACGCCGCATCTGCGTGGCGTCGCCCTCCTATCTTGAGACGATGGGCGTGCCGTCCGCCTTGGACGACCTGGCGGGGCATCGGCTCATCCGCTTTGTCCTTACGCCCAGCCCGCACGAATGGAATTTTTGGGAGCGGGGGAGCGAGCGTCGCCTACCCATCGAGCCGCGCTATAGTACCAATAGCACCGATGCGGCCCTGGCCTATGCCGAACAGGGGGGCGGCATTACCCGCTTGCTCTCCTACCAGGCGTGGGACGCGATCCGCGCTGGGCGGCTGCGCTTGATTCTCACGGAGTTCGAGCCGCCCCCTTTACCGGTGCAATTTGTCTACCCCTCTGCCCGGTTTTTACCCCTGAAGGTTCGGGCCTTTATCGAGCTTGCCGCCGCGCGGGTTGACTGGCGTTTCACCGATCTCTGATCTGCTTTGCATCCACGGCGGGGCCGCTCCTCCGTATCGTCGCTTGTGATGTTTCGACCCTGGTTCTAGCGTTCATCGCAAAGGGGAGAATTGTCATGGCGACACTCGTTGCAGCACAAAAATCGCGCGTCTCGGGATCAGCACTGGGGGCGGCGATCGATGAACTCCGACACCTTTTGGGCGAGGCGGGCGTGAGCACGGCGATGGCGGTGCGCGAGCATCATGGGCGGGATGAATCCTGGCACCCGACGATGGCCCCCGATGCGGTAGTTTTTCCCGAAACGACGGAAGAAGTGGCCGCGGCGGTCACGATCTGCGCGGCCTACGGCATTCCCATCATCCCCTATGGCACCGGCACCTCGCTGGAAGGCCATGTGGCCGCGCTGGAAGGCGGCATTACGGTTGATCTGTCGCGCATGAATAAGATTGTTCGCGTCAGCCCGAACGATCTCGATTGCACCGTGCAGGCCGGGGTGACGCGTAAGCAGTTGAACGAATATTTGCGCGATACCGGCCTGTTTTTCCCCATCGATCCGGGGGCCGATGCCTCTTTGGGCGGTATGGCGGCGACGCGCGCCAGCGGCACCAATGCCGTGCGCTATGGCACGATGCGCGAGAATGTGCTGGGCCTCACGGTGGTGCTCTCCGATGGCCGCACGATCAAAACCGGCGGGCGGGCGCGCAAATCTTCGGCGGGCTACGATCTCACCCGGCTCTTCGTCGGCTCCGAGGGCACGCTGGGGATCATGACCGAGGTGACGCTGAAGCTCTACGGTATCCCGGAGGCGATTTCGGCGGCGGTTTGCACCTTCAACAGCCTGGAAGGCGCAGTCGATACCGTCATTCAAACCATTCAGTCCAGCATTCCGATGGCGCGGATCGAGTTGCTCGACGACGCGCAGATGGATGCGATCAACCGCTATTCGAAGCTGAGTTACCCAGTCGCGCCGACCCTATTCTTTGAGTTCCACGGCACCGAGGCCAGCGTGAAGGAACAGGCCGAACAGGTGCGCGCGATTGCCGAAGAAAACAGCGGCGGCGGTTTTCAATGGGCCGTGACCCAGGAAGACCGAACCCGCCTGTGGAATGCCCGCCACATGGCCTATTACGCCGCCCTGGCCCTGCGCCCCGGCGCGCGCGGGCTCACCTCCGATGTCTGCGTTCCGATCAGCGAGCTTGCCCGCTGCATCACCGAGACCAAGGATGACTTGGCCAAGAGCAGCTTGCAGGGCACCCTCGTCGGCCACGTTGGCGACGGTAATTTCCATATGCTCTACCTCATCGACCCGGAAAACCCGGCGGAACTGGCGGAAGCCGAAGCCCTGCACGAACGGCTCGTTCACCGGGCGATTGCCTGCGGCGGCACCTGCACCGGCGAGCATGGCATTGGCTACGGCAAGATTCCCTTCCTGCAAGCCGAACATGGGGCGGCGGTTTCGGTGATGCGCCAACTGAAGCGCGCGCTCGATCCCAGCAATATCCTCAATCCGGGAAAAATCGTTCGGATGTAACAACGGTTGCGCGTCCGCCCTGGCATTATTGGCCTCAGGCGGATGCGCGCGCCCTTCCCGACAGATTGTCCCAAAACTGTAATTTTTTTCTAATTTCGGCATTAAGTTATTCCGAAAAAAACAAGAAACAAAAACTCCGACCCTTGAAGCCATGATTTTGCCAGAATCAGCTTGACCTGCCTGGGAAACTCGGGATTTTAAGCCTCAAGGCTTCGCCACAGGGACTGGTCCAAACCAAAAAATTCGGCCAGGGCGTAGACTGAGGAACGGGTTGAACAGGGCGGTTGGTTCGACGCAAGTTGACCGCCGTTCATAGGGCTTCATCGCTGCGGCACTCTCGATTTCCGGGAGCGGGCTCGGCTGAGTGTGGGGGCTGGCTTGGAATATTTCCTACAACAGATGATCAATGGGCTCACGCTTGGGTCCATTTATGGGTTGATCGCCATCGGCTATACGATGGTTTACGGCATCATCGGCATGATCAACTTCGCCCATGGCGAGGTTTACATGATCGGCTCGTTCATTGCCGTGATCGCGTTTACGCTGCTCGCGGCGGCAGGCATTTCGGCGGTTCCGCTGGGCCTTGTGGCGGTGCTGCTGGCGGCGGTGTTCTTCACCGCCGTGTATGGCTGGGCGATTGAGCGGGTGGCCTATCGGCCCTTGCGCGGCGCGCCCAAGATCGCACCGCTGATTTCGGCCATCGGGATGTCGATCTTCCTGCAAAACTATGTGCAGTTGGCGCAAGGGGCGCGGGTGAAACCGATTCCCCCAGTGGTGCGTGGCAGTTTCGAGCTGCTGCACCTCGATGGGTTTACGGTCCGCCTGACCTATATCCAGATCTTCATCATCCTCACCACGGTGATCTTGATGATCGGCTTCACCTATCTCATCACCCGCACCTCGTTCGGACGGCAACAGCGCTCCTGCGAGCAGGACCGGACGATGGCGTCGCTCCTCGGGGTGAATGTGGATCGCACGATCTCGCTCACCTTCGTTATCGGGGCTGCCCTGGCGGCGGTCGCGGGCGTGATGGTGACGATGTATTACGGCGTGGTCGATTTCTATATCGGCTTCCTCGCTGGGATGAAGGCGTTTACGGCGGCAGTGCTCGGCGGCATCGGCTCGCTTCCGGGCGCGATGCTCGGCGGCCTGCTGATCGGGCTGATCGAAGCGCTGTTTTCGGCCTATTTCTCGATCGAATATAAGGATGTTGCGTCCTTCTCGATCCTGATCCTAGTGCTGATGTTCATGCCGTCTGGCCTGCTGGGCCGTCCCGAAATCGAGAAGGTCTAAGCCATGACACAGGTTTCGATGGGGATGGCGGCGCGTCCCGCCCTCGACTTCCCGGCGTTGATTAAGGATGCGGCGCTGACGGCGTTCGTGGTCTTCTTCCTCGCCTTTCCCATGATCGGGCTGCAAACCTACGACCAGGGCGGCTCCTTGGCCGTGCGCGGGCGCTGGGATTTGCTGGCTTATGCCGTGCTGGCCGGTTTCATCGGCCGGTTGCTGTTCAAGATCACGCTGGCCTTTATGCCCGCAAAGGCGAACAAAGAGCCGTCGGCAGACGCGCTGACCCGGCAACGGCAAATCGCCACAGTGATTCGCTGGGCACTGCTGGGGTTTGCTTTGGCGTTGCCGTTCCTGCCGTTTTCCGACCGCTCTTGGTTGGATCGCGGCATCAACGTGCTGATTTACGTGATGCTCGGGTGGGGCCTTAATATCGTCGTGGGTCTTGCCGGTTTGCTGGACCTTGGCTATGTGGCCTTCTACGCGGTCGGTGCTTACAGCTACGCGCTGCTGTCACTGAACTTCGGCTTGGACTTCTGGGTCTGCCTTCCGCTGGCAGGTCTGTTTGCGGCGGCCTTCGGGGTTCTGCTCGGCGCGCCGACCCTGCGTTTGCGCGGCGATTACCTCGCCATCGTGACGCTGGGGTTCGGGGAAATCATCCGCGTCGTGTTGCTCAACTGGGGCTCGCTCTCGGGCGGCCCGAACGGCATCGCCTCGATCCCCCGCATGGATTTCTTCGGTATTGCCCCCTTCGGCAATCGTGAAGGCGCCTTCCATACGCTGTTCGGCCTCGAGTATGAGCGCACGCACCAGATCATCTTCACCTATTTTGTCATTCTCGCGCTGGCGCTGATGACGAACTGGATGGTCAACCGCTTACGCAAACTCCCCATCGGTCGTGCGTGGGAAGCCCTGCGTGAAGATGAAATCGCCTGCAAATCCTTGGGCATGAACCCGACCAATACCAAACTGACGGCCTTTGCCATCGGTGCGATGTTGGGCGGGTTCGCGGGCAGCTTCTTTGCGGCCAAGCAAGGCTTCATCAATCCGGAAAGCTTCACCTTCATGGAAAGCGCCACCATTCTTGCCATTGTGGTTTTGGGAGGGATGGGCAGCCAGATCGGTGTCGTTTTCGCCGCCCTTTTCCTGGTGCTTTTGCCGGAAGTGACGCGCGATTTCGAACAGAGCCGTATGCTGCTGTTCGGGGCAGCGATGATCCTCATCATGGTGTGGCGTCCGAAGGGGGTTGTTTCCCACCGCGAGCCCACACTGCGGCTGAACCCGGAAAAGGGAGCCTGATCCCCATGGCCCAGAACTCCATGACCAAGTATGATGACAGCGCCGTTAAGGATCCGCTGCTCCAGGTCGATGGCCTCACCATGCGCTTCGGCGGTCTCGTCGCTATCGACAATTTGTCGCTGGTGGCGGGTAAGGGGCAGATCACCGCAATCATCGGCCCGAACGGGGCCGGGAAAACCACGCTGTTCAACTGCCTGACCGGTTTCTACAAGCCGTCTGAGGGCAATTTGAGCTTCTTCCACCCGGACAAGACCTTGCAGCTTCAAAAGCTGGATAATCACAAGGTCGCACAGGTGGCAGGCGTGGTTCGCACCTTCCAGAATATCCGGCTCTTCCCGAAGATGACGGTGCTGGAAAACCTCATCGTTGCGCAGCATAACGCGCTGATGCGGGCCTCGGGCTATACGTTCCTCGGCCTCTTCAACCTCGGCGGCTATGCCAAGGCGGAAAAAGCGGCGGTGGAAAAGGCCAAATATTGGCTGGACCTGATCGGTCTCACCCACCGCGCCGATGAAGAAGCCGGAAACCTGCCTTATGGGGCGCAACGCCGGGTGGAAATCGCCCGTGCCATGTGCGTCGGCCCGCGCATGCTCTGTCTCGACGAGCCTGCGGCGGGTCTTAACCCCACCGAATCGCTCGAGCTGAACACGCTACTGTTCCGCATCCGCGACGAGGAAAAGATCGGCATTTTGCTGATCGAGCACGATATGAGCGTGGTCATGAAGGTCTCAGACCGCATTTACGTGCTGGATCACGGCAAGCGCATTGCGGCGGGCACGCCCGACGAAATTCGCAACGACCCCATCGTCATCAAAGCCTACTTGGGCGAGGACGAAGACGCCGAACTGCCACCCGAGATCGCCGCCGATCTCGCAACTCACGGGTGACGCCGATGCCGATGCTGGAACTTCAAGGGATCCACACCTATTACGGCCATATCCAAGCCCTCAAAGGCGTGGATGTGACGGTGGAACAGGGCGAAATCGTCACCCTCATCGGGGCGAATGGCGCGGGTAAATCGACGCTGCTGATGACCATTTGCGGCAATCCGCGCGCGACGCGCGGCAAGGTGATTTTCGAGGGCAAGGAGATTACCCGCGCCCCGATTACCACCATCGTGCGCCAAGGCGTGCAGCAGGTTCCGGAAGGGCGGCGGATTTTCTCGCGCATGACCGTGCTCGAAAATCTGCAAATGGGCGCGACACTGGGCGACCCCGCCCATTATAAAAGCGATCTCGACCGCATGTTCGGCATGTTCCCCATTCTCGAAAAGCGGCAGGCCCAGCGCGCCGGTACGCTTTCCGGTGGGGAACAGCAGATGCTCGCCATCTGCCGCGCACTGATGAGCCGCCCGCGCCTGTTGATGCTGGACGAACCCTCCCTGGGGCTCGCGCCGCTGATCGTGAAGCAAATCTTCAAAACCATTCAGGATCTGAACCGCGAGAACGGTACGACGATCCTGCTGGTGGAGCAGAACGCCTTCCACGCGCTGAAAGTGGCACACCGCGCCTATGTGCTGCAAAACGGCGAAATCCGCTTGCAGGGCAGCGGGCAGGAGTTGCTGTCGAACCCGGAAGTGCGCGCGCTCTATCTTGAAGGCGGGCACCACGCGGCGTAAGTTGGCGTGCCTCTGACGTAAGAAAAGCCGGTCCCTGCAAGGGGTCCGGCTTTTTCTTTTCCTCAGTCGGGCGACATAGAGAAAATTTTAACGACATACAGGGTATTACTGTCGTTGTCGGCGTATGGCGCTCTGCTATGTTAAACGCCGAGCCACAGAAACGTGGATTGTGCAAAAGGGTTCTCCAGAAAGGGGAATTCATGGTCCAAACAGTTACCCTCAGTGCGCCCATGCGCACGAACTTGATAAGTTTGCAAAAAGCGCAAGATGCGCTTTCGGCAACCCATGTGCGCATCAGCTCCGGGCGCAAGGTGGATACTGTTACCGATGATGTGGCGACCTATTATCAGATAAAATCGCTCGATGACCGGGTTTCAGATTTTGAGACGCGGCGCGAGGAAATCGATCAGTCGGTCACGACTGTATCGGCCACGATTGCCGCCACCAGCGCGATTGATAGCCTGCTTAAACAACTCAAAGGCATTCTTATTTCGGCTAAAACCGCGAGTGCGACAGAGCGCGCAACATTAAGCGTGCAATATAATTCGGTAAAATCACAGATCGATTATATTGCCTCTGACGCGACGTATCAGGGGTTTTCGCTGGTTGGTAATTCTTTTGCCCGTTTAACGACGCAATTTTCGGAGCGTTCTTCCAGTCGATTGGATGTTACGGCGCGCCGTCTCACCACCTACGCAACCTCGGCGGCGGCAGTTTTTGGGACGGTAACGAATGCATCCATCGCCTCCCTCGTAACCCTTACAGCTCCCAACGTCGGAATTTACTACGTGGCACGCGCGGGCAGTACAGGGACGAATTTCTCAACTGCGGCGGTCGTTAAATACGCTTTTGGAAATTCGGTCGGTGCAGCCGTGCCAACCGCCCTTATCGACGTCGGCACGTTTGCCGCTTCCAACGTCGTTGATCCTTATTATCTGTCGGTCGGGTCAACGCGCGGGCTTTATACGAATGTCTATACTGATACATCTGGTTTGAATATTTTCTTTGCGTCCCAAATCTATCTTTATATTGCGTCCGATTTAACTGGGTCGGCGGCAATTCAAACGGTCTCAACGGGAGGGACGCTTTGGTCGGCGGCGGCCTTTGCGCCGGATACCGGGCTTGGATACGAATATTTTAATCAGGCGTTGGATCACGTAGCGATTGGGGTTGATGCTGCTATTAGCCAAAATCGGTCCTTTGCGGGGAACCTTGCGGTCAGCGTGGCGGTTTTGCAGACGCGGCTGACCTTCACTAAAGACTATATGGGGTCTCAAACGGGCGGGGCGCGGGCGCTGGCTTTGGCGGACGTGCAAGAAGAGGGGGCAAATCTTGTCGCCCTTCAGACCAAACTTCAGTTGGTCACGCGCGGTCTCGCTTTTGGGGCCGAAACCGAGCGTTCAATATTACGGATTTTTGAGTAGCGCTGTATCTCCCTCAAAAACAGATATCTCCGGTTTTAAATCCCGAACCCGACCTGCGCCTTGACTTCCTCCATCACCGCGTAGGTATGGGTTTCGCGCACCGATGGCAGGCTGACCAGGGCATCGCCTAGGAAGCGCCGATATTCGGCCATGTCCTTCACCCGCGCTTTCAACAGGTAATCAAACCCGCCCGCCACCATGTGGCATTCCAGCACTTCCGGCATTAGGCGCACGGCGGCGGCAAAATTGCTGAAGGCGTCTTGGGTGGTGCGGTCGAGTAGAACTTGCACGAAGACCAACAGCCCCCGGTCGAATTTCTCGGGGTCGAGCAGGGCGGCGAATCCCCGGATGTAACCATCGCGGCGCAAGCGTTTCACCCGGTCAAAGCAGGCTGCCGGGGAGAGGTTGATCACGCGCGCCAGCTCGGCATTCGACAGGCGCCCATCCTGCTGCAAAGCCCGGCAAATTTTGAGATCAAGATCGTCTAGCATAGGGTCTTTCGGGATGGTGACGAAGAATCATCGGTTTTTATAGTTATAAACTATAGAATCATCGAGAAAAATACGAAAGTTCCGAACTGAAATGACATAAAAACTATGATATTCCGAATAATCACATGAACATTCTTCGGGCAGCGTCCACCCTGGCGCGGCCCCAGCCTCGGAGCCCCGCATGTATCCTTCTGCGTCCGCCCTGCCGCCGCCCGTCCAACAGTTGCGCACCGCGATTGCGCCCTATTACCGCGCTGACGAAGCGACGGTGATCGCGGAGCGGACCGAGCAAGCCAAGCTCGACCCGATCCTGTCGGAGCGGGTGCGGACGCGGGCGACCCAGCTTATCGCGGGCATGCGCCTGAAGATGGAAAACGGCGGGCGGATCGAGCAGTTCTTGCAGGAATATCAGCTTTCCACCCGCGAGGGCGTGACGCTGATGTGCCTCGCGGAAGCATTGCTGCGCATTCCCGATACCGAAACGGCGGACGCGCTGATCCGCGACAAGCTGGGCGGTGCCGATTGGGAAGCCCATCTGGGGAAATCCGATTCGGTGCTGGTGAATGCCTCCACCTGGGCGCTGATGCTGACGGGCCGGGTGGTGAACCTCGATAAGCCGGTCGTGCAGAAAAGCGGGCTGGTGTCGGACCTGCTGGGTAAGCTGGTGGCCCGCTCGGGCGAACCGGTGATTCGGGCCGCCATTCGCACCGCCATGAAGATTCTCGGCAAGCAGTTCGTGATGGGCCGCACGATTGAGGAAGCCCTGGAGCGCGCGATTCCGGCGGAAAAGGAAGGCTATCGCCATTCCTACGATATGCTCGGTGAATCGGCCCGCACCCGCGCCGACGCTGAGCGTTATTTCAATGCCTACGAAAGCGCCATTCGCTCGATTGGGAAAGCCGTCGCCGGGCGACCCATGATTGATGCGCCGAATATCTCCGTAAAGCTCTCGGCCCTGCATCCGCGCTATGAGGTGGCCCAGGCGGATCAAGTGATGCGCGATCTGGTTCCAGCGCTGCTGAAGCTGTGCCAGACGGCGAAAGAGGTCGGCATTGGCCTTATGGTCGATGCGGAAGAATCCGAACGACTGGAAATTTCGCTGGATATTTTCACGGAAATCTCCGGGCATCCGAGCCTGAAGGGCTGGGACGGTTTGGGCCTTGCGGTGCAGGCCTATCAAAAGCGCGCGCTTCCGGCGCTTCAGTATCTCGATGCGATGGCGGCGACCCACCGGCGCAAGCTGCTGGTGCGGCTGGTGAAGGGGGCCTATTGGGATAGCGAAGTCAAACGCGCCCAGGAACGGGGCCTGCCGGGCTATGCCGTCTTCACCCGCAAGGCGGGGACGGACGTCAGCTATATCGCCTGTGCCAAGTTTATGCTGGCCTCGAAGAATTTTTACCCGGCCTTTGCCACCCATAACGCCATGACGCTAGCCGCCATTCTGGAGCTTGCGGGCAACCGAACTGACTTCGAGTTCCAGCGCCTGCACGGCATGGGCGAGGCGCTCTATCAAGGGGTGGTCGGCCCCAAGGCGCTAAACCGCCCGTGCCGCGTCTATGCGCCGGTCGGCAGCCACGAAGATTTGCTGGCCTATCTGGTGCGGCGCTTGCTGGAAAATGGCGCCAATACCTCCTTCGTCAATCAGGTCGCCAAAGCGGGCGCGCCGATTGAAAGCCTCACGCAAGATCCGGTGGCCTATATGAGCGCGCTGTCTGAAAAAGCCCATCCGCGCATTCCGCTCCCCGCGAACCTCTATGGGCCGGAGCGTTTGAACTCCAGCGGCATCGACCTGTCCGATCCGCTGCAAACCGACCCGCTGATGGTCGATCTGGCGCGGGAATGGCAGAAGGCGACCTTCGCCCGGCCGCTGGTCGGCGGAAACGACGTTACGGGCAAGGAAGTCCAGATTCTCGACCCCGCCGATCACAACCGCTCGCCCGGCGCGGTAGTAGAAGCAACACCGCAGGATGCCCGCGAGGCGATCACCTTGGCGCTCGCGGCTCAGCACGATTGGTCGAACCTGGGGGCCGAAGCGCGGGCCGAATGCCTGCTAAAGGCGGCGGATGCGATGGAGAGCCAGCGCACCCGCCTGCTGGCCCTGCTCATCCGCGAAGCCGGGAAGACCCTGCCGGACGCGATTGCCGAAGTGCGCGAAGCCATCGACTTCTGCCGCTATTATGCGCTGCTGGCCCGGCGCGAGTTTTTGCCGGACCCCTTGCCCGGCCCGACCGGCGAAATCAATCAACTCAGCTTGCACGGGCGCGGTGTGTTCGTTTGCATTAGCCCGTGGAACTTCCCGCTGGCGATTTTCATGGGCCAGGTCGCTGCCGCCTTGGTGGCCGGGAACAGCGTCATCGCCAAACCCGCGCCGCAAACGCCGCTGATCGCTTATGAAGCGGTGAAGCTGTTGCGCGCGGCGGGGGTTCCGGGCGATGTGCTGCATCTGCTCCCCGGCGGCCCCGCCGTCGGTGAGGCGCTCGTGACCGATCCGCGCATCGGCGGTGTCGCTTTCACTGGCTCGACCGATACCGCCCGGCGCATCAATCGTCACCTTGCGGCCAAAGACGCCGCGATTGTGCCGCTGATCGCCGAAACCGGCGGGCAGAACGCGCTGATCGCCGATAGCTCCAGCCTGCCGGAACAGGTAGTCCAGGATGTGATTATCTCGGCGTTCCAATCGGCGGGGCAGCGCTGCTCGGCCTGCCGCATTCTCTTCGTGCAGTCGGATGTTGCCGATAAGGTGCTGAAGATGTTGGCGGGCGCGGCGTCGGACCTTATTCTGGGCGATCCCGGCAAGCTGGTGACGGATATCGGCCCGGTTATCGACGGTGCCGCGCGCGACCGCCTGAAGGCCCACAGCCAACTCATCGGTCAGATCGGCACGCGCCATTTCCAGGCTCCGCTTGGCAAAGGCACGGAAAATGGCACCTTCTACCCGCCTGAAATCGTCGAAATCGACAGTCTGGGCCGCCTTGACCGCGAAGTCTTTGGCCCGATCCTGCACGTCATTCGCTGGGATGCCAGCAACCTCGATAAGGTCGTCGATGCCATCAACGACACCGGCTATGGGCTAACCTTGGGCGTCCATTCGCGCATCGATGAAACCGTGCAGCGCGTCATCTCCCGCGCCCGCGTGGGGAATATCTACGTCAACCGGTCGATGATCGGCGCGGTGGTTGGCGTTCAACCCTTCGGCGGCGAGGGGCTCTCGGGCACCGGTCCGAAGGCGGGCGGCCCGCGCTACCTAACGCGCTTTGCGGCGGAGCGGACGGTTTCCATTGATACGACGTCGGCGGGGGGGAATGCGTCGCTGATGTCGATGGAAGAATAGGAGACGCCTCGCCCCCAAGGAGTATCGCCCCCGCTGGGTTGCCGCCAGCGGGGGTTTTTATTACGCAAGCTTACCCCTCCGCCCGAACGTGCGGGCGTTCAAGCGGGCGCGGTAGATGAACCATTTGAGGCGCGTCGCCCAGGGCATTTTCGTGGGTTGCAGCACGCGGCCCAAGGCGCGGGCGTAATCGTGAAACAGGCCGGGCGTCCAGGTCATTGCGGTGGCCCGATTGCGCGCGAGCACGGCACCCCACAGGTCGGGGTCGAGCAGCAGGCCAAGAAGCCGGAGCCAGGGCCGCTTTCCGGCAAGAACGCCTTCCAGCGCCGCATCGAGCCCGGCAGCGGCAATCACCGAGCAGTTGCGGTTGGTTAGGTGATAGGTCGAATCCTGACTATACCCCAGCCAGAAGGCCAGCAGGCGGCGGTAACTATAGCGGGGGAACTCTAATTTCACGTCCGCTGCGCACCACCATTCCACATCGCCCTCGTAACTTTCGTGGAACTCGCCTTTCTGGGTCGTGTCGGCGAGCTTTTGCAGTGAACTGAGTTTGTTCATATTCTCGGGAATCGCCAGTTCCTCGCTGGGGTAATGGCTGATGTAGAGATCGGGTTTTACCTCAAGCGCCGAATGGCCGGTAGCATAGCTGCCGTCTTTATCGACGGCGGCAAGGTAACGGTCCATTAGGAGGGTCCGTTCGGGGTCGGTGGCGACCCCGACAGGCGTCCAGATATAGACCGTCAGCGGCGGGCGGTTTTGATCCTCGGGATCATCGTCGCCCACCAGAATCGGCGCGTGGGCATACCAGCCGCGCCCGGCGAAATAGGGCAGATTGAGAATGGAGAATTCCGGCGGAAGGGTTCGGAACGACAGGCCGAACTCCAACAAAAACCGCCCGAACAGCGCCAGCATCAACCCCGTCGCCAGCAGAATCGCGGTTTCGTAGGAGAGTGGCCAGCCGAGGGCGATCATCGGGGCCGCTAGAATTTCTATCCCCCCGATCAGCATTACGATGCGCCAACCGGGGAACAGGATGACGAGGGTCGAGGTGATGCGAAACGCACCATCGACGACTAGGGCGATCCCCAAGGCTACCGCCAGCGCTACGGGCGTCCAGAAGGCGGAGAGTAAAACCAAGGCCCCCATCAAGGCCAAGCCGCCGGACTTCATGAAAGCCCGCAAGGGGCTGCGGTTCTGCGCCGTCGCGCCGCCTAAGGCGACGAGCAACCCGTTGCTGAGGAAAATGCTTCCCAGGAGGACGTGGGCGATCAGCAGCGCGTGGCTGGGCGGGCCGAACGCAACGAAGAGCCCCAGAAGGATAAGCGCAACGCCAAGCCCGGCAACGATATACCATTTCCCGCGAAAGGCCTTGACCCCAATCAGGATGAACGCAAGCTGAAACATTGAAAACTCTTATAAATTTGCCTCTGAAAGCGGGGGGACTATGCCCCATGGCACAGCCCCTGACCAGGGCGCAATGCGGCGGGCTGCCCTCCGAACAGCGGCTATTGACCATCTAACCAAAATTTAACGAGCCCCTGCCCCCTCATCGCCGTATCTGATAGAAGGAGTATCGAGTTAGGAGTTTGCCGGTCCATGCGCATTCTGGTCATCGAAGACGATGTCGATACCGCCGCCTATATGGTGAAGGGGCTTAAAGAGAGCGGCTATATCATCGACCATGCCGCCGATGGCAAAGACGGGCTGTTTCACGGCATGAGCGGCAGTTACGACGTGCTGATCGTGGATCGCATGTTGCCGGGGCTCGACGGGCTCTCGATCATCCAAGCCTTGCGGGCGGCGGGCAATAAAACGCCGGTGCTGATTCTCTCGGCGCTCTCGGCGGTCGATGACCGGGTGCGCGGCCTGCGGGCGGGCGGCGACGATTATCTGACGAAACCCTATGCCTTCTCCGAACTGGTCGCGCGCATCGAAGTGCTGCTGCGGCGCGGCGCGGGCGAGGCGGTGACCACCAAGCTACGCGTGGCCGATTTGGAAATGGATCTGCTCTCCCGCCTCGTTACCCGTGGTGGTCAGGAAGTCGACCTGCAACCCCGCGAGTTCACGCTACTCGAATATCTCATGCGCAATGCTGGGCATGTGGTGACGCGCACCATGCTGCTGGAGCATGTGTGGGATTATCACTTCGACCCGCAGACCAATGTGATCGACGTGCATATCTCGCGCCTTCGGCAGAAGATCGATAAGAATTTTCCCAAATCGCTGCTGCAAACCATTCGCGGTGCGGGTTACTGCCTGCGCGCGCCGGATTAGGCTGCGTTTTTAATGCCGAAGTTCTTGCGCCATTGGACCGTGCGGGTGGTGGCGGTCTATGCGTCGCTGTTCGTCGTGTCGGTGCTCACGCTGCTGGGGTTCGTCTACGGCGTTACCATCGGGCTGATTGACCGGCAGTTGAACGACACCATCGTGACGGAAATCTCCAGCCTGTCGGACGGCTACCGCGAGCACGGGCTGAACGGCTTGATCGAACAGATCAACGAGCGGATCGCCGCCGACCGGGTTGGGTCGGGCATCTATTTGCTCACCGATGGCGATTTTACCCGCGTTGCTGGCAATCTTCCCGCTTGGCCCTCGGACGCTGAGCGGGAAGGGCGTTGGGCGACGTTCCGGCTGCCGATGGCCGAGAGCGAGGAGGAACAGCAAACGCTGGATGCGGTGCGGGCGCGGGCCATGTCCTTCCTGCTCACCGAAGGCTATCACCTGCTCGTCGGTCGCACGCTGGTCGAGCGCGAGAGTTTCGAGAAGCTGATTTTCCAGGCACTGCTGTGGGCGATGGCGGCGGCGGCGTTTCTGGCGCTGGTTGGCGGCGTGGTGATGGGGCGCGATATGCGCAGCCGCTTGGAGGGGATCAACCGCACAACCCGACAGATCATTCTGGGGGATCTGCAGCAGCGCGTGCCGGTTTCGGGCAGCGGCGACGAGTTCGACGGGCTTGCGAAAAACCTCAATGCCATGCTGACCCAGATCGATCAGCTTATGCGTGCGGGCCGCGAGGTGACGGATAATATCGCCCATGATCTGCGCTCACCGCTCACCCGCCTCAAAACGCGGCTGGAAGTGACACTGATGAGCCATGATCCGCCGCAGATGCAGGGGGCGTTGGAAAAGACCGTCTCTGAACTCGATAACGTGTTGCACACGTTTAACGCGATTCTGTCGATCTCCCAGGCCGAAGCCGGGGCGGGGCGGCAGGAAATGACCGATCTCGATTTAGCCGATCTTGTGACCGATATTGCCGATCTCTATCAGGCGGTGGCCGAGGATAAGGCCATTGCGCTGAGTATCGAGCGCAGCCAGCCGACGCGCCTGCGCGGCAATCGGCATTTGCTGTTCCAGGCCTTGGCCAATCTCGTTGATAATGCGATCAAATATTCCCCAAGCGGCGGGCGGGTGACGCTTGCGGTCGCCCCGCAGCGCGATGGCGGCTCGGTTGTGGTGGCGGATACCGGGCCGGGCATTCCGACCGAAGAGCGCGAGCATGTGCTGCACCGCTTCGTGCGCCTTGAGCAAAGCCGGACGACGCCCGGCAATGGCTTGGGGCTCAGCCTCGTTTCCGCAGTGGCCGGTCTCCATAATGGCTCTCTTATTTTAGGCGACAATCACCCAGGGTTGCGGGCAGAATTGATTTTGGGGCTGCCTGCACAGGAAATTGCCCCTAAAAGCTTAGCAAGCGCGTAGCCCAGGGGGCCGCGTTCAATAGGAGACGAGAGAATGGCGCAGCCGGTAATCCCCACATTGACCGCATCGGATCAATCGTTGGCGGTTTCGACGCTGGTTGACGATGCCCTCGGGCGCTGGAACGCGACCAGCGTGAAGGGAACGGCCGTTACGATCCAATATAGTTTCGGCACGTCGGTTCCGTCCTATGTATCGCAATTTTCTAATACAAGGACAGCGCAAGCAACATTTCAACCCTTCGATGACGTTTTAAAAAATCAGACACGGGAAGCTCTGGCGGCTTGGTCCGCTGTGACGAATATCACGTTTGTCGAAGTAGCTGATACTGCGAATGTTGGGATGCGGTTTTTCACAGAATCTGACCCCACGGCTAACTTTTCCGGTTTTGCTTTCGGAACGGGGACAGGAAGCGTGATAGGCAGTTCCTATCGCGGCGACATCTGGATAAACCGAGCTAACACGGATTCAGGATACAGCCCCTTAGTTCTGTTACATGAAATTGGTCACTCGTTGGGATTGAAGCATCCGCACGAAAGTCCCACGCTACCGGACGACAAGGATAGCATTCAAACTACAGTCATGTCGTATGACAAAGAATATAATAATGATATTAAGGTAACGGCAGTACGAACCTCGACAGGCGTCAATTGGTCGGCGGAGTATATTGAATTAGAAGATAGCGGCCAAAGCCATCTCGGCATTTTCGATGTTGCCGCAATTCAGGCGCTTTACGGAGTGCGCGTCAGCAATGTCAATGATACCTATAGTTTTTCGAGCAATCCCTTTACCAAGATGATTTACGATGGCGGTGGATCGGACCGAATTGATCTTTCGAATCAACGCTACGGGTCGGTGCTGGATCTTACACCGGGAACTTTCAGTTCAATTGGGAAGCAGACGCTGACCCAGGCGATCGACCGGGAAATCTCCGAGCTCTCCAGCGACGTGCTGGCCTATTACGGCCGCGCCGCAATGGTAAAGTGGTTTACCGATAACCAAGGATATGTGAATTTAGGGCAAAATAACCTCAGCATTGCCTATGGTACGATTATCGAAGCCGTCACGGGTTCGTCCTTTGGCGATGTGATTACGGGAAATACAGCCGATAATTCAATTTCCGGTGGCTTGGGCAACGATACGTTAAGCGGCGGCGCGGGCACCGATACGGCGCAATTCTCGGGGGCTTACCGCGATTACCGCTTCACGGTGAATAGTGGTAGCGTTACGGTGGTTGGGGCGGATGGCACCGATACTTTGACCAATTTCGAGCGCCTGTCCTTTACCGACGGCACCACGGTCAATGTCTCCAGCCTCGTTTCGACGCCAATCGGCACGCCGGTATATCGCTTGTTCAACTCGGCAACCAGCACGCATTTTTACACAAACAGCTTGCAGGAACGCGACGCCGTTCTGTCCGGGGCAAGCAGCTATGTGAGCGAAGGCGAAGCTTTCCGCACCGTTGCGGCAGGTTCCACAATTTCCATTTACCGGTTTTACAATACCGCCACCGGAACGCATTTTTACACCGCAAGTTCAACCGAGCGTGACGCGGTGCAGAAACTTGCCCAGTACAGCTACGATGGCGTCGCGTATCAGGCCAGCGCCACTCAGTCGGCCTCCTGGCTGGATCCGCTCTATCGCTTTTACAATAGTAATACCGGCACGCATTTCTACACGGCAAGCGCGACCGAACGGGCGGCGGTGGCCAAGCTTGTCGGCTTTATCGACGAAGGAATTGCCTATTACGTCGATGCCTGAGGAGAGATTGGGAACCCCCTTGTTGCATCGAACGCGATTCTGTCGATCTCCCAGGCCGAAGCCGGGGCGGCAGGAAATGACTGACCTGCCTTGAGCAAAGCCGGACGACGCCCGGCAATGGCTTGGGGCTTAGCCTCGTTTCGGCGGTGGCCGGCCTCCACAATGGCTCCTTAATTTTAGGCGACAATCACCCAGGGTTGCGGGCAGAATTGATTTTAGGCCTTCCCGCGCAGGAAACTGCACCTAAATCCGTATCTGGTCCGTAACCCGAGGGTTCGCGTTAAACAGGAGACAAGAGCATGGCGCAGCCGGTAATCCCCACGTTGACCGCATCGGATCAAGCGCTGGCTGTCTCGACGCTTGTCGATGATAGTTTGGGGCGCTGGAATGCAACCAGCGTTAAGGGGGCCGCGGTAACAGTGCAATATAGTTTTGGTACCTCGGTGCCGACCTATGCATCGCGCTTTACCGATACCGCCGCGGCATTGACGACGTTTCAGCCCTTGACCGAAACCATGAAAGCTCAAACGCGGGATGCGCTGGCGGCATGGTCGGCCGTCGCCAATATCACTTTCGTTGAGGTCAGTGACACGAGCAGCGTTGGCATGCGCTTCTTTACCCAGTCGGACGCAAGTGCGAGTTTTGCGGGCTTTGCTTGGGGGGCCGGCTCGGGCTCGCAGATCGGTGCGAATCAGAATGGCGACGTTTGGATCAACCGTGCGCAGACCGATACGGGCTATAATCCGCTGCTGCTGATGCATGAAATCGGCCATACGCTGGGCCTCAAGCATCCACACGAGAGTCCTGTGTTGGCGGATGCGAAGGACAGTATTCAAACGACGGTTATGTCCTATGACCAGGAGTATAATTACGACATTAAGGTGACGGCGACGCGCACGGCCACGGGCGTAAACTGGTCGTCCGAATATGTTCGTTTAGAGACAAATGGTCAGGCCCATCTCGGGATATTCGATGTTGCGGCCGTTCAGGCGCTCTATGGGGCCAAAACCAATTCGGTAAACGATGCGTATCGGTTCTCAACCGACCCGTTTACCAAGATGATCTATGATGGTGGCGGGTCCGATATTATCGATCTGTCCAATCAACTCTATGGTTCGGTGCTGGATCTTACGCCGGGAACGTTCAGTTCAATCGGTAAGCAAACGCTCGCCCAGGCGATCGATCGGGAAATTAACGAGCTGTCGACCGACGTGCGCGCCTTTTATACGCAAGATAATTTAGTCAAATGGTACACGGATCGGCAGGAATATTTATATTTAGGCCAAAATAACCTCAGCATTGCCTATGGAACGATCATCGAATCCGTAACCGGTTCGGCGAAAGATGATATTATTACGGGTAATAGTGCTAATAATTTCATTCAAGGTGGCGCGGGTAATGATACCTTGAGTGGCGGCGCGGGGACCGATACGGCGTTTTTCAGCGGGGCTTACGCCAATTACCAGTTTGCGGTCGCCAATGGCACCATCACCGTGTCGGGTACCGACGGGCGCGATACGCTGACGGGTTTTGAGACGTTGCAGTTCGGCGATGGTCGCACTGTCGATGCCAGTAGCGTGACGACAACGATCCTGTCGTCGCCCGTGTATCGATTCTATAATACTGTCACGGGCACGCATCTTTATACGATGAGTACGTCCGAACGCGACACGATCCAATCAAACCTACCGCAATATTCCTTTGATGGTATTGCGTTTAGTGCTTACGAGGTGGGGGCTGGGGACACCGCCTCCGTCTATCGCTTTTTCAATAGCAATACGGGAACGCATTTCTATACGGCCAGCAGCACCGAGCGCGATGCTGTGGCGAAACTGTCGGGCTTTGCGTATGAAGGCGTGGCCTATATTGCTGGTAACACGTCGGCAGGAGGACTCGACCCTCTGTACCGCTTCTACAACAGCAATACGGGCAGCCATTTCTATACGGCCAGCGAGACCGAGCGGGCAACGGTGGCCAAGCTTGTCGGCTTTGTGGATGAGGGGATCGCCTATTACGTTGACGCGTAAGGCGTGCATTTTTACACAAGGGATGTGCAGGAAAAAAGCCATTGAGGGGCCACTACACCCTTAATGATTTTTCGGCCCTAGCGCGGCAGGTCAGCTTTCTAGCGCGTTTACGCCTGTTATTAACAGTTGAAACTTAACGCATACGTCATGTTTTTGCGCTGCAAAAGCGCGGATATGAGGGAATTCCCCCACACGAATCACCTTGACACTTTACGGGTGCGGATAACACTCTATGTCAGGAACCGGGGTATAAGCGCAGCAAAATTACAATGCGCGGCCCTGAAATGGGGGGAAACGTGACGGAACCGTTGCTGAACGTAGCGGGAGTGTCGCTGCGCTTCGGGGGCATTCGTGCCCTGACCGATGTGAGCTTCACTGTCCGCAAGGGTGAGATTTTTTCGATCATCGGGCCGAATGGCGCGGGTAAAACCTCGATGCTGAACTGCATCTCGGGGCGCTACACGCCGTCCGAGGGAACGGTCAGCTTCAAGGGGCGCAATGTGACGGCGCTGAAGCCGAACAAGCGCGCCGATTTGGGCATTGGCCGCACGTTCCAGAATCTAGCGCTTTTCGGTCATATGAGCGTGCTCGACAATATCATGGTTGGCCGCCACCATCTGCTGAAGAATAATTTCTTAACCGGCGCGCTCTACTGGCTCTCGGGCGCGCGGCGGGAAGAACTCTCCCATCGCCGCGATGTGGAAACCATTATCGATTTCTTGGAAATCCAGCACGTTCGCCGGGCGATGGCGGGCACGCTCTCCTATGGTTTACGCAAGCGCGTGGAACTTGCGCGCGCCATTGCCTTGAAGCCCGATCTGATCTTGCTTGATGAGCCGATGGCCGGGATGAACCTCGAAGAGAAGGAGGATATGGCCCGCTTTATCATCGATCTCAACGAAGAATGGGGCATGACCATTGTGATGATCGAGCATGATATGGGCGTGGTCATGGATATTTCGCACCGGGTGATGGTGCTGGATTTCGGTAAGAAAATCGCCGAAGGGCTGCCCGATGAGGTTCTGGCGAACGAGCATGTGCGCCGCGCCTATCTGGGTGAGGTCGATGATGTGTTGGTCGACGAGGGCGATACGCCCCCGGCGCAAGTCGCGTGAGGGGCGGGGTTATGAGCATCACCCTCGATCCGACACTGGATACGTTCCCCAAACTGCTGGCCCATAACGGTAAAACCTACCCGGCTGAAACCGCGATGCGCGAAAAGCAGTTCGGCATTTGGGTTAGCTTTACTTGGGCTGAAGTCCTGGCGCGCACCCAAACGCTCACGCTTGGTTTGGCCACGCTGGGCGTAACCAAAAACAGCGTCGTCGGCCTGATCGGCGATAATCGCCCGGATTGGGTGATGGGCGAGCTTGCCACCCATACGCTGGGCGGCATGAGTCTTGGCATCTATCGCGACGCGATGGAAGATGAAGTGGCCTACCTCATCACCTACGCCGATATCGACGTGATGCTGTGCGAGGACGAGGAGCAGATCGATAAGCTGCTGTCGCTGGGCGACCGCATCCCCTCCGTCCGCCATATCGTCTATGCCGACCCGCGCGGCATGCGCAAATATGATGATCCACGCTTGATTTCCTTAGAAGACGTGCTTGCACGCGGGGAAAAAGCGCTGGCGTCCGACCCCAACCGCTTTGAGGCGCTGGTGGCGGCGACGGAAACGGAAGCGGTGGCGGTGCTCTGCACCACCTCCGGCACGACCTCCCATCCCAAGCTTGCCATGCTCACCGGCGGCTCGATGGTGCGGCACGCACGCTCTTACCTGTCGGTCGATCCGAAAGGCCCGCAGGATGATTATGTGTCGGTGCTGCCGCTGCCGTGGATTATGGAGCAGATGTACGCCGTCTCGAAATGGCTCGTCTGCCGGATGGTGGTCAATTTCGTCGAAGAGCCGGAAACCATGATGGCCGATATGCGCGAGATCGGCCCCACTTTCGCCCTGCTGGCACCGCGCGTGTGGGAAAGCATCGCGGGCGACGTGCGCGCTAAGATTATGGATTCGAGCCGCCTGAAGCGGGTGATGTACGAGTTCGGCATGAAGCTCGGACAAAAGGCGCTTGAGGAAGGGCGGCGCTCGGCTTTGGCGGATTTCATCCTGTTCCGGGCCTTGCGCGACCGGCTAGGCTTCACCCGCTTGCGCTCGGCGGCAACCGGCGGGGCGGCGCTGGGGCCGGATACCTTCAAATTCTTCCAGGCGATGGGCGTGCCGTTGCGCCAGCTCTACGGCCAGACCGAGACGATGGGGGCCTATACCATCCACCGGGCGGGGGAAGTGGATTTCGATACGGTCGGCGTTGCCTTCGATAACACGATCGATATCCGCATCGATGCGCCCGATCAAAACGGCATCGGTGAAATCGTCACGCGCCATCCCAATATGTTCACCGGCTATTTCCGCAACGAGGCGGCCTCGAAAGCCGATATCCGCGACGGCTGGATGCATACGGGTGATGCGGGCTACTTCGATAAGAAGGGCCATTTGACGGTCATCGACCGTATCAAGGATATCGCCACCACCAGTAGCGGCGCGCGCTTCTCGCCCGCCTATATCGAGAATAAGCTGAAGTTTAGCCCCTATGTGGCCGAAGCGGTTATCTTGGGCGATCACCGCGATTATTTGGCGGCGATGATCTGCATTCGCTATCCAGTCGTCTCAAAATGGGCGGAAAAGAACCGGATTTCCTTCACGACCTATTCCGATCTGTCAGCAAAGGACGAAACCTACGCGCTGCTGCACCGGGAAGTGATGAAGATCAACGAGGGGCTGCCGGAGTTCCAGCGCATCCGCAAGTTCCTGCTGCTCTATAAGGAACTGGATGCCGATGACGGCGAGCTCACCCGCACCCGCAAAGTGCGGCGCGGCGTGGTCAACGAGAAATACGCCGACATTATTCAGGCCGTTTACGGCGATGTGGATATCGTTCCGATTGATACCACCATCGTGTTCCAGGACGGCACCAAGCAACGGATTAAAACCAGCGTGCGCGTCATCGATTTGCGCGAAGCTTCTGGCAGTGCCAGCGGCGGCGCGCGTCCGCGTGCGGCATAGGGGGCGCTGAGATGGATCTTACCCTGCTCGGGCAATTGCTGCTCAACGGCTTGATCGTCGGCACGCTCTACGGCGTTGTCGGCATGTGTTTCGTGCTGATCTATAAGGCCAGCCAGGTGGTGAACTTCGCCCAGGGCGAGTTTCTGCTCATCGGGGCCTGGGTCTGCTGGTTTTTCCTGACGAAATATCAGGTGCCCTTCTTCATCGGTTTCCTGCTCACGCTCGCCTTTATGGCGGCCTTCGGTGTGCTGTTGCAGGTGGTGGTGTTGCGGCCTTTGATTGGAGAGCCGATTATCTCGGTCATCATGGTCACGATTGGTCTCTCCATCGTGTTCCAGGCCGCGATGAAATGGGGCTTCGGGGTTTACGCCCAAGCCTTTCCGCAGATTTTCGAGAAGCAATCCTTCAGCCTCTTCGGGTTGCAGGTTAAAACCGCCTACGGGCTCTCGCTGGCTGTGTCGGTCGTCATCATGGCCGGGTTTGCCTATTTCTTTAAGTATACGCGCTATGGGCTTGCCATGCGGGCAACGGCCTATAACCAGCAGGCGGCGCAGAGCTTAGGGATTTCGATCAAACAGGTCTTCGCCCTGGCCTGGGCGATTTCGGCGATGGTCTCCACGGTTGCGGGCGTCGTCGTCGGGCTGGTGAATGGCGTGTCGTCGGCGCTCTCGGCCTTTGGGATCAAGGTGTTCCCGGCGGTGATTCTCGGCGGGCTCGATTCGGTCATCGGCGCGGTCGTCGGCGGGTTGATCGTCGGTCTCTTAGAGAATTTCGCCCATTACATCGACAGTCAGTTCCTCAACTGGGGGAACATGTACGAGGTGGCGCCGTTCTACGTGCTGATCCTGATTTTGATGATCAAGCCGTATGGCCTGTTCGGCACCAAAGATATCGAGCGCGTTTAACCTTTCAGGGGAATGATCATGGCTGGTGTAAGCATGCGCCCCTGCGGGGACTTCCGGACCACCTACGGGGCGGATACGCATATCTTCGATACACGGAACTCGTTTCTGTTTGCGGTGCTGGGGGTGGCGCTGCTCATCGTCTCCCCCTTCATTCTCAGCAATTACCTACTCTCGCTGTTCATCCAGATCGGCTATTACGCGATTGCCGCGCTGGGGCTGAACATCGTCGTTGGGTTTACCGGGCAAATTTCGATTGGCCATGCGGCGTTCTTTGGCTTCGGGGCCTTTGCTTCGGCCTGGATCAGCAATCACGGCATTCCGGTGTTCTTCGCCATTCCGCTAGCGGGCGTGATGACCACGGCGGTGGGGCTGTTGTTCGGCCTGCCGGCGGGGCGGTTGAAGGGGCTGTATCTTGCGATTGCGACGCTGGCGGCGCAGATCATTCTGCAAGATTTCTTCGCGCGGGCCGAATGGTTTACCGGCGGGGTCGCCGGGGCGCATGCGGAGCCTTTTTCACTGTTCGGCTATCAGTTCACCAATGATAAGAGCTACTTCTACGTCGTGCTCTTCTACTTGGTGATCTCCTTCGTCGCGGTCGCGAATTTGATGCGAACCCGCGACGGGCGGGCCTTAATCGCCGTGCGCGACCATTACCTGTCGGCGGAAATGATGGGGATCAACCTGATGAAATATCGGGTTCTCTCCTTCGGGCTCTCGGCGTTTTTCGCGGGCATCGGCGGGGCGCTGTCTGCCCATTATGCCCAGTTTGTCTCGGTCGAAGGCTTTACCATTCTGCTGTCGATCCAGTTCCTCGGCATGATTATCATTGGTGGCCTCGGCTCCGTGATGGGCACGCTGATGGGAACCGCCTTTATGGTGCTGCTGCCCGAAGCGATGGACGCGGCGACGCGGCTGCTGTCGGGGACCTTCATCGATACCGCCTTGGGCCTGCGGGCGAATGTCTCCTATTTGCGCGAAATCGCTATCGGATCCACGATTATCCTGTTCCTGATCTTCGAACCCGATGGGCTCGCTCATCGGTGGAAACAGATCAAGGCTTACTGGAAGCTCTACCCCTTCTCTTATTAAAAAAGACGCAAAGTCACAGAGAGATAGGGACTTAAACGCACACAATCCACTGGGAGGAAACTATGCGCGTTCAACAATTACTCACCGCGACTGGTCTTGTTCTGGCGCTCGCCGTTCCGGGCGTCGCCGCCGCTCAAATCAAGATCGGCCATCTCGCCGATTATACTGGTGGCACGTCGGACATCGGCAAGCCGTTCGGGGAAGGCGTGGCGGAAGCCTTCGCCCATATCAACGCCAATGGCGGCGTGAATGGTAAAAAGGTCGATATCGACACGGTCGATTACGGCTACCAAGTGCCGCGCGCGCTGGCCACCTATAAAAAATGGACCGGCGAAAGCCCGAAAATCTCGGCGATCATGGGTTGGGGCACGGCGGATACTGAAGCTTTGGTGAATTTCGTCACGCAAGACGAAATCCCCTACCTCTCCGGCTCCTACGCCGGGCAGCTCACCGACCCGATGAAAAAAGGCCCGCGCACGGAAAAGGCGACGCCTTATAACTTCTTCTACGGGCCGAGCTACTCCGATTCCGCGCGCGCGATGGTGCAATGGGCCGCCACCGACTGGAAAGCCAAGGGCAAGGCCGGTGCGCCGAAATATGTGCACATGGGCGCGAATCACCCCTACCCGAACGCCCCTAAGGCCGCTGGGGAAGAAGCGGCCAAGGCGGCAGGGTTCGATGTTCTCTCCGCCATCCAGTTCCCGCTCGCGCCCGGCGATTTCACCGCGCAATGCCTGACCTTGAAGCAATCGGGGGCGAACTACGCCTATTTGGGCAATACGGCGGCCTCCAATGTCGCCGTGATGAAGGCCTGCCAAACGGCCGGGGTTGAGGTTCAATTCCTTGGCAATGTTTGGGGCGTTGATGAAAACGCGCTGAAGGCCGCCGGGATTGCTGGGAATAATGTCGTCTACCCAATGCGCACCGATGTTCTGTGGGGCGCGGATGTGCCCGGCATGAAGCTGGTGCGGGATATCGCCAAGCGCTCCGATGCGGCGGGCGGCTATCGGTCACTGCACTATGTGGCCGGTATCTGCGCCTCCTATTACATGAAGGAAGCGCTGGAATGGGCCGATAAGAACGGCGGCGTTTCCGGCCCGAACGTGAAGAAAGCCTTCTATCAGAAGAAGGATTGGGTTCCGGCGGGCCTCGAAGGCGTTTGCCGTCCGGTCACCTGGACCGAAGACGATCACCGCCCGACGCTGGACGTGGCCCTGTTCAAGACCAGTGTGTCCGGGAACACCGACGCCGCCCTGCCGGACCTGATCGGCAAGACCATCAAACTTGAAAAAGCGGCGGACGTGAAGCTGGAACGCAAGCTCGACCTGCTCGGCTGGTAAGTGCTGCCACCCCCGGCCTCTCGTGTGGAGGGGCCGGGGCGTGCGGGGAAAGGGGAGAGATGTGACCCAAGTTGCTCAAAAGCTGGACGCTCTGAAGCCCGACGCCGCGCCGCCGCTGCTGTCGGTCAATAATATCGAAGTCGTATATAACGATGTGATTCTGGTGCTGCGCGGCCTGAGCCTTGCCGTGCCGGAGGGGGAAATCGTCGCCCTGCTCGGGGCCAATGGCGCGGGCAAATCGACGACGCTCAAGGCGATTTCCGGCCTGCTGAAAGCCGAAGACGGTGCGATTACGCGCGGCTCGGTGCAGTTTCGCGGCGAAACCGTGAGCGGGCTCGATCCGGGTCAAATCGTCCGGCGCGGCATTTTTCAGGTGATGGAAGGCCGCCGAATCGTCGCCGATATGACCTGCCGGGAGAATCTGTTGCTGGGGGCCTTCACCCGCCGCGACCGGGAGATCAACAGCGATATCGACCGGGTTTATGAGTTTTTTCCGCGTCTGAAAGAACGCACGGGGCTCGCCGGGTATCTGTCTGGCGGCGAACAGCAGATGCTCGCCATTGGCCGGGCGTTGATGGCGCGTCCCAAGCTGATTCTGATGGACGAGCCCTCCATGGGCCTGTCGCCGCTGCTGGTGAAGGAAGTTTTCTCGATCATCCGCCAGATCAACCGCGACTTGGGCGTGACTATTTTGCTGGTGGAGCAAAACGCCCGCATGGCCCTGTCCTGCGCAAGCTACGGCTACATCATGGAGCAGGGCAAAATCGTGCTCGATGGCACCGCCGAGGAACTCGCCAATAATGAGGACGTGAAGGAATTCTACCTGGGCGGTGGGGGCGGGGAGGACCGCAAGTCTTTCAAGAACCTCAAATCCTTCAAACGCCGCAAACGCTGGATCTGACATCGTGACCGACTTCTTCGACGCCCTTGAAGCCGAGGCCCCCGAGGCCCGCGCCGCCCGCCTCTACGGGCAACTGCCGGGGCTGATCGCGCTGGCGCAAGCCAAAGCCCCAGGCCTCGCGCTGACAGGCGTCGATCCGGCCACGATCACCGATGCGGCGGCTCTTGCAAGTCTGCCCTTCATCCGCAAGTCCGACCTGATTGCAGCGCAAGCGGCGAACCTGCCTTTCGCCGGGCTGGTCACGCGTCCGCCGGGCCAGTTGAAGCGGGTTTTCGCCTCGCCCGGCCCGATTTACGACCCCGAAGGGGAGCGGGCCGATTGGTGGCGTTTTGCCCGCGCCCTCTATGCGGCGGGGTTTCGCGCGGGCGAGATTGTGCATAATTGCTTCGCCTATCACTTCACCCCGGCGGGCTCGATGATCGAAACCGGCGCGCATGCTTTGGGCTGCGCCGTGTTTCCGGGCGGCGTCGGCAATACCGAACAGCAAGTCCGCGCGATTGCCGATTTGCAGCCTGCGGGCTATGGCGGCACCCCGTCCTTCCTGAAGATCATTTTGGAAAAAGCCGCCGAGCTTGGCACGCCGCTACCCTCGCTCAAAAAGGCGCTGGTGTCGGGTGAAGCCCTGCCGCCGAGCTTGCGCGACTGGTTCGCCGCGCGCGGGGTTTCGGTGCTGCAATGCTATGCGACCGCCGATCTGGGGCTGATCGCCTACGAAAGCGCGGCGGACGCTGGGATGATTCTCGACGAGCGGGTCATCGTCGAAATCGTCCGCCCCGGTACGGGTGATCCGGTGGCACTGGGCGAGGTGGGGGAAGTGGTTGTGACCTCCTTCAACCCCGATTATCCGCTGATCCGTTTTGCGACCGGCGATCTGTCGGCCTTCCTGCCAGGCCAAAGCGCCTGCGGGCGCACGGGCCTGCGCTTGAAGGGCTGGCTCGGGCGGGCCGATCAAACCGCGAAGATCAAGGGCATGTTCGTTCACCCCGCCCAAGTGGCGGAGGTTCTGAAGCGCCATGGCCTAACAAAAGGCCGCTTGGTGATCGAAAAGGACGGTGACTTTGATCTCGCCATTCTCTCCGTCGAAAGTGCCGATGCTGCCGTTTCAGGCGCGGTAACGGAGAGCTTCCAGGCCCTGTGCAAATTGCGTGCGACGGTGCTCACGGTCGCGCCGGGCGGTTTGCCGAACGACGGCAAGGTGATCGACGATAAAAGGCCGGTTGGCTAGACTCTCTTGTAGATATATATTTCTGAGCGTATTCTGATACACGAATTAAAGTGTGTGAGATTGCGATGTCATTCCAGCCACGGACCCGCCTGATTTCTGCGCTGCGTTACGCAGACCCTGAAAGGGCACTAAAATTTCTCGTGACTGGCTTCGGTTTTGCTGAGCATGCCATTTATCGGGACGGTGCTGGGGCTATCGTCCACGCCGAACTGCGGCTCGGGGACGATATATTGATGTTCGGACCTAACACAGAGACCCCCTTTTCAGCATTTATGATTTTGCCTGAAAAGGCGAGCGGTCGTAATACGCAGACGATCTATGTTATCGTTGAAAACGCCGACGCCCATCACGCTCAGGCAGTTGCGGCGGGCGCAGAGATCGTTATGCCCTTGGCCGATACGGGCTACGGTGGTCGGGGTTATAGCGCCCGTGACCCCGGCGGCCATGTTTGGAGCTTCGGCACTTATGATCCCTGGGTGGCAGTCGGGCCGAAGGCCTGAGGCCACGCCAGGCGGCAGCGACCGTAGAATCGCTTCTACATTAGCCCGCAGACGCTGCACGCTTCATCCCTTGTTACAGCGGCTTTGCTAAAATGACGACCGATAAAAAGCAGGAAAGCATTGACGTTTTCTTGCCGGTGGTCCCCTGCGACTCTCCGACGCGCGGTAGTGTATCAGTCGAAGTGGATATTATGTTTTTTGAAAAATATTTTCAAACAGACAATTCATTTTTGTAACACTACGTACAAATACACAGTTTTCTCTCGCAGTGCATCATTTCGCCCTGTAAGGTCATGTCTATCGGAAGACCCCCACTGCGGAGAAGAATGATGCCCTACCGTTCTACGATTGAAGATGCGCAAAAAACCATTCAAGCAAATGACACGTGGAATGGTGTGGAAGCCGAGGCGGTGGCCCGTATGCGCCTGCAAAATCGCTTCCGCACGGGGCTCGATATTGCCCGGTACACGGCCAAGATTATGCGCGAAGACATGGCAGCATTTGATCTAGACGCTAAGAACTACACGCAGTCGCTCGGGTGCTGGCATGGTTTCATCGGTCAGCAGAAGTTGATTGCGATCAAAAAGCATTTCGGCTCGACCAAAGGGCGGTATCTGTACCTGTCCGGTTGGATGATTGCCGCACTGCGGTCTGACTTCGGCCCGCTGCCCGACCAATCGATGCATGAAAAGACGAGTGTTCCGGCGCTAATCGAAGAACTCTACACCTTCCTGCGCCAAGCGGATGCCCGCGAGCTCGGCATGATCTTCCGGGATCTGGATGCGGCGCGCGCCGCAGGCGACGAAGTTCGTCAGCGCAAACTGCAGCAGTCCATCGATAACTACCAAACCCACGTCGTGCCAATCGTCGCCGATATCGATGCGGGTTTTGGCAATGCCGAAGCAACCTATCTTCTCGCCAAGAAGATGATCGAAGCGGGCGCCTGCGCGCTGCAAATCGAAAACCAAGTTTCCGATGAAAAGCAGTGTGGCCACCAGGATGGTAAGGTCACGGTGCCCCACGAAGATTTCATCGCCAAGATCCGCGCGATTCGCTACGCCTTCCTGGAACTCGGGGTGGATGACGGTATTATCGTTGCACGCACCGACTCGCTCGGCGCGGGCCTGACCAAGCAGATCGCCGTTAGCCATAAGCCGGGCGATATCGGCGACCTGTACAATTCCTACCTCGATTGCGAGGAAGTGGATGGCGCAACCGCCCAGAATGGCGACGTTATCCTCGTCCGGGATGGTAAGATGATGCGCCCGAAGCGCCTGCCGTCGAACCTGTTCCAGTTCCGTCCGGGCACGGGTGCGGATCGGTGCGTGCTCGATTGCATCCATGCGCTTCAGCACGGGGCCGATCTACTGTGGATCGAAACCGAAAAGCCGCATATCGAACAAATCGCCAGCATGGTGGACCGGGTCCGGGAAGTCATTCCGAACGCCAAGCTGGTCTATAATAACTCGCCCTCGTTCAACTGGACGCTCAACTTCCGTCAGCAGGTTTACGACGCCTGGAAGGAAGCGGGCAAGGATGTTGCCGCCTATGACCGGGCGAAACTGATGAGCGTCGACTATGACACGACAGAATTGGGCATTGAGGCCGATGAGCGGATCCGGACGTTCCAACACGATGCCTCGCAGCGCGCCGGTATCTTCCATCATCTGATTACCCTGCCGACCTATCATACGGCGGCGCTGTCGACCGACAATCTCGCCAAGGAATATTTCGGCGACCAAGGGATGCTGGGGTATGTGGCGAATGTTCAGCGCAAGGAAATTCGCGAAGGGATCGCCTGTGTTAAGCATCAGAATATGTCCGGTTCTGACCTCGGCGACGACCACAAGGAATATTTCTCGCGTGAAGCCGCTTTGAAGGCTGGGGGTGTTCACAACACGATGAACCAGTTCGCGGCGGTCTAACAAATAGCTCAGGGCGCGCAGACCATGCGCGCCCTGACTTTCTAATCAGGCCGGAATGAAAGTTCCGGCCTTTATCATGTTTGGTTGAAGCGGCCCGTGCTAAGGCCAGGCCACGGCGGGCGGCAGCGACATGAGAATCGCTTCCACATTGCCGCCGGTTTTCAGGCCGAAGGTCGTGCCCCGGTCGTAGAGCAAGTTGAACTCTACATAGCGCCCGCGCTTCACAAGCTGGGCGTGGCGCTGCTCGTCAGTCCAAGGCGCGTTGAGGCGGAGGCGGGCGATTTGCGGATAGGTTTGCAGAAACGCGGTGCCGACGTCGCGGGTAAAGGCGAAATCCGCCTCCCAATCGCCGCTATCCAGCTGGTCGTAGAAAATCCCGCCGATGCCGCGCGGCTCGTCCCGGTGCTTCAGAAAGAAGTAGCGGTCGCACCAGTCTTTGAACTTCGGGTAATAGGCCGGGTCGTGGGCGTCGCAGGCCGCGCGCAGGCCGGCGTGGAAGGCCTCGGTTTCGGCATCGTCGGGGAACATCGGCGTCAAATCCGCCCCGCCGCCGAACCAGCCTTTGGAGGTTACAATCATCCGCGTGTTCATATGCACGGCGGGCACGAGCGGCGAGTGCATATGGGCAACCAGCGAAATGCCGCTGGCCCAAAACGCGCCCGTTTCGCTGGTGCCGGGGATTTGCTGGCGAAATTCTTCGCTGAAGGTGCCGTGGACGGTGGAGATATTGACGCCGACTTTCTCGAACACCCGCCCGCGCATGAGCGACATCACGCCGCCGCCGCCCCCGTCGCGGCTCCAGGCTTTGCGCTCGAACCGGCCCGGTGCCTTATCGGCCAGTGGCCCACCGGTGAGCTCCTCTTCCAACTGCTCGAAGGCGACGCAAATCTGGTTCCGCAGGCTTTCGAACCAGGCGGCGGCTCTGGCTTTGCGCGTTTCAAGCTCGGTCATCGTCAACTCTCTAAGAACATCCCAACTGCGAGAACCCATCGGTCTGGCGCAGGGCTTCGCTGACCGCAATGGCCCCTGCGATGGCGACATTTAACGAGCGGGCATTGGGACGCAAGGGAATACGAACGCGGCATCCGGCGGCCTCGGCCACCTCGGGCGGCACACCCGCGCTCTCGCGGCCCAGCAGCAGCCGGTCTTCGGGCATAAACCGCGCCTCGGTCAGCAGCGTCTCGCCTTTCGTGGAGAGCACGATCAAACGGCCCGCGTGGGGGCGGGACTGATAAGCAGTCCAAGACATGTGGCGGGTAAGCTCAACCTGATCGAGATAATCCATTCCGGCGCGACGCATATGCGGGCCGCCGAAGACGAAGCCGCAGGGCTCGATCAAATCGACCGGCAAACCAAAGCAAGCGGCAAGACGCAGCAGCGTGCCGGTATTTTGGGGGATATCGGGTTGAAACAGAATGAGGCGCATGGCGGGCAAGATTACCGGAACATGGCGGGGAATTAACGGGATTTCTGCGGGCGAGAAGCGCAGGTTTCCTCTTGTCCTTCCCCTTGGACTTTTATGATTTCGGGGGAGCCGAGGAAACCATGGAACGCTTCTTCTTTGCCGCAACGCTGTTCGTTATCGCCCTCGCCGGGGTGCTGGCCGCAACCAGCCACGGTGGCACCTTGAGCCTATCCGATATCGCTCCCAAACCGGCGCGCATTGCAACCTTTACCCGTTAGAGCTGCCAGCCCCGCCGCAGCGCGACATCCGAGCGCTTTGCAAATCGGGGGAATTCCTTTATACCCGGCTCTACGCTCGGTCGGTCTGCCGGGATACGTGCGGGGAATCTGCTGGAAACCGTCATACGAGGGTTGCCTGCGGCACCCTGTCGCGCTTTCCTTCTTCCGGATTACTTTATGTAGCTGGGAGCAGATCGGCTCCGATACAAGGCCTGAGTTTAGGGGGCCTGCTACAAGGGACGCGCGAGGACGGAACATATGGCTCAGTCTGCCAACCAAGCCCAAGGACATGCCGGGGCAACCGGCGAAACCCGCCGTGATTTTCTCACCCTGACTGCTGGGGCGATGGGAGGAATTGGGGCAGTTGCCTTTATTCTTCCGTTCATCAACAGCATGAATCCGGCGGCCGATACGCTGGCGCTCGCCTCGACGGAAGTCGATATCGGCGCCATCAAAGTCGGTCAAAGCGTGACGGTTACATGGCGCGGCAAGCCCGTGTTCATCCGTCACCGCACGGACGAAGAAATCAAAACCGCCGAAACGGTCGCTCCGGCTGAATTGCCGGACCCGCAGGCCGATAAAGACCGCGTGAAAAAGCCGGAATGGCTGGTTCTCGTGGGCGTTTGCACGCACTTAGGGTGCGTTCCGAACGGCCAGAAGGTTGGCGAGGCCAAGGGTGATTTCGGTGGCTGGTTCTGCCCGTGCCACGGGTCGCACTATGATACGTCGGGCCGCATCCGCAAGGGACCGGCTCCGCGCAATCTGGAAGTGCCACAATATGCGTTCCTGACGGATACGACGCTGCGCATCGGTTGATGGGTCGGGAGGGGTTCAAAGAATGAGTACGACAGGCAAGCAAAATGGCCTGGTGAAATGGATCGACAGCCGCCTGCCGATCTTCACCCTGCTGGATCATTCGGTGGGTAGCGGCTATCCGACGCCGCGCAACCTGAATTATTTTTGGAACTTCGGTTCCTTGGCCGGCGTGGCGCTGGTGGTGATGATCCTCTCGGGGCTCTTCCTCGCCATGAACTACACCGCCCATGTGGATCTCGCCTTCAATAGCGTCGAGCGCATTATGCGCGACGTGAATGGTGGCTGGATGATCCGCTATATCCATGTGAATGGCGCATCGATGTTCTTCATCGTTGTCTATATTCATATTTTCCGCGGTCTCTACTACGGGTCCTACAAGGCCCCGCGCGAGCTGCTGTGGATCTTGGGCGTTGTGCTGCTGCTCTTGATGATGGCGACCGCCTTCATGGGCTATGTGCTGCCGTGGGGTCAGATGAGCTTCTGGGGCGCGACCGTTATCACCAATCTCTTCTCGGCCTTCCCAATTGTCGGCGAATCGATTGTGACGCTGCTGTGGGGCGGTTTCTCGGTGGATAACCCGACGCTGAACCGCTTCTTTGCACTGCATTTCCTGCTGCCGTTCGTCATCGTCGGCGTAGTGATCCTGCACATCGCGGCGCTGCACCAGTTCGGCTCGAATAATCCGCTCGGCATCGATGCGAAGAGCGATAAGGACAAGATCCCGTTCCATCCCTACTACACGGTTAAAGACCTGTTCGGGATTGGCATTTTCGCGATCATCTTCGCCTTCTTCGTCTTCTTCGCACCGAACTTCTTTGGCGAACCGGATAATTATATTCCGGCAAACCCGATGCAGACCCCGCCGCACATTGTGCCGGAATGGTACTTCCTGCCGTTCTACGCCATTCTGCGCTCGATTCCGGACAAACTCGGCGGCGTGCTGGCCATGTTTGCCGCCATCGGCGTGCTGGCGGTGCTGCCGTGGCTCGATACCTCGAAGGTCCGTTCGGCGAAATTCCGCCCGGTTTACTTCTGGTTCTTCTGGCTGCTGGTGCTGGATTGCTTCGTCCTGGGTTGGGCCGGTGGTAAGCCTGCCGAAGGCATCTATGTGGTGATCAGCCGCATCGCGACCGCTTACTACTTCCTGCATTTCCTCGTTGTGCTGCCGCTGCTGGGTAAGCTTGAAACGCCGAAGCCCTTGCCTTCGTCGATTGCGGCGGCGGTTTTGGGTAGCGGAGCCGCGCCAGCGGGTGCCCGCATGGAGAAGCCATAATGTTGAAAAAACTCGTTCTGGCGGCCGGGCTCGCGCTCGGTCTTGTTTCGGGTGCGCAAGCGGCTGGCGGGGAAGTTAGCCTGCCGAAGCAGTCCTGGGGCTTCTACGGCGTGTTCGGCACCTATGATCGGGCGGCGGCGCAACGCGGCTTCCAAGTTTATAAGGAAGTCTGCGCGGCCTGCCATTCGCTGTCGCTGGTCTCTTACCGCAATCTGCGCGACCTTGGTTTCTCGGAAGAGGAAGTAAAGGCGATTGCGGCGGCCTATAAGGTTACCGACGGTCCGAATGATGCCGGTGAAATGTTCGAACGGGCGGCCCGCCCGTCCGACCGCATCGTAAAACCCTATCCGAACGAAAACGCCTCGCGCGCGGCGAACAATGGCGCATATCCGCCCGATCTGTCGCTGATCAATAAGGCGCGCGTCGGCGGGCCGGATTACATCTATGCGCTGCTGGTCGGTTATGAAAAGGCCCCGGCGGACGTGCAGCTTTTGGATGGGCAATACTATAATAAGTATTTCCCCGGTCAAAAAATTGCGATGCCGCAACCGCTGAACGATGGGCAAGTGACCTTTGCTGACGGCACGCAAGCAACCGTCGCCAACATGTCTCACGACGTGACGGTGTTCTTGAATTGGGCGGCCGAGCCGGAGTTGGAAAAGCGCCATCGGTTGGGCGTGCAGGTCATCCTGTTCCTCATCGTGGCCACCGGCTTCTTCTATGCGGCCAAGCGCCGCGTGTGGGCCGATATCCACTGAGCCGCTTTTCACGGCTGAAAAAACCGCGCAAGCCGGGCAAAACTGCCCGGCTTGTTGCTTTTTGGGCCCCTGGTTGAACCCGCGCGCCCGGCTTCGGCTGGCGCGCGTATACATAGCCGATCTCGCCGACGCGGAGCGATAGCGCTCTGGTCCAAGCTCTTTCTGACCTTGAGAATGCTTACGGCGTATCGCGGGGGGGGGGATGCCGTCAAAAAGTTCAAACAGGTACCTTGCATAAACAGGTAGCTTGCTATATTCATTTTCCAAAGCAGAGGTGTTCATGACCGATTCGATCCAAGTTCAATTGCGAAAAGGCGCGCTGGATCTCTGCGTCCTAGCGGTGCTATCGCGGGGGGAAAGCTATGGTTATGAAATCGCGAGCACCCTAGTAGCGGCGGTCGGCATGGGGGAAGGTACGATCTATCCGCTCATGCGCCGGATGCAGAATGACGGTCTCGTCGCTACCCGCATCGTCGAGTCCAGCAATGGGCCGCCCCGCAAATACTATGGGCTCACGCCGCAGGGCAGGGCTGTCTTTGACGCCCATCGCCGTGACTGGCGCGCTTTTGCGACCGCCGTTGATAAACTTCTTGAGGATATACCATGACCAAGGATGCTTTCTTGCGCGCGCTGCGACGGGGACTAGCCGGTCTGCCGCCTCAAGAGATCGATAATATTATCGCCGACTATGCGGCCTATTTCGCCGACTCCGACGCCACTGGGCGCAGCGAGCAGGATGTTGCGGCGGCCTTGGGCGATCCGGCGAGGATTGCCCGTGAACTGCGCGCCGAACTGGGGCTGCGCCGTTTCGAGGCCCATTGGAGTGTGTCGAATTTGCTGGCCGTGGTGATAGCGCTCGCTGGCCTTGCCATCGTCGACATTCTCTTCCTGGTCCCGCTACTCCTCATAACGCTCGTTGCTGCGGTCGGTCTCGGTATCGGGCTAGCGGCCATCGGCGTGGCGGGCGTGACGATCGCCTTAACCACCTTGTTATTTCATTTGAGTGGACCAATGAGTTCAATAATTGCGCACTTATTAATTGGTGCGGGACTTGTGAGTTTATTCATCGGTGCCGGTGCTTTGCTGCTCATGGGCCTTGGTGCGGGAGTGCGCATCCTGGGCCATTACGCACGTTTACATTTTCGATTGGCTCGCTTGGACCAAGGTCGTCTGTGAGTTTGCATAACATCCGTTTAAGGAACCGGAGAATGGTTAGAAAATTAACATTGGTTGCTACGACGGGGTTGATCGGGGCCGCCGTCTTTCTCACGCTGGGGGTCGGACTTTCGGGACGAGGGTGGGCTGACGCGCGGAAATTGTGGGGAGCCTTCCCATCCACCTGTGGCTCTAGCGTATCGGGCGGCGAGAAGATCACGCTGCCGTTTGTTGCGAGCGACAGTCTTGTCATCGATCTGCTCGCGTCGGTCCAGTATCAACCGGGCGATACGGCGACGGCTGTCGTCAGCGGCGATCCTGCGCTTATCGAGCACGTTCGCATAGAAGGTGGCCGACTAAGCTTGGATTGTGATCCCGGCTTATTTGCCTCAAGGCTCACTGTTAGCCTGTCGGCCCCAGCGATCACAAACTGGGAATTGCTCGGAAGTAGCGCCTTGAGCTTATCGCAGATCAACCAGCCTCAGCTAAGGCTGAGCATCCGGGGAAGCGGTAACGTGGCGGCTACCGGGGAGGTTGATACGGTTAAGGTGGACATGATGGGTTCCGGTGCTGCGCGGCTCAACGGCCTGACCGCTAAGTTGGCAGAGATTGCGATCCGCGGTAGTGGCGACGCGCAAATAACCGCGCAAAGAGAGGCGGATGTTACGATTATGGGCAGCGGGACTGTTGAGATATTCGGCCACCCCGTCCTGCGGCGTTCGGACATCATGGGGAGCGGCAGAATCGTGCAAGCGCGATAACCTGCACTGAATTGGCGACCGTTATCCGGTGATTGTGGCGTTTCAGCGGGGGGCAAAACGCGCGTTCACCCCTTCCCCGGTTTGAACGCGCGAGACGCCCCCACCAATGGCAGCCGTTGCGGGTTGACGCCCTTGCAGAATCAAAGAACTCTCTAGCGCGCGCGGTGTTTGAGCGGCGAAAAAAGCACGGACTTCCGACCAAAGGCAGTCGAGAGGAAAGAATGGCGGATCAGCAAACAAAAACACCGATCCTCGGTGTGATCGGCGGCAGCGGCGTTTACAGTCTCGAAGGGCTGCATGGGGCGGAATGGGGGGAGATCCACACGCCCTTCGGCGCGCCGTCCGACGCGCTGCTTGTGGGCGAGCTTGCCGGCGTGCGCATGGTCTTTCTGCCCCGGCACGGGCGCGGGCATGTGCAAACCCCGAGCACGGTGAATTATCGCGCCAATATTTGGGCGATGAAGGCCCTGGGCGTCACCGATATTATATCGGTCTCGGCGGTGGGCTCCCTCAAAGAAGATTTGCCGCCGGGCACCTTCGTGCTGGTCGATCAGTTCATTGATCGGACGTTCGCGCGGGAAAAAAGCTTCTTCGGCCCCGGCTTGGTTGGGCATGTGCCCTTGGCGCATCCGATCTGCTCGCGCGTGAGTGAGGCGATTGCGGCGGCTGCCGAGGAGATCGGCCAGCCGATCCGGCGCGGCGGCACCTATATGGTCATGGAAGGGCCGCAATTCTCGACTAAGGCTGAAAGCGAACTTTATCGGTCGTGGGGCTGTTCGGTGATCGGCATGACCAATATGCCGGAAGCAAAATTGGCCCGCGAGGCCGAGATTTGCTACGCCAGCATCGCGATGGTGACGGATTTCGACGGCTGGCACCCCGATCACGACGCGGTGACGGTCGATCAAGTCGTCCGCGTGGCGGGTGAGAATGCCGCAAAAGTGCGGCACTTGCTGCAAGCCTCCGTGCCGCATTTGGCCGCCCCGCGCACCCTATGCCGCGACGGCTGCGATACGGCGCTGGAGCATGCGATCATGACCGCCCCCGCCCAGCGCGACCCGGCAATGCTGGACGCGCTGAAGCCGCTTTTGGCGCGGGTCTTAGCCTAAGAAAGGAGACGCCCGATGTCGGGTCTTGATCATTTAATCTATGGCGTTGCCAATCTCGAAACCGCGCGCGAGCAGTTCCGTCGCTTAGGGTTCGTCGTCACCCCGCGCGGGCGGCACAAGGGGTGGGGAACGGCTAATTATTGCGTGATGCTCCGTCAGGGCTATCTCGAACTCCTCGGCATTATCGATCCTAGCCAGTTCAGCAATAATCTCGACCGCTTCCTCGCCAAACACGGCGAGGGGCTGCTGGGGGTTGCGCTAGCGACCGAAGCAACCGGGGTGCTTGCAGCCTCCCTTACCGAACGCGGCCTGCATCCCGACGGCCCCCACGCCCTAGCGCGTCTGCTGGAAACCGAGGGCGGCGATCCGGTGGAGCCCGCTTTCTCGCTGCTGCGCCTGCCCCCCGAAGAATTGCCCGCGATCAACGGCTTCTTTACCCAGCACTTAACCCCGGAGTTACTGCGCCAGCCGGGCTGGGATACCCACCCGAACGCGGTGACGGGGATTGCCAGCGTCACCATCGCCGTCGACAATCCCGAAACCGTGGCCGGTGCTTATGAGACGATCTACGGTCGCTCCGCTGTGGTGGCTACCGACGACGCCTGGGCCGTGCATTTGGGCGACGGCAGCGTGCTGCTGTTCGTAACGCCCGAAGAGGCTGCGACCCTTTATCCGCCGCTCACCGACCTTCCCGAAAGTCCGACGATTGTCGCGACCGCTTTGCGGAGCGCGGACCTAGCGCAAACCGCCGCCGCTCTAACCGCCAATGGCGTTGCCTTCGACAGCTTGCCTGGCTCGGTCCTGCGCGTCGCGCCGGTGCAGGCCTGTGGCGGGGTTCTGGAGTTTATTGGGTAGGGCGGGGCGGCCTCTTACTTCTTGAAATACTCCTGCACAGCCGCCCATGCAGCGGTTTGCAACTTGGTCGCGACCTCCTCGGGCAGATCGGCGGTGTAGCGATTCCCCTCAGGGGTTTTGCCGAATAGCGTCGCGTAGGTGGTGGCGGCGGCGAGATAGGTGCCAGCCAAGGTTGGGTGACGCTTGTCTTTCTGGTACAGGCCGATTTCGGGGAACTGACCTTGGGCTTTGGCGAACGCCAGCCCGGCGGGGATAACCAGGGCCTTTAGCTTATTGCCCATCGCGGTATAGGCATCGGCCAGTTCACCCGTCATTTCGGGAACGTTCTGATAGGCCCAGGACATGAACAACACCGGCTCCGCCCCATTGGCGCGCACGGTTGCGGCGTGTTTTTCGGCATACTCGGCGAAGAGCGCCTTCAGTTCTGAATGCACGGGGCATTGGCTGCAATCCATCATGATGGCCACATCGAAGGGCTTTTTGCCTTTGGAGGTAAAGATCACTTTGTTTTGGGCATCGAAACTGTAGCTACCGACCGCATCGGGGCGGAAATAGGCGGCGACATCGTGCCAATTCAGGCCGGAGGCGCTGATCGTTGCGGAAACGGAACGAAATTCATTCTTGGGTTCAGCGCGCAAAACGAACTCGCGAACGTGGGCATGCAGGCTGTTGTTATAATAAAAGAAGCTATTGCCGACATAGAGCGCCGAATAAGGCGTTTGGGCGAGGGCCGTCACGTCGGGTTTAACGTCGGCGGCGGCAGCGGGCAAGACGCCAAGCAAGCCCGTTAGCAAGGTAATCGTACAAAGAACAGACCGAAGCATAACCTCTTCCCTCTCAAAGACCGGTTAAAAACCGAGTGTCATTGGGCACCGAAGACGTAGGCTAAGAGCGGAGTATGACAAAAACAATCTTGAGAAGAATTTCTTTAAAGGAGCATTCTTCTTAAATTGAAATCAAATGTGCGCGTTAAACATAAACAAAAAGCTGCCCGACCATCGATCGGGCAGCTTTTTGAGCGTATTGAGCGGAAAATTAGACGTTAAAGCGGAAGTGGAAAATATCGCCGTCTTGGACGAGATATTCTTTGCCTTCCAAGCGCATTTTTCCGGCTTCCTTCGCACCCGCCTCGCCATTGCTGGCGATAAAATCATCATAGGCGATGGTTTCAGCGCGGATAAAGCCCGTTTCGAAATCGGTATGAATAACCCCGGCGGCTTCCGGCGCTTTTGCCCCGGCGCGGACGGTCCAGGCGCGGGCTTCTTTGGGGCCGACCGTGAAGAAAGTCAGCAGACCCAAGAGGCTATAGCCGACGCGGATGACGCGGGCGAGGCCGGTTTCCTCAAGGCCCAAAGCGCCGAGAAACTCCTGCTTCTCTTCCTCGGTCGCAAGCTGCGCCACTTCGGCTTCAATAGCGGCGGAAATCACCACATGGGCCGCGCCTTCGGCCTTGGCGCGCTCGGCGACGGTATTGGAGAGGGCGTTGCCGGTCGCGGCTTCCTCCTCATTCACATTGCAGACGTAAACGACCGGCTTGGACGTGAGCAATTGCAGCAGCTTCACGTTGCGCTTCGCCTCGGCGTCCCAGTCGCGGATGATGCGGCGGGCGGGGATGCCCTCGCGCAGGCCCGCGAGCAGGGGACCCATCAGCGCCAGCAGCGCAATGGCCTCCTTATCGCCGCCACGGGTGCGCTTGTTCAGCGCCACTTCGCGCTTCTCAAGGCTTTCCATATCGGCGAGCATTAACTCGGTTTCGACCGTTTCGGCGTCGCGGATCGGATCGACCGAGCCTTCCACATGGGTAATGTCGCCGTCTTCAAAGCAGCGCAGTACATGAACAATGGCGTCGGTCTCGCGGATATTGGCGAGGAACTGATTGCCCAAGCCTTCGCCTTTCGAGGCCCCGCGCACCAGCCCCGCGATATCGACGAACTCAAGCTGCGTCGGGATGATTTTTGCCGATTTGGCAATCGCGGCGATTTTATCGAGGCGCGGGTCGGGTACGGCAACGATGCCGGTATTCGGCTCGATCGTGCAGAACGGGTAGTTCGCCGCTTGGGCCGCCACCGTTGCGGTCAGCGCGTTGAACAGGGTCGATTTGCCCACATTGGGCAGACCGACGATACCGCAATTGAAACCCATACTCGTGCGTCCCCAGGCATATACCGCGCGCAGGCGGTCAAAAGAATCATTGGGCGTGGGTTTAGCCGGTTTTGCGGCTTTTGTCTCGGAAGGAGTTAGGCGGCGGGGCTAGGAGCGGGCCGCCGTGAGCAGATGCGTGACGATCAGATCAATCTGCCGCTGCCCCGCCCCTTCCAAAATCGCCCGCGTCGCGCCATAGGCCGGACCGTGGAGATAGGCGCCGAGGGAAACCCGGCTGCGCCCGCCGCCAAGCTCGGTCACGCGCCAGCTAAACAGCGTTGCCGCGCCCGGCTGCGCCCGTCCCCAGCGCACCTCGCGCCCGCCAAAAGGGGGAAGGCGCGGGGCGTCATAGGTGAACGGCAGGAAGCCGTAGAGCAGATTGATTCGGAACCGGATCATTCCGCCTTCAGAACCATCCTTCTTCTCAGCCAAGCTGATGGCGCTGCGCGACCAGTCTGGCCAGGTCGAGACCGCGTCGATTTTTGCCCAAAGTGCGGCGGCGGGGAGGTCGGTTTCGCGGCTGGCAAGCAGAACGACGGTTTGCCAGTCGGGCGGCGTCGCGGCGAGGGTCTGGAGCGGGGCAACGTCGGGATGGGCCAAAACGGCGGGGGCACTGCGCCCCGCCAGAACTAAGCCCATCAAACTCGCCAGCAGCAGCAGGATGAAACTGCCGAGCACGGCGGGCGGCAGGCGGCGCTGCGCCATTAGGGCGTGCCGCCCTCAGCAGCCCCGGCGCGCGGCGGCACAGGGGCGGGTTTCGGCGGCTTCGGCGGGGTGAGTTTCCGCGAAACGCTTTCGGTAAATTCCCGTTCCGATTTCGTAACGAACAGCGGAATGGCGTCGGTTACCGCATCCAGCAGCGGAGACAGCCAAGTTTCATCGGCCTTGGCGAAGTCACTCAGCACGTGGGCGGTGACGCGGGCTTTGTCGCCGGGGTGGCCGATGCCGAGGCGCACCCGCCAGTACTCTGGCGTGCAATGGGCGTCGAGGGACTTCAGGCCATTGTGCCCGGCGTGGCCGCCGCCGCGCTTAACGCGGAATTTGCTGGCAGGCAGTTCCAACTCGTCATGGAACACAATCAACTGCTCGGGCGGCACTTTGAAAAAACGCATAATCGCGCCGACGCAATCGCCGGAAAGATTCATATAGGTGGTGGGCTTCACCAGTAGGCATTTAACGCCGTCAAGGCTGCCTTCGGACAGGTCGCCCTGAAACTTGGTCGGGCGAAACGGCGTAAAATTATAGCGCCGGGCAATCTCATCGACTGCCAAAAAGCCGATATTATGACGATTGCGGGCATAGTGGCCCCCTGGGTTGCCGAGACCGACAAGAATCCAAGGGGCCGCCATGGGAATCGCTTCGCCTTAGGCTTTAGGCGTCGCCGCCGCTGGTCGGAACGATGGTCGCGATGGTGAAATCGCGCTCGCCGCCCACAATCTTGGCCCCTGCCGGGATTTGCAACATCGAGACATGAACGGAACCGTTGATGTCTACATTGAGCAGATCGACCGTCAGGTGATCAGGAATGTCGTTCGCGTTCACTTCAAGTTCGACCGTGTGCTGAACGATGTTCAGCAGGCCGCCCTTTTTGATCCCAAGCGACTTTTCCTGATTGATGAAATGCACGGGGACATCGACCGAGATCGTCGAATCCGCGCCGACGCGCAGGAAGTCCACATGTTCCGGGCGGTCCGTGACCGGGTGGAACTGGACATCACGGGCCAGAACGCGGTGCTTTTCGCTACCGGTATCGATATCGAACAGGCGGGCAAAGAAGCCGCCCTTGTGCAGTTCGGTATTCAGTTCACGCGGATCAACCGCGATCATCACAGGGGCCTTTTTATCGCCATACACGACGGCCGGCACTTGACCAGCACGACGCGCGGCACGGGCGGCCCCCTTTCCGGCCCGCTCACGCAACGAAGCGCGAAGCGTAACAACTTGGGACATGTCCCAAACTCCTTCCAATAACCGACGACAGGACCATCCTGCCGCCTTCCGGCTCCGACCGACCTCCAGGGGTGTCTGACGAAGACCGAAACTTTAAGATCTCTACCGCTCTTAATAGAACAGGCTGGAGACCGATTTTTCTTCCGACACGCGCCGGATGGCTTCGGCCATCAACGGGGCCATCGTGACTTGGCGAATATTATGGGCGGCCTTCACCGCGTCGGTCGCGGTAATCGTGTCGGTCGTCACCAACTCTTGCAGCGGCGAGTTGGTCACGCGCTGCACGGCCTGACCGGACAGCACGCCGTGGGTGACGTAGGCCGAAACAGAGGTAGCGCCCGCCTTCATCAAAGCTTCGGCGGCATTGCACAGGGTGCCCGCGCTATCGACGATATCGTCGATCAGCAGGCAGCGCTTGCCGCGCACATCGCCGATAATGTTCATGACTTCCGACACGCCCGCGCGCTCGCGGCGCTTATCGATGATGGCAAGGTCGCTATCGATGCGCTGGGCAATGGCGCGCGCCCGCACCACGCCGCCAACGTCCGGCGAGACAATGGTAATATCGCCGGTATCTTGGAAGCGATCCTGAATATCCTTCACAAACACCGGCGCGGCGTAGAGGTTATCGGTCGGAATATCGAAGAAGCCTTGGATTTGGCCCGCGTGCAGATCGATGGTCAGCACGCGGTCGGCGCCCGCCGTGGTCATCAGATTGGCGACCAGCTTTGCGGAAATCGGCGTGCGCGGGCCGGATTTGCGATCCTGGCGGGCATAGCCAAAATAGGGCACGACGGCGGTAATGCGGCGGGCGGAACTGCGCTTCAGCGCGTCCATCATCACCAGCAGTTCCATCAGATGATCATTGGCCGGGTAGGAGGTGGATTGGATGACGAACACGTCTTCCCCCCGGATGTTTTCGTGAATTTCCACGAAAATTTCCATGTCGGAGAAGCGCTTCACCGCGGCCCGGGTCAATGGCAAGTTGAGATAGGCGCAAATCGCCTCGGTCAACGCGCGATTGCTGTTGCCACTCAGAATCTTCATCCCAGGCCCCACCCAAAGAAAACACCTACCCGCAGGGCGCGGCGATACCCGCCCCTGTCGAAGTGGGCGGACACTATCAGGCTGCCCTGCATCTGTAAACGGAGCCACGCGGATTTCTGCCGTGCGTTAACGGCGGCCTTAGAATAGTTCCGCATGGCAAACCTCACGGGATGCCCTTACACCCCAAAACTGGCTAAGGTACTCGCCCCTAGGGGAATTGGAGCCTATCGTGTTCACCTCGTTGCGGTCAAAATTTGCGCTGTTGTTTCTCGCCTTCATTGCCGTGCCCGCGTTGCTCGGCGTGATTGGCATGGGCGCGCTGCGGGCGGTGAATGATCCGGCGCAGGAAGTGCGCGAAGTGTGGCTACCGAAGCTGCGGATGCTGGCCGCCCTCAACGATCATTTGAGTGATTTTCGCTTGGCGGAGGGTGATTTTCTGGCGGCGACCGACGATGAGGAGCGGGCGGTGCAAGCCGTGCTTATGGCGCGCTTGGGCGGGGAAATTGCCGGAAACATCGCCCAATACCGGGTAGCGCAGTTGGAAGAGAGCGATGCGAAAGAGGCGCTGGCCTTCGATCAATTCGTCATCGCCTGGGCGGCTTACCGCGAAATCGCCACGCGGTTGATGTCGCAAGCCTCCTCGCTGGATCGGCAGGTGGCCCGGCAGCTTTATCGTACCGAAAATCAGCAAGCCTATGCGCGCGCCAGCGACCAGCTCGATGCCCTGACCGCCGCCGATATCGAAGCTGCCGAAGCCAGCCGCGACCAAGCCAATTCGGTGTATGACGATACCTCGATGCGCTTCGTCGTGATCATCGTCGGCGTCGTTGGGCTTGCGGTGTTGGCCATGGCGATGGTCAACCGCACCATTTCGTCGCCGCTCATTCAATTGGTCGGCGTGCTCACCCGGATTGCCCGGCGGGAGATCGATCTCGCCGTGCCGCATATCGGCCGGCGCGACGAAATCGGGGCGATTGCCCGCGCCATTAATGTCTTCCGGGAGCAGGCGGCGGCGCTGGATGAAACCTTGCAGCGCGAGCGCGATTTGCTGAACCAGCAGCGCAATTTTATCACGATGGCGAGCCATGAAATCCGCACGCCTTTGACCGGCATCGACGGGCACGCCCGCAGGCTGGAGCGCCAAGCCGATCAGATGAGCCCCGCCGATATTGCCGAGCGCGCCGGGCGGATCCGGGCGGCGGTGCGCCGCCTGACGGAAGTGGTGGAGAGCGTGACCCGCGCGGCGCAATGGGAGCAGGAGCGTACCGAGGTTCATCTGGAGCCGCACCCCCTGGGCGTGGTCTTGCGCGACATTATTGGCCGCGTGCGCGATGAGAATCCGCACCGCGCCATTCTATTGACATGCGCGCCGCTTCCCCACCCCGTTCGGCTCGATCCGGCTTTGTTCGATCAAGCCATCAGCAATCTGCTGGGCAATGCCTTGAAATACTCTGATCGGGCGACCACGGTATCCGTAACGGCCCATAGCGACGGCGACTGGGCCAGGGTGACGGTGGAAGATCAGGGGATTGGTATTCCCGAGGCCGAGCGCGGGCAAATCCGCACGCGCTTCTTTCGGGCCTCCAACGCGCGCGCCACGGTTGGCAGCGGCGTCGGTCTTTATATCGTCGATCAGATTATGGCCATTCATCAGGGCGATATGAGCATCGACAGCCGATTGAACGAGGGCACGCGCGTTACCTTGCGCCTCCCCCTCTCCCAGACGACCGCCCTACTGGAAGGACCCTCCCTATGACCGCCCGACTTTTATGTATTGAAGACGATCCCGATACCCGCGCCCTGCTGGTGGAAGAGTTGGAAGAGGCGGGCTATGACGTGCGCGCGGCAATCGATGGGGCCGAAGGTCTCACCGAAGCGCTCTCGTTCCGGCCCGATCTTATTCTGTGCGACGTGATGCTGCCGCGCCTTTCCGGATTCGACCTTTTAGAAAAATACGGCGCGCTGGTGCCCAACGTGCCGCCGTTCATCTTTTTGACGGCGTTGACGGATCGCGACAATGCGCTGCGGGGGCGCCGTTTGGGCGCGGATGATTACGTCACCAAGCCAATTGATTTCGATATTCTCATCGAGATCGTTAAACGCCGCCTCAGCCGCGCCGCGCCTGCGCCGGTCGCAGTGGGTAGCCATGAGCTAACCGACCGGGAAATCGAAACCCTCACGTGGGTGGCGCGCGGTAAATCCTCCTCAGAAATTGCCGAAATGCTCGGAATTTCCGAGCGCACGGTGAATTTCCACGTGGAAAACGTTATGCGGAAGCTCGATGTGGTCAGCCGCGTGCAAGCCGCCGTGGTGGCGGTTCAGTCCGGCTGGATTCGGCCTTAGCGAACGTCTTGTTAGGGCGTGTAGCAGATGCGCAGCACGCCCCAGCGCCGACCTTGGACGAAAACCGGCACCGAGACATCTTTGAGAAGCTCGACCTTGCTGCCCAGGCGGCGGCGATAGGTTTGCACCAAGAAGGGCTTGGTCGACGCAAGCCCGGCTTGGGCGGTGCGGTCGGTCATCATGATGCGGTGGCGGGAGTTTTGACCGTTCCACTCGGCGTCATCAACACGATGGGGCTGGGAGAAGCGGCGATTATGCACCGGCAGATAGCCCTTACGGTCGGTCGCAACGCACAGGATGGTTTTGGGGGTAAGCTGCGCGCCCGCCTCTAGAATATCCGCTAGGCTTGCCTCGTAGAAGCTCATGGCGCGGGTCGTATATTTCGCCGGGTTGGTGCCGGGCATCGGCTGATAGGCTTCGTCCATCAGCGCATCGAGACTGACTTTCCCCGCCGCAATGCCCGCGGTAAATCGCTCGGTAATCTCGGTGGCGATCTTCTGCGCCGCGCGAATATAGGGCGTGTCGACGGTGTCTATGCCCGCTTCGGCGGTAAGCTCGATCAAATCTTCCGAGAGCTTCAAGACGCTTTGAGTGCCGTGAGTGACCTCGACGATGCTGCTGCGCATGGCATCGCCCGCGCGGGACAGGTCGGTAATGCCCGTCACCAGCGTGTCGCAGGCGGTTTGATTTTGGCGCGAATGGGCGGCGATTTTACCCACGGTCGCCTCGGTCTGCTCGATATTAGTGCAGGCTTCGTCGATATCGCGGACGGCTCCGCCGATTTGGCCGCTGCCCTCACGGGCGGCGGCGGCGCGCCCGGAGGCCTCGCCGCTCTCCGAAATCAAATCGCGAATTTGGCCGGTGAGACCGGCGAGGGTCTGCTGGATCTCAATCACCGCTTCGGCGGTTTGGCGGGAGAGGGTTTTGACTTCCCCGGCAACCACGGCAAAACCGCGCCCAGCTTCGCCCGCGCGGGCGGCTTCAATCGTGGCATTCAGGGCCAGCAGGTTGGTTTGCCGGGCAATCCGCTCGATATCGGCCGATACCCGCGCGACCTGGCCCAGCGAGAGTTCAAGGCCGGGCAGGCGCTGTTCGATCCGGCTAATACCATCGGTGAGGCTCAGAACATCTTCCAGCGCGGCCTTAATGGCATTTTGCGCCTGGGTCATCCGATGGTGCGTGGTTTGAATGATTGTTTCCGCCGTTCCCGCGTCGGTCAGGATTTGGCGGTTACTATCGGCCATGCCATGAACCTGATCGCGCATGCGCGCCAGCGCATCGGCCTGGGTATGAATCTGCTCGGCTATATCGTCGCTGCGCCCCGCCATATCGGCGGCCTGCGTCCCCAAGCTTCCCGCGCGCTCGGCGAGCGCCTTCACATAGGCAGGGGCGGTTTCGGGAGTGGGGGGCGGCGTTAGCGTGAAACTGTGCGTCATCGTGTCTCACCGAATTTGCGAAGGCGCGCTTTGTATCATATGAAAGTTAATATTTTAATTAGTTTTTCCGAAACTGCGTGTGATGCGTTTCACCTTTGGCAAGCGCCGCATCTGACTGTATAAGCAAAAGCCATGATGTTGCTGTTTCACCAATGGGTATCACCGGGTTCACGCAAAATTCGGCTGATGCTGAAAGAAAAGAATCTGGATTTCGACCTGCAGATCGAGAAGACCTGGGAGCGACGGCCCGAATTTTTGGCGTTGAACCCGGCCGGGGATGTTCCCGTTCTGCTGCTCGAACCCGGCGGTTATCCGCTCAGCGATGCCACGGCGATTGCGGAATATCTGGAAGAGACTTTTGCCGATCGGCCGCTGCTCGGCCAGACAGCGCTTGAGCGCGCCGAAATTCGGCGACTGGTCGGTTGGTTCGATGTGAAGTTCAACCGCGAGGTCACGCAAAACCTTGTGGATGAGAAAATTTCGAAGCGGCTCACCGGGCTCGGGCACCCCAATAGCCAGGCCATTAAGGCGGGTTACGCCAATATCCATTATCATCTGGATTATATCGCCTACCTCGCTGATCGGCGCAGCTATCTGGCAGGGGCGGAGTTTAGCTTGGCCGATATTACGGCAGCGGCGCATCTTTCCTGTGTTGATTATATCGGCGACGTACCGTGGGACGAGCACCCTGGGGCGAAAGAATGGTATGCGCGGGTTAAATCGCGCCCCAGTTTCCGGCCCTTGCTGGCGGATCATATTCCGGGGATGCCGCCGCCCCGGCATTATGCCGATCTCGACTTTTAAGGGGGAGGGCCCGGTCTTAAACCGCCGGGCTCGTTAGTGTCGGCTTAGGCCGAGGCGCTCGGTGCCAGGGAATAGGGTGTGATTACCGGGCGATACGCCGGGGTAATTGGCGGCAGGATATCCCGTGAGCTCGTCACGTCAAGGCCGAGGGTCGTCAAACCCACGGTGCTTGGCTTCCCAATCGGTGTAGAAATCTCACCGCGCAGAAGCTTTGTTCGCTGTTGGCGACGGGCCTCGTCAAGTTTTGCGTCTTTTCTGGCCTGTAGATCCTCGGCCTCGGCTTTCGCCGTGAGGCCAACCTGTTGAAGGGCACTGGCCAAAAGGCTCCCTGCCTGCGCCTCATAGCTGACCGAGGCCGTACCATTCTGGAGAAGCTCCGCCGCTTGCCGGGCTGTTTGCAACTCTTCCTCTGGAACTACGGCGGTCAAACGCTGTTTAGCGTCCTCGGCAATAGCGGCCGACCCGCGATAGAATTTTCCAATAATATCAGCGCTCTCAGCCGCCTGCAGCGCGGCTTGACGTGCCGCGCCTGCGTCGAGGGCGGCTTGCTTCAACGTCTGGGCGCTTTGGGCAAGCTTCCCCGTGGTGATCCCTGGTACGAGCACGGCAAAGCCTTGGGAGACCAGTCCCGGCACCTCATAGAGACCGTCCGGTCCATACAGGAATGTCCGATTAATCCCGGATTTTGTGGCGGTTGCGACAATCTGATCGCCAAAGACGGTTTGATTGGTCAGAGGCAGATCTTGCGTTCCCGCAATCGCCGTTGCCGTTGCCGTGGCGGTATCGACCCGGTATAGACGGCTTCCAGCGGACCCGGCCTCGGCCGCAATGAAGTAAACATAATCGCCGGCTGCCGCGAACTTCGAGGAGAAGGTGAGCGCGTCCCCGTCATCGCTGAAAATGCGCTGAACATTCCCCGCAAGATCAGTTAGGTAGGGCGTATAGAAGCCATCGGCCGTGGTGGCTGCAAAAGCAACCTTGTTGCCAAGGGCTGCAACTCGGCTGATACCGCCGAACGGGGTGTCGGTCGGTCCAGGATTAAGGTCGGTTAATCGGGTCACACTGGTGCCGTTACTATAGTAAAGCTCAACGCCCGCGCTTGGATCTTGCGCCGTGAAGACGACTCCCCCGTCAACAGCTTGCATAAACATTACGGGCGTGATCGGGAGGCCATCCAAATTTCCAGGGTTAATGTCGGCGACGCGGCGGGCGCCATTCGTATCCGCTACATAGAGTTCCCGACCGCCGGTATCGCCAATAGCCGAAAAGAAAATTTTGTCACCCGAGGCTTTTAAATACTCAGGGAAAGAAGAGCCCGGTCCCGTTCGAATATCGGTAACTAAATCCGATCCTGATAAGGTGCCATCCGTCCTACGTAATTCAATACCATTGCTCGGTGTCTGCGAGACATAATATATCGAGTCCCCGGCAACCGTGAAATATTTTGGTGCGGCTCCGGTCGCGATTTGGCCAATACGGACCGTATCCGAAGCGCGTCCATTGCTTCGATACAAGTAATGGTTGGAGCCTTCGGATAAAGTGAAATAGAGCGACCCTTTGAACTCGGTCAAGTTGCTAATCGTGCTGCTACTGGTCCCCGGCGTCAAATCCGACAGAAGAAAAGTGCCTGCCGTGGTGCCGTCCGTGCGCCAAAGCTCCGTGCCATTCGCCGCCGTGGTCGCGGTGTAATAGAGCAAGCCATTCGCTGCCGTCCATTTCGGCTGGACACCTCCACTGAACTGGCCCGTCGGACCGGTCTCGATATCGCCAACGGCAATTTCGCTCCCTGGGGTGCCGAGGGTGCTCCACAACTCAAAGCCGCCAACGCCGTCGTTTGCCGCAAAGAACACCCGATCATACGGGCTTACTTCATCGTCTCTTCCGATGCCCGTGGGGGCCGTCAGGCCGTATTCTTGATCGCGGAAGGCGACTTGAGTGCCCTCGAATAGGCTATTGCCATACAAGGGATTAACCGAATCGTAAAGTTTCTGAGCCTCAGAGACAGCACCTATGCGTTCGCGCACGCTGGAATCATCGCGGATGCTACTCTGAATAATGTTTGCCCCCGCAAGGTAGCGGGTTTGAGCTTCACCATAGGCATTAGCCTGAACCGTGAATTTTGCTTGCTGTTGGGCAGCGCCATCGACCTTAGCTTGCTGCGCTGCAATCGCGCGCGCGAGATCGGCTTTCGTTTGAGTGATGCTGCGATTAACGGTGCTGCTAGTTTCGATCTGTCCAGTGCCGAGTCGCGTCAGCGCGCGGTCGAGCGTTTGTTGCGCGCGCTGTAAGGCCGTAACGGTCAGGTTCGAAACCATAGTCCCCTCCATTTGAAGGAACAAACCTACATCAAATTTTACAATAATTCGTTATCAAAATTAGTATTATATTTTAGTGTAATTTTAGCAGATTGCTCGCGCTTAAGGTGAGTTTCTGTTGCCCCCACCCTTGAGCCAGTCCGACAGGGCCGCGGACGCGCGGGTAGGTTCTGTCGGGAGGGTCAGGAAATCCAGCGTGGCAGGGCGTTCGGCCAAAAGCCCCTTGCCGAGATCGTCGGCTTGATCGGCGAGCGACAGGCTGCTGCGCGCCCCCCCCGTGAAAATAATCGCGTCAACTTCGGCGCGCAGGGCCGCCATCGCCCGCCCACCTGCTGCACCGCAATCGAGAATAACGTAGAGGGTGAGGGCGGGAAACTCGTCGCGGATCGTGCGGCCGAGGGCGGCCATCCAGCCGACACCCACCTGATCGGCAGCGCTATCGGCGGAGAGTAGCGTCAAGCCGGTGCCGAGGGCTTTGGCCTGCGTCGCGGCCTGCCGGGCTTGCTCGAGATCATAAACCGTCACCACGGGCGGCCAGGCGAAATCGGGTGCCGTCATTTTAGTCCCCTTTTAAAGAAAACCGCCCCTTCCGTCGGAACGAAAGGGGCGGGCTTCAACTCACAATATACGCCGAGCTTAAATCAGCTTGCCCATCGCAGTTGCGGTATCGAGCATGCGGTTCGAAAAACCCCATTCGTTATCGTACCAGGACAGCACGCGCACGAAGGTGCCGTCGATCACTTGCGTCTGGGTAAGATCGAAGGTCGAGCTTGCCGGATTATGGTTGAAGTCCGACGACACCAGTTCTTCGGTGGTGGTGCCGAGCACGCCCTTGAGCTTACCGGTCGAAGCCGCCAGCATCGCGGCGTTGATTTCATCGACCGTCGTCGGCTTTTTGGTGACGATGGTGAGGTCAATCAGCGACACGTTCGGCGTCGGCACGCGGATGGAGGTGCCGTCCAGCTTGCCTTTCAGTTCCGGCAGCACGAGGCCGATGGCGCGCGCGGCCCCGGTGGAGGTCGGGATCATCGACAGCGCAGCGGCGCGGGCACGGCGCAGGTCCTTGTGCAGGGTATCGACCGTGTTTTGATCACCGGTATAGGCGTGGATGGTGGTCATGAAGCCGCGCTCCAGGCCCACGGTTTCATTCAGCACATAGGCCACCGGCGCAAGGCAGTTGGTCGTGCAGGAGGCGTTGGAGACGACGAGGTGATCTTTGGTCAGCTTGTCGTGGTTCACGCCGAACACGACGGTCAGATCCACCCCATCGGCCGGCGCAGACACCAGCACGCGCTTGGCCCCAGCTTCCAGATGCTTGGCGGCGGCTTCGCGCTTGGTGAAGATGCCCGTGCATTCGAAAGCGATATCGACGTTCAGGTCTTTCCACGGCAGCTTCGCCGGGTCGCGCTCGGCGGTGACTTTGATTTTGCCCTTACCGTAGTCCATCCAATCGTCGCCGGTCGTCACATCGAACGGGAAGCGGCCATGGACCGAATCATACTTCAGCATGTGGGCGTTCGCCTTCACATCGCCGAGGTCGTTGATGCCGACGACAATCAGATCGTCCCGGCCCGATTCGGCCAAAGCCCGCAGCACCAACCGACCGATACGACCGAAGCCATTAATCGCAACGCGAATAGCCATGAGATTTTCCTCCATTCAAACCGCCGAGAGGGGCGATTTTTCCTGTTTTCTGTAGCGAAATTACACGCGCGCTTTGACCGCTGCAACCACGGCGTCGGCGGTAATGCCGAATTCGGCATAAAGCCGCTCCGCCGGGGCCGAAGCGCCGAAGCCCTGCATGCCGATGAACAGCCCCGTATCGCCGGTGAAGCGCTCCCAACCGAAGCCGCTGGCGGCTTCAATCGCAATGCGCGGCGCGGTGCCGAGCACTTCAGCGCGATAGGCCGAATCCTGCTGGGCGAAAAGTTCCCAGGACGGCATCGAAACGACGGTAACCGGGATTCCGGCGGCGGCGAGGGTTTCTTGCGCCTTCATCGCCAGCGACACTTCCGTGCCGGTGGCGAGGATCGTGGCTTTGCGCTCGCCCTGCGCCGGGCTGAGCACGTAAGCGCCGCGCGCGGTAAGGTTCTGTGCATCGGTATCTTTGCGCAGGGCCGGAACGGCTTGGCGCGAGAGGGCGAGCACGGAGGGGCCGGGTAGGCTGACGGCCAAGGCCCAGGCTTCCAGGGTTTCCACCGCATCGGCAGGGCGGAAGACCTTCAGGTTCGGAATGCAGCGCAGGGCGGCCATATGTTCGACCGGCTGATGGGTCGGCCCATCTTCGCCAAGCCCGATGGAATCATGGGTCATCACGTAGATGACCTTTTGGTTCATCAGCGCCGACAGGCGGATCGCCGGGCGGCAATAGTCGGTGAAGACCAGGAAGGTGCCGCCGAAGGGAATGATGCCGCCGTGCAGGGCGAGGCCGTTCATGGCGGCGGCCATGCCGTGTTCGCGGATCCCGTAGTAAACGTACGAGCCGCCATAGTTTTCGGCGGAAAGGGCGGTATCGGCTTTAATCTTGGTCAGGTTCGAGCCCGTGAGATCGGCGGAGCCGCCGAGGAAGGTCGGCACGACCGGGGCCAACACTTCCAGCGCTTTTTGCGAAGCTTGGCGGGTGGCAAGGCTCGGAGCGTCGGCCACCAGTTGGGCTTTTGCGGCGGCAACGGTTGCCGCAAAATTGCTGGGAAGCTCGCCGCTGATCGCCTGCTCAAACGCCGCGCGCAGGTGGCCATCGGCCTTATTCAGCCGGTCGGTCCAGGCGGTGAAGGCGGCCTGGCCCCGGCTGCCCGCCGCGCGCCAATCGGCCAGAATATCCGCCGGAATCTCGAAGGGCGCGTGCGGCCAATCAAGCGCGGCGCGGGCCCCTGCGATTTCTTCCGCCCCCAGAGGCGAGCCGTGCGAGCCGGACGTGCCCGCCTTCTTCGGTGCGCCATAGCCGATCGTCGTGCGGCAGGCGATCAGAACCGGCTTATCGCTTTTCTTGGCAGCGGTCAGCGCGGCATCGACGGCGGCGGCATCGTGCCCGTCGCAGCTCAGCACCTGCCAGCCGGCGGCCTGAAAGCGCAGGGCTTGGTCTTCCGAGGTCGAGAGCGAGGTGGGGCCGTCGATGGAAATGCGGTTATCGTCCCACAGCACGATCAGGCGGCTCAGCTTCAGGTGCCCGGCCAGCGAAATCGCTTCCTGGCTAATGCCTTCCATCAGGCAGCCGTCGCCTGCGATGACATAGGTGTAGTGATTGACCAGATCGGTGCCGTATTTGGCGTTCAGCACCCGCTCGGCCAGCGCAAAGCCAACCGAATTGGCGATGCCCTGCCCCAAGGGACCAGTGGTCGTTTCGATTCCCGCCGCATGGCCATATTCCGGGTGGCCTGCGGTGCGTGCGCCCCACTGACGGAAATTCTTGATTTCTTCCAGCGTCATATCGGCATAGCCGGTGAGATGCAGCAGGCTGTACATCAGCATCGAGCCGTGCCCGGCGGACAGGATGAACCGGTCCCGGTCCGGCCAATCGGGCGTTGCGGCATCGAAGCTGAGGTGCCGGGTAAAGAGAACGGTGGCAACATCGGCCATGCCCATCGGCATGCCCGGATGGCCCGATTTGGCCTTTTCCACCGCATCCATCGACAGCGCGCGAATGGCATTCGCCATCTGCTTCTGGCGCGAAACGTCTAAGGGCGGTAAGCTATTGGTCATGATCGTTTTTCCGTTCGAAGGGGCGCGGGTGCAAGGGCCTAGGGGCGCGCTTGGGTCAAAACCTAAATCGGCGGGACCATAGCAACCCACGAAAGCGCGTCAATATCCTTCTGACGCAAGATTTGTAACGGGGATAATCCTTGGAATGCGCTTGTTACCCGAGGTTATGCCTTAATATGATTGTCCCGCGTGTGCGAGTAGGTTAGGGAAGAGGGGCTATGGTGATGACAGATAGTCGATACGCGCAGGCCGTAAACAGGGTGGAAGCCGCTTTGGCCCGCCTTGAAGGGGCCATTCAGGCGCGTCCCCCCGTGGACCCTGCCGAAGTGTCGCGGGTTGCCTCGGCCCTGCGTGCGGCAGAAGAACAGAATGCGGCGCTGGTGCTGGCGAACCGCCAAGCGGCCGAACGGCTGGAGCAGACCATCGGTCGGCTTCGCGGCCTGTTGGCGACTTAAACCATGAGCGACGCGCGCACCGACGGGGGAAACACTGGGATGCCCGATCTCGATATCGTCGTGAATGGCCGAACTTACCGCGTTGCCTGCGGGCCGGGGGAAGAAGAACGGCTGCGGGCGCTGGCAGGCGAGGTCGATAATCGCATCTCCGGGCTTGTGCGCAGCTTCGGCCAGGTGGGGGAAGCGCAGCTTCTTCTAGTGGCAGCGCTCCTCCTCGCTGACGAGCTGGACGAAAACCGGGCATCGCAGCAGCGATTACAAGGGCTGGACGAGCGGGCTGCCGATGCGCTGCACGCATTGGCCGATCGGATTGAGCAGCTTGCGGGTTCCTTGGAACACGCCTAAGGTGATTCCGGTAGCTGCCTGGTGCGTCAGGCCAATATTTCCCTGGGGCCAATGACGATCCTTCGGGAACTGTCCCTGTCTAGATCCTGGTCTAGGTACACGGTGCCCACCTGCTTGCGCAGGCCACAGAGGATTCTGCGCCAACGGCCAAGGCGGCTACCACGTTTTTCCAATGCTTTGTCCCTTTCCGTATAGGGAAGTTTACCGGTGCTTTTCGCGCATGCGGTATCTGCCCAGCGTTTGCTTAAAATTCTTTTCTTTTCGGCAGAGCTATTTTAATATCCCGTTAAGATTGCTCCAAATGGTTGCCGGAGTTGCGCTGTGGCCTTCTCGCCTTTGCCAGCCCATGCCCGTGGTCTTGATCCGGCAACGCTGACGCCGGGATCCTCGGCATGGCATGCGGCCCCGCTGGAAACGCGGAAAGCGTGGCACCGGCGACAAGCGCGCGTGCGGCGCAAACTGGCCGCACGGTCAGAACCCGGCTCGGCTTTGGCACTTGCCTCCCATCTTGAAAGCTTTTTGAGCGGCTATCCGACGGGGTGCATCTCGGGCTATTGGCCGCAGGGGATGGAGTTGGACCCGCGTCCGGCGCTGGAACGGCTGTTATTGCGCGGCTGGACACTCGCCCTGCCAGTCGTTGAGGATATGAACAAACCGCTGCTGTTCCGCCGCTGGCACCCGAGCGATACCCTCGTTCATGCCGTCTTCAGTACGGAGCCCGGCCCGGAAGCGCCCCTGTGTGATCCTGATATTATTTTGGTGCCTCTGCTCGCCTTCGACCGCGCGGGGCAGCGGTTGGGCCAAGGGGGCGGTTTTTATGATCGGACCTTGGCCGCGCGCCCTGGTGCTTTGGCGGTCGGCATTGCTTTTTCAGGGCAGGCCTGCCCGACTGAACCCGACGACCCCCTTTCCCTTTTGCCGATTGGCCCCTATGACAAACCCTTATCGGTTATCGTAACCGAACGGGGGTGCCGGCATTTTCCGCAAGAGTCTTAGAAAGCCTCACGCGGACGGCACCGGCTGAGGAGGCTGGGTCGATGCGCGTATTGTTTTTTGGCGATATTGTGGGCCGGGCGGGCCGGGATGCGCTGGTAAAGCATCTGCCAGGGCTGAAGACTGAGCTTTCTCCCGATTTCATTGTGGTGAATGCCGAAAATGCGGCGGGCGGCTTTGGGCTGACCTTAGAGATCGCCAATGAGCTGTTCGCGGCGGGCATCGACTGCCTCACCTTAGGCAATCACTCTTGGGACCAGCGAACGCTGCTCACGCAAATCGATGCCGAAGGCCGGATTATCCGCCCGATCAATTATCCACCGGGAACGCCGGGGCGGGGCGCGGGGCTCTACACCAAAGGCGGCAAGAAGCTGCTGGTGGTGAATGTCATGGGCCGCCTGTTCATGGACCCGCTGGACGATCCTTTTCGGACCCTCGATGCAGAACTGTCGAAATACCGGCTCGGCGGCAGCGTCGATGGCATTTTGATCGACGTGCACGCCGAGGCGAGTTCCGAGAAAATGGCGCTGGGCCATTACCTCGATGGGCGCGTCTCCTTCGTCGTCGGCACCCATACCCATGTTCCCAGCGCCGACGGGCGGCTACTGCCCAAGGGCACGGCCTATCAGACCGACGCGGGCATGTGCGGCGATTATAACAGCGTCATCGGCATGAAAGCCGATCCGGCGGTGGCCCGCTTCGTTCGAAAACTGCCCGGCGACCGCCTGACCCCAGCAGAAGGCGAAGGCACCATCTGCGGCGCGCTGGTCACGCTCGGGGTAAATGGGCTCGCCGAGGCGATCCGCCCGGTGCGGCGCGGGCCGGGGCTTCTGGAGGCTTAAGGCCTACTCCCATACGCTCCGGCGCGGACGGGGGCGGGAGAGGGCGGGGGCCCATTGGTCGGGGATGGGGGAATAGGCCGGGCGTTTGAAAATCCGGCCGTTCGGCTTGTAAAAAAGATAGCCCTGACCGTGCGTAACCCCGAGGGACGTGAGAATCGCTGCCTGGGCCTCGGTCTCGATCATCTCCGCCGTGGTTTCAATGCCGAGTTCTTTGCACAGTGAGAGAATGGCGCGCACGAACATGCGGTCGCGGTCGTTGCTCTGGATGTTTTTCACATACACGCCGTCGAGCTTCACCACATCGACCTTAAAAGCCCGCAAATAATGCAGGGCTGCCGCCCCGGCCCCAAAATCGTCGATGCAGACGCGATATTCCAACGCGCGCAGCTTATCGATAATCCGGCCAACCCGCTCTAAATCGCCAATCGTCGCCGATTCGGTCACCTCGATCAGCAGGCGGCGGCGCAGTTTGGGGTAGCGGCGCAGCAATTCTTCGAAATCATTAACGAAGAGTTCCGATTCGAGCGACCCGCCCGAAATATTCACGGCGATATCGTAAGCCTCCGGCTCGGCATCCAACTGCTTCAACACTTGGCGGCAGATGGACATATCAAGCTCCGTCACCATCCCCACCTGTTCGGCGAAGGTGACGGTTTCGAAGGGGGAGGAACCATCCGGCAGGCGCGACAAAGCCTCCTGATGGTGAATGCGCCGCGTCTTCAAATCAACAATCGGATGAAACACTAGGCTAAAGCCATGGGAGGCGAGAATATCGCGGATAGAGGTCACGCGCGCGACCGTATCCTTCATCAACGCGCCCAGGCTTTCGTTCAAATTGGTAACGGTAAAATCACCCTTTTGGGTCTCGGTAAACTTCGTGACCGCATAAATCAGCGCGCGGCTGGCATCAATCACATTAATATCGGTAATATCGATTTTAAGTTCGCTGGCGATAACCTCTACGCCTTGGCCGTCCGGGTCGAGTTGCCGCGCCAGCGCTTCCACTTGTGCCTTGATGTCGCGCGCATCGACCGTGGCTTCGTGCAAAACGCCGTATTTATCGTCACTGAGGCGCACCGCACTATCGCCGCCCTGGCTTTGGCTGGAGAGCAGCGCCCCCAGCGCACGCTGAAAGGCGGCCTGTTCGGTCGCATCCAGCCGCGCGCCCAAATCCGTCACCCCCTGCAAGTCCACCATGGTCAGGCGGAGGGGTTCTTGCTCCGGATGGTCTTTCGCGTATTTCAGGCGGCGGGTGGCGATTTCGGTAAAAGCATCCTGGGTGAGCAGACCGGTTGATCGGTCGCGCTGGTTCGGCCCTTCCTCCAGGCGCTCCAGGGCGCGCGGTAAACCTTCCTCGTCCACATCCATGCGGTTCGCAAACGATAGGTAAAACCGATCTTGGCGCTCGGGCAGCGGGAAGCCCGCGACCGACCCCGCCGAAAGCCGACCGCCTTGCACATTCATGAACAGCGATTGCGGGCGTAAGCGCAGGCCATTGGCGAGCGCCACCTGAACTTCTTTAATCAGTCCCCGGCTGGCGTCTGCGAGAAGATTTGCGAGCGGGCAGCCAACGAGCTCATCGGTGGACAGGCCGGTTAACGAATAGCTTGCGCCGAAACAATAGGTGATTTTCATCGCCGCATCGACTTCTAACAAAAGTTCGGCGCGGGAGAAGGAAAAGGCTAAAAGCCGCGCACGATCTTCGCGCAAACGGCTCAGTTTAGCGTCTGAGATGGTGGCGGGGCGCGAAGACGCCCCCTCAATCGGAGCGGATGCCGTTACACTGGTGCTAGAACGAGCAGGGGTAACGGCAGATTTCACGTGGCCGTGTCCAGTAGGCAGGAAAAATTACCAAACTAGGGTAGCGTGTCCGAAAGGCTACCGCAAGAGTTCAAAATAATTTAAGCATAAATCCTGAATTAAGGTTTTGTTAAGAATAAAACCACTTCCGAAATTAAGAAAATGATAAAGAATTAGAAAAACTACGTTAAGAGCGGGCTTGGGCGAGGGTTTCTGCCATCATTTCTAACTCTAACCAGCGATCTTCGAGGGTTGCAAGTTCCGAGCGTAACGTTTCTAATTTTGCCGTTGCTTGGGCGAATCCTTTTGGATCTTTTGAGTAAAAAGACGCATCGGCAAGCATTTGCTCCAGTTTCTCGAGCGCCAGCGTTCCGGCTTCAATCTGGTTCGGAAGCTGCTCCCGCTCCCGTTGATCTTTATAGGAGAGTTTCGTGGCGGGCGCTTTGGGGCCGCTGGCCGGGGCTTTAGCGGTCGGCTTGGGGGCCGATTTCTCAGCAGGGGCGTCGGGCCGCTGTGAGAGCCAATCGGTGTATCCGCCCGCGTAGGCACGTACCTCGCCATCGCTATCGAAGGCAATCGTCGCGGTCACGGTGCGGTCGAGAAAATCGCGGTCGTGGCTCACGAGAACCACTGTACCGGGGTAATCGGCCAGCACTTCTTCCAAAAGGTCCAGGGTTTCTAAGTCGAGATCGTTGGTCGGCTCGTCCAGTACCAGCAAATTGGCGGGGCGCAGAAAGAGCTTTGCCAGCAGCAACCGGTTCTTCTCCCCGCCGGAAAGGCTGCGAATCGGGCTATGGGCCTGCTCGGGCGCAAACAAGAAATCTTGCAGATAGCCGACCACATGCTTGGGACGACCGTTAATGATGACCTGATCGCCGCCACCTTCGCAGAGAATCTTCCAGGGCGTATCGTCCGGGTCCAACTGCTCGCGCTTTTGGTCGAAATAGACGGGTTCGATGCCGAAACCGATGCGGATTTTGCCCCCGGTGGGGCGCAACTGCCCCAGCAGAATCTTGAGTAGGGTGGTTTTCCCCGCGCCATTCGGGCCTATCAGCCCGACGCGCGCGCCGCGCACCAGACGAAAGTTAAAATCGGGGATGAGAACACGGGTGCGCGTGCTGCCATCGGCCTGGGGTTGGTCGATTTCATAGCGCAGATGCTCGGCTTCAGCGACCATGGTGCCGCCGCTTTCGGTGGCGGCGATATCGGCTTTTACCGTGCCCGCTACTTTGAGGCGCTCCGACATTTTTTCGCGTAGATCGTAGAGCGCGCGCACGCGGCCCATATTGCGGCGGCGGCGGGCGGAGATGCCTTCGCGCAGCCAGCGCATTTCTTCCTTGAGCTTGGCCGCGTCTTTACGCGCTTGCTGCTCCTCGGTGGCAACCACCTGCTCCGACCATTCCTCGAACGCCTCATAGCCCTTATCGAGCCGCCGAACAAAGCCGCGATCGAGCCAGAGCGTGCGGCGGGCGACGGCCTTTAGGAAGGCGCGATCATGGCTAATCACCAGCATTGCCCCGCGAAACCCGGCAAGCTCGGCCTCAAGCCAGGCAATCGTCGGCAAATCAAGATGGTTGGTCGGCTCATCCAGCAGCAGAATATCGGGGCGGGAGACGAGGGCGCGCGCCATATCGGCCCGGCGCGCTTCCCCACCGGAGAGACCCGCCACCGGCTTAGCGGGGTCGAGGGTGAGCGCGGCCAGCACCGCTTCCACCGTCGCAGGGCCTTCGGGGCCAGCATCGGGGGGGAGACCCGCGAGCGCGTAATCGCCGACGGTTTTGGCGGTGCCGAAATCTGGGTCTTGCCGGAGATAGGCCATGCGGGTGCCGGGCTGCACGAAGCGTTCGCCCGCGTCCAGGTCCACTTCCCCCGCCAGCACTTTCAACAGGGTCGATTTGCCCGAGCCGTTGCGGCCGACGAGGCAAGCGCGTTCACCCGGCGAAATCGCCAGATCAATCTCATTGAAAATCGGTTTCGCGCCGAAAGTTACGGTCGCGCCGCGCAGCGCCAGCAGAGGGGGAAGAGCCATAGAGCCGGATGTAGCCGCAGCCTTGCCCCAGGTCAAGGTTGCGGCGCACGCTTTAATTTTCCTGGACGCGGTTCAGCAGCAAAAACACCCGAATGGCGGAGGAAAGATTGCCGGAGCGGTTTTCATCGATCTCAGCGATGAGCCCGTTGATACTGGTATGCCGCGCGGTCGCCACGCGGCGCAGTTCCGCCCAGAAAGCATCCTCCAACGATACGCTGGTACGGTGCCCCGCGACGACGACCGAGCGTTTGACCAGTCGCGTTGGATCGGTTTTGGAAACCGGCGCGCGGTCGCGGGCCTCTAAGGGGGAAAAGCCTTCGTGGACTCCCGTCATGGCGCGACTTTCGGTTCCGGCGGTGGGGCGGGCGGCGGCCCGCCAGGGCGGCCCTGCTGAAAGGGCGGGCGTGGTAGCCCCCCAGGGCCGAACAGCAGCGTGCGGGTGATAGGATCACGGCGGCGAATGGCTTCCACGGTCCGTGCGCGCTGGTCCGGTGCCAGGCTGTCGAGGAAAAGCGCCACATCGTCAATAACGCGGCCCTGGGCTTGCAGCCGGATTTCGGCCATTTCTTTTAAACGCTCATCGATCCGAGCGCGGTCCACGGGAGCTTCGCGCAGATCGTCCCAAATATGCCCGGCGCGGCGGGCGCCGTCCTTGCCCGTGCGCATGATTTCCCCCAGCACGCGGAAGCGCAGCGCCTTGAGCGCGGCAGCTTGATCCGGGGTGAGTTTGGCGTTTTCGGCAATCGCGGGCTCGATATCCGACAAAAACCGCTCGTGCCAACGCTGCCCGAGATAGAAGGCGATATTGAAACCAACCGAGATGACGAGCAAAACCCAAGGGAGCGCGCGTCGCCACGGCGGCAGGCGACTAAAGATCGACATTGTCATCCCCTGCCACGGCATAAAGTGAATAGGCCTCGTTATCGGTGCTGGCGACCTGCTCGCCGGTGGCAAACCCCATCCAAACCGCAAGACAGAAAGCGCAGACCGCAGCCCCCCAACCGAGCCGATCCATGACGCTCGGGCGTCGTCCAATCGAAGGTTTAGCTTTGGTAGCCTCTCCGGCCTGCGCCGCCCGCGCGGCAAGAACATCGCTCAGCGCCTGCGGGTTCCGCGCCAGATAGGCTTCCACCGCATCCCGCGCCGGGCCGCGCAACCGCCCTTCGGCATAGGCGGCCAGATCCAGCGCGCCTGCCCCATCGGCATGGGGGGCAGCGGCGCGATAGTTTCGCCACAATTGGCGGGCTTCGTTAGCCTGAGCGGTTTCGGCGGCGGTGGGGGGCTGGGTTCGGTTCATGGCACTATCTCCTATCCCGTAATAGGGACGGGGTGGGCGAAGTATCCCCAGGGGCGGGGGGCGCAAAATGGGCGCGAAGCTTCATCAGCGCCTTATGGTGCATGGAACGCACGGTTTGCGCTTCGATTTTTAAAAAGGCCGCGACATCGGCCACATCCATATCTTGATCGTAGAGCATGCTGAGGATGAGTTCCTGCCGGGGGGATAGCAACCCTGGCGGAATCTCGATCTTCTCGGCGGGCATGACGGGATCGGTGGCAAAAGCCGCCTCCGGCACATCGTCGATAGGAACGCCGGGCAGTTGTTTCGCCCGCAAACGGTCGCGGGCAATCGAGCGGGCGACGATGGTGAGCCAGGTTGCGGGCGCGGCGCGTGTGGGATCATAGGTTTTCAGCAGGCGGCGCTCGTCCGCCAGCAACTTGACGAACACGTCTTGCACCAGATCGCCGGATTCGCCCCGGCCCGGAACGCCGACGCCCGGCACGGTGCGGATGGCCGAGGCCACGACGCGGGTAAAGCGGGCGATGAAGCGGCCCCAGGCTTTTTCTTCCCCAGCCACCAGAGCGGCTTGGTCGAAATCCCCATCTAACTCGGTTTTGCGCAGGCTCACCCAGAAATCCTCTCTGATTTCCTATAGGCGGGCAAGCCTGCGCGGTATCCCCGCACCCGTAAAAAAAGGCTAATACAGGAAGCGCGCCCGGATGGTGCCGTCGATGGCCTGCAACTGGTTCAGAACGGCGGTTTCATCCACCTCGCCATCCACATCCACGACCACAAACCCGACTTCGGGATCGGTTTGCAGATATTGGGCGGTAATATTGAGCTGGCTTTGGGAGAAGATTTCATTCACCCGCCGCATCACGCCCGGCACATTGGCATGAATATGCAGAAAGCGCCGATTGCCGCCCGCTTTGACCGGCAGCGAGACTTCGACGAAGTTGACCGCGCCGACGGTCGAGCCATTGTCGGAATATTTAATCAGCTTCTCGGCGACTTCGAGCCCGATATTGGCCTGGGCTTCCATCGTGGAGCCGCCGATATGCGGGGTGAGAATGACATTGTCGAGACCGCGCAACGGGCTGACAAATTCCTCGTCATTGGTGGCGGGCTCCTTGGGGAACACATCGATGGCCGCGCCCAACACATGCCCGCTCTTCAAGCCCTCGGCCAAGGCGTCGAGATCGACAACGCTGCCGCGCGAGGCGTTGATGAGGTAGGAGCCCGGCTTCATCGCCTGCACCTGCGCCGCGCCGAACATATTCCGGGTTTGCGGGGTGGAGGGGACGTGCAGGCTGACAACATCGGACACGCCCAGCAGTTCTTCCAGCGAATTGCACGGGCGGGCATTGCCCAGCGCAAGCTTCTTTTCAACATCGAAAAAGCGCACCTGCATACCCATCGCCTCGGCCAGAACCGAAAGCTGGGAGCCGATATGCCCGTAGCCCACGAGCCCAAGGATTTTTCCGCGCAACTCGAAGGAGTTTTTGGCGGACTTATCCCAAAGCCCATCGTGGCAAGCACGCGATTTTTCCGGGATGCGGCGCATCAGCATAATGATTTCGCCAATCACCAGTTCCGCCACCGAGCGGGTGTTGGAATAAGGGGCGTTGAAAACCGGAATCCCGGCGGTGCGCGCCGCGTTCAGCGCCACCTGATTGGTGCCAATGCAGAAGCAGCCAATGCCCATCAGCCGGTTCGCCGCCGCCAGCACTTTTTCCGTAATGCGCGTGCGCGAGCGGATACCGAGCAAATGGACGCCTTGGATGCGCTCGATCAGTTCGGCTTCATCAAGGGCGACTTTAAGCTGTTCGATCTGCGTGTAGCCGCTGCGCTGAAAATCCTGAACGGCATTCTCGTGAACGCCTTCGAGCAGCAGAACGCGGATTTTATCTTTGGCAAGGGAATGCCGGGTCATTCTAAAAACCTTCCATCGAAGATCGGCCAGAGGCGGCGTGTGCAGGCCTGTCCTAATCGAAGCGCGCCTAGCCTTCGAGAATTTCTTCCGCCGCATAGCCCTGCAAGAACAGCAACCCGGTAAGATCGGAATGGTTGAGCGACAGATGCGCCGCCGCCGCCACAATCGGTTTTGCTCGGAAGGCAACGCCAAAACCCGCGACCGAGAGCATATCGAGATCATTGGCCCCATCGCCGACCGCAATCGTCGCCGACAGCGGCAGGCCGCGCTGAAGCGCCACCGATTCCAGCGTCCGGCGCTTGGCGGCTCGGTCGAAGATCGGTTCGATCAGGCGGCCGGTCAGGCGGCGCTCGCCGCTGCCGGTGAGTTCCAGATGGTTGCAATGAACGGCATGGCAGCCCAAGGTTTTGGCGACCGGATCGGCAAAATAGCCAAAGCCGCCGGTGGCGATCACGCAGTGCGCGCCGTGCTTGGCCATCGTCGCAATCAGGCTTTTCGCGCCGGGCATCAGGCGAATACGCGCGGCGCAAGTATCCATGATCGTCACGGGTAGATCTGCCAGCAATGCCACGCGCTCGCGCACGCTGGTGGCGAAATCCACTTCGCCGCGCATCGATTTTTCCGTAATCGCGGCGATCTGCGGGCCGATGCCGATATCGGCGGCCAGATCGTCCAGCATTTCGTTTTCGATCAGGGTCGATTCCATATCGGCGACCAGCAAATGCTTCCGTCGGCCCTCGGTTTCGACCAGATTGGCATCGACGGGCGTATCGGCCAACGCCGCGCGCAGCCGGGCGAGATCGATCGGCTGCGACGTGACGATATCGGCGGCAACGCCCGGCACCAGCCAGTGCACCGCCGAGCCGTGCAGATTGGCGACGGATATCGCTTCGGCCACCAGGGCTTCGGTGACGGCGGGGGTCGTAGGCGCGGAACTGAGGACCAAGGTAAAGGGCATGGACGACTCGTTATGAACAAGAGCACACGACAGCGGCTGATCCTGGCGGGACCGACCGCGAGCGGCAAATCTGCCCTGGCCTTGGCGGTGGCTGAACAGACGGGTGCTGTTATCATCAATGCGGATTCAATGCAGCTATATCGTGAGCTGCGCCTGATTACCGCCCGCCCCAGCCGGGAGGAGGAGGAGCGCGCCCCCCACGCGCTTTACGGCTACCTCCCGACTGCCGAGGCGGCGACGGCGGAAAGTTGGCGGCAGGATGTGGTGACCCTGCTGGATGGATTGGGCGATACACCCGCCCTGCTCGTTGGCGGCACCGGCCTTTATATAAAAGCGTTGATGGAAGGTTTCGCCGACCTGCCGCAGGTGCCCCAGGAGGTGCGCGACGCGGTGGGGGAATTGCATGCCGCCGAGGGCGCTTTGACCTTTCACGCCCGCCTCGCCGCCGTCGATCCTGCCAGCGCCGCGCGCCTGCGCCCGTCCGACAGCCAGCGGGTGAAGCGGGCCTACGAGGTCTGGGCCGCGACCGGAAAGCCGTTCAGCAGCTTCCTCAACGCGCCGCGTTCTGGCCCCCCTACGGGCTATTCTTTCGTGCCCGTGGTGCTTGCGCCGGATCGGGCGTGGCTCTACGCGCGGATCAATGCGCGGTTTGAGCAAATGGTCGAGACTGGCGCGCTGGAGGAAATCGCCGCCTTTGCCGAGCTTCTTCCGCAACTTCCGAAGGATGCCCCCTTACGCAAAGCCGTGGGTGTGCCAGAACTCCTGTCCTATCATCAGGGTGAAATCGGGTTGCCCGAAGCAATAACCCTGGCGCAAGCCGCCAGCCGCCAGTATGCGAAGCGGCAAACCACCTGGTTTAAACATCAGCTTTCCCAAGCACTTACCGTCAATCCGCAACAATATGACCAAGCTATGCAGGAAATCTTGTCGATCATGACGCAAACCAACTTGACCCGCTGACCCGCCCCCGCATAGCGTCTCTTTCCCTGAGATTTCAGGCCCCGCCCGTCGGCGGGGGTTGGGCTAACGAAGTGAGGAGTGTCATGAGCGACACGCGGGAGATGCTGACCGGAGCGGAAATCGTTTTGAAGGCGCTGAAGGACCAGGGTGTAGAAGTTATCTTCGGCTACCCCGGCGGCGCGGTCCTTCCGATTTACGACGCTCTTTTCCAGCAGAACGCGATTCGCCACATTCTCGTTCGGCACGAACAAGCGGCGGTTCACGCGGCGGAAGGTTATGCGCGCTCGACCGGTAAGGTCGGCTGCGTGCTCGTCACCTCCGGCCCCGGCGCGACCAATGCTGTGACCGGCCTCACCGACGCGCTGATGGATTCGATCCCGCTGGTCTGTCTCACCGGTCAGGTGCCAACGCATCTGATCGGCAATGATGCCTTCCAGGAATGCGATACCACGGGCATTACGCGCCCCTGTACCAAGCATAATTACTTGGTGAAGGACGTTAATAATCTCGCCCGCACGGTGCACGAAGCCTTCTATGTGGCGCGCACGGGCCGCCCCGGCCCCGTGGTCATCGATCTGCCCAAAGATGTGCAGTTTGCCACCGGCCCCTATATTCCGCCCGCGACCGTGGCGCATAAAACCTACCGCCCGCGCACCGACGCCGACATGAGCGTGATCGATCGCGCGATTGATATGCTGATTGAAGCCGAACGCCCGGTGATTTACGGCGGGGGCGGTATCATCAATTCGGGCGACGAAGCCTCGGCCCTGCTCACCGAATTCGCCCATCTGACGAATATTCCCGTCACGCTAACGCTGATGGCCTTGGGCGCTTTCCCGGCCTCGGACCGCCAGTTCCTCGGTATGCTCGGCATGCACGGCACTTACGAGGCCAACCTCGTCATGCATGGCTGCGACGTGATGTTCAACATCGGCGCGCGCTTTGACGACCGGGTGACGGGCCGCTTGAATGCCTTCTCGCCGAACTCGAAGAAAATCCATCTGGATATCGACCCCTCGTCGATCAACAAGACCGTGATGGTCGATCTGCCGATCATCGGCGACGTCAAAACGGTGCTGAAAGCCCTCATCGCCCGCTGGAAAGAGCGCGGCGTGCAGCCCAAAGCCGAGGCGATTAAAAGCTGGTGGGGCCAGATCGAAGAGTGGCGCAAGCGCGACTCGCTCCGCTACGGCAGCAACGGCAAGATCATTAAGCCGCAGCACGCCGTGCGTCGCCTGTGGGAACTCTCCAAGGGCCGGGATACCTTCATCACCACCGAAGTTGGCCAGCATCAAATGTGGGCGGCGCAGCATTTTGGCTTCGAAAAGCCCCGCCATTGGATGACCTCGGGCGGTTTGGGAACGATGGGCTACGGCTTGCCATCGGCGATGGGCGTGCAAATCGCCCATCCGGATGCGCTGGTGGTCGATATCTCCGGCGAAGCTTCCGCCATGATGAATATTCAGGAAATGAGCACGCTGGTGCAGTATCGCCTGCCCGTGAAAGTGTTCATTCTGAATAATCAATATATGGGCATGGTGCGCCAGTGGCAGGAGTTGCTGCACGGTGGCCGTTATTCGGAAAGCTATTCGGAATCGCTGCCCGATTTCGTGAAGCTGGCCGAAGCTTTTGGCGCGCGCGGCTTCCGGGCGCTCGATATGACCGAATTGGACGATGTGATTAAGGCGACCCTGGACCATCCCGGCCCGGTGATTGCCGATATTTGCGTCGATCAAAAGGAAAACTGCTTCCCCATGATCCCCTCGGGCGCGGCGCATAATGAAATGCTGCTTGGCCCGGACGATAAGGCCGATCCGGTCTCGACGGAAGAAGGGATGGTTCTCGTTTAACGACCCATCCCACGCTTCTTAAACCGTCGTTTTCCGCTTAGACCGTAGGGTATCATGAAACAACCGCAGCCGATTAATCGTCACACCATCGCCGTGCTGGTGGATAATGAGCCGGGGATTCTGGCGCGCGTCGTCGGGCTTTTTTCGGGCCGGGGCTATAATATCGAAAGCCTCACCGTGGCCGAAGTGGAGCAGGCGGAACAACTGTCGCGCATCACTGTCGTAACCTCCGGCACCGAACAGGTGATCGAGCAGATCAAAGCCCAGTTGGGCCGCCTCGTGCCGGTGCATAAGGTCCATGATCTCACCTCCGAAGGCCCCCATGTGGAGCGCGAGCTTGCGCTGGTGAAAGTGGCGGGAACGGGCGACAAGCGCGTTGAATCCTTACGCATCGCCGATATTTTCCGCGCCCGCGCCATCGATTCGACCACCGAAAGCTTCGTGTTCGAAATCACCGGCAGCCAGGAAAAGGTAAATGCCTTCGTGGCGCTGATGATTCCGCTGGGGCTGGTCGAAGTCAGCCGCACCGGCATTGTTGCTATTTCCCGGGGTGCGTCGGGCTTCTAAGCCTGCCGCTGCCCTTCTTTCTTACCGCCTCTCACGCAAGGAAATGTCCCAGATGCGCGTTTACTATGACCGCGACGCCGATGTGAATCTCATCAAATCGAAAAAAGTCGCCATCGTCGGCTACGGCAGCCAAGGCCATGCACACGCGCTGAACCTGAAGGACAGCGGCGTTAAGGAAGTCATCATTGCGCTGCGTCCGGGTTCGGCCACGGCGGCGAAAGCCGAAGCCGCCGGTTTCCGCGTTCTGCCGCCCGATGAAGCCGCCCGCGAAGCCGATGTGGTCATGGTTCTGGCCCCGGACGAACATCACGGCGCGCTCTATACCGCTTTCCTGCGCGATAACATGAAGCAGGGCGCCGCCCTTGCTGTTGCGCACGGTTTCTCGGTGCATTTCGGCCTGATCGAGCCGCGCCCGGACCTCGACGTGTTCATGATCGCCCCGAAAGGCCCCGGCCATACGGTGCGCTCCGAATATCTGAAGGGCGGCGGGGTTCCGACCCTGGTGGCCGTGTATCAGAATGCCTCGGGCAATGCGCTCGAAGTGGCCCTCTCCTACGGTTCGGCCAATGGCGGCGGGCGCGCGGGCATCATCGAAACCACCTTCAAGGAAGAATGCGAAACCGATCTGTTCGGTGAGCAAGCCGTGCTCTGCGGCGGCCTGACCGCCCTCATCCAAGCCGGTTTCGAAACCCTGGTGGAAGCCGGTTACGCGCCGGAAATGGCCTACTTCGAGTGCTTGCACGAAGTGAAGCTGATCGTGGACCTGATCTACGAAGGCGGCATGGCCAATATGCGCTACTCGATTTCCAACACCGCCGAATATGGCGACTACACGCGCGGCCCGCGCGTTGTGACGTCGGAAACCAAGGCGGAAATGAAGCGCATTCTGGATGACATCCAGTCGGGCCGCTTCGCCCGCGACTGGATGCTGGAAAACGCCGCCGGCGCGCCGAGCTTCAAAGCCCAACGCCGCAACAATGCCGCCCACCCGATCGAAGAAGTCGGCGAAAAGCTCCGCGCGATGATGCCGTGGCTGAAGGCGAACCGTCTGGTCGATAAGACGAAGAACTAAGCTTTTCGGCCTTAGGGCTGGAATGGAGACCCCCGGTGTGTGAGCGCCGGGGGTTTTTGTCGTTGGGGTGCTGTGCGCTACGCTACGCGGGGCTGCCGCCCCGACCCCGCTCGGAAACGAGTTTCCGAACCTTTCCTTTTCTCAACTGGGAGGAGCGATGCCGACTGTACTTCGTGTGGGTAGTTATCGGTTCTTCTTTTATAGTTTGGAAGGCAATGAGCCAGCGCATATTCACATTGAACGCGGGGATGAGACCGCCAAATTCTGGCTTGCTCCCGTCGATTGTGCCGAAGCTTTCGGCTTTCGCGCCCATGAACTGCGTCGCTTGCGGCTGATGGTAATCGAGCATAGGCTTGTGTTAATGGAGGCGTGGGATGAGTATTTTAACACTTAAACGCGATGCCAATGCTGTCGCGGTCGAATGCGACGACGATTTCCTGCGCGTCACGCTGGCGGACGGGCGCGAAGTCGCCGTTCCGCTCGTCTGGTTCCCACGCTTGCTAGACGCCACCCAGGAACAGCGCCTGAATTGGCGCTTCATCGGCCAAGGCCAAGGCATTCATTGGCCGGACTTGGACGAAGATATTTCCGTCGCCAGCCTGCTGCGCTAAGGCTCTTCCTCTATAACCCCACCGGCACACCCTCGAACCGCGCCACCTGTATTTCCCCTTCGCGTTTGTGCGCCTGGGCAATGTCGTAGCTATTCTGCATCCGCATCAGCGTATCCATCGAGACGCCGAAAGCCTTTTCCAACCGCAACGCCATTTCGGACGAGAGCGCCGCGCGCTCGTTGAGCAGCGTGGAGAGGGCGGGGCGGGTGACGCCGGGGACGCTGGCGGCGCGCGTGACCATTAGCCCGAGCGCGTTAATAATTTCGCCCTTCACGAAGCCGCCGGGATGGGCGGGCGTTTTTAGTCGAAAGTCTTGTACGGTGGTCATCCTCCCAATCGGAAGGATGTCACATCCGCGCAGTATCCACCACCGGGCTCCCCAAGGTGCGCGCCCCTTGGGCGCGGGGAGTGGGGGAATCCCTTCCCCCTTCTTCCCCCCCCCCGCGCGTCAGTGCCCTGCTCGGAACCGCATCAGCCCCGACAGCGGCTCAGAATACGACACACCGCTAAGAGCGCCCGCCGTACCGTGCCGCGACTTATTTTATCGCACGGCACCTTCAAGGTTATGCTGCTTCAATAACTCGGCGAACTTCGTGGATGATCTGAATTCATTCAAAGTTTTGTTGAATTTCTTCAAGAACTCATCCGCGAGAGGGTTAGTTCTTCCAGAAATTAGGTAATAGGCATCTTCTTGATAGTTTTTCTCTGAACCAGATAATTTGTCCCATACTCCTGCTTTTAGGCCTTCTTCCTGGATAAGGGGCTTTGGCCCAATAACGAAATCAGCCCTGCCGAGAGTTAAAAACCTCAAACAAGCTTCCATGGTCGTTGGGTCTTGCAATTTTATTTTCTTATTGTCGATCAGTGTGCGCATTTCAGCGGAGAAAAAATACCCTGGAGGGTTACAGAATGTTTTCCCGATTAAGCTATCATGGTTGCTGTAATTAATAGGGTTTTCTTTTGTATACCAAACTTTGCTTGCGGAATAATACAGTGGATCTGAGTATTTTGCAATAAGTTCACGCTCTGCAAGCTTAACGTATGGAAATGTTCCCAAATACGTATTATCAATGGTCTGATCAAATCCTCTTTTCCAAGGTAAAAAGCGAATTTTTGAATCGTCCTTCATTGCTTTTAATACATTTGTAACAATATCGGTAGCAAAACCCCCGTTTAAAAGTTTTTCGTCAGCATATGGTGCATAATCATTTCCCGTCACAATTCCCTGACTTAGGGCCGGGCTGCTGATAAGAACCAAAGACAAAAGCTTAAATGAAGTAAGGCGTTGAAGTATCGATTTCATTCTAGTCTCCTGAGGGTACATCTCTTACAGAGCATACAAATTAACTATTAGGTGGGGTTGTTATTTTTTTGCTAATCATCGGCCTAAGTGTTTAGTTCCAGGTTTTGAGAGTGCAGCACCTCTGCAAGAATGGAAGGATGCACTATGGGCCAGATTTGACGCGGGAGGGCTCGCTCGACAGGGGCACTCCGCCGAGCGATAGATCAATAGTCAAGCGAGCCTAAGGGCTCTTGTCATAAAGAGGGTGCCCCCGCCGCGCGTCAGCGCCTCCAAGCGTCTTTCCTTTACTGCACCACCCCCGACAGCGGCTCGTGGTGCGGCGGGGCGGCGAGGCTCGCCGGGTCGAACGGCACACCGCCAAGGTCGCCCGCCATGCCGTGGTTCACGTCGCGGTGATGGGCCTCGTCGGCGCGGACCGTCAGCACCACGTCGCGCAGGGTCGAGCCTTCGGGCAGGCTCCAATACTTCAGGGCGACGTCGGGGGCGGGGACGTTCGGGGTGCGGCCCTCGTCGATTTCCTTCAGGTAGTGCGTGTAGCTGATGACGGCCTCTTCCTCGAAATAGCCGACCAGTCGGTGGGCGGTGCGGGAACTGATGAGGTAGAGCGCGAAAAAGCCCAAGTAGAACACCCATTGAGCGGCCAGAATCATCGTGCGCTCGAACAGGGTGGGTTTGGCGATGGCAACGAACGTCATCAGATGCATGCGCTCGTTTTCGGCTTCGTCCATCAGGGTGCGAATCCACCCCCGGTCGTCCTGCATGCGGCGCAAGCACTTTAGGTGCTGCAAAGTGGCCCCGACCATACCGGGCACGGCGGCGACGGTTTCCAGCACAATGGCGCGGTGGCCGTAGCGTTTGGCGAAAAACGTATCCGCGCCCCAGCGCAGGATTTTCGTAACGCCCAGGGCGAAGCGGTCGGAGATACCGCGCGCCTTATGGTGGGCGGCGAGGTCAAGGGGAAGATCGGTCATGATGCTGCCTTTCCCGATAGATCGGCGTGAAAACGAAGCCCCAGTTGCAGGCTTTCGGCAATACGCGCGGCTTTATCCTGAAGCCGCGCGGCGACGGGGGGTGGAAACAGCGTTTGTGTGGTTTCGCCCCAAAGAGCGAGCCAGCGTGCGAACATCTCGGGCGTGATCCGGTCGGCCAGGCGCGCGTGCGCGACCATCGGGCGACCGTGATAGCGCCCTGTTCCCAACATAACCGAGGACCAAAAGGCGGTAAGCGTCCCCAAATGCTGGGGCCAGTCGCCGATAACCGCCTCGAACACGCCGCCAATCAGCGGATCCTTGCGGACATTGGCATAAAAGCGGTCGACGAGGTCGGCCAGTTGGGCTTCGGTCAGGTCGGGGTCGGGAACCATCGTAACACCAAAATCTGTAAGTGAGCTACAAATAGCGGATTTGGCTTAAAGAGGCAAAATAAATGCAGCTTTATGGACGAGGCGAACTGTCGCAGTTCAGCCGCCGGCCAGATGACTAAATCCCCAAATAGGCTTCCCGCACGCGCGGATCGCGCAGCAGCGTCTGCCCCGTGCCGCTGAGGGTGATGCGCCCGGTTTCCAGCACATAGGCTTGATCGGCGAGCGCGAGGGAGGCGGCGACGTTTTGCTCCACCAGGATAATCGTCATCCCCTGGTCTTTCAGGCGGCGGATGATGCGAAAAACCTCGCTCGCCATGGCGGGTGCCAGCCCGAGCGACGGCTCGTCGAACATAATCAAGCGGGGCTGGCCCATCAGGCAGCGCGCGATAGCCAGCATCTGCTGCTCGCCCCCCGAGAGGGTTCCGGCGGCTTGGTGCAGCCGCTCGCGCAGGCGGGGGAAGAGGCCCAGCATCGCCTCATAGGTCTCGTCGGCAAGCCCGCGCGCGCGCGGGATGACGGCCCCCATCAGCAGGTTTTCGCGCACCGAGAGGCTGGGGAAGACCTGGCGGCCCTCGGCGACCTGACCGATGCCAACATCGCAAATGCGGTGGCTGGACCGCCCGGTGATCTCGTGGCGGTCGTAGAAAATCTGCCCACTGCGGATCGGAAGCAGCCCGGCGATGGCGCGGATCAGTGTGGTTTTGCCCGCACCATTGGTGCCGATGATCGTGGTAACGTCCCCCGCTTGAACGCCGATGCTCACCCCATCCAGCGCCAAGGCATCGCCATAGGCGACCGCGAGATTTTCGACCCGCAAGGACCCGGCGTCGCTCATGCGGGGCCTCCTTCAGGAATATCATGGCCGAGGTAGGTTTCGATAACGCGCGGGTCTTGCGTTACCTGTTCCGGCGTGCCTTCCGCCAGCTTACGGCCTTGCTCCAGCACGATCACCGTTTCGGCCAGCGCCATGACTGCGCGCATCACATGTTCGATTAGCAGAATGGTAACGCCCGTGCGCTGGTTAAGGTCGGTGAGGGTGGCAACCATCGCGTCGGTCTCGGTCGGGCGCAGGCCGGCCATCACCTCGTCCAGCAGGAGAATCTGCGGCTGCGTTGCGAGGGCTTTAGCGACTTCCAGGCGTTTACGGTCGGGCAGGGTGAGGGAGCCCGCGAGGCGATGGGCCTGCCCTTCCAATCCCAGCAGCGCCAGCACCCCTGCGGCCTTGTCGCGCGCGGCGGGAACCTGTTTTTCCCGGTGCAGCGCGCCGACCAGAACATTTTCCAACACCGAGAGCCCGGCGAAAGGCTTGACGATCTGAAAGGTGCGGCCAATGCCTGCGGCGCACATCTGATCGGGGCGCAGGCCGGTTACGTCCCGGTCGGCCAGGTGTACGCGCCCTGCATCGGGTGGAAACACCCCGGCGATCAGATTGAAGCAGGTGGTTTTGCCCGCGCCATTGGGGCCGATGAGCGCGACGATCTTACCCGCTGGCACAGTGAAGCTTACGTCTTCCAGCGCGCGGAGGCCCCGGAAATGCTTCGTGAGGCCGGTGACGGCGAGGGCGAGGCTCATTCTGCATCTCCCTTTTCCCCAGGGGGGATGACCAAACCGGCTTTCACGGCGATCCACGGCCAAATCCCGGCGGGGCGGAAGCAGATGATGAGAACCAGCATGAGCCCATAAATCACCTGCTTAGTGCCGGGCAGGGTGATGCCGAGGACTTCCAGTAGCAGGCTCGCGCCTTCGCCGATGGGGGTGAGGATCATCGCCCCCAGGATCGGCCCGAAGACGGTGCCGATGCCGCCGACAATCGGCCCCAGCAGAATTTCGATGGAGCGGCCCATCGCAAACACCTGATCGGGGAAGAGATTATTGTAATAGAAGGCGTAGAACACACCACCGACGGCGGTCATCCCCGCCGAGAGCCCCACCGCCAGCAGCTTCACCCGCAGCAGCGGAATGCCCAAGGCGGCGGCCGCGTCGGGGTTCTCGCGCAGGGCCAGCCAGAAATAACCGAGGCGCGTGCGCGTCACGATCCGGCACAGGGCGAGGGCCAGGAGGGCTAGCACCAGCATCACGTAATAATAAAGCTGCGGCGAGCCGCGCAGCATCAGCAGATCGTCACCGCGCCCGCCGACCACCGGCAGGAATAAACCGCCCGATCCGCCCAGGGAGGTAATATGATCGAAGGCAACGCGGGTGAATTCGGCGCAGGCAATCGTCAGCAAAGCGAAATGCACGCCGCGCACACCGAAGCGGAAGCCGAGCCAACCAATCGCCATGCCCACGAGGGCGCAGACGGGCACCACGACCAGCATTCCCACCCACGGCCCTAAGCCCAAATGCAGATAGAGCGCCGCCGCGCCATACCCGCCGAGGCCGACGTAAAGCGCGTGCCCCAGCGAAAGCTGCCCGGCAAACCCCATCATCACGTTCCAGGCTTGCCCGACATAGGCGAACCAGAAGATCAGCGTTAGAATCGAAATCAGGTAGCTATCGGCGACTTCGGGGGCCAGCAATAGGGCCGCGAGCCCCGCCGTGAACAGCATTTTACCGCGAGGCGTCACGCCCTCGAAGAGATCATTGGTTCGCATTAGGCGCGCTTCCCCAAAAGCCCCTGCGGGCGCACCAGCAGCACCAGAATCAGCAGCGCGTAAGAAACCATTTGCTTACGCGACGGATCGATGAGAATGCCCGCCAAGGCTTCGGACACTCCGATCAGCACCCCGCCGAGCAAAGCCCCGCCCATGCTGCCCAGCCCGCCAACGATAACGATGATGAAGCTCAGCAGTGTATATTCGGGGGCCAGTTGCGGGCGCACATCGATGACAAGGCTCATCAGGCACCCGGCGATGCCAACCACAGCGGAGCCGATGCCAAAGGTGATCGCATAAAGCCCCTTCACATTAAGCCCAACCACCGCCGCGCCCAATTGATTATCGGCACAGGCTCGAATCGCAATGCCGGTGCGGCTGAAGCGGAAGAAGGCATAAAGCGCCGCCGCCACAATCAGCGCGCCGGTGGCAGCATAAACACGGGTTTTATCCAGCGTAATCTCGCCGACGAAAAACGCATCGAAACCGTAAGCCACGTTGGTGCTGCGCGCGTCCGGCCCGAACACCATCATCAGGCTATTGACCAGAATCATCGCAACGCCGAGCAGCAGAATGAACTGCTGGTGATCGGGCCGGTCAATGAAACGGTTCAGCAAGCCGCGCTGCAAAACATACCCCGCCGCGAATAGCAGGGCCGCTACAGGAAGCGCGCTTAGAAGCGGATCGACCCCCCAGGCGGTGGCGAGCAGGACGGCGGCGAACATGCCAAGCACCATCATTTCGCCGTGGGCGAAATTGACGAGGCGGATCACGCCGAAAATCACCGACAGGCCCATAGCGGCAAGGCCATAGACCAGCCCTGTGAGGATGCCGGAACTCAGCGTTCCGGCATAAAGCGAAAAGGACACGGGTAAAATTATCCTCGGCTCTGCCAACCCGGCACGGGGAAGACCGGTGCTTTTTCGGCCGAGACGTTGGGCAGAACAACCGTCGGGCGTTGGTCGAGATTCTGTACCACCGCGCTGGAGAATTTGATGTTCTGGCCTTTGGCATCGAAGGTGATGGCCGGGCCGATCATCATGTGGGTTTCGAGCTTGGTGGTGCGCAGCGCCTCCAGCAGAGCCGGGGCGGCGGTGGTACCCGCACGCTTATGGGCGTCGGCAGCGACCAGCAGCGCATCGAGCGTGCAGCCAATGTTGAAGGCGTGGCCTTCGAACTTATCCTTCGGGAAGAGCTTCACGAATTCGGCCTGCACTTGGCGGCTCAACTCGTAGCGCGGATTGTACCAGGGTAGAATCGTCGTGGCGTAATCGGAATATTTGCCGAGCACCTTGTAGAATTGTTCGTCATAGAGGCCGGGCGAGCCGGGGCTGATGATGCCCATCGGCTCAAAGCGCTGCTTCACCATTTCGCGCACGATCAGAATCGCGTCGGCGGCGCGGGTGGTGACGATCAGCAGTTCCGCGCCGCTGGCTTTCGCCTTGGCAACTTCGACCGATAGATCCTGCGCTTTCGGATCGTACGCAATCGCATCGAGCATCGTGAACGGCATACCCGCATCGGGGAACAGCTTGTCGAACGCGCCCTTATTGGCCATGCCGAATGTGTCGTTGGCGTGCAGGAACAGCGCTTTCGACGGGGTCTTGCCCGTGGTGGTGAAAATATCCTTCATCAGCGGGAAGGCGTTTTTCACCAGATCGAGCGAGGTCGGGAAGTTGCGAAAGAAGGTCTTATAGCCTTGCTCGGTCAACTGTGGGGCGGCCGCAATATTGGCGATCAGCGGAATGCCGCGCTGCTCGCACACTTGGGCGGCGGCACCCGTCTGGCCGCTGTCGAAAGCACCGATCAGCACATGCGCCCCGTCGTTGATGAGCTTTTCCGCACGGGCGCGGGCGGTATCGGTATTCGATTCCGTATCGCCGGGGATGATCTCGACCGAATAACCGAGGTTCTTCAACACCGTCGCGCCGATGGCTTCGGCGCGGGCGCAGGATTGCCCCGCTTGCGCCAGAATGCCGGAGCGGGGGAGCAAGACGCCAATCTTCAGCGGCCCGCCCGTGCTTTGCGCAATGGCGGGCGCGCCGATCACGCTGGCCGCGCCAACAAGGCCAGCGGTGCCGACCAAAACCTGACGCCGGGTAAGCCCGGTCGTTCCCTGCTGTGTTGACGACATGCGTTCCCCCATTTTTTAAACCCAAAACCCGCACGATCCTGGCGGATTGGCCTCGGCTTGCCAAGGGGGTGCGACGCTGTGCGGGTATCTCGGCTGAATTAGACCCATCGCTTTTAGGCTTAATCGGCCAGAAAGCCGCAGTGATTAGAATGCCTTTGCAATTGACATATTTGGATACGACGAATAAAATAGTTGCATAGAGTCCGCTAAGCACACCTTGAGCGCCGCTTGATGCCGCCAATCTCCTCAGGAGTTTTCCATGTCCGAAACTGTCACGATCGACGTTAACGGAACCGTCGCGCTGCGCGGGGGTACCACCTTAACCGCCCAACTCTCCTTCGATGATGCCTCCGGCAGTCAGGTCGGCTTCAGCGGCACGCTCGCGGGGGGCTCGGACCCCGATTTCAGCAGCAGCATGTTCGAAGGTAATTTTTTCGTTCCGGCGGCGCAGCTTGGCGCGGCGAAATTCGCGCTGACGTTCAAAAACGTTCCGGGGGAAGATTCGCAGGTTACTGTGACGTTCACCAATCCCACGAGTGGACAGACCTTGGGCACCGTCACCCAGGGCGTTTCTTTCAACAATTTTAGTAATGCTTCCGGTTCGGGCAGCTTCACGCTTCAAAGCTAAGCCAGCTTTTCTGGGTAGAGAGATGCGGAAGAGGCGGGCTTGCCTCTTCCGCTATTTTCTTACTCTGCGGCTTCCGCCACCGGCGTTACCGGGGCCGGATTGTGATAGTCCGCGAGCAGTTTAGCCGTGAGCGCTTCCGCTTGGGCAACATGCCGTTCCTTCACATGCCCGAAACCGCGAATCTGTTCGGGAACGCTGAGCAGGGCGACCGCTGTATCGAGCTTTGCTGGGGTCAAGGAGCGCAGAATAGCTTCCACGCGGGCGATATACTCATCGCGCAACCGGCGTTCCATCTTGCGCTCGTCGGTGCGGGCGAAGGGGTCGAGCGCGGTGCCGCGCAGGCCTTTGAGTTTCGCCAGCATGCGGAAAGCCGTCAGCATCCACGGGCCATAGGCTTTTTTCTTCAAATGGCCGCTGGTCGGGTCTTTTTCGGCCACCATCGGCGGGGCGAGGTTAAATTCGAGGCGATAGTCGCCTTCGAACTGCGCCGCGACCTGCTTTAGGAAAGTGCCATCGGTATAAAGCCGCGCGACTTCATACTCGTCCTTAATCGCCATCAGCTTGAAGGCATAGCGGGCGACGGCGCGGGTCAGCTTATCGGAATAGGGCACCAGATGCTGTTCAACGCTTTCGGTGCGCGCAACCAGCGCCTTATAGCGGTCGGCATAGGCCGCGTCTTGATACTGGGTGAGGTAGGCCACCCGGCGGGCAACCATTTCGGCCAAGCTTTCCGACAGTTTTTGCGAGCCTGAGACTTGCGTTGCCGGTTTGGCGGCAGCCTCCACGGCGGCGAGATCGATGGCAGCCCGGCGGCCCCACAACAGCGCTTTCTTATTGAAGCCGATGGCGACGCCATTCAGCTCAATCGCCCGTTCCAGCGCGGCGAGGCTGACCGGCAGCCAGCCCTTTTGCGCGGCATAGCCGAGCATAAAGGCATTGGTGGCAATCGAATCGCCCATCAAGGCGGTGGCGATGCGGGTGGCGTCGAGCACTTGCAGGTTTTCGCCTGTGCCCGTCGCCTCTTCCACCGCCTGCATCAAGGAGCCAGTGGGGAAGCGCAGATCGGGCTTGCGGGTGAAGTCCGAGGTCATGCTTTCATGGCTGTTCAGCACCACGCGGGTTTCCCCGGCGCGCACTTTGGCGAGACTGTCGAAGGTGCCGGTGGTGAGCGCATCCGCCCCGATCACCAGATCGGCTTCCCCTGCCGGAATGCGAACGGCGTGAATATCCATCGGCTTTTCGGCAACCCGAATGTGCGAGTATACCGCGCCGCCCTTTTGCGCGAGGCCGGTCATATCGAGCACGGCCACGCCTTTGCCATCCAAATGCGCCGCCATGCCGAGCAGCGCGCCGATGGTGACAACCCCCGTACCGCCGACGCCCGTTACCAAGATCGAATAGACGGGGGCGAGCGGCGCGACCGTTGGGGCAGGCAACTCAGCCCAAGCTTCTTCCTTTGCGGCCTTCGGCTTGCGCAACTGGCCACCCTTCACCGTGACGAAGCTGGGGCAGAAACCTTTGACGCAGGAGAAATCCTTATTGCAGGTCGATTGATCGATGGTGCGCTTGCGGCCAAACTCGGTTTCGAGCGGCAGGATCGAGACGCAGTTGGATTGCTCGCCGCAGTCGCCACAGCCTTCGCAGACCAGATCATTGATGATCGTGCGCTTTGCCGGGTCTTCCATCGTGCCGCGCTTGCGGCGGCGGCGCTTTTCGGTGGCGCAGGTTTGATCGTAGACGATGGCCGTCACGCCTTCGATTTCCCGAATATCGCGCTGAACCTGATCCAATTCGTCGCGGTGATGCACGGGAACCCCCGGCGCGAAACCGGCATCGGACGGGTATTTATCGGGCTCGTCGGTGACGACGACGACTTTGCGCACGCCTTCCGCCGTGAGTTGCTGCGTCAGTTGCGGCACGGTCAGCGGTACATCATGGGGTTGGCCGCCAGTCATGGCGACGGCGTCGTTGAACAGAATTTTATAGGTGATGTTCACCTTAGCGGCGACGGCGGCGCGAATGGCGAGCGCCCCCGAATGCTGGTAAGTGCCGTCGCCCAAATTGGCGAAAATATGCGGGGTTTGGGTAAAGGGCGCTTGCCCCACCCAGGGCACGCCTTCGCCGCCCATTTGGGTGAAGGTATCGGTCTTCCGGTCCATCCAGGTGACCATATAGTGGCAGCCGATGCCGCCGACCGCGCGGCTGCCGTCGGGCACTTTCGTCGAGCTATTATGCGGGCAGCCCGAGCAGAAAGTGGGTACGCGCGCAATTTCGGTTTTCAGGCCACCAAGCTGCTTTTCCTTGGCTTCCAGAAAGGCGAGGCGCTGGGTAATGCGGTCGCTCTGGTAGAAGCGGCCGATGCGTTTAGCGATGACGCGCGCGATGCGGGCGGGGGTGAGTTCGTCGGGGGAGGGGAGAATCCAATTCTTCTCCTCATCGAACTTGCCAATCACGCGCGGGCGCACGTCTTCGCGCCAATTATAAAGCTGTTCCTTCAATTGGTTTTCGATCACGGCGCGTTTTTCTTCGACGACGAGGATTTCCTCCAAACCCTCGGCGAAATGCCGCGCGCCTTCGCGCTCCAGCGGCCAGCTCATGCCAACCTTATAAACGCGCAAGCCGATCTCGGCGGCCTGGGCGTCGTCGATGCCGAGGTCTTCGAGCGCTTGGCGCACGTCGAGATAGGATTTGCCCGTGGTGACGATGCCGAAGCGCGGCTTGGGGCTGTCGATCATAATTTGATCGAGCTTATTGGCCCGCGCAAAGGCCAGCGCCGCATACAGCTTATATTTGTGCAGCCGCATTTCCTGCACCAGCGGCTTATCGGGCCAGCGGATGTGCAGCCCATCGGCGGGCATATCGAAATCGGTGGGAATAATCGGCAGGGCGCGCAGGGGATCGACATAGACCGAAGCCGAGCTATCGACCGATTCGGCTATCGTCTTCATGCCGATCCAGAGGCCGGAATAGCGGCTCATCGCCCAACCCAGCATGCCGTAATCGAGAATTTCCTGAACGCCCGCCGGGTTCAGCACCGGAATCGAGGCGTCCATAAAGGCATATTCGGACTGATGCGGCAGGGTGGAGGATTTGCAGGTGTGATCGTCCCCCGCCAGCACCAGCACGCCGCCGTGTTTGGCCGTGCCAGCGGCGTTGGCGTGTTTGAACACATCGCCCGACCGGTCCACCCCCGGCCCCTTGCCGTACCACATGGCAAACACGCCATCGACCGTGGCATCGGGGAAGAGGTTCACCTGCTGCGACCCCCAAACGGCGGTGGCCGCTAGGTCTTCGTTCAGCCCTGGCTGAAAGTTAATATCGCTTTTCTTCAGAAACTTCCGCGCGTCCCACAGGGCCTTATCGAAGCCGCCCAAGGGCGAGCCGCGATAGCCGGAGATAAAGCCGCCGGTATTGAGCCCCGCCGCCCGGTCGCGCGCGCGCTGCATCATCGGCAGGCGCACCAGGGCTTGCGTACCGGTGAGATAAATTCGGCCTTCGAGGGCCGTATATTTATCGTCCAAGCTGACGGACAAAAGCGCCTCTGCGCTCGATTGTGCCGGGAGTCCCATCGTCTGCTTCCCTTCCTCTGTATGTCCTAGCGCGCGGCTTGGGTTTTTTTATTTCTTTCAACTCTAGGGACGCCTGGGCAGCAGGACAATCGGCTGTTTTGAGGGGTCATAAAAAAGCAACGAAGCATCGTGCTACTCGGCTTTCCCATGCGCATTCGGCATTTCAGGCCAGTGATTTTGTCCTAAAAAAACCTGACGTTGACGTAAGCGGAAATTGTGGATTTCCACAGATCAGGTCAAAGCGTCGCAGGCGCGGCTTGCGGGCGCGCGCGTGGGAACCCTAAGCTTGGCTCCAGCAGACCGGCGACCAGTCGGCACAGTCGCTTTTAAGGGAGAGAAACGGCCATGATATTGACCCGTTTGCGCGTTTTTTCGATCCTCGTTCCGGCGGCTTTAGCGGCGGCAGTGCCTACCGCTTCCAGCCTGGGTGCCGATAGTGCCGAGGCGAAACCAACACCGACGGCCTGCCCCGCCGGGGTGCCCGATACGGTAAACTGCTTTGCCGGGCAAGATTCCGCAGGGGCCTTTTATCTCATCGCCCAGCCCCAGGGATGGACCGGCACGCTGGTTCTGCACGCCCACGGCGGGCCGGAGTTGGGGGCGCCCTCACCGGAGCGCATTGCGGAAGATTTGAACCGCTGGGCGATTATGGTGAAGGCGGGCTATGCGTGGGCGGGTTCGACCTTTCGTCAAGGCGGCGTTGAAGTGCGCGCCGCTGCCGAAGATACCGAGCGCTTGCGCAAAATCTTCGTTGCACACATCGGCAAACCGCAGCGGACGATCCTGCACGGCCAATCCTGGGGGGCGAGTGTTGCCGCCAAAGGGGCGGAGACGTTCACCGAGAACAAACCCTATGACGCTGTTCTGCTGACCAGCGGCGTTTTGGGTGGCGGCACGCGCTCTTACGATTTCCGGCTCGATTTGCGCGCCGTCTATCAATATCTCTGCAATAACCATCCACGCCCGGACGAGCCCGAGTATCCCGCGAATATCGGCCTGCCGGTGACCTCGCCGCTGAAGAACACCGATATCGCGGCGCGCACGGCGGAATGTTTGGGGCTCGATAAGCCTGTAGCTCAGCGCACGCCGGAGCAGCAGCGCAAAGTCGAGACCATCGAGAAGGTCATCAAGATTCCACCAGGCTCGATCCAATCTCACCTGAACTGGGCCACTTTCCATTTCCGCGATATTGTGAGCAAGCGCACGGGCGGGGCCAGCCCCTTCGGCAATAGCGGCGTGCGCTATTCCGGCTCGCCCGACGATGCGGCGCTCAATGCGGGCGTGCGGCGCTATAAGGCCGATCCGGCGGCAGTGGCGCGTTTTGCGGCGGATACCGACCCGACCGGGCAAATCCCAGTGCCGGTGCTAACGGTAAAATGGATCAGCGATCCGACCGCTTTCGTCGAACTCGATGCGCAGTTCAAGGAAACCATGACGCGCGGCGGCAGCGCCGACCGGCTGGTTCAAACCTTTACGACCCAAGGCACCCATAGCTACATCAGCGACCCGACCTATCCGGCATTGATGGCGGCGCTGCTCGATTGGGTGGAGACGGGCACGAAGCCGACGCCGGAAAGCGTCGCCGCACGCTGCGGGGCCGCCGAGGCGCAGTTCGGCACCGGCTGCTCGTTCGCGCCGACCTATACCCCCGCTGCGCTGGAAACGCGGGTGGCGGCGCGCGACCGGCCTTAAGAGACCGACAAGGGGCGCTTGCGCCGGGTTGCGCCTCGCCTCTAAGCTCTTTCATCAGACCGGAAGCAATCCGGCAAATATTCATAAACGTACGGGAGAAACGAAAATGCGGTTAGCGACAAAGCTTATGGGGGCGGCGGTTGCCCTCTCGATGGGGATGGCGGTTTCGGGCGCTGCCCAGGCTCAGACATTCGTGAACGTTTTGACGGGCGGCACCTCGGGCGTCTATTACCCGCTCGGCGTAGCCCTCTCGCAGATCTACGGCAAGGGCATCGCCGGATCGAAAACCTCGGTGCAGGCAACGAAAGCCTCGGTGGAAAACCTCAATCTGCTCGAAGCGGGTAAGGGCGAGATCGGCTTCACGCTGGGCGACGCGCTCTCGCAAGCCTGGACCGGCGTTGCCGACGCGGGCTACCCCAAGCCGCTGCAAAAACTGCGCGGCGTTGCGGGCATTTATCCGAATTATATTCAGATCATCGCCGCCAATTCTTCGGGCATCAAAAGCTTGGCCGATCTGAAGGGCAAGCGCATCTCGGTCGGCGCGCCTAAATCGGGCACGGAACTCAATGCCCGCGCTATTCTGGCGGCGGCGGGGCTGACCTATGCCGATTTCGCTAAGGTCGAATATCTCGCCTTCGGTGAATCGGTCGATCTGATGAAGAACCGGCAGTTGGACGCGACCTTGCAGTCGGCGGGCCTCGGCGTCGCCTCGATCAAGGACCTCGCCACTTCGGTCGATATTACCGTCGTGCCGGTTCTGGCGGAGGTTGTGGCGAAAATCGGCGATGCCGCCTATCAGCCGAGCCTAATTCCGGCGGGCACCTATAAGGGCCAAGACGCGCCGATGCCGACCGCCGCGATCAATAACTTCCTCGTCACCCATAGCGGCGTGTCGGATGATGTGGCCTATGGCATGACCAAAAACCTATTCGAGAATTTGGACGGTATGGTCTCGGCCCACGCCGCCGCCAAGGACATTAAGCTCGAAAAAGCCCTGGCGGGCATGCCAGTGCCGCTGCATCCCGGTGCGGAAAAATACTACCGTGAAAAAGGCTTGCTGAAATAAGGCCCAAGGTGTCGATGCCGGGAAGGGGCAACCGTTCCCGGCGATTTCCCCTATCCGTTTCCTTGGCATCGGTGAGACCCCTATGACGAAACCGCCCGTCGAAGCTTTTCCAGCTCCGCCGCTGACCGAAGCCCCCCTGGCCGATCCTGAAAATCCCGCCGCCCATTTGAAGCTCGATGGTTTGCCGGGAAAAATCGTTTGGGCGGCGGCGATTATTTTCGCCCTTTGGCAGATTTATACGGCGGCCTTTAGCCCGGTTTCTTCGATCGTCGTGCGCTCGTTGCACGTCGGTGGTTTGCTGTTCCTCACCTTTGCCCTGTTCCGCTTTCAGCCTTCGAAGTCCGGACACGCCGCACCGCCCCTGTGGGATTGGGGCCTGGGGCTGCTGGCGCTTGCCATCGGCTTCTACCAATGGGTGTTCGAAGGCGAGCTTATTCAGCGCGCGGGCGATCCGAACCAGATGGATCTGATCGTTGGCGTGTTGGCGCTCATTCTGCTGGTCGAGGGCGCGCGCCGGATCATGGGCTGGGCCTTGCCGATCCTCTGCGTGATCTTCATTCCCTATGCCATCTGGGGCCGGTCGCTGCCCGAACCGCTGTTGCATCGCGGCTTCGACTGGGTGCAGGTGATCGACACGCTCTCCTTCGGCACCGAGGGAATTTACGGCACGCCTACGGCAGTTTCTGCCACCTTTATTTTCCTCTTCATCCTGTTCGGCACGTTCCTGGAGAAAGCCGGGATGATCGGGCTGTTCAATGATGTGGCCTTGGGCACAGTCGGCCATACCAAGGGTGGCCCGGCGAAAGTATCGGTCATTTCCTCCGGTCTGATGGGAACGATCAACGGCTCCGGCGTCGCCAATGTGCTCACCACCGGCCAGTTTACCATTCCGTTGATGATGCGTTTCGGTTATCGCCCAGCTTTTGCCGGGGCGGTGGAGGCGACGGCGAGCATGGGGGGGCAACTTATGCCGCCGGTGATGGGGGCGGTGGCCTTCATTATGGCCGAACGGTTAGAACTGCCCTATTCCGAAATCGCCCTCGCGGCGATTATTCCGGCGATGTTGTATTACCTTTCGGCCTTTTGGATGGTGCATCTGGAAGCCGGGAAATTCGGACTGAAGGGGCTTCCTGCCGACCAGCGCCCCGCCGTTTTCGCCTCGCTCAAGCGCAATTGGCACCTGATTCTGCCGCTGGCGGCGCTGGTTTACATGCTGTTTTCAGGCTTTACGCCGCTGTTTGCGGGCGTCGTGGGCCTGGGGCTGACGATTGTGCTGATTTTGGGCGGGGCTAGCTTCGGGAAAATCGGCGGTCTGCCCGTGCGGGCGGTGGCGTGGATTTCGCTTGGCGCGGCCTTGGGCTCGCTGGTGGCCTTCGAGGCGCTGTCGGTGGCGGCAACGCTGATGCTGGGTGTTGCTGGGCTGGTTCTGATCTGCGCCGCGATGAGAGGCTGGGCGACGCTGCGGCTGCTGCTTGACGGGCTGGCCGATGGGGCGAAATCGGCCTTGGGCGTCGGCGTCGCCTGCGCGTTGGTCGGGATTCTGATCGGCATTATGACGCTTACCGGCCTTGCCACCACGGTGGCCGGGCTGATCCTTGATCTGGCCGGGGACAATCTCGCCATCGCGCTGCTGCTGACGATGCTGGTGTGTCTCGTGCTTGGTACGGGCTTGCCGACGATTCCTAACTACATCATTACCTCCTCCATCGCGGCCCCGGTGCTGGAGAAAATGGGCGTGCCGCCGCTGATTTCGCACATGTTCTGCTTCTACTTCGGCATCATGGCCGATCTCACGCCGCCCGTTGCGCTGGCGGCGCTGGCGGCGCAATCGATCGCCAAAGTCGGGCATATGCAGATCGGGTTGATTGCCACGCGCATCGGCGCGGCGGGCTATGTCGTGCCGTTTATGGCGGTCTATGCGCCGGAACTGATGCTGCAAGGCGCGAACGTCACCCCGCTGGCGGTGGGCTATATCGTGCTGAAAGCCGTGCTGGCGATTCTGCTGTGGGGCGGCGCGGCAACCGGCTGGCTGCTGGGGCGCTTGGGCGTGCTGGAGCGCTGTATGGCCACGGCCTGCGCCATTCTGCTGGTGGCGGCGCTGCCGATTACCGACGAGTTGGGCTTTGCCGGGGCGCTCGCCTTCTTCCTCTGGCACCGTTGGCAGGTGAAGCGGCGGCCCGAGTTGACCCGCATTCAAACGGCGTGAGCGCTTTCTGTCTGCTCACGCTCACGGGGGCCTTGCTGTGGCGCAGCGAGGCCCCGAGCCTCACCCTGCGCTGGACCCATTCGGTCGAAAAAACCACTTGGGAAGAAGTCTGGCAGCGCGACGGGGCGGGGCTGCTGCTCACCGAAGCCCGCATTGAAGGCAGCGGCGCGGGCATGGAGCCACCGCCCGACGCGCGCAAAGAGGGGCACTTTTGGGTGTGGGCACCGATGCGCCGGGTGGCGGAGGTCACGCTTGCGCAGTCGGGCGCGGCGGGGGAGTGGGCACTGTGCCCGGCGGGGGGGGCGTGTGTTCGACCGAACGAGGCGGCGCGCTTCACGGTTTGCGGGGAATGATCGGACCTTACGAAGGTTTCATGCGCCGGTTAGAGTCCAATAAGGCGATGCGCGCTAAGGTTGCTTCCCCAGGGAGGGAAGCATGCGCCCCACAAAAATCCGGTCGGTTATTGTCTGCGTGGTGCTTCTGGCGCTCGCGGGCTGCCAAACCCGCCCCAAGCCGACTTTCTTAAATTATGCTCAATTGGACGACGCCCAACGGCAGGCCATCGCGAGCCATTATACGCCCGACGCCGTTAAGGCGCGGGAGGAGGAAAAGCAAGGGCGGCAGCGCCAATGGGGCGATGAAGCGGCCTTCCGCACCCCCCGCGAGCCCGAAGCCCCCTTGTTCCCCAAAAACCAGCAAAATCCGGTCGAGGACGAGGCCCGCCAAAACCGGGAGCAGCGCAAAAGCGCAACGGATTCCGGCTGTAACTGCCGCGTCAAACCTTTCAAAGCGTTGAAGCGCGGCTTTGGGCTCTAGGCGTGCTTCTACCATCGTCCTTTGATTAATTTTAACGGATCGCGTCTTACCATAATTTAAGATGCCCGTCGGTTTCTCCTAATGGAAGAGCCGCTAAGCTGATCGTCCAAATTGGAGGGCGCAGGATGCGGCGGGTCTACCTTATAGTGGCGGTTGGTATGCTGCTTTCGAGCTTGAGCGCGTGCCAATCCAACCCGCGCGTTATTACAGTTGAGGCCCCACGTAGGCGCGAGTTGCCTCCTAAGCCGACCCCGGAGATCCAGGGCCCGGCCTACCGGGGAAACCGTTGGGAGCCGTCGCCAACAGTTACGATCAATCCTTATCAGCAACTAACCTCCGAGATTGAGCGCCGTTTCAAAGAGCGGGAGGAGAAGGCTGAGCGCGAGCGGCTCCAAGGGAAACCGGAGGGCGGTGCCGGCTGCAACTGCCGCGTCAAACCTTTCAAAGCGTTGAAGCGCGGCTTTGGGCTCTAACCCTCCAGCCCCGTAACCCTCCAACCCCGCGTTACCGCGATTTCATCTGCCCGTCAGCCCGCCGTTAGCCGCCGCGCCTTATTCTGGCCCGAATTGCACCGAGGGGGCCGGAATGGTAGGGAAATTCATTGTTTTCGGATGTTTGGCGCTCGTGCTCAGCGGCTGCGTTTCGACCGGGTCGGGGCGCGGCTATTCATCAAACTATTATTCACGTCACGATGGCTATTCACGCGGCTACGGCTACCGCGAGACCTACTATGATCGGCACTATTATGACGACGACCGCCGCTCCGAGCGCGAGAAGAAATGCGGCTGCCGCATTAAGCCGTTCAAAGCCTTGAAGCGCGCCTTCGGGCTTTAGACGTTACGCCCCCGGCAGTTGCGTCGCTACCGGCCCGAGCCAAGCGAGCAGGCGCGTCATCGCGGCTTTAATGGCGTAGAACTCGGCGCTACGCTCTAGGCGGGTTTCATTCATATAAAGCGCGCGATTGAGTTCGATTTGCAGCGCGTGGCGGCCCTGGCGCGGGCGACCATGGTGGCGGGTGATGAAACCGCCCGCGAACGGCTCGTTCAGGACCACGCGAAAACCTTCGCGGGTAAAGAAGGCCGCAACTTCCGCCGTCAGGCTGCGCTCGCAGCTCGTGCCGTGGCAGTCGCCAAGAATAACATCGGCGCGCATTCGGCCCGCGTCTTTTTCCACGGAACTGCCCACCGAGGGCATCGAGTGACAGTCGAGCAGCAGCACGCGGCGGAAGCGGCTGAGCGTATCGTTCACCAGCCCATCCAGCGCGGCATGGTAGGGGCGGTAGAGCCGTCGCACCCGGTCTTCCGCTTCGGCGAAGGTGAGCGGCGCGCGGTAGATTTCCGCCCCGGTCGCCACCATGCGGGCAATCGTGCCATAGCCTGCCGCGACGCGCGCGCTGGCGGCATTAACGAAATCGGGTAGGGGCTCGCCGAACATTTTCGGGTCAAGCTCATAGGGCTCGCGGTTCACGTCGATATAAACGCGCGGGAACAGGGCTTTCAGCAGCGGGGCACCGAAATCGGGCGCGGCCGAGACGAGATCATCGACGAAACTATCCTCAGAGCGCCGCAAACTCAGCGGGTCCAGCAGCGAATCGCGCACAAAATCATTGGGATAATTCGTGCCGCTGTGGGGCGAGGAAACAACCAGCGCCACCGTCTGCGTCGCGGGCCGCCGGACGGATAAAACCGTCTCCACGCTCGCCCCCGCTGGCGCGGGGGTTTTCGGGAGAGGGGAAAAAGGGCTTAGCGCGCTCATGAAAAAAAAATGGGCTAATTTGGCCTTCTTGTCATCTCCCTCTATGCGCGATTCAACCCTAGGCCCAATGATTCTTACTGTCCGGCCAAACCGACGGGCGATAAGCGATTTTGACGATAGAATGCCCATGTATTTTTCTAAATTCTAGAGCTTTAGGGAGCGATTTTATCGTTAAAGATGATTATGATTGCGACATACGGGGGAATCGCTGATCGTAAAACGGGAAAATCAGCCTTTTGTCCGGATTAAATAGGGCAATTCTCGGGGTTTTTGAGGAATGCCGCCAATCCCAGTGGGGGGCGATGGGGTAGGGTGTGCCCGTGACCAGCGTGGGGACCGTCCGGGTCCGGCCGGGATGGTCGCGCCCCTTTCCGTAGTCCAAGAGGAACGACAATGGCATTCCCGACTTCCGTAAACGATCAGATCACGGATTCCGTAACCCAAGCCAATACCAAAGTGCTGGGCGACGCCCCGGCCATTGCGATGGGCAATCTCTATCAAGCGACCGCGCAAGCGCTGGCGAATGCCGCCCATAACGCGACCAATGCTCAGCAGCAGAGCTATGTGACGGCCCAGGCCGCCACGACGATGGGCGTGGCCACCCTCTATTCGTTGGATACGGCCACCACCGGTGTTGCGACGAAAGACATTCTGAGCACCGGCGTTAAGGGGCTTGGCGGTTAAGCGTCAGCTTTAGGCTCTAAGCGTTCCGCGCGCGGCCCACTTCGGGCGGCGCTGCCGGTCTTCTCCCCGAAAGGAATAAAGTCATGGCGTTTCCAACCTCCGTTAACAGTCAGATCACGGATTCTGTTACCCAAGCCAATACCAAAGTGCTGGGCGATGCCCCGGCGATTGCGATGGGCAATCTTTATCAGGCAACCGCGCAAGCGCTGGCCAATGCCGCCCATAACGCTACCAACGCCCAGCAGCAGAGCTATGTGACGACGCAAGCCGCCACAACGATGGGGGTTGCAACCCTCTATTCGCTGGATACGGCCTCCACGGGCGTCGCGACGACGAAGATTCTGTCCTCGTAACAAAGTCATCGGTCGGGCGACGGAAACCTCTCGCGCCCGCGTTATAAAGGATTATCCCGATGGCATTTCCAACTTCGGTTAACGATCAGATCACGGATTCGGTAACGCAGGCGAATACTCAGGTTGTAGCGATTGCGCCGGCTTTGGCGCTGGGTAATCTGTTTCAGGCGACGGCGCAGGCGCTCGCCAATGCTGCCCATAATGCAACCAATGCCCAGCAGCAAAGCTTTGTGACGGCGCAGGCTGCCACGACGATGGGGATCACCACCCTGTATGGGCTTGATACTGCCGCCGATGCCGCCGCGACCTCGGCCATTCTGTCGGCATAAAGGGCTTAACCCGCGTTTAGGGGTGGGCGCACTCGACCCTAACGTTAGGTCATTTTTCTAATAAGGAACGGTTTCCCATGGCCTTCCCGACCGCTGTCAATAACCAGATTACCGACTCCGTTACCCAGGCCAATACGCAGGTTGTTGCCATTTCGCCGGCAATCGCTATGGGGAATCTCTACCAGGCGACGGCCCAAGCGCTCGCCAATGCCGCCCATAATGCGACGATGGCGCAGCAGCAAATGTATGTCACCGCCCAGGCGGCCACCACGGCGGGGGTGGCGTTGCTCTACTCCCTCGATACGGCCTCAACGGGCATGGCGACAAAAAAGATCCTCGGGTAGCGGGGATAAAGCAGACGTAACCGCACGTCTCTGTGCAATCCATTAAGGAGTGAAAGCGATGGCTTTTCCGACGTCGATCAATAGTCAGATCACCGATTCGATCACCCAGGTTAACACGAAGGTTCTTGGCGACGCCCCGGCGGTTGCCGTCGGGAACCTGATGGTGGCGACCAGCCAAGCGCTGTCGAACGCGGCCCATAACGCCACGAACAATGCTCAGCAAAGCTATGTGACCATGCAGGCGTCGACGACGCAGGCGGTCTCGACCTTGCTGGTGCTGGATACGGCGACCACCGGCGTCGCCACGACCGAGATTCTCGGTCTGGTCTAAGGCCTGTCGGGAGGGGGCTGGGGTCCGGTCCCCTCCTATCGATAGGGTCCATCGGGGTATTGTAGAGGCTTGAGGCGCAGGGCGGCGATGAGCGCTTCCGATGGTTCCGTAGAGCTGGAAGTGGGCACCGCGCCGTCGGTTGCGATGGCCATGACCTATATGGCGATGGCCGATAGTCTCGGGCTCGCTATGGCCAATGCGGTGGCGGCGCAGCAGCGCGGCCAAACTTTGAGCACGGCCGCGTTGGCCCAAGTATTAGCGCTAATTTTGACGTCGCCCGCGCGGGCGCCCGCCCCTTCAAAGTAGGAGTAGGTGACAATGGTTGATTTGGTCGGCACAACGAATACACGGATCGTGGACTCGGTGACGGGCGCGGCCACGTTGCTGACCGGCCAGAGCCCGTCACAAGCCTTCGCGATGCTCGATGCGGTCATGGTCGAGACCTTGGGTATGGCCATGTACAACGCGGTCAACCGCCAACAGAACGCCGGGATGACCAGCGCGGCGGCCGTGACGGCGGCCTGTGCGCGCATGTTGGGTGCGCCGTTTCCGGTTCCGCCCGCGCCGCCCCCGCCAGAACCCCCCGCTCCGCCGACAGTGACGCCTTTGCCGGGGCCGCCCCCGCCTGCAACACCGCCCTCGCCGGGCGAAGTAATTGCGGCGGCGATGACGGAAGGGCAGGCCGCGATCAGCATTTTGCAGGCCCAGGCGGCGGCGGGCGGTACCTACGCCCAGACGGCGACGGCGGATCTTCAGCAATTGTCGAGCGCGGCAACGGCAGCCATCCCGCCCACGAATACCAACCAGGATTCAACCCCCGGGGGAAACCATTAACCGACGTTCCCGCGCGGTTGAAACCGCAAAAATCCCGCGTGCGCGACGCCCGTCGCAGTAAGGAGGCATGATGCCCGAGCCAACATCGGTTAACGCCCAGATCGTTGACGTTATCAATCAGGTGCAGACCGCGACGATGAGCCCGCAGGTCGTGCTAACCAGCGGCGCGGGCAAAGCCTATCAGTCGGTGGCGCAGACGGCGGCGATCACGGTGCAAGATGCCGCCGACGCCCTGCGCAATATCTCGACCATTGCGACCACGGCGGTCGGCGTGGCCATGGCACAATTTTTAGCGACGGGTGATCCTAAATACTCCCAAGCTATGCAAATCGCCCAATCGATGATGACCTCGGCAACGACGGATTTCAGCAATATTGGCTCGGCGGCGGCGACGGTGCTGAAGGAATTTCCATCGGGCTAGGGGCAATCGCCTCCTGCGCATTTCATTAGGGGAACCTCCGTATCATGACCGTCACGGTTGCCAGTCGTTTAATTCAAAATCAGGCCGCCCTGTCGGAATTGGGGCGGCTCGCGCTGGCGTTTATCGATGGCGGGCCGGAGTGGCTATCGTGGGCCATCGCCGCCCCAACGGCCCAATATGCTTTTCCTGACGAAAGCACGCTTCTGGCGCAAGTTCAGCAGGGGCTGCATGCCTCGCGCTTCGCCTTTCTGCCGACCCTGCAGACGATGGTGAGCCCCGTAAAACTGCTGACCCTGGGGATGGCCGATCTGCGCACCCTCGGACAGGCTGAGGCGGGGGACACTAGCGCGCCGATCCAAGCCCAGATCAAACGGATTTTCAGCGATCATCATTTGCTGAGCGGCAGCGATTTTGCCCAAGGTACGGCGTTTTTGCAAACCTTGGGCGTTAATCAGGCGGGGCTTTTCCAATTCCTGACCTACGAGGATCAGGTCGCTTTGTATCAGGTCGCCGCACAGCCGAGCGGCCAAACGGCGATTCCGGAAACCGAGGCGGCGCAATTCGCCGTGAGCCAAGCGCGGACGGTGTTGGAGTTTGTCGATTATTATCAGTTCTACTTGCGCTATTGCAGCCGTTTGCCGACCGCAACGACAGCCGCGCAGCGGGGGACCCAGGCGTCGAGCGCGCTGATGGTGCTCCTGCCGCTGCTGTTCGGTGCGCTTGATGCGCCGCAGGTGCCGGGGTTGGTCTCGCCCGCCGAGGTTGCCAACGCCGTGACGGTTTGGGTTCGGAACGGTCGGCAGATCGGCTTCTCCCGGCTGTCGGAAGGCACGGCGCAGATTGCGCAGAACACGGTGTTTCTCTCCGAAACCGGCGATGCTGCGCGGGCGTTGGTTCAATCCTATATTGCAGGGGCGCAAGCCTTGATCGTGGCCCAGCCGGTGAAGCAGGGGATGTTGGGGCAGGATGGGGCCTCCTGCTTGTTTCCGATTCGCTCCGGCGATCAGCAGGCCATGCTTCTGCTTGGATCGACGGGGCTTATCACGCTGCGCTCCTATGGGCTGCAACCCGCCACAGTGAGCGCGCCTGTGGTTGCGGGCAATCGGATTCCCGATGCGCCCGATACGAGCGCGTGAGATCGGAATGGGCAGGGTGAATGATGCGTAAACCGCTCGTGCCTGGGGCAAAGCCGCCCGGACCCAAGCCAACGGCCTCCGCCGTAAAGCCGCCCCCGGCCAAACCCGCGCGGCCCCCATCGGTCGCCCAGAAACCTGTGCCGGTCTTAGGGGAATCGATCATGTCCGACCCTGTTACGAATGCGCCTGCCGCCCCTGATCCCCAACCGTCAACGCCCAACGAGACCCCAGTTGCGACGGTTGCCGAGGTTATGTCTGGAGGGAAACCGCCTGATCCAGTTCCGCCCCAGGCGTCACTGCCGACACCGTCGGTTCTGACGCCACCAGTCTTTGAAGAGGCGCGCGCGCCAGAACCGCCGCCCATCCCACCAGACGCCGTAATCAGCCCGTCTAATCCTTTAGAAACGGCGGTGCAGGCGTCGGAGGCGGCGATTGCCAGCGCGATTGCATCCGCCGAAGCCGCTGTTCAAGCGGCGGAAGCCCGGATGCAGGAACAAGCGGCGGCGGCCCAAGCCAGCGGTGCGGCGCTCATTGCGGCGGTGACGCAGTCAACGTCGAATGCGGTGCAGGCGGCCAGCGACGCGGCGGCGCAAGCGGTGGCGGCGGCGTCGCCCTCGGCGGCCATCGCGTCGCTTGATGGAACCATTGCGGCCAGCGATCAGGCCATTGCCCAAATCATCGCACAAACCCAGGCGGCGACGCAGGCGGCTCTGGCCTCGGCGGTCGCGGCCACCGATCAGGGCATTCAACAGGCGGTGCGGTTTGTGCAGCCGCTGCAAGGGCCGAAAGCCACTTAACTTCGTTCCAGCCGTCCGCCGAGGGAGGGTCCGCCCGTGGTAAAGCGCCATCAACACGCTTTTCAGGTTCTTCCCGGCGGCGCGCAACCGGCCCAGGGGCTTGCCGAAGCCTGCCTTGAGACGGTGGCGGCCCTCGTTTCGACCGCGACCCATACGCAGGTTGTAACCGTTCCGCCGCGCGACTCGACGCTGGCCTGGAAGTCCAACGCCGTTCATCCGCTCCAATCCTTGGAAACCGAATATCAGGGTATTGTGCGCGATGCCGCGCGCGGGCTAACCGATCCCGATGCCTATAAGACCGCCGAATCGACCGCCCTCAGCCAGTTTTTCAGCTTCGACGTTGCCGTGCCGACGCTCTTAGGGGTTGGGCCGGGCCAACCCTATGATGGCGCTGCGATTCCTTTGGTGGACGATAAACTGCGCGCGGCCCTGCGGGAGTCGAAAGCCGCGCGGCGCGGGATTGAGGCGGCGCTGGCGGGGGCGACCATTCAGGCGACCCCGGTGCGCACCGCGCTGCTGGCAAGCTGGTCCCAGGCGATGAGCCTTCTGCTCAAATTCTTCGACATACCGGGATCGGACCGCTGGCGGATTGCGACCCTGGATAGTGCCCGGAATGCGCTGATCGGGCTCGATACTGCGATTCGCGCAGCCACCACCTGGGGCCAACTCCAGCAGTATCAGCATAATCTTCAGATTGGGCTGCGCGCGCTGGAAGAGGCGGTGGCGGGCTATGCTAGCGTGCAGATGATCTATTTCATCGAAAGCTTCTACCTCTATCGCTTGCTTATCCGCTATCGGCTGGAGTCCCAGTCGGCGATTAGCAGCGAGGATACGATTAAGGTCAGCGGCGAGCTGACCAAGATCATCACCCGTCAGCCCTGGCTTGCCGAATGGCTGCGCGACAAAGTGCTGGTGCTGAACCGGCGCCTGCTGGACCTCGATCCGGGCCAGAATATCCTGTTCTTCCTCAAGGGCGGGCGGGCGATCAAATATCTCGAAGGCACGCCGAAGCAGGGGGAGAATGATTGGGATACCCAAATCGTCATCAACCCCAATCTGCCCGCCGAGGCCTGGTACGCCCTGTATCGGCGCGTGCAAAACCTCGTGCTGCTCCAGCTTCAGGATTTCCGCTTGGAGTTTTATACGCTGCTGAACCATTACGCGCCGGAGTTCGAGCGCGCGCTTTTGGCCGATAAGCAGGCACAGCAGCAACAGCAACAGGCACACGGCGGGGATGAGGCGCTGCCAGACCCGCTCGACCCGCCCGAACCCCCGCAGGTGGATGTTGATCCGCCTGCGGGGATCATGCCCGCCCCCTATCGTGCGGCGTGCAAATCGGAACTGATCGACGTGGGGTTGCCGCGCTACGATACGGTGGAAGCGCGCGAGCAATGGGCGCAGCTTCACGATAGTTTGGTGCACGGGCCCGATGGCATGCCCTACCCCGGCTACCTCTATTACATCAACGAATATATCGCCATGCTGCGCGAGGTGTTTTTGGGTCTTTCGCCCTCGGCCCATAAAGCGCCCAAACGAATCGAACGGCTCTATAAACTGCTCTCGCCTCAGCAAGCGCAACTGACCCAGGATTTAGATGCGGTGGTCGCCCATGAGCGCGATCTTATTCCGCCAACCCTCTTGCCGCAGTCGGTTGCGGTTGCGGACACGCAGCAAGACCCGGCGCTGCGGCGGGTGCTGCTGATCCTGTTGCAGCAATTCTCCCTTGCCTATGCGCTGCCCGCCGATCCGGGCTTTGCGGCGGGTTTTGATGATTTCTTCACTGCGAATATCGTCAATGCCGCCACCTTGGGCGCGCCGCCGCAGGATTTGGCCGACGCTATCCAAGCGATCATTAATGAGGATGCAAAGCACCCGGAACGCCCAGCCAAATGGAACCCTGCCTATAACGGCCTCGTCACTATGGTCGGCTTTTGCCAGTGGGTTTCCGTGCAGATGGAACAGCATTTGGGCGACCGGGCGACATTCCTGGCGCAACAAAAGCAAATTCTGGGCGGGTTGATGGATGCGGTGGCGGCGATTTTTTCGACGCGCGAAGAATGGGAATTGGAGATGGCGATGGCCGGCGGGTCCGCCGCGCAGCTTCAGGCCGATTACACGCGCTACCCGCACCCCGACGCGCTCGATCCGCCCTTCGTGATTACCGCGCGCTTCTATGCGCAGAACCCCCAGGCCGATCCGGCGACGATCATCCAACTCGTTCAACCGGCGGTGCAAGCCTATTTGCGCCAGAATCCCACGCTGGTTTTGGGGCAGGCGAGTCCAACCGGCGTTTTGCAGATCTATTGGGCGACGGCGGTGCCGCTGGGGGCGTTGACCTATGCGCCCTTGGTCGCCGCGTTTGCGGTGGCCCCCCAAGCCGAGGGCTGGCCGCAGCTTGCCTATATCTGGGGGCTGCCGGTCCTGGGCTTGCGCGATTTGGTGCGCACCTATCAGCGGCAGTCGGCTGAGATTGAAGAGTTTGGGCGGCGATTGCGCCTGAAGGCGACCACGGCGGCGCTCACCGAAATCTATATCCGCGCCAATAATCCCGAACCGCCGAACCCGACCCTGATTGCGCTCGCCGAAGGCCGGTGTTCCTACCTGAAACTCAGCAGCACCGACCGGGCGAACGGAATACAGGGCGATTATCCGCCCGCCTATTTCCCGGCGCGCGCTTTTGAACTGGTGCTGACGAATAATCCCGATGCCTTGCGCCAAAGCTTAACCTTACCGGCCGCCGCGCCGGGGGTAACGCGCACGCTCGATCTGTTGGTGCTCAATCAAGGTCACGGCGATTGGGCACAATTCGCCTCCTGGAGCGCGGGGGATCTGACCAAGAATCTGGTGGCGCCGATGGTTGCCTCCGGTATTCGAGCCCGGCTTATCGTGCTCGATTTCTGCCTGTCGGCGTCGCTCTTGGCGGTCTTCACGCCGCTCTGTGCCGAGGGCGGGCAAATCATCGCCAGTGTTTACAGCACGACCGAAATCGTGATGACGCCGACCGTTTGGACCCAAATGAAACCGGGTTTGGACGCGCGCAATCAAGGGACGATTGCGAGCGTGCTAAAAGCCCGGTTGAAGGTTCTGGCTGCCAATACCACCGGCCTCGCCCAACTCGAACCGGTACGCGCGGCGAGCGCGCGTGATGTCGAGGCGCACCTGCGTGTCCACCCCGATGACCGGGACCCAATCTCGATCATCCGGGTGTTGCGCTCGATGGGCGGGGACATGCGGTCCAACGCGCAGAATCTCCCGCGCCTTTTCCAAGAGCTGAACGCCTTCAAACAACGGCCCTTGCCGTGGGAGACGGTGGGCTTTGCGGAACAGGCCATTCTCGCCAAGCTCCCGGTTTCGGCGGATCTCTTCACGCCGCAGCTCTATGCGGACATGCTGACGGCCTTGCGCAAGCGCGTGACCGCGATTCTGACCGAGCCCGCCTATCACATTGGCCTGTCGGTCGAGACTTTGATCCCGCTGCCGCTGTTCGACGGGCCGAACGGGTCGCTGTGGGATCTGCTCATCGAACATCAGGCGGGTTTACTCGCCCTCGCCAAGGGCCTGCGCCGCTGCCCGACGCCCTTCACGTCCTTTGCCGCCACGCCCAAGCGCTTGACCGTCGACGATGCCCTATTGGCGACGCCAATCGAACCGGAGGTGGCGACGCTCCTGAATTCTTTGGAGCCGAGCGCCAGCGCCGACGCGACGCAAATGCTGACCAGCTTGAAGGACAGTAGCGCCGTGCTGAGCTTCGACGGCCAGCGCAATTACGATCAGCCCTAGGGAACGCCCGATGCCGAGCCCCAAACCCGTTACCCCGCAAGAGTTTTGGCCGCTGTTCGAAGCTTGGGCCGCGGCGCGACTAACGCCCGGCGTTTTATGGCTCCCGCAAGGATGGGCGGGGTGGGCGATTAGCGATTTCCAGGCCTATGCGCTGACGCAGGCGGGCGCATCGGGGGCATGGGATATTGTTCGCAGCGCGCACCTGTTGAGGGGCGGCGACCGCCAGGGTTTTCTGTTTAATCGGCAGAACCCGCAAAGCCCGCAGACGGTGATGGTTCTTGCGGCGCAATCGGCGCATCAATCATCCGATGATTTTCTGCAGCAGGTGGCGCGCGATCAATCGCAGCTTGGCGATGACCAATTTGACCGCTCCATCCCCCAGGCGCAGCCGGTCATCGTGGCGCTTGGGCTTGACGATAGGGTGCGGGCGAAACTGCAAAGCCAGCAGTTTCAGTTCCATTTCGCAACGCCGCTAGCGGGGGCCGATGGAGGCATTGTGCCCGCGCAGGTGTCGGCTCTCAGCTACCGGGTTGCAACCGCAACCGAGGGGGCAGCGCTACCGACCTGGCCGGATGCGGCGGGTATTCGTCAGGATGATCGCCCGGCCTTCGCCGATTTATCGGGCGGCCGGATTGACCCGGCCCCGTCGGGCGCGCCGCCGTCGCCCTTTGCCAATCTCTTCGGCGGCTCCAATCCTGCGGCCACCTCTTCCGGGGACGTTCAATCGTGAGTATCGCCTTTTCAGATTACTCGATTGGCGGCAATGTTAACTTCGCCCCGCTTGGCGGCGCTCCGATGGTCTTGAACTTTGGCGATACCTATATGCGCCTTTACGCGCCGCCCCTCGCGGGCGGCGGCGTCGCGCCGGGGACGCGGACAAGTTCGGCGGCGGCCATCGGGTATGGCATGGGGTGGGCGGCGGCGGCGGCAATCGTTCCGCGCGTCGGGTTTGGCAATAATTTCGTTGTGAACGCCGGACCGGTGTTGGCGTTGGCGGAGCTCGACACCAGCCTGCTCAATCTGTCGCGTCGCTGGTGGATGAACGATTCCGAAACCGAGCGCCGAACCGTGGTGAATAATTTCCTGCGGGTTTTTATCAACCGCGCCGAAAACGCGCCCTTAGGCATTTACTTGGAACGGGAGCTTGCTTTTGTGGGCCAGCGTGGGCGGATTGGCCCGCTGGCGCCGCAATCGATGCGGGTCGGTCATGGGAAAATCGATTTCCTGATTGGTCCCCCGATCGGCGTCCCGCCGCTACCGCCGCAGGCGCTTATTCCCGGCGGCGTTACGGGACGGGCGGCATTGGCGCTCAATACAGCGGTAGCCCCGCCGGCACCGATTTGGAATCAATCGCTCATTATGGAAGCCAAGCTCAATCTCGCTGGCGGAAATTTAGCGAATGCGCAGTGGCAGCTTTGCGCGACGCTGGCAACAGTGCGTCAAATGGCTCCACCGCCGCCCGTGCCCGGCGCCGCGGCCCCTATTCCCTATTACTATAGGGGAATTTTAACCGATGGGCGGCACTGGGCATTTTACCAGTATGATTCAACGCTGCAGGTCTTCCACTGCACCCCGATGATCGATGTTTCCGGGGCTCCTCCCGCCGTGGGGTTCGCCCCAGGAGGGGCGATGAATACTAGTGAACTCGTGCTGCGAATGCTGCGTAAATTCGTTCTTCTCTCAAATCAACCCTATATCGACGGATGGATTTAGGCGATGATGCAAGAAAAAAGTGCAAATATGGGGAGCGAATAAATGAATATTGTCCTGATTTGCGAGAAATATATTCGTTGCTCCATCGCTCTGCCGGAGAAGATCGTCTCAGATTTGTATGGGCGCATCTCGGAGTCAGGTCGTGATTGGCTTGATTCTGAAGAATCTGTTTTATTTGTAAATTTCCTGACGAGTTTCGTGAAGTATAATAATGATAATCTTGTAGAAATTACAAATTTAAATTATTCAAATTATCTTTTTGAGAGTTCTGATTTTTCCGAATTCGAAAAAATTAACCTTTCGGCTGAATCTGTTTGGGCTTCGAATTGGGATAGCGTCTTATTTTATAGCGACGCTGGCTTTAGGGACATGCTGTATAATTATAATATTGTTAATGAACCAAATATTTATTTGGGGCGTCAAGATAACCCTCAATTACTAGAGGATGATTTCCCCAATCAAGATTTCACTGATGATGGCTTTTATGATTTGCACGATCTAAGTCATAAGACAGATCGTGAGAAAATGTTAAGAATATTAAACGCCTTTGCTAAAGCGATGAGGGGTTGTTACTCGATATCAACGGGCCCTTCGATATATTTTTCGCCATCTTCTCTGTTGGAGATATTGGATCGGTCCGAATACTATCTCGCTGGGAGTGCTGATATTAGAAATGTCTTAATGTCAGACTCAAAAGTAACACCGTTGCTCGCACAGGCAACATCCTCATTTTTATATGCGGTTAGGTATATTTGTTATTCTATTTTTCAGGCCTCTCCCGAAGGTCAAGAGATCCTATATCAGTTTTATAAAGTAAATAATCGCTATAATTTCATAAAATATGTTCGGGAAAACTCTGACATAAAACCGCTTTTTCCGGCTCCAGAAAGCAAAATCTCGGCGCAGATTGCCAGCGTATGGGGAAAGTTCTGGCAGGGGAATACGGGGAGCGGCGCGCAATCCTCAGGGTATAACTAGAGCTTAGGCACGTATCGGCGTGGACGGGGGCGTAGAGTCTCGGCGAAATTCACGCGGACTTTTACCCACATGCCGCCGAAAGCTTTTCTCGAAATGACTGAGGTCCGCAAAGCCGACGCTCATTGCAACCTCGGTGATCGGCTGACGCAGGTCGGTTGAAAGAAGTTCGCTGGCTTTATGAACGCGCAGCCGCCCGAGAAGGGTTTTAAACGACGTCTGCAACTCCGTCCGGAAGAGAAAGCTCAAATGCGAGCGGCTTACATGGGCGTGGCTGGCAAGCTCGTCCATAGAAACCGGTTGGGCATACTGCTCACCCAAATAGAACAATGCTTTCCTAAGAGCCGGATGACGATTGGCAAGGGCACTGGCATCTTTCGTAAGGGCGCAGGCAACCCAATGATCAAGCGGTGCCGAGCGCTGGGGCGGGGTGAGCACCGCCGAGGGGGCAGGTCCATCGACGGAGGGCGAGACTTCCTCTGCTTCTGGTGCGATGGCGGGCAATATCCAAGGCGCATAATGGGCGATATCGGCCTGGGTAATCGGTGCGCCGCCGGTCATCACGGCAAGGCGGGCGATGATGCGTTCGAGCTCGAAACCATTTTCGGGCCAAGTGTAGGCGCGGCAGGCCTGCAGCAGGTCTGGGGTTATAATGCCGGGGGTTAAATAGCCGTGATCGGCGAGGGCGGCGGCGATGAGGGCGGGCAAATCCTCCGCTCGGTCGCGTAAGGGCGGGAGGGTTATGCCGAGAAAATCCAATTCCGAGAGCAGGGAGCGCGAGAAGCGGCCTTCGCGCGCCGCTTGTTTTAGATCGATTGTCGTCGCCGCCAGCAATCGCACGGGGGCAGCCGCGCGGTTGCTCTCGCCCGCCTGCCCCCGGCCTAAGCGGGCGGGCATATGGTGCAGCAACTGGCTTTGGAAGCCGGGGGACAGCGCCTCGATCTCGCTGATAAAAAGCGCGCCGCCTGCCGCCCGTGCGACCCAATCGGCAGGTTCGCCCCGCGGCTCTGAGCCGTGGATATGTACAAAGGGGCCGTTCGGGGTTTGCCCCAAGCCATGCACCATGGCGGCAACCGCCGTCGTCTCGGTACCGAATTCCCCAGTTAAGAGAACCGGCAAGGGGCTACGCGCGGCCTTTTCAAGGAAACGGTCGACCGCGCGCATAGGCGCACTCAGCCCGATCAGAAGAGAGGCGGGGTGGCCCTGCCGCTCCGCCCATTGGCGCATTTCATAGCGCTTGGCCAGAAACGCGCTTTGCTGGGCGATCTCGGTGGCAAACGTCAAAAACGCGCCTTCACGGTCTGGTGTGCCCGGCCAGCGCAAATACAGGAGACCTTGCGGAACCCCTGTATAAAGAAGCGGGATCGAACGCGTGCGCACGGCCCGGGGCGGGGGCATTCCAAGGGTTTGCGCGCCATAATGGGCCGGGGCAGAGCTCCATTCGACAGCACGAACGGCCTCATCAACCCTGTGCCGACCGTCGTCGTTCGGGATGTCATACAGCGCCGGATTGGCGGGCTGAATGTGTCCATTCAACCAGTCATAGGTAAATTGCTCACCTGCCCGCGCCATAACAAGTGTTCCAATTGAATCGAGCGTCAAAATACAGTCGAGAATGCCTTGATCGCGCGAAAACTCTTTTAGAAGTCCGATGAGAGCGTCGGGTAGATCAGTATAATAGAGATTTGCTCGCTCAAAGAGAGTGGCAGATGGGGCGGTATTTAACGGTGGCATCAAGCTTTCCCTTGGGGTTTTTTAGGCCACAGCCGCGCAAAGCATCTGTTTCAAGAAAGGAGAGCGCTGCAGGTTTATGCAATTATAGAGAGCTTAGCATATTTAAGTATGCGTTAACAATCTTTGCTATGAGCTTATTCTAGCCATAAGATCACCCCGAATTCCCCGGACGGCAGAGTATTTTGCACTTGCAAGCCCTTTGAAAAAAGCTATTCTGCGCCTCCCGAACGGCCCTAGAGGCCGACCCGATTTGGGGGCGCGTAGCTCAGCGGGAGAGCACTACGTTGACATCGTAGGGGTCACAGGTTCAATCCCTGTCGCGCCCACCATTTTCTGAAATAAAATCAGAGACTTATAGGTGGATCGGAGAACGGTAAGCACCTGGTTTCTGCTTCGGGTCCTGGTCACAGGGGCGGATAGGCGCGCGCAAGCCCCTGTCTCGACGCCGCAATATTCCGAATATTAATAAGCTGGGCGCGCTTACAGGGTTTCCTAACGGTGTTGCACCGCCTTATGGTCGGCGGCAGTTTCGGTGCGTTCGGCTTTTTTGGAAAGGTCCCGACTGAGTTCGCTTAAAGCGTCTTCATCGAGTTTTTCGATACAGACGAATGCTTTGTGAGCCCGTGAGGGTAAAATGAGTTCGTCCGGAACAAAGGTGGCTGGTGGCCGGAACGTTCGGTCAATGTGCGCGAACAGCGGATGATCGCGCTGGTCACGCCCGCGCTGGGCCTATTGGAGGGGGCGGGATTGGGCCTCGCTGTCTAGATAACCTTGAGTTTTCCCCTGAAACTCTGTTAGTTTTTTTTAGCATCCGAAGTAGATTTTTCGACTGAATTTCAGTGTTCCGTGTCGATATATCTATTTTTTCTATCTTAAAGAGCAGTTTTTTTGGAGTAGGCAATGCAATTCTCTTATATCGTCGGAAATTTTACGTCCGGTTATTCTAACGCTAAAGCCAATTCAGGTGGCTTTGTTGCTTTGGATGCAAGCGTTAGTGGTGCTGCTACGGTTGTTATTCAGGTAAATGGAACAACTTGGGAAATTATTAACGCTGCCATCAATGGCGGCGCTGCGACCACCATTTTAGACACGTCCAATAACCCGCTATCGACCACAACCCACGGGATCGGCTTTGCCTGGACGGGGGAAACACCCGCGATCAATTTCACCGGCGGCACCCTTAACGACATGCTGCTGGGGGGCGATGGGAACGATACGCTGCAAGGCGGTCTGGGCGGCGATAGCCTCTACGGCGGTGCGGCGAACGATAGCGTCCTGGGGGGGGATGGCAATGATTCGATCCGAGGCGAAGCGGGCAACGATACCCTGTTTGGCGAGGCGGGTAACGATAGTTTCCTAGGGGCTGCCGGGACCGATAGCATCTCCGGGGGCGATGGCAATGACTCAATGGGCGGCGGCAATGATAACGACACGCTCCAGGGCGGCGACGGTAACGATACCCTGGGCGGGGACGCGGGCGACGATAGCCTCGTGGGCGGTATCGGCAATGATTCGCTGAGCGGCGGTAATGATAATGATATTTTATTGGGCGAGGACGGCGACGATACCTTTGTCGGCGGCTCAGGCAATGACACCCTGGAAGGCGGTGCCGGGGCCGACACCATGTCGGGCGACTCCGGCAACGATAGCCTCGTTGGCGGCCTTGGCAATGACTCGCTGAGCGGTGGTAACGATAATGATATTTTGTCCGGCGGCGATGGCGACGATACGCTCAACAGCGGCAACGGCAGCGACACGGTCGATGGCGGTGCCGGTGCGGATATCTTCCTGGATGTCGATGGCGATACGATTACCAGCTTTGCCGCTGATGATCTTATTCGGCTCACCGGCGGTGCCGCCCAGGCGCTGACTGCGGCCCACCTGCAATATACCAGCGGCACCAAGACGCTGACGGTGGATTGGGATAAGAACGGCACCTTCGGCGGCGGGGGTGACAGGGTTTTCACTTTCACGAATGCGCCGACCGTCGAGACCTTCGTGATCAGCGATAATGGTGGGTTCGCCGAAATAAAGCTCGGCACGGCTGCGGCCCCGCCGACGACGCCCACGGTTACCGCGACCCCGACCCCGACGCCTCCCACTGTGACCGATGGGAATATTGGTATCGTCGGCGGCACCGGCGTTGGCGGGGCGTTCAAGCTCGGTGATACCATCGTTGCCACCTGGAACAGCGCCTCGGGCGGCGACAATAATTCGGGCCTTGCGTCGGTCGTGGTTGATTTTAGCCAGTTCGGCGGGGGAAGCGCGGTCGCGGCGACCAACAATAATGGGGTGTGGACGGCGACTTATACGATCGTCTCGACGCCTGCGGTCCGCACGAACCTCAATGTGTCGATCACCGCCGTCTCCACGTCGGGCGCAACCGTGACACGGACCGATACGACCAATGCCACCCAGGAGGAGGCCCCCATCGTTAAGATCCCAACGATTACGACGGCGACAACCTCGGACCAGGTCCAACTCCCCACTGCGCCGCCAAGCACCCGACCGATTCAGGACGCCGCAGCGGTTCCGGTGCCGACGACCGAGACGGTGCGCGAGGATGGCGTGGCGGTCGGTCGCGGTGTGGGGACCGATCCGCTGACCGGCATTAGGACGGAGGTAACGGTCGTGGCCCCCGTCCCGGCGAGCCGGACCGAGGACACGAGTAGCCCAACGGCCAGCGCCGATATTCGGCTAAGCGGTACGGCCCTCGCACCAACCTTGGTTGCCACGCTGCCCGTGGGGGTTGGTATCCAAGCCAGTGGGGCCACCAGTCTGACCTTGGGGGACTTCACGAGCACCGTTGGGGCCGAGACTCTCCGGATCAAAGCTACCGGCACTATCGATCTAACCGCGCTTTCATCGGCTTTACCGACGACGACGCCGGTGACGCTGCGCACGATTACGCCAACGGTGGCGAGCGGCACCAGCACGGCCCCGTCGCAGCCCCTCATTATCTCGGTTCCCACCTCCACCAACACGTCGGGGACGGTCTCCGCCGTTATCATTGATGGCCGCTCGGTTCCTTCGGGCACGGTGATCGAGTTGCGCGGCGTCGATTATGCGGTCGTGACCGGCAATGTCTTCGTCAATGGTGGCACCGGTTCGAGCGTCATTATTGGCGATGATGATCGCCAATACATTTCACAAGGCCCCGGCGACAATACGCTGCGCGGCGGCGGCGGGGACGACACGGTCGGCTCCGGCGCAGGCCGAGATCTCCTCTATGGCGATGCGGGGAATGACAGTATCTCCGGCGGTACCGATTTTGACCGGCTGGAAGGCGGGGCCGGTAACGATACGATTGATGGCGGCGCGGGCTCCGATGTCGCCCGCGTGCGGGCTTCCTTTGGCGATGTCTCCATCGTTCGGCAGGCCAACGGCGACTATATTGTGACGGACAACCGGGCCAATGGTCAGGGTATCGACCGGCTTGTGAATGTTGAGGTGCTGCGCCTCGATGATCGCATCGTGCTGCTCAATCAGCCGACGATCCTCAAAAACGGGGAGAACCCGGCGGGCTTCTCCGAGAGCAGTTATTTGTCAGAAAACCCCGACGTGGCGGCAGCCGTTGCGAGCGGTCTCTATAGTTCCGGTCGGGAGCATTGGCTGTTGAAGGGCCAGGCTGAGGGGCGCGTCACCAGTCAATCCTTTGACGAAGCCTTTTACCTCGCCAGCAATCCCGATGCGGCGGCGGCGGTTGCCCAGGGCGCCTATAAGACCGGCTTTGATCATTTCGTGAAGGTTGGCCAAACGGAGCACCGGCAAGCCGATGCCAGCCACGCCTATAATGGGCAGTTGTTCAGCGAAACCTATTATCTAACCCAAAATCCCGACGTGGCACGGGCTATCGCCGCCGGACAATTTACCTCCGCCTATCAGCATTGGGTGAAGGCTGGAGAAGCCGAGGGGCGGAGCACATTTGCCCCGCTGAAGGGCGACGCGGCGTTGTTCGATGAGGCCTTCTACCTCGCCAATAACCCCGACGCGGCGCTGACGGTGAATTTGGGCATTTATACCAGCGGTCTGGATCATTTCGCCCGGGTCGGTCAGGCGCAGGGACGCGAGGCCAATGGGCTCTTCGATAGCGTCTGGTATCTCAAGCAAAACCCGGACGTGGCGGCGGCTGTTACCGCCGGTCAATCCTTGGGGGCGCTCGATCATTACGCGCGCTATGGCTGGAAAGAGGGGCGCGACCCATCCGCTTGGTTTGATACCTCAGCCTATCTCGCTGCTCATACCGATGTTGCTGCAACCGGCATCAACCCGCTTGCTCACTTTCTCGAGTCCGGGCAGGCCAGTAATTATGTGATTAAGCCGGTGGATACGGGCCTCTGGCTGTAACGAGCCAGCCCCGGCGTCGGGCGGGGCATTCTTGGAACCGAGGGCTTTAGCGGTGCCCTTCCGCCGCAAGGGCCTCCGGGGTAAGCCGGGGCAGCACGACGCGCGGGAAGCGCACAACCTCGGCATTCCCAAGGGGGGCGGCGCGGGTGCCGCCGGTCAGATCGACGAAAATCCGGGCGACGCCCTTGCTGCCAACGAGCAGCGGCAAGCGGTACGGGCGCACGAGGATATCGACCAGGGCGCGCTCCAACCGGGTGCGGAAGGCGGTTTCGCTCTCCCCGCCTGGCGGGGTAAGTTTGGCATCGAACCAGGGTTGCGTTTCCGCGATGGGCTGCCCATTCCAAGCACCCAAGCGCCGCTCTAATAAACCTACGTGGGGAATAAGCGGTTCCGTAAAACGCAAGGTTTCTGCCAGAATCTCTGCGGTTCGCCGGGTCCGCTGTAAGGGGCTGACGAAAATCGCGTCGGGCCGCAACCCCTCGGCCAAGAGTTTTTCGGCGGCGGCTTTCGCCTGGGATTCGCCGTGTTGGGTGAGCGGAATATCGATATCGCCGCCGCAACGCACACCGCGCCGGTTATAATCGGTTTCCCCATGGCGGATGAACAGGAAGGCGTCGGACATAGACCCTCGCGTCAGTAGGAGGCAATAAACTGGTCGACTGCCCGCCAGGCGGCGGCGAGGGCGGCAGTCTCGGCGGCGGCTTCGGCACCCTCATCGGCCTGAGCCGCGCGTTCGATGGTAAGGCAGACAGAAGCGAGCCCCTGCGCGCCGACCATGCCGGAGGCCCCTTTGAGCTTATGGGCAAGCTGCCGCACCAGTTCGGGCGTCGCCTTGTCGGTCAGGGCATCCTGCAATTCGGCATAGATCGGCGCACTCGAGTCGCGATAGCGCAGGAGCAAGCCGCGAATCCCGTCCCGGTCGCCGTCCAAGAGCGCTTCAAAGTTGCGCGTGTCGATAGGGGGGGCGGTGGCAATTGGGGGCGGCGGCAAAGCGGGTTCTGGCTCCGGTGCCGACGCGGTGGCGGCGCGTCCAGGCTGCGGGAGCCAGCGGGCGAGGCAAGCCCCCAGCCTTGCTGTATCGACCGGCTTAATCAGACAATCGTCCATGCCGCTTTCCCGGCACAGGTCCGCCGCGTCGGCCTGGGCATTGGCGGTAATCCCGACGATGGGAAGGCGCGGCAGCGCCGGATCGTCGGCCTCAAGCGTGCGCAGGAGCCGCGTCAGCCGGTAGCCGTCGATGATCGGCATATCGCAGTCGGTCAACAACAGGCCAAAATTACCTTGGGTGAGCCGATCCAGGGCCTCTTCCCCATCCTGGACGGCCTCGGCTTCGCAGTTGAGGCGTTGCAACTGGCGCAGAATCACCTCGCGGTTGATCGGGTGATCGTCGGCGACTAGCACGCGGCCGCGTCCGGCCAAATCGGCAACGGCGGGCGCATCGGCTAATTTTGGTTTTGGCGCGCTCGCGGCACCGGCTTGTAGCGGCAACCGCACCCAAAAGCGGCTGCCGTGGCCAAGGCTGCTCTCGACGCCAATATCGCCGCCCATCAGCGTGACGAGAAGGCGGCAGATCGACAGCCCCAACCCCGACCCGCCAAACCGCCGGGCGGTGGAGCGGTCGGCTTGGGTGAAGGGTTGAAACAGGCGTTCGATTTGGTCGGGGCCAAGCCCTATGCCGGTATCGCTGACGGAAACCAGCAAGCGCGGCGCGGCCTCGTCGGTTCGCTCAATCCTGAGATCAACCTGACCATTGATCGTGAATTTCACCGCATTGCCGAGCAGGTTGAACAGAATCTGCCGCAGCCGGACCGCATCGCCCATAATATTTGCCGGCAGGGCCGGATCGATCGCCGTGCGTAGCGGCAAGCCCTTTTGCTGGGCGAGCGGCAAGAGGGTTGCCGTCACCCCGGCCACAAGATCGGCGAGCGGAACCGGAACATGCTCAAGATCGAGCCGTCCGGCTTCGATTTTTGAGAAATCGAGAATATCGTCGATGATCCGCAGTAGCGAAAAAGCGCTTTCCCGGATCAGCCCTACGGCGTGGGTCTGCTCGGCCGTCAGCACGGTTTGCGCCAGAATATCGAGCATCCCCAGCACCCCGTTCATGGGCGTGCGGATTTCGTGGCTCATGGTGGCCAGAAACGCCGATTTGGCTTGAGTGGCGGCTTCCGCCTGATCCTTTGCCTGCTCCAGCCGCGCCTGAATATCCTTGAGGTCGGAAATCTCGAACAGCCAGATAACGATAACGTCTTGACCTTCGAAGCGCGATTGCGCCCAGGACGCGAGTGTCCAGCGCTGCCCGTCGCGCGCCGAGACAATCGCTGTCTCCATCCCGCTGAACCCGCCGGTGCGCGCGAAAAGTGCCCGATTGTCCGCATGCTGGGTTGGATCACCATAGAGGCTGGCGATATTCGTATGATGCAGCGCCTCATGGGGTTGCCCCACAAGGCGGCTGAAACTGGGATTGGTGAACAGAATCTGCCCAGCGTCGTCAACGAGGCACACGCTGACCGGGCTGGTTTCCAGTAGCAGGCGCGAGAGGGTTTGGCTTTCCCGCGCCGCCTGTTCCGCCTGCCGCCGTGCCTGACCGATCGTTACCAGCGAAATGAAATTGGCGGCGGCCTTGAGGAAATTAACCTCATCTTCCGTCCAGGAACGCGGCGCGTCGGCCTGCTCACAGCGCAGAACGGCCACCTCGCGCTGTTCGGCCTGTACGAGTACATGCATGAGCGCAACGATACCCGCGGGCTGTAAATCGTGCTGCTGCAACTCGGCAACGCGTATATCGGCGGCGACATTCGGCACGATCAGCGACAGATCCCGCATCAGCGCTTGCCGGTAGATTGGATAGGCCGATAAGGGCACGGGCTCGGTCGGCCCCAGCGGCACCAGCGCGGGGTTTGGAACGATCTGTGCCGTTTGCTCCAGCCGCTCGCTGCCGTCGGCTTGAGGGCGAACCGCCCAAAGGCTCACCCGATCCACCTGCAAGGTCAGCGCTATAATGCGCAAAATATCGGGCAGCGCCGCATCCGCATCGGCAAGGCGAACGGCGCGAAGCGTGGCGATTTCCTGCAAAGCAGTCGTTTGCCGCATCATGCGGGCGCGATTGTCGCGTAACTGCCGTTCGGTCTCCTGCCGGACTTGAATGTCGGAGACGAGTTGTTCTTGCGTGCGGCTGAGATTTTCCATCGCAATCGTCAGCCGGTCGGCATTCTCCTGGGAAACCTTCAGCAGGGCGCGATTGTGACGGCTGGCGAGGCGCTGCATATCGGCCAGCGCCATCATCAGGATCGGCGTATCCAGAATCGCGCCCCGGCCATCGGCGCGCATCACCAGAATCGGATCGTAAATTTGCTCTGCCCCGCGCTCCAAGGCGCGCTGAGCGGCATCTTCGATGGAGTTGTTCGCGGCCAGCGTTAGGGGAGTTGGAGCGAGATCTTCACGCATCACCATGATCGACCGGCTGAGATAAACGTCGCGCCCCAGCGGCTTCGACAGATTCTCTAAAAACCGGCGGCGAGTGATCAGTCCTAGAGTTTTCTTGTCATCCTGAACAATCACCCCCGGCAGATCCGGGGTTTCGGCGAACAGGCGGCTCAGGTCTAACCCCGTTGCCCGGCGCGAGAGATGGGCGGAATGCATTGGCAAATCGCCCAGCGTCAACGTGAGATCGCCTTCAGTCCGCGCTCGTTCTTCGAACAGCACGCGCAGGCAGTCGCGGATGGAAAGGGGCTGCGCCATGTCGCGTTAGGCCGCCGGCTTGGCCGAGGTGAACAAATGCCGGGGCGTTGCAGGCGGCAAGAGGCAGGTGAAGGGTGCGTCGGGCCCGTGTCCCGTTAGCCACGAGCGCACGAAGTGGATCTGATATGCGTCGCTGAGAGCGGGCGTATGGCCGGTTTCGGGCACATGCATCGCGGCAACGCCGGGTTTCTCCAGCATCTGCTGAACGGTTTCGAGCAGCAGCGCGTCGGACAAAAGCCCGTGGATGACGAGAATGGGCACGTCGAGGGTCCGCCAATCGTCCCACTGATCGATACTGCCGGTCGCATCGGCGGCATAGGCCTGAAGGGCGCGCGGATCGTGCCGGTAAACGCGGCCCCCGTGTTCTGCCGACCATTGGGTTTGGAAATAGGTATTGTGGAGCAATTCGTCTTCGGTCACCGGGCCGTCGTTCTTGGCCGACGCGCCGAGCCGCCGAAACAGATCGGCCGGGCGTTTGAAAATATAATGGTGCGCCACGGCTTGGGCCCGCCGCTGTCGCCGTTCGGCGGGCATATAGGGGCCGATGTCATTCAGCACGAGCTTTTCCACCCGCCCCGGATGGCGGGCGGCAAACGCCATGGCGGTGCTGCCGCCCAACGACGAGCCAATAATACTGGCCGAGGGCTGGTCGAGGTGATCGAGCAATTGCGCGAGGGTTTCGACATTGGTGTCGAGGGTGTAATCGCTCTCCTTTGCGAGCCAGCCGCTCATACCGCGCCCTGGCCAATCAAAGCAGATAACGTTGAAATGATCGGACAGATCGAGCGCAAGATAATCCCACCGGCGGGCGGTATTGGCGATACCGCCGAGGCAAATCAGCAGCGGCGCATCCGGGTCGCCCCATTGGGTATAGGCAAGTTGAACGCTGGTCTCTTTCCGCTGATGGGCGGGCCAATGCTCCTGCAGGCGCACGGGATGCCGGTAGGCGAAACTGCGCAGCTCGTAGCGTCCGTCAAAGGGCGTCAGCGTACGCTGCACCAGCAGGTCATATTCTTCCCAGGTCATCGCGTCCCCCCAGGAAAACAGCGTGGAGCCGGGGATTGCGGGCGAAAGGTCGACGGACATAGGCTAGCCTCCGAATCAGACGGACGAGGACGCGGGCAGGCGGGCGGTGGCAAAAGCCGCCGCAAACCCGCCTGCGGCGAGCAGGGCAAAAAGGGTTAGCGCTTCCAGCGTTCCGACATATCCCGCCAGCGGCAAGGTTGCGCCTGCGAGGACCGGCCCAAGGAAAAGGCCAAGGCGCTCGCCAACCCGAAAGAGGCCGAGCAGCCGGGCACGGCCCGCCTGCGCCATTTCCCGTTCGGTTGCGCGGAACAGCAGCGTCACCTGCGGGGCCATGCCCAAAGCTTGCGCGAGCCCAAGGGTTGCGACGGCGGCGACGGCCACGGCGAGCCCGCCCCCTCCGATAGGGATCATCGCCATCGCGAGCGCCGAGCCTAAAAGGCCGAGCAGCGTAAAGGTGAAGGGCCGGTTGCGCCGGTCGATCATCCGAGCAATCGGCGTCGCCAGCAGCACAAGGACGAGGCCATAGACCATCAGAACCCAGCCGATCCGATCCGCCGCGAAGCCGTGATCGTGCAGATGCAGCGGCACGAGGTAGTAGAGAAAAGCGCCGATGACCAACCGCGAGGGGATCGCCGCGAGCAGGACCAGCGCAAGCAAGCGGCCATTGCGCAGCAGCGGGCGCAGGCCAATGGGGGGGCGGCGCGGGTCGCGGGCGTTGGGGAGGGCGCGGGCCGGGATCAGGCCGCATAGGGCCAGGGCCGCGCCGGTCGCCAGAGTGGCGGGATAGCCGATTTCTGCCGCGAGCATGCCCCCGGCGAGGGTTCCGACCAGCGTGCCGCCGAAGAATAAACTGAGGTACAAGCCGGACGCCTCGGTGCGCGCCTCCGGCGGATAAGCGCGCAACAGCGCATCCTGCACGAGGATCATCGCCACGCCATAGGCGAACCCCGCGACCGCGCGGCACAGGATCAGCATTTCGACGGAGGGGGCGAGCGCGGCTCCCAACAGGCCCAAGCTCACCGCACCCAGCGCCGCCCGCGTTAACCCACGCTGACCGCGCTCGGGCAGCCACAGCGGTACCGTGAGTTGCGCCGCCGCGACCATCAACCAGAACAGCGAGACCGGCAGTCCGGCGGCGGTTTCGGGGGCGAACACTCCCCAGACTTGCCCCAAATCCCGCGCATAGACGGGCAGAAACGAGACGCCAACGGCGTCCGCGGCGACCAACGCCAAAAACGAGAGTTTGATCGGCCAAAGCCGCTGCCTGTTCGATGTCATCCCAGGCCGATACCCTTATTGAAGACGCGCGACGACGGCGAAGAGCCGCAGCCGCTCGAATATCCACATAGGGTTTTAAGGATTCTAACGCACGGTGCAAGGGCGAATAGCGCTAGTCATAAAATTGTAAATTGTGATTAACGGTGATTGTTCCTATACACTCGCAATACAGGCTGTATCCGCTGCCGCTCTACGATTGCAACGAGGCTTTTTCCATGCTTTCCAAAATCCTTAAAGCAACTTTGGTTTCGGCCAGCATTATTTCCGCTCTATCAGCAACCTCTGCCTTAGCACAAGAAAAGAACGTGCTGATGGTTTTGTGGAAAAGCTGGATGCCCGCGGATAAGGCCTTCGCCCAGAAGTTGAAGGACTCGGGGGCGATAATTCATTATTCGGAAATTAACGCCGATCAAGATCGCTCCAAGCTCGCAACGGCGATTCGCGGCGTTGAGGGCGATATCGTCGCTAAGAAATTTGACCTGATTTACAGCTATGGTACGGTTTCGACGCAGGTTACGAAGGCAACGGTAAAGAATAATACGCCGGTTGTTTTCAACATCGTCTTCGATCCGGTCGGGGCGAACCTGGTCACGGCGAAGGACGCGCCGGGCGCTAACATTACCGGCGTGACCAATGGCGTGCCGATCACGATGCAGTTCGACACTTTCACCAAGCTGAAGCCTATTAAGGATCTGCTGGTTCTGTTCAACTCGCGCGAACCGAATTCGAATATCATCGAACGCGAGGTTCGCGATTGGGCGCAGAAGGCGGGCGTGAACGTGATCTCGCGCCGCGTGACCCCCGATACCACCGCCCTCAAGGACGTGCTGGAAGAAATTAAATCGGGTAAAATTGTCGCCGACTCGCTCTATGCCGGGGCCGACAATTACCTTGCCTCGGTTGCCAAGGAAGTTCAGGACGCGGTTGGCGACAAGGTACGCCTCTACGGCGGCACCCAGACCTATACGCTCGCGGGCTGGCTTGCGGCCTATGTGCCCTCGAACGAGGCTATGGGCCATGCGGCCGCCGAACAAGCCCTGAAGATTTTCAAAGGGGCCGATCCCGCCACTCTGCCGGTTGTTCTGCCGAAGCCGCAACTGTTCGTGTCGGAAGCCGCCGCCAAAAAACACAATATTACGCCGCCGACGGAAGCCGCGCTGGAGAGCTAAGCCGGTTGGCGGAATCTATTGGGAAGGGGCCAGAATATTTCTGGCCCCTTTTTTTGTTTAACGGTGGATGTAAAACAGCAGCAAATCCCGGCGCATCCCATCGATCTGGATCGGCTCTACCCCGTGAAAGCTGTCGTTGCTTTTCACGAACATAAATAGGCTGTTTGGCAAGAACGGGGCCGTCCAAACTTTATCGAAGTTTTCAAACCCGTGATGCGGACCGCCCCAGCAGCGGAAATCGCGCCGTTTCGGAAGATAGAGCGTGGTGCCACAGGGGGCATAGCGGTCGTCTTCCGGCAAATAGAACAGCAGGGTGATAAGGTTTTTTGGATCGGATGTGTGGATTTTTACCCCGTCCGAACTGGTGTCGCGGACCAAGATCATGTCGCGCTTAATCTCGGTTGGCCAGTCTGCGCCCTCGGCGGCCAAGCGGGCCGCGATTTGGGGGCGGAAATGAGCTACCAGCGTATCGGCAAACTCGGTATCGAAAACCCCATCGAACAGCGCTTGCCAGAACGCGCCGACCGCAGGGCTGACGCGCGCTTTATGCGGGGCATCCAGCAAAAAGCCCGAGCGCATGCCGTAATCGCCCTCGGCAACCTTGCCCGTCGCTCCCAGGGGGGTATAGGCCTCGGCGGGCGGCAGATGGGTCCGAATCTCACCAAAAAACCCTTTGGAAAAGACGGGCTCAATATAGGCGTGATTGTGCGGCCAGATCCGGGGGGGCGTGTTGAGAATATTGTAAAGGACCATCTGTTTTTCTAGCTCAAGATCAATCATGGTTCGCCTTCGCACCTATAAAGTTTGCTATTATCGAATTGTGCAAACAAATAAAAAAGCAATTATTTAAGATTTATACAGTCGTGCCGATAGTATAAATCAAGAGCTTTTCCAAAAATTTGCCGATCAATCGATATTGAGAAAAAATATATCCCGAAAAAATGACATTTTTCCGAGATAAGCCTGTATGACGTTCCGTAACATTATTGTAAATTGTCTTAAAATGGAGCCCTTGCTAGAAGAGGCGGTGGCTTGGGTCGTTTCCCTGGGGGAGTTTCCCTTAGAGAAATAGTGCGCAAGCCCGTCGGGTGGTGCGGACGTCACAGGTTTTTGCGAATCTGCGGTTCGCTCTTGCCGATGACCCGTTTGACGATCAGGAAGAACGACCATGTCGGTGCTTTCGCCCGCGCCCCTCGCGCCCACGCCCGAGCCCCAACCGCTGCCGCGCCCCGAGCGACTGTTGATTGTGGAGGATGATGGGTTTAGTCAGCAGTTGATTGAACTTTACCTGCGCCGGGCCGGGTTTCACGATCTGACTTGCGCGGGCGACGGGCGCGTCGCGATCGATCTTGCCAAGGCGGAACGCTTCGATCTGGTCTTACTCGATCTCAATTTACCGCGCGTTAGCGGGGTTGAGGTCCTGCGCCGCTTAAAGCGCGATGGGTTGCTGAGCGACACCCCGGTGATTGTCATTTCCTCCATGACCAATATGGAGGAAATCGTTCAGTGCCTCGATTTAGGGGCCGAAGGCTATTTGCCGAAGCCGTTTAACGTGCGCCTGCTCGACGAGCGGGTAAGCGCGTGCTTGGAAATGCGCCGCCTGAAGCGCGCGGCGGTTAACCAAATCGATCAGCGCCAAACGGAATATCGGGCGGTCAAAGCCCTACACGCCCTGCTGCAAACCGATCCGGCGGCGCTTGATCCGCAGCGGTTGGGGGTCAGCATCGCCGCTTTCACCCATCCGGCGGCCCACGGCGGGGGCGATATTTCGCTAGTTCATCGCCGCGATGACGGGCCGGTTTGGGCGGCGCTCGGTACGATTGAGACGGCAGGGCCTGCGGCCTCGCTTGCCGCCGCCTATGTTCTGCTGCACTTACGCACTCTGATCGACCGGGCCGATATTGGCCCCGCCCAGGTGTTGACGGCGCTCAATCAGACTCTGAGCCGCAGCGTCGATGGTTGGACCTGCCCGCCGGTCGCCCTCAGCCTGCTCGCGCTGACGCCGGAGACGGGCGACTACCGCATTGCCAGCGCCGGGGCAGTCGATCCATTGCTCGTCGATCCTCGGCGCGGGTTGGTCGCCCTTCCCGTCGACCGGGGCCGCCCGCTCGCTCGCCGCGCCGACGCGCTCTATACCGAGAGCCCAGGGCGGCTTGAGGCTGACACGGCCTTGGTTTTCGTGTCCGCCGGACTGACCGACGCCAGCGATGCCCAGGGCTTTAGCTTTGGCGATCAAAAGCTGAAGCGCGGTCTCGGCGATAGCGCATCCGCCGCGCCCGATGCCCTGGTCGCCCATCTGCGCGATCAATTCAGCCGGTTCGTCGGCACCACCCCGCAAACCGACGATAGTTCGATTCTCGCGCTGGGCCAGCGCGCGCCGACCAACTGATGTCGCGACGACAGGAAAGGAAATTTCCATGCTGACTTTCTTCCGCAGCAGCCTGACGGTGCGCGTGCTTATTCCGATCGCGCTCCTGCTGACTGCGATTGCCATCCTGGCGACGGTCGCCCTGTCCTATTTCACCCTGCGGTCGGCCCGCAGCGCCTTGCACGAGCGGGCGCAGATGGTGAGTGTCGTGCTCTCGGGCGGGGCGGGGGAAGCCTTGTGGAATATCGATGCCGACGCCGCCTCTAAAGTGCTGGCATCGCTAACGCAAGACCCGGATTACGTCGGCAGCGTGATTTTCGACGCCAACGGCAAAAGCTTTACCGAACACGGTAAACTTGGCCCGGTCGATCCGAGCTTGGTGGTTGAATCGTCCCCGATTTCGCGCACCGAGGGCAAGAAAACCGCGATCATCGGGCAAGTGGAAGTGCGCCTCAGCACGGCGCGCCTGCTGGCCGAAGCCCGCGAGACGGTGCTGACCACGGCGCTGGTTTGTCTCGCGGCGCTGCTGCTGGTGTCGGCGGTGCTGGTGGTGATCGTGCGCGGCGTGACCAAGCCGATCACGCGCATGACCCGCGTGATGGCCGATCTTGCCAGCGGCAAGCTCGATGTATCGGTTCCGGCCCGCAACCGGCAGGACGAGGTTGGGCATATGGCTGCGGCCGTGCAAACCTTTAAGGAAAACGCCATCGACAAGCTTCGGTTGGAGCAGGAGCAAGTGTTGCTGCGGGCCGAGGCCGAGCGGATGCGGCTTGCGGCGCTGAAGTCGGTCGCGGCGGATTTCGATGCGGACGTCGGCCAAGTCCTCCACGCCGTCAGCGGGACGGCGGAAGTGATGACGGAATCGGTCGGCTCGGTTGCCGTCAGCGCCAATGATAATGTCACCATCAGCAACGAGGCGGCGCGCGCCGCCGAATCGGTTACGGCCAATGTGCAAACCGTCGCCGCCGCCGTGGAACAACTCGCCGCCTCGATCCGCGAAATCGCCGGACAGGCCGATAATTCCAACCGCGTTTCCGGCAATGCCAATCGCCGAATTGAAGAAACCGTGGCGATGATGACGAAACTGGTACAAGACGCCAACCGCATCGGCGATGTGCTTACCCTGATTGGCTCCATCGCCGGACAAACCAATCTGCTCGCACTGAACGCTACGATTGAAGCCGCCCGGGCCGGGGATGCCGGGCGCGGCTTTGCCGTGGTGGCCAACGAAGTGAAAAATCTTGCCGGTCAAACGGCGAAGGCGACGGAGGAAATCACGCTGCTGGTGAATTCCATCCAATCATCGACCAGCACCGCCGCTACGGAAATCGACGATATCGCCAAGACCATTCTAAGCCTCAACGAAATCAGCACCTCGATTGCGGCGGCGGTGGAAGAGCAAAGCTCTGCCACGAACGATATTAGCCGCGCGGTGCAGCAGGCGGCCTATGGCACCGAAAAACTGCGCGAGCATGTGCACGATGTGGCCCAATCCGCCCAACGCAATGGCGACGCTGCTACCCATCTCAATACGGGAATCCGTAGCCTTGAGGAAAATTTCGTCGGGCTGCACGAACAGGTGAACCGTTTCGTCGCCCGGCTGGTTGGCACCTAAAGCGCGGCTGAAGCTGCGGCCCACCGGATATTCTATTCCACCCTCCTCAGCGCCGAGTTTCTAAGCATCGCCGCCCGTGCCCGTTCGGGCCGAATCGCCGAGGCCGGGGGCTGTCGTTTCGATCAGCATTTCACCGTGAAAATTTTTACCCATTCGCGCGGCAGTCGGATTTCGATTGCCGCGCGACGTGGAACTTTTATTCTAAAATTGTAAGGCAAATAATGTTTGGTAATTGACAACTTTGGCAACTTTACACACTGTCCTTAGAGCAAAACGGAGCGGAAGATTCCGTGGGCGGCGTTAGCCGCGACAGGAGGCGACGATGGGGGCGCTGGCAATTTCTCAAGGTTTCGCTTCGGCTCCGTCGTTGCAAGAAACCCATGAAATCCAAGCAGGATTTCTGTCGGCCTGCCTTTGGCCGCAGGCGGGGGGGCGCATTGCCAGCTTGCGCTTTGCGCCGCCAGGCCGCACGCCGCTGGATATTCTCGTTCCGCTGACGCCGACCCCGTTCGATCCTGATGTTTGGCCGAAAGGCGGGGGCTATCCGCTTGTTCCTTGGTCGAACCGGATTCGGAACGCCCAGTTTAGTGTCGCGGGGCGCAGGATTATCCTACCCCCCCATCCTGCGTGTTTGCCCCATGCCCATCACGGTTTTACCCATCAGCGCCGTTGGGATTTAAGCAACGCGACATCGACAACCGCCCAGATGAGCTATACCCATTCGCCGGATGCGTGGCCTTGGGCCTTTATAGCGGTTCAAACGCTCCGCATTGCCCCCTATGGCCTGTCGATTGATCTGTCGGTGACGAATGTTGGCACGGACCCTATGCCGGTGGGCATGGGCCTGCACCCGTTTTTGGTTGTTTCGCCTGGTGATGAAATCGATTTCATCGCAAAGTCCGAGTGGCGCGCTGATGCCGACGGGTTGGCGATTGCCCTATCCCCCGTCGCGGGCGGCGCGGTGCGTTGCGTCCAGGGGGGCCAGGGCTGCACGCGCTATTTCGCCGACTGGCAAGGAATTGCGGTGTTGCGGCGGATTGAGGGGGCTCGCGTTACCGTGACAGCGAGCGCGCCCTTGGATCACCTCGTCTTCCATGTGCCCGAGGGTGGTGCCTATGCTTGCCTGGAGCCCGTCAGCCACGTTGCCGATGCCTTCAATCTCGCGACACAGGGCGTGGCGGGGACAGGTTTTTTGACGCTGGCGGCAGGGCAGACGCTCAGCACCAGTGTTCATATCGGAGTGTCCTGACGCCCAGACATTCCCCGCGCGCATATCCCGCAGACACAATGGTCCAAACCAAAAATTCCTTAAGGGAGGAAACTGATGACCCAGTCTGATTCCAAGTCCAATGCTTTCTCGGCGCTGAGCCTGGATCGCCGTAGCCTATTGAAAGGGGCCGCGAGTGCGGCGGCCCTTTCGTTGATGCCGTCCATGAGCTTTGCGCAGGCGGCCGGGGCCAAGGAAGCGCCCGATCTGGCGAAGCTGGTCGCCGATGGCAAACTGCCGCCGCTCGCCCAGCGCCTGCCGGAAAACCCGGACGTGGTGACGGTGAAGGAGCTCGGGCGTTACGGCGGCTCGCTCCGCCGGGGGCTGCGCGGCTCCTCCGACCATAATGGCATTCTGAAGGTTATCGGGCCGCAAAATCTGGTGCGCTGGAACGTCGAATTCACCGGCGTCGTACCGAACCTCGCCCATAAATGGGACGTGAGCGCCGATGCCACCCAATTCACCTTCTATTTGCGCAAGGGCCTGAAATGGTCGGACGGCAAGCCGTTTACCGCCGACGATATCGTTTTCGCCATCGAAGATTGCGTGAAGAACACCGAGCTTTATAAGGCCACGCCCTCGCAACTGGTCATCGGCGGCAAAGCGGTGGTCTGCGAGAAGGTCGATGATGCGACGGTGAAATTCACCTTCGCCGCGCCCTATGCGCTGTTCCTCGAAAATCTAGCCACGCCGCTCGGGCAGCATACGACGCTGTTCGCCAAACATTACGCCAGCCAGTTCCACCCGAAATATAATCCGAAGCTCGATGAGGTGGTGAAAGCCGCCGGGGTTTCGGACTGGCCGACGCTGTTCCGCGCCAAATGCGGCGATATCGAAATCGCCTCGCGCTGGGGCAACCCGGAACGCCCGGTTATGGACCCGTGGGTCATTAAAGAGCCCTATACGGGCGGGGCCACGCGCGTTGTCGCCGTGCGCAATCCCTATTTCTGGCAGGTCGATCAGCAGGGCCGCCAACTGCCCTATATCGATCAGATCAGCTACTCGATTTCCCAGGACGTGGAATCGCTGATGCTGGACGTGGTCGGCGGTAAGATCGATTACCAAGATCGCCATATCAACTCGCTCGCCAATAAGCCCACCCTGTCGCAGAACACCAAGCGCGGCGATTATCATCTGGTCGAACTGATTGCGGCCAATGCCCAGCAGGTGCAGATTCATCTGAATATTCTTCATAAAGACCCGAAAATGCGGGAAATGCTGGGGAATAAGGAGTTCCGCCGCGCGCTTTCCCTCGGCATCAACCGCCAAGAAATCATCGAGCTGGTCTACCTCGGCCAGTCCGAGCCCTATCAGACCAGCCCGCGCCCCGGCCATCCCTGGCACCATGCGAAACTTGCCAAGCAGTACACCGAGTTCGACGCGCCCCAGGCTAAAGCGATTCTCGATAAGCTCGGCTACGATAAGAAAGACAGCCAAGGCTTCCGCCTGCGCCCCGATGGGCAGAAGGTGTTTTTCGGGATCGACGTGATCCCAACCCTCTACCCCGATCAGGTGGATGCGCTGGAACTGGTGAAGCGCCATTGGGCGGATATCGGGATCGATATTAAGGTCAATACCATCGAACGCGCGCTCTATTACACGCGCGGCGATAATAACGACCATGACGCGGCTTCCTGGTCCGGGTCGGGCGGGCTCGATCTGATGTTCGATCCGCGCGACTATCTCGCCTACCATCCGCAAGGCTCGCGCTATGCGATTCCCTGGGCCAATTGGTTCGTGTCGGGCGGCAAACAGGGCGAAGAGCCCCCGGAAAGCCAGAAGAAGCGCATGGCTTTGTTCGACCAAGCGCGCGGCACCACCGATCTCGCCAAACGCGCCGAACTGGTCAAGCAGATGCTCGATCTGACCTATGAGGCGTTCGAAACGGTTGGGGTTTGCTTGGGCGTTAATTCCTTCGGCGTGTGCAAAAACAATCTGCTGAATGTGCCGGAGAAAATGCCGGATAGCTGGTCGTACCCGAACCCGGCGCCGACCTTGCCCGCGCAGTATTTCTTCAAGGCCTAGCTGCCCTGGCCTTCTCCCTGCGGCTTGCGCTGCGGGGGGAAGGCCGATCTTTCAATGGAACCTTAGCCGATGGCCCGTTTTATTCTCACCCGGCTGCTGTGGATGATCCCGTCGCTGATTGTCATCAGCTTTCTGGCCTTCGTTCTCATTCAGCTTCCGCCCGGCGATTTCGTCACCACCTATATCGCAACGCTCGCCTCGTCGAACGAAGTGGTCGATCAAGCGGCGGCGCTGGCCTTACGCGAGCGCTTCGGCCTCGATCAGCCGATGCTCGTGCAATATTTCAAATGGATCATCAATATCGTCACGGCGGGCGATTTTGGCATGAGCTTCGAGTGGCAGCAGCCGGTCGGCGAGTTGATTTGGGAGCGCATGGCGCTCACCCTGATTCTCACTTTCTCGACACTGATTGCCACCTGGGGCATTGCCCTGCCCATCGGCATTTTCTCCGCCGTGAAGAAATATTCCATCGGCGATTATATCGTTACCATGTTCAGCTTTATCGGCTTGGCCGTGCCGAGTTTCCTGCTCGCGCTCGTGCTGATGTATGTGGCCGTGGTCGAGTTCGGCCAGGAAGTCGGCGGGCTGTTTTCCGACGAATATATTCAAGCGCCCTGGAGTTGGGGCCGCGTCGTCGATCTGATGAGCCATCTCTGGATTCCGGTCATCATCCTCGCCATTTCCGGCACGGCCAGCCTGATCCGCGTGATGCGCGCCAATATGCTGGACGAATTGAATAAGCCCTATGTAACGACGGCGCGGGCGAAGGGCCTGTCGGAGTTTCATTTGCTGATGAAATACCCCGTACGCGTCGCCTTGAACCCGTTCATCTCGACGCTGGCCTGGTTGCTGCCGAACCTGATTTCGGGCTCGATCATCGTTGCCATCGTGCTGAACCTGCCGACCGCAGGGCCGCTGCTGCTGCAATCGCTGATGAGCCAAGACATGTATTTGGCCGGGGCCTTCGTGCTGCTGATTTGCGCGCTCACCCTCATCGGCTCCTTGCTTAGCGATATTCTTCTTGCCCTCGCCGACCCCCGTATTCGGCTGGAGTAGATTATGACCGACGTTGCGATTGCGGTAGACCGCACAAAATTCGTCGTTGCTTCCCAATGGGCCTTGATGTGGTGGGCCTTCCGCCGCCACCGGCTGGCGATGGTGGGGCTGGTTGTGACCAGCTTCCTCTATCTCGTCGCTGTCGCGCCCGGCTTTTTCGCCATCAATGAGCCGGCAAAGCAGGACGCACGCTCGGCCTTCCAGCCGCCGCAAACGCTGCATTTCATCGATACCGCGCCGGATGGAAGCTGGGCATTTCGGCCTTACGTTTACCAGATGGTCCTGAAGCGCGATCCGGTCTCGCTCGCGCCGGTCTATGTGGAGGATGCGGGCCGCAAGACCTATCTGAATTTCTTCGGCCAAGGCTACGAGTATAAGATCCTCGGGCTGATCTCCACGAAGACGCATCTGTTCGCGCCAACCGATTCGAGCCGCCCGGTCTTTCTGCTCGGGGCCGACCGTTTGGGCCGCTGCGTCTTCTCCCGCATGGTCGAAGGCACGCAGATTTCGCTGTCGGTCGGGCTGATCGGCGTGTTCTTATCGCTAACCTTGGGGATCATCCTTGGCGGGATTTCCGGCTATTACGGCGGCAAGGCGGATTTCGTTATTCAGCGCGTTATCGAATTCGTGCTGGCGCTGCCCTCGATTCCGATTTGGCTCGCGCTCTCGGCAGCCCTGCCTCAGGATTGGCCGGCAACGCTGAATTACTTTATGATTACCGTCATTCTCTCCCTCACCGGCTGGGCCCAACTCGCCCGTGTGGTCCGGGGGCGGTTCCTCAGCCTGCGCACGGAAGAATTTGTAACGGCGGCGCGGCTAGATGGGGCGAGCGAAAGCCGCATCATTTTCCGGCATATGCTGCCCAGTTTTGCCAGCCACATCATCGCCTCGATCACGCTTGCCATTCCGGCGATGATTTTGGCGGAAACCTCGCTCAGCTTCCTCGGGCTCGGGCTGCAACCGCCGACGATTTCCTGGGGCGTGCTGCTGCGCGAAGCCCAGAATATCCGCTCGATTGCCACCGCCCCCTGGCTGTTCGCCCCCGGCGTTGCCGTGGTGCTGGCGGTCGTTGCCCTCAACTTCCTGGGAGACGGGTTGCGCGACGCCGCCGATCCGTACAACAAATGAGAAAAGAGGCTCCCTTGCGCCTGGTCCACCCCAAACCCACAACCGGGGTTTTGCTGGAGGTTCGGAACCTTCAAACACAGTTCCCCACGCGCAGCGGCTTGGTGAAGGCCGTCGATGGTGTGTCCTTTTCTCTGGAGCGCGGCAAAACCCTGTGCATCGTTGGCGAAAGCGGCTCGGGCAAGAGCGTGACCGCCCGGTCGATTTTGCAGATCGTCGATGCGCCGGGCCGCATTACCGGCGGGGAGATGATTTGGCACCGGAGCGACGGCACCACGGTCGATCTCGCCAAACTCGACCCGCGCTCCAAGGATATTCGCCAGATTCGCGGCCGCGATATTGCGATGATCTTCCAGGAGCCGATGTCCTCGCTCTCGCCGATCCACACGGTCGGCAATCAGATTATCGAAGTCCTGCGCCTGCATCTCGGCATGTCGAAGGCGGCGGCGCGCGAACGCTGCATCGAATTGTTGCGGCAGGTGGAAATCCCCCGGCCGGAGCAGGCGATTGACCGCTATACCTTCGAATTTTCGGGCGGCATGCGCCAGCGCGTGATGATCGCCATGTCGCTTGCCTGCGATCCCTTACTGCTGATTGCCGATGAGCCGACGACGGCGCTGGACGTAACCACTCAGGCCGAAATCATCGACCTTATCCGCCGCCTGCAAAAGGAAAAGGGGATGGCGGTCATGTTCATCACCCACGATATGGGGGTGGTGGCCGAGATTGCCGATGAGGTGCTGGTCATGTACCAGGGCCACGTTATGGAAAGCGGCCCGGTCGATCAAATCTTCCACGCGCCGCAGGATGAGTATACGCGCATGCTGATCGGCTCGGTGCTGAAGCTGGAGCAAAAGGCCGAAATTCGCCTGAAGCGCCCGCCGCTGCCGGAAAATGTGCTGCCCGTGCTGGAAGTCACCAACCTCTCGATGCAGTTTGCCGGGGTGAAAGCCGTCGATAACGTGTCGCTGTTTCTAAAGCCTGGCGAAACCTTGGGCGTGGTCGGCGAATCGGGCTCGGGCAAAACCACCGTGGGCCGCTGCCTGCTGCGCGTTTATAATCCCACCTCGGGTTCGGCCATCTATCGCCGCGCCGATGGCTCCACGGTCGATCTGGTCAAGGCCGATAAGGCGCAGCTTAAAGAGTGCCGCCGCGAAATCCGCATGATCTTCCAAGATCCGATTAGTTCGCTGAACCCGCGCATGACCGTGGCTCAGGTGATTGCCGAGCCGATGCTGGTGAACGGCATCGCCACGGGTAAGGAGTTGGACGACCGCGTTGCGCATTTGATGGAACAGGTCGGCCTCAACCCCGATTGGCGCGAGCGCTACCCGCACGCTTTTTCCGGCGGGCAGCGGCAGCGCATTGGCGTGGCGCGGGCGATTTCGCTTAATCCGCGCATCATTGTGGCCGATGAAGCCACCTCGGCGCTGGATGTCTCGATCCGCGCCCAGGTGCTCGATTTGATGATGGAACTTCAGGACCGCTTGGGCCTGTCGTATATCTTCATCAGCCACGATATCGGCGTCATTCGTTATATGTGCGACCGGGTGGCGGTCATGTATCGCGGCAAGCTGGTGGAAATGGGGCCGGCGGAGCAGGTGTGTACCAATCCCACCCACTCCTATACCCAGGCGTTGCTGTCGGCCATTCCGCGTCCGGACCCCCGTAACCGCAGCATTCATCAGCGTATGCGTTATACCGGATAGGCAGAGACAGACATGAAAATCGACCGTTTGCGCGCCTTTATGTCGCGCGATAAGGACCGCCCGCGCGTCATTGTGGCCATCGATACCGACGACGGCATTACCGGCTGGGGCGAATGCTATAATCACGGGCCGGATAAGGCGCTGTTTCCGCTGCTGGACTATCTATTCCCGATGATTAAGGGGCACGACCCCAGTCGCATCGAATATCTCATCATGATGCTGATGCAGCAGACGCGCTTTCCGCCGGGGGCGCTGGGGCTGGCGGCGATCTCGGTGATCGACCATTGCCTGTGGGATATTTCGGCCAAAGCCCTGGGCGTGCCGGTTTATAAGCTGCTCGGCGGCAATGTGCGCGATAAGGTGCAGGTCTATGCGGGCGTCTATACCGCGCCGGACCCGATCCAAGCGCGTGACGAAATGGATGCGCTCAACGAAGGCTGGGGCTTCAAGGCCTTCAAGCTCAGCCCTTACCGCGTCAATATTCATACCCACCGCTGGGGGGAAGTGGTGCGGACCAGCGCCGAGTATTTCCGCCAACTGCGCGAAACGGTGAAAACCGAGTATGAAATCGCCTTCGATGCCCACGCGAAAATCTTCGAACCCGCCCAGGCGATCCAATTGGGCAATGCCCTTGCCCCCTATGATCCATTGTTCTTTGAAGAGCCGATTCGCCCGGAGAATGTCGAAGCGTGGGGCGAACTCAAGCGCGGGCTAAAATGCACGCTGGCGACCGGCGAATCGCTGTATAGCCGCTTCGAGTTCCTGAGGCTCTTACAGGCGCGCGGGGCAGATATCATTCAGCCCGATATTTGCGTCGTCGGCGGCTTGCTCGAAATGCGCAAAATCGCGGCCCTGGCCGAAGCCCATTATGTAACGGTCGCCCCTCATAACCCGATGGGGCCGCTGGCAACCGCCGTGAACCTGCATTTCTCCGCGTCCCAGCACAATTTCCGCATTCTCGAATACCGCCTGCCGCACGGGCCGGGCTATGTGTTCGAGGCCGGGGGCAGTTCGGCGAAACCGGCGGCGGATCAAGGCGCCTATTACGTCAAAGACCCCTATCTGCCGAAAGACGGCTATCTGGAACTCCGCCCGGATCGGCCCGGTTGGGGCGTCGAGATCAATGAGGAAATCTTGGGTAAGGAAGATTACGTCCACTGGGAACGGAAAGTGCCGATCCGCCCCGATGGCTCGACCGGCTACGTCTAGTCGCTCTCAAGAAACACCGTCCAGGGCCGTCGGCCCTGGTTAGGAGAGCCCGAGAGGGCAAATCGCCCTCTCGGAATATGCCTCAGGCCGTTACGGCGTTTGGATAAAGATGCTTCACCGCGTCCAGCAGCCCCTGGATATAGCCGAAGCAGAAGGAAAAAGCGGTGCCTTCCGGGTCGCGGCTGTCGATATGGGGAACATGATCGGGCATCAGCATGTATTTGTAGCCGGTCTCGGCATAGACCTTGAGCGATTCGAACATGTCCATATCGCCATCGTCGGGGAAGACCTCCATGAAGGAGAGTTTACAGCCGCGAATATTGCGGAAATGGACGTTGAAGATTTTATTGCGGGAGCCGAACCAGCGGATGACATCGCCGATTTCGGCGCGCGGATCGTCCAGCATTTCGGCAACCGTGCCTTGGCAGAAATTGAGCCCGTGATAGGGGCTTTCGTGCAGTTGCACGAACTTCTTCATCCCCTCGACGGTGCCGAGCACGCGCGTGACGCCCTTATAGCCGGGGGGCGTATAGGGATCGTGCGGGTGGCAGGCGAGGCGGATTTGATTGGCTTCGGCGACGGGAACGACGTGGGAGAGGAAATAATCGATCCGCTCCCAATTTTCCTCTTCAGAAACAATGCCTGCCGCGCCGGGTTGGGCGGTTTGGTCAGTCTTGTCCCAGCGAAAGGCTTCGTGGCGCGAGCCGCCGCGCCCGATTTCCTTTTCGGTCCGGGGAATGCCGATGAGGTTGAGGTTATATTTGGCCGCCGGAATGCCTGCGGTTTTCAAATTCTCAATCAGGCGGCAGATCACCTCAAGCTGCCGGTCGCGGTTCGGCCCGGCCAGCAGAATATCGGGGCTATCTTGCAACTCGATGGGGTGCGAACTCATCGGCAGTTGCACCATATCGAGGCGCATGCCGAAGGATTCGACCTTCTCGCGGTGGCGCAACAGATCGTCCAGCGTCCAGCCGGTCGGCTTGCCGGGCGGGTCGGAACAGAGGTGCTTCAGCCCGAGTTGGGCGAAGGTTTTAAAGTCGGTATCGTCCCGCGCGGCGTTTTGCGTGCCGAGGTGCATGGCGCTTCTTTCCCTAAACGATCGTGCGATTTTTTGTTAGACTGTCGGACAGCTTATACGGTGATGCCCGGACCGCAAGGCTTTGGGAAGCCGTTTTTCACAATTATTCCGCAAGGCTGTCGTGATAATTTGTCAGACCAATATAGGGTTAACCGAAATAATCGGGGTGCGATTCGCGCAGGGTTTCGATGAAATCCAAGGAGCGCGACAGGTGCCCGCGCACTTCGGCTTCTGCCCCGTCCGGATCGCCGGTGGCAATTGCGCCGACAATGGCGGCGTGATCGCGCAGAATATCGGCGCGTTTGCCGGGAACGGGGAGATGCAGGCGGCGCAGCCGGTCGATATGCCCGCCCTGGCGGCGCACCAGATGCCACAGGTCCAGCACGTCGGCGGCGGCATATTGGGTGCGGTGGAACTCCGCATCGAGCTGAGTGAACCGGTCGAACTCGCCCAATTCGGCGAAGGCGGCCTGCTGGCGGATGATGCTGCGCAGGGTTTCGATCAAGGTTTGATCGGGCTTTGCCGCCAGCGTGCGCGCGATTTCCACTTCCACCGAGCGGCGCAAAAACTGCCCCTGGCGCGCGTGGCTCAGATCGATGGGGCTGACGATGGTGGCGCGCTGCGGGAAGATTCGCACCAAGCCTTCCTCGTCCAGCCGGGTCAGCGCGTCGCGAATCGGGGTCGAGCTGACGCCGAAGCGCGTTTGCAAATCGGGCCGCGACAGCACGGCCCCCGGTGCCAGCGTCAGCGCGATAATCTCTTCGCGCAGCACATCGAAAACCGCAGGCGTTCCCGCGCGGCTGCGCGAGGCGGAGAGGGGCGGCACGGTAGCGAGCTTATCCATATCGGTTGCGATGATAGCCCAGAATTAGGCTTGACGCACTAATGCATTAGCGCTTTAGCTTATTTCTGCGCAACGAATTTTCCCGGTCGCGCAATTCTCCAGCATAGGTGCCCGATGACCCGCAAAACCCCCGAGCAGTTGCGCAGCGCGCGCTGGTTTGGCCCCGACGATTTTCGCTCCTTCGGGCACCGCTCGCGCATGAACCAGATGGGCTATTCGGCGGCGGATTACGTCGGCAAGCCGGTGATCGCCATTCTCAACACTTGGTCGGACCTCAACCAATGCCACGCGCATTTCAAGCAGCGGGTGGAGGATGTGAAGCGCGGCATTCTGCAAGCGGGCGGGTTTCCGGTGGAACTGCCCGCGATTTCGCTGTCGGAAAGCAAGGTGAAGCCGACGACGATGCTTTACCGTAATTTCCTTGCGATGGAAGCGGAAGAGCTGATCCGCTCGCACCCGGTCGATGGCGTCGTGCTGATGGGCGGCTGCGATAAGACCACGCCGGGCCTGCTGCTGGGGGCGACCAGTGCCGGGGTTCCGGCGGTTTTCGTTCCGGCGGGGCCGATGCTGCGCGGCAATTGGCACGGCAAAGTGCTGGGCTCGGGCTCCGACGCCTTCAAATATTGGGACGAACGCCGCGCCGGGGCGATTTCCGATAAGGATTGGGGCGAAATGGAAGTGGGCATCGCCCGCTCCTATGGTGTGTGTATGACGATGGGCACGGCCTCCACCATGACGGGGCTTGCCGATGCGATCGGCATGAGTCTGCCGGGCGCGTCCTCGATCCCTGCCGCCGATGCCAACCACATCCGCATGTGCGCCGACGCCGGCCGCCGCGCGGTGGAAATGGTGTGGGAGGATCTCACACCCGCCAAAATCCAAACCGAAGGCGCGTTCCGCAACGCGATTGTCGTGGCGATGGCGATGGGCTGTTCGACCAATGCCGTCATTCATCTGCTGGCGATGGCGCGGCGGGCGGGGCACGCCCTGAGCCTGGAGGATTTCGACGCCGCCAGCCGCAAGGTACCCGTCATCGCCAATATTCGCCCCAGCGGTGATACTTATTTGATGGAAGACTTCTACTACGCGGGCGGCTTCTTGGGCCTGATGCTGCGCCTGAAACCCTTCCTCGATCTCACCCAAATCACCGTTTCGGGCCGCACCTGGGCGGAAGAGCTGGAGGGCGCGCAAGTCTATAATGACGATGTGATTCGCCCGCTCGACAATCCGATTTATGCCGAAGGGGCGCTGGCGGTGCTGAAGGGCAATCTTGCCCCCAATGGCTGCGTGATGAAGCCCTCGGCGGCGGCCCCGCATCTGCTGCGCCATTCCGGCCCGGCGCTGGTGTTCGACGATTACCCGGCGCTGAAGGCCGTGATCGATAGCGATGATTTGGATGTAACGCCGGAGCATGTGCTGGTCTTGCGCAACGCCGGGCCGCTCGGCGGGCCGGGGATGCCGGAATGGGGCATGCTGCCGATCCCGAAGAAGCTGGTGAAGCAGGGCGTGCGCGACATGGTTCGCCTGTCGGACGCGCGCATGAGCGGCACCAGCTACGGGGCCTGTATTCTGCACGTCTCGCCCGAATCCTTTATCGGCGGGCCGCTGGCGCTGGTGCAGACGGGCGATATCATTACCGTTGACGTGCCGGGACGGACGATTTCGCTCGACGTGCCCGATGCCGAGTTGGAGCGCCGCCGGGCCGCCCTGCCGCCGCCCGCCCCGCGCTACGAGCGAGGCTACGGCTGGATGTTCTCCCGCCACATCACTCAGGCCGATCAGGGCTGTGATTTCGACTTTCTGCAAACCGATTTCGGCGCACCCGTGCCGGAACCCGTCATTTTTTAAAGTTTGGAGGTTTCCTCAATGTTATCCGATACCACGCGCGCCAAGCTCGCCACGGTCAGCACCGCCACGCTCTGTACCGCGCTGTTCAAACGCGGTCTGCGCAATCAATTCATCCAAGACGTGCGCCCCTTGAAGGCCAAGAGCAAGGTGATGGTCGGGGAGGCCTTCACCCTGCGCTACATTCCGGCGCGCGAGGACTTGAACCCGCTCAGCGTGTTCCAGGACCGCGCCCATCCGCAGCGCAAGGCTGTGGAAGAATGCCCCCCCGGCGCGGTTTTCGTCATTGATAGCCGGAAAGATCCGCGCGCCGCTTCTGCCGGGTCGATCCTCGTCAGCCGTCTCATGGTGCGCGGCGTCGCGGGCGTCGTTACCGATGGCGGCTTCCGCGATAGCCCGGAAATTGCTGAGCTTGATATTCCCGCCTATCACAACCGCCCCTCCGCGCCGACCAATCTCACCCACCATCAGGCGCTCGACATTAACGTGCCGATCGGCTGCGGCGATGTGGCGGTGTTTCCGGGCGATGTGGTAGTGGGCGACGGCGAAGGCGTCATCGTTATCCCCGCGCATCTGGCCGATGAGATTGCCGATGAGGCCGTGGAGATGACCGCCTTTGAAGATTTCGTGACGGAGCAAGTTTTAGCCGGTCGCTCGATTCTTGGCCTGTATCCCCCCACGGAAGAGCAGTCAAAGATCGATTTTGCCGCCTGGCGCAAAGTGAAAGGGCGTTAGGATCATTTATGCGCGCTAGCGGGCATTCCGGTCGCCTGTCTTTGGCGATGCGATCCGCTGGCGCGCTAAACTATAAAATTCGCATCTCATTTTCTGGTTCTATTTATTTTAGCCCCTGACTTTACACAAGGGTGCGGTCAATCTATCCTGCCTTCGTTCATTTTAGGCGAAGCATTGATTGATGAAAAACGAATCGAAGCGGTTTTTACGGTCAATTGCTGTCTTGGTTTTGGTGGCCCTCGCCATTTTGCGCCCAGAGGATATCGGCGGGTACGACGGATTTTTACCGTCATCGGTTTTACCGGGATGGGTAATTGATGGGTTCGCTATCGGCTGGTGGTACGCGCTGGCGTGGACGATCACGGTCGGTTTAGAGCTTTTCCTCTGGTCGCGAGTGTTTGGCGGCGGCACCGGCGGAATGCCGCGGCAGCGCAAGTTGCTGACCGATATGCTAAACATCATAATCTATATTATTTTTACCGGCGTGATTGCCGTTCATATCTTCAAGCAACCCGTGACGGGCCTATTCGCGACCTCCGGGATTCTTGTGATTGTTTTGGGCTTGGCTCTTCAGAATACCTTGGGCGATCTCTTCGCCGGGTTGGCGCTGAATTTGGAGCGCCCGTTTAAGGCAGGCGATTGGATTACCCTGGATGGGGGCATTCAGGGCTTCGTTCTCATCACCAACTGGCGCGCAACCCATGTGCGCACCCGCACGGGCGATGAGATGATTATCCCGAATGGTATGGTCGCGCGCTCCCGCCTGACCAATCACGCGCTGCCCAACAAACTGCATCTGGCGAATGTCGAAATACCGCTGACCTATGGGTTCGACGATGCTCTGGTGGAAGCGGCACTGCGCGCGGCGGCGGCGAGCGTTAGCGGGGTTCTAACCGATCCCGCACCGATTATTCTGATGCACGAAATGAAGCCCGATGTTGTGATTTGGCGGCTTTATTTCTTTATCGACGATTTTGCCCGTCTGGTCGTTTTGCGCGGGCACCTCAGCCGCGCCGTTTACGCGACCTTGCGGGCCGAACCGACGCGGGCTTTCCTGCCCCGTCATGACATCTGGTTGCATCGGGTCGATCCGCCCGCTGCGCCGCCTCAAGCTTAATCTGGAGAGACTGAATGAGCGTTGCCAATGCCGCGTCTGGCAAAAAGAAGATCAAGCTCGCCCTCCAGGGCGGCGGCTCGCACGGGGCATACGCTTGGGGCGTGATCGATGCGTTGCTGGAAGATGGCCGCATCGAGATCGAAGCCCTGGTTGGGGCCAGCGCCGGGGCGATGAATGCGACGATGACCGCCTGCGGTCTCATCACCGGCGGGCCGGATAAGGCGCGCGAGCTGCTGCATCAGTTTTGGAAAAAGGCTTCCGACGCGGGTAAGAACGGCCCGCTGCAACCGACGGCGCTCGATAAGCATTTCTCGCGCGGGAATATGGAATATTCGCCGCTCTGGGGTATTTACGACGCCCTATCGCGCGTGTTTTCGCCCTATGAGCTGAACCCGCGCAACGCAAACCCCTTGCAGGATTTGATTGCCGAAGTCGTGGATTTCCACGCAGTGCGGGGCGGCGCGGACGTCTGCAAACTCTTTATTGCCGCGACAAATGTGCTGAATGGGCGCTTACGGATTTTCGACCAGAAGGAACTAACGCCGAAATCGATCATGGCGTCGGCCTGTCTGCCGTTCCTATTCCAGGCCGTCGAAATCGACCATGAGTATTTCTGGGACGGTGGTTATTCGGGCAATCCGCCGATTTATCCGCTGATTTATGCGGGCGGCAGTAACGATATTCTGATCGTGCAGATCAATCCGATCAATATTCCCGATGTCCCCCGCACCGCGCGCGGCATTCTGGACCGGATTAATACGCTCTCGTTCAATTCCAGTTTGATGCGGGAAATGCGCGCCATTCAGTTTGTTAGCGACCTGTTGGACAATGGCGAGCTTAACCCCCAAAAATACTCCCGCATCAATATTCACACGATCGATGCCGAAAGCGAGTTGGCCCAGTTCAGCGTCTCGTCGAAACTCAACCCTGACTGGGAGTTTCTGACCTATCTTCACGATATCGGGCGGCGGAAGGCCAAGCAGTTTTTGGCGCTGCATTTCGATAAGATCGGTGCGGAAAGCTCCACCAATATTCGGGAAAAATTTCTCTAGAGAGGGTCAAATGGAAACGGCGGTGCCCGCGTGAGCGGTGCTTTTCAATCAGGGTCGGCCCTACTGTCGCGCGCCGCGGTGATCGCCACGGCGATGATGTTCGGCCTGTCCTACAGCCTCAGTGCGGCCTTGATCGCGCTCGATCTGGCGGGGCGGGGGCATAGCGAAAGCCTGATCGGGGCCAATGTGGCCATGCACGCGGTAGGGGTTCTGCTCACCGCGATGGTCTTGCCGAAGATCGTGGCGCGCCTAGGGCTAAGGCGGTTGGTGATCCTGGCGCTGCTGCTGGCGGCGGCGGTGCTGGTCGCCTTTCCGGTGCTGCCGTTCCTGTGGCTGTGGTTTGTGCTGCGCGTGCTGTTGGGGGCTTCGTCCGAAGTTCTCTTCGTTTTGTCCGAAACCTGGACCAATAGCCTCAGTTCCGAAGAAACGCGGGCGCGGTCGATGGCGGTTTATACCGCTGCCCTGTCCATTGGTTTCGCCCTGGGGCCGATCATCCTGTCGCTGGTCGGCCATACAGGGTTTGCGCCTTATGCCATTGGCGCGGCGATGACGCTGGCGGCGGCGGCGTTCGTCGCCTCCCCGAGGGTAACGGCCCCGATTTTCGAAGCCCCTGCCGAGGGCAGCCCGTTGCGGTTCATGCGCTTAGCGCCGCTGGCGATTTCGGCAACGGTGCTGAATGCGGCGATTGAAACGGCGGGCCTATCGTTCCTCGCGCTCTATGCCGTCAACTTGGGCTGGGCGAGCGACGAGGCTCCGCGCCTTATGTCGTGCATGATGATCGGCGCGATTCTCTTACAACTGCCCATTGGCTGGCTGGGGGACAAGGTCGATCGGTTCCGATTGGTGGTGACGCTGGCGGTGCTCTCGGCCCTGGGCGCACTGGCCTGGCCGTTCGTTCTTGGCACGCCCTGGCTGACCTATGCGCTGTTGTTCGCTTGGGGCGGGACCTTCGTTGGCATCTATACGCTGATGCTCACGATTGTTGGCAGCCGGTTCCAAGGATCGGAACTCGTCGGAATTTATGCGGCGATGGGGCTCATGTGGGGCGGCGGGGCACTCTTGGGGCCGATGCTCGCGGGGCTTGCCATGGAATGGTTCACCCACGGCCTTGCCTATTTTGTGGCGCTGGCCTGCGCAGGCTTCTGCCTGTTCGCCGTTGTCAGTCGGAAAGACACCCCCCAAGCTTAGACGCTTAGGGGGCATGGGCCGCGCGGGTTAGGCTTTATCGACGGCCTTTTTGACGGCATCCTTGGCGTGGCCGACGGCCTGTTGGGTCTGGCCTTTGGCTTCCTGCACCACGCCTTCTAAGCGCAGCTTGGGATTATCGGTGGCGGACCCAATGGCCTGCTTCGTTTTGCCGACGACTTCGTTGGTTGCGCCTTTGATTTTATCGGTCGTGCTGCTCATGATGAAATCCTTTCGTCTCGTAGAGTTCTTAAGACGGAGAGTCTGCAGAACATTCCTTATAACTCTTCATGCAATTTATTGTTCCCATGGGATTTACTAAGATACGATGGGTCCAATCATGAGGATGTTCGAATTAATACTTATGGCGGAGTGTGCCATAGTGTTGGTAGCGGGTGGTTAGGAAGCGCGTGCGCAAAAAGACGGGAGGGATGGGATGACCAAGGCGATTGTCGGCGGTGGCCCTAAGAAAGTTCTCTACGCGCTCAAAACGGCGGCGCGGATGGGGTTGGAGAATACCGCCAAAGCCCTCACCGCGAAGAACGCCTGCAAAGCCTGCGCCCTTGGCATGGGCGGCCAAAAGGGCGGCATGACCAATGAGGCGGGGGAGTTTCCCTCGGTCTGCAATAAATCCATCCAGGCGCAGTCGACCGATATTCAACCGGGCATCCCTGCCGAGGTCATTACCCATGCGCTTGCCGATCTGCGCGAGCTGGATGGCCACGAGTTGGAGCATTTGGGCCGCGTCGCCTTTCCGATCTATAAGGCCGCCGGGACTGACCGTTATGCGCCGGTAAGCTGGGAGTTTGCCCTTAATCTGGCGGCCCAGCGCTTCCGGGCGACCCATCCGGCGCGGAGTTTTTTCTATACCTCCGGGCGTTCCTCAAACGAGGCCGGGTTTGTATTGCACTTGCTCGCGCGGCTGTACGGCACGAATAACGTCAATAACTGCTCCTACTACTGTCATCAGGCCACCGGCGTCGGGCTCGATACCACCATCGGTACCGGCACATCGACGGTGGAGATGGAAGATCTCGACCGTTGCGACTTTATTCTCGTCATCGGCGCGAACCCATCCTCCAATCACCCGCGCTTCATTCACAAGCTCAAAGGCGTCCGCGATCGGGGCGGGGCCGTGGTGATGATTAACCCGGCGAAGGAAGTTGGGCTGGTGCGCTTCGCCCTGCCAAAAAGCGTGAAATCGATGGCAAAAGGCGGCGATTGGATCGCCTCCGACTATCTTCAACCCCGGATCGGTGCTGATTTGGCGGTTTTGAAGGGGATTTCAAAGGCGATTTTAGAGTTTTCGGGGGAAAATGGCGCTTTTATTACAGATTACACCGAGGGATTCGCCGAATTCGCGGCCGATATCGGAGCGACCCCCTGGGCCGAAATCGAAAGCCGTACCGGCCTAACCCAGGCCGAGATCAGCCGGGTTGCGGGGCTCTACGCGGCCGCAAAATCGGCGGTCATCGCCTGGGGCATGGGGATTACCCACCATTTGCACGGGGTTGCGAACGTCGAATATATCGCCAATCTCGCCCTGTTGCGCGGGCAGATCGGACGGATCGGGGCGGGACTGCTGCCGTTGCGCGGGCATTCCAACGTGCAAGGCATCGGCACGATTGGCGTGAAGCCGGTTTTGGCGGCGGATGTGCTGCGTCGGATGGAAGAAACGCTGGGCGTAACGCTTCCCACCACCAAGGGCATGGATACGATGGCCTGCATGCAGGCGGCCCATCGCGGCGAGATCGATGCAGCGCTCATCATGGGCGGCAACCTCTATGAGGCCAACCCGAACAGCCGCTTTTCAGCGGAAGCCTTGGCGAAGATCGGCTTCAAACTCTTCCTCACCACCACGCTGAACAAGGGCCATATCTACGGCCATGACGATAGCGAAGCGCTGGTTTTGCCGGTCACGGCGCGCGATGAGGAGTGGCAGCCGACCACGCAAGAATCGATGTTCAATTATGTTCGCCTGTCCGATGGCGGCATTCGGCGCTTGAAGGATGTTCGCCCCGAAACCGAGATTCTGTGCGATCTGGCGCAACGGTTGCTGCCGGAAAGCCCCGTCGATTTTGCCGCTTTCAAGGCCCATAAAACCATCCGGGAAGCGATTGCCAAGATCGTTCCGGGGATGGAAGCGCTCGCGGATATCGATGTGGCGAAGCAGGAGTTCCACATCACGGGCCGCGTTCTGCACACGCCGCGCTTCAAAACCGCCTCCGGCAAAGCGCGTTTCGCAACCCAGCCGCTGCCGGAGATTCAGGGGGGGCTCTTGCTGACCACGGTGCGCTCGGAAGGTCAGTTTAACTCGATCATTTACGAGCGGACCGATTCCTACCGGAGTGGGTTCGACCGGATGAGCGTGATGATGCACGCCGACGATATTGCCGCCCACGGGCTTGCGGATGGTGATGCGGCCATACTCGAATCCGATCATGGCGTGATGGAAGGCGTCACGGTGCGGGCGTTCGATATCGCGCGCGGCTCGGTCATGGCCTATTACCCGGAAGCCAATGTGCTCACCGGCTGTGCGGTCGATCCGCGTAGCCAAACGCCGGCGTTTAAATCGACCCCTGTCCGGCTGCGTAAAGCCGTATAAGCTCGCAGGGGTCTTTTCAGAAAGGGTTTCTTATGCTGCATGTCGTCGCCATCGTCACCGCCAAACCTGGTAAGCGCGCCGAGGTGCTGGCCCAGTTTAGCGCCATTGTCCCCACGGTTCTCGCTGAAGCGGGGTGCATTGAATACGGCCCTGTGGTCGATGCAGGGGTTCCCGGTCGGCCGGAATTTGGGCCGGATGTATTCCTTGTGATCGAAAAATGGGAAAGCGCCGAGGCCCTCGCCGTTCATTCAAAAGCGCCGCATATGCTGGCCTATGGGTCCGCAACCGCCGATCTGGTGGCCAGCGTCGCCGTCTACCCCCTCTTGCCCGCCTAAAGCGCCGGAGTTCCCATGTCCTCTTCCTTCACCCTCGCGCTGCACGGCGGCGCTGGCACCATTCTACGCGCGACGATGACGGAAGCGCGCGAGGCCGAGTATCGGGCCGGGTTGGCGCGGGCGCTACACGCGGGCTATGCCATTCTCGCGGCGGGCGGTTTGGCGATCGATGCGGTGACGGCGTCGGTCTGCGTGCTGGAGGATGAGCCTTTGTTCAACGCCGGGCGCGGGGCCGTGTTCAACACGGCGGGCACGCAGGAGATGGAAGCCTCGTTGATGGATGGGCGCGATTGGCGCGCGGGGGCGGTAACGATGCTCTTCGGCCCGAAGAACCCGATTCTGGTGGCGCGGGCGGTGATGGAGCGCACCGAGCACGTTTGTCTGTCGGGCGCGGCGGCGGCGCGCTTGGCCCAGGAAGCCGGGTTGCCGTTCGGTGATAAGGATTATTTCTTCACGCAAGCGCGATGGGACGCGCTGGCCGAAACCCTGCGCCTGAACGCCCAAGGGGTGGATGATGGCGACGAGAGCCGCAAGCATGGCACCGTGGGGGCGGTGGCGCGCGATGCGGCGGGCAATCTCGCGGCGGCCACCTCCACCGGCGGGCGCACGGCGAAACTGGCCGGGCGCGTCGGCGATACCCCTATTCTTGGCGCGGGCACCTTTGCCGATAATGCTTCCTGCGCCGTTTCCTGCACGGGGCACGGCGAGAGCTTCATGCGCCGGGTGACGGCCCATGAGCTTAGCGCGCGCATGCGTCATCGGGGGGAAGATTTGCGCACCGCCGCCGATCGGGTGGTGATGGGCGATCTTGCCGAGATCGGCGGCGCGGGCGGCCTCGTTGCGGTCGGGGCCGACGGCAGCTTTGCGCTCCCCTTCAACTGCGAGGGCATGTATCGCGGCCATATCGGCCCCGATGGGGTGGCCTGGACCGGGATTTACCGGGAAGATTTGGTCGCAACCGCCTTATAGATCGGTTTCAGGCTTGGGAGCTTTGCCCGAATGCCCGGCGTGAGTGCCAAGCGTGATGCCCAAATGCTCGCGCGCCGCCGCGTAAAGTTCCTCCGGAACGGGCTTCGGCTTGGTATCGATCCCCTTGCCCAGGCAATCGGCGATCAGCTTCAGGCTTTCGACGCGGGCGTGCTGCTTGTCGTTCGCCGAAACCACATGCCAGGGCGCGTTTTTGGTGGAGGTACGCTCCAGCATTTCTTCAATCGCTGCCTCATAGGCGGGGCGTTGCCGCCAGTTGCGGATATCCTCATAGGTCAGTTTCCAGCGCTTTAACGGGTCTTCGATCCGGCGAATGAAACGTTCGCGTTGCACATCGGCGGAGACGTGCAGGAAGATTTTAAGGATTCGTGCGCCATCGGCCGTATGCAGCGCCTCGAATTCATTGATCTCGTCATAAGCCCGCCGCCACGCCGACGGTTTGGCGAAGCCTTCCACGCGCTCGACCAGCACGCGCCCGTACCAGGAGCGGTCGAACACCGAGATTTCCCCGTAGGCGGGTAAGCGCGTCCAGAATCGGTGCAGATAGTGATTAGCCTGCTCTGCCGAGGTGGGGGCCGCAATTGGCCACACTTTGAAGCCGCGCGGATCAAGCACGCTGGAGAGGCAGCGGATCGTGCCACCCTTGCCCGCAGCGTCCCAGCCTTCGAAGACGATCATCGCCCGTTCATGGGTGCCGAGATAGGCTTGCTGAATGAGCATCAGCTTATCCTGCAGACGGCCCAATTTCTTCTGATAGCTCTCGCTATCGAGTTTGGCGCTGAGATCGACGGCATCGAGATGGCGGGTTCGGCTCATGATCGTCCTACGGTTGGCAGCATTTTTAGGCTTCCCTAAACCCTAAGCGTTTTTTGGGGCAGAAGGGGAAGTGAAAATTAAGACATCTTAATATCAGCGATCAATGTTCATATTCGATCTCTTTCTTTTTGAAAGAGTATGACTTATCATTTTTCAACTTAAAATGTTAATCAACATTAAAATCGTGGAGTGCGCGGGAATCATGGCGAGCGGCTTAACCTTTCAGATCATCAATGACAGTGGGCAGACGGATAGTGATGTCTATCTGCTGCTGACGGGGGAAAGCATCGGCTTTCCATCGCTGACCCCGGCGCAGGTCACCCCCGCTATCGTCAGCCTGCCCCAGGCGAAAGGCGCGTCGGCAAGCTCGTCGGTGCTGAACGCGCTGGGCACTACCGAAACCTTCGTGTCGCCCCTGACGGGGGCGAAGCTGCCGATCTATTCCTTTAACCTAGATACCATCGTTTCGGGCCGGTTGCTGATTTCCTTCGGCACCGCCATCACCTATTCGGACGGCACCGCGCCGACCGCGACCCAGGAAAATTTTCGCTGGGACAAAATGGAGTTCGGTTATCCTGGCTCGGGGGCCGATTTGACCTCGCTCGATTTCTTCGGGATCCCGCTGCAATTTGATTTCATCGACGCAAGCGGTACGATTTTGGAAACCGCGACCTTCTATTCCTCGACCACAACGCTGCTGTCGACCCTCAGCACGCTTTCGTCCAGCATGGGAACGGCGTTTCAACCCGCTTTGCCGGGCAGCACGGTTGACCTGTCGAATTTCTACCGCGTGCTGGGGCCGGGAACGATTGCCTCGAACAATGGCTCTCCGGCCCCCTACCCGAGTTTTTCCCACTATCTGACGGCGCTGGCAACGTCGGGGCAGAGTTTTACCGTTACCGGCACGGCGGGGGTCGGTGCTCCCGCGCCAGCGGATAATGCCGTGACCTATACCTACAGCGGCAGCTTTGCCAGCGACAATGCGAACGGGTTTACCCTAACCCTGACCGGCACCACGAGCGGCTACCCCTATGGGCTCTATACCGATAGCAAGGGCAATACGACCGATCTGGAGCTGCCGACCAATCTGACCGTAACGGTGGCGCTTCCGGCGGGATCGTTTGATACGAATATTTACGCGGCCCCAGCGAATGCTTTCTCGGTCGCCCTATCGTCCTCGTCACAGTCCCCGACGGGCTTGCCGACGGACTGGGCCAATTATGTCCCTAATAGCGCCTATGCAACCATTGCCGGGGATATTCTCGCCGGGCTGAACTTCGGCTATCCGGGTGGAACCTTCGGAACCGATAGCAGCACTTGGTACAATAGCCCCCCGCCGACGCCCTATCCTTTCGCCGAAGCGCGCGCTAGCAATGACGGGTTTTACAACCCCTATGCGGCGGTGTTCTATAATTTCTCGGATTCCTACGGCTTCCCGTTCAGCGACCGGGGTGGCCGTCCGAGCCCCTATATTCCGCAGCCGCCGACGGCCACAACCCTGCGGGTCACGATCCTGCCCGATGTGCGGCTGGACCAACCCCAGGGCTTGACGCTCACGAACCCGTCGTCGGGGAACTGGACGCTCAGTTGGTCGGCAGTGACCGCGCCTGCGGGCTTTACCGTCACCTCCTATGACGTTGCCGTCAGCCCACCGGCGACGCCCTCGACCCCTTCGGGAACCAGTTGCACCTTTACCGATCTGATACCGGGCCTCGCCTACACGTTCACCGTGACTGCTATCGGGACGGGGCCAACGAGCCAGCCGGTTCAATCCTACCCGGCCACGCTTTCCGCCGGAGCCGGGGGGACGTGGACGGCCCCCAGCGGAAACTTACCGTTCCAGATCACACTGAATTGGAGCGCGAATGTCAGCGGCGTGATGCCCAGCACCTACACGCTCTCGATTGGCGGGCAGACGTATCAGCCCAATAACGCGCCGCTTCCCGTTACGATCAACGGCGTGAATGGTCTTAACTATGTCCCGATCACCATTACCGCGACCGACGGCGCTGGCCAAAGCGCGGTGATTTATCAAAGCGTCTATACTGTTGATCTGGCGGCGACGGCGGGGACGCCGGGGGCCTATAGTGTGAACGGCACGCCCACGCTCGCGGGCAATAGCCAGCCGCTGACAACGGCGTGGAGTACGCAAAAACCGGCCCAGCTCTCTATTGGAACGCCTTTCGCGCCGATTGCCGGTAAACTGGCGGGGCCGGTCGCCTTTCCCGCCAGTTAGCCCAAATGCCGACGACCCGAGGGGCGATCCCCCTCGGGTTTAACTCAAATCTGAGCGCTCAAAGCGGTAGCCGACGCCATAGACCGATTGCACCAACTCAACCCCCGGCGCGGCGGCGGCCAGTTTCCGGCGTAGGTTCTTGATGTGGCTATCGATGCTGCGGTCGAACACATCCTTATAGCCATCGCTGAGATGATCCAGCAGTTGCGCGCGAGAATAGACTTTGCCGGGGTGGGCGGCGAGCACGGCCAGAAGCTTGAATTCGGTCGGCGTCAGATCAACCCGCACGCCATTGATGCTGACGCTCATTTTCTCGCTATCGATCACGAAACCCTGATCGGCGGGCGCGGCGGCGGCGGCCGAGGTGGGCGCTTGGCGGCGCAGCACGGCTTTGATCCGCGCTACCACTTCGCGCGGGCTGAAGGGTTTACAGATATAATCATCCGCCCCCAACTCCAACCCTAAGAGCCGGTCGATCTCATCCACGCGCGCGGTGACCATGATGATCGGAACGGAACTGGTGGTGCGAATGGTGCGGCACAGGGTCATCCCGTCGATTTCCGGCAACATCAGATCGAGCAGAATCAGATCGGGCTTGACGGTGGAAAGCCACGGCAGGACGGCGGCCCCGGTGCTGAGCCAGGAGGCCTCGAACCCATCGCGTTCCAGATAGGCCCCGATGATTTCGGCAATGCCGGGTTCGTCATCGACGATCAGAATATGCGGTTGGCTCATAGCTCGGTCTCCAGCAAGGGCGGCTCCAGCGAGGGCAGGGAGAGGATCATCGCAAGCCCGCCTAAGGCGGAGGCTTCGGCGGTGAGCGTACCGCCATGGGCTTCGGCAATCGCGCGACAAATGGCAAGCCCTAGGCCGGAGCCGCCGCGCGCCCGGCTGCGCGAGCTTTCGGCGCGGAAGAATCGGTCGAACAAATGGGGCAAATCGCCGGGGGCAACGCTAGGGGCGGAATCGTCGATGATCAACGTCCAGCGGTCGGCAGAAAGCTGTTGGCGCAGCCGGATCGTGCCGCCCTTATCGGTGTAGCGGCAGCTATTTTCCAAAAGATTGGTCAGGAGTTGGTGCAGCCGGTCGGCATCGGCAGAAACGCGCACGGTAGCGGCCTCCGGGCAGTGATCGACTAGAGTGAGGGCTTGGGCGGCGAGTTTGGGCGCAAAACCTGTCAGCGCCTCCCGCACCACTTCCAGCGGATCGAGCGGGGCGCAATAAAGGCTCATCCCGGTGCTATCGGTGCGGGCCAGATCGTGCAGATCGGTGATGAGTTTTTCCAAGCGCAGCACTTCGGCATGAAGATTGGCCATGGTGCGCGGGTTAGCCTCGTGCACCCCATCCTGAATCGCTTCGATCTGGGCGCGCAAAACCGCCAGCGGCGTGCGCAACTCGTGAGAGGTATCGGCCATCCAGCGGCGGCGGGTGGCCTCGGCCTGGTCGAGGGCTTCCGCCAATCCGTTGACGGCGCGCATCATGTCTCCGATCTCGTCGCTCCGGTTGGTGGGCAAGCGCGCCTGATAGGTTCCGGTCGCCAAGTGGCGCGTGATTGTGGCAATCGCTTCGATCGGCCGGGTGAAATGCCGGACCAGCAGATAGGTGGGCAGCATCGAGACCAACAGCCCCAATCCTGCAACCCACGCCGCATCCCGCGCACGGTCGGCCAGAAAAGCCCGCTCGACATCCGAGGGGAAATCGACCGATTTCAGCAGCAATTCGCCGACCGGCTTCCCTTGAACGTGCAAAACACGCCGGGCGGCGCGATCCATCTCATCCGGGCTTCCGGCGATCAAAAGCCCTTGGGCGTCGAGTAAGGCGAGGTGCGGTGTTTGCCGATCTTCGCCCCGTGGCGGCGGCGGTGGCGGTGGCGGTGCACCGCCAGCCACATCGTCCCGGCGCGGGCGCGGGGGGCGGGGCGGCGGCGGCGGGATGAGCCGCCGGGCCGAGCCTTCCCGCAAAATCTGCTCCCACAGCCCCGGTTGATCCCGCAGCGCCGACCAATCCCCCGTGCGCGCATAAAGCTGTTCCAGGCGCGACGGCAGCCATTCCATCCGATCTAGCGAGGCTTTGCTGAGATACCCTGCAAAGCCGCGCCCCGTCGTGGTCTGCATCGCCACCGTCACCAGGATGATCAAGACGGCACTGACCAAAAACCAGGAGAGAAAGATTTTATGCGCAATCGATACCCGCATTATCTCAGTCTCTCCTGGTGAACGCCCTTACCGATTAAGCACGCCCAGCGGCTTTGAGCAATTCGCGCATGGTGAAAACGCCCTTGTCCTGATACGCGGGCTGCCAGCCGCGCCCGGCGCGCAGCAGGCTAGTTTCGTCTTCCATCATCAGGGCGATAATCGTTTCGGCGACGATGCGCCCGCCGACAGGGCCGAGCATGGACGGGTGAGCATCACGGACCGCATCCGGCGCGTTCATGGCCTTAACGTTGGCAACCCATTGCGCCTGCGCTTCCGCCAACACATAGACCCACAGCGGGGCATTGCCTTTGAAACTATCGCCATAGGCCGTAATCGCGCGGTTTTCGTCCATATCCTCGCAGGTGGCTTTGCCAATGCGCAAATCGGCATCGGCCAGCGGATCGAGCCCCATCGCGCGGGCGACGGCCTGACCGGAAGGAAGCCCCTGCTGGGAGCCGCGCAGCAGATTGCGCAGCGCGAGGCTGGAGATTTTCCCCGGCTGGGCCAGCGGCTGGCCATTACCGTCGCGGGCGAAATGACCGTCCGGGCGGCTTTGGGAGAATTCCGGCAGGAAGGCCAGCGGGTTCACCAGCGCGGTATCGAACTTATAGGCCGCTTGAACCCGCGTCGGCCCGTCTTTGATCCGGTCGAAGGTCAGCGGGCGCTCGGTTTCGAAGTAGAGCGACCAGTCGATGGCCCATTCTTGCGGATATTCGCGGAAGCCATTCAGGCCCGAGGTTTGCGAGGCGGCGAAGATCAGTCGACGCCCGGCCAGCGCCGGGTTTTCCTTCCGCTCCTGGGCCGTCGGCTTGAGGCGGGTATTGATGCGATAGGCCGGGCGGATCATCGAATGGCCGAAGCGGTAGGCGGCGCCTGCAAACTCCAGCGGCATTTCGCCGGGGCGCAGCTCCTTGGTGAAGCTGCGGTTGGCCCGCCCGCTGCCCGCAATATCCTTGGTGCCAAAATCGGGCAGCAGCATCTGCATCATCGGGGCACCAACGATGCGCGGCAGGAAATCGGTGAGCACAATCCACTGATAATGCCAAGCCACCTCCCTTGCGAGGTCGCGAAACGCCAGATGCGTGCGTTCCTTGGCGACCTGATTATGGAAGGCGACGAAGGCCGAGTGCAACTGGCTGACGATGACATTCTCATCGTTCCGCTTGTCGCCGATCAGCGCGCGGCCATTGACGCGCGGCAGATCGGTACAGTTGGAGGGGGTTCCCGCTTCGGTTAACTTCCGCCCGGTCAGCAGGGTGCGGCCATCGGCTGCAAACAGATAAGGTTGATCAGCGGGGCCGCGCCCGTACAGGCTGTCGAGATCGAACCAGGCCGTGCGTAGGTTGGGATCGCGCGGGGTATTAACGTCAGCGCCAAAAGCATTGTTCGGGTTCAACGTCAGATCATGATCAATGAACTGGCCGAGATAGGTGTATCCCGATGCAATACCGAAATTCTCTTCGTCGTCTTGCTCATCTTCCGCCGTCGCGGTGATGAGCAGATGGCCTTCCTTATTGCGGCGCGGAGTTCCGTCAGCATTTTCGACTACCTCGGGTTCGGCTGTCATACCGGTTAGGTCTTTACCGTCGCCCATGGCGAGGCGCATCAGATCTTCGGTCGAAAAATCGGCTGCCGGAAGATTGGGGAAGAGGCGCTGAAAGCCCGTGGGGGCGGCGTTGCCCATGGCCTGCGCCTGGGCGAACTTCGGCACCATATGGGCGGCGGTCAGCGCCGTACCGGTGAACAGGGCGGATTTCAGAAAGCGGCGGCGGTCCATGCTCGTCTCCATCGTGGGATCATCGAATGGGGAGACGGTAACGTTGGTTAATGGAGCCAGTTTGCAGAGAGTTTGGAGAGATTGTGGAGAAGCCGAAAAGGCGGGTACTTAAAGCCTAAAGCTTGCCGGCAAGGCGGTCCCCTCAGGCACTTCAACTCCTGGCGGCAGGCGCAAGAACACGCCTTCCGGCGGAACAAAATCCAGTGGGATCGGTGTGTTTTTTGACAGGCGCCAATTTTCCGGCAGTTGCACGGGCTCCAAGAAGGGCGCAACGGAGATCAAGCGTTTTGCTGCCGCCGCCACATCGTTCCGGGCCAGCGGCTCTTGAAACAGCGCGTCATGGGCGAAAAAGCCCAAGTGCAGCCCGCGCCCGATGGGCCGCTCTTCCCGAATACCGTAAAGAAGAAAATGATCCCAGGCCGAGAGTTGACCGCTTTCAACGGCGGCTTTCACATCGGGGTTTAGGCCGAGATATTCCTGAGCGTTAAAGAAGGGCTGCGGCCCCATTACGTGATATTGATGGTAAACATCATTCACGCTGCCATCGTTCAGAATATTGCCCTGGCTCATCAGCACGGCGCGGTTACAGACCTTGCGGATCAAATCTTCGGAATGGGAGGCGAGCACGAGAATGCTGGATTTGCCGACAAAGCTTTCCAGCCGCTCGGTGGCGCGCTCGATGAAATGGGAATCGCCAACGCTCACCCATTCATCCATCAAAATAATATCCGGCTCCATACTGGTGATGATGGAGAAGGCGAGGCGCAAGACCATGCCGGACGAATAGGTGCGCACAGGCAGATTGATGAACTCGCCCAAATCGGCGAAATCGATCACTTCCTCGAGCCGCGCGTCGATCTGGCGGCGGTTCAGCCCGTGGAACATGCCCTTGAGGTAGATGTTTTGCAGGCCGGAAAGCTCGTAATCGAGCCCTAACGACACATCGAGCAGCGAGGCGATGCGCCCTTGCGCGCGAATATGGCCGCTGACCGGCGGATAGGTGCCCGCCAGCGCCCGAAGCAGCGTGGTTTTCCCGGCCCCATTGACGCCGACGAGGCCCAGCCGGTCGCCGTCTTTCAAGTGCAGGCTGATCTTATTCAGCGCCCGCGCCACCACATGGCCGCTCTCCTGCTTCAAGCGGCTGTTGCCGCCGCCCAACCGCAACAGGCTTTTGCGCAAAGACCGATTCTCGGCGGTGAAAACCGGGATATCGATGGTGACGTTTTCAAGCAGAATATCGGCCATGGGTTACAGCCAGTAGGGCAGGCGGCGCTTGGTCAGGCCGACGCAGAAAAAGGCGATAATCCAGCCCGCAACGGCCAACCCGATCACAACCCACCAGTTCAGCGGATCAATGGCTTTCCCCAGCAAGGGCGCGCGCAGGATTTCGACGAGGTGATGGAAGGGGTTGGCGTCCACAATCATCCGCCGGTCCTTCACCAAATCGGCGGCCCAAATGACCGGCGTGACCAGAAAGGCGATTTGGGTGAGGTTAGTGATAATCGGGATCATGTCGCGGTAGCGCAGGCAGAGCGTGCCCAGCACGATCACCACCCACACAGCGTTCAGCACCAAGAGGGCGAAGGCGGGCAGGGCGAGCAAAACGCTCCAATCGAGCTTGATGTCGAAAAACAGCGCAACGCCGATATAAACGATGAAATTATGGACGAACAGAATCACTTCCGTCGCCACACTGCGGAAGGCATAGAAGCTTACCGGCAGCGGCACTTGCTTAATCACGCTTTCCATATCGATAAACGTGCGCCCGGCGGCGTTCAGAATGCCCGAAATGAAGTTCCAGACCAGGAAACCGCAGGCGATGAAGGGCACATATTCTTGCACTTCGATCCGGAAAAGCTGGGCGTAGATCACGCCCAACGCCGCCACCATAATCGCCATGCTGATCGTTACCCAGAACGGGCCGATCACCGAGCGCTTGTAGCGGTTGCGAATATCGATCCAACTCAAGCGCGACCACAGCGGCGTTCGGCGCAGGCCATCGCGGAAATCCTGCGCGGCGATCCGGGCTTTCGGATCGTCGCCCCGATATTCGAAAAAATCTTCAGTTAAGGACATGGGCGCAGGCTTATCAGAAAGCCCGCGCGCCGCGCAAGCCGGGGCGCGTCCCTCGCCCCGAATGCTTGACTTGCAAGGCGGCCCGGACCGATAACCGACCCTATGACCTACGCTCCGAATCTCACGCCCCCGGCGCTTCAGCGAACAACGCGCGAGGCTATTTTTACCGTCTGCACCTATAACTATCTGCCGAAAGCGCAGGTCTTGGTGCAGTCCTTACAGGGGATTTGCGATACCTATGTTCTGCTGCCCGAACGGGATCGGGGCGACGGGTGGCGCGCGACGCTAGAGCGGCGCATGGGGTGCCGAATTTTATTCTTGAGCGATCTTGCGCTCCCCCACAGCGCAGGTATGGCGTTTCAATATGACGCGTTCGAGCTGAGCAATGCCCTAAAACCCAGCGGTTTTAAGGCCCTGTTTGCGGCGGGATATAGCCAAGTTTTGTATTTTGATTCGGATATGGAGGTCTACGCGCCGCTCCAGCCGATCTTCGAGGCTTTGTCCCAGGGCGATGCGGTTGTAACCGCCCATATTGATGCGCCGCTGCCCGACGATGGGCACTCGCCGAGCACGGAAGATGTGCTGCGAAGCGGTCAATTCAATGGCGGGTTTCTGGCGCTCAATGATAGTCCGGCGGCGCTGGGTTTCCTCGATTGGTGGCAGGACCGGTTGAATAATCAGTCCATCGCCCATCCGAACCATTATTATTTCGTCGATCAATTCTATCTGGCGATGATTGCGAGTTTTATCGAGAAGCTGGTTATTCTGCGCCATCCGGGTGTGAACGCCGCCTATTGGAACTTGCCGCAGCGCGAACCCTTTGAGGCGCTAGGCGATGGCGGAAGCTTGCGCGGGCAACCGCTGATTTTCTTCCATTACTCGGGCTTTGCTGCGGATGATCTGCCGCGCATTTCCAGGCATCAGAACCGCTACCGGCTCCCCGACGATCATCCGATTCTGCCGCTGTTTGCGCGCTATCGGGATCGATTGGCGGCGGCGGAAGCCGCGCTGAGCGATCTCGATTTAACCTATAGCTTCAGCCATTTTAACGATGGTACGCCGATTTCGATGGACGACCGCCGCCGCCTTCTGCTGGCCGATCCGGCGGCAAAAGCGGCGCTGACCGATCCGTTCGGCGGCCTCGGCGCGCTGGCGAAAACCAATCCATCGCCCCCCTGGCCGGTTCCGCGCCCGGAGGTCGATCGGCTCCGCGCCCTCCGCGCGACCGATCAAGATCAGGCAGCGCAGATCGAGCACGCCCTTATTGCCGCCCGCGCAGAATTAGAGGCAACGCGCGCCGAGCTTCGCGCAACCACCGCCGCCTATCAATCCATCCTTGCCTCAACCGCCTGGAAGGTGACGGCCCCGCTGCGCGCCGCGCTCAAATTTCTGCGCTAGGGCCTCGGCAACGGGGCACTCACGGATCTTTTGTCGTCTCGAAGGGGGTAAAGCCAAAGGCTTTGGCGAGGCTGCGCAGAATAAAATAGCCCGCCGGGGCCCCCTCGCCCGCCAGCAGCGGCGCGGTGGAGTGGAACAGGTTGCGCTCCATCTGCGTCACCGTGGTCATGCTGACATCGGCCACCCGGTAATAGAAGAGGGCTTCGGGCAGCACTTCCAGCCGCGCGCCGGTGCGGGAAGCGGTTAGGAAAAACTCCCAATCCTCGTGGGTAACGCCATAATCCTCGTGAAACCCGCCGACAGCCTCGAAGGTACTGCGCCGAACCAGGGCATTCGCGTCGCCTAAAACATTGTAGAGCGGCGCTAACCCCTCCGCGCCGCCCATGAACAGGCGGCGGTGCGTTACTTGGGGGCGGTTGTATCCCGTGGCGTCGGGGAGGGTCTGCCGAAAACTATCGTTAAAGCAGGTCAGCACATCGGCCCCACTGGCCTGGGCCGCGTGCAAGAACCGCTCGATCATCATGGGTTTGGCGATGTTATCATCGTCCATGAACAGCAAATAGGGTGTGCGCGCTTCGGCGGCCGCCGTATTGCGGGCGGCCCCGAGATAGCCGTTTTGCTTGCGAATAATCCGCCATCCCCGGCGGGCGAAAGGCTCTTCCAGCGCGTCAAGCGCCGCCAGCGCATCGGGGGCGGAACTGCCATCGTCCACCAGAATAACCTCGAAAGCCGTCGAGGTTTGCGCTTCGAGCGATGCAATCGCCTCCCGCAGCATGCCGGGCCGGTTGAAGGTCACGAGGCAGACCGTCACAAGCGGCCCATCGTGGGGCGCTGGAACCACCGGCGCAGCGGCGGGCGTGCCGATCTGCCAGGCGGGGGTAGCGACGGCGAGGGGCGCGCGCAACGCCTCATCAATCGCCGCCGCCGAAAGCGTGGGCGATTTCGGTAGCCGAGCGAACGGCCCATCGGCAGCATCCTCCGCCGCACCCGGATGGGCGCTGGCGAGCGGCAGGCCCCAGCTTGCGGCCAGATGGGCGAGCAGCCCCGCCGCGCCGCCGCGCCCGACGATAACCGCGAGCGTTGCACCGTTGAATTTCGGGCGGTCGCCGTGGGAGGTGAAAAACCGCACCGAAGCGCCAATCCGGCCGGCTGCTTGGGCGGCTTTGGCTTTTTGCGCGGCGGTTAGGGGCGCGCCGGGGCGTAGGAACTGAACTTCCTCCACCTGCTGCGCCTCGGTGAGGCGCGGCAAGAGCCGGTCGATCCAATCAAGCGCCACCAACCCGCTATCGGCGAGGAGGAACAGCAGCCGCGTCGGTGTTTCGGTGGTGGCGCTGCCGATGCCGAGGCTGGGTTGTAGCAACCGCGCGGCCCGGCGCGTGGTTTCCGCTTCCATATGATAGAGGCCGATTTCGGCAAAATCCGGGTAGCGGAAGGTGGTGAAATCATGGCTCTTCGCGCCGCCCGTATCGATCACGGTCAAATCAACCGGGCGGGCGAGCAACCCTTGCCGAAGCGCGAGGGCCAGATAAAAGCCAACGCCGGACAGATCGACGGTAACGACCTCTGAAATCGCTTCGCTGCGGACCCATTCGAGGCTCAGCATGGCGCGGGTCATCATCGGCATGGCGGGCGGACAAATCAGCGGCTCGCACGGGGGCAGACCTTCGACCGACAGGCACCGGGGCGCATGGGCAAGCCCCAGCCGGGCGGGCAGATCGGCTGCGAGTGCCCCTTCGGGATCACACAGGATCACCTCGGGCTCACTCCGACCTTCCCGGCGTAAACTGTCCAAATACAGCCGGGCGGCGAGGCATTGGAGATCGTCGAGATCGGCGCGGGCAGATGGGGCCAAGAGCAGAATAGCGCGGCCTTGCGCATCCGAGGGTAGGGGGGGAAGCATCTCAGGCATGGGCTAGTTCCGCAAAATCGCTAAGTCCGGAAACTCCGGCGAGACGGCATAGAGCGTTTGGCGCGACAGGGCTGGGTGATAGTAGGGATCGGTCAGCGCGCCTGCGGCGGCCAGCGCCTCCCGTTCGCCCTCCTTCAAACCCGCGCCATAGATCGCCGCATCATCGGCCTCGGGGGCAAGGCGATAGGGGGCATAGGGCGTCCACACACTGGCGCGCCCGGCCCGGCGCAAGTCGGCGGCGGCGGCGATGACGGTTGCCAAGGCGCTTTCCTCCGGGCGGCCCGTCAGGGCGGGCGCGGCATCCCGGCTGAGGGCAAGGCACCAAGGGGCAACGGCGGCGATATCCTGGGCGAGCTGCAACCGCCCGAAGCTGCCGTGCTCGCTGTCGGGCATGCCGATATAGGGCAGCAGCGCGCCTTCATTTTCATCGACGATCATACCCGCATGACGGACGCGGTTTTCCGCATCGCTGACGCGCGCGCCGATCAACCCGGCATCCCCTTGCAGCGCCCGTGCCGCGAGTTCGATCAGCGTGTCGAGATCGGTGGGCAGCGCTGCGAGCGATGCGGTAACGATCACATCGGCTTTCGTGCGGGTGGCGGCCTGGATCAAGGCGCGCAAGGCCGCCCCTTCCTGGGCGTCGCCCGCAACCCCGACAATGCCGAGATCGTCGGGAGCATCCTCAAGCCCCGCCATCGGCAGGGCCAGCATCCCCGTCGCGCCGCCCTGCGGGAAGCGCGCGCGCCATCCCGCCAGCAAAAGCTGAATATGGGCGAGCGCTCCCTCGGGAATCGTGCTTGCGCCGCCTGCAAGGCACAGAACCAGCCGCGTCGTCTCGGGCACCGGGAAGCGGACGCGATGCAGGGAAAAGTGAATGGATTCGCCAACCAGCGCGGGCAGCCCGCGCCGGGCGAAATAGTCGCGCAGCCCGTTGCGGGCCGCATCGAACGCATAGGGTTTGGCACTCGAATCGCCCGCAATTGACCCCGGCGTGCAGCGCCAATGATAGAGAATAAGCGGCACATGGCCGATCTCGCCGGGCGTTAGCCGGTCGAGACAGCGCAGGAACAGGTCCATATCCTGCGCGCCGCTATACTCTTTCCGCAAGCCCCCAGCGTCTTGCACCAGAGCGCGCTCGACCACAGTCAGATGATTGATGAAATATTGCGCGTGCAGCAGCGCGGGCGACCAATTGGGCTTAAAATAGGGCTCGCAGCGCACCCCGTCTTTCAGCTTATCCTCGTCGGTATAGATCAGGCGAAGCTGCGGCTGGGCGCGAAAACTGCGCACGCAGAGCAGCAGCGCCGCTGGGTGCAGCATATCGTCCTGATCCATAAAGGCGACGTAATCGCCGCTCGCCGCCGCAAGCGCGCTATTGGTTGCCTCGGCGATATGGCCGTTGGTTTCGCGGAAGATGAGCTTGATGCGCGAATCCTGTGCCGCCAGCCCTTCCAGCAGCGGGCGCACGGCGGGGTCGGGCGAGCAATCGTCGGCAAGGCAGAGTTCCCAGCCCGAATATTTTTGCGCCAGGACCGAGGCGACCATCGCCTCAATCTCGTCGCGCTTGGGATTATAGACCGGCACGACGATGGAGATGATCCGCCCCGCCTCGGCGGCTTCCGTGGGGAGATGGGCGAGGATTTCATCCTGCCGGGCGGCCCAGGCGGCATAATCATCGCCCCACCAGCGCGTCTCCCGCGCCATGGGCGAGAGCGGGCGGGGGGGGCGGCGCATTTCCTGCCACTGCCGCCGCAGGCCGCGCCCGCGCAAACCGCGCACCCCATGCGCCCGAATTTCGTCGATAACGGTGCGGGCATAGCCAGAATAGGGGCGCATGGGGGCCGTCATCCGGCTGAGAAGCTTGGTAAGCTGCTTTTGGGCCAAGTGCTTGCCGCCGCCGCGCTGATTGATCGCGCGGCGCAGACCTGCACGGTCCGTTAGCAGCAGTTTGAGAAAACGCAAGAGCACGACCAGAACCTGCGTGGGCCTGAAAAACGGGCCGAGAGCGCGTTTGAGGCGCTCGATCTCAATATGCAAGCTTTGGGCGCGTTGTTCGGTAAGGTCGAGTTTTTGTTGAAACTCTTCGCGCAAGCTTTCAGTTGCGGCTTGTTCGGCGTATCGGTCAAGGGCGGCTGCCAGTCGGGTAAAGAGGCGCGGTACGAGGGCCGATTCGTCCATCACCTCGGTGTCCACGGTGAGCGTTCCCCCCGGCCCCGCCGCGTCCAAGGCGACCGCAGGCACCGGCAGATCAAACCAAGCGTGCGGACGGGTTTTGACCAACAACAGGCCGTCGGGGCTAACAAGCGGCGGGCACACTAGCCCATCGGGCTGGCTGAGACTGCCAAAGAAGCGGGCGCTTTCCGCCGTGCTCGGGTCCAGCGCCCATACCTGCCGGTTCTGCGCATCGACCAGGCGCACCGCGCGCAGCATGAGATGCGGCGCGTCCGTGGTTACGTCTAGCCGGAGCGTGGCGAGCGCGGCCCCGTCGCGTGCAAGCGGAGCCAGCGGTAGGGACACGCTGACGAGACCGGGGGTGGCGTCCGCTAACAGCCAATGGCTGCGCGCTTCGCTATAGGGCCCGCCCACTGATTTCCCGAACAGCCCGAAGCGTAGTGGTTCTTCTGAGGTCGGGCGCAGGCGCGGTGCCTGCCAAGCGTGGGGGGAAGGGGCGTCGGGGGTTTGAATAAGATCGATGGCGAGCGCGCGCGCCTGGGCAACCGTGCTGGGCAATACAAACCCGCGCTCCCCCAACGGCCAGGAGGTAAGCATCACGCTGGGGCTATCCACCAAGCGTGGGGCCTTTAAGCCTTCGGCAATGGCGTGGGGCAGCGATTGCCCACCAACGAAGAGGGCCGCCCGGTCGATACGATGGGCGAGGTCTAGCGCGTCCGCCGCCGTCACCAGATCCCCCGGAATATCGCCATACACCCAAGCTTCGTGCGGCAGGCCGACTTTGATGATCGGCCCCAAACCGTCTAAAGCTTCCTTGAAAAAGCGCGTGTCGTTCTGGCGGTAGCGCGGCGTGAACGACAGGATAATACCGCTTTTGGGGCCGGGGGCCGGGTCGGGCAGATCGATCCAGCGCTCATGGCCGCGCGCGGTGGCCCCGACCGCAAAACTATGGCAGGCGACGAGATGGCTACGCTCCAGCGGCTCTAGGCGGAAACGGTCGAAAATATGATCGACGCCCAGAAGGGCCGGGTCCACATGCTCCAGCGGCAAGCCTTTGATGACGGGCGTCGCGGCAGTGGCCCCGAAGCCTTCGGAAATGCCGATGGGCACGCGCACGATCTCGACACAGCGGATCGTGGGTTGCGCCAGCAGCAGCGGCACCAGAAACCGCGCGCCGCCTTCGGTCAGAATCCGACCACTTAACTGGGTATCGACGACGCAGTTCAGTACGAACCGTTCAATCCCGAGTTCGCGGATGGCGGGGAGCGCGTGAATAATATCGCCCATATTGCCGCTGTGCACGGCAGAGGGGCCGTGGGTTTCGACGCCGAACCGCTCGATCAGGGTGAAAAATCGTTGGCTCATGTTAGGCATCCTGTTGCGCGCGCAGCGTTTGGCGCAGGCGCGCTTGCGTGACGCGCTTCCAATTCAAAAGGTCCGCCATCGTGGCATTGCGGTCGAAACTGGCGAGCCGCCGCGCGACCGTGGGCAGGGCACCCCCAAGCGCGAAGGGGAGGGTGCGGCTCATATCGTCCGCGCCGTGATTTGCCAACAGCAACGCCGGTTTCAGCATGGCATTGGCCAGCGCCGCGAGCGGCAGGCGGTCGGTAATGATGAAATCGCCCGTGGTGAAATACTCGGCCCAAGCGGGCCAGTCCGCGTCCGCGTCGACCTCGGTCGTAAGGCACGGCAGACCGTTAAGCTGCTCGATCAACCCTTGCGGCGCGCGCGGCCCGGTCCACAAAAAGGCTTTGGTTTCGCGCGCGGGCGCTTCATCGACGGGAACGAACAGCCACAGCGGCGGAAAGGCAGCCTCTGCCGTTCCGCCGAACGACAGTGTCCCCTCGGGATCGGGGATAAGGGTCACGGGTTGGCCTAGCGCCTCGGCGGCGATTTCAGTCAAGAGCGCGCTTTCTTGGGGCGATAAGCCGCGCACGCGCACGAGGGGGGAGACAGTCACGCTTTTCCTGCTTCCATGGAACCAAAGGCCCCCGTTGGTAGCATGTTCGTTTGGGCACTTCTATCGAAAGCCACGCGGGTTACGCGAGGCGCGGTTCATGCGCGCGGAACTGGCGCGGCGACCGATCAAACCAGCGCGTAAAGGCCCGGCTGAAGGCGCTGATTTCCGAATAGCCCAGCAGAAAGGCGATATCAGCAATCGGCACATGGGTTTGCTGCACGTAGAGCCGCGCCAATTGGTGGCGGACCTGTTCTACCATATCGGAGAAACTCACGCCCTCGTCGGCCAGCGCGCGCTGAAGGGTCCAGCGGCGAATATCCAGCGCGTCGGCCACGTCTTCGATATAGGGGGTGCCATCCACTAGGCGGCTGCGGATTTCCGCCTGGACGCGGCGGATCAGCGGCACCTCCCCCGCGCTACCGTGGGCGGCGTGCAGAAGCTGGCGGCGCAGCCGGTCCATCTGTTTGATGTCCGCGCCGGGCATGGCGATATCCTCCGCGGGCCGCTTGAAGATCAAGGCATTCGTGCGTTGGCCCCAATGGAGCGGGGCCTGAAACGCCCGCGCATGCTCCTGCGCCTGTTCCGGGCGCGGGTGCTCGAAATGCACTTCCTCGGGGGCCCAGGTGGGGCCGAAAACCGCGCGCAGCACATTCACGAACATGCCCATCGTCAGTTCCGCATCCTGCCGCCGGGCGAGAATTGCGCCGTCGAGAATGCGATATTCGAGCGCCACCATGCCGCCCGCCTCTCGGAAGGCCGTATGCGTTACCTGTTGATGGTAGGGAAAGAGCCCGGCGAGGGCTTCGAGGGCCGACAGCAACGTGGGCGCAGCCAGGGTAATGCCGCCGATCAAGCCCAAATTTTGTGGTTGGAACTGCTGGCCGTACCAAAGGCCGAAATTGCCGTTACCGGTTTGCGCGGCCGATTCCTCCATCATCTGCACGTAAGCGGCAAGATCGAGCGGCAGCGTGGGATCGGTCAGCCACGACACGTCAATCCCCGCCCGATGCAGCACGGTTTCAGCATTGCCGCCGTGGCTGTCGATAAAATCGATCACGCCCGAAGCGGCGGCGGCGAGCACATTGCAGGCGGCAAAGGGGCGATGCGGGCGGACCATCGGCCTCCGACCTTAGGGGAGCGGGATAGCGAAATAGTCTCGCCTGAGTTTTTATCGCGGCGCAATAGAAGTTTGGTTAAGGGCGGGGGTGCCCGAAAACCCCCGCCCGTCCCTTAGGCTTACTTTGTGCCCAGCAGCAAATCGCCGTCGGCCCCGGCGCGCACATGGCCGGTTGCGGCGTAATAGGCAAAGCCGAGGGCGAACAGGCCAACGAAGAGGCAGAAGACGATGAAATTGTAATAGATCATCGCGATAAGGCAGACGATGCCCGTCACCAGCGCAATCACCGGGAAGATCGGGTAGAGCGGGGCGATGTAGGGCCGCTCCAGGTTCGGCTCGCTCTGGCGCAGTTTGAACAGGCTGAGCATGCTCATGATGTACATAACAATCGCGCCGAACACCGACATGGTGACGATATTGCCAGTCAGCGTCGTGCCGTTGATCGTGATGAGATTATCCGAGAAAATCGCGGCAATCCCAATCACGCCGCCGGTGAGAATCGCCCAATGGGGCGTTTTGCGCGTCGGGTGAACGGTGGAGAGCACGCCCGGCAGGAAGCCCGCGCGCGACAGGGCGAAAATCTGGCGCGAATAGCCCATGATAATGCCGTGGAAGGAGGCGACGAGGCCCAAAATCCCAATCCCCACGAGCATTTTAAACCAGCCGGACGACTCGCCGACAACCGTTTTCATCGCCTGCGGTAACGGGTCGTTGATGTTGGATAGCGCCTTCCAATCGCCAACGCCGCCCGCAAAAATCATCGTGCCGAAGGCGAGGAAGACGAGGGTGAGAATCCCAGCGATATAGGCGCGCGGAACGATCTTCTTCGGCTCTTTCACTTCTTCCGCCGCCATAGCGGCCCCTTCAATCGCAAGGAAGAACCAAATGGCGAAGGGGATCGCCGCGAAAATCCCGCCGAGGGTGCCCATCGTAAAGGTCGATTCGCCCGCCCAACCGTTGGCGGTGAAATTGCTCCATTGGAAGCCGGGCGCGACAACGCCCATAAACACAAGCAGTTCAAAAACGGCGAGAATGGTAATGAAAAGCTCGAAGGTCGCGGCAATGCCAACGCCAACGATATTCAGCCCCATGAAGAGAATATAGGCCCCCACGGCGACCATTTTCGGGTCGAGCGCCGGGAACTGCACATTCACATAGGCCCCAATCGCCAGCGCAATCGCGGGCGGCGCGAAGACGAATTCGATCAGCGTCGCAAACCCGGCAACAAAACCGCCTTTCGGCCCGAACGCGCGGTAACTATAGGCAAACGGCCCGCCCGCGTGGGGAATTGCCGTGGTGAGTTCGGTAAAGCTGAAAATAAAGGTTACATACATGGCCGCCACGAACAGCGTCGTGACCAAAAACCCGAGGGTGCCCGCCGAGGCCCAACCAAAGCTCCAGCCGAAATATTCGCCCGAAATCACAAGGCCCACGGCGATGCCCCAGAGCTGCACCCCGCTGAGGCTTTTACTAAGAGCCGTCTTTGTTGTAGACATGAAATTCTCCTGTTCCGAGAGTTTTAGGGTGCGTTTCGTCCCATTTTTTATTGGTCTATAGTCTTCACATCGCGCGCCGAAACCCCTGCGTTCGGCGCGTTTTCTTTCAGCTCGACGCCGGTCAGCCGCAACCGGACCGCTTCGCGCGCGAGCCATACCGCTTTATCAGCGGCACTTGTATAATTCATGCCATCGGCGTGAATGTTTGAAAGGCAATTGCGCTCCGAATCCCGCCGCCCGAGCTTGGGCCGATAGGTCATGTAAATCCCAAGACTATCGGGAACGGAAAGGCCGGGGCGCTCGCCGACCAGCAGCAGGCAAAGCTGTGCCCCCAAAAGATCGCCAACCTCATCCCCCAACGCGACGCGCGCCTGTTCCGCCAGCACGATCGGCGCAACTCGCCAGCCTGGAAGCCTCTCCAGACAGGCGCGGATCATCGGGGCGGCGTGAGTTTGTACCGCGCCCGCCGATAGGCCATCGGCGACGACAAAGACGAGATCCCACGGTTGCGGCGGCACTTCTGATAGCAGCGCCACGCTCTCCGGGTGTAAGCGTCGCCCGAGATCGGGGCGGCGCAGGTAGATCGCCCGGTCGGTTGCTTGGGATTTCACTTTTAGCGTCGGCAGCGGTGCCAGATCGGCGGCCAGCGCGGCGAAATCCACTGTGCCATGCACAGCGTCGCGGGCGCGGGCATGGGCCAGTTGGAATTTCAGCAGTTCGGCGGTAGGCAACCCATCGCCGGCGCGCCCGAGGCCGATGCGGGCGCGGGTGGCTTTGCGTAAGGTTTCCCAGGGGTCGAAGCTCATGCAATCCCCCCGGCCGTCAGCAGCCGATTGAGGGCCGGTGCAGAAGGTGGCGGCAGGCGACCGCGCGAATCCAGCATGTCCGTCCGCTGCAACCATGCCTGAAACTCTGGCGCGGGTTGGCGGCGCAGCAGGTGCCGCAGCGAGACGATGTCGTGGTAGGACAGGCTCTGATAGTTCAGCATAATATCGTCGGCACCGGGCACGCCGATGACGAAATTCACCCCGGCTTGCCCCAGCAGCAGCATCAGACTGTCCATATCGTCCTGATCGGCTTCGGCGTGGTTTGTGTAGCAAACATCGACGCCCATCGGCAGGCCGAGCAGCTTGCCGCAGAAATGATCCTCCAGCCCGGCGCGGATGATTTGCTTGGAATCATAGAGATATTCCGGCCCGATGAAGCCGACGACCGTATTGACCAGCAGCGGCTTTACCGCGCGGCAGACGGCATAGGCGCGCACTTCCACCGTTTGTTGATCGACGCCGTGATGCGCCCCTGCCGACAGGGCGCTGCCCTGGCCGGTTTCGAGATACATGACGTGATCGCCCACCGTGCCGCGCTTCATCGAGAGCGCCGCCTCGCGTGCCTCGTGAAGCATGGCGATAGTCACGCCGAAACCCTTATTCGCAGCTTCGGTTCCGGCGACCGATTGGAACACCAGATCGAGCGGCGCGCCCTGTTCGATGGCGGCGATGCTGGTGGTCACATGGGTCAGTACGCAGGATTGCGTTGGGATATCGTAGCGCTGGCGGATGGCGTCCAGCATATCCATCAGCTTCATGCAGGCGGGCAGATTATCGGTGGCGGGGTTGATGCCAATGACCGCATCGCCAATGCCGAATAGCAGCCCATCCAGCGTGGAGGCGGCAATCCCGGCGGGATCGTCGGTCGGGTGATTAGGCTGCAAACGGCTGGACAAGCGGCCTTCCAGACCCACGGTGGTGCGGAATGCGGTGATCACCCGGCATTTTGCGGCGACCGCGATCAAATCCTGATTGCGCATGAGTTTGGAGACGGCGGCGACCATTTCCGGCGTGAGGCCCGGCGCGACCCGCGTTAGGGCGTCGGCTTCCACCGCGTAGGAGAGCAGCCACTCGCGAAACTCCCCGACTGTCAGGCCCGCGACGGGGGCGAAGGCGTTTGCATCGTGACTATCGAGAATGAGGCGCGTGACCTCGTCGGTTTCATAGGGAATCAACACATCGTCGAGAAAGGCCTTCAGCGGCACCTCGGCCAGGGCCAAGCGGGCGGCGACGCGGCGCTCGTCGGAGGACGCGGCGAGGCCCGCCAACTCATCGCCCGAGCGGCGCGGCGAGGCGCAGGCGAGCAGGGTTTTCAGATCGTCGAAAACATGGCGCTCACGGCCAAGGGTGTAACTGTAAACGGGCATCGCACCCCATGGGGAAGGAGTAAGGAAGGCGCAAGCCTACACCTGTTCCTGTCACGGTTATTTGACATCTCGACACAGTTTCGCCCCAATTGCGGCTTCCCGTTCGTGTTTATGCGAGTTTCTATGCCCCACGCGCTGCCCTTCGCCCTCACCTTGGGAGACCCCGCCGGGATAGGGCCGGAGTTGATTTGCAAGCTTGCGGTCGATCCCGCGCGCGTCGCTGTGCCGCTGCTGGTGATCGGCGATGTAGCGATCTTGCGCCGGGCCGCGAGGATTGTCGCACCAACGCTTGAGATTATCGCCGTGGCCGATCCGGCTGAGGCGTTGGGCGTTCCGGCGGGGGCGTTGGCGGTGCTGCCGTTGGCGGAAACTCTCCCCCCCGATCTGCCCTTTGGCAAAATCGATGCGCGCGCCGGGGCTGCCGCCTATGCCTCGCTCTGCACCGCGATCGATCTTGCGATAGAAAAGCGTATCGCCGCCATCGTCACGCCGCCCCTGCATAAGGAGGCGCTGAAAGCGGCGGGGGTGAAATTTCCCGGCCATACGGAAATTCTGGCTGCCCGCTCCGGCACCGATCACGTCGCCATGATGCTGGCGAACGACGAGTTGCGCGTGTTGCTGGTCTCGATCCACCTCAGCCTTTCAGACGCCATCAAGGCGGTGACGGTGGAAAACGAGTGCCGCGCCATTCGCTTCGCGCATCAAGCCTGCCGCGCCTATGGCATCGATGCGCCGCGCGTGGCCGTCGCCGGGCTCAACCCGCACGCGGGCGAGGGCGGGCTGTTCGGGCGCGAAGATTTAGACGTGATTATGCCCGCTATCGCCCAAATGCGCGCCGAGGGGATTGATGCGAGCGGCCCCTGGCCGGGCGACACGATCTTTATGCGCGCCCGGCAAGGCGAGTTTGATATCGTTGTGGCGCAATATCACGACCAAGGGCTAATTCCGGTGAAATATCTCGGCATCGACCATGGCGTGAATATCACCGTGGGCCTGCCGTTCGTGCGCACCTCGGTCGATCATGGCACCGCCTTCGACATTGCCGGAACGGGGAAGGCGGACGCCACCAGCCTGCGGACGGCCCTAGCGCAGGCGGTGGCGATGACGCGGGGAGAGGGGAAATGAAGCTAACCTATGATCCGACTGCCGATGCCGTGCATCTTCGGTTTTCGCAGCACCCGCCGGTCGAGTCCGAAGAAATCGCGCCCGGAATCGTGTTCGATTTCGATGCCGATGCCGATAATCGTCTTGTCGCCATCGAAGTTCTGAACGCCAAGACGCGGGTGGCGATGGACACACTCGGGGCCGCCGCCGAGTAAGCGCCTGAAGCTATTCCGCCATCGCCTGCCGGATATAAATCTCCCGCAGTTTCGTCGCCACCGGCCCCGGTTTGCCCGTGCCGATGGGGGTGCCGTCCAAACTTGCCACGGGGGCGACGAAGGTGGAGGCGCTGGTGAAAAACGCCTCTTGCGCGGCTTTTGCCTCGTCAACGGTAAAGGTGCGCTCGTCCAGCCGCAGGCCGGTTTCGGCGATCAGGGCGGTAATGGCGAGGCGGGTGATGCCGGGCAGCACCGTTTGGGTGAAGGGGCGCGTGACCAGCGCGCCATCGTGCGTCACGATAAACGCGGAGGAGGACGCCCCCTCGGTAACGACCCCGTCTTCCACCATCCAGGCCTCTTGCGCGCCCGCGCGGGCCGCCGCTTGTTTGGCCAGCACTTGGGGCAGCAGGGCCACGGACTTAATATCGCGCCGCGCCCAGCGCAGGTCCGGCACGGTAATCACTTTCGCCCCGTCCACAGCGAGTTTCGAGCCCAGCAGGTTTTTAACCTGGGTGAACATCACCACGGTTGGCGTTAGCCCGTCGGCATAGCTGAACTCGCGCTCCGCTATCCCGCGCGTGACCTGGATGTAAACCACGCCTTCGGTAAGCCCGTTGCGGTCGATGAGGCCGTTTTGAAACGCCACCCATTCCGCCACGCTATAGGGGTTGGGAATATCGATTTCTTTTAGCGAGCGGTCCAGCCGGGCCAGATGCGCTGCATTATCGATGGTGCGCCCGTTCAGGACGGCGCTGACCTCGTAGATGCCATCGGCGAACAAAAATCCCCGATCCATGATCGACAGTTTAGCGTCGGCAAAATCGAGAAATTCGCCGTTGAGCAGAACGATACGCGACATGAGCTATTTCCTTATGCAGCAGCGGTTCTGTCGGTGTCGGCGACAGTTCCGAGAAAATCTTGAATGGCGGTAGCAAGCTGGTCTTCGGAGTGGGCGAGCGCGCCCGCGATTCGCTCCAACTCGGCGGTGGCGACAGAGGTCTGTTCGATGAGCGCGCCGATTTGGCCCATATCGGCGCGGATGCCGCCCATGCGGTCTTCGGCAGAGCTTGCGGCCTGGGCGATTTGGCCGGTGGCGGCGTCTTGCTGGCGTACGGCGTCGGCGATCTGGTGGCTGACCGCGCCGATATCGGCCAGCACGCCTTCCATCTCCCGCGCTGCATCCACCACCTGCTTCGTTGCGGTTTGAATGCCCTGCACCTGCTCGGCAATGCCATTGGTGGCTTCGGCGGATTGGGTGGCCAAGGTTTTAACTTCGGAGGCAACCACGGCAAACCCGCGCCCTGCATCGCCTGCGCGGGCGGCTTCAATGGTGGCGTTGAGAGCGAGCAGATTGGTTTGTTCGGCGATCTGGCGAATGAGGGTTACAGCGCTGCCGATTTGATCGGCGGCTTTCACCAGATCGGCGGTGCGGGTGCGCGACTGTTCACCGATTTGGCGCGAGCGGTTGACGACTTCAATGGAATGGTCAGCGCGCGCGGCAATGGTGGCGATCATCTGCGAGAGGGCACGGGCGGAGCCTGCGACGCTGGCGACATTCTCGCTGGCTTCACTCGCCGCCCCTTCGACGCTGCGGGCTTGGGCTTGCGAGTTGCCCACACTCGCCCCAAGCGAGCCCGACATATCGCGCACTTGCCGCCCGCTTTTGCGGGTTTCGGCTAAGGCGCGGTCAATCTCGGTGCGGAAACGGGCAATCGCGCTATCCATAATGGTGCGCCGTTCAGCTTCCCGGCGCTGAATTTCTTCGGCTTCGCGCAGGCGAATCCGGTCGGCCATGCCTAGGCGCAAATCTTCAAGCGCACGGGCGAGCGTGCCGAGTTCATCCACGCGCGACTGAAACCGCACGCGGGTATCGATCTCTTCCCGCGCAATCGCTTGGGTCGATTGAATCAGCAGCGGCACCGGGCGAAACTGGCGGCGAAAGCTGAAGAAACCGACGAGCACGGCAGCGGCCAGGGTTCCGATCAGAATAATCAGCGCATTCAGTGTTAGCGTGCGTTCGGCTTGTAGCAGTTGGGCTTCACGGCCCACGCTGATTAGGACGGCCCCCAGCCCTTTCCCGGCTTGGTTAACGATAGGAATGATACTGACAAAGTGCCGCTCCCCCGCCAAATCCAGAAATCCGACGACCCTAGACCCTTTGGCGAGATCAGCGATTAAAGGGTCTGTCGGGGCGAGCTGAAACCCAGAGCGGGGCCGTGAGGAACTGGTAACCAGCGGCTGAAGGAAGCCGTCGTCTAATTTGCTGAACAGCCAGGTTTCCGCAAAGGCCCGCTGAGCAACCCCCGCGACCACATCGACAGGATCAAGCCCCGTCAGCAGTAAGGAGGCTTCGTCACCAATCAGCTTGTCACTTTTTATCTGCTGGAGCATGCCGTTCGCCCCGGTTTCGACGGCGACATAGGTATAAACGTCCCGCAAGGCGGCTATGGCGACGCGGGAGCGGCTTTCGGCCTCATTCACCCGCTGATCGGCCATCACCTGCGACAGCATGATCCACCCGCCGAGCGAGCCGGTAAGGCTGGCGAGCGCCGTAATCATAATCAGCGTCGTCATCGATCGCGCGAGCAGGGACCGCCTGAGGAAGGGACCCGCGCGTTTCAATGGGGAGGGTGTGGTCATGGCGGAGGGTCCTTCGCGTTGGCAGCAGGCAAACGGCTCCTAAGAGACTAAAATCAGTGAGATAGGATTTTCGATAAGAACAGTTGCGCCCGCTCGCTCTTGGCTCCAGTGAAAAAAGACGTGGTTTCCGCATCTTCCACAACTTCGCCGCGATCCATGAAGACGACGCGGTGGGCGACTTTGCGGGCAAACCCCATTTCGTGGGTCACGACCATCATTGTCATGCCCTCGCGCGCAAGCTCGACCATGACATCGAGGACTTCATTGATCATTTCGGGGTCCAGCGCCGAGGTTGGCTCGTCGAACAGCATTGCAATCGGGTCCATCGCCAGCGCGCGGGCAATGGCTACGCGCTGTTGCTGACCGCCCGAAAGCTGCCCTGGGAACTTATGGGCGTGCTGGGACAGGCCGACGCGCTCCAGCAGCATTTCGCCCTTCGCCATCGCCTCATCCCGCGAGCGCCCAAGGACTTTTTGCTGCGCAAGGCAGAGGTTCTCGGTGATCTTCAGGTGCGGGAAAAGTTCGAAATGCTGGAAGACCATGCCCACGCGGGCGCGCAGTTTCGGTAAATCCGTGCCCGGTGCTTTCAGGCTAATGCCGTTCACGGTGATCTCGCCGCTCTCGAACGGCTCCAGCGCGTTCACGCATTTGATCAGCGTGGATTTGCCCGAGCCTGAGGGGCCGCAAACCACCACCACTTCGCCCTTGGCGACCGTCAGGCTACAGTCTTTCAATACTTGAAAGGCGGGGCCATAGAATTTGCTGACATTGCTTAGCGTAATCATTGCACTCATGGGGAAACTCCTGAAGCGAAGGTCAGCGGATGATGGCGATGCGCCGCTGCAACCGCTTCACCAGGGTCGAAGCCGTGAAGGAAATAATGAAGTATCCGGCGGCGGCGAAGAGATACATCTCCACCAAGCGCCCATCGCGCTGCGCTACTTTCGAAGCGGCCCCGAGGAAATCCGGGATCGAGAGCACGTAAACCAACGAGGTGTCTTGAAACAGCACAATGGTTTGCGTCAGTAGCACCGGGGCCATATTCCGAAAGGCTTGCGGCAGAATGACGTAGCTCATGACCTGCCGGTACGTCAGCCCCAAGGCGTAACCCGCCATCAATTGCCCGCGCGCGATGGATTGAATCCCTGCCCGCATGATTTCGGAGAAGTAGGCCGCTTCGAATAGGGTGAAGGTGATGAGACTGGAGGCAAAGGCCCCGACCGCAATCGGCCGGTCGCTTTGCAAGACCCATTGGCCGATATAGGGCACGAGGAAGTAGAACCAGAAGATCACCAGCACCAGCGGCAGGGAGCGCATGGTATTGACATAGCCCGCCGCGATTTTCGGCAGCACCGGCAGCGAGCTGAGGCGCATGAGCGCGATCAAGGTGCCGAGCACGATGCCGCCTGCCGTGGCGAGCGCCGTGAGAGTGAGGGTGAAGACCAGCCCCTCTTTCAGCAAGTAGGGCAGGGCACGCCAAATAACGTTGAAATCGAAATCGCTAAACATGGCGCTATTTCCCCTGTCCGTAGCCGGGGATTTTTACCCAGCGTTCCAGTGAGCGCATCGCTGCCGTTACCAGCAGGTTCAGCAGCAGATAAATCACCGTGGCGGCGGTAAACGCCTCGAACACTTGGAAGGAGAATTCCTGAATAGCGCGGGCGCGGGCCGTGAGTTCAATCAGCCCAATCGTGAGCGCGACCGACGTATTCTTGATCGTGTTCAGAAATTCCGAGGTGAGCGGCGGCAGAATGATGCGAAACGCCATCGGCAACAGCACATAGCGATAGGTTTGGGCGGTGGTCAGACCCAAGGCGAGCCCGGCCATGCTTTGCCCGCGCGGCAGGGCGATAATCCCGGCGCGCACCTGTTCTGCCACCCGAGCCGACATGAAAAAGCCGATGCCGACAACGGCGGTGAAGAAGGAGGCGTTCGGCAGTTGCTTTAACCATAAGCCGATGGGGGCGGGAACCAATTCCGGCAGCACGAAGTACCAGAGGAAGAGTTGCACCAGCAGCGGGATATTGCGGAAGAGTTCCACATAGGCATTGCCGAAACCAACGGTCCAACGATTGGGCAGGGTGCGGATCACGCCGATGAAACTGCCGAACAGCAGCGCCCACACCCAGGCACAGGCCCCCGTGGCAATCGTCCATTTCAGGCCGACCAGCAGCATATCGAAATAAGTGCCGATGCCTTCCGGCGAGGGCTCTAAAAAGATGCCCCAGTTCCAAGTGTAATTCATGGTGGCCCGTCCTGTGATTACGCCCGCACGGGGAGGGGGAATTCCCCCTCCCCTCCGGCTCAAGCATCTCCCTAGGGGGGAGGGCGGGAATATGCTTACGAGCCGTAGGCGTCGGGATCGGCGCTATCGGTCGGCTTGGTAAAGGCCCCTTTCAGGCCGGGGGACATGGGCACGTTTAGATTCAGGCCCTTGGGCGGAATCGGCTGCTGGAACCATTTGGCATAGGTCGCGGCCCCGGCCGGGCTGGTGTAAAAATCGGCGGTGGCTTTATCGACCAGTTTTTTGAAGTCCGGATCGTCTTTGCGCAGCATGATCCCGTAGGGCTCGGGCTTCGAGAAGGCTTCGGCGCTCAGTTGATAGTCGGCAGGGGCCTTGGCGTTGGCGACGAGGCTGGCGAGCAGCACATCGTCCATCACGAAAGCGGCAGCGCGGTCGGTTTCGACCATCAGGAAGGCTTCGGCATGGTCTTTGGCGGCGAGCACGTTGATGCCTAGGCCGCGCGCCGTATTCACATCGTTAAGCTGCTTGATGTTGGTGGTGCCGGAGGTGGAAACCACCGTCTTGCCCTTGAGATCGTCGATCTTCAGCAGCTTGGCGGTCTTTTTCGATACAAAGGCGCTGGCGGTGAGATAATGGGTATTGGCAAAGGCCACCTGCTTTTGCCGGTCGAGGTTATTGGTGGTCGAGCCGCACTCGAGATCGACCGTACCATTGGCGATTAGCGGGATGCGGGTGGCGGAGGTGACGGGCGTGAACTTCACCTGCAGCGCGGGCAGCTTCAAGTGCAGCTTCACCGCATCGACAACCGCCGCGCAAATATCCATCGCATAGCCGACCGGCTTTTGCTGATCGTCGAGGTAGGAAAACGGAATGGAGGAATCGCGGTGGCCGACCGAAATCGCCCCAACTTCCTTAATCTTCTTCAAGGTGCCGGTCAGGTCTTGTGCCTGGGCGGTAAAGGCGAGCGCCGTGGTTGCCAGAATGGCAAAGCTGGTGCGCGTGATGGTGGAACGCATAGGCTGTTCTCCTCTCTCGTGTGATGTATCCCTGTTGGGAATGGGCTGCCGTTGGCCGGTCAGCGTTTATCCGGTTTCTTTTTGATGGCGGGTTTTCGAACCGGATGAAGGTTTGCGGGTTCCGCCTGCTTCAACCCCGACCAGAGGCGATGCACGGCGGCCCTACGATTGGTGCGGTCGCAGTAGGCGACGATACTGATATCCATGCTCCAGCCATCGCCGCCCAAGGGGGTGAGCGCGTCGGCAGCCGCAGGCGTAATCCCCGAATCGGGCAGCCACGCAACCCCATGCCCGGCAATCGCCATTTCGCGCAGCACGTCGGCCATATCGCTTTCCATCACGCGCGTGCTGGTAAGCGGGGCGGGGGCTGCGTCGATGATCGCATCGACCAGCCGGGCGAAATAGATACCGCGCGAGTAGCGCATCAGGGGCACCGGGCGGCGCGGGGTGCCGGGAAACTGAAGCTGATCGCTCGCCACCAGTGTTTTGGCGGCCCAGGGGCGCAGCCGGTCGGTTTCGATCTGCACTTTGTCGAACCGCGCCATATCGAGGAACATCGGCTCCTGCGCGCCGTAGAAACAGATGGCGACATCCACTTCCCCGGCCACAAGCGCGGCCCCAAGATCGTGGATATTGCCCAGCATCAGGCTACACGTCAGCTTCTGGCCTTCCGTCCAGTCGGCCCACCATGTCGGCAGCCGAGTTGTCGCCAGCGCATACGGAATGGCGATGCGAATATGGTCGGCCTTGGTAGCGCCGCCGCCGGAAATCTCCGCCCGCGCATCGGTAAGATTCCGGGCGATTTCGGTCGCATAAGCGCGGAACTGTTCGCCTTCCGGGGTTAGGCGGGTGGGGTAGAAACTGCGGTCGATCAGGGGTTTACCAACCCAGGCTTCCAGCGCTTGCAGGCGGCGGCTAAAGGCGGCTTGCGAGGAATTGCGCTGTTCGGCGGCTTTGGTGAAATTGCCGGTTTCAGCCACCGCCAGAAAATCGTTCAGCCAGCGCAAATCCATAGCCGCCCCCTAGCCCCACAGCGCGGCAAGCGCGGGGGAAATCCGGCTGCCGCTGAAGCTCAAACCGGGGTCGCGGTCTTTTGCCAGCAACAGCGGCCCATCGAGATCGACATACTGGGCTTTCCCCGCCAGCAGCAGGGCCGGGGCCATAGCGAGGGAGGTGCCGACCATGCAGCCGATCATCAGCTTCAAGCCGCGTGCGTCGGCGGCTTCGGCCATCGCGATTGCCTCGGTCAGCCCGCCGGTTTTATCGAGTTTGATGTTGATTGCCTGATAGCGGGTGGCGAGGGCATCGAGCGTTGAGCGGTCGTGTACGCTTTCATCAGCGCAGAGCAGAATACCGGCATCCAGCCCGGTTAGCGCTTCGTCCTTGCCTGCGGGCAGCGGCTGTTCGATCAGTTCCACCTCCGCCGCGCGGCAGGCGGCTAAACAGGGCTCTAGCAGATCATCGGTCCAAGCTTCGTTGGCATCGACGATCAAGCTGCTGTCGGGCGCACCGTCCCGCACGGCGGCAATCCGCTCGGGATCGCCCGCACCGCCCAGTTTCACTTTCAGCAAAGGCCGGTGCGCGGCTTTTTGCGCGGCCTCGCGCATGCTGTCGGGGGTGCCGAGGCTGAGCGTATAGGCGGTCACGGCGTCGGTGGGGGCCGATAGGCCCGCAAGCTGCCAAACCGGGGCATTGGCTTGTTTCGCTTCCAAATCCCATAGGGCGCAATCCAAAGCATTGCGGGCCGCGCCGGGTTTGAGCCGCGCGAGGAGCTCTAACCGGGCTTGGCGTGCCGAGGGCTGCGAGGCGAGCCACGCCCCTTGCGCTTCTATCAGGGCGACAACGCCCTCAACACTCTCGCCGTAACGGGGGTAGGGCACGCATTCGCCCCGGCCCGTCGCGCCATTGAGGTGAAGGGTTGCCACCACCACGCGCGCCTCGGTTCGGCTCCCGCGCGAAATGGTGAAGCTGCCCGCAATTGGCCAACTTTCGGCGGCAACGCTGAGGGAAATTCCCATGCTCACGCCCCAACCTTTTGCGCTGCGGGAAACTCTTGCAGCAGCCGGTCCACGAGGGTTGAAACGCCAAAGCGGATCGGGTCGGTCGCGGGCAAACCGTGGGCGGCGGAAAGTTCGGCTAGTAGCGTGCGGGCGGCGGCTTCATCCAGCGCCTGGGTGTTTACCGAAATACCCGTGGCGCGAATATTGGGATTGGTCAAACGCCCACAGCGGATAGTCAAGTCGATCACGTCGGCGATGCTGGGCAGCGGGGTTTTCACGCCGCGCAACGTGGTACGCGTCGGCTCGTGGCAAACGATGAACGCATCCGGTTGCGCGCCGTGCAACAGCCCGAGCGAAACGCCCGCGAAGGAGGGGTGGAAGAGCGAGCCTTGACCTTCGATCAAGTCCCAGTGATCTGGCGCAGCGTCGGGCGACAGCCATTCAACCGCGCCCGAGATGAAATCGGCAACGACGGCATCGATGGCGATGCCGCGCCCGGAGATGAACACGCCGGTCTGCCCTGTGGCGCAGAAATCCGCCGCAAGGCCGCGTGCCCGCATGGCTTTTTCCAGTGCCAGAACCGTGTATTTCTTGCCCACGGAACAGTCGGTGCCGACCGTCAGCAGACGCATCCCCGCGCGCTTATGGCCTTTGCCGGTGGCAAAGCTTTGATCGGTATGGCGAACGTCGAATAGCGTCCGGCCCGTGCGCGCGGCGGTTTCGGCAATAGCGGGTTTGGAGCCCAGCTTCGTGTGCAGCCCGCTCGCCACGTCCAACCCGGCATTCAGCGCGGCAACGATCACATCGGTCCAATGATCCGGCAGAATACCGCCCGCATTGGCAACGCCGACGATCAGGGTTTTGACGCCCCGATCCACGGCGTCGGCGATCGACAGATCGGGCAGGCGCAAATCGGCCTTGCAGCCGGGCAGGCGGATTTGCCCCACGCACCATTCCGGCCGCCAATCGACAATGCCCTGTGCGGTTTTCGCCGCCAGTTGATCCGGCACATCGCCGAGGAACATCAGATAGGGAGGTGTAATCTGCATGGTGCTTCTGCCCGCTTTTGCTTATCCCCGCAAGGTGCTGAAACCACCCTGCCGCCTGCCCATGATGGGCGGAAACGCCACGGCCGCGCGAATGCAAGTTTCACATTAAAGCGGCCTGATCTGCCGAGCTTGGCAGGGTTAGCGTGACGAAGCGATGCAGATTTTGCATCACCCTGCGCGCGTCTCTCTGCTTTGCGCGCGCCCTTCTGCCTGCTACGCCTAAGCCGCGACGGTGGGTGGAGCCTTGGACATGCGCGGTTGGGCCTTGGAAACCGAAGATCTGCACTATGGGTACAGCACGCGGCCCGTGATTGATGGGCTGAGCTTGCGCGTTGCCATAGGGGCGCGTCATGCGCTGATCGGCCCCAATGGCGCCGGTAAAACCACGCTTATTCACCTGCTGGCCGGTTTTCATCGTCCGCAAAAAGGCCGCTTACGGCTTTTGGGGGACGACATAAGCCGTCTGCCGCCCGAAGCGCGGGTGAAGCGCGGCTTGGGCCGGAGTTTTCAGATCAATCAGCTTTTCGCGAATCTCACGCCGCGCACCTCCCTGCTCCTGGCACTGGCTGAGCGCGAGGGGAAATCCGGCGGTTGGTGGAAGCCGCTTGCAGGGGATGCGGAGCGCTATGGAGAGGCGGAGGCGCTGTTGCGGCAGATCGGCCTTGCTGGCGTTGCCGATCTTGAAACCCGGCGCTTACCCTATGGCCAGCAGCGCTTGCTCGAAATCGCGCTCGCGCTCGCGCTCAAACCAAAAGTGCTGCTGCTAGATGAACCTGCGGCGGGCGTGCCGCGCGATGAAAGCGCAGCGCTGATTGATCATCTCCTTGCGCTGCCCGCGTCGGTAACGCTGCTGCTGATCGATCACGATATGGATCTGGTGTTTCGCTTCGCCGAGCGGATTTCGGTTCTGGTGGCGGGAAGGATTCTTGTGGAAGGATCGCCCGCCGAAATTACGACGAACGCGGAAGTGCGCCGCGTCTATTTAGGAGAGGATTCCCATGTCTGAACCTTTGGTTCACTGCCTCGGCGAGGCGATGCTGGAGCTTTCCGCCCCGCGCCTCGGCCCCGCCACGCTCAGCTTTGGGGGGGACACCCTCAATACCGCCGTCTATCTGGCGCGGCTCGGGGTGCGCACCGGCTACGCCAGCGCGATGGGCGACGATCCCTATAGCGCCGAAGTGCTGGCCGCCTGGCAGGCCGAAGGGGTTGGGATTGAGGCCGTGGCGCGGCTCCCCGGAACCCTGCCCGGCCTTTACGCCATTCGCACCGACCCGACCGGGGAGCGATCTTTCTCCTACTGGCGGGAGGCTTCGGCGGCCCGGCAAATCTGGCGGCACGAAAGCCGCGCGGTCTGGCTCGGGCACGTGCTTGCCTGCGATTGGCTGCATCTCTCCGGCATTACGCTGGCGATTGCAGGGCCAGAGGGGCGGCAGGCCTTATTCGATGCGCTCGCCGCCGCGAAAGCCAAGGGAATGCGCCTCTCCTTCGATAGCAATTACCGTCCGCGCCTTTGGCCCGATGCGGCCACCGCGAAAGCTGCCTATGAAGCCATCCTTGGCTTCGCCGACCTCAGCCTGCCCGGCCTTGACGATGAAGCGCCGCTGTTCGGGCAAGAAGACGCCCCGGCGCTCATCGCCCGGCATCGCGCCTACGGGGTGGCGGAAGTCGTGCTGAAGGCGGGCGGGCCGCGTGCTTGGGTTTCGGTAGGGGCGGATGCGCCGGTTCTGATCGAAGGTGCGTCGGTTGCGCCGGTCGATACCACGGCGGCGGGCGATAGTTTTGCGGCAGGCTATCTTGCGGCGCGGCTGGCCGGGAAGGTGCCCCAAGAGGCGGCGCTGGCGGCCCATCGGCTGGCGTCCATCGTCATTCAGCATCCCGGCGCGATTATCCCGAAAACCGCCATGTCCTAGGCAATCAGGCGACCGGCTTCCAGCACCAGCACGCGGCTTGCCAGCCGGTCAATTTCGGCTTGGGCATGGGTAACGTAGAGGATTGGCACCTGGGCGGTATCGCGCACCCGCTCCAGGTAAGGTAAAATATCATCCTTGCGCGCGCTATCGAGGGCCGACAGGGGCTCGTCCATCAGCAGCAGTCGCGGCTTTGCCAGCAGCGCCCGCCCGAGCGCGACGCGCTGCGCCTCCCCGCCCGAGAGGGTGGCGGGGGCGCGGTCGAGCAGGGGGGTGATTCCGAGAAGATCGGCAATCCCGGCTAAATCGGCCTGCTCGCCGCGCGCGCGGTTGAACCAATGGCCGTAGAGAAGATTCTGTCGCACCAAAAGATGGGGAAACAGCCGCGCTTCTTGAAACACCATTCCGCAGCGGCGTTTATGGGGCGGTAGCCAGTGGCGGCGCGCGGTATCGACGAAAACCGTATCGTTTAACCGAACAATCCCTCTTTGCGGGCGAATCAACCCGGCGATGATTTTCAGAACCGAGGTTTTCCCGGAGCCCGATGGCCCGCTAAGCGCGGTCAGACCAGGGCCGATCTCGGCGGCGAGCGCGAGGGTGAAATCGCCCTGCCGATGTTGAATATCCAAGGACAGCATCACTTCTGCCGTTGCCGGGCGCGCTGGGTAAGCAGCTCCGACACCAGCAGCGCCCCCATTGAGAGGATGACGGAAAGGATCACCAGCCGCACGGCAGGACCATCGCCCCCGGGTACCTGTAAAAACCCATAGATGGCCGACGCCAGGGTTTGCGTCTCGCCGGGGATGTTCGAGACGAACGTAATCGTGGCTCCGAACTCGCCCATCGCCTTGGCAAACGACAGCACCATGCCCGCGATGAAGCCCGGCAGGCAGAGCGGCAGCGTAACGGTGAGAAACACCCAAACCGGCCCCGCGCCCAAGGTGGAGGCCGCATCTTCCAAACGCCGGTCGACAGCTTCGATGGACAGGCGCATGGCGCGTACCATCAGCGGAAACCCCATCACTGCGCAGGCCAGCGCCGCCCCGGTCCAGCGGAAGGCGAGGGTGACACCGAAAATCTGATCGAGCGGTTCGCCGAAAAACCCGCGCCGCCCGAACAGAATCAGCAGCAGATAGCCGGTCACGACTGGGGGTAGAATCAGCGGTAAATGAACAAGCCCATCCAGCACCCCGCGCCCCCAGAAGCGCCCCCGCGCCAGCACCAGGGCGACGATCAGGCCGAAGGGCAGGCTAAAGAGGGTAGCGACCGCCGCAATGCGCAGGCTCAGGCCGACCGCTACCCATTCCGCGTCGGAAAGATCGAAAAAAGTCGCCAAAGCTTCCATGCGTGCGGGCTACGATCCTTGACCCGGAGGGAGGGCGGCGAACCCTTGCTTGGTGAATAAGACGCTGGCTTCCGGCGACTTCAAAAAAGCGAGGAAGGCGGTGGCGCTCGCCTGGCTGGTTGCGGTCAGGGCGACCGGGTAGAGAATGCGCGGGTGGCTGGTTTCAGGGAAAGTGCCGACAATCTCCACCTTGGGTTCGGCGGCGGCATCGGTTTGATAGACGATCCCCAGGGGGGCTTCGCCGCGTGCGACTAGCGTTAGGGCAGCGCGGACGTTATCGACCCCGGCGATGCTGTTTTCGACACTGGCCCACAGGCCGAGCGTGGTGAGCGCCGCCTTACCGTATTTCCCGGCGGGAACGCTCGCAACCTCGCCCATCGCCAGACGATTGCCCTTCAGCAGGCCCTTGAGGTCCAGGCGCGCATCAATGGCAACAGGGCCTTGACGACCCTGCTCGGCAATCAGCACCAGCCGATTGCCGAGCAAGGTAACGCGGCTTTCGGGGCGGATCAAATTGCGCTGCTGGAGATAGTCCATCCACTCAAGATCGGCGGAAAAGAACAGATCGGCGGGCGCGCCACTTTCCACCTGCCGGGCGAGCGCGGAGCTTGCGGCATAGGCGGCGACGGCTTTCGCCCCGCCCTGCCGCTGCCATTGGGCAAGACTATCGTCGAGGGCGTTCTTGAGGCTCGCGGCGGCAAAAATGGTGATCGGGCGCGCCTCTTGCGCTGCCAGCGGCGTGGGGGCGACGGTTAGGAGCGCGAGGGCCAGCACGCAGCGTTTAACCATCATAGAATCCATCCTTGTCACAAAACGCCTGGGACACCAAAAGGCTACACCTGCCGTTGTTGCAAACGCAATCTACTCACATCTTCATGCGCATCTGGGGCTTGAGGATTTCTAAAAACAAGCGCCACTATTTTATAGCCAAGATGTGGAAACACTCCGCATGATTTGGACTGAATTTGAGAGAAGGAGCCGCGCCATGCCCGTTGCCGCCGAGTCCCACGGCCTCTGGGGGAAATCCGCCCCCGCCGCCCCGGCCACCAATGCGCTGGCAGGCAATCTGCGCGTCGATGTCGCTGTGATCGGTGCGGGGTTCACCGGCCTGTCGGCGGCGCTGCATTTGGCGGAAGCGGGCAGCAAGGTGGCGGTTTTGGACGCCGAGGAGATTGGCTTTGGCGGCTCGGGGCGGAACGTCGGCTTGGTCAATGCTGGGCTTTGGGTCATGCCAAGCGAGATCCCCAAAGTGCTGGGGACCGAATATGGCGAACGGCTGCTGTCGATCCTTAGCGATGCACCGCAGGAGGTTTACGGCCTTGTCTCTAAACACGGGATGGACTGCGAGGCGATGCACGTCGGCACCCTCCATTGCGCGGTGGGGGATGCGGGCTTACGCGACATTGAGGCGCGGTACGCCGAATGGCGCGCGCGCGGTGCGCCGGTCGAACTGCTCGATCAGGCGGCGGCGGCGCGGGCGCTCGGCACCAGTGCCTATCGCGGGGCGCTGCTCGATAAGCGCGCGGGCACCATCCAACCGCTCGCCTATGCGCGCGGGCTGGGGCGGGCGGCGATGGCGGCGGGGGCTTCCGTCTATTCAAGCTCCCCCGTCCAGGGCTGCGAGCGCGACGGGTCGGTCTGGCGGCTGATGACGCCGGGCGGCAGCGTGACCGCCGATTGGGTGATTGTCGCAACCAATGCCTTTTCCTCCGGCCCGTTCCAGATGATCCGGCAGGCGCTGGTGCGGCTGCCCTATTTCCAGTGCGCGACTGAGCCTTTGCCGGAGCATTTGCGACAAGAGATCATCCCCGGTCGGCAAGGCGCGTGGGACACGAAAGAAGTGCTGAGTTCCTTCCGGCTGGATTCGGCGGGGCGGTTCATTTTCGGCAGCGTCGGGGCGTTGCGCGCGGGCGGCCAGCAGGTGCACCCCGATTGGGCACGGCGGGCGATGGTGAAACTCTATCCGGCGCTTGAAGGGGCCGCCTTTGCCCACGAATGGTACGGCTGGATCGGCATGACCGACGACGCCCTACCGCGCTTCTTCGAGTTGGGTCCGCAGATGGTGGCCTTCACCGGCTACAATGGGCGCGGAATCGGCCCCGGCACGGTTTTCGGGCGCGTCCTGGCCCAACACGTCACCCGCCGCAGTAACGATCTGCTGCCGCTCCCCGTAACGCAACTCAGCGGGGCCGATTGGCGGCAGTTGAAGGAATTTGGCTACGAGGCTGGGGCGGCGGCGGTGCATCTCGTGGATGCGCGGATGTAGGGGGGATTAAGCCAGATCAGTCTTGGCGAAGTCGTTACCCTTATAGAGTAATGGCACTTTATGGATTTTAGCGCACGCATAGGCATAGCAATCACCAAAATTGAGATCAGCGGGATGGCGTACCGCTTTGCCGTAGGTCATGGCTGCTTTCAGGGCAAGCTCTCCAATCGCGGGTGAAATCGGGATTTCTTGGATTTGAAAATCTTCAATGAAATAATCGATTGCATCACGGGCGAGCGTTAGCGTTTCAAGGGTTGGGCTGCGGGTGTCGTTCTCGGATCGTAGCTTTGCCCGTGTCAGCGAAATCGTCGCTTCAAAGCGAACGAGCGGTGAGAGAAAAAACGGACCACCGTGTTTTTCCAGTCTCTCCAAGTACACGCCCGCATCTGCCTCGGGTACCAAAATTGCAACAATGACCGACGCATCGATAAACATTACATGTTTTCCCAAAGCGCGTCGGTATAGGCTTTCATATTGAAATCAGGATCACCGCCGATACCGATTTCGTCGGCCTTGGCCCGCGCGCGCGCCAGTTTTTCGCGCAAGGGGCGGGCCTGTTGCGTGCGTTCGATCTCATGCCGGAGGGCTTGCCGAACCGCTTCGGTCTTGGTGGGGGCACCCGTCAGCCGTTGAAGTTCTACGGCAAGTGCCAGAACGTCATCATCACGGACGTAAAGAGGCATTTGGATACTCCTTATTGGAATATCCTTATAACATAAAAGAGATATTCAGAAAACAGCCTCAACCCGCACGAACGGGTTGAGGCATCAAGAGTGCGCTTTACGCTGCCCGCGCCGCCACAAGGCTTTTCGCCACGGCGGCCACATTGGCATCGGTCAGGCCGGCGACGCACATGCGGCCCGATTCGACCAGATAGACGCCGTCCGTCTCGCGCATCTGCACCACTTGCGGCTTGGTGAGGCCGGTGTAGCTGAACATGCCGCGCTGCTGGGTGATGAAGCCTACGTCGATTTCATTCGAGAGCTTATTGACTTCGGCGGCAAGCTTTTCGCGCATATCCTTCATCCGCACGCGCATTTCCGCGACTTCCGCTTCCCATTGGGCGCGTAACGCCGGATCGCCAAGGACAGTGGCAATCAGCAGACCGCCGGTGGTGGGCGGGTTGGAGTAGGAGCGGCGGATGGCGAGCTTCAACTGGCCCAGAACCCGGTCCGCCTCATCGGCACTGGCGCACACGACCGAGAGGCCGCCGCAACGCTCGCCGTAAAGCGAGAAATTCTTCGAAAAGCTATTGGCGACGAGGAAGGAGGACGTGCGGTCGGCAAAGCGGCGCACGAAGCCCGCATCCTCATCCAGCCCATCGGCAAAGCCCTGATAGGCCATATCGAAGACCGTAATATGCTTTTTGGCGATCAGCAGATCGGTCAGCGCATCCTGCTGGGCGCGGCTGAGGTCAACGCCGGTCGGATTGTGGCACACCGGCTGGACGATAACGATGCTGCCCGCCGGGGCTTCTTCCAGCGTCTTCAGCATATCGTCGAAACGTAAAGTCCGGGTCGCGCCGTCCCAATAGGGGTAGGTCTTGGTTTCGAACCCGGCGCGCTGGAACAACCCGTGGTGATTGTCCCAGGTCGGGTCGCTCACATAGACCGCGCGGCCCGGCGCGTGTTTCGCCAGAAAATCGGCGGCGACGCTGAGTGCGCCCGTACCACCGACCGATTGAATGGTCGCCACGCGCTTTTCGGCAAGAACGTCATGGGTTTTGCCGAAGACCAACTCTTGGACCAAACGGCGGTATTCCGGCAGCCCTTCCATCGGAATATAGGAGCGCACGCCGAAGCCGAGCTTATCGGCGGCGGCCTTTACCGACGGCAGAACGGGGACTTTGCCCGCGCCGTCCATATAAATGCCGATGGTCAGGTTCACCTTTTCCGTGCGCGGATCGCCCTGGAAGGCGATATTGAGCGACAGAATGGGGTCCCCGGCGAAGGGTTCGACGGTTCCGAAAAGAGAGGGGGCAGCCTCGGTCATGATTGGGGGTCCACCGCTAAAAGTTTGGGCCGGTAAAAGTTGGGCCAGTAAAAGTTCGGCGGGGCGGACGATACTAACCACATTGGCGCGGGGCAAGGCTTTCGCGGGAAACGAACAGCGGGTATCCTGGCAGCGCATGGCATGCCGCCCGCGCTCTGATGGGTAAATCGTCCGACCGGGCTCACTTCGGGCTTGAGCTTCCGGCGCGGCTCTGTACCTTTGCTACATAAATAGGGGGGATGACATGTCGGCTTCTTGGGCAGCGCTGCGCGCGCTGAAAACGGACTCGTCGCTGCGGAGCTTGTTTGCGGCGGATTCGCAGCGGTTCCAGCGGTTTTCGGCGCAACAGGATGATTTGTTGCTGGATTACTCCAAGACCGCGCTGACGGCGGAATCGCGCGCGTCGCTCTTGGCGCTGGCCGAGGAATGTCAGGTCGCAGCCCAGCGCGATGCGATGTTTGCGGGCGAGCCGATCAACCGCAGCGAAGGCCGCGCGGTGCTACACGCCGCTTTGCGCGCCGGGCCGAACGCGCAAGTTCATGTGAAGGGCCTCGACGTGATGCCGATGGTGCGAGCCTCGCTCGCGCGGTTGGGCCATTTTGCCGAAGGCGTGCGCAGCGGCGCGATTGCCGCGACCGATGGCGGGCGCTTCACCGATGTGGTGAATATCGGCATCGGCGGGTCCGACCTCGGGCCGGTGATGGTGACGCTGGCGCTCGCGCCCTACCACGATGGGCCGCGCGTGCATTTCGTCTCCAATGTCGATGGCGCGCATCTGCACGATGTGCTGAAGGGGCTCGATCCGGCGCGGACTCTGTTTATCGTCGCCTCGAAGACCTTCACGACGATTGAAACGATGACCAACGCCCAATCGGCCCGGCGCTGGTTGGTCGCGGCCTTGGGCGAACGGGCGGTGGAAGATCATTTCGCGGCGGTCTCCACGGCGCTCGACAAGGCCGCAGCCTTTGGCATCGATGAGGAGCGGGTGTTCGGTTTCTGGGATTGGGTCGGCGGGCGCTATTCGGTTTGGTCGGCGGTCGGCCTGCCGGTGATGATCGCTATCGGAACGGCGGGGTTTGACGCATTTCTCGCCGGGGCGCGGGCGATGGATGAGCATTTCCGCACCGTGCCGCTGGCCGAAAACCTGCCCATGCTGATGGGGTTGATCGGCGTTTGGCACCGCAATATCTGCGGGTATGGCGCGCGGGCACTACTGCCCTACGATCAACGCCTCGCAAGGCTGCCGGCCTATGTGCAGCAGCTCGATATGGAATCGAACGGAAAGCTGGTGACGCGCGACGGTGCCGCGCTGCCCGAGGGGCTCGCAACCGGCCCGCTGGTCTGGGGCGAACCCGGCACGAATGGCCAGCATGCTTTCTATCAACTGCTGCACCAGGGCACCGATATCATCCCCTGCGAGTTCCTGATTGCCGCCGAAAGCCACGAGCCGGAGCTTGCCGAGCATCATACGCTGCTGCTGGCCAACTGCCTTGCGCAAAGCGAAGCCTTAGCGCGCGGCAAAACGCTGGCAGAAGCGCGCGCGCAGTTGATTGCGGCCGGGCTGCCGACGGCGGAGGCGGACCGGCTCGCGCCCTATAAGGTCTTCCCTGGCAACCGCCCGTCGATCACGCTCGCCTACCGCAAGCTCGATCCGTACACGCTGGGGCGGCTGATTGCCCTTTATGAGCACCGCGTGTTCGTGGAGGCCGCGATCTGGGGCATCAACGCCTTCGACCAATGGGGGGTGGAACTCGGTAAGGAGTTGGCAACGGCCCTGCTTCCCGCCGTCAAAGCCGCGCCGGGCGCCGTGGCCGACCCGATGACACAAGGGTTGCTCGGGCATTTGCGGGGGCTGTGAGTTATGTGGCCGCGCGGGCCAGAGTTTCGGTGACGAACCGGTTAAGGCTCTGGCCCGATTTAACAGCTGCCGTCGCCAAAGCGCAGTGCAATTCTGGTGGCAAGCGCAGGAGCAGGCGGCCCGAATAGGGTTTTTCCGGTTGCTCGCCCCGCTCCTTGCACCAATCCTCATAGTCGGCAATCGTATCGGCGAAAGCGGTTTTCAACTCGGCGACGGTTTTACCCTGAAACGTCAGAACATCGCGGGTGTTGATGACGCGGCCATGGAAAAAACCGCCGTCTTCATCAATTTCGACCGTAGCGACGTAATTACGGTGCTCTAGTGTGTTCATGGCTTTACCCCGGCTTTAATCAAGAAATCCCGGACATCGCGCAATGTCGGCTTGCCGGTCTGATCGCCTGGATGCGGGCGATGAAACACCGCTTTGCATCCACCGAGGGCGACGCGGACCCGCGACCCCCGGCCTTCCGATAGTTCGGCCCCCTCGGCACGGAACAAGGCTTCAATGTCCGTCCATCGAACATCGGCGCGAATCGGATCGGCGAAGATGGCGGCTTTGGTTCGGTCGTGCTTGCCCATTGCCTAGTGATGATACTGCTTTCCAGTATCGACGACAAGGCTCCGGCGGTTCTTTCCCTTGGCCGATGTTCATCTCCACTATGCTTTTTCGGTGCCCCGCTTTTTCCGCGATTCCCTTTAGCGTGGGAATGGTCTAGGGTCGCGCCGATCTCATGTATTACCGTCAGACTTGACAATAAGAGTAGCGGACCTATGGCTGGCCATTCCCAGTTTAAAAACATCATGCACCGCAAAGGCGCGCAAGACGCCAAACGCGGGAAGATTTTCACCAAGCTGATCCGGGAACTGACCGTTTCGGCGAAAACCGGCGCGCCCGACCCGTCGATGAACCCGCGTTTGCGCGCGGCCATTACGGCAGCGAAAATCGCCAACATGCCGAAAGATACGATCGATCGGGCCATCAAGCGCGGCCAGGGCGGCGGCGATGATACGAATTTCGATGAAGTGCGCTACGAGGGCTATGGTCCCGGTGGCATCGCCGTCATCGTCGAAGCGATGACCGATAACCGCAACCGCACGGCCTCCGAAGTGCGCTCGGCCTTCACCAAGGCGGGCGGCGCGCTGGGGGAAACCGGCTCGGTGAGCTTTATGTTCGACCGGGTGGGCCAGATCCATTATCCGGCCTCGGTCGGAACCCCCGATGCGGTGTTCGAAGCTGCCTTGAACGCGGGCGCGGAGAATGTCGAAAGCTCGGAAGACGGGCACGATATTACCTGTGCGACCGACGATCTCGCGACCGTGCGTGAAGGGCTGGAAGCGGCCTTTGGTGCGCCCGAATCGGCGAAGCTGATCTGGTCCCCGCAAACGCTCAATCCGGTTTCGGACGAAGTGGCGGAAAAGCTGTTCCGGCTGATCGACACGCTCGACGATAATGACGATGTGCAAAACGTCTACGCCAATTACGACGTGTCCGAGGAGCAGCTCGCCAAGCTGGCGGGCTAAGCTTATGCGGGTTTTGGGCCTCGATCCGGGACTACAGCGCACCGGCTGGGGCGTGATCGAGGCCCAAGGCTCCCGGCTGAAAGGCATTGCGTGCGGAACGGTCACGTCCGACCCCAAGGCGGCCCTGTCGGACCGGCTGGCGCAGCTTTATGAGGGGCTGCAAAAGGTGCTCGATACCTATCAGCCCGACTGCGCGGCGGTGGAAGAGACTTTCGTGAACACCAATGCGGCCTCCACCCTCAAGCTCGGCCAAGCGCGCGCGGTCTCCCTTCTGGTTCCGGCGCGGGCGGGCCTCACGGTGGCGGAGTATGCGGCGAAATCGGTGAAGAAATCGGTTGTCGGCGCGGGCGCGGCGGATAAGGAGCAGGTGATGTTCGTTGTCGGGAAGCTTCTCCCCGGCCTTGCGCTGCCGGGGGCCGATGCTGCCGATGCCTTGGCGGTGGCGATTTGCCACGCCCATCACGCGCAAACCGCCAGCCGCATGGGTGGCATCGATTTGGCCTTACTGGCGCGAAGCCGATGATCGCTTGGTTGAAAGGCATTGTTCGGGATTTGGGCGCGGGCTATGCCGTGATCGATGTGAACGGCGTCGGCTATCTCGTCGCGGCCTCCGGGCGCACCCTCGGCACGCTTCAGATGAACCAACCCGCGACACTCCATATCGAAACCGTGGTGCGGGAAGACGCGCTGCTGCTCTATGGGTTCCGCGACACCGCCGAGCGCGATTGGTTCCGGCTGCTGCAAACCGTCCAAGGCGTCGGCGGGCGGGTGGCGCTGGCGCTGCTGAGCGTGCTGACGCCGGATCAATTGGTTCAGGCGATTGCCTCGGGCGATAAGAACGCGCTCGCGCGCGCCGATGGGGTGGGGCCAAAGCTCGCGGTGCGGCTTCTGACCGAGTTGAAAGACAAAGTCGCGGGCCTTGCCTTGGGCGCGATGGCGCGCACGGCGCCCAGCGTTTCGCCCTCGGTTGAAACCGGCGGCACGGTGGAAGCCGAAGCCGTTTCCGCCCTGGTCAATCTCGGCTATGGCCGGTCGGATGCCTTTGCCGCTGTGGTGAAACTGGCGCAGCAGCAGCGCGACGCGGGCGCTGAACCTACCCTCGCCGATCTGATCCGCGCCGGTCTGAAAGCCCTGAGCCCGGCATGAGCGAGGCGCCCGAAAATCGTCGCCCATTATTGGATGCTTCGGTTGCCGAAGGCGGCGAGGCGGCGTTGCGCCCGGCGCGCTTACAGGATTTCGTTGGGCAGCGCCCGGTGTGCGAGAATTTGCAGGTTTTCGTTGAAGCCGCGCGGGGGCGCGGCGAGGCGTTGGATCATGTGCTGTTTTTCGGCCCCCCCGGCCTGGGCAAAACGACCTTGGCGCAAATCGTCGCGCGCGAACTCAGCGTCGGCTTTCGCGCCACTTCCGGCCCGGTGATCGCTAAAGCCGGGGATCTCGCGGCGCTGCTAACGAATTTACAGCCGAACGACGTGCTGTTTATCGATGAAATCCATCGCCTGAGCCCCGCCGTTGAGGAAATCCTTTATCCGGCGATGGAGGATTTTCAGCTCGATCTGATTATCGGCGAAGGCCCGGCGGCGCGCTCCATCCGCATCGATCTGCCGCGCTTCACGCTGGTCGGCGCGACGACGCGCTCAGGCTTGCTAACGACGCCCCTGCGCGAGCGTTTCGGCATTCCCCTGCGCTTGCAGTTCTACAGCCCGGAAGAACTCACCTCGATTGTGGCGCGCGGCGCGCGGTTGCTGGAGATGCCGCTAACCGAGGAAGGCGCGTTTGAAATCGCCAAACGCTCGCGCGGCACCCCCCGCATTGCCGGGCGGCTGCTGCGCCGGGTGCGCGATTTCGCCTCGGTGGCGGGGGTCAATCCCATCGACCGCAAAGCGGCGGACGCGGCCCTGTCGCGCCTCGATGTCGATCCGATGGGGCTGGACGCGATGGACCGGCGCTATCTCTCCTGCATCGCCGACACCTATGAAGGCGGGCCGGTTGGCGCGGAAACGCTGGCCGCCGCCCTCTCGGAATCGCGCGACACTATCGAAGAGGTGATCGAGCCCTATCTGATGCAGTTGGGGCTGATCCAGCGCACGCCGCGCGGGCGCATGCTGGCCCCGAATGGCTGGAAGCTGCTCGGGCGCAGTCCGCCGCGCGATCTGGAACAGCAACTCAGCCTCTTAGGAGACGAACCCGAATGAGCGATGTCGCTTTCGCGCCCCTCGCCCCGACGTTTGGCGAGATTTCAGGCGGTTGGCACCGGCTGCCCCTGCGCGTGATCTATGCCGATACCGACGCGGGCGGTGTGGTCTATCACGCGAATTATTTGAACTTCGCCGAACGGGCGCGGACGGAAATGCTGCGCGCTGTGGGAATTGTGCCACAAAAACTGTATGACGAGGACGGTACGCTCTTCGTTGTGCGGTCGGCGGAAATCGACTATCGCGCCCCCGCCCGGCTGGATGATGCGCTGGAAGTGCGCAGCCGCGTCGTGAAGTTCGGTGGGGCCAGCCTTGAAATTGAGCAGCAAGTGTTGCGCTGGGAACACACAGATAGCCGTCATTTGGTCACAATTCTGGTGCGTTTAGTGTGCGTGGACCCGCAGTTCAATCCGCAGCGGGTGCCGGACAAGGTTCGGGTCGCGTGCGCGCCGTTTTATGAGACCGGTTCGTCAGGGGAGTGAGGGAAGAGAATGCAAGGCGATGCAGTAGGGGCGATTGCGCCAGCGCATGACCTGTCGATGCTCGGTCTGTTCTTACAGGCCGATTGGGTTGTTAAGTTCGTTATGCTGTCGCTGGTGTTTGCGAGCATTTGGAGCTGGGCGATTATCGTCGATAAACTTATCCGCCTGCGCCGTTTAACGGTTCAAGCCGATCAGTTTGAAGAGGCTTTTTGGTCGGGCGGCAGCCTGGACGAGCTGTATGACCGCATCGGCAATCGGCCGATTGATCCGATGTCGGCGGTGTTCGTGGCGGCGATGCGTGAATGGCGGCGCTCGGCCCAGCGCGGCTTAGGCTTGACCACCGGCAACCTGCAGCAGCGCATTGAGCGCGTGATGGGCGTGACCGTGGGCCGCGAGATGGAGCGGCTGGAGAAATGGACGCCTTTTTTGGCCTCGGTCGGCTCGGTCGGCCCCTTTGTTGGGCTGTTCGGCACGGTTTGGGGGATCATGAACTCCTTCTCCGCTATTGCCTCCTCGAAGAACACCAATCTTGCCGTCGTGGCCCCTGGGATTGCCGAAGCTTTGTTCGCAACGGCGATTGGCCTCGTCGCCGCGATTCCGGCGGTGCTGGCCTATAATAAGATTTCCGGCGATCTTGCACGCTACTCCAATCGGTTGGAGAATTTTTCGGCGGAGTTTGCCGCTATTCTGTCGCGCCAGATGGATGCGGCTGAGGCGGGCGAATAATGGGCGCGTCGCTCAATTCGGGCGGGCCGCGTCGGCGCGGTGGCCGTCGCACCCATATGCCGATGTCCGAAATCAACGTCACGCCGCTCGTGGACGTGATGTTGGTGCTGCTGATCGTCTTCATGGTCGCGGCCCCCTTGCTCACCGTGGGTGTGCCGGTTGATCTGCCGAAAACTTCGGCGGCTAGCCTGAACGAGCGCATCGAGCCGCTGACCATCAGCGTCAATGCCCAAGGCCAGATCTATATTCAGGAAATGGAAGTGCAGGAGGCGGAACTTGCCCCGCGCCTGCAAGCCATTACCGCCAATAAGCCCGATACCCCCATCTATGTGCGCGGCGATAAGGGCATTCCCTATGGGCGCGTTATGGAAGTGATGGGCTTAGTTGCCTCCGCCGGGTTTGCCAAAGTCTCGCTGATCGCCGAGGCTCCCTCAGGCGCGCCGGTGAAGCCCACGCCTAAGCGGGGCGGGTAGGGGAGGCAGACGTAACCGCGATGAATCGGTCCATTATCCTTGCCTCGGTGCTGCACGGGTTGATCTTGATCCTAGCGATCTTCGGTCTGCCCCAAGTCGCGCCGCCGCCCCTGGAGGTGAAGCCGATCATTGAGGTGGAGGTTCTCACCATCTCCTCCACCCCCAATGCCGCGCCGAATAACCCGACCCCCGCCGAGGTGAAAGAGCCGAAGCCCGATCCCGCGCCTGCGCCCGCCCCGGAGCCGACGCCGAAGCCGGAAGTCGCGCCGCAACCCGCGCCCGCACCGCCGCCGCCTCCCCCCCCTCCGCCGCCGCCCAAGCCGCCGGAGCCAAAACCCGAGCCAAAACCCGAGCCGCCGAAACCGCCGCCGCCGCCGAAGCCGCCGGAACCCAAACCCGAGCCGAAACCCGAGCCCAAGCCCGAACCAAAACCGGAGCCCAAGCCGGAGCCTAAGCCGGAACCGAAAAAGCCGGACCCTAAGCCCGAGCCCCCGAAGCCGGAGCCGAAAAAGGAAGAGGTGAAGAAGGTCGAGCCGCCGAAACCGGAACCGAAGAAGGACGATTGGGCCGACGTTTCCAAACTCTTCCCGCCGCAGAAAGACGCGCCGAAGGTTCCCCCGAAGCCGGATGCGAAGCCGACCGAGAAGAAGCCGGATGCGCTTGATGCGATTTCCAATGAGCTTAATCGGAACGCGCCGCAGAAGCCGACTGCTCCCGCAGCCCCGGCACGCCCAACGCAAACCGCTTCAGCAGGTTCCCCCGCGCCGCGCTCGCTTGGGCCGTCCGACCCGAACCGTCCGCTCTCGCGGGCGGAGGAGGATGGGATTCGGAAAGCGATTCAGCCCTGCTGGTACTTCGATTCGGGAGTGGCTAACTCTAAAAACCTGACAATCGAAGTTCGGCTTTACTTGAAGCCAGACGGTTCGGTGCTACGTCCGGAACTAGTTGACCCGTCGATTGTGCATCGCTCGCCACAGCATAATGCCGCAGCAAGTGCAGCCCTGCGTGCCGTGGTTAATCCGCGATGCAATAAGCTTCCGATTCCGCCGGGGGCTTACGATACCGTCATCATCGTTTTCGATCCGAGGGATATGGGGTGATGCGGCCTATCCTGCTCGGTATCGTTGGAGTGATGGGGCTAGCAGCCTGTTCGGCTGAAAAACCTGCGGCTGCGCCAACGGTTGCTGAGGCGTCCAACGCTCCACCGGCTCTGGCGCGCCCGGTGCCAAAGTCGCTCCCTGCTAAGGGTTCAGAGCTGTTTGAAAACGTGCGGGCGACCTTAGCGCCATGTTGGGCATTCCCGCTAAGCTCGGGGAAAATTCCGCCGATTGAGGTGCGTCTCTTCCTCAAACCCGATGGAACGGTCATCCGTTCGGAGCTTATTAATCCTGCTATCTTGGAACAATCCCCTGAGGTACGGGCCGCCGCCGTTGCGGCTCTGCGGACCCCAATGAACCCGGCGTGTAACAAACTCCCAATTCCGCTAGGGGCCTATAAGAGCATCGTCATCGTCTTCGATCAGGGGGGGATGATGTAATGCGACATCTTCTTTGGATTGCCGCTGTTGTCTCCGGAAGCGTGCTGACGGCATGTGCTAGCGAGAAAACGCCGTCCAAAGCCTCGGAGCCGCGCATTGGCCTTATCGGTCCTCCTCCACTTTATCCCAGTCGGCCGAGCGTGACGCAGGGCCAAGCTTGGGAGAAGGCGATTGCCGATCGAATTAGGCCATGCTGGCATTTTCCTCCGATCCCCAACGGTGTTGCGCCGCGTGACCTTGACGTTCGAGTATACCTCAAGCAAGACGGCACGGTTATTCGCTCTGAATTGGTTAACCCGGCCATTCTAAGCCGCTCGCCGGAAGCCCGCGCGGCCGCACTGGCCGCTTTACGTGCGTCGGTTGATCCCACGTGCGATAAACCTCTGCCGCAGCCGATCACCTACAAAGAAATCATCCTCTTTTTCGATCCAAAGGATATGGGCCAATGAGACAGAAAGCCTCTGCTTCGCCGCGCGCGTTACTCCGTCGATCCTTGCTTCGTTCGTCGCTTTTGGTGGTAGCAGCTTTGCTCATAGCGGCCCCGGTTGCGTTCGCGCAGGGCACCAAGAACGAGCCGCGCATTGAGCTAAGGGATGCCAACCCGCAACCCATGCCCATCGCCATCAGCAATCTCGCGGGCGATGCAAGGTTGGGGGCGGATATTAGCCGCATCGTCTCGGACGATCTGGAGCGCTCCGGCCTGTTCAAGCCCATCGACCCAAAGGCGTTCGTGCAAACGCCGGATCAGATCGGTACCGCGCCGCGCTTTGCCGATTGGCGCTTGATTAATGCGCAGGCGCTGGTGTCGGGGGCGGTCACGCTGCAAGGCAATCAGATGCGCGTCGAGTTCCGCCTGTGGGACGTCTTCGGCGAAGCCCAGATGGAAGGGCAAGTGCTGGCCGCCGGGACCGATGGCCTGCGCCGCGTCGCCCATAAGATTGCCGATGCCATCTACAAGCGCATTACCTCCGAAGACGGGTATTTCGACACGCAGCTTGTCTTCGTGGCCGAAAGCGGCCCGGCGGATAACCGGCGCAAGCAGTTGGCGATTATGGATCAGGACGGGTTCGGCTATCGCACGCTCACCGATCCGCAGCGGGTGCGGGCGATTACGCCGCGCTTCTCGCCGACCGCGCGCGAGTTGACCTATATGGCCTATGTCAACGATGTGCCGCGCGTGTACCTCTATAATATCGACACCGGGCAGCAGGAAATTCTGGGGAACTTCTCCGGGATGACGTTTGCGCCGCGCTTCACCCCCGATGGGCAGAAGGTGTTGATGAGCTTTGCCGAAAACGGCAACTCCGAAATCTATTCGATGGACCTGCGCACGCGCAGAGCAACCCGGCTGACCGATAGCCCGTCGATCGATACCTCCCCCTCGGCCTCGCCCGATGGCACTAAGATTGTGTTCAACTCCGACCGGGGCGGCGTCACCGCATTGTATGTGATGAACGCCGATGGCTCGGGTGTGCAAAAAATATCACCGGGCCGTGGCCGTTATAACACACCTGTCTGGTCTCCCAGGGGCGACTATATCGCCTTCACCAAACAGGAGGGTGGACAGTTCCAAATTGGGGTGATGCGCCCCGATGGAACGGGTGAGAAGATTCTCGCACAATCCTATTTGGATGAAGGCCCTACCTGGGCTCCCAATGGTCGTGTGTTGATGTTTTTCCGCCAGCAACCGACCGACGCCCAGGGGCGGGGTGGATCGTCCCGGCTGGTGTCCGTCGATATCACGGGCCGCAATTTGCGGGAGGTTACGACCCCCACTGATGCATCTGACCCCGCGTGGAGCCCCTTGATTCCCTAGGGTTAGCTGCCTATATTCCGCCTCGTTTCTCCTTGTTGTGCAGGGCACCATTTTTGTGCGTCCTTGGTCATCTTGGAGAAGATGAAGGGCTCTCCTTCGCGTCACTCAACTACAGCCTTCAGAGCTGAGGGGTCACAAAATGCGTATCGCTCTCCTCCCTATCGCCGCCGCTGCCCTGCTGCTGGCCGCTTGCGAATCCGACAAGCCGACCAATACGCCGGCCGTTTCCACCAACAACACGACTGCGACGCCTCCGGCCGCGACCGGCATTAAGCCGGGCTCGATCGAAGACTTCCGCGTCAACGTTGGTGACCGCGTCTTCTTCGCGTACGACAAGTTCGACCTGTCGGCCGATGCGCGTCGCACCCTGGAACGTCAGGCTGCTTGGCTGAAGCAATATGCTTCGGTCCGTCTGGCCGTCGAAGGCCATGCCGACGAACGCGGCACCCGCGAATACAACTTGGCGCTCGGCGAACGCCGCGCCAATGCCGCTAAGGATTACCTGGTCGCCCTCGGCGTTCCGGCCTCGCGTCTGACGACCGTTTCCTATGGTAAGGAACGTCCGTCGGTGCTCGGCTCGAACGAAGCCGCTTGGAGCCAGAACCGCCGCGGCGTTTCGGTCCCGGCCGTTCAGTAATCCAACGCCCCTTGGGGCTGGATGGCAACGCCGCACTGGCAACAGTGCGGCGTTTTGCTTTTTGGGGTAAATTTTCCAGATTTGATCTTAGATTGGGTGATTTCATCGTAATTTTGCCGTCTAAGGATAATAAAGACGATAACTGTGCCCAATGATGGCCATTATTAATTTTACAGGGGGGCGGTGATGCAGGGGTTCAGAGAGTTATTGATTGCATCGATTTTTTTGATTGGTGGATGCTCCATTGAAGCAGGTAAAATAAATACGATGCTCACAAAAGATGGGCCATTACCAACTGGAATTCGTCCAGGTGAGGTTCAGAATGATTTTGGAATAGTGCATGATAGAGTGTTTTTTGAATTTGATCGCTATGATTTATCCGATGAGGCGCGTCAGATTCTTCAGAGACATGCGCGCTGGGTGAAGGAATATCCGAAAGTTTACTTAAGTGTCGAAGGCCACGCCGATGAGCGCGGCACCCGCGAGTATAATCTTGCGCTCAGCGAGCGTCGGGCAAACGCGGCGCGAGACTATTTGATTGCCCTGGGCATTTCGCCCGCCCGGTTAACGGCGGTCGGGTACGGCAAGGAGCGCCCTGCCGTCCTGGGGGCCGACGAGCGGGCCTGGAGCCAAAACCGCCGGGCCGTCTCGGTTCCCCGCCTCCCTTAGGGACGAACACCTCCTGTGATTTCCCTGGGCCTGCATGGGAACGATTCCGTTTTTGCACTGGTGCAGAAGCGCAACATGTGGCTAAAAACACCGCCAGAGGTGGGGCTTGTCCCAATCTCGCCATGTTGTCGCGCGATTCCATAGTGTGTCGCCCTGCAGGGATGCCGGGTGATCTGCCGGCTGGATCCCTCCTTTCTTCTTTCCTTGATGGATGATTTCCCATGATCTTGAAATTTGCTTTGCCGCTTGCGGCGGTTTTGTTCGTCGCCGCTTGCTCGGATCAATCGGGCACGGGTCCGGTTACGTCCGATCCGGGTGCGGGTGGGACGGGCGGTGCCGGTGGTAACAGCGGCATCAGTTCCAACCAATTAGGCGGCGTTTCGGGCAATCGGGACCAGCAGTTGGTGCAGGCGCAGGCCGATTGGCAGCGCAGCTTTGCCGCCAATGGCACGGATCGCATCTTCTTCGGGCTCGACCAATACACGCTGTCGGCGGATGCGCAAAACACGCTGCGCGCGCAAGCCCAGTTCCTGCAAAAGTACCCGCTGGTAAACTTCGTCGTCGAAGGCCATGCCGACGAGCGCGGCACGCGCGAATATAATCTGGCGCTCGGCGACCGTCGCGGCCAGTCGGTGCGCGAATTCCTTGCGTCTTTGGGCGTGCAGAGCCAGCGTTTGCAAGTTGTTTCCTACGGTAAAGAGCGTCCGGCGGCGACCGGTCGGGGTGATGCCGTGTGGGCGAAGAACCGCCGCGCCGTTTCGCTGCCGCGCTAAGCCTTGGCGGGGGGTGAGCAAAGGGGTTGCCCCCCGCGTTGTTAAGCCTGTCTTCGTTTTGCCCGAAAGCGGCGCTAAACTGCTGCATCGGATTGCTGTAAAGGGCTTTTGTCATGGTCGGACCGTCGCGCCTTCTTTCGTCTCTCGCACCGTTTGCCGTTATCGGCGCGCTGGCGCTGACCGTTCCGGCCACAGCGCAACAGCAACCAGCGGGCGAAATCCCGATTACGGCGCAACTGACCGTGCGAATCTCGGAACTGGAAGCGCAAATCCGCCAGTTGACCGGCCAGATCGAAGATCTCTCGGCCACGGTCGCGCAGATGCGCCAACGCGCCGAGCGCCAGAGCAGCGATGTGGATTTCCGCCTGACGGAACTCGAAAAGGCCCGTGAGACCGCTGGGGCCGCCCCCGCCGACGCGCCCAAGGCCCCCGCAGCGGCCACGCCCGCCCAGGCCCCTGCCGTGGCTCCCGGTGCGCCGCCGCGTGATCTTGGCAGCGTTCCCGTGGCGCAAAACCCCAATGGCCCGGTTCCCTTGACGCCGCCCGGTCAAGCGACCGCCGCCGTTCGCCCGCCTGCTGGGGCGGGTGCACCGCAACCTGCGGCCCCTGCCGCCAAACCCAGCAACGCGAAAGAAGCCTATGAACAGGCGTTCGCGCTGGTGCAAAAGCAGGATTATCCGGCGGCGGAAACGGCTTTCCGGTCCTTCATCGGCACCTATGGCTCCGATGATTTGGCCGGGAACGCGCAATATTGGTTGGGCGAGACCTATTACGTGCGCGGCAATTATCAGGAAGCGGCGGCGCAGTTCTTCCAAGGGTATCAAAAATACCCGAAGAACACGAAAGCCCCCGACAATCTGCTGAAGCTTGGCCTCTCCCTGGCCCATATCAATAAAACCAAAGAAGCCTGCGCCTCGTTCAATCGCTTCAATACCGAATATCCGCAAGCCTCGGCCTTTTTGAAGCGCCGGGTTCAGGAAGAGCGCGCGCGCAACAACTGCGGGGCGTAATTTTCTTTGACACGCGGGCCGCAACTTTCGCTGGAGGCGGCGTTTGCGGCGGCGATGATGGGCTTCGGCCCGTTCGAGCGCGCCCCCCGCCTTGCCGTTGCCGTTTCGGGTGGGCCGGATAGTCTGGCCCTGATGCTGCTGGCCGATATCTGGGCGCGGGCGCGCGGCGGTGAGGTGCTTGCCCTCACCGTCGATCATGGCCTTCGCCCCGAAGCGGCCGCCGAAGCCCATCAGGTTGCCGCTTGGGCGCGGGCGCGTGGGATCGATCACCAAATTCTGACCGCCGCGCGACCGCCGGACGCCACGGGCAGCGGCGGGGTGCAAGCGGCGGCGCGGGCGCTGCGGTATCGGCTGCTGACGGACGCCTGCACGGCGGCAAACATTTTGCACCTGCTCATGGGCCATCACCAGGAAGATCAGGCGGAAACGCTGCTGCTGCGCTTGCAGCGCGGCTCCGGCGTGTCTGGCCTTGCGGGGATCGCCGCCTGCCAGAGCCTCAGCGACCTCCGGCTACTGCGCCCCCTGCTGGCCCTCCCCAAACAGGCGCTGGAAGATTTTTGCGCAGGGCAGGGGCTCGCGCCGATCCGGGACCCCAGCAACCACTCCCAAGCCTTCGCGCGCGTACGCTGGCGGGCGCTGCTGGCAGGGGCGGAGGCGCCTTTTCTGGCCGCGCGTTTGGCCGAAACCGCCACCCGGCTGAACCGCGCGCGCGCGGTCCTAGACGGGCTCGCCGACGCCTGGTTGCTGCGCTGGGTAACGCCGCTGCCCTGGGGCTTTGCGCGCCTGCCGACAGCGGCGCTGGCCGATGGGGCGGAGGAGGTGCGTTGGCGGGCTTTGGCGCGGCTCTGCGCTTGGGCGGGGGGCACCGCCTATCCGCCGCGCTTTGAGGGGCTTCAGGGGCTGCTGACACGCCTCCAGACCGGCGCGCGCCCCCGCGACGCCATTACCCTGGGCGGCACGCTCTGGGTGCGTACCGGGCCGTCGGTTTGGGTAGGGCGGGAGCTTGCGGCGCTTTCGCCGCCCTTAGCGCTGCCCCAAGGGGCGCTGTCGGCCCGTTGGGACGGGCGCTTTCGGGCGACCGTGCCGGAAGAGGGTTGGTTTTTGGGCGGATTAGGGGCGGCGGAATCAGCTCGGTTACGGCGCTCTCCCGCCCTAAAACGCCCGCAAACTTGGGGGGCGTCGATGCTGGCGCAGACGCCGGCGGCCCTGCTGGCGGGAATCCCGGCGTTTCAACGTCTTGACTGTCCTGCCTTCGTGCCCCACTTGTCAAAAATGCCAGGGCTCTCCCCCCGGCTTTTCGCGACGCCGCTGCGTCCCCTTGTCGCCGGGGGGGAGCGCGGGAGTTGACGGCAAGCCGGATCGGGGGCATGTCACTGGGAATGATCGATGCCATCGGGTGCGCAGGCTAGCGCCCGGTTCGGTGCGGAAAGGGTGGAGCCTCGTGAATAATATCGGGAAAAATTTGGCGCTCTGGGCGATTATCGCCGTCCTCTTGGTGGCGCTGTTCAACCTGTTTCAGAGCCCGTCCACGCGCTCCGGACAATCCCAACTCGCTTTTTCCGATTTTCTCGCGGAAGTCCAACAGGGCCGCGTAACGGAAGTGACGATCCAGGGGCCGAATATCACCGGTCGCCTCAGCGATAACCGCACCTTCACCACCTATTCGCCGCAAGACCCTGGTTTGGTTGACCGTTTGGTGAAGCAGAATGTGCGAATCATCGCGGCCCCGATCGATGACGGCCCCACGGGCATTCTGAGCATTCTGATTTCCTGGTTCCCAATGCTGCTGTTCATCGGCGTGTGGATTTTCTTCATGCGTCAGATGCAGTCCGGCGGCGGCAAGGCCATGGGCTTCGGCAAGTCGCGTGCGCGTCTGCTGACCGAAAAGGTTGGCCGCGTCACCTTCGATGACGTCGCGGGCATTGAAGAAGCCAAGCAGGAACTGAACGAAATCGTTGAATTCCTGCGCGATCCGCAGAAGTTCCAGCGCTTGGGCGGGAAGATTCCGAAAGGCGTGCTGCTCGTCGGCCCGCCGGGTACGGGTAAGACGCTGCTGGCGCGCGCGATTGCCGGTGAAGCCAATGTGCCGTTCTTCACGATTTCTGGTTCGGACTTCGTTGAAATGTTCGTGGGCGTCGGCGCAAGCCGCGTGCGCGATATGTTCGAGCAGGGTAAGAAGAACGCGCCTTGCATCATCTTCATCGACGAAATCGATGCGGTCGGTCGTCATCGTGGCGCAGGCCTCGGCGGCGGTAATGATGAGCGTGAACAGACGCTCAATCAGCTTCTCGTCGAAATGGATGGGTTCGAAGCCAATGAAGGCGTGATCCTGATCGCGGCGACCAACCGTCCCGATGTGCTTGATCCCGCGCTGCTGCGTCCCGGCCGTTTTGACCGTCAGGTCGTTGTCGCCAACCCGGACATCAACGGGCGCGAACAGATCCTGAAGGTTCATATGCGCAAGGTGCCGCTGTCGGCTGACGTTGATCCGCGCGTGATTGCGCGCGGCACGCCGGGCTTCTCCGGGGCCGATCTTGCCAACCTCGTCAACGAAGCCGCCCTTCTTGCCGCCCGCCGCAACCGCCGCGTCGTCGGGATGAAGGAATTCGAAGAAGCGAAAGATAAGGTTATGATGGGGGCGGAACGCCGCTCGATGGTCATGACCGATAAGGAAAAGGAACTCACCGCCTATCACGAGGCCGGTCACGCCATCGTTATGGTCAAAATGCCGGGGCATGATCCGGTCCATAAGGTCACGATTATTCCGCGCGGTCGTGCCCTAGGGGTAACGATGTTCTTGCCCGAGCGCGATAAGTACAGCCAGTCGCATTTGGAGTTGGAAGCCCGTTTGGCCGCCCTCTTCGGTGGACGGATGGCTGAGGAGTTGATCTTCGGGAAAGAGAATATTACCACCGGCGCATCCAGCGACATTCACCGGGCAACCGGAATTGCTCGGCGCATGGTCACGGAATGGGGCATGAGCGACAGGCTCGGGCGTTTGCGCTACAGCGAAAACGAAGAAGAAGTGTTCCTTGGCCATTCGGTGACGCAGCGTAAGAATATTTCCGACGCAACGGCAAAGATTATCGATGAAGAGATTCGTCAGATCATCGATACGGCGGAAAATAAGTCGCGCGAGATTCTCCTTGAGGAAATGGAAGCCCTGCATCGGGTGGCGAAGGCACTGCTGGAATATGAAACGATTTCCGGGGACGAGGTTCGTGCGCTGATGAAGGGCGAGTCTATTGCCCGCGATACGCCCGACGATGCGCCGACGCCTACCTCCTCCGGCCCCAGCGGCAATGCTGTGCCGGGCGGCGGGCGGCGGGCGACGGTGCCGCCTAGCGGTGATCTGAATCCCAGCCCGCAACCGGGAGGCGGCGTTTAGTTTTGGCCGAATTTCTATTCGAGCCTATCCTGTGTGATCCCACCCCCGCGCGGCCACGCCTGCGCGGGGGTTGGCGTTCGATGGCGGATATCATTCCCTATCCGTCCAACTATACGCCGCCGGCGGCCTCGTCGATGGCGCGGCGGGTCAATGTCTTCGCCCAGCGCGTTGCCTTTCTGCCGGACGGTTTGGGCCAGCAGCGCACCGCGATTATGGGAATCGTGAATGTAACGCCCGATAGTTTTTCCGATGGCGGTCGGCATGAAACGACCGAGGGGGCGATTGCTTGGGGACTTCGCTTGGCGGAATCGGGCGCGGATCTGCTCGATATTGGCGGCGAATCAACCCGGCCAGGGGCGGCACCGGTCGACCCGCAGGAGGAAATTCGGCGCATTATTCCGGTCATCCGCGCGCTCGCCAACCGTGGGCTGCTGATTTCGGTCGACACCCGCCATGCCGAGGTGATGGCCGCCGCGCTCGAGGCCGGGGCCTATATCATTAACGATATCACCGCGCTCACGGGCGATCCTGCGGCGGTTCGGGTGATGGCTCAAAGTGGCGCACCGGTGATCCTTATGCACATGCGCGGCACCGATCCGCGCACGATGCAGGATGATCCGACTTACGGCGACGTGGTGGCGGACGTGTATCGCTACCTCGGCAACCGTATTGCGGCCCTGGAAGCGGCGGGGATTTCCAAAACCCGACTCTGCGTCGATCCTGGGATTGGCTTTGGCAAGACACCCGCCCATAATCTCGCCCTGCTGCGGCACCTTCAGTTGCTGCATGGCCTAGGGTGTACGGTGTTGCTGGGCGCATCACGCAAGCGGTTTATTTCGGCCGTTTCGGCCGATGAGGCACCCCAGGACCGGCTTGGCGGTTCGCTCGCGGCGGCGATCACGGCGTTTTCGGCGGGGGTACAGATTGTTCGCGTCCATGATGTTGCCGAAACCGCCCAGGCCCGCGCGGTATGGTTTGGGACCCATGCATAAGACGAGTCCATCTTTTTCCGTATAGGGGGGTGTGATTCTCTTCCCTGGGCGGCAGCACCGTGATTTGGTATAGAGCTTGGGTAATTTTGGTACTCGGGGTTTTATGACGCGCAGTCTTTTTGGAACGGACGGGATTCGGGGTCGGGCTAATACCCATCCCATGACAGCGGCCATGGCCCTCCAGGTCGCGCAAGCGGCCGGGGCCTATTTCCAATCGGGGCAAGCGCGGCGACACGCGGCAGTGATCGGGAAAGATACGCGCCTGTCGGGCTATATGATCGAAGCGGCGCTAACGGCGGGGCTGCTCTCGCGCGGAATGGATGTGCTGCTGGTCGGCCCGCTGCCAACCCCGGTGATTGCGATGCTGACGCGCTCGATGCGGGCGGATGTTGGCATTATGGTCTCTGCCTCCCACAATCCTTATGAAGATAATGGGATTAAGCTGTTTGGCCCCGATGGGTATAAACTCTCCGACGATACCGAAGCTGAAATTACCCGCCTGATCGACGAACCGGATACCTTGCCGCCGTTGGTCGATTCGAGCCGGATCGGTCGCGCCAAACGCCTTGAAGACGCGGGCGGGCGTTATATCGAGTTCGCCAAATCGAGTTTTCCGCGCGGACTCATCCTCGATGGGCTGAAGATCGCCATCGATTGCGCCAATGGGGCCGCCTACCGCGTTGCGCCAACCGTGCTGCGGGAGTTGGGGGCGGATGTGATTCCGCTCGCCGTCTCGCCCGATGGCACGAACATCAATCGGGAGTGCGGGGCGACGGCGGTTGCGCATCTGGCGACGCAGACGGTTGCCCATGGGGCCCATATCGGCCTCGCGCTGGACGGCGATGCGGATCGGCTGATCGTGATCGACGAGACCGGCCAGATTATCGACGGTGATCAGATCATGGCCCTGATCGCCACATCTTGGGCGCGCGCAGGGCTCTTACGCGGCGGCGGGATCGTGGCGACGATCATGTCGAATATGGGCTTGGAGCGGCACCTGGAAGCGCAGGGCCTCGGCCTGACGCGGACCAAAGTCGGCGACCGCTACGTGCTGGAGACGATGCGCGCGGAGGGCTTCAACGTGGGCGGCGAGCAATCGGGCCATTTGATCCTTGCCGATTACGCGACGACCGGCGACGGGTTGATTGCCGCCTTGCAGGTTTTGGCCTGTCTGGTCGAGTCGGGCAAACGGGCGAGCGAATTAACGCGCGTGTTCAAGCCGTTTCCCCAAATCTTAAAGAACATCCGCTACGCTCCGGGCGTCGATCCGCTGACGCTCGACCCGGTCTTGACTGCGATTGCGGCGGCCGAGCACCGGCTGAAAGGGTCGGGGCGGCTGGTTATTCGCAAGTCGGGAACCGAACCTTTGATCCGCGTGATGGCGGAAGGGGAGGATCCGGCACTGGTTTCCGAGACGGTGGATGCATTGATTGCGGTCGTGGCCTCTACGCTGGTTAAAGCCTAGAGTGATTTGGAATAACGGGCGGGTTCAGGGATAAGGGAGGCACGGCATGCAGATCAAGGGACGGGTTCTGGTAGTCGCCGGCTCCGACAGCAGTGGCTGTACGGGTATTCAGGCCGATATAAAAACCATCCTCGCGCTGGGGGGGTATGCCATGTCGGCGGTTACGGCTGTTACGGCGCGCGATACGCTGGGGATCGTTGATATCCATCCAATTCCCCCCGCCTTCGTTCAACGCCAGATGCGCCTTGCCCTTCAGGATATCGGAGCCGACGTTATTCACCTGGGCATGCTGCATAATGCCGATCTCATCAATGCCGTCGCCGATGTTATCGAAGAGCTTGCCCCCGATGCGCCCGTTGTGCTCGATCCCGTCGCCGTGACCAAAACCGGGCGCTCCTTGCTGGACAAGGAAGGCATGCGCCATTTGAAAATCCGCCTGCTGCCGCGTACGACGATCATTACGCCCAACCTGCGCGAAGGCGAGCTTCTGGCGGGGATGGATATTCACACCGACGAAGAGCGCCACCACGCGGCGCAAATGATGCTGACCCTGGGGGCGAAAGCCGTGCTGCTGAAGGGCGGGCACGATGATCAAGACCCGGTGGTCGATCTATTGGCAACCGAAGAGGGCGGCATTACCGAATATTCCGCCCCACGCGTCGAAACCCGTCACATGGCTGGGATCGGATCCACCCTCTCGGCGGCAATTGCCTGCGGCATGGCGCAAGGGCTGGACGTGCATCGGGCCGTCGAACGGGGGCGGGCCTATCTGCAAGCCTGTATTAAGGAAGCACCGGGCTTCGGGCATGGGACGGGGCCCATCAACCACGGTGTAACCGTATCGTCGTTTCTATCTTAAAATAAAAGACTTATTAGGCTCCGGACCCATAACCAAGAGCTAACGGTCGCGGCGATGCAAACAGCAGCCATAAAGACGGTTGCTCCGCGGTCGTATCGGGTTGCGATACGGCAGAAGTCGTTGAGGCGGCAGAACATACGCTCAATGGCGTTTCGCTTGCGGTATAGGGCTGGTGAGAAACAGTTTTTCCATTGGCGGTTTGCCTTTGGGGGGATGTTTGGAGCCGTCCCTTTGCTCTCGATTTTTTGGCGGATGGCGTTGCCGTCATAGCCCTTGTCGCCATGCAGAAGTGCGGTTTCCGGCAGCGCGTCGAGCAGGGCATCGGCGGCTTTGCAGTCCGCCACCTGTCCGCCGATCAGCATAAACGCGATGGGGCGGCAAAAGGCATCGGTCAGCGCGTGGATTTTCGTCGTTCGACCACCCCGCGAGCGACCAATCGCCTGCGCCCGTTCCCCCTTTTTCCGCCCGCAGCCCAGCGGGGCGCTTTTACGGCGGGACTGTCGATCAATGTCTCCGCCGGAGGCCCGCCCGTGGAGGCAAGCGCCCTAAAAATCCCCTACCAGATGCCTTTGTCGCCCCAGCAGACAAAGCGATTATAGAGCGTCTTGCGCAGCACGTATATCGACGGCGCATCGATCCAACGGCACCCCGATTTCAACACATGAATGATACCGCTGATCACCCGGCGGTCATCCACCTCCACTTTCCCCCGTGTGTCCCGCGGGAGATCCGGCTCAAGCCGTGAAAACTGCTCGTCGCTCAGCCAGAAAGGTACGTCGCTCGTTCAAAGCCTCCATCACGAGGCTTTGAATCATAACCGTATTGGCTTGAAAGGAGAGTTTATGGGTCCGGAGCCTAGAAAGATAAAACATCAGCCTTTTCGGGGCGTGTGTACAAGATTGATGTTAGTTTATTTACTGGAATCGTCATCCTATGGTTTTTTTACCTTAATAATAACACCTATTGGGCCTGCACTGTGTCTATATTCTGCGGGCGGCTCTGTCTGAAATAAAACTTTTTCAGTTATATCTGAAAATAAATCTATAATTTGCTGAGCGTCATTGTATCGCATGACTTCCCATGAATCGTATCCTGCCTCTACTCTCAGTTCTTCATTTGACTTAGGATTAAATTCGTTCCCGATAGCAATTATCGCGCCGTTCTTGGAAATTCTGTATAATTCTTCTACAAGTTTTTTGGGGTTTTTGCTGTATCCAAGGACGAATCCTAATATTATTACAGAAACACTGTTGTCTTCATAGGGCATATCATGCATATCACCCGTTTGCACGAATGGGGAACAAGAGATTAAGTCTAAGCCCTTTATTTGGTGTATCGGAACACCGTACCCAATCAAATTTAGTATCTCTCCCTCGCTTCTTGGGCCAATACTTAAAAAAGTCTCGCCTGAGAATCTGGAGTGAAATACTTCGCTAATACTCATCAGAGGGCGAAGTAAAAAATGTGATCTGGGGGCAGATATGTCTCCAAGACCACTCAGATTATGTTCTATTGTAAGCTTAGCGACAGAATTCGCATCATAATTCTTTTCTACAGTAACATACATACCAACTGAATTGAAGTATCTCAATCTAGTTTCGGCGATTATATGCCTTATTTGGTCAACTACTAAAAAATCAGTAAGATTGCTCCTAAGGGCATCCACCATTTTTTGAAAATCATCATTCGTATAAAAAAGGCTTTTCGGGTCCAAATTTTGTCCGTTGCTCATTTTTTTCTCCGTTAATCGTGCCCTCATAATAATTCCCGTTACGCTAAATGCAAGCCGCATCACAACGGTTTATACCTTGACGCTTCTGACGAAACATGTCTCAATCTTACCTGTGGTGATTTGAGCCGACCGGCTTGCGGCCACGTTAAATAATCCGCTAAAAGGTCGTGCGCTCGGGCTATCCCCCGCGAACACCTGCCGGTCGACCGTATTTTGGGATCGAATGACAGCAGGAGCGGGCGTAATGAGCGAGTTCTCCAATTCTCCGGATCAGTTAGACACTCTCCTTGTACGGGGCGGTTTAACGCGCTCCAATTTTGGTGAAACCTCCGAGGCGATTTTCATGACCTCGGGGTTTGTCTACGAAAGCGCCGCCCAGGCCGAGGCGCGCTTTACCGGCGACGATCCGGGCTATGTTTATTCGCGCTACCGCAATCCCACGCTCGAAGGCTTCGAGCAGCGGATGCGCCTGCTGGAAGGGGCGGAAGCCTGTCATGGCACCGCCAGCGGTATGGCGGCGGTATTTGCGGCGCTCGCGGCCAGTGTATTAGCAGGCGATCATATCATCGCCGGGCGGGCTTTGTTCGGCTCCTGCCACGTCATCCTGACCCAGCTTTTGCCGAAATGGGGCGTGACGGCGACCCTGGTGGATGGGGCCGATCTGAAAGCCTGGGAGGCCGCCATTCAGCCGAACACAAAGGTTTTCTTCATGGAAACCCCGGCGAACCCCACCCTGTCGCTGATCGATATTAAAGCCGTGGCCGACCTCGCCCATAGCGTCGGCGCGACGCTGGTAATCGATAACGTCTTTGCCACGCCGCTGTTGCAAAAGCCGTTGGAGCTTGGGGCGGACATCGTCACCTACTCCGCGACCAAGCATATCGACGGCCAGGGCCGCTGTTTGGGCGGGGCGGTGTTGGGCGCGGCCGCTTTCTGTACCGACAAGCTCCAGCCCTTCCTGCGCCATACCGGCCCGGCCTTGAGCCCCTTCAACGCCTGGCTGCTGGTTAAGGGGCTCGAAACCCTCTCCTTGCGCGTCGAGCGCTCGTGCGACAGCGCGGCGGCGCTGGCCGATCAACTCTATGGCGATAAGGCCGTCGCTCAGGTTCTCTATCCGCACCATAAGAGCCACCCGCAATATGAGCTTGGCAAGCGCCAGATGACGCGCGGCGGAACCTTGCTGGCCATCGAACTGAAGGGCGGGCGCAAAGCGGCTTGGGCCTTCATGGATGCGCTGCAAACCGTGGATATTTCCAACAATCTCGGCGATTCGCGCTCCCTCATCACCCACCCGATGACGACGACGCACCGCGCCATGCCGGAAGAAGACCGCACGGCGATGGGCATTACCGAAGGGCTGGTGCGACTTTCCGTTGGGCTCGAAAGCCTGAAAGACCTTCAGGACGATATCGCGCGCGGCCTCGCTGCCGCTGCCGTCCACGCTTAAGGAACCCGCGGATATGAGTGAATACGCTGGGGATGTGTCTCCTACGGAAACTTGGACGGCGCTGAAAGATGATCCCGCCGCCGTTCTGATCGACGTGCGCACGCCCGCCGAATGGGCCTATGTCGGCCTGCCAGACATAGCGAGCCTCGGTAAGCTCGTTCTTACCGTCGCCTGGCAAACCTGGCCGGAGGGGCAGCAGAACGCGGCCTTCCTCGCCGAAGCGCAGGAACAGGGGTTGAAGCGCGGCCAGCCGGTCTATCTCCTGTGCCGCTCCGGCGTGCGCAGTCTGGCAGCGGCCAAAGCCCTCACCGAAGCGGGCTATGGCCCCTGCTACAATATTGCGGGCGGCTTCGAAGGCCCGCTCGACCCGAGCCGCCATCGCGGCACGCTGGCGGGTTGGAAAGTGGAAGGACTGCCCTGGCGGCAGGGGTGACAAAAACTCACGCACTCAATGTTTCCGGCATTGAGTGCGTGTTATCTTTTTAAAAAGGTATCTCATCATCATTTTCATCGATCTCTATCTCGAAGCGTTTTACCATATCATTTCGGAAAGGAAGTTTTGTTGATGGAATAATTTCTCCATTTTCGTCAAAAATGTCTTTGCTAATTATTATGTAATCATTTTTGTTTTGGGTTTTTGAATATATTATCTTTCTGTAAGAATAATAACCTGGATATGCTTTGTCATCGACTCTTTTGTAGAATCGTGTGCTTAAAAGAAGTTCGTCGAGTTCTCCTATTGATTTAAAATAAAAATTTCCCTTAATACCCATAATGCTAGATAACTTATGAAATAAAGGGTGATTGTAAAATATTATATTGTCTATGCTTGGATTTTCTTCTCCTTCTTTCTCATTTATATATTTTATCAACTCTTCGATAGTTTTAACGCTACTGTTTAGGCTGTGAATCAATTCTCCTTGCTTTTTGTTTTCATTTTCAGATAATAATCTTTGAAATAACCCAGCCCATTGTTCCGTCAGTATTGTTATTATGTCAGACGACATTTTGAAGGGAAAAATCGGATTGGAATAAGGAAGACTGTATAATGTTTCAATAAATTTATAAACATCTATACTATCTGCATGAGTGTATTTAACTGTCGAATTATCTTTATTTTGTTTGTAAAAATCATACTCACTTAAAACGGCTTCTTCAATAAAAATATATAACTGCTTTCCCTTTTCAATTGCTTGCGACAATTCATTTTGGGTAATGCTTTGTTTATTAAAACCAGATTGTGTTCCGTACCGCCCGCCTATTAAGCATACTAAAATATCGCAAAGTTCGATTTCTTTGTATGCATATGCCTCTAATGGTTGATGAACGCCATATGCAAGATGTGATGCTTCATGGCGAATAGGTTCATACCCCATCTGCTTTATAAACCGATCAAGATCATCCCTAATTACTTTAAGATCATAGTAGGTCGAGCTAATAAAAATACGAGGCCTAGCCATTACATCTCACCTATAGCTGTAAGGCTTTACTATTAGATGCTAAGCCACTTCAAGGTCAATCTAGAATCTCCCAAAAGCGCCCCCGTCGCTCCCGCTGCCTGAACCCTGCCGCCGCCGAGCAGCAGCGCGCGCGGGGCGCAGGCGCGGGCGACGGGCAGCATTTGTTCAGAGAGCAGTAGGGTCAGCCCGGCGGCGCTCATCAGTTTGATCGCGTCGATCATGTCCTGAACGATCATCGGCGCAAGGCCCTCGGCGGGCTCGTCCAGCAGCAGCAGGCGCGGTTGCCCAAGGAGGCAGCGGGCGATGCTCAGCATTTGCGCCTCGCCGCCGGAAATCGCCCCGCCGCGCTGGTGCGATAGGGGGGCGAGGGCGGGGAAAAGCTCCAGAACCCGCTTACAATCCCAGGGTGGTAGCGGTGAGTCCGGGTCGGGCGGGCGCAGGCCGGTGGCGAGGTTTTCGGCAACGGTCAAATCGCTGAAAATCCGCCGCTCTTCCGGCACATAGCCGATCCCGGCGCGGGCGCGGCGAAACGGCGGCCAACGCGAAATATCTTTACCGCGCCAGAAAATCTGCCCGCTCTCCAGCGGGATCAGCCCGATGAGGGCTTTCATCAGGGTCGATTTTCCCGCGCCATTGCGGCCCAGCAGCGCCAGAGCTTCGCCTTCGGCCAGGGAAAAACTCACGCCGTCGAGCACGGGCAGGCCGCCATAGCCGAGGCGGAGAGTGTCAACGCTCAGCATCGGCATTTCCCAGATAGGCGGCCTGAACGTCCCTGTTGGCGCGGATCCCCTCGGGCGTGCCTTGGGCGATGAGGCGGCCCTGGTGCAGCACGGCGATACGGTCGGCATGGGCGAAAACCGCGTCCATATCATGCTCGGTAAACAGCACCGAAACGCCCGTCGCGGCGAGGCGGGAGATCAGCCGATAGAGGGCGGCGCGTTCGCCGCTGGCCATTCCCGCAGTCGGCTCGTCCAGAAGCAGCAGGCGCGGCGCGACGGCAAGGGCGAGGGCGAGATCGAGCCGCTTGCGGTCGCCGTGGTCGAGCACCTGGGTTGGATCGTTGGCGCGGTGGGCGAGATCGACCTGGACCAGAATCGCCTCGGCCTCGGCCCCACGGTTGGCCGCATGGGCGGCAACCGTCACGGCCTCGCGCACCCCCATCGAGTCGAACAGGGCGGGGACTTGAAAACTGCGCCCGACGCCGATCCGCGCGAGGGCCGCCGGGGACGGGTCGGGCAGGAGAGCATCGAAATAGTGAAGTGCTCCGCCCGCCACCGGCACTTGCCCACAGAGCCGGGCGAAGAGGGTCGATTTCCCGGCGCCATTGGGGCCGATCACCGCCAGCCGCTCGCGCGGGGCGAGGCGCAGGGTGAGCGGGTGCAGGATGGGGCGGTCGCCATAGGAGGCGCTGATCCGGTCAGCTTCTAGCGCCCAAACCATCGCGGCCTCCCGGATTTTAGCGCCAGCCGACCGAAAATCAGTCCGAGCAGGGCGATGCCGAGGATTGCCCGCCAATAGGGCGTGCTGCGGATCAACTCGCTGTGCAACGTGTGGAAGGCTGCGGCACCGCCGAACGCGCCGAGGAGAGAGAATTGACCGCCCAAGACCAGCATCACCAGCCCATCGACCGACTGGCTGAGGCTCGCGAGTTGTGGAAAGGCGTTTCCGCGCGTCAGCACGGTCAAACCTCCGGCGAGCCCGGCAACGGCGCCCGACAGGGCAAACGCGCGCAGCTTGATCGCGGTCAGCGATAGGCCCGAGGCGGCGGCCCGGCCCGGATGATCGCGGAACGCCCGTAAGAAGGCCCCCGTCGGCGCAAAACTAAGGCGGCGTAGCAGAATACCCGTCGCAATCGCCAACGCCAGCACGAGCAGAAAGAAGGTGCCTCGGTCGGCGAAAATCCCGCGCGGGGTGAGGCCAAGCAGGCCATCGTCGCCGCCGGTCCAATCCTTCGCTTGAATGGCGAGCGACCAAAGCCCTTGCGCGACGGCGAGGCTCACCATCGCCAGCGATACGCCCGACAGGCGCACAGCCAACGTGCCGACGCCGAGCCCGCCGAGTCCGCCGATCAAGGTTGCTGCGAGCAGCCCCAAAGCCAAGGCCCCGCCCTCCGGCAGATCGAGCCGGGCAAGGGGCAGCGTCAAGGCCAGCCCATAGGCTCCCAGCCCGAAGAAGGCCGCCTGCCCGAACGTCAGCAACCCACCGACGCCAATCAACCAGTGCAGCGACAGGGCAAACAGCCCGAGGCAAAGAATTTCCGTCAGCAGCAGCAAGCCGTAGGCGCGGGGGGAACCGGGCAGGAGACCGAGCCAGAGGGGGGCGGTTGCCAGCGCCAGCAGCCCGAGGGCAAGCGCCTGTTTCTGCCGGAGCGACCAGGGTTTCAGCGGCGGCGCGCGTTCGGCCAAGGGGGGCGGTCCTGGCGGGGGCGGCGGTTTGCCGCCAAGCCCCTGCGGGCGTAGCCAAAGCGTCAGCGCCATGATGAGAAAGGGCAGCACCAAGCTCGATTTCGGCCAGATCACCAGGGCCGCCGACTGCACCAGCCCGATGAGGAACGCCGCGCGAAACGCCCCGCCGACGCTCCCCAAACCGCCAACCACGACGACGACGAAGGCATCGACGACGAGGGTCAGGTCAAGCCCGAGATGGGCGGCGTCGCGGGGCAGCAGCAGCGCGCCGCCAAGGCCCGCGAGCCCGGCCCCCAGGGCGAAAACGGCGGTGCGTAAGTAATCTTCCCGCACGCCTAAGGCCCCCAACATTGGGGCGTCGAGGGTGGCGGCGCGAATGAGAATGCCGAAGCGGGTACGGGTCATCAGCCGGTGGAGGCCGAAAGCGACCAGCGCGGCGATGGCGATGAGGAAAAGATTATAGACCGGGTAACGTCGCTCCAGCAGGGTGACGGAGCCCGACAGGCTGGGCCAGCGCGGCCCTAACAGATCCTCCGGTCCCCAAATCGCTAAAGCCGCATCCTGGATAATCAGCACCAGCGCGAAAGTGGCGAGGAGTTGCAGCAGTTCCGGGGCACGGTTGAGCGGGCGGATCAAGCTGCGCTCGATCCCCGCCCCTAGCAGCGCGACAGCCAGCACCGCCCCCAGAATAGCGACGGGATAGGGGGCATAAGCGAGCAGGCTATAGGCCAGATACGCCCCCAGCATCGCAAGGCTGCCGTGGGCGAAATTCACCACTCGGCAGACCCCGAAAATTAGCGTCAGCCCGGCGGCAATCAGAAACAAAACCCCACCGCTGACCAGCCCGTTCAGCAGAACAAACAGCAGGGTTTGCAGGGTTTCCGTCATGCTATCCTAATTGCGCGCCTCAGCGGGGCGGCGGTTGCGGCCTTCGTCTTCGCTGGGAAGCACGCTGGCTCCATCGATATAGCGCCAGTCTACCATAAGACCGCGCCCGTCCTTCTGGGTGGTTTTACCGACGAAAGCCCCCAAGGTCGATTGATGGTCGCCCGCGCGGAATTTCGCCGGGCCGAAGGGGCTTGAGAATTCAAGCCCACGATAAGCGGCGATCAGTTTTTCCGTATCGGTCGATCCGGCTTTCTTCAGCGCGGCGGCGATGGTTTGGATCGTGGTGTAACCGACGACCGAGCCCAAGCGCGGGCTTTCCTTGAACTTCGCCTCATAGGCGGTGCGGAAGTTCTGATGCGCCTCGGTCTTGATCTCGGCCCAGGGGTAGCCGGTGACGATCCAGCCTTCCGGGGTTTCCTCCTTCAGCGGATCGAGATATTCCGGCTCGCCGGTGAGGGCGCTGACGACCGCGCGGCCCTTGAACAGGTCGCGGCTATTGCCTTCCTTCACAAACCGCGCCAAATCCGGCCCAAAGGTGGCGTTGAAGATCGCCTGAGGTTTCGCCGCCTCGACGCCTTCCACCGTGGCCCCGGCGTCGAGCTTGCCTTGGGCGGGCCATTGCTCGCCGACCCAGGTTACGTCCGAACGCTTGGCAGATAAGGCTTGTTTGAAGGCCGCAACGAAGGCCGTGCCATATTCATAATTCGGCGCAACGGTAGCCCAGCGCGTCGCCGGCAGCTTGGCGGCTTCGGCGGCCAGCATTTCCGCCTGCATGGCGGTGGAGGCGCGCAGGCGGAAGACGTAGCGCGAGCCCTTGTCCCACACGAGCGCGTCCGACAGCGGCTCCGACGCCACGAACAGAATTTTCTGCCGGTTGGCGTAATCGGCTACGGCAAGCCCGGTGCCCGACGAGAAGGTTCCGGCCAAGAGATCAACCTTTTCCGCCGTCACCAGCTCTTCGGCGTGGCGTGCCGCGTCGGCGGGTTTAAAGCCATCGTCGCGGAACACAACCTCCAACGGCCGTCCCAGCACGCCCCCCGCGCGGTTGATTTCGTCCAGCGCAAGCTCGATGCCCTTCTTATAGGGAAGGGTGAAGGCGGCCAGCGCCGTATAGCTGTTGATTTCACCAATGCGAATGGGGTCGGCGGCAAAAGCCGGGGTGGTGCCAAGGGCGACGGCGAGGGAAACGGCAAGGCGGGTGCGGCGCATCTGGGGGCTCCTCAAAGATAGGCAGGTAGGCCGTAACGAGAGGGGCACCCTTGCGTTTTTATGCCGGGAGGCGCAAGCCTCGCCGCCTAGCCTCGCCCCCGCACAAACTGCACGGGCATACGAATACAGCGTTCGTAGTCGAATGATTAAAGCGCTTCGGGGGTCCCGCCGGGCAGGGCGGCGCGCAGCCGGGCCGGAAGCTCCGGCGCAATCTCTATCTCCTCGCAGAAGGCCAAAAGCTGCGCTTCGTCGCCCAAAAGAAAATCGAGCACGCCGCCCAGGAAAACGGGGTCGGACGCGCGGGCGCGCACCTCATCGGGCCAAAGGCCGGTCGTCGCCATCAGCCCGGACAGGCGGTCGGGCTCGGCGGCAATCCAGGCGAGCGCTTGCAAAGCCAGGGTTTCGGCACTGGTGCGGGCGGCGGTCGAGACGGCCGCGCGGTCAGCTTTGGGGAACTGCATGGGGACCAGAATAGCGCCGACCATCCAAAAACGCGAGGGCTCGTGGCAGGCAAGGAAAGCCGATTGCAGGTTTCGCCCGGCTCTGAAATGGTCTTTTCCGACTGGTTTTTGCTTCAAAGGATTTGATCGTGGCCGATTCTTCAGCGCTTCCCCCCGCCTCGACCCCCGCGCCGATCCGTTTGGCCGATTACCGCCCGCCGCTCTATCGCCTGCCGACGGTGGCGCTGACCCTGTGGCTGGACCGGCAGCAGACGCGGGTTGAAGCGCGGATTCGCCTGGAACGCGATGGGGCGGTGTATCAGCCGGGTGAAGCCTTGCTGCTGCACGGGCGCAATTTGACCTTGGAAAGCCTTGCGCTCGATGGCGTGGCGCTGGTCGAAGGCCAAGACTATCGTCTGACCGATGACGGCTTGCTGCTGCTCGCCCCGCCCGAGAGCGGCGAGTTGGTGAGCGTGGCAAGGCTCGACCCCAGTGCGAATCTGGAGTTGGAAGGGCTCTATGCCTCCGGCGATATGCTTTGCACTCAATGCGAGGCGGAAGGCTTCCGCAAGATTACCTATTGGCTGGATCGGCCCGATGTTCTGTCGGTCTATACCGTCCGCCTGATTGCCGATGCGGCGACTTATCCGGTTCTTCTGTCGAACGGAAATTGTGTCGAAAGTGGCACGCTGGAGGGCGGGAAACATTTTGCTGTTTGGCACGATCCCTTCCCGAAACCCGCCTATCTGTTCGCCGTGGTTGCCGGGAATCTGGTGAAAAGTGCCGATAGTTTCACCACCCGCAGCGGGCGCAAGGTCGCGCTCGAAATCTGGACGCGCGCGGCGGATGCCGCCAAGACCGGTCACGCGATGGCATCACTGAAGCACGCAATGGCGTGGGATGAAGAGGTTTTCGGCCTCGAATATGACCTCGATATTTATATGATCGTCGCGGTGGGCGATTTTAATATGGGGGCGATGGAAAATAAGGGGCTGAACGTTTTCAATACAAAATACGTGCTTGCTGATGCGCAAACCGCAACGGATTTGGACTATCAGGGCATCGAAGCCGTTATTGCTCACGAGTATTTCCACAATTGGACCGGCAACCGCGTTACTTGTCGCGATTGGTTCCAGCTTTCCTTGAAGGAAGGGCTAACCGTCTTCCGCGATCAGCAGTTTTCAGCCGATATGAACTCGGCGGCGGTGCAGCGGATTTCCAGCGTGCGGGGGTTGCGCGCGAGCCAGTTCCCCGAGGATGCGGGGCCGACCGCGCATCCGGTGCGGCCCGATTCCTATCTTGAAATCAATAATTTTTATACGGCGACAGTCTATAATAAGGGTTCAGAAGTGGTGCGGATGTACCATACGTTCTTGGGGGCGGATGGCTTCCGGCGCGGGATGGACCTCTACTTCGAACGCCACGATGGCCAAGCCGTGACCTGCGATGATTTCCGCGCGGCGATGGCCGACGCCAATGGCGTCGATCTGCACCAGTTCGAGCGCTGGTATTCCCAGGCGGGTACGCCGGTTTTGCGCGTTTCGGATAGTTACGATCCCGAAACGAAAATCTATACCCTGACCCTGACCCAAGCCTGCGCACCAACGCCGGGCCAGCCGGTGAAAGCGCCGTTTCTAATGCCGGTGGCGATGGGGCTGCTCACGGCCTCGGGTACGGAACTGCCGACGCGGCTGGTGGGGGAGGTTGCGGCCCATATCGGCACGCGCGTGCTGCGGCTGACCGAGGTCCGGCAAAGCTTCCTGTTCGTCGATGTGCCGGACCATCCGATTCCTTCGCTGCTGCGCGGTTTCTCCGCCCCGGTGAAGCTGGAGCGCGATTGGACAGATGCGGAGCTTGCAACCCTGGCGGCCCACGATACGGATGCTTTCGCCCGCTGGGAGGCGGGGCAAACGGTACTTGTGCGTCATCTGCTCGCCGAAGCCGATCCCGCGAAACCTGCGCCGAGTGCCGAGGTGCCGGAGACCGTCGCGGCCCTGATTGGGGCAACCCTGGTCCCCTTCACCGGCGATACGCGGGCGGCGGATGCCGATCCGGCTTTTGCCGCGCTCTGCCTTGCGCTGCCCGGCGAAGCCTATCTGGCCGAGTTGGTGAGCATCGTTCACCCCGACCGGCTGCACGCCGCGCGCAACGCGTTACGCGTCGCCATCGGTCAGCGTTTTGCCGCCGAGTTGCGGCTGATTGCCGAGCGCCTCGCCGATAGCGGCCCGTATCGACCAACCGCCGAGGCCGCCGGGCGGCGGGCGCTGCGGAACGTCGCGCTCGATCTCTTATGCGCGAGCGGTGATGCCGCCGCTTTGGCGCAGGCCGCACTCCAAGCACGGGCGGCGGGGAATATGACCGACCGGTTGGCGGCGCTCACCTCGATTGTCGATACCGATTTGCCCGAGCGCGCCGAGATTCTCGACGCTTTCCGCGCCGATTTTGCCGATGACGCGCTGGTGCTCGACAAATGGTTCACCGTGCAAGCCCTCTCTCGCCGACCGGATACATTGGCGCAGGTGCAAGCGCTACTCGCCCATCCGGATTATGACGGGAAGAACCCGAATAAAGTCCGGGCGCTGGTGGGGGCGTTCACGGCGGGCAACCGTGCGCAGTTCCACGCTTTGGACGGGGCAGGCTATGGGTTCTTGGCCGAGCAAGTGATTGCCATCGATAAATTCAACGGCAAGCTCGCCGCCCGGATGGTCGCCCCGCTGGGGCCGTGGAAGAAATTCGACCCGGCCCGGCAAGCGCTGATGCGCGGCGCATTGGATCGGATTCGCAAAGTGCCGGGTCTTTCGAAAGACGTGACGGAAATCGTGGAGAAGGCGCTCGTGGCGTGAGCCTGCGTCTTCCTGAACGGTTCAAACAGACTGGCCTCGCCGCGCTGGCGGGGCTCGGCCTGCTCTTTCCGCAGGCGCTGCCGATTGTGCTGGGGCTTCTGCTGCTGGTGATGGCGGCAGAGGCTTGGGGAGCGGGCGGGTGGCGCGGATTACGAATGCCGGGAGCGGTACGGCGGCTGCGCTGGGCCGGGGTAGCCTTTCTCTTCCCGCTACTCGCGCTGGCACTGAGCCCTTGGGCCGAATGGCCGGGGCCTGCCGTGGCGCGCGCCGGGCGCTTGATTGTCGAATTGAGCGCCGGTTTGGGCCTGGCCGCCTTTCTGCTGGGGTTCGATGGGGCAACGGCGCAGCGTCGCGGGCGGGCGGTGTGTTTGGGGCTCGCGATGGGGGCGGCAGGGGCCGTGCTTGATCTTGTGAGTCAGGGCGGCCTGACCGGCTGGTTGCGGGGCCAGCCCGTGGATACGATCACCTATGGCCGCAGCGCCGTGCTGGCGGCGCTGGTCACCGTCCCGATGCTGCTGGCCGCCCGCTTCCCCCTCTGGCAGCGCTTTGCCCTGGCACTGCCCGCCGTCGTTCTGGCGCTGATATCGGCCAATCTTGCGGCAAAACTTATTCTTCCGGCGGCACTCGCGGCGGCGGTGATCGGCATCTGGCGCTTGGGGCCGCTGCTTTTGGCCGGGTTGGTCTCGCTCGCGCTGCTGCTCCCGGCGCTGCTTCCGGTCGGGCTGACCCCCGCCGAAGATTGTGCGCTTTGGGCGGGGAAGCCTTCGGCGGCGCACCGGCTGTTGATCTGGACCTATGCCGACGGGCTGATTGACCAGCGTCCCTGGACCGGCTGGGGGCTCGATGCGGCGCGGCGGTTAGGCGCGGTAGCCCCGGAAGCGCCGGTGCCCGTGTGCGCGCAATTGGCCTTAGGACGCGACACAGTGCCACTGCTGCCGCTTCATCCGCATAATGGGGCGCTTCAGCTTTGGCTGGAGCTTGGGGTTGGCGGCGCGCTGCTGTTGCCGCTGCTGCTAATGGTATTAGTCAGGCCGCTGGCAACACGCGCAAAAGTTGATCGTATGACGGGAAGTGCGGCTTTCACAGGCGCAAGTGTGCCGCTTTTGGTAAGTTTTGGTTTATGGCAGGGTTGGTGGTTGGCGGCGCTTGCATTATTTTGGGGACTCATCTTGCTTTTTTCTGCCCGACGATCCTAAGAGAGCATTAATCTTGATCCGATAAGAATGGACGTTAGAAACATTTGAATCGTAGCTCTTCGGTAGTCTGCCGATGCCGGGGAGGGGGGTAGAAAACTCATGGTGCCTCGGGCAAGGCTTTATCCACTGATACTGCTGCACAGTATAGCCTGCCTTATTTTGCTTGGGGTGGTGTGGGCGGCGGTCGATCTTGCCTTGCGGGCGCATCGGGACTATCAACGGCAAACTGCTGAGACGATGGCGACCACCCTCGCCAGCGTAACCGAGCAGCATCTTCTATCGGCTTTAACGGATATTGATCGAACGAGTCTTGCCCTACGAGCCGCGTATCTCCGCGATCCGGCGAATTTTGATCGGTTTTTGCGCGATGGCGAGGTTCCGCAGTCAATTTTTCCCGCCTTTCAAGTCTCGGTCATCAATTCGGCGGGTTTTTTGGCCTATAGCAGCACCCAATCGACGACAGCTCCCGTTGATTTACGCGACCGGCTGCATTTTCGCTATCATCTTACGGCACCGGGGGACGAGCTTTACGTGAGCCGGATTGTCGTGGGGCGGGTTTCGAATACCCTATCGCTGCAGTTCACTCGGAAAATTATCGATCAGGCAGGCGGGTTCAAGGGCGTCATCGTGCTGTCGGTGGCCCATAGTTATTTTACGCAATTCTTGAGAGCCGCCGCACTTGCGCCGAATGGGATCGTGGCCCTTGTCGGAATGGATGGCTGGGTACGCGCGCGCGTCAATAGTAACGATGGCAGCGACGCCAATCTTTCGCTGACGATCTTTGAAAACCCGCTGCAAGATACGCCTTTTCTCGATCCGGCGCGCCCCAGCGGGGGCCTCTATCAAGCATCGAATGCGATGGAGGGTATGGGGCGGCTCGGCGCTTACCGTCGGCTTCCCGGCTACCCTTTGGTCGTCTTAGTGATGATCTCCAATGAGATGATCGAACAGATAACCCAAGGAATTCGCGGGCCTTTGATCGGCGGCGGATTGGTTCTCAGCCTTTTTTTGATTGGCGGCTCCGGTCTTGGGTTACGCCATATTTTACGGCGCGAGGCGACGATCACCGCGATGATGCAGCGAGAAGCGCAGTTACGCGACCTTGCCAATAACGATGTTTTGACCGGTATCGCAAACCGTCGCTATTTTCTGGATCGGGCTGGGGTCGAGATTGGCCGGGCGCTGCGGCATCGGCGGCCCTTGGCCTTGGCGATGCTCGATCTCGATCACTTTAAACGGATCAACGATCAATTCGGGCACGCGGGCGGCGATGCGGTGCTGCAAGAAATAGTGCGGCGGATTCGCGCCCGCCTGCGGCGCGAAGATTTGATCGGGCGGTTGGGCGGCGAGGAGTTTGCCATTCTGCTGCCGGAAACCGAGATCGACGGGGCCTTGACCGCGCTCGATCTCATTCGCGATTTGATTGCGGAAACCCCCTTTGTCATGCCCGATGGGCGGCAATGCCCCGTGACGGCAAGCATCGGCGTGGCCGACCTGCGCGCCGACAGCAGTCTCGTGTCCGTTACATTGGAGCAACTGCTCAAGCGGGCCGACGACGCGCTCTATGCGGCAAAACGGGGCGGGCGCAATCGCGTTATTCTGGATGTCGGCCCGTCGCCGTTTAGTGCACCGTTTTCAACGACGCCGCCCAAGCCCGAGGGGGCGCAGTAAGCGGCGTTTAGCCCTCTTGCTCGGGCTTGCTGATCCGCTCGTGGACGAGGTGAACGATCCCGCCCGGTGCGGCGATCCAATAGCCCGGAAAATCTTCCGGCAGCGGTTCGATGGCGTCGCAGCGGTCGATCCCCTGGGCTTCCAGCCATTCGCTGGCGGCTTCCGCATCGGAAGTGCGCACTTCCAACCAAGTTTCGGCTTGGCTCAGGCTCGGTACCCGATCAATCCAGAGGCGCATCGAGCCGAATTTGAAGGTAACGCTGGTTTCATCCACCGAAAGTTGCTCGAACCCCAGCACATCTCGGTAAAATGCGACCGCCTGCAAAAAATCCCGTGGGGGCATTTTAAGGGCGATGTTGCGGCCGGGGGAAAATTGCGGGCGTTCAGGCCCGTCCAAGCGCGTATCCGCCATAATTATTCACTCTCCGTCCCTAAAAGGATTGCTCACCCCGAGGTCACTGAGGACATAGTCAAGGCAAGGGGCTCTTGATTTTCCGAAATGACACGGCCCATCGGAAAGAATGCCATAAATATCGTCTCGCGAACAAGGAAGAGGCCGCGCCGACTAAAAAAGAAGCTGCAGGGCCTATTTCTGCCCGTCGGCCATCACGCGGTTTCGCCCGGCTTGCTTAGCCTTGTAGAGGGCTTGATCGGCAGCTTTCATCACGGCCTCCCAATCCTCATAGCGCGGTGATTTTTCGGCGGCCCCGATGGAAATGGTGATTGTTACCTGCGTGCCGGAGGCTTTTGCCGCCTCAGGCGTGGGGGCCGATCCATCGGGTTTCGCCTCGGGGCGGTCTTTACTGCGAACCGTAAACGGCGTGGCCGCCATTGCCGAACAGACGGCATCAAGATGCGGCAAGGCTTCGCGCAGGCTGCGGTTGGGGAACACGACCGTAAATTCTTCCCCGCCGTAGCGGAAATAATGGCCGCCGCCGGTGACGTTGGAAATCACCCGGCCCACCCGGCACAGCACTTGGTCGCCCACGTCATGCCCGTAGGTATCATTAAATTTCTTGAAGTGATCGACATCCAGCATGGCGATGACATAGCGGTCGCCAACGGTCGTCAGCAGGCTTTTCAGCGCGCGGCGGCCGGGCAGGCCGGTAAGTTCGTCGTGAAAGGCGACGCGGTAGGAGTTCTGGATCAGCGCCACGATGAGCGCCGCACCCGCCGTGCTGAAATAGATGGCGCGGTACACTCTGTTATCGCCCAGCGCGATGCCGACCATTGCGAGCAGCAGCACCGTCAGAAGGCCGGTTTCGAGCGGGGTGGCCCTCCGGCGGAACTGCCACAGCAGGCAGCCGGCGGCAATCAACGTGAACACCAGGGCGGCGTCGGGCAAATGCAGCCGCGTGGCGGCAGTATTCACCAGCAGCGTGCGCACCCAGGAGGGCGTTGGTTGTCCGTTGGCGGCATGAGCCAAGATAATCAACGCGGGATAGACAATGAAGGCGACCCGCTCCAGCCCTGGCCGGTTGAACAATCCGCGTTCGGGTAAGGTTGCAAGGCACGCGACCATGATCGGCCAATACCAGGCCGCGCCGAAGCGCAACGTGTCGGCGGTAAAGGGGGCGCGGCCCGTTTGTTCCAGCAGGGCATGAACGGCGGCAAGGGCGACGAAAACCATCACCATATTGCCGACGCGGAACCGCCACGCAATCGCCGCCCCTGCGAGGCACACGAGCCAAGGCAAAGCAGCGAAGAGGCTTCCCCATTCCGGATCGGCGGCTTGCTGGAACAGCAGCGCCGCCAGCAGGGCAGCCCCCGGCAGCGCCAGGAAATCGAGCATGCGACGGAGTGCGGGTGGCACTTGTTCACCTTCATCCGAACGTGGAAGCGAAACTTAGTCTAACGTCAAAATAGAGCAAATGCCCGCTATTTCTGGGGTGCCGGGGTTGCCAGCTTTATTCGTCGTCCACGTCGCCGGTTTCAAGCATACCCAAGGCACGCTTATAGAGATCGAGCAGGGTTTCTTGCTCCTGCCGGTCGATTTCTTCCAGCTTACGCAGGCGAATGATCTGGCGCATGGTTTTCACGTCGAAACCATTCCCTTTGGCCTCGGCGAAAACATCCTTAATATCGGCAGCGATACCGGCCTTTTCTTCTTCCAGCCGTTCAACTCGTTCGATATAGGAACGAAGCTGATCGGCGGCGACGCCTCCAACATCGGTCATGGGTAGTCCTCTAGAGCAAATCCCGAGTGGCTGGAACCAGCCGCGACGACGCATTTGCGTCAAAACCAACAAGCTAGACCGATAGGCCTAGCATGCGTGGGGTCGCGACCTTAGCGGGTCGGATAGGGCTTTAGCAAGCGGCCCTGTTCATTCTTCGTCCCCATCGTAGCCGAGGATGGCTTTATAGAGGTCCGGGCGGCGGTCGCGGAACAGGCCCCAGCCTTGGCGGCGGCGGCGGATAGCATCGAGATCGAAGGTGGCGGTAATCACGCCCTCGGACTCCCGGTCCATCTCGGCCACAATCGCGCCGGTTTCATCGGCGATGAAGGAGGTGCCGTAGAAGGTGATTTCGCTGGTCGCGCCCACTTCGCGCCCGACGCGGTTCGATGCCACCACGGGAACGATATTCGCGCCCGCGTGCCCCTGCATCACCCGCCGCCAATGCCCGGCGCTATCGTGCGGCGGGGCGGGGGGCGGCTCGGAGCCGATGGCGGTGGGGTAGAGCAGAATTTCAGCCCCCTTAAGCGCCATCACCCGCGCGGCTTCCGGGAACCATTGGTCCCAGCAAATGCCAACGCCTACGGCCGCCGCGTCGGTTTCCCACACTTGAAAGCCTGTATCGCCGGGGGAGAAGTAGAATTTTTCCTGATAGCCCGGCCCATCGGGAATATGGGATTTGCGGTAGAGCCCCTGCGGGCTGCCGTCGCCGTCGATCATCAGCAGCGAGTTGAAATAGGCTTTTCCGGCTTCTTCAAAAAAACTGATCGGCAGCACGACGCCTAAATCTTGCGCCAGTTCCATGAAGTGGATGAGCACCGGATTATCGAGCACGGGCCGCGCCCAATCGAAATAGGCGGGGTCCTGGTCCTTGCACCAATAGGGGCCTTCGAAGAGTTCGGGGAGCAGAATGAGCCGCGCGCCCATGCTCGCGGCCTGCTTCACCATTTCGGTGGCCTTGCCGATATTCTCTTCGGGGGAGCCGCCGCAGGACATTTGCACGGCGGCGACAGTCAGAAGATCTTCACTCATCGGGCCAGCGCTCCGCTCGGCTGTTGTTGGGTAATGCAGTGAATGCCGCCACCGCCCGCCGTGATGGGGAGGGCCGGGCGTTGCAAAATCTTATGGGTGGGGAAGGCTTCTTGCAGCACGCCCCGCGCATGATCGTCTGCCGGATCATCGAAGCCGGACATGACAATTCCGCCATTGGCGATAAAGAAATTCGTGTAGGAGAGCGTGAGGCGCAGCCCGTTCAAATCGCGCCGACGCGGTTGCGGCAGCGGCATAACGGTAAGGCGGCGGCCTTTGGCATCGTGCATCTCGGCTAAACGCCGGAAGTTTTCCGCAAACACGGTGAAGTTCGCATCGTCCTTGTCGCGGCACTCGGTCGCCAGCACCACGCCGGGGGCGGCGAAACAGGCGATTTCGTCGATATGGCCATTGGTATCATCGCCCTCATAGCCGCGTCCGAGCCACAGCACGGCCTCCACGCCGAGCCAGTCTTTCAGATTGGCTTCGATCGCATCGCGCGAGAGCGAAGGGTTACGGTTGGGGTGCAACAGGCATTCTTCGGTGGTCAGAACCGTGCCCTCTCCATCCACATGGATCGCGCCGCCTTCCAACACGAAGGGGGCTTGGAACCGGCGAGCACCGAGGCGCTCCAACACCCGGCCTGCAACTTGGGCGTCGTCGGTATAATCGGGGAAATTCTCGCCCCAGCAGTTGAACTGCCAGGACACGCCCGCGACGGCCCCCGTGCCATCGGTTACGAAGGTCGGGCAGAAGTCGCGCGCCCAACTGTCGTTCAGCGGCATCTCCCAGAGTTCCACGTCGCGCGAGAGCAGCTTTGCCGCAACCGCTTTGTCTTCCGGGCGCACCAGCATTGTGACCGGCTCGAACTCGCCAACGGCGTGGGCCACCGCAGCATAGGCGGCGCGCGCGTCGGCAAGCCCGGCCCCCCAAAGTTCGGCGCGGCAGGGGAACGCCATGAAGCAGCGTTCGTGCGCGGTCCATTCGGCGGGCATGCGGAACCCGGCCTGAGCCGGAACCATGGAATCACTCATCATCGGTCCTTAAACGCCCTATTGGGGCAGGGGCTTCGTGCCATAGAGGGTGGTCGTGTCGCCGCCCATTTGTATCCAGGAGACATGACGGTTTGCGCTGAGGAACGGCACCAACCGCGCATCGCGGAAGCGCGTATAATAAGGCTCCATCCACGCGGCCATATAGGGTTGAAACTTCGGCGGCCAGGATTGGGCAATCCCGCGCGCCTTTTGCACGAACGGGCCGGGGTCTTGATAGCCGCGAATGACGAGATCGGCCAAACGGCGCAGGGCGGCCCCTTCGGCGACATAGAGATCCTGGCCATTGCGGCTCAGGGTTTCCGCCGCCAAGACCAAAGCACTGAGGGCGATCATGTGGGTGTGGCGCAGGCGGCGTTCGCGCAGCTCCAGCCCCCGAATGAAACCCTGCGCATCGATACGGGTCAGGAATTGCTTCAGGCCGACAATCGCCCAGGTGGTCAGGCCGCGATCCTGCGCCACGATCCCTGTGAGCAGGACCGTGGTGAGCGCCCAGGCGCGCGCTTCTTCGCCAATTGCCTGGGCTTCCGGCTCGCTCCAACGGTCTTTAACCAGCGTGCCGAGCTTGTGGAACCAGGCCTGTACCGGTCGCACTTTTGCGAGGGATAGGCGCGGTTCGGTCATCACCAGCAGCGCCGCTTGGGCAAGGCCCGCGATGATATTTTCCTGCTGGCGGTCGGCGGCAAGGGTTGAGGGGTCGTCCAGCAAGCCATCGTTTTTAGCCCAATCGTGTAGCCAATCCAGGGCGCAATCGGCAATCGTCAGATCGGCGGGGGCGAACTTGAGATAGGAGAGCGCAATCGCCTGCACGCCGCGCGCATAATCTTCGGTTGGTTTAACGGCGGCGCGGTGGCGGTTCTGGGCATCGACATCGACAATGCTTTGGCTGGGGTCGGTGAAGAAATCCACCCCTGCGACTTCCCGAATCGGTTCCGGAATCGCGGCGCAAGCGTAAAGACCAGCTGCTCTTGCAACCAAGGTCCGGCGAGCAACAACATCAAGCGGCCCCACCATTGGCGTCGGATCGGCCCCTTGAACCGGCGCTGCGAGGAGGAGGCTGAGCAGAACCCCCGACACCGCGCGCGCCCAAGACGCTTTTAGGCGGTTCATCCCCCCGCAGCCTCCCGCGCCGAGCGCTCTTTCTCCCGGTTTTGCCGGAACATCAATAGACCGGAAATAAGAATACCCGTGGTGACGATCCCGACAATCAGCGTCGCCAGGGCGTTAATTTCGGGGCTAACGCCCAAGCGGACTTTCGAGAAAATCATCATCGGCAAGGTGGACGAGCCCGGCCCGGACACGAAGCTGGTGATGACGAGATCGTCGAGGCTAATCGTAAACGCCAGCAACCAGCCCGAGACGAGGGCGGGCAGAATCAGCGGTAAGGTGATGAGATAAAAGACCTGCCAGGGCCGTGCGCCCAAATCCATCGCCGCTTCTTCGATCGATTGGTCCATATCCTTCAGCCGCGCCTGCACGATCACGGCGACGAAGGAGAGGGTGAAGGTGATATGGGCGATGGTGATGGTATCCACCCCACGCCCATCGGGCCAGCCGATCATCTGTTCCAGCCCGACGAACAGCAACAGCGAGGCCAAGCCGGTAATCACTTCGGGCATCACCAGCGGCGCGGAGACGAGCCCCGCAAACAAGGTGCGGCCCCAAAAGCTTGGCATACGCGCAAGGCAATAGCCCGCCAGCGTGCCCAGCACCACGGCCCCGGTCGCGCTCATTGCGGCGATCTTGAGCGAGGTGATTGCGGCCTCAATCATCCGCTCGTTGCGGAAGAGTTCGCCGTACCATTTGGTCGAAAAGCCCGACCAGACCGTGACCAGCCGGTTCTCGTTAAACGAATAAAAAATCACCGACAGGATCGGCCCATAGAGAAAGGCGTAACCCAAGCCGAGGAAGGCGAAGAGCGCGACGGGGCGGCGGTTCATCTCAATGCCCCCCGTGGGCGTGCGGGCTGCCGCCTTGGCTGCGTTGGAGCAGCATGATCGGGGCGACCAGCAGCAACAGCATAGCAACGGCGACCGCCGAGGCGAGCGGCCAATCGCGGTTACTGAAGAATTCCGCCCACAGCACATTGCCGATCATCAGCGTCTCCGGCCCGCCTAGGAGTTCCGGCACGACGAACTCGCCGACCACCGGAATGAAGACCAACATCGATCCCGCAATGATCCCCGGCAGCGACAGCGGCAGTGTAATCAGCCAGAAGGCCCGCAAGGGGCGGCAACCCAAATCGGCAGCGGCTTCGAGCAGCGATAGGTCCATCTTCTCCAGGGTCGAGTAAAGCGGCAGGATCATAAAGGGCAGGTAAGTGTAAACAATACCGATATACACCGCCGTTGGCGTGTTCATAAGCGGAATCGGCTCCGAAATCACGCCTAACCATAGCAGTAGATTGTTCAACAAACCGTTATTGTTGAGAATACCCATCCAGGCATAAATGCGAATGAGGAAGCTGGTCCAGAACGGCAGAATCACCATCATCAGCAAAATCGGGCGGATGCCTTTATCGGCCCGCGCCATGGCGTAGGCCATCGGGTAGCCGATGAGCAGACAGAAGAATGTGCTGACCGCCGCCGTTTTGAGCGAGTTGAGGTAGGCAACCACATAGAGATCGTCGCTGAACAGGAACATATAATTCCCGAGGTTCAGCACCACTTGCAGCGCCTTGTGATCCACCCAATCGATGAGCGGAGTAAAGGGCGGCGTTAGGCTGGTGTCGGCCGTCGACAGGCTGATGCTCAGCACGATCAGGAACGGCACCAGGAAGAAGAACCCGAGCCAACCGTAGGGAATGGCAATAACGGTGGAGCGGCCCATCAAGCGCCGCAGAAAGCCCGGCGGCGTCATTATTGCGCCAAAACCACGCCGCCATCGGCCGCCCAGCCGATATGCACGCGGTCTTCCCAGGTAAATTCGCCTTCTGCCCAACGGTCGAGGTTCGGTTGCGTCACCCGCACCTGCTTGCCGCCGCCGACTTCGATGAAATAGGTGGAGATATCGCCCAAATAGACGATTTGCTTGATGACGCCCTGCATCTGGTTGGGCAAATCGGCCAGCGGCGTCCGGCTCATGCGGATCTTTTCCGGGCGCACCGCCACGGAAAAGGCCATGCCGACCGTGCCGGTAATGCCGTGACCAACGTGAATGCGGCCACCGAAATCCGGGCAATCCAGTTCCGCTCGGTCGGGCTCATCCACCGCCAGCGTCGCTTCAAACAGGTTCACCGAGCCGATGAAATTGGCGACGAAGCGATTGTTCGGGAACTCGTAAATCTCGGCGGGGGTGCCCAACTGCTGAATACGGCCCCGATCCATCACCGAGATACGGTCGGCCAGCGTCATCGCCTCTTCCTGATCGTGGGTGACGATGACGAAGGTAATGCCAACCTTGCTTTGAATGTTCAGTAGTTCAAGCTGCGTCTGTTCACGTAGTTTTTTGTCGAGCGCGCCCAGCGGCTCATCCAGCAGCAGCACTTTCGGGCGCTTGATGAGGCTGCGGGCGAGGGCCACGCGCTGGCGCTGGCCGCCGGAAAGCTGGTGCGGGCGGCGCTTGGCGAAACTGCCCATCTGCACCAAATCCAGCGATTCCGCGACCCGCTTGGCAATATCGGCCTTGGAAACCCCATCCATCCGCAGCCCAAACCCAACATTTTGCTCCACGCTCATGTGCGGAAACAGCGCGTAGGATTGGAACATCATATTCACCGGGCGCGCGTAAGGCGGCACGGTCGACATATCCTGCCCGTCGATGAGAATCCGGCCTTCGGTCGGCGTCTCAAACCCGGCGAGCATACGCAGCAGCGTGGTCTTGCCGCAGCCGGAGCCCCCCAGAAGGGCAAACAGTTCGCCCGGATAAATATCGACGCTGACCCCATCGACCGCGACGAAATCGCCGAAGGTCTTGCGGACCTCCTGAATCTGGATCATCGGCTTCGCCGCCGGGTCACGCCAAGGCTGTACGCGCTGTCCTGAGACACCGCCTAAGGAGCGGGGGGGAGGATTGGCCGTCGCAGTGGGGGGGACGTTAGGCATACCGGGTGGTGCCTCCAGCAAGGCGAGGGTCGCGAAGGGAAAAGGCGCGCTAGCTTCTTAACGAAACTAACGCGCCCTTGGGAGTCTTTCTTCAAGAAGCCGCTGGGCCTAACGACCCGTCTTTACCCGCGTCCAAGCGCGCGTGCGGGCGCGTTCGAACTCTTTGTCGGCGGGGGTGATGGTGAAGAGGCGCGCGCGCACTTCCGCCGGCGGGTAGATGCCGGGGTTGCTGCGCACGGCTTCCGACACCAGCGCGGTCGAGGCCTTATTGCCGTTGGCGTAGCCGGTCAGATCCGAACTCGCAGCAACCACACTCGGCTTCATCAGATGGTCGAGGATTGCGTGGGCCAAATCGGGGTTCGGGGCGCTTTTGGGGATCGCCAGCGTATCGACCCAAAGCTGCGCGCCTTCCGACGGGATCGAGTAGTTCACCGTCACGCCGCGCTTAGCTTCTGCCGCGCGGGTCGAGGCTTGAATAATATCACCCGAATAGCCGAAGGCGACGCAGATATCGCCATTGGCAAGACCGTTGATATATTCCGACGAGTGGAACTTACGGATGAACGGGCGCACTTTCAGCAGCGCATCGGTGGCCTTATCGAGATCGGCGACCGACTTGCTATCGGGCGGCAGACCTAAGTATTGCAGCACGGTCGGGAAAACGTCGGTCGGCGCATCCAGCACCATCACACCGCAGGCCTTGAACTTCGACACCACTTCCGGGTCGAGGATCATTTTCATCGAATAGACCGGCGCATCGGCGGCGATGGTTTTCACCTTCGTCACATTGTAGCCGATGCCATTTGTGCCCCACATCCAGGGAATGGCGTGGGCATTGTTCGGATCCGCCGAGGCCATCGCCTTCAGAATTTCGGGATCGAGGTTGCCAAGGTTCTTCAGCTTGCTTTTATCAAGCGGCTGATACAGACCGGCAGCGACCTGACGGGCCAGGAACGGCTGTGCGGTGGGGCCAACCACATCATAGCCGGATTTGCCAGCGGTCAGTTTCGCTTCCAGCACTTCCTGACTATCGTAAACGTCGTAATTGACCTTAACGCCGGTCTCCTTGGTGAAGTCTTCCAGCACTTTCGGATCGATGTAATCCGACCAGTTATAGACGTTCACAACCTTCTTTTGCGCCAAAGCGGCCGGGGCGAACGCCGCGCCGACAAGGCCAAGACACAAAGCGGTGGTGCTAGCCCAAAATTTAACCGTGTGCATCCCTGTCATCTCCTTGAAATAACCGGCTCTTCGGCCTTTTGCAGTTGCGAGGTCCACCTTACGGCAGACGCCCCCGATGTCAACGCGGGGTTTAAACATTGAGAAGCAAAAATTCCCGCTCCCAGGACGAGATGACGCGCTGATAGGCGTCATACTCGTGCTGCTTCACCGCCGTCAGCGCCTGAACAAAGCGTTCGCCCAAGACCTGCCGGAGCGGGCGGGAGCGGTTGAGCTTCTGCATGGCGTCGAACAAATGGCGGGGGAGGGTATGGGCCATATCATAGGCGCTGCCCACAACCGGGTCGCTCGGCTCTAACTCCTCGATCATGCCAAGGTAGCCCGCTGCGAGCGAGGCGGCGATGGCAAGATAGGGGTTGGTGTCGGCCCCCGCCACGCGGTTTTCCACTCGCCGCGCGTCCTGGCTGGAAACCGGCACGCGCAGGCCCGTGGTGCGGTTGTCGTGGCCCCATTGCACATTGATCGGCGCGTCGGAGAAGCGCTGCAAGCGGCGATAGGAATTGACGTTGGGGGCCATCAGCGGCAGCAGCGCGGGCAGATACTTCTGCAAGCCCGCGATATGCGAGAGGAACAGCGGCGAGTTTTCACCATTCTCCAACGCAAACAGGTTCTGGCCGGTCGCGCTATCCAGCAGGCTTTGGTGAATATGCATCGAGCTGCCGGGCTCGTTGTGCATCGGTTTGGCCATGAAGGTGGCATAGAGATTATGCCGCAAGCCGGTTTGCCGCACCGTGCGCTTGAACAGAAACACCTGATCGGCCAACGATAGGGCCGGGCCGTGGTTGAAGTTGATCTCCATCTGCGCCGCGCCCGCCTCATGGGTCAGCGTATCGATGTCGATTTCCTGTTTTTCGCAGTAATCGTAAATATCTTCGAACAGCGGATCGAACTCGTTCACCGCGTCGATGCCGTAAGCTTGCCGCGCCGTTTCCGGCCGCCCCGAGCGCCCGATCGGCGGCTCCAGCGGGTAATCGGGGTCGGTATTGGGCTTCACCAGGTAGAATTCCAACTCCGGTGCCACCACGGGAGTCCAGCCTTTGGCCTCATAGAGCCGCAGCACGCGGCGCAGCACTTCGCGGGGGGAAATGTCCACCACGCGGCCATCGGCATAAACGCAGTCGGTAATCACCTGGGCCGTGGGTTCCGAGTACCAGGGTACCAGCCGGATCGTGTCCGGGTCCGGGCGCAGGAACACGTCCGAATTGGCGGGGTTGGTCACGGTTTCATCGGGCGGGTAATCGCCGCTGATCGTTTGCACGAAAATCGCTTCGGGAATCCGAAGCCCGCGATCCCCAAAACTGGTCAGGAACTTCTGCGCCGGGAGGATCTTACCCCGGGGGATACCCGACATATCGGGCACCAGGCATTCGACTTCGGTAATTGCGTGTTGGCTGATCCACTCAGCAAAGCGGTCCATAAGGCCCTCGTTTGTCATCCGAGGTTGATCCTAAGCCGGATTCGGGCCGGAGGCTAGCGGCGGGATGATCGTTCGCCCGCTATCTTGCGGAGGGGCCAATTCTCGTCGTTGCATCGCGGGGGCACTTTCGGCCATGGTTAACCCATGAAGCGCGTCGCTCCCACCCCCGCCCCCTCCTATTACGAAGCCTCGATTGCGCCGAAGCGCCCGCCACGGGCGCGCTTGCGCGGTGAGGTGGATGTGGATATCGCCATTTGCGGCGGCGGTATTTCGGGCATTAGTGCTGCTCTGCATTTGGCCGAGCGCGGCTTGCGCGTGGCGGTTTTGGAGGCGGGGACGGTCGGCAGCGGGGCGTCGGGCCGCTCGGGCGGGCAGATTCTAAATGGGTTTTCTGCGTCTCAACCGGCGCTTGAGGCGCGGTATGGGCTCTACAAAGCGCAGCAACTTTACGCTCTTTCGTTGGAGGCGGTTCAGCTTGTGCGGGAGCGGGTCGCACGGCACGCGATTGCCTGCGATTTTATGGAAGGCGCCATAACGCTGGCCATGAAGCCCCGGCATCTGGCCGACTTCCGGGCCGAGGCCGCCCGCATGGCGGACCATTACGATCAGGCCAATCTTGAGGTATGGGACGTCGATCAAACCCGCGCGGCGGTTCGTTCGCCCCTTTATTGTGGCGGGCTTTATGATCCGACCGGCTGTCATCTGCATCCGCTGAACTATACGCTTGGCCTGGCACGGGCCGCTGAAGCTGCGGGCGCGATGATCTATGAGGAAAGCCGCGTTACTGCCTGGGCCTCCGGTACCCGTCCGATGCTGGCGACCGCAGAAGGCCGCGTGCGGGCGAAAGAGATCATTTTTTGCGGCAATGCCTACCTTGGGCGGCTGGTGAAAGACCTATGGCCGCTGATTATGCCGGTGGCGAGTTGCATCATTGCCACCGAACCGCTCGGCGATCGACTGAAAGACTGTTTGACCCGCCCGCTTTCGGCGTGTGATGCCAATATAGTTCTGGATTATTTCCGGCCCACGGGCGACGGCCGTTTGCTCTTCGGGGGGCTCGCGAATTACTCGGGCCGTGAGCCGCGCGATATTGTCAAGGCATTGCGCCCGCGTCTGCACCGCGCCTTCCCGCAGATCGCCGATGCCAAGATCGAGTTCGGCTGGGGCGGGCTCATCGATATAACCCCCCGGCGGGAGCCACAGATGGGCCAGTTGGAGCAGGGCGTATGGTTCGCGCACGGCTATTCCGGCCACGGTTTGGCGCTCGCGACACTTTCGGGCGCGCTGCTGGCGGAGGGGATTTGCGACCGTTCCGACCGGCTGGCCTTGCTTGAATCTTTGCCGCGCCCGGCGTTCCCTGGGGGGCGCTTCCGCACTGCTGCCTTGATTATGGGCATGTTGGGGATGCGGTTAAAGGACGCACTCTAGTGGGATCATTGCGGATAAAAAGAGATTAAAACGCGGTAAAAACGCGACGCACGGATGACAATGCATGCAAATCGCGTCATACTCATAAGAGAACGAACGAAGCGACACAGAGATTGCAATGCGATGAGTATCACCGCGGATCGAACCGTAACGGCCGAGACGGCGCTCAAACGCCTGATCGAGATCGGCACGGCGCTGGCGGCAGAACGCAATCCTGATCGTCTGCTTGAGCAAATCATCGTCGGGGCGAAAGAGCTTTCGAATGCCGATGGCGGCACGCTCTATCTGACCACCGAAACCGATAGCCTGCGCTTCGTTATCTTGCGCAATGATACGCTGGGCTTTGCCAAAGGCGGAACCACGGGCGAGCCGGTGCAACTGCCGGAACTGCCGATGCATCGGCCCGATGGCAGCCCAAATCATAATAATGTGGCGACTTATGCGGCGCTGACCGGCAAAATCGTTAATATCGACGACGCCTATCACGCCAAAGACTTCGATTTTTCCGGCACCAAGCGGTTTGATGAAACCACGGGCTATCGCTCGCAGAGTTTCCTAACCGTGCCGCTGTGTAACCATCTCGGCGATGTGGTCGGCGTGTTGCAGCTCATCAACCGCAAGAACCCGATCACGGGGGCGGTCGAGGTGTTCGGGACCGATTTGGTCCCCTTGATCGAAGCTTTGGCCAGCCAAGCCGCCATGGCCTTGACCAACCAGCAGCTTATTCTTGAACAGCGCAATCTATTCGATGCTTTCATCAATTTGATGGCAGGCGCGATCGACGCTAAATCGCCCTATACGGGCGGCCACTGCCAGCGCGTGCCGGCGCTAACCGAAATGCTCGCGGCGGCGGCGTGCCGGGAAGCGGACGGGCCGTTCGCCTCCTTCGACCTCAACGATGACCAATGGTACGAGCTGCGCGTTGCGGGCGGCCTGCACGATGTGGGGAAGGTGACGACGCCGGTCCATATTATGGACAAGGCGACGAAGCTTGAAAAAATCTGTGACCGCATTGAGGAAATCCGTGCCCGTCACGAGGTTCTGCGCCGCGATGCCCAGATTGCCTATTGGCGCGGTCGGGTTGAGGGCGGTGACGAAAAGGAACTTGCGGCCACCTGCGCCGCCCGTATCGCCGAGATCGACGAGCAGTTCCTGTTTCTGCGGCAAGTGAACTTCGGCACCGAGTTTACTCCCGATGCCAGCGTGGACCGGATCAAAGCCATCGCCAGCCAAACCTGGGGGCTTGAGGGTGAGTTAAAGCCCTTGCTGCTGGAAGACGAGGTGATGAATCTCTCCATCCGGCGCGGCACGCTGAATAACGAAGACCGTAAGATCATCAACGACCATATCGTGCTGACGATCCAAATGCTCGATGCGCTGCCTTTCCCCAAGCTTTTGAAGAATGTTTCTGAAATTGCGGGCGGCCATCACGAAAAAATGGATGGCACGGGCTATCCCAAGGGCCTGAAGCGCGAGGAAATGTCGATCCCGGCGCGCATGATGGGCATTGCCGATATCTTCGAAGCCCTGACGGCGGCGGATCGACCCTATAAAAAGCCGAAGCCGCTTTCGGAATCCATCGCCATCATGGCGCGGATGAAGCAGGATAATCACGTTGATCCTGATTTGTTCGATCTGTTCTTAAGCAGTGGCGTTTATCGCGACTATGCGGAAAAGTTTTTGCAGCCCGATCAGATCGATGCCGTTGACATTACCCAATATCTAGCGCCCAATTTTAATCCGAAGGGGGCCTGACGGTTTTCGGGAGTCGGGAATCTATTGCAGGCCCCTAGCAAAGCTGCCATGCTCAAATCACATAAATGATGTCGAGCGTGGACGGGGCCTAAAATGAGGCCCCTACGGTGCGATTAAGGGAGACGGGCGATGGATGCAATTCTTCTCACTTTGGCGGTGAGCCTTGCAGTTCTTATGTCCGTCACGCTCGCGGTGGCCAAAGGCCCCGCTCAGCAGGCGGTTCCGGTTCGGGTGCGTCGTTCGCGCCGCTGATCCGTTTTAGCGATTTTCTGTTTCTGCTGTGGTGCGGATCGGGCAAGGCTTTTTTGCGAGCCTGATCCTTATCCAGCTTGCAGGCTGTGCGGCAACCCCGCCGCCTCCTGCTGCGCCGAGTGCGCTGAGTCCAAGCCCCGTTGTGAAGCCAACTGAGGCTGAGGTGACTATAGCTCCGGTTCCAGTGCCCGCCGCTATGGCGGCTGCTCCCGGCGTGCCCCTCCAGCAGGGGCGGGCGACTTGGTACAAGCGCTCCCGACATACCCATACGACGGCAACCGGCGAAGCGCTGGATGATCGGCTGTTTACTGCCGCCCATTTAACGTTTCCGTTGGGGAGCTTTCTTCGCGTGACCGATATCGCCACCGGCAATTCGGTGATCGTCCGCGTCAATGATCGCGGGCCGTATACGCGAAATTTTGTTATTGATCTCAGCAAATCGGCGGCGGACGCGCTGGGGCTTTTTCGCAATCCGCGCATGATGGTGAGCTTGGAGCTTCTGGCAGGCAAGCCCGACAGCGATCATCTGTCGGTGCCGGTCTCAACCCTTCCCACCGGGGCGGCGGCGTTGGCCGCTTTGGGCGGTGGTAAACCTAAGCCGGGGGCTGCAAAAGCAAAACCCGTTCCGGCAAAGGCGGGGGCGGTTAAGTCCGTCAAGGTGGTGCCCAAGCCCACTCAGGCCAAACCCGCGCCTACGAAGGCGCCGGCAGCAAAAGCAGCGCAGGCGAAAACCCAAGCCCCGACGCAAAAGCCTGCGGCGAAAGCGCCTTAGCGCCCGCCGCGAACCCGGTTAACGTTCGGTCAGTTTAAACTCGATGCGGCGGTTGCGGCGGCGGGCGGCCTCATCGTCGCGCGGGTCGAGCGGTTGGAACTCGCCAAAACCGGTCGCGGCCAAGCGGTCGGCGGGCACGCCCTGGTCGATCATGAATTTCACCACCGAGATGGCGCGCGCGGTCGAAAGCTCCCAGTTAGACGGAAACTGCGCCGTGCGGATCGGCACCCGGTCCGTATGACCATCCACGCGCAAGACCCAACTCAGGTCGGCAGGAATGCGCGGGGCAACATCTTTGATGACGGCGGCGAGCCCGGCCAATTGCCCGCGCCCAGCCTCGCCCAATTCGGCCGAACCCGCGTCGAACAGCACTTCCGATTGGAAGACAAAGCGGTCACCGACGATGCGGACCTCCTGACGCTCGCCCAGAACCTCGCGCAGCCGCCCAAAGAATTCGGACCGGTAACGCGCCAGTTCTTCAACCTTTGAAGCGAGGGCGGCGTTCAAGCGCTTACCAAGGTCGGCGATCTGAACGTCTTGCTCCTTGGTTTTGGCTTCCGAAATTTCGAGCGCGGCGGCAATCCGTGCAAGCTGGTCACGCAAAGCCAGCATCTGGCTATTCAGAAGCTCTACCTGCCGTTTTGCTTCGGCGGAGAGAGCTTTTTCGCGCGACAGTTCGCCGCCCTGGACTTCACCGCGTGCCAGCAACTCGGCCAATTGAATATCCCGTTGGGCAATATCGCGCTGCGACAGAATTGTGCGCTCTTCTGCCGTTGCAAGCCGTGCTTCGAGTTCCTTCGAGCGGTCGCGCAAGGCCCCCAACTGCTTGTCGCGCTCGTCCACCTGAGCCCCAAGCGCAGCGACCTTGGCTTCCAACTCGGTGCGCACGCGGCGCAGGGTATCGATATCGGCCTTGAGCTGCGCCAGCTCCTTGAGCTGCACTTCAAGCGTCGCCCGGTCGGCCTGAATGGTGCGGTTGGCGGTTTCGAGATCGGCGGCGCTTTTTTGATTGAGCCCCTGAAGCTCGCCGAGCCGCGCATTGGCGTCGTTGAGGCGTCCCGTCAGGCTGTCCCGCTCGGCCATGACCGTGGCGAGCCGCCCAATCGCCTCGTCGCGCGCCGTAGCTGCGCTTTGCAAATCGACAGTGAGCCGCCCCAGGCTAAGCTGCAATTCCGCCGAATTAGCCTTTTCCAGCGCCAGCATGTCCGAGAGCTGTGCGATCTGATCGGTCAGTTTCGCCAACGCCTCATCGCGGCCCGACAGGGCTTGATTAAGGTAATATTGCGCCAGCACAAACACGAGAATGAGAAAGATAATGACGATTAGCAGCGTCGAAAGCGCATCCACGAACCCCGGCCAATAATCGACCGGCCCGCTGCGTTGCCGCCGGGAATTGCCTGGCATGGCTTAACGCTCCTGCTCTTCGGCAAGGGCTGCGATTGTGCGAGCGAGCAGGCGGATTTCGGCGCGAACCTCGTGAATCATCTCGGCGCGACCATGGCGTTGCTCTTCCAAAAGCTGCGTGAGATGCAGGTCGAGATTGCGCAGGTGGCTGCGGGAGACCTCATCGACCGGCGCGGCCTTTTCGGTGCGGGCGGAAAGATGTTCGACCAGCGCATTGAGGGCGGCATTGGTGCTGCCGCGCCCCTCCTCGGTCCGCGCGAGCGTGCGCTGAAGGGCGTCGAGACTATCGGCGGTTTGCTCCAGCAGTGCCTGAATATAGGCGGGAACCGAAGCGTCGCCCTCGCTGGTCGGGCCGCCGCTGCCGATGCGCGTTAGGCTAGCGAGCCATTCTTCCAACTCATTGTAGAAGCGGCTTTGGGCCGCGCCCGCTTGCAAATCGAGAAACCCCAACACCAAGGAGCCCGCGAGCCCGAACAGGGAGGAGCTAAAGGCGGTGCCCATCGCCGATAAGGGAGTGGACAGCCCCTTCTTCAAATCCTCGAAAGCCGCAACCGCATCGCCGCCACCAAAGGAGAGTTTTCCGACCACATCGCCGACCGAGCTTACGGTTTGGATCAGGCCCCAGAAAGTTCCCAGCAGCCCGAGCAGAACGAGCAGCCCGATGAGATAGCGGGAAATATCGCGCCCTTCATCCAACCGCGCGCCGATGCTATCGAGCAGCGAGCGCGTGGCGGTGGCCGAGAGGCTGAGGCGCGTGCGCCGCTCCCCCAGCATCGCCGCCATCGGAGCCAGCAGTTTCACCGGAATAGCCACGGTGGCCGATTGATTGCGCTGGTAATTTTCCAGCCAAGCGATTTCCGGCGACAGCATCAAGACCTGCCGGACGATGAAGATGATGCCTAAGACCAAACAGCCCAAAATGACGCCGTTGAGCCCCGGATTATGCAAAAATGCATCTTTCAACACCCCGGAGAGGGCGACCGTTACCGCCGTTCCGAGTGCCAAAAACAAGCCCATGCGGATCAGGTAGCGGCGGGTTCCAGTCAAGTGATGCAGCATGGGTGAAAGCCAGTCTCAGGGTTTGTCTGGAAAAACAAAAAAACGCGGCGGCTAAGGGGCCGTCAGCTCAAGATCGACTCGGTCGGCAGGACCATCGGCCACTTGCCCACCCAAGGCGCGGACATCGACGCGGGCGGTGCTGACGCCTTTTTCGGCAAGAAAACTGCGCACCGTTAGCGCCCGGTTTAGCGAGAGGCGGCGGGCTTGGCTCGCCGTTTCGGGCGTCCCGGCGGCGTAGGCGGTGATCAGAATGCGCCGCTCCTGCTGGCTCTGGACCAGCTTCACAATGCTCTCGAGGGTGGGGCGCGCCGTTGTGGGGATGTCGGCGCTATCGGGCAGAAACAGCAGGCGCGCGCCCTTGTCGCTCATCGTCGGGCTCGGGACGGCCACGACCGGGGTTGCGGCGGGGGCCGGAGCGGGAGGCGGAGGCGGGGCCGCCACGGCGACTTTCGGCGCGGGCGGCGGTTCGACCGGCGCGGGCGCAGGACCGGGGACCGGCGGCGGGCCAGGATCGGGGCGCGGCGTTTGGGGCTGGGCTGCAACCGGCGTCGAAACGGTCAGGGGAGCCGGTGGGGCTGATGCCGCGACGGGCGCGGCTTCGGGAGGCGGCGCAACCGGGGCAGGCGCGGGCGCTACGGTTTCGGGCGTCGCAACCACGGGCGGCGGCGGCGCGGCTTTCACCTTAGGCGGCGGCACCTGATTGATCTTGCTGCGCGGCGCGGCGGGCGGGGCGGGCAAAAAACCGACGCCGACACCAGGGCGCGCCCCAGCACCGCCGAGCGATCCCAGCACGTCTTCGTCAATCACCACGGCGCTATTATTGCGCCCGGCCCCGTACAGTTGGGCGGTGGCGGCAGGCGGGGCCAGCAGCGCCCCCAGAATAAGGCCGGAGGTGAGCAAGCCAACCCCGCGCACGAACCCGACCTGATTCTGAACCCTGCTCATCCCCCACTCCCTCTGTCCGGCCGTCAGCGTCGAGTTTCGCCTACCGCACGCCGATCTCTTGGCGCGAAGCCTACGCGCGACGCCATTGAAAATCCAGGGGAAACCCTAGGTTTAAGCGTCTCGCGCTGCTTCTGCCGCAGGGGCCGCCGCCGCGCGCGGGGCGGGCGGGGTGGCTTTGCGCAGCAACTGGCTCAGCTTGTGATGAAGCGAGTCATTCGCGGCTACCACGCTGCGGGTGTCCAGCATGCGCGTGCCGCCCGTGGCATCCGAGGTGTAGCCGCCTGCTTCCTTAATCAACACCAAACCGGCGGCAAGGTTCCAGGGGTGCAGTCCTTCTTCCCAATAGCCATCGAGACGTCCGGCGGCGACATAGGCGAGGTTCAGCGACGGCGCGCCCATGCGGCGCACGCCGCCCGTTTGCGCCATCATCACCGCAAGCTGCTTCAGCGCGCGCTCGTGCCCCGGCTGACCGGCGGCGGGCAGACCGCAGCCAATCATGGCCGCAGGCAAATCGCGCCGGGCGGAAACGCGCAGGCGGAAATCGTTCAAAAACGCCCCACCGCCTTTTTCGGCGTGGAACATCTCGTGCTTCACGGGGTCATAGATCACGCCCGCAATCAACTCGCCATCGCGCTCAAGGCCGATGGAAATGGCAAAATGCGGCAACCCGTGCAGGAAATTGACCGTGCCGTCGAGCGGGTCGACGATCCAGCGATTCACGCCGTCGCCTTTGATCTCGCCGCCCTCTTCCAACAGAAAACCGTACCCAGGGCGGGCTTTTTCAAGCTCCTGGCGCAGGGTTTCTTCGGCCTTGATATCGGCTTGCGAGACGAAATCGGCCACGCCCTTACGGCTCACTTGAAGTTTTTCAACTTCGCCGAAATCGCGGACCAAACGGATGGCGGCTTTTTCCGCCGCTTTTGCCATAACGGTAATGATGGCGGAACGCGCCATAACCCCACCCTTTCAAAGAACGACGCGGACCGGGACAGCCCGATCCGCGTCTAATGTGTCTCGGGGGCGGCCTGCGGAAAGTCCGCCGCCGCCCGTGTATCTTAGCCCTTAAAACGTTCGACGTAAGAGCCGTCTTCGGTCGCCACCACAACTTTAATCCCGGCTTCCACATGGGGCGGGATCATGATGCGCATACCGTTTTCAAGCTTGCCGGGCTTGTAGGAGGAGGAGGCGGTTTGCCCCTTCACCACCGGATCGGCTTCCACGAGTTCCAGCACCACTTGCTGCGGCAGGGAAACGCTGATCGGCGTGCCTTCGTACAGCGAGATCTGCACTTTCATGCCATCTTGAAGAAACCCGGCCTTTTCGCCCAAAAGTTCCATCGGAACGCCAAGCTGGTCGTAGGTTTCGGGGTTCATAAAGGTCAGGATCGTATCGTCGCCGAACAGGAAGGTGAATTCCTCGTCGTCGATGCGCACGCGCTCCACCTGTTCGCCGGAGCGGAACTTATCGTCGCGCTTAATGCCGGTGCGCAGGTTGCGCATTTCGACCTGAACGAAGGCACCGCCCTTGCCCGGCGAAACGTGATTGGCTTTCAAGATTGCCCAAAGGCCCGTCTCGGTCTCAAGCACATTGCCCTGGCGCAGTTCGTTCGCATTGATTTTCATCGGAAAAACCTGTTGTCCTGTCGGTCTCTAAAGTAAAGCGCGCGGAACCTAGCAGCTTGCGGGCAGGAGAGCAACGCCAGCCGTAAGACCGGGAACGCGCCCCCCCTATGATTTGGCCCGTTGCGGCGCGAAGATCGTTAGGCGCTCAGCGGCGAGGCTGATCTGGACGGGCAGGGTGCCGATAATATCGCCATCGGCCTGCACCGGCTCGCCCGCCGGGCCTTCAACGAACAGGCTTTGCACTTTCTGGCGCTTCAGGCTGGGGAGCTTCGGCAAAAGCCCCATCGGCAGGGCGGCGGCATAGATCAGCGCGGCCCAGCGGCCCGGTTTGGTGAAATTGGCCGCGACCAGCGCCGGGTCGGCCAAATCGGCTTCCGGCGTCACCACAAAACGACCCGCGTAGAAATGGCCGTTGGCGATAATCAAGGAGGCGGCGTCGGAGGTTTCGCCTTCAATCGTCACCCGGTACGCGACGGGCTGGAAGCGCAGCCATTCGACCAAGGTTTGCCAGACGTAGGCGCCTTTGCCGAAGCGGCGTTTTAACGCTGGGTCGATCCCGGCGACAATGCGCGCATCGAAGCCAACGCCGGCCATCATCGAAAAATAGCGCGTCGCCCCGTCCGCGCCTTGGCAGGCCCCGAGCGTGATCTTGCGCGTACTGCCGGAGATGAGGGCTTGGGAAGCACTCTCGGGCGTGTCGATACTAAGTTCGCCCGCCAGCACATTGGCGGTGCCGAGCGGCAGCAGCCCGAAGGGGGCGGGGACGACGCCCGCGCGTTGGGCGCGCAAGACCCCGTTTATCGCCTCGTTGATCGTGCCATCGCCGCCCGCTGCAATGATCGCGCCAACGGAAGCCTCGCGCGCCAGGCTTTCCGCCAGCGCTTCGGCATCGCCGCGCGCTTTCGTTTCGGTAATGCTCCAGGTCGCGCCAGCCGCGGTGAGCCGGTCCAGCGCCTGCTTCAGCCGTGCGCCGCGTGCGTGCCCGGCGGTGGGGTTGAGGATGATCCGCAGCGGTCGATCTTTCAGCCCTTTTGCGTCGGGCAAAGGGGTGGCAGAAAGGCCTTGGGCCTGTTGCGCGCTACCATCCATCGACCGACGCTTCCTTCTTCGCAGGGGCCGTTGTACCGCGCACCAAAAACCGCGTTCGAGGCGTCAAATCCGTGACCGTAATACGACGGTTTCATGAAATTCGCCGACCGTCAAAAACATGTCATGAGTGACTGGCAGAAAGGGGGGAATCATAAGAACGAAGCGCGTGCCAAAATCATGGATGCAGAAGTTAACATTACCCAATATCGGGCCATTTGGATTTCGGACATACATCTCGGAACGAGAGGATGTAAAGCCGATGCCTTGCTGGATTTTTTAAAATTTACCGAATCGGATTATCTCTATCTGGTGGGTGATATTGTTGATGGGTGGCGATTAAAGCGCTCGTGGTTTTGGGCGCAAAGCCATAACGACGTTGTGCAAAAGCTGCTGCGCAAAGCCCGTAAGGGCACGAAAGTCATCTACATCCCCGGCAATCACGACGAGGCCCTGCGCGACTATTGCGATATGCAGTTTGGCGGCGTCACCGTGCTCGACGAAGCGGTGCATGTGACGGCGACGGGTAAGCGTCTACTTATCATTCATGGCGATCAGTTCGACGGTGTTATCCGTTACGCCAAGTGGCTCGCCTACTTAGGCGACTGGGCCTATAATGTAGTTCTCAGCGTCAACCATTGGTTTAATGCCGCCCGGCACAAGCTGGGGTTTTCCTATTGGTCGCTGTCGCAATATCTGAAGCAGCGCGTGAAAAACGCGGTGGAATATATTTCCCATTTCGAAGATGCACTGGCTGAAGAAGCCAAGCGCCGCAACTTCGATGGTATTGTTTGCGGGCATATTCATCACGCCGAAATGCGCGATATTCAAGGCGTTCTCTACTGCAATGATGGCGATTGGGTGGAAAGCTGCACGGCCCTCGTGGAGCATTTCGACGGTCGCCTCGAAATCCTACACTGGGCCGAAATCCGTCAGCTCTTTGGTTGGCATCCTGCCCGCCAACCCGTTGCTTCCACCGCTAACATATTGGCCCGATAACCTATGCGCATTGCGATTGTGACCGACGCCTGGTTTCCCCAGGTCAACGGAGTTGTGCGGACGCTCGATACCGTGCGCCGCGAGTTGGAAGGCCAAGGCCATGTGGTGGAGGTGATCGGCCCGGATCGCTTCCGCACCATTCCCTGCCCAACCTATCCTGAAATCCGCCTGGCGCTGTTTCCGATGAAACGCCTCATTGCGGCCTTGGACGCTTTCGCGCCGGACGCTTTGCATCTGCCGACCGAAGGGCCGCTGGGCATGGCGGGCAAGAAGCTGGCGGTGAAGCGCCGCTGGCCGTTCACGACCAGCTTCCACACCAAATTCCCGGAATATCTGCACGCACGCACCGGCATTCCGGCGGCCTGGAGCTATGCTTTCCTGCGCCGCTTCCACAATGCCGCCGACCGCATCATGGTGGCGACGCCGAGCCTCGAAGCCGAACTCGATCAGCGCGGTTTCCGCAATATCGTGCGCTTCTCGCGCGGAGCCGATTTGGAGTTGTTCCGTCCGCGCGAGCCGCTGCCGCTCGACTTGCCGAAGCCCGTTTTCGCCTATGTCGGGCGGGTGGCAGTGGAGAAGAACATCGGCGCCTTCCTCGCGCTCGATTTGCCCGGCTCGAAGCTGATCGTCGGCGATGGGCCGCAGCGGGAAGAGTTGCAGCGCCAATATCCTAAAGTGCATTTCATTGGCGCAAAACACGGCGAGGATCTGGCGCGCGCTTATTCCGCCGCCGATGTTTTCGTGTTCCCAAGCCGCACCGATACCTTCGGGCTGGTCGTTCTGGAAGCGCTGGCCTGCGGCGTGCCGGTCGCGGCCTATCCGGTCACGGGGCCGCGCGATATTCTGAGCGAAGCCGCCCAGCCGGTCGGCGCGCTGAGTGAAGACCTGCGGGAAGCGGCGCTTGCCGCCCTCAAGGTCGACCGCGCCGCCTGCCGCGAGCATGCGTTGCGCTACTCCTGGTCGGCGGCGGCGGGGCAGTTTCTCGATGCGCTCGCGCTTATTCGGGAAGAGGCGCGGGCGTAACGCGGCGCAACCAGCGGTCTAAGCCAACGGCAAGGCCGACGCCAATAAGCTGGGCGAGAATGAAGCCGGGGGCGTCCAGCGGGCGTATCCCGGCGAAACTGTCGGTGAGCGCGCGCGCCAGCGTTACGGCGGGGTTGGCGAAGCTCGTGCTGGCGGTGAACCAATAGGCGGCCACCACGGTCAGCGCGACGCTATAGGGCAAGCGCGCTTCCGTTTTCGTGCGCAGGGCGGCGAAGATCACCGTCAACAGCGTGGCGGTAGCGACGACCTCCGACAGCCATTGCCCCGGCCCGCTGCGCAGTTTGGCCGAGGTTTGCCAGATCGGCATATCGAACATGGCGTGGGCGAGCCAGACGCCCGCAATCGCGCCCAAAATCTGAAAGCAGATATACGGCAGAACGCGCGGCCACGGCTGATGGTTGCGCACCGCCAGCGCCAGGGTTACGGCGGGATTGAACTGCGCACCGGAGATTGGCCCGAAAACCTCGATCAGCACCACCAAAGCGGCCCCGGTGGCAATGGCGTTCGCCAGCAGCGCCACGGCGGCGTTTCCACCGGCAAGCCGCTCGGCCATGATCCCGGAGCCGACGACGGCGGCGAGTAGAAGAGCGGTGCCGAGGGCTTCGCCGATGAGGGCGGGCAGGAGAGGGCGGCTCATTTTACCCGCTTACCTTCGGCGTCGATTACCGCCTCGCCGTCTTCTTTCGTGAACGCGCCCTGCTGTGGCGTGGGGAGGAGGTCCAGCACTGCTTCGGACGGGCGGCAGAGTTTCGCGCCCATTTCCGTCACCACGATGGGCCGGTTCAGCAGGATCGGGTGCGCGTCGATGGCGTCCAGCAGGGCTTCGTCCGACAGATCGGGATTGCCAAGGCCAAGCTCGGCATACGGGGTGCCTTTTTCGCGCAGGATGTCGCGCAGTGGCACGCCCATCTTCGCGATTAATGCCTTGATTTCTGCCCGGCTCGGCGGAGCGTTGAGATATTCGATTACCTGAGGCTCAATCCCGGCATTCCGGATCAGCCCCAAGGTATTGCGGGAGGTTCCGCACTTGGGGTTATGGTAGATCGTGACGTTGGGCGCGGTCATGCTTCGGTGTCCGAGGATATATTTTCGATATTTCGAGAATAATAGATATATTGATCGCTGCCAAGCGCTGCGACAGAATGCGCGCCCCAGGTAGATTAGAATGATTGCAAACTGCTTTGAAAGCGCTATAGTAGATCATCATGACCCAGAACCTTGCCCCTTACGCCCCTTTTCCTGCCGCCGGTAGCGATGATGCCGTTGCGCTGGAGGAGGTTGTGCCCGCCAACCCGATGGAAGTTGCGCTGATCGAACGGCTGCGGCACGTTGGTTTGCGCCCCACGCGGCAACGGTTGGCCCTGGGCGGGCTGCTGTTCAAGGGCGAGGATCGGCACGTGACGGCAGAACAGCTTCACGGCGAAGCTTTGACCGCAGGTGTGCGCGTATCGGTGGCGACGGTCTATAATACGTTGCACCAATTCACCGAAGCGGGCTTGCTGCGCGAAGTGGTAGTTGAGGCGGGCCGCTGCTATTTCGATACCAATACCAGCGAGCATTTCCACTTCTTCTTTGAAGATGATGCGCGGTTAATGGATATTCACGGCGCGCATTCCGATGCGTTGAACGACGTCCTGCCCGGCTTGCCGATGCCCCCTGAAGGCACGCAGGTGGAGCGGGTGGATATCATCATCCGCTTGAAACGCGCCTAACCCAAAGCCACCTGTTGCAAACTGTTATTTCGCAGGCGCGAAAACCGCGCGCTTGCGCTATACACTTGCCCTTAGTCTCTTTCAGTTTGGGAAAAGCCCATGTCCAGCTTGCGCGGCACGAAGACCGAAGCCAATTTGAAAGCGGCGTTCGCGTCGGAGAGTCAGGCCAACCGCCGCTATCTCTATTTCGCGCAGAAGGCCGATATCGAAGGCTATAACGATGTTGCCGCCGTCTTCCGCTCCACCGCCGAGGGCGAAACCGGGCACGCACACGGGCACTTAGAGTTTCTCGAAGCCGTCGGCGATCCCACCACCGGCCTGCCGATTGGCCCGACCGGCGATAATCTGCGCGCCGCCATTGCGGGCGAGACCTACGAATATACCGAAATGTACCCCGCCATGGCCAAAATGGCGCGGGACGAGGGGTTCGAAGAAATCGCCGTTTGGTTCGAAACCCTCGCCAAGGCCGAAAAATCTCACGCGGGGCGCTTCCAAAAAGCCCTGGAGACGATGGGCTAAACAGCCCGCGCGGTGCGTGGGCGGATTTTAAACCCTAAAGCCCTTTTCGTTTCAGCCACGCCTGCATTTGCGTGATCTCGGCTTCCTGGGCCGCGATCACGCCTTGGGCGAGCTTGCGGATTTCGGCGTCTTGCCCGTGCTCTAGGACGATTTTTGCCATGGCAACGGCACCCTCGTGGTGCGGGATCATGCCGCGAACGAAATCCACGTCGGCGTCGCCGGTCAAGGGGATGCTCATGGCCGTGTGCATCTTCATGTTCACTTCGGTGAAGGCTTGAATCACGGCGCTCGCCTTTGGGTCGGCGGCTTGTTGGGCCAGGAGGACGTTAGCGAGCAGGGGGACGGCCAAAGCCAATCCCAACCCCAGGAAGAGGGCGGGTTTTTTCATCGTCAGAACTCCAAACGAGGGTTAAGCGGGCGGAAAGCCGCCCCGGCTAAGGGCGTCGCGCAACTCGGCGTCCGGGTGCTGGCTGGTAATGGCCACCTTTTGCGTGGGCAGGTCGATTTCCACCACGGCGCTTGGGTCGATCCGGGTTACAATCCGCGTTACTGCTTTGGCGCAGCCGCCGCAGGTCATATCTTTCAGAACCAGATCCATCAGATCCTCCTCATGCGCTGATGGGGGTAAGCTGCACCTTCCCCCTATGGGAAGGTCAAGCGCTATTTTGTCCTTGACCTTCCCATCATGGGAAGCCCGATGCTCCGACCTATGATAACCCAAAAAAGGATCGGGCGATGACCGTTCCCCTCACCTTAGCGATCACTGGCATGACCTGCGCGTCCTGCGTTAGCCGGGTCGAACGGGCGCTGAAAGCGGTGCCGGGCGTGGCCGATGCGTCCGTGAACCTCGCGACCGAACGGGCGGAGGTTCAATTGACGCAAACCGTTGCGCCGGGGACACTTTTGGAAGCGGTGGACGCGGCGGGGTTTTCCGCAGAACTCTTTGCCGCGCGCGCAACGTTGAAAGACCCCAACGTGAAGCGCCTGGCCGAAGCCGAAATCTTGCGCCGAGATGCGATCCGCGCGGCGCTTTTGTCGTTGCCGGTCATCGTGCTGGGCATGGGCGCGCATGTGGTGCCCGCCTTCCATCATTGGCTGATGGCGACGCTGGGGCTCGGCTGGAATGCCGCGATCCAGGGTGCCTTGACGCTGCTGGTGATGCTTGGGCCGGGCGCGCGGGTTTACCGGATCGGCTTCACCACGCTGCGCCATTTTGCGCCGGATATGAATGCCTTGATTGCGGTGGGCACCCTCGCAGCCTTTGGGTTCTCGACCCTGGTTGCGCTCGCGCCCTCCCTCGTGCCGGACGCGGCGGTAAACCTCTATTTTGAAGCGGCGGCGACGATTCTCACGCTGGTTCTGGTCGGCCGGTCCTTGGAGGCGCGGGCAAAAGGCCGGGCGTCTGAAGCTATCAGTAAGCTCATTGGCTTAACCCCGAAAATTGCGCGGGTGCGGACCGACCAGGGCGTGATTGAGCAACCGCTATCCGAGATCCGCCCTGGCGCCGTGATCGAGTTGCGCCCTGGCGAGCGCGTGCCGGTCGATGGCATCGTGCGCGAGGGGGCGAGCCTCATCGACGAGTCGATGCTCACCGGCGAGCCGATGCCCGTCGCCAAACACCCTGGCGATAAAATCATCGGCGGAACCATCAATCAAACCGGCGCGCTAACGCTAGAGGCGGTAGCCGTCGGGGCCGATACGGTACTCGCGCAGATCGTCCGTTCGGTCGAAGCGGCCCAGGGCGGGAAACTACCGATTCAAGCGCTGGCGGATCGGATTGCGGGCTGGTTCGTTCCGGCGATTCTAGCGATTGCGGCGTTGACCTTTGCCATCACGCTCGGTCTTGGGCATGGGGTTAGCCCGGCGCTGGTGAATGCGGTTGCGGTCTTGATCGTCGCCTGCCCCTGCGCGTTGGGCCTCGCCACGCCCGCCGCGATTATGGTTGGCATCGGGCGTGGGGCGCAACTCGGGCTGCTGGTTCGGCGGGGGGAGGCCTTGCAGCAACTGACCGAGGTCAAACTGGTCGCCTTCGATAAGACCGGCACCTTGACCGCCGGCAAGCCACTCATGACGGATTTGCTGGTCGCGCCGGGGTTCAAGCGCGCGGCGCTTTTGGCGGCGGCGGCGGCGGTTGAAGCCCAGTCGGAACATCCGCTTGCCCGGGCAATCGTGGCAGCGGCGGCCCAAGAGGGGCATAGCCTATTGCCCGCTTCGGGCGTCACGGCAACGCCTGGGCGGGGCGTGGCGGGGGAGGTTGCGGGCGTGCGCCTTATGCTCGGCGCCGAGGCTTTCTTGACCGATCACGGCATTCTTACCGGTACCTTGGCCGATGATGCCGCGACCCTCAGCGGGCAAGGCAAGAGCGTTTTGTTCATCGCGCAGGGCGGCGTGCTGGCCGGGCTGGTCGCAATCGCCGACCCGGTGAAGCCGGGGGCCAAAGCCGCGCTCCACGCTTTGCGCGCCCAGGGGCTGACCGTGGCGATGGTCACTGGCGACCGCGAGGCGACGGCGCGGGCGATTGCGGCGGATCTTGGCATTACCGAGATCGTCGCGGGTGTCTTGCCGACCGGCAAAGTCGCGGCGGTGCAAAGCCTGCGCGCGGCCCACGGTGCGGTGCTCTTTGTCGGCGACGGCATCAACGACGCCCCCGCGCTGGCCGAGGCCGACGTGGGCCTTGCGCTTGGCACCGGCACCGATATTGCCATAGACGCGGCGGATATGGTGCTGATGGGTGGGGCTTTGGCGGGCGTTCCCGTCGCGCTGGGGTTGGCGCGGGCAACCTTGCGAACGATCCGGCAGAACCTCTTCTGGGCCTTCGCCTATAACGTCGCCCTCATCCCACTCGCCGCCATCGGGGCGTTATCGCCGATGCTGGCGGCTGGGGCGATGGCGGGATCGAGCCTATTCGTTCTCGGCAATGCCTTGCGGTTGCGCCGCTTTCGCGGGGAGGTCCGCTCATGAGAATCGGACAAGCCGCAGCGGCCACGGGCGTTTCCGCCAAAATGATCCGCTATTACGAATCCATCGGCCTGCTCCCCACGATGGGGCGCACGGAGGCGGGGTATCGGGTCTATTCGCCGATGGATCTGCACACGCTGCGCTTCATTCGGCGGGCGCGGGATTTGGGGTTCAGCGTCGCGGCGATAACCGAGCTTCTAACCCTTTGGCGCGACCGGTCTCGGCACAGCGCCGACGTGAAACGCCTAGCGGAGGAGCAGATAGCCCTGCTGCAAGCGAAGATCGACGCGATGCAGAGTATGGTCGGCACTCTCGCGCACCTCGCGCACTGCTGCCACGGCGACGGGCGACCGGAGTGCCCGATTCTGGACGATCTGGCAGCGGGGAAACTCTAAGTTCCTAAGGCGAGAACGACCGGCAAAACCACCCCGGCCAGCACCGTTTGCGCCGAAATTATCATCGCCATCAAGGGGGCGTCGCCCCCCATTTGGCGGGCAAGGATATAGGAGGCGGCGGCGGTCGGGAGCGTTTGATAGAGCAGCACGATTCCGGCGGCGGTGCCGGTTAGGCCGAACATCAGACTAAGCCCAACGGCGGTGAGCGGCAGAAGGGCGAATTTCACCAGCATCGACAGCAGCGTTGGGGGCAATACCGCGCGCGGCGACGCGAAGGTGAGGGCCGCCCCAACGCAGAGCAGGCCGATGGGCAGCGACGCTTGCCCGAGGGCTTTCAATGCGGGCTCTATTCCTGGCGGAAGGCCGATATGGGTAAGATTGAGCGCCATACCGATCCCACTTGCTACCAGCAGCGGGTTTTTCGCCAGTTGCAGGAGAATGCCGCGCAGGTTGGGGCGGGCGGTGCCGTAGCGCGCGAACATCAGCACGCAGATGATATTCACTGTTGGTACGATGGCAGCGGCGGCCAAAGCGCCCAAAGCTAAGCCTTCCGGCCCATAGAGCGCGGCGGCGGCAGGCAGGCCAACGTAGTTATTAAAGCGAATGCCGCCCTGGAAAATCGACGTGAAGGCGGCATCGCCCACAGGCATCCACCGCCGCAGTCCGACCAACAGCAACCCAACCAAAATTGTGGAGAGGGAGAGCGTCGCCATCAGCCGCCCAACGGGGGCTGTTCCCCAATTGGCGGTGCCAAGCGAATGGACGATCAGCGCGGGCAGCAGCAGGTAATAACCCAAGCGTTCGGTTTCCCGCCAAAACACCTCGGCCGTGAACACGCGATCCCGCAGCAGCTTGCCGAGGCCGATCAGTAGCATCACGGGCACCAGCGCCAGCACAATCGCCCAGAACATTGGCGGGGCCTCCTTTATTCAATCAGCAGGGCGCGGAAATCATTCACATTGGTCCGCGTTGGCCCGGTGATGAGCAAATCGCCGATGCCTTGGAAGAAGCTATAGCTGTCGTTCCGCGCCAGGAAATCGGGCGCGCTCAAGCCTGCGAAAGCTGCCCGTGCCAACGTATCGGGGGTCACGAAGGCGCCCGCATTATCCTCGGTCCCGTCGATCCCATCGGTATCGGCGGCAAGGCCGTAGACGCCGGGAAGCCCTTTCAGCGCTTGGGCGAGCCCCAGGGCGAATTCGGCATTACGTCCGCCGCGTCCGCCCTTGGCGCGGACGGTCACAGTGGTTTCGCCGCCGGAGAGAATCACGCACGGCCCGGCCAAGGGAACCCCTTGCAAGCGGGCGGCGCGGGCGATTCCGGCGTGAACCTTGGCAACCTCGCGCGCCTCCCCCTCAATCGAATCGCCCAACACCAGAACCGGATAGCCGAAGCCCTTTGCCGTTTCGGCGGCGGCCATCAGGCTGCGGTGCGGGCTGGCAATGACGTGGACGCTTTTCTGCGCAAAGGCGGGGCTGTCGGGGGCTGGCGTATCGGCGGCGGGGGAGGCGATCCAGGCCGCCAGCGCCGGACCGGGGTCGATCCCATAGTGCGCCAAAATCGCCTGGGCTTCGGCGCGATCCGACACATCGGGGATCGTTGGGCCGGAGGCGATGACGCCGGGATCGTCCCCCGGCACGTCGGAAATGACGAGGCTCACCATTGGCGTATGGGGCGCGGCGGCGGCAAGGCGGCCGCCCAGAATGCGCGAGACGTGCTTGCGGACCCGGTTCATCTGTGCAATATCCGCGCCGGACGCCAGCAAGGCCCGGTAGAGCGCCTGCACCTCCGCCAAGCTCACGCCTTCCGGCGGCAGCGCCAACAGGGCCGAGCCGCCCCCCGAGACTAGGGCGAGAATGAGATCATCCGGCCCGGCGGTGGCGGCGAGGTCGAGCAGCCGTTGCGCCGCGACTTCCCCTGCCGCATCGGGCACCGGATGGGAGGCTTCCACGACTTCGATCTGTTGCGTGGGGGCACCGTGACCGTAGCGGGTAACGACGAGACCCGTGAGCGGCCCCGGCCAGAGCGTTTCAAGGGCTGCGGCCATTTCAGCGGCAGCTTTTCCGGCCCCGACGACGAGGGTGCGGCCCTTGGGCGGCGGCGGCAGAAAGGCCGCTAAAGCTTGCGCCGGTTGGGCGGCGGCAACGGCGCTGTCGAAGAGGGCGCGCAGCAGATCGCGGGGGGGAAGGCGGCTCATGGGGTTTCCTCGGAATGGTCAATCAGGCCGTGGCCTTTGCGGATTTCGATCCCTCTTGAAAAACTGTCGGAAACGCTACGGCGGTGGGAAATGAGAAGCAAGGTTTGGCCGCGCCACACGTTTCGCAGCCCCGCCGTCACCGCGTGCTCGGAGGGCTCGTCGAGCGAGTTCAAGGCTTCGTCGAGCAGCAGAATCGGCGCGTCGCTGAGGAGCGCCCGGGCGAGCGCAAGGCGCTGGCCTTCGCCCTGGCTGAACGGCTCGCCGCGCGCGCCCATGCGGGTGGCGAGCCCCTGGGGCGCGGCGGCAATCCGGCCCGCGAGCCCGCAGGCGGTGAGCAACTCCTCCCATTGGGCTTCACTGAGATCGCGCCCCAGGGCGATATTCTCCGCGACCGTGCCGGGGAAGAAGACGCCAGTGGAGCGGTGCAGCATGAACAGCCGCTTACGGTCGGCCAGCGACAGCGTACCCAGCGGGCGACCATCCAGCAGAATGCGCCCTTCGGTCGGGGTTTGTACCCCAAGCAGCAGGGCGAAGAGGGTGGATTTACCCGAGCCGCTTTCGCCGAACAGCGCCACCTGTTCCCCCGCGCGGATTGTGAGGCTGACGTTGCGCATCAGCCATTTACCTTCGGCGTCTTGCAGGCCGAGGTTTTCGAGGGTCAGCGTCTCGAACCTCGGCGACGCGGGCGGGTGCGGGCTCGCGGCAGTCTCGGTTCCCAGGGTCAGCGATAGCCGCTCGTAAGCGTTGCGCCCATCGATCAACAGTGGCGCGGCCTCGCCGATCTTAGCGAGGCAGGGGAAGACGAGGGCGGCGTAATAGAGGAAGATCAGCACGGTCGCCAGCGTCTTCGGCTCGCTCTCGCTTTCCAAAAACAGCATGACGAGACAGGCGGCGGAGGCAAGGGCGACGAAAAGATCAATGGCGGCGAAATACAGCGTTTGCCGATGCCAGAGCAGCAACCCGCGCCGGTTCATCGCTCGAATGAGCGCGAGGGTGCGCCGAAAGAACCAACCGCGTGCGACGCCAAAGCGCAAATCCAGGCTGCGCTGCTGCAAACCGGTGATCCAGGTGAGGAAATTTTCCTGGTTTCTCATCTGCGCCAGAAACGCCAGCTTGCGCCAGCGCGCATACAGGGCGATCAACGCCGAAAGCAGCAGGATTTCCACCAGCAGCACCAGCCCCAGGGGCGGGTGCAGCAGGGTCAGCACACCGACCATCAGCACGAGTTGCACGAGGGCGAGGGTCGCACCGATCACCACGTCTTTAATCAGCCGCTGGACAGTCTCGACATCGCCGGTGGCTGCCGCAACCACCCGCCCGACGCCGAGATCGGCAATCTCCTGCGCCGGGCCACGCAGCAAATGCCGGGCAATGCGGGCGCGTAAACGCCGAATCAGCCGTTCCGACAGGCGGGTCGAGGCAGTCTCTTCCGTCACCCGCACGCCGAAAACGCTGAATTCCAGCGCGGCGATGAACAGGAGGAACAGCGCAAGGCTACTCAGGTTGGGAAGAAGGGCATGGGCTTGGGCGATCCAGGCCGGAACCGGGTCGGGCGGCAGCAGCAGTTGCAGCGGCAGCGGGCGCAGCACCACGAGCAGCGTTTGCCCAGCGGCGAGCAGCAGGCAGAACACAAGCCGTCGCCGATACGCCCGGTCGGTAGTCAGCAAAAGGCGGTCGATCGCAGCAAGGCTCATGGTGGTTCCGGTGCAATATTTTGGGCAGAAATCCTGAAAGACGCGCCTTTATGCGGTTGCCCCGCGTGTAGGAGCAAGCCACTCTATCGGCCATGAACGCGCTTTCTCAGCCCCTTTGGTCCGAAAACCTCGCCTGCCGTCGCGGCGGCCGGAAAATTTTCGAAGGGCTGGCCTTTCGGGTCGAGCCGGGGGAAGCGCTTATCGTGACCGGCCCGAACGGCGCGGGCAAATCTAGCTTGCTGCGGCTTCTGGCGGGATTGGTCCGGCCTGCGGCGGGGGTAATCCACTGGGGCGAGGCCGATATTGCCGACGATCCCGTGGAGCACCGCGCCCGCACGGCCTATCTCGGTCATCTCGACGCGATCAAGCCGCGTGCCACCGTGCAGGATCATTTAACCCTGGCGACGGTCCTTGCCGGAACCGACGCTGCGAGGGTGCCGGAGGTTGCCGCGCGCGTTGGCCTCGGGCGTCTGCTGGCGCGGCCGGGGCGGCTCCTCTCCGCTGGGCAGCGCCGCCGCGTCGCACTGGGGCGCTTGCTGTTGGCTGAGGCGCGCCTCTGGCTGCTGGACGAGCCGACGAACGCGCTAGATGCAGACGGGCAGGCGCTGTTGCTTGACCTGCTGAAGCAGCATTTGGCCGGGGGCGGCCTGATCGTCGCCTCCACCCATCAGCCGCTCGCGCTTCCCGCCCAGGCCTTGGCGCTGGCTGGTGCCGTTTCGCCACAAGCCGCCGAATAGCAGGGCAATAGCGTTCGTCACAAAAACGACATATTGGCATTTTGGCGCAACTATCGGATAAGAAAGACTCGCAAAATCCATATAGCTGTATGGATGTGCGTTTACATCAATTAAGAGGTGTATAGAATGGCATTTTGGCGTCACGCGAGCTTGAAGGCGAAAATCATCTTCAGTACCGCCCTGGTGGTGGCGGTGTCGGCGGGCGCGATTGCCATGACCCTCATTATCCTCGCCCGCCCTGCGGCAGAAAACCTGGCGATTCAGCGCGTTCAGGAAATTGCCCAGGGGCAGGAAAGCCGGATTCAGGAAGAGATCGGTTCGGCCCTGCGCGATGCCCAGGCGATTGCCCGAACGGTTCAGACTGAACTTTCCTTCACGGCCCCTCGCCGCGCCCCAGTGAACCGCCAGTTGCAGCAATTGATGCAGGCCAATCCGGCCTATGCGGGGGCCTGGGTTGAAATGGCCGATAATGGCTTCGACGGCAAGGATTCGGCCTTCACCCAAAAGATCGATGGCGAAACCCTTGGCCTACCCACCACTGGTCGCATGAGCCTGCTGTGGTTGACCGGGCCGAATGGCCAGCCAAAAGCCGATGAATCCGAGGGCCAGAGCTTTAACGAAGTCCAGGGCAAGGAATATTATCTTGCGGCGAGCAAAGCCAAGCGCCCCGCCGTCAGCGAGCCTTATCTGGATGATTTCACCAAGCAGTTGATGACCAGTGCCGTGGCTCCGGTTCTGGCGGGGGGCGGGATGCGGGGCGTTGCGGGCGTTGATGTGTCGCTCGAAAACATCTCCAATTTCCTCAACGCCCAGCGCCCCTATGCGAAAGGCTATGTGGCGTTGATGTCGGAAAAAGGCATCTATATCGCCCATCCCGATGCCGCCCGCCGGTTGCAACCGAGCGATGATCTTCCGCCTGCCGCCCGAAGCGCGATTGCGGCCGGAAAAACCTTCGACGGGCGGGCCGAGCTTGCGGGAGATGATTATTACCTGCGGCTTCAGCCGGTCCGGTTCGGCGCGGCGGAAGGCGTCTGGACCCTTGCGGTGGCGGTGCCGATGGCGAGCATCATGGCCGATGCCAATGCCCTGACGGCCTTGTGCATTCTTGTCGGCGGGGTCTGCTCGATCCTGGGTGGGCTCATCGCGTGGCGCGTCGGCAAGGGCATCGCCCAACCGGTTGTCGAGATGACGGCGGCGATGGCGCATCTTGCGGCGGGCAATCTCGATTTGACCCTTCCGGCAAAAGGCCAGGCGGACGAGTTGGGGGCGATGGCCCGGGCGGTGGAAGTCTTCCGGCAATCGATGATCGCAGCGCGCGACCTGACCGAAGCGCAGCGGCGCGACTGGGCGGCAAAGGAAGCCCGCGCGGCCCATCTCGATGCGCTTCAGGCTGGATTCCAGCGCAAGGCGGGCGATCTTGTGACGATTCTTACCGAATCGTCGGGCCAATTGAGGGCAACCGCCCACGAACTCACCACGATTGCCGATCTCACCAACCGGCAGGCGGTGGCCGTTTCGGCCAATGCGGAACAATCGACCGGCAATGTGCAAATGGTGGCGGTGGCGACCGAGGAACTCTCGGCCTCGGTCAATGAAATTCGCCGTCAGGTGGAGCATTCCGCCGACATCGCCGCGAAAGCCGTGGGCGATACCAAGCAAACTGACAGCACCGTCGAAGCCCTCTCCCAAAGCGCGGGCCGCATCGGCGAGGTCATCAATCTGATTTCGGAAATCGCCTCGCAAACCAATCTGCTGGCCCTGAACGCCACCATCGAGGCGGCGCGGGCCGGGGAGGCCGGTAAGGGCTTCGCTGTGGTCGCGTCGGAGGTGAAGAATCTGGCCGGGCAAACCACGCGCGCCTCGGAAGAAATCGTTGCGCAGATCGGCAGCATTCAAGCGGCCACGGGCAATGTGGTGCAGTCGATCCGGGGGATTGGCGAGACCATTACCGAATTGCACACGATTGCCCGCGATATCGCTATCGCTGTTGAAGGGCAAGAAGCTGCAACGCGGGAGATTGCCGGAAACGTGCAGCAGGCCGCCGCCGGAACGCGCGACGTTGCCGCCAGCACCACCCGCATCCGCGAAGCCTCCGGCGAAACCGGGGCGGCGGCAGAGCAAGTGCTGAGCACGGCGGGGGCGGTTGCGACGCAATCAGGCGAGCTTGCGTCGGAAATTCGCGGCTTTATTGCGGCAGTGCAAGCGGCTTAACAGGTGCGCGCGCGGATACCCCTTGGCCTTGCCCGCGCGCTCGGTGTAGGGTCAGGCCCGATTGACGTTATTCGGACGATAGCCTCCATGCGCCGCCTGTTTCTGCCTGTTCTGCTGGTTCTGCCGCTGGCTCTCGCCGGTTGCTCGTCGTTGGGATCGAAGGATGAAGATCCGAACGTCTACGTCGATGCGCCGGTAGAAAAGCTCTACAATGACGCGATGGACGCGATGCTGGCGGAGAAATATGAAGCCGCTGGGCGGCAGTTCGATGAAGTCGAGCGCCAGCATCCGTACTCGGTCTGGGCCACGAAGGCTCAGTTGATGTCGGGCTATACCATGTATCTGCGCGATCGGTTCGACGACGCGATTATTGCGATGGAGCGGTATATTCAGCTTCATCCCAGTAGCCGCGATACGCCCTACGCCTATTACATCAAAGCCATCAGCTATTACGCCCAGATTGCCGATGTCACGCGCGACCAAAGCCTGACCGAAAAGGCCATGGACGCGCTGAATGAAGTCGTGCGCCGCTATCCCGACACGTCCTACGCCCGCGACGCCCGCGTGAAGATTGATCTCACGCGCGACCATATGGCGGGCAAGGAAATGGAAATTGGGCGCTTCTACCTGCGCACCGAACAATATACGGCGGCGATCAACCGCTTCCGCCGCGTCGTCGATCAGTATCAGACCACAACCCATGTGCCGGAAGCCCTGCTGCGCCTGACCGAAATCTATCTGGCCTTGGGCCTGAAAGAGGAAGCCCAGGCCGCCGCCGCCGTGCTGGGGCATAATTACCCCGGAACGGAATGGTACGCCGAATCCTACGGGTTGATGACCGGCGGCAAGCGCCCCTTATCAAACACGGGCGGGCGCGGTTGGTTCGGGCGGCAGGTCGATACTGTGACCAACTCCGTCACCAATATTTTTTAACGCCCCCGATGCTCACCCGCCTTGGCATCCGCGATGTGGTGCTGATCGACCGGCTCGATCTGGAGGTCGCGTCGGGCCTGTCGGTGCTGACCGGGGAAACCGGCGCGGGGAAATCGATCCTGCTCGATGCGCTCGGCCTTGCCTTGGGCGCGCGAGCCGATAGTAGTCTGATCCGCCACGGCGCAGGCCCCGCCATCGTCACGGCGGAATTCGAGCTTCCCGATGGGCACCCGGCCTGGGCACTGTTGCGCGAACAGGGGATCGACGCCGAAGACGGGCAAATTCTCCTGCGCCGCACCTTAGGCATCGACGGGCGCGGGCGGGCGAGCGTCAACGATCAATCCGTCAGCGTCGGGTTTTTGCGCAATCTCGGCGCGGCTTTGGTTGAAATCCAAGGCCAGTTTGACCAGCACGCACTGATGGACCCGGCCAATCATCGGGCGATTCTGGATCAGTTCGGCGGGTTGCTCGATAGTGTCGGCGGCGTGCGCGCCGCCTATCGCCTGTGGCAGGCCGCGCGCGATTCGCGGCAAGCGGCGGAATCGGCACTGGAGCGCGCGCGAACCCAGGAAGAGTATCTGCGGCATGTGGTTGCCGAGCTTAAACAGCTTGCCCCCGAACCGGGCGAGGAAAGCGAGTTGGCCGATCGGCGCGCCCGCCTGCAAAACCGCGCAAAACTACTCTCTACTTTGCAATCGGCGCTGAATGATCTTGCGGGGGAAAATGGTGCAGAAATGCGCCTGCTGTCGGCTTCGCGCACTCTCTCGCGCGCCCCTGGGCAAGACCCGGCCATCGATACGATCATCACGGCGCTGGAGCGCGCCAGCAACGAGCTGGCCGAAGCCACCGACGGGCTCGAATCCCTCATGCGGGCCGACGGCTGGTCCGAAGGCGAGTTGGAGCGCATCGAAGACCGGCTGTTTTCGCTGCGGGCGGCGGCGCGCAAGCATCAGGTGACGGCGGAAGCCCTTCCCGGCCTTGCGGAAAAGCTGAGCGCCGATCTGGCCGCGCTCGACGCGGGCGAGGGGCGCCTCAAAGCGCTTCAGGAAGAAGAACGCCTGACCCGCGCTGCCTATCTGGAAGCCGCAACCGCGCTTACCGCTTACCGCCAAGAGGCGGCGGGGCGGCTGGCGGAAGCCGTCACGGCGGAACTGGTGCCCCTGAAGCTCGACAAAGCCCGCATCACGGTCGATGTCGCGCCGCAGCCCGAAGGGGCCTGGGGGCCGGAGGGGCGCGATAAGGTTGCCTTCCTTATCGCCACCAACCCCGGTGCCACCCCCGGCCCGCTGGCGAAAGTGGCGTCGGGCGGCGAACTCTCGCGCTTCCTGCTCGCCCTCAAAGTGGTTCTCGCCGGAACCTCCCCCGTGCCCACCCTCGTGTTCGATGAGGTCGATAGCGGCATCGGTGGCGCGGTGGCGGCAGCGGTCGGCGAGCGCCTGAAGCGCCTCGGCGACCATCTGCAAGTCCTCGTCATCACCCATAGTCCGCAAGTGGCGGCCTTGGGCGCGCACCATTGGCGCGTGCAAAAGCGCCAAACCAGCCCCGATGCCCGCGTGACGACGAGTATCGACCTGCTGCCGCTCGATGCCCGCCGCGAGGAAATCGCCCGGATGCTTTCCGGGGCCGATATCACCAACGAAGCCCGCGCGGCGGCGGATCGGTTGTTGGGGTGAGAGGGGTAGCAGAGGCGCTGCCTCTGCACTCCGGTTAAAGGGCGACAGCCCCTTAACAATCCTGATTTCTTAATATAAATCAGATCATTAGTCTTGCCCTTCTCCAAGAGAAATGGGATTCCCAAGGGGCCAGCCCTTTGGGCCGGGGGGCCTGCGCGTTTGACGCGCAAAGCGCGTCGGGGATGGCAGCGCCCCCATCAGCGCGCCAACGCTTCTATCGTAGTATGAGGACGAGTATGACCACCCAGATCGCCATTGATGTGCTGACCGAAACCGAGGCGAAAGCGGAACTCGCGCGGCTGGCGTCGGAGATTGCGCGGCATGATCGGCTTTATCACGGCCAGGACGCGCCCGAGGTGGATGATGCCACCTATGACGGGTTACGCCAGCGCAATCAGGCGATTGAGGCGCGGTTCCCGGCCCTAAAACGCCCGGATTCGCCGAGTTTGAAGGTGGGGGCGTCGGCCAGTTCCGGCTTTGCCAAAGTGCGCCATGCGCGCCCAATGCTGTCGCTCGATAATGCCTTTGCCGATGGCGACGTTACGGATTTCTTCGACAGTATCCGGCGCTTTTTGGAGCGGGATTTCGCCGCCGATCCGGCCTTAACCTTAGCCGTGGTCGCAGAACCTAAAATCGATGGGCTATCGCTGTCCTTACGCTATGAAAATCGCGTGTTAGTGCAGGCGGCAACGCGCGGTGACGGCAGCGAGGGCGAGGATGTCACCGCCAATGTGCGCACGATTGCCGAAATTCCGGCCAAATTACCCGAGGCTGCCCCGGCGGGTACTCTCGAAATTCGCGGTGAAGTCTATATGCGCCGCGCGGATTTTCAGCGGCTGAACGAAACCCAGGCTGCTGCCGGGGAAAAGATTTTCGCCAATCCGCGCAATGCGGCGGCGGGGGGCTTGCGCCAACTCGACCCTCGCATTACCGCCACCCGCCCGCTGGCGTTTTTCGCCTATGCCTCGGGCGAGAGCGCGGCACCCTTGGCCGAAAGCCATTGGCAGTTTCTGCAAAACCTCAAAGCCTGGGGGTTTCCCGTCAACGACCGTGTCCGCCGTTGCGAGGGCGTCGAGGCAGTGTTGGACTTCTACCGCGAGATCGGCAATCACCGCGCCGACCTGCCTTACGATATCGACGGGGTGGTCTATAAGGTCGACCGTTATGATTGGCAGGCGCGGTTGGGCTTCGTTTCGCGCGCGCCGCGCTGGGCCATCGCCCATAAATTCCCCGCCGAACAGGCCCGCACGCGGCTAAAAGCCATCTCCATCCAGGTTGGGCGAACGGGGGTGTTAACGCCGGTAGCCGAACTGGAGCCGATCACGGTGGGCGGCGTCGTGGTGGCCCGCGCAACCCTGCATAATGAGGATGAGGTTGCGCGCAAAGACGTGCGCGTCGGCGATCTTGTGCTGGTCCAGCGCGCGGGGGATGTCATTCCGCAGGTATTGGGGCCGGTGCTCAGCGAGCGCCCGGAGGGGACCGAGCCTTACACCCTGCCCCATATTTGCCCCGTCTGCGGGTCGGTCGCCCTGCGGCGGGAAGGGGAGGTTGCGCGGCGCTGCACGGGCGGGCTGGTCTGCTCCGCGCAAGCCGTGGAGCGGCTTCGGCATTTCGTCTCCCGCGACGGGTTTGATATCGAGGGCCTGGGCGAAAAGCATATCCAGGCGTTTTTCGACGATGGCCTGGTGCGCACCCCCGCCGACCTGTTCCGTCTGGAAGAAAAACATACCGACTTGCGCGACCGGGAGGGCTGGGGCGCGCAATCCTTACGCAACCTCTATACGGCGATTACGGCGCGGCGGCAGATTGCGTTCGAGCGCTTCCTCTTCGCCCTCGGCATTCCGCAGATCGGTCAGGCGACGGCCAAGCTGCTCGCCTACCATTACGGCACGTTCGCGGCGTTGCGCGCGGCGATGCTGGCGGCGCGGGAGCCGGAGGCAAGCGCGCTTCAGGAGTTGCTTTCCATCAACGGGATTGGTGCGAGCATGGCCGCCGATTTGGTGGCTTTTTTTGCCGAAGACCATAACGAAGCTGTGCTGGACGATCTTCTGACCTTCATCACCATCGCCCCCGCCGAAAAGCCGAATGTGACCGAGGAAAGCCCGGTGGCGGGCAAAACCGTGGTGTTTACCGGCGAGTTGACCCGCATCACCCGGCGCGAGGCAAAAGCCCAGGCCGAACGCTTGGGGGCAAAAGTGGCGGGGTCGGTTTCGGCCAAAACCGATTATGTGGTTGTCGGCGCCGACGCGGGCTCCAAGGCCAAAAAAGCCGCCGAACTGAACATCCCGATGTTGACGGAAGACGAATGGTTAACGCTTATTGGGTAGGGTAAGGGCGTAAGTCACCGAAGGGAGAGACCGAATGGCGCTACAAGGCGGGCAAGTGACCCTGACCGACCTCGATCCAGGGGTCTATCTTGTCACCCCGGAGGGCGCTTTCGAATTGGTGCACGCGTATGACGAGGGCGATTATCACCTTGCTGATATTTTCGATTATTTCGAACTCGGCGAAGTGTTGGAAGAAGATGGCGCGCCGGGAATTGAACTCGACGCCCGCGAGATCAAACAATTGGGCCGAATGGCTAAGCAATATGCCGCCGATCATCCACCCGAATTTATCGCCATGTGCCGGGATATGGTGAAAGCCGCCGTCGATTTCGCACCGGAAGAAGAGGTTGTATGCTTTTACGAGAATTTCGCCTGAATTAATTTTGGGGAGGGCTTGAGTGGCATTTTGTACTGGGATCGTGTAGCCCACCTGTAATTAGTTCAATAAAATGGACCTCCGTATTCTCCTTCAGGAGAACGATGGCCGTTCCAACCCCATGCATGCTGTGATCCCGCGCCTTTCGACTCACAGTTTTGCCAATGTTAGTCAAATCGGTATAATGGTTCACAAAGCAAATCTCGTCGATTATTTTGAGTTTAAACAGCATGTCGACCGTGTTGTCATAATATAAACTGCCTACGCGTTTATAATCTTTGGCGATATTATAGGCCAAAACGTCGTCAGCATAGTTTTGTTTTTGGAAAGGTTCGTTGTGAGTTGACCAGCTAGACCTCAGGGAATAAACCATAGTCACGAATCCGATGACAATTACAGTGGCGACCGTCACCATAATTATTGCCATAACTTTTGCTGTTATTTTGAATATTTTCTTAGTCATTCGGAATCATCGCGCCATTTGAGAATTTTTTGGGAAAATTAACTCCTAAAGATTGTACTATCGCGCCCGGGATTTGGGATGTCCAGTCGGTAAAGTGCGGGGCGTGCTAATAGGGTTTACCCTTGCGAGCCGCCATAAAATTGAAAGCAGCGACCATGTCCGATCAATTCACCGACGACGATCAACGCCGCTTAACCGAGTTGCGCCGCCAGCGCCCCTCAGTTGACACCAAAGCACCGCCGCAAACGCTGGGGGACCGGATCTCCGACCATGTGGCGGCGACGGTGGGCTCCTGGCGGTTCATCATCATTCAGTCGGTGATTCTCAGCATCTGGATTGCCCTGAACGCCACCGCCTTTATTTTTCACTGGGACCCGTATCCGTTCATTCTGCTGAACCTCATTCTCTCGTTCCAAGCGGCCTATACCGCGCCGATCATTATGATGAGCCAGAACCGGCAGGCAGAGGTAGACCGCCGCAACGCGGCTTACGATTACGCCGTGAATGTGAAGGCAGAACTAGAAATCGAGCTTCTGCACGCCAAAATCGACGCCCTCCGCGAGCAGGAAATTGCGCGCCTGACGCAGATTATTGAGCGGATGGCAGAGCAGTTGGGCGAGAAGAAGGCCTAGGCCTCTGAAAGCTTGACCCCGCACGCCTGATCGAACAGGGCAGGATCGCGTAACGTCCGCGCCAGAATAAGCCCGCCTTCCAACTGCGCCAAAAGCTGCGCCGCCGGAGCCCGCTCACCGATCGACGCGCCGAGAAACGCCAGCAGCATGTGAAAAAAAACCGCGACCGCCGCTTCGACCGACGGGGGGAGCGAATCGCGCTCCGCCCCGAACAGACCACAGAGGCACATGCGGTCCTCGACCAACAAGGCATCGCGAAACAGCATGGTGACGCGGGCGATGGCCTCGTCCGGCAATAAACCTTCTGGTTCGCCCAGGCGCGCCTTGGCATGTTCGGTGTAGCGTTGCGCTAGCGCTGCACCCAAATCGGCCTTGGTTGGAAAGTGATAATGGACGCTGGAGCTTTTAACGCCCACGTCGTCGGCCAAATCACGAAAACTGAACCCGTTATAGCCGCCAACGCGCGCGCGCTTTTCGGCCGCCGCCAGAATTTGTTCGCGCATCATGCTCCCCCAAAACCGCTCTCTATCATCTGATAGATAGAGCTTGACGCGCCGTCCCGCAATGACGATAAGAAATCTATCTATCAGTAGATAGATTTCACAGAACGAACGGGACAGATCCCGCCAACAAGGGAATTTCGATTATGGATGAAACGCTTAGCCTTATCATCGGGGGCTCTACCGGCATGGGCCGGGCTACCGCCGCGCTGTTGGTTCGGGAGGGGCGGACGGTTCTTCTGGTCGGGCGCGATGCCGCCAAGCTCGCAACCGCGCAGCGCACGCTCATGGCGGAAGGGCCGGGCAAGGTGGAAACGCGCGTTGCCGATCTCACCGATCCGGCCAGCACCGAGGCCCTGATAGACGCGCTCGCGGCGGAATCGCGCCCGATCATTCATCTCGTCAATGCCGCTGGAACCTTTTTCCCGAAGAGCTTTTTAGATCATGAACCGGCGGACTACGATTCTTACGCGTCCCTGAACCGCGCGACCTTCTTCATCACGCAAACGGTCGCCCGGAATATGGCGCGGTCGGGTGGGGGCGCGATTGTGATGATCGGGTCGATGTGGGCGAAGCAGGCGATCAAGGCCACGCCCTCTTCGGCCTATTCAATGGCCAAAGCCGGGCTGCATGCGCTTACCCAGCATCTGGCGATGGAGTTGGCGGGGCATAACATTCGCGTCAACGCCGTTTCTCCCGCCGTCGTTGTCACGCCGATTTATGCCGCTTTCATCCCGCCGGAAGAAATCGAAGCGACCCTGACCAGCGGCTTCGATGCTTTCCATCCGATTGGCCGGGTTGGGCGGGCAGAGGATGTTGCCCAGCACATCGCTTTCTTGCTCTCGGATAAGGCCGGGTGGACGACGGGCGCGGTTCATGACGTTGACGGCGGCGTCATGGCCGGGCGCAACTAGCAGCCTTACCGGAGGAGGGGACTAACGCCGCTCCTCCGGCAACTCGTCTAGCCGACCACCAAGATCGAAAAACACATCGCGCGCGCGGCCCATCAAGCTTTCGCCGCCGTCAACCGTGATCGTTTGACCGGTGAAGCTGGGGGTATCGAGAATGAAGCGGCAGGCGCGGGCGAGGTCGGCCACGCTGCTACCGCACCCCAAGGGGGTGGCCTTATGGGCGGTGGCGAAGCTGGTTTCGGTCTGGCGGCCCGAAATCAGCGTGAGGCCGGGGGAGACCGCGCCGACGCGGATGCGCGGGGCAAGCTGCATGGCGAGCATCCGCATCAGCCCCTTCAGCCCGACTTTCCCCAAGGTATAGCTGAGGAAATCCGGGTTCAGATTATCGACCTTTTGGTCGAGAATCCCGATAATCACGCCGCTCTCAATATCCCGCTGCCGGGCGAAATCGCGCGACAGGAAGGCGGGGGCGGCGAGGTTGACGCGCTGGTGGGCTTCGAACAAATCCCAGTCGAGGGAGTTCAAATGGTCGAACTCGAACAGGGAGGCATTGTGGATCAGCCCATCGACCGGCCCCGCGACCGCACGGGCGCGCGGCAATAGGGCTTCAATGCCGTCGCGCGTCGCAAGATCGGCTTGAACGGCCCAGGCGGTGCCGCCTTGGCTTTCGATCTGGCGGACGACCGTTAAGGCGTCGGCTTCGGACTGATTATAGTGAACGATAATCCGGTGCCCGGCGGCGGCCAAATCCAGCGCCAGCCCCGCGCCGACGCGCTTGGCGGCCCCGGTAATAAGGATCGTCCGCGCGCTCATCGGGCGGCGGGCCTACGGCGGTAGAGTTCGACGCCGACCGCGTTGATCTCGTTGAAAATCCCCGTTTTCAGCACCGAAACCCGGCAGGCCTCCACGCGCGGCAGGGCGAAACAATGCCCGACCAACTCTTCGGCCAAGGTTTCGAGCACCTCCGTGTGCGGGCGGTTCGGCCAGTCCTTTACCGCTGCGCGCAGGGGATCGTAATCCATAAACTCGGCTTGCGTTTCCGGGCGCGGCGCATGGGCGAAAAGTTCGATCGTCACCAGCAGCGGGTTCGGCTTATCGGCGAAGCGCTCCCACGGGTGCAGCCCCACGCGGGCCTCGGTGCGAATCCCATCGAGCAGGATGCGCACATAATCATTCTCGGCGTCCCAGAGGCTGGAGGAAGAGATTCTGGTCATGGCAAGAGCCTAAGCCGGGGGCCGCAGAAGTCTAGCCCGCACTCGACAGGCAGTGCTGAAGAAAGCGCGTTCCAGCCTCGAGCCCGGCATCGTCGATGGAATGGCCCAGGCGGGGGCAGGTCAGCGTGTCCACCGCAGCGCCAACCTCGCGCAAAGCGCTTTCGGCCCGGGCCAGGCTGGCATAGGGCACCACCGGGTCGGCATCGCCATGCACCAGCAGAACGGGGGGCTTTGCCGTCATTTCCGCCGCAAGGCTCGGCGGGTCGATCAACATACCCGAGAAGCCAAGCACACCCGCCACCGGTTCCGCGCGGCGCAGGGCGACGTGCAGCGCCATCATCGTGCCTTGCGAAAAACCGACCAGGGCCAGTTTGTTCGCGGGTAGGCTGAAGCGTTCCAAAATATCATCGATCAAAGCGTTCAGAACCGGCGCGACCTCATCGGCCCCGGCGCGGCGCAAGCCATCGGCCAGCGGTGCGCCCGCCATAATTTCGCGCAAGGAGAACCATTGATAGCCCATCGCCGACATTTCGCAGACGAAAGGCGCATCCGGCCCAATAAAGGCCGCGTTCGGCAGCGCGTCGGCCCAATAGGGCGCGAGCCCCAGCAGATCGGCCCCGTTGGAGCCATAGCCGTGCAGCAGCAGAATCACCTGCTCGGGCGTGCCGCCAGCCTTCGGGCCGATCATTTGGATATTGGTAAACTGCCCGTCGGTCATTATCGCTGCCCTTTCATCGCTCCGGTTGGCGACGATAGCGGGGCAGGGCCGCGACGCCAAGGGTTAAGACGCGGGGGAGCGCAGGGGTTTGAGGCCGTTGATAATCCCATCCGCTAAACGACTGCTGGCATCGCGCAGGGCGATTTTCGAATCAAGACCGTTCAGGATCAGATCGAGCGGGGCCGCCGTATTCGTCGTGAATAACTCCTTACCGCTTTGGTTGGTTACAATCGCTTTGGTATAGGCCCCGCCCCCGAAAAGCGGATCCCAACGCCGAATTAGAATCTCGAAGCGCATTTTAAGCGGCGCGTCGGCATTGGCGGGGAGAAGGCTTAGTTTTTCGGCCTGGAGTTTTTCGGTAAAGGCCGTCATCGCGATAGCGCGATAGGCTTCGATTTCCGTCGGATCGGCCTTTGCCGTTACGTCTTCGAAGGTTTGGATGATCTCCAGTTTGGTATCGGTGGCGAAACTATTGGCACCGGGCGGCACGTCGCTCGCAGTCACGCCGTCTGGACGCCAAACCGGGGTGCAGGCGGCCATAGCAAGAAGGGCGGTCCCCAGAACAAAAAATCTGGCAAAGGACGTGACGGCGGTCATGGAAAATCCTTGGAAGGGGAGAACTCTACAGGGGATGACTTTGGGTGTCGCCTTACGCCGTCTTGCGGCCCGTTAACTGCGCGACGATTGCATCACCAACCTGTTCGCTGCTTTTGCGCAGGGCGGTGGTGGTGTTGCGGATGGTCTTCATCATGTAGTGCCCGTCCGAACCCCTGGCGGTGAGCAGTTCCTGCCCGGCATTATCGCTTAGGGTTGCCTGTGCCGAGGCGCTGAGCCCCCCGATGATCGGATCATTGCGCCGCACTTTGAGGGCCAAGCGCATCTGCAAAGGCGCGGGCGCGGGGGCAGGTACAAGGTCTAACTTTTCGGCGGCAAGTTTTTGCACCAGGGCCGCCATGGCCGCGTTGACATAGCCGTCGAGTTCCTGCCGGTCGGTCTGCTGGGTCACGTCCCGAAGCGTGTCGATGATTTCGATGGAAATCTCGACGGCGATCCGCGACGCGCCGGGCGGCAGAACCACCGGCGATGTGATTGGGCGGGCCGATGGCGCGGTTGCGCACCCCGCGAGGGCAAAGCATCCGAGGGCAAGGAGTCCGCGTCGCGTGACCTGTGTCGAATACAATTGCATGGCAATAGGTTCCAGCATCTAAAAGCTGTGGCACCCTTACCAAAAGGTTAAGAAACTCTCAATAATTTTAATGAGATCTTAGCAAGTTTCTTCAAAAACCATAATTAGAATAATTCTAATTGACGTTTTACAAAACTTCCTGCAGGCTGCGTCTCAAGACAAACCCCTCCCTGGAAGGAAGCCCCCCATGTCCGATAAACTCACATCCGACAAACCCGTGATGACCACCAGCGCTGGTGCGCCGATTTCCGATAATCAGAATAGCCTCACGGCGGGGGCGCGTGGCCCCGTGCTGATGCAGGATTATCACTTGATCGAAAAGCTGGCCCACCAGAACCGCGAGCGCATCCCCGAGCGTGTCGTTCATGCGAAAGGCTGGGGCGCGTTCGGCACCTTCACAGTGACGCACGATATTCGCCGCTATACCCGCGCCAAGCTTTTTGGCGAAATCGGTAAGCAAACGCCGCTGCTGGCCCGGTTTTCCACCGTGGCGGGGGAGCAGGGGGCGGCGGATGCGGAGCGCGACGTGCGCGGCTTTTCGCTGAAATTCTATACCGAAGAGGGCAATTGGGATTTGGTCGGCAATAATACGCCGGTCTTCTTTATCCGCGACCCGCTGAAATTCCCCGACTTCATCCACACGCAAAAGCGCCACCCGCGCACCAATCTGCGCTCGGCTACGGCGGCGTGGGATTTCTGGTCGTTGAGCCCCGAAAGCCTGCATCAGGTAACGATCCTCATGTCCGATCGTGGCATTCCCGTTAGCCCGCGTTTCATGAATGGCTACGGTAGTCACACGTTCAGCTTCTGGAACAATCAGGCCGAACGCTTCTGGGTGAAGTTCCACTTCAAGACCCAGCAGGGCCATAAAACCCTGACCAATGCCGAAGCCGATACCGCCATCGGCAAGAGCCGCGAAACCTACCAAGAAGATCTGTTCGGCGCGATTGAGCGGCAGGAATTCCCGCGCTGGACGATGTTCGTGCAGATCATGCCCGAGTTGGATGCCGAGAAAACCGCCTATAATCCCTTCGACCTTACGAAGGTTTGGCCGCATAGCGACTATCCGCTGATCGAGGTCGGCGTGGTCGAACTCAACCGCAATGCCGACAATTACTTCGCCGAAATCGAGCAGGCGGCTTTCTCGCCGTCAAATATCGTCCCCGGAATCGGTTTCTCGCCCGATAAAATGCTGCAAGCGCGCATTTTCTCCTACGCCGACGCCCACCGCTACCGCCTGGGAACGCACTATGAAGCGCTGCCGGTGAACGCGCCGAAATGCCCCGTGCATCACTACCATAAGGACGGCGCGATGCGGTTCTTCCGCAACGATACCGGCAACCCAGACGCCTATTACGAACCCAACTCCTTCGGCGGCCCGACCCAAGACCCAAGCGTTGCCGAGCCGCCCTTGCGACTCTCGGGCGACGCCGCCCGCTACAACCACCGCGACGGCAACGACGATTACACCCAGGCCGGAACCCTGTTCCGCCTGCTCCCCGAGGCCGAAAAGCAGCGCCTGTTCCAAAATATCGCAGCATCGATTGGCGGCGTTCCCCAGGCGATCATCGATCGGCAGCTTGCGCATTTCGACAAAGCCGACCCGGCCTATGGGGCCGGGGTGCGGAAGGCGTTGGGGATCTGATTTTAAGGGTAGAGGCGTGTCCTCTACCCTTTTTCTTATTTAATGGTCAGATTGAGTTAAAAAATTAAACTCTCTGAACTCTAATGCATGAGGGTCATTACGATTAAAAGGATTATAGATGCACTTTGAGAAGCAATGATATATTTTTGTTAATATTTCATTTATATGAAATAATGATTGTGCGTTAACTGAATATCCGCGCAAATGACCTTCAATCATGGTTCGAAAATTATCATCCATTAAGATATCTCCAATAATAACTTTGCTATTTTCTATTTTTATTCCTCCTGAATCATAGTTACGAATAGCATTTTTCTCGACATCCTCCAGTGATTTCGTTAATTCGGCGGCATGTGCTACCGCATGTCTAGTTTTATCAATTTCATTAAAAAATTTGTGAAACTCTTTCGAGGTTTCTCTCAACATTTCGTGATTTACATGATTTTTTAGTAATGGTGTATTCTTAAAACTAGCTCTCAACGCATCCAAAGTTTTTGAAAAATGATACAAAGACATAGCGCCGTCACGAGCAGCAACAAAAATCCATCCAGAAACAAAATTATTCTCTGAATGGGAATCTGTATTGGATGCTAATTTCGATCCCTCGTACAAGGTGATTGCAGAACCAAAATTTTCTACAAATCTTTGCAAATTTCCAAGAAGATGCTCTATATGAAGAATCCCCTCTAACTCTTTCTCAGAGTTCTCAATTCTTATTCTCGGAGCATATGGCATTTGCAACATGATATATTGCATTATAACCTCAAAAATATTCAGCTGATCACCAAAAGTAATTTCTTTCTTCTGAACCGTCAATTAAAAAATGTTCTTTCTGTGTGTAACAACTACTTTTGGATGAAATGTGGCACGAACCGGCTGCTATTGCCGGTAATCGGCAGCACGTCTTCGCGGATACCGAGGCCGCAGGCTTCGCTATCGACCGTCCAGACGCCGAGCACCGGATAATTTCCGTCGAAACAGGGCAGGCTGCTGCGGCTTTGCCAGACCATCGGCTGATGCTCGAAGGGGCCGGCCAGCGCAAGATCGGCCTCGCCGGGGCGCTCCAGCCGCACGTTCGCGCCCTCCCGGCCCCACAGAGGTTTGCGGACGCGCGGGCTGGGAACCGCGTCGGGCGTAAACGCGGCGGGGAGCAGGTTGGGATGGCCGGGGGCGAGTTCCCACAGGGCGACGAGCAGCCCTTTGCCGGTTAGCAGCAGTTTCCAGGCAGGCTCAATCCAGCGCGTCGCGCCCTGGGGGATATAGGCGGCGAAAGGCTCGGTAACGAGCCATTCCCAGGGGTAGAGTTTGAAGAGGCTGGCAATGGGCCGGTCGTGTAGATCAACGAAGCTCTGGCCATCCCAGCCGATTTTCGGGATCGGGACAAATTCCGGCGCTAGCCCCGCCTGGGTGGCGGTTTCCATCAAATAGAATAGCGTGGCCTGGTCTTCGCTATCGTTCAGGCTGCTGAAGGCGAGCGGGCCGGTTGGGAGGGTGAGGCTGCCCCAGGCTTCGATCAGCGCTTCGTGAATCCAGTTGAACTGGTCGCGGCCAGGGTGCACCGCTTCCAGCCAATCCCATTGCACCACGGCGGCTTCTAGCAGGCTGGTCGGCGTGTCGGCATTATATTCCAGCAGTTTCGGCGGCGTTAGCCCATCGAAATGAAAATCAAAGCGCCCGTAGAACCCCGCCTCATCGGTCTCCCAACTGGCTTCGATCAGCGGAATCGCGGCCTCGGGGATGCCGAAGCGGGTATAATCGCCGCGCGCGATAATCCCCTCAGCGGCGGCAAGGGCAAGCTCGTGAAGGTCATTGGCGGCTTTTTCGAGGATTTCAATCTCCTGGGGGGAGAAGCAATAGGCCACGCCCTCGTCCCAGTAGGGAATGCCGCCGATACTGTGGAAGGAGAGCCCAAGGGCTTCCACCTGCGCGGGCCAGCCGGGGCGCGGAGTTTGTAAAACGCGCCGCATTAGCCTTTGCTGCTTAAACTAAAGCTGGTCGCCGATTGGCCGAATCCGCCGCGCTTGACGTAGCTGACCGTTTTAGGCGCGAGCGCTCGGCTGCCGGTGAGCCGTTCGGTTATCGGCAGGGCCGCGATACTCGGCCCGCGATTGTGGAGGATCGCCTCCTGAAGCGCCTCGATCATAAGGCGCGTGGCATCGGTGGGGCAGAGCCCCAGGAATCCCGCCTGGCCCCCAAAGTCGCATCGCCCGCCAATGCCATCGATTCCGTGCTGACCCGGATACCCTGCGAAGCGGGCTTGGCCGATATACTGATTGCCCTGCCCATCCCGCCAAACCGGCAAGCTGCGCGTCGCGGTTCCTTCCGTTAGCAGGAGAATGCCATTCATATAGGGTTGAAATGCGGCGGGTGAGCGGCTCGGTGTTGTTTCAACGCAGGCGGCGATTTGGCCGGCGCAGTCAATCAAGCTGGCGTAGGTTGGCGCGATCGCATCATGCAGCACCAGCGTATCGTGGATGAGGTCGTCGCAGGTTGTGGCGTCGAGCCCTGCGGCGGTGCAGGTAAACCGACTGTTGATCGGAAGATAGGTTAGCTCAAGCGGGTCGGACGTCTGTTGAAATTGCTCGCTCACTGCAAGCCCCAGCACCGCAACGAACACCGGCCCTAAGACGGCGTAGTTAATGATTTGCTTTGTGCGGCGTTCCCGCGCGTCGTAATCGGGCGGTGGATAGGTCGGCGGCGGCGGGGAGGGGGGAACGGACACAGCAAGATTACTCGTCAGCAAAAACCCTGCTACCGTAACAGAAGCCCGCCGAGACTAAAATGCCCGGTTGCGCTACCCCTCAATCACCACCGCATCCCGGTCGGTCCGGTTGCGGTAGAGGTGCCACAGGAAATGGGCGGCGGCCCCGCGATAGGGGGCGAAAGGTTCCCCGCCGACGCGGCGGGCTTTGCCGGTGGGCCGCTCGTCCCAACTCCGCAAATGCCGCAGGGCTTCCATCACGGCGATATCGTCGGCGGGCCACAGGTCGATGCGACCGTGGGCGAAGAGCAGATAGACTTCCGCCGTCCAGGCCCCAATGCCTTTAACCGCAATGAGATGGGCGAGGGCGTCGTCGTCGGGCATCTGTTCCAGCGCGTCCAAGCGCACCGCGCCGTTAGCACAGCCTTCTGCCAGCGCGCGGGCGTAGCGCACTTTTGCTCCGGAGAAGCCGCAGCCGCGCAACGCTTCGTCCGACGCGGCGAGAAGGGTTTGCGGCGTGACCTCGCCGACCAGCGCCTTCATCCGGTCGCGGATCGTGCGCGCGGCGGTAACGGAAAGCTGCTGGCCTAAGATGACATCCAGCAGGGTTTCAAACCCCCTTGGCCAGCGTCGCAGCGTCGGCGCACCGATCCGGGCAAACTCGCGGGCGATATCGGTATCTTGCACGGACAGGGCTTCAAGCGCCCGAACTAAATCCGCATCCGACTCCAAACGCATTAGGGGCATGGTTTGTTTCCTGCTTGTTCCTTGCGTCTTTTTAGCATATCGCCCGGCCCCTGTCCTCCCGCTTCTTGCCCCGGAACCCCGGCATCGCTAGGGTAGCGCCAGTTTTGGAAACTGCTGCAGTGCGGGAGAAATAGGAATGCCGAGCCGCTATTGGGTCGTCGGGGGCCATTACACCGATACCGCCTTTACAACCGTGGTTGCTGGGACGGAAGAAGAGCATATCGGCCCCTTCGCCTCCTACGACGAGGCAAAAGCCGCGTGGCAGGCCAAAGCCTGGGCAACGGTGGATAATTGCAATTTCCGCTTCCGCATTATCGAAGAAGCTGGCCCCAAGCGGGTTAAGCGCTATTGGGTAATCGGCGGCGATTATGTCGATACCGGCTTCCGGCAGTTGGTGGACGGCGCGCAGGAAGAGCGGATCGGCCCGTTCGATACCTATGAAACGGCGCATGCCGCTTGGCAGAAAGCCGCTTGGTCCACGGTCGATAGTTGCACCAAGCGCTTCCGCGTCGTCGAAGAAACGGTGGTTTAGGCGGTTATCTTAGCTCCGCTGCGCGCGCGGCGGAGCATCATTCTCGAAGAGATCATTCAACTCGCGGATCGCTTCTTGCGAGGTTTGAATGAGTTTTGCCTCGTCCTGGAACACGGCGAACTGCTTTTCAATAATCGCCTCGTCGTGATCGCGGAAGGTGCGTACCGACCGTTCAGCTTCCGTCGGCGTGAGGCCCAGCGTGACCAACACCCGTTCGGTCATGACGAGCGACGAGTGAAAGGCTTCGCGCAAAATATGCGCCGCCGGAAGCCCGGCCTGCATCAGCAGATGAACATGGTGCCGGTTGCGCGCCCGCGCATAAACGGTGATATGGGGGAACTGCTTGCGGATTTCGGAAACCATCCGCTGCGCGGCTTCAATATCATCGAAGGCGATAACGACGATACGGGCTTTCTCCACCCCCGCGACGCGCAAGAGTTCAACGCGCGTCGGGTCACCGTAGTAGACATGACTGCCGAAGCGGCGGACGAAATCCACCTGGGTAGCGCTGGTTTCGAGTGCGGTGAAGGGGATGCGCCGCATTCGCAGCACACGCGCCACGATTTGGCCGAAGCGCCCGAAGCCGCAGATAATGACTTCCGGCGCTTCCGCATCAATCGTGTCAAAATCCCGTTCCGGCTTCACATCGCTCAGGAGCGGCGCGATCCAGCGCTCGTGGGCGGCGAAGAGCAGCGGCGTTAGCATCATGGAAACCGTGACGACTAAGGAAAGTTCGGCGGCCTCGGTCGGCATCATCGCCTTATCGGCGACGGCCTGTTGAAAGAGGACGAAGCCGAATTCCCCGCCCTGCGCTAAGGCCAAGCCGGTTTGCCGGGCGGTGAGGGATTTTCGCCCCATCGCGGCGAGCAGGCCAAAAATCACGGCGGCCTTTACAATCATAAGCCCAAGAATAACCGCGCTCAGGCGAAAAGGGGCGGCGGCGAGCAGATCGAGCCGTAACCCCATGCCGATAGCGATAAAGAACAGCCCCAGCAGCAGGCCCTTGAAGGGTTCGATATCTACCTGCAATTCGTGGCGATATTCGCTATCGGCCAGCAGCACGCCCGCGATGAACGCGCCCAAGGACATCGATAGACCCGCAGCGCTGACAAGGGCGGCGGTGCCGACGACGACGAGCAAGGCGGTGGCGATAAAGATCTCATGGGCGTGGGAGGCCGCAACCATTTTGAAGATCGGGCGGATCAGAAAGCGCCCGCCGAAGAAGACCAGCAGCAGCGCCAGCACGGCTTCGCCCACCGCCTGCCACGGGTCGGCGGCGGCGGCGCCTGCACTGCCGTCCGGCGCGAGCAGCGGCAACAGGGCCAATAGCGGAATAATGGCGAGGTCTTGAAACAGCAGAATGGCAAAGCCGTCGCGGCCCGTTTGCGTCGGCAGCAGGTCGCGTTCGGCCAGCATCGGTAGCACGAAGGCGGTGGAGGAGAGCGCGAGGCCAAAGCCACCGATCACGGCAATCGGCAGGGCAAATCCAAGAACCCAATGTCCGACGGCAGTCAGCACGGCCGCCGTGACAATCACCTGAACCCCGCCGATACCGAAAACCGTATGGCGCATGACCCAGAGACGTGAGGGTTTCAACTCCAGCCCGATAAGGAACAGCAGCATCACCACGCCAAATTCCGAGACGTGGAGCATCGCATCTACATCAGTGACGAGGCCCAAGGCTGCGGGGCCGATCACGATGCCGGCGGCAAGATACCCCAGCACCGACCCAAGCCCGGCGCGTTTGGCCAGTGGTACGGCCAACACCGCCGCGCCCAGGAGAATAACGATCGTAACGAGATTGCCCATCAGAGCTTCCAGCCGCTATGAATCGCGGCGATTCCCCCCGAAAGGTTGCGCACTTCCACCCGCTCGAAACCGACGCCCCGCATCCGCGCCGCCAGTTCTTCTTGCGGCGGAAAGCGGCGAATGCTCTCCACCAAGTACTTATAGGATTCGCGGTCCTTTGCGATCAGCGCGCCCAATTCGGGCAGCAGCTTGAAGGAGTAAAGATCATAAATCTTATCGAGCCCCGGAAGATTGACGTGGCTGAACTCCAGGCAAAAGAACCGCCCGCCGGGCCGCAGCACGCGGAACGCGTCGGCCAAGGCTTGATCGATATGGGTCACATTCCGCAGCCCGAAGGCGATGGTATAGGTATCGACGCTGCTATCGGGAATGGGCAGACGCTGGGCGTCGGCAACCAGATACGATAGGCCCGATTGCAGGCCCCGATCCAACGCCCGGTCGCGCCCGACCGACACCATCCGTTCATTAATATCGGCAATTGTGACCAGCGCCCCCGGCGCGCGCTGAAGAATGCGAAAGGCAATATCGCCCGTGCCGCCCGCGACATCGAGATATTTGCGCCCAGCGCGGGGCGCAACCCAATCGACCAGCGCGGCTTTCCACAGCCGATGGACGCCGAGGCTCATGGCGTCGTTCATCACATCGTAGCTGCTGGCGACGCTATCGAAGACATCACGGACCATCCCTGCCTTTTGGGCGGGATCGACCGGGCGGAAGCCGAACCAACCGGCTTCCCGGTCGGCGCTTTGGGCGGGGGGGGCGTTGTTCGTCATGGGGCTAGTTTAGAGCGAACTTGGGCGCGAGGAAACCTTTGCGCAGCCGAAACAGCGCTTAGGCGATTGTGAATTTTTCGTGCCAAGTCCGGAATCCCCTGGGGGCGGGGTTGTCAGCGTAAGACGGATAGGATACCTACTTGGGGGCAGGCGCAACGGGTCTGCTTGAACCCCTGGCAAGGGTTCCCCTCTGGTCGTTTCGGGGGTATTTGCGAATGTCTCATGTGCATTGTCCCGCCTTGGTTCTGAATGCTGATTTTAGGCCACTCAGTTACTTCCCTTTGTCGCTCTGGTCATGGCAAGAGACGGTGAAGGCGGTGTTTCTGGATAGGGTGAATATTCTCTCTGAATACGATACGACGATCCGAAGTCCCAGTTTTGAAATGAAATTGCCTTCGGTTATTGCTTTAAAAGATTACGTGCATACATCGCGCCGACCGGCCTTTACCCGGTTCAATGTTTTTCTCCGCGATGCCTTTAGCTGCCAATATTGCGGCGATCAGTTCCCAACTCACGAGCTTACCTTCGATCACGTGATTCCCCGCTCGCGCGGTGGCCGGACCTCGTGGGAGAATGTCGTTACCGCCTGCTCCGCCTGCAATTTGCGCAAAGGCAGCCATTTGCCGCGCGAAATTCGCATGTTCCCGCTGGAGCCAGCGCAAGAACCCTCAACGCACTTCCTGCAAGAGCGCGGACGCCGCTTTCCGCCAAACTTCCTGCACGAAAGCTGGCGGGATTTTCTCTATTGGGATAGCGAATTGGATGTTGGCTGAACATCATCAATATCTAGAATAACATTTACGTCGCCCAAATGTCCATTTTTCCTGATCAGCCCTCAGGAGAATTTCTTCTCGTTGCAACCCAGAGTCAATAAATATCTCCTGCTCCAATTTGCTTATGCGTTCCTCTTTCCATTTCTCTTTCAAAGAGATATGGGCTTCTACTCTTTTTTTTGTATTGTACCAATCTAAATTCCAACTAGGTAGTTTTAATTCTTTGTCGGGGTGTTGGGGAGATTGAATTGTGTAGATGGCAAAAGTTAAGACAGGTTTCTGGCTGCTATTGTTGCTAGAATGTTTATCTATTATTGTAATGGTGCTGTTTTTTGCTAGTGGAACTTCAATTTCAATAAGATCTGTTTTTGTCTTATCAGTGCTCACGCCCTTGAGTAGAGCGGACACTCTATCAGATTCAATCTTGATTTTATCACCAATTTTCCATGTCTGTGCTGGATCATTGAACATAGTGATTTCTGCATCATAATCGAGGCGACTGATTTGGTATTTCCAAGAGCATAAGCGGTCTTGTGCACGCTCAAAAAGCTGTTCTTCTGTCGCCGCGAAAGATGCCGGGAAGTTATTTGTTATAGGTATAATACGCGCATTGTCGTCTTGTGGTGCAGGCCATTCGCATAGGTGGGCTGCGGCGAGTTCTGTAATAGCAATCCCCGCGTATTTTGCGCCGCGTCCAACATAGTAGGAAATTTCTTGCGGTTTATCGGTTGGAATTCCCAATATTTTTGAAATATCAGGTCTTAATATTAACTTAACCTTAAATGCGATGTCCCAATAAGCAGGTATAATTGAATAGGATTGTTTATCATAAATTTCAATTTTTCTTATGTGGTCTTTATATTTTTCAATATTTCCGCAGTTTTCTTTTAATGTGGATAACGCAATAATACCATCCTGATTGGATTTATTCTCTATGTGCGTTGATTTGTTTTCAGGTAAATTTAAAACCACAATAATAGCTAAAAGTATAACGCTAACGATTACAAAAAACAAACGCATGGCACAAACCTGTTTGGATTATTCTGCAGACTACTATATTGCCGTATTTCGAGCGGAAACACAACCTTTTGAACTTACTATAAGTAGAGTGCCTGGATCAAATTCCCGATGCGCTGGCGGAAGTGGTGAAATTTCCGCACCTCCGTGTGGCGCGTCGGATGCACCCGATTGGCCAGCAGCGCCCAGGTGATTCCCCGCTCAGGGTCTATCCATACACCCGTGCCGGTAAAGCCGGTATGGCCGATAGTTTTGGCCGAACACAGGCCGCCGCCGGACCAATTGGGGTGGCGGATCTGCCAGCCCAGCGCCCGCGTATCGGTTTGTTTTTCCAGCATAGCCGCGCGGGCGGCTTTTGGGAGGGCGTCGCCGAAGGCGAGGGCTTCGGCCCGGTCCAGCACCGCCGTCACGGTTCCAAACAGACCGGCGTGCCCCGCGATGCCGCCAAGGGCGAAGGCGTTTTCGTCATGAACCTCGCCCTTTATTACCCGCCCGCGCCATTGGCAGGCTTCGGTTGCCACGGCGCGCGCGGGACCGGGTGAGACCGCAAACCCAGCGGTTTCCGCGAGCGTCGCAAGGTTTTGGCCGGTCAGACGGGTGAGGATGATTCCCAGCAGCATAAAGTTAATGTCGGAATAGACATTCTCGCCGAACGCCCAATCCTTTTGCAGGATCAGTGCCGTCAACCGATCCGCGCCCTCGCCCCAGGTATAGATCGGCTCGACGGCGGGCAGGCCGCTGGTATGGGTCAGGCATTGGCGCAGGGTGACGCTGCGCACCCGGTGGTTGGGGTCGTACTGATGCAGATCGGGCAGATGGGTGCTCAGCGGATCGTCGAGGTCCAAGCGCCCCTTCGCTGCGAGGGCGAGAATAGCGGGCGTGGTCAGTAAGACTTTGGTGAGACTGGCGAGATCGAAGCGGTGATCGGGAGTGAGCGCCTCCCGTTCCGGCACGCGCTGGGCCAAACCCAGGCTGGTTTCGAACCGCATCCCGTCGCGCGTGCGCAGGCCGAAGGCGAGACCGGGGCAGAGGCCGGACTCGATGGCCTCTGCCAGGGCGGCAGTGAGCGGGGCGAAGCGGGGATCGGGCATAGACCTCAACTCGGTTTGATCGGGCGGTGCAGCGTGCCGCCGCTGACAGGATAAGCCGCGCCGGTCGTGCTGGGAAGGCTCTGCACGCGCCCCTGCACGGCACGGATGGCGAGAAAACCGAAGGCTTGGGCTTCCAGCGCGTCGCCATCCCATCCTATGGTTTCGACCGGAACGGCGGGGGCCAAAGCCGCCGCCGCGATCCGTGCCATCAAATGCGCATTGTGCCGCCCGCCGCCCGTGACCAGCCAGCGCGTGGGGCGGCTCGGTAGATGCGGCAGGGCGGCGGTGATGGTTTGGGCGGTGAATTCGGTCAAGGTTGCCGCGCCATCTTCGGCACAAAGTCCGGCGACCGCCCCGAGATCCCAGCCGTTCCGATCCAAGGATTTCGGCGGCGGGGCCGCGAAATAGGGGTGATCCAGCAGCCGGGCAAGGGCGCGCTGATCCACCGTGCCGCGCGCCGCCAAGCGCCCGCCTTCGTCCCACGTCTGGTTCGTGTGGCGCGTTACCCAATCGTCGATCAAGGCGTTACCGGGGCCGGTATCGAAGGCCAGGAGGCTGCCGTCATCGCCGATATGGGTGAGATTGCCGACGCCGCCGAGGTTGAGAATAACCAAGGGTTTCGGCAAGCCCTGGGCAAGCGCTTCGTGGAATACCGGCACCAGTGGCGCGCCTTGCCCGCCTGCGGCCAAATCGGCATGGCGAAAGCGGTTGACCACCGCAAGGCCAAGCTGAGTCGCCAACCGCTGCCCGTCGCCCAACTGGCGCGTGTAGCCACGTTCGGGCCGATGCAGGATTGTTTGCCCGTGAAAGCCAACCACATCGGGGCGCTGGCCCGTTTGGGCGAGCAGGGCTGCGACCGCCTCGGCGTTCAAATCAGTCAAGCGCGCCTCAAGGTCGCTCAGCGGGTCGGTCTCGGCGCGGGCGGGGGCGTGCATCAGGGCGCGCAGCTCTTCGCGCAGATCGCTGGGATAGGGCAGCGTCAGGGATGGGCCGAACGCGGTGATCCGCCCGCCATCGCTTTCAATCCAGGCCGCATCGACACCATCAAGGGCCGTGCCGCTCATCAGGCCAATTGCGCGTATCATTGGAATTTCTCATGAAAAAACCCGGCAGAGCGAACTCTGCCGGGCCATTTTAGAATGCTAATCCCGAAAGATTACATTTCCGAGTAATCGCCGTTCTTCCAGATGTACCAAACGTACTTGGAAACGGTCAGATCGCCCTTCGCGTCATAGGCGACTTCGCCGATAACGGTTTGGAACTTCGTTGCGTGCATGACCTTCTTAACGTCGGCCATTTTCAACGACTTGGCGAGGTTTGCGGCCTGGGCCCACACTTCAACGGCCGAGTAGGACAGCAGCGTGTAGCCTTCCGGATCATAGCCAGTGGCCTTGAACTGGTCGACAACCTTGGCAGCGGTCGGGAACTTGCGGGGATCCGGATCGAACGTCATCAAGACGCCTTCGCCAGCCGCACCCGTGATCGACCAGAATTCCTTCGAAACGATACCATCGCCCGACAGGAACGCAGCCTTCAGGCCCTGATCGCGCGACTGACGCACGAGCAGACCGGCTTCGTTATGCAGACCACCGAAGTAGATGGCGTCGACGCCAGCCGACTTCATCTTCGACACGAGGGCCGAGAAGTCCTTATCGCCGGTGGTCACACCTTCGTAAACGACTTCCGTGAGGCCAGCGGCATTCATCGCCTTCTTGGTTTCATCGGCAAGGCCCTTCCCGTAGGAGGTCTTGTCGTGAATGACGGCGACTTTCTTACCGGCATAATTCTTGGCCAGATACTGACCGGCAACCGTGCCCTGCTGATCGTCACGACCGCAAACGCGGAAGACGTTGCCGAACTTGGCCTTATCCGTCAGTGCCGGGTTGGTCGATGCCGGGGTGATCTGGATGATGCCTTCTTCGCCATACACGTCCGATGCCGGGATCGAAACGGAGGAGTTGAAGTGACCCAGAACGAACGGCACCTTCTTGGTGGCGAACTGGTTGGCAACGGCCACACCTTGCTTCGGATCCGACGCATCATCGCCGAAGTCGATCTTCAGTTGACGACCGAGCACACCGCCGGCTGCATTGATGTTCTTGACGGCCATTTCAGCGCCGCGCTTCAGTTGCTCACCAAAGCTGGCGTTCGGGCCCGTGAAAGGACCGGCAACACCGATCGTAATGTCCTGCGCGAACGCAGCGCCGGTCATGGTCGCCGCAAATGCCGCCGCAGCGACGGTCAAACCGAACTTCTTCATCATCCGAGTTAGTCCCCCTGTTTGGGTTGATACGCCCAGCTTGGTCTCTGACGGACCTTACGCTCGGGCGGCTGGCGCAATCCTGCCCCACTCTTATGGGAAAGGCAATTTCGTAAAATTGCTGAATCGAGAATAATTGAAGGTTATATGTCTTGAATTTTACGGCACGCCCGAAGAGTTACAGATTGCCGTACATTCTGGTAACAATCTTGCGCACGAACGGCGCGACGACCAATACGGTGGGGGAGGCAATGGCTCGTGACTCTTTCCCCAGATCGTCGTGAAGCCCCTTGACGCGGCAAAGGCATCGGGAAGCCCAACTGCAATTTGGCCCTTAATTTAAATCAACATCATACAATTATGTGATGCGGAATAAATTGGCAGCTAGATCGCGCTCAAATTCCGCTGTCCAAGCAGTCCCAAAGCCGTATTTATAGATCCTGGATACGCCAGGCCTTTTGTGTTTTACAGTAATTTCTCCGGCTATCGCAGATATTCCGGGCGGGGGTGAGTTTTCTCTTATATCAAATTCAAATTCAGACAGATTTAAATCACGATCTTTTAGAGAGGAATTAATATCTTCCTGTTCATCCTGTGGCAGGTTAGAGAAATTCATTTCAAGCCACTCCTATAAGTTGATTTTTGCTAGGTAATGTCCCGTGCCTAGAGGTTCAAGGCTATTTCCAACGTGGAAAACGTCTCTAGAACGGAATTTAGGCGAAAAAACTACGCGCTGCCGTACATTCTGGTAACAATCTTGCGCACGAACGGCGCAACGACCAGCACCGTGGGAAAAGCAATGGCCCAGGAAACCGACCAAGACCCCATCCAGGTCCCGACAAAGGCCCCCGGCGCTGCAGCAACATCGGCCAATCCCAGCGCGCGGAGCGTGGCGATGCCGGACACGACAAAGGACATCATGCCCGACAGCAGCAACCCAAAGGTTGTATTGATTAAACGGGTCCGGGTGGCCGGTGAGACCGAGGCAGCAAGGGGCATTCAGGGCGTCTCTGATCGGAAGGAGAAGGGGTTAACCCTCAACAACGCCTAAAAAAGCGGTGACGATTTCAGGGTCGAAATCAATATCGGTGCGGGCTTTGATCCAATCAATCGCTTCCTGCCGGGGCCACGCTTCCTTATAGGGGCGCTTGGAGGTGAGGGCGTCGAACACATCGGCGACGGCGACAATCCGGGCGGAGAGGGGAATATCCTTGCCCTTCAGCCCACGCGGATAGCCGGTGCCATTCCATTTTTCATGGTGGCCCAAGGCGATTTCGGCCCCAATGGACAGGAAGGTCCGGCCCCGGAGGCGGCGGCTGGCAGCCAGCAGAATTTCCGCCCCCAGGCTTGCATGGCGGCGCATGGTCAGCCATTCGGTTTCGTCGAGCCCGCCGGGCTTGCACAGAATATTATCGGGAACGCCGACCTTACCCACGTCGTGGAGGATGGAGGCGAGGCCGATCTTCTTCACCAGCACGTCATCCAACTCGCCCATCGCAAGCCCCCGGGTTTGCATCTCGCGGGCGATTTTATTGGTGAGGATCTCGACCCGGTGCAAATGATCGCCCGTGGTGGGGTCTTTGAACTCGGCCAGCCGCGCCAACGCAAACACAGTCGCTTCCTGGGCCATCGATAAATGTTCTTGCAGCAGGACATTATCGTAAGCAATCGAGGCCTTGGCACAAAACAGATCAACCAACCGGTGATCGAGTTGCGAGAGCGGGCGGGTGGCTTCGATGAAGGCAACCGAGCGCACTTCGCCGCTGGCTTTGAAGAACACGGCGCAATGATCGTCGAGATATTGATTGGAGCCGCGCGCGAACGCCGAGACGATTTCGTGTACGATGGCCGGGTGCGGAATTTCGGCCAAGCGCTTCCCGGAAAGACTGGCAAACCGCCCAGCGGCCGCCCGCACCACGGCCGTTGGATCGGACCCCGGCAATTCATCGCCCGCCGTGCAGAGGATCGAGCCGCCTTCGGCATCCAACAGCGCATTGATCTGGTCGAGAATCCCCGCAAGGAAAGCGTCGGTGGAGCGAAGCTCGAACAGGCTAGTGGAGGCTTCCAGCACTTTTTCGAGGCCCTTACGCCCCTGTTCGATAGCAACCAGATCGCGGTAGCTGCGCAGGGCGGCGACGATGGTGGTGAACAGCTTTTGCGCGGTGAGTTCCGCCTTCGATTTATAATCGTTGATGTCGTACTCAACGATCACCTTTTGCTCCGGTGCCATGCCGGGCTGACCCGTGCGCAAAACGATGCGCACATTCTCATTGCCGATATCCTGGCGAATTTCCCGCACCAGCGTTAGGCCCGCGTCGTCGGTCTCCATAACGACATCGAGCAGAATGACCGCGATATCGTTCGCCTTCCTCAGAATTTCCCGCGCCTCGCCGCCCGAGAACGCCGAGATGATATCAAGCGACCGCCCTTCGAAACTGAAATCCGCCAGCACCATTCGCGTGACGCGATGAACATCGGGCTCATCATCCACCACCAGCATGCGCCAAGGTTGGGCAAGGCGTTGCCGTTTGCGGCTCGGCTCCGGCGCATCGTCGGCAAATAGCAGTTCATCGTCGGGGTTGAGGTCGGCGGGAACCATTAGGCGCTTCCTCCCACAGAAACAATCGTCGGTTCGGCTCGGGACGGTGTCGGCCCCAGATCCACATCGGCGCTACGATCGCCCAACATCCGGTCGGGCGCGGTCAGCGGTAGAATAAGCGTAAAGGCGGTTCCCATATCGACGGCGCTGGTGCAACCAATGCGGCCACCCAAGGTTTGCGTGACGATATTATACACAAGATGCAACCCGAGCCCTGTCCCGCCCTGGCCGCGTTTGGTCGTAAAAAACGGATCGAAAATGCGCGGCAAATGCGACGGTGGAATACCCGCCCCATCGTCCTTGATCCCGATAACAACATTAGTGCCCTTTTTCTCGACGGCAATCTCCACAACCCCTTCGGGATGCGCCTCATCATAGGCGTGGGTTAAGGCGTTCAGCAGGAGATTGGTGATAACCTGCCCCAAGGGCCCTGGGAAACTATCCATCTCCGCGTCGGCAAGGCAGGTGAACTGTACTTTTTGCGTGGCTTTACGTAAGCGCGGACTGAGGGATGAAATGAGATCCTCAATCAACTGCCCAACGCGGAAGGAGCGGCGCACGGCGCTGGTTTGATCGGCGGCGACCTGCTTGAAACTATGCACCAATTCCGCCGCACGCCCGAGATTGGCGGTGATGATCTCCGCGCCTTCGGTAACGGTATTGAGGAAGCCGGTTAGATCCGACCGCTTGAGGCCGCCCGATTCCGAGAGGTGCAAAAAGCTCTGGCTGCGTTCGGTCAGATGCGTGGCGGCGGTCAGCCCGATGCCGAGCGGTGTATTGATCTCATGGGCGATGCCTGCGACCAATTGTCCGAGGGAGGCGAATTTTTCGGCCTGAACCAAATCGCCTTGGGCCGCGCGCAGAAACGACAGGGTCGATTCGAACTGCTCCAGCGTGCCGCGCAGCAAATCAATCCCTGGCACGAAGCCGGAATAATGGCCGGTTTCGGGATTGGTCGTGATAACGCCGTAGGTCAGCGCGCGCGGGTAACGCTCCGCCACCATGCGGCTGACGGTTTCGAGCGGCATATCGTCGGGCAGAATCAGCGGGCGCGGGTCCATTGCCGTGCCAACCATTTCCTGAAGGTTCGAGCGCGCCGTCGACCGCGATAAAAGCCCGACCGGTTTGCGCGCCAGCACTACGGGTAAGGCCCAAATATCGGGCAAGCCATCAAATTTCAGCACCGCCGCCGTACAGCTTAGTTTCGGCGAAAGCCCCTCTAAAGGCCGGGCGACCCGATCGAGCCGCCACGTATCGGCCATCGATGCGGGCGCTGCCGCAGAACTGGTGGTGTCGGGCAGGGGCTGGGGTGCATTCATAGGCTTAACCTAAAATGCAGATCGTGAAGAATTCGTGATGATCGCCCCTGCTTCACGTGCCCCCCAGGTGTTAATGCGCAAAAAATACGGGAATCTTCGCGTGGTTGAGGATATGGACGGTCGCACCCCCAAAAATCATCTGCCTTAACCGGCTTTGTGTATAGGCCCCTTTGATCATCAGATCGCAGCCTAACCGCTGCGCCTCGTCGAGCCACACCGCACCGGCATTCTTCTCGCCAACCTGCATATGAGCATAGGTTGCGCGCAGATCGTGCTTTTCGAGGTAGGCAGCAACGTCGCGCGCGCTGGGGCCGGTCGCCATTCCGCTATCGACGGAAATAATGTGGATTTCCTCTGCCTTGTGCAGCAGCGGCAGGGCGGTGCCGACACTGCGGGCGGTCTCGGAGGAGCCGTTCCAGGCGATGAGCACGCGGGTGCCGTCGGTTTCCGGTAGGGTCGGCGGGGCCATAATGATCGGGCGGCCGGTTTCGAACAACGCGGCTTCCAGCATAATCTCGGGTTCTGCCGAGCCGCCGACATCGGGCCGGGCCAAAACCGAAATATCGAACAGGCGTCCTGCCGAGGCGATGGCGTCGGCGGATGGCCCCTGGGCTTCCATCCAGTCGGCGGAAATATTTTCGGCCCCAACATGGGCATCGAACAGGCTTTTTAATTTAGTCAGGCGTGCTGTCCCATCCTGCTGAAGCCGGTCGAGATATTCCTGGCTCAGGGCAAGCCCAAAATCGCCCGACGGCACGAAGCTTTCGAAGGCGGGACGAATGGCAAGGCCGGTGACGCGGCCATTGAAGCGGCGGGCGAGGCGGGTGGCCAAAGCCAACACCGGGCCTGCGGTTTGTTCCGTCCATAAAATTGCCAGAATTGCGCGCATTTACTATCTCCCTTTGCCTGAAGCAGTCCCAGAGGTTCGCTTGGGTCATCGCCAAGAGGGCTCTCGGAGACCGGCAGTGTCATAAATGATCCTGCCTTATTTTCTGGGCGGTAAAAAGGCATTGCCGCCGTGTGTGCAATCGGCGTAAACCAAGGGGGCGTCGGCGAGCCCCCGCTCGCCTGCTGCTTTTGGAACATCTCTGCTTGGGTTCGGTCTTAACCGTATCGGTGCAATCGCATCGGTATCGGCATGGCTCTTCCGAAGATTGGGACGCACGAGGCAAAGTCTGAATCGGCAAGGTCCGACAAGGGTAAAATGTTTAATCGAATCCTCGGCTGGATGTCCGCCGACATGGCGGTGGACTTAGGGACGGCAAACACCCTGGTCTATGTTAAGAATCGCGGCATCGTCTTGAACGAACCGTCGGTTGTTGCCATAGCGAATGTGCGCGGTAAGCGTCAGGTTTTGGCTGTCGGTGACGAAGCCAAGCTGATGCTGGGGCGCACCCCTGGCAATATTCAGGCGATCAGACCGTTACGAGACGGCGTGATTGCTGATTTCGAGGTTGCGGAAGAGATGATTAAACATTTCATTCGCAAGGTGCATCGCGGTAGCCGCTTTGCCAGCCCGAAGATCATCATTTGCGTGCCCTCGGGGTCGACGGCGGTCGAACGCCGCGCGATTCAAGAAAGCGCCGAAAGCGCGGGCGCGCGTCAGGTGTTCCTTATCGAAGAGCCGATGGCGGCGGCGATTGGCGCGGGCTTGCCCGTGACCGAGCCCACCGGCTCGATGGTTGTCGATATCGGCGGCGGCACCACGGAAGTCGCGGTTCTCTCGCTCGGTGGTATTGTTTATGCGCGCTCGGTGCGCGTTGGCGGCGATAAGATGGACGAAGCGATTATCGCTTATATCCGCCGCATGCATAATCTTTTGGTCGGCGAAGGCTCGGCGGAGCGGATCAAGAAAGAAATCGGCTCGGCCTGCCCGCCGGAAGATGGGGAAGGCCGCTTGATGGAAATCAAGGGCCGCGACCTGATGAATGGCGTGCCGAAAGAGTTGGTGATCTCCGAACGTCAGATCGCCGAAAGCTTGGCCGAACCTGTTAGCCAGATCGTCGAAGCTGTGAAAGTTGCCCTCGAACATACCGCGCCGGAACTGGCGGCGGATATTGTTGATAAGGGGATCGTTCTCACGGGCGGCGGGGCACTGCTATCCAATCTCGACCTCGTCTTGCGGCATGCAACCGGTTTGCCGGTATCGATTGCTGACGATGCTTTGTCGTGCGTGGCGCTCGGAACGGGTCGTTGCTTGGAAGAAATGGGTACGCTCAGAAATGTGCTGAGCACAGCCTATTAATCAGGTATAGTCTTTTATTAAGACATCGTTAGGAAAGAGGATCGGGACGGAATGTCGGCTCGGCCCAGGTTTATGCAAATCTTTGGTTGCTTCGAAGTTCGGAGCGACGAAACCTGGACTCTCTCCTAATGAAACCCCGCGTCGGCTCAGTCTCTCGGCTTGCAGCCCCAGTAAGGGCCGCGCTGCATCGTTTCGCTTTTGCATCCTTGATCGGGGCGTCGTTTCTGCTGCTGGTCATTCAGCGTGCCGAAGTGCCGGTTTTCGAGCGACTGCGGGTGATGACAGTCGATTTCTTTGCCCCAGCGGTCGATGTTCTCAGCAGCCCGGTTACGAGTGCCTCTGAGTTTGCTGAAGACTTGCGGTCTGTTTTCAATCTGCGGGCCGAAAACGCGCAGTTAAAGGCTGAAGTGGAGCGCCTGCGCCAGTGGCGCGATGTTGCCCAACGGCTTGATGTTGAAAACCAATCGCTGCGAACCCTCACCAATTACGCCCCCCCACCCGGCGGCCGGCAAATCACCGGGCGCGTGGTGGCCGATGCGGGCGGTGCCTATGTACGCAACCTGTTGATCGCCGTCGGCTCCAATCAAGGGGTGATGCGCGGTTTGGCGGCGGTTTCAGGCGAAGGCTTCATCGGTCGCGTCACCGATGTGGGTGAGCGCACGACGCGCGTGCTGCTGATCACCGATTTGAACAGCAAAATCCCCGTTGCCGTGGGCACGCGCGGCGAACGGGCCGTTTTGGCGGGCGACAATAGCGCCTTGCCCCGGCTGCTCTATCTTACCCAAGAAAATAATGTGTCTCCTGGGGATATCGTCGTCACCTCCGGGCACGGGGGCCTTCTTCCGCCCGGCCTGCCGATTGGTGCGGTCGAAACGGTATCCGACCGGGCGGTAACGGTACGTCCCTTGGCGGATTGGCAGCGGATCGATCATGTCCGTTTGCTCGACTATGGGCTGACCCAGATGCAAGCCGGGGATTTGCCCGCTTCGGCACCGCCGCGGCGGACCGTTACGACACCGCGATGATTCTCGCCGGTCTTCTTCGCGCTTGGGGCACCTTGGGCAAGGTGACGCCTGCGGCGATGACATTTGTTTTTGCCCTACTGTCGGTCGCGCCGCTCCGCATGCCGGACGGCTTGACGGTCACGCCCGCTTTGTCCTTGATGGCGGTCTATTACTGGACCATTTATCGGCCGGATCTAATGCCGCCTGCGCTGATTTTTCTGATCGGGATCGTGCAAGATGTGGTGAGCGGCGCCTATCTCGGGTTAACGCCGCTGTTGTTGCTGGGCACTTACGCCTTTGCGCTGTCCCAGCGACGCGCGTTTCTGGGGAAACCCTTTGCGCTGGCCTGGGGGGGCTTTTTCTTAGTGCTGCTGGCAACGACGAGCGTTACCTGGATCATCGTGTCGCTGATTGCCCGCACGCCCTTACCGCTGCAGCAACCGGCGTTGCAGTTTTTATCGACGTTACTGCTGTTTCCGCTGGTCGTGTGGTTGTTTGTCCGCACGCACCGGCGCTTGCTACCGGGGCAATAGACCATGGGACGGCGGCAACGAGATCAAGAACGCGAACGTCTTTTCACCCGCCGCGCGCTGTTGCTCGGCCTGGGGCAGGCGGGGTTGTTCGGGGCCTTGGGGGCGCGGCTTTATTATTTGCAGGTCATTGAAGCCGATAAATACGCAACGCTTGCCGAAGATAACCGCATCAATATGCGCCTTCTCGTGCCGCCACGCGGGCGCATTCTGGACCGGTACGGCGAAGTCCTGGCGACCAGCCGCCTAAACTACCGGGTGGTTCTGGTGCGCGAGCAGGCCCCGAATGTCGAGGCGACACTGGACGCGATTGCGCGCCTGATTACGGTTAGCGATACCGACCGCCGCCGCGTGCTGCGCGATGTGCGCCGCAAGCGCGCCTTCGTTCCGGTCATGGTGCGCGAAGACCTAAGCTGGGAAGAGGTCGCCCGGATGGAGGTGAATGCCCCCGATCTGCCGGGCGTTTCCATCGATGTTGGGCAAAGCCGCCTTTATCCCCATACGGAGGCCGTTGGGCATATTTTGGGGTATGTCGGGGCCGTGTCGGAGGTGGACCTCAAGGGTGGCAATGGCGATCCGTTGCTGGAACTGCCCGATTTCCGCATTGGGAAAAATGGTGTGGAGAAGATCCACGATCAGGCTTTGCGCGGCGTCGCGGGGGCCAGTCAGATCGAAGTGAATTCGGTGGGCCGTGTCATCCGCGAGGTCAACCGCGACGATGGCCGCCCTGGCCGCGACGTGGAACTTACCATCGATATTGCCTTGCAGGAATATGTCCGCGAGCGGGTGGGGGAGGAGAGCACGGCGGCGGTCGTGATCGACTGCCATAATGGCGAAATCCTCTCGTTGGTCTCTGCGCCGGCCTTCGACCCCAATATGTTTTCCGCCGGCCTGAAGGCGAATGATTGGGAAGAGCTCCAAGCCCATCCCAAAACCCCACTGACGAATAAAGCGGTTTCCGGCCAATATTCGCCGGGGTCGACGTTTAAAATGGTCACGGCCCTGGCTGCTCTGGAAGCGGGCGTTATTAACGCCAATCAAACAATCAACTGCCCCGGCCACTATGAACTTGGCGAGCGGCGGTTCCATTGCTGGAAGTATAAGGGTGGGCACGGGCCGATGAACTTGGCCGAAGCCCTGATGAACTCCTGCGATGTGTATTTTTACGAAATCGCGCGGCGTATCGGGATCGATAAAATATCGGATATGTCCCAACGGTTGGGCATCGGCGCGCCGCTGGGGATCGAGTTACCCGGCGAGCGGTCGGGGCTTGCGCCGACGCGCGCCTGGTATCAGCGCCGCCGTGGGACGAGTTGGCCGCAGGGGGAAACGATCAATGCCTCCATCGGCCAAGGTATGATTTTGGCGACGCCCCTCCAACTCGCGACGATGACCGCTCGCCTTGCCTCAGGCCTTGCCATTGTCCCCCATCTCACCAAAAGCATCGGCGGGCGGGCCCCGGTTGATCGTGCCCACGCCGCCCCTGCGTCCTTGGGGCTTAACCCGCAGCATCTCGCCCTCGTGCAGCGGGGTATGGCGATGGTGACGAACGAGCAGCGCGGCACGGGCTATAAAGCGCGCATCACCGAACCCGGCATGGAGATGGCGGGCAAGAGCGGCACGGCCCAGGTGCGTATCATCAGCAAGGCCGAGCGCGATACCGGCGTTAAAAAGAACGAAGATCTTCCCTGGCGCTTCCGGGATCATGCCTTGTTCGTCGGGTTTGCGCCGCTCACCAATCCGCGCTTTGCCTGCGCCGTGGTGGTGGAGCATGGCGGCGGCGGCAGCACGGTGGCGGGGCCGTTGGTGCGCGATATTCTGCTTGAAACCCAGAAGCGCGAGATTATGAAGCGTCTGGCGGGTTGCCCCACCTGCGGCGGGGAGCATCGGGGATGAGCTATAGCTTTAACCGGCACGAACTTTCGCTGGGCCAAAAACTTTGGCAGGTGAACTGGGGAATCGTGCTGCTGCTGACCGCACTGGCCAGTATCGGCTTTGCCATGCTCTATTCAGCGGCGGGCGGATCGCTGGAGCCCTGGGCGCAGCGCCAGATGATGCGCTTCGGCCTTGGGCTCATCATCATGATCGTGGTGGCGGTGATCGATATCCGCTTCTGGATGCGCTGGGCCTATGTGCTGTATGCCGGAACTCTCGCGATGCTGGTCGCGGTGGAGCTTCAGGGGCGCGTCGGCATGGGCGCACAGCGGTGGCTCGATTTCGGCTTCGTCCAGCTTCAGCCCTCCGAACTCATGAAGATCATGTTGGTGCTGGCCTTGGCCAAGCATTTCCATTCGATTCCGCTGGAGCGCATGGGGCGGGTTTCCGCCTGGGGACCGGCGGCGGTTCTTCTGGCTTTGCCGGTGGCCCTGGTGGTGAAGCAACCGGACCTCGGCACCTCGCTGATGCTCATCATGGGGTCGGCGGCGGTGGGGTTCGTGGCCGGAATGCGTTGGTGGAAATTTGCCCTTGCCATCGTTGGCGCAGGCTCGGCGGCCCCTGTGGCCTGGAATTTTCTGCGCGACTACCAGAAAGAGCGCATCCTAACCTTCATGGACCCCAGCCGCGACCCACTGGGGGCGGGGTATCACATCACTCAGTCAAAAATCGCCTTGGGCTCGGGCGGCATTACCGGTAAGGGCTTTTTGCTCGGCACTCAAAGCCACTTGAACTTCCTGCCCGAGAAACAGACCGATTTTATCTACACCATGTTGGCCGAGGAATTTGGCATGGTCGGCGCGATCATATTGCTAGCGCTATATGCGCTGCTGATTCTCTATGGTTTTGCCATTGCCTTCCGCTCCTCCACGCAGTTTGGGCGCTTGGTGGGCGTAGGAATCGTGACGCATCTCTTTCTGTCGGTTTTCATCAACTGCGCGATGGTGATGGGGTTGATCCCGGCGAAGGGCGTCCCCTTGCCGATGGTCTCCTACGGCGGCTCCTCGATGCTGGTAACGATGCTGGGGTTTGGCTTGCTGATGATGGTTTGGGTTCACCGCGACACCCAGTTCACCCGCAGCGGCGGCCAGGATTTCGAGTAGCTTTTGCGGGAGCGGGGGAATCCCGGCTTTTTTCCGCTTGCCGTGCCCGCATTCGGTGGGTATACAAGCCACCTCGGATGGGTACATAGCTCAGTTGGTAGAGCAGCTGACTCTTAATCAGCGGGTCCAAGGTTCGAATCCTTGTGTACCCACCATCCCCAAAAGCCCGCTAGGTCAATGACTTGGCGGGCTTTTGGTTTTCAGAATTTGCTCACGGTTTGCAAACCACCCGTGGATGGTTTTTGGGGAATTGGGGTTAGAGCCGGTAAGCGACGAACTCGGCCCCGGCGGCCTCCATCGGGGCTTTCTGATCGTCCGCCAGATCCCAGGCGACGCAGGGGACCAGCATGGCTTCAGCCCAAAGATGGATCAACTCCGCATCGGGCGTGAAGGCCACATAGTCCGCCCCGCCTTCTGACGCTTCCATCGCTTCGTGACGGCTGTCGCCACAATAGACGCCGCAAATCCGATCCGGCCCCAGCTTTTTGCGCGCCTCGGCGTAGACTTCTTGGGACGCGAGATGCACGCCGTCGATATCCAGCGCGGGGATTGCGTCCAGCACCGTGCCAAGCCCGGCGGCGTCGGTCAACAGAAAAGCGATATCCTGGGCGCGGGCGATGGGCAGCAGCCGTTCGGCGGCCTCGCGCAGGCTTGCTGGGCTAAGGCCGCTGGTATCAAGCGCCACGCAAGCAATCTCGCGGGCAGCAAGCGCGCTTGTTAAGGATTCCGCCGACAGGCTCGCGGCGAGAATCAGATAATGGCGGGCGGGAAGGTCGAGGGTAGCTGTGGTGCTCATGGCGCGCATCCAGCCATAGGCCGCGCTTGAAGGCAAGGCAGATGCGGCCCCGATCCCCCAAAATGAAAAACCCCGCTGCTGCCGAACCGCGTGGGGCGGTCTTCGGTAGCGGCGGGGCTTCCTCCCTAAACTTGGGCTGGCTTATGCTTTGCCCTGATAGATCTTAACGATTTGATCGAGCATCGCCAAGGCTTCTGCTTTGGGGCGCTGGAAAGTATTGCGCCCGATGATCGAGCCATTGCCGCCACCATCGCGGATCGCGCGGACTTCATTGTAGAGACCGTCCAGATCCTTCGCTTCCCCGCCGGAGAAAACCACAATCCGGCGGCCGTTGAAGCAGCTTTGCACCACGTGGCGCACGCGCTCGGCCATCGTATCGCCGGGGATCTTTTCTTTATCATAGACCTTTTTGGCGGCATCGAGTTCGAACGGCGCGGCAGGCGGCTTGACCTTAATGATATGCGCGCCCAGAAGAGCGGCCATATGGGCGGCATAGGCGCAAATATCGAAGGCGGTTTCGCCGCTCTTGGTCAGGTTTCCGCCGCGCGGGTAGGACCAGACAACCACGGCAAGGCCGACCGATTTGGCTTCTTCGGCCAACTCGCGCAGCTCTTCGATCATGCCAAAGGCATTGTCCGAACCCGGATAGATGGTGAAACCGATGGCGGAGCAGCCGAGGCGCAGCGCGTCCTGCACCGTTGCGGTCACGGCCTGGTCGGCATCTTCCTTCAGGCGCGACAGGCTGTTGGAGCTATTGACCTTCAGAATCGTCGGGATCGCGCCTGCGAAGCTGTCGGCGCCGGCTTCCAGCATGCCGAGCGGCGCGGCATAGGCCGACAAACCGGCTTCAATGGCGAGTTCGAAATGATAATGGGGGTCGTAAGCGGCGGGGTTCGGGGCAAAGCTGCGCGCGGGGCCGTGTTCGAAGCCCTGATCGACCGGCAGGATCACCAGCTTGCCGGTGCCGCCCAGGCGGCCCTGCATCAGAATGCGGGCGAGATTGGTTTTCGTGCCCGGATTATCCGATTCATAGTAGCTGAGGATCTTCTTAACGCGCTGAGTAACCCGCATGGTTCGATTCATCCCTTGGCTCGGTTTTTACGAAAACCGCATCTGTCTCTGGCGCGGCTGTGTAACGAACCCTGGGGCCGAAAGCAATCGACTGAACACTGTTATCCTCTTGAAAATACCAGTCATGCAGCAAAAAGCCGCAATCCCCGCGTAGCGGTTTAGGGAGGGTTACAAATTTGCCGCACGAGAGGCTTGTTCTGCTGCCCGGCCCGTGATTGCATCCCCCCGACCATGACCCGCCCCCCGCTGCCCCATCCTCCCAAAAAATCCCTCCGGCCTGCGCCGATGCCGCCGCCGCGCCGATCCTGGGGGCGGCGGCTACTGATTTGGCTTGCGGCGGGCGCGGTGTGGGGTTTCGTTGCCGTAGGGGCGGTGGTTGCCTTCTATGCCTTGCAACTGCCCTCGATCGGCGCGCTGATGGATGAAACCCGCCGCCCCGGCATTACGTTGCTAGCACGCGATGGCAGCCTGCTGGCGACGGGCGGCGAGTTCTACGCAACGCCGAGGGCCGTGCGCGAGTTGCCGCCGCACGTTTGGCAAGCGGTGGTGGCGATTGAAGACCGGCGTTTCTTCGATCATTTCGGAATCGATATTATCGGCCTTGCCCGCGCCATCGTGGTTAATCTCACCGAAGGCCGCTCCGCCCAGGGCGGCAGCACGCTTACGCAGCAGGTGGCGAAGAACGTCTTTCTGACCAACGAGAAATCGCTAAAGCGCAAAGTGCAGGAAGCCTTGCTCGCGCTTTGGCTGGAGCGGCGCTATAGCAAGGACCAGATTCTCGGCATCTACCTCAACCGCGTCTATCTAGGGGGCGGCGCTTGGGGGATTGATGCGGCATCGCAACGATATTTCGGCAAGCCTGCGACCCAGCTCAACCTTTATGAAGCCGCCGCGATTGCCGGGCTGTTGCGCGCGCCGACGCGCCTAACCCCGATCCGTGACCCCGTGGCGACGGCGGGGCGGGCCCAGGTGGTGCTCGACGCGATGGTGCGCGCCAATTTCATCCCGGAAGCCGCCGCACAAGCCGCCATTGCCACCGGCGCGCCGATGCTGGGGCAGATCGCCGCCCCGCGCCCCGGACGGCATTTCGCCGACTGGGTGATGGAGGAATTGGGCGATATCGTGCCCATCGACCGCGATTTGGTGGTGCAAACCACGCTCGACCCGGCGTTACAGCGCCAAACCGAAGAAAAACTGGCGGCGATGCTGGCGCAGGAGGGGGGCGAACGCAAAATCGGTGAAGGCGCGGCGGTGATTCTTGATCCCGATGGCGCGATTCGGGCGATGGTCGGCGGGCGGGATTATCGCCGCTCCCAGTTCAACCGCGCGCTTGCGCCGCGCCAGCCCGGCTCAAGCTTCAAGCCCTTCGTGTTTCTAGCGGCGATGGAAGCGGGCTGGACCGCCGCCAGCCGGGTGGAGGATTCGCCCCTCCGCATCGGCTCCTGGACACCCGACAATTATGACCGCCGGTTTCGAGGCTCGGTGAGCCTATCGCAGGCGTTGGCCGAGTCGCTAAATATACCCACCGTGCGGCTGGCGCAGGACGTGGGGATTAAGAAGGTCATTTCGCTTGCGCACCGATTAGGGATTCGCGCGAAACTTCCGGCTAATCTGGCCGTGGCTTTGGGGGCGGGCGAGGTGACTTTGCTCGACTTGACCGGGGCCTATGCGGCGCTCGCCAATGGCGGCAAAGCGGCCTGGCCCTATGGCATTCTCAGCATCCGCGACCGGGCGGGGGCGCTGCTGTGGCAGGGCGAGTCCATCGGCGACGCGTTGATTGATCCGGCAATTGCCGAGAGCATGCGGGCGATGCTGCGCGGCGTTATTACCCACGGCACCGGTAAGGCGGCGGGGGTCGTCGGCGAGGGGGCGGTTGGGAAATCGGGCACGACCTCCGACTATCGCGACGCTTGGTTCGTGGGGTGGGATAGCACCCAGGGCCGCGTTGCCGGGGTGTGGCTCGGCAATGACGATAACAGCCCGATGGCGCGCGTCACCGGCGGCGATGTTCCGGCGAAACTCTGGGCGTGGCTGATGCTCGATTAATCAATTTCGCGCACCATAAAGGTCGCCGTCGCACTATAGCTCGCCAGCTTTTCGGCAATCGCCGGGGTTTGATAGGGCGTAAAGCCGAAGCGGGACCAGTAGCGGGGCGTTTCGTAAACCGCGGTGAGGGCTAAGCGGGGCGCTGCGATCTGCCGGGCCAAATCGGTTAAATAGCTAACAAGCGCCTCGCCTAAGCGTGCGCCGCGCGTCGCGGGCAGCAGGGCAACATCGTGCAGATAGAGGCATTCAGTTTGTTCCGGTAGCGCAACAAGGAGTGAATCCAAAGGCGGGGGCAGTAGTCGCCACGGATGGGCGACGGCATAGCCGATCAACTCGCCCGCCCGTTCCGCCACGCGGGACCCTTGCGGGAAAAGCTGAAGCCGCTCGGTGAAAACCATCGGGTCTTCGGGATAGGCTTCATGGACCCGATCGGCGATAGCGTTCACGTGGGGCAGATCGGCGGGGCGCATCGCACGCCAGGAAGCTACGACAGGCGTCATCTTGGAACTCATTCAGACGGCAGGATTTCAGCCAGATAGGCGAGGGTTTCGGCGCGGTTGGCCCGGCAGCCGCCGCTCTCCCACCAGCGTTCGACCGTGGTCAGAAGTTTGCCCATCGCGGGGCCGGGGGCAACCCCCAAGGCCTGCACATCAGCCCCGCCAAGGGGAAAGGCGGGGAGGGGCATCGCCATTTGCGGCAACCAGGGCAAACGATCCGCGTTGCCGCGCGCCGCGCGCACCCGAATTCCGGCTTTCAGCGGTTCGGGTCCCCAGCGACGCAGCATAGCATAGGGGTGGGAGAGCTCAGTTTCGGCCATTTGTTGCGCTATCGTGATAAAGTGCAGCTCATCCTTACTCCAGCGCAGCCGCCCGGCATAGCCCGGCAGTCCAGCCCCCTCGGGCAGGAGCGCCAATAGCCTTGCCGCCCATCCGGGGGCGGGCGGTAGGGCGGCGAGAATCGGCTCAAAGTCCGACCGCGCGTCGGGCAAAATCCGGCGCAGAATGCCGGTTTCGTGCATCGCCCCCAGGCTCGCCAGAGGATCGGTGCAGGCCAGAAGCTTTTTGAGTTCGGACCAGATTCGCTCAGCCGAAAGACGCGCGAGCCCCGGCGCGCAGTCGGCCAGAATCGCCAAGAGCCCCGGCTCTGGCGGCACCCGGCCATAGCGCGCTTGAAAGCGGAAATAGCGCAGAATGCGCAGGTAATCTTCGGCTATTCGGGCGCGGGCGTCGCCAATGAAGCGCAGACGGCCTGCCGCAAGGTCGGGCAAGCCGAGGGCCGGATCATAGACCCGGCCCGCGCCATCAGCGTAGAGCGCATTCATGGTAAAATCGCGCCGGGCCGCGTCTTCGGACCATTGTTCGGTAAACGAAACAAGTGCGTGTCGCCCATCGGTTTCCACATCCCGGCGCAGCGTCGTCACCTCAAAGGGCTTGCCGCCGCTGATCAGGGTGATGGTGCCGTGATCGATGCCCGTAGGAATGGCTTTCAGCCCCGCCGCCTTGGCCCGCGCCATGACGGTTTTGGGCGGGAGCGGGGTCGCGAGATCGACGTCGTGCACCGGCAACCCCAGCAGCGCGTCGCGCACCGCCCCGCCGACGAAGCGGGCCTCGCCCTGCAAGGCCGTCAAAGCGGCTTGGGTTTTCGCGCCTTGCCACCAGTCGGCGGGGGGAAGGCTAACGTCCTCCGTCATTTCACCGTGCCGGGGACGATTTTGCCATTCTCAACGTGCGGCGGGGCGTAACGGCCCAGGGTGCCTTCCCCGCGCTGCAAACTCAGCCCGCCGAGAACGAGGACAACCAGCACGAGCCCGAGCGCGCCCAGCCAAACCACCGGCGGGCCTTTAAGGTCAGGTAGCGGCTCGCCGCGCGCGAGCGCCTGCCGTCGCCGGAGCCAGCCCCAGATGGCATAGACCACGAAGGGCAACAGCAGGGGCACGAGGAAGGTGAGGAGGATGCGGATCATGCGCCGGTCAAAACCTTGCTGAAGTTCACCAGCATTCCGGCGGTCGCCCCCCAGATATACCGGTCTTGGTAGGGCAGCACGTAAAAATAGCGCCGCCCGAAGGGGGTGTCGCGGAAATGCTTCTGGTGATTGCGCCGGTCCAGAATAAACCCCAGCGGCACCTCAAAAATATCGGCGACCTCAAACGGGTCGGGCGTGAAGCGCGCGTGGGGCGAGACCAGCCCCACGATGGGGGTAACGGCATAGCCCGTCACCGTTCGGTAGAGATCGAGCCGCCCGAGCAAATCGACGGCGGCGGGGTCGAGCCCTACCTCCTCTTGCGCCTCGCGCAGGGCGGCGGCCTCCGGGCTCGGGTCGTCGGGTTCGATGCGCCCGCCGGGGAAGCTGATTTGTCCGGCGTGATCGTGCAGATGGTCGGTGCGGCGGGTGAGCAGAACCGTGGGGCCGCTGGCGTGGGTGAGGATCGGCACCAGAACGGCGGCCGGGCGCGGCGGGGTCGGGGCATCGGGCAGCACCAGGGGCGGCAGGCCGCTCAAGGCGTGATCGCCGTGCTCGCCCAACCCCCGATGGGCTTGAAGGCGCGCCCGAATATCGGCTTCCGAAAGTGTGTGGTCCACGTCCTGCACGTTTACGCTCCCAGCCCTTATTCTAATCCAGGAAGAAGAAGTGGCCTGCGCTCCATACCCCCGTTCGGCCCGCCGCGTCGCTAACCGCTAGGTCGACCAGATGATAAAAGACACTGCGCACTAAGCGCGCCTCAAGCCCCGGTTTCACTAAGATATAGGGTTGCGGCCCCGCGCTGTCAGCGCCTTCAGTGATCCACAGCGGATGATCGGCGTCCAAGGTCACGATTTCGTCAAGATTAGTGCGGAAACTCAAAACTTGGGCCTCTCCCGCGCCGCTGGCCGACAGCTCAACAGCGAGGAAAGGCGCGTCCTCCACCGCAATCCGGCCACGCTCCACCGGCGTGACCAGCCAGTACTCGTCCCCCACTCGGCGCAAAACCGACGCGAAGAGCTTCACTAAGGGCAGCCGCCCAATGGGCGAGCCCTGGTAGGTCCAAGTGCCGTCGCGTTTGATGGCAATGCCGAAATCACCGCAGATCGGGTCGAGGGCCGGAAAAGCGGTTTGGGGCTGGAGGGGCGGGGCCTTTTCGGTCATGCTGATCCTCTTGGGACGCACGGCGTCGCTTGACGGGGTTAATCCCCACACCATGTTGGGTTTAGGGCCTGTGGTTAAAGGCTGCGTCGGTAAGAAACAGGAGGTTTTGCGTGAGCGTCCTCGCCCCCCCTACAGATGCGGCCCGTTTGGCCGATGATATTGCCGAAGCCGGGCAAACGCTCGCAAAAACCCGCGCGGCCCTGGGCCGGGTGATTTTTGGGCAGGATCGGGTGATCGAAGAAACCCTGGTCACGCTGCTCGCGGGCGGTCACGGGTTGTTGGTCGGCATGCCCGGCCTTGCCAAAACCAAGCTCGTTACCGCGCTTGCAACGGTCTTGGGTCTCACCGACCGCCGCGTGCAGTTCACGCCCGATCTGATGCCTGCCGATATCTTAGGCTCCGAAGTGCTGGAAGAAGGGGCCGATGGCCGAAGGGCCTTCCGCTTCATCGAAGGGCCGGTGTTCTGCCAACTGTTGATGGCCGATGAAATCAACCGCGCCAGCCCGCGCACCCAGTCGGCGCTGTTGCAGGCGATGCAGGAGCGCAGCGTTTCGGTAGCGGGGCATTTGCGCGCGCTGCCCGCGCCGTTTCATGTCTTCGCCACGCAAAACCCCGTGGAGCAGGAAGGCACCTATCCGCTGCCCGAAGCCCAGCTTGATCGGTTTTTGCTGAATATTGCCGTCGATTACCCGGATTGGGCGGCAGAACGCACGATGCTGCTCGCCACCACCGGCGTTGCGGAGCCGCCCACCGATAAGGTCTTGCAGGACGGCGAGTTGATGCGCCTGCAAGCCCTGGTGCGCGTGCTGCCGGTCGGCGATTCGGTCGTCGATGGTGTCTTGCGCCTCGTGCGGGCAGGGCGGCCTGAAAGCAGCGAGATCGAGCTTGTCCGCAGTTCCGTTGCCTGGGGGCCGGGGCCGCGCGCCAGTCAGGCGCTGCTGCTGGCGGCCCGCGCGCGCGCTTTGCTGCAAGGGCGTCTGTCGCCCTCGTTGGACGATGTGGCGGCACTCGCCCCGCCGGTGCTGCGGCACCGTTTGGCGCTGAGTTTTGCCGCGCGCGCCGATGGGGTCACGGTGGCCGACGTCATCGCCCGTTTGATTGAAGAACTCGGTTAAGGGCGCGGATGGCGACCGGCGCTCCCCTTAGTCTGACCCGCCAGCAAGCTGCCGTTAATGCCGCGCGCGGGTTGCCGCCCTTGCTGGTGGCGGCGCTGCGGGTTGCCGCCACGGTCGCGCCGGGGGTGCACGGCCGTCGCCGCGTCGGCACGGGCGATAGTTTCTGGCAGTTCCGCCCCTATGCCACTGGCGATTCGATCAGCCGGATCGATTGGCGCCAGTCGGGGAAATCCGATGCGCTGTTTATCCGCGATCAGGAGTGGGAGGCGGCGCAAAGCTTGTGGCTGTGGCGCGATGCCTCGCCCTCAATGCTCTATCACTCGGGCGCGGCGCTGCCCTCGAAGCGCGAACGGGCCGAGGTGCTGACCTTGGCTTTGGCAAGCCTGCTGCTGCGCGCGGGCGAGCGCGTGGCGCTCTTGGGGGATGGCATTGCGCCCAGCGCGAGCCGGTCCACCTTGCCGCGGTTGGCCGCGCGCCTCACCGAAGCGCCGGACGGGGGGGACGGTCTGCCGCCACCCCAAGCCATTCCGCGCCACGGTCGGTTGGTGTTGATCGGTGATTTTTTTACCGCCCCCGAGGCGCTGGAAACCCGGCTGCGGGGCCTCGCCGATCACGGGGTGCGCGGGCATCTGGTGCAGGTGCTTGACCCGGCTGAAGTGGCGCTGCCGTTCAAGGGCCGCGTGCGCTTTCTCGACAGCGAAGGGGCCGATGAAATGCTGGCCCGCCGGGTCGAGGATATTCGCCCGGCCTATCAGGCGCGCCTCTCCGCCCATAGTGCCGCTTTGGCCGATTTGGCGCGGCGGTTGGGTTGGAGTTTCGCCCGTCACAGCACCGATCAAACGCCGACGATGGCGCTGGTCGCGCTTTACCAACAGCTTAGCGATGGCTCGGGCCGCGCGCGCGCGGGGGATGGCCTATGATCGGGCTCGGATCATTCGCCTTCGCGACCCCGTGGATTTTGGGGGCTTTGATCGCGCTTCCGGCGCTGTGGTGGTTATTGCGGGTGATCCCGCCGACGCCGCTCAGTTTGCGGTTTCCGGCGCTGCGCTTCCTGCTCGGGCTCGAAAGCCAAGAAGAAACGGCGGCGCGTACGCCCTGGTGGCTGCTCGTTCTGCGCTTGAGTGTCGCAGTGCTGCTGGTCCTCGCGCTCGCCCGGCCCCTGCTCAATCCCGCCGCGCCCTTGGGCGGAACCGGGCCGCTGCTGCTCGTGCTGGACGATGGCTGGGGCTCGGCGGCGGATTGGGACCGGCGGATTGCCGCAGCTTCCGCGCTGCTCGACCAAGCCGACCGGCAAGGGCGCGCCGCTGCCCTCCTGACCACGGCGCGCGGGAGCGATGATACCGCGCCCGCGCTGTTCGGCCCGCGCCGGGCGGCGGACGTTCGCAATCGCCTCGCCTCTCTACAGCCGCACCCTTGGCCGACCGACCGCGATGGGGCGCTTGCGGCGCTGAAAAGCTTCGAGCCGGGCGGGATTCTCTCCATTCTCTATTTGAGCGATGGGCAGGCGGATGCGGCGATGACGCCGCTGTTGATCCGGCTAACCCAATTGGGCGCGCTCGACCTGCGCGGGCCGGATCGGCTGCCGCTGCTGGTGATGCCGCCGCCGCGCGCTACCTCGGCGACGGCAGCGAACAAGATTGAGCTTCAGATTCGCCGGGCGGAGGCTGGCGCGGCAGAAACTGCCAGCCTGCGCCTCCTCACCGAGGGCGGGCAGGTGATCGCCCAACCCAGCCTGCGCTTTGCCGAGGGTCAGAAGCAGGCCAGCCTATCTTTCACCATTCCCCCCGACCGGCGCAATGATTTGGCGCGGCTCGATCTGGTGCCCCCCGCCGAAACCCGCCCGACTGTGGGCGGCACCGTGCTGCTCGATCAAGGTTGGCAACGGCGCTCGGTCGGGCTTATCAGCAGCGGCGCGCTCGACCGCTCGCAATCGCTGCTCGACGATCCCTATTATATCGACCGGGCGCTGGCCCCAGTCGCCAATCTGACGCGCGCCAGCCTCGACGATCTGTTGCGCAAACCGCCCTCGGTGATGCTGTGGACCGACGCCGAGAGCGCCACTGCCGATCAACGCAAGCGCCTGCGCGCCTATGTGGAGGCGGGCGGCGTGCTGCTGCGCTTTGCCGGGCCGCGCTTGGCCTCGACCGAGCTAGACGATGGGCCGAGTCTGCTGCCCGTGCGCCTGCGCCCCGGCGACCGGGCCTTGGGCACCGCGTTGCAGTGGACCGAGCCGATGCCGCTTGCGCCCTTCCTTGCCACCTCGCCTTTCGCCGGGCTGGCCATTCCCGCCGATGTAACGGTGAAGCGGCAGGTGCTGGCCGAACCGGGACCGGACCTTGCTGGGCGCACCTGGGCACAGCTTTCCGACGGGACGCCGCTGGTGACGGCCGCTCCAGTGGGCGAAGGCTGGCTGGTGCTGATGCACGTTCCCGCAAGTGCCGACTGGTCGAGCCTTCCCGTCAGCGGGCTGTTTATCGAAATGCTGGAACGGCTGATCGCCTTGTCGCACGCGGTCGCGGGTGACGCGCAAAACAGTGTTGAGGGTGGGGTTCCGGTGCCGCCGTTGCAAACCTTGGACGGGTTTGCGCGGCTGGGGCCGCCCGCGTCGGGGGCCGAAGCCGTGGCCCGCGCGGGGGCGATTATGGTCGGCCCGCGTCATCCGCCGGGGCTCTACGGCAGTCAGGGGGCTGACACGGCGCAACGCGCGCTCAATCTCACGGGAGGGAGTGTAACCGAGGTGAAATCGCTCCGGACCACACCGCAGGCCCTGCCCGCAGGCGTCAACCTGAACTCCCTACAGGGGTCCGCCGAGGTCGATCTGCGGCCTTGGCTGTTTACGCTGGCGCTGATCCTATTCCTCGTTGATCTTGTCGTAGCCTATGGGTTGCGCGGGCTGCTGTCGGCGCGCGGGCGCTGGCATTTGGGGAAAATCGGCGCGGGGACAGCGGCGCTTCTACTCTTGGCGCTCGTGCCGGTAGACAGTAAAGCGCAAGCCCCCGCGCCCTATATGGACCCGCAGGCGCAGGAATTTGCGCTGAAAGCGACGCTCGATTTCCGCCTCGCCTATATCCGCACGGGTGATGCGGCGGTCGATAGCATCAGCAAAGCGGGGCTTGAGGGCCTGTCTTATATCCTCCAGCGGCGCACAGCGGTGGATGCGGCGCAGCCGATGGCGGTGGAGATCGAGCGCGACGAGTTGGCCTTCTTCCCACTGATCTATTGGCCGATGACGGACGCGCAAGCGCTCCCCAGCCCGGACGCCTTGGAGCGGATCAACCGCTACCTGCGCACGGGCGGGACGATCCTGTTCGACACGCGCGACGGCCCCTATGGCGATGCCTTCAGTCCGAGCGCGGGCACGCGGCGGCTGCGGGCGCTGGTGCGCGGGCTCGATATTCCGCCGCTGGTGCCGGTGGGGGCGGACCATGTGCTGACCAAAGCCTTCTATCTGCTGCAAGAGTTTCCGGGCCGCGAAGCCGCCTCCCCCCTCTGGGTGCAGTCCAATCCCACGGCGGGCGGCGATGAGGTCTCGAATATCCTTATGACCCAATCGGACCTTGCGGGGGCCTGGGCGATGGATAAGGACGGAACGCCGCTCTATCCGGTCTCGCCGGGCGGGGAAGTACAGCGGGAGATGGCCTACCGCACGGGCGTCAATATTGTCATGTATGCGCTTACCGGGAATTATAAGGCCGATCAGGTGCATGTCTCGACTATCCTTGAGAGGCTCGGGCAATGAACGGCGTGTTCGGCGCCGGCGTTCAGATCGCCGTCGACCCGATGCTACCGCTGTGGGCGATTGGCCTGCTGGCGGGCGTCGGCGCGCTGCTCGTCGGCTTCGGCCTATGGCACCGGGCGCGGGGGAGCGGTTGGCGCATGCTGGCGCTGATCCTCGGCCTGTTGGCGCTGCTGGATCCTGCTTTGGTCAATGAAACCCGCCGCTATGCCAAAGATGTGGCGCTGGTGGTCGTCGACGATAGCACCAGCCAAAGCCTCGCGGGTCGCCCGGCGCAAACCGAAGCCGCCCTCAAAGCGCTGCAAGAGGCGGGGGCGCGGCTGCCCGATCTCGACCTGCGCATTATCCGCGCGGGCAAAACCGGCGGTGAGGGTACGGCGCTGATGGGCGCGCTGGATCGGGCGTTGGAAGACGTGCCGCGCCAGCGTTTCGCCGGGGCGGTGCTGCTGACCGATGGGCAGGTGCATGATGTTCCCGCCGATCTTTCCGCCTTGCCAGGGCCGGTCCACACGCTGCTAACCGGCGCGCCGGGGGAGGGCGACCGGCGGTTGGTGATTCTCTCCAGCCCCAGCTTCGCCCTGGTCGATAAACCCGCGCTGTTCAGCTTCCGCGTCGAAGAGCCTGCGGGCGGCGATGCCAGTGTGCCGGTGACGATCCAGCTCGACGGCGGCGATACCCGCGCCCTGAATGTTCCCGCCAATCAGGATGTGGCAGTGGAAATCGCGCCGCGCCACGGCGGCCAATCGGTGGTGGAAATCGCAACCCCGCCGGGGCCGCGCGAACTGACCCTGCAAAATAATCGCGCCGCGCTGACCGTCAACGGCATCCGCGACCGGCTGCGCGTGCTGCTGATTTCGGGCGAGCCGCACCCCGGCGAGCGGACGTGGCGGAACCTGCTGAAGGCCGATCCCTCCGTCGATCTCGTCCATTTCACCATTCTGCGCCCGGCGGACCGGGTGATGGATTTAACGCCGGTGAACGAACTCTCGCTGATCGCCTTTCCGATCCGCGAGCTGTTCGAGGTGAAGCTGAATGAGTTCGATCTGATTATTTTCGACCGCTACCGGCGGCGGAACAGCCTGATTCCGGCGACCTATCTGCAAGCCGTGGCCAATTATGTGGAGCGCGGCGGGGCGGTGCTGGAAGTGGCGGCCCCGGCGTTTGCGACCAATCAGGGGCTTTTCGCCTCGCCGATTGGTGCGATTCTCCCCGGCCAGCCCACGGGGAAACTGCTCGAAGGCCCGTTTCGGCCCGAAGTAACGGCGCTCGGGTGGCGGCATCCCGTCACCCAGGGGCTCGACGGCGCGGGCTATCCGCAGACCGGCGCGCCGCCCTCCTGGGGGCGCTGGTTCCGCGCGGTGGATGTGACGGCAGGGCGCGGCCAAGTGGTGATGACCGGGCCGGACGCTTCGCCTTTGGTGATTCTCGATCGGGTCGGCGAGGGGCGGGTTGCGCAGATTCTCAGCGACCAACTCTGGCTTTGGTCGCGCGGGTATGACGGTGGCGGCCCGCAGGCCGAATTGCTGCGTCGTCTCGCCCATTGGCTGATGAAAGAGCCGACGCTGGAAGAAGAAGATTTGGTAGCGGCGGTGCGGGGCGAGCAGCTTCAGATCACCCGGCGCAGCCTTACCCCCGCGCCTGCGGATCAGCGCCGCTTCGTGACCGTCACCGATCCCGATGGCAGCACGCGGACTGTGACCCTGACGGAGCGCGACGGGGTTGCGACCGGCACGGCGGCGCTCTCAGGTCCGGGGGTCTACCGTTTGGCCGAGGCGAATTTGCAGCGGGTGATTGCCGTTGGCACGGTCAACCCAAAGGAAATGAGCGACGTGCGCGCGACGGAAACCGTGCTGCAACCCGTTGCGGCGGCAACGGGCGGTGCGATTCAATGGCTGCGCGACGGTATTCCCGATCTGCGCCGGATCGAGCTGGGGCGTTCCACCAGCGGGCGCGGCTGGATCGGCTTGCCCGAGCGCCGCGACTATGACGTCACCGGCCTCACCCGCTTGCCGCTGCTGCCCGCCTGGCTCATGCTTCTGCTGGCTGGGGGGGCGCTGGGAATGGCATGGTGGCGGGAGGGGCGGTAAGCCTGCCCCCCACATGGTCCAGCAGCCCGATTTCCCACGGCGCGGGGTCGCGGAAGGTTGCGGCCAGCGTGTCGATCAGCAGCCGAACTTTGGCGCTCACGTGGCGCGCATGCGGGAAGACCACTTGCAGGGCTAGGCTCGATGGCGCGCCATCCTCCAGGCAGATCGGCACGAGCTGCCCGGTCTGAATAGCCCCCGCCGATAGAAACAAGGGGGTTGCCAGCAGGCCCAGCCCGTGACTGGCGGCCTCGACCATCGCCCGACCATTGTTCGACCTAAACACCCAATTCAGTCCCACATAGTCGCGCTTGCCATCGTAGCGGTCGATTTGAAGATCGTCGCGGTGGCGGGCGAGGGAATAGCAAATGCCGCGATGCTCCGGTAAATCGGCGATCCGGCGCGGCGTTCCGCAGCGCGCAAGATAGGCAGGGGCGGCGACCAGCGGGCGGCGTACCGTGGCGAGGCGTTTAGAAATCAGCGACGAATCGGCCAATTCCCCGACGCGCAAGGCCAGATCATAGCCCTCTTCAACCAGATCGACGTAGCGATCCGACAGGTCGAGATCCACCCGCAAATCGGGCCAGCGCGCGGCGAATTGGGCGATGACGGGCGAGAGATAGGTTTCGCCCAAGGACGCCGGGGCGGAAACCCGCAAAGGGCCGCGCGGCTCGGTTTGCAGTCGCCCCACATCGGCCACCGCCGCTTCCGCTTCCGCTAGAATGTGCTGGCAGCGGTCGTAGAAACTCTGGCCAACATCGGTGAGCGACAGGCGGCGCGTCGTGCGGTTCAGAAGTCGCGCGCCCAAGCGCTCTTCCAGCAGCGAGACCTGCTTGCTCACGGCGGCTTTGGAGAGATTGAGGCGTTTCGCGGCGGCGGTGAAGCCTTCGCATTCCACGACGGCAGCAAAAACCGCCATGCCCGAGAGACGGTCCATAAGCCCTCATTGTTCACCAAGAGAAACAGTCTGATGACCATAACCCGGATTATCGTTTGGGCAAAGCAGGCGCATCTTCATCTCCATCAAGGGCGCGTTCCTGGCCCGATTTCCCAAGGTGGAGAAGTATCATGGCGAAGATCCTCGTTCTGTATCATTCAAGCTGGGGCCATATCGAAACAATGGCCGGTGAAATTGCCAAGGGCGCACGCGAAGTGCCGGGCGTCGAAGTGACCATTAAGCGCGTGCCGGAACTGGTGCCGGAAGAAGTGGCCAAGCAGTTCCATATGAAGATCGATCAAGAAGCCCCCTTCGCCACCCCGGCGGAACTGGCCGATTACGATGCGATCATTTTCGGCGCGCCGACGCGCTTCGGCACGGTCGCCTCGCAGATGCGCAACTTCCTCGATCAAACCGGCGGCCTGTGGGCCAAGGGCGCGCTGATTGGCAAAATCGGTAGCATCTTTACCTCGACCGGCACGGGCGGCGGCAATGAGTCGACCATTCTCGGCCTCATTCCGACGCTGCTGCATCACGGCATGGTCTATGTCGGCCTGCCCTATTCGGCCCCGGAACTGTCGGACATTTCGGAAGTGCGCGGCGGCAGCCCGTATGGCGCAGGCACGATTGCCGGGCCGACCGGGGAGCGGCAGCCGAGCGAAAAAGAAAAATCCCTGGCGCGCTTCCAAGGCAAGCACGTCGCCACCCTTAGCGTAAAATTAGCTGGCTAGTTCCGCTACGAGCGGGCAGAGAGCCAGTATAGGAGAGACCAACATGCTCGATTATCGACCCTTCGACAGCCTCGGGCGGATGGATATCAACTGGTTATCCGCCCGCTACCACTTCAGCTTTGCGAATTACTTCGATCCGGCACGGATGGGCTGGGGCCCGCTGCGGGTATGGAACGATGATAAGATCCGCCCCCGCACCGGCTTCGATCCGCACCCGCACCGGGACATGGAAATCATCACCTACGTCCGCACCGGCGCGATCAGCCACCAGGACAATCTCGGCAACAAGGGCCGCACGGAAGCGGGGCAGGTTCAGGTGATGTCCGCCGGGACCGGCATTCAACACGCCGAATACAACTTGGAAGATTCGGATACGACGCTCTTCCAAATTTGGATCATGCCGAACGGCAAGGGCCTTAAGCCAAACTGGGAAACCCGCACCCTGCCGGGCGTTGGCGACCAGGGCCGCTTGATCCCGCTCGCCTCGGGCCAGGGGATTCCCGATACGATGCCAATCAACCAGGATGCGACCCTGTATGTGGCGCATCTCTCGGACGATGGGAAGATCCAACATACGCTGGCACCGGGCCGCAAAGCCTATCTGGTCGGCTTTGAAGGCAAGGTGGCGGTGAATGGTCAGGAGCTCAACGCCCGCGACGGTCTTGCGGTCGATGACCTTGATCTGTTGACGCTGGAAGCCCGGGGGACCGGCAGCCTGTTGCTGGCCGATTTGCCGGGTTGATCTGCAACCCACGCTGTAGCAGGCTGGGGAAGGTTCGGGTATAGACCCGTCTATGACTGCCCTTCCCCGACTTGCGCCGACGCTACGTTCCCTCTCGGACCTTACCGACCACGGCTTGATCTCGGCAGCCGAGGCCGAGGCTCTGGCCCCCGTGGCCGACCGTTACGCGATTGCCGTAACGCCGGTGATTGCCGGGGCGATTGAACGCGGGGCTTCTTCGGGGCTATCGAACCAGTTTCTCCCCGACTCCCGCGAACTGATTACCTATCCCGATGAGCGCGACGATCCGATTGGCGATGCCCCGCACAGCCCCGTGCCGGGCATCGTTCATCGTTATGCCGACCGGGCGTTGCTCAAGCTCGTCTCGGTCTGCGCCGTCTATTGCCGCTTCTGCTTTCGTCGCGAAATGGTGGGGCCGGGTAAAGAGGGCTTGAGCCCGGATGAGTTGGGCGCGGCGCTCGCCTATATCGAAGCCCATCCGGCCCTGTGGGAAATCATTCTAACCGGCGGTGATCCGCTGGTGGTTGCTCCCCGCCGCCTCCAAGACCTGAAAGCGCGGCTTGATTCCATCGCCCATTTAGGCGCGCTGCGCATCCACACCCGCGTTCCCGTGGTCGCCCCGGAGCGGATCACGGGGGAACTGGTGAAGGCGCTGGCGGGCCGGTTGCCCGTCCATATTCTTATTCACGCCAACCATGCCGAGGAGTTCGGCCCCGACGCCCGGCGGGCGGTGGCGCGGCTGGTCGATGCGGGGATTCCGCTGTTCGGCCAGTCAGTATTACTGCGCGGCGTGAACGACAGTGTGGACGCGCTCACCGATCTGTTTCGGACGATGGTCAGCCTTCGGATCAAACCCCATTATCTGCATCACGGCGATCTTGCCCCTGGCACGGCGCATTTCCGTCTACCGTTGGCCGACGGGATGGCCTTGGTCCGGTCCTTGCGCGGGCCGCTCTCGGGGTTGGCTCTGCCGACCTATATGCTCGATATCCCCGGTGGTTTCGGGAAAGTCCCGGTTTCGGCGGATTTTTTCACCCCAGACGGGCAGGGCGGTTGGTGGATTACCGATCCGCAGGGTCAGCGCCACGGGTATCGAGACATTGTTGAAACCCCGTATTGATTAAAAATTGATCTATCGCGTATTTTGCGCGAGGAGACAGGGAAATGGCTGATTTTTTTGGCACGATGCCGGATCCCATCGAATTGATTGGGCTGATTGCGAGTTTTTTGACGACTGCAGCCTTTTTTCCGCAGGCGATCAGAACGATCTATCGGCGGGACACGCGCGGATTGTCGCTCGTGACCTATCTTTTGATGACCGTGGGGGTCGCGACGTGGTTCGTGTATGGCTTGATGATCGGCAATCGACCGGTAACAATCGCAAATGGGGTGACGCTCATTCCTATTGCGCTAATTCTCTTCATGAAGCTTCGAATCGGCTGATTTTCTCCGGAGTCGCACGATGACGGTTGATCTCAGTCTCGCCGCGACAAAGGGAGAGAATGAGGAGGAGATGGAGGCGGCCTCAGTTCTGTTGCGTCGCCTGATTGCCGAGCATCCGCACGAACGGATTTCGTTGGACGATCTGTTGAATGGCGTCGGCCATCGCGCCTTCGGCCTGCTGCTGTTGCTCCTGGCCCTGCCCAACTCAATTCCCTTGCCCGCCCCGCCCGGGTTGTCGACGATCTTCGGTTTGCCGATGGCGATTTTTGGGGCGCAACTGGTCTTAGGCCATAAAACCCCCTGGCTTCCGGCATTCATGCGCCGCAAGACACTGCCGCGCGATGAGGTTCTTAAGTTTCTGGATCGGGCCGCCCCCTACCTCAATAAAGTCGAGCGACGCCTGAAGCCGCGGATACACCGTTTTGTTGGCGCAACCGGCGAGCGCGTGGCGGGGCTTATTATCTTTGTTCTCGCGATTATCTTGTCGCTGCCCATCATTTTTGGCAATTTCCTGCCCGCCTTGGCCGTGTTGCTGATGGCGCTGGCGATTTTGGCCCGCGATGGCTTGATGATGGTGGCAGGATGGGCGGCGAGCGTGGTTGCCGTTTCGGTGGTCGGCTTGGTCATCTATGCGGGAATTGAGGCTGTGAAGCTGGCAATCTTTTCGCTACTTTCTTAAAAACCAAACCGAAAGGGATTTGAGCAGTGTTTCAGGAATTCTTCGAGCCAGGCGCAATGTCGGCCTTGTTTCAGGTGTTAATGGTCGATCTGGTGTTGGCTGGGGACAATGCAATCGTCGTCGGGATGGCGGTCGCCGGGCTGCCGGCTGCGATTCGGACGCGGGCGATTTTCCTGGGCATTGCAGCGGCGGCGGTCCTGCGCATCGTCTTTTCGCTGATGACGGTTCAGCTTCTCTCGATCACCGGCCTCGTGCTTGCGGGCGGCGTGTTGCTGCTGTGGGTCTGCTGGAAAATGTGGCGCGAAATTATGGACCAGCGCGCCGAACATAAGGCCGCCGAAGCCCTTAAAGATGCCACCGAAGAGATGTTGAGCGAGGCCAACGCCAAGGCCGCCGAGCAGGAAGCTCCGACGAAGACCCTGCGGCAAGCGCTCATTCAGATCATGGTTGCTGACGTGTCGATGTCCCTCGACAATGTTTTGGCGGTGGCAGGGGCGGCCCGCGACCATGAAATGATTATGGTGATCGGCTTGGCCGTTTCGGTGATCCTCATGGCCGTAGCGTCGACCTTCATTGCGCGCCTTTTGGCCCGCTTCCATTGGATTGCCTATGTCGGTCTCGCGATGATCGGCTATATTGCCTTCAAGATGATTTACGATGGCTTCAAGGAAGTGCTGCCATTAGTCGGTATGAACTAAGCCGAACGGTGGGGCTTTAGCGGGGGCGGGGAATTTGGGTGAGTTATCCGATTACGTGCGGTTTCTGGTCTCGCTGTTCGCGATCCTGACGCCGTTCGCGGCCCTTCCCACGTTCCTTACGCTCACCCAAGGCGAAACGCCGGAGCAGCAGCGCCTGACGGCCCTCACGGCCGCGCGAACGGTGGCGGGGGTGCTGATTGCAGCCTCCCTCTCCGGCGATGCTGTTCTTAGCGTTCTCGGGGCGTCGATCCATTCCTTCCGCGTCGGCGGCGGCTTGGTGCTGGTGCTCATGTCGCTCTCGATGCTGTCCGCAAAAGTTTCTTCCGTTCAGCAATCGGCGGAAGAAGCGGTGGCGGTCGAAGATCGCACCTCTAGCGGGGTTGTGCCCTTGGGCATTCCGTTGCTGGCCGGGCCGGGGGCGATTTCCTCGGTGATCGTCGAAGGGCACCGGATTGCCAGCATCTGGCATCAGGTGGGGGTGATTGCCTGCATTATCGTCGTCGCGGCGGCCCTTTACTGGTCGCTGCGCTTGGCGGTGCCGATTGGCGAGAAACTCGGCCGCTTTGGGCTCAACATCATCAACCGGCTGTTTGGGTTGCTGCTGGCGGCGATTGGTGTGGAAATGATGGCGGGTGGCTTGCGCGCGCTCTTCTCAGGGCTTAATTAGCTTTACGATAGGTCGCTGTCATGCAGCAGCCACAAAGAGGCGCTAGGGTCCGACCTTCTAACGCGTCGGCGGGATCGGCCAAGGCAACGAAAGGAAACGGGTATGGGAAGCTTTAGCATTTGGCATTGGCTGCTGGTTGCCGTGGTCATTATTCTGCTGTTCGGCGCCAAGAAAGTGCCGTCGGCGATGGGCGATCTCGCAAAGGGCATTAAAGCCTTCAAGCGCGGCTTGAACGACGATAGCGACGCCGCGCCTGCGGCCGCACAGACCCCTGCACCAACGGGGTATACGCCGCCGCCCGCGCCAACGGCGCATACGCCGCAAGCCCCGGTCGCGGGCCTGCAAGTCCCGCCGCCGCCCGTCGTGTCGCCGGTTGCTCCTGAGAATAAGGCGTCGTAGCGGATCATGGCGCGCGTCGGGCTGCGGGCCGGGCTGTTGGCCTTGGCTGGCGTGGTCGGCGCGACCGCGATGATGGCGGCCGCGGCTTCCGCCCATGGGCCGCTTGCCTCCGAACTTGCGAGCATGGCAAGCCATATCCAGCTTTTCCACGCTCTGGCGATTGGCCTTGCCGCGCTCGCACCGCTACCCCGCTGGGGGCATTGGAGCGCGGCCCTGCTGTTTGGTTTAGGGATTCTCGGGTTTTGCGGCGGGCTCTATAACCTCGCTTGGCTGGGGACGAGCTTAGGGCCAATCGTGCCCTTGGGCGGCAGCGCGCTTATTATTGGCTGGTTGGCCTTGGGGATTGCCGGGCTGAAGAGCCGCTTTTCGGATTAAGTCCCGGTATTCAGGTGCGGCAGCGCGAGTTCAATGCGCTGCATCGCGGCTTCTGCCGTCAGCGGACGGTCGAAAAGATAGCCTTGACCGCCCCAGCAACCGTGAGCCGTCAGGTAATTGGCGACCTCCGGCGTTTCGATCCCTTCGGCGACAAGATTGAGTTCCAGCGACCGCGCCAGCGTAATCATAGCATCGACGATGGCGGTGGAGCGGCGGTCCTGCCCGATTTGCGACACGAACCGCCGGTCGATCTTCAGCCCGTCGATGGGAAACTTTAGAAGATGGCTGAAGCTGGAATAGCCGGTGCCGAAATCATCAATCACAACACCCAGGCCGCGCTCCCGAATCGCGTGAATCTGGTTCAGCACAAGATCGGCGTGGGAGAGGATTGAGGTTTCCGTCACTTCCAGCTTAAGGGCCGATCCCGGCACGCCGGTCGCCTCCATCGCCGCATCGATGATGCGCAGAAGGGATGGATCGGCAAACTGCCGGGCAGAAAGATTAACACTGATTGTCGGGGCGTGATTGCCCAGCAGCCGCCGCCAGCGCGCCGATTCGGTGCAAGCCTGCTGAAATAGCCGCGCGCCGATATCCAGAATAAGGCTCGATTCCTCGGCCTGCTCGATAAAGCGCGCCGGGGGAATAATGCCTTCCGTCGGGTGAATCCAGCGCACCAGCCCTTCAAACCCGACTAAGCGCCGGTCGCCGAGCGACATGATCGGCTGAAAGAAAAGCTTCAACTCGTCGCGGCTCAAGGCGGTTACAAGATCGGCTTCGAGTCGTAACCGCGCCACAGCCTGGTGGCGCATGGTTGGATTGAAGTGGGCAAAAGTACCGCCGCCTTGTTCTTTCGCCCGGCGCATGGCCGTTGCGGCATTGCGGATAACCTCGTCCGGGTCATCCTCCAGCCTATCGGGCAAGGCGATGCCGAGGCTGATCGATTGGGTCAGCGTGTGCCCCGCCACCACGATGGGGCTGCGTACTTCGGTTAGCAGGATATCGGCAATGGCTTCCAGTTCCGACGGCGTGGTGACGCCGGGAACCAGCAAAGCGAATTCATCGGACCGCAGCCGGGCCAGCATGCCGAAGTTGACGGCGTGTCGGTCTAGGCGGTGCGCCAGCATAGAGAGGGCCATATCACCCGCCGCATGGCCCAGGCTATCGTTCACCTTGGCAAGATCGTCGCAATCGATGCAGATGATCGCATAGCCAAGGCGTTCCTCGACGAGTTCATTGAGTCGCAGGCGCAGGGCGTCGCGGTTTGGTAGCTGGGTCAAGGGATCGACGGTAATCGCCGCAGCGGGCTTTTCCTGGGTCGACAGCAGCGCGCGCAGCCGCCCTTCGGCCTGTCCCAACCGCTCTTCGGCCTGGGCGCGCTGAAGATTGCTGACGGCAATCGCCACGCAATCGGCCAAATTGGCAACGAAGCTTTGCTCTTCCACAAGCCATTGCCGGGGACCACCGCGATGCTCGCAGCAGAGAATGCCCCAGTTCTGGCCACCAATCACAATCGGCGCATCCAGCATCGCGCCGATCCAGGCTTTCTCCAAATACGGCAATAGCGCGCCCAAGCGCGGATCGCCCAGCGTGTTGTCGCTAATAAACAACCTATGCGTGCGGACCTCGTTGAAGTATTCGGGAAATTCAGCCGCATTCAGCATGTTGCCAATGATATTCGGAACCCCCGGATCATCGACATAGGCTTTACATTCGATACCGGACCCATCGGGGACAAATTGCCACAGGCTGCACCGCGAGATCTGCAACATCTCACTTGCGGTCAACAAAACGTCGTTCAGGCAGGATTCAAGGTCGGCCTGCGACCGAACCGGGCGCGCTCCAATATCAGCCAAGACCCCCATTTGACGCCGAATACGGCGCTCATAAGGTTGGGTCGGAAGGGAAATGCTTTTTGACACGGGGGGTTAGCAGATCCAGATTGGAGATTGAGGCGGCTACATGCTAAATGCACTGTCTCAAACTACTGTCATACAGTCCAATCGCAAACCTTATTTTGGGAATATTAAGAATCCAATAAGATTACAATGGCACTCCTAATAGCAACGTTAAAGGGAATATCCAGGGTTGTGAGCGACTTTTCAAATCAGATCTTAACGCTGGATTGTACCGGGTTACGCTGCCCTTTACCTATTTTGCAATTTCGCAAAGCAGCAAGAAATAGCGTTTCGGGACGGAAAATCGTTTTGCTTGCGGACGATCCCAATACCCACCGCGATTTTTCGGCTTTTTGCTTGGCGGCGGGGCACCAATTGCTTGAGATAACTCAAGACGCGAAAGGTTGGCGCTTTTTGGTGGAAGCGGGTTGCGCTGGTCCCAGGGGCGATGAATAGTCACTCTGCGCCCTAAGGGAGGGTGTGCTCCCGGCAACTGGCTTGCCCCAACCGGGGGCCGAAGACGCGACGAAAGGTCAAAAAGGCCCGAAAATGGCGACGCTGCTACTCACCCACGAAGCCTGCTTGGGCCATGATCCCGGCCCGATGCATCCTGAACGTCCCGACCGGCTGCGCGCGGTTCTGGCGCGCTTAGACGAGCCGGAGTTTGAGGCACTGCACCGCCGAGAAGCACCGCTCGCCACTGTCGATCAACTTGCCTTGGCCCATCCGCGCGATTTTGTCGAAGGTATGCTGGCGGCACTGCCCGAGCCTGTTCCCGGCGGGGAAGAGCGGCATCTTGCGATCGACACCGATACCATTGCCTCCACCGGCACCAAGGAAGCAGCCTTGCGCGCGGCGGGCGCGCTCTGTGCCGCCGTTGATGCGGTTATGGCCGGGGAGGCCTCGAATGCCTTCTGTGCGGTGCGCCCGCCGGGGCATCACGCCGAAGCGCGCCAGCCGATGGGCTTTTGCTTTTTCAACAATGTTGCTGTGGGGGCGGCCTATGCGCGGGCGCGCTATGGGCTGAAGCGCGTCGCCATCATCGATTTCGACGTGCATCACGGCAATGGCACGCAGGCGATTTTCGAGGCGGAACCGGCGGTTTTCTTTGGCTCCACCCATCAGTTTCCGCTCTACCCAGGCACGGGAGGGCGCAGTGAACGCGGTGTTGGCAATATCGTGAATGCGCCGCTTGCGCCGGGGGCAGGCTCAAGCGATTTTCGCCACGCGTTTTCTGAACATATTTTGCCCGCACTCTCGGAATTCTCACCGGATTTTATTTTCATCTCGGCGGGGTTCGATGGCCATGCGGATGATCCCTTGGCCTCCCTATCGCTCTTCGAGCCCGATTTTCAGTGGGTCACGCGTGAAATTTTACGCATTGCCGCTTATGTGTGTGACGGGCGGGTTGTTTCGACCCTAGAGGGCGGGTATGACCTGGGCTCGTTGGCTGATAGCGCGGCGGCCCATGTGCTGGCGCTGATGGCGGCACCGGATGTTTCGTAACGGGAAGGGTTTAGGGCAGGAATGAGCGACGATATTGCAGGCTTGAGCTTCGAAGACGCGATGGCCCAACTGGAAGCCATTGTGCGCGATCTCGAATCGGGCAAGGGCAAGCTCGACGATGCCGTGGGGGCCTATGATCGGGGCGTGCGCCTGCGCCGCCACTGCGAAGCGAAGTTGGCCGAAGCCCAGGCTAAGATCGACAAAATCGTCGCCGGGCCTGAGGGTGCAGTCGGAACGGAGCCTTTCGATGCCCAATCTTGAGGGGCGGTCCGTACCGCTGCAAGCGGCGATGGCCGAGGTTGCGACCGATGTTCACGCCATGCTGGACCGGCTGATCCCGGACGGCGGCGGCGAAAGCGGCGAGGCGCGTCTGTCGGCGGCCATGCGTTACGCTGTTTTGGGCGGCGGCAAGCGTCTGCGACCCTTTCTGGTGGTTGAATCGGCGGCGCTGTTCAAGGTTGCACCCTCGTCGGCCGTGAAGGTCGCGGCAGCCGTCGAGATGCTGCACACTTATTCGCTGATCCACGACGATCTACCCGCGATGGACGACGCTGAACTGCGCCGGGGCCGCCCGACGGTCCACCGCATGTACGATGAAGCGACGGCGATTCTGGCGGGCGACGCCCTGTTAACGCGCGCTTTCGAAGTGCTGGCCGATGCTAGCGTTCATGGCGATCCGGCGGTGCGCATCGAACTCGTCAAGGAACTGGCCCAAGCCGCCGGGCTTGCGGGCATGTGCGGTGGGCAGATGATGGATTTGCAGGCCGAAACCGAAAGCCTGCCGCTGGAGATTGGCGCGATCACCCGGCTCCAACGCCTGAAAACCGGCGCGATTATCGCTTTTTCCTGTGAAGCCGGGGCGATCTTGGGCAAAGCGCCGCAGCAGATGCGCCACGCGCTCAATGCCTATGCCCATGACCTTGGGCTCGCCTTCCAGATTGCCGACGATTTGTTGGATGTCGAAGGCTCCAGCGCCGAAACCGGTAAGGATACCGGCAAGGACGCTGGCGCGAATAAGGCGACTTTCGTCTCCATCCTCGGGGTCGAGCGGGCGCGGGCACAGGCGATTCTTCTGGCGGACCAAGCCTGCGCGCATCTCGATCCCTTCGGCGATACGGCGGAGCGCTTGCGCGAAGTCGCCCGCTTCGTCGTCGACCGTCGCGCCTAACCCTTTCCAGCCGGACTGATTTAGATGCTGAATACCCCCCTGCTCGATCAATTGACGCTCCCCGACGGCCTGCACACCCTCGACGCCGAGGCGTTGCGCGCGGTTTCGGCGGAAGTGCGCGCCGAGATGATCGATGCGGTCAGCCGCACCGGCGGGCATTTGGGCGCGGGGCTCGGCGTCGTCGAACTGACGGTTGCCCTCCATGCCGTGTTCAAAACCCCCCATGATCGGCTGATTTGGGACGTGGGCCATCAAGCCTATCCCCATAAGATCCTGACCGGGCGGCGCGACCGCATCCGCACGTTGCGCCAGGGTGGCGGGCTGTCCGGCTTCACCCGGCGCACGGAAAGTGACTTTGATCCGTTCGGCGCGGCCCATAGCTCCACCTCGATTTCGGCGGGGCTCGGCATGGCGGTGGCGCGTGACCTGAAGGGCGAGGCGCGCAACATCGTCGCGGTGATCGGCGACGGCGCGATGAGTGCGGGCATGGCCTATGAGGCGATGAATAATGCCGGGGCGATGCGCTCGCGCCTGGTGGTTATCCTGAACGATAACGACATGTCGATCTCGCGGCCCGTTGGCGCGATGAGCGCCTATCTCTCCAAGCTGATTTCCTCCAAATCCTACCGCTCGTTGCGCCATCTCGCCAAAGATGTGGCGCAAGCGCTGGGGCCGAAGGTCACGCGCGCGGCGCGTAAGGCGGAAGAGTATGCGCGCGGCATGGTCTCGGGCGGCACTTTGTTCGAAGAATTGGGCTTCTATTACATCGGCCCGATCGACGGCCATAACCTCGATCATCTGCTGCCCGTGCTGCGCAATGTCCGCGATATGCCTAACGAAGGCCCGGTCTTGATCCATGTGGTCACGCAAAAGGGCCGGGGCTATAAGCCCGCCGAAGAAGCCGCCGACAAATACCACGGGGTCAGCAAGTTCGACGTGCTCACGGGCACGCAAGCCAAACCCGCCAGCAATGTTCCGACCTACACGGAAGTTTTCGCGCGCGGGCTGATTGCCGAGGCCCAGGCCGACAATCGCATCGTCGCCATTACGGCGGCGATGCCTTCGGGCACCGGGCTTTCTGGTTTTGGTAAACTCTTCCCAACGCGCACTTTCGACGTGGGGATTGCCGAACAGCACGCCGTGACCTTTGCGGCGGGGCTGGCCTGCGAGGGGCTGAAGCCCTTCTGTGCGATCTATTCCACGTTTCTTCAGCGCGCTTACGATCAGATCGTTCACGATGTGGCGATTCAGAATCTGCCGGTACGCTTTGCCATCGACCGCGCTGGGCTGGTCGGGGCCGATGGGGCGACCCACGCCGGGAGCTTCGATACGGCCTTTCTGGGTGCCGTACCGAATATGGTGCTGATGGCGGCGTCCGACGAAGTCGAGCTCATGCATATGGTGGCGACCGCCGCCGCCTATGATTCTGGCCCCATCGCGTTCCGTTACCCGCGCGGCGAGGGGGTGGGGCTCGATTTGCCGGAGCGGGGCAGCCTTCTGCCGATTGGCAAAGGCCGTATTTTGAAGGAGGGCGCGCGGGCCGCGATCCTCTCCTACGGCACGCGCCTTGCTGAAGTATTGGCGGCGGCGGACCTCTTGGCGCAGCGCGGATTGCCGGTGACGGTGGCCGACGCCCGCTTCGCCAAGCCGCTCGATACCGACCTCGTGGACCGGCTCGCCGTTGAGCACGAGGTGTTGTTGACGGTGGAAGAAGGGTCGGTTGGTGGCTTTAGCAGCCTCGTTCTGCATCACCTCGCGGTCACGGGGCGGCTGGATCGCGGTCTGAAGGTGCGCCCGCTCGTGCTGCCGGATGTCTTCATCGATCACGATAGCCCGGCCAAACAGTATGAGGAGGCGGGCCTCTCCGCCCGTCAGATCGCCGCGACGGTGGAACAGGCGCTTGGTCTGACGGACGCGGCAGCGCTGCGGGCTTAATCCGTGCGGCTGGATCAGGCCCTGGTCGCAGGCGGGCTCGCGGCTTCGCGGGAGCGCGCCCGGCAGATGATCCTCGCCGGGCAGGTAGAGCTTGCAGGGAAGATTGCGACGAAGGCCGGGGCGGATGTGGCCGATCCTGCCACCATTCGGCTGTTGGTGCCCGATCATCCGTGGGTCTCGCGCGGGGCGCTGAAACTGCTCGGCGCGTTGGAGGCTTTCGGGCTCGATCCCACCGGCGCGCGGGCGCTGGATATTGGTGCTTCCACCGGCGGGTTTACCGAGGTGCTGCTGGCGCGCGGGGCCGAGGCCGTTTTAGCGCTGGATGTGGGCCAAGGGCAGCTCGCCGAAAAACTCCGAACCGATCCGCGCGTAGAGGCCCTCGACCAAACCAACGCCCGCGACCTGTCGGCGGATCATCTGGCGCGCTTGGGGCCGCTGACCTGGATCGTCTGCGACGCCAGCTTTATTTCGCTAACCTTGGTGCTGCCCGCCGCGCTGGCGCTGGCCACCCCCGGCTGCACGCTGATCGCGCTCATCAAACCGCAGTTCGAAGTAGGGCGCGGCAATCTCGGTAAGGGCGGCATCGTGCGCGATGCGGCGCAGCACGACGCAGTTTGCGCGAAAATTCAGGCGTGGTTGAGCGAGGTGCAGGGCTGGAGCCTTCTCGGTCTCGCGCCCAGCCCGATTGAGGGACCGGACGGCAATAAGGAATTCCTCATCGCCGCCCGTAAACCCTAGCGCGGTGCCCCAACCGGCGCATACAGGCTTTCACCCTTGAGCAACGGCTCTAACTGCGTCCGAACCCCCTCGATCCGGGTCGCGGTCTGCTCCAGTTTTGAGACGAATTTCAGTGCCTTATCGAGACTATTCTGCGGGGCCGGGTAATCGACGAGGCGGAGTTGCGCGTCGGCGGGTTGGCGCAGCAGGGCGCGCATTTCTTCCGCGGCCTCATTCATGCCGCCGAGGCGGTCCACCAGCCCGGCGTCCTTGGCCGAGGCACCGCTCCAGACACGACCGCGCGCGATAGCATCCATTTTTTCCATCGGGATTTTCCGCCCGGCGGCGACGCGCTGGGTGAAATCGGCATAGATGCGGTCGAGACTTTCCTGGAAGCGCGCCCATTCTGCGGGGGTGAAGTCGCGGTTCAGGCTGTTTTGCCCCGCCGATGCGCCGCTCGCCACCCGTTCCCAATGAATGCCGAGCTTGTCCCACAGGCCAGTGAGAACGAATTTACCGCTATAGACGCCGATGGAGCCGGTTAGCGTGCCGGGTTGGGCGATAATCTTATCCGCGGGCGCGGCGACGAAATAACCGCCGGAGGCCGCATAGGTGCCCATCACGGCCACAACGGGTTTCCCCGCGTCCTGGGCCGCGCGCACGGCCTGCCAAATGGTATCCGACGCCACATAGGAGCCGCCGGGCGAATCGATGCGGAAAAGGATGCCTTTCACGGTCGGGTCTTGCACGGCGGCGGTGAAGGCGGCGACGACGCGCCCCGCAGCAAAACTGCCCTCATCGGCGAAAGGATCATCGCCCTCGCCGCCCCGGACCACCGGCCCGGCGGCTTCGATAACGGCGATGCGCAGGGCGGCATTCGGCAGCGTGTCGGGCACGCGGTAATCGTCCAAGGACACGGTGGCTTGCGTGCGGCTCGTGTCTTTCAGCGCGCGCAGGGCATCGCTGCGATAGCCCATTTGATCGATCAGGCTTTGCGTTACCGCGTCTTGGGCGGCAATCGGCGCGGTATCAATGGCGGCTTTCGCGTCGTCCGGGGCGATATTCCGGCCCTTGGCGATCATCTCGACGGCTTGGCCCAGCAGATCGTCGGTGAGTTTTTGCAAGGAACCGCGTAAGGCCGGGGAAAGCCCCGCTTCGGTGAACATATCAATCCCGCCCTTGAACTCGTGGCGCTGATCGAGACGGGGGGCGACGCCGATGGCCTTCAAGGCTTCCGACAGATAGGGCCGTTCCAGCGCCAGCCCATCGATGCCCAAGGCCCCGGCGGGTTGCAGCCACACCCGATCGAACTGGGCCGCGAGGGCATAGGTGAAGGTCGCGCCGCCCGCCTCGCCCATTGTATCGGCGAAAGCGTAGGTGGGTTTGCGTTTGGCCTTGAAGCGCTGCACGGCGGCGGCAAGATCTTGGGCTGCGGCCGGCGAGAGGCGGGCGTTGGAGAAATCGACGAACAGCCCTTGCACACGCCCGTCTTTGGCCGCGCCGTCGATCCGGCTGACGATATCGCGCAGCGACAGGCTATCGCCGGTGAAGGCTTTTAGAGGGTTGTTCGATTGGCTGGCGGGCGGTTCGCCCTGAATGGCAAGCGTCAGCAGCAAATGGGTTGGAAGCGCCGGGGCTTTGGCCTCTTCAAACGCGCTGAAGCCGCGCCAAACCAGATAGCCAAGACCGCCGCCGAGCAGCAGGAAAAGAACGCCCAAAAGGCTCAAACAACCTACCAAAAACCGGCGCATTGCGGCTCTCCCTATCGTGCTTGGCGATGATACTCGGGATTGGGAATCATATCGACGCCGTGGGCAACCCGGTTTGTCATATTAAAAAACCCCGCGACCTCGCAAATGTCGAAAATATCCGCGTCGGTAAAGCCATGATCCCGCAAAATCTCACGATCCCGCGCCGCGATTAAAGCCGGGGATTCGGTCAATTTTACGGCGAAATCCAGCATGGCGCGCTGGCGGGTGGGAAGCTCGGCGACGCGGTAATTCATCACCAGCATTTCCCCCAACTCGGGATCGCCCGAAAGTTGCCGCACCGCCGCGCCGTGGGCGACGAGGCAATAGTAACAGCGGTTGACGGCGGAAACCGCGACCGCGATCATCTCCCGTTCAAGCTTGCTGAGGCCCGACTCGCCCAACATCAGTTCGTTATAGCTGGCGATAAAGGTGCGCAGCTTTTCCGGGCGCAACAGCCAGGCGCGCAGCACGTTCGGCACCATGCCGAGCTTGTCGCGGCATTTCTGGAAATAGGGTTTCAGATCGTCGGGGAGGCTGCTGTCGTCCGGCGTGAGCAGGTCCATTACTTTGGTCGGCTGCGGCATCGTCTTTTCCTCCCCGTTTGATTATTGGACGCTCACCCGCATTGCGCGCGGTGGCGCATCATTTGATCGACGAGCACCAGCGCCAGCATGGCTTCGGCCACCGGCACGCCGCGAATGCCGACGCAGGGATCGTGACGTCCCTTGGTTTGTACGTCGATTTCCTCGCCCTCGGCGGTGATGCTTTGGCGCGGAATGAGGATCGAACTGGTCGGCTTAATCGCCATCCGCACGACGATATCTTGCCCCGTGGAAATCCCGCCCAAAATCCCGCCCGCGTGGTTGGCAAGGAAATGCGGTTTACCGTCCACTATGCGGATTTCATCGGCATTTTCTTCGCCGCGCAAGGCCACTGTGGCGAAGCCATCGCCGATTTCGACGCCTTTGACGGCGTTGATCGTCATCATCGCGCGGGCGATTTCGCTGTCGAGTTTTTCGTACAGCGGCGTACCCCACCCGGCGGGAACGCCCGACGCCACGACTTCGATGATCGCCCCGCAGGAGGAGCCACCCTTGCGGATACCGTCGAGATAATCGGTCCAGCGCTCAACGGCGCTCGCATCGGGGCAGAAAAACGGGTTTTCACCCACCTGATCCCAGTCCCACGCCGCGCGGTTGATTTTTTGCGTGCCAAGTTGGACCAGCGCGCCGCGAATCGCAATCTCTGGCCCCAGCACTTTGCGGGCAATCGCCCCTGCGGCAACACGGGCGGCGGTTTCGCGCGCTGATGAGCGCCCGCCGCCGCGATAATCCCGAATGCCGTATTTGGCGTCATAGGTAAAATCGGCGTGGCCGGGCCGGTAGGCGTGGGCGATATTGCCGTAATCCTTGGAGCGCTGATCGACATTCTCGATCATCAAGGAAATCGGCGTGCCCGTGGTCTGGCCCTCGAACACGCCGGAGAGGATTTTCACCTCATCCGGTTCGCGCCGCTGGGTGGTGAAACGGTTTTGGCCGGGGCGGCGTTTATCGAGCCAGGGCTGAATATCGGCCTCGGAGAGCGCAAGACGCGGCGGCACCCCGTCCACGACGCAGCCCAAGGCCGGGCCGTGGCTTTCCCCCCAGGTGGTGATGCGAAAAACGCTGCCAAAAGAGTTACCGGCCAAGACGCTTAGTCCTTCGAAACATTAATATCGGGCGCGTCCACGGCCTTCATGCCGACGACGTGATAGCCGCTATCGACGTGATGGGTTTCGCCGGTCACGCCGCTGGAGAGGTCGGACAGCAAATACAGCGCCGAGCCACCCACGTCTTCCAGCGTGGTATTGCGTTTCAGCGGCGAATTATACTGGTTCCACTTCAGAATATAGCGGAAGTCGCCAATGCCGGAGGCGGCGAGCGTCTTCATCGGACCCGCCGACATGGCGTTTACGCGGATATTCTGCCCGCCAAGATCGACGGCGAGATAGCGGACGGAGGCTTCCAGCGCCGCTTTCGCCACGCCCATCACATTGTAGTGCGGCATCACCCGTTCGGCACCGTAATAGGTGAGGGTCAGCAGGCTGCCGCCGTCGGTCATCAGCTTCGCGGCACGCTGGGCGACCGCCGTGAAGGAGTAGACCGAGATATTCATGGTCAGCAGGAAGTTATCGAGGCTGGTATCGACATATTTGCCCTTCAGCTCTTCCTTATTGGAAAAGCCGATGGCGTGAACGACGAAATCGAGCTTGCCCCAGACTTTTTCGAGATGGGCGAAGACCGCATCGACCGAGCCGAGGTCGCTCACGTCGCAGGGCAGAATTTCCGTCGCGCCCAATTGCGCCGCCAGCGGCCGCACGCGCTTTTCCAGCGCTTCGCCCTGGAAGGTGAAGGCCAACTCCGCCCCATGGGCGGCCAGCGCCTGCGAAATGCCCCAGGCAATCGATTTATCGTTAGCAAGGCCCATAATCAGCCCGCGTTTACCGTGCATCAGGGGAGCAGCAGAGACCATTCACTCTTTTCCTTGTCTAAACACCGAATTTCCAGCCCGCCGGGGGCAAAAGCGCGGCGCATCCTAACGGATGACGCGCGGCGGGGCAAAGCCTGCTTGGTGAGGGGGCCTATTGGGGCGAGGATGGCGCTTCGCCGGGGACGGGCATACGTACAATATCGTCCGGGCGCGGCATTCCTTCGGCGGTTTGGTAGGTGATATGGGTCAGCAGTATTTTCAGGGCGTCCGGCGGCATCGGGCGATGGCGCGATGTGCAGAGCCAGCCGGAGACCATATGCTGCCATAAATCATCGTGCTTATCTTCATTGCGCCAATAGGCGCGGAACTGGCTGCAATAATTGGTCGCACCGTTTTTTATGAATGTGGCGTGCAAGACCTCGTAATGTTTACCTAAAGCTTGGAAAGTCTCGCGCTGTAGGGTCTCGGGGGTGCCGAAACTGCTAATAGGTTTCAAAGGCTCATTGTCAGGTTTGAAAATAGCCTTTAAATGAACATAGTTCTTGTGAAATAAGCAATAATCGTCGGTTTCCGACCAACTATATTTCCAAACGGCCCTGTCGCCAGTGCTACCCCTTATTGCTCTCTTGGGGGCATTGCTCCACCCCTTCAGATAAAATCCAATCCACGCGTCGTCTGGTGAAGACTCGAATACACCATGATTGGGCGCAAGGAATATTCTTACCGGCGGCGCTTTGAAGTTCTCCCGGTCATGCTCTTCGCAGGCGGTTTGAGGGGGCGGGGGAGGTGATACCGGCGTTGGTGCCGGGCCACTTTGGCAGCCCATCAACCCGAGACAGAGTATAAAGGCGGTAATCCGGATCATCGCGGGGGCCTTATTGGGGAACCGGCATGGTGCCGATGTCGAGCGGCGTAGGCAGGACGGCATAGCCTTTTGGAGAAAGCAGGCTGAAGCCATCAATTCTGAGATGATTTAGGGCTATCTCAAGTGCTTGAGGGGCAGGGTGCCGTTGCTTAAGGGCACAGAGCCAGCCGAGAATCTGTTCTATGCGCCCTTCTTTGGTGCGTTCCGCCGTTTCCCCTTGAAATGAAATACAATGCCCAATCTTGTTATTTAATTGATAGTCCAAGGGTACTGTTTCAAAAATATGATTGTTAATAGTAATTTTATTTATTTTGCCAATTGATACACTTTCCTTCGGCCAAAAATAATTTACGGACGTAATTGGTGCAAGAGGTGGGGCGGATTTAAAATGAAAAACATGATTTGTGTCTATGAATAAACAGTAATCTTTTGTTTCAATCCATTGCCAGAAAGAAATTTCACCAAATTTTCTTTTTATTGAAATGACGCGAACAATTGCCGGTTTTGGTTCTTCGGTGATTTGAAGTTCTATGCCAGAATTTTCAACGGGAAAATCAAAATATCCGTATATGCCTGTGATTGGTAATAGTTTTGGTAGTGAAAGTTGCTCAAAGGCATGTTCGCCGCAACCCTCCGGATTAACTTTAGTGCTGCTTGCTTGTTGTTTTGTTTGAGCACAACTCACTAAGAGTGTGGTGAGTGCAATCAGGAATATGTTGTTTAAGAGCCTCACTATCATCGTATTCAGTCCGGATGGTTGAGAAAATTCGATTAATCCTGAGGTAATTTTCCCAATCAGTCCACACGCCGCAATTGCCCCACACTTTCCTGTGTAACCTTTCCTCACGTCCTGGCGAATCAGGGTCAGACCGCGCCGACGACCGGCCCTACCGCAGGAGCGTGAGATGATCCAAGATGTTTTCCGGCTGGCGCACACCACCGAGCATCCCGATGCTGTCGCGGCCTTCGAGCGCGCGACGGAGGAAGTAGCCGCCCATCGGCCTGGGGCTGGCGTGGCGCTCGGCGAGGCTTTGGCCGCCGATCCGCAGTTGGTGGCGGCCCATTGTTTGAAGGGTTTTGCGCAACTCATTCTTGCCCGCTCCGAGCTTCAGTTCGGGGCCGAAGCGGCGCTCTTGTCGGCGGAAGATGCGCTTCAGGCCAAGGGCGGCGGTTCGGAGGATGAAACCCTGCTGGTGTTCGCCCTACGCCGCGCCATCGAGGGCAAATTTCACGCGGCGGCGGATTTGCTGGAAACGATCACCGACGCGCGCCCAACAGTGTTTCTGCCGCTGAAACTCAGCCACGCGCTGCGCTTCATGGTCGGCGACCTCGCGGGGATGCTGACGCGCACCGAAGCTTTGGCCCCGGCCTATGATCCGGCGTTGGACGGCTACGGCTATTTCCTCGGGTGCCACGCCTTCGCGCTGGAAGAAGCCGGGCGCTATGAGGAGGCCGAACGCATCGGCCGGGCGGCGGCTTTGGCCGAACCGAAAGACGCCTGGGGTATTCACGCCGTCGCCCATGTGTATGAAATGCGCCATCAGCCCGCCGATGGGATTGCCTGGATCAACGAACAGCGCGCGGCTTGGACTGGCTGCAATAATTTCGCCTATCACCTGTCTTGGCACCAAGGCCTCTTCCATCTGGAACAGGGGGATGCCGACGCGGCTTTGCACCTCTATGATACGGAAATCCGCGCCCAGCCGACCGATGATTTCCGCGACATTACCAATGCCGCATCCTTGCTCTGGCGCTTGACCGAACAGGGGATTCCCGTTGGCACGCGCTGGGAGGAGTTGGCGGACCGGGCGCGGCACCGCAAGACCGATGGAACCTATATGTTTGCCGCCCTGCATCACCTGCTCTCGCTGCTAGCGACCGGCGATTTTGCCAGCGCGCGCGACTGTGTGGCGATGATTGGCGCGCGGGCCGAAGGCACGGGCGATCAAGCGCGGGTGGCCGCCCAGGTGGCGCGCGATCTGGCGCAAACCCTGCTGCGCACGGCACAGGGGCAGCTTCCCCGGCTCGACTTGCCGGAACTGGCCGAACGGCTTCCGCTGTTAGGCGGCAGCCACGCCCAGCGCGACGTGTTTATGCGGGCCCTCGCCCAGAGCGCCGCCCGGCAGGGCAATCGCCGCGAAGCCGCTAGCCTTCTGCGCCTGCGGGCGGAGCGGCGGCGGGTGGATCGGTTCGCCGAGCGGATGTTTCAGACCTTGGCGACGGTCCCGCCGGTCGCTACCGTGGCATCGGTCCCGTCATCGTGGCGGCATCACGCCTGAGCTTACGGAGTCTGAATGACGGCTTCCCCCCTTTCGCCGCGCGCCCTCACTGGGGTGCGCGTGCTCGATTTGTCGCGGATTCTGGCCGGGCCGACCTGCACACAGTTGTTGGGGGATTTGGGGGCGGAGGTCATCAAGATCGAACGCCCCGGCACGGGCGACGATACGCGCACCTGGGGGCCACCCTTCGTTAAAGATGCGGCGGGGGAGGAGACCGATCTATCGGCCTATTACCTCTGCGCCAATCGCAATAAACAGTCGGTCGCCATCGATCTTGCCACCGAGGCGGGGGCCGATCTTATCCGGCGCTTGGTCGCCAGTGCCGATGTGGTAATCGAAAATTATAAGCCCGGCGATCTGGCGCGACGGGGCCTCGATTATGAGGCGTTGAAGCAGATTAAGCCCGATCTAATCTGGTGTTCCATTTCCGGCTTTGGGCAAACCGGCCCTTATTCCGACCGCATCGGTTATGATTTTCTCGTGCAGGCGATGGGCGGGATCATGAGTATCACCGGCCAACCCGACGCCAAAGGCGGGGAGCCGGTCAAGGTTGGCGTTGGCATTGCCGATGTCGTCTGCGGCCTCTATGCCACCGTCGGCCTGCTGGCGGCGTTGCGCCACCGCGATACGACCGGCGAGGGACAGATGATCGATCTCGCCCTTTATGATTCCCAGCTTTCTTGGTTGATTAATGCCGCTACCAATTACCTCGTGTCGGACCGGGTGCCGCAGCGCTTAGGCAACCGTCACCCCAATATCGCCCCCTATCAAACCTATCGCGTTGCCGATGGGTATATTGTGGTGGCGGTGGGGAATGATGAGCAGTTTCGCCGCTTTGTTGCCGAACTTGGGCTACCCGAGCTTGCCGACGATCCGCGCTTTCGCCGCAACCGCGACCGCATTAGCGCGGTCGATGCGTTGGAGGAAGAGCTGCTTCCGGCGCTTGCGGGCGATACTGTGGCGGGTTGGTCCGATCGGCTCACGCGCTGCAAAGTCCCCGCTGGGCCGGTGGCGAGCGTCGCCGAAGCCCTTGACAACCCCCATACCGAGGCGCGTGAGATGGTGGTCACGCTGGACGGGCCGGGGAATACCGGGCCGGTTCGGCTGCTCGGGAATCCGCTGAAGTTCAGCCGCACGCCCGTGGCCTATGACCGGCCGCCGCCGCATCTCGACCAGGATCGGCAGGCGGTGCTGACGGGGCTTCTGGGTTTAAGCGCCGAGGAGCTTCAGGATTTCACCGCGCGGGGAGCCTTCGGGCCCACCGCCCCTTCGGAGGCTTAAGATGCGCATTGCCGATTTGATCGCCCAAACCCTCGCAGCCCACGGCATCCGCCACGCTTTCGGCATGCCCGGCGGCGAGGTGGTGACGATGCTGGACGCGCTGGAGACCGCTGGAATCGCCTTCACCCTCGCCCGGAACGAAACGGCGGCGGCGATGATGGCGGCGGGCGCGTCGGCGGTCACGGGGGCACCCGGTCTGTTGCTCACCACGCTCGGGCCGGGGCTGGCTAATGCGGTGAACGGCATTGCCGACGCGCAGCAGGAACAGGTGCCGCTGCTAGTCATTTCCGGCATCGTCGAAGCCTCTGTTCGCGGGCGCTACACCCATCAAATTCTCGATCACGCCGCCCTGCTGCGCCCGCTGGTGAAAGCCAGTTTCGAAGTGGCGGCGGAGGGCGCGGCGGAAACCATTGCCCGGGCGCTGGCCTTGGCCGTGCGTGCCCCCGCCGGGCCGGTGCATATTGATCTATCGCCCGTGCTGGCGGCGCAGGACGCGCCTGCGGCGGCTCAACCCGTCAAACCGCCGATCCGGCTGCATCCGGTACCGGCGGGGGACGATCCCGTCTTGCGGGCGGTGGCCGATAAGATCGCCCATAGCCGCCACCCGATTATTCTGGCGGGGTTCGAGGCGGCCCGCTGCGGCGCGGCGGCGGCGATGACGCTGCTGATGGATCAGCAGCGCATTCCGGTGATCACGACGTATAAAGCCAAGGGGTTGGTGCCCGAAGATCATCCGCTGGCCTTGGGGGGGGCGGGGCTTTCGCCGAAGGCTGATAAAGTGCTTCTGGAGTTAATTGCCAAGGCCGATTTGGTGCTTACCATCGGCTATGATCCCATCGAAATGCGCGCGGGTTGGCTCGATGCGTTTCCGGCGACGGCCCAGGTGATCGATTTGACCGCCCATCCCGCCGATCACGGCATGCACCGTATCGACCAACAGGTGATCGGCCCGCTGCCGGGCACGATTGCCGCGCTCAACTGGGCGTTAGGGAAAAGCGCGCCGCCGCCCCATTGGGCGGCAGGGCAGGCTGTTGCCGCGCGCGCCGAGCTTCAGGCCGCTTTCGCGCCGCCCAATGCTTGGGGACCGCACGCCGTATTCGCGACCCTGCAAGCCGCCTTGCCGGAGAGCGCGACCGTGACCGTGGATAGCGGCGCGCATCGGATTCTATTCAGCCAGATTTGGCAGGCGCAGCGGCCGCTGTCGGTATTGCAGTCGGCGGGCTTCTGTACGATGGGCGCAGCCCTGCCCCTGGCGATTGGCGCGGCGCGGGCCGGGGTTCCGGGGCCGGTGGTCGCCATCATGGGCGACGGCGGCTTGGAAATGACCCTGGGCGAACTCGGCACCCTGCGCGATGCCGGGCTGAAGGTGATCGTGCTGGTGGTGCAAGACGTGAGCTTGGCTCTGATCGCGCTCAAGCAAGCTCAAGCCGGTCTCGCGCCTGCGGGCGTTGCGATGGGGCGCACCGATTATGCTGCTCTCGCAAGGGCCTTCGGTGGGGCGGGCGAGACGGTTGACAGTGCCGGAGCGTTGCGCGCGGCGCTGGAGCGGGCGCTTGCCGGCGATGGCTTTAGCCTGATTGCGGCGGCGGTTGATGCCGACGCTTATCGCGGCGCGTTCTAAGGTGCGGGCCCTTCTGCTGGTGGGAGCGCTGCTCGCGTCTCCCGCGCTGGCCGGGGGGCGCATCACCGCCGAGAGCCTCGATAGTCCGCGCCTCGGGCGGGTCTTGCCCTATCAGCTCTACGCGCCGCAAACCGTGCAGGGGCGCTTGCCCGTCCTGTATCTCTATCACGGCTTGCGCGGCGACGAGACCGATTGGCCGGGGCCGGGCGGGATTGCTGAGTTGCTGGATACTGCCATTGCGACCGGGGCGGTTCCGCCACTGTTCGCGGTGATGCCCGGCGTCGGCAATAGCTGGTATGTGGATAGCGAGGCGTTCGGGCCGATTGCGACCACCCTCTCCGATGATCTACTTCCGGCAATCGATGCCAAGCTTCCGACGCAAGCGTGCCGGACGGGCCGGGCGGTCGCGGGCCTGTCGATGGGCGGGATTGGCGCAGTCTTGCAAGGGCTTCGCCACCCCGACCGCTATGGCACGATCATCAGCCTCTCAGGCAGCCTGTTCGATCCCGTGCCGCCGAATGCCGATCCATCGGTTTTGGCGCGGTTTCGTATGTTCGGGGCAGTCTTCGGGCAGCCGATGGAGCCCGCGCGCTATAATGCCGCCAATGCGTTTTTGACTTTAGCGGCCTTGCCAACGGCTGGCCCGCGCCCCGATCTGTGGTTTGCGGCGGGGGATGATGATTATCCCTCAATTTTGGTCGGCAGCGCTAAGCTACATATCGAGGCGCAGCGGGCGGGGCTGTCGTCGGAGTTGCGTGTGATCGACGGCGGCCATTCCTGGGGCACCTGGCGGCAGGGGCTAACCGACGCGCTCGCCTGGCTTGGCCCCCGCCTGAAAGCTTGCTCGGGTTAAGATTTCTTCGCGCCCCAAGGGGCCGATTTATACCAAGCCATCAGCCGGGCGATGCCGTAGAGCGCAAGAAAGCCACCGAGGTTGATGATGATTTGCCCGATCAACCCATCGCCAGCTGCCAGAACGATCAGCCCGGCGATATTGGCGGCGATCATGCCCCCGACGAAAACCGACAGCCCCTGTTGTCCCAAGCGCTCGAAGGGCCGAAGTATCCGCGCGCGCGCAATCTCGGGCTTTGCCAACAGCAACCCATGCAGCAGATAGGCGGTGGCGAGGAAATGGGCGAGGCGGAAGGGGTCGACATTGGTTTTATCAAGCTGCGTGCCCAAGCTTTGCCAGAGCGGGGCATCGCCGAGCCCAAAGCCTTCGGGCAGAACCCGGTAAATGACACCCACACCGACTATTACCCAGGCGAGGATCGTCAGTGCGAGCGAGCGGGGCGGCACCGGCAACCAGCCGCGCTTAAAGCCAAAACCGAGGAAGAAGATCACCTGCCATGCGAAGGGGTTCAGCAACCAGTGTCGCCCGGTCGAACTATCGGCAATCGGATCGAGCCCATAGGCGGCATTGGCGAGGTAGAGGGCGAGGGAGGCCAGCAGCGGCAACCGCCGATCTAGCTTTTCCAGCAGCATAATGGCGGGCACCATCGCCAGCAGCACAATATAGACCGGCATAATATCGAGCGAGGCGGGCACCCAATGCAGCCAAAAGGCTTCGGAAATTGCCTGGGCGGGGCTTGCCAGCAGATGCCCAACGCCCAACGCACCGACGAGGTCGCGCCCCGTCAGCATTCCGCCTTGATAGGCAACGCCGACGATGGCGAAGAGTAAGAACAGATGGGCGACCGTCAGTTGCGCGCAGCGGTAGGCAATCCGACCGACCCCTGTCCAAAACCCATGCCGGAGAAACGTGCCGCCGAAGGCAATCGCCGAGGCGATGCCGGAGATGAACACGAAGCTATCGGTGGCATCGCTCAGGCCAAAGCGGGCCGGAATCACGCTCCACAGCCAATTGCTGGGCACATGGGCGATGAAGATAATGAATAGGGCAATCCCGCGCACGACATCCAACCGGGGGTCGCGTGTGCGTTTGGGAATCGCCAGTGCCGCCGGGGACACCTGGGCTTTTTCGGGCGCGAGGGCCAAGCTTTCAAGCGCGACGGACACGGGGAAGCCCTCCTTAGCCAGCAGAAGCGAGGCGTTTTGCGCGGACCAATGTCCACAGAGCAATCAGATCGTCCCGGCGCAGCACGGCAATAAAAAGCCCTAACGCCCAAACCGCGCAGGCTTTCTTAAACAAATCCGCCCCATCATTGTACGGGTCAATCCCCAGCGGGCTGACGACATGAAAGAAAATCGCGCCGGTCATAATTCCACTCGACATCAGGCCACCGATGGCTTGGGTGCGTGGATAGAGAATGAGCAACGAAGCGATAAGTTCCGCCGTGCCGGTGCCGATTCGCATCACGGCTTCATATCCCTCGAACCCGAGCCATATCGTCAGAATATTGAAGAGATGGACGCTACCCGGATGGCCGGTAAACTTATACTGAAGATACCACAGGAAAACCCAGGCAATGAACAGCGCGGGCGGCCAGGGGAGCAGGCGGGTAACGGTGGGGGACATAGGAGGTCTCACTTTTCTACAGCGGTTATACGCTCTTCGCTTTAGATACGGCAGGAGTTACAGCCCTTCCTGCGGGAAGATAGGCGCTGAGATTTTTTTTTAGGCATACCGCAGCCGGAAAGGCAAAGGCGATGATCGAACACGATTGGTTTGTCGACGCCACAGCGGAGTTTCGCTGAACCCTAGCGCAGGGGCGCGCTTTAGAGCATTTTTCGTTCGCTGTGGTTCACGACAAATGCACTAATCTCTTGTTTTCTTATGCAAATGCGTCGTCGCAGGTGCGCCACCTTCTGGGGATTTGCTCTTGCCGTGATTGTCCCGACGGCGCGCACTCCCACCCGATCAGGTTTTGATGGAATCTGAACAGACCCGCGCCGGGGCCGATCAAGTCGAGGTCGTCGCCCGGCCAATCAGTTTGTTGCGGGCTTCATCGGCTCACCGAAGATGAATTTTCTCAGCATCCACAAGGTTACGTCCTAAGGGGATGCGCTGCTGCTGGGGCTGCAGGGCGCGGGGGCCGTGGCGATGCCATGTCGCGTGCAGGGCACCCCGGCGATTCTGGGGGTGTGGCCCCCGAGCATCTCAGCATCGTAGGTGCCGACGCCCCCGGTGCCCTGCACGGCACCACCCCGTTTAGCCGGGGTGGTGCCGTAGCCCTGCGTATTCCCAAGGATGCGTGCCTTCTGTTCGATCAGAATGGGCACGCTATGCCCCCTTGGGCCATGCTCCTCAAGGAGTGGGGATTGTGCCTTCGTCCTTGGGCTCGAGCGCCGTTTTGTAGGAAATATGGGTGATGAAGGTGCGGATGGTGCTGTCGGGGATAGGCTTACCCGTCAGCCCGCACAGAAAACCGTCGGTCTGATACCGGTCCCAATAGGACCGAAACACCCAGCAGTGGGTCGGCGTGCCATTTTTGCTGAAGCTCAGCGGGATGGTGCGAAAATCGGCCCGGCCATGATCCACATCGATATAGGACCCAAACTCGAGATTAGGATCGTCGAAAAACCGTTTGGCGATGTTTTGGATCGTATTCTGGTTCCATTGAACAAAATGGGCCGCTTCGTGGAAGCCGACATAGGCCTGATAGCTGCTGGTTTGATAGAAGACGCTGTGGAAATACGAATCACCCCGGCTATCATCGGTTTTGCCGATTGCTTGGCGGGCGCGGGTAATTTTCTCTTTGCCCCAACCAACAAGTTTTAACTCTAAAGGGGACTGAGCGGCCGGAATCGTCACAGGCTCACTCCAAGTCTGCGCCTGGGCATTGAACGCGATAACGCTAAGTGCAGCCCCTATAACCCAAGCCTTTACCATTTGATCCTCGCCAATTCAGGAAATTTCCCAGCTTAGATACCATAGCGTTCAGCGGCAGGCCACAAAGTTAATCAAATTTTAATCGAATACTATTGTAGGTTAACCCAAGCCGTTAAGCTTGCCGCGAACCTCATAGGGGTTTTTCGGTCCCCATTTTTCAAGGAAGCTCGACAGTTCGGGGTCGAGTTTTTCGGGCAGCATCACGACGAGTTTCACATACTGATCGCCGCGCGCGCCGTCTTTGCCAGGAATGCCCTTGCCGCGTAAGCGCAGCGTGCTGCCCGAATTGGAGCCGCGCGGCACCTTCACCGCAACGCGCCCATCGATGGTCGGCACGGTCACGGACGCCCCGAGAATCGCCTCTTGCAGCGTTACGGGCACTTCTAGGTGAATATCTTTGCCCTTGGCGATGAAATAGGGGTGCGCATCCACATGGATTTCGATGAAGGCATCGCCTTCCGGCCCACCGTTAAAGCCCGGTTGGCCCTGGCCGCGCAGGCGCAGCTTGCTGCCGTCTTCGGTGCCGGGGGGAATGTTCACATCCAACGAGCGCCCGTCGGCGGTCGTTACCCGGCGCTTGCCACCATTGGCTGCTGTGACGAAATCGACGGTGAGCCCGTAAGAAACATCCGCCCCCCGGCGTTTGCCCGCGCCCGCCGTGCCGCCGCGTGCGCGGAACCCGTCGAAAATATCATCGGCGTCAAAATCGAACCCGCCAGAGCCCTTTTGGCCAAACCCGCCGAAGCCGCCAAATCCCCCAAAGCCGCCTGCCCCCGCGCGCCGCGCCCTGGGGCGCTCGTTGCCATCGGCATCAATCTCACCCCGGTCATAGCGCGCGCGCTTCTCTGCGTCCGACAACAGATCGTGGGCGGCAGAAATATCTTTAAACTTGGTTTCGATAGCCTTATCGCCCGGATTAAGGTCCGGGTGAAACTGTTTGGCGAGTTTGCGGTAGGCGCTTTTAATCGCATCCGCATCCGCCGTTCGCGGCACGCCTAAAACCTCGTAGGGATCGCGCATGGGGATAGTTTACCTGTCTTCTCTACACATTGGCGATTGGGGGCGAACCCTGTCGGCTCTCGGTCGGCGTCCACCCTCATCCCACACACTTCACATATAACGGCAAGGCCTCTGGTTCAAGGGACCCTGGTATCCCATAGTGGTTCGGCGTCGCCCCTATCTGTCGGGGGTGCGATAGAAAGGATAAGAGAATGCTGATCGATCGGCCTATTTCGGCGGTGGCCCTCACGAGTATGGACTCGCCCTTCACGCAGTTCGGCGCGTGGTTTGAGGACGCGGCGGCGCGCGAAATCAACGATCCCAACGCCATGGCGCTGGCCAGCGTTTCGGCGACCGGGCGGCCCTCGGTGCGGATTGTGCTGATGAAGGGCTTTGATACTAGCGGCTTCGTTTTTTACACCAATACGCAATCGCGCAAAGGCGGCGAGTTGCTGGCGAACCCCTTCTGCGCGCTCACCTTCCATTGGAAAACGCTGGAGCGTCAGGTTCGCATCGAAGGCAAGGCCAGCCTGGTGGGCGATCACGAAGCCGACGAATACTATCATTCGCGCCCGCGCGGCAGCCAGATCGGCGCCTGGGCGTCGGACCAGTCGCGCCCCTTACCGGACCGCCCGACGCTGGAAGCACGTGTTGCCGAAGTTGAAAGCCGGTATCCCGAGGGCGAAATTCCGCGCCCGCCCCATTGGACCGGCTTTCGCGTGGTGCCGGAGCGGGTGGAGTTCTGGCAGGGCATGCCCTATCGTCTGCACGACCGCCTCATCTATGAGCGCGCAGGCGACGCCTGGACGAATTTCCGTCTGTTCCCCTAACGGAAAGCCGAGTTTGCCGATGCTCCCCAAAGCGACGCCAAGCCAAATGCGCTGGGCCCAGCGCGCCACCGAAGCGGCGGTTTTAACGGCCCTCGTTCTGATCGGCCTGAAAGCCTGGGCCTATTTCGCCACCGGCGCGGTGACGATGCTCTCGAGCTTGATCGATTCCAGCTTGGATGCCGTCGCCTCGCTGGTCACGCTGATTGCCGTCCGGGGGGCAACGCGGCCGCCCGACGACGAGCACCGCTTTGGGCATGGCAAGCTAGAGCCCTTGGCAGGCTTAGCGCAGGCGGCCTTCATCATGGGCTCGGCCAGTCTGCTCCTGATCGAGGCCGTGCAGCGCTTCGTGACCCCGCAGCCGGTGCAGATGCCGACCATCGGGATCGGCGTTTCGATCTTTGCGATTGTGCTGACACTGGTTTTGGTGACGTTCCAGCGTTGGGTTTTACGGCGCACGGCGTCGCTGGCGGTGGAAGGCGATAGCCTGCACTACGCCAGCGACCTCGTTACCAATGTGATTGTGCTGTTTGGCCTATGGGCCTCGGATCGGTTTGGCCTGCCGTGGCTCGATCCGCTCCTAGGGCTCGTGATCGGCGCGATTGTGGTGCGCTCAGCCTGGGGCATTGGCGTGCGCGCCTATCAGGTGCTGATGGACCGCGAGGTTCCCGACGCGGTGCGCCAGAAAATCATTGCGATTATCCGCAGTGTGCCGGGCGTTTCGGGCGCGCACGACCTGCGCACGCGCGAGGCGGGGCCGGACCTGTTCATTCAGCTTCACTTGGAATTGCCGGACGCGCTGCCGCTGATCGAAGCCCATCAAATTAGCCATAACGTCGAAGCGCGCCTGTTGGAGGATTTCCCGCGCGCGCAGATCATTATTCATCAAGACCCGATTGGCGCCGTTCGGCCCGATTTGCGCGGCTCAGCGGCCTAGGACGGCATTATGGGTTTCCGCGACAGCGCTTTTTATGTCTCGCAGTTTCTCTCCCGGCTGGCCGATCAGATTCTGCTGTTTTTGGTGCCCTTGATCGTTTTCCAGATCACGGGGAGCGTCGGCTGGTCCGGCGTTGCGTTTTTCATCGAAACTCTGCCGCGCTTCGTGGCTTTTCCGATCGCCGGGATTCTGGCCGACCGGCTACCGGCCTACCGTTTGATCCGCTGGAGCCAAGGCTTGCGCGCGGCGGTGTGTTTGATCGGTAGCTTCGGTGCGCTGAGTGTCGGCGGGATCGGCTGGCTGCTGTTTCTGTCGGCGGTGAGCGGCGCGCTGACGACGCAAGCGTGGATCGCGCGGGAAGGGATTTTACCGCAGCTTTTTCCGGGGCAGCGGCTGGAGAAAATCCTCTCCGCAACCACCCTCGCCGATCAATTGGGTATGGTGTTGGGGCCGCTGGTTGCCGCCCTGATGCTCGGGTGGATGCCGTGGGAATATGCGGTGGGCGCGACCGCGCTGCTATTCCTTCTGGCCGATCAGGTGCTGCTGGCCTGGTGGCGGCGGGTAACGCCGGCTATCGCCAATCCAATCCCGGCGCCAGGGCCGTGGTATCAGCCGCTCCGCATCGCTTTGGGCCATATTCACCGGCTGCCCGGCTTGAAAATGACCATTTTCCTCGCGGTTGGCGTTAATCTCGTCTTGGGGGTGACCTTGGCAACGGCGGCCGCCCTGGTAACGGGTGCGCTCGCGCAGTCCGACGAAAATTACGCGCTGCTGCAAACGGCGGGGGCGGCGGTGACGGTGTTGATTCTGACGATCATTGCCCGTAAGCCGATCCCGGTTGGGTATATGGGCGGGCTCGCCTATGGGATGATTGCCCTCGGCGGCTTCCTCACCGGCATCGCCCAGCATCCGGCGGTCTACGCCATCGGCTTTTTGCTGATTATCGGCTTCGATAAAATGTTTGCGGTTTATATGCGCAGCCTGCGCCAGCGCCTCATTCCGGCGCAGGATTTTGGCAAAACAACCGGCGTGATCGTGCTGCTGAACAATCTCTCCCAACCGCTCGCCGGCGCGCTGGTCGGTTTCACGGCGGGGCCGGAGGAGGCTAGGGTGCTGATTCTCATCATCACCGCCTGCGTTTTCCTGAGCGGCTCGGCGGCCTTAGTGGCGGTGCGCCGTGCGGTGAAAACCTAGCGCTAAGCCGCTTGCTTCTTGAGGGCAAGCACCTGCCAAACGTCCAGCAACGCCGCAATGAGATAGTCGATCATCTCATCCGTATGCAGCGGGCCGGGGGTGATGCGAATGCGCTCGGTGCCACGCGGCACGGTGGGGTAGTTGATTGGCTGCACGTAGATATCGTGCCGCTCCAACAGTAAATCCGTCACCTGTTTGGCAAGGCTGGCGTCGCCGATCATCACCGGAACAATGTGGCTTTCGCTGTCCAGTAGGGGCAAGCCGACTGCCGCTAAACGCTGTTTGACGACCGCCACCCGGTCGCGCTGGGCCTGCCGTTCGGCCTCGCTGTTCATCAGATGATCGATCGAGGCGCGCGCCCCTGCGGCAATCACGGGGGGCAGGGCGGTGGTGAAAATAAACCCCGGCGCATTGGAGCGCACGAAATCCACCATCGCCGCCGATCCTGCGATATAGCCGCCGACCATGCCGAAGGCTTTGCCGAGCGTGCCTTGAATGAGGTGCAGCCGGTGTTCGATGCCGCGTTCCTGCGCGACCCCGCCACCGCGCGGGCCGTACATGCCGACCGCGTGAACCTCGTCGAGATAGGTGAAGGCACCGTAGCGGTCAGCGAGATCACAGAACTCGGCGATTGGGGAAATATCCCCATCCATCGAATAGACGCTTTCAAAGGCGATCAGCTTGGGGCGCTTTGGATCGACCTGCCGCAGCTTGGCTTCCAGATCGGCAGGATCATTATGCCGGAACACATGCTTTTCCGCGCCGGAATTGCGGATGCCCGCGATCATGGAATTATGGTTCAGCGCGTCCGAAAAAATGACGCAATTGGGCATCATCTTGCCCAAGGTGGCGAGGCTGGTTTCATTCGCCACATAGCCGGACGTGAAGACCAGTGCGGCTTCCTTCCCATGCAAGGCCGCGAGCGATTGCTCCAGCAGCACATGCTCGTGGGTTGTCCCTGCAATATTGCGCGTGCCGCCCGCGCCCGTGCCCAGCCGGTCGATGGCCTGATGCATGGCCGCGCGCACGCGGTCGTGCTGGCCCATGCCGAGGTAATCGTTGGAGCACCATACGGTGACTTCCCGCGGTCCTGTCGGCCCGTGGTACAAAGCCAACGGAAAGCGCCCGGCCTGCCGTTCGAGATCGGCAAAGACGCGGTAGCGCCCCTCGCGTTTCAAGGCTGCGACCTGCGTCGCAAAAAACTCTTCGTACTGCATGTCACGACCATAGCGCGCCCGCGCCGAAAGGCAAATGCGCCAGATCAATTTTGGGCAGGCACCCCAGCTATCCGTTGAACGCAGGGCAGTATCTTGTTTGCCCTCTATCTTGTGTGTCCGGGATCTTGTTTGCGCTGGAAGCCTCAGGCATACTCGTCGCAAATGCCGCCCGGTCTGTTGGATCGGCCTCGACTGCCGAGCTCTATTCTCTTCATGTGCACGTACAATGCCGTACGGTCGCCAATGGCGGCGGCGCTTTTGCGCCTGAGCCACGGCAAAAAGGTCTATGTTGCCTCGGCTGGGGTCCGGGAGGGCGAAGCCGATGGCTTTGTGACGGCCGCCATGGCGGAATTGGGCGCGGATTTGCGCCGCCATTACCCGACGCTGCTGGAAGATTTGGAAGATACCAACTTCGATTTGATCGTTACCCTGTCGCCCGAAGCCCATCACCGGGCGCTGGAACTGACCCGCACCCAGGCGGTCGAGGTCGAATATTGGCCGACCGAAGACCCTTCCGTCGCCGAGGGCAATCGTGAAGAACGGCTGGCAGCGTATCGGATGGTTCGGGATAAATTGGCCGACAGGATTGCGGATCGTTTTCCTTAAAAAGCGGGCCGAAAAGCGGCTTCGGCGCGGCAATCAGAGCCGCCCTGCGTAGGTTTCGCTTGACCCCGCGCATCCAAAGCATCACTTAAGAGCACCTAATACGCCTGCGGTGGGATTCCCTGCCGCCAGGGCCTATTTTCATTGTCTCGTTCAAGGAAGACTATGGCGAAGGAAGATGTCATCGAGTTCTCCGGCACTGTGTCGGAACTGCTGCCGAATGCGATGTTCCGCGTGAAGCTGGATAATAATCACGAAGTTCTGGCCCATACCTCGGGCAAGATGCGCAAGAACCGTATTCGCGTTCTGGCCGGCGACCGCGTGAATGTGGAAATGACGCCCTACGACCTCACCAAGGGTCGCATTACCTTCCGCTTCAAATAACGTATTGCAGCCGTGAGCTCCTTAATCCTGGCGTCCGCCTCGCCGAGACGCCTCGATTTGTTGCGGCAGATTGGGATTACCCCCGCTGCCGTCGATCCGGCCGATCTTAATGAAACGCCGCACCCGCGCGAACTGCCACCCCGCCACGCCCTGCGTTTGGCCGAGGAGAAGGCCGCTGCGGTCTCCCCGCGCCATCCCGACAGTTTCGTGCTGGCCGCGGATACGGTGGTTGCCGTTGGGCGGCGCATTCTGCCGAAAGCGGAAGATGAGGCCACGGCGCGGGCTTGCCTTACGCTTCTCTCGGGCCGCAGTCACCGGGTTCATGGCGGGATTGCGATTGCGGGGCCGGACGGCCTGCGCCGCTCCCGCCTGGTGACGACGCGCGTCACCGTAAAACGCCTCACCGAGACCGATATCGCCACCTATCTCGCCAACGGTGAATGGCATGGCAAGGCCGGGGGCTATGCCATCCAAGGGCTGTTCGCCCGCTATGTCACCGCAATCAGCGGCTCTTACTCCAATATCGTCGGCCTTTCCTTGTCGGACATCGGCGCGATGCTCGACGGGATCGGCATCCGCGCGTGACGATGGACCGGCCCGAGGCTGGGATAATTCTGTCCGAAGGGCCGGGCGAGGTGCGCGGCGTTCGGCTGATTGACGGGCGTTGTGCGGCCTTTGCCACCGCGCGCGTCGGCGATTTACCTCTGGGGACGGTCTGCCGTGGCATCGTGCGGGCGGCCCTCCCCGATGTTGGGGCGTTTATCGATATCGGCACGGGCGCGGAAGCGTTCCTCGGCGGCACGAGTGCCGCGAGCCTGCCGCTTGGCGCCCGCTTACTGGTGCAGGTCAGCCGGGCAGCCTCGGGCGATAAGCCGATGGGCGTTACCCGGTCGATGGAATGGGTAGGGACGCGGCTCTCCCTGTTTTTTCTCGAAGGGCGCACGGGCGAGCTTTCCGTTGCGCGGCAGTTGCCGGAAGCCGAGCGCACGCGGCTGCGGGCAGTATTGGCGGAGCTTTTGCCCGCCGAGCGGCTCGCGGCGGGGTTTGGGCTGACGGCTCTCCCCGCAGCTTCGGGCCTCTACCGCAAATCGCTGGCGCAGGAGCTTGCGGCGCTGCTCGCCCAGGCCGATGGTTTGACCCGCGACGGCCCGCCCGGCCCCGCCAGCGGCGCGGCCGGGCCTGCGCTGCGTGTGCTTACGGCGCTGGGGGCGAAAGCCGAACCGCTGATCGCACCCCTCACTCTGGCCCCGGAACTGCGCGCGGCAGGCTATGATCCACAGATAGCCCCCGCGCTGGTCGATCCGTTCGAGCGTTTGGAGATTGACGCAGAGTTAGCGGAAGCCTGTTCGCCGGATGTGACTTTGCCGGGCGGCGCGCGGCTGTCGATTGAACCGACCCGCGCGCTGACCGCCATCGATATCGATAAGGGCGGCGATACGCGCCCGCCGGAGGGGCTGGTAACAGCCTGCCTTATCGAAATCGCGCGGCAACTGCGTCTGCGCGGCCTGGGCGGCCTGATCGTCATTGATCCGCCGCGCTTGCCGACAAGCGCGCTCAACCGGGCTCTGGACCCCTTCAAAAGCCATTTGGCGCGCGATCCGGTTGCAACCGACCTGCTGGGGCCGACGCGCGGCGGGTTGATTGAACTCACCCGGCCCCATCGGGGGCCACCCCTGCGCGATCTGCTGTTGGGGCCGGAAGGCCAAGCGCTCGCCGCCCTGCGTCGTCTGGTTTATACCGGGGAGAGGCGCGCCCCCATTGCCGTTTCGGCGCCCGTTCTCGCCTGGCTGGAAACGCCGCAAGGGCAGGCGGCGCGCGCGGCGGCAATGGCGCGCTTAGGGCAGGCCCCGCGCTTCTGTTTAGAGGAGAGATCCGCATCATGACCGTGTTCGAGCCCGTGTCGATCCGCGTCGGCGGCGGCTGCCCGCTGTGCAACCGCCCCAGCGAGCCGCGCTTTCGCCCCTTTTGTTCGGAGCGCTGCCAACAGCTTGATCTCGGGCGTTGGTTAACGGAATCCTATCGGGTTCCGGGCCAGCCTTTGGAAGAAGATGAGGCGGCAGAAGCCTTTAGCGAAACCACGCCCCGCCCGGATGATGATTAAACCGCCATTCGGGGCAGGAGTGCCGAGAGAAAACACCTAGACAGCCCCCCGGAACCTCGGCTATACCCCCCTTCGTTCCGACGGGCGCCCAGATAGCTCAGTTGGTAGAGCATGCGACTGAAAATCGCAGTGTCGCTGGTTCGATCCCGGCTCTGGGCACCATTTCCCCTATAAGTTTTTCTTCCAGTTTTGCTTGATTTTTTGACCATAAGGTCGAGAGATTCTTTAGAGGGCTGTGATGGGGCGGGGTAAACCGCACCGCAGCGGCACGAAAATTCAGCGGGAAAAACGCATCGGTGTTTAGCGCTCTCCAGGCCCCGGCAAATCTGCGGCCAGAATTTCCGAAATCGCGCTGACAGAGCTTTGGCGGCAAGGGCCGAAAGTTCTCCTTATATGGTTCACATTTCCGAAAGGCGATGCTGGGTCCAAGCGGATAATCATCGCTGGGCCGGACGATGGTTTCAGAAAATGCTTTTCCATCGGCGCGATTGCCCTGAGATAGCAGGTCAATCGCTTGCGCTTTTCCAAGGGGCTTGATAGGCAAAGAGCATGGTTTCGCTCCGCCCTCTTTTTGCGCGCTGTTGGCCGCTGCTCCTGAGCCTCGCCGTTTTGGTGCAGGCCTTTGGGGGCGGGGCTGCCTTTTCCGCGCGGATGCCGGGGCAGAGTCTTGAAACCGCGCTGGCGATGCTCTGCACCCCCGGCGGGGCGCAGGACCCATCCGAGAAGGCCCCGGCGACACACGATCTGTCGTGCTGTCTGCTCCAGTGCCGGTTCGATCCAGTGGGCGGCAGCGGCCCTCTGCCTGAAGCGCTGGTTTGGAGCAAGGCGCGCTCTGAAGGCCGGGTAGACTATGCGGCCCACCGAAGCCTTCGCTTTGCCGTCGCCGAGGTTCGTCCCCACCAACCCCGCGCCCCACCAACGGCCTGACCCGAGGTTTTGCGTCTCAAGCCGCCCCTAAACCGGGGCCGGTCTCGCTTTCTCGTTTCAGGATACTCCCATGTTGAACCGTCGGACTTTCGCGGGCCTTTTGGCTGCCGCGAGCCTGTGCTTATCTTTCCCCGCTGCTGCCGCGCCAATCACCGTGACCGATGCCATTGGCCGGTCCGTGACCCTGGCCAAACCCGCCGAGCGGGTCGCGCTGAATTTCAATTTCGAGGAATTTACCGCCGTCGCTGGAAAGGAAGGCTGGCAAAAGGTTGTTGGCATTTCCCGCGCGCCTTGGGAAAGCTGGCGACCGGTGATTTTCGCCCGCTATAGCGCCGTTATCCCCAATCTCGCCGCCATGCCCGATATCGGCCATTCTGACGATGGCACTTTTAGCGCGGAGAAGATCATCTCCCTGCGCCCGGACGTGCTGATTATGGCCGAATGGGCCTATCAGACCCAAAAGACGGCCGGCGACCAGATTGAGGCGGCGGGCATTCCCATTGTTGTCATCGATTACAATGCGCAGCAGGTGGAGCGGCACGTCGCCTCTACCCTCGCCCTCGGCACGATCATGGGCACCGAGGCGCGCGCTCAGGAACTCGCTACCCTCTACAAAACCCAGTACGACGATATTCTTGCGCGCGTCGCCCGGGCCAAGGGTCCGAAGCCCAAAGTCTATGTGGAACTCGGTCAGGCCGGGGCCGATACCATCGGCAATACCTACAATGGCACCATGTGGGGGAAGATTCTCACCACCCTTGGGGCGGAGAATATCGCCACCGATAAAATCCCCGGACCCTGGGGGCCGCTGGCTGCCGAAGCCACCCTGGCCGCAAACCCGGACGTGATCTTCATGGCGGGCTCCTCCTGGGTGAACCGCCCGAAAGCGGTGCGCACGGGCTATGATACGCCGGCTGAGACTACCCGCGAGAGCTTAAAGCAATATACGGCCCGCCCCGGCTGGGAGGGGCTGGCGGCGATCCAAAAGGGCCGCTTGCACGCCATCGAACACGGGCTGTGCCGCACGCTGTTCGATTATGTTGCCATGCAATATATCGCCAAACAGCTCTACCCGCAGGAATTCGCCGATGTTGATCCGGTCGACTCCTTCCGCGCCTATCACGCCAAATATCTGCCCGTGCCGTTCAGCGGGACGTGGATGACGTCGATCACCCCGTAAATGCCCCGCCCCAGCCGCGTTCGGGCGGCTGGGGCCCTTTGCGGGAGACGCGATATGACGGCAGTTTCTTCGGTCGCCACGAGCTACCGGCGGCTCTCCGCACGGCGCAGCCTAGTGCTTGCGCTGGGGCTGATGGCGCTTGCGCTCAGCCTTATTCTTGACTGTGTTACCGGTCCGGCGCTGCTGCCCGTGCGCGCCGTGGCCGACTCCCTCCTGCGCCTTACCGAAGACCGGACTATCGACGCGATTGTCTGGCGCATCCGTTTGCCAGCCGCCGTCATGGCGCTGCTGGTGGGCGCGGGGTTGGGCCTATCGGGCGGCATTATGCAGACGATCCTGAATAATCCGCTCGCCTCCTGCTACACGCTGGGGATTTCTGCCGGAGCCGGGTTCGGGGCGGCGCTCGCCATTGTCGCGGGCGTGCTTCTGCCCTTTCCCGAGGCCTACGCGATTCCGATCAGCGCCTTTCTGTTTGCGGGCGTCGCCTGCTACACGGTTTTTGCGATTGGGCGGCTGAAGGGTGGTTCGGCGGAAATTCTGATTCTCGCTGGAATTGCGCTGCTGTTTCTGTTTCAAGCGCTGCTGTCGCTGCTGCAATTTCTGGCCGCGCCCGAAGCCTTGCAGCAGATGGTTTTTTGGCTGTTCGGCAGTTTGCAGAAATCGACCTGGCCGAAAGTGGGCATCGTCGCGGCGGCCTGCCTGCTCTGCCTGCCGTTGATCGCCCTCGATGTCTGGCGGTTGATGGCGATGACCTTGGGGGATGCGCGCGCCCAGTCCCTCGGGGTGCGCGTCGGTGCGGTGCGCCTGCGGGCTTTTGCGCTGATTTCGGTGCTCACGGGCGCGTCCGTTGCCTTTGTCGGCACCATCGGCTTCGTCGGCCTCGCGGCCCCCCATATCGCGCGGATGCTGGTGGGGGAAGATCAGCGCGGCTTTTTGCCCGCCTCGGCCATTTTTGGCGCGCTGCTGCTGTCGCTGGCTTCGGTCGTCAGTAAAATTGTGGTGCCGGGAGCCGTCTTTCCCATCGGCATCGTAACGGCGCTGATTGGCGTGCCGTTTTTCCTTCTGCTGATTTTGCGCCACCGGGGGAGGGGAGTATGAGCCTTACCGCCGACGGGTTGAACGTCCGCTATGGCAAACGGCAAGTTGTCGAGATTGCGCAGTTCGACGCCGCGCCGGGCGAGGTTCTGACCATTCTCGGCCCGAATGGCTCGGGGAAATCGACCCTGCTGAAAGCCCTCGCCGGGGTCGTGCCCAGCCCCGCGCGTATCCGTCTGAACGGGGCTGCGGTGCCGCCGGGGCACCTCGGGTATATGCCGCAAGATAGCAGCAGCGGCACCGCGCTAACCGTGCTGGAGGTCGTGTTGCTCGGGCGCCTCGCCAGCCTGCGGGCGCGCGTGACGCCGGAGGATCTCGCTGCCGCCGGGGCGGCTTTGGATCAGGTTTCGATATCGGCCCTGGCCGATCAGCGCTTAACTGAACTCAGCGGCGGTCAGCGGCAATTGGTGTTCCTCGCGCAAACCCTGGTGAAAGACCCGAAAATCCTGCTGCTGGACGAGCCGACCAGCGCGCTCGACCTGCGCCATCAGTTGGAGGTTCTGGCAAATGTGCGCGCGATTACCCGCGCGCGCGGACTGGTGACGATCATTGTTTTGCACGATCTGACCGCCGCCGCCCGCTTCGGCGACCGGGCTGCCCTCTTGAAGGAGGGGCGGCTGTGGCAGATCGGCCCTCCGGCCGAGGTGCTCACCCCCGCCGCGCTCGCCGCCCTCTATGGCATCGATACCGAAATTCTCACCGATAGCGCGGGGCACCGCGTCGTTATCCCCCTCCGGCCCTGTGGGGTTGGCCTTTCTCTCGATAGGAGTCTTCCATGCGCCTAACTCTTGCCTCTTTATTCCTTGGGGTTTCCCTTGTATCGGGAACCGCTTTTGCCCAAGAAACCCCGATTACGCTGAATTTCGCCGCCCAGATTGGGGGCGAAACCTTTCGCTGTGGGGGAGCCTATGCCGATATTGGCACGACGAAATCGACCGTCACCCCGTCCGATTTCCGCCTCTATGTGTCCGATGTCGCCCTGATCCGCGCCGATGGTAGCGAGCAGCCGGTGACGCTGACGCAGGATAAAAAATGGCAGTATCAGAATGTCGCCCTGCTGGATTTCGAGGATAAGACCGGCCCCTGTTCGAACGGGACGGCGGAAACCAACGGGTCGGTGAAAGGCACCGTTCCGGCGGGTGCCTATACCGGCGTTGCCTTTACCCTCGGCGTGCCCTTCGCCCTCAACCATGCCGATGCGACCCTGGCCGAATCGCCGTTGAATGTGACGACGATGTTCTGGAACTGGCTCGGCGGATATAAATTCCTGCGCGTCGATATGGATACGGCGGGCGCGGCGGGCGGCCAGGGGCCGAAGGGGCGCGAGCGTGGCTTTGTCGTTCATCTCGGCTCCACGGCCTGCCAACCGGCGATGGCGCACGGCGGCGGCATGGCCATGAACAGCGGCAGCGCGGGCGGACACGGCGCGCAAGGAGCGACCGCGATGCAGCCCGCGCAAAGCTGCGCCAATCCGAACCGCGCGCGCGTCACCCTGGCAGGGTTCGACCCGGCGAAGCAGGTGGTGATCGCCGATCTTAAGGCGCTGCTGTCGGAAACCAATGTGGATGTCAATCAGCTCGATACGGCACTGGGATGCATGGCCGCGCCCAATGATGGCGACTGCCCCGGCATTTTCCGCGCCCTGGGCCTGCCGAGCGGCGAAGCGCAGCGCTTCTTCCGGGCGTCGTAAGATGCGGCGCGGCGCTTTGGCGGTCGGACTATGGGTTCTGCTGGCGGTGGGGACCCCTGCCGCCGCCCAAACCCCGTGGGTTTGGGATCTGCCGTCCTGGGTGCCGCGCCCGCGCGTGCCCGCCGATAATCCGATGAGTGTGGAAAAAGTCGCGCTCGGGCGGCAGCTTTTCTACGACAAACAGCTTTCGGTAAACGGCAAAGGGGCCTGTGCTACCTGCCATGTTCAGGCGAAAGCCTTCACCGATGGCCGCAAGGTCGGCATTGGCGTGACCGGCGAGAAACATGTGCGTAACAGCATGGGGCTCGCCAATGTCGCCTATGTGCCCGTGCTGACCTGGGCTAATCCGCTGCTGCATTCCTTGGAACAGCAGGCGCTGGTGCCGATGTTCGGCGAGCATCCGGTGGAACTCGGCCTTGCGGGGCAGGAGGCGGCGCTCTTCGCCCGCCTTAAGGCCGACCCGCGCTACCCGCCGCAGTTTCAGGCAGCTTTCCCCGCGGAAGACGGCGCAATTAGCCTGCGGACAATCACGCAAGCCTTGGCGGCCTTCGAGCGGAGTATCGTTTCTTTCTCCAGCCCCTACGACCGCTACCGCTACGGCAATGAGCCGAACGCTATTTCTTCGTCAGCGAAACGGGGTGAGGCGTTGTTTTTCTCCGAACGCCTTGAATGCTTCCACTGCCACGGCGGAATCACCTTCTCCAACGCCGTGACCCACGAGCGCTTAGCCTTTGTCGAGGCGGGGTTCCATCAGACCGGCCTGTATAATCTCGATGGCACGGGGGCCTATCCGGCCAATAATCCCGGCGCGATTGAGGTGACCGGCGAGCCGCGCGATAAGGGGCGCTTCCGCACCCCCAGCCTGCGCAATGTCGCCGTCACCGCCCCCTATATGCACGATGGGAGCGTGCCGAGCTTGGACGCCGCTATCGACCATTACGCGGCGGGGGGACGCGCCAAAAGCGCCCAAACCGATCAACTCATCGTCGGCTTTAAACTGAACAAGAACGAGCGGGCCGATCTGATTGCGTTTCTGCGCAGCCTGACCGATCAGCGCTTACTGACCAACCCCGCCTACGGTCCACCAAAATAAAACTCCCCTCCCCGGAGACAAACGCCGGGGAGGGGACTTCTTAGCTCAGCACTTTCTTCAGCGGCTTGATCCGCGACAGCAGCAGCATATCCAGCGCCAGCACGGCAATCAGCACCGCCCCGGACAGCGGGAAGAGCAGCGCGGCGGCGAGCATCACGATATCGCCCAGAAAGAGCGTGCCGTGAATCTTATTCGCGAGATCATAGACGCCCGAGCGCCGGTCCCACGTCTCCAGTGCCGCGCCGGTGTATGGGGCGACCGCGACCAATTGCGGCCCGGCGGCGCCATTCCCGCCCGTAACGGCGGCTTCGGCGGCGGCAGCCTGGAAGGATTAATTCTTTCGCCGAATTTTGACTCTGCACCGCTGGCAAAGATTTGGCAAATCCACCCCAAAGCACGGCCACGGCGCACAAAAGGCGCATCACATGGGCGAGAAGAAGGGGGAGCCGAGCCATAAATTTGGTTTAACCGCAATTCGCGGCGTCTGCAAACTCCATGATTCTGTCGACCTGGGCCAAAGGGCTAAAACTCTGAATGTCCGCGCTTAGGCTAAGGGGGCGGCATCGCTGCGCGCCCCCAGGGTTTTGGTGCAGTTCTGCGGCATAGTGCAATTTTATGTGCCAGCTTTCGTTTTATATTCTTTATTGGGTATGGTATAAGGCTATGGCCAACATTAAATTGAAAGAGAAGCCATAATGGATCACCTTAAGGGAAGTAAAGCCGAGCCCGCTGCGAGCATTGACTGTACTCTTGATCCGATTGCTTCGTTAAAAACGATGTTCGTCGATATGGTTCAAGGCGGGCGCATCGCTAAGGGCCAATGCCCCGCGTTACGACCCGTGTTTTTAAAACCCCACGGCGTTGCGGCGGCCGAGTTCCGCATTCGCGCTGATTTGCCTACGCAGTACCAGGTTGGCCTTTTTGCGAATGTGGGCAAGGCCTATGAGACTTGGGTGCGTTTTTCCTCGGACACGCTCCCGACGCGCGGCGATTTCAAATCGACGCTCGGCATCGGCATCAAGCTGTTCGATGTGCCCGGCGCGAAATTGATCGGTAATCCCGACGCGCCGACCTTCGATTTTATTTTGCAGAATTTCGACGTGTTCTTCGTCAATACCGCCGCCGATATGTGCGCCTTCACCAAGGCGGGCGTGGTGGACGGCGACTATGGCCCCTATCTGGAAGCCCATCCCGAGACCGACGCGCTCTTGACGGCGATGGAAAAGCCGGTGGCAAGCGTGCTGGCAACGCCCTATTGGAGCGGCCTGCCGTTTTGCTTCGGCGATACTTACGCCAAATATAAGCTTGAGCCTACACTCTACGTCGATCCGCCCGCAGGCAATCCCGCCGATCCGACCTATCTTGCCGCCGATCTCGCCAGCCGCCTGAGCGCGGGCGCGGTGACTTTCCGCTTTATGGTGCAGCTTCGCACCGTGCCCGATCAAATGCCGTTGGATGAGGCGACGGTGGTTTGGCCGGAAGACCTGAGCCCGCCGATCCATGTGGCCGATCTCGTGATTGCGCAGCAGGATGTCAACGCGCGCGGCCAAGCTGCCTATGGCGAAAACCTCTCCATGAACATCTGGCGCGTGACCGAGGCGCATAAGCCGGTCGGCTCCATCGCCGATGCGCGCCGGGTGGTCTATGCCGCCGCCGCCGAGTTGCGCCGCGATGTGAACGGCGTTCCCCTGGGGGAACCCGATTCGCCGCGCCCCCTTTCCGTAGACGCGCCGCAGGGGGCCGATACGGTCATTGTTCGGGCGGCCATTCATCCGGCCATTGGTATTGCGCGCATTGGCGACGCCGCGACCGAGTATTTCATCGGCCCGGAAGTCGTCGATGCCCCGCCGGAAAGCGCCCCGCCGCCGGATTTCTACCGCGATGCGACCGGGGCGATGAAGCGCCAAGCCGCCCGCTTCCGCGTCTATGGCTATAATGCCGCCGGTGAGGTTGTGCGCGAGTTGACCAGCGACAATGCCGATATTACCTGGACTGTCCATGTCGCCAACCGCAAGGCGCAATGGTATCAGTTCCAGTATGCGCTGGACATTCCCGAAGCGCTGAACGCGCCGGACAATGCCTTTCCGCTGCGCAATCCCGATATCGCCACGGCGGATCGCGGAATCCTTGCCATCGATCCCGGTCCGCGCAGTATCTCTGGTCGCACGGTTTCCGGCCCCGCCTATGCGTTCGATAGCGGAACCTTCAAGGGCGTTCCCGTGCCCTTGGGCGAAATCCAGACCGATGCCGATGGGCGGCTGATTTTCCTCGGTGGTCACGGTAAATCCGCATCGCCCACGAACGCGCCGGTGTACGACCCGGCTAACCCGCCCAGCTTCAATAATGCCGATGATTGGTACGATGACACCTCCGACGGCCCGGTTACGGCGGAAGTCTCGATCAATGGAGCGCCGATTCCGGTCGAATCGGCCTGGGTGGTGGTCGCCCCGCCGAATTACGCGCCGGATATCGTGAGTTGGCGCACGATGTACGACCTTATGTGCGATGTCTCCGTACAGGCGGGCTGGATGGCGATGCCGGATACCCCGTCGTTCACCAATGATATTTTGCCGATCCTGCAACGGCTCAGCAATCTGCAATGGGTGAACAAAGGCTTTGCGGCTTATTTCGGCAAAGGCTGTCCGCTCGATTTCAATAACCCCGCCTTGATCGCGAAGCTGGCGCAGAAGCCCAGCGGGGCCGACGATCCTTACAGCGAATTGCGCCGCACCCTGTTTAACAACTTCCGCCCCGCAGCGCCCATTGTTGCCGAGCCTGTGGCGTGGCCGCATGTTCAGCCCTGGATCTACGGCGACGCGTTCGGCAGTTTCTCCGCGACCGGCCCCGGCAATATGCTGACCATGACCGGCTTGCAGGAAGCCATTCTGCGCAAATGGGTCGAAGGTCATTTCGTTGCCGACTGGCCGGAGGCGCTGAAGCCTGTCACGAAGATCAGCGAGGTTCCGTTAGTCGATCAGCCCCATATGCTGGACAAGGCGGCGCTGCATTATTGCCTGTCGGATACCTTCCATCCCGGCTGCGAAATGACCTGGCCGATGCGGCACGCTAGCCTCTATTCCGCCCCGTTCCGCATTCGCCTGCGCCCCGCCGATCAGCCCGAGCCGGACTATGGCTCGACCATGACCCCGCTGCTGGTGGAAAAAGTCGGCGGGCCGCTCTATGCCCAGCCGCCGGGCGGCATTACCCGTTGGATGGCGATTCCCTGGCAGGGCGATACGGCCTTCTGCCGCTCCGGCTATGATCCGGAGTATGACCCCTACCTGCCGACCTTCTGGGCGGCGCGTGTCCCCAATCAGGTTCTGACCGAAGCGGATTACGCCACGGTGATCGACACCAGCCTGCCGCGCGCCGACCGAGTCGCGGCCTATAACCGCCGCGTCAGTTGGCTGCGGGCGATCCAAAACCACCAAACGGCCCAGGTGATGATGGATATGATCGCCGATTTTGGGCAATTGGGCATTGTCGAGGCGCGACCCGGCGTTAAGGACGATCCCGATTTCCCTGAGTATATCTATGTCGAAACCCTCGCAGCGGGCACCGTCAAGGCGGCGGCGGATCATGCGGTCCGGCTGCTGGCGGCCGCACCGCAGGCGCCGGGCAAGTTGGAAAAAGCCGGGTGGGCGAGCCGCGAACAGCTTGAAGCCTTCCGCGCTGTCCGTGTCCAAAAACGGTAAAGCTGAGTCCGGTAAAGACGTGTCTGAGGGCGAGGCGGCAAGCGTCGATGTGATGGTTGCGGGGGCCGGGCCAGCCGGGGCGATTGCGGCCCGGCACCTCGCCCAGGCAGGCCGATCGGTTGTTATCGTTGATCGGCTGCGGGCGCAGCCTCCGCGCCTTGGGGAGACGCTGCCGGGGGCGGCGCAAAGGCTTTTGGCCCGTCAGGGGCTCGCGACCCTCGCCGTGCCGGGGGAGCATCACGCGCCTGTCGGCGGCGGGATCACGGTTTGGGGCAGCGACGCGGCGGTGCCGAGCGATGCGCTGCACGATCCCTATGGTCCCGGTTTGCGCTTGGACCGGTGGCATTTCGATACGGCCCTGCGCGCCGCCAGCCTTGAGGCCGGGTGCCGCTGGTGGACGGCGGACGTGAAGCATATTAGATGGCAGGATGGGGTTTGGCAGATCGGGCTGGATGATGGCCGCAACATCCACGCCGGGTTCATTATCGATGCGACCGGGCGACGCGCTCGCCTTGCCCGGCTTCTCGGCATCGGGCAGCGGCGGAAATCGGACTTGGTCGCGCTGTACCAACTGGCAAAGCCCGCGAAAAATGCCGAGCTAACGCGCACACTGATTGAGGCGACGCCCGAGGGTTGGCTCTATGCCGGGCGGCTCGCCGATGGCCGCTGGTCGGTAGGCTATCACACCTTAGCGCGGGAAGCGGTTCGCCTGCGCCGATCCCCCGATGCCTGGGCGGCACGCCTCGCCAGCGCGCCGCATCTAGCCTCTCGCCTCGGGGCTTTGACATGGGAGGGCGGGGAGGTCAGTGCGCGCGATGCTGGCGGTATGGGCCTCGACACCCCCTATGGTGAAGGCTGGATTGCGGTGGGCGATGCTGCCCTGGCCTTCGACCCGATTGCCGGTCAGGGGCTCTTCAATGCGCTGCGCACCGGCATTGCTGCCGCCGAGGCGATTCTTACGTCCCGATATTCGGCCTATGCGGAAGAAGTGACGCGCGTCGCCGCAATCTACGCCGGGCGCCGCCAATCGCTCTATCAGGCGGAAAACCGTTGGGCCGACCGCGCCTTTTGGCGAACCCAGCAGCAGGTATCCTGACGTGCTCGAGAGCTCTCCTGTCGGATTTGTTCGAAAGGGTATCCGGCGGCAGAGCCTTGTTGCTGGTTGATCGTGCCAGACTCGAAGCGGGGGCGGCGATGGTCTATGGTGCGCGTCGTTCCGTTCGCCCCAAGGATATTTAACGCGCAATGGGCTTTTTTTCCCGCAAATCCTTGCAACCCCTTCGAACGATCACGCGGCAAACGGGGTTCCTGTGGCGCGATATTGTGGCGACCAGCGGGCCGCGCTTTTGGCAAGTGGCGCTTCTGGCATCGGTTGCGGCGCTGGTGCAGGGCGGCGGGCTGCTGCTGCTTCATCCGATTTTGCAGATCCTTGGCCTTGCGGGATCGGCCCCATCCCGGTTTCCGGTTCTGGGAGCGATCGGACACGCGTTAGGGCTCGGTGGGGCGCTGGCTTTCTATGTGGCGCTGATTACGGCGGCGGGAGCTTTGGTCTATGCGCAAAGCTTGGCCACCTTGCACCTTGTGATTGTTTATGGCGATACTCTGCGAAACCGGCTGTATCGGGCCATTATCACGGTCGATTGGGCGGTTGCCGCCACGCTACGCCCGGCCAATTTGGCCCAGAGCCTAACGCGCGAGGTGGCGCAGTGCGGTTGGGCCGTGGACCAAGCCGTTCGGCTGTTCGCAACAATGCTGCAAGTGCCGGTGTTACTTGTAGTCGCGCTTACGCTGTCGCCCTTGTTCACCGGAATTGCCTTCGGATTGGCCGTTGCCGTCGCGCTGCTGCTCTTACCGCTCAATCGGCGCAGCTATGCGCTTGCGGCCCGTTTTGCCGGGGCGAATCGGGCGTTGCATGCCGAAGTCGCGGATGAATTGGCGGGGTTGCGCATTCTGAAAGTCTTGCGGGCGGAGACCGTGCGCAGCGCGGCGTTTTTCCGACAGGTTACTTCCTTGCGCACCCGGCAGATTGATCAAGCCCGCGCGTCGGGGCTCGCGGGGCGGGCGCAGACGAGCCTTGCGGCGGCAGTGGTTGCGGCGGCGGTCTGGTTCGGGCTCGAAACCCTCGCGCTGTCGCTCGCTGACGTGCTGACCCTGGTGCTGATCTTTGCCCGCATTCTTATGCTGGGGCAGCGCGTGCAGGAGCAGGGCCGTCAGATCATCCGCATTCTGCCGATCTACGAGAATATCCGCCGCCAGATTGAAACCTATCGCGCCGCCACCGAACCGGAGGCGACGGAAGCGCCGGTTTTCCGCCAAGAAATCCGACTAGAAAATGTGGGCTATCATTATACCCCGAGCGGGCCGTGGGCCGTGCGCGGGATCGATGCCACCCTTCCAGTCGGCTCAATCACCGCGCTGATAGGCCCCTCCGGTGCGGGGAAATCAACCCTGGCCGATTTGCTGATGGGACTGACCGAGGCGCGCGAAGGGCGCATCCTGATTGACGGCGTGCCGCTCACTGGAGGCGCCCGCGTGGCGTGGCGGAGCCGCGTGGCCTATGTGCCGCAAGACCCGTTTCTCTTCCACGATTCGCTACGGGCCAATTTGCTACTGGCAAAGCCGGACGCGCAGGAGGAAGACCTGTGGCGCGCGCTCGACCAGGCGGCGGCGGGCTTCGTGCGGCAGCTTCCCGAGGGGCTGGAAACGCGGGTGGGGGAACGGGGCACGCGCCTGTCGGGCGGCGAGCGCCAGCGCATCGCCCTAGCACGCGCTTTGTTGCAAGAGCCCGATCTTCTGGTGATGGATGAGGCAACGAGCGCGCTCGACGATGAGACCGAACGGCAAATTCTGCACGCGCTGGCCGAGGCGCGTGGGCAGGTAACAATGCTGGTGATTGCGCACCGCTCGGCCTCGATTGCCCTCGCTGATCGTCAGATCACCCTTACGCCGCCCGAACCTCGATCATCTTCTGCGCCTCAAGATAGCTGAGGAACTCCAGCGTATCGGCTTCGATCGTCTCAACGGGCGTTTGGTAGGTGCGGGCGAGGTCTGCGCAGAGGTCGCGGACGCGAACGGGCTCTTTCAGCCGCTCCCAAATCGCCCGGCTAGTCGCGGTGAGCGCGTAATATTGGCCGTTCTCGACACTCATCAGCACGGTTTCGGCACCGACGTTGGCGTCGAGAATGCCGTCGTTCCGAACAATAATCATTTCAAGGGCTACCATGCTTTCCCATACCTTCCGCTCATGCCTTATCTTTATATAAGGGTAGATGGGCGCTTGGGATTGTATAAACTGCGCGCGCCTCGACAATTATACCGCAACCCTACGGGGTGGGGAAAGCTGACCGGAGCTTATGAGCGATTACCAACTTTTCGGCTGGCGCGTGCAGAGCGCTTTGCCGCTCCCCGAGCTTCTGCCCTGGCGGGGCGACGCGCGCGCGCCGGATCTCATTGTCGAGATGGGGGCCGTGCCGCCGCCGGGCCAAGACCTGCCGAGCTTTAGCCCCGCTATTCAAATCGGCTCTACGGGGGTGCGGGTCGCCATTCCGGCGGTTGCAACCTATTGGGTTGAAGCGGGTCGGCGCGTTGTTATCGAGCCGGTTTTGCCGGAAGACGCGCCGGATATTCGCGTGTTTCTGCTGGGAACGGTACTGGCGATCCTCTGCTTTCAGCGGGGGGTGCTGCCGCTGCACGCCAGCGCAATCGATGTTGGTGGGCGGGTTCTGTTGCTCTCGGGGGTGTCGGGGGCCGGGAAATCCACCTTGGCGGCGGCGTTTTCCGCGCGGGGCTACCGGCTTTTGAGCGACGATCTTTGCGCGCTTGAGGTGCGGGAGGGCCAACCGCTAAGGATTCTTCCCGCCTTTCCGCGCGTGAAACTGTGGCGCGATTCGGCGGAGCAGCTTCAAGTCGCTTTCGATGAGTTGGAGCGCAGCCGCGAAGAATTGGAAAAATATCACGTGCCCCTGGCCGAAGCGCTGTTCCAGGCGAATGCCCTGCCGCCCGCGCAGATCGTGCTGCTGCGGACCGAGCGCGCGCCGGAGCGCTCTCCCCCGCGCCGTCTTATTGGGGTGGACGCGCTGCGGCGGCACGATCTGGTTCACCGCTGGCGGTTGGGCATGGCGCTTGGGTACCAGGCGTTGATTTTCAAAGCGATGGCGCGTTTGATTGATTCCGTGCCAGTGATGGAAGTTACCCGCAGCGATGATCTGGCCGATCTTTCCGCGCTGGTCGATAGCGTGCTGGCGCTGGTGGCGGTGCAGTCCGAATGAGCGGGATTTACTGGCTCGCCTCCTACCCGAAATCGGGCAATACGTGGCTGCGCCTGTTGCTGCGCTCCTATCGGCGGGGCGGAACGGCGGTCGATATTAACGACTTGGCCGAAGAGGGCTGGATCATTAACAGCCGAACCCAGTTCGATGAACAGATGGGTCTTTCGGCGTCGGATTTAACCGACGCCGAAATTCTAAACTGGTGGCCCTCGGCCTTGCAAAAATGGGCGCAGGGGCGTACCGAACCCGCTTATCTCAAAACCCACGCACAGGGCGCGCCGTGGGATTTTACCTTGGGGGCCGTCTATCTGGTGCGGGACCCGCGCGATGTGGCTCTCTCGCTCGCCCGTCACGCCAATCGCAGTATTGATGCGGCCATTGAGATGATGGGCACGCCGGACAAGCTGATGAACCGGTCCCGCTATCGGCTTCAGCGGCGTTTGTTAGAATCTTGGGGGAGCTGGAGCCAGAATATCGAAAGCTGGCTGGCCCCGATGCCTTTTCCCGTCCATATCCTATCGTATGAGGCGATGCGCGCCGATCCTGTTGCAGCCTTATCGGGGCTTCTTCCGGCCTTAGGGTTTCCTGTCGATCCGGCTTTGGTCGAAGCCGCCGTCGGCGCGACGGCGCTGGAAACGTTGCGCGCCCAGGAAGCCGCGAACGGCTTTGCCGAAGCGGAGGGGCCGAACCGGTTTTTCGGTGAGGGCCGCGTGCAGGGCTGGCGTGACCGGCTGACCGACGCCCAGATAGCCCGGATTGAGGCCGATCACGGGACGATGATGCGCCGCTTAGGCTATCTTCCCGCCGATCATTGATTGCCGCCGGTCGCCCAGCGAATGAAGCGCCCGGTTTGAACGGCGCGCGTCAGCACGACCTGATAGTCGAAGCGCCGGGCCTGCGCCGTCTCGGCGTCGGCAGGCCAGGTGTCGATCAACTGTTTCAAGCGGGGAAGGTCGAGCATTTCGGCCGCGAGCGGGTGCGTGGCCAAGCGCTCAATCTCGGCCGCGAAACTCTCGCGCTGGGCGGAGAGGCGGGCAAACCATTCCGGGTTTTGCTGACCAAGGCCCCGTTCGGCGATCAGGGCGGGCGGCAGCCGGTCCGCCAGCACCCGCCGGGCAAGACTGCGCTGCACCCCACCCAAGAGGTATTGCTCGCGCGGGATGGCCAGACAAAATTCCATCAAATCGGGATCGGCAAGAGGGTCGCGGAGTTCAAAACCGTAATAGGCCCTGAGCGTGCGCTGGGTTTCAAGCAGGCGCGTGCGCTGCGCTTGCATATGATGCGCGATGAGCTTTCGGCTGTCGGTGGTATAGACCGATAACCCATCGTCGCCCTGGGCCGCGAGAGTCGCGCTGAGACCGACCGCTACGGCGAACTCCGAGCGAATCGCGGCATATTTCGTGGAAGGTTCTTCACCGGGGTTCCGCCAGCGCCACAGGGCCGCGCGCAGTTTGGGCGGCACTGCGGGGCGCAAAACTTCGGCTTTAAGGGTTTCCCACATGGTCTTGTGTCGAAACCGCGCCGCCCCCGGCAGCAATTGGATCAGTTTATCGAAACGCCCCGCCCGTGCAAAATCGCCTAATCCCCTTAACCCATTGAAGCTAAGGGTTAAATTGCCGGATTGGCCCGTTAACAGGACCCGATGCCCATTTTTCTGAACGGTGCGATAGGCCGCGTCGAACCAGCCTAAGTGCGTGGCGTTCATTTGCATCCGCCCCCCGGCCACGAAAAACGGGGTCGGGTCCCTTTCAACCGATGGCGGTTCGGTCGCATGACAAAAATGTGGGCGCAGATTGGGGTAGCGGACCGCGAGCGCCTCAACATAAGGCCGTTCCCGGTTATACCACCCCGTTCGGCGGCCAATCGCTTGGCCTGGCGGTGGCTCGACCGTGTAGGTGGAAAGGGGGGCCGGGTTGAGCAGCCGCGCGGCGGTTGCCGCAACCCCCGAACTATCGAGGCCCCCCGACGTCAAAACGCCGGGCGGGGCAGCACAGCGCAAACTCCGCTGAACGGCTTGGTCGAGCAGATCACGCGCCGCCTCCGCATAGGCTTCCGGCGTTGGCAAAGTCACGCGGCGGCGGGTGTCGAGCTGCCAAAAGGTCCGTTCCCGCACGCCGTGCGCATCGGCGGTGAGATGGGTGCCGGGCGGCACGAGGCGGATATTCTTGTAGAGCGTATCCGCCGGATCGGCGACCGATGCCGTGTAGTGTAACGCGAGTTGCAGCGGATCGAGGGTTTTGGGAACACTGGGGAACTGATGGAGCGCGCTCAGCGTCGTAGCAAACCAAAAGCCTTTCGGGCGGGCGTGCCAATAAACCAGGCGTTGGGCCATGGGGGCCACGATGATGTGCAGCCGTCGCTCCCGCGTATCCCACAGCGCAAGGCCATAATCGCCTTTTAAGTTGGAGAGTGTTTCAAACCCATAGCGGCCAAGCCACGCTGCCGCGATTTGCGAATCCGGGGTATGGGCGGGAAGGCCCAGCGCCTCGATTATCGGGGAAGGCTCGAACAGATACCCATCGAACAGAATAACCCGCCCGGAGGGGTCTTCGATCGGTTGGCGCTCAGCCCGATCTTCGGGGGTTACGATTCGTTGGGCGTGCGCGAGGGTGGCAACCTCATCCCGCCAGACCCGTGGGCTGCCGAGGCCGACGCTCAGAAAAGCTGCGCCCGCGCGCGTGCGGTCTTCCTGGGTTAGCGCGTCCGTTTCAAACGCAATAGAACCGCGAAAATCACTCATAGGACGCGGGTCAATTTATACGCCCCAACCTTATGACCCTGTGAAAGTCCCATTGCCATCGTCACCCGGCGATGAATGAGCCTGTGTCAACTCGGCAATCGAGAACGTCCGAATCGATTGGAGGGGAGCGACCCAACCCATCGGCGGTGCCTCCGGCGATACCGCGCTGGACATGCTTTCAAGATTATGTTGTTGCTTTTCCATAGAGGTCACCCTGACTCGCTCCACGACAAACCGATATTGCCCAAAACAGAAGGCCGACTCAATCAGCCTAGCCATATCCACAACCTAGATTATTACGCCAAGCCTTTTTAGATAGCAAGGCTGCGCTCCGCTTACAGTGCGGGCCTAGCGGCGGCGGGGCGCGTCATAAATTGAGAATCGTTATCATTCTCAATTTTATAGCATATGATTATATTATTTTCAATTCATTTTATTCTTAAATTGAAATACTTCCCGTGTGACAAGCGGCTAGCCCTATGGTGTTTTAGGGGCACGGCACGACCTGGATCACCTTAAAAGCGCGCCGAGCGGAGGAGAGCACAATGACAGATAATTTTCTCGGTGAACTCAGACTGTTTGCGTTTGGGGGTGTCCCGAAAGGTTGGCTACCCTGCAATGGCCAAACTCTAGAAGTTCAAAAGTATCAGGCACTCTTTGCATTGCTTCATAACACCTTTGGTGGTGACGGAAGGGTGAATTTCGCGCTTCCAGATTTGCGCGGGCGCGTTGCCGTGGGTCCGGGGCAGTCGGCTGCTGGAGGAACGGTTTTTCAGCTTGGGAAGACGGGGGGCACCGAAACGGTAACGCTGACAGCCCAGCAGACCCCGCCCCATAATCATACGATGGTCGCGTCGCAGTCGACCGCGACAACGGCGGCGGGACCCAACGGAAATTACATCGGCGTTGCTACCCCAGGCGCAGCAGCTCCTCAGCCGTTCAATCTCTACGGCCCCAGTCCGACCTCTGCGACCGACCCAAACTGGGTGCCCCTGCATACGTCGACGATCTCAGCTTCGGGAGGGGGTGGGCCGCATGAAAATCGGCAGCCGATCCTGGCCGTGCAAATCTGCATTGCAACCCAGGGCATTTGGCCCCCGCGCAATTAGTTTCGGCTCCCGTATCAATAGGAGGACCCCATGGCAGAGTTTTATATCGGCGAAATTCGCCTTTTCGCCTTTGACCAATATGCGCCGGCCAATTTTTTACCCTGCGACGGCCGCTCCTTGACCATTTCTGAGTATCAAGCGCTTTTCTCGCTGATTGGCACGACGTACGGCGGCAATGGCACAACGAAATTTAATCTCCCTGATCTCCGTGGGCGCAGCCCTGTGCATTATGGCCAACTAACGGGGGGGGCGAATTATGTGCTCGCCCAACAGGCGGGGGCGGAGCAGGTTAAGCTAACCTCGGCGACGGTGCCATCCCATAATCATATCATCTCGGTTACCAAAGCCGCCGCCACGGACTCAATCCCCGACGCGAGGAAGGCGCCCGGCGGGGTTGGCACCAATTTCTACTATTGTAACGAAGCCCAGGCGGGATCTTCGTTTCAAACCACAGAGCGGACGGTTTCGGTCGATGGCGGCGGGAATAGGGAGCATCTGAATATTCAGCCCAGTCTGGTGCTGTCCTACGCGATTGCCGTCAACGGCCTCTATCCAGACTTCAGCAATTAATCGGACTTTCGGGAGGCAGTTATGGCAGACGCTTTTATTGGCGAAATTCGCATGTTCCCGTATGGCTATGCACCGCAAGGGTGGTTTGCCTGCAATGGGCAGCGGATGGTTTTGCAACAGTATCAGGCCTTATTCGCCCTGCTGGGGAGCCGATTTGGCGGCGATAGCCAGACCTATTTCAACCTGCCCAATTTGAATGGGCGCATTCCCGTTAACGCCGGGGTGTCGGCGACCTCGGGCTCGGTCTGGGAGTTTGCCGAGACGGTCGGCCACGAAACGGTAACGCTAACCTATAGTGAGGCACCGTCTCATAATCACACGTTCACGGCGAAGATTTCCGCTGCCTCAACCACGGGTATGACCGCCGTGGCACAGACGACGGGAACGGCCCCCAATTTGGTCGGAACGTCTTTGCTCAGCCGAGGCATCAATAGCGCCGCGAAGCCGATCAATGCCTATGACGTTCCGCCGTCGGACAAAGAGACGCAACTAGGCGTAAATGTATCGGTCGCTTATGGCACGGCGCAACAGGCAACCCAACCACACCCGAACCTTCAGCCCTATTTGGTGATGGCCTATTACATCTGCACCGACGGCGAATATCCGGTGAACCCGAACTAAGTGCCGGATACTGTTGGGCGGGCAGGGCTTTGGGTGGCCCTGCCCGCCGACTGGCAGGCGCGCGGGTTTGGGTTCCGGCTGCGGCAGCCGGAGGATTTGGCCTTTCTACGCGACCTCTACCGCAGCACGCGGGCGGATGAAGTCGCGGCGGCGGGGTTCGATGCCCTCACCGCCGCCGTTTTTCTGAATAGCCAGTTCGATCTTCAGTGCCGTCATTTTGATGCTCACTATGGTTTGGGCGGGCAGAGACTCGTCGTGACGGCGCAAGGTCAGCCCATCGGTCGGCTAGAGCTTTGGGCGTCGGAGCCGGAGGGGCTCGCGGATCTGCGGATTGTCGATATCAGTCTGCTGCCCGACTGGCGCGGGCGGGGGCTTGGGGCGGTCCTGCTCGCGGCGGTCCAGCAGGCTGCTGCCGCGCAAGGGCGAAGCGTCAGCCTCCATGTGGATAAGCTCAACCGCGCCTTTCGGCTCTACTCCCGTTTGGGATTTCGTAAAGCTGGCGATACCGGCGCATCCTGGCGGATGGAATGGCGGGCGGGGAAACTCCGGAAGTCACGTCGATAATGCCGGAGCGCGGTGGTTCGGTTAAACTCGGCCTATGATGCTACGAGCCGCAAAGATAGCCCTCTGGAAACACCGCGGGCGGGTGGCCGAGGCCATGGTGTTACTCACCTTTGCCTGGATTGCGCTCCACGCGCTGCCCTTTAGGGGTGTCGCGCCGCTTCTCGGCCAAGTACGCCCCCCTGAAGATGGGCTTGGGCCGACCGAGACTCCGCGCGAGAAGGGTGCCGCCCTCGCGGTGCGCCGCGCGCTTAGTGCCGCCCGGCGTCGCCTGCCGTGGCGCAATTCCTGCCTCGTCCAAACACTCGCGGGGCGCTTGATGTTGGGACGCCGGGGGGTGCCGAGCCTTGCGCGGATCGGGGTTGCGAGCCGCCCCGATTTAGACCCCGCGCACGCTTGGTTGATCGCAGCAGGGGTCGATGTCACGGGGGGGCAGCAAGCGGCAAACTACACACCCATTTCCGATTTTGTCGCGAAAGCTAAGCCCCGCCCTCGGTGATCGCCCGCAAGCCTTCGGGGTCGAGCAAGAGGGCTTGGCTGGTGGTTTCCAGCCGGATCATTTTCAGATTGCGCAGTTGCGTGAAGGCGCGGCTGACGGTTTCGGTCGTAAGCCCAAGGTAATCCGCAATATCCGTCCGGCTCATCGGCAGGGCCACCGGATTGCTGGTATGCCCGAGCCGCTTTGCCCGATCCGACAGCATTAGGAGAAACGAGGCCAGTCGTTCCTTCGCCGTTTTGCGCCCGAGCAGCAGCATCAGGTCTTGCGCCACCGCAAGTTCGGTGGCTGCAAGCCCAAGCAAGCGCTTTTCCATCATCGGGTAGCGCTCAAACAATTCTTCCAGCTTTTTGCGCGGGAAGCGGCACAGGCGCACCGGGGTTACGGCTTCGGCGCTATAGGCGTAGGATTGGCGCACCGCAAGCCCAAGAAAATCGCCCGCCATCAAGAAGCCAATAATCTGGCGCCGCCCATCGGGCAGCAGCTTATAGATCTTCACCGTACCGGCGGTGACATTGAACATATGCAGTGCAGGCTCGCCCTCATCGACAATGGCACCGCGCGGCTCAATGTGCAGATCGGTGATCGAGCGCTCTAAAACCATCAAATCGGCATCGGGCACGCCCGCGCACATGCTGAGCGGACGGGCGCTACAGTCGGCACACAGACGGCTTTCATCCTCCGGGCAAATTTGGGCCACCGGAACGGATGCTCCCTGGGAAGGCGAGAAGGATGTCGTCAAAAAATTCTATCCCGATTTGCCACCGTCAAACTGCGGCTGAATTATGCGCCTCTGTGCGCCCAATGTCATCTTCTTCGATTGATTCAGATCAATGACGCCTCGTGGCGCGCGGGGGTAGGACGAAAGCCTGCCCAACTGCGGAATGACGGATGCGCTTCCACATCATATCGCGCTTGACCCCGAGAGAGGTCGATCAAGCCTTCGCGCTGATCCAGCTTGAAGCGCCGGAGCTATCGCTCGCGGCGTGGCGGCAGTTCGCGCGGTCGGCGGAGCCCCGCAAGACCCAATCAACCAAGCCTGCCGGGGCGGGCCTCGTCGCGGTGAAGGATACGCGCGGTTATGTGGCGGGCCTCTGCGCCTATCGCCGCACCCAGTCGTTTCGGCACGGCAGGGCGTTGACGGTCGATTGCTTCGTTGCGCTCGATTTTCTGCATACGCAAGGCGCAGCCGATCATCTGCTGCGTCATTTGGAAGAAATGGCAGCGGTTCTCGACTGCACCGCCATCGAAATTGCGCTGGCCCGCCAAGATACGCGGCTGATTGATCAGTTCCGCTCGGCAGGCCATGCTTTGGAAGGAGTTCTTCTATGCAAAACCCTGCCCGCGTGCTGACGCCAACCGTGCCGCTGACCCCCGATCAAATCGCGCGGTTCGAAGGCCGGGTACCGCGCTACACCAGCTATCCAACTGCACCCCATTTTACGCCAAATGTGACGGCCACCACCTATGGCGGGTGGCTGGAGGCGTTGCCGGAGGGGCAGGCGGTTTCGCTCTATCTGCATATTCCCTTTTGTCAGCAGCTCTGCTGGTACTGCGGCTGTCATACCCAGATCGTGAGCAATGATGCACCGATCCGCGCCTATGTGGACCTGCTGCTGCGCGAGATCGATTTGGTGGCGGAGCGGATTGGGCGGATGGTGCCGGTGCACGAAATCCATTTTGGCGGCGGCTCCCCCTCGATGCTGCCGCTTGATTTGCTGGAAACGGTGATGGCGCGGTTGCATGCCCGCTTCAATCTAACCAGGGTTGGCGAAATCGCGATGGAGATCGATCCGCGCGGCGTGCGGCAGGAGCAAATCAAAGGCTATGCCGGGCTGGGCCTCACCCGCGCCAGTATTGGCGTGCAGGATTTTGATGCCGAGGTGCAAACCCTCATCAATCGCCGTCAGAGCTTTGCCGAAACGGCGGATGTGGTCGATGGGCTGCGGGCGGGGGGGATCGGGTCCATTAATCTGGATCTTATTTACGGGCTGCCTGCACAAACCCAAGCGACGATCCGGCAAACCGTCGATCTCAGCCTCTCGCTGGTGCCCGATCGAATTGCTCTGTTCGGCTACGCCCATGTGCCGTGGATGAAGCGCCATCAAGCGATCATTCCTACCGCAACCCTGCCGCCGCCCGATGAACGCTACGCCCTCTATCAAGAGGCCTCCGATCAAATCGCAGCAGCGGGGTACGAGCGCATTGGGCTCGATCATTTCGCGCGCCCCTCCGATGGGATGGCCCGGATGCTGCGCCAGGGAACCTTGCGGCGGAATTTTCAAGGCTATACGACCGATGGGGCCGAAACCCTGATTGGCTTGGGCACCTCATCGATCAGCGCGCTGCCGCAGGGCTATCTTCAGAATGTTTTGTCCGTGCCGGACTATCGCACCGCCGTGATGGAAAGCCGCCTGCCGGTCGCCCGGGGGATCGCGTTGACCGCCGACGATAAACTGCGCCGGGCCGTCATCGAGCGCTTGATGTGCGACTTAACGGTCGATCTGGCGGCGGTCGCCTCCGAGTTCGGCTCTGACGAGACTTTTTTCACGGAACGGCTCGCGCTCGCCGATCTCACCCACGATGGGCTCGTTGCGGTGAACGGGTCGGTCGTCACGGTGCGCGAGGCGGCACGGCCCTTGGTGCGCTCCGTCGCGGCGGTGTTCGATACCTATCTAGCGGAAGGTGCAGGGCGGTATTCGCAGGCGGTTTAAAGCACAGCCTTCCAGGCCAGCGCCGATAACAGAACCGCGTTGAGCCCGAGGAGGACGGGCGCGGCTTTCTGTCCGAAGGCTTGCCAGCGCCGCCCGGCGAGATGACCGAGCAGGCCGAGGGCAACCAGCGTCGGCACGGTCCCGAAGCCGAAGCTGGCGAGGGCGAGGGCTCCCGCCAGGGGTTTTCCTGTCGCGGCGGCCACGGTGAGGGCGGCATAGACCAGCCCACAGGGTAAGAACCCGAGGATCATTCCTAACCCATATCCGCGCCAGCCTAAAGGGCGGTCGAAGAAGCGGCGCAAGGGGCCGATCAAACGTTGGGTGAACGGGACGGCACCCGAAGCCGCTCGACCGTTGCTCGCAAACAACGGCCCCCCAACGGTTCGTAACGCAAGCATCCCGAGCATCATCGCGGCGGCCAGCAGCAGTGCCGCCACCGCCCAGCGGAACAACGGTGTTGCGGCGAAAGTGGCCCCGATACCCCCCGCGATAAGCCCGAGCAGCGCATAGGTGGTGATGCGGCCTAAGTGATAGAGCGGTAGGGCGGATTGGGCGAGGCGGGCGCGCTCGCAGAGAGGGCCGGGGGGCGCGAGTGCCATTCGACGCCCGACCTGGGCCATCACAAAGCCGCCGCACATCGGCCCACAGTGCAATAAACTTCCGGTTGCACCCGCGAGTAGGAGGCCGGTGTAGAGCCCCGTCGCGCCGATACTATCCGTCCACTCCGGTGTGCAGAGGCTGGCCAGCGTTATCAGGTCGGTATGGACGAACGACATTTTTAAGGAATCCTGCTTCTCGCTCTACTTTGAGGATAGGGTGTTCAAAATCACGCGGCCTTGATCTGAATCAAAGCCCAAACACAAGGCCCGGCGTATGTGAAAGCACGGGCTATCCAAAAATAGCCTAGGGGGACGAGCGCAGATGACCGACAGAGTACCCGATTTTTTCCCGATTGCCCGGCAAATCAAAGCGGTTCCCATGGATCAGCCTTGGGTATGGCTGGCCGCCGGGTGGCAGGATATGCGCCGGGCGGGGGCAATGAGCCTTGCCTATGGTGGGGCGATTTTTGCGCTCAGCGCGCTGCTAACCCTGGTCTTGTTCGAAATCGATCTGCCGTTTCTGCTGTTGCCGATGCTGGCCGGGTTCGCGCTGGTTGCCCCGCTCATGGCCGCCGGGCTGTATGAGATCAGCCGCCGGTTAGAAAATGGCCTGCCCATTGGGCTTTCGGTTGGCTTTCAAGGCATCGCGCGCAACCCGTCGCAGTTCGGGTTGATGGGCGTGCTGCTCTTGGTGATCCACCTTGCTTGGATTCGCTTATCCACGCTGCTGTTTGCGCTTTTCTACGGCATCCGCGAGGTTTCGATCACGAGCCTGCTCGATTTTCTGTTAACGCCTTCGCACAGCCTAACCTTTCTCGTTGTCGGCACGCTCTTGGGGGCAGCCCTCGCGGCGATCTCCTTCGCGGTTTCCTGCATCGCCATTCCCATGCTGATGGATCGCGACGTCGATGTGGTGAAGGCGGTTTCTACCAGCGTTTTGGCCGTGCGCCTGAACTGGCCCGCGATGGCCTTGTGGGCCGGGCTGATCGCGTTCGCGACGGCGGTGAGCATCGCAACCTTTTACCTCGGTTTCATTCTTTTGATGCCGCTGGTCGGGCACGCAACCTGGCACGCCTATCGTGACCTCGTGCGCCCCTTACCATAACGGCGGCTTGTTTTGCCTCTTGCTCACGGAGACCCATCATGAAGTCCAGCTTAGTTGATACCCTCGTTGGTTTTTTCGTCGGCATTCTCGGCCTTGTCGGGCTGTTCCTGGCCGCAGGAGCCGTCGATTTTCAGGCGTATCTGTTTGGCCTTAGCCTGTTCGTTATGTCCATTCTGTTCAATTTCTTCCTGATCAAGGGGCATTTCGACCGGGCGGACGCTCTCCGTCATGCCTGATAGGGGGCAGACCTTGACCTGGATCAATGCCGGGGATCGGCGCTAGCGCCATAGTCTCCAGGATATCACCCGTCTGAAGCGTGCCGGGCACGTGGAAATCAGACAGGGCCTCTGACGTAAATGGGAAATACCATGGACGCAACCATGAGCCTGGGATCGACGGCCGCGCCTGCGCGCGCTGTCGAGGCCTATAACGAAGATGTCGTTCGCAAATTTGTCGTCATGGCCATTTTTTGGTCCGTGGTGGCGTTTGCGGCGGGCACTTACATCGCCTTTCAACTGGCGTTTCCGGCGCTGAATTTAGGGCTGGAATATACTACTTTCGGGCGGTTGCGCCCGGTCCACACCTCGGCGGCGATTTTTGCTTTCGGCGGCTCGATGCTGATTGGCACCTCGTTCCAGGTGGTGCAACGCACCTGCCGAACCACGCTGTTCGGTGGGCGGGCGCTGGCTGAATTCGTTTTCTGGGGCTATCAATTCTTCATCGTCATGGCGGCGCTCAGCTACGTGTTGGGCTACTCCCAGAGTAAAGAATATGCCGAACCGGAATGGTTCATCGACCTGTGGTTGACCCTCGTTTGGGTCGTCTATCTGGTGATTTTCCTCGGCACGCTGATGAAGCGCAAAGAGCCGCATATTTATGTGGCGAACTGGTTCTATCTGGCCTTCATCGTCACGATTGCCATGCTCCACATCGGCAATAATCTAGCGATGCCCGTCAGTTTCTTCGGCGCGAAGAGCTATTCGCTGTTCTCCGGCGTTCAAGATGCGCTGGTGCAATGGTGGTATGGCCATAATGCGGTGGGCTTCTTCCTAACCGCAGGCTTCCTCGCCATGATGTATTATTACATCCCGAAGCGGGCGGAGCGGCCGGTTTACTCCTATCGCCTGTCGATCATCCACTTCTGGGCGCTGATCTTCCTCTACATTTGGGCTGGCCCCCACCATCTGCACTATACGGCCCTGCCGGATTGGGCGCAGACGCTGGGTATGGCCTTCTCGATCATGCTGTGGATGCCATCCTGGGGCGGGATGATTAACGGGCTGATGACGCTGTCGGGGGCATGGGACAAGCTGCGGACCGATCCGGGCCTGCGCTTCTCGGTTACGGCGGTCGGCTTCTACGGTATGAGCACCTTTGAAGGTCCGCTGATGTCGATCCGGCAGGTCAATGCACTCAGCCATTATACCGACTGGACCATTGGTCACGTCCACTCCGGGGCTTTGGGATGGGTCGCCTTCATCTGCTTCGGTACGCTGTACTACATGGTCCCGAACCTGTGGAATAAGGTCGATATCTACTCGAAACGCCTGGCTTCCTGGCATTTCTGGACCGCGACCCTGGGGATCGTGCTCTACATCACGTCCATGTGGGTGTCGGGGATCATGCAGGGCCTGATGTGGCGCGCTTACGATCAACTCGGCTTCTTGCAATATTCCTTCATCGAATCCGTCCAGGCGATGCATCCGTTCTACGTGATCCGCGCGTTGGGTGGGGTTCTGTTCCTCGTAGGGGCCTTGATCATGGTCTACAACCTGTGGATGACCATCTATCACGGCGAAGCGGTTCAGCCGGCCGGCAAAACGGCCGCCGTTAAGGCGGAGGCATAATCATGGGCTTCAAACACGAATATATTGAAAAGAACGCCCTGCTGATGCTGGTGCTGATTCTGCCGACGATTGCGGTGGGGGGGCTGGTCGAAATCGTCCCGCTCTTCACCATCGAAACGACGATTGAAAAGGTCGAAGGCGTGCGTCCCTACACGCCGCTGGAGCTTGCGGGCCGCAATATCTACGTCCGCGAAGGCTGCTACCTGTGCCATAGCCAGCAGATCCGCCCGTTCCGGGATGAAGCTGAGCGCTACGGCCATTATTCGATCGCTGCCGAAAGCAAATACGACCATCCGTTCCAATGGGGCTCCAAGCGCACCGGGCCGGATCTGGCACGCGTCGGCGGAAAATATTCGAACGATTGGCACGTCGCCCATCTGGTGAACCCGCAAGCGATTGTGCCCGGCTCGGTCATGCCGAGCTATGCCTTCTTGACCGAAAACAAGGTCAATATGGCCGATCCGGCGGGCCATCTCGTGGCGAACCGGCGCGTGGGCGTGCCATATAGCGACGATCAAATTGCCCAAGCTGCCAAGGATTTGGTCGATCAAGCCAATCCCGAAGCCGATACGGGCGCGCTGCTGAAGCGGTATCCGAAAGCCGTCGTGGGCGATTTCGATGGGAACCCCGCCAAGCTGACCGAGATGGATGCGCTGGTCGCCTATCTCCAAATGCTCGGCACCTTGGTCGATTTCAACGGGCTCACGCTCAAGGATCTCCAACAATAGGGGGGCGTCATGGATTTGGTCACGCTGTACATGACGGTCCGCTCCTATTGGATCGTCTGGGTCATGCTCTTGTTCGTCGGGATGATTGTCTGGGTGTATTGGCCGAAACGCCGCGCCGCCATGGACGCGCATGCGCGCATTCCCCTCGACGATGATGCTTAAGGATTACGGTCATGCCGACGAAAATCGAAAAGGATGCCGTTACCGGCACCAATACGACCGGCCACGAGTGGGACGGGATTAAGGAACTCAATACGCCGCTGCCCAAATGGTGGCTCTATACGATGTATGCGACCATCGTCTGGGGCATCATTTGGATGGCGCTTTACCCGTCGGTGCCGCTGGGAACGACCTATTTCAAGGGCTTCCTGGGGTACTCCGAGCGTCAGGAAATCGAGACGAAGCTGAAGACCGCCGCCGATGCGCGCGCGCCGATGTTGGCCAAACTTGCGGCAACGCCGATTGAAGAGGTTCAAAAGAACCCCGATCTTGCGACCTTCGCCCTCACTGGCGGGCGCGCGGTGTTTGCCGATAACTGTGCCCCCTGCCACGGCGCGGGCGGCTCAGGGCGTCCCGGCGGCTTCCCGGTTTTGGCCGATGATGATTGGCTGTGGGGCGGCACGCGGGAGGCCATTCAGCTTACCATTCAGCACGGTATTCGAAACGGCGGGGCTGAAGCGCGCGATTCGGCAATGCCGCGCTATGGGGCCGATGGTCTTCTGACCCCGGCGCAAATCGGCGATGTGGCCGATTATGTGATTGCCCTCGGCACGCCAGCGGGCACGGCGCTGTCGCCTGCGGCAAAGCGTGGGGCGGAAATTTTCGGCGAACAATGCGTGGCCTGCCACGGTGCGAAAGCCGAAGGCGTAAAAGAGTTCGGGGCTCCGCGCCTCAGCGATGCCATCTGGTTGTATGGCGGGGATCGGGCGGCCTTGATCCAACAGATCTCGGCTCCCCGTCAGGGCGTCATGCCCGCTTGGTCGGCCCGCCTCAGCGAAGCCCAAATCAAGATGCTGACCCTGTATGTGCACGCGCTCGGCGGCGGTCAATAAGCCCTTCTGATTGTTCAGGATAGGTTAAGCTCACCGACAGCCCCCACCGTCTCGCCTGCCCATTAGGCGCGGTGGGGGTGGAGTTTTGAAAAATGGCCGATCTACCGGCAGGACAAACCCCGCTCCCCGATCCGCTTCTCTCCGCCAAGCAGCAGCGCGAAAGCCTGAAGTCGGCGGGGGATTCGCTCTATGCTAATCGGGTGAAAGTTTACCCGAAGGCGGTAAAGGGGCGCGCGCGGCAGGTGAAATGGGCGATTTTGGCCTTCTGCTTGTTCGTCTATTACACGGTTCCCTGGATTCGCTGGGACCGGGGGCCAGGCCAACCCGATCAGGCCATCTTGCTCGATCTCGATGGACAGCGCGGGTACATCTTCGGTATCGAAATCTGGCCGCAAGAAATCTACTACCTCACCGGGGTCTTGATCCTCGCCGCCGTAGCCTTGTTTCTGGTCACGAGCCTGTTTGGTCGGCTGTGGTGCGGCTATACCTGCCCGCAAACGGTTTGGACCGATCTTTTCATGGCCATCGAACGGGCGATTGAAGGCGACCGCAACGCGCGGATGCGCCTCGATCAAGCGCCGATGAGCGGGGCGAAGATTGGTAAAAAGCTCCTCAAGCATGCGGTTTGGTTGGGGATCTCCATGGCCACGGGCGGCGCTTGGATCATGTATTACCAGGACGCGCCGACGGTAACGCGGGAGATTTTCACGGGACAAGCCGGGTCGGGCACCTATTTCTTTTTCGGCCTTTTCACCGCGACAACCTATCTGTTGGCGGGCTGGGCGCGGGAGCAGGTTTGCACCTACATGTGCCCCTGGCCGCGCTTTCAGGCGGCGATGCTGGACGAGCAGACCCTGACCGTCACCTATCAAAAATGGCGGGGCGAGACGCGCGGCAAGCATAAGGCGGGGGATTCGTGGGACGGGCGGGGCGATTGCATCGACTGCAAGCAGTGCGTTGCGGTCTGCCCGACTGGGATCGATATTCGTGACGGTATCCAGCTTGAGTGTATCAACTGCGGCCTTTGCGTCGATGCCTGCAATGAGGTGATGGATAAGGTCGGTCGTCCCCGCAACCTCATCACCTGGGATACGCTGGCCAATCAAGAGGCGAAAGCCAAGGGCGGGGCGGGGCATTATAAGCTGTTCCGGGCGCGCACCTTTATTTACATCGCCGCGTTACTACTCTTATCCGCCGTGATGGTCGTCGGGTTGTTCTCGCGCGCCACGACCGAGTTGACGGTGTTGCGCGACCGTGCGCCCCTCTACGTCGGCCTATCGGATGGCTCCATCCGCAATGCCTATACGCTGAAGATCATCAATAAGCAGCGCGCTGTGCAATCCTTCCGACTCACCTTTACAGGGCTTGACGGGGTGCAGCTTTCAGCGCGCAGCCAGGACGATCAGGAAGTGCCGGTGGAGGCTTTGCACCTTGCCCCCGATAGTGTCGGTACGTTCCGCCTATTCGTGAAAGCGCCGAGAGCGCAGCTCAAAGCCGAACGGGTTGCCGTGACGCTGACCGTGGAAAATACTGAAACTGGTGAACGCGCGGGTGCCGATAGCCTGTTCTTCGGCCCGTCCGTCCCGTAAGGAGCCCGCTATGACCGCCCTTCCCTCTCTCTCACCTGCTGAAGCCTCCCATCGCTACCGCTGGATTCCCTGGTGTTTCCTCGCGGGCTTTGGGGTGGTGCTGATTGCGAATGGCACTTTGCTGTATTTCGCCACGCGCCAGCCGGTTGGTTTGGTGATCGAGAAGCCTTACGAAAATGGCATCGCCTATAATAAGATCCTCGCGGCGGGGCGCGTGCAGGCCAAGCTTGGTTGGGGTGCGCAGATTCTGGCGTCGGATTTCAACGCTGTCGAGGGGCGCGCGCGGTTTCAGCTTCTCGTAACCGATTCCAATGGGCCGCTTGACGCCGTGGTCGTACAATTGACCCTCACGCGCCCGCTGGAAGGGGATTCGCTGCCGACGGTGAGCTTGCCGGTCGAATCGGGCCGCGCCCAAGCAACGCTAACGGGCCTGCGACCAGGGCAATGGGCGGCGCGGATGGTCATTCGTCAGGGCGCGGCGCAAGCCGTGATTGAACAGCGGATGATCCTGAAATGACAGCCCTTCGGGCCGTGGCGGCGTTTGAGGCGGTCGATTCAGCCTGCGCCCATTGCGGTGCGCCCTTACAAGCCGCAAGCGCGCCGGGCGAGCGCTTTTGCTGCCACGGCTGCGCCGGGGCTTACGCGCTGATTCACGATCTAGGGCTCGATCAATATTACGCCCGCCGCTGCCTAGACCCCGACGCGCGCGCGCCGCGCCCGGAGGAGGAAGGCGCGGATATGGCGGCTTTCGTGCGGGCGGGCGACACGGGCACGGCCAGCCTCACGGTTATGGTCGACGGGCTACAGTGCGCCGCCTGCGTCTGGCTGATCGAATCGGTTCTGGCGAAACTGCCGGGCATGCGCGAGGGCCGGGTGAATATGACCACGCGCCGCCTGCGCCTCACCTGGGACGGCAGTGCCGACGATTGGCGCCGCCCGGTCGAAGCCATTGAGCGCTTGGGCTACCGCCTAATCCCCTTCGACCCGCAAAGCCTGAAGAATGCGCGCGACCGCACGGGGAAAGCCCTGCTGCGGGCGCTGGCGGTGGCGGGGTTTGCGGCGGGGAATATTATGCTGCTCTCCATCGGCATTTGGGCCGGGGAAACCCAGGGCATGGGGCATGCCACGCGCGATTTGCTCCATTGGGTTTCGGCGCTCATTGCGCTTCCCGCCGTCGCCTACGCTGGGCAGCCGTTTTTCCGGTCGGCTTGGGCGGCCTTGCGGAACGGCCATACCAATATGGACGTGCCGATTTCGATTGGCGTGACGCTCGCAACCGGCATGAGCCTGTATCAGACCGCGAACGGCTGGGAACATGCGTTTTTCGACGGCGCGACGATGCTGCTGTTCTTCTTGTTGATCGGGCGGGCGTTCGATCATCACGCGCGCGGCGCGGCACGGGCGGTGGCCGAACAATTGCTGACGCTTCGGATGACGGCAGTGCGCGTGCTCGGGGTCGGCGGGACGGTCACGACGCTCCCGGCGGACCGCGTTGCGGTTGGCGACCGGATTCTGGTGGCGGCGGGCGAGCGTATCGGCGTTGATGGCCGGATTATCGAGGGATCGTCGGCGCTGGATACCAGCCTTGTCACTGGCGAAAGCCTGCCGCGCACGGTGCATCCCGGCGACACGGTTCACGCGGGCATGCTGAATCTCGGCGCACCGTTCACCTGCGTGGCCACCGCGACCGGCGACGGCACCTTGCTGGCCGAAATTGTGCGGTTGATGGAAGCGGCGGAATCGCGCCGTTCGCGCTTTGTGGCCTTGGCGGATCGGGTGGCGAAGCGCTATGCGCCGGTCGTGCATGTGACGGCGCTCACCACCTTTCTCGGTTGGTTGTGGGGGATGGGCGCGCCGTGGCAAGATGCGCTGTCGGCGGCAGTCGCCGTGCTGATTATCACCTGCCCCTGTGCGCTGGCGCTGGCGGTGCCCGTGGTGCAGGTGCTTGCTTCGTCCCGCTTGATGAAGCGCGGCGTTTTGCTGAAATCGGCCACGGCGCTGGAGCGGCTCGCCAGCGTGACCGATATTGTTTTCGATAAAACCGGCACGCTGACCCTCGGTCGCCCGGTTCTATTGGCACCTGAAACTTATGCCGCCGAAGTGCTACAGCGCGCGGCAGCGCTGGCGCGCGTGAGCCGTCATCCGCTCTCCCGCGCTTTGGTGGAGGCGGCTGGGCCGGGCCAAGCCCTAAGCGGGGTCGAGGAAGTGGCGGGCGCTGGGTTGCGCTGGGGTTCACCCGAGGGCGACTATCGCCTGGGCAGCCGTGCTTTCTGCGGGATCGATGCGCTCACGGACGCGGGGGATAGTGCGCCGGAGCTTTGGTTCTGCGCGCCCAACGCGGGTCCCGTGCGTTTCGTGTTCAACGATCCAATCCGCAGCGATGCCGCTGCGGTGGTCGCGGGTCTGCGGGCGCAGGGCTATCGGCTAACGCTGCTCTCCGGGGATCGTCCGGTCGCGGTCGCTCCGGTCGCAACGGCCTTGGGCCTGATCGACTGGCGCGGCGCGGCGACGCCTGCCGAGAAAGCCGCTTATCTGGAAGCCTTACGCGCTGAAGGCCGCCGGGTGCTGATGGTCGGCGACGGGCTCAACGATGCGCCTGCGCTTGCGGCCGCCCATGTCTCGATGTCCCCCACCAGCGCGGCGGATATCGCGCAAACGGCGGCGGATCTCGTGTTCCAGGGCGAAAAGCTTGCGCCGGTGCTACTGGCGCTCGATACCGGGCGCGCGGCCCAGCGGCTCGCGAAAGAAAATCTCATTATCGCGCTTATCTACAATCTTTTGGCGGTGCCCTTGGCGATTGCCGGGCTGGTGACGCCGCTAATTGCGGCGGCGGCCATGTCCTCCTCCTCGCTGCTGGTCATTGCCAATAGCTTCCGGCTGGCGCGACGGAGACTGCCTTGGACGTTCTAGTCTATCTGATCCCCGTCAGCCTGCTGCTCGGCGGCGGCGCACTCGCGGCGTTTCTCTGGTCCTTACGCTCGGGGCAGTATGAGGATATGGACGGGGCGGCTAACCGCATTCTGTTTGACGATGATTCGCCTTTGCCGGACCAGGTCCCCGCCAAGCGTGACGAGCCATAAGCCCTTATTTTAGAAGGCAAAAAAAAGGGGCTGCGACAAGCGCAGCCCGAGTTTAGGGAGGAAACGTCCGCAGAGCGGACAAATCATCGATAACGATGATGCAATGCAACATAGCCAAACTTTCCGTACCCGGCAAGGGAAAATGCTGCGAACTGCGGGCATAGGACCCATGCGAAAGCGGGTGGGGTTCGTTCATGAGGGGTGGGGTGGCGGATTGCATATTCATAATGCATTGAAAAATAACAATAATCATTGAGTAAGGTAAATTTATCGACCCATCTTCGGGGTGTTTGCTGTAATTAAGCTAACGGCCCGAAAACGGCATTTTGCCAGAATAAATAAGCCAGTCCTTTTGACCTTCCTATCGCAGCGCATCATGATTAATGCGTCAGGTCACCTCCCCCCTTTTGGCTTGTTATGACTTGGGGTGCCGCGCCGCGTGTGTCGAGGGGGGAGCTTCGAAAAGAGGAGGCTTAACCCGCTAAATGCCGTTCCGGCAGCCAGCGGCGCAGTAAGCCCTGCCGCGTGCCAAGAATGAGCGAGAGCAGATACAGCCCCCCCGCCGAAAGAATAATTGCGGGGCCGGAGGGCAGGTCGAGGTGATAGGAGAGGATCAAGCCACCGAAGCCCGCGAGCATGCCGATCCCCGCCGCCACCGCCGATAGGCTCCAGAGCTGCTGCGCCCAAAAGCGCGCCGTTGCGGCGGGCAGCATCATCATCCCCACCGCCATCAGCGTGCCGAGCGCCTGGAAGCCCGCGACGAGGTTCAGCACCACGAGTACGAGGAAGCTGAGGTGGTAGAAGGCCCCCGGTGCGCCCAAGGCCCGGAAAAAGCCGGGGTCGAGGCATTCGATCACCAAAGGCCGGTAGATCACTGCAAGCGTGATCAGGGTGACGCTGGTGATCCCGGCGACCAGCAGCAGCGACGGGCTATCGACGGCCAAAATCGTGCCGAACAGCACATGGATGAGATCGACATTGCTGCCGCGCGTCGAGACGATCATTACACCTGCGGCAAGCGAAATCAGGTAGAAGGCGGCGAAGCTTGCGTCTTCCCGCAAGGAGGTGACGCGCGCGACCAGCCCGGCCAGCAGCGCCACCGCCAGCCCGGCGATAAACCCGCCGAGCCCCATCGCCCAAAGCGAGAGGCCGGAAATCAGAAACCCGATCGCGGCCCCCGGTAGCACGGCATGGCTCATGGCGTCGCCGACCAGGGCCATACGGCGCAGAATCAGCAAGGTGCCCATCGGCCCGCAGCCAAGGCTGAGGGCGATACAGGCCACTAGCGCGCGGCGCATAAAGGAAAATTCGGCAAAAGGGGCAATGAAAATTGCCCAAAGACTATCCAGCATTGAGAATCGCCCCGGTTTAGGTCAGGCGACGGCCTGATGGCAGTGGGGCGCGTCTTCGTCCCAGGCTTCAGAGCGGGCGCGGGCTTTGAGCAAATTATGGGGGGTGAGCACGGTTTCGGTTGCGCCCCAGCCGAGGCATTCCCGCGCCATCAGCAAGGTTTCCGGGAAGCGCGCGCGCACCTGCTCGTAATCATGCAGCACGGCGATCACCGTGCGCTTCTCCGCGTGCCAGCGCGTGACCAGGGCCAGAAGATCCGCCGTGGTGCGCGCATCAATCGCGTTGAACGGCTCATCGAGCAGAATAACGGCAGACTCCTGCACCATCAGCCGGGCGAACAGCACCCGCTGCATTTGCCCGGCTGAAAGCTGGTGCAACATGCGGCGTTCGAACCCGGCAAGGCCCACAGCTTCCAGCGCGTGGCTGGCCGCGTGGAGATCGGCCTTACCCGCGCCGCCGAAACTGCCGATATGCTTCCACCGGCCCATCAGCACCATATCGAAAACCGAAAGCGGAAAGCTGCGGTCAATCTCGGCCTGTTGCGGCAGATAGGCGATATCACCCTTCTTCAGGCTGCTGCGCTCGACTTTGCCGGAGGAGGGCGGCAGCAGCCCGGCAATCGCCTTCAGCAGTGTCGATTTCCCCGCCCCATTCGGGCCGACGATAGCGGTAAGGCTGCCCGCACTAAATTCGCCGGACAGGTGATGCACCGCCGGGTGCCGGTCGTAGGTGAGGGTGAGATTATCCAGCCGGATCATTCGGCGACCTCGACCAAGGCCCAGGCGACCGTCCCCCACATCACCAGCAGCACGCCAGCCACGCAGGCGAGGCGGGGGAGGATCCCCCAAGCGAAGGGGCTGAGCGGTGGGGCAGAATGGGACATGGGGATGTTATAGTGTAACGTTCGGCGGCGAACAAGCACCGCTTTAGCGGGTCCAAGCTGCGTTTTGTAGGACGATGCGGTAAGGCGAGTTTATAGTGCCAAGCACGCCACCGCTGGTAGAGTGAAGGGGGATAGGATACCCTATCTCGTAGTTTAGCATGAGCGATAGGGGGCAGGGATGAGTGGAGGGAGTGTAGATATTAGGATAGAGCGCCTACTTCAAAGCATATCTGTCGCATTGTGGGTAATCGTCTGTATTCTGCTTGGAGAAAGATTAGATAACATATTTACGGCGGTGCTCTGGGTTGGCGGTATTGGTTTAATTGTATTTGTTATATACAAGATCGCCAGGGCGTATATATCTGCGATTTGGGATAAAAATTATCATTTTTTATTTAATTTATCTAAATTAGTGTATGTGACAATATTTTATTTTGGCAGTATGTGTATTGCGATTTCAATGGTAATTTATTTCGTATATAAAATTAATATGAATGGCGGATATTACTATAATCCCCACCCTATTCATACCGATATTGGTAGAGTTGGGGTTTCTTTTTTGGTTGTTGCGGCGGTGCTATGCATCATAGATATAACTATAAGATGGTTAATTAAATCAGATAATATTCTTTTGGATATAGCAGATTTTTTTGAAGCCACTTCCGTTGGCTTTATTAGATCGATTAAAAAATTTGCGCGGTCATTAATTTTATTTATTATTAATATACCATCAAAATACGTCTCTGCAATTACATCTCCCGTAACAGATTCTAGGCAAATGATATCCGAATATAAAATAAGCAAGACTCTTGGGCAACAGAAGAATTTGATGAAATTTACAATCCAAGCGTTATTTCACATATTAATGTGTGTGTTTAGGAGTTTTATTCTTATATTTATACCGTCACTAATAATATATATTTTTTTAAAGAAAATATTCTGAAGGCGAAGAAATTAAACACATGTTCTCTGCCGAATTTACCTCGCCGCGCGCCCAGCGGGATGGCCCGCCTGCTGAGTGAATTCCAAATGCCAGGGCGCATGGGGATGGCCGAGTATTACCCCATCAAAGCCTTTGTGGTCGGCAAAGCGGCTGAGTTCGGTGAAACCGAGGCCGTCGCGGTAAAAGGCGGCGACGGCCTCTAACTGATCGGTCGGGCGCGCAACCCGAAGGATGGCGCCCGCCAAACTCATTTCGTGAAATACGCCTGCAAGGGCCGCACGCCCAGAGTTTCGCCGCGCAAGGCTTCAATCGCTCGCACTGCGGCGCGAGCCCCGGCGACGGTCGTCATATAGGCGATCCCGGCGGTCAGCGCGGTGCGGCGCAGGGAGAAGCTGTCGGCAATCGCAAGCTTACCCTCGGCGGTATTGATGACCAGTTGGATTTCGCCCGAGCGCATCAGGTCGGTAATATCCGGGCGGCCTTCCGTGACCTTATTGACGATCTGAACCTCAAGGCCATTGTCCTTCAGGTAAGCGCCCGTGCCGCGCGTGGCGACGATGCGGAAGCCAAGGCCGGTGAGGGAGCGGGCGAGCGGCACCATTGCCCCCTTATCGCTTTCCTTCACCGAGATGAAGCAGGCCCCGGCGATGGGCAGATGCACGCCTGCCGCGGCTTGGGCTTTAGCGAAGGCGCGGCCAAAGTCCATATCGAGGCCCATGACCTCGCCGGTCGATTTCATTTCCGGCCCCAGGATCGTATCAACGCCGGGGAAGCGGTTGAACGGGAACACGGCTTCCTTCACCGCCACATGCTGCCCGTGGGCGGGCGGCGGCGGGAAGCTGGCGAGGGCTTCGCCTGCCATAATCCGGGCGGCCATTTTCGCAATCGGGCGGCCCGTGGCCTTGGCGACGAAGGGCACCGTGCGGCTGGCGCGCGGGTTCACTTCCAGGATGTAGACCGTATTTTCCTTCACGGCGAACTGCACATTCATCAGGCCGATAACGTTCAGGGCGCGGGCGAGTTGCACGGTTTGGGCGTGGATTTCATCGATAATCGCCGGGGTCAGCGAGTAGGGCGGCAAGGCACAGGCGCTATCGCCCGAATGAATGCCCGCCTCTTCGATATGCTCCATAATGCCCGCAACCAGCACGTCTTTACCGTCCGAGACGGCATCAACGTCCACCTCAATCGCGTCGCGCAGGTAGCTGTCGATCAGCACCGGCGTCGTGCCCGACACCTGCACGGCGGTGGTCACATAGCGGCGCAGGCCTTCGACGTCGTGGACGATTTCCATCGCCCGCCCGCCGAGCACATAGGAGGGGCGCAGGACGACCGGATAGCCGACCTGTTCGGCGACTTTTTCCGCCTCCTCCGCCGACCGCGCGGTGCCGTTCTTCGGCTGGCGCAGACCGAGCTTCTGCAAAAGCACTTGGAAACGCTCGCGGTCTTCGGCGAGATCAATCGCATCGGGCGAGGTGCCGAGAATGGGGATGCCCGCAGCTTCCAGCGCGGCGGCCAGCTTCAGCGGGGTTTGCCCGCCGAACTGCACGATAGCGCCCAGCAGCGTGCCCTTGCTCTGCTCGCGCCGGGCTATCGCAATCACGTCTTCGCCGGTCAGGGGTTCGAAATAGAGCCGGTCCGAGGTGTCATAGTCGGTCGAAACCGTTTCCGGGTTGCAGTTGACCATGATGGTCTCGAACCCGGCGTCTTTCAGCGCGTAGGCGGCATGGACGCAGCAATAGTCGAACTCGATGCCCTGGCCAATGCGGTTCGGGCCGCCACCAAGGATCATCACCTTTTTCCGCTCGGTGGGGTCGGATTCGCATTCGGCGGGCTCGACGCCATTGCCCTCGTAGGTCGAGTACATATAGGGCGTGTCGGACGCAAACTCGCCCGCGCAGGTATCGATGCGCTTGAACACCGGCTGCACGCCCACGGCGGCGCGGTGGGCGGACACGTCGGCTTCATTTTGGCCGGTGAGCTTGGCAAGGCGCGCATCGGAGAAGCCGAGGGCTTTTAGCCGGTGCAGGCCCCGGCGGTCGCGCGGCAGGCCGTTGGCTTTGATCGCGGCTTCTTCGGCGAGGATATCGGCGATCTGGCGCAGGAACCAGGGATCGACCTTGGTCGCGGTATGCACTTCCTCAACGCTCATACCAGAGCGCAAGGCTTGGCCGATGATGCGGATACGGTCGGGCGTCGGCGTCGAGAGGGCGGCGCGCATCGAGCCTTCCACGGCGATTTCATCGAGCCCCGACAGGCCGGTTTCGAGACCGCGCAGGGCTTTCTGGAAGCTTTCGGCGAAGGTCCGGCCAATCGCCATGACTTCCCCGACCGACTTCATCGAGGTGGTCAGAGTGGTGCTGGCACCGGGGAATTTTTCAAACGTGAAGCGCGGAATTTTGGTGACGACATAGTCAATCGTCGGCTCGAAGCTGGCCGGGGTGACTTTGGTGATGTCGTTCTTGAGTTCGTCCAGCGTATAGCCCACGGCAAGCTTGGCGGCGATCTTGGCAATCGGGAAGCCCGTCGCTTTGGAGGCGAGCGCCGAGGAACGGCTGACGCGCGGGTTCATCTCGATGACGACCATGCGCCCGTCGGCCGGGTTCACCGCGAACTGCACGTTCGAGCCGCCGGTATCGACGCCTATTTCGCGCAAGACCGCAATCGAGGCGTCGCGCATGATCTGATATTCTTTATCGGTCAGCGTCAGCGCTGGGGCCACGGTGATGCTGTCGCCGGTATGCACGCCCATCGGATCGATGTTCTCGATAGAACAGATGATGATGCAATTGTCGGCGCGGTCGCGCACGACTTCCATCTCATACTCTTTCCAGCCCAGCACTGATTCTTCGACCAGCACCGAGCCGACCGGCGAAAGCTTAATCCCGCCCGCGACGATGCTCTCGAACTCTTCCATATTGTAAGCAATACCGCCGCCCTGGCCGCCCAGGGTGAAGGACGGGCGAATGATGGCGGGCAGGCCGACGTGTGCCACGGCAGCGCGGCCTTCATCCAGCGATTGCACCAAATGGCTTTTCGGGCTCTCAAGACCGATTTTTTCCATCGCTTCGCGGAACAACTGCCGATCTTCGGCCTTTTCGATGGCGTCGCGCTTCGCGCCGATCAGTTCCACGCCGTATTTTTCCAGCGTGCCATTGGCGTCGAGCGCCAGGGCGCAGTTCAGCGCCGTCTGCCCGCCCATCGTCGGCAGCAGCGCATCGGGCCGTTCGGCTTCGATGACGCGCGCGACGAAATCCGGCGTGATTGGCTCGATGTAGGTGGCATCGGCCAAATCCGGGTCGGTCATGATCGTCGCCGGATTGGAATTGACCAGAATGACCCGATAGCCTTCCGCCCGTAGGGCCTTCACGGCCTGCGCGCCGGAGTAATCGAACTCGCAGGCTTGGCCGATCACAATCGGACCCGCGCCGATGATGAGGATGGAGGAAATATCGGTACGTTTCGGCATGGGAATTCTCAGTCTTTCAGCGGCGGGCGGGCGGCAGGGGAGGAAGGCGGCGCGCTTAGCGCTTGCTCGCCTCGATCAAGGTGGCGAAACGCTCGAACAGATAATGGCTGTCCGAAGGGCCGGGGCTGGCTTCCGGGTGATATTGCACGGAGAAGACCGGGCGGTCTTTCAGGCGGAAGCCTTCATTGCTGCCGTCGAACAACGACACATGGGTGACGATGGAGCCTTCCGGCAGGCTTTCTGGCAGCACCATGAACCCGTGGTTCTGGCTGGTGATTTCCACCTTGCCGGTTTCAAGGTCTTTCACCGGATGGTTCGCGCCGCGATGGCCAAGCGGCATTTTTTCGGTCTTGCCACCGAGCGCCAGCGCCAGCAACTGATGGCCCAGGCAAATGCCGAAAATCGGTAGGTTCTTGGCCAATAACCCTTGAATCGTCGGTACGGCATAAAGCCCCGTCGCCGCCGGATCGCCAGGGCCGTTGGAGAGGAACACGCCATCCGGGTTCAGGGCGAGGATTTCCTCAGCCGTGGCCGAGGCGGGCACGACCGTTACCCGTGCGCCGGTCGCGGCAAGGCAGCGCAGAATATTCTGCTTTGCGCCGTAATCGATGGCGACGACGTGATGATCGGGGCTGTCCTGTTCAGCATAGCCCGCGCCGAGGCTCCAGGTCGATTGCGTCCAGCGGTAGGTTTGCTGGGTGGTCACGTCTTTGGCGAGGTCCATACCTTCGAGGCCCGGCCAGGCTTTGGCTTCTTTCGTCGCTTCGGCGATATCAGCGTCAGTGATGCCCGCCGGATTATGGACGATCACACCCGTCGGCGCGCCCGTATCGCGGATCAATCGGGTCAGGCGGCGCGTGTCGATCCCGGCGAGGCCGATCAGGTTCCAGGCCTTCAGCCACGCATCGAAATTCTGCACCGAACGCCAGTTGGATGGCTCGGTGACATCGGTCTTGACGATCAAACCGCGCGCGGCGGGCGTCTTGGTTTCAATGTCTTCGGGGTTGGTGCCGGTATTGCCGATGTGCGGGAAGGTGAAGGTGATGATCTGGCCCGCGTAGGACGGGTCGGTCATGATTTCCTGATAGCCGGTCAGCGAGGTATTGAAGCAGACTTCGCCGACCGATCGCCCCGCCGCCCCAAAGCCACGCCCCCATAGAACAGTGCCATCTTGCAGCACGAGTGCGCCGGTCGGAGTGGGGGCGGCGTCGGTCATTCTGTACCTCTTCAAAGTATGCGGGCGGGCAAATTGCGGAGCCTATACGGGAGCCGCACCCAGGGGTCAACCCCGCGCGGGCATTCCGGGAAGCATGGCCGCCCCCCGATACCGCAAATCGTGTCACAGCAGATTGCACTGATTGCCCGACGAGCAGGGGTATGGTATTTCCAAGGTCTAACGACAGACAAATGCCCGTTCACTGCCTAGCTCCGTCTAGATAATTTTGGATAAATCTCGATGATTAGCGAAGATACTCAAAAAAACTGGGAAGAATTTGGTAAAAATAATCCTTACTATGGCGTTAATACTGCGGAAATCTACCGTGGATCGGAACTTGATGCCGAGAAGAAGCGGCGCTTCTTTGCCCAAGGGATAGCCCATATCATCTCCCTGATGCAGGGGCCGATTGCGGCGCGGCACGCGGGGCGTTTCGGTACAGCGGTTGATTTTGGTGTGGGAGTCGGCCGTCTTGCCATTCCGCTGGCGGGGTATGCCGATCAGGTTTGGGGCGTCGATATCGCCCAATCAATGCTGGACCGCGCCGCCCGCCACGCCGAAGAAGCGGGCGTTACGCCGCTCAAACTCTGCCGCGCGGTGCAGGATCTGCCCCAGGGCGTCGATTTCGTCCATTCCTACATCGTCATCCAGCATATTCCGGTCGAGGTGGGCGAGCAGATCATTTTGGGGCTTTACGATAAACTGAAGCCGGGCGGTATCGGCGCGCTGCATGTGCCGATTGCCGACGCGCGCGCGCCCCTGAAGCGCTATGCCGCCCTCGCCCAGAAATACATCACACCGCTGCGCTACCTCTTCAATCTCCTGCGCGGTGCACCGCTCAGCGACCCCGTGATGCAGATGAATATCTATGATCTCAACCGCTTGAGCGGCATGCTGCTAAAGCGCGGCGCGGTCAATCTGCAACTGGTGCAAACGCCGTCGGCCTGGGAAGGGGTCTATCTGATCTTCACCAAGGGCGCGGGCGCAGACGCCGGGAAATGGTGGACGCCGGAGGCGGAGGGCAAAGCCTAGCCTCGGACGCTGACATCGCCTATTGTCTTTTCCCTTCGTTTTGGACCGGCCCGGTTTAGGGTCTTGAGGAGTAAGACAATGAGCAGCCTGCGCACTGCAATTACCGATGCATACAAAACCGCGATGCGCGAGCGCGATCAGGCCAGCGTCGGGGCCATCCGCATGATCCAGGCCGCGCTGAAAGACAAAGATATCGCCGCGCGTCCCAGCGGGGTCGACGCTATCCCGGACGAGGCGATTTTGTCGATGCTGCAAACCATGATTAAGCAGCGCCGCGAATCGATCACGATGTACGAGCAGGGCGGCCGGCCCGAGTTGGCCGCGCAAGAAGCCGCCGAAATTGCCATTATCGAACGGTTCTTGCCGCAAGCGATGAGCGCCGAGGAAGCGGACGCCGCGATTGCCACCGTCATCGCCGATCTGGGTGCTGGCGGGATCAAGGATATGGGCCGAGTGATGAACGAACTCAAAACCCGTTTTGCCGGGGCTATGGATTTCCAGGCCGCGAGTGCCCAGGTTAAGGCTAAGCTCACCGCGTAATCTAAGGGGCACCGATGGCCTTCCCGCCCCAATTTCTGGATGATCTTCGTGCCCGCGTCCCGACCTCCTCCGTGGTCGGGCGGAAGGTGAAGCTTACCCGGAAAGGGCGGGAGTTTTCCGGCCTCTGCCCGTTCCATAGCGAAAAATCCCCGAGCTTTTTCGTCAATGACGATAAGGGCTTCTATCACTGCTTCGGCTGCGGCGCGCACGGCGATATTGTTTCCTTCGTCATGCAGACCGATGGCTTGGGCTTCGCCGAAACCGTCGAGCGGCTTGCGGGCGAAGCCGGGATCGAGGTGCCGCGCGATACGCCGACCGACCGGCGCACCGTTGAGCGGCGGCAGACGCTGGAAGCGGCGATGGAGGCCGCCTGCCTTTATTTCGAACAAAGCCTGCGCGGCCCCTCCGGCACCGGCGCGCGCGATTACCTCAACCGGCGCGGTGTGCGCGAGGCGGATATCGGCAAGTTCCGCCTCGGCTGGTCGCCCGATCAGCGCGACGGCTTGAAGGTGGCGCTGAAAATCCAGGGGTTCGACGAGGGGCTTCTGGTCGAAGCCGGGCTGCTTATCCGCGTTGAAGAAAAGCCCGAGCCTTATGACCGGTTCCGGGGGCGGGTGATGTTTCCGATCTGCGATAAGCGCGGGCGGGTGATCGCCTTCGGCGGGCGGATTTTAGGCGACGGCCAGCCGAAATACCTCAATAGCCCAGAAACGCCGCTGTTCCATAAGGGCCGCAGCCTCTACGCCCTGCATCTCGCCCGCCCGGCGGCGGCCAAGAAGCAGGAAGTGATCCTGGCCGAAGGCTATATGGACGTCATCGCCCTGCACCGCGCCGGGTTCGATACGGCAGTCGCCCCCCTCGGCACGGCCTTCACCGAAGAGCAGATGGAAGAACTGTGGCGGCTGGCACCCGAGCCCGTGCTGTGTCTCGACGGCGATTCGGCGGGGCAGAAGGCGATGATGCGCGCGGCGCTGCGGGCGCTGCCGCAACTGAAAGCAGGCCGCTCGCTGCGGTTTGCGACGCTGCCCGAGGGGCTCGATCCCGACGATTTGCTGGGCCGCCCCGGTGGCCCCGCCCGACTGCGCGAAGCGCTAACGGTCGCGCGCCCCCTGGTCGAAGCGCTGTGGGAGGGGGTGAAGCTTGGGCGCGTGCTGGATACGCCCGAACGCAAAGCCGATTTCTCCCGCGAACTCCACGCCCAGATTGCCACGATTGCCGATGCTGACGTGCGGCGGCTGTATCAGGCCGATATCGATCAGCGGATTACGGTACTGTTTGGCGTGGCCCCCGCGCCGGAGCCGGTGACGCAAGTCACCCCCATCCCATATCAAACCCGGCCCAAGTTTCAGCCTGGAAAACTGGGGCGGTGGCAAGAGCCGGACCTGTTCCTGAAGCAAGGCCCCCAGGCAAATCCGGCAACGGTAGGCGGGATTGCCGAGCGAATGCACGCGCGCGCGCTGCTCGCAGCTTTCCTTAACCACCCGTTTTTATTCGATGAATGGCACGAAGCCTTGGCCGAGATCAGCTTTGCCGATGCGGGTCTTGACTTGCTGAGGCAGGAAATCGTAAATCTTACGGCTACCCGTCCCGGCCTTGACGCCGATGCCCTGCAATCCCATGTCGCGGAAAGCGAGCACGCTTTTATGCTGTCGCAAGTGATGCAGCAAGACGTTGCCGGAACGTTTCCCTTCACCCGGCGTGAAGCGTTTCCCCAAGATGTGCGCGCCAAAGTCGCCGAAATTTTCGGCAGGCTGGCAGATCGGCGTGTGGTGGAAGACCGGAAGACTCTGATGGCGGTAACGCTCTCAGAAGAAACGCCGGAAGCGTGGCAGCGCTACAAAGCGCTGTTTGCCGATAAGGCAAAAAGCCATGCTGAGCCGGATGAGGACGGGATGGAGCAGGCAAGCGAGGCGAGAGCAGGGATCAACCCTGTCGCGCCGTCGTAACGCAGATGGGTTAGAAGAGGCGCCCGGCATGTTTCTAGCATGCTCTCGGGCAGAATGGTTTTAAGCGACGGTTTGGTTTGGCGAGGGTCAAGAATGGCGCAGAAGGCAGCGAATACCGCAGAAGAGCAAACCCCGCAGGAAGAAGCACTCGAAAGTCCATTGGTCGATACCGTCGCCGCCGCCGTCAAAAAACTGACGGCCAAAGGCAAAGAGCGCGGTTACGTAACCTATGACGAATTGAATGCTGCCCTGCCGCAGGATCAGGTGTCTTCGGAACAGATCGAAGACACGCTGGCGATGCTCTCGGAGTTGGGCATCAACATCGTCGAAGGCGATGAGGCCGAAGAGACGGAAGCCGAAGCGGACGCCGATGGCGACGCGCGCGGTAATGTCGACGAGGATGAAGTCGGCCGCACGGACGATCCCGTTCGTATGTATTTGCGCGAAATGGGCTCGGTCGAGCTTCTGTCGCGCGAAGGCGAAATCGCCATTGCGAAGCGGATCGAAGCCGGCCGCGAGGCGATGATCTCCGGCCTCTGCGAAAGCCCGCTGACCCAGCGCGCGATCGTGGCGTGGCGTCAGGCGCTGATCGACGGGCGCATGCTGCTGCGCGACATCATCGATCTCGAAGCCTCCTACGGCAATGGTGCCCCGGCAGAGGATGAAGATCTGCCGCCGGAACTGCTCGTTGCTGCCGCTGAAGGGGCCGAGGCCCCGGAGGAAGTGGAAGAAGCCGAAGAGGGCGATCCCGCAGCACCGGGGGCCGAAGGCGAGGGCGAAAGCGACGAGCCCGGCGTGTCGTTGTCGGCGATGGAAGCCGAGCTGCTGCCGCAATATGTCGAGAAATTCGACCAAATTGCCGAAGCGCAGGTGAAGCTCGCCAAGCTGCAAGATAAGCGCGTGGCTTCGCTTCTCAAAGGCGAGCCGCTGACGCCTGCGAACGAGAAGAAGTACGAAAAAGCCCGCAGCGATCTAGTCGATATCACCAAAACCGTGCGCCTGCACCCGTTGCGCATTGAGCAATTGGTGGAGCAGCATAATCTTTTGGCCCGTAAGCTGTTGCAGCTCGACGGTAAAATGCTGCGCATGGCCGAATCGACCAAAGTGCCGCGCGCCGACTTCCTCACCGCCTATATGGGTAATGAGTTGGTGCCGAACTGGCTGGAAACAGTCCGTATTCGCAGCCTGAAGTGGACGCGCTTCTACGAAAAGCATGCCGACGATGCGCGTAAAGTTCGGGAAGATACCGCCGCTTTCGCCGAAGAAGTAACGCTGCCCATCGGCGAATTCCGCGCCATGGTCCAGAAGATCCAAAAGGGCGAACGGGAAGCCAGCCGTGCCAAGAAAGAAATGGTCGAAGCGAACCTGCGCCTCGTCATTTCGATTGCCAAAAAATACACCAATCGCGGTTTGCAGTTCCTCGATCTCATTCAGGAAGGCAATATCGGCCTGATGAAGGCCGTGGATAAGTTCGAATATCGGCGCGGCTATAAGTTCTCGACCTATGCGACCTGGTGGATCCGGCAGGCCATCACCCGCTCGATTGCCGACCAAGCCCGCACCATCCGCATTCCCGTGCATATGATCGAAACGATCAATAAGCTGGTGCGCACCTCGCGCCAGATGCTGCACGAAATCGGCCGCGAACCGACGCCGGAAGAATTGGCCGAAAAGCTGATGATGCCGCTGGAAAAGGTTCGCAAGGTTCTGAAAATCGCAAAAGAGCCGATCTCCCTCGAAACCCCCATCGGGGACGAGGAAGACAGCCACTTGGGCGATTTCATTGAGGATAAGAACGCCGTTCTGCCGCTCGATGCCGCCATTCAGGCCAACCTGCGCGAAACCACCACGCGGATTCTGGCAACCCTCACCCCGCGTGAAGAGCGTGTACTGCGCATGCGCTTCGGCATCGGTATGAACACCGATCACACGTTGGAAGAGGTCGGCCAGCAGTTCTCGGTGACGCGCGAACGTATCCGCCAGATCGAAGCCAAAGCCCTGCGCAAGCTCAAGCACCCGAGCCGCAGCCGCAAATTGCGCAGCTTCCTGGATACCTAATCATTCCAGCGTAAAAAATCTGCGTATCGAAGCAGGGGGCGTTCTTGACGGAACGCCCCTTTTGCTTTCATAACCCTAACCCCGGCATCGCTCGGGGATCGCTGCGGGGGCCTGTAGTTCAGTGGTTAGAACGCGCCGCTCATAACGGTGTTGTCGTCGGTTCGAATCCGGCCGGGCCCACCAGCGGATCAAAACGCCCAATAACTTAGATTTTCTTTGCGGCGTCGGCCACGGCCGCCAAGATAGCACCGCGTAAATCGGGGTCGTTAACGGCACGGGCCAATCCCGCACCCCCGGCCAACAAACTCATCAACACTAGCGCTCGGTGCTCCCGGTCGTCGCCGCTCAGGCTTTGAGCCATTTCGTCGCGCAGGCGGATGATTTCGGCGCTGTAAGCTTCCCGCGTTTCAGGATCGGCTCGCGCGGCATCCCCCATGAAGGTGGGCAGGGCGCAGGATTCGGCGAGATCAACCTGCATGCGATCATTTAGGTAAAAATCCACGAAAACCTTTTGCCATGCGTCAGGGCTTTGCGTGCGAATTCGCCCAATGCCGGCGCGCAAAACGCCCAACCCATCAATGAGCGCTACTTTAAAGGCTTCGGCTTTCGAGCCGAAATAACTGTAGAAGGCTCCCGACGTTAGTCCGGCTTCCTTGGCCAATCCATCTACGCCGATGCCCCCATAACCGCCCACGCGAAATCCGCGCCCCGCAGCTTCCAGCAAGCGTTCGCGCGCCTTGTTATCACTTCCTTTGGGTCGGGCCACGCTGAATCTCCATAAAAATATAACGATCGTTATGTTTTTGCCTTGACCAGATTGCGATCGTTACGTAAATTAAAATCACGAACGTTATATAACGTCCGTGACAAAAAGCAAGACTCCACCCGCTTTTGGGGGGATGCCTGTAACCCGATCCTTCAGGAGAATGAGTATGCCGACCAAAGCTTTTGTTTACACCGAATTGCAAATTTCGCGCCCCTTTGCCGAGGTGCCGTGGGAAGCTATTAACGCGAAAATCAAGCAACAGCCGGGTTTCCGCAACAAGACGTGGCTCGCCGGGATTAACAATCACTCGCTCGGCGGAATCTATGAGTTCGCCTCGATTGACGACGCTAAGGCCTTCGTGACGGGGCATTTCCCGAAGGAGGCCCGTGTCCTGGGCGTTCCGCAGACAACGCGCGTCTTTGATGGTGAGATCGTCAAGGAAGCAAGCATCGATATGGGCTCGGTCCATTTTGGCCGCAAGCTGGAGCAGAAGCCGGGTGCCTTTGTATACACCGAGGTTCAGCTTGCTATCCCGTTTACTCAAGTCCCCTGGGTCCACATGAACTCAATCCTCAAGCAACAACCGGGGATTTTGTCGAAGACGTGGCTAAGCGGCGTCCATACCAATACGCCGGGCGGGATTTACGCCTTTGATACGGTCGAAAATGCCGTGAATTTCGCCAAGGATTATTTTCCCACCGAGGCGGCCGGGCTGAACGCCGCTTTCACGACGCGCGTTTTTGATGCCACGCCCGTCGAGGCGGCAAGCCGCGATATGGCGTCGCCCTTCTTCACTTAAACGACAATTAGGGTAGGGGCGACGACCCGTGGGTCGTCGCCCTACGGGAGAGAGAATGTCACATCTCACGCATGAAGTAAGACTGGGCGGGGCGCGTATTCTTCACGCCATGCTGCGCGTCGCCGATTTGGAGCGCTCGATTGATTTCTACGTAACTAAGCTTGGCATGCAGTCCTTGCGGCGCGAGGATTTTGACCAAGGGCGCTTTACGCTCGTGTTTTTAGGATTTGGGCCGGAAGAGACGGGCACGGTTTTAGAACTAACCTACAATTGGGATAGGCCGGAGTATACGCAGGGATCAGCTTTCGGCCATTTGGCGTTGGGCGTTAAAGATGTTTATGCGGTAGTGCAGCAGCTTTCAGATAGCGGGGTTAGGGTGACGCGCCCGCCGGGGCCGCTGGCTGGCCGACCTTCAGAGAAGATAGCGTTTATCGAAGACCCCGACGGTTACAAGATCGAACTTATCGAGCGGCCACTATCGTGGAATCTTGGCTGATCGAGAAGGAATAAGCCCTTCGGCGCGCCGCTTACGCCACCAACCCCGCCACTGGCTCAACCTTCTTTCCCAGCACCGCCCCCGCATCCAGCCCCCAGAGCCCCTGCAACAGGCTGGCATAGACCTGCCGGAAATCCATCGTATGCACGAGATCGTCGTTCACCAGCGTATCGAGGGCGGGTTGCGTGCCGATGAGGCCGCCGCGCACGCTGCCGCCGGCGAGGAAATGCGGGGCGGCGGTGCCGTGGTCGGTGCCTTTGCTGCCGTTTTCAGCGGGCCGACGACCGAACTCGGAGTAGGTGAGGACAATCACCTTATCCCACAGCCCGGCGCTTTGCGCGGCTTTGCGGAAGGCGGTGAGCGCGCTGGCGAAATCGCCGAGGAGGCGGGCATGTTGGGGGGCTTGGTCGATGTGCGTGTCGAAACTGCCCAGCGAGAGTTTGATAACGGGGGCATCGACGCCCGCCGCCAGCAGGCGCAGCGCATCGGCAAACTGCGCGCCCAGGTTGGTTTTGGGGAAATCGGCGGTCAGGCTGGCGGGAACAATTTTCAGCTTCGCCTGAATATCGTCGCCCGCGACGCGCAAGGTGCCTTGCACGGCGCTGATCTGGTCGAGCACCGGATTGCGGCGCAACTGCTCGGGGATCGAAACGGCAGTGGCGGCTTTGGCGAAGGCGCCGGGGTTGCTGAGCGAGACGGCTTTGATCCCCTGGCCCGTCACCGGCCCCAGGTGCGGACGGCCCAGAACGAAGGCGTCGGCGGTGCGGGGGCGCGGCTGGGCGAGCAGCGCGCGGGTAATCCAGCCGCTTGTCAGCACCCGGTCGGCATCCGAGGCGGTATCCCAAATATCGATGGAGCGAAAATGCGAGCGGTCCGGCTGCGGGTAGCCGACGCCGAGCAGCACGGCCATATCGCCCGCGCTCCACAGGTCCATCGCCGATTTCAGGGCGGGGTGTAGGGCGAGATCGCGTCCAACGGGGAGGGCCTCGGCCTCCGATAGCGCGAGCGTGGGCCGGAGTTTGCGGTAGAGCGGGTCGCTGATCGGCGCGACGGTATTCAGCCCGTCGTTGCCGCCCTGGAACTCGACCAGCAGCAGCGTATCGGCTCTGCCGGCGGCGGTTTTCGTCGGCACCCCGCCGGGTACAATGGCACAGCCGCTGGGCAGCAGCAGAGCCCCGCCCGCAAGGGCCGAGAGGCGCAGAAACTGGCGACGCGGCAGCATTATTTCACCTCATAGGCGGGGTCGAGCAGCAGTTCCAGCAGCCGATCCGGCGGGGTCGAACGCGTCGGCGGCTGCACGGGGGCTTCGGCCATGATAGACTTTTGCAGCAAGGTTTCATCGGTCAAAAACAGCGGGTTTTTCGCGTAGAAATCCCCCAGGCTCACCGCCCGGCCCTGCAGACTGCCCGCCGAGGCCTTGGCGTTCGCTTGGGTCAGTCCTGCGAGGCGGGCATATTGGGCCGCAAGACCATCGGGCTGGCGATTGGCGGGTTCGGGCGGCTCGCCATAGGCCAGACGGGTGAGGACGGCGCGGCGTTTCAGCAGCGAATCGGTGCTGATCCACGCCATGCCGCCGGGCCAGCCGCGCACGTTCGGCGGATCGAGCAAATCTTGCCCGAGCAGCCGGGTTTCAATCGCCAGCCAACGCGCATCCTTCACCGGCATCCCGAAGCGGCGCACGGTGCCCGCCACTAGATCAACCGGGGATTTCACCAAGCGGCCATGGGCCTCGGGCGACCAGAAGGCGTCGCTGAGCAGCATCGCGCGGATGAGCGGGCGAAGCTCATAGCCGCTGTCAAAAAAACCTCGGGCCAGCGTCTCGATTTGGGCGGGGTCGGGCGTGGGGGAGATGAGGGCGAGCCAGAGTTTTTCCGTCACGAAGCGGGCGGTGGCGCGCTGCTTCAGCAAAACCGCGATGACATCCTGGAGGCTGGTCACGCTTTCGCCCAGCACCTGTTTGGGGCCGGAAACGGCATTTGCCGGGATGAACTGGGGGCGCAGATCGCCCGCGTTCAACCGCCAGCCGACCATCGTTTTTGCCGCCTCTTTAATGTCCTGCTCGCTATAATTGCCGGTACCGAGCGTATAAAGCTCCAGCAATTCGCGGGCGAAATTTTCGTTCGGCTTATTTTTGCGGCTGCTGGGAACGTCGAGATAGCGGAACATCGCGCCGTCTTCGCCGATACCGCGCAGCAGATCGGCGAAGTTGCGCGTGCCTTGGTTGCGGAACAGGCTCACCTGCCGCCACATTAAATCCGGCACGCGGACTTTTTCGAACGCCGAGGTGAAATGCCCGTGCCAGATGAGGGCGAGGCGCTCGCGCAACGGCGAAGAGCCGCCGATCATTTCGGTCAGCCACCAGCCGCGAATGGCGAGCGCCTCCCCCTGGCGGGCGAGGGCAAAGGTCCGGCGCTCTTCCGGCGGCTTATCGCTGATGGCCCGATAGGCGACCGCGTCGGGGCGTTCCCCCGCGAGGAAATCCGGGGTCGGCGTGAGCGTTGGCGCGTCCAAGTCGCCAAGCAGTTTATCGACTGCCTTGGCGCGCGAGAGCGGCTTATAGGTTTCGATATCCCCCGGCGTAGCCCCGAACCCGGCGCGGTCCAGCAGGTGGCGGGTTTCTTCGGGGGACAAGGCCCGCGCGGCGGGGGCGCAGAGGCTCGCCGCGATGAGCCAAAAAGCTAGAAAGGGCACGCGCATGCTTCGGCTCCGGTCGGGCGAGGATAGCTATTATTGGACCGCACGCGCCGATCCATCCCCCGGAAGATCTCACAGGGTACGGAAGAGGCTTGACAAAAACAGAACAAAATAAGAACATTCTCATCAGCGCGGTTGGCCGGGGAGATTCTCCCGGCTTTTTTTTGGGCTCAAGAATCCTGGCGTTGGTTTGGGGCATAGGGTGAAGCCCCTTGCGCTGAAACGGAGCCCGCGAATGCCGAAATCGACCGCCAAGCCTGAGTCTCTTGCCCTTGATCCCCTCCGACCAACCCCCGAACGCCGCCGCCGCTCGGAACCCTTGCCGCTGCCAAACGAGTTGGCCACTGAGAAAAGCCCGCCGGTGCGCCTGACCCAAGACGTGCTGGATCGTTATCTTGCCCGAGGCGATTTAGCGGGGCGCTGCGCCGAGGCGGCGATTCGCCTGCGCGCCCTACTGGAGCGGCTCTATCGGCAACCCGATGTGATCGGCGCCTATGGCGAGCGCTTGCAGACGGCCCTTTGCCGGGGGAATGCGGCCCCGCAAGGGCCGGGCGAAGGCCAGCATCGCGCGTCGCAATCCTGGCACAAACTGTCGCAACACCTTGGGCCGATCCTGAGTGCCATTGTAACGGCGGTTCTTTGCGAGGGGATCAGCGCGCGCGACTGGGCGGTGCGCAGCCATCGTCATCCGGCGAGCGGTATCGAAATTTTAAGAATAGCCTTGGATGCTTGTGCCGACCATTGGGGGCTGCCGATCGACAAAGTGAACTAAAGACTCGCCACGGCGATGAAATTGCGCTCAATAGAAGAAATACTATCTAAGGAAGGGGTTGAGATGATTAAAAAACTCAATGATCGCACAGCCAAAGTCAAAAACCATGCGCTCCTTATGGTCGCAGGCTTGGCCTGGGGGCTAGCGGCTCCGGCCTCCGCCGCCGATCCCGTGAAAATGTTTGCGAACGATGCGGTGCCACCGAAAGCTTGGCGCGACGGCACGCAAACGAAAGGCTACGTCATCGATGCAACCCGCGAGGCGTTTCGCCGGGCGGGTATCGATCTTCAACTCGAAGCCGCGCCCCTCAAGCGCGCCTATGCCCAAGCTGAAGCCGGAGAGGGTTGGCTAACCGGGATTTTCAAAACCCCGGTCCGGGAAAAGATTTTTCTCTTTAGCGAGCCGGTTGGTGTTGACGAGGTGATTCTCGTTGTTGCTAAAGGGCGCGAATTTCCCTTCGAGAAAGCCGAGGATCTGAAAGATAAGCGGATCGGCTACCAGGATGGCGCAAGTTACGGCACTTTCTTTATTGAAACCCAGAAGTATTTTCGGGGCGATGCCGACTCGAATCCCCGTCAGCGATTGCAAAAACTGCTAGCGGGGCGGCTCGATGCCGCCATCATCAATCCCGGTGAAGCCGCCCTGACCTATCATATGAATGCCCTGGGCGAACCGATGGATAAGGTTACGGTGCTCCCGAAGCGCGTCGCAGTCGAGCCGAATTACGTCATCGTTGCGCGCAGTCAGGAGGCGGAGGCAGCGCCGATTCTCTTCAAGGTGAACGCGGCGCTCAAAGCGATGGCGGCCGATGGCGCGCTGGAAAAAATCATGGCCACTTACCGCCAATAAGCCAAATCCCAGACCAGCGGGCTCCTTCTGGCTGCGCGATGCCTAAGATGTGGGCGGCACGGTTAAATCGCGCAGCCGGTCGGTCAGGCTTCGGCGGGGCTGGTTCCGCCATTTAAGCACTGCCGGCGCGGCCACGACTTCGCCGTGCGTTGCGAAAGCTTCATGGTTCCGCTCGATATCGTCCGGGCGGTAGAGGTAATTCACCATCAGCCCATGGGCCTGCTTCAAGCCTTTGGCGGAGAGATCGCCGAAGGGGTTCAAGCGCTCCAGCCGCGCGCCATTGCCGAGATGGAAGCGCGCCACGGCATCGACGGGGCGATTGCGCTTGTCTTTGGCGTCGAGAAAATAGGCTGCCGCCGCGTGCAGAAGCGCGGGTTCCAGCCCCTTGCGCGTCTCGGCGCTGGTGCTCCAATCGAGTGTGTCGAGGGTGGCTAGGCTCGCGTGATCGTCGGGCGAGAGCAGATCGCTCGTGTCGTTGCGGGCGCGCTTCAACCAAGCGGCGAAACCCGGCACGGGCGAAAGGGTGACGAACTGGGTTAGGCGTGGCATTTCGCGGCTCAGGGTTTCCACCACATGTTTGATGAGGAAATTCCCGAAGGAGATTCCCCGTAACCCGGTTTGGCAGTTGGAGATGGAGTAGAATACCGCCGTCGTTGCTTCTGCTGCGCGGATCGGCACCCGATCTTCGGCCAACAGCGGGGCAATGGCATCGGGAATGCCGCGCGTTAACGCTACCTCGACGAAAATCAACGGCTCATCGACGAGTTGCGGGTGGAAGAAACCGAAGCAGCGCCGATCTTCCGGCTCCAGGCGGCGGCGTAAATCGTTCCAATCGTGGATTTCGTGCACAGCTTCATAGCGGATGATTTTTTCCAGGATATTGGCGGGCGTCGTCCAGTCGATAGCACGGAGCACGAGAAACCCCCTATTGAACCAGGATGTGAAAAGATGGGTGAGATCTTCGTCCAGCGCGGCCAAATCGCCCTTCGCGTCGGTCTGCGCCAACAGCGTTTCGCGCAGGCGGACCAGCGCCGTTGTGCCGCCGGGGGCGAGATTGAGGCGGCGCATCAACTCCTGCCGCCGCGGTTCGGTGGCGGCGTGGAGCTTGGCCGCCAATAGGGGCGATGGGCTTTCCTGGTAATTTCTGATCGCCCGTTCCAGGCGTTTCAGGTCCGGCCCGAACTGCGTCGCCAGCCCGCGCAAGAACGGCGCACGGTCCGCCTCCGTCAGCGCGAGCCAGCCGGTAACGATGTCTTGCGCGAGGCGGACGCCCGAGGCCTCCCCCCGGCTGGTGAGCAAAGCCTCGCAGAGATCGAGCAACTGGGGCGGGGAGGGGGGCACGGCACGACCGGGGCCGATCAGCGCCCGGCCGCGCTCGGTAATAGTCTGCATCAGATCGCCCAGAAAACTGCCCGTCATGATCCGCCTGCGCTCCCCTGAAACCATCAATCGTTCGGTTACTTTGGCAGTGGATACAGGCAAGACAAGGGCAAACTCCGCCGGTTGGTGCGTAGCGCACTGGCGGGATGATTATAAAAGTTCACTATTTGTTCTTGACGTTAGCAGGCTGCTAAGGCAGACTAATTTTCGATAGTGAGCTTTTCCGCTCGCCCATCGATGATCGAATTTCCTCCCCCCCGCCGGTGCCTCCCGGCGGGGGTTTTTCTGTGCCTCTAGCTTAGGAGACCGGCATGACCCGTGCGCGTCGCCCGCTCGACGTTCCGCTCGATCCCCTGGGGTTTCGCGCTGATCCGGTCGGTTTTGTCCAACAGGCGCTGGGGGAGACGCTGTGGTCGCGTCAACGCGCGATTGCCGAAGCTGTGCGCGATTATCGCCGGGTGGCGGTGCCCTCCTGCCATGACGCGGGCAAGAGTTTTCTCGCCAGCCGTCTTGCCGCCTGGTGGATTGCGACGGGCGCGCCAGGGGAGAGCTTCGTTGTTACCTCCGCGCCGACCAATGCCCAAGTGAAGGCGATCCTGTGGCGCGAGATCAAGCGCGCCCACCGAATCGGCAAACTGCCCGGCACGATCAACCGCACCGAATGGCTGATCGATGGCGAGCTGGTCGGCTATGGCCGCAAGCCCAACGACTGGGATATGACCGGCTTTCAAGGCATTCACGCCGCGCGCGTGCTGGTAATTTTCGATGAAGCGTCGGGCGTGCCGCAAGCCCTGTGGGACGCGGCCGAAACGCTGATTACCAATGAGGATTCGCGCCTGCTTGCCATCGGCAATCCGGACGATCCTGCGGGTCCCTTCGCCCGCGCCTGTGCCCCTGGCGGCGGGTTTCACACCCTTGCGATTGATGCCTTCGCGACGCCAAACTTATCCGGCGAAGAAATCCCGGAAGTTTTGCGGCCGCTCCTGGTCAGCGCCCTGTGGGTGGAGGAAATGCGCCTGCGCTGGGGAGAGGAATCGCCGTTGTGGCAGGCCAAGGTGCGGGGCCGCTTTCCCGATATCGCCGACGACCGGCTGCTATCGCCGGCGCTTTTGCAAGCGAGTGTTGAGGCACGGATTGCGCCCGGCGCGCCGGTCGTTCTGGGGGTGGATATTGCCCGCTTCGGGCGGGACGAGACCGTTCTTGTTCTGCGCCGGGGGGATTACGCCGAGATTCACGGAACCTTTCGCAAGCAAGATACGATGGCCACCGTCGGCCAAATTATCGAGGCCTGGCGCACAACGGGGGCGGTTGCGGTGCAGGTCGACGATGCCGGGGTTGGCGGCGGGGTGACGGACCGCCTCCGCGAACAGGGCGTCCCCGTGGTGCCGATTCTCGTCGGGCGGCCCGCGCAGGAAAGCGAGCGCTTTTTGAACTTGCGCGCCGAACTCTACTGGATCCTTCGCGAACGCGCCGCCGAGGGGCGTCTATCCTTGCCGAACGACGCGCTGCTGCTGCGCCAACTCGGCGAAATCCGCTATCGCTACGATAGCCGAGGGCGCTTGAAGCTGGAGAGCAAGGACGATCTCAAAAAGCGCGGCCAAGCGAGCCCGGATCGGGCGGACGCGCTGGCTTTGGCGTTTGCGCCGCTGCCGGAACTGGCTAGCATCCCTAGGATCAGGATGTTGCGGTAGAGGCAATTCCTCTACCGCGATACCATTAATCTATTTGTGCTCTAAATGCTGCAAATTTTCCATTATTCTTACTCTCAGCGAAAGCGGCTTGAAGCTTTTGGACTGTTTCTTTAGGCAAAGTCTTCGAGCCGACAATCCAATAGGGTGCAGGAACAATCCGAGGGCCAATGACGACCGTATTCCCAGCGATCTGTTCCTGCTTCAACACATGGCGAGCAATACTGCCCCCCGTGTACCAAGCGTCGATTCGCCCGGCCATTAGTTTCTTGGCGTTGATCCCTTCGGACGTCCCAAGGTCGACACTCGTGATGCCAGCGGCTTGCAGTAGGGCTGCAGGAGCGCCACTCTGAACAGCCCCAATCGCCTTCAGCGTCTTAGCTTCCTCGTAGCTCGTCACAGGCTTTCGGTCGGCGCGGGAAATGAAGAAAAACCCCTCTTCTTCGACCAAGCCAGCAATCCAGGTGAATTTCTCCTCCCGGGCCGGATTGCGCGCTAAAAACACGCCGACAGCATTATTTTGCTCCAGAGTTTCCAGCATCCGCGCGAGGGGCATGCCTTCCCCTTGATAGGGTATTTTGGCGGTATCGAACAGACTTGCGACGAAGTCATATCCAAGCCCCGATAGTTTTCGCCCTTCGCCTACTGTTGTAAACGGCAAAGCCTCGAACCCAACAAGCTTCACAGGTTCCTGCGCAGAGGCGGATGCCCCGAAAAGGCCAATAAATGTCAAGTACATAGCGCTGCATTTCACAAAGCTTTCCAGCATTCTATTTAAATCCTTCCCTAAAGTTACTGTAAGAGAAAAATTATATCTGATTTTTTTTGGACCGCAATTTTTTTTCGAAGGTTAAAATAGATAAGAGGTTAACCTCGTTAACTGAGAAAATCTACTTTTGCCTGTTGGATAAGCCAAGGTGGCGCAGCGGGTTTCTGACAATTATTCAGTTTGATCTTTCGAGGCTGTTCGTGGCACGCGCTTGGGCGTGCAGAGCGCCGGTTGGGCTGGTGACCGTACCTTCGCGTTCGCGCCACTATCGGTGGACCCGGCGGCCCAGCGTGGTAGATCATCTGAAGTGAGTGGGATCCTCTGAAACTATCTTTCAATTATAAGCGAGTTTTGATAACGAACAATTCATACTTGAAGATTAGCATCTTTTTATGGTTGTGGGATCGTGGTGGGTAGCCGGAAGGGAAACGCTTATGGTTTTAGATATTGGAAAAATTTCAACTGCACTCGCCGGACTTTCCGTCTTTTATGCTGTGTCGGCGCAGGCCGATCCGATCCGTTTGTTGGGGTTCGACGCGCCGCCGATGTCGAGCGTTTCCGAGGGCAAGAAACTCTCCGGTCCCGGCTATGATTTTGTCACCGATCTCTTTAAGGCTTCCGGCCTTCCCTTCGTTGCCGAAGGTCTCCCGATCAGCCGGGTTTTTCCGGCGCTCGACGAAGGCAATGCGGTTGTTGTGTTTTTGGTTCGCAATCCCGCCCGTGAAGATAAATATGCTTGGCTTGGCGATATCGTTCCCGACGATGGCTTTGCGTTTATGACCCGCGTGGGCGATGCGCCCATTCTCTCCTTCGAGCAAGCCAAAACCTTAAAAGCCGTTTCGGCGTTGGGCAGCGCTGCGCCCGCGCAAGTTCTGCGCAACAATGGGCTGATGAGTATCGACGAGACCGTGAATGAGGCCCTTAACCTCAAAAAACTCGTGGCCGGGCGGGTCGATGCTTGGTTCAGCGGCGCGATTATCGCGCGGCATATGATTAATGCCGATGCCGAGGCGGCAAAAACAATAGTAATCGGGCCGAAGTTGGTGCCCACGCCCTATTGGATTGCGGGCTCTAAGACCCTGCCCGCCGATGTGGTTAACAAGCTTCAGCAGGCGTTTGCCGCAACCAAAACAAATGGCCGGTACGCCGCCTTCCGCGCGCAAATCGATTGAGTGAGCACGCAACCCCTGCGCATCACTTTTCCATATTCATAGCCAAGGACTGACACGATGCCCCATAAACTATCCGCTCAAATCATCGGTTCGGTGTTTCTGGGACTAACCATCGTTGGGGCGTTATCCGCGCACGCGGCGGACCCCGTTCGGCTCGTTGGCTTCGATTCGCTGCCGATGTCGAGCATCACCGACGGGAATAAGTTGGGGGGCGCGGGATATGAGTTCGTCGCCGATTTATTCAAGACGGCGGGCATTCCGTTTGTTGCCGAAGGGCAGTCGCCCCTGCGGATTGCCGAATCCTTGGACGCGGGCGATACGGTGGCGATCTACTTCATTCGAAACCCCGAGCGTGAAACGCGATTCGCCTGGGTCGGCGGCTTGATCGAGGATGATGGGTTTGCCTTTATCACGCTGGCCAACAGCCCCAGAATCGATAGTTTTGAGCAGGCAAAATCGCTGAAATCGATTGGCGTCATCAGCAGCGAGGCCATTCGGAACATTTTGACCGCGCAGGGGATTACGACCTTCGATGCAGCCCCGTCGTCGGTTCAAAACGCCAAAAAGCTTTTGGCTGGGCGGTTCGAAGCTTGGTTTTCGACAATCACCGTGGCGCGGTATTGGATCAAGCAGGAAGGCGTCGCCAATAACGCCATTACTGTCGGTAAAACCTTAGTTCCCGCGGCGGGGTGGATTACCGCGTCCAAATCGCTGCCTGCTGAAACCTTAGCCAAACTCCAGGCCGCCTTTGCCGCGTCGAAATCAGACGGTCGGTACGAGGCGTTTCGCGCGAAGATCAATTGAGAGGTGTGTTTTGAGCTGCGACCAGGATAGGCTTCAATCCTGAGGCTTGGCAGGCTATCAAGTCAAAGAAATGCTATTGGTATGGTTGCGCGTTTAGGAATCATATTACCATAGTATAAATTTATCGTCCTTTTAGTGTGTATTTAAATTTTTAGTAATCTTTTTATGCTTAAATTTAATGCCAATAACCATTTTCGAGAGGTTGAAGAAAATGAAGATTAGAAAAAAGATGGCGTATATGTTTTGGCTTTCTTTGATACCAAATCTCTATGCATCAATGTCTTTTGCCGCTGATCCCTTGAAGTTATACGGGTTTGAGTCGCTTCCCTATTCGGGCGTTACGGAAAATGGCGCTCTTAATGGTCCCGGCTTCGAGTATGTGGCAGAGGTTTTAAAGTCGGTGAATATTGATTTCGCCCCACAAGGATTGCCACTGCCGCGTATGGTTCAGCTCTTAGAGGAAACGCCCTCGGTTGCGGTGTTTTTGGCACGCACCCCGCCGCGCGAGGATAAATACCAGTGGCTTTCCGAAATTTCGGGCGGCGATGAGGGGTTTATTTTCGTATCGAAGGCAGGTGTTCCGGCTATTACGAGTTTCGAACAAGCGAAGGGCCTTAAACGCTTCGTTGCTGTCGACAATGGCGCGCCAGCCGCCCTGCTGCGGGCGAATGGGATTACCGACATTGATACGTCACCCTCAGAAGGTCTCAATCTTAAAAAGTTGATTGCGGGCCGGGGCGATGCTTGGTTTACCACCACTTCGCTTGGGCGTTACGTCATCAAGTCTGAGAACGTGGATGAAAAATCGCTGCTTCTCGGCCCGACGGTCGTGAAAACCCAATTCTGGACGCTTGCCTCGAAGTCGGTTCCCAGCGATGTGGTGGCTAAAATCCGGGCAGGCTTCGACGCCGCTCAAAAAGATGGGCGGTTCGCCGCGTTTCGGGCGCGTTTAAATTAAGCGGGGCAGTTTTTAACGGCGGCTAGAACAGCCTTGAACGCCGGGGCGTTGCGGTGCTGTACCCACTCAAAGGCAGCCATTTCCGCAGAAATTAGCGAAATGCCCGCCTGGGTTAATCGGTGCAGCGCCGCCTCTTTATCGCTGGTGCGGCGCGCGCCGATAGCATCACGGACAACGACCACAGGCCAACCGAGGCTGTGCAACCCGAGCGCGGTTTGCAGCAGACAGACATGGGCTTCGCAGCCACCGAGAATGATCCGACGCCCCTGCCACGCCGTCAGCGCTTCTTGCAGGTCGGGTTCGGCGGCGGCGTTGAAATGGGTTTTCGTGAAAATCCGCTCAATCCACGGGAGCAACGCCGGGGCGGTTCCGCCTAAACCCTGCGGATATTGCTCGGTCGCCCAAATGGGCACACCACACAGATGGGCCGCTTCCGCCAATAAGAGCGCGCGGCTCAACACCGTCTCGGCCCCATCGATCATTGGCATCAGCTTGCCCTGGTAATCGATCAGTAAAAGGGCGCTGGTTTTGGCGGTCAGCAGCATCGGGGCCCTCCTAAGAAAAAAGGGCGGAACCTTTCGATCCCGCCCCCGAAGGCTTACTTGCGGCCCAGGGCCGCGAGACGCAACCGCAGGGCGTTGAGCTTAATAAATCCTTCGGCATCCTGCTGATTATAGACCTGATCGGCCTCGAAGGTTACATAATCCTGGCGGTACAGGCTGCGCGGCGACTTGCGCCCGACGACCGAAACCGAGCCCTTGAACAGCTTCACCCGGACGGTGCCCGACACGAACTCTTGGCTCTTATCGATTAAGGCTTGCAGCATTTCGCGTTCTGGCGAGTACCAGAAGCCGAAATAAATCAGCTCCGCATAGCGGGGCATAATATCGTCTTTCAGGTGGGCCGCGCCGCGATCCAGCGTAATGCTTTCGATGCCGCGCCGGGCGGTCAGCAGAACCGTCCCGCCGGGGGTTTCGTAAACACCGCGCGACTTCATGCCGACGAAGCGGTTTTCAACGAGATCGAGACGGCCCACGCCATGCTTGCCGCCCAACTCGTTCAGCTTGGTCAACAGATTGGCGGGCGAGAGCGCAACGCCATTCACGGCAATCGGGTCGCCCTTTTCGAACTCGATTTCCACATATTCGGGCTCGTCCGGCGCTTTGCGCGGATCGACCGAGCGGGTGTACATATCTTCGTCGGCTTCGACCCACGGATCTTCCAGGGCTTTGCCTTCGTAGGAAATGTGCAGCAGGTTGGCGTCGGTGGAGTAAGGCGCTTCGCCGCGCTTGTCGCGGGCGATGGGAATTTGATGCCGTTCGGCATAATCAAGCAGCGTCGTGCGGCTGGTTAGATCCCAGGTGCGCCACGGCGCGACAACCTTAATTTCCGGCTTCAGCGCGTAATAGGAGAGTTCGAACCGGACCTGATCGTTACCCTTGCCGGTCGCGCCGTGGGCCACCGCATCGGCCCCGACTTCATTGGCAATCTCGATCTGGCGCTTGGCGATCAGCGGGCGGGCGATGGAAGTGCCGAGCAGATAAACGCCCTCATACAGCGCATTGGCGCGGAACATTGGGAAGACGAAGTCGCGGACAAATTCTTCCCGCAGATCGTCCACATAAATCTGCTTAACACCCAGCATTTCCGCCTTAGCGCGGGCGGGGGCCAGCTCTTCGCCCTGGCCGATATCGGCGGTGAAGGTGACAACTTCACACTGGTAGGTTTCCTGCAACCACCGCAGGATGACCGACGTATCCAGCCCGCCGGAATAGGCGAGAACGATCTTATTGATTTTCTGCGACATAAGCCTTGACCCTCTCAATCCGCAAAAGCGCGGCGAGCATAGAAGGGCGAACGACAGGCGGCAAGGGGACGCTGTTGAGGGAGTGATGTTGCGTTTTTGTTCTTGACCTTGCGAATCGCTGAAGGTAGGGTATCCCCTAGGATCGGCGGGAGTTAGGCGCTCTCGATTATAGGGCGCTCCTATATTCTGGGAGTTCTATAGTTATGACTAAAATATCAAAGCTTCATGTTGCCGTTGCATTGATGGCGATTGGCGCGCTCGTTATTGGTTTCTTCTATATTGAAGAAGTAGAGAGATTAGGTGTCGTAATTTTCAAAATATTGTTGTTGATCCTTAAAGCTCTTTGATCCGCTGCCTTTTCAAGCGCTGCTAAACCGCCTTTCCGGGCGGTTTTTTTATGCCCTTTTTTCCTCTTAGGGAGGTTTCCCATGCTGTTCCGTTTCTTTCGGCGGGCCGTGAAGGCGGCACCGCGTCGGGATCTATTGGCCTATGCAACCGCGTCGTCGCCGGGGCTTGAACCCTCGGTGGCGCTGGGGAGCGGGGCCGCCTATCCCCATTTGGCCGAGCGCTGTTTGCGCCACAATCCCGTAGCGTTTCGCTGCGTGACGATGATCGCGCGGGCGGTGGCCGCCGTTCCGCTGTATCTGCAAACCGCGAAAGGCCAGGAACTCACCGACCATCCGGCCTCAGCACTTCTGGCCCGTCCCGCCCCGCAGGTGAGCCAGCGCGCGTTTCTCGAAACCCTGGCCATTCATTTAATCCTCGACGGCAACGGGTTTATCGACCCGCTCGGCCCGCCGGGGCTACCGCCGCAGGAATTGCACCTGCTGCGGCCCGACCGCGTGTCGATCCGCGCGGGAAGCCAGGGGTTGCCGATTTACCGGGTGACGCGCGGCGCGCGGACGGAGGAGCTTTCCCCCGATCCGCTCGACGCGCGCCTGCCGCTCATCCACCTGCGGCGCGGCGGGATTGGGGCCGATGGCGCGGGCGGCATCGGGCGCGGGCAGGGTGACGGCGAGGCGGCGCTCGCGGCCATCGCCGCCCATGATCTTGCCGGGCAGTGGAACGCCGCCCTCTTGGAAAATGGCGCGCGCCCAAGCCTCGCGCTCATTTACGAGCCGAAAGACGGCAGCCCCGCGAGCCTGTCGGAAGAACAGTTCCAGCGCCTGAAAACCGAACTCCACACGCTCCATTCCGGTGCGGCGAAAGCGGGCTCGGTGATGCTGCTCGACGGCGGCCTGACGGCAAAAGAACTCTCCCTCTCCCCGAAAGATATGGATTGGCTCGCGGGGCGCAGGCAGGCGGCGCTCGATATCGCCACCGCCTTCGGCGTGCCCGCGCAACTCGTCGGCATTCCCGACGCGCAGACCTACGCGAATATGGAGCAAGCGCGCCTGAGTTTCTGGGAAGATAGTGTTCTGCCGCTCGCCCGCCTCATCGCCGATGGGCTCACCGAACATCTTCTCTCGCGCTTCGAGCCCGGTTTGCGCCTGAGCTTGGACGAGGACGCGATTCCCGCGCTCGCCAATCAGCGCCTCGCCACCTTCGAAAAACTCAATGCCGCGACCTTCCTGACCGATGCCGAAAAACGCGCGGCGGTCGGGTATGGGCCGGTGGAGCAAGGTTAGGGGCGCTGCCCCTAACGACCCCGTTTAAGGGCCTTGGCCCTTAAAAAATCCCTTTTGTCTAAACCGAATAATCCTCGAACCCCCGAAAGACGAGGATTCTCAAGGGGCCGATGCCCCTTGAGCGGAGTGCAGAGGCAGCGCCTCTGCCAACCTCAAAGGATAATCCATGCTTCAAAAACAGGCCCCCGCAGCCTTTGCGGGGACGGAGGCGACGGCTGGCCAGATTGAAGGCTATGGGACGATTTTCGATGTGCCGGATTTGGAAGGCGACATCATCGTTCCGGGGGCTTTCACCGCCAGTCTGGCGCGGCACCGGCAGGCGGGCACTTGGCCGCGCCTGCTGTGGCAGCATGATCCGGCCCAGCCGATTGGCCGCTGGATCGACGTGCGCGAGGACGCCCAGGGGTTGCGCCTCGTCGGGCAGCTCGCGCTTGAAACCCAGGTTGGGCGCGAGGCGCACGCCCTGCTGAAACAGGGCGCGCTCGATGGGCTGTCCTTGGGTTTTCTCATCCGCCGGGCCGAATCGGCGGGCGCGGGGCAGCGGCGGATTTTGGAAGCCGATTTGCTCGAATGCAGCCCCGTTACCTTTCCGTGCCATCCGCAAGCGCGGGTGCTCACGGTGAAAACCTATCCCTCATACAAGGAACAAAACATGACCGATTTGATTGAACCGGCGCTGGCATCGCTCGCGGCCGATCTTGCCACCTTGAAGCAGCGCACCGACGCGCTCGATACCGCCGTGCGGCGCGCAGCGGTGCAGCCCCAGGGGAGTGACGTCCCGGCCCACGGTATTGGCCGCCTCCTGCGCGCGCTTGCGGGCGGGCGGGGCGATCCGGCGCGGGCGGCGGAGTTCGCCGCGAAAACCTGGAACGACGGCTATACGGCGAAAGCCTTGGCGGCGGGTGTTGGCGCGGCGGGCGGCTATCTCGTCCCGGAAATTCAGGCGCAGGAAGTGATCGAACTGTTGCGCAAGGCCTCCGCCGTCCGCCGCCTTGGGCCGACTTTGGTGCCGATGCCGCACGGCACTTTGCTGATGGCGAAACTCACCGGCGGGGCGCAGGCGGAGTATCTGGGCGAGAATACCGCGATCACGCCCTCGGTGCCGAGCTTCGGCCAGGTGCGGCTGACGGCGCGCAAACTGGCGGCGCTGGTGCCGATCTCGAACGATCTCATCCGCTATTCCGCGCCCGCCGCCGACCAAGTGGTGCGCGACGATCTGGTGACGGCACTGGCGGAACGGGAAGACCTCGCCTTCCTCTACGGCAATCCGACCGGCACCGGCAATGATCCGAAGGGCATTCGTCATTGGGTGCTTCCCGCCCAGGAAATCGCCTCCAGCGGGGCGACGGTTGCGGCGATGGTCGCCGATTTGGCGAATATGGTTTTGGCGCTTCAGGAGGGCAAAGCCCGTATGCTGCGCCCGGCCTGGATCATGGCCCCGCGCACGCTGCAAGCGCTGATGGCGGTGCGCGACGGCTCCGGCCATTTCGTCTTCCGGCCCGAGCTTCAGAACGGCACGCTGAACGGGTTCCCGGTCGCAACCTCCCTGCATATCCCGACCGCGCCTGCTTCGGAAATCCTGCTGGTCGATATGGCCGATGTGCTGATCGGCGAGGCGACGGGCCTGTTGATCGATGCCTCTGGCGAAGCGGCTTACCCCTCGGGCGGCAGCGTTATCCCGGCCTTTGGGCTCGATCAAACCATCATCCGCTGCGTTACCGCCCATGATCTCGTGCTGCGGCACGAGGCGGCGGTGGCGGTGCTCACGGGCGTCACCTGGACGCCGTAGGGGGGACTCAATCATGCTCACAACCCTTATCCCTCCCGTCGCCGAGCCGCTGACCGTGGCCGAGGTGGCGGATTTTCTGCGGCTTCCGGTTTCGGAGCCGCCGGCAACTGAACCCGAAGAAGCGGCGCTGCTGGCGGCGCTGATTTCCTCGGCCCGGCAAGTGTGCGAGCAGGCGTTGCGCCGTCGCCTGCTGCCGCAAACCTTGGGCCTCACGGTCGATTATCTGCCGGATGTTCTGCGCTTACCGTGCGGGCCGATCCGCGCGGTGCTGGCGGTGGAACAGCGCGATGCAAGCGGCGGGGTCAGCCTGATTCCCTCCGACCGCTATATCGTTTCGGGCACCCGCATGGCCCCGATTACGGTTTGGCCGGAGCCGAGCATCCCCATCGGCGGGTTTCGTATCGTCTATGAAACCGGGCTCGCCGATACACCCGAGGCGGTTCCCGCCGCCCTGCGCCAAGGCATGCTGATGCTCATCGCCCATTGGTACGAGCGGCGCGAGGCGGTGCCGACCGATAGTGTTCAGCCGCTGCCCTTCGGCGTCGCCGCGCTCTGGCATCCGTTTCGGATGTTTAGGCTATGAGCGGCATGGCCCCGCCGGGGCTGATCCGCTCGGAGCTTCCGCCCGCCGTGGTGACGGCCCCGGAAATCGGCGCGCTGCGCGAGCGCTTCTTCGTTCAGCGCGCTAAGGACGACCCCGGCCCGGACGGCGGCCTAACCCGCAGCTATTCGACCCTCGCCCTTATCTGGGCCTCGGTCGAAAACCTCGCCGGTCACGCCACCCTCTTCGGGCGCGATGTTGCGGCGGAAACCGGGCGGGAAACCGCGCAAATCCGCCTGCTCACGCGCTACTCCCTGTTCCTCGCCGAAGCCGACCGGATCGACACGATCCTCTATTGGCGGCGGCGGCGCGAACGCTGGCGCATTCAGAGCGTTGCTGATCTCGCCCACCGCAACCGTTTCCTTTCGCTCGACTGCACACTGCTGGAGCGGGTTCCGCCGTCCACGCCTTAAGGGAAACCCTTCCATGCTGATTGAAATCATCCAGCGCCTGCGTGCCCTTGCCGATCCTTTCGCCGAGCGGGTGGCGGGGGCGGCGACGGTGGAGACGGCGCTGACGCAAACGCTCACCGAATTTCCGGCGGCGTTTGTGGTTCCGCTCGACGATAACGCGGAACCCAATCGCGCTGATGAAAACCTTTTGCAGGTTTTGCATCAACGGATTGGCGTTGTCGCGGTGCTTGATGCCTCGGCGGACCCGCGCGGGCAGGCGGCGGCGGAAGCGGCGATGACGATCATTCGTCGGGCACTCTGGTACGCGCTGCTCGCCTGGGCTCCCGATGATTGTTCTGAGCCGATGGCGTACCATGGGGCGCGAATCCTGCGGCTCGATCGGGCCCGGCTCTGGGTACTGTTCGAGTTCGACGCGCCCCTGCTGTTGTCCGAATCCCGGGCAGCGGACGAGGATCTGCCGCCCTTCACCCGGTTTGCGCCGGAATACATGCTGCCGACCAGCAGCCTGCCGCCGCCTGCGGATGAACTCCCCCTTCCGCCAACCCATCCGCCGGTGCCGCCCTTTGGCCCCGGCCATTTTTAACGTCAGGAGAAACCCATGTTTGTTCTTCCGTCCCCGGCAGGCGCCGATCTGCCCGGAACCCATTTGCGCGTCCTCGATCCTGATACCGGCCGTGCGCTGCCGGAAACCGGGGCCGAGGTGCCCGCCACCCCCTATTGGCTGCGCCGTTTGGCCGATGGTGACGTGATCGTCCCGGCTGCGATTTCGGCGCGCCCCCGTAAATCTGCCCAGGAGTAGGCTTGTATGATCGTCTTCAACGATATTCCGAATTCCATTCGGACGCCCTTCACCTACCTTGAGTTCGACGCCAGCAAGGCGGGGGGCGGCCTGCCGCAGTTCCCGACCAAGCTGCTGGTGATCGGGCAGAGGCTCTCGACCGGCACCTATCCGGCGCTGGTGCCGCAACTCATCACCAGTTCCGACCAGGCGCGCATCGGCTTTGGCGCGGGCTCGCAACTGCATCATATGATCCAGCGCGTGCGCGACAATAACGCCTATACCGAAACCTACGCGATTGGTGTCGATGATCTTGCCGCCGGGGTAAAAGCTGCCTGGACGGTCGATCTGACCGGCACGGTGCCGACCGAAAGCGGGTTGCTCGCCCTTTACATCGGCGGTCGGCGCGTGCAGTCCCGGGTGAAGCCGGGGGAGACGGCGGATGTCGTCGCGACCAACCTGCTGGCGGCGATCACTCTCGACGCCGATCTGCCGGTGACGGCAACGCGGACCGGCGCGGTGGTGAGCCTGACGGCGGTGAATGCCGGGGAGGGCGGCAATGAAATCGATCTGCGCGCCGCCTATTATCCCGGCGAGCGCCTGCCGGGCGGCGTTGCAATCACTATCACCCAAACGGTCGTCGGCGCGGGCAATCCCGATCTCACGACGATTTTGGCCGCCATCGGCGGGGAGCATTACGAGTTCCTCGTTAGCCCCTGGACCGATCCCGCCAATATGGCGGTGCTGGACGATTGGCTGCTGACCGTTTCCGGCCCGACCGTGATGCGCGAAGCGATTGCCTTCACGGCGCGGCGCGGCACCTTGGCCCAGCTTTCCACCTGGGGGAGCACGCGCAACAATCAGTTCGTTTCCTGCCTCGGCTTCAATAAATCCCCGAGCCCGGCCTATGAATGGGCGGCGGCCTATGGCGCGGTCGCAGCCTTCCATCTGCCGATCGATCCCGCCCGCCCGATCCACACGCTTGCCCTGAAGGGGCTGCTGCCGCCCACCTCCGGCGACCGTTTCCGCCAGGACGAGCAGAATATTCTGCTCTACGACGGTATCGCCACCTTCATGGTCAGCGGCGACGGGCGCGTGCAGATCCAGCGCGAAATCACCACCTATCAGAAGAACGCTTGGGGCCAGCAGGACGCCGCGTGGCTGGACGTGCAAACGCCCGCCACCCTCTCGTTCTTGCGGAAAGACATCCGCTTCCTCATCGAAAGCAAATTCCCGCGCCATAAGCTGGCCGATAACGGTACGCGCATTCTGGCCGGCCAGCCCATCGTCACGCCGGACCTGCTGAAGGACGAGCTGATCGCCCGCGCCCTGCTGTGGGAAGCGCTCGGCCTTGTCGAGAATATCGAGCTGTTCAAGCGCGAAATCGTGGTGGAGCGCGACGCTGGCGACCGCAACCGCGTGAACGCCCTCATCCCCACCAACCTCGTCAACCAGTTCCGCGTGTTCGCGGGGCAGTTGCAGTTCATTATTTAAGGGAGGTCTAGAATGGCTAATGTTTGTGGCGACCGCGTTCTCGGGAAAGCCCGGGTAACGGTCGATGGCGAGGTTCTGCGTACCGAAAAAAGCGTCTCGCTCACCCTGGCGGGCGACGAAATCAAGGAAGTCGAAGGCGATTACGAAACCGGCTTTACCGCCGAATTCAAAGCCGCCGAACTCACCTGCAAGCTGATGGTAAAGCCGGGCGATAGCGTGGCGCGGTTCGTTGGCATGTGCGGCGTTACCGTGGTGGCCGAATTCGATACCGGCCAGCGCTTCATTCTGTCCGAAGCCCGCCAAAACTCCCGCCCGAAGATTACGGGGAAGGACGGCGGCCAGGTGGAACTGAAGTTCACCGCCACCAAGTGCGAAGAAATTATCGCCTAACTTTTGGCCCCCGGTTCGGCGAGAACCGGGGGCCTTTTTTTCAATTTTCCCCGCGTACCGGAGGCGTTTATGGCGACCGTTATTCCCGAAATCGATCTGTTCAGCCAGGCCCTGCGAAGCGCCACCCGCGACGTGGAAGCCTTCCAAAAAAACCCTCGCCCAACTGCCTGCGGCGAGCGTACGGGCGGCGCTGACTGCCGAGCCGGAGGGCGGCAGTCTTCAGCCCGCCGTCTATCGTCCCCCGGCGGCGGCGGGGCAGGCAAGGGCAATGGTGCAGGATGCAAATTTGGCGAGCGGTATTGAAATCATTAAGGAAATCTGGTCGGGGGCAAGAGAGTTTTACGCAACGGCCAATGACTTGGCTCAAAGTACCGCCAAGTTTCAGGCGGAGGTTGAGAAAATTCAGCATCAGACAGGAGCCTCTGCCGCGCAAGCGGGCCAATTCGGCCAAGCGACGCTCAAACGCGCGCAGGAGTTGCTGCAATCGCCATCGCGCCCTGGTCGATCTGTTTGGCAAGGTCAACACGCTTAATCTCGATAAGTCGGAACTTGAGAAAACTGACGATAAAGGCAATCTCGCCCTTCGCCTGAATACTCAGGAAGTTTCGGATGCGATTGCCAAAACGGCCTATGTCCACAATATGGCACCGGGCGATCTCGCCGATGTGGTTATGCCGCTGCTGCGCCCGGTGCAGGAGAATATGACCGAGGTCCGCGTCCGCCTCGCGCAGATGAATACTATTTTCAACGACGCGCCCCTGCCCGACGCGCTGATGAGCGGTTGGGTTGGAAAGTCTGCAAATCCGCGCGGGCGCAGTGCCGATGGGGGCGATTGGCGACCTCAAGGGCAGCCTCGGCAAAGCCGGGCAGATTCGGGGGGAGGATATTGAGAAGAGGGGGCAAGATATTCTGAAGGAATTTATGGAAAAAATGGATCGAGGTCGGGAGTCGCTGAAAGAGATCCTCCCTTATCTCAACCCCTATGGCTTACGCCTGGGGCGTATATCCGAGCCGTCAGGCGACACACCCCCGTCCATCCTGCGGGCAAGCGGACCCAATCTTCCCAGCCTTCAGCAGGCCAATTACAGCCCACCGCCGCTGATGTCTCAGGTTGCGACCCCGGCGGCTTATCCCGCCAAGGCTGAACTGACTATTCATTTCACTGGCTTACCGTCTGGGGTGCAGGCCCAAGTCATGAGCGAGACCGAGTGGCTTAACATCCAGACGAGCATGGGCTACAATGTCCACAGTCAAAGTGGCCTGCCGCCGGTGCCGCGCAGTCTTCGCGGGCGATTTTGAACTATTAGCGGGGGTCATCACCAGTACAATTGTGCCCCTGACTCTATCAGGGGCTCTTCTTTTTGTATTCTTCAATATGATTATCACACAATCCTACGCTCGTGTAATACTGTGCGATAAGAAAATTAAAACCAATATTGTACAAATCTGTTGGAAGTTTCTCCTTTTTCGAATTGGGGCCATGCCTATTAATATATTCTTTCCATATAAAGAAAGGTTTATCTGCGAGTGTCTCGCAAAATAACCATCCGGGGCTAATGCCAATATTGTGGATGGGATAATAATATCTATATAATCGTTCGGCACGTTTTGTTATGTCATTGAGCGTAGTTTCATTTGCAACGTTTTTATTTTTTATTATTTCTTTAATCAAGTCTGAGGATTCTTTTTTTATGGGCGCTATGGCGGCGATATTAATTTTCTCTGCCCGAGCCTTGTCTTCCAACTGGGTTGATATCTGTTGTAAATGAATCCGACATTTTAGAAAAGTCCAAAAATGACCCTCGAGAAGATCTTTCTGCCTTTCTTTAAGGGCTCTCTGATCTTTGGGAACGCTAAGGGCTGCCTCAAGGCTTGTTCCTCTATACTCTTTATAAAGGGCGGTATAGTTCCAATAACTCCATACAAAACTTGCTGCGCCAACGCAGAAACTGCCCGTCTGCCGTTCAAATTTTCTATCGGGGATATTACTGAAAAAGCGCGATAGTTCTCTGAAACTTGCCAGAACCCGCTTCATTTCGGCAAGGTCCATTTTCTCCTCATTCTCATAAGCATAGATGAGGAGTTGGGTGGTCTGATCCATTTTTTGGCGGATATCCGCGACGAGCTTTTGCTCCTCAACGGAAAACCCCCCGGCGGCTGCGGGCTGCGCCAGGGCCGGGAGGAGGGCGAAGATCCGGGCGGTGATCCGCCAGGGGGGTACCATCGGGCGTTGATCCTGAAGCCAACAAACACACGCCACGCTGCCAGCCCGAGGGGGCGGGGTCAAGCGCGGCGTTCCTTCGTCCGCTGCCCCTCCTAGGGCGTGCGGTTCACCGCGCCGGGGCGAGTCCCCGGCCTTTTTTATGGAGACTTCCTATGGACAAAATCATCTACACGCTCGACACCCCGGTTCAATTCACCCCGAGCCGCCGGGTGGAGGAGTTGAGCTTCAAGACGGACATGAGCGTGCGCGACCTGCGTCGCCTGGAGGGCCAGCAGGGCAGTGTTGGGGCGGGGGCAACCTTGCTCAGCCTTCTGTCCGGCGAGCCGGTGGAGTTGATCGACGCGCTCTCGGCCCATGATTTCTTTAAGGCGCAGGAGATGATCCGCCCTTTCTTGAAAACTATCCTGGGAACTGGCGCGAATTAATCGCCGATTTGGCCGGGGTCTTCCACTGGCCGCCGTCGGAACTGGAGAATCTCAGCCTCGACAGTCTCCAGTTCTGGCACGGGGTGGCGGCGGATTTTCTCACCCGCTGGTACCCTGCCTCATCTTAAATCACTCCCGCATCAAGTGGATAATATCATGACTGAACTCTGAAGGGGCGGCACTCAGCGGGGTCAAACTCCATAAGTCCAACGACCTGCGGCAACGGGATTTCGGCGGTCTCCTGGCCCGAGCCGCCGATCTTATACGCCGTCATCGGTCAGCGCTTCGGCGCTGTTTTTTTTTGCGCAATCGGAGGGGGTATGGCCCAACAAACTCAACCGAAGCTGGCGCGGGCCAGCTTTCGCGGGATGTCGTTCGTCTGCACCGCGCATGATCTGAAAGCCGGGCGGCGCATTGCCGATCACGTCTTTCCCCAGCGCGACCTGGGCTATCACGAGGATATGGGGCGGCAGGATCGGGAGGTGTCGCTCACCGCCTATCTGAACGGCGACGATGCCGCCGATCAGCGCGACCGGCTGCTCGTCGCCATCGAAGCGCCGGGGCCAGGGGAATTGTTCCATCCGTGGCTCGGGCGGTTAATGGTGGTGGTCAAATCCGCCTCCTTCCGCGAAAGCCGGGCAGCGCGGCGGCTGGTGGAAGTGTCGCTGTCCTTTGTCGAAGCGGGGCTGTCGCAGTTCCCGCAGGCGGTGCGCGACGGTGCCTCGGGCATTCGCGCGGTGCTCGATGGGCTGACGGCGGCGACGGGGGCGGTGCTGGGGGACCGGCTCGCGCTCGATGGCGTGCCGGGCTTCGTGAAGGGGGACGCCGGGGCAACGCTGTTCGACGCGGCGGTGGCGCTGGAGCAGGTGCGCCTGGCGCTGCCAGGGCAAGCCGGGCTCGGCTATCCGGTGATGCGCAGCATCGATGCCGTGGCCGATCTGGCGCGCGGGCCGCTGAAGGGCGGGGCGGGGGAGATCGTCAGCACGCTCGACACCGCCCTACGCACCCTGGGCCGCGCCGCCCCCGATCCGGGGCGGGCCTATGGGGCGTTCGAGCAGGCTTTCCAGGGCTTCGGCCTTGGCTTGCCGTCGATCCCGCTCACCACCTCCAACCGGCTTCGGCAGAAGCAGAACCGCGATGCTTTGACCGACGCGACGCGCTGGCTCGCGCTCGGCTCGGCGGTGGGGCTGGCGGGGGCGGCAAAGCCGGAAACCTACCCCGACGCGGTGCGCTGGCGCTCGCGCGTCTGCGATTGGTGCGATGGGGAGGCGGAAGCCGCCTCGCGCAGCCGATCCGATAAGGGCTTCAACGCCATTACGCAGCTTCGCACGGCTTTTGTCGATCATCTCACGGCGGGGATGGGGACGCTCGCGCCAGTTCGGCAGGTGCAGTTGACAACGCCGATGCCGTCGCTGGCGCTCGCCTACCGCGACTATGGCGACGCGCGCCGGGCCGAAGGGCTGGCCCGGCGTAACCGCGACGTGCTGCGCGCCGGGCATCCGGGGATGATCCCCGCCGGGGTGGCGCTCGACCTAGTGGGGGGCTGAGGCTATGGAACCCGAAAAACTCACCCTCCGCGTCAATGGGGCCGAGTATGGCGGCTGGACCTCGGTGCGCATTAATAGCGATATCGAGCGAATCGCTACCTCCTTTTCCCTCGGCCTGTCGGAACGTTGGCCCGATCCGCGCGCGGCGGAAACCGGCGGCGTTTCGATCATCAGCCGGGGCATCGGCATCGGCGACGCCTGCGAGATTTCGATTGGCGGCACGTTGGTCTGTACCGGCTATGTGGACCGGGTGGAGAAATCCTACGGCGCACAGCAGCATCAGGTTTCGGTCTCCGGGCGCTCGAAGACCAGCGATCTCATCGATAGCGCCGTGCCGCGCGATCAGCAGATTCGCGGCAAAAAGCTGGAGGATATCGCCCGCCAGCTCTGCGCCCCCCATGGGGTCGACATTGCGGTGGAGGGCGATACCGGCCCGCCGCTTGAAGAATTTCATGCAAAAATAGGAGAATCAATTCATGGCGAACTCGAACGGCTGTGCGCCTTGCGCGCGCTTTTGGTCAGCGATGGGCCGGGGGGAGGTCTCATCCTTACCCGGTCTGGCGCGGGCGGCGGTCGCACAGCGCTACGGCTCGGGCGCAGCCCCATCCTCAGCGGATCCGCCCAATGGGACGGGGCCGACCGCTTCGGCACGACCATCGTTCGCGGACAGCAGCCCCTCGGCGGGGCCGGCCTCCGCGATGGCCCGGCAGTCGCTTTGGGCGAGGGGGTTGCAACGGACCCCGAGATAAGGGGCAACCGCGTCAAAATCCTCTCGGCGCGCGGACGGGTGACGGTGGACGAATTGCGCCGCCAGGCCGAACAGGATGTGCGTGCCCGCAAAGGGGCGGCCAATTCCCTCAGCTATTCGCTGGCGGGCTGGCGGCACCCCGGCGGCGGCCTGTGGTGGAAGGGGCTGACGGTGTGGGTGGAGGATGATCTGTTGGGGATTGCGGGCGACTACCGCATCCGCTCGGTCATTCTCGCCCTCAGCGACCAGGGCACGACCACCGATCTTACCTTAGCGCCGCCGCAGGCTTACCCCGAGTCGGGCGATCCTACGCCGGACAGCGCGCTTGCCGTTATTGAGGAGGCAACCCCATGAAGGACGGACAACCACGCTTCTTCGGGCCGTTGCTGAATGCGCTCGACAATCTCGTCGCTCGCGCCGTCATTCGCTTGGTTTCAGCGGCGGGGCCAACCCAGCAGCTTCAGGCCGAACTTTCGGCAGGCGAGGTGAAAAACGACTTCGATCTGCTGGAAGGCTATGGACTCACCGCGCACCCGCTGCCGGGCGCGATTGCCGTGTGCCTGTTCGTCGGCGGCGAGCGGGAGAATGGCGCGGCGATTCTGGCGCATGACCAAGCCAAGCGCCCGCGCACTTTGGCCCCCGGCGATGTGGCGCTCTACACCGACCAGGATGATCCCGCCGCCGCTGCCCCGGACGCCCAACACCGCCTGCACTTCGGGCGCGACCGCAGCGTTACTCTGCGCGCCAAACGCCTCGATATCCAATGCGGTAGCCAGCGGCTCATTCTCGATGAAACCGAGGGGCTGCTGGTGCAGGCCAGCCAAATTCGCTTCGAAGAACTCTGAGCGGGTTTTTTGAACCACCCGGAGCCGCAAGGCTCTTTTCCCAGGAGCCGCAAGGCTCCCTTTTTTATGGAGAAATCCCCATGGACAAGCTGACCTATACCCTCGCAACGCCGGTACAATTCACCGCCAACCGCCGGGTGGAGGAGTTGCATTTTCGGACCGACGTACGGGTGAAAGATCTGAAGCGTCTCGATTCGGCGCAGGGGGGCTTCGCCCTTGCCGCGCAGCTTTTCGCCATTCTGTCGAACGAGCCGCAAGAGTTGATCGATGCCCTGAACGGTGAGGATTTCCTCGGTATTCTGGAACTCCTCGGCCCTTTCGTCGGGAAATTCCTGCCGATTGGCGTGCACTCGTAGCCGATTTGGCGGGAGTTTTTCACTGGCCGCTGTCGGACATCGAAGCGCTCACCGTGCCCGAGCTTCTCGCTTGGCACGAGGCGGCGGTCGATTTTCTCGCGCGCCAGGGAAGAATTATCGATTAACGCTGGGCGGGGGAGGGCTATCCTCCCCCGCACCGATGTTCCGCTAATGTTCATTCTTCTTGGGGGCATAACGGCGGCGTGATAGGCTGATGCAACCGGGGCGGGAAGCTCCGACTTTCGTCAGGGGACCGCCATGCTGAAGCTGCTGTTTCTATCTGCCCTGCTCTTGTTCACCCCCAGCCGCTTGCACGCGGAAGACCCGGTGCTGTTCTTCGACGGCCCGGCGCATGGGTGGAAGATAACAGACACCTATTTCTCATTCGAGCGGAATGATTATGAAATGAGTGCGGGTAGAAAGATTTTTGCGGGGGTGGCAAAAGGAAAAAAGGAATATGTTTATTATTTCGACACTGGCAAAAAAGATTTTGTTCACTCCGATAAGTTATCTGGAATGTTACTGTTTCATAGAGAACCAGGAGGAAGATTTGATACGGGTCCGTTAATAGGGAATCAAAACCATTTTGGCGAACCTGCTTCGCCCTTTGAGAGTTACAGTAATTTTCTTGATCAAATCAATTATGAAACCGACGGGTATTATGAGGATATTGGCTATGATATTCGGTATCTCTGGAACGTTTTTCTTCTGGGGAGGGAGAAAAAATATTATAAGGATGACAATAAAAAAGCAAAATCAACCTATATTGATTACAATTTTGAATTAAATCTCGATGATGATAAGAATAACCTTTATATTAAATCATCAGGAAAAAATGGGTTCTTTTATAAGATACCAGAAAATATGCGTAGAACTATTATTATCAGGGACCGCTTGGTTTATGTTCCGAACCGTTTCTTGAAATCGGCCATCGTGAAAATACCCATTTGTCCTAAGAGCACTACGTTAGGCTTCACGGCTGAGCGGGTTGAAGCCTGTTTAAGTGCATTCTTCCACAGTTTACCGAAAGGAGACTATGATGCCGACACCCCCTACCCAATCCCCGCTAAGCAATGAGGCGTGGCGGAGAAAAATCTATGCCGATAGGGCGCATCGAACGTGCCCATCGATAGAGCGTTCCTCTAATGTTCATTTTTGTTTAGGTGATTTCGCGGACATGATAGGCTGATGCAACTGGGGCGGGAAGCTCCGACTTTCGTCAGGAGACCGCCATGTTGAAGCCGCTGTTTCTATCCGCCCTGCTCTTGTTCACCCCCAGTCTTCTGCGCGCGGAAGACCCGGTGCTGTTCTTTGACGGCCCGGCGCATGGGTGGAAGATTGACTGGAGCCTTATCGATTATGACTGTGAAGGGCGAGTCGTTTTTTTTGGGTATAGAAAAAAAATACGCTATGCGTATGATGTTTTAGGCAAGAAACAAATAGAAAATCCGATTATAGATTTAGATTGTAAATATATTAGGATGATTTCAGATAATGATGGTGAAAAAAAATGGGACATTCCCAAAATTATTTATTATAAAAATTATAGATTTCAAGGGGATTTTTTTAATAATTATTTATACAATAATAAATATAATCATGAATCTTATGATCAAAAATATAATGAAAATTCGTGGTTTGTCCTTCTCCTTGGAAAGAAGAAGGAGGAATATAGTTGGGGGGGCGGTGACGAATTTAGCCCATTTTACAATGTCTATCATACATATTTCGATTATGATCGAGAAATAAAATTAGATTCTGATGGAAATATATATATATATTCAAAAAAATATGGTTTTTTTTATATGATTCCAAAAGATATGCGTCGAAAAATCATCATTCGAGATCGCCTCGTCTATGTACCTTTGCAGTTTTTGATAAAAGCCTGGGATCGGCTTCCGGTCTGTCCCAATCGAGAAAAGCAAATAAATGGTATGAGTCCTCGGATCGCGCAAAACTGCTTAGACACGTTTTTCCGCAGCCTGCCGAAAGGCGATTACGATCCTGACAGCCCCTATCCACTCCCTGTCCAGTAATGCAGCGTGGTGAGAGAAAATCTGGGGTTTCATTGGTATACAGACCATACGCTCAGAAGGAGATGTTCTTTTAATGTTCATTCGGGTTTGTGCGATATCGCTGACGTGATAGGCTGATGCAACCGGGGCGGGAAGCTCCAAATCTCTTTGGGGAACCGCCATGTTGAAGCCGCTTTTTCTGTCCGCCCTGCTGTTTTTTATCCCTGGCATCCTCTGGGCAAAAGATCCGGTGCGCTTCTTCGACGGCCCCGCGCATGGGTGGAAGATTATCGGATCTACAGTTGATTATGACCTTCAAGGCCGCGCTGTTTTTATTGGATATGGGGACAAATTTTATTACGTGTATGATATTTTAAGTAGTGAAAAAAAAATAATTAAAAAATTCTATGATATTTCTTCTAACAAGATGATACCCGAATATCATGATTCGTGGATGTATCCAAAGATCTTGTCTCATTCTAATTATTTTGATTATTCATCTTTTTATGAAAAATATATAAGCCGTTATAAAATTTACAAGGACGAGGATAATTATGATAATTTATGGTTTGTTTTGGTTGTCGGTAAAAAAAAGATAAAAGATGGCTGGGGTATGGAGGCGAGATCAGATTACGATCATGAATTATATTACACTTACTTCGATCATTATAGAGGCATAAGATTGGATTTTGACGGTAACATATATATATATTCAAGCGAGAATGGTTTTTTTTATAGAATACCACACGAGATGCGCCGAAAAATCGTCATTAGAGAGCGTCTAATCTACGCACCTTTGCGGTTTTTGGTGAAGGCCTGGGACAGGCTTCCCCTTTGTCCTAACCGGAAGAAGGTCGATTACGCCCGCGCCAAAACCCAACAGAACTGTCTCGATGCAATTTTCCGCAGTTTACCGAAAGGAGACTATGATGCCGACACCCCCTACCCAATCCCCGTTAAGCGATGAGGCATGGCGGAGAAAAATCTATGCCTATATGGCGCATCGGACCGAATCTGGCGCCGATCCCAGTTCGGTCTATCGTCTCAGCCACACTGGATCCCAGTATAAGAGGGCAGGCTATTCGGTCGGACGGATTCAGGTCGATTTAGCGGGAATGGCCCCGCAGCGCCAAAAATTGCTGGAAGCGGTTTACGCATGGCTCAAGGCGCAGGGAAAGCAGATCGATCAAAAATCTTGGATGGAAAATGCGACGGCACAACTGAGTAAGAGAGGGGACCCAACCGCATTATCTACAGAAAATACTAAAGCCATTAATGACTACCTTGCGACACCGGCGGGCCATGATTTCGCCGATCAGCTTTCAGAGGATGCTTTTGAAGCGATCATGAAGGATCGTGGAAGTGAAATTCTTAAAACTCCATCGTTGCTTAGTGTCGTCAAGGATCCGCAATCCCTCTCTATGCTGTATAAAAGATTAAATCTGGGAAATCCAAAGGAATTGTCGAAATACCTGGAGGGGTGCTATACATTCAGCCCAACACCAAAAAGCCAACCTTTGCCGACAGTCAGCGGCAGTGAGGTTTTTGAGGCTCAGTCTCTCCAAGGGGACGTGCAGGCGGCTCTAACGACACCGGGCCAGGTGATGTTCAAAGCCGGCGGTGGTAAGGATCCAATCCAAAAGGATCTACCAAAAAACACTGGGATCATTCTGAAATCTACCGGTTTCTATGTGAAGTCTCCGGCGGGGGCGTTCGATACTATGGGGAGACTTACGCTCAAGCTGGCCGGACCCAAGGCAATAACCTTTAAGAGTCCAACGCGCGACGATGTTGTGAAGCCTGAGGGAGAGTTTTTTATTCAGGACCGGCGGATCATCTTTAAGAAACTAACCTATGTAACTCATACCGCCAAAATAATTCCCGAGCAAAAAAGCGGTGAAGCTCCCCTGACCCCAACGGAATTCTATGAAAATTATGCGCGTTTCATGACGTGGGATGAGGTATACAGGCGTTCCGTCAAAAAAATATACTCTGACGACGCCAGTTTTTTCAGTGACGTTGACGCCATGCCCGACATGGGGCAACGGGTCGATTGGTCAGTCTGGTATCCACTCGATCCCGATAACTTTCTGCCCTTCAACGTCAAACCGGCGATTTTGGAAGAATGGGCGAAAGACCCGCGCAATAAGGATAAGCGCCCGCTCGACCGTAGCATTATCGAGGAGTATCTAAAAACCAACCGCCGTATTCAGGGGGAGATGCTGCGCGCGGCCGCGCCGAACGAACACGCCAATCAAGGACGAACAATAACGCATCCGGGGGAAGCCTTGACCCATAAAATGTTCTATCGCGCGCCGGACGGCAGCACGGGAAAAATTTCCTACCGCGTCAAGAATGATGTCGTCGCCAACGGCAAGCGCGTTTTGGCGGAAGCCGCGCGCACGCCGGAGGGGCTGGCCGGGCTCGATATTGCCGTGGAATATGGCCGCTACCCGTCGGAGAATTCGGGGCCGCAGCTAACCGTCACGTCGCCGCCGGCTTTTACGCCGCCGGCTTTTACGCCGCCGCAAAAGCTGGACAGCAAGCCGACAGGAACGCGCCGGGCCATCGCCAAACCTTCGGCGGTAAAGCCGAAGAAAAGCCTGTTCGACCGCCTCCACTCGCGAGCGACGGTGCAGCCGATCGTCTTTGGTGGCCCCGAACCGCTGAAGCGCCCCCCGCCGCCCACGCCCGAGGATGCGCCGGTAACGCTGAAGCAGCTTCACGAAGCACAGGACGCGCTTTTGCTGGATCTGCGCGTAACGATGATGAACCGGCCCGCGCCGGAAATCGATCTCTACGCCCTGCGCAAGCAACTCGCGCGGATCGATTATGACGACGCGCTCCGGGGCCGGACGATCCACAGCTACCCCCGGTAACCGACGCTCTCCTGAGCCGAGGAACCGTTTCCCCGCCAGCCCTTTCGGCTGGCTTTTTTTATGGAGAAATCCCCATGGACACGCTGACCTATACCCTCGCAACGCCCGTGCAATTCACGCCGACGCGGCTGATTGAAGATCTTAGCTTTCGCACTGAACTGACAGTGCGCGAGCTGCGGCGGTTGGAGGGGCAAGACAGTAATATTGGCGCAACGGTTGCGCTAATCGCTATCTTATCCGGCGAGCCGGTGGAGTTGATTGACGCGCTTGCGTCAAAAGACTTCTTCAAGATTCAGGAATTTCTATTCCCTTTCTTGAAGGACTCGCTGGGGGCTGGCACGATGTAGTCGCCGATCTCGCTGCCGTTTTCCACTGGCCGCCCTCGGAACTGGAGGCGCTGACGCTCGCCGACCTTCGCTTCTGGCACGGCATTGCCGCAGCCTATCACGCCCGGCAAGGATAAGGGCTTGGGGAGGGGAAACCCTCCCCAAGTACTTAGGAATATGAGCTTTTCAGGCGGTGAAATTGCCCAAATTATCGAAACCAATAGTGCGAGGAGGGGGGCTAACGGCGGCTAAGGGCGCTTCCCAGTTGGAGAGGGTATAAACCCATGTGTTGCTCTATTGTTTGGTGGGAGACAGTTTATGAATTTTAAAGATACGTTGGCACTCTTGGTAATATTTCAAATAGCCTTTTTCAGTCCAATCTTGGTATTCTTCGACTTCTGAAGGGCTCATAGTCCGTTTAGAGCGGCCAGTCCGGAAATCATAGAATAATTCAATCCATCCGCCGAGGTAGGTAATATTCTTCAGGCACTCATAGCTATCTCCTATGTCTTTTTTTGAGTCTGAGAGGATTTGATACATGGCGTAGGCGTATTTGGAGTATTTCGCATAAATTTCCTTATCCGTTCCTTTGGGTAATTTTTTAACAGTATTGTAAATTTCACGGCCTTCTTCCGTCCAGTCAACCAGACGCTGAGAAAAGGGCACAGCGTCACGATCTACGCAGATAGGTGAGGCGCAAGTCCAGTCAGCTAGATGCAGACTCGGCGGTATGCCGCCGGGCATCGTTTGGGCGCGCGCCGAGGGGAATCCCGCAATTACGACAGCAAAAAGCAATCCGCAGGTCCAGCGCATTTGATCCTCCTAAGCCACGGCGTCGCCAGGATGGCGGCGTCAGCGGGGGGTGTCAAGCCAGGGCCATTTTCCCGCAAGAGGAGAACAGTATGACGCAAGTGTCTTCTAAGGTCGATCTATCGGCCATCACCGATTTTATGACGGCCTTGAAGCAGGCGACGGGGTCGCTGCAACAGTTTCAGGCCGAGGTGAGTAAACGGCTGACCGAGCAAGGGGAGGCGGTCGCTGGCTTTATGGACGCGATCCGCACCGGGGGCGCGGGGGGCGACAAATCGGTGAAAGAGCAGCTTCTGGATAAGCTCGCCGTTCCTTTCGACTTTAATAAAATCCTGCTGGATTTGCAGATCGATGAAAGCCTGTCGAATAAGACAATGGCCGAGGTCCGCCAGAAAATTCGCACCATCCTGGCGGCGACCAAGGGCGATCCGGCGGCGATTGCCGGGGTTTTCTCCGAACTGTTCCCGATGCTGAAGCGGGTTATCACGGCTTTTTCATCTGCGCTAAAAGCTTGGCTTCAATCTCGTCGAAAAGTGTTAGGCACCGGCTTGTCGGGATAATAAAATCTTCCTCCGCATTGCGTCGAAGATCTTTTTTTCGTTGCTCAGTAAACTCAACAATTGTTGCTGATGATCCATAATTTCCAGATAAAATAGATATGAAAAAAAATAAAGCACTCGGAGCGTCTCTGCAATAGAACTCAATATCACCGGAGTGGTTTTTGGGAGGTAAATTTCTCAATTTATCATCTAGTATCCCTATTTTTTTTCTAATATCCATGATTTCATTTTTTGATTTTTTGGAAAAATTTCTTTTTATTTCTCTGTAATAATCATCTAACTCATAAAAAATAGTACGAGCAGATCGAACGGTCTGCAATCGCTCTTTCAAGGTCATTTCTTGAGCTTGGAGAGGAGGGGGGATCAAGAGCCCCAAAATAACTCCTATCGTGAGATATTTGTTTAGCATTTTAAGCCTTTTTACTTGCCTAGGAAATTGACATCCAGGCTCCCAACAACACCAAAAAGGAGAGTATCATGGAACTCATGTCATCTGAACCCACGTCTGCTGATATCTTGGCGGCCGCGTTGAAAACCAGTTTCGCGCCGCTTATCGCCTTTCAACGCGATATTCAGCGCCTGACCCAAGGAATTGGCGAGTTTCGACAGGATTTAAAAGCCAGCTTGGGTCAGACCAGCCAAATTCTAAACGAGGGGCTGAAGGCGTCGTCCGAGGCTATCAGCAGCGTGCAGGATGCGCTGAAGCGGGGCGCAAAACTGACGCTTGATTTTGATCGGATCATGACTGATCTCAAGATCGATAAGAAGTTTACGCCGGAACAAAGCGCCGCCGCTCAGGATCGCATCCACAGTCTCGCCCAATCAACGGGCCGCACGAGCGGTGAAATTGCCCAGATTATCAAAACCAATAGTGCGAGGAGGGGGGCTAACGGCGGCTAAGGGCGCTTCCCAGTTGGAGAGGGTATAAACCCATGTGTTGCTCTATTGTTTGGTGGGAGACAGTTTATGAATTTTAAAGATACGCTGACACTCTTGGTAATATTTTAAATAGCCTTTTTCAGTCCAATCTTGATATTCTTTAACTCCTTCAGGGCTCATATTATGCTTTTTAGAGGAATTGGCGCGAAAATCATAGAATAACTTAATCCATCCGCCAAGGTAGGTAATATTCTTCAGGCACTCATAGCTATCTCCTATGTCTTTTTTTGAGTCTGAGAGGATTTGATACATGGCGTAGGCGTATCTGGAGTATTTCGCATAAATTTCCTTATCCGTTCCTTTGGGTAATTTTTTAACAGTATTGTAAATTTCACGGCCTTCTTCCGTCCAGTCAACCAGACGCTGAGAAAAGGGCACAGCGTCACGATCTACGCAGATAGGTGAGGCGCAAGTCCAGTCAGCTAGATGCAGACTCGGCGGTATGCCGCCGGGCATCGTTTGGGCGCGCGCCGAGGGGAATCCCGCAATTACGACAGCAAAAAGCAATCCGCAGGTCCAGCGCATTTGATCCTCCTAAGCCACGGCGTCGCCAGGATGGCGGCGTCAGCGGGGGGTGTCAAGCCAGGGCCATTTTCCCGCAAGAGGAGAACAGTATGACGCAAGTGTCTTCTAAGGTCGATCTATCGGCCATCACCGATTTTATGACGGCCTTGAAGCAGGCGACGGGGTCGCTGCAACAGTTTCAGGCCGAGGTGAGTAAACGGCTGACCGAGCAAGGGGAGGCGGTCGCTGGCTTTATGGACGCGATCCGCACCGGGGGCGCGGGGGGCGACAAATCGGTGAAAGAGCAGCTTCTGGATAAGCTCGCCGTCCCTTTCGACTTTAATAAAATCCTGCTCGATTTGCAGATTGATGAAAAGCTGTCGAATGAGACAATGGCCAAGGTCCGCCAGAAAATTCGCAGCACCCTGGCGGCGACCAAGGGCAACCCTGCGGCGATTACCGGGGTTTTCTCCGAACTGTTCCCGATGCTGAAAGATCACTCAGGGTTCGATGGGATTGTTCAGCAGGTTACGCGCGGGGCCATGGCGTTTCAACTGCAACCGGCAGCGCTGGCGAAGGCGCTGGCCCAGGCCATGCTGCATGGAAAGATTGATGCGGGCGATTATCAATCTGCCGCCAGTATGCTGGCCGTCATGGCGCAAAAAGCCAAGCTGACCCCGGCAGAGATCGAAAAAAGTTTTCCTAAGTTTCAGCTTGCGGTCGGCGGGATGGGGCTGGATGGCCTATCCTCCTTAACCGAGTTCGGCGGCTTGGCGGAAGTGAGCAAGGATTTTGGCGGCGATTGGAGCCGGCGCAGCCGCCTCCTCTTCGGTTTTGTCGAGGGGTTGAAAAAGGCCAAATTGGAGGATGGACGCTCCTTGAGCCGGATTATGTCCGACGCCGCCACCACAGGCAAAAGCCCAATTGAAGCTGCGATGGCCGCGATTTTGGCGCAGAAGGACCAAGGCGCAGCGCTGCTGGGGCAGGTGTTCGGTTCGGGAACCGAAGGCCGCCAGTTCGCCGACTATATGGTGAGCAAGAAAGATGAGTTTCAGAAAAAACGGCCTGAGTTGCGGAATGAAGCCGACCGAGAGATCGACCGCGCGGCGGCCTTACGCGCGGATAATATGAACAGCAGCAGCAATGATTTTCTGGGAGCGCTGGGGCGCTTAACCTCGGCGCTGGGCGATAGTTTCGCGCCGGTTGTGAATTTTATCTCCGGTGGTCTTGGGGCGGGGGCGAACGCGCTGTCGCAGACCATCGAGGAGAAGCCAGGGTTAGGGGTGGCGATTGGCGGAGCAGGTCTCCTTGGTGCCGGTTTCGCTGCAAAAAAATGGATTGGCCGGGGCGATCAGGGGGCAAATTCGCCGCCTCCCAACAAGGACGCCGGGCCGCTCGGTGGCCTGCTCGCGGGCAAGCTGACGAACCCCCTGCCGGTCTATGTCGTCAATCTGCCGGGGATGGGGTTTGAGGGGCGGGGGTTGACGCCGGTGCTGGAGGCCTTCGGCCCCAACCGCAAAGGGGCGGGTAAGCCGCCGGGGGGCGGGGCGGTATCGGCGGGGTTACTGGGCGATGTGATGGGCGAGACGCGGGCACCGCTTTCCCCAGCGCGCCGGGGGCTCGGCGGGTTGCTGGGCCGAGTGTTCCGCCCGCTCGGGATGATCGACGATGCGGTGTCGGTGGTCTCGGCGGCCCAGCGCGGCGATGCCGCAGGCGTGGGGCGCGGGGTCGGCTCGGGGCTCGGCGGGATGGGGGGCGCGATGCTGGGGGCCTCGCTCGGCAGTTTTATTCCCGGCTTTGGCACCGTAATCGGCGGGCTCGCGGGCGGGGTGCTGGGCTCGATGGGCGGCGGCTCGCTGCTGGAGGGGTTGATGGGGCGCGGTGGGGGCGGCGCGGGCGCGCCGATTCAGCCGCTGACCCCGCGCACCGCGCCGCCCGAGACGAAGGCCAATCATCCTGCCGATGATCTGCGTCGCCTGACCATCGATCTGAATATCACCGGCCTGCCCAGCGGCGTAACGGCCGATGCCCGCAGCCAGTGGGATAAGTTCAACGAGGCCGCCTATTGCGGCGTCACGATTCGCAATACGCGCTCGCTCGTGCGGATTTAGTTTTTCCATTCTTTCATGAGGCCCTCGATGCCCGACATTACAACGCGCTGGGACACTTCCCGGTTTCGCGGCGACTGGGCTTTGCTGCCCCCGGCGCTGCTGGCGGAGTGTGATTTATTCACCTCCGTTTTGATTTCGCTCTTCACTCACCGCCGCGCGCTTGATGACGACGTGCTGCCCGATGATTTGACCGGGCCGGGGTTGGCCGAACCCATTCGGCAGTCGGGCGACCGGCGCGGCTGGTGGGCGGATTCTTTTCTGCCGCAGCCGATTGGCTCGCGGCTCTGGCTGCTGTCGCGCGAGAAGCAGATGCTCTCGGTGACCAGCCGGGCGAAGCTCTATGCCGAGGAGGCGCTGGCCTGGCTGGTCGCCGATGGCGTCGCCGAGCGGGTGAAGGTGAATGCCTTCATTCCGCGCGAGGAATGGCTGGCGCTGGAGATTAAGCTCACGCGCCCGAAGAAGGCCAATTTCGCCATTCGTTTCGATTGGGCGTGGCAGGGCTTGGAGTTCTGCTTGCCTGCGGAGGGCTCCGGCGCGCCGCCGCCGGGGGCCAAGGTGGCCGTGACCTTCGATTCGACGCGCGTCGATTTCTCGCTCACATCCCTTAACTTCGATCTCACGGGAGGCTGAGAATGCCCACACCCAATAGTTTGGGCCTCGTGCGCCCGGCCATCGATGACCTATTGCGTCAGGCCGAAGCCGAGATTAATGCGCGCTTGCCGGGGGCCGATAGCCGCTTGCGCTGGAACAATCTATCGGTCATCGCCGCCGTCCTCGCGGGCGGGCTGCACGAGGTCTATGGCTATCTCGATGGCATCGCCGAAGCGGTGCTGCCGGATCGGGCGACGGGCGAGGTGCTGGAACGGCACGCGGCCTGGCGCGGTCTCCTCCGCAAACCCGCAACGCCCGCAGGCGGCAGCGTGACGGTGACGGGCCTGCCGGGTTCGGTGATCCCCGCAGGCGCGCGGCTGCTGCGGGCGGATCGGGCGGAATATTCGGTCGAACAAGCCGCGCTGATTGCGTCCGATGGCACGGGGGCGGTTTCGGTCGAAGCGCTCACTTTGGGCGCGGCGGGCAATGCTCAGCCGGGCACGGAACTTCGCTTTGTCTCGCCGGTTGGCGGCGTGGCCGCAGCGGGAACGGTCGGGGCCTTGGGCCTCGGCGGCGGGGCCGAGATCGAGAGCGACGAGAGCTTGCGGGCGCGGCTGCGGGCGCGGGTTCAGCGTGCCCCCCACGGCGGCGCGGCCCATGATTATATCGCCTGGGCCTTGGAAGTGCCGGGCGTGACGCGCGCCTGGGTTCGGGTGATTCCGCCCTGTCAGGTGCGGGTGCTGTTCACGATGGATGAAAGCTACCCCAACGGCATTCCCTTGCCCCAGGATGTGGCCAATGTCCAAGCCCATATCGAAAGCCGCCGCCCGGTAACGGCGATGGTGATTGTCAAAGCCCCAACCCCCGTGCCGGTGGATTTTGTTATTCAATCCCTGGTGCCCGAGAGCAATGCCGCGATCCCCGACGTGCGCAGCGCCATTATCGCCGAGTTGAAGGATATGATCCTACGCGACGGTGCCCCCGGTCTGCCGCTGCTGGTCAGCCACGTCCGCGAGGCGATTTCGATTGCGGCGGGCGAGTGGGACCATGCGCCGCTCAGCCCGTCGGCGAATGTGATGATCGGGCCGGAACAACTGCCGATCTTCGGCAGCGTCACCTGGGTTTAAGCCGATGGCGGTTCTCACTCCTTCGGCTTTCTGCCGCTGCCTTATCAAACGCTGGACCGACCCCAGCCCGATCCTCAAACCCGTCTGCGGCCTGGGTCTCGACGATTATCTGCACCTGCTTTTGCAGCTTCTCCCCCGGGGCGAAGTCTGGCCGCGCGACCCCGACAGCGTGCAGGTGAAGCTGATGGAAGCCATCGCGGCAACCTTGGCCCTGCCGGAGACGCCCGGCAGCATCACCCTGGAAGAGCGCGTCTGCCGCCTGCTCGACGAACTCGATCCGCGCGCGCTGGTCGAACTCCTCAGCCGGTGGGAACGCTGGCTTGGGCTGCCGGATAACTGCATGCCCAAAGTGACGGGGCTGGACGCGCGCCGTCAGCGCATCGTCGCCACCGAGAATGCCGTGGGCGGCGCGAGCCCGAGCTACTTCATCGATCTCGCCGCCCTCTTGGGCTTCGACGTGCTGATCGAAGAGCCGTTTCCCTTGGGCGCGGGCTGCCTGCGCGGCGGCCATCGCGCCGGGTGCTGCTGCGCCTGGGTGGTGCATATCCGCTGCGTCGAACTGGAGGAGGGCGTGAGCTTGGCGGAAGCGCAAGCCATGCTCGAATGCCTGTTCCAGCGCCTGAAACCCGCCCATACCTCGGTCTTCTTCCGGTATGGGTCGAGCTTTTGCCAGAACAGCGACCCGGATCGCTGTTTCTAGAGGTTTTGTTTTAGCCCTCAGGTGCCGGGCGCGGTTCTCCGAACCGCTTGGCTCCCGCCGCACCCGGCACGTTTGACGTGCCAAGCACGTCGGGGCGGCGCGGCGCAGTCGCGCCGTAGTTTTCAACGGACATTTAGGAGTTTTCCATGGATCGCCTCCGCGATGCCGACACGACGCTCGTCGTGCCGAACCCTCTCGACATTCCCCCGCCCGGCTCGATCAACGATAAGCCGGGCTTTTTTATCGATTGCGATTTGGAAGCGGGCTTTCTCGGCACGCCCTTTCGCGCCTATTGGGCCAATATGATTACGGAATGTATCCGCAACGCCATTCTGAAGGCGGGGATTACGCCGGACTATACCGATTGGCACCAATTGGGCCTCGCGATTGAAAAAATCGCTATCGAGGTCGTGAAGAACCTGATCCCGCAGCCGACCATACAGGCGGGCGGCAATGTGACGGGGGAAATCCGCGTGCTCGACGGGGTGTTTACCCTGAACGCGCCCGAGATGCCGGATATTCCCGATGTATTGGTGCAAGAAGGCGGGAATGTCACCGGAACCATTTCTCTCGCCGACGGCACCTTCACTCTGAATGCCGAAGGTGGCGGCGGGGAGGGCGGCGAAGGCCCTGCGATTCCCGATGGGGTGGTTGCTGTCGGCTCCGGCACCAGCATTCGCCCGGCGCAAACAGGTACGTCGGCCGCAACCTGGAACGGCAAGCAACTCGGCGTCAACGATGGGTCCATCGGTGCCAATGGCGGCGACGGGCTGTTCGTCGTCTATGGCGGGACCGGCAACTTGAGCTTTCAGACCGTCTTTGAAAGCAGCGGACCCCAGGCGGGGGCTGCCGGAAAATTCTTCATCCGCTGCGCCAATCGTGTGCCTGCCCCCGGCGACGGCGGTGAGCTTGCCTTCAGCGTCGACATGCTCGGCAATGTTTCCGCCAAAAACACCAGCATCACCGCCGCCGACTATGCCGAATGGTTCGAGACCTTGGACGGCCAACCGATTGAACCGGGGATTTCCGTGGTTCTCGACGGCGGTAAAATTCGCCCGGCGACCGAGGCCGATGATCCGCAAGAGATTATTGGCGTCACGCGCCCCGCCGGGGCTCCCGGCGTTATCGGTAATGCTGCCGAATATACCTGGGCTGGCCTTTACGTCAGCGATGCCTTCGGTCAGCCGATCCTTGAGGAAACCCACCTTGAAGAAACCGACCCCGAAACCGGGGCTGTCACGCTTTCGCCGATCCTGACGCCGAAGCGCAACCCGGCTTACGACCCGGCCCGGCCCTATATCCCGCGCTCCCAGCGCCCGGAATGGGCGCTCGTCGGTCTGCTGGGTCAAGTTCCCATGCTGACCGGCCAGCCGCACGGCGACCGCTGGCGCGTGATGCGCCCAGTGTCGGACACCGTGACCCTCGTTTATATTCGCTAGGAACCACTCCCATGCACACGCAACTTCTGTATCCGGGCGCAAGCCCGGATGACGGGACCGGCACCGTTTTGCGCGATGCCGCCTTTATCCTCAACAATATGCTGCTGCGCCTCGCTGGCTCGTCCTGGCGGCAGCCGGTGCTAGCGACGCTCAGCGCCCCGCCGCTCACGCCCAATCACCAGCAGCGCTGGCTGATCGGGGCCAGTCCCACGGGGGCTTTCGCGGGCAAGGCGGGCCAGATCGCGGAATGGGTGGGAACCCCGCCTGGCGCGTCCCCGGTCAACGCCTGGAGCTTCGAGCCGCCCACCGAGGGGGCTTTTGTCATCGATATCGCAGCATCCAGCCTCTTGCGCTGGGATGGGGCGGCCTGGGTCGCGGCGATTGGCGACGGTGCGGTCGATTGGGGGGCGATTGTCGGAAAACCCGATTTTTTTCCACCCGCCAGTCATAGCCACGCTTTCGGCGAACTCACCGCAATCCCGGCGCTGGTCGCGGCTTTGGCGGGTTTGGGCGGCGACGGGCTTTTGAGCAAGAGCGGCACGACCCTGACAACCCTGCTGGCGTCGGCCTTTGGTCTCTCGATGCTGGGCGCGCTCGATGCCCCGGCGGCGCGCGGGCTGCTCGGCTTGGGGGCGGCGGCCTTGCTCGGAACCTCGGGCGCGGGCGGGGTGGTGACGCGCGACGCCAGTGGCAAAGTCGCCTTGGGTGATTTGCCCGCTATCCTCATCAACGATACCTTTGAGGCGGCGTCCCAAACCGCCATGCTCGCGCTTACCGCCACCAAGGGCGACGCCTGTGTGCGCACGGACCTCAGTAAAACTTTCCTGCTCGCCGCCGAACCCGCCTCGGTGCTGGGCAACTGGAAGGAGGTGCTGGCCCCGGTCGGCGGCGCGATTAGCTCCGTCTTTGGCGCGACCAGCCCGGTTATCACGATTCCGGGTCTGCCCCCGCTCGCGGGCCCGGCGGACGATGCCGACGAAATGCCGCTCTACGACGCCTCGACTGGCACGCATCGGCGGGTCAGCCGGTCGGTGTTACTGGCGGGGAGCACCAGCTTAACCAGCGCGGCCCCGGCGGATATCGGGACGCTTGCGGCAGTCGGTACCGCCACGACGGCGGCGCGGGCCGATCACGTTCATAAACTGCCGACGACAGGGGTTACGGCGGGGACCTATGCGAACGCCACCATCACCGTTGATACCTTCGGACGGGTGACGGGGGCGAGTTCGGGGGGAGTGAGTACGACTTCCGTGATCCAAAGCTATATGGGCTGGACTATCACGAGCAATGTGATGCCAGTAGATTCTCAGCCAGTTATGACATCTCGGTTTTACAGGTTTTTCCTTGATACGAACCCTGGGCAAGACAATATCACCATTCGTCTCCCCTCTTTGCCGCCCTCTGGTTCCTCAGGTGGCTGGGTTGAATTGATCGTCTGTATCGTTCAGCCGCAGTCTTTTAAGGGGTCGAAATCGGTAACGTTCCAAGGGTCGGGCGGCACCGGAATCACTTGGGAAAACAGCCTCATCCCGCCGTTGAATTTAGGATCGAATGCGGAGACGTATTTCGTCTTTCGGGGTGGATCGTTAGACGCGCAATGGCGTGGGCGAGCGATGGACGCGCCAGGGGCGGGTACGACGTTCTTCAACGGCATCCTGTCCGGCGGCTCAATCCTCAATGCTCGCCTCGTCGGCATACGGGAGGAAAAGCAGGTTCGGGTCGATGTGCCTGCGACGGCAACCCTGCCCCCGATCACCAGCCATAATACCTATCACTATCGCCTCACCGGCAATGCAACTCTGACCCTACCAGCGCGGCTGACCAACGCGAATTGTATCGTTGGCGTCACCCTCATCATCGATCAGGACGGCACGGGCGGGCGCACGCTCACCCTCAACGCCCCCGCAGGCGAAACGATCAAATGGCATGGCGGCACCATGGGCAGTATCGCGACCGGGCCGAACACCCGCACCCGCATCGCCCTCAGCGCCGCCCAAGGGGAAACCCGCTGGGATGCCGCCATCGTTTATAAGGAGGCGTAACCATGCTGCTTGCGACACGCGCTTGGTTGCCGGTCGGCGGCTCGCCGCCCGCCTGGGTCACGGCTTCCCCTCTGACCGAGGCCGAGTGGGAAACGCTCTATACGCAAACCCTGCTAGCGACCGGAGCGAGCGCTTATGCAATCGTCTCCGGCAGTCTGCCGTCCGGCCTTGCGCTGGCGGGCGATACGATCACTGGCAGGCCAACGCCTGATCCCAGTGCTCCCGCCTGGACCACGCCCGGGGGGAGTCTCGGGACGGCCAGCCAGGGCGGGGGATTCTCCGTAGCGCTGGCCGCAACCGGGGCGACTTCGTTCGTTCTTCGCTCCGGGTTGCTCCCCTGGGGTGTGACACTCGATCCGGCAACGGGCGCGCTGGCGGGGACGTTGGCCGTGATCGGCGGGCCGGAGGATAGCCCCGGCCCCGCACCGGTATGGAGCACGGCGGCGGGGAGCCTCGGCGCGGTTTGGGAAGGGCAGGCGGCGAGCCTTAGTCTTAGTGCCAGCGGCGCGGAGACCTATGAAATCGTCGGCGGCGTGCTGCAGTGGGGCTTGCGGCTTGACCGCAGCACGGGCGCGCTGACCGGCTCCCCGGCGGATGTGGGCGGGGCGGTGCTTGATCCGCTCGAAACCTACACTTGGTCCGCGCCGGTATCGTCCGATCTCGGCACCTACGCCGTGGGGGCGACGGTCAATATCGCCCAAACGACTGCCCCCACGGCGGGCTCCTTCTATCTTCTCAGCGGCGACTTGCCGTGGGGGCTCACGATGCTCCGGGAGACCGGCTTGATCAGCGGCACGGTCAGTGCCGAGGCCGTGGCGGGCACCTATGCCCTCACAATCGCGCGGATCGATACCAACGGGCGCTTCGGCACGCGCGCTTACACCATCACCATTGCTTAGGGAGGCCGGTAAGATGCCTGAAACCTTTAATTTTACCGCGCGCGCCACGGCGGCGAGCGGGGCTTTTGCCGACCGGAATTTCTCGATTACGGTCAATAACAGCATCATTCAGCGCTTGCTCGCGGTCGGCCCTAGCGGCGCGGCCCGGTCCTTGGGGGCGGGGCAGCCGTGGGTGTTGATCCCCGGCATTACCGGAGATAGTGGCGATTTTGGCGACCGTTGGCTCGTCTGGGATCAAACCGCCGGACTGATGCGGGCGTCCCCCGATCTGATCAATTGGTCGAGTTTCGTGCCGACACTGCCCGCAGGCATTACCACGCTCAGTTTCTTACGCTGGCGCACGGGGGCCTGGTGGGCGATGGCGAGCGCCGACCGGACGAGCCACTGGGAGCATGGGGTTGTGACCTCGACCAACGGCGGGCAGACCTGGAGCCTCGTCGGCGGGACGGTTACGTCTGCCGGGCTTGGCTTTTCTTTCGAGCGGTCGGCAGCCGGGGCCTCGATCATCGCAACCGACACGGAATGGCATTTTCGCGCGAGCGATGGCGCGGCGTGGGCGGTGGCGCGCACGACGGGACACAGCTACAAATTTCAAATCGCCCATCTCAATGGCATCTGGTTTGCTCCCGCAAGTCAAGCCAGCTACCCCGGAGTGTCACGCTCAACCGATGGGTCGACCTGGTTCGACCAAAGTAATGCTAGCGTTCTGACGTCCGGATATTATCGCGGCGCGGCCTACGCCAATGGTGTTGTGCTGGCGTATGCCTACGCCGACACCCAAGCAGGCTATACCACCGATGCCGGGTTGACGTTTCAGGCGATCACAACCCCATACCCCGCAGCGCCGGGCGCCTATCAGGCCGAACGCCCCATCGTTGCTCAGGGTGGGAGCTTCGTTCTGCTTGGGCCAGGCGGCAGCACCTATCTGCTGAACAACGTCATCCTGCCGTCCTCGACACAAGCATTGCCCGCGCCGCTCGGCGTTCCGGCTTGCCTTGCGGTGCGGAATTAGGGGGCGGGGGTGGGCGACGATTTACGGGCGGTTCTCGCCGAAATTCAGGCCGGAACCCGCGAAGGCCGAGCCTGGCGGCAGCGGGCCGAGCAACGGCTCGATCAGGCTGCCGAAAGCCTGCATCACTTGTCGCAATCGCTAGCCGAAGTCACCACGGAAATGAAGCTGCACCTCCATTATGGGCAAGAGCGGGTCGAGCGTCTTGAGGAGCGGGTTTCCGCCCTTGAAGACGTCAGTCCGCCGAAAGCGCCGAAAACTGCAATGGCGGTCGGCGGTGGCGGTTTCTTCGGGTGGCTTGCAGGCGGCGGCTGGGACCATCTCACCCAACTCATGAAGAGGATTCTGCCATGACCGAAGGCAAGTTTCCGCGCGGCATCCGTAATCACAATCCCGGCAATATCCGGCGCACGAACACGATTTGGCGCGGCATGCTCCCGGACCCGTCGGGCGATGCCGAATTTGTGGTTTTCTCGGAACCGCTCTGGGGCCTGCGCGCCCTTGGGCGGGTTTTGCGCACCTATTACGATCTTTATCACTGCCGGAGCGTGGCGACGATTCTGCGCCGCTACGCCCCGCCGATCGAAAATAACACCAACGCCTATATCGCCGCGGTGGCTAAAACCCTGAACATTGCGCCCGACGCCGAACTTCCCCGGACGCCTGAAACTTGGGTTCGGCTGATGCAGGCCATCGTCCGGCACGAAAACGGCGTGGGGGATGCTTATCCCCTCGCCTTGTACCAGTCTGCCGCCGCCCTGGCGTTGGACTGATCTTTCTTCTTTTCTCATTGGAGACAGCCATGCAGTATCTATTGAGCCGTCTGCAGGAACGCAGCACGTGGTTGGGCTTGATTGCGCTTGCAACCGGGTTTGGCGTTAGCGTCAAACCGGATGTTTCGAATGCGATCATCACAATCGGCAGTAGTTTGGCCGGGGTAGTTGCGGCCTTGACGCCCGATCAAAAGCGCTGATCGGGGAAGGGTGGTTGCAGGTCTGGGCCTGCGGGCGCGGGGATGGACAAAAGTGACGGGGGCCCCATCTCTTCAGGACCAGCCTTTCTGTTCATGTGAAGGGACGATCATGCGACCACTCGGGTATTTTTTGATCGTTGCAAGCCTCGGTCTATCGCTTTCAGGGCGCGCGGAGGAGCCGCGCGGGGCGGAGCTTGAATATCGCGTCTATGTTGGCGGCATTGCCGCCGCCCGCTATTTTCTGCGCTATACCGCTTCCGCCACCCGCACGGAAATTGCGCTGACAGCACAGACCGAGGGGGTTACGGATTGGATTATCGGCTGGCGCTCGTCGCAGTTTGCCGAAGCCGATGTGGACCCATTGTCCCCCAGCCGGGTCCAGCAGGTCGCATTTCGCTCCGAAGGGGTCTTTCGCGGCCAAGTGCGCCGGGTCGATCTGCGCTCCTACGCCAATCGGCCTGCCGAGTGGCAGATTAGCCCGCCGGAAGACCCGGAGCCGCGCACGCCGCTTCTGCCGGAGCAGACGGCGGGCACGCTTGATCCGCTAACAGGAACCTTTCTTGGTCTGCGCGAGCAGGCCGGTACGGGCGGGTGCCCCACACAAATTCCCGTTTTCGATGGCCGTCGCCGTTTCGATGCGGTTTTCGCGCCGCCGCGCGCGGAGGAATTGAAGCCGTCTTCCTATACGATTTTCGCGGGGCCGACGTTGGTTTGCCAATTCACGATTAAACGGATTGGCGGCTACGTGATCCGCGAAAATGATTGGAACCGCGCGGAAGATCGCGAAAAGCCGATTAGTCTGCATTTGGGCAAGGTTTTACCCGGCTTGCCGCGTCTTCCTGTCCGAGTAGAGAGCGAACTTACCTTAGGTAGCATTGTCGTGCATCTTGTGGCCGCCCGCCCGGCAAGCGGGGTTACGCGCATGGCTGCCTTGCCTGCGCAATAGGATTGTCTCTCTGGTTTCGGGCCAATATCCCAGGTGATAGTGTTCGGCGCTTAACGCCGCTCACCCGTTTAAACCGGAGACGACCCGATGAAGTTGACCGATACCGCCCTGTTTCGCCAAGAAGCCTATATCAACGGCCAATGGGTCGCCGCTGATGCGGGCTCGACGATTTCCGTCGATAATCCGGCGACGGGCGCAGCCATCGGGACGGTGCCGAACATGGGGGCAGTGGAAACTCGCCGCGCGATCGATGCAGCATCGGCAGCCTTCCCGCTCTGGGCCGCAAAGACCGCCAAGGAGCGCGGAACTATTCTCAGTCGCTGGGCCGATCTCATCACCCAGAACGTCGAAGATCTGGCGCAGATTATGACAACCGAGCAGGGTAAACCGCTGGCTGAAGCGCGCGGCGAGATTCTGTCGGGCGCGGCTTACATCCAATGGTTCGCCGAAGAAGGCCGCCGGGTTTATGGCGACGTCATTCCGCAGCCGCGCTCGGGTCAGCGCTTGCTCGTCGTCAAGCAGCCGGTCGGCGTGTGCGGCGCGATTACGCCCTGGAATTTTCCGTCCTCAATGATCGCGCGCAAGGCCGGGGCGGCTTTGGCCGTGGGCTGTACGCTGGTGGTCAAACCCTCCGACCTGACCCCCTATTCGGCGCTGGCCTTGGCCGAATTGGCCGAACGCGCCGGGATGCCGGCGGGTGTGCTGAACATCGTCTTTGGCGACGCCCCGCCAATTGGCGATGAACTTTGCTTCAATCCGAAGGTCAAGAAGATCACCTTCACCGGCTCTACGGCGGTCGGCAAGCTGCTGCTCGGCAAGGCGGCGCAGACGGTGAAAAAGGTCAGTATGGAGTTGGGCGGCAATGCGCCGTTCATCGTGTTCGACGATGCCGATATTGACGCGGCGGTGGCGGGGGCAATCCTGTCGAAATACCGCAACGCCGGGCAAACCTGCGTCTGCGCCAACCGCGTTTTCGTGCAGGACGGAATTTACGACGCGTTTGCTGAAAAATTCACCGCCGCCGTGAAGGCGCTGAAAGTCGGCAATGGGCTGGACGTGGGCACCACGACGGGGCCGCTGATCGATGATCGGGCGCTGGCCAAGGTCGAACGCATGGTGGCGGACGCGACCGATAAGGGCGCGACAGTGCTGACCGGGGGGTATAAGCATGCTTTGGGCGGGCGTTTCTACGAGCCGACCGTTCTTGCGAATGTAACGCCCGATATGGCCGTGATCCGCGACGAAATCTTCGGCCCGGTTGCGCCGCTGGTGCGCTTCAAGGATGAGGCCGAAGTCATCCAACTGGCGAATGATACCGATTACGGTTTGGCCGCCTATTTCTACGCGCGCGATCTCGGGCGGGTCTGGCGTGTCGCCGAAGCCTTGGAATATGGCATGGTTGCCATCAACGAAGGCGCGATTGCGACCGAAGTCGCGCCCTTCGGTGGCGTCAAGCAGTCAGGCATGGGCCGCGAAGGCTCAAAATACGGCGTGGACGATTACGTCCAGATCAAGTTCCTCGCAATGGGCGGTATTGGAGCCTAAGCATGGCCTATGATTTCGACCTGCTGACGATTGGCGCGGGCTCGGGGGGGGTGGCGGGGTCCCGCCGCGCCGCCTCTTATGGTCCGCGCGTGGGGATCATTGAGGAAGCCCGCATCGGCGGCACCTGCGTGCTGCGCGGCTGCGTGCCGAAAAAGCTGCTGATCTATGGCGTCGATATCGCCGATACGCTGGCCGATGCCGCAGGCTTTGGCTGGAGTATCGACGGGGCTAGCCTCGATTGGGCCAAGCTGGTGGCGGCGAAGGATGCCGAGTTGGACCGGCTCCACGGCATTTACATTTCGATGCTCGATAAGGCCGGGGTAAAGCGGATCGAAGGGCGCGGCGTGCTCGTCGATGCGCATACCGTACAGGTTGGCGACCAGCGCTTTACCGCCGAACGCATTATGATTGCGACCGGCGGCTGGCCGACGCTGCCCGATGTGCCGGGCAAGGAGCTTGCGATCACCTCCAATGAGGCGCTCGACCTCAAGAGCCTGCCGGAGCGCATTGTGATTTTCGGCGCGGGCTATATCGCGGTGGAGTTCGCCGGGATTTTCCGGGCGGCGGGTTGCGCGGTCGATCTGGTGTTCCGGGGCGATCAAGTTTTGCGCGGCTTTGACGGCGAAGTGCGCACGCATTTGATGGAATCGCTGGCCGCGCGCGGGATCAATCTTCTCGCGGGACGGACGATTACCGGGATTACCGAAGAGGGGGCAGCACGCCGCGTCACCCTTTCCGATGGTTCGGTGATTCTCGCAGGGCAAGTTATGTTCGCCACGGGCCGCGCGCCCAATACAAAGGGGCTCGGGCTTGAGGCGGTCGGCGTTGAAACCGGCGCGCAAGGCGAAATAATGGTCGATAGCCAGTCGTGCACCTCGGTGCCGAATATCTACGCCGTCGGCGATGTCACCAACCGCTTCAACCTCACCCCGGTGGCGATTGCCGAGGCGCGGGCGGTGGCGGAAACCCTCTATAATGATAACCCGATGAGCGTGTTCGACAATATCGTGCCGAGTGCGGTGTTCTCACGACCCGAGGTCGGCACGGTCGGCCTATCCGAAGAAGCGGCGCTCGCCGCAGGCTACACGCTCGATATCTACACGACGCGCTTTCGCCCGATGAAAAACACGATTTCGGGCCGGGGCGAGCGCACCTTTATGAAACTCGTCGTCGATCAACCCACCCAGCGCGTGCTCGGCGCCCATATGGTCGGCCCCGATTCGGCGGAAATCATCCAGGGCCTCGCGGTGGCGCTGACCTGCGGTGCGACCAAGCAGCAGTTCGACCGGACCATCGGCCTCCACCCCAGCGCATCGGAAGAGTTTGTGACGATGCGCGATAAGCGGGGGTAATCATCGGGGGAGGGGGCTCCCCCGATCTAAACTTGCTTGAGCAGCGCGCGACCGATGGGTTTCACCGGCTCGCTGCGCAGCACGAGCGAGGTTGTGACCGCGCCGAAGCGGGCGATGGTATCGACGATGGTTTCAAGCTCGGCGGGCGCCGGCACCAGCACCTTTAAAATAAAGCAATCGTCCCCCGTGAGCCGCAGCACCTCGATTACCTGCGGCATCTCGGCGAAAAGCTTCAGGCTGGCTCTTATATGCTCGTGGGTGGTCCGCAGCCGGATCACCGCCATCATGCCAAACCCGAGCGCAGCGGGATCGATCCGCGCGCCGTAACCGGTAATAATTCCCCTTTCTTCCAAGCGCTTAACCCGCTCGGAGGTGGCGGGTTGCGACAGGCCGACACGACGCCCCAGCTCCGAAATACCGAGGCGACCATTCTCCTGCAAGGCTTCGAGAATGGCGATATCGGTCGGGTCGAGCGCGGATTTATCGGACGATAGGGGCATAGGGCAAACCTTTAAACTATCGGAAAACGGTGAGCTTTTCCGATAGTCTCGCATTCCATCACCGGAGGGAAGCGGTCATTTTTCCAGGGCACCATAGCCAGTTGGAGAGGATGATGACCGAATCTATTCTGCTACCGGGGATCAACGGATCTAGCCCGCTACACTGGCAGAGCCTTTGGGAAGCCGCCAACCCGCAAATGCGGCGTTTTTCTCCCTCAGATTGGGATGCGCCCATTCTGTCGGATTGGAGTCTAGCGCTGGACCGAGCCGTTGCCGCGACCCGCAGTCCACCCGTCTTAGTGGCCCATAGCCTTGCCTGTTTGTTGGTAGCGCATTGGCTGAAGACATCTCCCTTACCGGTCGCGGGCGCGTTTCTGGTCGCCGTGCCCGACCCGACAGGGGTAAAATTTCCCCGCGAAGCGGCGAGCTTCGCTGCCCCGCCGGAGGACCGGTTTCGATGCCCCAGCCTTATTCTGGCGAGTTCCGATGATCCCTACGGGAGCCTAGAGCATGCCCATCGCCGCGCGGCGCAATGGGGGAGCAGTTCTATCGAAATTGGCCCGCTGGGGCATGTGAACGACCGCAGCGGTTTAGGCGATTGGCCAACGGGGGCGGCGCTGCTTGCGGCTTTTTGCTCAGGCCTTCCGACGCCTTAAAGCAGGGCTTAGGCGTGGGGCGCATTTCGCTAACCCCACGCATTCCTCAAACCGTTACGCGGCTTTCCGTTTCGCGCTGCGGCTTTTCACCGAGCGCGCTTTTGGGAACCGAACCCCGAAAGGGCGAACCGGCCCTTCGACGCCCGCGAGGGCATTGGGCACCATCCCCCGGATATAGATCCGTTCGGTTTTCTCGCCCGGCATCGTAATGCCCGTGGGGGCAGCGGCGGTGAAGTTGAACTTGCTGTAGAACTCGGCAAGGTCGCTGACCAGCACGATGATTTCATGGCCATGGGCGGCGCAGGCGGCGAGGGTAACGTCCATCAAGTCCGCGCCGAGGCCAAGGCCCCGGTAGGTTTCATCGACGGCGAGCGGGCCGAGCAGCAGGGCGGGCGTGCCCTTCGGGCCGATTTCGACCGGCCAGTAGCGCAGGGTGCCGATTACCTTATCGCCATCTTTCGCCACATAGCAGAGCGGGGCCACCGGGGCCACCCGGTCGCGGAACCGATAGGAGGTTTTTTGGCAGCGTGCTTGGCCGAAAACCCGGTCGAGCAACTGTTCGATGGCGTCGGCGTCTTGCGCTTGTTCTTGGGTGAAAGTCACCATATCCGTATTCCTGAAGCCTAGTCGGTCCCGAGTAGTAGCGGCTTGGCCGATTCTTAGATCGGTCAAGGGAACAGCCCAGCGGGGCGGATCACGGTCTAGGGCAGCAGGGTCCCCACCGAAGCGGCAGGGCAGGAGGGGAGGAGGGCGATGAAGCAGAAGCCCGAACCCCGCTGCGCACGCAGACGGACCGACCGGCCCTGGGGGCCGTCTTCTCGTCGTCGTTGCAGGGTAGAAACTGGGGGCACCGCTTAATCCTCTGTGTTAGTGATGCAGATCAATATCATATTCTGAACCGGCGTCAAGCGGCAGTATTTTATCCTGTGATTTGACGAAACTGCATCAGGCTTAGGGCAGCGCCCCATAGGCTGAAAGCGTCTTTCACGGATAGGCTGCCAATGTCGGCGTGGCTCAAGTCTTCCAGCAGAACCAAATGGCCCTGTCCTGGGGGGAGGGCTTCTAACAGGCTTTCACTTTCGGTGTAAGGGATCACCGCATCATAGCGGCTATGCACTAGGGTCACGCGTGCGGAAAGGGCCGATAGGTCGAGATCGACGAGGCTCAAGGCGGCTATCGCCTCGCGGATTGGCGCGGGCAGGCCAGCGATCAGATCGGTCACGGCATCGGGATCGTCATTGCGCACCAGGGCGTAGAGCGACTGGCCTTCCGGCCCCAGGCCTGCCGCCAGATCGTCTAGCGCGGCGCTGGGATCGTTCAGACGGCGTTCGGCCATAATCCCCAAGAGGCCGCGATCTTGGGCGCTCACAACCCGCTCCAGATTGGCCTGGAGAAAGACCCAGGCGGAGCGGGGATTGGGCGGCTGGAACTGCCAGGTCTCGTCGAAGCGGCCGCGATAAGCCCCCGTGGTGAAAAACCGAATGATGGCTTCGGAATCGTAAAAGCCCCCAAGGGCAAAAATCGCCTGGACATCGGCGCTCACATCCGGCTCCAGCGCGGCGCGGATCGACGGCACGAGGCTATAGGAAACCGCGCCGATGCCAATCGCGCGCGCTGCGGGATCAATCCGGTCGGTCGCCACCCGCACGGCATCGGCAATCGCGCGGGCGTGATCGGGCAATACCTGAAAGCGCTCCATGCCGGGCAGTTCCGGCACGATCACGCGAAAGCCGGTTTCAGCCAAAATCCGCGCCATCAGTTGTAGGCGCGAATCGTCCCGCCCGGCTTGCGCCGCCCCTGGCACGAGGATGAGGCTGGCCCGCTCCCACCCATCTTGCCGTAGCCAAACGTCGCCATTGCGCGTGCGGCCATCCACCGTCCATTGGGTGCGGTTGGTGGTGACGGCGGGGGCGAAGGGCAGTGGCTCCCTATTCTGGAGCAGCGAGACGATCAGCCAGAGGGCCGAGGCCGAACCTGCGGGCATCAGCGCCCAGCCGAGCCCGCTCGCCCCCAGCAGCAGTACGAGGGCGAGGAGAAATCGACGCAGCAAAATCATTTACGCAGCAAAAATTCGCGGCCCAGCTTCACGCGCGGCGCGCCATCGTAGGCGATAATATCGGCGGTGGCATAGGTTTCGCCCCAATTATCGGGCAGATAAGAGCCGGTGCCGATCACGTCGATGGGGGCCCCCGCAACCGCCATCACTTTGCATTTCGCCGGGCCGAAGCCGCTAGAGCCGATGATTTTCACCTTGGGGAAGCCTGCGGTATCGAGCGCCTGGCGGAAGTGGAAAATCGCCGCCGCCGTCACCCCCGGCCCAACGAGATGCCGCAGTTCGGCTTCCGTCCGATAACCGCGAATTGACTGCGGCGCATGGGCTTCCATGACGCCGTAGGAGAGGGAGGTGTCGAGCCCCTCGATAAAGCGGCTGCCGTGGGTATCGAGCCGGAAGCTTATGCGCCCTTCCGCCGCCAACTGCGGAAAGCGCTCGCACACCGCCAGCGCGTCGGTCACTTCCTGGCCGAAATAATCGACCAGTACGACCAAATCATTCTCGGGATAGGCTTCATGGTACATTTCGGCGGCGCGCAGAGTGCTGCCCGCATAGCCGATGAGCGCGTGGGGCATGGTGCCCAAGCCGCCGTCGCGCCCGAAATAATGGGCCGTCGCCGTCGTGGCATTGCCGATAAAACCAACCGCGCCGACCGAACGTTTGGCGGCGTCCGAGCCCACATGGGCGGCATAGGCCATCATCTCGGCCATTTCTTGGCCCGCGCAGTGGCGGGCTTCCATGGCGAGAAACGCCACATTCGGCAGATCGACGCACATAGTGAACGCATTATAAGCCGCCACACAGGCCGGGCCGATGCGCTGGAGCATAATGGTTTCGAGATCGACGAGATGGATGAACGAGCCAGTCACATAGAATAAAGGCTCGCCCGCGCCAACCCAATCGCCCTCGTGATGCTTGGTTTCGATCTCGAAACTCACACCGCGCGCCGCCGCCATATCGGTAAGCCAGTCGAGCGCGAGCTTTGGCGCGAACAGCACCGGGCGGCGCATGAAGACAGCATAGGTGACATTGGAGTCGCCATTCCTGCGGACGATCTCTTTCGTCCGCAGGAAATACGCATCGGTGCGCTGAGCGACTTGCTCGGGGGTAAGGGCGGCCCCGAGCGGGCTGGTTTCGGACGGGGCTAACGCTGCCCGCTCACGAACGTTCATGATTCTCCTGACCGTCCCGCCCGACAGGCTGAACGACTAACTCGCTACTGCCAGCCTTACAGCTTCCCGCTCGGCTTTCAAGGATTCCGCAATCAGGAAGGCAAGTTCGATGGCCTGTTCGCCATTCAAGCGCGGGTCGCAATGGGTGTGGTAGCGATCCCCCAACGACTCGTCGCTAATGGCTTGCGCGCCGCCGATGCATTCCGTCACGTTGCGTCCGGTCATCTCGAAATGCACGCCGCCTGCGTAAGTTCCCTCAGCGCGGTGAATTTCGAAGAAGCTGCGGATTTCCGACAGGATATTGTCGAAAGCGCGGGTTTTATAGCCGCTCGCGGCTTTGACCGTATTGCCATGCATCGGGTCGGACGACCAAACGACGCGGCGGCCTTCGCGCTCCACAACCCGCACCAATTGCGGCAGGTGCTTGGCGATCTTATCGGCCCCCATGCGGGCGATCAGGGTTAAACGACCCGGTTCGTTCGCGGGGTTGAGCCGGTCGATCAGGCGCAGGAGATCGTCCGGGTCCATGCTGGGGCCGACTTTCATGCCGATAGGATTCTTAATCCCGCGCATGAATTCCACATGAGCACCATCAAGCTGGCGCGTGCGGTCGCCGATCCACAGCATATGGGCGGAGGTATCGTACCAATCGCCGGTGAGGCTATCGGTGCGGGTCATCGCCTGCTCGAAGCCCAGCAGAAGCGCTTCGTGGCTGGTGAACACATCGGTCTCGCGGATCTGCGGCGAGGTGTCGGACGTCAGCCCGCAGGCCTCCATAAAGGCGAGGCATTCGCCGATCCGGTCGGCCAAAGCCTGATATTTTTCCCCGGCGGGCGAGCGGGCGACAAACCCCAGCGTCCAGCCGTGGACGCGGTGCAGGTCGGCATAACCGCCTTGGGCGAAGGCGCGGATCAGGTTTAGCGTGGCGGCCGATTGGCTATAGGCCTGCAATTGGCGCTTCGGATCGGGAATCCGGGCCTCTTCGGTAAACTCAATGCCATTCACCACGTCGCCGCGATAGGAGGGAAGCACGATGCCATCGCGCGTTTCGGTATCTTCCGAGCGGGGCTTGGCGAACTGGCCCGCAAGCCGCCCGACCTTCACCACCGGCATCGCCGACCCGAAGGTCAGAATAACGGCCATTTGCAGCAGCACGCGGAAAGTATCGCGGATGTTATCGGGATGGAACTCGGCAAAGCTTTCGGCGCAATCGCCGCCCTGGAGCAGGAATGCTTTCCCGTCGGCCACTTTGGCAAGCTGTGCCTGCAAACGGCGCGCTTCCCCAGCAAACACCAAGGGCGGATAATTGCGCAGCGTGCTTTCTACCGAGGCCACTTCGGCGGCATCCGGGTAGGTCGGCATTTGCTTCACCGGCTTGGCGCGCCAGCTTTCGGGGGTCCATTTCCCGCTCATCGTCCCTTTTCCTTACGTCCGTTTCCCTCTGATTTGCCAGAGTGGTCGCTCAGAATACAGGTTTCCGATAGGAACGGAAATTCAAACTTTGCAGTCCTGCCAATGGTTTCGCCTGTAATGAGTGGCGCGCCTGTCCCGTGTCTTAACGATTTGTCATACCGCCGCAAGCCCTGCGAGAGCTACCAGCTTTTATAGTGGTGCCAATCAGCAGGTCAGGGAGGGCGTCATGGGGAAAATAGTCGCGGTTCTTGTTTTGGGGTTACTCGTGGCGGGCTGTGTGGTGCGCGAGGGGCCATATCGGCCCCATTATTCATCCGGCCCGGTTTATATCGAGCGCGCCCCGGCCCATCGCTATTACGACCGCCCACCCCCGGCGCACTATCGGCATGGGCCGCCGCGGCCACGTTACCATCACCATCGCTATTAATCCTGACACCGCCGCTGGCGCGTCTGATGTTTCATTTTACTGGACCCAGGGGAATATGATGACCCGAGTGATGATAACCGTCGCCACCCTCGCGGTGCTGGCGGGCTGTGCCCCCATAGGGCAGGGCGGATATTACAGTGGGTACAGTAAATCTTCGTCCTATTCGGAGCCCTATCGCCCCTTCGATTCGCGGCGGTATGAACCATCCCATCGCCACACGCGCCGCCCGTCCTCGCCGCCACCGGCTGTGGCGCCCCGTCCTGTGGTGACGCCGCCTCCGAGTGTCCCGCGTCCGGCGGTAACGCCGCCCCCTCCCCAGAACGGGCAAGCTCGGCACGCGCCGGGATGGAAGGACGAGTTCAAGCCAAATTGATCCGACCGCGCCGCCTTAACAATTTGTCATACGGCGGCCAGCGTCCGGATACGTCCGAGCGTTTAGGATGAGTGTCAGGTTGTTGTGCTGGAGGATATTATGTCGCTACGTTTGTCTCTCTTGGCCGTTCTAGTGCTGCTGTCCGGCTGTGTGACGGGCGGGGCGACCTATGCGCATGACCGTTATTATTATGATCCGCCGCCGCGCCCACGCTATTATTATCCGCCGCCCCCGCCGCCGGTTTTCTACCGTCCAGCCCCGGAGTATCGCCCGGTGATTATTTACCGCGAGCGCCCTTACCATAATCGCCGCGATTGGCGGCAGGATCGCTGGGACCGTTGGGATGATCGCCGGAACGATCGCCGCTGGTAGCCCACGAGACGGGGCGACCGGCGAAGGGCTCGAACCCGGCCTGACGATTATTGAGGTCTCAGTCTTTTGCGGTGCTCACCGTTAGCCGATATCGGAAACGTCGGGCCTCGGCTCGGGAGATGCGCCATTCAATCGGAAGCCCCGCCGCATTGCGGGCGGTGCGCTCGATGCTGATAAGCGGGGTCCGCTTTTCAAGGCCGAGCAAATCCGCGTCGATTGCGTCCGCATCAACGATAGCGAGTTCTTCCTCGATCGAAAAAACAACCTGTCCGCAGAGATGCTCGTAGGCCGGGTACAGGAGCGGGCCGATTTCGTCCGGCGCGTGATTCATAAGGTTGGCGAAGAGAGTGGTCGGCACATAAATGTCCTCAAGCAAGCGGCGGGCATTCTCCCAGTGCCGATGCCGAACGAGGTGAATAACCTCGGCATCGGCGGGCAGGGCAAGCTTTGTTGCGAGGGCGGGGGGCGGCTTGAGGATCGTGCGCGAGATAAGCTTGCTCTCCGGCTCGGCCATTGAGCCGGAGGCGTCCCGAAACAAAAAAAAGCGCATCATCGCGTGGTCAAATTTCGGCCGACGGACGAAGGTACCATGTCCGTGACGGCGTTCGATCAAACCCTCGTCGGCGAGCGCCTCAAAGGCCCGGCGAACCGTTCCCAGGGCAATTTGGTAGAGGCGGGTCAGTTCGGCTTCCGCAGGCAGGGCATCGCCGGGTTTCAAACTACCGGCGACGATCTGTGATTTGAGCGTTTGGCAAAGCCGCCGATAGATGGGGAGATTTTTGTCGCCCTCAAGCGGGGGGACATCCGGGAAACTAACGCTCTTAAACTGACGCTGGCGGTCCATAGTCCCAACACTCTATTTACTCGGGCGTGATTTTGCCATCCCGAATGAGCATACCGGTTACGGCCCGCTGGTCGGCGATGAAGCTGACGGCTCCGTTGCGGCCGCCGCCAATCGGTTCCCCGCCAAGATCGGCAATACGCTGTTTTAACTCGGGAGTCTGGAGTGCCTTCCCCAGCGCATCCGCCAATTTTGCAACCACATCACTCGGGGTTCCCGTCGGAACAAACATACCGTTCCACTCATAAACGGCAGCACTTGATATACCGAGTTCGGTCATGGCCGGAACATCCGGCAAAGCGGCAATCCTTTTTCCATCTGCAACAGCCAGCGCTCGGAGTTTGCCGCTTTTGATGTGCGACAGGCTGGAGGCAACATTCGCAAAAAACACGGGGATATGGCCGCCCATAACGTCATTCATGGCCGGACCACCCCCTTTGTAGGGGACGTGCACCATCTCTGTTTGCGTTTGGCGGGTGAACGCCGCCCCGGCAAGATGCTGCGCGGAACCGGTTCCGGAGGACGCATAGCTTATGCTGTTCGGCGAGGTTTTGGCTGCCGCGACCAAGTCCAAGACTGTTTTTGCTTCGTAGGTGGGCGTGACGACGATCACATGGGGAAAGGCGGCGATGACGCCGACGGGGATGAATGCCTTCTCCGCATCATAGGGCAAGCGTGGATAAAGCGCCTGATTGATGACGAAAGACGCCGCATCCACCATGAGCGTGTACCCATCGGGCTTCGCATTCGCAACAAAGGTGGCCCCAAGCTGCCCTGCGGCCCCGCCCTTGTTTTCCACCACGACGGGTTGTCCTAACACTTCCCCCATCTTTGGCCCGATCAGGCGGGCCATCAAATCCGCTCCGCCCCCTGGCGGGTAGGTGACGATCAAGGTGATCGGCTTTGACGGAAATTCCTGGGCGAAAACCTCTAGGGTTCCCGATACCGCGAGCGCAAAGGCCGCTGCCGCGAAGGCAATCCTTTTCATGTGACCGTTTCCCCTCTGGTTTGGCCACTTGCGTTGATGCGGCCAGATATTTATAGCTATAGTCCTATAGATGTCTTGCAAAATTCGCAAGGCCGAATCACCCGATCCGGATCGCGCTTCATGACGTTGCTTATCGACACCCATGTTCATCTCTTCGACCGTCAATACGGGTTTACCCCGAAGCGGCGGTATGACCTGGGTTACGACGCGCTCCCGACGGACCTCCTCCCCGAAATGACCCTTGCGGGCGTATCGGCGGCGGTGATCGTTCAACCAAGTTTCCTGGGCACCGATAATTCTTATCTTCTGGAGGTAGTCGCCGAGAGTGATGGCAGGTTTTCGGGCATCGCGGTTGTTGAGCCGAACATATCGGGCCAAGAGCTTGCGAGGTTCAAAGCGGCTGGAATTATTGGCCTTAGGCTCAACTGTATCGGCGAGACGGCCCCCAATCTTGCGGCCGCGCCCTATTCATTTCTCATAGGGGAACTCGCGCGCCTGGGTATGATCTTGCAGATTCAGGCCGAAGGGGAGCAGTGGTGTGCGCTTGAAAAATCCTTACTCGCGTGCCCGGCAACGATTGTTATCGATCACTTCGGACGCACCCCCCCCGGCGACGTGAGCGGTGGGTTCCAGAGCCTGCTGCGTGTGGCGGCGCAGTCGAGCCGAATTTGCTTTAAGTTCTCGGCACCTTACCGGCTAAAGACCGGAGCCGCCGCATACTGCGCGCGGATGATTCTCAATACCGTCGCCATCGACCGAATTCTGTGGGGTAGCGACTGGCCCGCAACGCAATTCGAAGGCCGCCATAGCTATCAAGACACGCTGGCCTGGCTTGAAGAATGGGTTCCTCGGCCCGAGGATCGGCAGAAGATCCTGTCGCAAAACCCGATCAACCTGTTGGGCGTTCCAAGGGCAGTGAGTATCGCCCGGTGATTATTTACCGCTACCGGCGGCAGGATCGCCGCTGGTAGCGCCTTTGCTGCGGCAGCGGTCGGAGCAATAGCGCACCTGCTCCCAATCCCGTTCCCATTTTTTGCGCCAGGTGAAGGGGCGGTGGCAGGCGGCGCAAATCTTACTCGGCAGGGTCAGCTTCTTATGGGCCATCGGCTTAGAAGCTGAATCCGAGGGCCCTGAGGCGGGGAATGGCATCGGCCGCGCCGACCCACTGGATTGTCTCGATCCCCAAAGCCCGCGCGGCGGCCACATTGGCGGGATTATCGTCCAAAAACACCAGTTCTTCCGGTTTGCGGTCGATGGCCGCGAAAAGATGATGGAAAATGGCGGGGTCGGGCTTTACCAGATGAACTTCCCCCGAGAGGATAATCTTTTGAAACCGTTGGAAGACGGGAAATTTAACCCGCGTCTTGCCAAAAAACTCCGCCGACCAGTTGGAGAGCCCGTACAGCGTGTGCCCCGCCGCATGTAGGCTTTCAACCAGGGCAATCCCATCGGCAAGGCCGCCGCCAATCATCTCATCCCAGCGCGCATAATAGGCGCGGATGAGCGCGTCATAGGCCGGGAAGCGGCGGGCGTGATCGTCGACAATCGTCTGATGCGGCTCGCCTAAATCGAAGTGCTCGTTAAAGCGCATGTCGCAGATTTCGGTTAGGAAATGCGTGCGCTCGGTGGCATCGGGGATCAGCTTGCGGAAGAGATACTCCCGGTCCCAATCTACCAGCACGCCGCCGAAATCAAAAACGATTGTCGTGGGGCGCATCGGGCTCGGGCTCCGGAAAATTGGTGCCGGCTGCAGGATTTGAACCCGCGACCTTCGGTTTACAAAACCGCTGCACTACCACTGTGCTAAGCCGGCACTCGACGAGAGGGCGAAAAACGAGCCCCAAAAACGAGCCCTTTGTAATCGCGCCGCTTGCGCGGGTCAACACCCTCAAGGCTCAGCCCATAAGCGCATCAGATTAGCGAGGCATTTCGACATAAGATCGAACTCCCGGCTTTTGCCTTCGCGGGCAAACAGGGTCCGGCGGGCGGTATCGAGATCGAACAGGATTTCGCGCTGCCCCGGATCACGGATCAAGCTTTGAATCCAAGTGACGGCAACAAGGCGGACGCCGCGCGTGACCGGACTGACTTGATGCAGGCTGGTCGCGGGATAGAGCACGGCGGCCCCCGCAGGCAGCTTATAGCTCTGCTCGCCGCCGGGATGATCGATGGACAATTCACCGCCATCATAAGTTTCGGGTTCCGACAGAAATAGCGTCAGTGCCAGATCGGTCCGCAGCGGCGGCTCGCCCATCAGGGCATCGTCCACATGCGGGCCGTAGGTCATGCCCGGCTCATATCGGGCGAACAGCATCGGGTGCAGTCGGCGCGGGCGGGCGGCTAGCGCAAAGACCGGGTGGGCGCGTAAAGCCGCCTCGATCTCCGCAGCGAGCGGCACCAAAGCGGGATCGTCGGCTTGCTGATTCGCCTTCACCCCCGCCGCATTCCATCCGGCGGTGGCCTTGCCATCGATAAAATGTGCCCGGCCAAGGGCGTCGGTGATCGCTGCCAGCCGCTCGGGCTGCAAAATTTCCCCCAGACAAAGCTGCATCCTGTCAAACCTTCCAGTGCGAATAATTCGCAGTTTCCTTGCGAATGCGTCGCGTTCGTGTTTAAGCTTCCCGCCTGTTTTAAGCAAGCGTCGGCCTGTCGCGGGGCGGGCCGAAGGGGGCACGGTAATTATGCACGGTAAGACGAAACTTTGGGTCGGCATTGGCGCGTTTCTGGTGGCGAGCACGGCGGGCGAGCGGGTGCTAACTGAACCTGCGTCGCTTCTTTCATCTCCGTTTACCGCCGCCCTCGCGGCAGGGGCGGCCGGGGGGGAAGGCGGTGAGGGAGGCGGCGAAGGCGGCGGGCGTCCGGCTACCTACAAGCTCGGCACCACCGATGCCAATGCTTTCAATTTCGATGCCTCAGCCCAAGTGAGTGGCTATATCGCCCATGTTTTCCATAGCTACACCAGTGCCCATCAGGCGGCGGTTAGGTTGCAGGCCGCAATTGATCGGTTTCTGAAATCGCCTTCCGCAACGACGCTGGCCGACGCGCGCAACGCCTGGGTTTCGGCCCGCGTGCCTTACCTGAAGACCGAAGTTTTTCGCTTTTACGATGGCCCCATCGACCTGAAATCGCCGCAGGGGGATGAAGAAGGGCCGGAAGGCCATATCAACGCTTGGCCACTGAACGAGGCTTTTATCGACGGCGTGAAGGGCAACCCGAAGGCGGGCTTGGTCAATGACCGAAAAATGCCCGTCACCCGCGCGGCGATTCTGGAACGCGATCAGGTGTCGGACGAAGCCGATGTCACGACCGGTTGGCACGCCATTGAATTTCTGCTGTGGGGCCAGGATCTCTCGGCAACCGGGCCGGGGGATCGCCCCGCGTCCGACTATACGCCCGGCAAGGGCAATAACGACCGCCGCCGCGCCTATCTGAAAATCGTCACCGAGATGCTGGTCGAGGATCTCGGCGGGCTTGCCAAAGCCTGGGACCCGGCGGGTAAAGACAATTATGCTTCCTTCTTCAATGCTCTGGACGGGCGCGAAGCCTTGGGCCGGATGTTTGCGGGCATGGCCTCGCTGTCGGGCTACGAGCTTATGTCCGAACGGCTCGCGGTGGCGCTCGATTCGGGCGATCAGGAAGACGAGCATTCCTGCTTCTCAGATACGACGTGGCAGGATTTTCTGTTCGATATTCGCGGTATCCGTGAAGTCTATAGCGGCGGCGCGGCGACCCCGGCGGGCGCGACTCTGCAAGCTTTGGTGGCTCAACGCGCGCCTGAGATCAACAATCAGGTGCTCGCCGCGCTCGCGGCGGTGGAGGCCGACGCCGAAGCCCTACCGCGCCCCTTCGACCGGGAAGTTCTGGCCGCGCCGAAGGATAGTGCCGGGCGCAAGGCGGCGGAAAAGCTGGTGGCAGACCTCACGGTGCTGGCGGCAAAACTGCAAGATGCCGGGGCGGCCATCGGCGTGCTCGTCATTGTACCGACGGCAACGAAAGCCGAGTAAACATCATGCTTATAAGACGCTGGGGACCCATCGGCCCGGCCTTCCTGCTGGCGGGGGCGCTGACAATCGCGCCCCCTCTTCAGGCCGAAGAAACCTCCCTTGGCCCCGACCTTGCGGGCGCCACGGGCCGGACGATTGCAACGAAAATGGCCTTCACCTTGCCGATTGCGGGCCTGTCCGCCGAGCGGCAGCGGGAAATTTTTTTCGGCAATCGGTTGTTCAATACCAATTGGGTAGCCGCCCCTTCCTCGACAATTACCTTTGACGGGTTGGGGCCGACCTTCAATCGCGTCTCCTGCTCGGCCTGCCATTTGCGCGACGGGCGCGGGCAGGTGCCGGATAGCCCCGATGAGCCGCTACAATCGGCGCTGGTGCGGATTTCGGTTTGGGAAGCCGCCACAAAAGCCGCTGTCCCGCATCCGGCCTATGGCGACCAACTCAACGACCGGGCGATTTCGGGCGTGCAGGCCGAAGCCCACGTGCGGGTGGTATGGCAGGCGGTGCCGGGAGCCTTTGGCGACGGCACCGCTTATAATTTGCGCAAGCCGCTGATACAGATCGACCAACCCGCCTATGGGGGGCTTGGTAAAGACCTGCTCACCTCCCTGCGCGTCGCCCCTGCCGTGATCGGCCTCGGGCTGCTGGAAGCGGTGCCAGAGGCTGATATTCTGGCGCTCGCCGAAAGCCAGAAACAGGCGGGAATCGTTTCCGGGCGGCCTAATCGGCTGGAGGGGAACCGCCTGGGGCGTTTCGGCTGGAAAGCCAATCAGCCCGATCTGCGCACGCAAAACGCCGGGGCGGCGAATGGCGATATTGGCCTCACCACGTCGCTTTTCCCGAAGCAGAACTGCCCGCCTGCCCAAAAAGCTTGTACTGCCGCGCCCACGGGGGGCACGCCGGAAGTCAGCGATGCGTTTTTGGAGAAGCTGACGGTCTATACCCAAACCCTAGCCGTGCCGCGCCGCCGGGAATGGGATACGCCAGAGTTAAAGCAGGGCGAGGCGCTGTTTACCCAGTTCGGCTGTACCGCATGCCACGTCAAAACTCTGAAAACCGGCGATCATCCGCTACCGGAGTTGCGCAACCAGACCATTCACCCGCTCACCGATCTATTGTTGCACGATATGGGGCCGGGCCTCGCCGATGGCCGCCCCGACCATCAGGCCGGACCAGCCGAATGGCGCACGCCGCCGCTCTGGGGCCTTGGGATGATCCCGACGGCGAATCAGCACGAGCATCTGCTGCACGATGGCCGGGCGCGCGGGCCCGCCGAAGCGATCCTCTGGCACGGCGGCGAGTCGGAGGGGGCGAAGGAAGCCTTTCGAAATGCTCCGGCAGTGGACCGGGCGGCGCTGGTGGCGTTTCTCAGGTCGCTGTGAGGGGAGCGCGGGAGGGAATAGGTATCGGTATCAAAGGATGCTATGAATTGTGCTCCAATAGGAGCCAATCATGCGCGCCACCCTGACCCTCGATGATGATCTGCTAGAGCAAGCCCAAAGCTTGACCGGCATCCCGGAAACCGCCGCTATCGTTCGTGAAGCACTCAAGGCGCTGATCGAGCGGGAAAGCGCGCGGCTGCTCATTCTTCTTGGGGGCAGCGATCCGGGGGCCGGGGGAGCACCGCGTCGCTAGTTTTCAGCAAAATGGGATTGCCAAGGGGCTTGCCCCTTGGCTGGGGTTGTTAGGGGCAAAGCCCCTAACGTTCAATCGCCTAAAGCAGCGCCTCATCATATTGAAGCAGGCTCTTCGACCCCGCGCGGATGCTTTCCAGCAACCCGGTCGCCCGGACCAACTCGTGTTCCGCGAAAATGCGGGCACCGATGATTTTGGCTTCAAGGAACGCCGCATGGCCGCCGCCCTGGGCCAGGTCGGCTTGGGCGACGAGGGCCGAGCGGGCGAGCATCCAGCCGCCTGCGACGATCCCGGCGAGTTCTAAGAAAGCGCTGGAGGCTGCAAACGGTAGGCGCATATCCTCTTTCGCGGCGAGCAGCAGCCAGTCGGTTGCCTCCCGCAGGCTCGATTTACCAAGGCTGAGGTTTTGCGCCACCACGGCCAGATCGTCGCCCGGTTGCGTGGCAAGATCGGCGATTGTGGCGCTCACATCGGCAATAAGCGCAGTCATCGCCGCCCCACCATCTCGCAGCAGCTTGCGGCCAACGAGATCGGCGGCTTGGATGCCGTTGGTGCCCTCGTAGATCGGGGCGATTCGGGCGTCGCGCAAATGCTGGGCCGCGCCGGTTTCCTCGATAAAGCCCATGCCGCCATGAATCTGCACGCCGGTGGAGGCGACCGAAACGCCGAGATCGGTGGACCAGGATTTAACGATGGGAATCAGCAGATCGCCGCGCGCCTGAGCGCCCTCAATGCCCTTATGGGCGCGGTCGAGCACAGCGGCGGCTTCCAGCGCCAGCGCACGGGCGGCTTCGATTTTCACTTTCGAGAGCACGAGCATCCGGCGCACGTCCGGGTGGGCGATGATCGTTTGGCTCGGGCTTCCCGGCAGCGGTTTCCCTTGCGTGCGCGAGCGCGCATAGGCAACCGCGTGCTGATAGGCGCGTTCGGCAATGCCGATGCCCTGCACGCCGACATTCAGCCGGGCATTATTCATCATGACGAACATATATTCGAGGCCGCGATTGGCCTCGCCAATGAGTTCGCCCAGCGCGCCCTCGCCGTCGCCATAGGCCATAACGGCGGTGGGGGAGGCGTGAATGCCAAGCTTATGCTCCAGGCTCACGCAGCGCAGATCATTCTTATCGCCCAAAGAGCCATCGTCGCCGACCATCACTTTCGGCACGACGAACAGGCTGATGCCCTTCACGCCCGGCGGCGCATCGGGCAGGCGGGCGAGGACCAGATGGATGATATTATCCGTATAATCATGGTCGCCGTAGGTGATGAAGATTTTCTGGCCGGAAATCCGGTAAGTGCCATCGCCCACCGGCACGGCCTTCGTGCGCACCGCTGCGAGGTCCGAGCCTGCTTGCGGTTCGGTCAGGTTCATCGTGCCGGTCCAGGTGCCTTCGATCATCTTAGCGAGATATTTTTGCTTTTGCGCGTCCGAACCGTGGCGCTCCAAGCATTCAATCGCCCCAAGGTTCAGCAGCGGGCAGAGGGCAAAGGCCATGCTGGCGCTGTTCCAAAGTTCCGAGAGCGCCGCCGAAATCGCAATCGGCAACCCCTGGCCGCCAAACTCGGGATCGCCGCCGACCGAGTTCCAACCGCCTTCCACAAACGCATGATAGGCCTCCCGGAAGCCGGGGGCCGTGCGCACAACGCCATTTTCCAGCACGGCGCCGTGCTGGTCGCCGCCCCAGTTCAGAGGGGCAATCACCGAGCCCGCAAATTTACCCGCTTCTTCCAGAATGGCATCGACATCGGTTGAATCAATGCCTTCGGGCAAAACATCCGCCACTCCAACAACGCGGTGCAGCGTGAAGCGAATATCATCGAGCGGTGCCTGGTACGTCATGACGCAATTACCTTCCCTGGATTCATGATTGCATACGGGTCTAGGGCCCGTTTGATTTGGCGCATCGCTTCAAGCGCGGCGGGCGACTTATAGTGTTCAAGCTCATGCACTTTCAGCGTGCCGATTCCATGTTCGGCGCTGAACGATCCGCCCAAATCCTGGACGATATCATGCACAACCCGGTTCGCCGCCTCCCACTGCTGCAAATAGGCCTCCCGGTCGGCCCCGACCGGCTGGGACAGATTATAGTGTAAGTTTCCGTCTCCGGCATGCCCAAAACTGCAAGGGCGGGTGCCGGGGATCAATTTTTCGATGGCCGCATCGGCCCGCTCTAAGAAGGCCGGAATGGCGGCAAGCGGCACGGAAATATCGTGTTTGATGCTCCCGCCCTCGTGCTTTTGCGCGTCCGAAATTTCTTCCCGGATGCGGCGGAAGGCGGCGCGCTGGCTGTCGTTCTGGGCAATGGCGGCGTCCGTCACCCAGCCGTTTTCCATCGCAGCCCCTAAGCCTTCTTCCAGCGCCGACTGCAAATCGCCGCCGGCGCGCGGGGAGGAAAGCTCGATCAGCGCATACCAGGCGCTCAGGGTTTCCACCGGGTCGGCGGTGCCGGGAACATGTTTCAGCACGGTTTCGATGGAAAAACGGCTCATCAACTCGAACATCGTCACCGTATCGCCGGAGCTTTCGCGCAGGAGGGCCAGCGTATCGATGGCGGCTTGCGGGCCTTCGACGGCAACGAAGGCGGTGGCGATATCGCGCGGGCGGGGGAACAGCTTCAGCACGGCGGCGGTGATGATCCCCAGCGTTCCCTCCGCGCCCAAGAATAGGTGCCGCAGATCGTAGCCGGTATTGTCTTTACGCAAACCGTGCAGCCCGTGGATGATTTCGCCGTTCGGCAGCACCACTTCCAGCCCCAGCACCAGATCGCGGCTATTGCCGTAGCGCAAAACGGCGGTCCCGCCCGCATTGGTGGAAAGATTGCCGCCGATCTGGCAGGAGCCTTCGGCGGCAAGGCTTAGGGGAAACAGCCGGTCGGCCTCTTCGGCCACCTTCTGCACATCGGCTAGCACCACGCCCGCTTCCACCGTGAGCGTATAGGCCGATTTATCGAGTGCGCGGACTTTGTTCATGCGGGCCAGCGACAGGATAATCGCCTTCTCATCGGCAACCGCGCCGCCAACGAGGCCGGTATTACCCCCCTGCGGCACGATGGGCGTGCGGGTTTCGCAGCAAAGCTTCACCACAGCGGCGACTTCGTCGGTATTGGCCGGTTTGACGACGACGCGCGCCGTGCCGCGATAGAGGCCACGCCACTCCACTAAATGGGGCTCCAGCAGGGCAGGATCGACAATCACGCCCTTCGGGCCGAGAATTTCGTGCAGGCGGGAAAGGACGGCCTCGGTCGGCATGATCGGTCTCAAACTCCAGAAAATTAGCGGGGGCTGGCGGCGCGGCGCAGCCGGTCTTGAAGGGCAAGGCCCAGGCCTTGGGAGGGAATTGGCATTACGGCAATGCCGGTCAAGTCGGGCTGATCCAGGCGGCGCAGGGCCGCGAAGAGATTGGCCGCCGCCTCAACCGGATTTCCGCTTGGGGACAGGTTTTCGACAAGCGCGAAACCCTCGGGCACATCCGGCCCGAACGCGAGCAGGGCTTCGCCCGGCTGCGGATCGTCGCAGGTTAGGCGCACGGGCAGGCGCGGGGCGTAATGGCTCAGCAACATGCCGGGGCTTTTCGGGCTGTCCGCTTGGCCGTCGCTGGCGACATCGATTTCCCCGAGCGAGGCTTCCAGCGTTTCCCGCGTCACGCCGCCGGGGCGCAGCAGCACGGGGCGGTCGCCGGTAAGATCAAGCACGGTCGATTCGAGCCCCACGCGCGTCGGCCCGCCGTCGAGGATCATCCCGAGGCGCGCGCCAAACTCTTCCTCCACATGCTCGGCAGTGGTCGGGCTGACCTTGCCGGAGCGATTGGCAGACGGGGCGGCGACGGGGCGGCCCAGCGCCTGCAAAAGCTGCAAGGCGACCGGATGGTCAGGCACCCGGATCGCCAATGTCGGCAGGCCCGCCGTCACCAGATCGGAAATCGGCGCTTTCGGATTGCGCGGCAACACCAGCGTCAGCGCACCGGGCCACAGGCGGCGGGCGAGGTAGCGGGCACGGGTGTCGAAAATGGCATAGCGTTCCGCCGTTTCCAAATCCGCGACATGGGCGATGAGCGGGTTGAAACTGGGGCGGCTTTTCAGCTCGTAAATCGCGGCGACCGCCTTATCTTGCGTGGCATCGGCCCCCAGCCCATAGACGGTTTCGGTCGGAAAGGCGACCAGCCCCCCGGATCGGAGGTGGCGCGCGGCTTCGGCGATGGTGGCGGCGGTGGCGGACAGAATAGGCATGGCGGCAACCGTGCCGCCCTCGCCCGCGCGGGTCAAGCGAATGAGCGGGTTTTTTCGCCGCTTGCGCGGATGCACCGCACGCAGCCCTTGCCAGCCCGCGCCGGAGAGCGGATCATATCCGTATGACGGCTAAAATTATTACCATTGCTCAGCAAAAGGGCGGCGCGGGGAAAACTACCCTCATCGTCCATCTCGCGACCTTCTGGAGCGCTCAAGGGCTTCGTGTCGCCGTTGCCGATATCGACCCGCAAGGCTCGGTCACGCAATGGGCGAAACTGCGCAGCGAGAAGCAGGGCCGCGCCGCGCCTTTCGTTCTGCCCGTCACCGGCTGGCGCACGGCGGGGGAAGTGGAACGGCTGGCAAAGACCTATGACATTGTGCTGATCGATAGCCCGCCGCATGCTGCAACCGAAGCGCGCATCGCCGTCCGTGCCGCCCATCAGGTGCTGATTCCCCTGCAGCCGAGTGTTCTCGATCTGTGGGCAACGAAAGCCACCCTCGATCTCGCCGCCGAAGAAAAACGCCCGGCCCATCTGGTCCTCAACCGCGTGCCACCGCGCGGAAAAGCCGCGCAGGAGGTGGCAGACGAAGCCCAGCGGCAAGGCCTGCCATTGTCGGCTTTTCGGATCGGTAATCGTACCGCGCTGGCGGCATCCCTCGCAGCGGGCCTGGGGATTTCGGAGTTTGAACCGTCCGGGGTGGCGGCGCAGGAGATTGCGGCGCTGGCGGGGTCGGTCTACCCCGCCAAAACCTGAAACGGGCTATTGCCGAACTCCGGCTTGCCATAGGCGAGGCGCGCGCCTTCTAAATCGGTGACGCGTCCGCCAGCGCCTTCGATGATCGCTTGCCCGCCTGCTGTGTCCCACTCGCAGGTGCGTCCGTAGCGGATCATGATATCCGCTGCACCTTCGGCAAGCAGGCCGAATTTCCAAGCGCTGCCGCAACTCACCTGCTGCGTTACGCCATGCTCCGCAAGCGCCACATCGGCGGCGGCCCCATCGCGGTGGGAGCGGGAGATCATGGCGATCAACTTCCCGGCGGGGGCGGCGCGCATGTGGATTGGCTGACGATCCTCGCCGACCTGCTTCCACGCGCCAAGGCCAAGGCCGCCCGAATAGGTAATGCCTTGCACGGGCACGCGCAGCGCGCCCAAAACCGGATACAGGCCAGAAATCAACCCGACCGAGACGGCAAACTCGCCGGTATGGTTGACGAACTCTTTCGTGCCATCCAAGGGATCGACGCACCACCACAGCCCGCCCGAACAATCCGGGCAGAAACCAGCGGCCACCTGTTCTTCCGAGACGATGGGGATATGCGGCGTCAGCGCCTCGAGCCCCGCCAGCAGCACGGCTTCTGCCGCGTGATCGGCCTCGGTCACGGGGGAGCCGTCGCCCTTTTGGGTCATCGTACAGCCGTTGGCATAGAGCGGCAGAATCGCAGCCCCGGCCTCGGTCACGATCCGCTCTAAGCCGGGGATAAGCCCGCGCAGGGTTTCCAAATCGATCATTCGGCGGCGGCCTGAGTTTGAGCGGCTTGAATCGCCTGCCAGAGCTTATGGGGCGTTGCGGGCATATCGATATGGGTGATGCCGAGGGGGCTGAGCGCGTTCAGCAGCCCGTTGATAACGGCGGGCGGCGCGCCGATGGCTCCCGCTTCCCCCGCGCCCTTAATGCCAAGCGGATTCGTGGTGCAGGGCACATTCTTCAGGTGGAACTCGATCTGCGGCAGCAAATCGGCGCGCGGCATGCCGTAATCCATGAAGGAGCCGGTGATGAGCTGGCCCGACGCGGGATCATAGGCGGCTTCTTCGATCAAAGCCTGCCCTGCACCCTGAGCGATGCCGCCGTGGACTTGGCCCGCCAGCATCAGCGGGTTCACCACTGCGCCGAAATCATCGACCACCACATAGCGCTCCAGTGTCACGCCGCCGGTATCGGGGTCGATTTCCAGTTCAACGATGTGCGTGCCGTTCGGGAAGGTGGCCGCAGGCGGCTTCCAGCGGCCGTCGCCGTCCAGTTCCGGCGTTTCGCCCTCGGGAACCTTTCCGGCCTTGGCTTGGGCCGCCACGTCCGCCAGCCCAATGCGCCGGTCGGTGCCGACGATGGTAAAGCTGCCGTCGGCGAATTCTACATCGGCAGGGGCGGCTTCGAGCAGATGGGCGGCAAGGCGCTTGCCTTTTTCGATCAGGGCGTCAACGGCTTTCGTGACCGCGACGCCGCCAATCGGCACCGAGCGCGACCCGCCCGTGCCGCCGCCGGTCCGCACCCGGTCGGTATCGCCCTGAACCATCTGAATATCGGCAATATCGATGCCGAGCCCATCGGCGGCCAACTGCCCGTAGGCGGTGGCATGGCCCTGGCCGTTCGATTGCGTGCCGATGAAGAGTGTTACCTTACCCGCGTCATCCATCACCAACCGCGCATCCTCGGGACTGCCGCCCGCACAGGCTTCGATATAGGAGGACAGGCCAAGCCCGCGCAGTTTGCCGCGCGCTTTGGCCTCAATCCGGCGCGCCTCAAACCCGGCGACATCGGCAATCTTTAACGCTTCGGTCAGCGTTTGATTGAAGTCGCCGCTATCGTAGGTCTGCCCCAGCGCGGTTTTGAATGGCATCGATGCGGCGGGAATGAAGTTGCGACGGCGGATTTCCGCCGACGATAGGCCGGTTATGCGGGCCGCCTCTTCAACGAGGCGTTCGATCACATACGCGGCTTCCGGGCGGCCCGCGCCGCGATAGGCATCGACCGGGGCCGTGTGCGTGAAGACGCCCCGCACCCGCACTGAAGCGGCAGGAATGGCGTAAACGCCGGTCAGCATCATCGTTCCTGCCAGGGTCGGGATAAACGGCCCATAGGGGGAGATATAGCCGCCGAGATTGGCAATCGTATCGACCGAGAGCGCGAGGAATTTGCCGTCCGCATCGAGGGCAAGGGCGGCTTCGGTCACATTATCGCGGCCGTGGGCGTCGGCTTGCGAGGAGTCGGAGCGCTCGCCGGTCCATTTCACCGGGCGGTTCAGCTTTTGCGCCGCCAGCAGCACCAGCGCCTGTTCGGGGTAGGGGAAAATCTTCGTCCCGAAGCCGCCGCCGACATCCGGGGTGACGACGCGCAGGCGATCCCGCCCAATGCCAAAGACCTCATCGGCGAAGACCTCTTGCAGGTCATGCACGCCCTGGCTGCTGGTATAGAGCGTTAACCGCCCGTCGGCATCCACATCGCCAATGGCATTGCGCGGCTCCATCGCGTGAGAAATCAGGCGGTTATTGATGAGGCGCAGGCGGGCAATCTTACTGGCTTTGGCGAAGGCGGCTTCTACCGCGTCCGGCTGGCCCGATCCCCAATCGAAGCAAATATTCCCCGGCGCTTCCGCATAAACCTGCGGCGCATCGGGGGCGACCGCGCCGGCGGTATCGACGATAGCCGGGTGATCCTCGTAATCGACGATCACTGCATCGAGCATATCGCGGGCAGTTTCCAGGCTTTCGGCAACAATCAGCGCAACCCCATCGCCCACATGCCGAACTTTGCCTTCGGCCAGCAGAAGCCGGGGCAGAACCACCATCGCCGAGCCGTCGCGGTTCTTCAGCTTGATCGGCGTCATCAGGGGCTTGAGGCCCGCGGCGTTGACATCCTCGCCCGTCAGAACCGCCAGCGCGCCGGGGAGGGCCAGGGCCTCCGTCGCATCAATGCTGCGGATGGTGGCATGGGCGTAGGGCGAGCGCAGCACCAGCGCATAGGCTTGGTTGGGGAGGGAAATATCATCGGTATAGCGGCCCGCACCGGTCAAAAAGCGCGCATCTTCCACTCGCCGAACCGGCTGCCCCATGCCGAACTGACCCATGCCCCGTCTCCTCGATATTCTGTCTGACAAATAGATAGATTAACAGCGTCATCAAGATAAGGGGCGCGGTGCGCCGTGACTAGAGGCGATTCGGCAGACGCGGTGCGCGCCCCCGGCAGCACGTCTCCAAACTGTCATCTAATCTTGCTAAGACGAGCGATCCGCTGGGGCGGGGTGTCTGCGCCGGCCTTTTACGTCTGTGTTTCCGCGCATGCTTCCGCTCCCCCGCCGTCCGGCGACTTTCCTTCTGGCGTTCACCTTCCTCTTAGGCGCCTGCGCCGATAAAAAGACCGCGCCGACGCCGGGTATGTTCGCGGGGCTGGAGCGCTGGTTGACCCCGACCGCGCCGACCGAACCCCCCGCTGCTTTGAGCGCGCCGATTGCCGCCTCCCCCACGGTCGAACCGCCGCGCCGAATCGAAACCATTCCGGCCCGGCAGCGGTTGGGCGGGAGCGGCGCGCGCGGCGGGGCTCCTGCGGTACAAACCCCCTCAGGCGAAATCGCGCTATCCTTCGAAAATGCCGAAATTAAGGACGTGGTCGCTATTGTGTTGGGCGATACCCTCGGCTTCCCCTATTCGGTCGCGCCGGACGTGCAGGGGCGGATCAGCGTTTCCTCCACCGTGACGCGCGGGCGGGTGGTGCAACTGCTCGGCGGCTTGATCGCGCAGCAGGGCGGGGCCTTGGTGTGGAGCGACGGGGCGTTTCAGGTCGTCCCCCGCGCCCGCGCCCGTTCAGTCGGCGGGGCGGTGGTCGGTCAGGCCGAGCCGGGCGGGGCGACCGTTCGCGTTATTCCGCTGCGCTATGTGTCGGCGGATGGGTTGATGCAGACTCTCGCGGGCTTTGCCGATGGCGGCGCGGTATTGGGCGTCGATTCGGCGCGCAATGCCGTGATCGTGGAAGGCTCGCCCGAGGCCGTGGAGCGGCTCGCCCGCACGGTGGATATTTTCGACGTGGAATGGCTCGCCGCCACCTCCTTCGTCATGGTCGAAGCGCGGCACAGCAAGCCCGCCGATCTGGTGCGCGACCTGGAGGCGACTTTCCGCACCGCCCAGGGCCAAAGCGGCACCAGCCTACGCTTCGTGCCCATCGACCGGCTAGGGGCGGTCATCGCCGTTGCCCAAAGCCCCGACCAGTTGCGCGAAGCCCGCGCCTGGATCGAGCGGCTAGATCAGCCCGCCAGCGGCGAGCCGCGCCCCTATGTTTACCGGGTGCGCCATGGCCGCGCCGAGGATATGGCCCGGCTGCTGCGCGATCTGCTCGACCAACGCCGCGAGGGTGGCACCGCCGAGGCCGGGGCCATCGCGCCCCGGTTTCAATCGGCCGAGTTGCAATCGAGTACCTCGACCAATCCACAATCGAGCGACACCGCCGCGACGCAATCCGCCCGTCCGTCCCAATCCCAGACGAGTGCAGCCGCAGCAATCCCGACGACGACCCAAGGGACTGAGACGAGTGGCGCCAATGCCTCGGTTTTGACCGAAACGCCCGCTCAACGGTCGGCGCCGGTGGTGGCCTATGGCGGGCGGGTGCGGATCGTTGCCGACCGGGCGGCCAATACGCTGGCCATTCTAGCGACGCCCTTCGATTACGACCGGCTGCTGCCGACGCTGGAAAAACTCGACGTTCAACCGCGTCAGGTGATGATCGAAGCGATGGTGGCGGAAGTCACGCTCAGCGACGAGTTGCGCTATGGCGTTGAATGGTTCCTGCGCAATCGGTTGGGCGACGGCTATCGCGGCACGGCGGCCCTCGATTTGGGGCCGCTTGGGATCGCCGCCCAGCAAACCGGTTTTTCCTATATTCTGCGCAATAGCACCGGTGAAGTGCGCGCGGTGATCGACGCGTTGGCCGGGGCGTCGCGCCTGTCGGTTCTGGCGACGCCGAATTTGATGGTGAATAATCTGGAGCGCGCGTTGATTCAGGTTGGCGATCAGGTGCCGGTCATCACCCGCTCGGAAACCGTTGTCGTCGATCAAAGTTCGGACCGGGTGATTAACTCGGTCGAATATCGCAACACTGGCATCATTCTGGAGGTCATCCCCAGCATCGGCGCGGACGATCAACTGACGCTCCAATTCCGACAGGAAGTTTCGCAGGTCGCGCCGAATAAAGTGTCGTCGGTCGATTCGCCGATTTTCTCCCGGCGGCTATTGACCAGCAGCGTCACCATTCGCTCGGGGCAGCCGCTCTTCGTCGGCGGGCTTATTCGCGACGATGGCACGACCCAACGCTCCGGCATTCCGCTGCTGCAAGATATTCCCATGCTCGGCAATGCCTTCCGCACCAATAATACTACCAGCAGCCGCACGGAACTGGTGGTGATGCTGGTGCCGACGATTCTAGACCGGCCCGACGACGCCCGCGCGCTGCAAAATGATCTGCGCAGCCGTCTGCGCCTGCTGCGCGATGTGCCGCTGCCGCCCTCCCCGACGCCGTGACGGGCGGCGATAGGCTCGCCCTTGCAGGGTTGACGCTCGCGGGGGCGGGGATTTCCGCGCTCTTGGGCCGGGGCGATTGGATTTTCGGTTGGGGCGTGGCGGTCGATAGTCTGCTGGCGCTCTGGCTCGGCGCGCTGGCGCTGATCGACGCGCGCCGGATGGTTTTGCCAGAAATCCTAACGGTCCCGCTTGCTCTGGCGGGCCTTATCTTTGCGGCCTGGGTGTCGCCGGATCGGTTAGAGAGCCATCTCATCGGCTTGGCCCTCGGCTGGGGGCTGATGGCGGCGGTGGCGGCGGCCTATCGGCACTGGCGCGGGAGCGACGGGCTCGGCGGCGGCGATGCCATGCTGCTTGGCGCGGCGGGCGCGTGGTTGGGGCCACTGGCGCTGCCGTCGCTGCTATTGCTGGCGGCCCTCACCGCGCTGGGATGGGCCGTGCTGCGCCGGGTGCGATTGCTGCCCTTCGGCCCGTTCCTCGCGGCAGCCTTTTGGGCGCTCTGGGTCGTGGGGGCGTGGCTACCGTGGCTCTGACACGAAAGCGTCATGACCGGGGCGCTAGGGTGCTTTTTTCCCCGCTTGCCGATGCTCATTCAATGGATACGCTCCCGCCCTTGCTCGGCTCCGAAAGCCTTTTGGCGCGCTTAGCCGCGCGCTATCCGGTCGATCCGGCGGCACTGGCGCAGGTGGTGGCGGTGGCGGGCGAACGGGGACAAGATGCGCTGCGGCTGTGTTTACGCGCAGGGCTGTTCAGCGAGCGCGATGTTGCCGGGGGCGCGGCGGCGCTGACCGGCACGCCGCTGCTGGCCGATGGCGCTTGGCCGGAGCAGGTGGTTCTCCCGGAGGCGATTGCGCCGCGTTTCTTAAAAGAATACGGCTGCCTGCCCATCGCCGCCGATGCCGCCACGCTAACGCTGGCGATGATCGACCCGACCTCGGCCCCGGCTTTGACTGGCGTGCGGCTCGCAACCGGGCTTAGCGTGGTTCCGGTGGTGGCGCTGGCCTCGGAACTGGAGGCGGCCTGGGGCCGTCTCTACGGCGGGGCGGCCGCGCCGCGCCGGGCGGATGTCAGCCGTGACGAGACGCTGACCTTGCGCGATCTTGCCAGCGAGGCCCCCATCGTCGGCCTGCTCGATCAGCTTTTGCGCGACGCGGTGGACGCGCGCGCCTCTGACATTCATTTGGAACCTGGCCCCCAGTCGCTCCGAGTGCGCCTGCGCATCGATGGCGTGCTGGCGGCGGTCGATCCTGTGCCCGCCGAGAGCACGGCCGCGTTGATTTCCCGCATTAAACTCTTGGCCGGGCTCGACATCGGCGAGCGCCGTTTGCCACAAGACGGGCGCATCGGCGTGCGTGTTCAAGGCCGGGAAATTGACGTCCGCGTCGCGACCTTACCGGGCTTGCAGGGCGAAAGCGTCACCATCCGCTTGCTCGATACGCAGGCGCTGCCGCTCGATCTGAGCAGTTTGGGGCTAGACGGCGCGAGTGTGGCCCAGTTGGAGCGGCTGCTTGCCCATCCCCACGGGCTGATTCTGGTGACGGGGCCAACGGGCAGCGGCAAATCCACCACGCTCTATTCGGTGCTGCGGCGGCTGAACTCCGGCGCGCGCAAGATCGTCACGGTCGAAGACCCGGTGGAAATCCAGCTCGACGGCATTTACCAAACCCAAGCGCGCCCGCGCATCGGCTTCGGCTTCGCCAATGCGCTGCAATCGATCATGCGCCACGACCCCGACATCATCATGGTCGGCGAAATCCGCGACACTGAAACGGCGCGGATGGCAGTGCAGGCGGCGCTCACCGGGCATCTGGTGCTCTCGACCCTGCACACCAACGACGCGGCCTCCGCCCCGGCGCGGCTGATCGATATGGGCATCGAGCCGTTTTTGCTGTCGGCCAGCCTCGTCGGCGTCATCGCGCAACGGTTGGTGCGGCGGCGTTGCACGGCCTGCGGCGGCGCGGGCTGCCCGGTTTGCCGAGGCACGGGCTTCAAGGGGCGGCTCGCGCTGATGGAGATTCTGGAAGTCGATGCCGCGATTGCCGCCGCGCTCCAGACCGGGGCCGATGCGCGGGTGCTAGCGGACCTTGCCACGGCGGCAGGAATGCGGTCCTTGGCGCGCGACGGCGCAGCGAAGGTGGCGGCGGGGCTGACCGACGTTTCGGAAGTCCAGCGCGTCACCGGGAACAGCTAACCGATGCCCGCCTTTCGCTATACGGCGCTTTCCGCCGATCAAACCCGCCTGACCGGCACGCTGGATGCCGCCGACGTGGTGGCGGCGACGCGGTGGTTACGCGATCAGGGCCATCTTCCGTTAAAGGTGCGCCCGCTCAGTTTCTGGGAGCGCGGCGGCACCGGGCGCGGCGGGGGCGCGGCCTGGCAGCATCTCTGCGACGATCTGGCCGGGCTCCTCGGGCATGGGGTGGCGCTCGACGACGCGCTCGCCCTCGCCGGGGCCGATCATCCCGGCGCGCGGGCTTTGGCGGCGCGGTTGCTGGGGCGGGTGCGCGCCGGGCTGGCGTTATCCGAAGCCTTGGCGAATGAGCCGGGCGTCACCGCCTATCATCTGGCCCTGTTGCGCGCCGGGGAGGCGTCCGGCAGCCTCGGGCAGAGCTTCACGCGGCTGGCGGCGCATCTGGCGGCGGCGGCGGCGCTGCGGGCACAGTTGCTGTCGGCCTTGACCTATCCGGCCTTGCTGTTGGTCGTCGCGGTGATCTCGCTGTCGATTGTCTTGGGCGTGGTTGTGCCGCAGTTCCGGCCCCTCTTCGCCAATGCCGGGGACCGGCTGCCCGCCGCGACGCGCCTCGTGCTGGATTTTTCCGATGGAATGCGTAAGTTCGGGCCGTTTCTCCTGCTGCTCCCCGGCGCAGGTTGGATCGGCCTGCGGCTTTATGCGGCAGCCCCGGCGCGACGGATTGCGCTGAGCCGTGCCCTGCGCCGAATCCCCGTCTTGGGGCCGACGCTGGCGGCAGCCAGCCACGCGCGCTTGGCCCGCACGCTTGGCTCGCTACTCGAAAGCCGCGTGCCGCTGCTCGAAGCTCTCACCCTCACCCGCGATACGGTCGGCAGCCCGGCGGTAGCGCAGGCGTTGGAGAGCGTTATCGCCACGGTCCGCACCGGCGTTCCGCTGCACACGGCCTTCGCCCAAACCGGCCTGTTTCCCGCCGCGATGGTCCATATTCTGCGTTTGGGCGGGGAGACCGGGCAGGTGGATGCGACGCTGCTGCGCCTCGCCGACCGGTTCGACGGCCAACTCCGCGACCGCTCCAAGCGCCTGCTGGCGCTATTGGAGCCCGCCTTGATCGTGACGCTTGGGGTGATCGTCGGGGCCATCGTCGTCGCCATTCTCTCGGGCTTACTCAGTATCAACTCGCTGGCGGTGGGCCGTCCGTGAAAACCGTGATTTCATACAGTGAGGGATTTTCCATGCGCCGATCCGCCCGTATCCGCCGCGACGCGGGGTTCACCTTGGTCGAAGTGCTGGTGGTGCTGGTGATTCTGGCGCTGCTCGCCGCCGTCGCCGTGCCGAGCGTGCTGGGCTATCTCGCGGGCGCACGCAGCGACACGGCGCGGTTGCAGATCGATAGTCTGCGGACGGCGCTCGACCTCTACCGGCTTGACGCCGGGCGCTATCCGAGCGCCCAGGAGGGCTTGGGCGTGCTGGTGCAGAAACCCGCCTCGGCACGGCGCTGGAACGGCCCTTACTTGCGCGACGGCACGCTGCCGGTTGATCCCTGGGGGCGGGCGTTTCTCTACCGCGCCGACGTACGCGGCGGCGGTTACGAGCTTCTGTCCTTAGGGAGCGACGGGCGCGAGGGCGGCACGGGCGAAGACGCCGATATTGCAGTACGCAGCCGATGACCAACCCCCGCCGCGCCGCTGGGTTCACGCTCGTCGAAACCCTGATTGCCGTAGCGTTGATCGCGCTGGCGACGGCGCTGATCGCGCCCAATGTCGCGCGCATTACCGGCGCGATGGGGCTTGAGGGCACGGCGGACGATGTGGCGCGGGCACTGCGCCTTGCGCGCTGGCAAGCGCTGGTCGGCGGCGGCACGGTAGCGGTCACGCTTGATCCCGCGACGCGCCGACTGATCGGCCCGACGCCCGCAACGTCGCTCGCCTTACCAGATGGGGTGACGTTGGAAGCGCGGGTTGTCGAGAGCCAAGGCTTCGTCTTCTTGGCCGATGGGAGCGCCAGCGGCGGCAGGTTGCGGCTGGTCAAGGGCGGCGATAGCGCTTTGGTCACGGTCGATTGGCTCACGGGATCCGTGCGCGTCGAGCGGGAGGCTCCGGGCGGATGAGCGACGTACGCGGCTTTTCGCTGATCGAAGTGTTAGCGGCGCTGGTGGTGCTGGCGCTGGCGCTCGGCTATGGCAGCGGGATTCTGTCGCAATCAGCCGAAGCCGTGCGCCGGGCGGACGCCCAGGTTCAGGCGCTCGCACAGGCCGAATCGCTGCTGGCGGAAGTGGGTTATGTCTATCCGTTGCGCGCGGGCTCGTTTGATGGGGAAACGCCAGAGGGCGGGCGCTGGCGGCTCGATATTGCGCCGGTTTCGGCGGGGGAAGCGCTGGCCCGACCGCTCTATGAGGTCACCGCGACGCTTGCTTGGGGCCTCGGTCCCACCGCCCGGCGCGTGACGCTGGTGACGCGGCGCGTCGATCGGGGGGCCTTATGAGGGCGCGTTTTTGGCCCCGCGCGTCGGGGCTGACGCTGATTGAGATTTTGGTCACGCTGGCCGTGCTTGGTTTGGCGTTGATGCTGCTCGGCAATGGCCTTCGTCTGACCTTTTCGGCGCAAGGGCGCATTAGTGCCGCTGCCCAGGTTCTGGAAGAGCGGCACGCGGCGGTAGAACGGCTGCGTGCCCTCGCGCTACGGGCCGCGCCGCTGGTGTTGCGCCGGGGCGATGGTCGCTTGACCCTGGCCTTCGTCGGCACTGCCGACCGGCTGGCCTGGGGCGTCGATGGGCTTGCTGAAGCCGCGCGTCCGGGTCTGCACGCGGTGGCCCTGCGGGTCGAGGCCGGGGTGTTGATCTTGCATCATCGGGAATTGAGCCCATCGGGCGACGCGGGTGCGCTCAGCCTTCTGTTGCCGGGGGTCACGGCGCTGCGCCTCGCCTATTTCGGCCCTCACAACGGCAGCACTGCGCCGGTATGGCAGGATGAATGGCCCGCGCAGGAACGGGCTCCTCACCTATTGCGGATCACGCTCACCTTCGCCGATGGTGCGCCGTCCCAAGGGATAAGCTTGCCGCTGGGCACGCTCGACGCGACGCCGCTCGACGCCTTGGCCTTGAGCGCCGATATGACCCGGCAGTTCGATGCTCTGGCGGGGGCGTTTGGCCTGAGCCGGGAGCGGCGACCATGACGCGGGCGCGCGGTTTCATTCTGGTGGCGGCGCTCTGGCTCGCGGCGGTGCTGGCGCTGGCCTTGCAGGTGACCGCGAGCCGGGGCGCGGTGGCGGTGAGCGCCGCCGACGCGGCGCGGGCGCTGGCGGAGGGGCGGGCGGCGGCGCAAGGCGCGGTCGAGGATCTGCTCGCGCGCCTGCCGACCACACCGAGCGATGGCCGCGTGCTGACGCGCGTCGTCGGCGATGTGCCCGTTCTGATTTCGATTCAGGATCAGCGCGGCATGGTCGATCTGGGTGCGGCCCCAGCCTCAGTGCTGGCGGCGGCGTTTCACGCGGCGGGGTTCGAGGGCGGCGCGGCGGCGGTCGCGGTGACGGCGCTGGAGGCGTTGCGTGCAAACGGTCCTGTACCGGGGCTGCAAAGCCTTCGGCGTCTGCCAGGGCTCGACGATGGCCGCTTCGCGCGGCTGCGGCGCGTCGCGACTATCAAGGGCGGGCGGGCGCTGCCCGATCCCCGGTTTATACCCGCGTCGCTGGGCCAAGTTTTTTCGGGCGGGCAGATCGATCCGCTCCCGCCGGAGGCCCCGCGCCGGTTGGAGATTTATGCCGAAGCGCGCCCTGTGGCCCCGGCCTTGGGCATCGTTCCGCGCGTGCGGATGAGTGTTTTGGTGGAGGTCGCGGCGACAGGGGCCGTGCGCCTATTGCGGCGTTGGCCCGATGGGCCGCCCTTGGAGGAGGAACCGGGATGAGCCTGCGGCATCTCACGCTCGACGATCTGGCGTCCGACAGCGCAACGGCGCAACTCGGGGCCCTCGGTCGCGGAGTGCAGCGCGAACTTATGGCGCTGGCGGGGCGGGTGGCGCCGCCAGCGCTGCCGGGGCGCGGTATGGTCGTGCTGACGCCAGCGCAGGTGTTTCACCGTCGCCTGACCTTGCCGCGCGCGGTGCTGCCGACGCTGGGGCCGTTGCTCGCCGCTGACTTCGACCGGCTGACGCCCTTTACCCGCGACCAGGCCTATGGCGATGCTCAGATCACGCTCGCCGAAACTGGCCCGCTAACGGTCGATCTCTGGGCCGTGCCGCGCGCGGTGCTCGACCCGCTATTCGCCGAAGCCGCCCGGCGGGGGCGGCCTGCAACGGGGGTCTTGGTGCCGGGCGCGGTGCGGGCGTTGCGGTTTGGACGGCAGACGCCGCCAGCCGCCAGCCGAGGGCGCGCGGCGCTTACGGTCATCGGAATTGCGACGGCGCTCGCGATAACCGGGGCCGGTTGGCTCTGGCCGACTTGGGAACGCGGGCAAGCCGTCGCGCGGCTGAGGGGCGAGATTGATGGGGTGCGGCAAGTGCTGGGGGCCACCCACACTCAAGCATCAACGGCCCAGGCGGCGGATGCTTGGGCCAGCACGTACGCTCCGGTTCTGCCAATTTTGGCCGACCTCACCGATGCCGTGCCCGACACGACCCATTTAACGGCGCTCACCCTGCGGGGCGACCGCATCGAAATGTCGGGAATCACCACCGACCCGGCGGCGCTGATGACGGCGCTGAGCGCCAATTCCGGCTTTTCCGGCGTGCAGTTCGCGGCCCCGCTCGTGTCGGAAGCGGGCGGGACCCGGTTTGCGTTGCGCCTCACCCGAACAATCCCCGAGGCGCTGCCATGATGGACCTGTGGCCGCGCTGGCAGCGCCGTACCGTCGCCCTCATGCTGGTGGCGCTGCCGCTCATCGCTCTGATCCTGTTCCTCGGAACGATGCTGACCCAGCGGCAGCGGTTAGGAGGGCAGTGGGACCATTTGGCAGGCGAGCGGGCGCAGGTGCTCGCCGCCTTGGGGCGCAGATTGGCGGCGGGCGAGGGGGATAGGGCGTCAAGGCTGTTGCCCGAAACCAATCCGGGGCTTGCGACGGCGACGCTTCTCGGGCATCTGGAGGCACTAACCCAGCAGGCGGGGCTGACACCGGTCAGCCGCCAAAGTCTCGCGCCGCGCCAAGCTGAAGGGTTAGTGATCGTCAGCGTGTCGATGGATGTGATCGGCCCCTATGGCGCGCTTCTGGGCCTGATTGCCGCGCTTGAGACCGAGGAACGGGCTTTGGTTATCGCAGATACCAGTTTGGAGGCGAGTGGGGCCCCCGATGGGCCGCTGCGCCTGCGCTTGGTCGTCGAAGGCGCATTGGTCGGCGGCCTTAACGAGGACGGGGAGGCGCTGCCATGAAGCTTGTCGCGTCCTTTCTGCTGCTGGGGGGGAGCCTCGGTCTTATCGGTCTTGTTACTGGAGGGACGGGAGCCCGCCTCACGGAGCCGTCGCCGCCTGCCGTGAGCGCACCCGCCGATCCCGAATCCCAACCGACTCAGGTGGCCTTGAGGCTGACTATTCTCGCCCGCCCCCTATTTGCGCCCGACCGTCGCCCGGTGGGAGCGGCGATTCCGGCTGCCGTGATAGATGCCGCGCCGGTGCCGCCGCCGCTCGGCTTCATCGGCACGGTGCGGACTGAGGGGCAGCTCCGCGCCGCCGTCACCTTGGCGGGGAAGCGCTGGCTGATTACGGTTGGCGAGACGGTTTCGGGGTGGCAAGTTGAGGCCATAGGGCCTGATCATCTGCTGCTGCGCAGCCCGGACGGCTCGACCGTGCAGCGCGTTGCCCCCGCGACGGTTTCCCCACGCGCCGAGGCTTCGACCGCTCCGGCGCCTTCTCCGGCTGCCGCGGGATTATTTCCCATTCCGCCGCTCCCAGCGCTTCCCGCGCGCCCGCGCTAAGGCAGTTCGCCAAAACAAAACGACTAGGAAGCAAAACGCCCAGGCGCGAGGCCTGGGCGTTTCTCCGCGCGTGGGCAGAGGGCGGTTAGACGGTAGCGCTGAACTTCTTCTGGCCCGGTTTTACTTCCAGACGCTTCTGCATCGACGCCCTGTAGGCTGGCGAGAAGACGGTGCTGACGTAAGTCCACTCAATCGCGACGCGGTCGTGGGTGATATCCACCAGCATATAGCCGCGTTGGGAGGTATCGGCGTAAACAAGCTGGTCGTTGGACTGGTTCCGGGCACCGCTTTCTTGAATGATCCCGGCCACGGCGGTGGGCGGGACGCCCACGAAGATTTCCTCGTAACCGGGCGAAGTGACCCCCGGTGTGCCGACTTCGACCCCGATGGGAATAACCCCGTTAGGGGTGGGTAGGCGTAGGTCGGCGGCCCAGGCGTTATGGGTGTCCCCAGCGAGAATGACCGGGTTTTTCGCCTGAAGTAGCGTGCGGGCAAAGCGGGCGCGGGCAGAGGGATAACCGACCCAGCTATCCGAGGTTTCCGGGTTCGGACCGCCCAAGGCGGCGACGGCGGCGAACTGCTGGGCCGCCCCGGCCCCAAAAATCTGATCGATCAGCGCGTTGATCTGGGCCTTTTGCGCATCGGTCAACAGTTTGGTGTTGGCCAAATCTGGGGCGGGTTGCCATTGATACAGGATCTGCTGACCGATGACCTGCCAAGTTTGTTGCGAGGTCTTCAATCGGTCGCTGAGCCAGGCTTCTTGAGTGCTGCCAAGCAGTTGGCGCTGAGTACCATCGGCGTTTACATCGGCAGGAAACCGGCCATCGGCGGTGGCGGTTTGATAAAGACCGATGAACTGGGTCGGGTTGGTGATTTGCTTGTCGCGGGCGGTTAGGCGCGTGTCGAGCATCACCAGACGCAGCAGGTTACCATAATCGAAAGCCCGATAGAGGCGCGAGACCGTCTCGCCCGTTCCGGCGGCGAACAAAGGTTCACGCACGGGCATCCATTCGAAGTAGGCGCGCAGGGCGGCGTCGCGGCGGTCCGCCCAGGTGCCTTCCTTACCTTCGGTGTGATTATCGGCCCCGGCACGGTAGGAATCATTCGCCGACTCATGATCATCCCAGACGACGATCCACGGTGCCTTCGCCGCGAGCGCCTGCAGATTGCGGTCGCTGCGGTAATTGGCGTGGCGCGTGCGATAATCGGCGAGGGTGACGATTTCCTTCTGCGGCTGAAGTTCGGCGGCGCGCACTTCCCTGACGACACCGGCAGCCAAGGCGGGGGTTACATAGCCACCGGGGCCATATTCATAAATGTAATCGCCTAAGTGCAGCACGGCATCGAGATCGTCGCGCGTGGCGGCTTCGGCGTAAACGTTGAAATAGCCCTTTTGCAGCGTGGCGCAGGAAAAGACCGCCAGCTTAACGTTCGAAACCGCGCCTTCCGGCAGCGTCTTGGTGCGACCAACCGTCGACAGTGTGCTGCCGAAGGAGAAGCGGTAAAAATAGGTCGAACCCGGACGCAGGCCGGTCACATCGACCTTCACCGTATTGTCGCGCGCGGCGAGCGATAGGGCCACGCCCGAAGCGACGATCTGGGTAATATTGGCGTCGCTAGCGAGTTCCCAGGTGACGTAAAAATCGCCGCCTTGGGCAGAGGTGGCGCGCGTCCACAGAATGATACGGTCAGCAAGCGGATCGCCGCTAGTCACACCATGATCGAAGGTCACTGTGCGGCTAGCGGTCTGCGCTTCCGCGTCCTGGCCAACGAGCGTGCCGATAATCCCGGCGGCCATCAGCGAGCGCAGCACATTACGTCGACTAACGCCTGCTTGCGTAACCTGCGCGAAAAGAGGGAAAAGCACGTCGTTCTGACGATCGGTCATGGCTGGCAACTCGCTGACGGTGAAAAAAATTACCAACCGCTTATATCGAGCGAGCTTTACAGTTCCGTGTCATTGCTAAGTACTTATACCTAGAAGTGTTTATCGAATTATTTCATTTTGATTTCATTAATTTTTATGATTCTTTACGTAAGTCTTGAATCTTTGAATTATATGATTTTTTAGAGAGGCGAGTGGATACCTCATCAACACTGCAATGAAAACAGCCTGTGCAGTTACTCGTCTAATTATGGTGTGATTTTGACGTCCGAAGACTGGCCATTCTTAAAAGAATGGTGGGCGCTACAGGGATTGAACCTGTGACCCCATCCGTGTGAAGGATGTGCTCTCCCGCTGAGCTAAGCGCCCTCGCCAAAGCGAGGAGTGGTTTTTAGGAGCAGGACCGTTTCCTGTCAAGCGGCTAATCGCGGGGGGCTGCCGAGTGATCTAAGGGCGGGCGGGGCTCGTACACTTAGAAAGCAAGGAGAGATGCAGCATGGCCCCGATTTTGATTATTGGCCCCGGTGGGATTGGCGCGGCGCTCGCCCGGAACTTGCACCGGCACGGCCAGTCGGTCGCCCTGATCGGGCGGCGGGAGGCGGCGTTAGCCCCGTTGGCGCAGGAGCTGGGCGCTGCCTATGCCGTTGCCGATGTGATGGAGGGGGGGGCGCTGAAAGCGGCCATCGGCCAGCTTGGCGCAGGTGGTCTCGCCGGGCTCGCCTATCTGGTCGGCTCGATCCCGCTGAAGCCCTTGGCGCGCTTGACCGAGGCGGATTTCTTGGACGCGTTTCGGCTGAACGCCCTCGGCGCAGCGCTATCGGTTCAAGCTGCCCAGCCTTTTTTAGACCATGATGCGGGTATAGTGCTGGTGTCGACCGTGGCGGTTGCGCAAGGCTTTGCCAATCATGCCGCCATTGCCATGGCAAAGGGCGCGGTGGAAGGGCTCACGCGGTCGCTTGCCGCCGAACTCGCGCCGAAACTACGGGTGAATGCTATTGCCCCCAGCCTTACCAGCACACCGCTGGCGGAGCCTTTTACGAAGAATGAGGCAATGGCCAAAGGTATCGCGGCTTTGCACCCGATTCCCCGGCTTGGGGAAGCCGAGGAGGTGGCAGAACTCGCCGCTTTCTTGCTCGATCCCAAGCGGGCTGGGTGGATTACGGGTCAGGTCTTCGCGGTGGACGGCGGACGGTCCACGCTTCGAGTGAAAGGATAGGCGATGCGCACGCTCTTCGGTTTAGCGCTAGCGGGCGGGCTGCTTTTAGCCCCCGCCGTTTCGGCCCAGCAAGCCCCGCCGCGCGAATTGGCGTTTACCGTGGAGCGCGACGGCGCGCGGTTCGGCACCCACAGCGTCAAATTCTCCGGGTCGGCCGAAGACTTGAAGGTGGACATCGCGATTGATCTGAAGGTGGATTTCGGCCCGCTTACAGTGTTTCGCTATACGCACCGCAACCGCGAAGCTTGGCAAAATGGCCGCCTGACCCGAATTGAAACGACAACCGATGACGATGGCGACGCTTTCCGGGTTATCGGGGGCGCGTTGCCCGAGAGCTTCCGGCTGCAACAGGGCGAAGCGACAAGCCCGCTGCCGAAAGACATTCTGCCGACGAGCTACTGGCACCGTGCGGCGCTGGACCGCGATACGTGGCTCGATACCCAAAGCGGGCGCTTACGCAAAGTCGCCATTCAGCGGCTCGGTGACGAGACCATCCCGGTAGCGGGCTCCCTTGAGAAAGCCGCGCGCTATCGGGTCAGCGGCGATCTGGAGCTGGACCTTTGGTATCTTCCCAACGGCGAATGGGCCGGGTTGGAGTTTACCGCGCGCGGCTCTAAAATCCGCTACCGCCGGACCACGCCGGCCACAGTGGCACTACTGCCCGGCGGCGCAAAGCCCGCGCCAGCTCTGGCTTCTGCGGCACAATGAGTGGCGCGCTGCGCCTGGTTCTCGGCGATCAACTCACGCCAAACCTGTCGGCGTTACGGGATATCGATCCGGCGCAGGATTGGGTTTTAATGGCGGAAGTGGGCGCCGAAACCCGCTATGTGCCGCATCACCCCAAGAAAATCGCTTTTTTCCTCGCGGCCATGCGCCATTTTGCCGAAGATTTGCGGGCACGCGGGATTCGCGTTCTCTACATCGCCCTCGATGACCCCAACCCTTGCGAGACGCTGGCCGACGCGGTGGCGCGGGCTCAGGCGGCACTTCAGCCGGATCGGCTGATCCTCACCGCACCGGGGGAATGGCGGCTGTGGGAGGACCTCCATGGTTGGCAAGGCCGCTTCGGGCTCCCCGTCGACATGCGCCCCGATGATCAATTCCTCTGTTCGCGCGCCGAGTTTGCCGCCTGGGCCGAGGGGCGCAAGGGCCTGCGGATGGAGTATTTCTACCGGGACATGCGCCGCCGCACGGGGATTCTGTTGACCGCTGACGGCAAGCCAGAGGGGGCTGCATGGAATTTTGACGCGGAGAACCGGGGGGCGCTGCCCGCTGAGGTTCCTGCGCCGCCGCTGTTTAGGGTTCTACCGGACGCGATCACGCAGGCGGTGCTTTCGCTGGTCGAAGCGCGCTTTGCCAATCATTTCGGCGATTTGGCCGGGTTTGACTATGCCGTGACCGCCCCTGATGCCGACGCCGCCTTTGAGCATTTTTGCCGCCACGCCCTGCCGAACTTCGGCACCTATCAAGACGCGATGCGCCAGGACAGAACTCCGGAGGGCGGGGACGTGCTGTTCCATGCCCGCATCGCCCTATATCTAAATATCGGACTGCTGGATCCAAAAGCCGTTTGCGACCGGGTAGAGGCCGAATACCGCGCCGGGCGGGTGCCGCTAAATGCGGCGGAAGGCTTCATTCGGCAAATCTTGGGGTGGCGCGAATATGTGCGCGGGCTTTATTGGCTCCATATGCCCGCCTATGCCGAGGTGAATTTCTTCGGGGCCGAGCGCCCCTTGCCGGGCTTCTACTGGTCGGCTTCGACCGAGATGAACTGCCTGCGCCAAGTCATCGACCAAACCAAGCGCACCGCCTATGCCCACCATATCCAGCGCCTGATGATTACCGGGAATTTCGCGCTTTTGATCGGCGCGCGTCCGACGGAAGTCGCGGAATGGTATTTAGCGGTCTATGCCGATGCGGTGGAGTGGGTGGAACTGCCGAACGTCGTCGGTATGGCGCTGTTTGCCGATGGCGGGGTGATGGCCAGCAAGCCCTATGCGGCCAGTGGGGCCTATATCGATAAAATGTCGAACTATTGCGCGCGCTGCCGCTTCGATGTCGCCAAAAAGAACGGCCCGAAAGCCTGCCCGTTCAACTACCTCTATTGGAATTTCCTGATCGAGCACCGCGACAAGCTGGGGCGAAACCCGCGCCTCGCTATGCCCTACCGTACGCTTGACCGGCTCACCGACGACCGCCGCGCCGCTATTCTAGACGATTCGCGCCGCTTTTTGAAAAGCCTGGAGGTTTCGTCATGACTCATCTGTGGATTACCGGCGCGAGCCAAGGTATTGGCCGGGCGGTAGCGCTCGCGGCAGCCCAGCGCGGCTGGACGGTCTCGGCGACGGCGCGGGGCGAGGCGGGGCTCGCGGCCTTGGTGGCCGAGGGCGGCGGGCGGATTTCGGCCTTCCCCGGCGACATCACCGACCGGGCGGGCCTAGCGGCAGTGGTCGAGGCGGTGGAAGCCGCGAACGGGCCGATTACGGTGGCGGTGCTCAACGCGGGCACCCATCAGCCGACCGATGGAGCCGCCTTCGATCCCAGCGTTTACGACCGGCTGATTGCGGTGAACCTCGGCGGGGCCATTAACAGCGTCGCCGCAATCCTGCCGCGCTTCACGGCCCGTAAAAGCGGGCGGTTGGCGCTGGTTTCTTCCGTTGCAGCCTATCGGGGTTTGCCGAAAGCCGGGGCCTATTGCGCTAGCAAGGCGGCGGTGACGGCGCTGGCGGAATCCTTACGTTTGGATTTAGCGGGCCTTGGCGTGGCGGTGCAAGTGATCCACCCCGGCTTCGTTCGGACTCCGCTGACCGATAAGAATGCGTTTCCGATGCCGTTCTTGATGGAGCCGGAGGCGGCGGCGGCGCGTATCATTGCCGGGCTTGAGGGCGATGGGTTCGAAATCGCTTTTCCACGCCGGTTCATCTATATTTTAAAACTGCTTCGTTTGCTGCCCTATCGGCTCTATTTTGCGCTGGTTGCTCGCCAAACTGGGGTTTCGACAGGATTGTAAGACATGACCAGCGTGCCGCCGATTGACCCGTTTCAGCGCTATCTTGAAAGTCTTACTGCTGAAACCGTGCCAAACTTAGCCGCGTTGGTGGCGCGCGGCGTGCGCTTCATCGATCCGTTCCACGACGTAAGCGGCATTGCCGCGACCGAACGGGTGTTCGCTGGCATTTTCGTTTCCTTTAAGAACGTGCGCTTCACGGTGATCGATAAAGCCTGGTCGGGCAATGCGTGGTATTTGCGCTGGCGTTTCGAGGCTGAACGCCGCCAAGGTGGGCAGGTTTTAGCGTTCGATGGTATGAGCGAACTCTATTTCGATGCCGATAACCGCGTTCGCCTCTACCGCGACCATTGGGATGCCGCGACCGGTTTTTACGAGAAACTGCCCGTTCTAGGCTGGGTATTGCGCATGTTGCGGCGGAAAATAGCCTCCGCCGCATAATCGCTATCCCTTCCGCCAGATTAACCAGCCACCGAACCACAGCAACCATACTTGCCAGCCGATAAAGGCGAGCGGTGTAACCTCTATTACCGGCAGGCTTCGGAAGACGGTTGCCAGTGGTTCCGATAGTCCCAAGACCCACAGCGGCAGGGTCGCCGCCCCCATCAGCGCCAGCGGGCGGTTAAGGGTCCAGAGGTGGCGGGCCACGCGGGCGGTCCAGGCAGCCAGTAGGATTTGCCCAAGAATTTCCCCAATGAACGTGCCGAACATTTGATGTTGAGCGCGGTAGAGCAGATCAATTGTTGCCGCCAACGGTGGTGGCGCGTCCTTTTGCGCTTCCGCGAGAATGGGAACGATGAACACCCAGCGGGCAAGGCCGACCGTTTGGGCGACCGCCGAGGCTTGGCCGGTCCACCCCGCCCGCAGGCCAATCGCCCGCTCCAAAAGCCCGGCGAGGGGTGCGAACAGCAGCGCGCCCAAAGCAAACCCGAGCCATGCCAGCAGCAGCGGCGTTCCCCCGGCGCGAAACGCGGTCAGGGTAACGGCGGTGGGTTCGCGCAGAATATCGTCATAGCCGAAGAGCTCGATAAGCATGGCGTAAGGCAGGTTGAGCGCGAGGATGAAGAGGATGACGAAGGGGCCTATTGCCTGACCGCGCGCGCCCTTCATGGGGTTAGCCCCTTCTTCAGCAGGGTTTGCAGAGTGGCGTGAATCCGTGCCCGCCCGGCTTCGGAGGTAAGATCGACCCCGGCGAAACTGCCTGTGGTGCGGGCGCGCAGCGTGAGATAATGCAGGGCTCCGAGCACAACGGCATTAGTCGCGGCGGCATCGATCCCTTCGGGAGGGGTCAGCGGGCCGCGCGCTTCGGCCATCCACTGCCCCATCGCCATAGCACGCTTCTGTTCGACGGCGAGTAGCGCGGCGGAGGGGCTATCGAGTTCGGCGGCAAGAACGCGCTGGAGCAGGTCATTTTCGGTCAGCGTCGCCTGATAGGCGGCGAGCAATTCTGCCATTCGGTCGGCGTAGGAGGTATTGGGCTGCGCTTTGGGGGGGATGGGGCCGACCCAAAAGCCAAGATCACCGCCCAAGGTTTCAACAACGCCCTCGATTCCACCGAAATAGCGCGTAATCAGCTTTTTATCGCACCCGGCTTCGGCGGCGACGGCATTCACGCCGAGGGCGGTAAAGCCATCGCGGGCGATGATGACGCGGGCCGCGTCCAAAATCCGCATTTCGGTGGCCGAACGGTTGCGCGGGCGGGGGGGATTGGTTTCGTTTTCGGTCATGATATTCATCCCTTCGCGTCCGTGCAGGCTTTCAGCGGAGCGAGACGATCCCGCTCCAGCATCCTGCGCCACCCGTCATCATAGTTGGCGACATAGCGAAACCGCACCTGCGATCCGCCACCGGCGGTGTCGCTGAACTCGGCCTCTTCCAACCACAGATCATAGGCTTTTAGCCGGTAGCGGTAGAGGCGCGTATCGGCCTCGTAGGTGACGGTCGAGAGCGGGAGTAGGCGGGCCTGGGTTTCAAAGCAGCGGGCGACCTGCGCGGCTGGGGCCTGGCTGGTTAGGGTGAGTACTTCAGCGCGTTCTGAAAAATCTTTCGCGCTTTTTTCGCCAACCTGCGCGCCAGCGGCACAGGCGACGAGACCGAGACTCGTGAGGAAGGTGACGAGCAATCGCAGCATAATCCGATCTCCCCGCCCTAACGCGCCGTTGCCGGGGCCATCAACCCGGCCAGTTCCTGGGCATGCCGAACAAGAGCGCGGCGGGCGTGGCCGTGCTGGGTGAAATAGCCGACCGGGCCGCCCATCAGGGGCGTGCCGTTGGAATGGGTGGCGAGCGCAAGAACCGGGGCCAGGGTTTGGCTATCGACAACGACGGCTTCCGAGGCCGCCCCGCCTGCGGTCACAGGGCCGACAAGGGCGGAGGTGACGACATTCAGCGCCACATTCGCGCGCTCGAACCCGGTGATCGCCGCTTTGACCCGCAGAACGCCGGGGCCGGGCTGCTGAACCTGCTTCAGCCGCGCCCCGAACGCCTGGCGCAACGCATCGGCATAGGTTTGCTTCAGATCGTCCCGCACCTCGGCGGCGGTATCGGCGGGCATCTGCGGGCCGGGGCGCAGCGCGACCTCCTCCAGAATGAAGCTATGGTAGCCTGCCAGCACGGCAGGGGGAGCGGTGAAGATCTTGCGGTCGGCGTCCTCGGTATCGGCAACGAGCGCTACCGGCTTTCCGGCCTGGGCCTGGATGAAGCCGGTGTTGGTGGTTTGCTGATTGGCACAAGCCCCGAGTAGCAGCAGCGACAGAAGAGCCACGGTGGGCGGATGAGCGAGCATAGCGGTTTCCCTGAACAATCAGGGAATGGCCTATCCAATGTCCCTGTGTGGGGACATGTATAATGGGCCTTTCGAAATGCCGCAAGCAATTTTGTCCCTAAATGGGGACAAAATTATTGAGCCGCAGCGACTCCTTGCCCCGACCAGGGTTCAAGCGCGCCAGAACGCTGGGCGGCGGCGGGTTCTTTGCGGAAAAACAGCGTGACCTCGCCGATCTCGATGCCGAATTTCGACACGCGCGCCCGGTTGATCAGCGTGTCTTTATCGGCCAGGAACATCCAATCGTTGAACGCCACGCGCCAGGTGCCGTCGCCGACTTTGAGGTTCAGATCGTAGCGCCAGTTCAGAGCCTTCCCATAGGCGAGCCCGGTGGCAGTGCCAACGACATCGGCCGCGCGGCCCTCGTAGGTATGCTCGTCCTTTTTCACGATGGTCCAGATTCTCCGGTCCTTCTCGCCGTCGCTATAGGTGAAATCCTCGTCCAGCGTCAGGATTTTCCCATCCCATGTGCCCGTAATCTCGACAATGAAGTCGCGGCGTAGATTGCCGAAGCGATCCTCGAAAATGCCCCAGGCCTTAGTCTTCCCGGCGAAATAGTCTTCGACGACGAAGCGGGGAGTGGTATTGGCGAAATCCTGCGGTTTCATCGTGCTGCATCCTGTGAGCAGGGCAAAGGCGCCAAAGAAAAGGACGATTGGGGCGGCGTAGAGCCATCGATGGGCCATGAGGAAACTCCTGAAGCGGGGCGGAGGCGGGTGAGGGCGGCTTCGTCGAGCGCATAACCGCGCAACAACCGCCAGGCCAAAAGTTTGAACAACAACGGCGCACCGCCGTAGAGAGCGGCTAAAGCCCAACCGCCGGGCGAGGTATTGGTTCCCGGCACGAACCCGGCCAGATCGAGCAGCGGAAAGGCAAGGCCAACCGCCAGCGCCAACGAGGCTTTCGTCGCCATACCCCAAAGGGCGAAGTAGAGCCCGGCCCGGTCGCCGCCCCCGGCCAGCGCATCGGCCTCGATCACGTCGGCCTGCATTGCGGGGGGCAGGATCAGGTCGGCCCCCATCATGAACCCCGTGGCGACAGCGAGGACGAAGAAAATCGGGGCATCACCAAGGCTCAGGAACGGCGCGGGCAAAAACGCGACGCAGGAGAGCAAGAGCCCGGTGCGCCAGGCCCGATGCTTCCCCCAGCGGCGGCTGAGCCACAGCCACAGCGGTACGCCCGCAAGCCCCGACACAAAATAGAGCGCTAGGGCCGGGCCAGTTGCGTCGGGCGCGCCGAGGCGGTCCCCAACGAAACTCAGAAACAGCGTCGCGGGCAGGCCGTTGGCGATGCCATTCAGCAGATAGGCCGCGAGCAACAGCCGGAAAGGCTTATTGGTGATCAGGAGCCGCCAAGCCTCTTTCCGCGAGGGTTTGGGCGCGGGCGAGGTTCTCTTTTCCGGCAAGCGCCAGCAGGCGAGCAGAACCGCCGGGATCAGCAGCGCCAGAATCATCCCTCCCAGCACATTTACAGCAGCAAGCCCGGTGAGGCCGAGGGCGGCGGGCAGGATTGTCGCTGCGAGCGTGCCGACCAGCAAAGCGGCTTCCCGCGCGCCCGCTACCCGCGTGCGGCCATGGTAGGCCTGCGTGAGGTCGGTGCCCCAGGCAAGATAGGGCACTTGGAGGCCGGTCCAGCCGAGATACAGCGCGAGGCTCCACCCGAGCAAATGGGCACCGCCCGCGCCTTCGGAGGGAAAGAACAGTGCCCAAACCGATAGGCTCACGAGGGGAAGCGCGCCGAGAAGCCAGGGTTTGCGCCGGGGAAAGCGGTCGGCCAATACGCCAACAAGCGGATCGGTTAGCGCATCGAAAACCCGCGCCAGCAGCAGCAGCGCACCCACCAACGTGAGTCCGAGGCCCAGGGTTTCGGCGTAAAGCGTCGGGAGATAGATATACAGCGGAACGGCCAGCGCGGCCAAAGGGAGGGCGGGCGCGGCATAGGCGGCCAAAGCGGGGCCGGAAAGCGTGGGGGAGGTATCGGGCTGCATACTCTTGATACGCAGCCCGCGCCGTACTGGATTAGATCAATCGGCCCTACGGTCCAACCGAAGATCCGGATGCAGTCCTAGAGCGTAAATTCGGGCGGCTCGTTATGAATTTCTTCGCCTTCGACCGGCAGTTGGTCGGGAATATGCTTGCCTTGGCGGCGCAGCGTATCCAGCACCTCTTGCAGCGCGGCATAGGAGCAGAGGCCCAGTTGAATCGGGTCACGCGCCTTAATATTGCTGATATTCCAATGGCTGCGCTCGCGGATCGAGGCGATGGTCGTCTTGGTCGTGCCGAGCAGTTTCGAAATCTGCCCATCGGTGATGTCGGGATAGTTCCGCACCAACCAGGCAATCGCGTCGGGCTTATCCTGGCGTTTGGCAATCGGCGTGTAGCGCCCGCCCTTCGTGCGCACCATCGGCTGCGGCAGATTGCTGACCAAAAGCTTCAGCTTGGTCTTGGTATCGGCCTCGCAGCGCTTGATTTCTTCGTGGGTGAGCTGACCGTTGATGATCGGATCGAGGCCCTGCATGCCGCCCGCAACCTCGCCATCGGCAATGGCTTGGATTTCGAGCATATGCAGACCGCAAAAATCGGCGATCTGGTCAAACGTCAGCGCCGTGTTTTCGACGAGCCAAACAGCGGTGGCTTTCGGCATCAACGGCAATGGCATGATTCTAACCCTCTATAAGCTGCGACGGCCCGCCTTAGGGGGCGGGCCGGGACGATTTGGAATCGTCTATAGCAGGCGTGTTACTCCAAACCCAAGACGATTTTTCCAATCGGCTCGCCCGATTCCAGCAAAGCATGCGCGGCTGCGGCTTCGGTGAGCGGGAAAACACGATATATCTGGGGGCGAATCAGCCCTTTTTCCACCCAGGGCCACACGGTTTCGGTCAGGGCGGCGGCAAGGCGTGTTTTTGCGGCGATACTCTGCGGGCGCAGCGTGGTGCCGGTGAGCGTGAGGCGCCGCATCATGACTTTGCGAAAATCCACCTCGGCGCTCGATCCGCCCTGAAAAGCGATAAAGACGATGCGCCCTTCGACCGCCGCGCAGTCGATGTTCCGCTGAATATAGGGGCCGCCCACCATATCCAGAATCACATCCGCGCCCCGGCCTTGGGTTGCTTCCAGGGTTTTCAGTCCGAAATCCTCGGTGCGATAGTTGATTACGTGATCCGCTCCGAGTGCGTGCGCGGTGGCGGCTTTTTTGTCGGAGCCCACCGTGACCAGCACGGCTGCGCCATGGGCTTTTGCCATTTGAATGGCGAGGGAGCCTATGCCGGAGGTGCCGCCATGGATGAGCAGCGTTTCACCCGGCTGCAACCGTCCCCGATCGAACACATTGCCCCAGACCGTGAACGCGCCTTCCGGTAGGGCGGCGGCTTCGATCATCGACAGGGCAGCGGGGGCGGGCAGGCAATGGCCCTCGGGGGCCGCTGCGTATTCCGCATAGCCGCCGCCGGGGGTGAGCGCACAGACCCGTTCGCCGATGCGGTTGGGCGCAACACCATCCCCCACCGCGACTATCGTTCCGGCGACTTCGAGACCGGGGAGCGGGCTCGCGCCGGGCGGGGGCGGATAAGCGCCCTGGCGTTGCAATAGGTCGGGCCGATTGACCCCGGCTGCGGCAACCTTAATCAAAACCTCGCCCGCCTGGGGCTGGGGTAGGGGCAGGGTGACAGGGGTCAAAACCTCCGGCCCGCCAGGGGTTTTGATAGAAATCGCGTGCATCATCGGGGGAAGGTTCACGGTTAAGGCCCTTATCGATCAGCTTTTTAACGAAGGAGGGTCGAGTTTCGGCCCATCCTGTCTTATCATGCGCGCCCGAAGGGACCTAGCAAGGGAAAGCCGGAGCATGCAAGCCGAGGAAGAACGCCCGCGCCAAACGGGAGACCAGCCGGTCTTTCTGTCGGTCGCGGCGCTGGAGCGGGCAGGGATTGAGGAGTTACAGGCCTATCGCTTGGCCTTACTCGCCGAAATCGCCCGGGTGGATGCCGAGGCCGACACCAAACGAAACCGGCGCGGGGCGGCTGAAGCTCTGTTTAAATTCTAGAGAAGGATTTTCGATGAACCGCGTTATTCCGCGTTATGTGCCCGCCAATTCGATCGAAGATAAGCTTGGCTTTCTCATTACCGGGAAAACCACCGATGGCGACCGCGTTTACCTAACCCGGATCGGCAAATGGGGCGGGATTGGCGAGGCGCTGTTTTTTCTTGAAACGCTGGACGCCGCCGATAGCCTGAAGGCGATCAAAATTGAAGAAACTTTGCAAGCCGATGGGATCGATCCTGCCAGTGTAACGCTGGTGCGCGTGCATGCTTTTCTGGTGCCGACCGTCATCAGCGAGGCCGATTTGCGGCGCAAGCGCAAGGAACAGGCCTTACGCAAACTGACACCCGAGGAAATCGAAGCCATCGGCCTCAACCCGGATGGCACGGTTCCTGGCAGTGCTGAGAGCCGCCGCAACCGGAACCTCGGCCCAGCGCCAGCCGCACCCACGCAACCCTTGGCGGTCGATGATGCCGACATGGCCTAACCGTCGATCGATTGCGTCAAAAATTTGACCGAATCGCTTGACCCCAAACGGACGAACCATTAGGACTCAACCCGCTTAGGCAAGTTGTATCAGGTGAGGTAAACTATTGTGAGCCGCCGACGTTATGTCGTGCGGCTTTTTTTTCGCCTCGGTTTTGGCCGTCACGCGGCGGTAACATTTTTAATTCACCCCTCTTGATCTGCTCGCCAGGCGAGAAAATTTAATTCAGTATCGGAAGAGGGATGCTTATCCGGGCGCACCGTCCGTTGTTGGAAATCCCATCACGCGGAAAGGGGGGCCAATGGCAACGGTCTTTTTCCGGGGCACCTACGACGAGGCCTTCCGGCTTTTGGTCGAGGCCCGTGACTATCTCACCTACCGCGAACCATCGGAGCGGGCGGAGCTATCGCTCGACCAGAGACTCGCGGCCAACCGGGAGGCCATGCGCCTAACATCCCGGTTAACCCAGGTTATGGCATGGCTGCTCGTGCGCCGGGCGGTGCAGGAGGGGGAAATTAGTTTTGAGGAAGCTCTCCACACTGATCGGCGCTTAGATGGGCATCGGGTCTGCTTAATGCAGATAGGCGACGATGATTCCGCCCCCCTGCCGCGCGGTCTAAAAGATTTATTGGGGCGGTCCTACCGCCTCTATGCGCGCGTGGATCGGCTCGACAAGGCGATGGGGCCGATGCCTGCCTGCGCCGAGATCGGTGCCATCCACACCACTCACTAATCCCGTTCGCTCAAATGGAAAGTGGCCCCGGAGGGCCACTTAAACCATTTTGGCAAAAGCCTAGGGTTTCGAAAAACCTTAGCCTTTGATGCCCAGATTGGCGAAACGCTTGTTGAAGCGTGCCAACTGACCGCCAATGTCCAGCATACGCTGCTGGCCACCGGTCCAAGCCGGGTGCGACGTCGGATCGATTTCCAAACGCAGCGTATCCCCCGGCTTCCCGTAGGTCGAACGGGTCTGATAGGTGTGGCCATCCGTCATCACAACAGTGATCGGATGGTAGTCGGGGTGAATGTCCTTTTTCATCGACGCTCTCGCAGCACAGGTTGGCCGTTTCCGGCACAGCAAAACTCGTGAAGCGAGGCTTCTACCCGAAGTGCCCCCATCTGTCCAGCGCGCTTGTCAGACGGAATGCGATTCTTTGCGGCTTTCTGGCGGTTGTTGTTCGGGGGCAGGGCTGCTATGACCCCCGCCGTACATATTGCTGCCGACCGCCGATTAGGATGAGGGCCATGCGCCAACCCAGGTCTTTTCCCGCCGCCGCGACCGACGAGCGGGAACGGAGCCGCAGTCTGCGCTCCTTACGCTTTTTGCTAACCTATCTCAAGCCCTATCGCCTGCAGATGGCGGGGGCGGGGCTTGCCCTGATTGTCGCGGCGAGCACGGTGCTGGCGCTGGGGTCCGGCCTGCGGCATTTGGTTGATGAAGGGTTTGTATCGGGCGATGCCGGCCTGCTCGATCAGGCGGTTCTGGTGTTGATGGCCGTGGTCGTTTTGCTGGCGTTTGCGACGTTCAGCCGCTTCTTCCTTGTGTCCTGGCTGGGCGAGCGGGTGGTGGCGGATATTCGCCGCGATGTCTTCGCGCGGGCTTTGCATCTGGATGCGACTTTCTACGACACGGCCCGGACGGCGGAAATCCAATCGCGCTTGACCACCGATACCACCATCATTGAAGGCGTCGTCGGCTCGTCTTTCTCCATCGCATTGCGGAATTTCCTGCTGTTTGTCGGCGGCTCGGTGATGCTGCTGATTACCAGCGCTAAGCTGACGGGGCTGGTGTTTCTGGTCGTGCCGCTGGTTGTCGGGCCTATCATCATCATCGGTCGGCGGGTGCGGAACCTGTCGCGCCGGGCGCAGGACGAGGTCGCGGCGGTCGGCGTGCAGATCACCGAAGCGCTGCAAGGCGTGCGCACGGTGCAAGCTTTCACCCACGAAAAAATGGAACAGCGGCAGTTTGAAGGCCGCATCAACGCCGCCTTTTCCGCCGCCCGCTCCCGCATCATTGCCCGCGCTTACCTGACCGCGATTGTCATTCTGCTGGTCTTTGGTGCAATCAGCATCATCCTTTGGATTGGTGGGCGCGACGTGCTGGCGGGCACGCTCTCGCCGGGCGATCTTTCGGCCTTCGTTTTCTATGCGGCGGTGGTCGCGGGGGCAGTCGGGGCGATCTCCGAGGTGATCGGCGATTTGCAGCGCGCCGCAGGGGCGTCAGAGCGGCTCATCGAGCTTGCCAGCACAGTGCCCGCCATTCAGGCCCCCGCCCATCCTGTGGCCCTCGTAAGGCCGGTACGTGGGGCGGTGAGCTTTGAGGCGGTCTCGTTCCATTACCCAACGCGCCCGGATCGGCCTTCGATGGACCAAATCAGCTTTAGCATCGCCCCCGGCGAGCGCGTCGCCCTGGTCGGCCCCAGCGGCGCGGGCAAGACGACGGTGCTGCAACTGCTGTTGCGCTTCTACGATCCCAATCGCGGGGTGATTCGCTTCGACGGGCACGCCTTGCCCGATCTCGACCCCACCGAGTTACGCGGGGCGATGGCGATTGTGGCCCAGGAGCCGGTGATTTTCGCCGGAACAGTCGCGGAGAATATCCGCTACGGCCGCCCCGATGCCTCCGACGCCGAGGTGCGGGCCGCCGCCGAAGCGGCCTTTGCTGCGGAGTTTATCGATCTGATGCCGCACGGGTTCGACAGTCAGTTGGGCGAGCGCGGCATGCGCCTTTCCGGCGGCCAGCGCCAGCGCATCGCCATTGCCCGCGCCATCCTGCGCCAACCGGCGCTTCTGCTGCTCGATGAGGCCACCAGCGCGCTGGACGCCGACTCGGAACGCGCCGTTCAGCAGGCCCTCGATGGGTTGATGCGCGAGCGCACGACCCTCGTCATCGCCCACCGTCTTGCGACGATTGTGAATTGCGACCGGATTCTGGTGCTGGACCAAGGCCGGATTATCGAAAGCGGCACTCACGATGCGCTTGTCGCCCAGGGCGGGCTCTACGCGCATCTGGCGGCCTTGCAGTTCAGCGCCCGGTAATCGCGCCGGCGACCTTACTCCGCCGGGGCCGGCGGTGGCATGGCGGCATCCGGCACGCTGGGCTTGCGTGTTAACCATTCCGACAGGCGCTCGAAATAGAGGTAGACGACCGGCGTGATGTAGAGGGTGAGCAGTTGCGAGACGAGCAGTCCGCCGACGACGGCAATCCCGAGCGGGCGGCGGAGTTCTGCCCCGGCCCCATGCCCCAGGGCGATGGGCAGCACGCCCATGATGGCGGCGAAAGTGGTCATCATGATCGGACGGAAGCGGATGATACAGGCGTCGTAGATGCTCTTTTCGGCATTCTCATCGCCCTCGCGTTTCCGCTCTAGGGCGAAGTCGATCATCATGATGGCGTTTTTCTTCACGATGCCGATGAGCATGACAATGCCGATGATGGCGATGACCGACAGGTCCATATCGAAAAGCTGCAACGACCAGAGCGCCCCCAAAGCCGCCGAGGGCAGGCCCGAGAGAATCGTAATCGGGTGGATGAAGCTCTCGTACAGCACGCCGAGAATGATGTAGACGGCGAGCACGGCGACCAGCAGCAGCATCCCTTGCCCGCGTTCGGCGTCTTCAAAGACTTTTGCCGAGCCCTGGAAGGCGCTGGAGATGGTGACGGGCAGGGCGACGCGTTGCTCCATTTCCTTGATCGCGCTCACGACCTGGCCGAGCGCGACTCCCTCGTTAAGCGCAAAGGAGAGGGTGACGGCGGCAAGTTGCCCCTGGTGGTTTACCGACAGCGGGCCGACCGAGCGGCTGATACTGGCGAAGGTTTCCAGCGGAACCAGCGTGCCATTCGCGGCGCGCACATAGACGGCGTTGAGCCCATTCAGGCTGCTTTGGAACTTCGGGTCGGCTTCAACAATCACGGCGTAATCATTGACCGACGTGAAGATGGTCGAGGCTTGGCGCGTACCGAAGTAGCTGTAGAGGGTGGTGCGCAGCGTATCGATGCCTACGCCCAAGGCCGCCGCTTTATCGCGGTCGATATCCACCATCGCTTGCGGCGAGCGGATGCGCAGATCCGAGGAAACATCCTGCACGCCGGGAATGCGGCGCAGTTCGGCTTCAAGGCGCGGGGCCCAGGCGAAAAGCTCGGTCGTATCCACGCCTTGCAGCGTATATTGATAGGCAAGGTTCGACGTTCGTCCGCCAATGCGCAAGTTTTGCACCGGGTTGATAAAGGCATTGATGCCCGGAACCGATTGCAGCTTGTTCCGCAACTGAGTGATAATCGCCCGAATTTCGGGCGTCGTGCGCTGGTCTTTCGGCTTCAGCCCGACGAACATTTGCCCGGTATTGCCGCCACGCCCACCGAAGCCGCCGCCTGCTGTGGAACTGACGGATTCCACATTCGGATCAGCGGCGACGATGGCGGCAAGCTGCTGCTGCTTTTCGGCCATCGCTGGGAAGGCGGTATCCTGGTTGGTTTCGGTGAAGATCGTCAGCAGGCTATTGTCTTCTTCGGGGAAGAAGCCGCGCGGAATCTGCCGGAACTCGTGCACGGTGTAGAAGGTGAGGGCGATGGTGAACATCAGCATCACGAACTTATGGCGCAGCACGAGGCGCAGGGTAACATCATAGCCATTCTGCATGGCCATGAACGCGCCTTCCAGCGTCCGCCCAAACAAATTCTCCCGCTCGCCCTCCTTATGGGGGCGCAGAAAGCGCGCGCACATCATCGGCGTCAGCGTGAGCGAGACGAAGCCCGAGACCAGAATAGCCATGCTAATCGTCACGGCAAATTCGAAGAAGACGCGCCCGACGACGCCGCCCATGAACAGCACGGGAATAAAGACTGAAATCAGCGAGAGTGTAATCGAGATAATGGTAAAGCCGATTTCCCGGCTACCCTTCAAGGCGGCCTCCATCGGCGACATGCCTTTTTCGGTATAGCGAACGATATTCTCCAGCATCACGATAGCGTCATCGACGACGAAGCCGACCGCGAGGGTGAGGGCCATCAAGGAGATATTATTCAGGCTGAACCCGCATAGATACATGCCCCCGAGCGTGCCGACGATAGACATGGGCAAGGCCAGCGACGGGATAAGCGTCGCGGAGATTTTCCGCAAAAAGAGGAAAATCGTTAGCACCACCAGAATGACGGTGAGAACGAAGGTAAACTCCACATCGGCAATCGAATCGCGGATCGAGATCGACCGGTCGTTGAGCACCGAGATATTGACCGAGGGCGGAATTTGCGCCCGGAAGACCGGGATCAAGGCTTTGATCGAATCGACCACCTCAATCGTATTGGCCCCCGGCTGGCGCTGAATGGCGAGGGTGATGGAGCGGGTACCATTGTACCAACTCGCCACCCGGTTGTTCTGCACCGAGTCGATCACGGTCGCAATATCGCCGAGGCGCACCGGCGCCCCGTTGCGGTAGGCGACAACCAGCGGCACAAAATCCTTAGCCACTTCGGGCTGACCCGAGGTTTTCAAAATCAGGGTTTGCTTATCGCCGTTCAGGCTGCCGACCGGCGTTGTTGAGGTGGCGGAAACGATGGTACGCTGAACATCGTCGATGCTCACCCCCAGCGAGGCCATGGCCTGCGGGTTGATTTGCACGCGCACCGCAAACTTCTGCCCCCCGAAGATATTGACCTGCGAGACGCCGGTTAAGGTCGAGAGCCGCTGTGCCATCAGGGTTTCGGCATATTCGTTGACTTGGCTGAGCGGCAGTACCGATGAGCTAACGGCCACGAACAGAATGGGCTCGTCCGCCGGGTTCACTTTGCGGAAGGAGGGCGGGCTGGGCATTTCGCGCGGCAAGCGCCGCGTTGCCACCGATAGGGCCGACTGAACATCGAGCGCCGCCGCATCAATATCGCGCTTCAAATCAAACTCCAACACCACGGAGGTACTGCCCAGGGTACTGGTGGAGGTGATCGAACTGATCCCGGCGATATTGGAAAACTCGCGCTCCAGCGGCGTTGCCACCGACGCGCCCATCGTCTCCGGGCTCGCCCCTGGCAGGGTCGCGCTGACAACGATGGTGGGGAAATCCACTTTTGGCAGAGCTGCCACCGGCATTTGCTTGAAGCCCGCAATCCCAAGAATGCACAGCGCCGCCATAAGCAGCGTCGTCATGACTGGGCGCCGGATGCAGAGTTCGGAGAGGTTCATCGAAGGCTCCTGCGGGAAGCGGGCTTAGGGGGTTAGCTACGGGCGGGGGGCTGTTGGCCGGTCTGGGCGGCGCCCGACTGGCCGGCCGCGGGCGGCGTTCCAGGCGCGCCGCCAGGGCGATTGCCCCGGCCCTGCGGTGTGCCGGCGGCAGGATCGCGAATTTCCACGCGAATGCCATTGGTCAGGCGTAACTGCCCGTCGGTCACAACGGTTTCACCGACCGCAAGGCCTTTCGAAACAATGCTGCGATTGCCCACCGTGCGCGCGACGGTGACGGGGCGGAGTTCCGCCTGTTTTGCATCCGCACCGCCGCCTTCCGCCGGAACGATGGCGTAGACATATTGACCCTGCTGGCCGGTCTGGATCGCGGCGCTTGGCACGCTAATCGCATCCTGCTGCACCCCAAACCGCACCGTGAGCGGCGCGAACATCCCCGGCCACAGGCTATTATCTTCGTTCGGAAAGATTGCCTTGGTCTGGAAGGTGCCGGTGGTCTGATCAATGGTATTATCGTAGAAACTGACTTGCCCCATCACCCGATGATCGGGCCGGTCCGGGATTTGTGCGGAAACGCCCACTTTGCCCGTTGCCATCGCATCGCGCATTTCCGAGAAATGCTTCTGCGGGACCGAGAACATCACATTAATCGGGCGGAGCTTGCGGATTGTCACCAGGGTCGAGGTATCGTTCGCCTTCACCAGATTGCCCTTGGTGAGCTTAATTTCCCCGGCCCGGCCACTGATCGGCGCGGTGATCTTGGTATAACCGAGGCTAACGCGAAACGTGTCGATCTGGGCTTGGCTGGCTTTAATCGATTGGTCGGCGGTGGCAGCAGCCGTGCGGGCGGTGTCGAAGGCTTGCTGCGATGCAATATTGCTGGCGACAAGCGCTTGCTGGCGCTCCAGCGTGCGTTTGGCGTTGGCCGACACCGCCATATCGCGCTGCAAATTGGCTTGGGCCTGGCGCAACTGCGCTTCGAGCCCCCGCCCATCGAGGGTGAAGAGCAAATCGCCTTCCTTCACTTCCTGGCCATCGACGATGTGAACGTCGAGAATAATGCCATCCAGGCGGGATTTGACCCCAACCACTTCGGCGGCTTGCACCGAGCCGATCGCCGTAATTTCAATCGGTTGCGGGCCCCGTTCTACCGTTGCTGCAAAAACTGGTTGCGGCGTCGCGCGCCGTCCCCCCGCTTGGCCTGCCGGTGCTGGCCCCGTTGGCGCGGCAATCCCCGAGATTTTTGCGCTGATCTGTTCCCGCACGGTGGGGGATTGCCAGAGGAGAATCCCGCCGACCGCTAGGATGAGTCCCGCGCCCAGCCAACCATATTTCGCCCGCATTCGAACCCCATCCCGATCATGGCCGCCCTTGAAAACCGACGGCAGTCAGACTACGCCTAATCATATATAGGATTCCGGGGGCTTGCCCATCCCCGCAACTTCGGTGCACCGCAAAAAAAAGAACCCCGCCCTTCAAAAGTGTAGGGCAGGGTGTAGGTCGCAATCTCTTGCGAGGGGTCGAGAATAGAGTTGGCGCTGATTATGGCTTTCCTAAGGCGTTGGCTCCGGCACGCTCGCCCTCGCTTCGGCCTGCTGCTGCTCGCCGGGTTGTTGCTCAGCTCCTGCGAGCGCAAGCCCGATGATTTGTTTCGCGCCTGCGCCGCCCTTACCGGGGCTTTCGAGCCGGTGGGCGAAACCATTGTTCGCGCCCCGCCCGACCTGATCGGCCCGCTCTCGGTCCAAATCGCGTGGCGCTGGGGGGTCGGGCAGAGGGATGGCTTGATCTGCCATTTCGCGGCCCGCGCGCAAGCCTTGAAAGACCCGCCCCTGCGCGCCGTCGAAACCCTGCGCGGTGGCCCGCTGTCGGACCGGGAATTAGCCGTGCTTGAGGTTTGGGGGCGGATGGCCGGGGAGGGACCGAAGCGCTTCGAGCCGTCGCAGCCGGTGGAGCGGCCCATTTTAGCGGGCTCGGCCTATGGGCTTCAGCAGCTTTTGAACGCGCTCACCGTCGGCAGCCTCTATGCGCTGATTGCGGTTGGCTATGCGCTCATTTTCAGCCTGCTCGAAATCGTGAATTTCGCCTTTGGCGAGTTGGCGATGGTCGGCTCGATCTTGGCCGTCATCGTCATTCTCGCCCTCGGCATGGCCGGGGTGGAGAGTGCTTGGATTCTGTTACCTGCCGCCCTGATCGCAGTCTTAGCCTATGGTGGCGTGCTGGGGGCGGTGATTGACCGCACCGTCTACCGGCCGATCGGGCGCGGCAATCGGCTCTCGCCGCTGGTGGCTGCGATTGGTCTGTCGCTGGTGGTGCAGAACTCGGTGCTGATCGCCCAAGGCGCGCGCGGCAAGATCCTTCCTCCCCTGATCGAAGGCGGCTGGACGCTGCACATGGGCGACTCAACGGTGCATTTCAGCTTTAGCCAGCTTGCCATTATTCTGCTGACGGCGGTGGTCGGCCTCCTTTTGCACAATACTGTGCAACGCACGCGCTTCGGGCGGGATTTGCGCGCCTGCGCCGCCGATCCGACGATGGCGGGGCTGCTGGGGGTGCCGGTGAATGGCGTCATCGCGCGGGCCTTTGCCCTCTCGACCGCGCTTGCCGGCGTCGGTGGGCTGGTCTCGGTGGTCTATTACGGCCAGACCGATCATAGCATCGGCCTCGCCCTGGGTTTCAAAGCCCTGACCGGGGCGATTCTCGGCGGCATCGGCACGCTGACGGGGGCGATGGCGGGCGCAATGCTGGTCGGGCTGGTTGAAATCCTCTTCGCCGCCTTTATCTCTAACGAGATGCGCGATTTGGCCGTGTTCGTGCTGCTGGTCGGTGTGTTGATCCTCCGCCCAACGGGATTGTTCGGCACGCGCACCGAGACGAGTTCATGACCGACACGCCGAACCTTCCCGCCTGCACAACCCTCTACAATGGCTCCTGCCCGGTCTGCCGGACAGAAATCGACCATTACCGCGCCCAAGATGCCCGCGCGGGCCTTGGCCTCGGCTGGATCGACATTGGCCGAGACCCCGAGGCGGCGCGGGCGCGCGGCTTCGATCCGATGGACGTGCGCAAGCGCCTGCATGTGCTGGATGCTGACGGGAAGGTTCATATCGGCGTGGACGGCTTCCTGCTGCTCTGGTCCCACCTGCCGCGCTACCGCTGGCTCGGGCGGATCGTCGGCGCGCGGGGGATCAAACCGCTGGCGGTGGCGCTCTATGATCGGGTTCTGGCACCGGTTCTGTTTGCGTGGGATCGGCGGCGGGCATCGTGACGATGTTTGAGAGTCGGCGATAGAAGTGCCGCCGGGCTGATAGGGCTGCAAGGGCCAGTATGGAGTTGAAAGGCATGAACAATACAATCATGTAAATATATTCCGGCCAATCTTCGTAACCACCTATAAATAGTATTATAAGTAAAGCGGGAATAGATAGAAAAAAATACACTACACAAAGTAATGTTGTTTTAACGTCAAAAATTTTATTTTTGCAGTCTATTCTAATGTCTGAAAAAAGTTTATTGGAAAATAAATAAACAATACATGCAATAAATATTGCAATCAATATTCCGATAGAGGATAATATTAAGATAAACAATATTATAATATTGCTAAGAAGAGATGCGGTGTAAAATGAGATTTGTATTATGATTAAAAGAATATTGCATATCGTTTGGGTGCGGGTAAGGGGCTCTTTTAGGGTTGGGCTCTTTAAAAAATTTAACAAATTTGATCTCGTTTGATTAGTGCTTGCTCAGCAGTCTCCACCCTAACCCAAACCCGCGCCCGCTGCTACAAAGCCCGGAATGAGCACCATCACACGTTTCGCCCCGTCGCCGATGGGAAAGCTGCATATCGGTGTCGACGGGTTCCTGCTGCTCTGGTCCCACCTGCCGCGCTACCGCTGGCTTGGGCGGATCGTCGGCGCGCGGGGGATCAAACTGTTGGCGGTGGCGCCGCTGCTGTTTGTTTGGGGTTGTCGGCGGGAAACGCAGAGTTTTGGACAATGCGATACCCTATAAGCGCGAGTGTGAAGACAATTGGGCTTCCTATAACACAATTCAAAATAATGTCTGAAATATGATGTGCGTTTCTTTGCGCAACGAAAAATATATTAGATAAAACCCCAATAAATAGTATTATTTTCAGGGAAATTGATTTTTTAAAATAATGATACGGTTTTATAATTAATATTATAAGTGAAGACCATCCCAGAAGGCCGATGCAATAAAATATCGTAAAAATATTTAAGCTGGCCAGAAAGTCTAATGCAGAAGGTTCTAAAATTATTAAAATAGGCGGAGCAAGTGTATATATTAAAAAAGCGATAATAGTACCCGGTGTGCTGAGGGTAATAAGGATAAGAAGTATAAAGCGAATCGACATTGTTCGTTCTCGACGCGCACCTTAAACGGGTTGAGGGAACCTAGCGCGCATCAGTTTCTAGGGTATCCCCATCGCCTCCACCCTAGCCCAAACCGCCGCCCGCTGCTACAAAGCCCGGCATGAACACCATCACACGTTTCGCCCCGTCGCCGACGGGGATGCTGCATATTGGCGGGGCGCGCACCGCCCTGTTCACCATCCTCTACGCCCGCCACACCGGCGGCAAAGCGCTACTGCGGATCGACGATACCGACCGCGAGCGCTCAACCGACGCGGCGGTTCAGGCGATTTTCGAAGGGCTGGACTGGCTGGGCCTCACGTTCGACGGCGAGCCGGTGTTTCAGCACCAGCGCCTTACCCGGCATGTGGAAGTCGCGGAGCAACTGCTCGCGGCGGGAAAAGCCTATCGCTGCTATGCCACGGCGGAAGAGTTGGAAGAGATGCGCAAAGCGGCCGCCCGGCGCGGCCTGCCGCCGCGCTACGATGGCCGCTGGCGCGACCGCGACCCGAGCGAGGCCCCCGCAGGCGCGCCCTTCGTTATTCGCCTGAAAACCCCGCGCACGGGCAGCACGATCATCCCCGACCGGGTGCATAGCACGATCACTTTCGCTAACTCCGATCTCGACGATTTCGTGCTGCTGCGCGGCGACGGCTCGCCGACCTATATGCTCTCGACCGTGGTGGACGATATCGATATGGGCGTGACCCATATTATTCGCGGCGACGATCATATGACGAATGCCGCCCGCCAAGCGCAGATCTATGACGCGCTCGGCGTTGCGCGCCCGGTCTATGCCCATATTCCGCTGATCCACGGGCCGGACGGGCAGAAACTCTCGAAGCGTCACGGCGCGGTGGGGATCGGCGAGTATCGCGATCAAGGCTTCTTGCCGGAAGCGGTGGTCTCCTACCTGATGGGCCTCGGCTGGGCCTCGGGGCTGGAGCATCCGACGATGGAGAGCGCCGCCCCGGCGTTCGATCTGTCGCACTTGGGCAAATCCCCGGCGCGGCTCGATGCCGATGCGCTGGTGTCGGCCAATTTCCACTTTATGAAACACGCGGATGATGCGCGGCTGGCCGAACTGATTCTGCCGCACCTCGGCCGCGCGCCCGATGATTCGGCGAAAGCCCTGCTAACGGCGGCGATGCCGGGACTCAAAGAACGGGCGAAAACCGTGCCGCATCTGGCCGAAACGGCGGCCTTCTACCTCGCCCCGCGCCCGATTCCGGTGGAAGAGGCGGCCAAAGCCGTTCTGACAGAGGAGGCGCTCGCCCGCGTTCGCGCCGTGTATGAGGCGTTGCAGGGGCAAGAGGATTGGTCACACGAGGCACTGGCGACCCTGGTGAAAGCCCAGGCGAAGGCGCTGGACGTGCCTTTCGTTAAACTCGGCCAGCCTTTACGCGCGGCGCTGACGGGCCGCACGAATTCGCCGGGCGTTGTGGAAGTCATGGCGCTTCTGGGGCGCGAGGAAAGCCTGGGGCGACTCGCCGATGCGCTCACCTAGTTAAGGGATTGGGGGAATGCCGTCGGCCGGGGGGGCGGGCGGCAGTTCTCTCCGCTGTTGCTCCCTGCGGAGCCTTTTGGGGATTAGGATATGGTGCGCGTGTATTGGCGCGCGGGCTCAATCGTCGATCATAACTAAATACAGAATTCCAGATAATTTTTAAATAAGTCGCGTCCTGCCCTGTCGGCGAGGACGCCAGGGCGGGCCTTTTTCCCGCAATTTGCGCCAGTCAGGCGGGCCGTTATCCCCTGATGGTCGGCGGCGCGGGCACCCCTGTCATATCCCAAGTTCGTGCCGTCGACGCCTCTGCAACACAATCCCATCTAGGGGATGATGACGCGATGTCCGCACAATACCCGCCCTCTGCCATGACGCATCTCTGTTCAGGCGGAACTGAGTTGAAGCCGTTTGACGCGATTACTCAGCTTCAACGGACATTGATGGATGATCGTGAGGGTTTTCGCGCGCGATACTTGGCGGCGAATCTCACCTGTTTGAACTTGATGGTCATCGAACTGGAAAAACTGATCCAACTTGGTATGGAGTTGGAACAATACATGCGGGATATGCTTGGTAATGATCCCGCGGATCAAAGCGTTATTGAAAATATAAGGCAGTGTAATGACGGGCTGATTTCGATGAATTCTGAAATAAAAAGAGGAATAATTTTATTATATGGCAGTGTTGGTTCAATTTTGCCTGAGGAAAAATAAAATAAATCTAGATTTTTTCTCGCTTTAATTTTCACTCTGTAGATTTAGATCCGAGATGTGAAAATTATAACGACTGATTTTTGCCTTTTTTTGTCTGCGAGAAATCGTGCAAACTGGGGAGTGTTTCTGGGGTTACTAGGTGTTTTTCAGAGCGTAGCGTGCTGAATGTTTCAGTGACGTTTGCCTCCTCGGTACGTGTTGTCGAGAGTACGCGGTCGGGCAATTTCTCGGCGGCACTGTCCCCGCTAAAACCGAAGCGCCCGACTTCATTTTTCCAGATCAGCGAATCGGAATGCAGTGGTATTGCTTTTTCGCGGGGAGGCTTCCGACTGGAAGTACAAGGGTTCGGCAAACCTGAAAGGTTAAAAGATTGGCGCTTTGTGGGACATCTCCTATGATGAAATCATCGATTGGTTTAGAACCCGCGCTAATTCAGTTTCAGTCTATTTCTTAATAGAAACCCATGGGGCCGATCAAAATATTGAAAAATTGACCACCCCTTGGTTGGCTGTTCTTTTGAAAGATGACGGTGTTGGCTCCTATTATATCAAAGCCAATAAGCTCAAGTTTGCCAAAGCCGGGTGTCTGGCTGAGGAGTCTATCTATCTGGGGCTTCCCCTCGCGGCTCCTGGCAGAAGCCGGTGATTGGCGGCAGCATTCGATACAGGAATCCGGGCTCTCCGGGCATCGGGAGAGTTGAAAACAATGCCAATCCCCTACGGCGTAACCGATTGGAATTAAGAATTAGTTTATGGTGGGGGATGATATTTGGTTGATAATCCAAATATCGTCCCTATTTATTTTTGTATTACTCCGGTTTCTTATGTATTTAATATTTAATATTTCTGTTTTTACAATTCATATCAATAAAATTAATCAATTTATATTGCATTAAAGTTTCTTTAATATTTTCTACGGTCCGCTCTTTGCGGGGCTCTGTCAACTTTTTTTAATTGTATATTGTGTGTCTACAGATGATCTGGTATGGAATTGTGCGACTCGCGAGTTCGAAGATGTGCTCCGAAATTTAGTGTCCTGGGTGCCGTTATGCAAATCGTTTCACAGTTTTTAGTATTGCTTACAGCAGTAAACCTAGCATTTTTTATTACAGTATTGCTTTTAAGAAAAGCAAGAAGAACAAAAGCAAACTATTATTTTGTTGCTTTTATGGCATTTTATGTAATTTCTATTTCATCAGGTGTGAGTTTACGCTTGATTGAAATTGAATTGCGTCCGTACGGATATATCGTAAATCTTTTTTTTATGTCGTTAATATCCCCTTTCGGCTTGTCATATTTCAAATTATCTATTCAACCTGATAGTGGTATTAAAAAGTTCTTCACAATTAATTTGATTATATCAATTTTTAATTTTGCAACATCACTGCCTGTTTTTTATTTTGGTTTTTATCATAGCGCTATTATCGGTAATACGGGTGGCGTTGTTGCCGCGTATCAAAATTTTGAAGGTGCAATAAAGATTTGTGTTGCTCTTGTTACCTGCCATCAGGGTGGGGGAATTATTTTCATTTGGAGAATAATCTCCGCGACACCCTTCAAAAATAAATACTCAAAGCAATGGATTTGCGCCTTTTTTCGATCTATTTTTGCGTGTTGGGTAGCATTTTTCGTATCGAATGTTATCTTAAATCATTTTGTTGATTGGATGTTTTTAATGGATATTAATATAATATTGTTTTCTATTGTTGTGTATTTCATGACATTTCAGGCGATCATGCAGCCTTATGCTTTTTGGGCCCGAAAGCCCTTGAAGCCACGGCCCGTTATATTTCAGGTGAGCGCGCCCAGCCCGCCAACTGTGCGCTATCAGAAATCCGGTTTAGACGATGCCGATATTCAAAGGATTGTCGGCCGGATTGAGTCTGAATTTCGGGTTGGCAAGCTCTGGCGAGATTCAAACCTCACCGTGCAATCCTTAGCCGACCATCTCTCGATTCGCCGTGAATATATCTCTCAAGCGCTAAACGATGGCTTGGGGCAAAGTTTTTCCGAATATCTCAACGCGCTGCGAATACAGGATGCACAGTCCATCCTGCTGTCGTCGGCGGGGGCCGAGAAGACGATTTTAGAGGTTGCCTTGTTCGTGGGGTACAATTCGAAATCCGCATTTAACGCTGCTTTCAAACGCATGACGGGCTGCGCCCCAACCCAATGGCTGCAAGCGCATCGGGTGCATGAGACGCATGCTTTTGAATAACATCGTATGTTTCGCGCTAAAAATACGTGAATTTTACGTCCTGCCCTGTGGGCGTGGACGCCAGTTTGAGCCAAAAACGCTTTGAGTAGCGCAGCGCATCGCCACATTCGGCGGTGCGTTGTTTGCGGCCTCACTGATTTCCCGGCACCCATGCCCATCTCGCCACGGTGAGGCCGCAAACACTATCTTCTCGAAAAAAATGAGGATAAAAATGCGGAAATTAAAATAATACTGGAAAACTAATGTTAATATAGATCGGGCAAGGTGCTTAAAATGACGCAAAGAGCCGAAAAAGTTTTGTCATATAATCTTGCGTGCTTAGTTTTGCTATCAAGCGAAATGGATCGTCTCATAAAAATTAGCAAATCACTCGTGGAAAGCGATATTCATACAAATTATCAGATGATATTAATCGATGAAGATAAGCGTGTTTTCTTCGAAGCGTATCAATCCCTTCTAAACACGCAAAGTGACATAAGCCGCAAGATTCATAACTTGCAGCGTGAAATACGAAACCTGTCGACGGGCAGGATAGCGGCCAAAGTCGCAAACAGTAACGCGTAAGCGGACGCTAGCCACGCCTCCTAGGTTTGTGACGGCGGGACCCGCTTAGGGCCCGCCGTGGGCTTTCGACCACGCATCGGGATCGGCAAGAAAGCTGCGGACTTCGGCGAGGTCGGCGCTGCCGATGCGGTTATCGATATCCGCCACTTCCAACACCTCTTTCCAGGTGGAGAGGTAGTGCAGGCTGACGCCCAAATCGTCCAGCACCTTCAAGTTCCCGGTAAGGGCGGCGTAAAAGAAGACGACCAGGGTATGGTCGCAGCGCGCCCCTGCGTCCCGCAGGGCATTGATGAAGGTGATCTTGCTGCTGCCCTGGCTCGCGAGGTCTTCCACCAGCAGCACGCGGTCGCCGTCCTTAAAATGCCCTTCGATCTGGGCGTTGCGCCCGAACCCCTTGGGCTTTTTGCGCACATAGAGCATCGGCAGCCCTAGGCGATCAGCCAACCAGGCAGCATAAGGAATGCCTGCCGTCTCGCCGCCCGCAACCGCATCGATCTGCTCGTAACCGATGTTGTCGGCGATAGTCTGTACGGCGAAATCGATGACCGCCGAGCGCGCCCGGGGAAAACCAATAATCTTGCGGCAATCCACATACACCGGGCTAAAGGTGCCCGAGGTAAGGGTGAACGGCTGCTGCGGGCGAATATGCACCGCTTCGATTTCGAGCAGCAGTCGGGCGACGGATTGGGCGGGGGTGAGGGGCATGACGAGACCTTTGCGGGCGCGAAGACGGTGAGGGCGTGATAAAGCGCCCGCGCCTCCCTGTCTAGCGTCCCTGTCCAGCGCTGGGGGAATCTTGTTGCGTGGGCTGCGGGCTTCTGATTTCTCATGAGGGGCAGCATCAGAAGGAGAGCGGCATGAGTGCGGCAGCATTGGGACGGGAGCGCCAGGGCGGGATTGTAACGGTTACGCTGAATCGCCCTGAAAAACTCAATGTGCTGAATGCCGATCTTTGGCGCAGCGTCGGCGCGGCACTGACGGAGCTTGCCGAAGACGATAGTATTCGCTGCGTTATTCTCACCGGCGCGGGCAATCATTTTTGCGCGGGCGGCGATATTTCGGAATTCCAAACCCTGCGCGCGACGCCCGAGGCAGCGCGCGCCTATGCCAAGCTGATGTATGCCACGCTAACCCAGCTTGAAAATTTCCCCCATCCGCTCGTCGCCGCCATCGAAGGCCGGTGCATCGGCGGCGGGGTAGAGCTTGCGTGCCTGTCGGATGTGCGCATCGCCGGGGCCAGTGCCACTTTTGGCGTGCCGATCAATAAACTCGGCTTCGTTATGTCCTATCCCGAAATCGGCGCTTTCATTCGGGCGCTGGGGCGCAAGGCCGCCGTAGAAATTCTGCTGGAGGGCCGGATTTTCGGCGTTGACGAGGCCAAGGGCTACGGCATCGTTTCTCGCATTGTCGAGGATGGGCAAGCTTTGGTGGAAGCGCAGGAAGCCGCCGAGCGCATCGCGGCGGGGGCGCCCTTGGTGAACCGCTGGCACAAGCAGTTCGCCCGCCGTCTGGACGAGGCTGCGCCCTTGACCGAAGCGGAACTGGCCGAGGGCTTCGCCTGCTTCGATAGCCAAGACTATCAAACCGGTATTGCCGCTTTTGTAAACAAAACCGCCCCCGTGTTTAAAGGGATATAGCCGATGGCGCATATCATCGTTCTGGGGAATGAAAAGGGCGGGTCGGGTAAATCCACGACCGCGATGCACCTGATTATCGGGCTGCTGCGCGAAGGGCTGAGCGTCGCCTCGCTCGATCTTGATGCGCGTCAGGGCACGCTCACGCGCTATTTCCAGAACCGCACGGCGTTTCGCGCCATGACCGGGGCGCAAATCCCGATTCCCGAGCATGCCGCCTTGCTGCCGTCGGAAGCTGAAAAATTCGATGAGGTGGTCGAAGGCCTGTGGCGGCGGCATCAGGTGCTGGTCATCGATTGTCCAGGGGCCGATACGCCGCTATCGCGGAAAGCCCATGTGATCGCCGATACGTTGGTGACGCCGCTCAACGATAGTTTCATCGATTTCGACGTGATCGGCCATGTGGACCCGGAAACTTTGGCCGTGATCCGGCCCAGTACCTATGCCGAAATGGTATGGGAGCAGCGCAAACGCCGCGCGATGGGGCGCCTGCCGCCGCTCGATTGGATCGTGATGCGCAACCGCTTGGCCCATGTCGACGCGCGCAATAAGCAACTCGTGGCGCAAGCCCTGGAAGCTTTGGCGGGACGGGTGGGATTCCGCATCGCGCCTGGGTTTTCCGAGCGTGTGATCTTTCGTGAGTTGTTTTTGAAGGGCCTAACGCTGCTGGATTTGCGCGACGAAGGGGTGAATGCGCAGGTCTCCATGAGCCACGTCGCCGCCCGGCAAGAGGTGCGGGCGCTGCTGGCCGCGCTCAATCTGCCGGTCCTGCCGTCAATTTCTGGCGACGAGATTACTAAAGCTTAATCGCCCCACGGCTTGCGCCGTAAGGCGCGGATGTGGCAAGTAAGCGGGCAATCGCATCACCCCCTTGGCCGCCTGACCGCGACCAGATGATGCGAAATGCAATCCGAGGATTTCATGGCCGCACGTAAGGTCCGTAAAGCTGTTTTCCCCGTCGGTGGATTGGGAACCCGTTTCTTGCCCGCCACCAAGGCCATGCCGAAAGAAATGCTGCCGGTCGTGGATAAGCCCTTGATCCAATATGCGGTCGAGGAGGCACGCGACGCGGGGATTGAAGAGTTTATCTTCGTCACTGGGCGCGGCAAGGAAGCTATCGAAGATCATTTCGATCACTCCGGCGAGTTGCAGAACGCGCTGCTGAGCCGGGGGAAGGACGATCTTTGGGCGCTGATCAAAGATATCCCCCTGGGACCGGGCCGCATCGCCTATACCCGCCAGCCCGAGCCGCTGGGCCTGGGGCATGCCGTGTGGTGCGCCCGCGCGCTGATCAATGGCGAGCCGTTTGCGGTTTTGCTGGCCGACGATCTTATTCTGTCCGACCAGCCGTGCCTGAAGCAGATGATCGAAGCCTATGAGGATTTGGGCGGCAGCATGGTAGCGGTGATGGATGTGCCGCGCGAGCATACCTCGCGCTACGGTATCCTTGATCCGATCTCCGACGATGGCCGCTTGGTGCAAGTGCGCGGCGTGGTGGAAAAACCGAAACCGGCGATGGCCCCCTCTAATCTCGCCATTATTGGCCGCTACATCCTCGACCCGCAGGTGCTGAACCATTTGGAGCGGCAGGAGCGTGGGGCAGGCGGGGAGATTCAGCTTACCGATGCGCTGGCCGACGTGATCGACGAGCAACCCTTCCACGGGCTTCGGTTCGAAGGGCGGCGGTTCGATTGCGGCGACAAGGTTGGGTTCCTGGAAGCCAATATCGCTTTTGCCCTGGACCGGGATGATATGGCGGACGCCGTTCGCCGGATTCTGGCGTCTTATACGGCGTGATGAGCGCCTACCAAAACTAGCGTAACCGCGCCTCCCCCTGAGAGAGACGGCGTGACAGAAAGGAAGATTTTATGCGGATTGCCATGATTGGGACCGGCTATGTCGGTCTGGTGTCGGGGGCTTGCTTCTCGGAGTTCGGCGTGACGGTGACGTGCGTCGATAAGGATGTCAGCAAGATCGAGCGGCTCAATCGCGGTGAAATTCCGATTTACGAGCCGGGTCTCGATAAGTTGGTTGAGAATAGCGCTAAGGCAGGCCGCCTGTTCTTCACCACCGACCTGAAGGCGGCGGTGGCGGAAGCCGATGCGGTGTTCATCGCCGTTGGCACGCCGTCGCGCCGGGGCGATGGTCACGCGGACCTGAGCTACGTCTATGGCGCGGCTAAGGAAATCGCCGAAGCCTTGAGCGGCTATACGGTCGTCGTTACCAAATCCACGGTGCCGGTGGGCACGGGCCGGGAAGTGGAACGTATCATCCGCGAAACCCGCCCGGACGCCGATTTCGATGTCGTTTCGAACCCGGAATTTTTACGCGAAGGCTCGGCCATCAGCGATTTCATGCGCCCCGACCGCGTCGTGATCGGCGCGCGGACGGAAAAGGCGCGCGAGCTTATGCGCAACCTGTATCGCCCGCTCTATTTGATCGAAACGCCGATTGTGTTCACCTCGGTGGAAACCTCGGAACTCATCAAATACGCCGCCAATACCTTCCTTGCCGCCAAGATCACCTTCATCAACGAAGTGGCCGATCTCTGCGAAAAACTGGGCGCGGATGTGCACGACGTGGCCAAGGGCATTGGGCTCGACGGGCGCATCGGCAAGAAATTCCTGCACCCCGGCCCCGGTTACGGCGGCTCCTGCTTCCCGAAAGATACGCTGGCCCTCGTGCGGACGGCCCAAGAAGCGGGCGCGCCGCTGCGGATCATCGAAACCGTGGTGGATATCAACGACAAGCGTAAACGCGCGATGGCCGATAAGATCATCGCCGCCTGCGGCGGTTCGGTGAAGGGCAAGACGCTGGCGATCCTCGGCGTCACTTTCAAGCCGAATACCGATGATATGCGCGACAGCCCCAGCCTCGATATTCTGCCCGCCTTGCAAGAAGCCGGTGCAACCTTGCGCGCCTTCGATCCTGCCGGGATGCATGAGGCGGAGAAAATGCTGCCGGGGATTCTTTGGTGCGAAACCGCCTATGAAACCATGGGCGGGGCCGATGGGCTGGTTATCATCACCGAATGGAACGAATTCCGCGCACTCGACTTAAAACGAGTGAAGAGCTTGCTGAAAAGCCCGGTTCTCGTCGATCTGCGCAATGTGTATGAGCCGGATATGATGGCGAATGCCGGGTTTGATTACACCTGCGTCGGGCGCGTGTCGCTTCCGGCGGTAAAATAACTTCTGCTGACCTTTAAGGACGATCTGCCATGAGCGGCTACCGCTTCGAGCCTACCATTCTGCGGGAATATGATATTCGCGGTATCGTCGGCAAAACCCTCTCGGGGGCGGATGCGCAGGCGCTTGGGCAGGCGTTCGGCTCGTACGTGATCGAGCAGAGCAGCAATGAAGCCCCGCGCATTGCGGTTGGCTATGATGGCCGCCTGAGTTCGCCCGATCTGGAAGCCGCCCTGGTCGATGGCATCATGAGCACCGGCGCGCAGGTCACGCGCGTCGGCCTCGGCCCCACGCCGATGCTTTATTACGCCACGGCCTCGGAAGGGCTGGAAGCCGGGATCATGATTACCGGTTCCCACAATCCGCCCGATTATAACGGTTTCAAAATGATGCTGTTGGGCGGTCCGGTGTATGGGGCGATGATCCAGGAAATCGGCAAGATTGCGGCAGAGGGGCGGTTTAAGAAGGGCGTAGGTTCGTCGATCTCGGTCGATCTGATGGATCGTTACGTTTCCCGAATGATCGAAGGTTTCCGGGGTGGACCGCTCACCGTCGTGTGGGACGCGGGGAATGGGGCGGCGGGGGACGCGATGATCCGGATGACGCGCCGTCTGCCGGGCCGCCACATTCTGCTGAACGAAGTGATCGATGGCACCTTCCCGGCGCATCACCCGGACCCGACCGAAGAAAAGAACCTCGTTCAGTTGAAAGCGGCGGTGGCTGAGCATAAGGCCGACCTGGGAATTGCTTTTGACGGTGACGGCGACCGGATTGGCCTCATCGACGGGCAAGGGCGCGTCCTGTGGGGCGATCAGATTCTGGCACTGTTGGCGCGGCCTGTGCTGGCCGACCTGCCGGGGGCCACGATCATTGCCGACGTAAAAGCCAGCCAAGTGCTGTTCGATGAAATCGCCCGCCTTGGCGGGAAGCCGCTGATGGGCGCAACCGGCCATTCGCTGATTAAGAAGCAGATGAAGCAAACCGGCGCGCCGCTGGCGGGCGAAATGTCGGGCCATATCTTCTTCGCTGACCGTTACTATGGTTTTGATGATGCGCTCTATGCGGCGGTGCGGGTGCTCGAAACCGTGTCCTGGGCCGGCAAAAGCCTCGCGGCCTTACGCGACGAGTTGCCCAAGCGCCAGAACACGCCGGAACTGCGCTTCCCCTGCGCCGATACGCGCAAATTTGCGGTCGTTGCGGAAGTGAAAGAAAGATTGGCGGCAGCAGGAGCCAATGTTTCCGCCGTCGATGGCGTGCGCGTGACAACACCGGACGGCTGGTGGCTGCTGCGTGCCTCCAATACCCAAGACGTGCTGGTTGCCCGTTGTGAGGCGGCGGACGAAGCTGGGTTGGATCGCCTGAAGGCAGCGCTGCTGGACGCGCTCGCGCCCAGTGGGGTTACGCCGCCGCAGTTCTAAGCGCGCGACTATGCGGGGGCTCCCGGCGGATCGGTTGCTGCTGGCCGGCATCATTCTGCTGTGGGGCGCCGGCGCGTTCTTCCCGCCGCTGAACGCCGATGTGGGCGCGATGCTGCGCTTTGCCGAACGCATGCTGGACGGCGAGGCCCTTTACCGTGACCTGATCGATTTCAATCCGCCGATAGGCTATTGGCTCGCCGCCGCTGTTGATTGGTCTTGCTTGCTTTGCGCTTTGGGCGTTGCGGGTATCCGAACCCCCGGTCGCGGCGGTTCTGTGGCTGCTGGCCCTGGCGGCGGTTGTGGCGGGGCTCTTGCAGTTCAAGGACTGGGACTACCATTTTCTCCCCGCGCGAATTCTGCTGATTCTGCTCGCCGCCTACGGATTGGCAGGGATATTGAGCCGGGGACAGGCGGTTCCGAACGGGCGCATTCTGGCTGCCCTCACCATTGCCTTGATGGCCCTTGTCGGCCATCTCAGCCCACCGTTACGCCTTCAATTCGATTACGCCAAAAGCGACACCCGCTTGGTGGAAGAGTTGATTCGCTGCGAAGGGGGCGGCCGTCCGGTTTTGTGGCTCACCCAATATATTGATCCGACCTCCCCGGTGCTGAACTATACCGGCAGTAGGTTAGCGATGCCCTTCATGTCGCTTTGGCTGCTGCCTGCACTTTATGACGCGGATGAACCCGGCTCCGATGGTCGCTTGCGCCTGCACCCGCCCGAAGCGCGCTCCCCCGCAGAAACGCTGCTCCTCACCCGCGTCGCGGACTCGGCGCAGCGCGAAAAACCGTCGTTAATCTTGGCCGAAACCTCGCAAGACGAGGCGGCCTTCCGGCTGCGTCCGCTCGATTATCTGGAGTTTTTCGGCCAAGACCCGCGTTTTGCCGCCGTATTCACCCACTACCGGCCACTGAAACGGATCGGCACGTTGCGGGTATTCAAGCGTCAGGATTAGAATAGCACCGTCAGCGCGGTCCAAGACTCGGGTAATATATCGAGGATGGCCGCTTCCAGACGCTTATCGAACCCGGTCAAAACGGCTAATCCGGCAAGGCTGAGAAGAAGGCCGAACGCCTTTTTCAGCGTACCTCCTTGGTTCAATAAGGCCGGGCGGAGCTTAGCCAAGGTTTGCCGCGAGGCATAGGCGACCCCCAACAATGGTAGAGCTGCGCCAAGGCCGAACAGGGCCAAGAGCCCGCCCCCCGTCAGCGCGCCCCCTTCGCTTGCGGCCAAGGTGAGGGTTGACGCAAGCAGCGGGCCGGAGCAGGGACTCCAGACCAGCCCAAGCGTTGCCCCGATCAATAACGCCCCGCCGAGATCGGCGGAGGACCCGCTTGAACTCAGTCGGGCCGCCCCACTTGCCAAGGGCGTCAGCAGGGTTGAGAACCGGCTATCCAGCGCGGGGATAAGCATGATAAGCCCAAAAGCCAGTAGCAGGCTTCCGCCGATAGGGCGTAGCACATCGGCATCAAAGCCTAAGCTGGCACCGAACAGCCCTATGAGAACCCCCAGGGCGGCGAAAGACAGAATCATCCCCCCGGCCATTGCGACAGGGGCGAGCGGGTGGCGAGCAGTGGCACTCCCCACCACCAGCGGCAGAATCGGGAAGACGCAGGGGCTGAGCGTTGTCAAACCGCCTGCGGCTAAACTAAGCCCGGCTTGCGTCAAGGAAACCATTTTAGAGGGCGGACTTTAGGGCTTTGCGCAAGGCGTCCGTTTTGGTGTCGCCCGCAAGGCGCGTCGTTTCAGTCTTGCCTTTGTATACGATGAGGGTTGACTGCGTGCGGACCTTGAGCGCGCGCTTCAGCTCGGTTTCCTTATCGTAATCGGCCACCAAAATCGTCATGTCCAAATCGGTTTCGCTTGTAAGGGCGCTGAAGACTTTTGTCTGCGCCCGGCAGGTAGGGCACCAATCGGCATGGAAATGCAGCGCTACCGGCTTTCCCGCGTTCTGCGCTTCCGCAAGGGCCGCGGCCGAATAGGGTTTGCTCTCCAGCGCATTCGCCATTGTCGCGGCAAACGACAGCACGGCGGTTAAGGCAAGGGCGGCAAATTTCATCGAAAATCTCCCACAAGGTTACTCATCCTGTTTCGCCGCCCGTGCTTCAAAAGTTACACTTCGCTATGGAGCCCGACCCGGTTGCCTTCGCTGTCGCGGATGTGAGCGAAGAAGCCCATGCCGGGCGGCAATGCGGTTCTCGGCAATACGATTCCGCCGCCAAGGGTTTCGATTCGGCTTAAGAGATCGTCCAGCCGGCCTTCGCAGTTAAGATAAATCACCGGACCGTCATTGGCCGGGCGGTAGGCCGGACCGGAAATGACGCAGCCGGAAAGGGCGGGTTGCTCGTAGGGGAAAATACCAAGGCGGTTCGGGCCAAGGTCTTCGCGGCGCAAGACGACGCCGAACAGGTTTTCGTAAAAACGGGTGGCGCGGTCAAAATCCGCCGAGGGAATTTCGAACCACACGGCAACATTGGTACCTTGATTAGACATGCTCAAACTCCTTAACAGGGATGGGGGATAGGTTGGCGGCGATCACATCCAGATCGGCCGCGGTTGCGGGAATGAGGCCGAAGCGGAAGGCATAGCCCCACGACCGCTTGCCTCGGGTGAAGGAAAGCTGCTCCAGCAGCGGTAGGATCGAAGCGCGGCCATGGGCTTGCCACAGAACATCGCGGCGGAAGGGGTGGAAATCCTCGGCCATCGTCACTTGATAGGCCTCGCCCGCGCAGACGGTTCCTAAGGCCGTGAAGGCTTGGCAGCGCCCCCCCGGCGGGCCCGCGCGGTGGAAGTTTTCGGTTGGGGAATAATAGGCCACCCGGTCCCCGGGTTTGATCCGCTTCAGCGGCGCGGCTTTGCCGTGGCAAACCTGCATGATGCCCCATTCCAGCCCACGGGCAACGTGGTCGGCGGAGGCAACCGCAATCCAATTTCCAGGGGGATGATCTAGGGGCAACATCTCGCTCTCTCCTCGTTTGCGTGGGGAGAGAGTGGCTTCCGCCTGTGTCAGATTCTGTCAGGAGCGCGCAGGCTGGTCGGGGTCGGGGATGTTCAGGCTGCGCCGCCAGCGGATCATTAACGTTCTGCGGCGGATCGGGGCGCGGTCGGGCAGAATCTCCAGCCCGTGAATCCGGTCAAGCCGGAAATGGCGATAGTCCTGACGGGTTTCGCACCAGGCGGCGAGCACGCGCGTGTCGCGGAAAAAGGCCAGCGCAATCGGCCAAATGATCCGCTCGCTCGCCTGGGCGTCCCGGTCACAGTAGTGAATCCGCAGTTTTTGCTCGGTGCGCAGGGCTTGGCGTAAATCGGCGAGCAGATCGCCCGGCGGCAGGATAGTTTCGGGCACGGTTGAGCGCGTCGGCGGCACCAGCAGCCCGGCCCCCTCCACCTGGGACGCGAGATCGGGCGGCAACACCGCCATCACTTTTGCCAGAACATGCCGGGCGGCGCGGGCCAGTTCGGAATCCTCCTGTTGCGCGACCCAGCGCATACCGAGCCCCAGGGCTTCCAGCTCGTTCTCGGCGAACATCAGCGGCGGCAGCAAAAAGCCGGGCTTCAGCAGATAGCCAAGCCCGGCTTCCCCCTCAATCGTCGCGCCTTGGCCCACGAGGGTTTGGATATCGCGGTAGATCGTGCGCACCGACACGCCCAACTCCTCAGCCAAAGCCGCCGCCGTAACCGGGTAGCGGTAGCGGCGCAGGGCTTCGACGAGGGAAAACAGGCGGTTGCTGCGGCTCATGGGGTGAGTTTAGCCGATCAAACGGGCAAAGCCGCCAGCCAATCGCGCAGCATTTCTCGGGCGGCAATCGTCGCGCTGGGGCCGAAGCGCTGAGCATCGGTGCGCAAGGCCGGAACATCGATTCCCGCCGCCGCCAATTCGCTCGCATGGCCGACCACCCAGCGCTCGAACCCGCGCGCCCAGCCCTCCGGGTGGCACTGGAACCCGAGGATGGTGGGGCCGAGGGCGAAGGCTTGCTGGGCGCAGATCGGCGTTTCTGCAAGGCGGGTTGCGCCGGGTGGCAGGGTAAAGGCGTCGCCGTGCCAATGCAGGACCGGCACGCCGTCGAGCGCTTTCAGTGGGCTGGCCCGCCCCTCCGGCGTCAGGGTGAGTGGCGACCAGCCGATTTCCTTCACGCCCATTGGTGCGACCGTTCCACCCAGCGCGCGGGCCATCAATTGTGCTCCCAGGCAGAGGCCGAGAGTGGGGCGTTTCGCTAAGAGCCGCGCGCCGATGACGGCACATTCTGCCGTCAGGAAAGGATAGATCGCTGCCTCATAAGCCCCAATCGGCCCGCCGAGGACGATCAAGAGATCGGCGATGTTGGGATCGATTCCCGCAAGGCTTTCGACCGACGGATCGATATAGGTGATGTGATAGCCTGCTGCTTCCAAGGGTTCGGCAAAACTGCCTAAGTCCTCAAAGGCGATATGGCGAAACACCAGCGCGGATCGGCTCATGGCGTGCATCCTTCCGGGGTGCAGACGGCGGTTTCAGAAAATCCCGTTTGGGCGAGCGGCTCGGTCAGCAATGCACCGATTTGCGCCCCGAGCCACAAATCGTCCACATGACCGAAGCGTTTGAGGCGTAAGCGCCCCTGCCGATCGATGAGGATCACGCTCGGCGTGCCCTGGAGATCGTAGCGCGTCATGGTTTCGGGCAAAGGGGAGCCGGGCCGGTCGATGCCGATGGGGAATTTCAGCCGATATTCGTGCACGAAGGCGCGCAAAGCGCCCTCGTTCATGGCGCTATGATGCTCGAACACCGTATGCAGGCCGATCACGGCGACTTGATCGCGCGGGAACAGATCATAGGCGCGGGCAAGCTGCGGCAGGCCAACCTGTACGCAGCCGGGGCACAGCATCTGAAAGGTGCCCAGCAGAATGATGCAACCGCGCAACCCCTCCAGGGTCAGCGGATGCGGCGTATTCAACCAAGTATCGACGCTCCAGGGGTGGGCGAGACGTAGCAGCGGCGGCATGATCGATGATCCTTTTTTCAACAAGGGGCGCTCCCAGCGAGGCTGGAAGCGCCCTCAGTTTGGAAGGCTTAGGCGATGGGGCGCAGGGCGACGGCGGGGAAATCGACCGGGACCGCGAAAGCGACGTTCACATAATTGGTGAAGAGATTGAGCGCGACGTGGGCGAGGATTTCCACAATCTGCTCATCAGCGAAACCGGCTTGGCGCAGCGCCGCAATATCCCCATCGGCGATGTCCGCCCGATTCTCCACAACGGCGAGCGCAAACTTCAGCGCCGCTGCGGTTTTCGGGTCGTCCGACTGACCGATTTGGGCGGCCTGCATATCGCCCGCACTGGCCCCAGCCTTCTGGCCGAGGGCGGTATGGGCCGCTAGGCAATAGTCGCAGCCATTGCGGTTGGCGACGGCGACGGCGATTTTCTCGCCCAACTGTGCTGAGATCGTGCCGCCGGATAGCGCGCCGAAGGAACCCCACATACTAGCAAGAGCGGCTTTGGAGTTGGCGACGGCCTTGAACATATTCGGCGTTGCGCCGAAGGCTTTCGTAATTTGGTCGAGGGTGGATTTAACGCTGCCGGTTGCGGTGGCGGGATCGATCAGGTTAACTCGGGACATAATTGCTTCCTTATCGTTTGCGAAGGATGGGGGGTGATTACGCGACGCGGTGGTTGCAGCCGCCGCGTCGCGGGTTTTCCAGGGGTAAGGTTAGGGCGTGCCCATGACCTGCCCCGGAAGGCTGAGATCGCCGGAGGCGACCTTAAAGACGGCATCGACGCATAACAGCGGCGCGTGCAGATTGGCATTCACCTTCAACCCCGCCGTTACCCCGTCGAATTTGAACGTGGCGGCTGCCCCGATAGCAGCGCGCGGCACGCGCACTTCCACGGTTTCGCCCTTGAATTGCGGCGGATAATCGGGGCTATCGATCAGCAGCGGCACGCCGGGCCAGGTTTCCGGCACTTTCGGCTTGGTATCTTTAGGAATATCGCGAACCTTCAAGCCGCCGCCGCAGGCTGCGTCGGGGGCGAGAACCACCCAATGCGAGTGCCAAATATCGCGGTTCTTGGCCCCTTTCGCGGCATCGTCGAAATCCGGGTGGAAGGTGGCGGCCAGGGCGACGATGCCTTGATCGCGGGCAAAACCGATGTCGCCGCTGTTCAGGCTGGTCGGCCAGACATAGGCATAGACCGGCGCGCCAGCAAACTGGCCGGTCGCGGCGGGGCGTTCGCTTCCGGCGAGGCCGCGCACCTGACTGCGGAAGACGAGATGGGGGCCATCCACCCGAATGCTGGTTTCGACCAGATCGAAGGGCGCGGACGTGCTGGGGTTGGCCTTCGCCTTGATATCGTGGCCGAGGGCCGGGGCTGCGGACAAAAGGAGAGCGCTCACGGCCAAGGCCGCGTTCGACAGTTTCATGATATTTGTTCCTAGAGGAAGGGGTTACACGGGAAAAGCGGGCGGCGGGGCTTCGAGAAAGCGCCGCCACGCGGCTTCGGCGGCGTCGGGCGGGGCGGGGGACTGCTCGGGGCAGTCAAGCCGCAGGTGCCGGTCGCCGAAGGGGGCATCGACCAAAGCGCAATGGTGCGGCGTGTCGGCATCCGCATGCACATTTGGTCGGAAATGAGTGCAGGTGACACATAGGCGGCCGACGGGGATCGTGCCCTGGACCTGCATCTGCCGGATCATTTTCAGGATCACCCGGTAGAAAACCGCCTGTTCCAGCGGCGGCAGGTCGGCCACCGTTTCCAGCAGGGCGTCGGGCCAATCGGCGATGGTCGCGAGCAGGGCAAATCCGGCATCGGTAATCGAAATTCGTTTGGCGCGGCCATCCTCGGGGTCGGGGGTTTGGACCGCGAACCCGCGCGCCAGCAACGGTTGCACGGCTTCGGTCATTGCCGGGGCTTTGATCGCCAGCGACTGAGCGAGCAGGCTAGGGCGCAACCCTTCGGCCTGATTGCGCAACAAGGCGAGGATCTGGCCTTGGGTTGGCGAGAGCCCGTGCGGGGCAACCCCCTGTTGCGCATTGGTCTTCAACGCCAGCGCCAGCCGCGAGAGTCCGGCAGCGACACGGATGCCGATGGGGTCATTAATCTTATCGAAGGGCGTTTCCATGCGGCGGCTCCTATGCTTCGGCTACCGAAATATACCGCTCCGAAACCTGAGTCAAGTTAGTTCGGTTGCCGAAATATAATTTTCTACAGAAACCCAATCCATCGGCCCGCGAGCAGCGCCGCGAGCCACAGCAGGAAGGAGAGAAGCGCACATAGACGGACGGACAGCGGTACCGGATAGCCCCGAAGTGCGGCCCGAAAGCCGGGATTGGCGTGCTGCACGATGATGAGCCCCGCAAGGCAGGCCAGCAGGGCGAGTTTCGTTACGAAAGCGACATTCGCGAGATATTCGGCGGGTTTGACGGAGAAGAGAGCAAGCCCGGTGCTGAGGGAGAGGATAACGCCGGTCGCGGCGGCGCGGACCAGGAATGGCCCGATCACCGGCAGGAGGGCGCGGCGGAAAAATCCCATCAAGCGCAGATCGAGCGGCAGAATCGCCCCGAGGATCAAACCGATGCCGAGAATATGAGCGGCATTGACGATAAGATACAGCGTGGGGGAAGCCCGCAGCGCCGCTGCTGCGGCGGTCGCTGCGAGCCAATCGAGCGGCGCCACGCTTAGGGCTGGCGGATACGCTCGGGGTACATGTCGTACTTCTGCCCGGCGAGTATGATGCTGACCGCCTTCATATGCGCCGCATTCTTCTCCAACGACCGATTGCCGAGCACCTGGATGGCATCGCCCGGCTTGGCGGTGGTTCCGGTAAAGCCGGAGCGGGCGGTTTGGTTGGGATTGCCGAGATCGACCTGCCAGAGGATGCCATCGGCGGCCTTCACGTGCAGGGTTGGGTGCGGCGGGGCCATCGAGATGCGCTCGATACGGCCCTGCAACTCGAACGGCTCGCTTTCGGCCCAGGACCAGCCGTGATGGGCGGCGGCGGGGAGAATGGTACCCAGGGCGAGGATCACCCCCAGGCAAAGGGCGGCGGGACGGTAGGGCATGGCACGTGACCTCACGCAGGGTTCGGACTGCTCCTAACCTGGGAAGAATACGGGGGGCGTGCAAGACACAGCCCCCCAAAAACCTCAATCGTAGCGCAACTCGGTTGCCTTCCCCCGGAAGACGAAATACGCAAAAGCGCTATACCCGATGATCGCCGGAAGCACGAACAGCGCGCCGATCAGCATAATCAGCAGGCTTTCCGGCGCGCTGGCCGCTGCAAAAATCGTCAGCTTCTCCGGCACCACATAGGGGAAGAAGGAATAGGCGAGGCCAAAAAACGCCAGCGTATAAATCCCCACGGCCCCGGCAAACGGCACCCAGGCGAAGCGGTCGGTCGCGGTCGGAAGATGCTTCAACACCAAAGCGACGCCGAGCATCAAGGCCCCGCAGGCAATCGGCAGCGGCGCGAGCAGAATGAAGTTCGGCAGGCTAAACCATTTCTCGAAAATGCGCGGGCTCACCCAGGGGCTGGCAATGGAAACCGCCGCCAGACCGACGACGAGAAAGATCAGGCAGCGCTGCGCCCAGGCCACGGCCTGCTTTTGCAGCGCGGCTTCGGTCTTAAAAATCAACCAGGTGGCGCCGATGAAGGCGTAGCTCGCGGCGAGGCAAACGGCGGTGAGGGCGGCAAAACCGTAGGTGGTGGCGGTTTCGGTGAGGCCCATCACGTAAAAGCCGAGCATCCAGCCCTGCGAGAGGGCGGTCATCAACGAGCCTACGAAGAAGGCGCGGTTCCACCAGGCTTTTTGCGTCGGCTTCACCTTGGCGCGGAACTCGAAGGCGACCCCGCGCAAAATCAGGCCGATCAGCATAATCAGCACGGGCAGATAGAGCGCCGTGAGGATCATGCCGTGGGCGGCAGGGAAAGCCACCAGCAGCAGGCCAACGGCCAGCACGAGCCACGTCTCGTTCGCGTCCCAGAAGGGGCCGATGGCGGCGATCATCCGGTCTTTCTGCGCGTCCTCCGCCACAGAAAACAGCAGCCCAACGCCGAGATCGTAACCGTCGAGGACGACGTAAATCAGAATGGCAAGGCCCATCAGCCCGGCAAACACTAGGGGGAGCCAAACGGTCGGATCACCAAAAAGGGTCAGCATGGGGGTTACTCCGCCGCAACGGGAACGAAGGGATAGGCTTTAGAGGCGGGCGTTGCGCCGACCGCTTTCCGCGCGAGGTAGAAGAGCGCGCCGATATAGGCCGTCAGCAACGCCGCATAGACGAGCAGATAGGCTGCGAGCGAGATGCCTATCATCGGCGCGGGTACGTTGGACGCCGCTTGCGCGGTGGTCAGCACCCCCGTCACCAGCCAGGGCTGGCGGCCGATTTCGGTGACGTACCAGCCTGCGAGCGTAGCAATCCAGCCCGAAAAACTCATGAGAACGAACAGCCGGGCGACCAGTGGCGGAAGGCTGCCGCGCCGAAGCAGCAGAAACGCGCCGAGCCAGGAGAGCGCGAGCATCGCGAGGCCCATACCCACCATGATGCGGAAGCCGAAGAAGAGCGGCTTCACCGGCGGGTGATTGCCGATGTAATCGTTGAGGCCGGGCACCACGCCGTCAGCCGAATGCTTCAGGATCAGGCTCGCGCCATTGGGGATGGCGATCTCGAAGTGGTTGCGCCGCGCAGCTTCATCGGGCCAGGCGAAGGGGAGGAAGGGGACATTCGGCCCGGTTTCCCAATTGCCTTCCATCGCGGCGATTTTCTGCGGTTGATGCTCCAGCGTGTTCAGCCCATGCAAATCACCAACGAAAATCTGTACCGGGATCAGCAGGGCCGCGAGCCAAACGCCGGTTTTCAGCGCGGCGGGAACGGCGGGGCTGCGGTCGCCCTTCAGCCAACGGTAAGCCGAGAGTCCCGCGACCAGAAACGCCACGGTGAGCCCGGAGGCGATCAGCATATGCGTGAGCCGATAGGGCATCGACGGATTAAAGATAATGGCGATCCAGTCGGTCGCATGGGCCACGCCGTCGCGCATTTCAAACCCTTGCGGCGTTTGCATCCAGGAATTGAGCGCGATGATCCAGAAGGCCGACATGGTCGTGCCGAAGGCGACCAGGAAGGTTGCCAGCGTATGCACCCAGCCGGCGACCTTGCGGAAGCCGAACAGCATAATTCCGAGGAAGACCGCTTCGAGGAAGAACGCCGTCATAACCTCATAGGCCAGCAACGGCCCGGCGATATTGCCGACTTTCTCCATATAGCCCGGCCAATTGGTGCCGAACTGAAAGCTCATGGTGATGCCAGAGACGACGCCCATGGCGAAGGACAGGGCGAAGATCTTCACCCAGAAATTATACGCATCCATCCATTTGGTATCGCCGCTGCGATTGTAGCGCAGTTTGAAGAACAGCAGTACCCAGCCCAAGGCAATCGTGATGGTGGGGAAGAGGATATGGAAGGAAATATTGGCGGCAAACTGAAGGCGCGCCAGCATGACGGCATCCATCAGGCATCTCCTTTGGAGAAGGTGGGATCAAGGTTCGGGTCGAGATCGGGCTCGAAGGGGGTATCAGCGCTCGTTTCACCCGCGCGGGCTGGGCGGGCACGGCGACCGGGTAGGGAAGTGAACTTGTCTTTGATTTCCAAAATCTTTTGCACCCGCGCCCCCAGCGACAGCAGCATCACCAGCCGTTCGGTGTCGAGCCCCTGAACGTCGCCATACCAGCGGGTGAGCAGTTCAATAAGGTCGTGCATCTCGCGCATACGGCCCTGGGCGTGGCGTTCGTCCTCATTACCGGGTGTTTGCATCAGCAATTCGCGTAAGACGGAGAGGGTAGGATCGATCTCGCGCTTTTTCCGCTCTTCCGCCAGGGTGCGGACGATGGCCCATATATCGTCCGGTGTGGTGAAATAATCCCGCCGGTCGCCGGGGCGGTGGATGAGCCGCACGAGGTTCCAGGTTTGCAACTCCTTGAGCCCCATGCTGACGTTCGAGCGGGAAAAACCGAGCTTTTCCATAATCTGATCGGCGTTCAGCGGCTCAGCGGCGGCGAAGAGCAGCGCGTAAATCTGCCCAACGGTGCGGTTGATGCCCCAACGGCTACCCATTTCGCCGAAATGCAGCACGAAGGATTGAAGGAGCGGCGAGAGGTGCATCAGCGTGTTCCGTAATTTCAGTAATTTCTGAAATTACTATAACAACAAACTGCACCACGGCAAGGGCACAGACGGCGGAAAATCAGCAGGAAGGGGAGGGGAGAAAAGTCAAATAATTATAAAATTCGTGTCAAATGCAATATATCGAGTAAAGTAATAAGATCGTAAGATCCTATTACTTTACTCGAAAGGTTAAGCGCTGGCTTTTTCGACTTCAGGAGCCGCTTCGGTACCGTTTTCGCGCAGTACATAGCCACGGCCCCAAACGGTTTCGATATAATTATCGCCGCCAGTCGCCGTGCTCAGCTTTTTGCGCAGCTTGCAGACGAAGACGTCAATGATTTTCAGTTCCGGCTCGTCAATGCCGCCGTAGAGATGGTTCAGGAACATTTCCTTGGTCAGCGTCGTGCCTTTGCGTAAGGCCAACAGTTCCAAAATACCATATTCCTTGCCGGTCAGATGCAGGGGCTTGGCATCGACATCGGCGGTTTTAGCATCCAGGTTTACCGTCAGGCGCCCCGTGCGGATGACCGAATCCGAATGGCCCTTCGCCCGGCGGACAATGGCCTGGATACGCGCGACCAATTCGCGCTTATCGAACGGCTTGGTCAGATAATCGTCGGCTCCAAAGCCCAAGCCCTTAATCTTATGATCAAGCTCCGACAGGCCGGAGAGAATGAGAATTGGCGTGCGCACCCGCGCTTGGCGGAAACGGCGCAAGACTTCGTAACCGTCAATATCCGGCAGGATCAAATCCAGCAGGATTATATCGTAATCATAAAGTTTCCCGATCTCGACGCCATCTTCGCCCAAATCGGTGGTGTCGACAATGTAGCCTGCGGAAGACAGCATCAGTGCGATGCTCTTCGACGTTGCGGCATCGTCCTCAACTAAGAGAATCCGCATAGTGCCCCCACCTTAAACGAGCCGCCCAGGGGCTCGATAAATTGGTTAATGTCCGTTAACTATCCCTAATTATTTCATGAAAAGCAAGCGGATATGCGCCGCCCGAGTCATAGATGCGGTTCCCTTTAGGGCAACACTTCGCTATTATCTAAGCGTATCAAAGGGGAGCGGCGCGATGCTGATTGATAACCTTATTTCCAGCGTCGGCCGGATGGCGGACCATGTTCTGCATGGCCGCATCGTCGGCGTTTTGGGCATGATGGTGGAAATCGGCGGGGTGCAGCGCGCTCTTTCGGTTGGCGACCGGGTAACGATCATCGCGCGCGGCGACCGGCGTGTGCCCGCCGAGATCGTGGGTTTCAAAGGTGAAAGGGCGTTAGCGATGCCCTTCGGCACGTTGGACGGCGTCGGTTTGGGCTGCCGCGCCGAAATCGCCCAAACGGACCCGGTGATCTATCCGCACGAAAGCTGGCTGGGCCGCGTCGTCGGCAGCATGGGCGAGCCGATCGATGATTTAGGGCCGCTGAATGCGGGGCAAATCGCCTATCCGTTAAGAAATGCGCCGCCGCCTGCGCACCAGCGGCAGCGTGTCGCTGGCAAAATTGATATGGGCGTGCGGGCGCTCAATCAGTTCCTCACCTGCTGCCAAGGCCAGCGCATGGGCATTTTCGCGGGCTCCGGCGTGGGGAAATCGGTCCTGCTATCGATGATCGCGCGCTATACCTCCGCCGATGTGATCGTGATCGGGCTGATTGGCGAGCGCGGTCGCGAAGTGCAGGACTTTATTCACGATGATCTCGGGCCGGAAGGTTTGGCGCGCTCGGTGCTGGTGGTGGCAACCTCCGATCAGCCGCCGCTGATGCGCCGCCAAGCCGCCTATCTGACGCTATCGGTCGCCGAATATTTCCGCGACCAGGGTAAAAATGTTCTCTGCCTGATGGACAGCGTCACCCGCTTTGCCATGGCCCAGCGCGAAATTGGCCTGTCGGTCGGCGAGCCGCCCGCCAGTAAAGGGTATACGCCCTCGGTCTTTGCCGAGCTGCCGCGCCTGCTGGAGCGGGCCGGGCCAGGCCTGCGCGGATCCGGGTCGATTACGGGTCTCTTCACGGTGCTGGTCGAAGGCGACGATCATAACGAGCCGATTTCCGACGCCGTGCGCGGTATTCTTGACGGGCATATCGTGCTGGAACGCGCCATTGCCGACCGGGGCCGCTACCCCGCCATCAATATTTTGCGCTCGGTTAGCCGCGTTATGCCGGGCTGTAATACGGACGACGAAAATGGCGTCGTTTCCCGCGCGCGGCAAATGCTTGCGGCTTACGAGGATATGGCGGAAATGATCCGGCTGGGGGCCTATCGTCCCGGCTCGGACCCTAAGACCGACGAAGCGATGCGGTATTACCCGCTGATCGAACAGTTCCTTGCTCAAGGCAAGCGCGAGCGCGGCGATTTGGTGCAGGGTTATTATCAACTCGCCGATATTCTGAATAGCGGTGGCGTTGGGTGAGCAAGTCTCTCAAGCCGCTGATCCGCTATCGTAAGTTCGAGTTGGACGAGCGACGCCGGGAACTGCGGGCATTGGAAGATCTGGCCGCCCAGATCGATGCGTCCATCGTAGCGCTCGATCAGGAGGTTTTGCGCGAACGCCAACTTGCCGCCAACGACATGCTTCTCGCCCGCTACTGGCCGACCTATTCCGACTGGGCGCGCGGGCGGCGCGAAGAGTTGGTTCAGAACCGGCTGCAAATTGGCGAGCAAATTCTAAAAGCCGAGGATGCGGTAACGGATGCTTATCGCGAGTTGAAAAAATTCGAAGTGGCCGAAGCGAACCGCCTTGCTCGTGAAAAAGCAGAGCAGGATCGCAAAGATCGCATACGTCTCGATGAGATTGCCGAAGTCGCGCATCAGCGCAAAATTCAGTGAATTGTTTCAGTTATCCTGTCAAAATTTACGCTTTCGAACTTTTGGCGGCTCGATTTATTCGGAATCAATCAAAACTTAAATCGTAGTAAAAAATCGATAAAATAACCGTATTAAGCTTCAATTAAGGAATTCCCTCATAGTATCCGGCCCGAAAATTCCCTCTGGAGCCCAGAGGATATCGGCAATCGTATTCTATAGTGAGGGGGCAGTCGTGTCGAAAATCAGTATCGGTGCACGCGTGAAAATTGGCTTAGCCATTATTTGCGTTTGTGTTTTTGCTTTGGCGATTCAGATATTATCGACACAAGTCTCCATTATGTCTTCGAAAAGCCGGGCGTCGGTCACGGCGGCGGTTTTTGCCGATACACTCCGCATGGTCGAATTTTTAGCTTTGGAGCGCAGCCCGTCGAATAACTTGTTGGCAGCGGAAGCGGCGGCAGATGCTCAAGCGCTCGCCAAACTTCAGCAGGCCCGTAAAGCCACTGACGATTTAATCCAGAAGGTCTCGATTGGCCTTACGAGCCTCGGCGGCGAGCCTGCAATGAAGGAAACGCTGGCGACCCTAACCAAGGGACTGGTGAGCGTTCGTGCGGCGGTCGACACCGATATTGCCAAGCCGCGCAGCGCGCGGGGCGAGATTGTGCTGGGCTACTTCCAGCGCATGTTCGCCCTCAGCGCCCAGGCCGACGGCATCTTGAATAAGCTCGAGGCCGAAACCACGATTGCCGATCCTTCGGTTGCGGCCTTGAATATGCTGGCGCGCCTTGCGGCCGACATGCGTGAAAGTGCGGGCCAGCAAGCAGCGACGCTGGGCACGGGCATGACGGCCAATCGTCCGTTGACACAGGCGGAAGCGGATCGTGTCGAGCAGTTGCGGGGCAGGGTCGACACGCTGTCCGAGCGGTTGCGCAATGGCATCGCGCAAGTGGGGGCCACGCCGGAGCTTCTGGCCGCGCAACGGGCGATGGAGCAAGGCTATCTGGCGCGCGGGCGCGAAATCGTTGGCAAGCATCTGGCCGAATCGCGCCAACAGTCCCCCTATAGCAAGAGTGTGACCGAGATGGTGGCGGAGATCGTTCCGCAGTTGCAGAGCATTATGGGCCTGCGCAATGCCGCGCTTCTGGAAAGCCAGAATCGGGCGGAGGCGGAAGTCTCCAACGCTTATCGGCGCCTTGCTTTCGGCGGTATTCTGGTCCTCGTTACCGGGTTTGCGCTGGTTCGCCTGATTGTTCTGATGCAGCGCCAAGTTCTGATGCCGCTGTTCAAACTGACCGAGACCGTTACGGTCCTCGCCAATGGCCAGCGCGACCAGGTGGTGCCGTTTCTGGATCGCAAGAATGAAATTGGTCAAATGGCGGGGGCGATTGAAAATCTGCGCCTGAAGGCCATTGAGGCGGACCAGTTGCACGACGAACAAGCGCAAGAGCAGGCGCGCAAGCTGGAACGTCAGCAAAAGGTCGAAAGTTTCATCGCGACCTTCGGCTCGGGCACGGCAGAAATTCTAACGGCCATGGGTGCGGCGGCCGATCAGATGCAGGGCACCGCCAACGTGATGAGCACCAATGCCGCGCGGACCGACGATCAGGCGGCGGCGGTGGCGGCAGCGTCCGAACAAGCGTCGGCGAATGTGCAAACCGTCGCGGCGGCCTCCGAAGAACTCAGCAGCTCGATCCGCGAAATCGGCCGACAGGTTCAGGAAAGCGCCTCGATTGCCCTGCGGGCGACCGACGAGGCTGAGCGTACCGTCTCCCAAGTTCGCCAACTCAGCGACGCGGCCCAGCGCATCGGCGAAGTGGTGACGATGATCAACGGGATCGCCGCGCAAACGAATCTCCTGGCCCTGAATGCCACGATTGAAGCGGCGCGCGCCGGGGAAGCGGGCAAGGGCTTTGCCGTGGTCGCCGCCGAAGTCAAAAGTCTCGCGCAGCAAACGGCTAAAGCCACCGAGGAAATCGCGGCGCAAGTCACCGGCGTTCAGGCCGAAACCAGCGCCGTCGTCGGCTCCATCGAGATCATCGGCAAAACCATCGATCGGATGAACGAGATCACCTCGGCGGTCGCGGCGGCGGTCGAAGAGCAGGGAACCGCAACCCAAGAAATTACCCGCAACGTGCAACAGGCCGCCAATGGTACCCAGCACGTCACCGAGAACATCGCCCATGTCACTTTAGGGGCTGGCGAGACTAAAAAGGCCGCCGATGTGGTGCTGGAAGCCGCCGACCGGCTAACGATTGCGGGCAATACTTTGCGCACGGAAATCACCGAGTTCCTGGGGAACATCCGCGCGGCTTAAACCGCCCATTGATGCACCGAAGAGGCTGGCAACTCCGACCGGGTTTCCAGCCTTTTCTTTATTGCCCAAGCCGGGGGTCGGGCACTTCATAGGTCCAGACGCGGAAGGATTTCAGGAGGTGCGGGCCGAAGGAATTGATCAGTGGAATATCGGCGGCATCCCGCCCGCGGGCAACAATAATGCGGCCAATGCGCGGCTTGTTATTCCGAGGGTCGAAAGTATACCATTCGCCTTCCAAGAAAACTTCGATCCAGGCACTGAAATCCATCGGGTTGACCACCGGCACGCCGATATCGCCCAAATGCCCATTAATGTAGCGCGCGGGAATATTCAGACAGCGGCACAAAGTGAGGGCAAGATGGGCGAAGTCACGGCAAACGCCAATGCCCTCATTATAAGCTTCGAAAGCCGTGCGGGTGGAGCGCGCTTGCATATAGTCGAACCGGATATGCTTGTGGACGAAATCGCACACGGCCTGCACGCGGCCCCAACCCGGCGGCAGATGGCCGAACAGATCCCAGGCGGTTTGGCTGAGCTTATCGGTTTCGCAGTAGCGACTGCCCATGAGATAGACGAGGCATTCATCGGGTAAATCGGTCACCGGGATTTCCCGCGCGGCGACATTCGCCCGGTCGACCAAGCCTGAATCCTCTATCGTCGCATCGCCCCAAATGGTGATGTCACCCGCCGGGGCAACCATCCGGCGGCACAAGTTGCCGAAAAGATCATGATAGACCGTTGTCGGCACCGAGGGGTTGGTGAAGGTCGTCTCCGGCACGCGAATATCGGCATCCCGATCCGCCGTAACCGATAGCAGGCAGACCAGCGCGGTTGGTTGCGCGCAGTTTAGGGTGATTTCATAGCCATAACGGATGAACATGCAGGGCCTCGTCTCAAGCGGTGGGGGTAGGCTTTGATCGAAGCTCTCATCCGGTAATCGCATATCACCGGACCAACGACACGTAACCGGAATAGGCTACAGCCTAGAGCAAGCAATCGTCATGCCTTTTAAGGCTGCCCTTCGGTCAGGAAAATTGCTAACGGTGTTAAGGTGGCAAATTCAGAGGCTTAGCGGTCTGCACCATCAAACGGTGGCCCTCAGGGGGCGAAAACCTGTGGCAGTGCGATAGAAGGCCCCTTTTCTAAGGCGGATTTCATCTCATATGATGAAATGTAGCTTGGCACTGTTAACGCGCCGAGAGTCCCAAAAGTTCCCGTTTCTCCAACCCAATCCCTTCCACCCCGTGCCGAAATCCTTTCGAGTAGAATGAGCGACGATCTGAAAAACGGAAATCCTGGCACCAATACGGGCGTTGCGGTCAAGGCCAAGCCTAAGACCAAGAAGCCGTCTATGTACAGGGTTCTTATGTTGAACGACGATTACACGCCGATGGAGTTCGTCGTTCACATTCTCGAAAGGTTTTTCCAGAAGAATAAGGAAGAAGCCACGCGGATTATGCTGCACGTCCATCAGCGTGGCGTGGGGGTCTGCGGTGTCTTCACCTATGAGGTGGCGGAAACGAAAGTCACGGAAGTGATGGACTTTGCCCGCCGACACCAGCACCCTTTGCAGTGCACCTTGGAGAAGGAGTAGCCTTAATGCTCTCGCGGAACCTGGAAAAGAGCCTGCATACGGCCCTGGAGCTTGCCAACAAGCGTCGGCACGAGTTTGCGACGCTTGAGCACCTCCTGATGTCTCTCACCGACGATCAAGATGCCTTAGGCGTCTTTCGCGCCTGCGGTGTCGATCTCGATAAGTTGCGCCGCGATCTCACCAATTATCTCGATAACGAGCTGTCGAATATCGTGAGCAGCCGAACCGAAGACGCAAAGCCAACCTCAGGCTTCCAGCGCGTCGTGCAGCGGGCGGTGATCCATGTGCAATCGTCGGGCCGGGCGGAAGTTACGGGCGCGAATGTGCTCGTGGCGCTGTTCTCGGAACGGGAAAGCCACGCCGTCTATTTCCTGCAAGAACAGGATATGAGCCGGTTCGATGCGGTAAACTTCATCTCCCACGGCATTGCCAAAGTGCCTGGCCGCTCGGAAACGCGTCGCACGGCGGGGGCTGAAGACGAAGCCACCCCGTCATCGCCCCCGAAAGAGGGGAAAGAGGCGAAGAAAGGCCAAGAGGCGCTTGAAGCCTATTGCGTCGATCTGAACAAAAAGGCCGCCAATGGCAAGATTGATCCGCTGATTGGCCGCGAGGCCGAAGTGGATAGGACCGTCCAGATCCTGTGCCGCCGCACCAAGAATAACCCGCTTTATGTGGGCGATCCGGGTGTGGGGAAAACCGCGATTGCCGAGGGGTTGGCGAAACGCATCGTCGATGGCGATGTGCCGGAAGTGTTGCTGGGTGCGACGATCTTCGGGCTCGATATGGGCGCCCTCTTGGCGGGCACGCGCTATCGCGGCGATTTTGAAGAGCGCTTGAAGCAGGTTTTGGGCGAGCTTGAAGCCCATCCCAATGCCGTGCTGTTCATCGATGAAATCCACACGATCATCGGCGCGGGCGCAACCTCCGGCGGGGCGATGGACGCCTCGAACCTGCTGAAGCCGGCGCTTGCCTCGGGCAACCTGCGCTGCATCGGTTCGACCACCTATAAGGAATACCGCAGTTACTTCGAGAAGGACCGTGCGTTGGTGCGGCGCTTCCAGAAGATCGATGTGGCCGAGCCATCGGTGGAAGATTCGATCAAGATCCTCAAGGGCCTGAAGCCCTATTACGAGCAACACCATAAGGTGCGCTACACGAATGAGGCGATCCGCACGGCAGTGGAGCTTTCGGCGCGCTATATCAACGACCGCAAGCTGCCCGATAAAGCCATCGACGTGATCGACGAGGTGGGGGCGGCGCAAATGCTGCTGCCGCTCTCTAAGCGCAAGAAGACGATTTCGGTGAAGGACGTGGAAGGGGTGGTCGCCAAAATCGCCCGCATCCCGCCAAAAGCCGTGTCGTCGGACGACCGCGAAGTGCTGAAAACCCTGGAGCGCGATCTTTCCACGGTGGTTTTTGGGCAAGATGAGGCCATCAAGGCCCTCTCCAGCGCCATCAAACTGGCGCGGGCGGGGCTGCGCGATGCCGAAAAGCCGATCGGGAACTATCTCTTCTCCGGCCCCACCGGCGTCGGGAAGACCGAAGTGGCGCGGCAGTTGGCGCGGCTTTTGGGGATCGAACTGAAACGCTTCGATATGTCGGAGTATATGGAGCGCCATACTGTTAGCCGCCTCATCGGTGCGCCGCCGGGCTATGTGGGCTTTGATCAGGGCGGGCTTTTGACCGATGCCATCGATCAAAATCCCCATTGCGTGTTGCTGCTGGACGAAATCGAAAAGGCCCACCCGGACCTGTACAATATCCTGCTGCAGGTGATGGATCATGGCAAACTGACCGATCACAACGGCAAAAATGTCGATTTCCGCAATGTGATTCTGATCATGACGACGAATGCGGGTGCGGCCGACATGGCCAAAGCCGCCTTCGGGTTCGAACGGGAACGGCGCACGGGCGAGGATAAGGAAGCCATCGAGCGCATGTTTACGCCCGAGTTCCGCAATCGCCTGGATGCCACGATCCCCTTCGCCAACCTGTCGCCGGAGGTGATGGATCGGGTGGTGGATAAGTTCATCATCCAACTCGAAGCCCAATTGGCCGACCGTCATGTGGTGCTGGAACTCTCGGAAGCGGCTAAATCCTGGCTGTCGAAGAAAGGGTTCGATCCGCTCTATGGCGCACGCCCGCTAGCCCGCGTCATTCAGGATACGGTCAAAAAGCCGCTGGCCGAGGAACTGCTATTTGGCAAGCTCGCCCACGGCGGGCATGTTCAGGTGGATGTGGGGAGCGATGGGGAACTCTCGTTCCTCGTCACCTCGGCGCCGGGCCGCAAGGCAACCGAGCCGGAAGCTGAACTGGTCGAGTAGAAACAGAAAAAGGGCCGCCCCTCGGGGCGGCCCTTCTTTTTCCAGCTTAGGTCATAATATCGACGTAGAAGGCAACGCCTTCGTAGGTCAAGAGGGGAAGGTTGGCGACAATATTATCGCGCTCAGCTTCGGACGTGGTGAAGAAATGCGCGCCGCTGGCCGTATTGTAGAACCTATATAGTTCTTCCTGGGGGCCACTATCGGTCGTATAGGCCTTGAAACTGCTCCCTTGATACGAAAACTGCGGCAGCGATTTTAAAATGGAGTCCCGCTCAGACGTGCTGATCGTATAAAAATACGCGCCGGTTTTTTCATTCTGGAAGCGGAATACCTCAAGGCCGGACTTACCACTCGCCGAGGCAAAGGCAAATCCTTCCTCGACGGCATAGGGCATCGACGTGCGAACGCTATTGGTTTCCGCATTGGAGCCGGTATAGAAATGAGAATTGGTTGCCGTATTATAGAAGCGGTGAACACCATTATTCACCCCTGCGACGTCTTCAATCCAATAAGTGCCGTCGCTAAATCGAATTTGTTCGGCTGAAATCAATGTATCCGCATAACTCTTGCCGGTTACTTTGTAGGTCCCGTCGGCGGCAGAGTATTTAACCGAATAGTCGGCTTTCCGCCCGTCATAAACCACCGTATCGGTTCCAGCCCCGGCATTGAGTTTGATCGACTTTCCAGAAACATCGATATGGGCTTTTAAAATATCGGCCTGATCCGTACCAATCCCTTGGTCGGCGAGTATGGCTTTTTCGATCACCGAAATCTGCCGACGCTGCCCGAGGAGAACCGATTCGCTAACGGCGCTGTTGGTAAATTGCTCGCTATTATAAATTTTTGTGTTGATGGAATAAATATCATTCGGATTTAAGGCAAGATCCGAACCATAATATTTTCTAACGTTTTCACCACTGAAATAAGGAGTGCCCCCTTTATAGACAACGAGGTCATCATAAATGGTTTTATAGGTTCTGCTGTAAATACTGGCCGCCGCTGTTTGGAATCCATGAAAACCAAGAGCTTTGCCAACGGAGTATAGCATTAGAGAATAAAAATCATACTTATCGCTTGGGATGTCTCCCCCGCTATCATAAGGCGATGGATCGAAGAAAAACTCATCCAACCCGTACCCGTTAATGATGATATTGGCGTCGAACTTGCTACCGTTTGCATCGATTCCCGTCCGAATTTGATGACCAAACGTCGCTTCCGTCTGGTATTTGCCGCCGGAAACACCGTGCGTCACGAGATCCGCCGCAAAGCCGCCGCCGTAATTGCTGCCGAGCGAACCCGACGTTTGAATGCTAATCTGAATATTCGCATCGCCCGCGAGCACCTTGGACCACGCTTCGACCGCCGCCGTGAGATTCGATTGAATGATATTCTTATAGGAAGCTGCGGTGTTGGTCGCGTCGGTAAAAGTGTAAGTTGCGCGAATGGTCATGATTTATGGCCACCTACTCTATTTTTGGGGCGGGTGCGAAAGTTGGCAGACCATATCAAAACTCTCTAAAATGGCAAATTAAATTAACATTCTGTTAGCAATTTTATCTCGAATACATCTGTATTGAAGTGATTTTTTAACCCTGCTGGAGGGGCGTTACAGCGGTTGTTGCCGATATAAAAATGCTCCCGGCAGCCTTGGCGTGACCGGGAGCGATGTTTGAGACGGCTAGATTACGGTCGAAGCGCCAAAATGTTCAGTCGTTAACGATCTGCCAGCGGCCATCGCCCCGGCGGCAGGCGCGGCCAATGCCGGTTTCGGATTTGCCGTCCACATAGATCGTTTGCTCATACTCTTTGCAGACCGCGCCGGATTGGTCGCGGCCTTCGCGCGTCGGCGTAAAGGTGCCCCGGCTCTCGCCCTGGTTCCAGGCGATGGTTTGGCCGATCTGGCCGTTATCCAAAGCGCGATTGCGCGCGGCCATCGCCTGTTCGCACTGGCCCTTATCGATGGAATTACCTGCGAAATACCCTGCAGCCGCCCCCGCAAGCGCCCCCACGGCAATCGCCGCGCCTTGGGTGCTGCGGCCGGCGCCGCGAAAGGCTGAGCCTAAGAACGCGCCGCCGGTGGCCCCCGCAAGGGTGCCGCCGATGCGACCCCAACCAAGCTCGCCACAGGAATCCCCAAGCTGGCCCGAGCCGCCGGGATTAGCCGCGCACCCCGCCAAAGCTAGGGCTACCAGCCCAACAGCGGTTAATTTCGTGCCGATCATCATCTATCCCCACATGAGTCTGTTGCGCTCTGTCTACTCGACGATCCTGTCGAAATTTCGGCAGAAAAGCGCACAGGGCGGATTCCATCAGAATCCGCCCTGGGGCACAACTTACGTTTCTGTCACGATTTGGACAGGGTCTAAGTCAGAATATCCACGTAGAAGGCGACGCCTTCGTACTTGAAATTTGGAAGGGTCCCAATAATGCTATCACGCTCTGCTTCCGACGTTGTGAAGAAGTGCGAATTTGTTGCGGTATTGTAAAACCGATATAGCTCTTCTTGTGGTCCCTTATCGGTCGTAAACGCTGTGAAGCTGCTAAATTGATACTCGAATTGTGGCAAGCTGTTTCGAATAGTATCTCTTTCCTGAGTGCTAATTGTGTAAAAATAAGCACCCGTCTCCTTATTCACAAACCGAAACACTTCCTGGCTACCGGCCGATTTAGCGTTGGAGAAGGCAAAGCCCTCGTCGATAAACTGGGGTGCATTGGTGCGCAAATCATAGGCTTCGCTATTGAAACCTGTATAGAAATGCGTCCCCGTCTCGGTATTATAAAAACGATGAACCCCCGTTCTCATCGCGGCTATGTCTTCGATCCAATAGGTCCCATTATCGAAACGGATCTGTTCAACGGAGCGCAAGGTATCGGTAAACCCGTTCCCCTTGACAATATAGCCGCCTGAGGTAGGTACATAAGATATGCTGTAGGCTGCCAGGCTGCCGGAGTAAACGGCCGTATCCGTCCCCGCGCCAGCATTGAGCGTTACGGAGCGGCCGGTATTCTCGGTATGAACCCTGAGAATATCCGACTGCTTGGTGCCAATCCCGAGATCTGCCAACACCGCAAGGTCAATCGCCGTAATCGCATCGCGCTGACCGCGCGTCGCATAGGGCGACATGAGCGTCTGGGCGTTCGACGTATGGGAGAGATCGTTGGTCGCCAAAAGTAGCGCGCCGCCATTGTATCGGCTCACGTTTTCACCGGTAAAATAGGCGGCCCCGCCCACGTAAGTGATCTTATCATCGTATATTGACTTATAAGTATAATACGCGCCGGTATAATCATCGCGATAGGAAAAGAATCCAAGGCAATGGGCAACTTCATGCATCATTGTCGAAAAAAAATCATACTGTGAGCTTGGAACGCCCGCATAATCATCTAAGGGATTGGGGTCGTAGTAAAATTTACTAAGAGCCTGACTGTTAATTGTAATGTTTAGATCGGTTGAGGTACCGTTTGTATCCGTTCCCGTCCGCAGTTGATGAGCAAGATTGGATTCATACTGGCGAAGACCGGAAACGATACCATTGTCGGCTTGATTGCGGGGGCCGGCCGAGGCAAGATTCGAGGAACCTTGATTGCTTACCGTGACCGTCACTTGAATATTAGCATTTCCCGCGAGAACGTTAGCCCAAGCTTGAAACGCCGCACTAACATTTGTCATAACAACATCGCGCAACGATCCCAGACTGTTAGCGCTGTCGATGATGGTATAGCTTGCATTGATCGTCATAGTTGCCCGGTCCAATTCTGGAGTCTGGAGATCGCCTCTCGCCACCCGTTAATAGCAAAAATATGATTCGAATCAAATTAATTGTTTTTTAATTTCAGGTCATCAGATGAATGCAAGCGTATTCAGGTAATGGTTTTGAGTATAACATCTCATTCGGAAGGTAGGATTGAATGATACTTTATGATTATTACAGATCGTCAGCCGCGTATCGCGTGAGAATCGCAGTATGGCTGAAAGGTTTGAGCCTGGAGCAGCGCGCCTGCCACCTGCGCGAGGGTGCGCAGCGTTCGCCAGACTATTTGGCAATCAACCCGCAAGGCCTCGTCCCCTGTTTGCAGGACGAAGGTTTTTCTGTCACCCAGTCTTTGGCAATTTTGGAGTATCTGGACGAAACCCATCCCGCCCCACCGCTGCTACCCGCGACCCCAGCCGCTCGGGCGCGGGTGCGCAGTTTAGCGCAACTGATCGCCTGTGATATTCACCCTTTGAATAATTTAAGGGTTCTCAAATACTTAAAGGGCGAGATTGCGCAACCTCAAGCCGCTATCGACCAATGGGTTGGCCATTGGATCGCCGAAGGGTTTGCAGCGCTGGAAACCCGCCTTTCACGGGATTCCGAAACAGGGCGCTGGTGCCATGGCGATGCGCCCGGCCTCGCTGACTGCGTGTTGATCCCGCAGATCTATAACGCGCGGCGCTTCAACGTGCCGCTTGAGGCTTATCCAACGCTTTTACGCATTGACGCCGAAGCGGCTGCCCATCCGGCCTTTATTGCGGCGCACCCTGCGCAGCAACCGGATACCGAGCCCGGCGCGTAAGCCAAAAAAAGAACCGCCCCAGTGCTGGGGCGGTTCCATTTTAGCAAAGAGAGAAACGGCTTAGCGTCGCCACCAACCCCGCTTCGGCGGCAGTGCCGCCTGATCGACATCGACGATTTTCACCGCCTCGATCACCGCAAGATTTTCGGTCGGGGCCGATGCTGCGACGGTGGCCGCCTCAGGAACGGTCTCGACGGCCGGGGCAACGGGGGGTGCAACCGGCGGAGCAACCGTCTCCTGGGTAGGAGCAGGGGGCTCTGCCGCCAAGACAGCTTGCGCGGGCGCGGTTTCCTCAGACGGCACCTCCGCTGCTTTTGCGGCACGAGGGCGGCGGGTGCGGGCCGGTTTTGCCGGAGCCGCATCGGATGCCGGGGTTGCGTCCACCAGAGCCGCCGGGGCTTCCACCGTCTCATCCGCCTTCTTCCGGCGCGGTGCGCGCTTGGGCTTGGCTGAAGCGTCGGCTTCGGCTGTCACCACGGGAGCCGCCTCGGCATCCACGGCCTTTTTACGGGCCGGGGCGCGCTTGCGCTTCGGGGCTTCTGCTGCCACCGGGTCCCCATCGGGCGCGGCTTCGACGATCGGGACGACGACGACGGGGGCCGGTTCGGCCTCGGGTGCAGCCAAATCAGCAGCGTCCGCGCTCTCCACGCTCTCGGCTGGGGTCTCGTCGACGCTAAAGCCTTCACCGCGACGGGAGCGGCGGCGACCACCACGCTTGCCGCGACGACGACGCGGGCCATCTTCCCCATCGCCGGTTCCGGCTTCGGGCGTGATGCCAGCCTCGCCGTCGAGCGTGCTGGCGGCACCATCGGCCTCATCGACCTCACCGTCGCCATCATCGCCCTCGTCGGCTTGCTCACCATCGGCTGCGCTAAACTCGGCGGAACCCTCTTTTGCGCTGCCATCCGGCCGCCGACGGCGACGACGGCGACGACGGCGACGGCTATTATCGTCGCCAAGCTTATCGCTGCCATCGAGTTCCTGGCCGTCTTCACCGTCCGCCTCATCCTCATGGGCGAGGGCGGCCCGGTCTTCAGCGGTCAGTTCCTCGTCTTCGGAGGCGAGGTCTTCGGGGTCGGGTTCGAAGGCAACCGGGGCAACGGCAGCGAGCGCCGCAAGTTCGGCAATCTGTTCCGGCGTTTTGGCTTCCAGACGGTCGAGGCGATGATCCGGCGGCGTCAGCGTATCGTCGCGGCCGATCTGAACGCGGAAACGGTAGCGCTCTTCGATAGTGCCCAGGGCGTCGCGCTTCTGGTTCAGCAGGTACAGCGCAATGGCGGTCGGCACATAAACCAGGATTTCTGCCGAACGGTTGCGGATGCCTTCTTCCTCAATCGCGCGCAACACGGTGAGCGCGGTCGATTCGGTCGAACGAATAACGCCCGTGCCTTGGCAGTGCGGGCATTTTTCCGTATGGGCCTCGATCACCGAGGGGCGCAGGCGCTGGCGCGAGAGTTCCAGCAGGCCGAACGCCGAAATCCGCCCGATTTGGATGCGCGCCCGGTCGGCCTTCATGGCCTCCTTCATCTTGCGCTCGACCGCTTGGTTATTGCGGCCCTCTTCCATATCGATGAAATCGACGACGATCAGCCCGGCCAAATCGCGCAAGCGCACTTGCCGGGCGATTTCTTCCGCCGCTTCCATATTGGTTTTATAGGCGGTTTCTTCGATATGCCGTTCGCGCGTCGCCCGGCCCGAGTTCACGTCGATGGCGACGAGCGCCTCGGTCGGGTTGATGACGATGTAGCCGCCGGAGCGCAGTTGCACCACGGGCGAATGGATTTGATCGAGCTGGGTTTCCACCTGATAGCGGTGCATCAGCGGAATCGTCGGGTCGGTATAGGGCACGATGCGCCGGGCGTGGCTCGGCATCAGCATGCGCATGAAGCTTTTCGCGCTCTGATAGCCTTCCTCGCCTTCCACCAAAATCTGTTCGATATCGCTCGAATAGAGATCGCGGATGGCGCGCTTAATCAGATTGCCTTCCTCGTGGATGAGGGCGGGGGCGGAGGATTCCAGCGTGCTTTCGCGGATTTCATCCCACAGGCGCAGCAAATATTCATAGTCGCGGCGAATGTCGATGCGCGAGCGTTCCATCCCGGCCGTGCGGACGATCACCGCCATGCCTTCGGGAATGTTGAACTCGTCCAGCATGCCCTTGAGGCGCTTACGGTCCGGCCCGTTGGTGATCTTGCGGCTCACGCCGCCGCCGCGCGGATTGTTCGGCATCAGCACGCAATAGCGCCCGGCGAGCGACAGATAGGTGGTGAGCGCCGCGCCCTTATTGCCGCGTTCTTCCTTCACCACCTGCACCAGCATGATCTGCCGGCGGGTGATAACGTCTTGAATCTTATAATTGCGCAGATTGCGCGAGCGGCGCGGGGAGACATCGTCGAACTCGTCGCCGCCGACTTCTTCCACCGTCTCGCCGTCTTCACCGTCTTCGCTCTGGCGGGCTTCAGCGGCTTCGCGCGCGGCTTCCGCAATCAGGGCTTCGCGGTCGGCAATGGGAATCCGGTAATAATCCGGATGGATTTCCGAGAAAGCGAGAAAGCCGTGACGACCGCCGCCATATTCTACGAAAGCCGCCTGAAGCGAAGGCTCAACCCGCGTCACTTTCGCGAGGTAGATATTGCCTTTAAGCTGCTTTTTGGTGGATGTCTCGACGTCGAACTCTTCGAGACGCTGACCGTCCAACACGACAACGCGGGTTTCTTCCGCGTGGGTCGCGTCGATCAACATACGCTTGACCATAGGGTATAAACTCCAGCAAGCCCGGAGCGGTCAGCAACGCCGAACGACCGCCGAGGGCGGTAGAGTAGGGCAGTGCAGTCAACACTTGGGCTTGGAATAGGGACGGAGCGGTAAAACGATCTAGGATCCCCACCCGAACGGAAGCCAAGGCGGCATAAGCCCCCTTGGGCGTCGGGTTTAAGCTGCGATGACCGCACGCGATGGACACTAGACTGACGGCTCCTGGGTTAGACGCAAGACCATCTCGCGAAACCTGTTGGGGCGCGTGCCGGGGGGCAGAACCTACCGGTTCACTCTGGATGGAGCTAAACCCCCTCTAACGGGAATGGATCTTCCGTCGGAGCAGGGCCGATCCACCCAACGCGGGCCGATAAGCCAACAACCGGAAAAAGATACGGGCTGACCTTGAAGTCGCCGCCGATCCCGGACATGCCAGAACACAATAGGGATAAGTGCGCAGCACGACAATCATATTCCGCGAGACCGAACGAGAATTACCCGCGCGTCATACGGGGCAGCGTGGAGACAAGTCGGCCCCTTTCGGTGAAGGCGGGTTGCACCGGCTCGGGCGCACAGGCATGCTGCGGCCATGATCGCATTTAGGACTGACCTTACGGGATTCTTTCGGGCTTCGCGCCGTTTCGGCTGGGCGTTGCTCCTGCTGCTCGGTTTCTGGGCCGCGCTGCCGCGTCCTGCGCAGGCGGAGGCTACGGCGACCGGCTGGCGGGTTGGTGTGCGGGACGGTGGCATCACGCGCTTCGTGTTGGACGTGTCGGAGCCGGTGGCCGTGCGGGTGCAACCTCGGGGGCCGGATCGCGTCTTCATCGATCTTACCGGTGTTGCGGTGCGCCTCGACGATAAACCGCCGCGCGGGGGGCTTATCCAACGTGCGGTGAGCATCTTGGATGCGAGCGGGCGACGGGGGATCGAATTGGTCCTGACCCGCTCGGCACAAATCCAGGCCGCGAGCCTGTTTCCCCCGGAAGGGCCGCAGCGTTACCGGCTGGTGGTCGATCTCGTGCCGGGAACGCCTGTGCCGGTGACGCAAAGTGCACCGCAAGCTGGTGCCGCACCCAACCTTGGCCTGACGGCACCGCTGCTGGCACCACCGCCTGTGCCGCTGCCTGGAAATAATGCCCCAATCCCGTTAACAGGCCTCGGACCGTCGGCTACTGTCGGGCTGCCGCCGATCGCCGAAACGCCTGGTGCGCGTTTACCAAACCGAGCGACCGCGTCACCGCCGCCGCCCACCCCCTTCCAGAGCGCCCCGCCCTCGGCCCCGCCGCCGGCACAAGCCCCGGTGCCGCCGCCCGCCGTTCCGCGCCCCAAAGTCCAAACGGAAGTCTTGGAGCTACCCAAACCTGCGGCCCCGCTGCCCGATACGGCGAGCCTTGCCCCTGCGCCGGAGCCATTGTTTGCCGCGCGCGCCGAGCCTGCGGGGGCTGCGTCGGGGGTGAGTGGGATTGTCTATGAGCGCGAACCCTATCGGGCGGTTCGGGTGATCGTGCCCTTGGGGCCGCCGCGCTTCACGCCGCCGCCGCCAAAACCCGCCCTGCCCGTGATTATGCTCGACCCCGGCCACGGCGGCAAAGACCCCGGTGCCACCTCCTATTCCGGTAAATTCGAGAAGGATATTGTGCTGGGGTACGCCCGCGCCATCCGCGAGCGCTTGGAGGCGACGGGCCGCTACCGCGTCCTCCTCACCCGCGACGGCGACGCGTTGCTCCCCTTGCGCGACCGGGTGACGTTGGCGCGCAGCGAAAATGCCGCGCTGTTCATCTCGATCCATGCCGATGCGCTGGCCGACCGCAATGTTTCTGGCATGTCGGTTTATACCCTGTCCGATAAGGCGACCGACCGCGAGGCCGAAGCCTTGGCGACCAAGGAAAATAAGGCCGATATTATCACCGGGGCGGACCTGTCGGGGGCAACCGGCTCGGCGGCCTCCATCCTTATCGAGTTGGCCCAGCGCGATACCCGCGCCGCCTCCCGGCAATTTGCTGTGGCGCTGGCAGAAGAATTGCGGCGCGACGTGGCCCAGGTGAATAACGCCATCCGATCGGCGGGGTTTGCCGTGCTGACCGCGCCCGATATGCCCTCCGTGCTGCTCGAACTAGGGTATCTCTCGAACCCGGACGATGAGCGCCGTATTCTTGCCCCCGATTTCCGCCAACGTATCGCCGACGGCGTCACGCGCGCGGTGGATGCGGTTTTGCCGAAACTGATCGGTGCCCGCGCCGGTTGAAGGCGATGCCCCGATCTTTGCGGTTCCTGCACGCCCGCCTTGCAGTGAAGACGCCAAGAATCCACCTTACCTTCGCCATTTTCTGTTAAGAGACTGCGATACTTTGCTGAGGGTTCGGGCCTGCCATGCGGACTTGGTTTATTGCGTTTCTATCGTTAATGCTCGTCGCCACCGTTGGGGCGATTGGGGGCTTCGTTTATGTTTTGCGCCATTACGGCGACCAACTGCCCGATCACCGGCAGTTGGCCGAATACCGCCCGCCCATCGTTACCCGCGTTCACGCAGGCGACGGGCGTTTGCTGGCGGAACTCGCGGCGGAAAAGCGGGTGTTTGTGCCCGTCGCCCTTATTCCGGCCCAGGTAAAACAGGCGTTTGTTTCGGCGGAAGATAAGAATTTCTACACCCATCCCGGTATTGATGCCGTGGGCCTTGGGCGCGCGATGGTGCAGAACCTCGGCTATTACCTTTCAGGACGCCGTCTCATCGGGGCCTCGACGATTACCCAGCAGGTGACGCGTAGCTTTTTATTGACGAATGAGCGGTCGATTGACCGTAAGATCAAGGAAATGATCCTGTCGATTCGCATCGAACAGGCGCTGAGCAAAGATCAAATTCTCGAACTTTATTTGAACGAAATTTATCTCGGTTCGGTCGGTGGGTCCGGTGCCTACGGCGTTGCCGCCGCCGCGCTGATGTATTTCAATAAATCCCTCGATCAACTAACCTTAAGCGAAGCCGGTTTCTTGGCGGCACTGCCTAAAGCCCCTTCCAACTATAATCCCTCCACGCAAGCCGACCGCGCCCACGCCCGCCGCGATTATGTGCTCGACCGGATGTTGGAAGACGGGTTCGTTACGGCGGAAGAGGTGGCGAAGGCGAAGGAAGAGGTTCTGACCGTCCGCCGCCGTGATGCTGACGAACTGGTAAAGGCCGATTTCTTTGCCGAAGAAGTCCGCCGCGAGTTGGTGGCCCGCTATGGCGAAGAAGGGGCGTATCGCGGCGGTTATATGGTCCGGGCCTCGCTCGATCCGCGCTTGCAGGAAATCGCCGATCGCACCTTCCGCAATGGTTTGATCCGCTACGACCGTCGCCACGGCTGGCGCGGGCCGCTGGAAAAGGCGGTTCCGGTCAACGAGTGGCAAAAGACGCTGGCCGCCCGCACGCCGCCGGGCGGGGCAGGAACCTGGAATCTCGCGCTGGTGTTGAAGGTAACGGATAGCGTTGCGGAAATCGGCGTTCGCGAAAATAGGACCGAAACCAAGCCGGGAAAAATTCCGCTCACCGAGCTTGCCTGGGCGCGGCCGGTGTTGCCCGAACAAAAGGTTGGTGCGCCGCCAAAGAAGGTTTCGGAAGTGCTAACCGTCGGCGATCTTATTCTGGTCGAACCCGTGACCACGGCCCCCGACGGCAAAACCAAATATCCGGCGGAAACCTATGGGCTGCGCCAACTGCCCGATGTGTCGGGCGGGATGGTGGTGATGGACCCGCATACGGGCCGCGTATTGGCGCTCGTTGGGGGTATCAGTTACGATCTCAGCCAATTCAACCGCGCGACGCAGGCAAAACGCCAACCGGGCTCCAGCTTCAAGCCCTTCGTCTATATGGCAGGCCTGGAAAACGGCTATACGCCAGCCTCGGTGGTCCTTGATGCGCCTTTCGTGATGGACGATGGGTCGGGTAAAAAATGGCGACCGGAGAATTATACGGAAAAATTCTACGGCCCGTCGTCCTTGCGCCTCGGTATTGAGCAAAGCCGGAACCTGATGACAATCCGGCTCGCCTCGGCCATCGGAATGGAAAAAGTCGTCGATATCGCGTCGCGCTTCGGCATTACCGATAATCTGCCGCCGCTGCTTTCCATGTCGCTGGGCGCGGGCGAATCGACGCCGCTGAAGATGGCGGCGGCCTATGCCATGATCGCCAATGGCGGCAAGAAAGTGGTGCCGACGGTGATTGACCGGGTGCAAGACCGCTACGGCCAGACGGTGTTCAAGCATGATCCGCGCGTCTGCGATACCTGCACCGCCGAAAGTTATGACGGTGGTTTGCCGCCCTATCCGGTCGATAATCGCCCGCAAGTGATTGACGCGGCCACGGCGTTTCAGATGACCTCGATGCTCGAAGGCGTTGTCCAACGCGGCACTGGCGCTGCGATCGGTGCGGCCTTGAAGCGCCCGCTGGCGGGCAAAACCGGCACCAGCAACGATAGTTTCGATAATTGGTTCGTCGGCTATTCGCCCGATCTGGTGGTCGCCACCTATATCGGTTTCGATCAGCCGCGCACCCTGGGCAAGACCGAAACCGGCGGCGGCAATATGGCCCCGATCTTCCGCGACTTCATGAAAGAAGCCTTGGAAGGCGTACCGCCAATCCCCTTCCGCGTGCCGCCGGGGCTGCGCATGGTCCGTGTCAACCGCGAAACAGGTAAGCTTGCGGGCGTTGGTGATCCGAAGGCCATCTTCGAAGCCTTCAAACCGGGCACCGAGCCGGGGGCGGACGATCCTGATAACAACGACCCCTTGCTCGGCGACCTGCCGCAAGGCTATAGCCTAACCCCTGTTCCGGGGGGCGAGGGCGGAACGGTCGATCCGGCTAATCCCGCCGCGCCCGCCGCCGCGCCGGTTGCGGGCGATGCCCCGCCGCCAGCCCCGGCCCCTGCGCCGGCCAGCGGTAATCTGGGCGGAATTTACTAAGTCGCATGACGACGAACTGAGGATAAAGATATGCGTGCCGAAATCGTGGCGATTCACGATCACATCAAGCAGCAACTTGAGCTGCTGAGGAGGGGTCTTTGACTGGGATGTCTCTGTCGCCCGCCTAACTGAACTCACCGACGCCGCCAATGATCCGGACCTTTGGAACGATCAGGCCAAGGCGCAAAGCCTGCTGAAGGAAAAGACCGCGCTGGAGCGCAAGGTCAACGGCTATCGGTCCATCGAAAACGAACTGGCCGACGCGCTCGGTCTGCTGGAAATGGCTGAGGCCGAGGGCGACGCCGATCTGACGACGGAAGCCGAAGCCGCGCTGGCAGCCCTTAAGGTCGAAGCCGATAAGCGCGTGCTGGAAAGTCTGCTTTCCGGCGAAGCCGATATGAACGACGCCTATTTGGAAGTGAACGCCGGGGCCGGGGGCACCGAAGCCCAGGATTGGGCCAATATCATGCTGCGCATGTATACGCGCTGGGCGGAGCGGCGTGGCTTCAAAGTGGAGTTGCTGGAAGAAAGCCCTGGCGAAGAAGCCGGACTGAAATCCGCGACCATCCTGATTTCCGGCCTGAATGCCTATGGTTGGTTGAAAACGGAAAGCGGCGTCCATCGCCTCGTGCGTATTTCGCCTTTCGACAGTCAGGCGCGGCGGCACACGAGCTTTTCGTCGGTCTGGGTCTATCCGGTCGTCGACGATAATATCGAAGTGGAGGTTCTGGATAAGGACCTGCGTATCGATACCTTCCGCGCCTCCGGGGCGGGCGGGCAGCACGTTAATAAGACCGAAAGCGCCATCCGCATTACCCATATGCCGACCGGCATCGTCGTCGCCTGCCAGTCCGACCGCTCCCAGCACCGCAACCGCGCAACCGCTATGCAGATGCTGAAAGCGCGCCTCTACGAGCGGGAACTCCAGGAGCGCGAAGCCAAGGTTGCGGCGGCGAATGCCACCAAGTCCGAAATCGGCTGGGGCCACCAAATCCGCTCCTACGTGCTCCAGCCCTATCAAATGGTTAAGGATCTGCGCACGGGGGCCGAAATGGGCAACTCCGGCGCGGTGCTGGATGGCGACATCGATATTTTCCTCGAAGCGGCGCTGTCGGCGCGGTTGGGATCGGTTGCGGGGTAGGGCCTTTTGTGTGTATTAATATTTGAGTAGCTTAATCCTGCCTATTTTTAGGATAAAATAGGCAGGATTAACAGGCGAGAAACATCATTAAAAAAATCTATCAATGATTGATTTTTAACATAATTTGCGTAACCTTGAGTCGCTCAGTGCGCGTTCGCGCTAAAAGCAGCCAATACCTCACTATGTAATGGAGTAGGGCATGAAAAAAGTTACGTTAACATTTCTTGGTGATAAAACAGATGAAATCGCGGAGAAATTTTTTACTTGGCTGGTTGATGGGGGGTTTGAGGACCAGTTAATAGAAGCTTTATCAACTGATGAAATTGTTGTGGATGGAGTTTTCGATTATAATAAAGATACACTCGATGTTACTCTGAAAACCTCATTGAGAACTCCATAGACGGCTCGCCCGCAAGGGATGGTGACGGTCTGAAGGGACTTTAACCTGATAGGCTCTTGACGCGCGCGCAATTCTGAGAGATTTTCTCATATATGGAAAATTCTCTCACGAATGATACCTCGCTCGACCAGCGCCTTGCCCAACGCCTGAAAGCGTTACGGGCAGAGCGCGGTTGGTCGCTGGACGATCTGGCTAAGCGGAGCACGATCAGCCGAGCGACCTTGTCGCGCCTAGAAAATGCCGAGGTCAGCGGCACCGCGACCGTGCTTGGGAAACTCTGCGCCGCCTATGGGCTACCGCTATCGCGCGTGCTGCGCATGGTGGAGGCGGGGTTCGCGCCGATGGTCGGGCCACAGGATCAACCCGTTTGGACCGATCCAGAAACGGGGTTCACCCGCCGCTCGCTCTCGCCGCCCGCGCAGGCCTTGGCGGGGGAGGTGCTGGAGTGTAGCCTTGGACCAAATATCGATATTGCCTACGAAGCGCCGCCGCGTCCGGGCCTAGAGCATCATCTGCTGATGCAGGCCGGAGCCTTGACCCTGACGGTTGAGGGCAAGCCCTATCGGCTCGCGCCGGACGACTGTCTGCGCTACCAGCTTTTCGGCCCAAGCCGTTTCGTCACGCCGCCTGACCAAGGCGCGCGCTATCTACTTTTTTTGGTGTGAGGGTGAGATGACGGAGATTCACGCGCTGTCGGCGGCCGAGTTGGATGCGTGCCTGCCGGAACTGGCCGACCTGCTTCACGCCTGCGTGCAGGCGGGGGCGAGCATTAGCTTTGTGCTGCCTTTCTCCACTGCGGACGCTAAGGCCTTCTGGTCTGAAAAAGTCCGGCCCGGCGTGGCGTCCGGCACGCGGGTTCTGCTCGTGGCCCGGCACGCGGGCGCAATAACGGGAACGGTGCAACTGGATTGCGCTACACCACCGAACCAGCCCCATCGGGGCGACGTGTGCAAGCTGATGGTGCATCCCGAGGCCCGGCGGCAGGGGACGGCAAAAGCGCTGATGCTGGCCTTGGAGGCGGAGGCCGCAAAGCGGGGCCGCCGCTTGCTCACCCTCGATACGCGCACGGGCGATAAGGCCGAGCCGCTGTATATTGGCCTCGGCTATCAGATCGTCGGCACCATCCCGGACTATGCGCTGAACACGGCGCGCGACGGGCTGCACGGCACGACGATCCTCTATAAAAAGCTCTAGCGGGGCACCATGTCCTGACGTCGACGTCAATTTCTAGGGTGGCGTCGAACGCGGGGAGTCCGTGACGCTTTCGCAGTGGTCGCGGTCAAACCCGCACTCTATCTATGAACGGCGAAATAAAAGAATATCCGCCGGATTCCAAGTCGCCCGGCTTTTGGTGGAGGGAAACCCTGTGACTGCTCTGCGTTCCGATGCCTCGAATCTGCCCGCGCCGGGCCTCGATCCCATTCTCGATCCGAAGCTGCTCGCCCGTTCACTCTCCGGCAAACTGCTGATCGATGGCGCGCTGGTTCCTGCCCTGAGCGGCAAGACCTTCCCGGTGGTGAACCCTGCCAGCGGCGAGACCGTGGCCGAGGCGGCGCTGGGCGAGGCCGGTGATGTGGATCGCGCCGCCGAAGCCGCCTATAAGGCGCAAAAGCTCTGGGCCGCCCGCCCGGCGCGCGAACGCGGCAAGCTGGTGGCGGCCTGCGGGCAAAAGCTGCAAGAGCATGTGGAAGAGCTGGGCCGTCTGGTCGCGCTTGAAACCGGCAAGGCCCTGCGCACCGAAAGCCGGGTCGAAGCCTCGGTTCTGGCCGATGTTTTCACCTTCTTCGGCGGCCTTGCCCCGGAAATGAAGGGCGAAACCGTGCCGTTCAACCCGGATATGCTCACGGTGACGGTGCATGAACCGCTTGGCGTGGTCGGCGCGATCATTCCTTGGAATGTGCCGATGATGCTGATGGCGCTGAAAATCGCCCCGGCGCTAGTGGCGGGGAATACGGTCGTCGTGAAATCGGCGGAGGAAGCGCCGCTGGCGGTGTTGCGCGCCTGCCAGATCATGGCGTCGGTGCTGCCCGCAGGCACGCTCAATATTCTCTCGGGCTTTGGGCCGGAATGCGGCGCGCCGCTTGTCGCCCATCCGGTGGTGAAGAAAGTCACTTTCACGGGTTCGGTCGAGACCGGCAAGATCGTAGCCCGCGCGGCGGCGGATAAGCTGATCCCGGTCACGCTCGAACTCGGCGGCAAATCGCCGATGATCGTCTGTGCCGACGCTGATCTAGACCGGGCGGTTGCGGGGGCGATTGCGGGCGTGCGCTTCACCCGCCAGGGCCAAAGCTGCACGGCGGCGAGCCGCATCTATGTTCATGCCGATCTGCACGACGCCTTCATCGCCAAACTCACCGAAAAGGTGAATGCGATGAAAATGGGCGACCCGCTGGATGAGGCGACCGATATCGGCACGATCATCTCCAAAGATCAGTTCGAAAAAGTGCAGAATTACATAGCGATTGGCGAAGCCGAAGGCGGCACCGCGCTGCGCTGCGCGCAAATGCCGACCGATCCGGCCTTTGTCAAAGGCTTGTTCGCCCAGCCGGTGGTGTTTACCGGGCTTCCGGCCCATAGCCGCGTGCTGCGCGAAGAAATCTTCGGCCCCGTTACCTGCATTCAATCCTGGACCGATTTCGACGCGGTCATCGCGGCGGCCAATGATAGCGACTACGGCCTTGCTGCGACGATTTGGACGCGGGATCTGAAAACCGCCCTCGATGGCTCCCGCCGCCTCGAAGCCGGGCTCGTCCAGGTCAATCAGAACCTCGTCGTGCAGCCCAATATTTCTTATGGCGGAGTGAAGCAGTCGGGCATGGGTAAGGAAGCCTCGCTCGAATCGATGCTGGAGCATTTTACCCATAAGAAAACGATCATTCTCAATATGACCTAACCGGCGCGGCAGGGCGGGCAAACCGATTGCGCGTCCTGTCTTCTTTTCAGGCTTGGGATGAATCGACAGCCAGTTTCAAAAAACAGCAACATCTGCTTTGCTACTGTCCGGGCATGGGCCCTGGTGGCCATTTTACCGAATGCGTGGAGAAGCAGATGTTAGCACGGTTATTTTCAGGTCATTCTTCGGACGACGCCGATTTCATTACGCTTTGGGAAACCCTGGCCGGGGTTGGCCTATGGCATGTTTCGCTGCACGAAGCCAATACCCTGCACGAAAAAAGCAAATGGGTTTGGTCGGCGGAGTTTCGCCGCTTGCTCGGGTTTAACAGCGAAGCCGAGTTTCCTAACAATATTCAAGCCCTGGTCACGCGCTTGCACCCCGATGAGGCCGAGGAAGCACGCTTAAAGCTGCGCACCATCATTACGACGCGGGGCAGCGCGGAGCGGTTTGATCGGACCTTCCGCATTAAGGTGAAGGACGGCAGCTATCGCTGGTTCCGCTTTACGGCGGGCGTGCTGCGCGACGGCAGCGGCATAGCACTGAAAGCCGGGGGCGCGCTGATCGACGTGCATGATGCGACCGTGCTGCAGAACAATCAAACTCAGCGCGTGGAGACCCTCGGCACCGTGACGATGCAGCTTGAACATTCGGTGGCGAATGTGGTTGAAACCTCCGCCGCGCGCTCCGGTGATGTCCGTGCGGCGGCCCAGCGCCAGGCGCAGACGGCGAACCGGGCGCAGGAGCAATTGACGGCGGCGGCAGCGGCCTCCCGGCAAGCGCTGAGCGGGGCCGAAACGGTTGCATCGGCGACCGAAGAGCTTTCCGCCTCGATTGCCGAAATTGGCCGCCAAGTGACCGACGCCTCGTCCATCTCCCAGACAGCGACCCAGGAAACCGAGCGCACAAACGGTATTATTCAAACCCTGGCCGGTGCCGCCGATCGAATCGGCCAAGTGGTCAACCTGATTAACAATATCGCCGGGCAAACCAATCTGTTGGCGCTGAATGCTACCATCGAGGCGGCGCGGGCGGGCGAGGCGGGTAAAGGCTTCGCCGTGGTGGCGACCGAGGTCAAAAGCCTTGCTAGCCAGACCGCAAAAGCGACCGACGAAATCAGCGAGCAGATCGCTGCCGTTCAAACCGAAACCGCCCGCGCGGTCGAGGCCATTCGCAAAGTGACGGACGTTATTTCGCGCGTCCAATCCATCAACACGCAAATCGCGGCCTCGGTTGAACAGCAAGACGCCGCAACGCGCGAGATCGCCCGCACCGTGCAGCAAGGGGTTACGGGAACGCGCGGGATTAGCCAGACGCTGGATACGGTAGCCTCCGGCATGTCCGAAACCGCAACGCTGGCCCACACAGTGCAGGGAGCTTCGGATGATTTGGCGCGTCAGTCCGAAACCTTGCGTCAGGAAGTAAAAACGGTTCTGGACTTGTTGCGTCGCGTCTAAAAAACGCCCCCGCCCGAGGATTTTCACCCTCGGGCGGGGGCGCGCGTTTAGTTTGGCTGTGGCACCAAGGCATTATCCAAAGTGGCCGCCCTTATCGCGGCGGGGCGTTGTTGGATGCGGGCCAGATAAGCTTCGAAGGTAGGGTTGAGGGGCACGATTTTGAATTGCGTGAGCCAGCCCAAGGTAGCTCCTGCGAAAACATCGACGGCGCTAAACGCCTCTCCTGCGAAATAGGGGGTTTCCTTGAGGGCGCTCTCCATTGCTGAGATGGCAAGATCGAAGGTGCCAAAGCCCAGCATGCGGCTTTTCTCGGTCGGTATTTCTACCTCGAGCGCCCGGAACATTGCCGCCGAATCGAGCGGGCCAGCGGCAAAAAACATCCAGCGGAAGTAGGCGGCGCGGGCGGGCGTTCCGGCGGGCGGGATTAGGCCCGCTTCCGGGAAGGCATCGGCCAGATAGGCGCAAATGGCGGCCGTTTCGGTGACGACCGCGCCCTTGTGTTGGATCGCCGGAACTTTGCCGAGCGGGTTGATCGCGAGATACGCGGGAGATTTCATCTCCGGACCATAGTTCACGATGCGGGTCTCGTAAGGCACGCCGATTTCTTCCAACATCCAGCGCGCCACCCGGCCCCGCGACTGCGGATTGGTATAGAGAATCAGATCGTTAGACATACAGCGCTCCCGCGATAAACTACAGGAACGGAGCGTAACATAGGCGCACCAAAAACCCTAAGCGGTTGGCGCTTGAGCGCCTGCAGCGGCCCGAAGCGCGTTCAGCCGGTCCATCCAGCCGTTTAAAAACACCTGCTCGCTTTGGTTTTTAGCGACGATATTGCGGTAATAGGCTTCGCGGGCATCGCAATATTGCGCAATTGTTGCCTCTAGGGGCGCGCTATTGGCGGCTTTTTGCGTTATCGGCCCGAACCCACCGTCGACCGTCGTGCCGACTTGCTGCTGCAAGAATTGGACGGCGCGTCCCACCCCCATATTCACGGCGGTGTCGAACTCGACGAGGTTTAACCGGGCAGGAATGCGGTCTGCGCCTGAGGGTATCCAGTAGTTCTTCTGATAAATCTGCTGAACTTCAGCGTCAGTAATCAGCTTTACGTCCTGGGTCGCCTGGCCCTGCTGGGTTCGCCAGGCATTATAGGTATTTTGAGTGATGCCTTTATTCGTGGCTCCCCCTGGATCGGCGGGATTATCCACATAGCCGCCTTCCCAGGTGAGAACGAAGGCGAGGCAAGCATTGAAATTGAATGTTGTCACGCTCGATCCTCCATCCCGAATAGATAGCATTTAATATGATTTCAGGGATGGTTTTGCAATCAAGAAGGGTGGTGACGGTCGCACGGCTCGCCGAGCGCTTCGATAATCCGACATTCGCCAATCGTGCCGTGCCGGTCTTCGGCGATCATGCGCGCAACTTCCTCGCGCAGGGCCGTTAGCCGGGCAATTTTGTGATCGATGTCGACCAGATGCGCCGCCGCAATCGCGTCGGCATCGTGGCAGGGGCGGGTATCGTCGGAAGCCAAGGCGAGCAATTGATGAATGGCGGCCACCTCGAACCCAAGTTCGCGCGCATGCCGAATGAAGCGCAGGCGGCGCACATCGCCCGCGCCGTAAACGCGCCGATTGCTGCCGGTCCGGTCGGCGGGCTCCAGCAGGCCGACGCTCTCGTAATAGCGGATCGTCGGGATTTTCACGCCGGTCTCACGCGAGAGGGTTCCGATGCTGATGCTCTGCATTTTTCCGCTTGCTCCTCTAGTCACTAGAGGAGGTAGGGCTAAGGCATGATCGTTTAAAGGACCAACGGAAAATGTCGCACGGCCATTCGCATCCTCATTCTCACGACCACGGGCATTCCCATGCCCCAGAACCGCAGGCCGATGCTTGCGGCTGCCACGGAAATCCCGTCTTCGATGGCATCGATCCGCGCTATCGCCGCACGCTTTGGCTGGTGATTGCGCTCAATGCGGGCATGTTCGTGACCGAAATTCTGGCGGGCCACCAGGCGGGCTCCCAAGCGTTGCAAGCCGATGCGCTCGATTTCCTCGGGGATACGCTGACCTATGGGCTCAGCCTCGCGGTCATCGGCCTATCGATCCGCGTGCGGAGCAATGCCGCCCTTGCCAAAAGCGTTAGCCTGTTTCTAATGGGGCTTTGGGTGTTCGGGTCAACCCTCTATCAGGTGATCGTGCCGAGCGTTCCGCAGGCCCAGGTGATGGGCGTTGTCGGCTTCCTGGCACTTGGGGTGAATGTCGCGTCGGTGTTGCTTCTGATGCGGTATAAGGACGGCGACGCCAATGTTCGCTCGGTCTGGCTGTGCTCGCGCAACGATGCTATCGGCAATATCGCCGTGATGGGGGCTGCCGTCGCGGTGGGCTTCACCGGCACGCGCTGGCCCGATCTGGTGGTTGCGGGCATTATGGCGGCATTGTTCCTGTCGTCCGCGGTGCAAATTCTGCGGCAGGCTTTGGCGGAACGGCGGTCGGCGGCGGCAGTGGTTTAAGCGGCTATCTCTAAGTCCGAAAGCTCGGTGGCGGTGATCCAGCCGCCGCCCAGAACACGGTCGCCCTCATAGAAGACCGCCGCTTGCCCCGGCGCGATGCCATGCTGGGGCGTAACCAAGCTCAGCGTGCCACTGCCATCGGCGTTACGGGCGAGGGTGGCGGGAATTGGCGCTTGTGCCGAGCGCAGCTTGACCGTACAGGCCGCTTCCATCGCCGAGGGCGCGCCTAGCCAGTTCACCTCTTTCAGATGCACTCGATCACGCCCAAGGGCGGCGCGCGGGCCGACGACGACGCGGCGGCGGTTCGGCTCTAGTCGGATCACGAACAGCGGCTCCCCGCCGCTCACTTCTGCGCCTAAGCCGAGGCCCCGGCGCTGGCCGATGGTGTAATGGATCACACCCTGGTGCTGGCCGACGACGCGGCCTGCAAGATCGACAATCTCGCCCGGCTCCACCGCTTCCGGGCGCAGGCGCTTGACGATGGCGGCATAATCGCCGTCGGGCACGAAGCAGATATCTTGGCTGTCGGGCTTATCGTGGACCGTCAGGCCGTAGCGCTGCGCCAATTCACGCGTTTCCGGCTTGGTCAGATGCCCCAGGGGGAAGCGCAGATAGGCCAGTTGCTCCGGCGTCGTCGCGAACAGAAAATAGGATTGGTCGCGCGCGGGATCGGCCCCGCGCAGCAACTCCGGCCCCTGGTCTCCGAAGCGGCGCTGGACGTAATGGCCCGTCGCGAGCGCATCCGCGCCCAAATCCTGGGCAGTGGCGAGGAGGTCGCGGAACTTGACCGTCTGATTGCAGCGCACGCAGGGGATGGGCGTTTCGCCGCGCGCGTAACTATCGGCAAACTCTTCGATCACCTGCTCTTTAAACCGCGATTCATAGTCGAGCACGTAATGGGGAATGCCGATGCGCTCGGCCACCGTTGCCGCATCGTAAATATCCTGGCCCGCGCAACAGGCCCCTTTGCGCAAGGCCGCGCCGAAATCGTAAAGCTGAAGGGTTATGCCGACAACGTCATAGCCTTCGTCTTTCAGAAGCGCCGCGACGACGGAACTATCCACTCCCCCGGACATGGCGACGACCACGCGCGTTTCGGCGGGCGGCTTGGCGATACCGAGGGAGTTGAGCATGGGGCGTGCCTCTTAGCCCGCCATCATGTTACGGCTGCCGGTGGGCAGCGAAACCTTCAGCCCATCCAACTCTTCCGTCATGATGATCTGACAGCCGAGGCGCGAGGTGGCGGTGAGGCCGAAGGCGAGATCCAGCATATCTTCTTCGTCTTCGCTGGCTTCCGACAGGCGTTCGTAATCATCGGGATCGACGACGACATGGCAAGTGGAGCAGGCCAGCGAGCCTTCGCACGCGCCTTCCAGATCGATCTGATTGCGATGCGCGATTTCCAGAACCGACAGGCCTACCGGCGCTTCTACCTCGTGGCGATTGCCGTCGCGGTCGATGAAGGTCAATTTCGGCATCGGTTTTCCTCTTCGGGGTTAAAACGCCCCTGTTTACCCGCTTGGCTGCTGCCGGTCTAGTCCTGTGAGAGACTAAACGCTGAAGCTTTCACCGCAGCCACAGCGGGCTTTTTCATTGGGATTGGTGAAGGTGAAGCCCGAGGTGAATTTATCTTCCCGGTAATCCATTTCCGAGCCGATGAGGAACATCACCGCCGCCGGATCGACCAATACGGTCACGCCCTTATCTTCCACTACTTCGTCGAACTGCATCTTGCTGTCGGCGTAATCGACGGCATAGGACAGGCCGGAGCAGCCGCGCGTTTTGATCCCGACCCGTAAGGCAACGGCCCGCGGTTCGCGCTTATCCAACAGCGATTTGACGCGGGCGGCGGCGGCATCGGTGAGCGAGATCACCGCTTTCGGGGCGGGGCGGGGGGAGGGTTCGGTCTGGGCCATGGGAGCGGCTCCTTAGTCTTAGTCTAACTTAACAAGGTTAGTATGGGGGGTGACGCTGCGGCCTGCAAGCCGTTGCCACGCGGAACAGAAATGTTCCAACTGCGCCGCTGTCGTTCCTACCCCAAAACTGACGCGGATTGTGGCGCTCGCAATGTTGTCGCCGTAGCCCATCGCCGCCAGCACGGCGCTTCGCTTGACCTTGCCCGAGGAGCATGCCGACCCGGCGCTGACCGCAAATCCGGCGAGATCGAGCGCGATCACCTGGGTCTCGGCGGGTTTGCCGGGAAGGGCGACCGAAAAGCAATTAGGCAAGCGCGGCGCACCCGTGACGGCGGGGAGAAAGGCTCCCAGCGCGCGTAAATCGGCTTCGGCTTTATCCCGCAGGTCGGCGAGCGCCGCCATTGCTGGAATTTCGGCTTTGGCGGCCTGGGCCGCGACCCCGAAGGCGGCAATCGCCCCGACCGCCTCGGTGCCCGCGCGCCGCCCTTTCTCCTGCCCGCCGCCGCGCAGCAGGGGGAGGGGCTCGCGGGTTGTGCCGCTGATCGAAGCCCCCAGGATCAACGCTGCCGCTCCCGGCACACCGCCGAGCTTATGGCCGGAGAGGGTGAGCAGATCGGCCCCGAGCGTTGCCATATCGAGCGGGATGCGCCCCGCTGCCTGCACCGCGTCGCAGTGAAGCAGCCCGCCCGTGGCGTGGACCCGCGCAGCTATTTCGGGGATCGGTTGCAGAATGCCGGTTTCGCTATTGGCCAGCATCACCGAGACCAGGGGCGGGCGCGACGCCTGAGCGAGCGCGGCATCGAGCGCGTCCAGGTCAAGCGTGCCATCGGCTTTGACCGGCAGAATGGTGGCCTCCGGTGCCGCCTGTTTCACCGCGTCATGCTCAATCGCCGAGATGATAACGGCGTGATCGGGATAACCGCCGAGGGCCATATTATTGGCTTCGGTGCCCGTAGCGGTAAAAATCACTTGGTTGGCATCGACCGCGACGAGATCGGCCACGGCCCGCCGCGCCTCTTCCACTCGCCGCCGCGCTGCCCGCCCAAGACTATGGACGGAGGACGGGTTGCCCCCCGCCTGCACGGCCGCCACCAAGGCCGCGAGCGCTTCCGGGCGCGTCGGCGCGGTGGCGTTATAATCGAGATATATCATTCCGCTGCAAGCGGGGTTTGCTGGGTTTGAATGCGCCGCTGGCACACGTCTTCGAGCGACACTGAGGCGAGAAACAGGCCGATTTGCTCGCCCAGCGCCTGCCACAGATCATGGGTCATGCAGCGGGTGCCCTTTAGCGTACAGCCCTGGGGCGAACCCGGCGCGCAGCGGGTGGCCCGAATCGGCTCGTCCACCGCGCGGATAATATCGGAAATCCAGGTATCGGCGGCAGGTTTCGCCAGCAGATAGCCGCCGCCCGGCCCACGAACGCTGCGCACCAGTGCGTGACGGCGCAGTTTGGCAAAAAGCTGCTCTAGATACGACAGCGAAATATCCTGCCGTTCCGCTATTTCGGCCAAGGCAACCGGCGCGCCCTGGCTTGTATGGGCCAGATCGACCATTGCCATCACGGCATAGCGGCCTTTAGTACTGAGCTTCATGGCTTATTCGGCGGGTAGCGGTGCCGCAGGCTCATGCGCTGGCGTGCCGACGGGGCGCATGGGCGAGCTATCTTCAAGTTCGGCCACCCGCGCCTTCAACGCCGTCACCTCATCGAGCAGGCTGTTAAAGGCGCGGGCCAGCGGATCGGGTAAATCTTCGTTGGTTAGGCCATAAGCGCAGAAATCGACTTTGGCTTCCCCGACCACCTTCGCGGGAATGCCGGTAACGGTGGCCCCCGCCGGAACGGGTTTTACCACCACCGCATTGGCCCCCACGCGCGCGCCGCGCCCAACCGTGAAGCCGCCGAGAACCTGCGCGCCCGAGCCAACGATCACATTATCTTCCAAGGTCGGGTGCCGTTTGCCACCGTGCAGGGAAGTGCCGCCAAGGGTAACGCCCTGATAGAGGGTGACATCATCGCCGATGATTGCGGTTTCCCCGATGACCACCCCCATACCATGATCGATAAAAAATCTTTGGCCGATTTGTGCGCCGGGATGGATTTCGATGCCGGTCAGCATACGCCCGATCTGCGACAAACTGCGCGCAAGCGTAACCCAGCCGCGCTTCCAAGCGCTATGCGCCACCCGGTAAAACAGCACCGCGTGCAGCCCCGGATAGCATAAAATCACCTCTAGCCGCGACCGGGCGGCGGGGTCGCGGGCGAGAATACTGTCGATCTCATCGCGGAACTGCTTGAAGAGCATGGTGCCCATCATTATCACTAAGGCCGCCCGGGGCGCGGCTGCCCATTGTATCGTTCAGTAGGATATAAAAAGTCCTACTGCCATGGTCAAGTATGCGGCAAACGGCGCTCCTTCTCCAGCATCTCGTCTGGGGTGGGGCCGTAGGTTGGAAAGAAGGTGCCGAAGTCTATGCCCGAAGTCATCATCAATGGGCCGGAAGGCCGCTTGGAAGGCCGCTATCATCACGGCAAAACGCCGAACGCGCCCATCGCGGTCGTTCTGCATCCCGACCCGCGTGGCGGTGGCACGATGAATAATAAGATCACCTATGCGCTGTATCAGACCTTCGTGCAGCGCGGGTTCTCGGTCTTGCGCTTCAATTTCCGTGGGGTTGGCCGTAGCCAGGGCAGTTTTGACCGGGGCGAGGGCGAATTGTCCGATGCCGCGTCGGCGCTCGATTGGCTGCAAACCTATAACCCGAACGCCTCGGCAAGCTGGGTGGCGGGTTTCTCCTTCGGGGCTTGGATCGGCATGCAGTTGCTGATGCGCCGTCCGGAACTGGTCAGCTTCATTTCGGTCGCGCCGCCCGCCAATATGTTCGACTTCACCTTCCTCGCCCCATGCCCTGTGTCGGGTCAGGTGATTCAAGGCGACGCGGACGAGGTGGTTCCGGAAGCCTCGGTGGCGAAACTTGTTCATAAGCTTTCGAACCAGCGCGATATTACGATCGACTATCAGGTCGTACCAGGGGCGGGGCATTTCTTTGCCGATCAATTGCCCACCGTGACGGCAGCAGTAGATCGTTACGTAAAAGATACGATGGCAGCCCTGCCTGCGACCGGTAGCGGTGGCCCAGGCCGGGCGGCGTTCCGCTAACGATCGCCTGCGTTCGGATTAAACGGGGGGGGCGGTGGCTTGCGGGTGCTGTCCCCTTCGGAATTCGAACCGCTGCTGCCTTCAAAAATCGAACGTAGAATCCCTGGCGCGAAGCCGGACAGCGGGTTGACGCTCACCTGCGGGTCGGCCATTTGACCGGTTACGGTAAAGGTCCAGGCGAAAATGCCGCCACCGTCGCCGCCCGTTAGCAGCGTGCCGAGGAGCGGAATCGCGCTGATCACCCGGTTGATCCCCGCCATCGGCACGATGGTTCCGTATAAATCCAGTTTTTCCGTCGTGCGGTTGATCGCGCCGTCGAGCTTCAAACCCACCGAAAGCCCCGTGGTGCGGCCATTGGCGAGGGTTATTTTCTGCGGACTAATCCGGTAGTCCAGCGTTGCCCGCTCGAAGGCAATGCCCTCGCCCTGCAGCAGTTCGGGAATGCCGGTGATTGAGGCAATCGCGAGGATACGGCCTAAAACCGGCTCTTCGAGCAAGCGATAGGCCGTCATCTTCGCGTCGCCGCGCCAACCTTCGGCATCCGGCTGGCCCGTGACGGTCAAAACCCCGCCGCGTACTGTATCGATCACCCCTGCAAAGGCGAGAAAAGCCCCGGCATCCGCCGCCTCTAGGGTGAGGCGTCGCTCTTTTTCGGCACCCGAGATCGTTGCGGAAGCGTTACCAATTCCAATTTTTGCCGAAAATGCAAGGTCGCGCCACACATCGCGCGCCACCTGAAGGTTCGCCTTGACGTTTTGGGCCTCGCGTTTTGGGCCAAGCACCAGCGTATCGAGTTTCGCCGTCAGAGCGAGCGACAGCGGCGGCGATTGCGGCCCCGGCGGTTGCTTGGCCCGGTCGGCCATCAGGGCCGTTAGATCGAGCGAACGCCCGTCGAGATCAACGATCCAACCCTCACGACCGCGCTTAATACTGGCGGCGAGATCGGTGCCCGGCATCTGTACGCGCTGCAAGATGGCTTGGGTGATGTCCATTCGGCTGTCGAACTGGACGCTACCCGCCGCGCTCCGCCCCGTCGCCGTGCGGTAGTCGAAAGCCGGGATTTGGGTGAGGCGGTTATCCTCCATCACCAGTTCCGCCGTCGCTTGCGCCCCCTCGCCGATGGGCTTGACGTAGAGAAGATCGACCACGTCAACGCGCGCCCGCGTTAGGTCGGCTTTAACCTGAACCTTGGCTTGTTTCGGTTTCGGTTCGATATACGTGAGGTTCAGACCGATGGGGCCGCTCACATATCCCGCGCCCGGCAGTTTCAGCGCCGCGCGGCCGGTGTCGTCCACTATTCCGGCTAGGGTGAGGCTGCGCCCCGCATCGGTAAACGGCTCGGTCCAGCCGATCTGAAACCCGACGCCGTTAAGTTTACCGGTACCGCTGCCGCTGAGCCCCTTGGGGGTGATTTTCAACACCAGCGCGGCTTCGGAGAGGGAGATGTCTTCAATCACATTCCTCAGGGCAGCGTCGGTGAGCGTCGCCTCGGCGCCAATCTCCAACTGCTCCACCTTCAGTGCATCCAGGAGCGGAAAGCCCATCTGCAAATTGACCCGTGTGGTCCCTTGGCTCTGTTTTGGATCGATACCGAAACGTTTCATAAAGCCCAGCGGCGGCAGGTCCAGCAACCCGAGCGCCTCGGGCACCGGTCCTTCGATCGCCATCGTGAGCGCCATATGCTGATCTTTAGCTTTCAGGCCGGTAATGGTGATATTGCCGCTGGGAACGGTGAGACCGCCGCGCACGCGCCCATCTTGCAAACTCATGGTCAGGCGACCGTCGCTATGGGTATAGGTCAGCGCGCCGCCAACCCCTTCAACCGGGGGCAGTTTCCCAAGGTAGGTTACATCGATATTGGCGGCCTTGAGCGATGCTGTGAGTTCCTGAATATCCGGCTCACCATCGCGCGTCGGCAGAACGGCTTTCAGTGTGGCCGTGGCCTCCGAAACACCGCCTTTGGTGAGATTCGTGAGGATCCAGCGGCGCGGATTTGGGGCGACGGTTACGGGCCACAGGGTTGGCAGATCGGCCAAACTAACCGATTTGACCGCTAAAACCGCATCCAGTTGAAGCGGAAACTGAAGTCTGCTCAGCGCAATTTTACCGCTCAGGCCCGTGCCATTCCCAATGATAAGGCGGTTTATATCGATATCGAGACGATTATCCTTCAGCGCTAAACCCACCTCTCCCCCGGCAACCGCCAGAACTCCGGTCGGCAATTCGCTATGTACGATACGCCCGGCACTCAATTTAAGCTGCGCCGTTAAGGTTTGCGGGTATCCGGAGCTATCCAGCACCGCCTGAGCAGTGACATGGGTCGGTAGTTCCAGGCCACTTGCGTCGGCCAAACCGGGGAGGCGGGCGGCAATGGCCGAAGGCATCAAATCGGCGATATCGACGCCGACCGTCCAAACATCATCCTCCGGGTTTTGCGGATCGCCGAGCGTGAGCTTCCCGCTGAGTGTAACGCGGGTTTCCCGGCCTGGTAGAATCAGCGTGCCGTCCATCCCGCCGAGAGGATTACCCGCCGGATCGGCTTGCAGGGTCGCAGATAGATCATTCACCCGCCATTCGGTGTTCATTCGCTCGTCAACCAAAACCACGCGGGTGTCGCGCAGGCGGACCTGCCGCAGCCCATTGGGTTTGCCGAGTTGCAATACGTCGGTCAGCCATTGAGAGGGGGAGCGTGTTTCGCTCGCATCAGCCGCGACCTCGGGGGTTGGGGGCGCGGCCTCGCCGTCCGCCTGAATCCCCAGGGCGAAACTGCCGTTTTCGGCGCGCCGTCCGCGTAGGATCAACCCCGTCAGGCGCAAAACGGTAGGCTGGAAGCGCCCGCGCAGCAGTTCGGGGCCGCTAAACTCAAGCCATGCGGTCGGCAGCGTCAGAAGGCGGCTACCATCCAGCGTGCTAACGCTGACCCCGCGCAGATCGAGCCCCAGATCGCCGCTGCTGGCGTCCCACGATAGGGCGGCCTGACGCATGCGGATTGTCTGGCCCGAGACGGCGGAAAGGGCTTTCTCCAGTGGCTCCAGGGCAAAATCGAGCGGGACCGGCCCCTGGGCTAGCCGAAAAGCCCCATAGCCAAGTACGCCGATAGCCAAGAACAGCAGGGCTAGCAGCGACCGCACCCCGTGCCGGGTAAATCCGTCCAGCATACGTCGCCGCTTGACCCGCTTCTTTCCGGGGATTACCGAACGGGGGGTAGCCGTGCCAGATCGCTTGGGATCAGGCCCTGCGGAAGAAGGATCGGTCGATGGCGTTTCAGTTTCCATTCCTGACGACACTCGATGGGCTACCGCGCCCCGGCCGACCGGATCGCGTGGCGATCGCCCTCGAAAGGTTGCTGGACCGCGCGGAAGCCGCCGGTGAGGAGTGCGCTGCCGCCATACGGGAAATGCTTGAACATCCGCAAGGTTCCCCCTTGATTGCGGCCATTTTTGGAAACAGCCCGTTTTTAACCGAGGCCATTCTTGCTGAACCGACCTTTTTTGTAACGCTTTTGACCCAGGGGCCGGATGCCACCTTCGCCGAACTGCTTGCGCCCATCAATGATGAACTCGCGGCGGTGGCGCAATCCTCCGATCTCATGCGCCGCCTGCGCCACGCTAAACGCCGGGCGGCGCTGACGATTGCCGTGGCCGATCTCTGCGGCACTTGGACGCTGCTGCGCGTGACGGGCGCCCTGTCGGAGTTCGCTGACCGCTGCTTGTCGGTTGCCGCGGGGCATGCGCTGGCGGTGAAGCGGGTTCAGAAGGGCGAAGGGCTCACCTCTGCCCTGGTCGCCGACAGCCGCCGAGGGCTTATCATTCTTGGAATGGGTAAGCTCGGTGCGCGCGAACTGAATTATTCTTCCGATGTCGATTTGATTTTGCTCTACGACCCGGATCGTGTTTCGCCCGGTGTCGTCGCCCTGCGCGACACTTTGCGTGAAACTTACGTGCGCTTTGCCCAGGATCTCGTGAAGCTCATTCAGGAGCGTACGGGCGATGGGTATGTGTTTCGCGTCGATTTGCGCTTGCGCCCCGATCCCGCATCCACCCCGGCGGCGCTCTCGGTCCTCGCGGCGGAAACCTATTACGAAACCGTTGGCCAAAACTGGGAACGGGCGGCGATGATCAAAGCCCGGCTGGTAGCGGGCGATGTGGACGCGGCGGCGCTGTTTCAGCGCAACCTGCGCCCCTTCATTTGGCGGCGGCACCTGGATTTTGCGGCGATCAACGATATCCACAGCATCAAACGCCAGATCAACGCGCACAAGGGCGGCACCGAAGCGATTTTAGGGCACGATCTGAAGCTGGGGCGCGGCGGCATCCGGGAGATCGAGTTTTTCGTTCAAACCCAGCAGTTGATCTGGGGTGGGCGCGACCCTTCCCTGCGGTTGCGCCCGACGCTGGTGGTGTTGGAAGCGCTGGTCGCCGCCGGGCGCGTGCAGCGGCCCATCGCCGATGCGCTGGCCGAAGCCTATGTCAAACTCCGCACCTGGGAACATCGGGTGCAGATGGTTGAGGATCAGCAAACCCATAAGCTGCCGACCGATCCCGAGGCTTTTGCCGCGCTCGCGGCCTTCAGCGGTTTTGCCTCGGCGGAGGCCTTCGCGGCGGCAGTGGCGGAAACCTTGGGGCAGGTGCGCAGCCATTATGGCGATCTCTTTGAAGAATCGCCGCCGCTTTCGGGTCCGGGCAATCTGGTCTTTACCGGCGCGGACGACGATCCCGAGACGATCACGACCTTACAGGGCATGGGGTTTGCCGACGCCTCGTCCTTGTCTGAAACCGTGCGCGGTTGGCACCATGGCCGGATCCGCGCCACCCGGTCGGCGCGGGCGCGCGAACTTCTGACCGAGTTGATGCCGACACTGCTTCAGGCCCTCGCCCAAATGCCCGATCCGATGGCGACCTTCGGGCGTTTCGATCGGTTTTTGACCAATCTTCCCGCTGGCGTGCAAATTCTCTCACTGTTCCATCAGAACCCCGGTGTGCTCGATCTGGTGGCCGAAATCATGGGCTCGGCCCCGGGGTTGGCCGAACATCTCGCGCGCCATTCGCGCCTGCTCGACGGGCTTATTCACGATGCGCGGCGGATTTCAGCCGATCTGCCGGTGATGATCGAAGCCGATCTGGCGGAAGATCTCGCGCGCGACCTTGCCCAAACGCAAGGATTCGAGGATGTGCTTGACAGTGTGCGCCGCTGGACCGGCGACCGGCGCTTTCAAATCGGCGTTGCTCTGCTGCGCGGGGAGATCACCCCGGAGGCGGCGGCGCGCGCCCTGTCGGCGGTGGCCGATAGCGTTATCGCGGCGCTGCTGCCACAGGTGCATCGGGAATTCGCACAAACCCACGGCCGGGTGCCGGGGGGGGAATTCTGCGTTCTGGGGCTGGGCAAGCTTGGCGCACGGGAGCTAACGCCAACGTCCGACCTTGATCTTGTGTTCATTTACCGCATGCCCGAAGCGGTGGAACAATCCGATGGGGGCAAACCGCTACCACCGTCGCTTTACTTCCAGCGCTTAGGCCAGCGCCTGATTGCGGCGCTGACCGTGCTGACTGCCGCAGGCGAACTCTATCAGGTCGATATGCGTCTGCGCCCCAGCGGCAATAAGGGGCCGGTCGCTTGCAGTCTCGACAGTTTCACCACCTATCAGACCGACGACGCCTGGACGTGGGAGCATATGGCCCTGATCCGCGCCCGCACGGTCGCGGGCGATACGGCCCTCTGTGCCGCAGTTCAGGCGGTGCGGACGGACATTCTCACCCGCCCGCGTGATCGTGGGCTCATCCTCACCGATGTTGCCGATATGCGTGCCCGGATCGCCAAGGAACGTCCCGGCGGCGGCCCGTTCGACGTAAAGGACCGGCCCGGCGGTTTGTTGGATATCGAGTTTATTGCCCAGGGGCTTATTCTCTCTACCGTCGCGCCGGGGGCGAAGGCCCTGCCCGAAGATCTCGGAAATACGCTCACCGCGCTGCAATGGCTTATCAATCAGGGCGCGGTGACGCAGGAAGCGGGCGAAGTGCTTCTGCACGCCTGCCGCCTTTGGCAACGGTTGCAAGTATTGCTGCGCCTCGCGGGGACGGGAAAATTCGATCCGGCCACAGCCCCCGAAGGAATGCGCCGCGCTTTGGTTCACGCGGCGGGCGTCCTTGACTTTTCAGCCCTCGAGCAAGAGATGAGTGAGGTCGCGCCCCGCGTGCGAAACTTGTTTATGGAATTAATCGATGCGCCCGCCCAGCGGCCCGCACCCCCTAAAGGAGACGCCCAACCATGAGCCTCGACGTTGGCACCCCAGCCCCCGATTTCACCCTGCCGACCGATGGCAATGGTTCCGTGACCCTCAGCGCGCTGAAGGGCAAGCCGGTGGTGCTCTATTTCTACCCCAAAGATGATACTTCCGGCTGCACCGCCGAAGCCTGCCAGTTCCGTGATATGCAGCCCGATTTTTCGGGCGCTGAGGCCGTCATCATTGGCCTGTCGAAGGATAGTGTGGCAAGTCACGATAAGTTCAAAAAGAAGTACGAACTGCCCTTCACCCTCGCCGCCGACATCGAAGGTGCGGCGTGCGAAGCCTATGGTGTATGGGTGGAGAAAAGCATGTACGGTAAAAAATACATGGGCATCGAACGCGCCACCTTCCTCATCGACCGCGACGGCAACATCGCCAAAGTCTGGCGCAAGGTGAAAGTGCCGGGCCATGGGGCGGATGTGCTGAAGGCGGTTGCAGCGCTGGTGTAAAAGATTGAGGACGCTGTCCCCCCGACGTGCTTGGCGCGTCAAACGCGCGGGCTGCCCCAGGCCAAGGGGTAAGCCCCTTGAGCGGAGTGCAGAGGCCGCGCCTCTGCTTCTCCCCCATCAACTACATGACAGAATCATGATGCGTTGCGGGGGGAGGGTTTTTGCCGCACTCTCCGCCTCGCAATGTAAACAGGAAGGTGGGCTTTATGGGCGTCGAAGGTCAGCGGGCTCCGAGTGAAGGGGGCATGCGCCCCACCCAGCCGCGCTATGCCAATGCGGAAGCGATGGTGGCGGCGTTAAAGCCGGGCCATCCGGTTTATTGCGTGCGGCCCCATGTGGTGAAGCGGGCAGCGCGGGATTTTCTCGATGCGTTTGATGGGCGCGTGCTCTATGCGACCAAATGCAATCCGCACCCGCTGATTCTGCGTGCGTTGTATGAAGAAGGCATCCGCCATTTCGATACGGCGTCCTTGAACGAGGTCGCCCAAGTGCGCGAATTGTTCCGCGATGCTGAGTGCTACTTTATGCATCCGGTTAAAAGCCGCAGCGCGATCAGGATTGCCGACGAGGTTTATAACGTCGAGCATTTCGTCATCGATACGCGCGACGAGCTTCATAAGGTTTTGGACGAGGCCCGCGAAGAGGGGCTAGCGATCATCGTGCGCCTCGCGACGCCATCGGCGGGCGCGGCCTATGATCTGTCGGCGAAATTCGGCACGAAACCAGCGGAAGCGGTGGAACTGCTCCAGGAGATCAAGGCCGAAGGCTATCGCGCCGGGATCGGCTTTCACGTGGGCTCGCAATGCGCCAATCCGCGCGCCTTCCGCACCGCTTTGAAGATCGTCGGTGAGGTGCTGGATGCCGCCAAGGTCGATATCGCCTATCTCGACGTCGGCGGCGGCTTTCCCACCTCCTACCAGGGGGCGCAAGTGCCGCCCCTGTCGGAGTTTTTCGCCGAAATCGAAGCGGGTTTACGCGAAATCAAACTGCGCCGCGACTGCGTACTGATGTGCGAGCCGGGCCGGGCGCTGGTGGCCGACGGTATGTCGCTGGTCACGCAAGTGCATCTGCGTAAGGGCGATCAGCTCTATATCAACGATGGTATTTATGGCTCGCTGTCGGAAACCGTTACGGCGCGTCTGCGCTTTCCGGTGCGCCCGATTCGGCTGACGGGCGGGTTCAGTGAGGATATGATCGAGTATACGATTTACGGTCCGACCTGCGATTCAACCGATGTGCTCCCCGTTTCGATCCGCCTACCTGCCGATATGAAGGAAGGCGATTGGATTGAATTCGGGCGCATCGGGGCCTATTCCAACGCGCTCGCCACCCGCTTCAATGGCTTCTTCCCCGATGCCTATGTTGTGGTGGAAGATGACGCAATGGCGATTGACGGAAATTAAGCATGGGGCTGGGTATGAACGTGTCGCGGATTGAAGTTAGCCCAGGGCTCTCCCTGGCCGTTCGGGAGAGTGGCCCCGCCGATGCGCCGCGCACGCTGTTTTGCGTGCATGGGCTCACGCGAAATGCCCAGGATTTCGATAAGGTCGCGGCGGCTATGGCCGACCGCTATCGGGTGATCGCCGTCGATATCGTCGGGCGCGGCGAGTCCGACTGGCTCCCCGATCCGGCGGGCTATGATTACCCCACCTATGTTTGGCATTGCCTGACGCTGCTGGACAAATTGGGGTTACCGCAAGTCGATTGGCTCGGCACCTCCATGGGCGGTCTCATCGGTATCGGGCTTAATTCCGTGCAACCGCAGCGCATTCGGCGGCTGATTCTGAATGATGTTGGCGGGTTTTTGCCGAAGGAAGCGCTGAAATCCATCGTCGAGGCGGAACGCGACCCGGTTTTCGCCTCGCTTGGCGATGCTGAAGTGAGTTTGCGCCAGCGTTACGCCGATTTCGGCCCGATTTCCGATGCGGATTGGGTGCTTTTGACCGAGGCGTCGACGCGCTTACAGCCCGATGGCAGCTACCGCCTCCGTTTCGATCCGAACATCTATGCGAGTTTCGACAAGGCTCCCGTTGGCGATATTAATCTTTGGCCGCTGTGGAACCAAGTGAAGCAACCGGTGTTACTGTTGCGGGGCGGGCTCTCAGGTTTGCTATTAAAGGCAACCGCCCTCGGGATGGTCGCGCGCGGCGGGGTCGATCTTGTCGAGTTTGGCGATTGCGGGCACGCGCCGTCGCTGCTGCAGCCCGAGCAAATCCAACCGATCCGCGATTGGTTGCTGAAAACGGAATAGGGGGCGATCATGGGGCTATCGGTTCGGGCGGCGCTTGCCGTAACGGTTCTTGCATTGGCGGGCTGTGCTGAGATGCCGACGGCCCCGGCAGGCTTGTCGTCGCGCGCGCAAAGTGGCTTTGCCGCCTATGAAACGCACGCTTTAGACGGCGGCTATTTCGCCACCGATCTTAAGGGGCAGACTTATGCCTATGCCTGGATCGACCGATCTGATGAGTTTGACTTGCAATTGAGTGTGTGTAGCCCGCTGGGCTGCACAACAACCAAGCGCTATGGATTGATTCCGCTCTATGCCGCGATGACCGTTTGCCGGGAAAATTCGGGTGACGTCTGCACGATTTATGCGGAAGGCATTCGGCGGCGTTAGAGCCGCCGAATGCTTCGCGTCTTAACCGCGCAGAAGTTCCGCAGCATCCAAAGCCGCATAGGTCAGAATTCCATCCGCACCCGCGCGCTTGAAGGCGATGAGGGTTTCCAGCAGCGTGCGGTTGCCGTCGATATACCCGGCGGCAACGCCCGCCTTCCACATCGCGTATTCGCCGGAGACGTGATAGGCGAACGTCGGAACGGCGAAGGTTTCCTTCACGCGGTAGAGCACGTCCAAATAGGGCATGCCCGGCTTGACCATCACCCAATCCGCCCCTTCCGACAGATCGATAGCGACTTCTTGCAAGGCTTCGTCGCTATTGGCCGGGTCCATCTGATAGGTGGCTTTGCCCTGCGGCCCGTAGGACGCCCCGGTCACGCCCAAAGCATCGCGGAACGGCCCGTAGAAGCCGGACGCATATTTAGCGGCATAGGACAGAATAAGCGTCTCGGTGTAACCATTCTCTTCTAAGGCTTCCCGGATTGCGCCGATGCGCCCGTCCATCATATCGGAGGGGGCGATAACGTCGATTCCGGCTTCGGCCTGGGCGAGGGCCATTTTCACCAGGGCGGCAACGCTTTCGTCATTATCCACCCGGTCGCCGACAACGATACCGTCGTGCCCGTGCAGCGTGTAGGGGTCGAGCGCCACATCGCCGATCAAGCCGATGTCCGGCACGGCGGCTTTCACGGCGCGGATGGCGCGCTGCATCAGCCCGTCCGGGTTCCAGGCTTCCTCGGCTTCGTCCGACTTCCGGTCAGGCTCGACCGCCGGGAACAGGGCGATGGCGGGAATGCCCAAACCCACGGCCCGCTTTGCCTGCACGATCAGCAGATCAATGGTCAGCCGCGACACGCCCGGCAGCCCAGAGATGGGACGCGCTTCATTCTCGCCATCGATGACGAAGACCGGCCAGATCAGATCGGCGGCGCTCAGGCGGTTCTCCTGCACTAAGCGGCGCGACCAGGTCGCCATGCGCGTGCGGCGCGGGCGGGTAAAGGGGAAGCCGGTGGGCGGGATCACGGACGGACGCGACATAGCGATTCCTTTATCTTTACGTACGCGGAAACTGTTTATCGGAGTTTTCCGATCCTTCGCGGCTGCTAAAGTTTCCTGCACGTCAATAGGCCAGATTGACAGCCAAGGCCCGTTCCTTATGATCGAGAAAAACGGGAGGAACAAGCGCATGACCCACGATTTGACCGAAGATCAGCGTGCCTTTCAAAGCATGGCGCGCGATTTTTCTGCCGAACATCTGGCCCCCTTCGCCGCCAAATGGGACGAGGAGCATATTTTCCCCGTCGAAACCTTTCGGGCGGCGGCCGCTCTCGGCATGGCAGGAATTTATGTGCGCGAGGAATCGGGCGGCTCGGGCCTTACGCGGCTTGATGCGTCGCTGATTTTCGAAGAACTGTCGGCGGGGTGTGTGTCCTCGGCGGCCTATCTCTCCATCCACAATATGGTGGCGTGGATGATCGACACGTTCGGTAACGATGATCAACGCGCGCGCTTTTTGCCGTCCTTGCTGACGATGGAGAAGCTGGCGAGCTACTGCCTCACCGAACCCGGCTCCGGCTCGGATGCCGCAGCTTTGCGGACGCGGGCGGTACGCGACGGCGATCATTATGTGGTCAACGGCTCGAAGGCTTTTATCTCCGGCGCGGGCGTGTCGGACGTCTATGCGGTGATGGTCCGTACCGGCGGCGAGGGGCCGGGCGGGATTTCGACGCTCTTGATCGACAAGGGCACACCGGGCCTCAGCTTCGGCAAGCCCGAGAAGAAGATGGGCTGGAACAGCCAGCCGACCGCCGTCGTCACCTTCGAAGATTGCCGCGTGCCGGTCGCCAATCGCTTGGGCGAAGAGGGCGAGGGCTTCAAGTTTGCCATGAAGGGGCTCGATGGCGGGCGCATCAATATCGCCTCCTGCTCGCTCGGCGGTGCGCGCGCGGCCCTGGATGCGGCAAAAGCGCACATGGGGGTGCGCAAGCAGTTCGGCAAAGAGCTTTCCGCCTTTCAAGCGCTCCAGTTCCGCATTGCCGATATGGCGACCGAGCTTGAGGCCGCCCGTCTCATGGTCCATCGGGCGGCGCGGTCGCTGGATGCTGGCGACCCCGATACAACGATGCATTGTGCGATGGCCAAACGCTTCGCCACCGATGCTGGGTTCGAGGTGGCCAATCAAGCGCTCCAGCTTCATGGCGGTTATGGCTATATTCAGGAATATGGTGTGGAACGCATCGTGCGCGATTTGCGCGTTCACCAGATTCTTGAAGGTACGAACGAGGTGATGCGCGTCATCATCGCCCGCAAGCAACTCCATGAGGGCCGCAATGTCTGAGGCTGTATCGCAAGAAAGCGTGCTGTTCGACACCACGAACGGCGTGCTGACAATCACGCTGAACCGCCCCAAAGCCTTGAATGCGCTGTCGCTGGAGATGATCCGGGCGATGGCCCCGGTTCTGCGGTCGGCGGCGGTCGATTCGTCCGTGCGCTGTGTGATTCTGCAAGGCGCGGGGGAGCGGGCCTTTTGTGCAGGTGGCGACGTGCGCGCGGTGGCCCAGGCCGTGAGCGGCGGCGATATGGCGGCGGCGGATGCGTTTTTCCGTGAGGAATATACGCTAAACCATATGCTCCATACCTACCCCAAGCCGATCATCGCCTTGATTCACGGCGTTTGCATGGGCGGCGGCGTCGGGCTGTCGGCCCATGGGCCGCTGCGGGTGGTGGCGGATAGCTTGCTGTTCGCCATGCCGGAAACCGGGATCGGCCTGTTCCCCGACGTTGGCGGAACCTGGGTGCTCAATCAAATGCCCGGGGAAATTGGCCTCTATCTTGGCCTCACTGGCGCGCGCTTGGGCGCGGCGGATGCTTGCGCGATTGGCTTTGCCACCCATCACGTCAAAGACGCCGATCTTCCGGCCTTGCGCGCTGCCTTGATCGAGACGGCTCCGGCGACGGACGCGGAGGCTGAAGCGGTGATCGCCCGCTTCGATCAACCGCGCGGGGAGAGCGCGGTGCTGGCCCAGCAAGCGCTGATTGATCGTTTGTTTGCGGGCGGCTCGGTCGAAACCATTCTGGCCGCGCTCGAGGCTGATGGGAGCGATTGGGCGAAGGCTCAGGCCGAGACCCTGCGCCATAAGTCGCCAACCAGCTTGAAGATTACGCTGGAGCAGTTGCGCGGCGGGAAGGGGCTCGATATTGCCGCCGTCTTCGTGCGGGAATATCGCCTGAGCCAACATTGCATGGCGGGGCCGGATTTCCGCGAGGGCATCCGGGCGCTGCTGATCGATAAAGACCAATCGCCGAAATGGTTGCCCGCGACGCTGGCCGAGGTGACGCCGATGGTGGTGGAAAGCTTCTTTGCGCCGCTGTCGGGCCGCGAGTTGGATTTGAGCGCGAATGCGGCCTTAATCGCCTAACCCAAAAAAACATCCTCGGGGGGAAACATCATGGCGACAATCGCCTTTATCGGTTTGGGCAATATGGGGCGTCCGATGGCGCTCAATCTGGTGAAGGCGGGGCATGCGTTGCGCGTGTTCGACCCGAACCCAGCCGCAGTAGCCGGCCTGGTGGCCGGGGGCGCAGTTGCGGCGGCAACGCCGGGCGAGGCCGTTGATGGGGCGGAGATTGCCGTCTCGATGCTCCCGGCTGGGCTGCAGGTGCGCGAAGTTTATACCAACGCAGGCGGGGTGTTCGACCGGCTTCCAGCGGGCGGCCTCTGTATCGATTGCTCCACCATCGACGTGGCGTCCGCGCGTGACGTGGGCAACGAGGCGGCCAAACGCGGCCTCGGCTTCGTCGACGCGCCGGTTTCGGGCGGCACCGCTGGGGCCGAAGCGGGCACGCTAACGTTTATGGTCGGCGGTCCTCAAAGCGCTTTCAGCGCGGCAAAGCCGATTTTGGAAGCCATGGGCAAGACCATCGTGCACGCGGGCGGGCCAGGCAACGGTCAGGCGGCTAAGATCTGTAACAATATGGTCTTAGGCATCAGCATGATTGCGGTATCCGAAGCCTTTGCGATGGCCGAAAAACTGGGGCTGGACGCACAAACACTCTTCGATATTAGTTCGAAGTCCTCTGGGCAATGTTGGGCGATGACTTCTTACTGCCCGGCCCCCGGCCCGGTGCCGACGGCCCCCGCCAATCGCGGTTATACCCCCGGCTTTGCGGCAGCTATGATGTTGAAAGATTTGGACCTTGCCGAAAAGGCGGCCGAGTCGGTCGGTGCGGCGACCCCCCTGGGACATCTCGCAGCCCAGCTTTATCGCGACTATTGTGCGCAAGGCGCGGGCGGCAAGGATTTTTCGGGGATTATTCAGATGCTAGCCAAAGGCGCGTGAAGGCGTTATCAAGGGGCTAACATATTTCCCTAAAACGCTGGCGCGACCTTCAGGGGGACAGGAAGGCCGCGCCCAAGGAGAAAAACGTGAAGGCCGCATATCTTGAGGCAATCCGGCTCACCGAGCGTCTACATCGTCAGTTCCTGGAACTGGTCAAGAGCGAACTTGATCGCCTCGGCATTGAGGATATCAACAACGTTCAGGCCTTTATCCTGTTCAATATCGGCAGTGACGATCTGACCGTCGGTGAACTCACCAACCGAGGTTATTACCTCGGCTCGAACGTGTCCTATAACGTCCGCAAGATGGTGGAGAACGGCTACCTGATGCAGGAACGTTCCACCCACGACCGCCGGTCGATCCGGGTGAAGCTCTCGGCCAAGGGGCTAGAGCTTTGCCAGGTGATGGATCGGATGTTCGACCGTCAAATCTCCGCCCTGGGCGAAGTTGCGACCGATGCCGAACTGACGAGCGCCGCGAATACCTTCCGCCGTTTGGAACGGTTCTGGATCGGTATGCTCGATTACGGCCTGCGGACTTAGCATCCGCCAAATCACGGGGGCCTCGCGCCCCCGTTTTTTTTGCGCCGATCCATCGGTTTCTGCTAAACTTTCCGCGCAGTGAAGCTAAGGAAAGCCCAAGATGGTTGCGCTCAAACTACAGCGGATCGGCGACGAGATCGGCGTTATCCTCCCCAAGGAGGCGCTGGAGGCTTTGGGTTTGTCGGAGGGCGGCACGGTTTATGTGTCGGAGGCCTCAAAAGGCCTTCATCTTTCGGCCTCCGATCCGGTGTTCGATCAGCAAATGCAGTTTGCCGAAGAAGGTATGGCCGCTTATCGGAATACCTTAAAAGCGCTGGCGCAGTAGACCCCAATGGCGGAACCGATTTGGGTCGAGCAGCGGGTTATCCTTGCGGTTCATGATCGGCAATTGGCGGAGCACGGCGGTAGCCCGGGAATAAGGGATGCGGGTTTGCTGGAGTCGGCACTGTCGCGCCCGGTCAATGCCTATCTCTATGAAACGCCCGATTTATGTGACCTTGCCGCCTTGTATGCGGCTGGGATTGCGCGGAACCATCCTTTTATCGATGGCAATAAGCGCACGGCGTTTATGGCCGCTTATATTTTTCTAAGGTCCAACCGCCTCAGCCTTCACGCAGCGGAAGACGAGGCGACGGCAACCATGCTCGCCCTCGCCTCAGGAAGCATGACCGAGCAGGCCTATGCCGATTGGCTGCGGTCGGTAACGCGGTTGGTGCCCTAAACCCCGTCCGGCCGAAAATCCGTCACCCGGCGCATAGCGAAGCTCGATTGAATGCGGGCGACGCCGGGCAGGCGCGACAGAACCTCCTTATGCAGCCGCTCGTAATCGGCCACCGTGCGCGTTTCGGCGAGAACCAGATAATCGGCGACGCCGGTCATCAGGTAGCAGGCCGTGACCTCCGGGCATTTGCGGATTTCGGCTTCGAAACGGCCCAGGTGATCCTCGGTTTGACGCTCCAGCGTGATCTGAATGATGGCCACGGTCGGCGGCTGGTCCTGGGGCGCGTCGATGAGGGCGGTATAGCCGCGAATAATGCCGCGATGCTCCAACAGCCGCACCCGCCGCAGGCAGGCGGACGCCGAGAGGCCGACGCTGGCGGCGAGATCGGCATTGCTCATCCGCCCGTCGCTGCGCAGCGCACGCAGCAGCTTACGGTCGATCTCATCTAAGGTGGTGGAATCAGCCATTGAATTCGAATTTTCCAGCGTTAAAGCCATAATTTTCGAAGAAAATTCGATAGAACGCAAATACATCGCGCACTTCTGCGCTTATACTTAATCTTTGCAGTCCATAAAAATAAAGGGGTTAGGCGATGCGCGTTCTCGTGCTGGGCAGTGGGGTTATCGGGGTTACGACCGCCTATTATCTCAATAAGGCCGGGCATGAGGTGACGGTGATCGACCGACAACCCTCGCCCGCGCAGGAAACCAGCTTCGCCAATGCAGGGGAAGTGTCGCCGGGCTATTCGTCGCCCTGGGCCGGGCCGGGCGTGCCGATCAAGGCGATGAAATGGATGTTCATGAAACACGGGCCGCTGGTGGTGCGCCCGACGCTGGACGTGAACCAATGGATTTGGCTGGCGCAAATGCTGCGTAACTGCACCTCGGCGCGCTATGCCGTCAATAAGGCCCGCATGGTCCGGGTTGCCGAATATAGCCGCGACAAGCTGGTGGAATTGCGCGCCGAAACCGGCATTCAATACGATGAGCGCACCCAAGGCACCTTGCAGGTGTTCCGCACGCGCCAGCAGATGGACGCGATCAGCGGCGATATTGAAGTTCTGAAGCAATATGGCGTGCCGTTCGAACAACTGACGCCGACCGCCTGCGCCGCCGCCGAACCGGCGCTCGCCAAGGTTCAGCATAAGATTGTCGGCGGCCTGCGGCTGCCCCATGATGAAACTGGCGACTGCCATATGTTCACCGAGCGGCTGGCGAAGCTGGCCGAAGCCAATGGCGTGAAGTTCCACTTCAATACGCGGATCGACGGTTTGGTGACGGATGCCACGCGCGTGACCGGGGTCGCGACCAGCCTCGGGGTTCTCGACGCCGATGCGTATGTTGTGGCCCTCGGCAGCTATTCACCCAAGCTTCTGGCACCCCTGGGGCTGCGCGTGCCGGTCTATCCGGTCAAAGGCTATTCGCTTACCCTCGCCATGACCGATGAAGCGGGCGCGCCGGTTTCCACCGTGATGGACGAAACCTATAAAATCGCCATTACCCGCCTTGGCAACCGCATCCGCGTCGGCGGCACGGCGGAACTCTCCGGCTTCACCAGCGATCTGCCGCAAAGCCGCCGCGAGACGCTGGAAACCTCCGTCCGCGATCTTTTCCCCACGGGCGGCGATATTGCTTCCGCGAGCTATTGGTCGGGCCTACGCCCGATGACGCCCGATGGAACGCCAATCATCGGGCCGACGCGCCTGGGCAATCTCTATCTGAACACCGGCCACGGCACTTTGGGGTGGACCATGTCCTGCGGTTCGGGCCGGGTGTTGGCGGATATTATGTCGGGCAAAAAGCCGGAAATAGAAACCAGCGATCTTTCGATAATTCGTTACGCCTGAAGAAGGGCGCGGGGGGCGGTCTCTGCCCCCTCCTGGCGGATGAGTGGTACGAGGGTTTCCTCCCAGAAGGAAACGAAGGCCGCGCCTGCCGTGCCGGTCAACCGGTCCTCGCCAACCACGGCCATTTCGGCTTCGGGGAGCGACGGGAAACCCTCCGCCTCACCAAGAATCCGCATCCCCGGCATCACGGCGGATTGCGGCAACACCCCGACCCCCAGCCCAGCAATCACGGCGGCCTGGACCCCGGCAACCGAGGTGCTGGTGTAGATGATGTCCTGATGCATCCCGGCGCGCGCTAAGCTTTCGGCGGCGGCGCGGCGGTGGCTGCAATAATACGGCAGGGCGGCCATGGGAACGGCGGGGCCGGGCGGGGTTGGGCTGCTCTCGCCGATCACCCAGATCAAAGGTTCGCGGTAGAGCAAACGGCCCATCGACTGCGCCGGTTCGCGCCCACAGATGACGAGATCGAGCTCGCCCCGCTCCAGCATCGGAAGCATATCCATGCCGAGCCCCGTGCGCACTTCCACATGGATGCGCGGAAAATTCCGATTGAAGCGCGACAGCAGCACCGGCAGGCTGCGCGGGGCGATATAATCGGCGATCCCCAGCCGCAAAGTGCCGCTGGCGTCGGGGCCAATCAGGCGCTGCACGGCCTCGTCATTCAAATCGAGCAGGCGGCGGGCGTAGCCGAGCAGAATTTCACCATCCGGCGTTAGCGCAAGCGACCGGCTGGTACGCTCGAACACTTTCAAACCGAGTAGGTCTTCAAGCTTGCGGATTTTGACCGAGACGGCGGATTGGGTTCGCCCAATGGCTTCGGCGGCGGCGGTAAAACCGCCCCGGTCCGCCACGGCAACGAAGCACCGCAATAGGTCAATTTCCAAATCAATCGCGCGCATCTATGAAGATTTAGCATGAATGGCGAGGGGGCTCAAGCCGGAGGCAAGCGGGGGGCAATTCGCCCCCCGGCTCAATCTCAATCGGCGATATCGATCACGACTTTACCGACGGCCTGACCGCTTTCCAAATGGGTATGGGCGGCGGCAAGATCGGCCAAGGCGAAGCGCTGCGGGTCGAGAAAGGGTTTGACGCGGCCCGACTCCACGAGAGTTTTCAAATCGCGCAGCCAAGCCCCGTGCTGTTCGCGCCCACGATTGTGGATTAGCGGGATCAGCATGAAGATTACGTGCAGGCTAAGGCCCTTCACATGCATCGGTGCAAGGTCAGCCGTGTAGTGGGAGACGATGGTCGCCACCTGCCCATTGAGCCGGGCTGCGGCGAAGGCGCTCGCAATGTCCGATCCGCCGGTAGCATCCAGCACGCAATCATAGCCCCCGCCTTGGGTGAGGCGCGCGGCCCCTTCGGCGATCGTTTCGTTGCGGTAGGAGATTACTTCGCGCGCGCCGAAGCTCTTCGCCAGCATCGATTTTTCGAGTGTGGAGGCCGTGCTATCGACAATCGCCCCGCGCGCGGCGGCCAATTGAACCGCGATATGGCCAACGCCGCCCGTGCCGCCGATCACCAGGAACCGGGTTCCCTTCCTCACGCCCAGCCGTTCCAGGGCTTCGATAGCGGTAATGGATACGAGCGGTAAGGCTGCGGCCTCGCGGAACGATAGGTTAGTCGGCATCGGCGCGATCAGGCGCGCGTCGGCGCGCATGACTTCGGCATTCGTACCGGTTTCCCCTGCAATACCGCCCGCGCAGCCGTAGACTGCATCGCCGATAGCGAAGCCGGTAACATCGGGCGCAATGGCCTGGATGGTTCCAGCAATATCCAAACCCAAGGGGGCGGGTAGCGGATTGGCGAAGCCGGGGCCGTTCTGCCGAATTTTATAATCCACCGGGTTAACGCTGGCGGCCTTCACGTTGATCAGCACGGTACCAGGGCGCAAGTCGGGGGCGGGAATATCGGTCAAGCTAAAGTTCGACGCATCGCCGAACTGAGTGAGAACCATAGCTTTCATCGGGAGGGCTCCGAAAGGAAGGAAGGCCCCAGGTATGGCAGGCGGCAACCAAGTTTAAAAACGAATAGATTTAATCTTAGAAATCATAAAATCGAATGAATGCAGTCATTCCATTCGTTCAATGACGACGCCCGAGAGGGCTCCCTTCGCTTCGCTTTTGCGGGCGGCGAAGCGGGCCGCGATATCCTCGGCGGTCGCGCCATGGCTGTCGGCCCCGTCGGAGCGCGCGGGCAGATAGAGCATCACGGCGCTCGCCCGAAGCAACGGGAATTGCCGCTCGCGCCCATCGCGGTCCTTGGCCAGGATATAGCCGCGCAACCGGCTTTCCGGCTCGTAGAGCGATGAAACATCGGTGCGGAATTTCTCCAGAAGCGTTTCGAGCGCCTCGGCCATATCGTCCTGATCGACGCCTAGCGCCCCCAGAACGAAATCGTCGCCGCCGATATGCCCCGCAAAAAAGCCCGGCATATTCTGCACATGCCGCATCATATCGGCAAACATGGTAATCACCCGGTCACCCTGGCGAAAACCATAGGTATCGTTAAAGGGTTTGAAGAAGTCGAAATCGATAAAGGCGACCGAAACGGATTCGGTCGGATTGTCCAAGGCGCGGTCGATCCATTCCTGAATGCGTTGATTGCCGGGCAGGCGGCTGAGCGGGTTCTGATCCCGCGCGCCCGCAAGATTATACTCATTCACCAGCTTCAGCAGCGAGCGCGGGCTAAGAAAACCCACATACCGACCGTCCTCGGTCATCAAGATCCCATCGGCGGCGCTATCGCCGGAGAAAGCCTCGACGATCCGGTCGATATGGGTGCCGATATTGCAGACGGGGCAGGTGACGATCAAGTCGCGGATACCGTCGCCAATGGCGCGATTTCGTAAAAGGTCGCTGCCGAAGCGGCTATAGGCGAAATGCTTAATGTCGCGTTCGCGCACCACGCCCAACGGCCGCCCGCGTTCATCGACGACCGGCACAACCTCCGCCATATCGTTCTGCCGGAAGGTTTCGAGCAAATCGGCGCGCTGGGTTTGGGCGGGGATTGCCGGGATGCGCTGAATGGCGTCCTCCACCAAAACACCGCTGGATTGGGTTCGGCGGCGGTCGGCGCTATTGAGGTCTAGCACGGTTTGATAGACGAGGCTGAGCGCGGCAAGATCGGTGGTGGGGCGGGCGATGCGATACCCTTGAGCGAAATCGCACCCGATATCGCGGCAGACGTAAAACTCCCGGTCGGTCTCGATTCCCTCGGCAATCACCTGAATGCCGCGAATATGGGCATAATTCGTAACCTGCTCCACAAGGCCACGCTTGCGCACATCCTGATCGATGCCGGAGATGAAAAAACGGTCGATCTTCAAATAATCGGGTTTCGCTTCGTAAAGCATCTTTAGGCTGGCGTACCCCACGCCGAAATCGTCGATGGCAACGGCGATGCCGGAGGCGCGGTATTGCTCGAAAATCGGGTTGCCGGAATCTTGCAAATTGAATTCTGACCGTTCGGCCAACTCCAAACAGATAGCGGCGGGCGACAGGCCGATATCGCGCAACAGTTCCACCGTAAACCCCGACCGATAGCCGGGCGCGCCGAACATGCGCGCATCCACATTCAAAAACAGCATGCTTTCGGCGGCAAGGTCGCGCCGCAGAGCGAATTTTCGGATCGCTTTGGCGCGCAAACCCAGTTCGACCGACACCATCTGACCGTCGGCAATGGCCGCATCAAACACATCCGACGGCGTTTGAAACCCGATCCGGTCTACCCCGCGCATGAGGGCTTCAAAGCCCAGTACCTGGCCATTGCGGAACGACACAATGGGTTGATAGCCGTAATCGAGCTGCGCCAGGCGTTGCTGCCAGACGGGATCTTCAAGCTCAACCGGCATGGCGGGTGCGTCCAGCATGGGAAGGAGCGCTCTCCACGAATCCAAGCTCCCTCAACCAATCGGGAACAGATCATTCAACACGAGCGCATAGCATACGTATTTAGTGTGACGATTTTGGGTCAAACTGTATGACGGAGTAAAGGGCGTCGCACGCGTTGCTAACTATTCCGTTGCGACGCCCTCGGGTGATTAGTCGAGGCTGATACTCCGGGCTTTAATCAGCGGATGCCAATATTTTGACTCAGATGCAATGTAATCAGCCAAGCCCTTCTGATCGCTGGGGATTGGCTCCAGGCCAAACTCTTCCAGGCGCTTTTTGATGTCGGGGTTGGCGAGGGCCTTTTGCAAGTCCGCCGTCAGCCGGTCTAGAACGGGTTGCGGCGTGCCTGCGGCGGCAACCAAACCCTGCCACGCATAGGCTTCGATATCGGCATAACCCAACTCTTGCAGCGTCGGAACCTCGGGCAGGGTTGCGATGCGTTGCTTTGAGAAGACGGCCAGCGGCCGCAGCGCGCCGGAGCGGATATGCGGCAAGCCAACGGCGGCATCGACCACCATGGCCGGAAGTTGATTGGCGAGCACGTCTTGCACCGCTGGGGCCGCGCCGCGATAGGGCACATGGGTCGCCGTTACCCCCGCCCGGAACAGCAGCAGTTCCATCGCCAAATGATGGGGGCTGCCGATCCCCGGCGAGGCATAGTTCAGCGATCCGGGGGCGGCTTTGAGCCCGTCGATCAACTCTTTCGCCGAGGTTGCCGGAGCTTTGGCATTTACTGCCAGAATGAGCGGAAACCGCGCCATCAAACCAATCGGTGCAAAATCCTTCGAGGGGATATAGCGCGGGGTGGCGAACAGCGCGGCGTTGTAAATCAGTGAGCCGTTATCGCCCGAAAACAGCGTGTAGCCATCGGCGGGGGCCTTCGTCACCGTCGTCGCGGCGAGGACCGAGGCGGCCCCCGGCAGGTTTTCGATCACGACCGGCTGGCCCAGCGACTTGGCCATCTCATTGCCCAGAATACGCGCGAGGAAATCCGAGCCGCCCCCTGCCGGATAGCCGACAATCCAATGGACGGCGCGGTTCGGATAATTTTGCGCGGACAGGCTCCCCGATGCAGCAACGAGCGCCGCCGCAGTTAACGCGGTGGCCGCAAATTTGCGCCAAACACCCATAGTCGTTTCCCCCGATTTGTTTTTGGTAACATATGAAACCAAATGGGAGGTGCGGCTTTTTGTCAAGAAACTATGGGGAATTCACCGCGATTTGGGCTCGGCTTTTGCGCGCGCTTCCCGGTCCAACGCCTTTTTCGTCCGCGTCGTCGGATCGGCGGCCAGCGGGTCTTCTGGCCAGACGTGGCGGGGGTATTGGCCGCGCATATCCTTGCGCACCTCCGCATAGGCCCCGCGCCAAAAACCTGCCAAATCGCGCGTTACCGCCAACGGGTGCCGGGCGGGGGAGAGAAGATGCAGCAGCACGGGGGTTCGCCCGTCGCCCAGGCGCGGCGTTTCGGCAAGCCCGAACATTTCCTGCAGGCGCACCGCCAGCACGGGTTCCGGACCAGAATAATCCAGCGCGACCGAGGAGCCGGTGGGCACGGTGATATGGGTGGGGGCGAGTCGGTCAAGCGCCCGCTGCTGCTCCCACGGTAGGGACTCGCGCAAGATTTGCGTGAGGGGCAGATTTTCCAGATGGGTCAGGCGACTGCGCCCGTCGAGATGGGGGGCGAGCCAGCCTTCGAGACTATCCAGCAGGGCGGCGTCCGACCAGTTGGGCCAAGCGTCGCCCTGCTCGCGGCGCAGAAACGCGACGCGGTGGCGCAGACTTTCGGCCCCATCGGTCCAGGGCAGCACGCGCAAACCCTCAAGCCGGAGTCCTTCCAGCAGCGCCGCCCGCACCAGATCGGCGGGCGGCTTGGCGAGCGGTTTATCGCTGAACACCAGCGCGCCGAAGCGCTGCTGACGGCGCGCGGCAACCGCCCCTTGCGCCTTATCCCAAACCACGGTTGCGTGTTCGGCGAGGCGCTCGGGGAAAAGCTCGGCGAGATCTTCCTCCGTGACCGGCGCGGCGAGAAAGATGCGCGCATTCGCCCGGTCGCCGTCGAGGGCAGCGACGGCGAGTAGATCGGCCCCGGCAAGCGAATCTTCCAGCGGCAGAATCGCCCCTTGCCCGCTGGCGAGCCTGAACTGACCCGGCGGGCCGCGCCGCTGGGCGATTCGGTCCGGGTAGGCGAGGGCGAGTAGGCGACCGCTGCCGTGACTGTCGGGCCGCTCCTCGCCACGCCCCCCAATCTGGCGGCGGAACTGGCTAGCCTGCTGGCGAATCGCGGCGGCGGCTTTGCGGTCAAGGTTGGGGTGAGAGCCGTCGCCGATCAAAAGATCGATCCGTTGGACGAGATCGGCAGACCGCCGCCCGCCACGCGGACGAATCGGGTCGCGGTCGCCCAGCAAGGCCGCGAGCAGGCAGGCGAGGGAGCCCTCGCCAAGATCGGCCCCCTTCAGCATCAGATGGGCAAGGCGGGGGTGCGCGCCGAGGCGCGTCATCGCGTGCCCGTGGGGGGTGATCCGCCCGGCAGCGTCCAAAGCCCCGAGATCGGTCAGCAGAGCGCGCGCGCGGGACAGGGCGGCGGTGGGGGGCGGCGTCATCCAGCGCAAACTATCGGCATCGCTGCCCCAGGCGGCGAGTTCGAGCGCGAGTGGGGCAAGATCGGCGCTTTCGATTTCCGGCGGATGAAACGGCAATAGCCCGCGCTGTTCGGCCTCCGCCCAAAGCCGGTAACAAACGCCGGGGCGCTGGCGTCCGGCACGGCCCCGGCGCTGTTCGGCGGAGGCCGCGCTGACGCGGACGGTTTCAAGCGTGCTCATTCCCGTCGCCGGATCAAAGCTCGGGCGGCGCGACCAGCCGCCGTCGATGACGATGCGGGTGCCGTCGAGCGTTACGCTGGTTTCGGCGATGGCGGTGGAGAGAACCACTTTGCGCCGTCCATTTGGGGCGGCGCGCAGGGCGCGGTCCTGGTCCGCAAAACTCAATTCGCCCGCGAGCGTGAGCAGATCGACGGTCGGCGGCAGGCTGCCGTCGAGCGCGGCAGCGGTGCGGCGGATTTCGCCGGTGCCGGGCAGGAAGACCAGCACATCGCCCTCGGCTTCCTCGCGCAACGCCTGGCGAATAGCGGCGGCGACGCCCTGTTCCAGCCGGTCGGGGCGGCCGAGGTAACGCGTTTCGACCGGATGGGCGCGCCCGTCGCTCGTGAGAAGGGGAGCATCCTCCAGCAGCTTCGCCACGCCGTCGCCATCCAAGGTGGCGGACATGACCAGCAGGCGCAGATCGTCGCGCAGGGCGCTGCGGCTTTCCAAAGTGAGGGCTAAGGCAAGGTCGCTATCGGCGCTGCGCTCGTGAAATTCGTCGAACAGCACGGCGGCGACGCCGGTTAGCTCCGGGTCTTGCTGGATTTGCCGGAGAAACAGCCCTTCTGTCACCACTTCCACGCGGGTGCGGGCGGAAACCTTACTATCAAGGCGAACACGGTAGCCGATGGTCTCGCCGACGGCCTCGCCCAAGGCGTGCGCCATACGATTGGCGGCGGCGCGGGCGGCGATGCGGCGCGGCTCCAGCATAATGATCTTCCCGTCGCCCCGCCATTTTTCTCCTAGAAGGGCGAGAGGAACGCGGGTAGTTTTCCCGGCCCCCGGCGGGGCTTGCAGCACGGCGCGGCCCTCGGCGGCGAGGGCGGAGAGAAGCTCGGGGAGCAGCGGTTCGATGGGCAAGGACATGCCGCCGCTCTACACCGATTTCGGCTCCGCGACCACAGCATTTGCAAAGCCCCCGATGGCGCGCTAAGGTCCGCCCGATTTGTGTCCGGGAGTGGGTGCGTTGAGCGATATTTTCCGCGAGGTTGACGAAGATTTGCGTACCGAGCGTGCCCAGCAGTTATGGGCGCGGTATGGCAAGCTTGCGGTTGCGGCGGCGGTGGCCTTGGTGGTCGGCGTCGCGGGGTATACCCTATGGCAGCAACAGATTGCCGAACGTCGTATGACGGCAGGTACGCGCTATGCGGAAGCGGAGGCTGAGCTTGCGCGCGGCAATGCCGATCAAGCGGCGGCAGGCTGGGGCCTTCTGGTCCAGGAAGCCAAGGGCGAGGGCTATGCAATGCTCGCGCGTCTGCGTTTGGCGGCGCTGGCGGCAGAGAAGGGCGATACGGCGGGCGCGATCGGCCAATATAAGGCGATTGCCGCCGATACCAGCCTGTCCAGCGAATACCGCGACCTTGCGACCCTGCTGGGAACGCAAGCCGAAAGCGCGACGCTTGCGCCGGAAGCGCTGGAAACGGCCCTGAAGCCGCTGCTGGCCGATAATCATGCGCTGCGCCATCAAGCGCGCGAAATTCTGGCCGCAGCGTTTCTGAAGGCCGGAAAGATCGATTCGGCCCGTACTCTCCTGACCGCGATTTCCGACGATCCCGCCGCGCCCACCGGGCTGCGCGCGCGCTCCACCGAACTGCTGGCCGCGCTTGGGAAGGCCGGATGATGATGAACCCGCGTGTGACCCTTAGCCGCCGGAGCGCCTGTTTCGGGCTTCTCGCCGCGAGCTTTACGCTCGCAGCGTGCGGTAGTAGCAAAAAGCCGCCCCTGCCGGGCGACCGGATCGCCGTGCTGAAATCGGCGGGCGCCCTGGAAGCCGATCCCGCGCTTTCGACGGTCGCGGTGGAACTGCCGCGCCCGGAGCTTTATGCCGATTGGGCGCAGGCGGGGAGCTTCCCCGACCATGCTCGGCATCATTTGGCCTTGGGTGAAAATGTCGCGCTCGCGTGGCAAACCTCCATCGGGTCGGGCTCGCAGCGGCGGCGCGTGCTGCAGGCTGCGCCGATTGTGGCCGATGGTCGCGTCTACACGATCGATACTGAAGGCATGGTAACGGCGCTGGCGATCAGCAACGGTCAGCAGATTTGGCGCACCCCGACGATTCCCGATGATGAAGACGATGTGACGGTCAGCGGCGCGCTCGCTTTTGCCGACGGCAAGCTCTACATCGGCACGGCGGCGGCGGAAATCGTGGTGATGGATGCGGCCTCGGGCAAGGAGCTTTGGCGCAAACCGCTGCCCGCGCCCGTACGTGTGGCGCCGACGATTGTCGGCGGGCGCGTTTTCGTGATCGGGCTCGACAATCAAATGGTCGCGCTATCGACGGACGACGGCAAGCGCCTGTGGAGCCATAGCGGCATCAGCGAAACGGCGGGCCTGCTCGGCGGCGGCGCGGCCGCGGTTTCGGGCGATTATGTGGTCGTGCCCTATAGCTCGGGCGAATTGTTCGCGCTGCGTTTGGAAAATGGCCGTTTGCTTTGGGCCGATAATCTCTCGGGTCTGCGCCAATCGAACGCCGTTGCGGGGCTTGCCAATATTCGCGGCAATCCGGCGATTGACCGGGGAATCGTGTTTGCCGCCAGCCACGCCGGTCGCCTGGGGGCAATCGAATTGCGCAGTGGCGATCGGATTTGGGACCGCGAACTTTCGGTTGCCGAAGATGTTTGGGTTGCGGGCGAGTATCTGTTTGTCGTCACCACGAATGGCGAGGTGGTCTGCCTGACCCGGACCGACGGGCGCATTCGTTGGGTGCGCGCTTTGCCGCGCTTTGCCGATGAGAAAAACCAAGAAGACCCGATCCGCTGGGCCGGCCCGGTTCTGGCAGGCGATCGGCTGCTGTTGGTGAATAGCCTCGGCAAGATTGCCGCCGTTTCGCCCTATACTGGCGAGTTTTTGGGCGATACCAGCCTGCCGGGTGCGGCAGCGATGGCCCCGATTGTTGCCGGCAATAGCCTTTACGTTCTCACCGAGGATGGCCGCCTTGCGGCCTATCGCTAATGACTGATTATGTTGTACCGCCCCTTCTGGCCATTGTTGGCCGCCCGAACGTGGGCAAATCCACCCTCTTCAACCGGCTCGTCGGCAAGAAGCTCGCGATTGTCGATGATACGCCGGGCGTAACCCGCGACCGCCGCGAGGCGGATGGCCATTTGGGCGATCTGGTTTTCCGCGTGATGGACACGGCGGGGCTGGAAAACGCGACCGACGATTCGCTGCCCGCCCGCATGCGCCGCCAAACCGAAGCCGCGCTGGTGGAAGCCGATGTGATTCTGTTCGTCATCGATGGCCGTGTGGGTCTGACGGCGGACGATAAGCATTTTGCCAATCTGCTGCGCCGGACCAGTCAACCGCTGCTGCTGCTGGTGAATAAAGCCGAAGGCCAGGCTGGGCGTGGCGGCTATATGGAAGCGTTCGAGCTGGGGATGGGCGAGCCGATCCCCATTTCCGCCGAGCATGGCGAAGGCATGGCCGATCTCTATCAGGCCCTGCGCCCGCTGGTGATCCCCGAAGGCTACGACGATCCGGTCGATGAAAATGCCGAACCGGAGGAAGAGGATGCGGAAGCCCAACGCCGCCCGATGCAAATCGCCATCTGCGGCCGCCCGAATGTGGGTAAATCGACCCTCATTAATCAGCTTTTGGGTGAAGACCGGCTGCTGACCGGGCCGGAAGCCGGGATAACGCGCGACAGTATCTCCGTCTCCTTCACCCACCGTGACCGCGAGATGAAGCTGTTCGATACCGCTGGGATGCGGCGTCGGCCAAAATCCCACGAGAAGCTTGAAAAACTCTCGGTCGCCGATTCGCTGCGCAGCATTCAATATGCTGAAGTCGTGATCGTGGTCATCGATGGCCTCCTGGGGCTCGATAAGCAGGATCTGGTTATCGCGTCGGACGTGGTAGAAGAAGGCCGGGCGATTGTTCTGGCGGTGAATAAATGGGATGCGGTGGAAAATAAGGACGAGCGGATGAAGGAAATCCGCGACCGTCTCTCTATTTCGCTGCCGCAGGTGGTGGGTATTCCCGTTGTTGCCTGTTCGGGGTTGACGGGTAAGAACTTAACCCTCGTGCTCGACCACGCCTTGCAGGCCCATAAGCGCTGGAACTTCCGGGTGAATACCTCGAAGCTCAATCGTTGGCTCGAAGGCGCGCTGGATCAGCATCAACCGCCGCTGGTCTCGGGCCGCCGGATCAAAATCCGCTACGGCACGCAAACCAAGGCCCGCCCGCCGACCGTCACGCTGTTCTGCACCAAGGCCGAACAATTGCCGGACAGCTATATCCGTTATCTGGTGAACAGCTTCCGCGAAACCTTCGATTTGCCGGGCGTGCCGATCCGCATTCAATTGCGCCAGACCGACAATCCTTACGATAAGGATTAAAAAAAATGCCGGGGCTTGCCCCGGCATTTTTTTGATCAGGCGGGGTGTTATTCGGGCGTCAGGCACCGTGCTGCGCTTGAGCAGCATAGTCCGTAAGCGCCCCATTCAGGCTTCCGGCCTCGCCCGAAAGGCTGCGGGCGGAGCTTGTGAGGGTATCGGCGATCGTTCCCGTTGATTTAGCTTCGCTTAGCACCTGCTGCACAAGGCTGGCCGCCGCCTGGGCTTGGGTGGCGATTTGCCCAACGCGGCTCGCGACTTCGGTGGAGGTGGCATTATGTTGCTCGACCGCGCTGGCGATGGAGGTTTGCAGCATATTCACTTCCGTTACCGCCGAGCGGACCGACTCGAAGCCGCGCACAGTGGCGTTCAGACTATCCCGGATGGCGTGAACGGTTTCGGCAATGCGGCTGGTGGCGCTGGTGGTGCTTTCGGCCAGCTTTTTCACCTCTTGGGCGACGACGGCAAAGCCGCGCCCCGATTCGCCCGCCCGCGCGGCCTCGATGGTGGCATTCAGCGCCAGCAGTTTGGTTTGATCGGCGAGGCTGGTGATGAACTGAACGATGCCATCGACTTCGGCGGCGCTATTGGCGAGGGTTTTAACCGTATCGCCGGTTTCCGTTAGGAAGCGCGTCGCCGAATCGGCGCTACGTTGCGCGTCGGACGCGCGCTGGCTGATTTCGCGGATCGCCGTCGTCAACTCCTCGGTTGCGCCCGAGACCTGCAAGGCGCTTTCGCTGCTTTGGGCCATCAGCCCTCCCACATCCCCCGCCAGCGTAATCGTATGCCGGGAGCGTTCAATGAGCGATTCGGCAACATGGTTCAGGGATTGCGCCTGCCGGTCAACGCTGCTCGCGACCGATTGAACGTCGTGCATCATCACTTCGGCTTGGCGCGTTGCAAGCATCTGCGCGGTAACGTCGATCCAGGTGAGTGCCATGCCAACGATCTCCCCCGTTCCATTGCGAACCGGCTCTAAGCTCGCTGTAACGTCGGTTTCACCGATATGGAGGCGACGCCCGCGCAACGCTTCGTCCGCGCCGGTGAGGCAGCGCGCAAGCTGAGCCTCGCCAAGCCCCAGCAGGTCTTTACTGTCGGTGGCAAGCGCGTGGGTTTCGCAAAAGCTGCGCGCGGCAGGATTGAGGAAAGAGACCGTCCCATCCTTGCCTAACAGCGCCGTGGGCGTGGGGCTGCTATCGACCATCTGCTTGAGTTGCAGCACATTTTCGACACTAAGACGCAAATGGCTGAGGGCGCGGGCCATAACCGCCATCTCATCCGGGCCGGTCGGCGGGATCTCCTGCTGCGTACTGCCCGAGGCGACGGCCTCCATCACGCGGGCAAAGGCACCAAGCGGCCGGAAAACCGTAATGCGCAGCACGATGAAGCCGCCGACAACAACGATCACGGCCAGCAGCAGCAGCGCTTTCTGTCCTTCGCTTTGAACTTGGTCGACCTGCTCTACAAAATTATCGATGCCGCGGGTGAAACCCACCTCTGCCCAGGGGCGGTTATTCGTCCCCAGCAATGTCGCCCGAGCCATGGCAACCGTGACGACGTCGGCGGGCAAACCTTCGCTTTTATAGACGCTCTGATTCTTACCATCGAAGATTTCAACGGTGCCCGCGAGCGACGGGCCGATGCCTTCAAGCAAATGCAGGGGATCAGTAACGATTTCCATCACCCCCAGAACGCGGAAACCGCCCACGGGCACGAAAATGGAGTGCAGCGGTCGGCCCGTAGACGATTGCCAGAGATGGTTTAATTCCTGGCGCTGAGCCCCTTTATCGCGGGCCTTCAACTGCTCAAGCAGCGCAGTATCTTCGGTTGCCGAGGATTTATCGCCCTTCGAGGAGCGCGCGATGAAAACCATATCCGGCGTAAAAATATTCACGGCCACTAGCCGGATCTGTTGCTCCACGACCGGGGTGAGCGTGTAGAACGTATCGGTCATAAACCCGAGTTTAACCGCATCCTTATCTTCCGCCGCTTGGCCGAGCCCTGAGGCGCGGCTCCATTCATTGGCAATTGGCGAGATGCGTTCACCATAAATCCGCGTCAATTTATCACGGACGAAAAAGCTCAAAATTTGCCCCGTCGAACTGTTCAGCGTGTCGGTGGCGAATTGTGTGTAGCGGGAAATCATTCGGCTCTGCTGGACCCCGACGGCAACCGCGACGATGAGGAAGAGCGCCAGCAGCACGCGGCGCAGCGTGAGGCGTGGGGCCCAAGGTTTAGGCATCCGATGCTCAGCCATGGCAGAACCTTCCTCGCAACTACGATGGTATGACGATGAGGCAAGCATAATCTGTTCCGATTCTCGTTTCCCGGCGAGGGGTGACAGAAAATCAGACCCGAAAACCTGATCGGGACATACTAGCGACGTAAGAAACGCGCCATTACCGAGGGGCGGCATCGGTCTGTGACAAACCGAAGCCAGCCTGGGCGGGCAAACCCCAGGGGAATGGCGCGCACGGAGAGGGTTGGGCGCCCTATTCCTGAGCGGTGCGGGGGAGGGCGGCACCGCCTGAAACACTTCTTACATAATTTAGAAACTTTTGAGAAATATCATGCGATAGAGTATCTATAACCCCGCGTTATTGTGCGGCGCGACAAGTGATTTCGACAGAAACTACTGATGACACTATTTTCTATGGAATTATATACCGCTATCGGATGAGGATTTCCGAAACTTCCCGCAGTTGGGTGCGGGCGCGTAACAGATAAAACCCTTGGGTTGCAAGATGATTAGCCGCAAAAAGCCCGTCGGTCGCGCCGTTCATTACGATCAACGGGTCGAGCAGTGACGCTTCGTGCAGGCTTTCCAGCATTTGCGTCCAGGCATTAAACGCCTCACGGTCGCGGAGAAGTTGCTGATAGTCCACACCGAGTTCGCGCAGGATTAGGTAATAGGCATAAAGCCGACCCTTAACGCCATAAAAAATATTATCGGCGCGACGATCAATAAAAACTTCCCGACCAGCCAGAATTTGCTTATCGAGTACTGCCGACGATGAGCCAAGGTCGGACGTAATCCGTTCCAATAGTGCAATTAAATTATCACCGCGCCGCTCGAACAGCGCCTGCCCTTGGCCCAACCGCTGATTATAATTGCGCAAGGCTTTTGCGGCCGATCGATATTTCGCATCGGACGAGGTCGTGGGGGCCCAGGAGGTGGTAAAATCGAACAACCAAATATCCGGCGCGGACTTGAGCAGATCGACGGCTTTCGACAGGTCAGGATCGGCTTGGGACGAGCCGCGATTGCGGCCAATCTGGTCCATCATTTCGGTACTGAAGCGCCCAAGCGCCTCAATAATTCCCGTCTGAAACTCCGGCATATTATCAAGCCACCAACCGGGCAGGAAAAACGGATCGTTCGCCGCCCAGCGATGCGTGATGGTTTCGCGTTCGATCAGGGTCGCCGCCATGGCAACGGCGCGGCTGCTGCCGGTTGGAACGTCGGTCGGGACCAGCGTTGTATCATCGTCGATCACATGAACCCAGAGCATTCCGGCGGGAATATATAGAGCCACCAGAAGAACCGAGCCCAGGAGCATTCGCCCGATCAACCCTAAGCTGATCGTGAGCCGTTTCGGCCAAAAGCGCGTGAGCAGGGATCGTTTCTCGAAATCAAAATCAGCCACAGTCGTTCCCCTTTTACGCCACCTCGGAGGCTGCGGACGACCACAGCCTCTTATAACTTATGCCGGACAGAAGCCCTATTTAAGGCAGGGTTCAATAAAAATACGATCACTGGAGAAGGTAGCTGGCTATCTGGCGCCAACGTCATCCGTTTTCCTGGCGATCCTTACAGGATTTTTCCGGAACTTGTCAGGGAATCGTAACAAAATCGTCATGCAGTCGCGGCAAGGTGCAGGCGATGAAACGCGCCCGAAATTTGGGCGAAGTGCGCATAGAATATGTTTTTTAACTTTGTTGAGCGAGTGAACCATGACCGACGCTAGCACCCAGCCCGCCGTATCCGTCGATCCCCACGACGAGATTACGAATCTGTCCGATAACCCGACCTTCGCGTCGGTCGTTGACGCCAGCCTGAGCCGCCGGTCGGTGCTGCTCGGCACGGCCGCGACGGCTCTGTTCACCTCGCTTGGTGGTGTGTCTACACTCGCCATTTCCGGTGAGGCGGAAGCCGCGACTGCCGCCAAAAAGCTGCTGAGCTTCAAGCCGGTCGCCAAAAGCCTCGCCGACGCCGTGATCGTGCCGGAAGGCTATGATGTTCAGGTGATTTATGCGCTCGGCGATCCGCTGACGGCCAATACCCCGGACTATAAGAATGACGGTACCGATGGCGATTTCGATAATCGCGCCGGCGATCACCACGACGGGATGGAATATTTCGGCCTGTCCGCCGATGGTAAGCCCTCGGCCAAGTCGGGGACGCGCGGCGTGCTCGGCGTCAACCACGAAGCCACCACCGACGAAAAACTGTCGTCGCACTTCATCCACGCCGATGGTGGGACGCGCAGCCTGCCGCGCCCGGCAGCCGAAGTGGATAAAGAACTCGCGATCCACGGCGTTTCCATGGTCGAAGTGCGCAAGACCGCCTCGGGCAAGTGGGAATATGTGAAGAACTCGGCCTTCAATCGCCGCTTCACGACGATGACCGAAATGGACATCGCCGGCCCGGCACGCGGCAACGCCCTGCTGAAGACGAAATATTCGCCCGATGGCACCAAGACGCGCGGTACGATCAATAACTGCGGTGCCGGTCGCAGCCCCTGGGGCACCTATATGACTGGGGAAGAAAACTTCAACGGTTACTTCACGCGTCCGAAGGGTGACGATGAAGCCCGCGGTAAGGATAAGTCGGTTACGGCCCTGAACCGCTACGGTCGTAAAGAAGGCGACACGTCGCGTCACGGTTGGGAAAGCGCCGGTTCGGGCGATAAATACGCCCGCTGGATCAACGCCAAAACCGGCACCTCGGCCGATGGCAGCGACGATTATCGCAATGAAATGAACGGCCAGGGTTTCGTTGTCGAAATGGACCCGTATGATGGTAAGAAGCTGGCCAAGAAGCGCACCGCCCTGGGCCGTTATGCCCATGAAAGCGCCGCTTTCAGCAATCCCGCTGTCGGTCAACCGCTCGCTGTGTACATGGGCGACGACGCGCGGAACGAATATATCTATAAGTTCGTCAGCGAAGCCACTTGGTCGGCCGCCGATGCAACCAACCCCGACCGTTTGGCAGTGGGTGATAAGTTCCTCGATAAGGGCACCCTCTATGTTGCCAAATTCACTGCTGATGGCACGGGCGAGTGGCTTGAACTCTCGCTGAACAATCCGGCGATTAAGAATTACGATAAATATTCCTTCACCGATCTGGCCGATGTTGTCGTGAATTCGCGCATCGCGGGCGATGCCGTCGGCGCGACCAAGATGGATCGCCCGGAATGGTGCGCCGTCAATCCGGCCAATGGGGAAGTCTATTTCACCCTCACCAACAACGCGAACCGCTCCATCGAGCCGAAGAGTGGGTCACAGTTGGAGCCCGATGCCTCCAACCCGCGCGCCTATTCGGACGTAAAGGGCACCTCGCGCGTTCAAACCGGCAACTCGCATGGCCATATCATCCGCCTGCGCGAAGCCGGTGGGGCCGGGGCGAAAGCCTTCTCGTGGGATATCTATCTGTTTGGGGCGGAAGCCTCGGCCGATCCCGCAACGGTCAACTTGTCCAAGCTCAACGGCAATCAGGATCTCTCCAGCCCCGATGGTCTGGCGTTCAGCCACGCCACCGGCATCTGCTGGATCCAGACTGATGACGGCGCTTACACCGATGTCACCAACTGCATGATGTTGGCGGCGTTGCCGGGCAAGGTCGGCGATGGCCAGAAGGTCAACATCAACTACACGAAGGCCGATGGCTCGAAGATGAGCATCGCTACCCCAGTCGGCAAAGCCCCGACCGAAGGCGAGTTGAAGCGCTTCCTGGTCGGCCCGAAAGGTTGCGAGTTGACCGGCATCACCGAAACGCCGGATGGTAAGGCGCTGTTCGTGAATATCCAGCATCCGGGCGAAGGCACGAAGGCCGCTGACGTGAACGATCCGGCGAAGTACGAAAGCCAATGGCCGGCGAATGCGGGCTATGGCGCGGGTAAGCGTCCGCGCTCGGCGACCATCGTCATCACCAAAAAGGACGGTGGCGTTATCGGCGCTTAATACGCCTAACGACTAAACAAACGGCCGCGCCAATCGTTCGATTGGCGCGGCTATTTTTTAGGCACTAGTTTCCAGCGGACTGCTATGCAGACAGGGGCGATCCCAGGCGGGTGCTCAGGGATGCCATGCTTTCCCGCTCCACGGCGATGAAGGTTTGGATAAACTGCCGGGCCAATAAAGACTGCGGGCGATGCCGCGCCCAGAGCGCCTGTACCCGGTACGTCAGGGGCACGCGCAGGGGTTTGATGTCCACGAGTTCAGCCTGATCGGAAGCGGCGGTATAGGCGTCGACAATCGCCGCCCCCGCCCCTCGGCTCACCAGTGACAGGGCAATCCGGTTGGTCTTCACTTCGATTTCCGGCACAAGGGCGATATCGCCCATGGTGAGAGCATTGTGGAGCAGAGCGCCCAACGGGTCGCCCGCGCGCAGGCCGATGAAGGGCCAACGGGTCATTGCGGTAAGGTCGATGGGGCCGGTCAGGTGATCGGCGGTGCCTTTTTGGAAAATCGCCACCATCGCACCACTGGCGATCTCCTCCATGCTCAGGCCGGGATGGGGGGTCGCGTCGAAGGCAAACCCCAAATCTACGTCCTGGATCAGCAGCGCATCGACTAAATCCTTATAATGATGCGTTTCAACCTCGAAACTGACGTCGGGATGTTCCTTACGGAATCGGCTGATGGCCTGGGGCATGAGGTCGATACAGAGGGCGGGGGAGGCGGCGATCCGCAGGCGCCCCGATTTGCCATCCTTCAGGTTCCGCGCCAGCTTTTTTAGGCTTTCCAGCCCCGAATAGATCTTCTGAACCTCGGCGAAAAGGGCAAGCCCTTCGGGCGTTGGGTGGAGGCGGCCCCGAATGCGTTGGAACAGCGTAAGGCCAATCTGATCTTCGGCATGCTGAAGGATTTTCGTCACGGCGGGTTGGGAAACGTTGAGCAAACGGGCCGCCCCGCTGACCGTGCCGGTCACGATGATGGCGTGAAAAACCTCAATGTGGCGTAGCCGCATTCCGCCCAGACCCCTGTGATCATTTCCTCACAGCCCAGCCTAGCGCAGATTGCGTTTCGCGAAAGAGTTATATGAGGCTCGTGGAAAGTTATGGAGGGGGGAGCCGGGCGAGGGCCAGATCGAAGAGCGGCGGCACTTCGGCAATATGGGGCACCCCAGCCAATTCAGCGCGGCTTAACCAGCGCGCGTCTGCCGCGTCATCGGCGGCCTTGAGAGTGCCGCGCGGGTTGAGACCTAGTACCGGCACCAAAATATAGTGAAACCCCTCTGAAATCGCTTCTAACGGCGGCAGAGCCTCGAAGAAATCCGCCTCGATACCCGTTTCTTCCCGAAGCTCGCGGGCGGCGGCCAGGGTTAGCCGCTCCCCGGTTTCCAGCTTGCCGCCGGGAAACCCCCATAGGCCGCGATTGGGCGGCTTGCCGCGTTCGACCAGCAGCATGCGCGCGCCCAGGCGGACAAGCGCAAGAACGCCTACGCGGGGCGCGGCGCTCACGACCGAACCCTTGGGTGGATATAATAAGGTTTCACAGAAAACCTCTCCTGGGGCGAGTGACCGGACTTGAACCGGCGACATCCAGAATCACAATCTGGCGCTCTAACCAACTGAACTACACCCGCCGTCAGGAGAGGCGCTTTCCCTAATCTACCCGTTCGCCCCTGTCAAGGGCTTGATGAATGTTTTGCAAAATGCCCAAAATATAGGCGTTTTGACTAATTTTTTTTCAAACTGATGACGGAATTCTGTGCACTGCGCCCCTTTTCCAGGCTATGCCTTGCTGGCATGCCTTGTGCTAACCTGTTAGCGGGGGCCAAGCTGGCGAATGGGTCGCCAGGCGGAGAAGAAGCGCAGAACCAATGAAAAAAGTCGAAGCGATCATTAAGCCGTTCAAGCTCGACGAGGTCAAAGAAGCCCTCCATGAGATTGGGATTCAAGGGCTGACTGTTACCGAGGCGAAAGGCTTCGGGCGGCAGAAGGGCCATACCGAGTTGTATCGGGGTGCCGAATATGTCGTCGATTTTCTCCCAAAAGTGAAAATCGAGATCGTGATGGACGATGCGCTGGTTGAACGCGCCGTTGAAGCGATCCAGCAAGCCGCCCATACTGGCCGCATTGGCGACGGCAAAATCTTCGTCATTCCGGTCGAAGATGCGATTCGCATCCGAACCGGCGAAAAAGGCGGTGACGCGATTTAGCGGCTGTCTTAGCCTAACCCTATCCTTAACCTTCGCCATCCATCCGAAACGGGAAGATTACACATGTCCGACGCGAAAACCGTACTGTCGCTGATTCAGGAACACGGCGTGAAGTACGTCGACTTCCGCTTTACCGATCCGCGCGGCAAATGGCACCACACGGCGCAGCATATCGTTACGGTCGATGAAGACCTGTTGAACGAAGGCATTATGTTCGACGGCTCGTCGATCGGCGGTTGGAAGGCCATCAACGAATCGGACATGCTGCTAAAGCCGGACCTGTCGACCGCCGTGATGGATCCGTTCTCGGCCCAACCGCAGCTTATCCTGTTCTGCGATGTGCTTGAGCCGTCGACCGGCCAGGCCTATAGCCGCGATCCGCGCTCGATTGCTAAGCGCGCCGAAGCGTTCATTATTGCATCGGGTATTGGCGATACCGTGTTCATGGGCCCGGAAGCCGAATTTTTCGTCTTCGACGACGTTCGCTTCAAGCAGGACCAGCACGAAGGGTATTATTACCTCGATAGCGAAGAACTGCCGCAGAACAGCGGTAAGGTTTATGAAAACGGCAATATGGGCTATCGCCCCGGCCCCAAGGGCGGCTATTTCCCCGTCGCCCCGGTCGATGGCGGCACCGATCTTCGCGCTGAAATGCTCGATGCCATTGCCGGCATGGGCGTTGAAGTCGAAAAGCATCACCACGAAGTCGCCCCGGCCCAGCACGAACTGGGGATTAAGTTCTCCACGCTGCTGAAGTGTGCCGATGGCATGCAGATTTATAAGTACTGCGTGCAGAATGTCGCCCATGCCTACGGCAAGACTGCGACCTTCATGCCCAAGCCGATTTTCAAGGACAATGGCTCGGGTATGCATGTTCACCAGTCGATCTGGAAAGAGGGTAAGCCCTTGTTCGCGGGCAACCTTTACGCCGATCTGTCGGAAATGGCGCTGTTCTACATCGGCGGCATCATTAAGCATGCCAAAGCCATCAACGCTTTCACCAATCCGACCACCAACAGCTACAAACGTTTGGTGCCGGGTTACGAAGCGCCGGTGTTGCTCGCTTATTCGTCGCGCAATCGCTCGGCATCCTGCCGTATTCCGTTCTCGTCCAGCCCGAAGGCCAAGCGCGTCGAAGTGCGCTTCCCCGATCCGCTGGCGAACCCGTACCTTGCATACTCGGCCATGCTGATGGCCGGGATCGACGGGATCATCAACAAGATCCATCCGGGCCAAGCCATGGATAAGAACCTCTATGATCTGCCGCCGGAAGAACTGAAAGAAGTTCCGACCGTCTGCGGCTCGCTCCGCGAAGCTCTCGAAAACCTCGATAAGGACCGGGATTTCCTGAAGCGCGGCGATGTCTTCACCGACGATCAGATTGACTCGTACATCGAGCTGAAAATGGAAGATGTGATGCGCTTTGAAACCACCCCGCACCCGGTGGAATTTGAAATGTATTACAGCGCGTAGTATCCTTAACGGGTATTTGACAGTCCCCCGCTGCCGAAACGGCAGCGGGGGATTATTTTTATGGCGCGTCAGGGCTGTTTTCCGCTAAATTTTACTGGCGTCCGGCCTGCGTTCGTGATTCAGTCGATGCGCGTTTTACGCATGGAGATGGATAACACTCCATCGAGATCAATAGGTTCCAGGGGGCGGTTTACCCATGATGCGAGGAATGGCGGCGAAAGGGGGGAATGCTCCCCAGGCCAGCGGCGCCCACCGGGATAAGCGCTATACCATCCCCACGCTTTCGGTGGATCTATTCGCAACCGTTTTTGAAACGTTGCGCTGGTCCTTCTCGCATATGATTCTCAAAGAGTATCGGGGGCCGCTTGAAGTGGGGGCTACCTTCCACGGCGCTTTCACTTTTCCCAACCGCACAACGGTCGGGTTGTTCGAAGGCAAGGTGGCGCGCGCCGATACGAGCAAGCAACTGCTGGGGGTGGAGTTCACCTGGATCAGCAAAGAGGGTTTTGCCCTCATGGAATATATGCACTCGCTGCGCCCCGAGGAAAACCCCGATAAGGGCGATCCGATGCGGGTGACGATGAACTACCCAACCATCAATTGGTCGCTGTCGGGCATGCTCTTGGGCGAATATGATCCGCCCGACGATGTGAAGCCGGACATGCAGTTACGCGGCATTATTCGGACCGAAAAATCCCAGGAAAGCGGTATTTTTACCGCGAAGGTCGTGCGGGCCAATCCCGTGCGCCGTACGCTTGCGCTGGCCTTTACCTCGCTCTCGTCGGAGCTTTTCGACATGCTGGAAACCGCCATCAAAAAGCATCCGCCGATCGATATGTAACTGCGGTTAACGGGGGCCGATGGCCCCCGGCAGGCGGTGAACCGGCGCGTCGCTAACTGTTTCTTCCGGTATCGCCAAAATCCCCCAGCGATGACACAGCGCGCCCAAGCGGGGCGAGGCGGTGAGCACGCAGAGCGGAATGCTGAGAAGATAGGCCGCCAGCAGTGGCGCGGCCCAGGGCAAGGCCCCCGGCGCGCCGACCCACAGCCCGATGCCGAAGAGGCTTCCGAACAGCGTTGGGAACCACAGCCCGCGCAGGGCTTGCAACCAACTCACCCGATAGCCCTGGCGTTGCTGCGCGTCCCAGCCGACCGCCTTCCCGAACAGCAACCCGATCATAAAGCGGGTTTCGATCAGGCTGATTACGGGGGCGAACAGCGTCATCAGCACGATTTCGATCAAAGCCCCGCTCACCAGCCGCATCGTGCCGCCATAGCGCTGGCGCTCCCGGCGTTGCAGCAGCAGATCGATCACGCCGAGGACTTTCGGGGCGAGGCTCAGGCTCATCATCACGGCAAACAGCGTCAGCCCGACGCTGGCGGGGTAGGGGTCCGGCCCTGCGGGCAAATAGGCCTGCGCGAGACCGAAGAGCAAGAAGGCCATCCAGGCGGGCGCGCCAACATACATCAGAATGGCCAGCAGAATTTGAATTCGCGAGGCGGGCCGCAAGCCCGGCAGGCCCAGCAGTTGGAAATACTGCATATTGCCCTGGCACCAGCGCAGGTCGCGCTTGACGAAATCCGGCAGAGCGGGCGGATTTTCTTCCCAACTTGCGCCTTCTTCGGGCACGACGCGCACCTCATACCCCGCGCGGCGCAACAGGGCGGCTTCCACCTGATCGTGCGAGAGGATGAGCCCGCCTAAGGGCGGTTTTCCGGGAAGGACTGGCAGTTCGCAGTCGTCGCGGAAGGGCGCAAGGCGGATGAGCGCATTATGCCCCCAGAACGGCCCGCAGTCGCCCTGCCACCAGGCACTTCCCATCGTGTAGGTGCGCATCCCCTGACGCATGCCGAACTGAAAGGCGCGAGCGAAGAAACTGCCCGACGGCATGCCGACGACCAGGGTTTGCAACAGTCCAACCTGAGGAAAACTTTGCAAGCTCCGCACAAGGCGCAGGATCGGCGCGGCTCCCATCAGGCTATCGGCATCAAGCGGCAGGAAGAAATCATATCCGTCGCCGTAGCGGTTAAGGAAATCGCGAACGTTGCCCGCTTTGAAGCCGGTATTTTCTGTGCGCCGCCGGTAGATGAGTTCATCGGGGTGCGAATCCTCGGCCTTCCAGGCGGCAAAAGCCGCTTCTTCGGCAGCAGCGGCCTCGGGGCGAGCCGAATCGGACAAAAGATAGAAATGGAACTGACGGCCCCAGCCGCTCGCCGCCAAATCGGCGCGCATCAGGCGCAGCCGGGCGATAACGGCGGCGGGATCTTCGTGGCGAATGGTCATGGTGATGGCGGTGCGCGTCGTGATCGGGCTGTTATCCGTCATCGGCACCAAGCGCGGGTTCACGGCTTCGACGGGGTCGATCCCTAACCGCCCAGTCACATGAACCAAGCCGAAGCCAATCAGTGCGTTCCAAAACCCTAAGACCGTCCAGGGCAGGCTGAGAACGAAGCACACGAGTGCGCCGACTTCCGCCCAACTCCAACCGTTCACGCTAAGGATGCTAACCATCGTTGCCGTCACAGCGAGGCCAAGGCCTAAGCAGAGGACGAGCATCAATCCGCGTCGTAAGGCCAGCGACGGGGTGGCGTCGGCATTGGTTTCCGTCTCGGGCGGGGCGGTCAGGTCGGTCATTCTCTCTCTCGGACGGCAGGAAAGCGTTGTGGGGGGCTGGCAATTGCGGACCGGGTTTCTATAGTCCTTTCCGGCATACAGCCGAAAGTAAGGAGTGACCGCGCGTGACCGAATCTGCCCTTGCCCTTTGGTACGTCGCTCCGGGGGCAATGGATGCACGCCCGGCGGCGCTCGGGGGCGGAAATCTATGGCTGCGGACGCTTTTTTCAGGAGTGAGCCGGGGAACGGAACGGCTGGTGCTAACCGGACAGGTTCCGGCGAGCGAAACTCAGCGCATGCGGGTGCCGGCCCAGGAGGGTGATTTCCCCTTTCCGGTGAAATACGGCTATTGCTGCGTGGCTGAAGTGATCGACGGGCCTAAGGATTGGCTGGGCCAGCGCGTCTTTGCCCTGCACCCGCATCAAACCTTTTTTCGCGCCGAGGCGGACCGGGTGACGCGCCTACCAGCAGATTTACCCTCGGCGCGCGCGGTGCTGGCCGCCAATATGGAAACCGCGCTGAACGCCCTGTGGGATTCCGGCGCAGGACCGGCGGACCGGATTGCGGTAGTCGGCGGCGGCTCGGTCGGGCTGCTGGTTGCGGCGCTCGCGGCGGGACTGCCGGGCGCGCAGGTGACGCTGATCGACCCCGCCCCGGCGCGCCAAGCCCTGGCCGCGACGTTTGGCGTCGGCACGAACCTGGAAGAAGCGCAGGGGGCGGATGTGGTGTTTCACGCCTCGGGCGTTCCGGCGGGGCTGCAAACGGCGTTGGACCTCGCCGGGATGGAAGCGACGGTGGTTGAGCTAAGCTGGTACGGCGTAAAGCCCGTATCGGTGGCCTTGGGCGGGGCATTTCATTCGCAACGGTTGCGGCTGATCTCCTCGCAAGTTGGCCAAGTTTCCCCCGGTCGCCGGGTTCGGTGGAGCTACGGGCGGCGGCTTACGGCGGCGCTCGATCTGCTGCGCGACGCGCGTTTCGATGCGTTGCTGTCCGAACCAATTGCCTTCGGGCAAGCATCCAAACGGCTGCCTGCTGCGTTAAACCAGGGGGGCTCCGCTCTCATGCCCCTCATTGCCTACCCGTTGGAAGGAAAAAACTGAATGTTTGCGCTGGAAGTCCGCGACCATATGATGATTGCTCATAGTCTGCCGCGCCCGGTTTTCGGCCCGGCGCAAGGGCTGCACGGCGCAACCTTTATCGTCGATGTCGCCTTTTTCCGCCCGGAGTTGGACGAGGATAATCTCGTCGTGGATATCGGCCTTGCCTCGTTGGCACTCAAGAAGATCCTAGCGCCGCTCACCTATCAGAACCTCGATACGGTGCCCGCGCTTGTCGGTAAGATCACCACGACCGAGTTTCTGGCGCGCTATATTTTCGATCAGATGCGCGTGGCGGTTTTGGCGGGGGACCTCGGCCCCCACGCGGGCGGGCTCGAAAAAATCCGCGTCAGCCTTGAAGAATCCCATATTGCCCGCGCTTGGTATGAAGGCGCGCTGGCGTGAGGGCTGTTTTCGTTTATCCGGGCGATCTCGATCAACCCACGGGCGGCTATCGCTATGATGCGGCCCTCTTACGCGAATGGGCGGCGGCGGGCGTCGCCGTCACCGCCCTCAGCCTGCCGGGGACCTATCCCGCGCCGACCGAGGCCGACCTTATCGCCGCCGAAGCCCTGCTTACGCCAATCCCCGCCAACGTGCCGATCTTGATCGACGGTTTGGCTTTCGCCGTCCTGCCGGGGGCCTGGCTCGACCGGCTCGGGAAACGCTGGCAGGCGCTGGTCCATCATCCGCTTTGCCTGGAAACCGGGCTTGATCCGGCGCTTGCGGCCCAGCTTGAGGCCAGCGAGCGGGCGGCCCTCACGCGGGCGGAACTGGTCGTCGTCACCAGCCGTGCGACGGGGGCGACGCTGACCGAACGGTTTGCCGTTCCCGCCGAAAAAATCCTGCTCGCGCCGCCGGGAATCGTCCGCTACGTGCGCTCGGCCCCGCAAACGCCGCCGATGATTCTGACGGTGGGGGCCATCAGCCCGCGCAAGAATTTCGACGGGCTGGTTACCGCGCTGGAGGCGGTGCGCGACCTGCCGTGGAAGGCGACCATCGTCGGCTCCGACGCCCATTCCCCCGAAACCGGTGCGGCGTTGCGGGCGCAAATCGCGGCGCTCGGGCTCACCGACCGAATCCATCTTGTGGGCGCGCTCACCGGCCCCGCGCTGGAAGCCGCCTATGCCGATGCCTCCTTCTACGTTCACGCCGCCCATTACGAGGGGTTTGGGATGGCCTTGGCCGATGCGCTGGCTTCGGGCCTGCCCACGGTTGCCTCAATCGGCGGCGCGGTCGGCGATTGGTTGCCGGAAGGGGCGGCGTTGCGGGCAACGCCCGATGCCGCCTCGCTTGCCGAAAACCTGCGCACGCTGCTGACCGATCCGGCTTTGGCGCAGCGCCTTGCCGCCGCCGGGCAGGCAATCGATTTTCCCACCTGGGCCGGGAGTGCCGCTGCGATTGCGGTGCGCTGGGCATGAGCGGCTTTTCTGCCGATTGGCTCGACCTGCGCGCGCCTGCCGATGCCGCCGCGCGGGATAAAGACCTGCTTCGACAGGTGGCCGCCTTAGCCCCGCGTCGGATTCTCGATCTCGGTTGCGGCACGGGGGCCATGCTGCTCACCTTGCGACCCTATCTCGCCTCCGGCACGTCCTGGATTTTGGTCGATGGCGATGCGGGGCTGCTGCAAGAAGCCGAAAGCCGCGCCAACGCCTTGCGCCGGGAAGATCCTGGCCTCGCCGTTACCTGCCTGCACCGCAATCTGGTCGACGATCCCTTGCCCTTGGATGGGGTTCTGCCCGATTTGGTGACGGCGACCGCTCTGTTCGATCTTGTGTCCGCAGCGTGGCTTGAGCGGTTTCTTGATGCGTTGGCGACCCAGCGCCTGCCGCTCTATGCCGCCCTATCCTATGATGGGGCGATGCGCTGGGAGCCTGCGCATCCGCTCGATGGGGCGATGACGACGGCCTTCAATCGGCACCAGCGCACCGAAAAAGGCTTCGGCGGCCCTGCCCTCGGCCCGGACGCACCGCAGGCGATGCGGGCGGGGCTTGAGGCGCGCGGGTATAAGGTGCTCGCGGCCTCAACCCCTTGGCGGATCAATGCCGATCAGGCGGCTCTCCTGTCGGCTTTGATCGACGGGATTGCGGGCGCGGTGCCGGAGGGTGAAAACTGGCGCGCCGCCCGGCAGACGGAAACGCGCACCGGCTATGTCGGCCACAGCGATCTTCTCGCATTCCCCGCTTAAAACGGCCCCATGCGGCGCAGCAGCCCGTCGCGCAGCACGAGTTGGTGATAGAGCACGCCGAGGACGTGGAGAATGATCAGGCCGATCAGCGTGAAAGCGCCCACTTCGTGCAGAAAAAACAATTGCGCGGCGAGCGCCTTATCAGGGCCGATCAGGGCGGGCAGGGTAAACTGACCGAAGAAAATCACCGGCGCGCCATAGGCCGAACTTCCAAGCCAGCCGAGTACGGGCAGGGCGAGGAGAATCCCATAAAAGCCTAAGTGGACGGCTTTCACGACAAGGGTTTGCAGCGGCGGCATTCCCGGCACGTCGGGCGGAAGTGGGCCGCGCCAGCGGAGCCAAGCGCGCAAAATAATCAGCGCCAGGGCGATAAGGCCGAGAGACCTGTGCAGATCGAATAGCCTATTCATCACCGGGCCGGGCTCGACGCGCCCCATCAGCAAGCCGATAGCAAGGACGATGACGATCAGAAGCCCCATCGTCCAATGCATCCACCGCATCAGGCTGGGATAGCGCTCGGTCATTGATCTCTCTCCGGAAAAGCACAGTCGATGACAATATCGCCGCCACACAGCGGATAGGAACGGGTCACGGGCCGGATGGCCCCGTCCAGATGATCGATGGGCGGCAGCGTCAGGCCGGTCAAGCCCGAGCCGATGATAAGCGGGCCGATCAGCAGATGCAGCCGGTCGAGTACACCCGCCGCGAGGAAATGCGACAGCGTGGTCGCGCCCCCTTCCACTAGCACGCGGGTAATGCCCGCCGTGCGCAATAGCGCGAGAATATCGCCGGGCGCAATGGCTTCGCCCGGCGCACCCGGCAACGCCAGAATCTCGACTCCCTCGGGCCGCGGTATCGGGCCGCGTTGGAGCACGATGCGACGACCCGGACCATGCCAAAGCCGCGCGCTATTCGGCACGCGCCCGTTTGGATCGAGCACGATTCGCGCCGGTTGCCCGCCGGGAACGTGGCGGACGCTAAGCAGGGGATTATCGGCGATCACCGTGCCCGCGCCGACCAAGACGCCATCGACCAGGGCGCGCAGGCAATGCAGATGGGTTAAGGCCGCCGCACCATTGATATAATGGGAATGGCCGGTCCGGGTGGCGATGCGCCCGTCGAGCGATTGGCCCAACTGACCGATCACCAGCGGCGCGGTGCCGAGCAACGGCTCGAAAATCTGCGACAGGGTGCAGGCGGGATCGAAGCCGCGCGGCGCGCAAAGCCGATGCCGCTCCAGCAGCGCTGCCCAGCGCGCTAGCGGAAACCCGGTCTCATCGGCGGCGGCGAGGCTATCCATCGGTATAAACCTAATGCGGGTGAGGCCAAAAGGACAGTGCGGGCCGACGCTTGGCGCGTTACATTTCCGCGATGCCGCCCGCTTACTTCCCGCACTTACTACTCTTGGCCGCGATTCTGGATGCAGTTGTAGGCGATCCGCCTTGGCTATGGCGGCGGGTGCCCCATCCCGTCGTGTGGGTCGGCGGGCTGATTGCGGTCACGGAACGCGCCCTCAATCGGGGCGGCGCTTTAAGGCGGCGCGGGGCGGGTGTGCTCGCGCTACTGCTCTGGCTCGCGATCGGAGTCGGCGGCACGGTGCTGCTGCTGGCCTTTCTGCCCCCCTGGGCGAGCGCGGGACTAACCCTGCTGGGCGGTGCGATTCTGTTGGCGCAACGGTCCTTGGCCGATCACGCGCGGGCGGTGGCCGAGGGGCTCGATCTTTCTTTGGACGCGGGGCGCGCGGCGGTATCCCAGATCGTCGGGCGCGACCCGGACTCGCTGGATAGCGCGGGCGTGGCACGGGCGGCGGTGGAATCGGTGGCGGAGAATTTTTCGGATGGCTTCACCGCGCCCCTGTTCTGGTTCGCCCTGTTCGGCCTGCCGGGAATCGTCGGCTATAAGATCATCAATACGGCCGATAGCATGGTTGGGCACTTTAGCCCGCGCTATGCCGCGTTCGGCTGGGCCTCGGCGCGGCTTGATGATTGCGTCAATCTCATTCCGGCGCGGCTCAGCGGTGCGCTGATCGTGCTCGTCGCCGCGCTTTCCCCCGGCCTTGATGGGCGGCAGGCGGTGCGCGCGATGCGAACGGACGCCCGCCGTCACCGCTCCCCCAATGCAGGATGGCCGGAAGCTGCGATGGCGAGGGCCTTGGGCCTCGCGCTCGCCGGGCCGCGCCGTTACGGGGCGGAAATCGTCGAGGATGCCTGGATGAACGCGGGCGGTCGCCGGGAGGCAACCGCCGCCGATATTCGCCGCGCAGTGTGGGTGATGCAGCGGGCGGCGGCGCTCGCGGTGGTACTCGCCGCTATGGGGGCGGCAGCGCTGACCTGAGCGCTCTCACCAAGCGAAGCCGGGCTGCGGCCGAGGGGGGCAGGCCGATGCGCAGCCACCGCGGGCGATGGGCGAAGGCGCGCCCGAGAATCCCCTGCGCGCCGAGTTTCGCCGCGATGGCCTGAGCGTCGCCGGGGGTTTCGACGAGGCAGAAAAAATCGGTTCGGCCGATCACCGTCAGCCCCGCTGCGGTCAGGCTTTCCGCCAGCAAAGCGCTTTCCCGCCGCAACCGCAGCCGGGTCTCTTCCTGCCAAGCGTGATCCTCCAGCGCCAACCGCCCCCAGGTGAGGGCTGGGCCGCCGAGACTCCACGCGCCCAGCAGGGTTTCGAGCGGGGCCGTGATCTGAGGATCGCCCGCAACGAATCCCAAGCGTACCCCGGCAAGCCCGAAGAATTTGCCGAAGGAGCGCAGCCGGATAACGCCGGGCAGCATCGCCTGCGGGGCAGGATCGGCACTATCGGCATAGGCTTCGTCGATCAAGATGAGGCGGTAGCGGTCGGCGAGCGCGGCTTCGTCAACGATGGGGTAGGTGTCTGCCGTCGGGTTATTGGGGCGGCAGAAGACCAGGACGTCCGCGTCCTCGGGTGCGGCGCTTTCGGTGACGCAATGCCCCGCCGCGTCCCATCCGGCGCGATGGCCGCCGTAGGTTGGCCCCAGCAGGCAGACGCGGCCCGGCGGCACCAAGCGGGGAAGCAGATGAATGGCGGCTTCAGTTCCCGGCACGGCGGCAAGCCCGGCTTCGGGCGGAAGGCGATAGGCGGCGCGGGCCGCCTCAAGTAGGGCGGCGCGGTCGGAGGGCGTCGGCAAACGGGTAAGGGCGGTCTTCGGCAGGGCAGGTGGCTGCCACGGCCAGGGGTTGATACCGGTCGATAGATCGAGCCACGGCCTTGCCCACGCGGGCCAGTGCGCGCGGGCGGCGGCCAGATCGCCCCCGTGATGCAAAAGCGCCGGGGGGAGCATCAGGGGTGATGCTGGACCAGCGCCTGCGCTGCCGCCGCAAGGCTCGGCCCGGCACAGATCCAGGCGGCGGTCGGCACGCGGACGCGCTGTGCCGGAAGGGCGGCGAGGGCGGGGTGCGTGACGATGGCTTGGGCGCGCGACGTGGCGGTGTTCATGTGATCGTCGATCACCAACACATCGGGCTTTGCAGCGAGAACGGCTTCGACCGAAACGGCCCCGCCGCGCGTAACGCCCAGGCTTGCCGCCAGATTGCGATAGCCGACCGCCTCCAAAATCTCACCGCTGACCGATTTTGTGCCGGAGGTATAGCCGTTGGGCCGCCAGATCAGTGCGGTCTGCGGGGTGGCGGGCGCGGTCGCCTTTGCGCTCGCAAGGTCGGCTGTGAGGCGCGCGATCATCGCTTCACCCGCCTCGGGCACCTCAAGCCGGGTAGCAAGGGCACGGATCATCGCTTCGGTGGTGTCCAAACCGTCGGGCGAGGGCAGCCGGTGAACGGCAATCCCCTGCCGCGCGACGATTTCCGCCGCTTTGCGCTCCCGAAAACTGCCCGCGACGACCAGATCAGGGCGCTGGCGAATCACATCCTCCGCGCTCGGAGTGACCACGGGAATCCCGCGCGCCTGCTTGAACGCCGCCGAGAGGGTTGGATCGGCGGCGAGTGGTGAGACGGCGGCGATGCGCGCACGCGGTAGCAGCCCTAACACCAGTTGATCGGCGCAGAGATTGGTCGAAACCACCCGCTGCGGCGGGGCGGCGGGGGCGGCGGTGCTCAGGACCGCCGCCGCCAACCCCAGACTAAGACCGAACTTTAACATAGGAACCGGGCGCGGCCTCCAGAACCGGGAATTTCTCCGCCCCTACTGCGTGGGCTGGGATTTCCGGGCCGGAGTGACCTCTTATCCACTCCCGCCACGTCGGCCACCAGGAGCCGGGCTTTTGTTCCGCCCCTTCCAGCCAAGCGTCGGGCGTCGGCGGGCAGTCCGGGCGGATCCAATGGGCGTATTTATTCGCGGCAGGCGGATTGACGATCCCAGCGATATGGCCGGAGCCTGCCAGCAGAAACTGCACCGGGCCGCTGTAAAGCTGCGTGCCCGCATAAGTGCTTTTCCACGGCGCGATATGATCTTCCCGCGCCGAGACGATCAGGGTCGGCACTTTCACCTTGCGCAGATCGATCTTAACCCCGTCGAGTTCGATGCCACCTGGCTCGACCAGAAGATTTTCCTGATACATTTTGCGCAGGTAGAAACTATGCATGGCGGCGGGCATGCGGGTGGAATCGCCGTTCCAATAGAGAAGATCGAAGGGGAACGGGTCTTTCCCCAGCAAGTAGTTATTCACCACGAACGACCAAATCAGATCGTTCGCGCGTAGCATATTGAAGCTATTGGCCATATCTCGGCCTTCGAGCACGCCGGTTTTGGCCATTTTCTGCTCAAGCGACTGCAACTGCTCTTCATCGATAAAAACCGACAGTTCGCCCGCTTCGGTGAAATCCACCATCGTCGTGAAATAGGTGACGCTCTGCACCGGCGCGCGGCGCTTGGCGGCGAGATAGGCGAGGGTGCTGGCGGTCAGCGTGCCGCCCAGGCAGTAACCGATGAGATTCACCTTCGGCGCGCCGGTAATCTCTTGGATCGCCGCAATCGCGTCCAGCGGGCCTTCTTTCATGTAATCGGCAAAGCTTTTGCCCGTCAGGCGGGGGTCGGGGTTGACCCAGGAAATGCAAAAAACCGTTAGCCCTTGATCGACGGCCCATTTGATGAAGGAATTTTGCGGCTTCAGATCGAGAATATAATATTTATTGATCCAGGGCGGCACGATCAGCAGCGGCACCTTTTGCACCGTCTCCGTGCTCGGCGAATATTGAATTAGCTCGATCAGATCGTTGCGGAACACCACCGCACCGGGCGAGAGCACAATATTCCGGCCAACCTCGAAGGCTTCGGTATCGGTCATCGAGATTTTTAGCTCGCCGTGACCTTTTTCCAGATCCTCAACAAGGTTCTGCAACCCGTGCAGCAGGTTTTCGCCGCCGGTTTCCAGGGTTTTGCGCAGCACTTCCGGGTTGGTCAGCAGGAAATTCGACGGGGCCATCGCATCGACGAATTGGCGCGTGTAGAAATCGACCTTCTGCGCCGCCTTCGGGTCGAGCCCCTCGACCTGCTTAACCTGGTTTTGCATCCACCGGGCTGTGAGCAGGTAGGATTGCTTGATGTAATCGAACAGAACATTTTCGTTCCAGGCGGAATCTTTAAAACGCTTGTCGTCGCGATTTGGCGTTACGACCGGCTGGGCGTCTTCCCCCATCCAGCGGCGCGCGGCGCTTTGCCAGAGGTTCACATATTCGCCCCAGAGTTCCACTTGCGCCTGAAGAATCCGGCTGGGATCGGTCATCAGCCGCGTCGTCATCTCCAGGAACGCCGTAGCGATGGAGGTGGGCGTGCCCGTATCCATCGTCAGCGGGTCGTTCTTATGCCGCTCCATGAAATCCGCAATGATATGGTGGCTGCGCTCGGCGATATCGCCCATCACCCGCGACCATTCGGCGGGGTCGGGCAGGGCTACCGTGGGTGCGTCGTTATTTGCCGACTGGTTGGGGGTTGTTTGGTTTTGGGTCATTGCGGTCCTCCCTCCCTATTTGCGCTTTGTGTGCGCTTTTTTTTATCGATGCCATCAAAAGACCGCCCGCCCTGGTTTTACTTGCCAGGAGAGCGTATTTTGCGTGTTCTGTCGGCGCGCGACGCGTCTTCCTCTGGATACCACGGATGGGAGGCGGTCGCAGCCGGAAAGCGTTAAGGTCGGTTCATAGCGGGGGAATGCATGACACAGCGGTTTGAGCGAGTAGGGAACACGCGCGGCATGGGGCGCCTGCTGTCGGTATCCATGCTCGCGCTGTTGCTCGGCGGGTGTAGCGACCTTGGGCTGTTTACCAATACCAAAACCACCGATGACGGTACCTATCCGAACCTTGGCACGGTGCCCGCCCGGCCCGAACCGCGTTCGGGTGCCCCCGAGCGGCAAACAGTGCGGGAAGGCTTGGCGGCGGACCGCGACAACGCGCGCTATAGCGCCGACCCGATCCGCAGGCCGTTCCCGGAAGGCAAAGCTGCCGCCGTGGCGCCGAGCTTGACGGACGGGAATTTCCCAGCCCAATCGAATTTCCGCCCGACCGAAGCCCCGCCGGGGTCCGCTCCAGCCGCCGCCCCCGTGGGTGTCTCGGTTCAACCGATTGCGCCGCCCGTTGGGCAAGTCGCCCCCTCGTCCGAAGGGATGCCGGTGATCCCGCCATCCGCGCCGCGCCAGCTTGCGCCCGAACCGCCGCCGCCCGCGCCGGTTGATCTGGTGCCCCAAGCCGCGCCGGTTCCGGTGTCGCCGTCGGTCTCGGTTGCGACGCCAACGGTTGCCGCGTCTGCGCCCTTCCAGCCGACCGCGCCAACCTTGCCGAGCGGTGCCTCGGTCGATGCGCGGCTGGATGCCATGCTCGCCGATGTTGGGGCCGATCCGGTGCGGCGACAGGCGTTGAGCGCCGAAAATGCGGCGATCACGGCCCCCTCACTTGCCACGCTCTACTTCCGCGACGGGTCGGCCCAGCTCGATGGTGCAGCGATCACGGTGCTGCAGCAGGTGGCGCAGATCCAAAAATCCCGAGGTGGGCGTTTGGTGCTGGTCGGCCATGCAAGCCGGAGGGCCGAGACGAATGACGCGCGCAAACGCGAAACTTTCAACCAAAAAATCAGCGCACAACGGGCGGAAAATGTCCGTAAAGCCTTGGTGCGCTTGAAAGTTCCCCTGCTCGATCTGTCGGTGCGCGCCTCGGGCGATAATGCGGCGGTGTTCGATGAAGCCGCGCCCGCAGGCGAAGCCGCGAACCGCAAGGTCGAGATTTATCTTGAAGATTAAGGCCGCTCGCGCCTAAACGAACAATCGCCCTGGCGCGTGGGGACAGCCACGGCGTTTCCCCATTGGTCCCCGTGGGATAGACATTATGGACAGCGACTTTCACAGCATTCGCCGCTTACCGCCTTACGTTTTTGCGGAAGTGAACAAGCTGAAAGCCGCCGCCCGAGCTAATGGCAGGGACGTTATCGACTTTGGCATGGGCAATCCCGATAGCCCGACGCCGAAGCATATCGTCGACAAACTCATCGAAGCCGTGCAGAACCCGCGCACGCACCGCTATTCCATGAGCAAAGGCATCCCCGGTCTCCGGAAAGCCATTGCGGGCTATTATGAGCGCCGGTTTGGCGTGTCGCTCGACCCCGAATCGGAAATCGTCGCAACCCTGGGCTCGAAGGAAGGGCTGGCGAACCTCGCCAACGCCATCACCAGCCCCGGCGACACGATTATGGTGCCGAACCCCTCCTATCCCATCCACGCCTTCGGCTTCATGATGGCGGGGGCCTCGATCCGCCACCTGCCGACCACCGAAGGCACTGATTTTATGGTGATGCTGGAGCGCGCCGCAAAGCACTCGGTGCCCGCGCCGACCGCCCTCATCGTCAATTACCCCTCGAACCCGACCGCCGAAGTGCGCGGGCTCGATTTCTATGCCGATATTGTCGATTTCTGCCGTAAGCGGAATATCTGGGTTCTGTCGGACATGGCCTATTCGGAACTCTATTTCGACGATAACCCGCCGCCCTCCATTCTTCAGGTGCCGGGCGCGATGGATATTGCGGTGGAATTCGGCAGCCTGTCGAAAACCTATTCCATGCCCGGCTGGCGTATGGGCTATGCGGTGGGCAATAAGAAGCTCATCAACGCGCTGACCCGGATTAAATCTTATCTCGATTACGGGGCGTTCGCGCCGATTCAAATCGCGGCGGCGGCGGCGTTGAACGGGCCGCAAGATTGCGTTGAAGAGATGCGCACTCTGTATAAGCAGCGCCGGGACGTGCTCATCCAGTCGCTGGCGCAAGCGGGCTGGGATGTCCCGTCGCCGCCCGCCACGATGTTCGCCTGGGCGCCGATCCCGGATCGGTTCAAGCATCTGGGCAGCCTGGAATTTTCGAAACGCCTGCTGCTGGAAGCCGATGTGGCGGTCGCGCCGGGCGTTGGCTTTGGCGAGTATGGCGATGGGCACGTGCGGCTTGCGCTGGTGGAAAACCCGCAGCGCGTGCGCCAGGCCGCCCGCTCGATCAAGACCTTCTTCGGGCGCGACGATGTGGCGGATTCGGCCTTCAAGCCGGTTCTGCATATGGCGGCTCAGTAATCCTGTCCAACACGACCCGACGATGATTTGAGAGTGAGAGAATAGGTTATGGAAGATCGTAAACCGTTGCGCGTCGGCATTGCCGGTTTGGGTGTTGTCGGCGCGGGCGTCGTCGGGTTGTTACAGCGGAATGCCGAGCAAATCGCGGCCCGCGCGGGCCGCCCCATCGAAGTGGTGGCGGTGGCCGCGCGGGACCGTACGCGGGATCGCGGCGTCGATCTCTCCAAAGTGACCTGGGCCGAGACGGCGAAAGATCTCACCCAGCGCAATGATGTCGATGTGTTCGTCGAACTCATTGGCGGGTCGGAAGGCTCGGCGCGGGAAGCGGTGGAAGCCGCGCTGGCGCGGGGCCTGCCGGTCGTCACCGCCAATAAGGCGCTGCTTGCCCATCATGGGGCCGAACTCGCGCGGATGGCCGAAGCGCGCGGCGTCACCCTGGCGTTTGAAGCGGCGGTGGCGGGCGGTATTCCTGTAATTAAAGTGCTGCGCGAAGGCTTGGCGGCGAACCGCTTTAGCCGCGTCTACGGTATTCTCAACGGCACCTGCAATTACATCCTGACCAAGATGCGCCAAGAAGGCCGCGATTTTGCCGATGTGCTGGCCGATGCGCAAAAGCTCGGCTATGCCGAGGCCGATCCCACGTTTGACGTGGAGGGTATCGATGCGGCCCATAAGCTCTCGATTCTGGCGGCGGTAGCGTTTGGCTCCGATGTAGCCTTTGATAATGTCCACGTCGAAGGCATCCGCCACGTCTCGGCGGTCGATATCGCCTTTGCCGAAGAACTCGGCTACAGGATTAAGCTTCTCGGCATCGCCGCCCTCACCGAGGCCGGGCTGGAACAGCGCGTTCACCCCTGCATGGTGCCGGTCGATAGCGCCATCGCCTCGGTGGAAGATGTTTATAACGCCGTGGTTGCCGAAGGCGATGCGGTCGGAACCTCGATGATGGTTGGGCGCGGTGCGGGCGCAGGCCCCACGGCCTCGGCGGTCGTCGCCGATCTGATCGATCTGGCGCGCGGTTTTACCGTGCCGACTTTCTCGGTGCCGGTTGCGGCAAAAACGGCGCTGCCTTCGGTTGCCATCGATAAGCATCGCGGCGCTTACTATGTGCGCCTGATGGTGCTGGATCAGCCGGGCGTGATCGCCGATATCGCCGGTGCCTTGCGCGACGAAAAAGTGTCGATGGAAGCCATGATCCAGCGGGGGCGCAATCCGGGGGAAATCGTCCCGGTCGTGCTTACCACGCACGAGACCGACGAAGCGGCGATGCGCCGCGCGCTCGCGCGGATCGATGGCTTACCCGCGATCACAGAGCCGCCCCGCGTTATCCGCATCATGGAACAATTGTAAGCGCCCCTGTATCGCGCTATCACCCTGCCCAACTGTTAGCCCCTTTGCCTAAGGGGCCTCTTGGAGACATTCGCCCATGTCGATGGACCGTAACCTCGCCCTTGAAGCCATTCGCGTTACCGAAGCTGCCGCCCTCTCCGCCTCGCGCCTGATGGGCCGAGGGGATGAGAAGGCCGCCGATCAGGCCGCCGTCGATGCGATGCGCCGCGCGCTGAACGATCTCGATATCGACGGGACGGTGGTTATCGGCGAGGGCGAGCGCGACGAAGCGCCGATGCTCTATATCGGCGAGAAGGTCGGCACCGGCCAAGGCCCGCGCATCGATATCGCCCTTGATCCGCTCGAAGGCACCACGATCACCGCTAAGGGCGGCCAGAACGCTCTTGCCGTCATTGCGATGGCGGAAGCGGGCGGGTTCTTGAACGCGCCGGACGTGTATATGGATAAAATCGCCGTTGGCGGCGGCCTGCCGGATGGCGTCGTCGATATCGATGCCGACCCGGCGACGAACCTGAAGAACCTCGCCCAAGCCAAGAAGCTGGCGGTGGAAGACCTGGTGGTCTGCATTCTCGACAGGCCCCGTCATTCGGATTTGATTGCCAAGGTGCGGGCGGCGGGTGCGCGGATTATGCTGATTTCCGATGGCGACGTGTCGGGCGTCATTGCCACCTCCACGCCGAATTCGGGCGTCGATCTCTATCTCGGGTCGGGCGGTGCGCCGGAAGGCGTGCTTGCGGCAGCCGCGCTGCGCTGCATCGGCGGCCAGATGCAGGGCCGTCTGCTGTTCCGCAATGATGACGAGCGCGGCCGCGCCACCCGCATGGGTATCACCGACTTTAACCGTAAATATTCGATGCTCGACCTCGCCAAGGGCGACGTGATGTTTGCGGCAACCGGCGTGACCGATGGGGCGATGCTGCAAGGCGTGCGTCTGTTTCCCGGCGGGGCGACGACCCATTCGCTCATCATGCGTTCGGCGACGGGCACGGTGCGCTATGTGACCGCTCAGCACAATACGGTGCTGAAGCCCTTCAATCACTAAGCCGATGCGCAGCGCCGCCGCCTTTTTGGGGGTCGAACGCTCGTTTGGCGGGCGGCGCTGGATTGATCGCGGCGGCGACGCGCGCCTAGGGCTCGCCCTTGCGCAACGGTTAGGCCTGCCCGAACTCGTCGGGCGGCTGATGGCCGGGCGTGGCGTGAGCCTGGAGGGGGCAGAGGATTTCCTTACCCCCACGCTGCGCCGGGCGCTGCCCGACCCCTCCAGCTTTCTCGATATGGATAAGGCCGCCGAAGCGCTCGCCGCCTGCGTTGCGCGCGGTGGGCAGATCGGCCTATTCGGCGATTATGACGTGGACGGCGCGACCTCCACAGCCCTGCTCTGGCGCTTTTTCAACGCCCTTAGCCCCGCGCCGCTCATTCATATTCCCGACCGCATGACCGAAGGCTACGGCCCCAACGCCCCGGCGCTGATTGCGCTGAAGGGGAAGGGGGCGGAGGTTATCGTCACCGTCGATTGCGGTGCAACGGCGCACGAGCCGCTTAGGATTGCGGCTGAAGCCGGGGTTTCGGTGATCGTCTGCGATCATCACGTCGGCGAGCCCGCCTTGCCGCCCGCGCTGGCGGTGGTGAACCCGAACCGTTTCGACGAAACCACCGAACACCGGACGTTGGCCGCCGTGGGGGTGGCTTTTCTGCTGGCCATCGCCGTCAACCGCGTGCTGCGCGGGCAGGGGTTCTACAAAACTTCCGGTCGGCCTGAGCCGGACCTGATGGGGCTGCTCGATATTGTTGCGCTCGGCACGGTCGCCGATGTCGTACCGCTGACGGGCGTGAATCGGGCACTTGTCACCCAAGGGCTCGCCGTCCTGCGCCAACGCCGCACCTTGGGCCTGCGGGCGCTGGCCGATAGCGCTGGGCTCGATGAGGTGCCGGAAGCCTATCACCTCGGCTTCATCTTCGGCCCGCGCGTCAATGCGGGCGGGCGCGTGGGGGAGGCGGGCTTAGGCGCGCGTCTGCTGACCACCGAAGACCCAATGGAAGCGCAGAATATCGCCCAGCAGCTCCATCACTACAATGAAGAGCGCCGGGCGATCGAAGCCTTTGTGCAGGAAGAGGCCATTGCCAAGCTCGAAAGCGCGCCGCCAAAGCAGGATCAACCGCTGATCCTGGTCGCGGGCGAGGGCTGGCATCCGGGGGTTATTGGCATCGTCGCCTCGCGCCTCAAGGAACGCTACCACCGCCCGGCCTGCGTCGTGGCGTTGGAAAATGGCGTGGGCAAGGGCTCGGGCCGCTCGGTGCCCGGCGTGGCGCTCGGCGACGCGGTGATCGCGGCGCGGCAGGCGGGGTTGCTCAGCAACGGCGGCGGGCACGCGATGGCGGCGGGGTTCACCGTTGCGGAAGAGAATTTGGCCGATCTCGAAGCCTTTTTGTCCCAACGCATCCGCGACGACCTCGCGGGTGCACCGCTGGTGCCGCACCTATCGATGGACGCGACGCTCGACTGCCAGGGTGCGACGCCCGAACTGCTGGCCCAGGTGGCGCGCCTTGGCCCCTTCGGCCAGGGGAATTCCGAACCGCGCTTCGTCGTCACTCCCGCGCGCCTGGTGAAGGCCGATGTGGTCGGCGGCGTGCATGTGCGGCTGATTCTTACCGGCCCCAATGGCGGGCGCTTAAAGGCGATTGCCTTCCGCTGCCTCGACACGCCCCTGGGCGATGGGCTGATGAATCATCGTGGTGCCTATTTTCATCTCGCAGGCCACCTGCGGCGCGATACTTGGCAGGGTGTCGAAGGCGTCCAATTCATTGTCGAAGACGCGGCCCCGCTGGCCTAAACCCAAGGCTTTCGGCGGGTTTTTTACCGCTCGGTCATGGGAATGTCACGAAACGCAGGCGACCGAACAAAGTCACTCTTGACCCCTCCCCGCAAATCGCGCTATCAACCGGCCACGCCAAGACGTCCCCATCGTCTAGAGGCCTAGGACACCAGCCTTTCACGTTGGTAACACGGGTTCGAATCCCGTTGGGGACGCCAATCACAGCATAATCTATTGAAATCTATAGATTATGTAGAATTGAAATGGCGTCTTCCCCAGCAGACTCCAAATTAAATCAATAAACCGCCTCCAATTCGTGGGGTTGGGCAATGAGCTGGGATACACTTACGCGAGTTTTATGGTCGGCTAGCTTATCGGCCCGTCCTGCCGAAGGATGTCAAACCGCAGATCGGCAAGACCGAGTGGACCAAAGTTCTCGGGGCAACGTCGCTCCGTCGGTCGGAACTGTTCCCCGCACCCGCGGCTATCCAAAAATGCGTTCTTCCAATTTTTTGCACGATCCAAATTCGCGTCTCCTTGCCGGAGCCTACACGGACGATTGGGATGGGGGGGGGCGTTCTAAAGTGGGCCGCCGAGTGGTGCGACGCTCCTTAGCCGCCGCGCGCGATGGGCGCGGTTATGGAAGCACGATTTACAGGCCCGATGTCTTTGTGCTATTTCACGAATCACTGAGGCGCAGGACTGGAGATTGCCGTGGCAGAACAGGAACTGCGACCAGACGAGGAAGAGAGCCTTGCGGCCGACCAGGCGCGTAAGCCATGGTCCGCGCCCGTCCTGAAGGTATCTTCGATTGAGGCCGTCACACAGAACGCAGCGAATACCGTGTCTGACGGCACTGGAAATTTGTACTCCTGAGCACCTTTCGCGGAGAACCGTCGGGCATCAGGCCGCGCCGCGCGCGCGTTGGTAGGTTAGACAGGTATCCAGCCTACGAACTGCCGTCATGAGCGCGTTCGCAGGCTTCGTATCTATTGGAACCGATGTGCCGCCGGGGACAGCGGAACGGCTCTCAAAGGGCCTGGACGGCAAAGGGCTCGGCAAGGCGGTAGTGCGCCGCTTCGACCAAGGCGTGTTCGTTTTCCGTCAACGCGTCCTTTCGCCGGAAGACCGCTACGAGCGGCAACCCTCCGTTGGCGCGGATGGGCATGTCCTGTCGATGTTCGACGGTCGCCTCGACAACCGGAGCGAAGTGCTGGATGCGCTCGGCCTGCACAGCCCATCGCATCTTCCTGTTCCCGATGGTGAGATCGTTCGGGCAGCCTACCAGCGCTGGGAAGAAGATACCGTACCCCGCCTCCTCGGCGAGTTCGCATGGGCCGTGTGGAACGCCCGTGATGGGCGGCTCATGCTAGCGCGTGACCACAGCCAAAACCGCGCCCTGTTTTTCAGCAACGGTGATGGCTTCACCGCCTTCGCTACCGGTTATCGGCCGCTCCTCGCGTTACCGCAAATTCCACGCGACATTGATGATCTGGCCATCGCCGACCTGCTCCTAACCAGTCCCGACGAGAGTGGACGGAGCGTCTACAAGGCCATTTCGTGGGTCGGTGCCGCCGAGCGCGTGGTGGTGACCGCCTCAAGCGTGCGCCGGGATCGGTTTTGGGAACCGGCTCCGCGCCCGATGTTGCGCCTGCCACGCGATGCGGATTATTTGGACGCCGCGCGCGGTGTTTTCGAGGCGGCCGTCGCCTGTCGGTTGCGCGTCGCCGGCCCGGTCGTCTCCTCGGTCAGCGGCGGGCTTGATTCGAGTTCGGTTGCCGCGACCGCCGCCTGCCGCGTGGCACCGGGTATCGTGCATGGGCTGTGCATTGTGCCCGTCGCGGGAGCCTATCTGTCCGTTCGGGAACACGAGTATGCTGACGAGCGTCCCTTCGTCGCCGCGCTGGCGATGCAGCACCCGAATCTCCAGGTCGAATATTTGGAATCCACCGAGGTCCGGCCCTTTGAACTGGACCCACGGCAACTCTTCCTGGAGAGCGGTGCGCCCCTCCGAGCACCGTCGAACGCCGCCTGGTTCCTCCCCATGCTGCACCGCGCAGCCGAACTGGGGGCGACGACGCTCCTGAGGGGCGATCTCGGTAACCTTACCTTTAGCGCCGAGGGATTCACGCGGCTCTCAGCACTCCGCCAGGGCGGCGCTTGGCTGACGCTGGCGCGCGAGTTCGCCGCGCTGAGGCTTAGTTTGCCCTCGCGCAGTTGGCGGGTACTGGCGCGCTATCAGACCCTGGCACTGTTGCCGGATCGCGTGCGGGCAGAGCTGCGTCGGATACGACGCCACCGAAGCCCACCCCTCTCGCGCAACCCCGTTTTTCTCAACCCGGACTTCGTCCAGGACGCGGGCCTGGACGCGCGTAACACGCATCATGGCGTGTCGCGGCGGGATTTCTGGGCAGCGAACGGCATGGCTTCACTCCTGCGCTATGTTTTGCAGCGCTCGCGCATGCAGGTAGAATCGTCCGCAGCGTTGCGGGGGATGACCGGCGTCACCTCGTCCGACCCCTTCTCCGACCGCCGCGTCATTGACTTTTGCCTGTCGTTGCCGCCCGACCAATTCCTTCGAAACGGGGAATGGCGGCGGCTGGCGCGGGGCGCTTTCGCCGATCGGTTGCCGACCGAAATCATCGAAAATCGGAAGCGCGGCGCACAGAATACCGACTGGCACACGCGCCTAACGCCTTATCGCCCGACCCTCGCGGCGGAATTGGAGCGGTTGAGCGGTTCTGGGCTGGCCACGCGCATTCTCGACGTGCCCCGGATGAAGCATATTCTCGCTGGCTGGCCCGACGACCCCCGCGCCGTCGAGGGCGACGGTCAATTATACCGCGTGAGTTTGTTGCGCGCGCTGCATGTCGGCCAGTACCTGCGCTGGATTGACGGCGGAAACCGATAGTAGTCGCTCAGGCATACCCAAGCCGCGCCATAACGGTGGCGTGGTCGCGTTCGATCTGATCCGCCTGTGCAGCGGTCAGCGTGTCCCTCCAGCCGCCCGCGATACCCCGTCGGAAAAACCGTACTGCGTTGATCGGGCGCTCGTGAAAACCATACTGCTCCTCGGCGGCGAACAAGGCATCGAACCGCGTCGCTGCGACGGCACGCTCTACCGCTTCAGGTTCTGCGGCCCAGCCCAGATGGCGGGAGGCCCTCAGCAGCGAGCCTGCCGCGTCGACCGTCATGTCCTCGTACCGCAATTGCAAGGGGGGCGGCATTCCTGGCGCATCCAACCAACTCTCCACATGCGCGCTCCAGGTCAGCAGCCGCTGGGACAGTTGGGTCTTGCCCCGTTTTCCGCCGCGGGCCAGCGTCGCTTCTGGCGTGGCCATGGCGGTGATAGCCTCATCCACCGTCATGCCCAAATGGGCGGCCAGGGATACCGCCACATCGCGCGGGTCACGCGCGACGTAGAGGGTGCCCAAGGTCAACGCCGGGGGGAACAGCGGTTCCCCTGCGGACGTCAGCGTCCAAGCGTCGTGTACTTTGCGAAGCTGTGGCTCAGCGTGCCGACGCGCTTCGAGTTCGTAGAAGCACGGCCGCAGCGCTTCGGCCTCACCGTCCGTGAGGTCACTGGAATCGACATCCAGCAGCAGATCAAAGGGACTTCGGTTGCTGGCTATCGGGGCAAAACCAACCTTGGCGGCGAAGTCTGGCGGCGCGCCGTCCCGGCTCAAGCTGCTCAACGCCAACCGAAGCCAAGTATTTCCCGACTTGGGGTAAGAGGCCAGCCAGTGATATCCGCTCATGATCTCCCGCCGAGATCGAGCGCGGCATGGCGGGCGACAAGCATGGACACGGTGGCGTCTAGCGCGCCCAGATCGGGCACCCGCGCCAGCCGGAACGACGGCAGCCCTGCGATGCGCATGAGCGCGGACATCAGCGCCGCGCGCCGTCCCATGTGGGTGGCAGCCACTCGGCGATAGACCGCTCCCACCAGATCGTCCATCGCCATGCCGCCCCGTACCGGGGTAATACCCGCGTGGCGCGGGTCCGACGCCATAGTCAGGTGGTAAATTGCTGCAAGCTGCCGTGGCTCTGGCGAAAAACACCCTTCGACCGGCAGGTGGAATTTCTCCAGTTGGGCGCGACTGCGCTCGAGCCCTTCGGCGCTCAGGCCCAGCCCGTCGAGCGAATCGCGCCATAATTTGATACGGGGAAAGGACGGCAGGACCTGCGGCCCACCGGGCGCGGCCACGTCTACCACCGTCACATCATCCGCCAACACTCGGTAGCCGCGACGCAAGAAGGCGGCGGTCAGCGTCGACTTACCGATCCCGGAACCACCCGCGAAGGCGACCGTCCGTCCATTGATCTCTACGCAACCGGCATGCAGCGGCACGAGGCCCCGGGAATGGCACAGGAAGCCGAACACGCTTCCCAGCAGAAACACCCGCACATCGGGGGCTGTCGGCTCCATGTAGGGCTGTATCGTTACGTGCCGGCCGTTCTCCAAATAGTAGGCAGCCACGCCGGCAACCGCGTACCGGCAATCGCCATCCTTACCGACCTGAAGCAACGGCCCCTCGAACACTGGGCACTCCAACCGGTCGGGCACCGTGCCGAGACGAATTTCGACATCGGGCGCGCGGTCGTCGCCGCGCCAAGGCAGCAGATCAGGCAGCGGCAGCTCGGAGACGATCCTAAGACCGCATAGCGCATAAGTCATGGCAGCGACCATTGCCCAAGCGTGGATTGATCGTCAAGGAAAGTGCGGCGGTGGTGCTACCATAGCAAACAGCACACCACATCAGCAGACCTCCACCAGCCCCTGTTCCACCATCCTCGTCAGCAGCGCCAGCACATCACGCTCAATGCAGGCGATATCGGCGTCGTAGACCTGCACCAGTGTGACCGCCAGCGCGGCCACCGTCATCGACTCACTCAGGCGTTTCCAGATGTCGGTGCCGATGGGGTCCAAACCGAAATAGACGCCTTTCTCGATGTCCATCATAACCATTTCGCCCCCGACCTCGGTAGCGAGCACATCAGGGACGCGCCGAAGGCGCGTGGCGCGGTCGAGAGGAGTTTGGCCGGAATTGGGCATGTGGCTCTCGAATAACGTTTGCGGAGAAAAGCATGGTCGCAAGCGCGGGCGACGACTGTCAAGACATAGGGTTGTCACCCGCACGGCAGCTTGATTGGCAAGAATACCAGCAACACTATGCCACGGGCAGTAAAGGTGTTCTGCTACTCTCAGAGGGCATGGTAGAGTTGATTTACTCCCGCGTCACCTCAATCATCTGGCTCAACCATGCCGCTCGTTCATCCTTACTTGTGGGAGAGGCTAGTCATTTTCTTGAAGGATGCGGCTGCTCGCCTTCCGGAGATCGTCTTGAGACCCATCGATTCCCCCGGTTTTGGGAATAGGTCGGTTTGCCGATATATAAATGCATATCGGTTATCAAAAAAAAGCTATTGGACGATGGTGTTTTGAATCTCCTATGCTTTTCTCGAAATTAAGAATCAGACCATCTCGTGTGAGATGAGTTTGGCGTTTCGGAGGAAAAATCTCATGGAAAATAAGAGGCCCATGAGTTTTTAAGATCAACTCGTTCCGGTTAAATTTCGAATATTGCGACTTTCTGACTAGAATTTCCTACTTGGGATTTTGGGCGGGCGTCGTATTGTTTGGCTAGGTTTACACAGTCCAACGGCGATACTCATGAGGTAGGCCGACGATGGACTTTTCTCAAAACAATCTCATGAACCTTGGAGGAAACGTACATCATGAAGCGGAATAAAATTTCTGCGCTGTTACTCGGCGCATCTTTGCTGGTTCTCTCGGGTGCAGCCAATGCTTTAACGATTGGTTTTTCGCAGATCGGCTCGGAAAGCGGGTGGCGCACGTCGGAAACCGAGTCGATTAAAGCCGAAGCCAAAAAGCGCGGGATCGATCTGAAATTCTCCGATGCGCAGCAAAAGCAGGAAAATCAAATTAAGGCGCTGCGCAGTTTTATCGCGCAAGGCGTTGATGGGATTCTGCTCGCCCCCGTCGTCGAAACCGGCTGGGACCAGGTTCTGAAGGAAGCTAGAGACGCAAAAATCCCGGTCGTCCTCGTTGATCGTGGCGTCAGCGTTGCCGATGAGTCGCTGTATCTGACCAAGGTCGCCTCCGATTTCGTGGAAGAAGGCCGTCTGGCCGCCTCCTGGCTCGCCACCCGCACGAACGGCAAATGCCGCTTCGTTGAATTGCAGGGCACGGTTGGGTCGAGCGCCGCGATCGACCGTAAGAAGGGTTTTGAAGACGTTGTGAAGCTGTTCCCGCGCATGGAAATGGCGCGCTCGCAGAGCGGCGATTTCACCCGCTCGGGCGGTAAGGAAGTCATGGAGAGCTTCCTGAAGGCCGAGGGCGGCGGTAAAAACCTCTGCGCCGTTTATGCCCATAACGATGATATGGCTCTCGGCGCGATTCAAGCGATCAAGGAAGCGGGGCTGAAGCCCGGCAAGGATCTGTCGATTATCTCCATCGACGCGGTTCCCGATATTTTCAAGGCGATGGCCGATGGCGACGCCAATGCGACCATTGAGTTGAACCCGCACCTCGGCGGCCCGGCCTTTGATGCCATCGATGCTGCCAAAGCGGGCAAGCCCGTCGCCAAATGGATTAAGGCGCAAGGCCCGTTGTTCCTGCCGGATACCGCTGCCGACGAATATAAGCGCCGCAGCGCAAAATAGCTCCCCCCTGGATGCTGGAGGGTTTTCACCCCCAAGGAGATCCTCCGGCATTCTTTTCTCGGTACATAGGGGAAGGGGGCGACCCGAATGCTTCAGCCTGCCGTATTGTCTCTTGTTGGTATTACAAAATTATTCCCCGGTGTTAAAGCCCTCGATGGTGTGGATTTCGACCTGTATCCGGGCGAAATCCATGCGCTTTTGGGGGAAAATGGCGCGGGAAAATCGACGCTGATTAAGGTTCTGACCGGCCTCTACCGCCGCGACGGCGGGGAGATGACGCTTGCGGGCCAAGCCATTCACCCGCGCAGCCCGCAGGAGGCGCAAGCGCTCGGGATCAGCACAGTCTATCAGGAAGTCAATCTGGTGCCGACGCTGACGGTCGCGGAAAATCTTACCCTCGGGCGTCAAAAGCGCGTCGCCGGGTTGATCCGCTGGCGCGCGGCGAAGGCCGATGCCGAGGCACTGCTGGCGCCGCTCGGGTTGACGCTTGATGTAAACAAACTCCTGGGATCCTACTCCATCGCCATTCAGCAAATGGTCGCCATCGCGCGCGCCCTGGCTGGGGATGTAAAAATCCTTATTCTCGACGAGCCGACCGCGAGCCTTGATAGCCATGAGGTGGAGGTGCTGTTTCAGGTGCTGCGCCGCCTGAAGGCCCAGGGCATCGCCATTGTGTTCGTTACCCATTTTCTCGATCAGGTTTATGCCCTGTCCGACCGCATTACCGTGCTGCGTAATGGGAAGCGCGTGGGCAGCGAGCTTGCGGCGGCCCTGCCCCGGCGTGATCTGGTTCGCCTGATGCTCGGCCAGCACGCGGCGGCGCTTCCCAGCGCCCGGCATGACGATTCGACGACCGAACCAAGCACGCCGCCGCTGTTGCGCGTTGAAGGCATCGGCAAGCGGCATCATCTGGAACACGTCGATTTGACCTTGCGCGCCGGGCAAGTGCTGGGGCTGGCGGGATTGCTGGGCTCGGGCCGATCCGAAACAGTGCAGCTTCTGTTTGGCGACGAGAAGGCCGATCGCGGTCGGATTATGCTGAACGAGGTGCCGATTGACGTGCGCACGCCGCGCCAGGCCATCCGTCTCGGCTTTGCCTTTTGCCCGGAAGACCGCAAGCGTCACGGTATCGTCGCCGACCTATCGGTACGCGAGAATATCATTCTGGCGCTGCAAGCCCGGAACGGCTGGCGCAAGCCGATTCCCCGCGCCGAACAGCTCCGGGTCGCCGACGAAATGATAAAGGCGCTCAGCATTCGCACGCCCGACGCCGAAAAGCCGGTGGGGCTGCTGAGCGGCGGCAATCAGCAAAAGGTCATTCTCGCCCGCTGGCTGATTATGAACCCGAAAATCCTGCTGTTGGACGAGCCGACGCGCGGGATCGACGTGGGTGCCCATGCGGAAATCATGATTCTGATTCGAAAACTCTGTGATGACGGCATGGCGCTGGTGCTGGTGTCCTCCGAGTTGGACGAAATAACCGCCGTGGCCGACCATGTTGTCGTGCTGCGCGACCGGCGGCGCGTGGCCGAACTTTCGGGCCGCGCCATTACCGAGGCCGCGATTATCGAGGCGATTGCCCCATGAGTTTCACTCTTTCCAGCCTGGACCGGCGCTGGATTCTGCCGCTTTTCGCGCTCGCCGCTATTCTGCTCGCCAATCTGCTGCTCTCGCCGGGGTTCTTCGCCGTGCGGATGGTCGATGGGCATTTTTACGGCAGCGTGATCGATATTCTGCACCGGGCGACGCCCTTGGGTTTCGTCGCCCTCGGCATGGCGGTGGTCATCGCCACCGGGGGGATCGATCTTTCCGTTGGCGCGATTATCGCCATTTGCGGCGCGACGGCGGCGGTGCTGCTGCGCACGACCGATCTATCGCCCGCGCTTATCCTGCTCATCGCCCTCGGCGTTGGGATGCTTTGCGGGGTTTGGAACGGGTTTCTCGTCGCCTTTCTCGATATTCAGCCCATCGTTGCCACGCTCATTCTGATGGTCGCCGGGCGCGGCATTGCGCAAATGATAACCGGCGGGCAGATTATTACCTTCCACAGCGACCTGATGAGTTTCCTCGGCAGCGGTTATCTGCTGGCCCTACCGGTTCGGGTGCTGCTGATGGCGGCTTTTGCGCTCGCCTTGGGGCTCATTCTGCGCCGAACCGCCCTTGGGTTGTTTCTCGAAGCCGTTGGCGGGAATGCTGCCGCAAGTCGGCTCGCGGGGATTGATGCCCGGTGGGTGCGGCTGTCGGCTTATGCGCTCTCCGGCCTGTGTTCGGCCTGCGCCGGGATTATTCTTACAGCAGATATTCGCGGGGCCGATGCCAATAACGCCGGGCTGTGGTTGGAGTTGGACGCGATTTTGGCGGTCGTGATCGGCGGCGCGGCACTGAAAGGCGGGCGTTTCGGCCTCGGATTAACGCTGATTGGCGCGCTGGTGATTCAAAGCCTTACCACGTCCATTCTGGTGAGCGGCCTGCCGCCGCAATATACGCTGGTGGTGAAGGCTCTCGTGATCCTGGCCGTGCTGTTTTTGCAATCTCCCCGGTTGGGGTCGATCCGCCTTGGGCGGGGTTAGGAGCGGGCGATGCTGAAGAACGAACGGCTTATCCCCCTAATGGCAACCTTACTGGTGCTGCTGCTGCTCTATGGGCTGGGCATGGCGCAGTATCGCAACTTCGCCTCCACGCTCGTGCTCGGGAACCTGCTAACCGATAACGCCTTCGTCATTACGGCGGCGATTGGCATGAGCTTCGTTATTCTCGCGGGCGGGATCGATCTTTCGGTCGGCTCGATGATCGCTTTCGTCGGCGTCGGCTGCGCGCTGCTGATAACCAAAGCCGGGTGGCATCCGCTGGAAGCGACCGCCGCCGCGCTGCTGTTCGGCGTGCTGTTCGGGGCTGCGATGGGGTGGGTGATCGATGTCTTCGAGATTCAGCCCTTCATCGTGACCTTGGCGGGCATGTTCCTGCTGCGCGGCCTCGCCTTCGGGCTGACGCTGGAATCGATCCCGATTCAAAGCCCGTTTCTTGATAGCGTTGCGGGCTTCAAACTGCCTCTCCCAGGGCGGGGCGGGCTGTCGGCCTCGGCGTTGATAATGCTCACGGCGCTCGGCCTTGGCATTATTCTCGCCCATTGGACGCGCTTCGGCCTCAATGTCTATGCGCTCGGCGGCGACCGCGCCTCGGCGGTGCTGCTGGGCGTGCCGGTGCGGCGGACCACGGTCGGTATCTACGCCCTCAGCGGCTTTTACAGCAGCTTGGCTGGGGTGCTCTACACGCTCTACACGGCTTCGGGCTATCCGCTGGCGGCGGTAGGGGTGGAGTTGGACGCGATTGCGGCGGTGGTCATCGGCGGCACGCTGCTGACCGGCGGCGTCGGCTATATCGTCGGAACCCTCTTCGGGGGGCTGATCCAGGGGGTGATTCAAACGCTGATCGCCTTCGATGGTAGCCTGAATAGCTGGTGGACGAAAATCGCCGTGGGCGGGCTGCTCTTCGCCTTTATTGTGTTTCAGCGGGCGATTACGCGCTCGTTTTCGAGCTTGCGGCGGGGGGCGGCATGAGCCGACAGAATGTTGGGGAAATCGGCGGGCAACCGGTTGAGGCCGTTACCCTCACCGGCGCGGGCGGGATGCAGGCGAAAATCTTGAGTTTCGGCGCGACCCTGGCCGATCTTTCCGTAGAAACCGCGCAGGGGCCGCAATCGTTGGTTCTCGGCCACGCGGCGCTGTCGGGCTATGCCGATAATCCCGCCTATCTGGGAGTAACGGCGGGGCGCTACGCAAATCGGATTGCCAACGGTCGGTTTTTCTTGGATGGGGCACGCGTCGAGGTGGACCGGAACGAGCGTGCCCGCCAGCATCTTCACGGTGGTGTGCCGGGCATTTCCCATCGGCATTGGCAGATCGTCGCCCAGACCGACACGATGGTGTCGCTCCAGTTAGCCTCGCCCGCAGGCGACAATGGCTATCCGGGAAATGCGGTCATCACCTGCATCTATGCGGTGCTGGAGCCCGGCACGCTCGCCGTGACCTATTCCGCCCTTTGCGACGCGGTGACGGTGATGAACCTTGCCCATCATTCCTATTTCACTCTCGCGCCGGGGAGCGATATCCGCGACCACCAAATGCAGATCGAGGCGGATTTCTACACCCCCGTCGATACCGACCTTATTCCCACCGGCGAAATTCGGCAGGTGGCGGGAACGCCCTTCGATTTTCGAGAGTTGAGGACGCTGCGCCAACCGCCGACGACGCCCTATGATATCAATTTTGTGCTGCGCAAGCCGCTCGGGGCTTTTGCGCCCTGCGTAACCTTGGTTGGCCCGGATGGAAAACTTCGGTTGACGGTCGCCACTGATGCGCCGGGCGTGCAGGTCTACGACGGCCACGGGCTAGGTGCACCCCACGGCGCTTACGCGGGGATCGCGCTGGAGCCGCAATTTTTCCCCGATAGTCCGAACCGACCGCATTTCCCCTCGGCCCGGCTTGCGCCCGGCGCGGTGTATCGTCAGCGTACCGAGTATCGCTTTACGGTTGGGTAAGAGCCGGGGAGCGATTGGCCCCCAGGGCCTGCTGAAGCGCCTCAAATACCGCGCTCGCCCCAGGGGAGAGCATTTTATTGCGCAAGCGCACGAGCCCGAAGGGTTCAACCGAAATAACGTCCTTGAACGGCAGCGTGCAGTAACGATCCGGCGTTTCAAACAGGTTGGCAACCGACCGGACGACGACGGTAATGCTCTGGTTCCGCGCCACGGCGGCCAACGACATGAAGACCGAGCTGGTTTCCATCACCTGACGCGGAATGGGCAGGTTTACCGCCTGGAACAGGCTTTCGATCCGCCGCCGCAGCAGCGTGCCGCGCGGCTGCAAAACCCAGGCTTGATCGACTAAATCATCGAGGCTTATCTGCGCGCGCCCGGCCAGCGGGTGCCCCGCGCCAACGACAAAGCAAAGCTCCTCCTCCCCCACCTCTTCGTAGAGGAAGGAGGTTGGATCGGCCCCCAGCGGAATTCGGCAGACCGCCATATCCAATTTCGCATCGAGAAGCTTTTGAATCAGCGTATCACTGGTATCGATTTGCACCGAAATCAGTAGGCCGGGGCGGGCGTAGCGAACGGATTCGACCGCCCCCAGAACAGCATCCACCGCCGGGGCCATGACGGTGCCGATCGTAACGGCCCCGCCTTCACCTGCCATAAGGGCAGAAAGCTCTTCCCCCGCTTGATTGAGTTCCGCCAGAACCATGCGCGCGTGCCGGATGAGCACTTGCCCATACCAGTTTGGCTCCAACCCGCGCGCCAGCCGCTCGAACAGCCGCACGTCGAGCGCGGATTCAAGATCGGTGAGCAGTTTTGAGGCGGCGGGTTGCGACATGGTCAAGGCCTGAGCGGCCCGATGCATGTTGCGGTGATCGTCAATCGCTTGCAGCAATTGCAAATGCCGAAACTTCAAGCGGGCGCGCAGGAACCAATCGGCCGGGAGCTTTTTCATGGGGCCATCATACCTCCGACCAGAGGGCGCGCATATTCTGCGCCGCATGGGGTAGGGCGATTGCGGCATCGGCAAGCTCAGGGTGCCAAAGCTTTTCCCATTCAAACGAGAGCGGGCCGGTGAAATTGGCGGTTTTCAGCAGAGCGAAAGCTTTCGCCAGGGGTACATCGCCGTCGCCTAGCAGCGTGTAGCGATAGCCAAGCCGGTGCGTGGCGTCGGGCCGCGAATCCTTCACGTCGCAGGCGCGGACCCATTTGCCGATCCGTGCCCAGGTTTCGGTGACGGGCTCCCGGGCGAGCCGATAGGGATGGTGAATGTCCCACAGCAGGCCTACGCCCGGATAATCGGCGCGGCCCATGACCGCCGCCGCTCGGCGCGTGTCGCTGAATTCATCGTGGGTTTCGAGCAGCACCGTTACCCCGGTGCCCAGGGCGTTATCGGCGAGGGTGCGCAGGCCCGCTGCGACCCGATCTTCCGCCTCCGTCGGCGTCATTCCCGCCGGAACCGGCCCGCCGAACACGCGGATGAAGGGGATGTCGAGAGCCTGGGCGAGATCGATCATCGCCCGCACCGCCTGCAAATCGGTCGAACGGGCGTTGGCTAGGCGCACGGAGGTCAGCAGTATTTCTGGGGCCACCCCTGCGTCGGTAAAGCGGCGGCGGGTGAAGGCGCGCGCGGCTGGGGCGAACTCCGGCAGGTTCAGCAAATCGAGTTCCCCGGCAACCGCGCGCAGACCGACGCCGCTGAACCCAAAGGCGCGACCAAAGGCCAGAATCTCGGCGAGGCTTGCCGTTGGGCAGGCGAGCGTGCTGAAACTCAGCCTCACGGGCGTTTGGACCGGGGCGGCCCCACCGACGCCCGCTCGACCAACTCCACCCCAACCGATAGTCGGCGCGAGCAGGGGCTGGGGTCGGCGATCAGATCTTTCAGCATGGCGACGGCGGCCCGTCCCATATCCTCGCGATACACGCGCATTGTGGTCAGCGGCGGGTGCGAATGGTGAGCGATGGTCACATCATCGAAGCCAATCACCGAATAATCGTGCGGCACGCTATAGCCGCGCGCTTCGAGCGCTTGCAGCACACTGATGGCAATAACATCGGTGCAGCAGACGAACCCCGTTACACCATCGAGCTTGCCGTGATCGAAGGCGTGATGAAGGGCGGTGGCTGCTTCGAACTCAAACAAGTCATACTCTTGCAGATCGATGAGATGGCGGGCCGGATCATAGGCGATCCCGGCTTCGGCGAGCGCGTCGCAAAACCCGTCGAGACGGCGGCGGCGGGAAATCCGGTGCTTGAGCGTGACATGGACGAGATTTCGGTGGCCGGCCGCTAAGAGGCGTTGGGTCGCAAGCCAGCCACCGAAACGATTGTCCGGCGTGATGCCCGACAGGCGCATCATCCGGTCCATGCCGTTGACGAGCACGGTGGGAATGCCCGAGGCAACGATGGGCTCCACCACCTCCGGACCGTCCAAGCCGAGCAGAAGCAGGGATTGCGGGGCCGAGGTTGCCAGAAGATCTTCGATTTCGGCCCGGCTCGTCGCTTCATTGCTCGGCAGCAGCCGGACGTTGGCGGTCAACTGAGCGGATGTCGCAGCGTCCAGCATGCCGCGCATCACTTCTTCATAGAATTGGCCCGAGGCGAAGAAGGCGGCGGGGGTTGCGATGGTGACGCTACCGATGCTGCCCGCTGGCGCCTCCACGCGGGCCGATTTCGGCGCATAACCCATTTGATTGGCAATGGCCCACACGAGTTCCCGGCTTTTTGTGCTGACGCCAATGCGGTTGTTCAGCACTTTCGAGACGGATGCGACCGAGATCCCGGCTTCGCGGGCGATGTCGCTCAATGTTGGCGATAATTTCTCAACCATATCCGCCGCCTGCTCGCAGGGCCATAGCCCCACGTCTTACTCTGGAAATCCGAGCATCCCTTACCAGAAGAAATGCCGATGGCCCAGCGCGCGCATCAAGGCTTCCATGAAGTAATAATCACCATAGGGCAGCATCGTATCGTTCAGCCCGCGCGGAACGTGGGACGCCCCGTGGGCTAACATGCCGAGCGCTTTGGGATCGGCAGTCAAATCGCAGGTTTCGAGCAGCCCGTTCAGCAGCCGGTCGCCGAGGGCCGTCCAGCGTTGGGCTTCTTCCCCCGGAACCTGCGCTGCAATCAAATAGACGCCCGCCGCCATCACGGCGGCAGCCGAACTGTCGCGGTAGGCGAGGGCGGAGTCGGTGACGCTGAAATCCCAGATCGGCACCTTATCGTCGCCCATCAGCGCTTCGGCCTTCGCAGCCAGGCGTTTGGCGATGGCAAGGTCGGTGGCGCTGCCGGTGGTTGCGGCACATTGGGCATAGCCGTGGATCATCCAGGCCTGCCCGCGCGACCAGCAGCTATCGTGGCGATAGCCTTGATGGGTTTCGCCGCGCAGGGGCTCGCCCGAGGCCGGATCGAAGACGAACGTATGGAAAGACGTATCGTCGGCGCGAATCAAATAGCGCGCCGTGGTTTCGGCGTGCTTCTGTGCAATCGTGCGAAAATCCTCGACGGCGGTTTGCTGGAATGCCCAATGCAGCAAGGCGAGGTTCTGCATGCAATCGACAATCGCGCGCCCGGCAACGAAGCGGGCATGCTCTACCCCTGGTCGGGTGCTGGAATTCCAGGCCTGGATATAGTTGCCCGCATCGTGGAAGCGGCTGGCCAGCGCTTCGGCGGCGCGCAAGGCCATGTCGCGCGCTTCGGGATCGGCGGTCATCGTCCAGTCGGCGACGCAGGACAGCGAAAACTGGAAACCCAAATCATGGTCCCGTGCCCGGCGATCTTTAAGGATCGAGCGAAAGGCCGGGCGGCGCGCACGGGCGGCGTTCATAAAAACCGGATCGCCGGTTAATTGCAGCGCTAACCAGAGTTGGCCAGAGTGAAACCCCATGACCCAATCAATGTCGGAGCAATAGTCCCAACTATTGTCGATCAGACCAATTTTAGGGTTGCGCAGCCCGATGATGGGCATCGTGGTGCGAAGTTTTTCAACGCACCGCTCCAGCGCGGCTTGATAGCGCAAAAGCGGGCGCGGGGCGGGGCGGCTGGATGATACGATGGGGATAATGTCTTTTTGAGCGGACACGGTTTTCCTCCTAGGTCACGAAAACATTTTCGCATCGATGCGAAAATTTCGTCAACAAGAAAAATTTCTATTGACGGATCTCCGGTGAAAAGCCACGATTTAGCTCAATACGGGTTAAAAAGCGCCGCGAAGCACCTTGGGAGGGGATCGGATGTTGCGAAACTTTCACGAAACTTTAAGTGGGGTTAGCTTGCGATGACGGCGGTTCTCGGCGGGGAACCCTCCGGGCTGGCGCGTATCGGTCGGACTCTGCAAGGGCATTGTGCGGGGTATGGGTTTCTGGCGCCCTGGCTGCTCGGTTTCTTTTTCCTGACACTCGGCCCTGCAATCAGCTCCTTTTACCTGTCGCTGACCGACTATGATCTCTCACGCGATCCCTATTGGATCGGCGGTGAGAATTACGTCTATATGCTGACTGGCGATCCGCGCTTCGTGCAGTCGATGAAAGTGACGTTTACTTTCGTTGCGCTGTCGGTGCCCTTGAAACTGGCTTTCGCGTTGGCGCTCGCCGTTATGTTCAATAAGGGCCTCGCCGGTCTGACCGTCTTTCGCGCGATTTTTTACCTGCCGTCTTTGATGGGGGGTAGTGTTGCCGTAGCCGTGCTGTGGCGGCAGGTTTTCGCGGGCGATGGTTTACTGAACCAAGTGCTGCATAGCCTCTTCGGCTTTCAGGGGCAGAACTGGGTATCCTCGCCATCGACCTCACTTTACACGTTGGTTCTGCTATCGATTTGGCAGTTCGGCTCCCCGATGATTATTTTCCTCGCCGGGTTGCGGCAGATTCCCAAGGATATGTATGAAGCCGCCAGCATCGATGGGGCCAGCCCGCGTCGCCAGTTCTGGAAAATCACGCTGCCGCTGCTCACCCCGGTGATTTTCTTCAACGTCGTTATTCAGATCATCGACGCGTTTAAGGCCTTCACTTCGGCCTTTGTTATCAGCGATGGCAGCGGCGGCCCAATCGATTCGACGCTGTTCTACACGCTGTATCTCTACCAGGAAGCCTTCGCCAATTTGCGCATTGGCTATGCCTCCGCCCTCGCGTGGGTGCTGGTGGTGATTATCGCTTTTTTCACCGCGCTCTCCTTCGTCTCATCGAAACTCTGGGTGCATTATGATGATTGAAACCGCCGCCGCGCCGCCGATCGCCGTGCCGGGCGTGAATCTCACTCGGCGGGCGCTGGCTTATGCCGCGCTCATCGCGGTGAGCTTTCTCATGCTCTACCCGCTGGTTTGGATGATTCTCAGTTCCTTCAAGCCGAATAACGAAATTTTCGCGTCCTCCACGCTCTTTTCGCCGAACTTCACCACGGCGGGTTATGAGCGAGGGTGGAAGGGGCTTAGCGTTGGTTTCGATCGGTTCTTTTTGAACTCTCTCATTATTGCCGTGCTGGCCGTGGTGGGAAACCTCGCCTCCTGCTCGCTCGCGGCCTTTGCCTTTACCCGGCTGACCTTCGGCGGGCGGCGCTTCTGGTTCGCGCTGATGCTGGGAACGCTGATGATGCCGCAGCATGCGGTGCTGATCCCGCAGTATGTGCTGTTCTTAAACCTTGGCTGGGTGAATACCATCCTGCCGCTGGTTGTGCCGAAATTCTTGGCCATGGACGCCTTTTTTATCTTCCTGATGGTGCAGTTCTTCCGGGGTATTCCGCGCGAGATCGATGAAGCCGCAAGGATGGACGGCTGCGGGCCGTGGCGGATTTACTGGAAGATTATTCTACCGCTCTCCACCCCTGTGTTGGCGACGGCGGCGGTCTTCTCGTTCATCTGGACGTGGGACGATTTCTTCGCGCCGCTGATCTATCTGAACGATATCCACCAATATACCGCTCAACTCGGCCTGCGCACTTTTGTGGATGCGACGGCGGAATCCGACTGGTCGGCCCTGTTCGCCATGTCGACGCTCACCGTTCTACCGATCTTCATTCTCTTCTTTTTCTTCCAGCGGCTGCTGATCGAAGGCATTGCCACGACCGGGATGAAACGATGACCAGTCTCACCTTAACCAAAGTCGCCAAACACTTCGGCCCGGTGGAAGTCATTTCCGGGATCGACCTTGCCATCAAAAGCGGCGAGTTCGTCGTCTTCGTTGGCCCCTCGGGCTGCGGGAAATCCACTCTGCTGCGCATGATCGCGGGGCTCGAATCGATCTCCGGCGGCGTGCTCGCCATCGGCGGCGCGCGGGTGAACGAAACTGCACCCGCCGAACGCGGCATCGCCATGGTCTTCCAGTCCTATGCGCTTTATCCCCACATGAGCGTTTATAAAAATATGGCTTTCGGGCTCGAAACAATGGGCATGGGCAAGGCCGAAATCGACGCGCGGGTGATGAAGGCAGCGGAGATTTTACAAATCGCGCCGCTCTTGCCGCGCAAACCGAAAGCGCTTTCCGGCGGGCAGCGCCAGCGCGTTGCCATCGGGCGGGCGATTGTGCGCGAGCCGAAGATTTTCCTGTTCGATGAGCCGCTGTCGAATCTCGACGCTGAACTGCGGGTCCAAACGCGCGTCGAAATCGCCAAGCTGCACGCCAGCATCGGCGCGACGATGATCTACGTCACCCACGATCAGGTGGAGGCGATGACGCTCGCCGACCGCATCGTCGTGTTGCGCAGCGGGCAGGTGGAGCAATTTGGCGCGCCGCTGGAGTTGTATAATCGTCCGGCGAATAAGTTCGTCGCCGGGTTCATCGGCTCGCCCAAGATGAATTTTCTCACCGTGACGCCGCTGGAAGCCCGCGCGGCGGGGCTGGCGTTGACCCTCGCCGGGAAGGAGATTCAAACCTCCGTTACCGCGCGGGGTCCGGCCTCGGCCGATCTCGCCTTGGGGGTTCGCCCGGAGCATATCCGCATCGCCGGGAACGATGATGTTCCCCCCGATCACCTGTCCCTTGGGGAAGTGTCGGTGGAGCACGTCGAGCACCTCGGCGGGCAAACCCTGATTTATGGCCGTCTTGGGGATGGTCAGAAGCTCACCGTTACCCGTGACGGTCAGCAGAACATTCGGGGCGGGGACCGGCTGCCGGTTATCGCCCCGGCGGACCTCGTGCATCTCTTCGATGCAGCGGGCGCCAATATCTCACTGCGTTAAAAAAAAACCTGAACAGGTAAAACCCTTGGAGGAAACCAGTATGGATCGTCGTCATCTTCTCAAAGCCAGCCTTGCGCTCGGGGCCGGAGCCCTGGTCGCGCCGACGCGCTTCGCCTTTGCGCAGGAAAAAGACCTGCGGCTCTATTGGTGGGGCTCGCAAGACCGCAGCCGCCGCACGCTGGAAGTGGCGAAGCTCTTTGAAGAGAGCCGCCCCGGCGTTAAAATAACCGGCGAAGCCCCGGGGGGTGATTATTGGACGAAGTTAACGACGATGATCGCGGGCCGCAATATGCCCGATATCATGCAGTATGAGCCCAGCACGCTGCCGGATTACTCCAAGCGTAAGGTGCTGCTGCCGCTCGATAATTATCTGGGGAAAACCATTCGAACCGACCGTTTTGCGCCAGGGGCTTTGGCCCTTGGTACGGTCGATGGCAGCGTTACCGGCATTCCGCTCAGCATCAATACGTTCGCGCTCATCTATAACGAGGAAGCCTTCAACGCGACCGGTTTGACCCCGCCCTCAAAAACCACCACGTGGGATGAGTTTGCTGATCTTGCGGTTGAACTGACCAAGAAATATGGCAAAAGCCGCGTTTGGGGGTCGGCCAATGCGTCCCGCTACAATTACGTGTTCCAGGCATGGTTGACCCAGCGCGGCAAGCTACTGTTCACCGAAGACGGCAAGCTGGGCTTTACCGTCGATGACGCCAAGGAATGGTATACTTACTGGGCGAAGCTTGATGCGCGCGGCGGGCTCGTTGCCGCCGACGTGCAGGCGCAGGATCAGCATTTGATCGACTCGAACCCCCTGATGAAGGGGAACGCCCTGATGGCTTTCGTTTTCTCCAACCAGCTTTCGGGGTATCAAGCCGCGACGCAAGCGCCCCTTGGTATTACCAGCCTGCCGATTAGCGCGGCGGATAAGCCCTCGGGCCTATTTTATCGTCCCGGCCTCCATTGGGCGATTGCAAAAACCTCGAAGAATCCCGACGAGGCCGCAGCCTTTATCGATTTCTTCGTCAATAATCCGGCGGCGGGCAAAGTTCTGGGGGCCGAGCGCGGCGTTCCGGTCAATCTCGATGTGCGCGCCGATGTTGTGCCGAATCTCGACGCCGTGACGAAGAAAACCGTCGATTACATCGGCGATGTCGCAACCCGCGTTACGGCTTACCCGCCGCCCGCGCCAGCAGGCGCGAACGAGTTCGACCATCAGGTGATGCGCCCGATTGCCGATAAGCTCGCTTTCGGTCAGCTCACCGTCGCTGAAGCCGCAGAGAATATGGTGAATTTTGGTCGGCGCGTTCTGAAATATTAACCCACGGCACCTTACCGCTTCCTGTGACGACTGCGGCCAAATCCCCCTATTTGGCCGCTTTTTTTTGCGAGGGCTTATGCCGCAGTTTCAGCCGCGTTTCGGCCATTTCAATCCTTTTGACGGCAATCCGTTTCGCACGCGCAGCGATGTTGAAGCGGCGCTAAAAGCCCTGGTTGCGCCGCTGGCATCCTACCGATCGCCCGGCGGGGCGCGGGTACGCCTCGACAGTGCGGCGGCGCATTTCGATATCGCCGCCGCCGATCTCGAAGGCTATTCCCGCCTGCTCTGGGGCCTTGCCCCTGCCCAGGCGGGCGGGGCCGATTGGATCGATTGGGAGCCGATTGCCGCCGGTCTTGCCAATGGCACCGACCCCGATCACCCCGAATATTGGGGGCTTCCGACCAATGTCGATCAGCGTCTTGTTGAAATGGCGGCAATCGGCCTTACATTGCGGCTGGTGCCCGATAAAATTTGGGAGCCCCTGACCCCCGTGCAGCGCGAGCGGGTGGCGGCCTATCTCACCCAGGCGCGGGCGTTTGCCCATGCCGACAATAATTGGAAGTTTTTCCGGCTGATGCTGGATATGGGGCTGAAGACGGTGGGCATCCCCGTCGATCAAGCCTTGCACGACGCCTATGCCGAGGAGCTTGAGGGCTTCTATCTGGGCGACGGTTGGTATCGCGACGGCATGGCGCGGCAGATCGACCATTACATCCCCTTCGCTTTTCATTTCTACGGGCTGACCCTGGCGGCGCTGGGGGAGAAAACAGAATTTACCGCGCGCTACCGGGAGCGGGCCCGCCTGTTCGCCCAGGATATGGCCCATTGGTACGCCGACGATGGCGGCGCACTGGCGTTTGGGCGCTCCATGACCTATCGCTTCGCCAATGCTGGCTTTTGGGGCGCGCTGGCGCTGGCGGGTGAAGAAACCCTGCCGTGGGGCGCGCTCAAGGGCTATTTCCTGCGTCAATTGCGCTGGTGGCGCGACAAACCCTTTGCCGCGCGCGACGGGGTTTTGCCCGTGGGCTACGCTTATCCCAATCTGCTGATGTCGGAAAATTATAATTCCGGCGGCTCGCCCTATTGGGCGCTCAAAGCCTTTCTGCCGCTCGCCTTGCCCGAAGCCCATCCGTTTTGGGCAGCGGAAGAAGTTGCGGCACCCGCCGTTACTGGGCCGGTGGCGCAGAAGCATCCCGGCTTCCTGCTGACCCATCCGCCGGGGGACGTGATCGCCCTCGCCTCCGGCCAGCAGAATCAAACCATGCGGTTTGGGGCGGAGAAATACGCCAAATTCGCCTATTCCGCCCGCTACGGCTATTCGGTGGAAAGCGACGAGCGTAAGTTTTTCGACGGGGTCTACGATAGCGCCCTGGCCTTTTCCGACGACGGCAAACATGGCCGCGTCCGCGAAACCAATGAAGAAGCGTTGCTTGCGGGCGATACGCTTTACGCGCGCTGGCGGCCTTACCCCGATGTTTTGGTCGAAAGCTGGACCTATTGGGACGGCCCATTTCAAATTCGCCTGCATCGTATCGATACGCCGCGCCCTTTACACACAATCGAAGGCGGGTTCGCCGTGCCGCGCAGCGAACCGTTTGCGGATCGGATCGAGGATCGGGCTGGGCACGCGCTGATCGAAACACCGGATGATATTTCCGCGATTCTCGATCTGGGGTCGAGCCTTGCCCGCGTCGGCCTCAGCCATAAGGCCCCGCCGAACACCAATCTGATCGCTCCGAAAACGATGGTGCCGCACCTGCGCGCCCCGCTTCCGGCGGGCCGCCACCTGCTCGCCTGTGCCGTCATCGCTCAGAAGGGTAAGGCGGCGGTGCGCGCGGCGCTCGCCCAGCTCCCGGCGCTGCCCGATCTTGCCGCGCTCGACGCGAAAATTCGCACCCACGGCGTCCGGGTTTCAGCCATGACCGGCGAGGCCCAGCGCTAACCCCCTTTTTTTGGAGAATTTTTATGGACAATCGCTATGCGGTCCATTTCGACCATGCCGAACGCATGGGCACGGCCGAACTGCGGCAGAATTTTCTGGTGGAAAGCCTGTTTGCGCCGGGCGCGGTGAAGGCCGTTTACACCCATTACGACCGTTTGGTGCTGATTGGCGTATGTCCGCTCACAACCCCCTTGAGCTTGGGGGCGGAGCTTGCGAAGGCGGCGGGCGCGGCGGATTTTCTCGACCGGCGCGAGCTTGCCGTCATCAACATTGGCGGGGGCAGCGCAATCGTAACGGCGGACGGTGAAATCTTTACCCTAGACAATGAGGACGCGCTCTACATCGGCAAAGCCGCGACGGGCGTGAGTTTCGCCTCCGCTGATCCGGCCCATCCGGCAAAGCTCTACGCCGTATCGGCGGGGGCGCACGCCAAATTTCCGAACCTGAAAGTCACCAAGGCCGAAGCCGCACCCCAGCCGATGGGCAGCGCTGAAACCGCCAACAAACGCACCATTAACAAATATATTCATGATGGCTTGATGCCGACGTGTCAGCTCGTCGTCGGCCTCACGCGGTTCGAGCCCGGCAGCGTTTGGAATACCATGCCCGCCCATACCCACGACCGGCGCATGGAAGCCTATCTTTATTTCGATATGCCGGAGGATCGGCTCGTCGTTCACCTCATGGGCCGCCCGGAGGAAACGCGCCACCTGATCGTGCGCAATGAGCAGGCGGTGGTTTCGCCCCCCTGGTCGATCCACGGTGGCGCGGGCACGGGGGCTTATGCTTTTGTTTGGGCGATGGCGGGCGACAATCAATCGTTCAGCGATATGGACCATATTCCGATCCAAGGGCTCAAATAATGGCCAATTATTTCGATCTAACCGGGAAAGGTGCGCTGGTAACGGGGGCGCGCACGGGGCTGGGGCAGGCGATTGCGCTGACCTTGGCGGAGGCGGGGGCCGATATCATCGGCCTTGGCTCCTCGCCGATGCCAGAGACGCAGGCGGCGGTCGAGGCGCTGGGCCGCCGCTTCTTCGCGGTCGAGCAGGATCTCACCCAGCCCGCCGATTTCGCTGGCCGAATCGCCCAGTTGGAGCGCGAGGCGTTCCCCATCGACATTCTGGTAAACAATGCAGGCAATGTTCGACGGGCCAATCTGCTGGAGTTCAGCGAGGCCGATTGGGATGCGGTGACGGCGGTGCACCAGAAGAGCCTATTCTTCCTGAGCCAAGCGGCGGCGCGACCGATGGTAGCGCGCGGGTTCGGGCGGATCATCAATATCGCGTCGCTATTGTCATTTCAGGGCGGCATTCGGGTGCCCGCCTATACCGCCGCCAAACATGCGGTCGCCGGGATTACCAAAGCGATGGCGAACGAGCTTGCCCCGCTGGGCGTGACAGTAAATGCCATCGCGCCGGGGTATATGGAAACCGATAATACGGCGGCCCTGCGCGCCGATCCACAGCGGCAGCGGCAAATTCTGGAGCGCATCCCCCTCGGGCGCTGGGGCGTGCCGGAGGATCTGGCGACGGCGGTCTTGTTTCTCGCGGCACCGGCATCGGGCTATGTGACCGGCACGATTATTCCCGTCGATGGCGGTTGGCTGGCGCGATAGGCGGCTTGAATCGGGCTATCGTCGGTCGGCGCAATCTGCAAAAATGTGCAACCCGTCATAGGGTTAACCTTTTTGGACGAAAGATTTCTAATTATGCCGACCCCGGCCGACCTGAACCTTCGTTATGCCGCCGCCCTGGGGATCACTCGGGAAGCAGGCGATAAAGCCGCCGATTTTTTCCGGCGTCGGCACGAGTTGGTCATCGAGCATAAAGGGCTTCAGGATGTGGTGAGCATCGCCGACCGGGCGGCGGAAGATCATATCGTCGGGGCCTTGCGCGAACTGTTCCCGGACGATCGGATTTTGGGCGAGGAAGGCGGGTTTCAGGGGGGTGACGGGGCGGGCTGCTGGATCATCGATCCCATCGACGGCACCGCCAATTTCCTGCGCGGCATTCCCCATTGGTGTGTTTCGGTGGGGTTTATGGTCGGAACGACCTTGGAAATCGGGCTGATTTACGATCCAAACGTTGGGGAAATGTTCACCGCCCGGCGTGGGCAGGGGGCATTTCTCAATGGGGTCAAAATTTCTGTAACCGGCGAGACCGACCCGCTGAAGGCGCGCTTTGGTATCGGCTTTAATTTTAAAGCCTCCCCCGCCGTTACGGTTGCGACCATTGACCGTTTAGTGGCGGGGAAAAGTGAATTTATTCGTGCGGGCTCGGGCTCTTTGGGCCTCGCCTATGTCGCGGCGGGGCGGTCGGATGGTTTCTGGGAAAAGCACATCAACGCCTGGGACGTTGCTGCCGCGCTGCTGATGATTACCGAAGCGGGCGGCCGGGTGAATGATTTCCTGGCAGGCGATGGGCTGCACACAGGCGGCGAGGTGATCGCGGCCACGCCCGGCCTGTTTGAGCATCTGGCGACCGTATCGGGGTTCGGGGCCTAGCGCGCGTTCGGGCGGGAGGAGTGAGCATGCCCCTGAAGCTCACCGCATCCGATGAAGCCTTGTGCCATGGCGATGCTGGACCGGCGTCGGCTTCCGCCATGGCGATTCTCACGGCGTTTTCTGAAGCTTTGGGGGCCGAAGCGCTTTTGGATGTGTCCCGCGCCCATATCGATGGCTGCCTCTATCACGGGCAAGTGAGCCTCGATTTCGTTGATAAACTGGTTGCCGGTGGGGGGCGTGTGCGGGTGCCGACGACGCTGAACGTCGGCTCGCTCGATCTTATTCACCCCGAATTGGTGCGTCTGTCGGCGGACGAACAAACCCCGGCGCGGCGGCTGATGCAGGCCCATGAGGCCTTGGGCTGCATTCCCAGCTTCACCTGCGCGCCCTACCAAACCCTCTACCGCCCCCAGTTCGGCGAGCAGATCGCTTGGGGCGAATCGAACGCGATTGTTTTCGCCAATTCGGTGATCGGCGCGCGCACCAACCGTTATGGTGATTTTATCGATCTCTGCTGCGCGCTAACGGGTCGCGCCCCCGCCTGGGGGCTGCATCTCGACGAAAACCGGCGCGGGGAAATTCTGTTCCGGTTGACGGGCTTTGCCCCGTCGCTGGACCCGACCGACGCGCTGTTTGTCGCCGTAGGGTTGCTGATTGGGGCCGCGAGCGGCGAGCGCGTGCCGGTGATTGACGGGCTGCCGGTGCCCCGCGACGAGGATCAGTTGAAAGCCTTAGGCGCGGCGGCAGCCTCGGCGGGGGCGGTCGGGTTGTTTCATGCGGTGGGGATCACGCCGGAAGCGCCAACCCTGGCGACGGCTTTCGACGGTCGCGCGCCTGCGGCGGTAATCGAGATTACCCCGGCGGATGTGCGGGACGCGCTGGCGCATCTCTCTACGGTACCCGATGGGGTGGCTCTGAGCGCGGTTTGCCTCGGCACGCCGCATTTTTCGACGGCGGAATGGGAACGGCTAATTCCGCTGTTGCGTGCGGCGGCTCCGAGCAAGAATATTCCGATTTACGTGAATACGGGCCGGGCGACGTTGGCGGCGCTGGAAGCCTCCGGCGCGCTCGCGGGCTTAGAAAATTTCGGCCTAATCCCGGTCGCCGATACCTGCACCTATATCACCGCGATTCTGCAAAAGCTGGATGGGGTGGTGATGACCAACTCCGGCAAATGGGCCCATTACGCGCCGGGCAATCTGGGTGTACAGGTGGCCTTCGGCGGGCTCGAAGAGTGTATCGCCTCGGCCGTTGCCGGGCGGGTGGTGCGCCGATGATCCGCGCGGGGCGGGCCTATGCGGCGGGGGAGGCGGAGGGATTGGCCATCGTTCTCACCGATCCGCTGAGCTTTTGGGGCGGGGTTGCGGTGGCGACCGGGGAGATTATCGACCGCTCGCACCCCCAGGTGGGGCAAAGCCTTGCCGGGAAGATTCTGGTGATGCCCTGCGGGCGCGGCTCCTCCTCCTCATCCTCGGTTCTCGCGGAGTGTCTGCGTCTTGGCACGGGGCCGATGGGCATTCTGCTGGTGCGGCCTGATCCGATTTTAACCGTGGCGGCGCTGGTGGCGGAATCGCTCTACGGCATCCGCTGCCCGATCCTCGTGGCGGCGATCGATGGGATTGCCACCGGCGATAGGCTCAAACTTACGGTAACTGAGGCAATCGCGCAGGTAATGCGGCTCTAAGCCGCCCTTGAGGCGGCGGCCAAGGGCGCGGATGCGCCCGCCCGGCGAGGGTCTCACGGCGAAATTCTTACCGATACAATTGCCGTTGCCCTGCTGCCTGTGGAATGATTGCGGGCATGGATACACGCCTGCCCCCGCAGCCTTCGGCTGACCCGCCCCCCCTTGCCGCCGCGACCGATTCCCCCCCCGCTGGGCGCCGGGGACGCGCGCGCTCGGAGACCGAGATTCTGGCGGTGGCCGAAGAGGTTTTCGCCACCTATGGGCTGCACGGCGCGACGACAGCGAAAATTGCCGAGCGCGCGGGGATTCCGAAAGCCAATATCCATTATTATTTCAGCACCAAGGAAGCGCTCTACCTGCGCGTGCTGAAGGATATTCTTGAAGAATGGTTGTCGGCGGCGGCCTTCGATGCCCATGATTCGGCCCGCCCGGCGCTGGAATCCTATATTCGCGCCAAACTGCATTATTCGCGCGTCCGGCCCCAGGCGTCGAAGGTTTGGGCGAATGAAATTTTGAACGGCGCGCCGCTGATCCGCAAACATTTGGAAGATCGGTTGCTGGCCTGGGTCGATGCCAAGGCCTCGATTATCCAAGGCTGGATCGACCGGGGGGAACTTGCGCCCGTCGATCCGCGCCATCTGCTGTTTACGATTTGGGCGACCACGCAGCATTATTCGGATTTTGCCACCCAAATCACCATTCTGCTGCGAAAAGAGGCGCTGGAAGACGCGGATTTCGAGCAGGCGGCGCAGTTGCTGACGCAAATGGTCCTTGGCGGTCTCGCCAAACCCACGAAATGATGCTCTTGACCGTTTGGTCAGAAACTGGTCTGCTTTTTGCTCAACAGGAAGCGTTGGTAAAAAGCGCGGGCGTTAGACCGGCGCGGCCAACGGTGGGTTTCGAGCGGGAGTAGGACAGCGGGGCATTGCCCCGAACGGGCAGGCTTGCCCGGCTGCCCCCTTCCGCAGGTTTGGGATTACGGCAGGGAGCAGGCCCGTGGCAGACAGTGCAAAAGATCGGTCGAATATGGCGGTCAATGAGGGCCGCCTGTGGCAAAGCCTGATGGAGATGGCCCAGATCGGCGCGACGGAAAAGGGCGGCGTCTGCCGCTTGGCCCTGACCGACCTTGACCGCGAGGGTCGCGATCTTTTCGCTAAATGGTGCAAGGATGCGGGCTGTACCATCTCCGTCGATAAAATGGGCAATATCTTCGCCCGCCGTCCGGGGAAAAATAACGATTTGCCGCCAGTCATGACCGGCAGCCATTTGGATAGCCAGCCCACGGGCGGTAAGTTTGATGGCGTCTATGGCGTGCTCGCGGGCCTCGAAGTCGTCCGTACCTTGAACGATTTCGGCATCGAGACCGAAGCTCCGGTGGAAGTGGCGGTTTGGACGAATGAGGAAGGCAGCCGCTTTGCCCCCGCTATGGTGGCTTCGGGCGTGTTTGCGGGCGTCTTCGACCTGGACTACGGCCTATCGCGCGCCGATCTCGATGGTAAAACGATGGGCGAGGAGTTGCAGCGCATCGGTTACGCGGGTGATTTGCCCGTTGGCGGGCGTCCGGTAGGGGCTTATTTCGAAGCCCATATCGAGCAAGGCCCAATTCTGGAGGCCGAAACCAAAACGATTGGCGTCGTCACCCACGCCCAGGGCCAGCGCTGGTATGAAGTCACCCTGACCGGGCAAGAGGCCCACGCCGGGCCGACGCCGATGGAAATTCGGCATGATGCGCTGGTGGGCGCGGCGAAAATGGTCGTCGAGGTCAACCGCATTGGCCTGTCGCACAAGCCTTTTGGCCGGGCGACGGTTGGCTTGCTGAATGTCACGCCCAACTCGCGGAACACGATTCCGGGTAAAGTGTTCTTCACGATCGACTTCCGCAATCCGAACGAAGAGGCGCTGACGGCGATGGACGCGGAGATGCGCGCCTCGGTCGCCAAGATCGCCGCCGAGCACGGGTTGACGGTCGATCTCGTGCAGATTTGGCACTCGCCGGTCGTGACCTTCCACGATAAATGCGTCGGCGCGGTGCGCAATGCCACCCAGCGCTTGGGCTTCTCCAGCATGGAAATCGTTAGCGGCGCGGGGCATGACGCCTGCTACATCAACCGCGTCGCGCCGACGGGGATGATCTTCATCCCCTGCGAAGACGGCATTAGCCATAACGAAGTCGAAAACGCCACGGCGAGCGACTGTGCGGCGGGCTGCAATGTGCTGCTCCATGCAATGGTCGAAGCGGCCTCGGCTTAACTCGACAAATCCTGACTAAATGGTCAAGTTTTTGCTTGACCGTTTAGTCAAACGATAACATCCTTCAAATAATCACAATAAACATCAACAGGGTTCGAAGTCATTTCGCAGAAGCGGAAGACGGAGGGGTTCATGAAGGATTTGGTGGATATTACCGCAGGCCGCCTGTCGCCAGGGGTTCTTGCGGAGAATTTCGGCGACGCGCACCCGCCGCTCACCCCGGCGCAAGCGCTGGTCGAGGCGGATCGCTGCCTGTTCTGTTACGACGCGCCCTGCGTTGCGGCCTGCCCGACGAGTATCGATATCCCGAGCTTTATTCGGAAAATCGGCACGGGCAACTTGAAGGGCTCGGCCACCGATATTCTGTCGGCGAATATCATGGGCGGCATGTGCGCCCGGGTGTGCCCGACCGAAATTCTGTGCGAGCAAGCGTGCGTGCGGAATACCTATGAAGATAAGGCCGTGCAAATCGGTGCGCTGCAACGGCGGGCGACCGATTGGCTGTTCAAGCAAGACGTGCAGATTTTTACCCGCGCCCCCCATACGGGCAAGCGTGTGGCGGTGGTTGGCGGTGGCCCGGCGGGGCTCTCGGCGGCCCATAAGCTCGCTAGCCTCGGCCATGACGTAACGGTTTATGAAGGCCGGGCCAAGCTCGGCGGGCTCAATGAATATGGGATTGCGGCTTATAAGACGCCCCATGACTTCGCCCAGAAGGAAATCGATTATATCCTCGCCATCGGCGGCATTACCGTTGTCACCGACTGGAAACTCGGGCGCGATGGATCGTTGGATGATCTGCAAAAAGGCTTCGATGCGGTTTTCCTTGGCCTTGGCCTTGCCGGGGTGAATGCGCTGAATGCGCCGGGCGAAGAGTTGCCGGGCGTGGAAAATGCCGTCGATTTCATCGCCAAACTGCGCCAAACCGCCGACCTGACCCGGCTGCCCATCGGGCGGCGCGTCGTCGTGATCGGCGGCGGCAATACCGCCATCGATGCCGCGACCCAAGCGAAACGCCTCGGCGCGGAAGATGTAACCCTCGTCTATCGGCGCGGCGTCGAAACCATGACGGCTACGCCGGTAGAGCAGGAATGGGCCCAGACCAACGGTGTGAAGATCAAACATTGGGCCAAACCCGTGAAGGTTGAAGCGACCGATGGCGCGGCGAGCGGCATTACCTTTGAATACACCACGCTGAGCAGTGGGGCCGTGACGGGGACGGGCGAGACCTTCACCCTGGCCGCCGATCAAATTTTCAAAGCCATCGGCCAAACCTATGCCGAACCGGAATTTCCGGGGCTCGTGCTGGAGAAGGGCCGCATCAAGGTCGATGCCGAGCGGCGCACGTCGCTGCCGAACGTCTGGGCGGGCGGCGACTGTGTTGCGGGCGGGCAAGATCTTACGGTGGCCTCGGTCGAGGACGGCAAACAGGCCGCGCTTTCGATCCACGCGACCTTGACGGCTTAAGGGGAAAGACAATGGCTGACTTGCGCACCAATTTCGCAGGCATCAAATCGCCGAACCCCTTCTGGCTGGCCTCGGCCCCGCCGACGGATAAGGCTTATAATGTGATCCGCGCCTTTCAGGCCGGGTGGGGCGGCGTGGTCTGGAAGACCCTTGGGGAAGACCCGCCCGTGGTCAACGTCACCTCGCGCTACGGCGCGTGGCACGATGGCGACCGGCGGGTGATGGGCTTCAACAATATCGAGCTGATTACCGACCGGCCCCTTGCGGTCAATTTGCGGGAAATCAAGGAAGTGAAGCGCGATTGGCCCGACCGCGCCTTGATCGTGTCGCTGATGGTGCCCTGTACCGAAGATTCCTGGAAAAACATTCTGCCGCTGGTAGAAGAAACCGGCGCGGATGGCATCGAGCTGAACTTCGGCTGCCCGCACGGCATGTCTGAACGCGGCATGGGGGCGGCGGTGGGCCAGGTGCCCGAATATGTCGAAATGGTCACGCGCTGGTGCAAGCAATATACCCGCATGCCGGTGATCGTGAAGCTCACGCCGAATATCTCGAACATACTCGGGCCGGCGCGGGCGGCCAAAGCGGGCGGGGCCGATGCGGTGTCGCTCATCAATACGATCAACTCGATCATGAGCGTCAATCTCGACAAAATGGCCCCGGAGCCGGTGGTTGACGGCAAGGGCACCCACGGCGGCTACTGCGGCCCGGCGGTGAAGCCGATTGCGCTCAACATGGTGGCGGAAATCGCCCGGACGATGGACACGCGCGGCCTACCGATTTCCGGTATCGGCGGGATTACGACGTGGCGGGACGCGGCGGAGTTCATGGCGCTGGGCTCGGGCTCGGTCCAGGTCTGCACGGCGGCGATGGTCTATGGCTTCAAGATTGTCGAAGACATGATCGATGGGCTCTCCAACTGGATGGACAGCCAAGGCTACGCCACGCTGAACGATTTTGTCGGTAAAGCCGTGCCGAATGTCACCGACTGGCAGTACCTCAATATCAACCACGATCTGAAGGCGCGGATTAATCAGGATCTGTGCATCTCCTGCGGGCGCTGCCATATCGCCTGCGAGGATACGTCCCATCAGGCGATTACGAAGGAGAAGGACGGCAAGCGTTACTTCGAGGTGGTCGATTCGGAATGCGTCGGCTGTAACCTGTGCATGATCGCCTGTCCGGTGCCCGATTGCATCACGATGGAGGCGGTGGATACCGACCGGCCTTACGCCAATTGGACGACGCACCCCAATAATCCGATGGCGAAAGCGGCCGCGGAGTAGGGTTAACGGGCATAGGCTTTACACGGCCTGTGCCCGTTCTTCTTTTCGGATAGACTTGCTAGGGTGGTGACGGCGCGAATGCAAAAGGTGATGCGGATGGATGATATGAGCGGGGCCGCAAGCGGTTCCCCCAGGGCGGCGGACGCGCAGGCGGTGGTGGAAATTGCCGATCTGTCGCTGGTCTATCAAACCGCCGACCATCCGGTTACGGCGCTATCCAATGTCAATCTGACCATCAATAAGGGCGATTTCGTCTCCTTCATCGGCCCCTCGGGGTGCGGTAAGACCACGCTGATGCGCGTTGTTGCCGATCTGGAACACCCGACCTCGGGTACGGCGCTGGTCAATGGCGGAACGCCAGAGCAGGCGCGGCTTGACCGGGCCTATGGCTACGTCTTCCAAGCGCCCACACTCTACCCGTGGCGCTCGGTGGCGCGGAACGTGATGTTGCCGCTCGAAATCATGGGCTTGCCGAAAGCCGATCAGCACGAAAGGGCGCGGGCGGCGTTGGAACTGGTGGGGCTGACCGGGTTCGAGCGCAAATACCCCTGGCAGCTTTCGGGCGGTATGCAGCAGCGCGTGTCGATTGCCCGCGCGCTCAGTTTCGATCCCGATTTGCTGCTGATGGACGAGCCCTTCGGCGCGCTCGATGAAATCACCCGCGACCGGCTGAACGACGAGCTTCTGAGCCTGTGGAAGAAAACTAATAAAACGGTGATTTTCGTTACCCATTCGATTTCCGAAGCGGTCTATCTTTCCACCAAAATCGTCATTATGAGCGCGCGGCCGGGCCGGATCATTGATGTGATCGATAGCCCGTTGCCGCGCGACCGCTCGGCGGCAACCCGCGATACTCAAGCCTTTTTGGACGTGGCGCACCGGGTTCGGCAAGGGCTGCTGGCGGGGCATGGGAATGATGATTAGGCTTCCCGCCGCCCTTACGCGGCCCCTACCGCTGCTGTTCGTGCTGGCCGTTCTGGCGGTGGCGTGGCTCGGCGGCGCGGTGTGGCTGAATGCGCCGCAAATCATCGACGGCTGGCAGCGCAACGGCAAAACCGACTATAGCATGGGCGAGCTTGTGGCGGCGGCCTGGAGTCAGGAGCGGCCCTTGCTGCCCGCGCCGCAGCAGATTTACGCGGATTTGGCGAAGAGTTTTTCGGCCCGCCTCGATAGCCCGCGCAATCTGCTGTTCCATACCTGGGTAACGGGCTCGGCGATGGCCTCCGGTTTCGGGCTCGGCGTGCTGCTCGGCGGGATTTTGGCGCTCGGCATCGTCCATGTGCGCACGCTCGAAAAATCGCTGATGCCCTGGGTGATCGCCTCCCAGACCGTGCCGATTTTGGCGATTGCGCCGATGATCGTGGTAGTGCTCGGCAATATCGGGCTCACGGGGCTGCTGCCGAAAGCGGTGATCGCCATGTATCTCTGCTTCTTCCCCATTACAATTGGCCTTGTGAAGGGGCTGCGCTCGCCGGACCCGTTGCAACTTGATTTGATGCGGACCTATTCGGCGAGCCCGACGCAGCTTTTCTGGAAGCTGCGCTGGCCCGCCGCCATGCCGTTTCTGTTCACCAGCCTGAAAGTGGCGATTTCGATTGCCCTCGTCGGCGCGATTGTTGGCGAACTGCCAACGGGCGCGCAGGCCGGGCTGGGCGCGCGGCTGCTCGCGGGTTCCTATTACGGCCAGACGATTCAGATTTGGTCGGCGCTGGTGGTTTCGGCGGTGTTGGGTATGGGGCTGGTGGCGCTGATTGGGGTTGTCGAGCGGCTTACCCTCAGCTATCAGCGCACCCCTGTCGCAGGAGGCCGGGGATGAGCCTTCCTATTCTGGCCGCAACGACGGCGCTTGCGGCGCTCCTCAGCCTGGTTGTTTTGGCGCAGGGCGGCTCTGGATTTTTGCTCTGGCCATTGACTCTATTGACTGGGGTAGCCGCTTGGCTTCTGCTCGCGCGCCTGTCCAACGACGCACGCGCGGAAGCCCGCTTCGGTTGGGTGGTTCCGGCGCTGTTCGGGTTAACGCTTCTCTATCTCTGGGAAGTGATCGTGCGCGGGTTTGGGGTGCCCAAAGTGCTGCTGCCGGCCCCCAGTGCTATCGGGCTCGCGTTGGTCGCGCAAGCCTCGGTGCTCTTTGCCGATTTTCAGCAGACCGTGCTGAAATCGGTGATTGCCGGGTATCTGCTGGGCAATGGCTCGGCCTTCATCATCGCCTTGCTGGTGGACCGCTCGCCGTTTCTGCAACGGGGGCTGCTGCCGTTGGGGAACCTCGTCAGCGCCATTCCCGTCGTCGGGATCGCGCCGATCATGGTGATGTGGTTCGGTTTCGACTGGCCGTCGAAGGCGGCGGTGATCGTGGTGATGACCTTTTTCCCCATGCTGATTTCCACCCTTGCCGGGTTGCAGGGGACGGACCGGATGCAGCGGGATTTGATGACGTCCTACGGCGCGAGCTACGGGCAAACGCTGCTGGCCTTGCGGTTGCCGGTGGCAGCGCCGATGATCTTCAATGCGCTGAAGCTGAATTCCACGCTGGCCTTGATTGGCGCGATCGTCGCAGAGTTTTTCGGTACGCCGATTGTGGGCATGGGGTTTCGCATTTCCACCGAGGTCGCGCGCATGAATGTGGATGTGGTGTGGGCGACGATTGCGGTGGCAAGTGTAGTCGGCTCGCTGGCCTACGGCACGATCACGCTGATCGAGCGGCGCATGACCTTCTGGCATCCCTCGTTCCGCAAGGAACGGGGTTAAGAATAGAGGCGAGTTCGGACGAACCGAACCGCACGACAGGGTAGAGTTTCCACGCGTTTAACGGTTCTTGGGAGATGCAATAATGTCGATGAAAAGCCTTTTGGTTTCCTCCGCTTTAGCGCTGGCGGTGGCCCTGCCCACGGCAGCTTCCGCGCAAGATAAGCTCACGCTGCAACTGAAGTGGGTCACGCAGGCCCAGTTCGCGGGCTATTATGTGGCCAAAGATAAGGGCTTCTATAAGGAAGTCGGCCTCGATGTCACCATTAAGGCCGGTGGCCCGGACATCAACCCGAGCCAGGTGATTGCCGGCGGCGGGGCCGATGTGATCGTCGATTGGATGCCCTCGGCCTTGGCAACGCGCGAAAAAGGCGTCGATCTCGTCAATATCGCCCAGGTTTTCCAAAGCTCGGGCATGATGCTGACCTGCCGCAAGGATAGCGGCGTGACCGGGCCGAAGGATTTCCCCGGTAAAACGCTCGGCGTTTGGTTCGGCGGTAACGAATATCCCTTCCTCGCCTGGATGGATAAGCTCGGCTATGCCACGACGGGCGGCGCGGGCGTGACGGTGCTGAAGCAGGGCTTCAACGTCGATCCGATTCTGCAAAAGCAGGCCGCCTGTATTTCGACGATGACCTACAACGAATATTGGCAGGTCATCGACGGCGGGCTAAAGGACAGCGACCTTTTGGTGTTCAAATACGAAGACCAGGGCGTTGCGACGCTGGAAGACGGGCTCTACACGCTGGGCAAAAGCGTAAAAGATCCGGCGATGGCGGCGAAGCTGGCGAAATTCGTTAAAGCCTCGATGAAGGGCTGGGACTGGGCCGCCGCCAATAGCGACGCGGCAGCAACCGTTGTGCTCGACAATGACGCTTCGGGCGCGCAGACCGAAAAGCACCAGAAGCGCATGATGGGCGAAATCGCCAAGCTGATCGGCAAGAACCCGAAAGGCACCGGCTATCTCGATCCCGCTGCCTACGACCGCACGGTCGCCGTGCTGATGGGCGGCAAATCGGCCCCGGTCATCACCAAGAAGCCGGAAGGCGCGTGGACGCACGACATTTTCGACAAGTCGAAGATGTAATCTGGCTGGGCTCTGCTTCGGCAGAGCCTTTTTTTAGCGACAAAACCGGCTTTCAGGGGGATTTACCATGGCTCTCCTCATTCGCGGCGGCACCGTGGTGACCGCTGAAACCAGCACGCGGGCCGATGTTCTGTGCGACGGCGATAAGATTATCGCCGTGGGGCCGAACCTCGAAGTCCCCGCAGGCGCGGAGATTATCGACGCGGGGGGGCAATATGTCATGCCCGGCGGGATCGATCCGCATACCCACATGGAACTGCCGTTCATGGGCACGGTGGCGTCGGAAGATTTCTTCAGCGGCACCTCGGCGGGGGCCGCCGGGGGGACGACGATGATTATCGATTTCGTCATTCCGAGCCCGCAGCAATCCTTGCTGGAAGCCTATAAAACCTGGCGCGGCTGGGCGGAAAAATCGGCCACCGATTATTCTTTCCATGTGGCAGTCACCTGGTGGGACGAGAGCGTCGCCCGCGATATGGGGACGCTGGTCAAAGACCATGGCGTCAATAGTTTCAAGCACTTCATGGCCTATAAGAACGCCATCATGTGCGAAGACGAAGTGCTGGTGAACAGCTTCACGCGCGCGTGGGAACTGGGGGCGCTCTGCACGGTTCACGCCGAGAATGGCGAACTCGTCTATCACCTGCAAAAGAAGCTGCTGGCCCAAGGCATCACCGGGCCGGAGGGGCACCCGCTGTCGCGCCCGCCGGAAGTGGAGGGCGAAGCGGCGAACCGCGCTATTCGCATCGCTCAGGTGCTCGGAGTGCCGCTCTACATCGTCCATGTGTCGTGTAAGGAAGCGCTGGAAGCGATTAGCCGCGCCCGCTCGGAAGGGCAGCGCGTGTATGGCGAGGTGCTGGCCGGGCATTTGGTGGTGGACGATAGCGTCTACCGCTCCGACGATTTTGAGTTTGCGGCGGCCCATGTCATGAGCCCGCCGTTTCGCTCGAAGGAGCATCAGTCGGCCCTCTGGCGCGGCTTGCAGTCGGGCAATCTTCAGACGACGGCGACCGACCATTGCTGTTTCTGCGCGCCGCAAAAAGCCGCAGGCCGCAATGATTTCAGCAAAATCCCCAATGGCACGGGCGGTGTCGAAGATCGGATGATGGTGCTGTGGGAAAAGGGCGTGAATAGCGGCAAGCTGACGCCGAACGAGTTCGTGAAGATCACTAGCACCAATGCGGCACAAATCTTCAACCTCTACCCGCGCAAGGGCGCGATTGCTGTCGGGGCTGACGCCGATATTGTCGTGTGGGATCCCTCGGGAACCAAGACGATCAGCGCGAAAACCCATCATCAGCAGGTGGATTTCAATATTTTCGAAGGCCTTACCGTGACCGGCATTCCCAGCCATACGGTTTCGGCGGGCAAGCTCGTCTATGCCAAGGGTGAATTGCGCACCGTGAAGGGCGCGGGCCGCTATGTGAACCGCCCGGCGTTCCCGTCGTATTTCGATGCGTTGAAGCTGGCGAACGGGCTCAATCAACCGAAGTCGGTTCGGCGGGCGCAGGCGGCGGAATAGGCGCTTTAAAGCTGTAAGTACAGAGTGGCTACTGGGGCGGGCATCAACTGAAGCTCGCCCCTAAGACTGTTTATCCGACTGTATCGGCTAGAGGATAGAGTTCTGTATTCTCGCGCTCAAGGCGCTTACGAAGGACTGAAAAGAGTAAGGCGCTAGTCCGCTCGAACTCCTTAGGTTCACGGCTAAGACGTTCGCCGTGTAACCACTCGGTTATGAAGTCCTCGTACCTATCCCTAATATCTCCCATCTCGAGTTGATATTGATTCGCTAAGGCGCTCAAATCAGAGTTACTATGAGTGGAAAGGCGTGGGTAAAGTGCATTATCTTCTAAAGCAAGATGAATGCGTAATTTTGCCGATAATTGTGTGAATTCTGCTCCTAGAGCTGTGATGTTTTCACGCCAATTACTATTTCGAAGCTGGGCTTCAACATCGCATATACGCTGTTCGATATCGTTATGCTGCGCCCTAAATCGTTCAGTAATAGTGGCTTTGGGCATTAACCGACCCTCCAAAAGATGCATCCAATATGCGTATTTAACATTCAGAGAATAGCTTTTCAACCAGCCCAACCAATTGGCTTCCTGTTTAAAATTTATTAATGCCTGCGTGATGCCTTACCAGCCGACCGAATCGACCAGGGTATAAACCTCGGTATTTTCCCGATGAATCCGGTCTTTCAGCGCGCTAAACAGGCCCTTCGTGGTGGTCTGGAATCCGGTTGGGTCGGTCAGCAGCTTACCGGAATGAACCCATTGGCTGAGGAAATCCTCATAGACTTGTCGAATGCCGCCCATCTCGGTCTGATAGCGCACGGCAAGGTCGCGCACTTTGCCGTCGCCATGGCGGGCAAGGCGCGGGTAAAGCACATCGTCTTCGAGGGCAAGATGTATCCGGAGCTTCGCCGAAAGTTCGCTGAAAGCCTGGCGAATCTCTTGCGCTTGGGCGCTCCAGGCCGGTTTTGCGAGAATAGTTTCGATTTTTCCAACAATGTCGCCAATTTCGCTATGCTGCGTGCGAAAACGATGCGTTGCCGTCGGTTGGTTCATGGGTGCTTCCTTTCGTACAAATTTCCAGCACAACGTTTCTTTTAAGATATAGCAAAAATTTACGATATCTTTGAGTTTGTATATCGTTTTAAAACTGGTATTTCAGATATAATTTATACTGAGCGGCTCTCGATACTGTGGAGCGGCGAGGTCGGCTAAAATGCACGTGCCTAAGTTAATATTTATCCTCTTTGGTATGGCGCCGTGTGACAAGTGCATCGCGAAAATTTGTTCACCCTGCAAAAGATAGCTTTGAAGATACAGTTTAATAAAATTGTGATTATATGCGCTTTCGCATGCGGGTACGGGTTAAGTTGATCTCGTGAGGCGCTTCAGGGAGGGGAGACTTATTGTGCGATTTTCTCTGGTGATTGGCGGATGGGTGCTGGGAACGCTGATCGGGGTGCCGGCGCAGGGACAGACCTCCCGGATTCCGGGCATTGCGGAGGTTACGACCGTGGCCAAGGGGCTGGAAAACCCCTGGGGCCTCGCGTTTTTACCCGATGGCCGTATGCTTGTTACCGAGCGCCCAGGGCGGCTGCGCATCGTGGCCCGCGACGGGCGTCTGTCGCTGCCTTTGACGGGCGTTCCCCAGGTCGTGGCGCGCGGTCAAGGCGGCTTGCTGGACGTGGCACTTGATCCGAATTTCGCCGATAATAAGCTGGTCTACCTCAGTTTCAGTGAAGGCGGCCCCGGCGGGGCGGGAACAGCGGTTGCGCGCGGTACACTCTCGGCAACTGGGCTCGATGAGGTGCGCGTGATCTTCCGGCAATCGCCGAAAGTCAATGGCACGGCGCATTTCGGCTCGCGGCTGGTCTTTGCGCGCGATGGCTCGCTGTTTATCACCCTTGGCGACCGCTTTTCCTACCGCGATAGCGCTCAGGACCTCACCACCACCCTCGGCAAGATTGCGCACGTGCGCCGCGATGGCTCGCCGCCCAGCGACAATCCGTTTCTGACCCGGTCCGACGCGAAGCCGGAAATTTGGTCCTACGGTCATCGCAACCTACAAGGGGCGGCGATCAACCCGGAGACGGGCCAGCTTTGGACCATCGAACACGGCGCCCAGGGCGGCGACGAGCTGAATCGCCCGCAAGCCGGTAAGAATTACGGTTGGCCCGTCATCACCTATGGCAAGGACTATAACGGTTCAAAAATCGGCATCGGCACCAAGGCCCCCGGTATGGAGCCGCCTTTGCACTATTGGGACCCGTCGATTGCGCCCTCCGGCCTGCTGTTTTACACGGGCAAAGCCTATCCGGGGTGGACGGGAAGCCTCTTCACCGGCTCCTTGAAGTTCGGGGCGCTGGTGCGGATGACGCTCCAGGGCGAGACGGTGGTGCGCGAAGAGCGGTTGCTGGAAGATATGGGCGAGCGCATCCGTGACGTGCGCCAAGGCCCCGATGGGCTTATTTATCTGCTCACCGATTCGGCGGACGGCCGTTTGCTACGCCTCAACCCTCTGGGTAAGAAGCCCTAATCGGCCAGCGCGTAATCGAACACCTGCACCTGCCGGAGGATCGGGGCGATAAACTCGCGGATCACCCGCTGGTGCTCGGGATGGGGCAGATAGGCGTCGCGCGCAGCGGCATCGGTAAACGTCATCACGAAACCGAAGTCAATGCCCTGGCCGGGGGCTTCGGGGCTATTCTGGTCGCCGCTTGAGTAGGCGAGAATGCCGGGGATTATCGCCTTAAGCCCGGCGAGCGCCTCGGCGCAGGCTTGCTTCTGCGCGGGGGTTGCTTCGGGCGTCCAGCCGAAGAGGACGACATGGTTTACTTTGGCCATTCCGAGGCTCCGAAAAGAAAAGTGAAGGGGACTATGCCCGGACGGCGCGACATTGTCCTCACGGCAATTTCCTGGATTGCGCGCGCGAAGATCCCGTCGCACAGTCGCGGCGATAAACCGCCGCGCTTTCACACGGGGGAGGGGGCGCGGGCGGTTACTAGCTTAAATTGACCGAATAGGAAAGACCATGCCGTTTCTCGCTGCCCGCCTGTCCCGGATTAAACCCTCGCCGACGATTGGCGTCACCGATACCGCCCGCGCGCTCAAGGCGGCGGGGCGCGATATTATCTCCATGAGCGTCGGCGAGCCCGATTTTGATACGCCCGACCATGTGAAGGCGGCGGCGATTGAGGCGATCCAGAAGGGCGACACTAAGTATACAGCGGTCGATGGAACGGTAGCGCTGAAGGCCGCGATCTGCGCTAAGTTTCAACGCGAGAATAATCTTTCCTACACGCCCGAGAACATCACGGTCGGCACCGGCGGCAAGCAGATTCTCTATAATGCCCTGATGGCAAGCCTGGATGCGGGCGATGAGGTCATCATTCCGTCGCCCTATTGGGTGTCCTACCCGGACATGGTGCTACTGGCGGGGGGCGAGCCGGTGATCGTGCCCTGCGGTGAGAATGCCCATTTCAAGCTGACAGCGGAAGCGCTGGACGCGGCGATTACCCCGCGCACGAAATGGGTGATTCTGAACAGCCCGTCGAACCCGACCGGCATGGGCTATACCCGCGCCGAAATCCGCGCGCTGGCCGATGTGCTGCTGAAGCATCCGCACGTCTGGGTGATGACCGACGATATGTACGAGCATCTCGCCTACGACGATTGGCAGTTCTGCACCATGGCCGAGGTGGAACCAAGCCTGATCGACCGGACGCTGACCGTCAACGGCGTCTCGAAAGCCTATGCGATGACCGGCTGGCGCATCGGCTATGCGGGCGGGCCGAAGGCGCTGATTAAGGCGATGGCGACGATCCAGTCGCAGTCCACCTCCAACCCGTCCTCAATCAGCCAAGCCGCCGCAGTGGCGGCGCTAACGGGTGATCTTAGCTTTTTGGCCGAGCGGAACGAAATTTTCCGCGAACGCCGCGACCTCTGCGTCGATCTGCTCAACGACGCGCCGGGCCTTTCGTGCATCAAGCCGGACGGGGCGTTTTACGTCTATCCCTCCTGCGCCGGAACCATCGGTAAGACCACGCCGAGCGGGAAGATGATTAAGAACGATAGCGATTTCGTCACCGCCCTGCTGGAAGCCGAAGGCGTCGCGGCGGTGCAAGGCGCGGCCTTTGGGCTGGAGCCCTATTTCCGGCTTTCCTACGCGACCTCGACTGATCTAGTGATCGACGCCTGCCGCCGGATTCAGCGGTTCTGCCAGTCGTTGAGCTAAGGCGTGTCATCGGTCTAAGGGGGCTGGTAACCGGCACGGAGCCAGCCCCGCATTTAGCTCACGGCGGCTAGAACCGATCGATCACGCTGATACCGATGTCGCGGGAGCCGTCCATCGCGGTGAGGGCGGGAATGGCTTCTTCCAGGGTTATTCGTCGCCCGATCAGCTTTTGCGGGGCGATTTTGCCCGTTTCGATCATGGCCAGCATGGCATCATACCGCCACGCCTGCATTCCGTGGCTTCCGTAGATTTCCAGCTCGTGGCCGATGACCTGGGCCATTGGGATTTGCGGCGTAGCGTGCGCGCCGAGCATGAGACCGACTTGAACATGACGCCCCCGACGGCGGAGATTCTTGATCGAATTGAAGCAGGTGGTGGGGCTGCCCAGCGCATCGATGGAGACATGCGCCCCGCCCTTGGTGATCTCCCGCACCGCCTCCACTGGATCGGCAACCTCGCGCGCATTGATGGTGGCAACCGCCCCGCACTCCCGCGCGAAAGCCAGTTTATCCTCGAAAACATCGATGGCGACGACATTGGCTCCCAGGGCACTCGCAATCATGATGGCGGATAGGCCGACGCCGCCGCAACCGTGCACCGCGACCCATTCCCCCGGCCCGGTTCGCGCTTGATCGACGACCGCGCGGAAGGACGTGGCGAACCGGCACCCCAAGCTTGCGGCGGTTGCATCGTCAACCGCATCGGGCAGCTTCACTAAATTCGTTTCGGCAAAATCGATGGCGACATACTCGGCAAACGATCCCCAATGGGTAAAACCCGGTTGAAACTGATCGGGGCACACCTGCTGATTGCCCGAATGGCATTCCGGGCAATGCCCGCAGCCCGAAACGAAGGGAACCGTTACCCGGTCGCCCGCGTGGAAGCGTGAAACGCGTTTGCCGGTGGCCACTATTTTTCCGGCGAACTCGTGCCCTGGAACGTGGGGCAGGCGAATATCGGGGTCATGCCCCATCCAGCCGTGCCAGTCGCTCCGGCACACGCCCGTGGCAGCCACGGCAACGATAACGCCGTTTTCCGGCGGGGTGGGGTCCGGGACCTGAGCGATCACTGGCGCTTTCCCGAAGTCTTCAAAGAGCATCGCTTTCACTTCAATCTCCCGTTACCGCGACAATTGGATGGGGGGCTCCCCGACGTGCTGGCGTCTCGGCAAAGTGTCGCATCCCTTGGGCGAAATGGGCTTCCTTTTTTGGGGGCTATCCCTCTCCGTCTTGAAAGAATACCCTCAAAAGCTCGGGCTATCAGGAAGAGATCCCTCACATGACGCGTTTCGATAAACTAGATCTGCGAATGATGGCCTCGCTTCAGCAGGATGGTCGGCTGTCGAATGCCAAACTGGCGGCGGCGCTCGCAATCAGCGAAACCCCCTGTTGGCGTCGGCTTAAGCGGCTGGAAGAGGAAGGCGTGATCGAGGGCTATCAAGCGCTGCTGAACCGCCGCAAGCTCGAACTCGGCGTTTTGGCCTTCGTGCACCTCTCCTTCACGCAGCATGGCGAAGAGGTGACGGCGCAAATCGAACGCAGCATTCTCGCGTCGGAGAATGTGCTGACCTGTCATAATGTCTCAGGAGATGCGGATTTTATGCTGACCGTCGTGGCAAAAGATTTGGACGACTACAGCCGGTTCGTTGAAACAACCTTACGAAAATTGCCGGGCGTATCGGCGATCCGGTCGACTTTTTCATTGCGGGAAATCAAGGCGTCCAACCGGCTACCGGTAGCGCACCTCGGCGCGTGAAACCGAGGTTTTTTCACAGCCCCCCTGACTCACCCAGGAGGGGGGGAGGTTGGGGGCCGTGGGTGTCGATTGACCGTCTAAACGCTGGTGTCGCAAGCCTTACTTCTTGCCCAATTGCGTCGTCAACCATGTGGTAAACGCAGGCGCGTTTATGTCGTTCTGCAAGCGCGTGAGCATTTGCGCGATGGGCACACGGTCGCTGGCTTCGGAGCAAGTGGCGCTGCGCTGGGCGGCCTGCGACTGGCGCTCGGCCTTATAGGCCCCCTCGAACCAACCTTGGGCGAGGTTCGGCAGGGCGGGTAGCAGGCCATCGATATCGCTGACGCGCTTATCCAGATCTTTGGTGGGGAGTGAGCAGGTTTCCGAGGCTTCAGCAATACGCGCAGCGACGAGGGCCAGGGCGCGCAGATCGTCCACCCCACCCATCGCCAAACCATTCACCTGAACGATGGACGGCGCGGCGACCGCCGTTGTTTTGGCGGCCTCAGGTCCAGCCTGTTGGCAGGCAGCAAGCGCGAGGGCACCAACCATCGGCAGAACCAGGGAAAATGCGCGGGGGTAAGTCAAGATTCACTCCTGTTTCAGCACATATGCGCCCCACCTATACGCGCTGCGGCGCGCAACGCAAAGCCCGATGCGCGACAAGCGCTTGACGTTTCGGGTCAAGGGTCCCTAATAAAGGACTGAATTAGTCCTATATAGGATGGGGTGGGGGCACAAGGCTCCCGGAAATAGGATATGGGCCATGATCATCGTCAGCAAATTGGCCGATTATGCCGTTGTTTTGGCCGTTCATCTCGGCCAGATGGGGCAATTCGGCGGCGGTCAGGCGAGCACGGCTGACCTGTCGGAGGCGACGCGGCTGCCCAGTGCCACGGTGGCTAAGGTGCTGAAAGCCCTTAACCGGGCCGGGCTTGTCACAGCGGCGCGTGGCTCGGGCGGGGGATATCGGCTCGCCCGGATACCCGGCGAGATTACCGTTGCCGACATAATCGCAGCCATCGACGGCCCGCTAGGGATGACCGAGTGCGCAGGCGATACCGACCATGAAGCCTGCACCCATACTTCCTATTGCGCCACCAAACCCCATTGGGCGCGCGTGACGCTGGCCGTTCAGGCGGCGCTTGGCGCGGTGACGCTCGATGACATGATGGCCCCGCCGTTCATGGCCGCCGCGCCGCGCCCCTCCGTGGCTGCCCCCCTCTCACTTGGAGCCGACGCCTCATGACTGCGCTCGAAATGCCTTCCGCCGTCGATGCGGCCGTAGCCGACCAGCCCTATAAATACGGATTCGTCACCGATATTGAGGCCGACGAAGCGCCGTTCGGGCTGAACGAAGATATCGTCCGCTTCATTTCGGCGAAGAAGAACGAACCGGCGTGGCTGCTGGAGTGGCGGCTGAAGGCTTTTCGCGTTTGGCAGGAGATGGCACCGCCGACCTGGGCGAAGCTCGACGTGCCGGACATTGATTTCCAGGCGCTGCGCTATTATTCCGCTCCCAAGGCGGCTTCGGGTCCGAAGTCCTTGGACGAGGTCGATCCCGAACTCCTGAAGACATACGAAAAACTTGGCATTCCGCTGAAAGAGCAAGCGTGGCTTGCCGGGGTTCCCGGCGTTGCGGTCGATGCGGTGTTCGATAGCGTTTCGGTGGCGACGACCTTCAAGGATAAGCTGAAGGAAGACGGCGTGATTTTCTGCTCCTTCGGTGAGGCGGTGCAGGAGCATCCCGAGCTGGTGCGGCAGTATTTGGGCTCGGTCGTGCCGGTGGCGGACAATTATTATTCGGCGCTCAATTCGGCGGTGTTTTCCGATGGCTCCTTCGTGTTTATCCCGAAGGGCGTGCGCTGCCCGATGGAGCTTTCGACCTATTTTCGCATCAACGCCAAGGGAACCGGCCAGTTCGAGCGCACGCTGATTATCGCCGAAGACGATAGCTACGTGTCCTACCTTGAAGGCTGCACCGCCCCGCAGCGCGACGAAAACCAACTTCATGCGGCGGTGGTCGAACTGGTGGCGATGGATCGGGCGCAGATCAAATATTCGACCGTGCAGAATTGGTATCCGGGCGATGCCGAGGGTAAGGGCGGGATTTACAATTTCGTCACCAAGCGCGGCGCGTGTCGCGGCGTGAAGTCGAAGATTTCCTGGACGCAGGTCGAAACCGGCTCGGCGATTACCTGGAAATATCCCTCGTGCCTATTGCAAGGCGACGAGTCGATCGGCGAATTTTATTCGGTGGCGATTGCCAATAATCGCCAGCAGGCCGATACCGGCACGAAGATGATCCATATCGGCAAGAACACGCGCTCGACGATCATCTCGAAAGGTATTTCGGCAGGCCACGGCCAGAATACCTATCGCGGCGCTGTGAAGATTCTGCCGAAAGCCAAGAACGCGCGCAATTTCACGCAATGCGACTCGCTGCTGATCGGCGACAAATGCGGCGCGCATACGGTGCCCTATATTGACGTGCGCACGCCCACGGCGACGCTAGAGCATGAGGCGACCACCTCCAAAATCAGCGACGATCAACTCTTCTACTGCCAGCAGCGCGGCCTGTCGGCGGAGGACGCGCTGTCCTTGATCGTCAATGGCTTTGCCAAGGAAGTGCTGAAGGAACTGCCGATGGAGTTTGCCGTTGAAGCGCAAAAACTCCTCGCCATCAGCCTCGAAGGCTCGGTCGGTTAACACAGAATAAAGACGTAAGCGGCAGCGGCGATCAACGCCGCGCCGAAGATTTCCAGAAGGGTTCGTAACCATGTTGCAGATCGATGATCTTTGGGCAGAAGTTGAGGGCGACGAAGGCCCGCGCGAAATCTTGCGCGGCCTGTCGCTCACCATCAACGCGGGCGAAGTCCACGCCATTATGGGGCCGAACGGCTCGGGCAAAAGCACGCTCGCCAATGTGATTGCGGGCCGCGACGGCTATACCGTCACCAAAGGCAGCGTGCGCTATAAGGGGCAGGATCTGCTGGCTCAAGCGGCGGACGAGCGGGCGCGGAACGGGATTTTCCTGGCCTTCCAGTATCCGGTCGAAATCCCCGGCGTGAATAATATGTATTTCCTGCGCACGGCGCTCAATGCCAAGCGCCGCCACAATGGTTTGCCGGATTTGGACGCGGGCGCGTTCTTGAAGCTCGTGCGCGCGCAGTTGAAGAAGCTCGACCTGAAGGACGATCTGCTGCAACGCCCGGTCAATGTCGGCTTTTCCGGCGGCGAGAAGAAGCGCAACGAGATTTTCCATATGTCGATCTTGGAACCGGACCTCTGCGTTCTGGACGAAACCGATTCGGGCCTCGATATCGACGCGCTGAAGGCGGTTTCGGACGGGGTGAATGCGCTCCGCGCGCCGGACCGCGCCTTTGTGCTCATCACCCATTACCAGCGCTTGCTGAGCCATATTCAACCCGACGTGGTGCATGTGCTTTCCGGCGGGAAGATCGTTCGCACGGGTGACGCCAGCCTTGCGGCGGAATTGGAGCGCGACGGTTATGCGTTTCTTGAGAAGGACGCCGCGTAAATGAGCGCCGTTGCCGCCTATGTCGCGGCCTTCGCGCCGGTTGCGGGGGAGCCTGATTGGTGGCTCGCGCAACGGCGGGCCGCGATTACCGCCTTCGAGCGCGCCGGTTTTCCCAGCGCGCGGGAAGAGTTTTGGCGTCTGACCGACCTCAAAGTCATCTCCACCCAAAGCTTCCTTGCGCCGCAAACGGTCGATGGCGCGAAAGCGGCCAAGCTGGTCGGCGAGGCGGCAACGCTGGTGCCGGAGGCGTGGCGCTTTGTGCTGGTCGATGGTGGTTTTGCCCCGGCTTTGTCCGATCTTGACGGGCTGCCGGAGGGAGTTACCCTCGCCGCAACCCACGCGCGGCCCCGTGCTGTCGAGCCGCTAACGGCACTGCTACCCGATGGCATCGCCGCGCTGGGCGTGGCTTTCGCCCGCGATGGTCTGGTGCTGCGCGTTCCCGCTGGGCTGGTGCTCGATAAGCCGATCCATCTGATTTCGGTGCAAACCGAAGCCGGGCGCGGCACGCATCTTTTGTCGCGCATTGATCTTGAAGGCGGCGCGCAGGCCGAGGTCATCGAGACCTATGTGGGCGGGGAGGGGGCGTTGCTGAACGGCGCGGCCCATGTCAGCCTTGGGATGGGATCGCACCTTACCCACGGGCTATTCGTCCGCTCGCACGACACCGCACAGATTTTCCTCCGGGTTTCGGCCCATGTGGAAAAAGCTGCGCGCTATTCGGCGGTGCCGGTGTTGCTGGGGGCACAGCAAAGCCGCGTCGATCTCGCTATTGATCTTGCCGAAGATCATGCGCAAACCGACGTGCAGGGGCTTTACATGGCGCGCGGCACCCAGCGCAGCCAGTTGCTCACCGAAATCACCCACGATGGCTATGCCACCCGCACGAACGAAGTGGTGAAGGGCGTGGCGGATGATACCGCCCACGGCATTTTCCAGGGCAAGATCGCCGTGACCGAGCGCGGCCAGAAGACCGATGCGCAGATGCAAAGCCGCGTGCTGCTTCTGTCCGAAACCGCGCGGGCCGATACAAAGCCCGAGTTGGAAATCTATGCTGACGATGTGAAATGCAGCCACGGTGCCACCGTGGGCGATATCGACGATGCGGCGCTCTTCTACCTCATGGCGCGCGGGTTGACGCGCGACGAAGCCCGTCGCCTGCTGCTGCGCGCTTTCTTGGAAGAGGTTGCCGATCAAATTGAAGCGCCGAGCGTGCAACAGGCCGTCCGCCGTCTTTTGGCTGAGGTTCTGGGCGCATCGATAGATGAGGTGGCGGCATGAGTCTGATTTTGCACAATCGCCCGCACCCAAAAGCGGATTTCCCGATTTTCGACCCGCAAGGGCCGAACGCCGGGCTTGCCTATCTCGATAGTGGTGCGTCGGCGCAAAAGCCGGCCTCGGTGATCGAGGCGGTCAGCCGCTTCTACGCGACCGGCTACGCGAACATCCATCGCGGCGTTTATAAGCTTTCGGCGAATGCGACCGACGCTTACGAAGGCGTGCGGGCGCAGGTGGCGAAGTTTCTCAATGCACCTTCGGAGCAGGAGATTATCTTTGTGCGCGGGGCGACCGAGGGGCTGAACCTCATCGCCCATTCCTGGGGACGGACGCACCTGAAGGCGGGCGATGCGGTGCTGATTTCAGCGCTGGAGCATCACGCCAATATCATTCCGTGGCAGATTCTGCGCGATCAGATCGGTATCGAGTTGCGCGTGGCCGCGTTGGCGGCGGATGGCGGGATCGACCGGGCCGATTTCACCGCGAAACTGGCGGACGGCAAGGTTAAGCTTGCGTCCTTCACCCATATCGCCAATGCGACCGGCGCGGTTCTGCCGGTGGCGGATTTGACCGCCGAAGCCAAGGCGGCGGGGGCGTTGGTGGCGATCGACGGATGCCAAGCCATTCCCCATCGCCCGGTCGATGTGCAGGCGTTGGACTGCGATTTCTATGTGTTTTCGGGCCATAAGCTCTATGGGCCAACGGGGATCGGCATTCTCTACGGGCGGCTTGCCGTGCTGGAGGGCATGCCGCCGTATCAGACCGGCGGCGATATGGTGGCCACGGTCCGCTTCGAGAAAACCGAGTTTCTAGAGCCGCCGCAGCGCTTTGAGGCCGGAACGCCGGATATCGCTGGGGTGATCGGCCTGGGGGCGGCCATCGATTATATCCAGTCGCTCGGCTGGGCCTGGATCGAGGCGCATGAAAAAACGCTGCTTGCCTATGGTGAAGGCGTTCTGTCGAAAGTGCCGGGGCTAACCCTGCTGCCTGCTGGGCCGGAGCGCGCCGGGATTTTCTCCTTTACTGTCGATGGGGTGCATCCGCACGATCTGGGGACGATTCTCGACCATCACAATGTCGCCATTCGGGCCGGGAGCCACTGCGCGCAACCGCTGCTGAACGCGTTCGGGCTGACGGCGACGGCGCGGGCGTCTTTGGGGCTCTATAACGAACCCGAAGATATCGACCGGCTGGTCGAGGCCGTTCGTGCGGCCCAACGCATGTTCGCGCCGAAACGCGCCTGAGGGAATGATGAGCGAAGGGCTCTATTCCGAAAGCGTCGTTGCGCTGGCTGCGCGGAAGTTTTCGCGCCTACCGCTGCCGGATGTGTCGGCGGTGCGCAATAATCCGCTGTGCGGGGATAGGGTAACGCTCGATCTGACGGTTGCCGACGGCGTTGTAACCAGCGCGGGCGGCGACGCGCGGGGCTGTGCCCTGTGTTGCGCCGGGCTTTCGGCACTCCTCGACGATCTGCCGGGCCGGAAACTTACCGAGCTTCCGGGGCAGATCGAAACCGCCCGCCGCCTCGTTGCAACCGGAGTTTCGGAGGCGGCGAGTGCATTGTCGGCGCTGCTCGACCGCCCGATTCCGCGTCCCCGGCAGAAATGTGTGCTGCTTCCCGTGGAGGCGCTGAACGACGCGCTTTCCTCCCTTTCGACCAAACCTCAAGAGTAACCGGCATGACGAACCCGCCGACCGACTTCGATCTTCACGCGCAAGAGCCCTTACTGGCGGCCCCGACGGGCGATCTGGAAGATCAGGTGCTAGACGCGCTGCGCACTGTGTTCGACCCAGAAATTCCGGTGAATATCGTCGATCTCGGGCTGATTTATGATCTGCGCGTGCTGGAAGACCGCCGCGTTTTCATCGATATGACGCTGACGGCCCCGAACTGCCCGGTTGCCGAAGAAATCCCGATCCAGGTAGCCGATAAAGTCAAATCGGTTCCCGGGGTTGTCGATGCCACGGTCAGCCTCGTCTGGATGCCGCCCTGGACGCAGGACCGGATGAGCGAAGAAGCCCGGCTTCAACTCAATCTGTTCTAAGTATTTTTAGGCGATCCCTAAGACCGTTTTGAGCGTTTGTGTGACCGGCAGATGCCCGCGTAAGGCGCGGTTTGTGTGATGACCGGCCCCTGAAACAATATGATCGGCAAGTCCGGGGGCCGCGTGCCGATCATGCTCGCCGACGACCCGAACGACATGATCGAAGGGGAGGGGCAGGGCCGCCGGGGTGCCGAAGGTCACGACGCTGGTCGTCATGCCAACCCGTTCGGTTTGGCGCGGCGTGCGGGCGTTCATCGCCGTCAGCGCGTGGGCCAGCACGGCATTGCCCCTGTGGTGGCCAACGATGAGATCGAACGACATGCGATAGTCTGTTAGCAGTGCTTGGATCATTGCCGTATCATGGCTGCTCTCAAGGGTTTCGGGTTTGGGGGCCCGCCGCCTCCCGGTGAACGCTGCGCGGAGCAGACCGCCCAAGGGAGTTTTCGCCGCGATGTGCATCAACCCGCCGAGCGCTTCCGTCGCAACATCCCCGATGGCATAGCGCGGCAGCACCGCCGCCACGGGTTCGCCCGTCGCATCGGCAATATTCCGCGCGAAGGCAGCCGCCCCGAGCGCCGAGCATCCTGGGCTTGCAACAACTAAAGACGTTGCCCGCTCCCCCCGATAGTCGAAGAATTCGTCGATCGTATCATGAAGATGCAGAAGCCCTTTTCCCGTTGGCGGGACGATCAGGATAATTCCTTCTACAGCCCAGCGCGGTGCAAGACGAATTGCTTCTTCTGGCATGACATTTCCGACGTCATACAGAAGATGATCAATCATTTCACTGAAATGATGGGCGGTTTCTTGCAGGGTCGTGCGCTTGGGTCGAGCAATATGCAGGCGATTACGAAGAGTCTCGGTATCGAAGACCTGGACTGGTGCGGTGGAAAGATCGAAGGGTTTCATCGGTATCCATCCTCTGCATTAGTATTCTGTTTACCGAGTATGGGCTTAAACTTGAATTTGGAAAGAGTTTTAATTTCGACTTAACGAATAATTATTCATAAAATTATGTATAAAGATTGTTTTATTTTATCGTATCAAAGTAATTTTAAAATTAAAAATGACTAAGTAACAATTATAATTTGGTCGATAAAGTCATATCTTGATATTCTTCAAGAAATGAATAAATCTTAAAAATTGTAAATATCGACTTAGATTTTAAATTAACTGCCGAATCGGCAGTAATAGGTTTGAAAAATACGATGGAATGCAAAAAATTTTGGGAGGGTTGAATGAAAGCGAAATTGCGTCTTTCATCCCAGAAACTCTAAATTTTCAAGAGGAGAGGCCGTGTGATTTATTGTTTACGGCGTTGCGTTAGGCGCATGGCAGAGATTAGAAATCTGGACCCTCAAAAACAAAATGCCCCCGAGTGCGAGGGCATTTTAACAATAATATAGAAATATAGCGGTTAAGGGGTCTGCGACAGCAGCTTGGAGAGCCGTTCGGTCGTCTCCAACAGGCTATCGTCCATCAAGGTTGCATAAACCTCTGACCGGCTGGCATCGACCGCGATTAACTGCGCCGAAGCAACCATACAGGCCGAGCGGCGCACTTCACTTTGAAGATCGCGGATAGCCTGCGTCAGATTTCGGATTTCAGACAGGATAACGTCGTTCACCGTGTCGGTCATGGTCAGCTACTTTCTGTGGCGGGCCGCTCAGGGCTGAGATGCCGGGGGCACCTTTGCGGCGCAGTATGCGGTGTGACGTACGTTAAGACAAGCGCAGCGCCGCGTTCATCAGACTGAGGCCGATAATCAGTACAAGACTGCTGAGCCCGACGAATAGAATATTGCGGCTATAAAGCAAGCGTGGTTGCGGGACGGCGAACATCATCGTCGCGACGATCAGGGTAATGCCGGAGGGGGAGACTAAGACGGCAAAGCCCCAAGCCGATTGAATCGCCTGCATCATCACCAGCGGCTCCAGGGCGCCGGCGGCTTGGCCAAGCACGCCGATCAAGACCGCCGCCGTAATCATCGGGTGCAGGCCGATGATGCCGCCGCCGATCATCGCAACGAAAATCGCCGTTAGCAGTAGCGGAACGGGCAACCCTCCGATCAGCGGAGCGAGCAGGCCGATCAGCCAAGGCGAGCCTTCGATCAAACGCCCAAGGCTCAGGGCGAGGGTAATCAGCAAAACTTCGTCGGCCCCGCGCGCCAGCCCCTGCCAAACGGTGCGGGCGACGGCGCTCGTCGCGCTCGGGGCCTGCCAGAGCAGTGCGATCAGCGCAAGCGGGAGGGTAGCGACGACGACGGCATCAAGGTTGCCTATCTTTGTGATCGCAACCAGCAATACGGTCGCCCCTGATGCAATCAGGCAGTGGGGAAGGATCGGCAGAACGGCGCGAAGGCCTGGCAGTAGCGAGCCGCCCCGTTCCATCCGCCACGCTAGCAGGAAAATGACTGCGGCAAAGCCTAAGCCGACAAAGGTATGGCTCACGCTCGTGCTGCCTGGCAGATACTGCGTACCGAAGGCGACCGAGACGGCAAACGGCGACCAGAAGGCCGAAAAGCAAATCCCGCGTAAGGAAATTAAGGCCATTTGTCGCCGCACCGCCTCGGGTGCGTCTTTCGGCAGCAGCGGCGCAAGCAGGGCGTGGGCCCCCGTCGTCAGAATCCCGCCGAGCCCCGTTGCGAGCACGAGGGTTCCGGTATCGCGCCCCTGGGGCGGCAGGTGGGTAAAGGCCTCGCGCGCCCGCGCCATGGCAGGCAGTTCGCCGATAATCACGCGCAAAATTTGGAGGACGGGCAGATAGGCGACGAAGGTCAGCGCATCGACCAGTCCGGCGGTAATCCCGCTGAGCGGCGCGCCCGTTGCCAGCAAAGCGGCGCACGCCAGGGTTAACATTCCGGCAATAGCGAAGGTGCGGCCCTTCACCAGCGGCAGCGCGGTTGCCAACAGGAGAAGGGCGGCGCTCGCGGCCACCGATTGGGGCAGAACGAGCCCGACCGCTCGGGCCAAGGTAACGATGATAAAGCCCGCGAGCAGGCCGCGATGCAGCAAAATGCAGAGGCTACGCCAGCCTCTCGGGCCCTGATCGGTCACGCCATACGTCCTTTGCCGCGTCGTCGGTGTCTTGATAGGAGCGGCGGTTGACCGGCCCCGCCCGAAACGTCCCGTAACGAAATTTTAAGTGCGAGCTTAAATCAACCCAGTATGATCCGCCCTGTCTTACAGAGCCGCGCAGGCTCTGCCGATGATTTCGACAAGGTTTGGAAATACGAATGTCTCCTGCTGCTCCGCTTCCCTTCATTGATCTTAAAGCACAGCGCCGCCGTCTTGGTCCGCAAATTGAACAAGCCTTGGCGCGGGTTTTGGAGCATGGGGCCTTTATCATGGGCCCCGAAGTGCGCGAGCTTGAAGCGCAATTGGCGGCTTACGCCGGGGTGAAGCATTGCATCACCTGTGCCTCGGGCACCGATGCGCTGATGATGGTACTGATGGCAAAAGGCATTGGGCCGGGCGATGCCGTTTTCTGCCCGTCCTTCACTTTTGCCGCGACCGCCGAAGTGGTGGCGCTGCTGGGCGCCTCGCCGATTTTCGTCGACGTGCGGGAGGAAGATTTCAACATCGATCCCGCCAGCTTGAAAGCCGCGATTCCGGCGGCCGAGGCGGCGGGGCTGACGCCGCGCGGCATTATCGCCGTCGATCTGTTTGGCCAGCCCGCCGATTACCGCGCCCTGCAGCCGATTGCCGATGCGAACGGCCTATGGATTCTCGCCGATGCCGCGCAAAGCTTCGGCGCGAGTATCGATAATCGCCGCGTCGGAGCCTTGGGCGATTTCGCCACCACCTCCTTCTTTCCGGCAAAGCCGCTCGGCTGCTACGGGGATGGTGGCGCGATTTTCACCAATGATGACGATTTCCGCGACGTGCTACACTCGATCCGCGTCCACGGCCAGGGGCGCGATAAGTATGAGAACGTCCGCCTCGGCATCACCGGGCGGCTGGATACGATGCAGGCGGCGGTTCTGCTGCAAAAAATGACGATTTTCGACGATGAAATCGCCGCCCGCAATGCGGTGGCCGAACGCTACGCGGCGGGATTGCCGAAGACTTGGACCGTCCCCGCGTTGCAGCCGGGGCGCACCTCGGTTTGGGCGCAATATACGGTTCTGGTCGAAAATCGCGAAGCGGTGCAGCAGGCGCTGCAAGCTGAGGGTATCCCGACGATGGTCTATTATATGCGCCCGCTGCACACCCAGCCACCCTATCAATCCTATCCGCAGGTGCCGGGTGGCCTGCCGGTCACGGATCGCCTGTCGCAAAAAGTGCTCAGCCTGCCAATGCATCCCTATTTGGAGGCAGCGACCCAAGATCGGATTCTCGCGGTGGTAAACCGGGCGGTGGCGGCATGAGCCTCGCGCCGCTCGCGGTCTCGATCCTCGGCGCGGGCGTAATGGGTGGCAACCACGCCCGTACGCTCGCAACCCTGCCGGGGGCCAAACTTCACCGGATTTTCGATACCGATTCCGCGCGGGCAGCAACCCTGGCTGGGCAGACGGGGGGCGAGGCCACCTCTGATCTCAGTGCAGCCCTTGCCGGGGCCGATGCGGTGGTCATTGCCGCGAGTTCCGCCGCGCACGCGGGGCTTGCCCAGGCGGTGATTGCGGCAGGCAAGCCGCTTCTCATCGAAAAGCCTTTTGCGGTCACCCTGCCCGAAGCCGAAGCCGTCATTTCCGTCGCCGAGCGGGCGGGCGTGCCGGTTGCCACGGGGCACGTCGAGCGTTTCAACCCGGCCTTTGTTGCCGCCCAGAAACTTCTGTCCGGGCGGCGCATCCTCGCTATCGACGGGCGGCGGCTGAATGTCAGCTCCAATCGGATTCTCGATACCGATGTGGTCATCGATCTGATGATCCACGATATTGACGCAGCGGTCGCCCTGATGGGCGGCGTGCCGGAAGGCTTGATGGCGCAGGGGTTTGCCCTGGCCGAAGGGTCGGCCAAACGCGATCACGTTCTTGCGGCCTGGACCCAATGCACCCCGGCCCCGATCCGGGTGACACTGCACGGAAGCCGCATCGTTCCCGACCGAGTGCGCGAAACGCGCGTGCTGACGGAGGAGGGGATGGTTATTATCGATTTCCTCAGCCGCACGGTGCAGGCCAGCGAATGCCTGCTGCCGGACGGGCAGAGCGAGGGCCGCAGCCTGGTGCCCGTCGCCGTCCAGCCGCAAGAATCGCTCGCCGCCGAACTCACGCAGTTCCTGGAGGGGGTTCGGGCGGGCAGGCCTGAGGCGGTCGGCGTGACCGTGCAGGCGGCTTTACCGGTGCTCAGCCTCGTCTGGGCCATCCAAGATCAGCTTTACGGGGCCTAAATGTCCGAATCCATTACCTATGCCGATTTTGAGCGCGTCGATATTCGTGTCGGCACCATTATCGAAGCGCAGCCGTTTCCCGAAGCGCGTAAACCCGCCATCAAGCTGCGGGTGGATTTCGGGCCTGAGATCGGTGTGAAGAAATCCAGCGCGCAGATCACGGTGCATTACCAGCCGGAAACCTTAGTTGGGCGGCAGGTGGCGGCCGTGGTCAACTTCCCGCCGCGCCAGATCGGTAAATGGCTGTCGGAAGTGCTGGTCTTGGGCTTTCCCGATGCCGATGAGGCCGTGGTTCTGGTCAGCCCCACGGTGCCCGTGCCCAATGGCGGCAAGCTGTTCTAAAGGCGCATAACGGCTCTGCGGAATCCTTACGGTTTTTTTGAAAATATCGCTTGCGGGGTTTTGGTGTTGGGCCTATAAAGCGCTTCCCAGCGACGCGGTGCCGGTGACTAAGTCACTGAAAACGCTGACGAAACTGGGGTTGGAGCTGAGAGGTTCCTGG